>Ga0265297_10000009_pt1 | contig 829057 bp, 880 predicted proteins | sample Munlanlwell13791_FD_192502 | JGI IMG/M metagenome (GOLD analysis project Ga0265297, IMG submission 192502) | Leachate microbial communities from a municipal landfill in Southern Ontario, Canada - Leachate well 137-91 | ecosystem: Engineered > Solid waste > Landfill > Unclassified | place... | reverse complement strand
TCTTACGGCCGACATGATTCTCACATGTCTTATGGTTACTCATTCCAGCATTCTCACTTCCTAACGCTCCACAACACTTTCCAGTGCTGCTTCACCGCAGATAGGAACGCTCCTCTACCACGCATAGTAAACTATGCATCCATGTCTTCGGTATTACACTTTAGCCCCGTTACATTTTCCACGCAAAATCTCTTGACGAGTGAGCTGTTACGCACTCTTTAAATGAATGGCTGCTTCTAAGCCAACATCCTCGCTGTTTAAGAAATCTCACCTTGTTTCCCACTGAGTGTAAATTTAGGGACCTTAGACGATGGTCTGGGCTGTTTCCCTTTCGAGCGCCGAGCTTAGCCCCGACGTTCTAACTGCCGCGATTACACAAATAGTATTCGTAGTTTGTTAAGGGTGGGTACCGTTGCCAGCCCCAGTCCTTTACAGAGCTCTACCCCTATTTGCTACTACGCGACGCTAGCCCTAAAGCTATTTCGAGGAGAACCAGCTATCTCCGAGTTCGATTGGCATTTCACCGCTAACCACAGGTCATCCGGGAGCTTTGCTGCGCTCTACGGTTCGGCCCTTCACTACCTGTTACAGTAGCTTCAGCCTGCCCATGGTTAGGTCACCCGGTTTCGGGTCTAATCCTCAAGACTAATTCGCCCTATTCAGGCTCGCTTTCACTGTGGCTCCGTCACATGACTTAACCTTGCCTTGAAAATTAACTCGCTGGATCGTTCTACAAAAAGCACGCCGTCACAGAACAAGTCTGCTCCGACTCCTTGTAGGCACAAAGTTTCAGGATCTATTTCACTCCCCTCCCGGGGTTCTTTTCACCTTTCCCTCGCGGTACTAGTTCGCTATCGATCGTATATCATATTTAGCCTTGGCTGGTGGTCCAGCCGGATTCAGACAGGGTTTCTCGTGCCCCGCCCTACTCGATAAAACACACATAAGGTCAGCGTCGTTTTCGCGTACACGACTTTCACGTCCTTTGGTTAACCATTCAAGTTATTCTGCTAACCACGCCGATTTTTTACCTTACTAGCTCAGTGATAGCTGGCTATCGCAAATCAGATACCTGAACCGAGGTTCAGTTCTCTGACTTGGTCATGTGAAATATCACAACCCCTTATAAGCATTGGCCTATCAGCCGTACTAGGTATCTTAGGCCTGTCCAATCACCCGCTAGGGCTGATTGATCAGGTTAAGATACTTAGAACTTGTAAGGTTTGGGCTCTACCAGTTTCGCTCGCCACTACTCCCGGTATCGTTATTTACTTTCTCTTCCTCAACCTACTAAGATGTTTCAGTTCAGTTGGTTCCCGTCTAAACTCCCTATATATTCAGGAGCAAGCAACATGTCATTACACATGCTAGGTTTCCCCATTCGGACATTCCCGGATCAAAGCTTGATGACAGCTCCCCGAGACTTATCGCAGTCTTCCACGTCCTTCTTCGGTAATATACGTCTAGGCATCCACTTTGTGCCCTTGAGTACCTTTTTATGCATTGACTCGACTAGTAATTGGAATGAACCAATCGCTAGTGCCGTCAATCTAAAATTGAAAATTTTCTTACATCACTAATTGTTAACGTTCATGATCTCCCGTATCGGTTGCGGCAAGAACACATTCGAACCCATCATTCTACAGTGGTGGAGTCTGTCTGTTCTCGCATCGCTTCTCGCAGGCAACTTTGCCATCTTATCACCCCGCTTTAACAGGTGTAAAGAGACTTTTCGTTGTAATTTTCTCGCCCTACCGCCAGAGGTTCATAAAGAACGTTCGCGTAACTAGGATTAACTATAGTGGAAACGGCTTTCTTTTGCAATAGGTTAAGTGCTCCTATTTGATTCCGAACTCGTCACAATACTGCACTACATTAACGTACCGGGATACAAGTTGAACCATGTCACTCTCAAATGCGACTTTAAGTGCGAAATCATCATTAGGTTTCTCGAGAATGGTGTCCCATAATTTTGCGTCCCTTCCTTTTACGGAATCCTGATCAATAGTACGGAAATAATCTATAGCCCTATCCCATAACCCGCTGACGCCTGTCTCTTCCTCTACCTTCTTAGAGTATGTTTCTAGGATGTCGACTATTTGCACTACCTTTTTTCTGTCCCTGATTTTCTCCCGTAATACGAATATAATTGAGCCAAGTCTAGATGCCATCAGCTCTTTTTTTCCTTTTTTCTCAGCTACGGGCCTTTCCTGTGCATATGCCCTGCTGAACTCTTCCCAGTCTTGATCAATTGCAGATTGCACATCTTGAATCAATATCGCCGCAAACTCTTCGTCAGTAAGCCTTTTTCGGGAGTTGAACATAATTCAAATATAGCATAGGGGATGAGTGGGTGCTGAGGAGTCGCTTCGCTCTTTCGCTCAAAAGATAAAAACCGCCCTTTCGGACGGTTCATATTCTGGTGGGTTGTGAGGGGCTCGAACCCCCGACCCCCTCGGTGTAAACGAGGTGCTCTAGCCAACTGAGCTAACAACCCGATTGGTGTCTGAATACTCTGGTGGGGCTAGGTGGACTCGAACCATCGACCTCGTCATTATCAGTGACGCGCTCTAACCAGCTGAGCTATAGCCCCAATATAAGTATTCAATCTGAAAGGTACGTTTGGTGGAGTGAGAACGGACCGAAGCCCGACTCACCCCATATCGTGGTGGAGGCACAGGGACTCGAACCCTGGACCCCCTGCTTGCAAAGCAGGTGCTCTAGCCAACTGAGCTATGCCCCCACGAAACAGTAGTATCTGCGAACAGACTTTGCTTATTTTAGCGTAGTTCTACCCCGGTGACAAGCAGTTACGACTGGATATCGACCGAGTGCGGCTGCGTATCGCTGTTTCGGACTGCCGTCACGTAGTAAAACGCGGCGCCGATTAACACCAGAATTATAACGATGACGGCGATCAGCGTTTTGCGGCGCGGCTTCTTCGGTTCCATGTATCTATTATACGGAATAACCAAAAGACCGCCGGCATGTACCGACGGTCTTCTTTAACAATTCAGTTGTGCAATACTCGTCTATAGCGTGTCTATAACTCACTTTGAACTTAGTCCTTCCCCGAAGGGTAAATGAATATGTAAGCTCATCACATTCATAGGACCGACCTAGCTTCAGACAAAGATTTCTCGTTTGTCTGGCATAACTCTCCCTAGAAAGGAGGTAATCCATCCGCAGCTTCCGCTACGGATACCTTGTTACGACTTAACCCCAATCATGCCCCCCACCTTAGGCCGACGAATCGGACTTCGGGTGTTGGTCACTTTCATGGTTTGACGGGCGGTGTGTACAAGACCCGGGAACGTATTCACCGCAGTTTGCTGACCTGCGATTACTAGCGATTCCGACTTCATGGAGGCGAGTTTCAGCCTCCAATCCGAACTGGGACAGGCTTTGGTGCGATTTGCTTCACCTCGCGGCTTCGCTGCGCATTGTACCTGCCATTGTATTACGTTTCTAGCCCAGGATGTAAGAGTAATACTGACCTGACATCATCCCCTCCTTCCTCCCCGTTGCCGGGGCAGTCTGAATAGAAAAATACAACTATTCACAAGGGTTGCGCTCGTTGATGGACTTAACCAAACATCTCACGACACGAGCTGACGACGGCCATGCAACATCTGTCACCGAGTTCAATAAAGCACTCACTCCTTTCGGAGTAATTCTCGGGATGTCAAACCCTGGTAAGGTTCTTCGGTTAGCATCGAATTAAAGAACATAATCCACCGCTTGTGCGGGTCCCCGTCAATTCCTTTATGTTTTAGTCTTGCGACCGTACTCCACAGGCGGGATACTTAACGCGTTAGCTTCGCTACTGAAGGGGTCGATACCTCCAACAGCTAGTATCCATCGTTTACGGCGTGGACTACCCGGGTATCTAATCCGGTTCGCTCCCCACGCTTTCGTGCCTCAGTGTCAGAAACAGCCCAGTAACCTGCCTACGCCATTGGTGTTCCTTCTGATATCTACGGATATTACCCCTACTTCAGAAATTCCAGTTACCTCTGCTGCTCTCGAGCTTGTGAGTTTGAATAATAGCCTGTGAGGTTGAGCCCCCAGATTTCACTATTCACTTTACAAGCCACCTACGCAACTCTTTACGCCCAGTCACTCCGGATAACGCTTGGGTCCTACGTATGACCGCGGCTGCTGGCACGTAGTTAGCCGACCCTTATTCATGAGTTACCGTCATATTCTTCACTCATAAAAGCAGTTTACGACCCGAGGGCCTTCATCCTGCACGCGGCGTTGCTCCATCAGGGTTGCCCCCATTGTGGAAGATTCCTTACTGCTGCCTCCCGTAGGAGTCTGGACCGTGTCTCAGTTCCAGTCTGGCTGGTCATCCTCTCAGACCAGCTACCCATCGTTGACTTGGTGAGCCTTTACCTCACCAACTATCTAATAGGACGCAGGCCGCTCCCAAAGCGCATAAAGCTTTAATCCGAAGATCATATGCGGTATTAGACACCGTTTCCGGTGCTTATCCCTCACTTTGGGGCACGTTCCCACGCGTTACTCAGCCGTCCGCCGCTCCCCATAGGAACCGGCAATCTTTCGATTGTCACCTCTTAAAGGGGCGCTCGACTTGCATGTATTAGGCACGCCGCCAGCGTTCATCCTGAGCCAGGATCAAACTCTCCATAAAAGTTTGCTTACTATCGTTACCGGTAGTTACAAAACATAAATAGACTGACGATGTATTGCACAACTCAATTGTTAAAGGACAATTTAAAGTCTGCCAACGCATGCATGATTTCTATCCTCGCAGGTTGATTCACGGTAAAGCAGTTGTGACTTTTCGTGAACAGACTTTTCTAATCATACCCGTTCGCACGCCGAGCGTCAATAGTTTCTCTCTGTTATTTTGTAGCGAAGAATACAACTGATCCGATAACGATGCCAAGCACGATTCCGACCAGCACTTCGGCCGGGGTATGTCCCTTGGCCGCCCGTGGTAAAACTACTTTGACTTTGCTAATTTTGATTAGCTCCTGAATAGCGATTCCTTGTTCGCCAGACGAACGCCTAACCATCACCGCGTCGTACATGACGACGGCCGCGAACAAGAAGACGATACCAAACAGCGCCGAATCAAATCCATCACGCATGCCGACGACGGTCGCCAGAGCGACCACGCCGGCACTATGCGCGCTTGGCATGTTGCCAGATAGATATAACTGCCTGAGACTTGCCTTATTACGGGTCCTCACCACGGCGACCAGGTATTTCAACCCTTGAGCGATAATCCATGCCAACACGATTGCGATCAGGTACGGCGAGGTGACCGCGTCCATATGCTAGTCCTCGGCACCTTCTGTAGTTTGTTCAGGCATCAGGCCGATCGATACGATCTTGTCGCTTTCGCCAAGCCGCATGATAGTCACGCCCTGAGTCGTGCGACCAAGAAGCTTAATGCCTTTAAGCGCGGTTCGGATTGTCTGACCGTTCTTCGAAATCATGATGGCATCGACCATGTCTGGGTCAAGCGTCTGAACGCTGATAATCGGACCGGTCTTGGCCGTCACGACGGCCGCCTTGATACCGACTCCGCCGCGCTTGTGGCTTGGGAAGTTACCTGCGGTCGTGCGCTTACCGAAGCCTTTTTCGCTGATGACCAGTAGCTCCTGCTCTTCACTCGTAACGATATCCATGCCGACCACGCGGTCGTTCGGCCGTAGGCGGGCGCCGCGCACACCGCGGGCAGCACGACCCATTGGTCGGGCATCTTTTTCGTTAAATCGTACTGCCTGACCGGCACTGGTGCTGATGATAACGTCGTTATCGCCGTTCGTCCGCTTGATCCAGCGCAGTTCGTCGCCTTCATCAAGTTTGATGGCGATTAGTCCATTGGTACGGATGTTCGCGTAGTCCTTGAGCGGTGTTTTCTTAACAGTTCCCTTGGTGGTCGCCATAAACAGGAAGCCGTCATCGTTAGCATCCTTGGCATGCTTGATAATAGACGTAATTTTCTCTTCCGGCTGCAACTGCAATAGGTTCACCGCGGCGACACCCTTTGCGGCCAAGCTGGCTGCCGGTACTTCGTACGCCTTCAGGCGGAAGACACGTCCACGGTTAGTAAAGAAGAACAGCCAGTCATGCGTACTTGCCGGCACCAGTGAATCAATCACATCTTCTTCCTTGACGGTCATGCCACGCTTGCCCTTACCACCACGGTTTTGACGGCGGTATTCGCTTAGAAGCGTCCGCTTGACGTAGTTTTCGGCCGTCAGCAATATTACGCTGTCTTCTTCAGGAATCAGCTCTTCGTCACTGAACTTACCGAGTTCGTGGTTAATGATCTTACTGCGTCGTTCATCGCCGTGCTTTTCTTTCATTTCAAGCAGCTCGGCTTTGATGATCTTTAGAATCTCGACTTCACTGGCCAGAATTTCTTCGAACCGGGCGATCATCTTCATTAGCTCGGCCAGTTCGTCCTCGATCGCTTGTCGCTCAAGTCCGGTCAAGCGCCGTAGTTGCATGGCCAAAATAGCTTTAGCCTGAATTTCGGACAACTTGAACTGCTTCATCAAAGCCGCTTCGGCGATTTCGGTCGTCTTGGAGGCGCGAATGGTCTTGATGACTTCGTCGATGTTGTCGAGGGCAATCTTATAGCCTTCCAGGATGTGGGCGCGTTCGCGCGCCTTGCGGAGCTCGTACTCCGTTCGGCGGCGAATTACCGTCTGGCGGTGCTTAATGTATTCGGCCAGAATTTCCTGAAGGCCAAGCACGCGCGGCTGAATACCGTCAATCAGTGCCAACATATTGAAGTGGTAGCTGGTCTGCAGCGCCGTCATCTTATATAGCTGATTCAATACCTTCTTCGGGTAGGCATCCTTTTTCAGTTCGATCACCATGCGGACGTTGCCGCGGGCCGATTCATCGCGAATATCACTGATGGTCGTCAGTTTCTTGTCCTTCACGAGTTCGGCAATACGCTCAATCAACGTTGCCTTGTTAACGGCGTACGGCATTTCGGTCACGACTATCTGGTGGCGACCCTTCTTGGTTTCTTCGATATCGGCGACGGCGCGGATTGTAACGCTGCCACGGCCAGTAGAATAAGCCTGCTTCATCGGGGCACCGCCGTAAACGACCGCTCCCGTTGGGAAGTCCGGGCCTTTGACGTGCTTCAGCAGGTCGTCGACGGTCGCGTCAGGGTTATCAATCAATTCGACGGTCGCGTCGACCAGTTCGTTCAAGTTATGTGGCGGAATGTTAGTCGCCATACCGACGGCAATACCGATCTGACCGTTCAGTAGCAGGTTCGGCAGTTTGGCTGGCAGAACGACCGGTTCTTTTTCGGAACCGTCAAAGTTATCGCGAAAATCAATCGTTTCCTTGTCGATATCAAGCAGTAGCTCATCGGCAATCTTTGCCATGCGAGCCTCGGTGTAACGCATGGCTGCGGCCGGGTCGCCGTCCATCGAACCGAAGTTACCCTGGCCTTGGACTAGCATGTAGCGCAAGCTCCAGTCCTGAGCCAACCGTACCATCGAGTCATAAATAGCGCTGTCACCGTGCGGGTGGTACTTACCCATGACATCACCGACGATACGGGCGCTCTTTACGAAGCGACTGTTCGAACGGTTACCGTTCTGGTTCATTGAATACAGAATACGGCGGTGAACCGGCTTAAGACCGTCACGGACGTCCGGCAAGGCACGATCGATAATGACGCTCATCGAATAGCGCAGGAAGCTGTCTTCCATCACATTCTCGACCGTTCGGTGCTCGACGGTTCTTGAATGTGATGTATCAATCACAACTGGTGTTTCTTCATTCATTTCCGGTGTAATTTTTTCATCGTTGTCCATAACTATACATCCAATTCCTCAAGACTTACCTCTCGGGCACGTGTCTGAATGAAGTTTTTACGTAGACTTACGTCGTCACCCATGAGCTTGGTAAATATCGCGTCTGCCAGTTCGGCGTCTTCGACTTTGACTTGCACCAAGACTCGGTTTTCAGGGTTCATGGTCGTTTCCCATAGTTGGTCGGCGTCCATTTCACCAAGTCCCTTGAAGCGGCTGATTGTGACACCGGCCTGCTTGGTAACGTCGGCGTTCTCGTCGATTTCGGCACCCTTTTCGGTCTTGGCCGCGATGATTTCCTCAAGAATCCTGTCACGCTCCTCTTCATCGTAAGCGTAGGTCTTCTTTTGACCGCGGTTGATACTGTAAAGCGGCGGTTTTGCCAGGTAGACGTGACCGCCATCGACGACTTCTTTCATGTAGCGGAACAAGAATGTCAGTAGTAGTGTCGAGATGTGGCTACCATCGACATCGGCGTCGGTCATGATGATGATACGGTGGTAGCGAAGTCCGCTAATATCGAATTGTTCGCCAATACCGACACCAAGCGCCTTGATAAGCGCGACGATTTCATTGTTCCCTAGCATACGATCCAGACGAGCGCGTTCGACGTTAAGAACCTTACCTCGCAGCGGCAAGATTGCCTGTGTCCGGCTATCGCGTCCGGACTTGGCCGAACCGCCAGCCGAGTCACCCTCTACGATGTAGATTTCTGACTCAGCCGGGTTGCGGCTTGAACAATCAGACAGCTTACCCGGTAAGCTAAGGCCGTCCAGTGCGCCTTTCCTAAGAATATTGTCACGGGCAGCGCGGGCTGCTTTACGGGCGCGAGCCGCCAAAAGCGCCTTGCCGACGATCTTTTTGGCGACATTCGGGTTTTCGTCTAGATAATACGCGAAGTATTCATTCATGACTTGTTCGACATAGCGCCGAACTTCGGGGTTACCAAGCTTGTTCTTGGTCTGGCCTTCGAACTGCGGGTCAGGTAGTTTTACCAGAATGATAGCCGTCAGACCTTCGCGGATGTCGTCACCAGACAGGTTCTCTTCTTTTTCCTTAAGCAAACCGCTCTTGCGGGAGTACTCATTTATAACGCGAGTCAGTCCGGAGCGGAATCCGACCAAGTGAGTTCCGCCGTCCGGCGTAAGAACGTTGTTAGCGAATGGCCGTACTGTTTCGACGTAGCTGTCGTTATACTGCACGGCGACTTCGATCATCGATTCTTCAACCTGCCGTTCAACGTAGAACGGCGCGTCGCTCATAGTTTCTTTACCTATATTAAGGTGTTTGACATAGCTCTGAATGCCGCCCTCGAAGTAAAATGACTGGCGCTCGTTAGTACGGCGGTCAATGACACGCGTAAAGACGCCTTTGGTCAGGTATGCCTGGTGACGAAGGTAATTTACGACCCATTTATAGTCGAATTCGACCGTTTCCTTGAAAATCGTGTCGTCTGGGTAGAACGTTATGGTAGTTCCGGTCGGTCGATCAGTCTTGCCAACCTTCTTTAGAGGAGCTGTCGAAGCACCGCGCTCAAACTCAATCCGGTACAGCTGGCCTTTTTGCACGACTTCGGCTATCAGTCGGGTCGATAGCGCGTTTACTACGCTGGATCCGACTCCGTGAAGTCCGCTTGATACCTTATATCCGCCGCCGCCGAACTTTCCGCCGGCGTGCAGCACCGTCAGCACGGTCTCTAGCGTTGAAAGACCGGTTTTCGGGTGCTTATCGACCGGAATACCACGACCGTCATCGGTAATAGTAATGCCGCCGTCTTCAAGTATTTCGACATCAACCCGGGTTGCGAACCCGGCAATCGCTTCGTCAATCGAGTTGTCGGCGATTTCCTTAATAAGATGGTGCACTCCGTCATAACCGGTGCTACCGATGTACATACCCGGTCGCTTACGGACCGGTTCTAGACCCTCAAGAACCTGGATCTGTGACCCGTCATACGAGTCGCCTGTTTGTTTAGCCACGGACTATTCCCCTCACTTTGCTACTGTTCGGCATCAATAAAACTGTATCAGCCATTTACACTGCCCACATTATATCGAATTATGTGTGTTCACTCAACCCTTCTAGGACTTCTGATTGATTTTACTTGCGCTGAACACAATGTTTATGCTAATCTACGTATAATAGAAGAAATAACAGTAGTAAAACCTAACACAAAAAAGTAGAAAAAAGCATGTTCCGGCGCCTCGTTTCAAACTTAGCCTTTAGCCCCGCGCTTGTGGGGCAATTAGGTTTTTATGCCAAGCGCCTTCGTAAAGAAGAAGCTACCCGCCGGCTTGGGCTTGTTTTTACGGCTCTGGCCCTAGTGGTACAAAGCCTAGCCGTCTTCAGCCCGCCTGAAGCTGCCAACGCGGCCAGTCCCGCCGACTTTATTCCAGGTGGTATAGACAGCAAACGCCAGCTGTTGACTCACTTCGATAACAACACGAACCGTATCAAGGGTCTGTTCACCAGCCTAGGAATCACACGTAACGAAGTGGCGAATATGCAACAAAGTACCATTAAGGCAGCCGGCGTGCCCGGGAAGTACAACTGGTCACGCACAAGCCTGTATAGCGCCGCGCAAGGTCAACGTTCCTATACGTTCAATAACGGTGCGGGGGATGTGACCTTCTATTACCGGCCTCTCCAGCTTACCGCCGCAAATCCACCCTATAAGGTATTAACAGGGCATTCTGCCCAATTTGGCTGGTTCGCAATCATGATGGACTGTGGCAACCTTGTGACATCGAAACCACCGCAGCAGCTTAATCCTGCTGCCGCTTGTCAAAGGCTGACGGTTGAGCAAATCGCTCCGACACGCTTCCGCTTTACCTCAAAAGCGAACGTCAAAGACGGCGCCACCATCAAAGGCTATAAATACGACATTCAAAAGCAAGGTCAGGTGCTTGAAACCAAGAACTTTGACTCTAAGAGTACGACGCACAGCTTCGTTTACGACAAGCAGCAGCCAGGTAAATATAATGTCAGGCTGCATGTGCGAACCAGCGAAGGTCAAAAGACCTCAAGTGAGTGTTATGACTCGTTCATAGTCGACAGCAAGCCGGTGGCTGCCTGTGTCGAGGTGACGGCGGCGCTTATTAACCGCAACACTGTGTCGCTCGGCGGAAAAGCACGCGCCGCGAATGGCGCAACGATTAGTAAATACGTCTTCGTCGTCAAGAATGCCTCCGGCAATGAAGTGAAGCGTATTACGGTAGCCTCTAATAGTAGCCAAGTTACTGCCGATAGCTTTACTCTTAATCCCGGCCAGTACGTCGTTACGCTAACCGTAAAGACGTCTGTTGGCGACGTGACTGACGCCGCTTGCGTCAAACAGTTCACGGTTACGCCACCCGAAGTCTGTGCTTTCAACCCGACGCTTCCTCCGAACAGCCCCGACTGTCAGCCCTGCCCAGGCAACCCAAATATATGGATCAAGGATGAAGATTGTGAAGCAGATATATTCAGCACCAAGTCAGGCGTTAACATGACCAACGGAAACGTTGACGCTTCGACCGTTATTGCCCGCGCTAACGATAAGTTAAGCTATACGCTGACCGTCCAGAACAAGGGGCTTGCCCCATCGTCCGTCACGATGACGGAAAGTCTGGCCGACGTGTTAGAGTACGCGACGCTCATTGACCAAGCAGGCGGTACATTCGACGAAGCCGCTAAGACCATATCGTGGCCCGCAATAATGCTCTCGCCCGGTCAAAAACAATCACGCACCATCGCCATCCAAATGCTCGATAAGATTCCAGCTACCAACACCGGGGTAAGCAACCCGGACAGCTACGACTGTAAGATGATAAACACGTTCGGTAACTCAGTCGATATCAAAGTCGACTGTGACACCACCAAGGTAGTCGTCGAACAAGTTACCGGAGAACTGCCAAAGACCGGTCCGACCGAAAACATGATCTTTGCCGGCGCTTTGCTTGCCGTCGTCGTCTACTTCTACGCCCGCTCACGTCAGCTTGGCACCGAAGTAAGGCTCATCCGTCGCAATTTGAACACTGGTACAATATAACCTAAGGAATGGGTGGGAAATGGCAGAACGATTAAACATACCAGAGCACGGCGATAAAGCTCACGAGGCACTTGAACAAGCAGGCCACGAACGTAGTGCCGAGCTTAAAACCGAACGTGAACGTGCCGCAGCTGAACGCGGCCCTGAAACGGAAGTTGAAAAGCTAAAAGAGGCAGCCGAACGGGCCGCCGAAGTTGAAAAGAAAGCGTCTAAAAAAGAGGCAGCTCCTGTTGAGCGCCGTCGTGACACTCCTGCCCAGCGCCGCGCCAAAGCTAAGGCGAGCTACAAAAAGACGATGAAAGAAACGCAGGCTCAAATGTCTACGCCCTCTCGTGCGTTTTCTAAGGCCATCCACAACCCGGTAGTCGAAAAGACATCCGAAGTCGTCGGTAGCACTGTCGCCCGTCCTAACGCCATCTTGGCTGGGTCGCTGTCGGCGTTCGTACTGACGCTCGCGATTTATCTTGTTGCCAAATATTACGGCTATCCCCTGTCCGGATTCGAAACCATCGCTGCATTTATTCTGGGCTGGGCGATTGGCTTATTGATTGACTACCTTCGAGTGATGATTACCGGTAAAAGAGCCTAATTATCTAATAAATTTAAAAGGAGCGGATTCATCCGCTCCTTTTAAATTTTACTATCTACACCTCAGCCGCTTCTCGTTCGATTTGATCTGCTTGTTTGCGCAGCTCAGCGGCTTTCGCCAGCTTGTCATAGTGTTCACGCTGAACCCGATCGGCACTTTCATGGCCCTGCTTAACCCATTCACCGATTTGTCTGTAAGAAATTTCGTAACCATCATCATCGGTTACGCCAGGTTCCTTATTTAACGCCTTCGTACCATCAGGCAACTCAAAAATAGCCATACCTTCGGAGTTCGGATCGAGCTTCAAGGATTCTACCGCGCTATCAATCAATGGCTTCGCGGCATGCGCCATTGCTTCGGCGACACGCGGATTCGGTTCGCGACCTATGATTTCATAGTTGTCACGGCCATTTCGGATCATAGCTTTTACTTGGCGTTCGCCCTGCATATGAAAGGATGTCTTTTCGCTCATTGTGGTGGATTCCTGTTTGTTTTATTGGATCTTAAGATAAATTCTATCACACTTATGATAATTTGTCAACAGTATATCCTACTCGTCGCGCAGTTTGATAGCGATTTCGCCGTCGTCATTCTTGTTGTCGCCGCGAAGGTGCAGTTTGTCTTCGCTCTCTTTGGCAGCCGGTTCTGTCGCGGTTACATCTTCGATGGCTTGCTCACTACGTGCCACGACTTTGTCGTTAAGCGGTTGCGGTGGCATAGACGGTGAGCTCGCGCCCATTGACCCGAACGGTACCGCGTCGGCTGGCGCCGTTGACGAAATAGTCGGCGTGGGTGGTTTCGCCGCACCTTGCGACTGGCCGCCCAACTGCTGACGCTTGGCCAGCCACTCATCTAAGAATGACGAGCCGGACTTTGATGGACTGACAGCGCCCGGCCTGCCCTGCTGCATGCCTTTCATTTGCTCCAAACGGTCCTTCTTGGCCTTGTCAGCGGCGCCTAGACGGTCGAATATCTCTTTTTCGACCACAGCCCGGGGTTTGCCGTATTTGGCTGCAGACAAGCGCTTTAACGCGTCACTGAGCTGTGGGTTGGCCTGCCCCATTGGTGGCACGAACGACATACTAAAAGGTGCCGACGGTACGTTATTAATCATTACGCTAGTAACACTCTGGTAGTTAGGCATTTTAATTAGGTCTTCGGCCTCGAACGTAGGCTGGAAGCGCTTGACCATCAGCTCGGCGTCGGTCACACCGATACGTCCCGATATGACCGTTCCGACGTTACCAATAATAGCTTCACGAATCTTATCGGTCAGCTGGGTCATGAATTGGTTACCTAAGATAAGATTCAGGCGGTATTTACGGGCTTCAGACAGAATTGATTCAAAACTCTCGGTCGCGAAGTTCTGGAACTCGTCGACGTATAGCGAAAAGTCGACACGTTCGTCTTCGGGAATGTTGGCACGGCTCATGGCGGCGGCCTGGAACTTCATGACGAAGATGATACCAAGTAGCTTGCTGTTCAGCTCACCCATGCGACCCTTGCTCAAGTTGACTAGCAGGATTTTCTTGTTGTCCATGATATCGCGCAGATTAAAGCCCGATTTAGTCTGGCCGATGATGTTACGCATGCTGTCGTTACTTATGAACGGACCGAACTTCGATACGACCCAACTGATAACTTCGCCAGCCTCATTCGAGCGTTGCGACGCCGGGAATTCCTTGGTCCAAAAGTCGAGCACGCTTTGGTCACGCACGTACTTCAGTTTGCTCTTCATGTATTCCGGGTCGATTAGGACTTTCGGAATGTCGATGAACGTACCACCGGCCGGGTCGGCCATCAAAAGTAGCGCCGCGTTCCTAAATATATGCTCCAGTCGCGGACCGACGATACCGGTATGGCCAGGGTCATACAGGCCATACAGCATATTGATAGCTTCTTGCACCAGGAAGTCCTTTTGGTCTTCGTGGTCGAACTCGAACATATTCAGCCCGATCGGGTTGGTCATGTCGCCCGGGTTGAAGTAAATGACGTCTTCGACGCGCTCTTTCGGTACTTTGCCGATCAGCGCTTCTACTGAGTCGCCGTGAGGATCGACGAAGGCGAACCCTTTGCCGTCCATCATGTCCTGAAATGCCAAGTTCTCGAGCAGTACCGACTTACCGGTACCGGTCTGTCCAATTATGTAGGTGTGGCGGCGACGATCGTTCGTACTTAAACGAATCGGCTTTTTAGTACCACGAAATTCGTTATAACCGAGCAAAAAGCCTTCGTCCATGACCTGGGTCGGCCCGTCGACCTGCTTGCTCATTTGGCGCTCGACCTGGCTAGTCGGGATGTTCTTTTGGTCCGGCAAGTGGAATATCGTCGCTAGTTCAACGGTATTTAATATATTGCCGCTGACATCTTGCGGGAAAAAGCGGAATATATATGCTGTTACAAGTTCTTCTATATTACGGGTAACCGTGAATTTGAAGCCGTTGTAGCTCGCCGAGTCGAACAGCGCGAAGGCAGATATAACGTTCTTAAGCAGACTCTGGGAGCGAGCTGCCGTGTTAGAACTTACAACAACCCTGACTAGTGTTTCGTAGCCTGGGTAGCGAGTCTTTTCCTCGATTACGTCGATTTCTTTTTGTTCGACTGATGTAAGTTGAACATCGATATTATGCTCTTCTTTTCGGTTTTCCGGGTCTGGTGGTTTCCACAAGGCTCCGGCCAGGTCGCTGGCACGACTGCCAAAACCGGACTTGCGACCGCTCGCCCGGTCTTTTTTAATATGTTCGACTTTACTGTGCGAACGTTTGGTCCAGCCTTCATTGGCCGGACGTATTAGCATTTGTATGCCGATACCGTCTTCACGGCCCGCGGCTGACAGAGCGTTCAAGAGCGCCCGCGACGCGTCGCGCTTGGCTTCTTCGTAGGTAGCTATTGGGTACATAAAAGGCTTCTTTAGGGTAAACTCACCGCCAATCGTGCCGCTCATCTTTCCGACCTCTGAGAACACTACGTGCTCCTCGACTTCTTCCAATCGGGCAGACGGATACGCCGCCGCTATCGCCTGACGGACTACCTCGACCAGGACTACCGGGACGACCGTATAGTAGTGAACCAACCCTTCGCGGGCGACGATCTCGAATGATAAATGACGCTGGCCGTATACCTTGCTCTTGAATCCCTTTACTGCCGTCGACGCGATGATGTTATACATAACCTGCGCCTGGCTTAGGATTTCTTCGGTAACGTCACGTTCGTCCCGACTTCCGGATTCGATATCATCGCTCGATGGTGGCAAATGAATCACCATCGGAATCATTTTAAGGCCGCGTTCGTAGTTCTTAGCCTCACGGAGCGTCTTTTGGTACTGAAGGAACACGACCGCACCAGCAAACAGCGCGATTAGCGCTATAGCGAAGATACCGATGAACGCTCCTAACACCTTATATGCCCCCTACTCGACCTTACTCCGGCGACTCGCCGAGTTGCTTACCGTAGCGTTTCTTCAAATAATCAGCCTGCAAACGACCGACTTCCTTTTCGCGGCGAGCCGGGTCATCACGCGTGTCGCTGATAATCTGCTTAGCCTTGTCGACCCACTCTTTTTCAATCAAATCGTCGTCGGCTGCGACCGCCGGCGAATCATCACTTGCGACCGCCGTGGCGTCGTCGGCTGCGACCGGCACGGGCGTCGGCAGGCTTATCGGCACGGGTTGAGCCGCGGCGGCGGCTTGCGCTTGGGCAGAGTGTTCGGATGCGCGCTCTGGAGCCGCTTCGTGGCCAAGCTCCGGATTTTGGAGCGGCGCTTCAGGGGTGACTTCGGGGTTCGGTAGATTCGGCTGTGAGTCTGGTGAGCGCTCCGGGATCGGCTGGTTCATTTCCGGCGAAGAAATCTTGGGTTCCATACCTAGAAGTATATCATGAGGAGCGTGAGCAATATGGGTGCTTACATCCATTTTTGAACCGACGACGAGCTATATATACATATAGCGTAAGTAGTACCTATGAATTAGCTGTTCGAACGGCGTGAAACGTAAAGCGTCCCAACCGCCAAGAACAGACCGATAAGGACGGCTTCGTAGACACCGAACGAGCCAATAGATGCCATGGCGAGCGCCATGACTGGTCCAAGAGCCAATACGGTCGAAAAGTAGTAAGAGCGCTGCAAGCTCAACCGACCAGGCGGACGCTTAGACGTAAACCGTCGGCCGACCGTCTGTATAAAACCCGAACCAATCCACAATACTTCCGTGACAACGCCAAGCATAATGACATAAAGCAAAAAAAATACGGCCAAGAGTCCTAGCGGACCGGCCGTCGATGGGTTAGTTGTCTGCAGCAATATGATTAGCAAAATGGTTGCGATTACTGTGCTGGTTGCGATGACTTTCCCTAACATATCCCTCACTATAGCACGGGGAGCGTGAGCGAAATGGATGCTTGCATCTGTTTCCGAACCAACGAAGTGCTATATGCTGTATACCATTGAATGGACTCAATAAGTTCAAGAGAGCCTGAGCGAAAGACCGTATGTCCAGGCAGTCACAGTCCGCTCTAAAAAGTAAATAGTAAGCGCGTGTGCCATGGACAGCCTCTCGCTCGAGGCAACTGACCGCTCCAGCAAAAGCTAGAGCATTCGTATGTAGAAATTTCCGCGTATACGCTGAGTGGCGTCACTGCTATCGGTTTGGACCCAATGATAACAAGGATTTACTCAGCGCATAGGTACTGTTTCTACTAAATCGCTCAACAAAATACCGAAGTATCCGGAGCATCGATAGCATCAATCCTATGCAATAAAAGAAAGAAGGTGCGTGGATCACAGGGTGACCCATTATTCTTTTTATCGCCGACTGGCGCTATCGACTGTCCGTTCGAGATGAACGAATGTCCGCATGGAGGCCGCGGTCAGTGTCGAATGTTTGATTGTTAAGGTATGGAACTTTGAACGTTGTGGTGGCTTTTTTGTTTTTGTAAAAGCTTGGTTTTACCTTAGCATAAGAATCATGGCCAGTCAATATGGTTTGAGTACCTTATTAAAGTATTATTTACAATAAACTGCGTTTCCCATCTTAAAAAACTCTCGTTACAACGTTGTTAAAAAATGTTTAATCTTTATTCATGTTGCCGGTCGTCACGGTTATTCGCTCTAAATTTGCTATACTTTATGCATGACCAATCGACCAATTTGTTTCGATATGGACGGCGTAGTGATCAACAGTGAGCCTAGTCATCTTGAAGCTTTCCGCCAGACATTCGAGCCGCTAGGCATTCGCCTGAATGACGATCAATACCAAAAGTTTTTCGCCGGAAAAACCGACGAACAGGGTTTCGCCGATTTTTTGGCACATATCGAACGACCTTTAGACTTAAAGATCCTGCAAGGAATCAAGCGGCATAACTACCAAAAACTGGTCGGTACGACAGTCGAACCATACCCCGCTACCCTAATGGCAATCAGTCGTTTAGCCGTAAATCACCCACTTGCCCTAGTTACAAGCTCGCCGGAATCCCAAGTAAACGCGATTCTTAACCGTTTTAGCCTTCATGAGCACTTTTCCGTCTTGGTAACGGCCGAAAGCGTGACAAATGGCAAGCCTGATCCCGAATCGTACTTGCTAGCTGCAGAAAGGCTAGGTAGACCGGCAGCTGATTGCGTCGCAGTCGAAGATGCACCGAGCGGAATCTTGGCCGCAAAACGCGCCGGTATGTATTGCATGGCGCTCACCACTACACACACCGCCGACCAACTTGAACGGGCCGATCGTGTCGTCGACGAATTGAACGCCGAGCTGATCGAAAGTCTTTGACATTGGGCCTATGGAAGCCGGTTCCGGAATCACGCTACATATAGTGTTCAGAAAATCAGTGGAATAACGGTCGAAAAAATCTTCAAGAAAGTTATTGACACAAGCATTTTCACGTCATATTATAGGGGTAGCTTCTGAGCAAAAAAAGTGTACAGAAGCAAAAAACGAACAAAAACAAAAATTCGAACAAAAACACTCCACAAAAAACGACCGTTCCTCGCAGGCGGTCGTTTTTATATGCTATGTGACGTATAAAAAATCCCGATCGAACATGATCGGGAGCTTTTATTGGTGGAGCTGGCGGGTATCGCACCCGCGTCCAAACGGTAACCTACTATCCGTCTACAAGCTTAGTCCGTTTCAAGATTTTACGTGACGAACGAACGAGGAATCGGACGAAGGATCCGCCGCATCACGCGTTGCAGTAAGCTTTCGACACTGCGCGCTGAAACACCGCGCCGTGTCTAGCCTGCTAATATGACGCACCCTTCCCTAGCAGGCGTCAGGGCGGGCACGGTAACCTAAATTAGGCTACTTGTAGCGCGAGCTGGCGAGGAGCGAAAAGGCTCTTCACTGAAGCTACGACGCTTTGCAATTTTGTTGCAGTTAAAATACAGATATCGTCTGTGGTCGGCTTGCAAGATAGTCTGTTAATGTCCATCTGTCGAAAGCTATGTCAGCCCCAACCCTTTCATTATACCATTATTTACAGTGGTAGGCTAGGTGTGCTACCGTAAGCGTCATGAGTAACGTGGGCAAGGTCGCCAAGGTGATGACGGCGGCACCGGTGGGGTATGACGGCAAGCTGGTCGAAGTCGAATGCGACATGAAAGCCGGCCTGCCATCGTTACAGATCGTCGGTCTGGGTTCAAAGGCCATTGACGAGGCAAAAGAACGCGTTCGTAGCGCCATTGCCAACTCCCAGCTAGATTTTCCTGCCAAGAAATTCGTAATCAATCTTGCGCCGGCTGAACTCCCTAAAGACGGGAGCCATTATGACCTCGCTATTGCCGCCTCGATTTTGACCGCTAGCGGCCAGCTTAAACCGTATGAGGTAAAAGATGCCGTGTTTGCCGGTGAACTGGGGCTGGACGGCCGCCTACGACCCGTACGTGGGGTTATTTCGATCGCCGAGGTCGCACGCGACGCCGGTTACACTACGCTGTATCTACCTTCAGACAACGCTCACCAGGCCGAACTGGTTGAAGGCCTTGAGATAATTCCCGTGACAACCCTGCAGGATATTTTTTTGCACCTCAAGAAAGAATCTTCAATTCCTCCACATGTTACGACCATATCCAAGGACGATTCCGCGCGCGACATACCTGGCGACGGACCCCTTCTGGATGACGTATTAGGCCAGGAGCAGGCCAAACGAGCGCTTATTATCGCCGCCGCGGGGCATCATAACATTCTACTGACGGGATCGCCGGGCGCAGGTAAGACCATGTTAGCCCGCGTTTTACCCAATCTCCTTCCCTCGCTCACATTCCGAGAAAGAATTGCCGTCACTAAGCTACATAGCCTGGGCGGCGAGGTTATAAGTGCGGCTGCCGATGCCCGGCCGTTTCGCGCTCCGCATCATACCTCAAGCCGCATCGCACTCGTCGGTGGCGGCAATCCACCGAAACCCGGTGACATCAGCCTGGCGCATCACGGCGTTTTGTTTTTGGATGAGATTCCTGAATATTCTCGTTCAACGCTTGAGTCGCTCAGGCAGCCACTCGAAGACCGGCAAGTATCCATATCACGTGCCGCCGGTCATGCCACCTACCCTGCCAACTTCATGTTGGTTGCGACCATGAACCCCTGCCCCTGCGGATTTTTTGGCGACGATAAGCGTGAATGTAGCTGCTCTTCGCTGCAAATCCAAAAATATCAACAACGCTTAAGCGGCCCTCTGTTGGACCGGATCGACTTGGTAGTAAACGTAGGCCGGATTAACAACGACACGCTCGCATCGCATAAAACAAGCAGTTATTTACAACACCAAGAAGCGCAGAAATCGATTGTTCAGGCATTGAACACACAGCTTAACAGATATAGCAGTAGTGTCAATGACAACATATATAATAGCGACCTGTCATCTAAAGACGTGGCGAAGCAAATAACGCTCGTTGCTCCGGTGCGGGAAATGCTAACTCAAGCCACCGACCGACTTGGCCTGTCCGCCCGCGGATATTTCAAAATCGTGAAAGTCGCCCGCACAATCGCCGACCTAGATGGCGCCGAGACCATAGCACCCGCGCATATCGCCGAAGCGCTGCAATACCGTTTAATGCTAACGTAGTCGGCTCTACCCCTTGAACTCTCGGGGTCAAGTATGATACGATAGCAAGCGAGTTAAACGCTCAGGCAAAAGCGACCAACAAGGGAGATCAATAACATAGCCAGCCAACAAATAAGGATCAACGATGCGATTCGTGCCACGGAGCTACGCGTTATCGGGTCAAGCGGGGAACAACTTGGAATCCTCCCCCGAAACGAAGCACTGAAGTTAGCCGAAGAAGCAGGAGTTGACCTGGTTGAGATCTCGCCGAATGCTAACCCGCCGGTTGCTAAGATCATCGACTGGGGTAAATACCAGTACCAAAAGATGAAGGAGCAGCAGAAGAGCCGCGCCAAGAGCAAGCAAGTCGAGCTCAAGCAAATGCGGTTTGGTCTGAAAATCGGTCAGGGCGACCTAGATATCAAGCTTCGCAAAATCCGCGGCTTCCTATCCGAAGGTCATAAGGTCCGTATATCTATCTTCTACCGTGGACGTGAAATGGCCCACAAGGAATTGGGATATGTCATGATTGATCGGATCATCGGTTTGTTGGAAGAAGATGCCGTAGTCGAACAACAACCGACTATGGCTGGCCGCAACCTGAGCATCACGATAAGGAGTAAGTAAGTGCCAAAACTCAAGACCCACAAAGGTACTGCCAAGCGCGTCAAACTGACGTCGACCGGCAAAATTACCCGACTGCGAGCTTCGGGCGGCCACCTTTTGGCCAAAAAAAGCAAAAGCCGCAAACGCGCCATCAACACTACCGGTGAAGTTACCGGCAAGATGGCCAAGAACGTTAAGCGATCATTAGGAGTCTAATACATGCGAGTCAAACGAGGCGTCCCAGCACGCGCCAAACACAAGAAGATTTTGAAGCAAGCCAAAGGCATGCAGCACGCGCGCACGCGCAGCTTCCGGCTGGCTAAGCAAGGTGTCATTCGCGCCCTGCAGTACGCCTACCGTGACCGCCGCAACCGCAAGCGCGACCTTAGGGCTCTGTGGATTACCCGCATTAACGCGGCTGCCCGCGAAAACGGCACGACTTACGGCCAGCTAATCAGCGGCCTGAAGAAAGCCAATGTCGAATTGGACCGTAAGGTACTTTCGGAATTAGCAGTCAAAGAACCGGCAGCATTCGCCGCAGTCGTTAAGTCGGTCAAATAAGACTGGTCTTTTGAACTAAAAGCTCCCCATTCGGGGAGTTTTTAGTTGGCAGCTTGGCGGTAAGCCGGGTTCTGTCGTGGATGGTCATCTATCTAGTACGCCCGTTGCCGGACACATCAAGCGGTTAGCGGACCCCGGGCGGACAACCCTTATATGAGGCCCTCCTTGCAGCAGGCGGGGTTTACCTCCCCGACGCGTCACCGCGCCGGACTGTGAGCTCTTACCTCACTCGTTTCATCCTTACCAGCAAGCTGGCGGTTTCGTTTCTGTGGCACTTTCCCTAGGCTCTCGCCCGGTCGCGGTTAGCGACCGCCCTGTCCTACGCTGCCCGGACTTTCCTCTCGTAGCCTAAGCTACCAGCGACCACCTACCGAGCTGCCACCGGCTATTATAACTCAACGAAGCGAGAGACATAAAGCCTCTCTTAGGCTATATGTCCGAGCGAGGCAGGGTTTCAACCGCTTAAATAAGTGGTTATACCGTAGCGACCCGGTCAATGTCAGCAGCTAATGCCCGATCGGCGTCAGTAATGGTATTTCCGGCCGAGTGGCTAATCAGCCAGACTTCGACAGTATTCCAACTATTGGTCCAGGTTGGATGATGATCGGCTTCTTCGGCTAGCTCAGCGACGCGCACCATGAACGCGAATGCTTCAGTAAAATCGCCAAACGTAAATTTTTTATAAAGACCCTTGTCGGTTTCTTGCCAATCCATCATTTCCCTCCCTGCTCATGAGCATTCAATATTTTATTGACCATGCCGTCGGCTAGTTGGTTGAATTCGCGCTTGATGTGCGTAAAGGTTACCCTATCGAACTGAGCAGCGAGTTCTTTTATCCGTTCATTGATCGGCCACAAATCACGATTCTTGATTTTATATATTCCATTCAACTGGTTTACAACAAGTAGACTATCGATGCGAAAATCGACTGTTTTTGCGCCCAACTCAAGCGCCTTTTCAAGACCAAGCCGTACGCCATGATACTCCGCCTGATTATTCGTTGTAATTCCTAAGTACATGCCACCCTGATGGAGAACGTCTTGGTTTTGATTCATTACAACGAAACCGCTGGCGCTGGGCCCTGGATTTCCACGCGATCCGCCATCGGAATATACGATTAGCTGGGTGGTGTCGAAATTACCTGTGCCGTAACCTGTCGGATTATCAATTAGGACATTTTTTTCTGTCGTAGTAATCTCTTGTTGAGAAATACCCAACAATAATTTGGCAGACTCAGTCAGTTCATCCTGGCGAACGTCACCAAGTTTTTTCCAGGAATATTGATCATATTTTTGACTTAAGCGCACCTTGTTCCCGTTCGCACTCAAGCTCACCAAATAAAGAATGAACGTGTACTGAATATCGCGGTCATCGTGGTCGATATACGTCAGTACGTCATATAGTTGCGCCGACTGGATGATAAGACCGGCGTTGTCCTTTAAATAGCGTGCCATGGCGTCTTCGGGTTGTTCGCCGTAATCTAACCTGCCGCCGGGAAGTTCATATTTTCCCAAGATCGACTGGCGGCCACTTGCACGTCGCAGGAGCAAAGTCTTCTGGTCTTCCCGAATAATAGCGCGGACTGAAATGAGTTGCTTCACTAGTTTGATTATACCTTATGGTTAATGCGACGGACTATCGGCTAAAGCCTCCCCCGCTCATTCACGAAAGAGAATACTTCGCACAATGTTGAACCTCCGCATTTTTGCTTCGCTCTCGGGCTAAAGCCCTGTCGCTACGGCCGAGCAAGGCTTTCTCAAACTGCCTCAATGGCAGTTTTCGCCTATCGGTCGGAGGTTAAGACACACAGATATATCTAAAAAGACGACCAAAAGATCGTCTTTTTAGATTGGTCGGGGTGAGAGGACTTGAACCTCCGACCTCGCCGTCCCGAACGGCGCGCGCTACCGGGCTGCGCCACACCCCGACATAAATGTATTTTACATGGTCGGGGTTACTGGACTTGAACCAGCGACCTCACCACCCCCAGCGGTGCGCGCTACCAACTGCGCCAAACCCCGTAACAAAGTGTCCCCTGATGTCACCCAGAGGACGTGGCGCTTGATATATCCCCGCGTAAGTGCAAGGTGGGATACCTCACAGCGCAGCCACAGCCGCACAGAATGTTGGTTTCCCTATCAAATGACGTTAGGAAATCATATACGCCACGTCCTCTGACCGGCATCAGAAGGACTACCTTTATTATACACCCGGCACGTCATGCGCTGATATAATTTAGGTATGGTAAACACCCGATATGTGGCGCTACTGCGAGGTATCAATGTAGGTGGTAATAATGTCATCAAGATGTCGGATTTACGTGAGTGTCTGCAGGCTGCCGACTTTAAGAATATCAGTACCTACATTGCCAGCGGCAACGTGATTTTTGAAAGCGAACTTAGCCTGCCTGAAGTCGAAAGTACGATAGATGCCGCGCTTGAAAAGGCCTTCGGCTATAAAGGACCGACGGTAGTACTGTCCGAAAAGGATTTTCATACGATTTTGAACGAGGCGCCGAAAGGCTTTGGAGCTAAACCCGATATCTTTCATTCCGATATCATTTTTCTTAAGCTACCGGCACAGCCAAGCCAAGTCTTAGAAGATCTGCTCGCATTAAAGATGAGAGACGGTGTTGACACGGCGACTGCCGGCAGCAAAGCACTTTATTTCACGCGCCTGTCAGCCGAAAGACAAAAGAGTCGGCTGAGCAAGATATTAGAATTACAATCGTATAAAAGCATGACGATTCGTAGCTGGAATACCGCTATGAAGCTGAAATCACTACTCGAAGCCGAGCCTTAACCTCCGAACAAAGCGCTGAAGAAATCTAAGATACCTGTTGTCGCGGCTAGGATAAACCGGCCGATAAGTGGGCTGGCGATGAGAACTATACCAAAGATGAAAATCAAGCCGTAGCGTTCAATCGCTTCCATGCCGCGCCGTACAAAATCCGGGGCAAGCGCGTAAAGCACGCGCGAGCCGTCGAGCGGCGGAATCGGAATCATATTGAATGCGAAGAAACCTAAGTTGACCATGGCGCCCAGCGAAAAGAACGCGTCTTGAAAGTTATCGTACGTAAAGTCGGTAATATTCAACCCGATTAACCGCGCCCATACGAACAAAAGGAACGCGATGACAAAGTTAGTAAGTGGACCGGCCAACGCGACCAAGGCCGCTCCCCATTCGTCGTACTTCAAGCGTGCCGGATTGAACGGCACCGGTTTGGCACCACCGAATATCGGAGCGCCGATGATTGCCAGGACTATAGGTAGTCCAATCGTCAGAACCGGGTCGATATGCTTGATTGGATTCAGCGTCAAACGCCCTTCCCGCTCAGCCGTATCATCACCTAGCCAAAATGCTACGAAGCCGTGCATGGCTTCGTGTAGAGTCATCGAAAGTAAAATGACCACGATGACTATTGCGATATAAACCAAATCGATTCCCATAGATACCTATTATAGCGTACCTTTACCCCTTGACGAGAAGCGTTAAAACCGTTACAATCGTACGAGTTTGCTAAATAACTTTAAGGAGTAAAGAAATGGCAGCGCGATGCGAACTGACCGGTAAAGGTAAGCAATTCGGCCACAACGTGAGCTTTTCTTTGCGTCGCACCAAGCGAGTCTTCAAGCCTAACCTGCAAAAGAAGACCTTCATGGTAGACGGCCAAAAGGTCACCATGACCTTAAGCACACAGGCAATCCGTACCCTGAAGAAAAAGGGATTGTTGCAACCTGTCGTAAGCCAGGCGAAATAACCTGTTACTTACTAAAAACTCCGCTCGTACGAGCGGAGTTTTTAGTTGGCAGTCAGACTAGCTACGTGCCAACTTGTAAATCGTTGACACTAGCGGTAGTGCGCTGGCAGTCTTAACCTTGAGCTTGTCGACCGTTTCGACTTCGCCGCCTAGTTCCTTATGGAAGGTTTCAAATTCGTCCTGGGGTACTTCGTACTTAAGCGCCTTATCAGCATAGTGAATCGGAATGACCGTTTTGGCATCTATTTTTCGCACCAGCTGAGCAGCCGATGTCGCGTCAAGGGTGTAACCGCCCCCACCGACCGGCAAGATGACGATGTCGATGACACCGATGGATTCTAGCTGTTCCTCGGTTAACTTAGGATCGATATTCCCGAGTAGCGCGATGCGCACATCCCCTACCTCAATCCGGTATATGGTAGATCCTTTACCGTCAGAATCGAGGTGACGCTGCGCTGCAATGCCCCTGATTGAAAAGTCACCGACTTCGTACTCACCCGGTCCTTCGATAGCCAGTACGGACTCTGCAGACGGGACTTCGAAACGAGGTTCTGTCGCTAGGCTTATCATATTTTTCGGATCAATGTCTTTCAGACCGATCAGCGATTGCTTTGGATCGGTAATAAGTTTTGATTTCTTGGTTGCAATGACAACGGTGTTTCCACCCTTGTATTCGATTTCGAACATAGGTCTCCTACTTTTGCTTGTCTAGAATTTGCTCGACGTCACGCAGCACGACGTGCTTGCTGCTCATGAGCTCTGTAATAAATTTATCACGAATCGAGAGACGGTAGTAGAATTCGTCGTAGCTGAGCACGCTGTAGTTCAGTTCCCGGCCCTCTTTTTTCTCGAGCGTCTTAATGAAAGCCTTGGTGCGGGCGGGTGCCGGATTGCCCACAAGCAGCAAGTCTACCTTGCTGGCACTGCCAGCAACGAACACGCCGGCCATGATAGCCAATTTGATTCCACCGAGTTCGTCCAGCCGTGCCTGCCAGTCGAGCGTCGATTGTTTTGGCGCGTCGACGGCCGAACCGGCTTCTTTGTCATCACCAAAGATGGCACGAAGCGGCACGTAGTGTTCGTAGCGCTGATCGACTTCGTAGTACAACTTGTTGTCTGCCGTATCACTTTTAATAATGCCGACCTTTAGCATGTTAGCCAGTTCGCGCCGGACCGAGTTGATTTGTTCGTCGATGAGTCGGGTGATTTCGCGTACATAAAACGACTTACCTGGATTGTTCAAGAACAAATGCAGGAGTTTGATGCGTGTCTTTGATCCGAACAGTGCGTCAATCATCGTCTTCTACCCTGAGTAACTTTTATGTTGCTAGTGTAGCACAGAAGTTATTCGTTCGCGAGTAACGAAAGTACGTAACTCTTGGCCTCTGTTAAAGCGGCCCACATGATGTCCGGATTACGGCGCAGCCAGGTCATTTGCCGCTTAGCCAATTGATAATCAATCGTTGTAATTCTGTCTTTGACTTCTTCAAGCGTCAGCTCGCCTTCCAGATATAATTTCAGCAGCGGGTAGATGTTGCCCGTCATTGCCTCTGAATCCCAACCATATTTTTTGCCCAATAAAGTCGCTTCGGCTACCACATTGTTCTCAAACAGTTGTTCGGTACGAGTTACAATTCGTGTTCGGAGTGTATACATATTCGTAGCGATTCCCACAATATGCTCATTTGAGCGCAGCGAAGATTTACTGATTGCGCTTACGCTTTTTCGTTCGATAGCACGAACCAAGTGCCGTTTATTCTTATGGTTCTTTGGCAATTCTATGTTGTGTTCCTTGCAATACTCAGTGAGTTCATCGACCGACATAGATTCGAGCCGTTCACGTTCAGCCGTGTCCGACGGAGGGCCGAAGTTGAAGTCGTACAACACGGCATCTACATAAAGACCGGTGCCGCCTACAAGTAGCGGCAACTTGCCACGAGACCTTATATCGGCAATCACCATATTGGCGTGCTGCTTAAAATCAGCCACGCTGAACGGTTCACCAGACTCTACTAAATCTAAACCCCAATGGCGTACTCTCGCCTGATCTTCAGCAGTCGGTTTAGCCGTGCCGATGTCCATGCCCTTATACACGGTGCGCGAGTCTGCACAAATGATTTCACCGTTCCAGCGCTCGGCTATCTCGAGTGCCAGACTTGTTTTTCCGCTAGCGGTTGGGCCGACAATTGCGATTAGCTCTGGCTTGGTCGCCATCTGCGCTCCTCAAAATCGTCTACGATGTGGTTAGTACATCTAACGCCCTCTTGCTCCAACAACTGTTGTTGCGCTTCCCGCCCGCCATGAAAACCGGCCGCCAGACCGCCGAAACGATTCACCAAACGGTGCCACGGTAAGTCTGGATTACCAAAATGCGCGATGCCGCCGACCACCCGGCTGGCATTCGCCTGCCCAGCTAGCCCAGCAAGATCACCATACGTAACGACACGACCCTCAGGCACATCGGCCATCAGCGATTCTACCCGCTCACGAAAGTTAGCGTCGGGCTTCATTCGTAAAGAACTCCTCGACTGCTGCCCAATCGTGCAAGCGAACGATCCGCTCCGATAGTTCATCCGCCTTGTTCCAGCCATAATCACCAAATAAGATTGCCGTCTTACCTGCGGCCGCGACTGCCTGGCAGTGTTTCAGCTGGTCATCTATCAGGTAATCGGCTCCGAGAGCTTCTATAACGTCAGCTTTGGTACGATGAATCGATTGGTCATCAATCGTGTCCCATATACCGGCAAAGTGAATGGTTTCGTCCGAGAATATACCAGGGTAATGCTTGTGCACCCAGGCTGTAGTGTCGGCGCGTACCTGTAGGCGTCGTGACGTGACGATAATCAGGTCGTATAGGGCACTCAGGCGCTTCAATACCGGCAGAGCGCTGTCGTCATGGCTATAGGTATTTAATACTCCCGACTCGTGCAGATGGTTAGCGCGGCGTTCGACCTCTTCATGATCGACCTGCCATAGTTTCGCCCAGTGCTCATCGTAGTCTTCGGGTCGGAGGTTCGTGCCCCACTGCGCATTACTGAACGCAACGAAGCCGGCCGCGTTGTCGGCCAGCACGTCATCTATATCAATGGCTATCGTTGTTTTTTTCATAACCTTACAGATTAGTCAGATAGTCTTTGAGCTGGTCTAACGCGACCTTTTCTTCGCCAGCCTGCGTTCGGACACTAACTTCGCGGGCTTCCTTGTCTTTCGGACCGACAATCAGCTGGACCGGAATCTTCTCTGACGTCGCTGCACGTATTTTTTTACCGAGTGACTCGTTACGGCTATCTAATCCGTAGCGCAGTTCGTTGTACTTCAAAGGTTTCATGAGTACGATGTTGTTCAAAATTGCCTGAATCTCATCGACGTAATCAAGAACGGTATCGTTAATCGTCAATATGCGGATCTGTTCCGGTGCCAGCCAGAATGGCAACCATCCGGCGGTCTTTTCGAGCAAGAAGCCCATGAACCGTTCGTACGAGCCAAGAATGGCGCGGTGAATGATAATGGGGTGTTGCTTGTCGCTGTTCTCATCAATGTAGGTCAACCCCATGCGACCCGGCACCAGTACGTCGACTTGTGATGTCGCGATGGTGTCTTCTTTACCTAGTACGTTACGCGTCTGCACGTCGATCTTTGGACCGTAGAACGCGGCTTCACCTTCTGCCTCGACAAAATCGGCACCAAATTCATTCATGGCCTGACGAATTGCCTCGCCGGCTTCTTGCCAGACAGCCTTGTCGCCACCGTATTTGTCCTTTTCGAAATCAGGCAAACTTAATCGGTACCAGTAATCTTCGATGCCCATGGTGTCGTAGACTTCCTTGAACAGTTCGAGTACCTTTATGAACTCGTCCTTCAATTGGTCTGGCCTTACATAAATGTGCGAATCGTTCTGTGTAATCGGCCCGCGTACACGAATCAGGCCGCTCAAGGTTCCAGATAACTCCTTTCGGTAAATCCGGCCGCCTTCCGCTAAGCGAAGCGGCAGGTCACGGTAGCTTTCGACCAGCTTTTCGAAAATCATGTGGTGATGTGGGCAGTTCATCGGCTTTAGGTAGAAGGTTTGGTCTTCGTCGTCCTTCAGCTTATACATGTCATCACTGTAAAAGCTGGCATGTCCTGAGCGCTGGTACAGGTTCTCGTGAGCCAGCACAGGGGTTTCAACATAATCATAGTCCCGCTTGGTCTCTTCTTGGCGCATGTAGCGTTCCAAAAGATTCTTAAGCGTTTCGCCGCGCGGCATCATAAGCGGCAAACCAGCCCCAACACTGTCAGACATCATGTAAATGCCGAGTTGTGGGCCAAGCACGCGGTGGTCACGTAACTTGGCTTGTTCAAGCATTTCCAGATGCCTGTCCAGTTCTTCTTGCGTAGCGAACGCAACGCCGTACAGTCGCTGCATCTGCGGGTTCTTTTCGTTACCGCGCCAGTAGGCACCGGCCACGCGCATCAGCTTGAAAGCACCGACTTTTCCAGTACTTTCAACGTGCGGACCGCGGCAAAGATCAGTAAAGTCGCCATCGGTATAAAACGACACGTCAACGACACTCTTGACATCTTGGTGAGCCGACCCCCCGACGCCGGCTGGCAACTCCATACCCATCATGGTGGCGTCCAGCTCGCTGGCAAGTGTAGTGCCCTCGCGTTTCAAGTCGTTAAGGAGCTCGACTTTATATGGTTGCTCGGCATTCTTGGCCCATTCCAGTGCTTCATCGATCTGTTTTTCGGAGCGTTCGAACGGATAATCCGCCTGTATAACCTTGCGCATTTCTTTTTCTATCTTTGGAAAATCGGCTTCGGAAATCTTGGTATCACCAAGGTCAATGTCGTAATAAAAGCCGTTTTCGACCACTGGGCCTACTCCGAACTTAGCATCGGGCCATAGGTGTTGCACCGCTTGTGCCGTGATGTGCGCCAGGCTGTGTCGCATAGCGTGAAGTTGTTCGTCGTTCATAGGAGCTCCTTAGAAATATTAAAAGCACGCAATATCGTAAAACTTTTACGTGCGTGCCTCGGTCCCGAAGTTCTCAGGAGGTTCCACCTTGGCTATTTCTATTGCCGCGTTCGATATCGTTCGTCTGCGACCGCTCCGACGGAACTCGGCGGCTGGTTAGACCGCGTCGTCATTCCCTTTTATTCTAGTACCCTACCCCCGAGCGTTGCAACCCCCGCCTCTGTTTGTTACAATTATCTGAGTCTATTACCTGGGTGATTAGCTCATTTGGCTAGAGCGCCTCATTGACGTTGAGGAGGTGAGAGGTTCGAATCCTCTATCGCCCACCAAATAAATGACCGGTCTTCTGACCGGCTATTTATTTGCTAGCGTTAGCGACCCGAACCTCGCACAAGCGAGCGGTGAGAGGTTCGGCGTAGCGGAGAGAGGAAACGGGAGCTTGCTCACGTCCCTTTCGGAGCGGAGGAGCGAGCTTGCGAGCGATATACCTACCCCTATCAAATCTCGCCAATCTATTGACATTTTAATCTAAAAATAGTATAATTACCACACTTCGTTGAGGCGTAAACTTCCGAAGCACTTTTACAGAGTGGAAAGACACGGGTGTGGCCTCCCTTGGCGTAAGTATCTTATGCCCGGAGAGGTCATACCCCACCAGCCAAGGAGGCTTTCATGACCGCCATCACCGATCACGACACGTGCGTCCTGCCCGCAGTACGCCGCGCCGTCGTTGGGCTTTCGATTGAGGACTGGGGCCAGCACGCCTGGGACTTCAATCACCGCGTACGTCTGGCTGCCCAGCTGACGCTGCTGGACCTGTCCCCCGAGGACGTGTCCGAGCTGCCGAAGGCACACGGCCGCATGCAGACGTACTACCGCGTACTGGACGTCGTCGAACAGAATATCGGTGGGCGCGACTTCGCGCTCGCTCATCTGATCGTCGCCATGTACTACCTGGTGCGAACCCAACCGGCCGCACCGCAGCCCTGATTACCAACCGGAGAAACAGGAGGCATCATGACTACCATGACGACTGCGCTGCATGACTGCGCGGTCATGACCGTCGAGGCATACGACATCGACGCTCTCAACTGGAACGACGACAGTGTCACCTCGTTCGACCCGACCGTCCTCAAGGCGGCACAGCAGACCATCACCGAGTACTCGCGTGAAGAGCGAGTCAAGCTGCGGATGGGCAGCAACAAGCAGAGCTCGCTGACTCACGCCGATGTTGCCGACCGACTGTGCCGGCTAGGAGTGACAACGGTCGAATCAGGACTGATTGCGGCGCTGATCATCGAGATGCACCGCACGGTCACGCTGTGACCTGCAAGACCCCCCGTACACGGGTCACCTCCCACGGTGACCCGTGTACGAACACCTTTCCACTCTGTAATATACAATCGCCCGAAGGGGCTATTTTTGTTGGCTACAGGATTTAAAGCGAGTAATCCACCAATAAACATGACTTTTCCACTTGCGATTTTACCTAAACTTACAGATGCATATACCGTGGATGATATATTGATAAGCGCTATGTTCTATTGACAAAATATACCGGTTGTGCTAATATGAACTTATGAGTACCATCACACTCACGCAAAAACACGAGAAGAAGTCGAAACTTGAAGAATTCAACCTTGGTTTCGAGTACAACGAAACCTGGGCAGAAGCTCGCAAGAAGTACACGACCAGCAAGAACTAACGCGGTTCACCGCTTGCTTCTTGCCTACCCACGACAACCAGCCGATCGCCGTTCTGATATTTAGGACGGCGATTTTTCTGTGCGCTTATGAGTCGGTCTGTCGCGGGTTATTGGCCGGCTTAAAGTGGTAGCGGATGCCGCGGCCGGCCTGCGGCTCGTCGTCGTAGCGTCCAACTATGTGTAAGTGCGCGTGAAGCACTGTCTGCCCTCCGGCGCTCCCAACGTTCCAGCCTAGGTTGTACCCCTGGGGCTGCTCGCGTCCATCTATGAGTGTTTTGTAAGTCGGCAGTAACCCGTGCAACTCCGCCCATTCATCGGCATTTATCTCGAATGGCGTTTCTATATGCCGCTTCGTAATCGCTAAGCCGGAATTTGCGCCTTCTTTAGGGTGCATGTCAACGAAATACCAGAGATCCGATTCATGAACCTTGTCACTCTGTAATAAATCGTTTTCAAGGCAAAATGGACAATCTTTCATGCGTTCACTATACCAAACTACGGCTTTCCACTAATCCACTTACGTTTTCCACTAGTATTTTTTATTGCTGTATGTCAATATATAGACATGATTTGTGTAAATTGTTTCCACGGGAAAACAAAAGTCACGAATTCGCGGTCACACAAAAAGAAGTCTGGTACCTGGCGTCGGCGGCAATGCGAGAGCTGCGGAAACGTCTTTACCACTTACGAAAAGCCGGCTCTCGACGAGTCGGTGACCGTACACTACCCTGGAGCAGGTAAAAATGGCGTTTCTGCGCCGTTCAGTCTGAGTAAATTGACCTTAAGTATTGCCGCAAGCTTTAGCCACGACCAGTTAGCCAGGCAGCTGCACTCCCTGCCACTGGCCGAAACGGTCGAGCAACTGCTAATAACAGAAGTCAGGCAGCCTAGCGCCGATGACATTGCCGCTACCGTTCACCAGGTATTAAAGCGCTTTGATGAACTGGCTGCCCTGCAATATGCGGCGACGCATGGGTTAGTCGAAACGACAAGAAAACGTCGTGGACGCCCAAGTTTACGCTAGAACAGCTAGTGTTTGGCTGGTTCTTTTCGTGCTTCTATAGTCTCGACGGTCGCCTTGTCGGTCACATCGAACTTGTCGAGATATTTACCGAGCATCAGACGCGTCTGCGAGTAAAAGGCGCTAAAGCTGGAATACGCTATGGCGGTAACCGGCATGAGCAGCCACTGTAGGATCATCCCGACGCTGCGGTGCCGTTTATAGCGTGCCGGACGTGGCGGTAGCATTTTGAACGCTAGAAAAACCGTGATTAGGATACCGATCATGGCAATGCGTTGCAGCACGCTCAAGACTTCTGGCAGCTGGTTGGCAGCGACTGAGCGCGAAGCTTCGCTATTAATGAACAGCGGTACCCAGCCCCCGAAGGTGACGATGATTGAAACGCTGGCCAACGTGACGTGGCCGTCGAGTAGCCGTATAAGCCGCGTGAACCCCGCCCAGAATGGTACGTTACGCTTACGTGAGAACACCCGAGTGGCGACATACGGCACGTCCGAGGCCCCGTAGGCCCAGCGCCGAAGCTGCACGAACTGCGCCTTAAGGGTCTTAACGTATGTATCCGACAAGACGGCATCTTGGTAAATCGGAACGTGGATTGGAATGACAGAATATTGACCGCCGAAGTAGAACCAGCTGCGCCAGTACTGGTGGCCGTCTTCGACGATGGTACGTTTTGACCAAAAGTCCATTTCGACCAACGCGTCCATCGGCTGCGAATGACTGGCGAAGTTACGCAAGGTGTGCGGCCGCATACTACTGATGATGTTCCAGAACGAGTTACCGGTGGCGACTACGCGCATTGGTGCCGGTACGTCCCAAATGTTGTTCAGGAACAAAGATACCGGCTGGAATGCCAGGTGCTTACGGTCGTCGTGGACGATGTATTCGTAGGCTACGTAGTCGAAATACGTCTTGTGAGGGCGGTTGTCACTGTCGAGCGTGGTAACGATGACGTCTTTGTATTCGATTCCCTGTTTTTTCAACCAACCGGCCAAAAACTCGCCGGCGTAGGTTATGTTTGCGCCCTTACCGATGACTTCGTTTGGCAGGCCGTTCGGGTGCTTGACGATTTCGAGCGCCTTGAAGCGGTGGGCGTATTCGTCGCGAAGTTGTTTGACCGTACCTTCGATCGCCCGACCGCCGCGCTCTTCATAAGCGATTACCAAGATTATCTGCTTAGGGTCGAACGTACCGCTGACGACGGATTCGATGGTCGGCTGCAGAACTTCATAAGATTCGTTGTAGGTGGCAATGATGACGGCATGATTGATATCGGCCGGCTTAGGATATGACTCGGCCGCATTCGTAATTAGTCGCAGGTTTTCGGCATGCGCCATTTGGCCGAATTCGCGCGTCGGGTTAGCGTGAATGCGCGCATACGATGATTCAGGTTCGTTCAAATCCATTAGACGCGCATGCCAATCAATCTTTTGCGCCCGGTCAATCCGCCGTGAGCCGACCAGCGTATGCCATGCGATACCACTCGCCTTTATAAGCACCGTCGCGATAATAAGCAGTACGTAGATGCCCGCGAATAGCGGGCTGACCAAGCTCAGCACGACCAGCAAGATGATAGAGCCCCAGCTGATAAGTCCTGGCACCATTTCGAAGAACCGGTAGCTTTTGGAGCGGTGCTTTAGGGGGATCTCAAGATCGATCATATTAGTTTAAATAAGCGATATTTAGGACCGAGTACGTGTAGACGAACATCAGCACGAGCACTACCACCGACAGCCATGCGAACGAATACGCCAATTGTTTCAGACCGATGACGTACAGCTTAGTCAGCATACCGATGTGGGCGATGATGAATAACAGACCGAAACCGATAAAACTAAGCAGGTACCACCACTTGTCACGGTAAAAATGCGTTTCGCCAAACGATGTGTAACGAATTGCCAGCTGCAGGTCACTGGCGCTCAGATTGACCGCGACATAGACGATGTAGCCGATACCGCCAAGAATCAAACCAAGCGACAACAATGTCATCACCCTGTCGGCGAGAACCTGCTTGATGCTTGATCGAATAATATGTTTCATATGATTATATGGAGCCGCTGTCCGGATTTGAACCGGAGACCTACGCTTTACGAAAGCGCCGCTCTACCAACTGAGCTACAGCGGCGTATTTGCCCTTGGTAGTCATCGCCCATTATATCATTTACTTGAGCTGTTTGTAGGTTAGATATGCCAGTTGCACCAGGGGTGGAAATTTGCTAGACTAAACGGAGTCTAAATCCCTGTGCGCTCGTAGTGAAGGGGTTATCACGCCTCCCTGTCACGGAGGAGATCGCCGGTTCAAATCCGGTCGAGCGCGCCAAGAAAATACGCCCACCTTTTGGTGAGCGTATTTTCTTTGCATGCTTCGCATTGATTAGAGCTGGCGATGCGGTGCGAAGCAACGCGGATCGCCGGTTCGTAGAATGTGCAAAACAAAAAGTGTTTACATTTTTTCGTAAGCGAATGGCGGAGGCCTTTAGGTCGATAATCCGATCGTCGCTCCCTTCAGTTATTGACAATGCAGTCTAAAAATGATAAAATATACAACATATTATGCCGAACCGCATCATCTACCCCACCGAACGTGACTCAGTTGAACTTCGTCAACTTGTACCTGCTGATGCTCAAGCATACTTCGAAGCAGTCGATGCCAGCCGTGATCATTTAAGTAAGTACGGTGATCGGACGGCGGCAAAGTACCCTGACCTAGCGTCCGTAGTTGAGTCAATTGAAAGGCCGCACGTTGCTAATAAGCTTCGTTTGGGTATTTGGGATCAAGAAACTTTTGTCGGTAGTATCAACCTAAAGCCAATCGCTGATAAAGCCGAGCTTGGATACTGGCTAGACGAGCGATATTTAGGTCATGGCTATGCCACGGTAGCGGTTCGTGCACTGGTAGCACGTGCTCCGCGGTACATTGATGTGTTCGCAGCGATTCGCACTGAAAATGAAGCCAGCAAGAGAGTCGTTTCGCGAGCTGGGTTCTTACTTGGTGGCACCACAGATTCATCTGAGTATTATTTTTATCAGCATCCTGTCGGCGCCGACCAGCAAGAGCCCGTTTTGTACGCGCAGACAATCGAACAAGACACCAAACACTCCGTAGCTCGAATCGGACTGCGAGGTATTAATGCGGCAATCATTAACCATACATCAGACACTACATACGAAGTTGAGTACGGCACGGGTCACATGAACGTCGGTGGAATGAATCATTCACTACAAGAGGGCGTCACCGTAACGGTTCCGGCTGGAACTCCATATCAGGATGAGGGTCATCTTGTAATGCGGGCTACGTCCTACCCGCCGTTTGAATCATCGGCTGTCGAGCGTCTTGAGCAAGATTTACTGTAGCTTAGTTACTTAACTCGCGTAGCGACTTGCAACAAAGTCCCAGTTGACTACGTTCCACCATGCATTCACATAGTCGTCGCGCTTGTTTTTATAGTCCAAATAGTACGCATGTTCCCACACGTCCAGACCGAGCAACGGTGCTTGCCCGCCTTGCATGATCGGCGTGTCCTGGTTCGGACTGGTCGTAATGGTCATGTCTGGCATAAGCCAGCACCAACCGCTACCAAAAACGCCCAATGATTTGTCCGTAAACTGGTCGACGAACCCCTGAAAATCGCCGTATTGAGCAATTAATTTGTTCGCTAATTCCCCAGTCGGTTCACCACCTCCGTCCGGGCTCATCCACTGCCAAAACAAGCTATGGTTGTAGTGGCCGCCGCCGTGGTTGCGAATAGCGGTCCGGACATTTTCGGGAAGCGAATCAAGATTCGAGAGCAGACTTTCGAGCTGACGCTCTTTTAGGCCAGGCGCGTCGTCAAGTGCCTTATTGAGCTTGTCGACGTATGTCTGATGGTGTTTGGAATGATGCAGCTGCATAATGTCGCTGCTAATGTACTTTCCTAGCGCTCCGTAGTCGTAGCCGAGTTCTGGTAGCTGGTACATCCGTACCCCCTTTCTTTATGCCCGCACGCTTTAGCGTCGAATGGCGTTGGTGTCTTTTTGGACTGAGATGAATTCTTGGATCTTCTTGTTAACGGAAAGCGACTTAAGCTGCTTGTCAAATTCGGTCAACGGTATACGCAGATAGTTATAGTTAACCTGCTTGTCGTTAATGTCGACCAATTGCACAATGTAGTAACCGTTACGATCGGAGTTACCGTCATCTGATCTGAAAAAGCTTGAAATCTGGTTTTTCTGCAACTTGGCTGCTTGCTGGGTCACGCCACCATCGTGGTTCGACTTAGGTACTAAACCCGTTGATCCCAGCTGTACCGTATAGCCTTTGTCCTGTAAGCGCTTCGCGACGTCATTGAAAGCCGGTACCGGGCTCTCCTTCAAGATGGCTTCCGCAGCCTTCTTGGTGGCTTCCGCCCTGGAATCGATTGAGTACATGACCTCTTGCCGCACTAGGGAGCGTTTTATGATTTGGCGGTATTCGTCCGAGGAATATCCAAGCGTACTAAGGGTCGAGTCGTCGTAGATATCCTGCGATATGCGGCCAGACACGGTGTTCAGGCTGGCGTCGATGACTTGGTCGACTTCTTTGTCGGTCACTTTTATGCCTTTTTCGTCGGCAATTTTGGCTGCGTAAGTGTCGGCAATGGCACCGTCGAGTGCTTGGCGCTTTATGAATTCGATTTGGCGCTTGCCGTCATCTGAATTAAGGTTCAGACGTTCAGACTGCTCAAGGTAGTGCTGAGAGCCAGATAGACTCATAAGATAGTCACTGTAGCGCACGGGCGCGCCATCGACGCTGGCGACTGGCACCGGTAGTAAGCGAGTGACACGGTAAAAGAACGTGCTGGTGTTCTGAGCCGGGTACAGTTGCCACCATATAATGACGGAAAGCAGTACCAGTGTGACGATAATGATGATAATTGCGTTAAATACGAGTCTGTGACGCTCATATTGGTGCGGGTACTTGAATTTACGACCTCCGGCAAGGATCTGCTCGCGGTGCTCGGCGACCGTCTCGTTCGTAATACGTGACGGCGGCTGCTCGGCCTGCTTACGCTTCTTCAAACTCAGTTTTTTCATATACTCCTTGTTTCTCGATGGCGTTCATGACGGCGTCTTGCAGCTTGTTATATGTCTTATCGGGATGTTCCACTTTGTGAATGACCAAGTCTCCGACGAATGTCTGGATAACGATGGTTCCATAGCCAAATACTTCCCCGCTGAACCCTGGTATATTATAGCTTATGTTTTGGATTTTCGACAGGCGCAGCTCTACCACGTCGGTCCCGAAAAATCCCTGCTGGGTCACCTGACGAATACGCTCGGTCGTTACTATATAGACCGTGTAATACCACAGAATGAAGTGGTAACTGAAGATAATAAGTCCAACTACGAATCCGGCGACCGGAAGTAAGAACAGTTGTAGGTTATCTTGCCAGATGAGCGGCGGAATGGCCGAGATAGCGAATGGGATCAACAGACCATAGAACCCTTTTCGCATGGCGATGATATGGCGGCGGAAGATAAACAGCAGCTCTTCGCCTTCGCGCTGCCCCTCGAACGCTTGCTGTTTGTTTTCGCCTTTCATGGCATCAGTATAGCAGATTTACCGTGGTACAATAACAGAGGTACTCGCCTCGGTAGCTCAATTGGATAGAGCAGTTCCGTCCTAAGGAAAAGGTTGCAGGTTCGACTCCTGCCCGGGGTACCAAATAAATAGCTGTCCATTTGGGCAGCTATTTATTTGGTAGGCTGCGCCAGCAGCCCGAACCGTCAAGGTTCGGGTTAGTCTTATGCCCGAGCCTACTCGGCGCATAGATTAACGTGCACCCGCCTGCCCGTAGTTTTAAAAGTAAAAGTCCTTAAACCGGTACAAGAACAGTGCCAGCATAATGATGTACGTTATGACAATGATATCTAGTGAGTGCTTTTGGCCGAACCGAAGAAATGTGGCGGTTTTCGTGCCAGCTTTTGGTTTTGTGGTCTGAATGAAATAGAGTAAACCAAGCCAAAAGATCGGAACGCTTACAACCCATCCGACAACGCAGAAGACGCATATCTTGCCGATAGCATACAGGCTTACCGCAAAAAACCATGCGCTGAACAACATGAGTACGGTAGAAACCGCCATGACAAAATGCCGATACCAGCTGACGAACTTCCCCCCTGAAAGGAGCACAAGGCCACTTGTTGCCAATACCGCGAAGAAGACCATGCCCAAGAACGCATTAGGAAAACCAAATACTGCCGCCAGCGGGTCTTCTAACACCCCGGAGCATTCAACTACCGGACTAAGGTTACAGCCCAGAGCATCTCCGGGGTTTCTAAGCATGCTGATACGTTCTACCGCCTGCCATGTCATTGCTACCAACCCAAGTGCTCCTCCAGCCACTAAGGTGCCTGGATATACGCGTTCGATCATAGAATTTTTCGTAGAATTCATACGTATAGCTTAACACCGAATGCATACCCGTTGAGTGGCAAACGTCATTGACGGCCAGTGGTAAAATAGCTCTATGCACCCGTAGCTCAGCTGGATAGAGCGTTGGTTTCCGGTACCAAAGGCCAGAGGTTCGAATCCTCTCGGGTGTACCAAATATTGAAACTAAAAATTACCTCCTTGGAGGTAATTTTTGTATTGTACTAACGCGTAAACTTCTCGTGCGTCGCTTCGTAGTCATAGAGTTCGTCGTCCGTGAACCAGTGCTTGATTTCTTGGACGGCTTCTTCCGGGTCGCCGGAAGCGTGAATCAGGTTCGGTATTCCCTTGCCTTCACCGTCGGCATAACCGTAGCTCATGTGGCTGAAGTCGCCGCGGATAGTTCCTGGCGCAGCTGACTTAGGTTCGGTACCACCGACCAGTTTTCGTACCAGACTGACGGCTTCCACGCCTTCGAGCACCATGGCGATGACCGGACCGGTGTTCATCATGTCGAGCGTGATACCGAAGATTTGCTCACCGGCGCGGGTCTTAAGCTTACCGATTTCTTCGTAGTGAGTTTCGTAGTGTTCACGAGCCGGAGCCAGCATTTTAGTACCAACTATACGCAGGCCGACACGTTCGAACCTGGTCAGGATTTCACCGACTAACGCACGCTGCAGGGCGTCAGGCTTAAATAATATTAACGTCTGTTCTACGTTCTTACTCACTTTTACTCCTTATTTACTACTGTTATTGTAGCAGAAGTACTGCAACTACGACAGTGGCCAGAATCACACGGTACCAACCGAACAAAGCCAGGCCGTGACTTGATAAATACTTAAGTAAGAAGTGGATGGCAATTATGCCAGCCACGAATGCCGCGACGTTGGCGACGACGACGACATCCAGATGGTCTACGATGTACTGTCTATCCGACGGCTTAAGCAGCAGTTTGCCGATGAGTCCGAACATGATAGGAATCGACACCATAAAGCTATATTCGGCGGCGGCCTTAGGGCCAAGACCCATGATACGGCTAGCGATGATGGTCGAACCGCTCCTGGACACCCCCGGAACAAGCGCGAACGCCTGGGCCAAACCGACTGCTAACGCCCGCTTAGGACTGAGGTCGGTACCGGTCTCTTTTGCCGACTTTTTAGGAAGTTTGTCGACGACGATCATAAGCACACCGACTACAGCCAGCATGATAGCGACGGTTAATGGGTTGAGTAGCACCGGGCTTTTTTGAATAAAATCAGCTAGAACGAACCCTAACAGGCCGGCCGGGAGCACCGTAATGATTATGTTGCGGGCCAACCGGTAGTCGTGCTCAACGAATACCTTGCGCGCCAAATCTATAAGCTTGGGTGAAAAATAGATGAGCAGCGCCAGGAACGTGCCGAAGTCGAGCGCTTGTATGAACAAGTGGTCGGCTCTTCCTGTCAACAAGTTTTGGGTTATGACAAGATGACCGGAACTCGATACCGGAATGAACTCTGTCACGCCCTGGACGATACCGAGAATAATGGCTTCAATGATAGTCACGCTCACCATTGTATACTATAAGCATGTACGTTTCCGAGCTGATTCTTGATTACGTCGAAAGCCTAGAAGTCGAAGGTGGTCGTTCGGCTAAGACAGCCGAGAATTATAAGCTGTATTTAGAACGGTTCGTCGAGTTCACTGATGACGTCAAAGCCGCCAATATATCGACCGAAACGATTCGTAAGTACCGATTATGGTTGAACCGTTACAAGAATGAGGCCGGCGACGGACTGTCGACCATCACGCAGAGCTACCACTTAATCGCTCTACGCGGATTTTTGAAATACCTATCAGACCGCGGTATCGAGAGCCTTTCCGCCGACAAGATAAAGCTACCCAAAGTCAGTCGCAAACAAGTGTCGTTCCTACATTTCGACGAAGTTACGAACCTGCTTGAAGCCGTGCCGCTCGACGACGAGTCGGGACTCCGCGACCGAGCCATTTTAGAGTTATTGTTTTCAGCCGGCCTCCGTGTATCTGAACTGGTCAACTTGAACCGCGGTCATGTGAACACTAAACGACGGGAGTTCATGGTACGTGGAAAAGGCCAAAAGGACCGGCCGGTGTTCGTGTCTAAGTCAGCCGCAGAACGAGTCGATGAATACCTGGCGACCCGAATGGACAACCTTCCCCCGCTCTTTTTAAGTTACTCGCGCAATAACGTATCGAACCAAACCGGCGACTACCGCCGCCTGACCGCGCGATCAATTCAACGCATGATCAACAAGTATGCCCGTCTTGCCGGTATTACCAAGCACGTCAGCCCCCACACTATGCGTCACAGTTTCGCGACCGATCTGCTAATGAACGGGGCTGATCTTCGCAGTGTCCAAAGCATGTTGGGGCACGCCAATATCGCTACGACCCAGGTGTATACGCATGTCACCGACGAGCATTTACGTGATGTTCACGAGCGGTTCCATAGTGACACATAGAGTTTCGTCTTACTGATCGGCTTCGCAAGTTACCGAATCAGTGTCGCCGTTGTAGTCAGCTCCGTTGTTCGTGACGAAGAAATCTTTACAAAGGCTTTTGCCAAGTCGCAGGGCCGCATCAGGATAGGTCGTCGGCATACCTTCGCTCATAGCCACACGGGCACGTATACGTCGGAACAGATCACTCGCCCTTCCCGTTGAGTCAACGATAGGTTGAACGTTATCAAAATTGATTACATTGCCGGAACCGCCAAGAATCTGCACCTTGTAGGTCGCGTTGTTGTACAGGCTTGTCAGTTGTAAATATGCCTTTCGCGTACCGCCGGTAAGTGCCGGCACGGCTATGTCGGTCGAGCAGGCATAGCCGCCATTGAACGAGAATGCCGAGTCACAGCGCGATATGGCCGGATAGTTTCGCGACGCCGGGCTCTGGCGTCCGTCCGAGGCAAAATCAAGGTTGGCAGCACCGAAAATCGCTGGGTATAAGAATAATGTCTTGGCATTGTTCGTGTTCGCCGCGTCAAAACTGTCTAACGTCAGTTCGCCTTCTTTAAATTGGATAAGTTGGCTTCGCATGATCGATGGGCTTCGGACGCTCCAGTCGGCGGCGGCCGGTAGTTGCGGCTGCGTTGGGAACTGTGGCACCTGAGATATAGGGTTGCCCGAACTATCAACATCTGGAATGTTGTCCTGTGTGAACCACGATATGCGTATTCCGGCGATGGCATTAGGGTCATCGACAGTTTCGAGCGGAATTACTACCGACTGATCCCTATCAAGCGTGCCTTCATACGAATCGGTGATCACTTGCACCTTGACGCAGGTGTACGCCTGGTTCATACTTGCGCGTCCGACCTGTGATTCACCATTAGTAAACGTCGTCACACCGACCGAAGGGTCTGCCAGTATTTCGCAGTTCTGACCATTATTGGTAAGTGCCGACCTTAGGTTGCTGCACTGTGGCGAAGGGTCTTTGTCGCAAGCTTTTAAAGCTACTAGGGCGCGCTTGGCGTCTTCGACACCGGCCAGCGCGGAATCGTAGGCACTTTGCGACAAGTCGTTGTTACTTGCCTGCTGTTGATTGCGCAGCATGATTTGCACGAAACTCGCAGTCACGATAGTCACAAGAAGTGCCGTGAACATCACGATAAAGATAGAAACTGCTCCGCGTTCAGGTTTCATTGTACTCATTATTCCACATTCCCCGCCCGTGCCGTGAAACTAAACTTATTGACAGAGCAGTATTGGTCTTCAAGCTTGTTTTCCGGTGCCTTACAGCCTTCAACGTTACTATCGAGAATGCTCTGCTCGCTTGTGCCGATTACGATTGAAACCTGGTAAATGCGTTGTGCGCCAGAAGTGTCACCGAACACCGCTTCACCATACGCACCCCCGGCGTCTTTATTGATAGTGAAAGCGTGAACGGCCAAGTCCACGTCTCCAGATGTCAGCAGGTCATTAGCACCGGCTGGAACACCAGGGTACACGCCATGCACGGCCGTACAGTAGTCAACACCGTCCGACGGGAACTTAACCATACGTATCGGTTTGGTGATTCCTGGGCCAAAGCCAGTTTGATACTTATTGAACGCGTTCGTGTCGGTAAGGTATTTCCCGTAGTTCCAAGCGTAGACGGTCAAATCAGCACATAAACGCCCACCGGTCGGAACGCCGCCATTTTCGGCGTATTTGACCGCTACGGACTTTGATGAGTCTAGTGACCGTTTAATATCGGCGCTAACCAGCTGGCCGGCTTCGTTGACAGCACGCGTAGTCAGGCCTTTGTTGTAGATGACGCTGATTTGTAGCGTGAGTAGCGCGATACCAAGCAGCAGCAGCGATATGAATGCCATGGCCAGCGTCAGTTCGACCAGCGTGAAACCAGCGGATGATTGCTTACGAACCTGGGTCATATAACCTCACGACTGTTTCTAGTTTTAACGGGTGGTCCAAACCGGCACCTTGCCAGCAAGCATTCACGGTGAAGGTATAAAGATCCGGCAAATTACCGCCTTCAGTGAACGCGCGTTCAATCCATATACCGTACGATTTCGGCGAGCCGGTATCGTATAGTACTTGAGCGTATGGTGGCGAGGAACTCAGGTTAATGTCTTCGAGCCAGTTCGCCGTGTATGGCTGCGCCGTGCGGGCATCCATAATGAATGTACCGGACACGTCTCCAAGCGATCGCGGGCAGGTAGTATCGTTATTGTACTCACCGGTATTGCCGTGTTGGGCAATTTCGCTCCAAATCGTATTCGAACCGGTCGCCGCGGCTTGCTGTGCTGCCCGAAGGGCTTCGGCTTGGGCATCGATTTCTTGGCGCACATGTGTGATTTCGAGCGCCCGCTGAGCGGCATTAGTACCCTGGTTCATAATCGTCATGGTCGCGATCGACACCATGCTGAACACCGTGATGGCAAGTAGTACCTCGATAATGGTATCACCGCGGTTGCTACGCACCGTTACCTCCCGGACACACCGTCCTACCGTCGGTGATCGTCCTGATTGAACTTTGAGCCGAGGCATACGCGTCTATAACCACCCCAAGTCGACCGCTAGCGAACGGTACGCCCGGGTCAAGACACAAGTTAACCTCCGAGCTTTCATTTGCCCCGTCAATGATATCGCTCAACGTTAGGGACTGTCCTGTCGTATCCTTCGTGAACGTGTGGACTATGCCGGTTTTTGGCGAGCGGATGATTGCAATGACGTAATCTTTCGGCGTAGAATCGTTCGGTCCGACTACCGCGGCCTGCCATGGTACTTCAAGCTCGTTGTCGGTCAGACCTAATTCAAGATCGACGCTTTGAGGACTATAGAGCCGAATCGATTCAAGATCGGTGTTGGTGGTATCGTTCCCATTTAGGTAGCCGACTATACTCTGCACCTTTATATTGGTTCCGTTCTGAATCTGAACATACCGACCCATGACGACGCAGGGGCTTTGACCCCTGGGCGTACTAGTCGCCGATGCGTCGTCGATGACTAGGTTAGAGCCTTGCAACGTGCAAGACAAATCCTGCAGCCGGCCGTTTTCGACGTTATACACCAAATTGTACTGCTGTTGAATGAACGATTGGAGCGTCCGGGTACTATCTTTGTAGCGCTGGGTGTTGATCATCGCGGTCCAACCGCCAAGCAGTGCGGCGGCAAGAAGCCCTGTTATGGCAATAAAGAGCACTACTTCGATAATAGTGAACCCCTGTTGTTTCCATTGATGCCGCACGCCCATTTGGGGTAATTATAGCATAAGCAGTGTCTGGCTTAACCAGTTTGAAGCGTCCATGTAGCCATTTATGATTACCTGCCCGCCGACCAGCGTAATAAAGAACCCTGCGATCAGTAGCGGGCCGAACGGAATCTGCGTTTGCCGGCCAAGCTTACGGGTCAAAAGCCCCGGAAGTACGATTAGCGTACCGATGAAATTCGCCAAGAACAACGCCAGAAGCGCCAGTTTCCAGTCCATCAGCAGTAAGCCCAACGCGATACCGAGCTTAACGTCGCCAAACCCTACCCACTCGCCCTTCGATATGAGCCACAGTCCGAAGTAAAGTCCGGCTAGGATAAGTATGCTTCCAGCCAGCGATGCCAGGAATACAGTAAGATCGGGTGTATAGCCGGCATAGTACGTCAGCCCGGCAATCACGACCGACAGACCGATAAGCGGAAATACGACGGCATCCGGTAGCAAGAACCATTTAAGGTCGTAAGCAAATAGTATAGCCAGCATGGTAAGAGCGCCCAGCCATAACCCGAGTATGGGTAAACCGGCCAGATCTACCCCATGGGCATTGAACCATGAGTATGTGAACATAATAAATACGGCGGCCGTGCCGATTTCCATTAACGGCTCAAAACGGCCTATCGGTGCCTTGCAGTAGCGGCAACGCCCTTTAGTACTAAGCCAGCTGGCAAGCGGTAGCAAGTCATACCAACGTAGGACGTGATGGCAGTGCAGGCAGCGCGAACGGTCTTCGGCGAGGCTGGACTTCGTCAGTGGTAACAACTGCTTCAGTTCTGCCTTGTCATACGGCTCGCCGTCTTTTTTGTCGCGAACCAATTGCCCTGCCCTCAGGCGCCAGACCGTCGCACCAGCGAATGACCCCATAGCAAGGCCAAGCAGCCCGGCTGCCACATACCCCATAAAAAGCGTGAGTTCCATGTGGGATTCATTATACAGAACTAAAACGGCCCCTGCGGGCCGTTTTAATATCTTTCACCCGTTTTTACGCGTTGTTACAAAACGTTTCGTACTTTCCCGATGAGATTTCAAGGACAGTCAAGACAGCCGCTTGGCGCTTTGAACCCGGTTCAGCAGAGTTATCGCTGGCACACTTTGCACCAGTAAAGATCTTAGCCTTATCAAGATCCTGATTGTCACTCGTTACGACTGAACCGGCACCTACGCCTATACTGTCAATCTCAAGCTGGGAAAGTTTATCGACATAACCATCGAGGTCACTCACCTGAGCTGGAAGATCCCCGTTGTGGTTAGTCCGATATGTGTTAATCGCACCGGCAATCGCAGCGGCATCATTCTTACGTGCCGTGTTAGCCTGACCCCTTGAAAGTGCCGGGAAAGCGATGAAAATCATCAGGAATATTAAAGCAGCGATGGCAAGCACCAGCACGACCTCAATAATCGTAAATCCTTTTTTGTTAGTTTGAGTGTTCATATCGTTGTTTTCCCACCTTTCTATGAACTTGTTTCAGGGGTCATGACAGACCGCTTACGCTTATCATACCGGCTACGACCTTAAATGTCTATCGTTTTTGCCGGGCTAGATGTTCAGGTTGTTCACCAGGCCGTAAATCGGCAGCAGGATGGCCGCGACAAGCGTTCCGGCCACGGCGGCCAGCACCACCATGAGAATCGGCTCGATTGCCGTCGAAATCGACTTTATTTCTTCGTCCAGTTCGTCTTCATACACCTGGGCTGCCTTGCCCATCATTTCGTCGATCTTACCAGACTGCTCACCAATCGATATCATTTGCGGCACGAATACCATTATGTAATCTTCGTTTTTCAAAGACTCTGACAGTGCCTTACCACCTTTCACCTTTTCAGCCGCGCGGTTAATCGATTCGGCGATAACCGTGTTATTTACCGCCTGTGCAGTGATTTTAAGCATGTCTAGCATGGGAACACCCGTATTAAGCAATGTCTGACCGGTGCGGGCAAAGCGTGCCATGTAGAGCTTTTTGAACATAGCCCCGAAAATAGGAAAGTTTAGCTTTAACATGTCTTTGTTATGAATACCGCTTTCAGTCTGTAAGTACTGTCGACCGAAGTATACCAGCACGCCTATACCGATGGCTATGAATACGCCGAAGTGAACTATGATGTCTGCCAGCCCGACCATGATTTGCGTAATGAGCGGCAGCTGTTGGTTCAGGTCGCGGTAAAGGTTCTTCACTTGTGGAACGATGACAACCAACATGAAGATGACGACGGCTAAAATGACGAATAGTACGATAGCCGGGTATGTCATAGCACCTTTTATCTTGCTCATCATGGCGGCATCTTTTTCCTGCTGGGCAGCGATACGACGCAGCGCTTCGTCCAGCGTACCGGACGCTTCACCGGCGGTCACCAGTGCCAGGAACACGTTGTCGAACACCTTGGGGTGCTTACTGAATGATTCTGACAGTGCTTTACCACCTTCAACGCTGGCAATAATTTCGTCAATGACCGTGCCGAGCTGCTTGTTCTCAGTCTGATCGTGCACGGTACGCAAACTCTGCGTCAGCGGCAAACCAGCCGCGATAAGCGTTGAAAGCTGACGCGTAAAGACCACCTTATCCTTGGTTTTAATACGGCCGCCCAGTTTGGCCAGGAAGTTACCTTCGCCGGTATCCTCTTTTATGGTGTGTGGCGTGAAGCCTTGTGACAACAAAAGCTTGGCCGCCGCGTGCTCGCTGTCGGCCTGAACCGTCGCCTTGACCGTTTTGCCGGTCGACTGGTCCTTAGCTTCGTAGTTGAATCGTTTCATTGGTGATGCTTCTTCCTATCCCCTCATCAGCCGTTCGAATTCGGATAGGTCGACTGCGTAGTTGCGAGCTTCGTCGAACGTAACGGTACCGGCCTGAACAAGGCTAACGAGCGTGCGGTCCATCGTTTGCATTCCTTGGTCGGCGCTAGTCTGAATAACCGCGTCAAGCTGATGACTCTTGCCTTCGCGGATAATGTTTCGGACTGCCGGGTTGGCAATCAATACTTCGGCCGCGACGACACGTCCACCGCCGATGGCCGGAACCAGGCGCTGCGAACAGATAGCCATCAAGATGTTGGAGAGCTGGGCGCGAATCTGCGGTTGCTGGTGCGGTGGGAACACGTCGATCATACGATCGATACTCTGAGCCGCCGAGTTAGTGTGCAGCGTGGCGAACACAAGGTGTCCGGTTTCGGCGATCGTTATAGCCGCCGAAATGGTTTCAAGGTCACGCATCTCACCGATAAGCACGACATCCGGGTCCTGACGAAGACTGCTACGCAGTGCCGCCGAAAAGCTGTAGGTGTCGTAGTGGACTTCACGCTGCACTACGACTGATTTCTTACTTTTGTGGGTGAACTCGATCGGATCTTCGATGGTAATGATGTGGTGCGAACGCTCGGTGTTGATTTTGTCGACCAGCGCTGCGAGCGTCGTACTCTTACCACTACCGGTAGGTCCGGTCACCAGTACTAATCCGCGCGGGTAATCGGCGAAGCTCTGTACTACCTGCGGCATGCCGAGTTCCATGACATTCTTAATCTCGTTCGGAATCAGACGCAGGGCGGCGGCTAAGTTACCGCGTTCGTGGAATGCGTTGACACGGAACCGACCAAGGTTACCAAAGGCGAATGAAAAGTCGAATTCCTTGTCTTTGTTCAGAATCTGCTGCTGGTCTTCGTCCAGGATGGCATACACTAGTTGTTCGACCTCGGCTTCGCCCAGCGGGTTATAACCTGGTATCGGCGCTAGGCTTCCGTCAACGCGCAGCATCGGCGGCAAACCGACCTGAAGGTGTAAGTCGCTGGCACGCTTTTTGACTACTTCTTCGAGCAGTAGTTCGATTCTAAGTTCTTGGTTCATATATGTAATCCCACCTTTTTATGCTGTGTCCGCGGCAACCCGGTTAACTTCTTCAAGCGTCGTCAGTCCACCAAGTGCTTTCAGGTAGCCGTCCTGCCGCATAGTGACCATGCCTTGGCTGACAGCTACGCGCTGGATTTCGGCGCTGGTGGCCTGTTTGACGATAAGATTTTGAATGTCCTCGGTCACGTCCATCACCTCGTACAGTCCAGCTCGGCCGGAGTAACCCCTTGGGGTTTGAGGTGTGTCTTTTCCCTTGACTAAAGTATAAGCGCTTTGGCCCGCTAGCGGCAAGTCCTTATAACCAAGGTCTTCGGATACCTGTGCCACGACGTCTTTAGTTTTCGGTAACAAATGACCGACGGTCGTCAGAATATTCTGTGTTTCAATCGGACTGGAGTTGTAGGCATCGCGCTTCGGTGATACCCGCCGGACCAAACGCTGACCGATAATAGTATTGACGGTACTGGCTATCAGGAACGGTTCGATTCCCATGTCGAGAAGACGCGGCAACACTCCGGCGGCCGAGTTGGTGTGGAGCGTACTGAACACTAGGTGTCCCGTAAGTGCAGCCTGGACGGCCAGTTCAGCCGTTTCCTTGTCACGGATCTCCCCTACCATCACGATGTCCGGGTCCTGACGCAGGATAGAGCGCAGACCGCTGGCGAAGGTCAGTCCGACTTCGGCGTTGACCTGAATCTGGTTCACTCCTTGCATCTTATATTCGACAGGGTCTTCCAACGTAACGATATTGACCGTGTCGTCTTTGATTTCTTTAATCAGCGCGTACAAACTGGTCGACTTACCGCTACCGGTCGGGCCGCTGGTCAGAATCATGCCGTTCGGTCGTTTGATGCCCTTTCGGATGGCGCGAAGTGCCCGGCCGGCGTATCCCATTTCTTCAAGGTTGAAACTGTTACCGGATTTGTCGAGCAAACGGATAACCACCTGCTCACCCCATACCACTGGCGAAATGGCGATACGAAGGTCGACTTCTTTGTCGGCGACCGCAATCGTAAACTGACCGTCCTGAGGCGTGCGGTGTTCGTCAATCTTCAGGTTGGATAAAATTTTTATACGGCTAATTAGTGCCGGTTCGATACTCTTTGGCAGCTGCATGATTTCGCGTAGCACGCCGTCGACCCGGACGCGTATCTTGAGTGACCCTTCAAGCGGCTCGATGTGAATGTCACTGGCCCGTGTTTTGACGGCATATTCCAAAATCGTCGACAGGGCGCGACTGATCGGACTGTCCTGTACGATCGTCTTGATGTTGCTTGCTCTTTCTTGACTGGCATCCTCTTCGGACTGGGCGGCGGCAGCGTCTACACCCGACAAGTCGGTCTTATATTGGTCCAAAATGTGGCGCACGCTGTCTTCGGACGCCATAAATACCTTAAGTGGACGTTGGATGCGGTTAGCTAGGTAGTCGACGGCCTGTACGTTATTGGCATCGATCATGGCGACAGCCAGACGGTTCTGTACCTCAGCCAGAGGCACGGCCATAAACCGTTCGGCGATATCTTCAGGCAAAAGGTTCAGAATCTTTTCGTCGATCAGACTGTTTTTTAGGTTTACGTACGGTACACCCGAGACATGCGCGGTCGCGTGCGTCAGCAATTCGTCGTCAACGGTTCCCTTCTCCGTAAGAAGAGCAAGGACAGGCTTATTACTGCTGGCAGATTCAGTCTTGACCGCTTCTATTTGGTCATGAGCGACCAAGCCTTCTTCTTGCAGCAAGCTCAGAAGCTTTTCCTGTATTTCCGGAGTCATGAGGGCCATATTCTGGTGCCTCCGCCGCTATTGACCCGTCGGTTGCGTATCACCGATGGTTACGTCGACGGTCGGATTGATCGCGTCTTTGTTGAATACCTTGGGGTCAGGTTCGGCCACCGAAGATGTGTACTCCTCGATAGTCTTCACCTTCACGGGATCGTCCGAAACTTTCAGGCCAGGAATAGCGCTGACAATACCGAACGCCACACCGACGCTGATGCTGGCTATAAGAATGATCATTGCGATGTCGGTCGACTTCATGGCCTCATACTCTTTTCTTTCAGTTTGACTGTCGACGCAGGCTGGAAGTATGCTTCGCCTTCAGCGCTCATGGTGATCTTGCCTCCGCCACCCTGCTGTTCAATCGATATCGATGTCAGGTTAATGACACGAATGGAACGTTCGATGTTCTTTAGCACTTCTTTCATCTTTGATTCGTTACCAGATGCCGCGCTGACCGTAAAACGGAACGTAATAGCGTTGTTGTCGCTCGACACCACTCCCGTGTCCTCACCACTGCTTTCGACGCCAGATATCGGGTCGACTACCAATGTGTCAATCGAAATACCGTCAACACTAAGTAGCTTCTGCTGCAGTGAGGCCCCGAGTGCCGATGAGTTCGCTGTCGAAGGTAACGCGTCTAGAATGACGGAAAGCGGTTCTGATTCCGCGATACGTGGCGTATCAAGCAGCGCCTGGTTGGTGTTCAGAATCCGGATTTGCTTCTTTAGGTCGTCCGCTACTTTGTTGTTCTTCTGAAGCGTCGATACCGTCTTGTTCTTTTCGTTGATAACGTCTTGTCTGAAGGTAATACGACCGAACAACGATACCGAAACGACGGCGGCTATACCGACGATCGCGGCGGCTATGGCGACCCATATGAACATCGTTTTGTTAGCGTTCTCAATCTGTTGACGCTTACGTAGCGCTGGTGCATTGTCGGCCATTAGTTGTCACCTCCTGTACTGAATAAGCTGGTCGGGACGCCCTGGGCGGAATCGGTTGCCGTCTGCTTGTTCGGACCGACGATGCGGCCGTTTTCACTATCCGGCTTGAACATTTCTTCGGGGTAAGTGAAGCTTAGCGAGAATCGGAGCACCTGTCGTCCCTGGTTGTCTTCGCTATAGCGCCGTTCGCCGTCAGCGATTGAAGTGGCGATCTTAATCGGTTTTTGAGCTTTACCATCGACGTTGTACTGGAATGTCGTCTGACCGATAGTCTTTTTGAAGACTTCGAGCGCCTCGTAACCGTTTGTGGCTTCGGCCTCGATATCAATCGTGCTGTCTTCGCTCTTGAAGGCCAGGCGCTTAATAGTGACGGCATTCTTACCTTCCGGTACGGTGACGCTGATGATGTCGAATAGGCGCGAAGTCACGTTCTTTTCGCTTTGGCTTCTCGACAGCTGTTCTAGCTGGTTCTGAATCGTCAATGTCTTTGAAAGATCCTTCACCTTGGATAATTTTTTGCTTTCGCTGTCTATGCTGTTACTGGCCAGCGTATCCGCTACCGTCTGCACGCCGAAGGCGTAAAGTGCTAGAAGTACCACTACCGCACCAGAGATAATCGAGATTAAAATCGCGGCCGAAATGACCATCCGACGCTGTCGGCGGGCCTTCAAAAGCTCTAATTTGACGTCCGGAATCAGATTGATTTCAATCATGACCGGTTGCTCCGTTGTGCCAGTCCGACGACGGTGGCAAATTCATGCATAATCGGAAGTAGTTGTTGCTGGTCGTTCTGTGAAACGCGGACCTTTTGCCATGGGTTAGCGGCTTCGGTCTTGACGCCGGCCTTGGCGGCGACGTATTCGCCAAATCGCGGCGTACTTGACGCGTAGCCAGCCAGCAAGATACCACCGACGGGCGTATTCGGGTAACGGGTCTGGAAAAACTTAATAGACTTTGTAAGTTCGCTCGTGAAGTTGTCGAGCGTCCCCTCAAGGGCGCGCAGCACTTGCCCGTCCAAACGGTCGGGTGCCAAACCAAACTTCAGCACGAACTGGCGAGCTTGGTCTTCTTGGACGTTAAGGTTTGTCACAATAGCCTTTAGAAGCGAACTAAGCCCCACAGGAATGGTACGGACTAAGCGCGGTGCATCGGCATAAGTAATGGCGATGTCGGTCGACTGTTCGCCCATGTCGACGATCAGGCGGGCATCAGTCAGACCGGATGGCAGTAGTGACCGGATCATGGCGATCGGGTCCGGTTCGGCGGCGATGACGTTAAGTCCCAGGCTTTCGATGAATTCCAAACGTTCTTCGGCATACGCGATTGCCGTACTGGTTAGCAACACCTCTTGCTGCTTTGGGTCGTGTAAGCTCTGGCCAAGTGGCTTCCAGTCGACCTTGGCTTCGTCTATAGCCATAGGAATGTATTGGTCGATTTGGTACTTGATAGTGCTACGAAGTTCGGCGTCGTTCATGGTCGGAACATCGATGACGGTAGTGAACGTCTTTTGTGACGGCAGACCAATTGCCACGTCGCGGGTTTTGATACCGCTTTGGCCTATGGCGGTCATAATAATTTCGCCCAGTTTACGCTTGGCTTCCGGTGAATCGCTGGCGGTCGTCTTGGCGTCAACCGGCGCATAGCCGTAATGAGACAGATTCCACCCCTGTCCGCTGGAGCTTAATTGCACGACACGCACGGCATTGGTGCCAATGTCTAGCCCAAAGAAGTCGCCCACACTTTTTACTAATGCCATATTACGCCTCATTATACATAAGCGGTATACCACCGACAAGCGTTTTTGACAGTAGTTATTACTAGAATCGTGGCGGCAGTTCGGTAATAAGTTCGGTTCTGGCGACTGGCCGTTCCGTATTTATTCCCGCATAAGATGACAAGAAGTTACTTGCGCGAAGATCAAAGTTCTCTGCCCAGGCATCCCCGGCGGCATCACTTGTTCTGTATGGATATAGTTGGTCGGTAATTACGGGAGCGTTCAGCTTCAGCTGGTTCTGGCATAATCCGGTCGTCAGCAAACCGGTCGTACTAAACGGCTGGAACCCGGCGACTCCAGGGGTAGGAACTCCCGGAGACGTTCCACAGGTACTCAACTTGCCGTAAGCTCCAGAACTGTTACGGACTACTAGCCATGGGTCGATTTGCGTCACGTTCGGAGCAACTATGATGTTGTCGGCGACGATTTTTATCTCTGGGATATCTTTGATCGAATTATATCCGTTGCCGTCGTTTCCATCGTTATCATAAGTAAGGTTACCGGTTATATACAGTGTGCCGTTAAATCGCAGCGTCCGTTTGTCGCCTTCCCCGAAGGTCGTACCGCCAAGAACATTTCCGATTGCCGTGCCTGTACCCGGGTTGAACGACGGTGGCAGTACCCCGCCATAGCGACCATATAACCCGTTATTCGCGAATGTCAGTGCCGACCAAAAGAACTGCGAGTTCGGACCACCGCCAAGCAGGCCGCTACCAGACGCCATGTTCGTGTTGGTTTCGTTAGAGAACACGCCGTACTCGCCCCAACTGCCAAATGTATTTCCGGCCTGACTGCTCAAGCTAGTGTCTATTCCACCGCCGGCTTTAAGGTCAAAGCCCGTCACCCGGACTTTCGGTTTGACCCCTGCGACCGAACATTGCATCGGGCTGTTAGCCCATTGGTTGTTATCATTTTGCTTCCAGGTCGGGTCATGCACCGATGTAATGTAGCAAACGTATGTACCTGCCGGATATGTGCCAAGTGCGTCGTTTACTGTCTTGTCATAGTCCGCAGGGTAAGTCCCGCTATAAGCTACGCTACAGCTAGATGGTGCTCCCGAGCGCCTTTGAATGAATGCGCAGATAGCTTCTCCGTCATTCGTATTCATAACTGTCAAGCGTGACTCGTCAGCCGGGCGACTATTAAAGATAGTCCGCGTGATACGCCATGGATGGTCGCCTGTCGCGTTACTGTCCTCGGTATTTGTAATCCATCCATGTGGAGTCAACGTATCTCCATAAGCACTGAAGGCCGGCTGTACGCCGTTCAAGTGAGGCACTAAGTTGTATTGACAATTAATTAGTCCGTTTATGGAGTCGGTCGGTAACCTAAGGCTCCAGACGTTCGAAGACGGTGGGTTCTTAGTGTGTGGTTCGACCACCACAAGCATGTAGTTATAGCCGTTGAGCAGCTCGTTGACAGTGAATGTGCTGTTCTGGTTACTGCCCGCCGTCAGCTCAATACGGTTGTTGCCCGTGTCCCAACTGACGTTACTATTTAGCGTGTAGTCATTTTTGTTCAACTTAACAATCTGTTTCGTAACCGGGTCACGACGGAACACCATAGCGTAAGCCGGACCATACCCTCCGACATCGGGGTCATATATAGCTATAGGTCCGGCAATACTCGGCCGAGTATCACCACAGCTCATCCCGAACGGAATTGCGAATTTTTGTCCGTACCCCGGAAAATCATTCGACCGGCCGCCATTCCCCTCTAATCCAAAGTATTTTGAGGCTTGGGTTTCATCGGTAAAGAAGCGGTATCCCATTTTTGCCCGCATCGATGCGCCGGTTGAACGACTTGTAGCATTAAGCGCGTTAACATTAAATGTGATCCTTTGCATGATGTCTGGATTTGATGGCAGGTTCGGATCACCATCAGAACTTAGATCGATATCAAGATCGGCAAAATATAGTCCCGTTTTGGAATCGAATCCCATCGACGAATTACCACTACCCGTTGCCGGGAAATTAACTGTGAACGTTCGGCCGTCCAAGCTATTATGGACGGCAAAGTGACCGTTGAACGGACTTCCATCGGCGTTAATCGTTCCCGATGTCGTGCCCCAGCCGCTATACGACTCGTTGCCATTTCCCTTACATCGAGTACCGTTTGAGTTCAGGTTAGAGCAGCCTTCTTTATGCCTATCAATGGTGTATGAATTACTAAAGTTTTGACATACCGGTGAGTTATTACGGACACTGCTAGTATAATTGTCTTTACTATTATCGACCTTCAAGACATATGGGTAGGTTTTTGATGGGTCGTCTAATTGCCAAGTCCAATACCGGTCAAAATTATCAATTTTTCTACCAAGAGTTGGCTGGTTGTATAATGTCTGACCCCCAAGTGTGACACTAAGGTTTCCATCCCAGCCGTTCGGCGCATTAAGCTCGCAGGCGATGACGTTAATATTTACCGAAATCTGCACAGGCCGCTGAGCAAAATAAACGCGCAAGCGCGTTCCCTTGTTACGGCCAATCGATCGGGTACGCAGAATGTGAGTAGTATTGCCGTTTAGGACTTGGTTTGAACCGCTATTCTTGAATAGCCATGTCAGGTTCGGATCGGGCGAACGGTGGTCAAACCCCCAGTCGGTTCCGCTAGTGATGCCCGGGAACTGGTACTGGTTCTCGGCGTGTGCCGTTTCAGAATTTGCAAATATGAGCGTCACGCCAAAGACTACCAGTAATACTGCCAGTCCTACTAAGCGGCGTGCCCTTATAACCATAACTGGAATTATAGCAGAAGGCAGGATAGTTTTTTGACGCAAATTGAAGACGGGTGCCCCGGAACCAGTTTCCTGGCCCGGGACACCCGTTGTACTTCGAGGACATCAGCACCTGAGCTTGCGCTTCACCACCTTGCCAGCAAACTTCACCGTGATGATCGTTCCCGACTTCTGGTGCCTCAGCTTCAGCACCTTGTAGGTCCGGGCACTCACCCCGTAGACGCGCGCCTTGGTTCTGCCGTGGCGCGGGTTGATGATCAACCGGTAGCGCGTCAGACTGGTTGCCTGACGCGCGTCCAGTACCACACGCACTCTGTGCGCGCGGCACTTGCTGATCGTTGCCTTGGGGCGCGAAGCGGTAGGAGTCGGACCACCCATCGGGTCACCCGGCGGCGGCGTGTAGCTGCCACATGCCGGTACGAACAGCCGGTTCGGAAGAACGCGACTTCCCGTCTCGTTGGTGCGGAGCGTCAGCGAGTACGTACCTGGCGCCAGGAAGAAGTGCGTCGGATCCGAATCGGCGGTGTCGCCACCCGTGACTGACAGCTGGCCACCATCGGCCACCTGACCAGTCGTCCACACGACGTAGGCATGCTGGTTGTTGTCCCAGCGTACGACCTGCAGGTTCGGATAGGTGTGCGCCCGGTTCGTGGCGTCGTCCGTGTTGGTGTACACGAACTCGACCTTCGTTCCGTTGGTGCTGGTGTTGCACTGCACGATCCGCGTAGTCACCGCGTCGGGCGCCTCGACGCACGACGAGTCAGACTCGGTACTGAACGTCATGGCCGGATAGGTGTACTCGGCGTAGCCGGTGTCACCCCAGACCATGGCGGTCAGGACAACGCTCGAAGCGGCACCAGTGGGACTCCACTGGCCGGCGCTGTAGAGCGTGCCGTTGGCGTCCTTCCAGCCGACATCGGTACCGGAAGTACCGTTCGGAGCGAAGAACTTGTCCTGCGATACGCCGCACACATCGCTCGGCGTGGGTGCTGGCGGTTGCGGCGGCGGTGATGCCTGGACCGGCGAAGCCGTTCCGAGCACCAGCATGACAGCCATGGGGGCGATGAGCACCCACAGCTTCTTGAATCGAGACATCGCTGCCTCCTCTCTTCCCCGCCTAAGCGGGCTCTGTGGGTGATGATTGCTCAAGAGCTGAATTGTCGAAGTACGAGGCCCTGTTGACGGGCTACATGTGTCATCATTTCTTAGTGGGGACACGAGCTCTCGTCAATTCAGCCTTGACCAACCACCACAAGGGTAATTGTCAAGTATATTTTAGTATCTTTTGTGTGGTATGTACAGCATAAGCGTCTTAAATTCCAGCGCTTTTTTAACCACGATTACCTCTTTTGGTCGCGAACTTCAAGCGCCAGTTCGAGCATATTTGTTGATAGTTGGTCTACGCCAAGTGAGAAGGCTTTTTGTAATGCATCTTTCGTGTTGCAGTCGGCTGCATGAACAAGTAATTTATTGGCGCGTGACCGTTCGATCAAAGATGCATCAATCATTTCAAGCGGACAGTGTAGCACCTTGATATTGCCAAGTTTTGCACCGTTTATAAGCAGCGTTTGCCCAAGGCCCTTGTCCATCCACTCTGGGAATGGGCCTGCGAATGTTCCCGTAACCACATTTGGATCAATTTCGATAAGTCTTGTTAGGTTGTACGCTGTAGGCGAAGTAAACTCGATGTGCTCTGATAAATTGTAATGTCTAGCTTTCTCTACTACTTTTCGTAAAAATTCATCGCTAAAGCCTTTTAGCTCCAATTCATAACGTGCCTTATTACCTACCAACTTGAATACCTCATCAAGCGTCGGAATAGAGTCGGCATTACCGATTCTTAGGCTCTTAATGTATGTCAGGTCTCGTTCGAATATAAGACCTTCCCCGTTATCCGGATTACCCAAATAATAATCGTGGTGCACTACAAGGTGTCCGTCGCGCGTCATATGCACATCCAGTTCAATCGCGTCTGCGCCATAATCAAGAGCCGCCTCAAAAGCCATTAACGTATTTTCGGGATATTTGCCCGAGTAGCCACGATGCGCGATGATTTTTACAGCCATATGATTGCTCCTTATTACTCTAGGTTACCCTGGAATCATGGTTATCAACATAAAAATGCTCCCAGGTTGGTGTCAGGTTTCTAATTCCTTCACGCTCGATGACACACACTCCCAGATGTTGGCTTGTCGGCGTTGTGACCTGCACAAGGGCACCGCGTGCTTGAACCTTATCGCCCTCAAAGCATTCTCCGCGCGTAGCGGTATGGTACGCAATAAGTTGCACCGGCTCATATATTTGGGTGTCGGCCCTTACATCCCCTACTCCTAGTAAACGAACATTATCCAGGCCAAGGACTGTTGGCGTATATATTGCATGAATGTCGTTGAATACTTCGCCTTCGATTACTACGTCCGGTTCTATGATTTCCATCTCAAAATCACGTAAAGGAGCTTCTTCTGGGTTCTTATAAGTAAAAAAGCTGCAAATCAACGTTCGCCTGTCGTTGAAGAAACGGATGTTCCAGCCTTTTCCGCCCTCCGTAAGTCTGCGGTCGACTTGAGCCCGAACGGTATCACGCATTGATTTTGCAATTGCTATGTTCTCCTCGAGCGTGCCTGAAAAGATAATGTCTAGGTCATGCAATTGATCCAGCTGACCGAACGAAGGCGCACCTGTAAATCCCATCTTGATGTCACTAAGATCGATGCCTATGATTTCATCGATGCTTGCTACGTCTGAAACTATCGGATTATTCTCAGCAATGAGCTTAGGCATAAGATTGCGGAATACGTTCTCGCCCGATATATAAGCAGTAAATTCGGAACGATCAAAAATCTGCTTGTACTTTGCAAACAACGGATTTATCTCAGTCTGGTCAAGTGCCGTGTCGTACTCACGCAACAAGGTTCTTCGCTGCGCATAAGGCACAGGGTCATACGTATCTTGATACAGAGTAAGTTTACGAAATTGCTGGCCGAATATCTGTCGATTTCCGGATATATCAGGTGCATACATCACTTCACCTACTAATTGTCCCTCTGGGTGATACCACCCCTCGGCATTCACAATCAAACCATCTTTGCTGATGTATAGCTGCGCATCGCGGATGTCTGGAAAGTTTTGAGCGTCAATAGGCGTAGTGAGCTCACGATAAAGAGTACTGCCAGCGAAACGTTCTGGCGTCAGGCGCCAAGACGACGATGGATGTGATGCTAATTTATCCATCTTCATGCGAACCCTCTAGAACCAACCGATGTAGTAAATGTGTCGAGTACGCAAATATCAGAAACCGTCCTTTAGCTTCACTATCCATATTATTCAAAATTTCCTTTATCTTACTATATTTGAATATCCCTACCCTCTTACAATTCTCAGTGTTTAAAGTACTTTGCAGTACGCCTCGCTCTAGCAGAGTTTTGGCAATTAAAAAATCCGGAGACAAAAAGCCTTGCTTCCTTCTATTGATGAGTTCCTCTGGCAGAATATCAGCGAATGCTTGGCGTAAATGTAGCTTACCTCCCAGTTTCGTGACAAGTTCTTCATGCTTAAGCGAGAATGCTACGTCGTAAACCTTATTGTCTAGAAATGGAAACCTTTGCTCAACGCTATTGGCCATCGCCATTCGATCGCCTTGATTGACCAGCAAATAACGGCTTAGTTTTGTTGCAATCTCTTGGTTTCGAATACCCGCTAAACCATCACCAAGTCCGGTAACATTCTCAAAAGATATTTGTACAGCAGGGACAACTTTATTACTAACAAAGCATTCATTAAAGATTGAGAGTTCACGCCACTTGTCGCTGACACTACTTTTACCATTAGAAAACACTGGATATCCGGCAAATAGCTCATCAGCGCCTTCCCCACAAAGTACAAACTTAATACCGGCTCGTCTTACTTCCTTAGACAATAGCATCATTGGCACTGGTGCCGTACGGATGAGGGGGCTTTCTGCGAAACGTACACACTTAGAAATGTTATCAATTATATCTTCGACATCGACTAATACGGTGCGCAGCTCACAATCAAGGTATCTCGCGAGTATTCTTTGATATCGGGATTCGTCGTAAGCTGCTTCCTTAAAACTTATCCCGAATAGAATAGGCTTTGAATCTGCCGCCTTATTGGCGAGCGCGGCAATAATTGATGAATCTACGCCGCCGCTGACATAGACCCCAAGACCATGCTCGCCCTGCATCCTTCGAATGACGCTCTCTTGCAGGGCATCACGCAATTCCAGTGCTGTATTGCTAGGTTCTGGTAAATAAGGCCGAATCGCTAACTCCCCCGTATCTTGGTCATATTCTGCATAACAGCCGGGTGGCAATTGTGAGATACTATCAAAACATGTTCTTGGCGGTGTTGGCCCATATAAGCTCCAGCTCTCGGCTAACCCTATTGGATCCAGACGAACATCAATAAGCCCCGTATCGATAATGGCCTTGGCCGATGAGCTGACGATGAGATGTCTATTTTGCTGGGAAAAGAATATCGGTGTTATTCCCCACCTATCCCGAGCGAGAATAATCTTGTTAAGATTTTTGTCATAAATTGCAACTGAAAATTGACCCTCTATTCTGCCTAGAAAATTTATTCCTTGTTCTTCATATAGGTGCAGGAGAACCTCGATGTCAGACTCCGTTCCGTAATCATGCGGCTTTTCATGACTCGACTTCAGGTCGCGATAGTTAAATACTTCACCATTGCCCACGATAACCAAAGATCCATCTTCATTAGATATCGGCTGTTTTCCATTCTCACCACCCACTATTTGCAGGCGATTAAAGCCCATGGCAACGTCATCGAATTCAACTGTCGTGTTCTCGTCAGGGCCACGATACGAACAGGCTGACACCATTTTTTTTGTAGCCACGAGCGCTTGCTCTCGCTCAACTCCCGCAACTAAATGGATGCCACACATTTTATCTTTCGTCGCGCGTAAGTTTTTGCGCTTTTGTAAGTAGCATCTTTATCTCAGATTTTTTAAAGCGCACACGACAGCCATCATTCTGATTAACGACATGACCGATACGGTCAGGCAATACAAGTAAGAGGTGGTCTGGCTCCGCCAATTTTTTGTACATACCCATCTTTCTTATTAACTCATCTAAGTCAGCGTTCATAGGCAGGTTAATAGGAAGGTTGAACTTTCTGCAAAGATTGGCTTGCCGTTTCCATTCGTTTTCTTCCCAGTGACCTGCGAGCACCGCTAGAGCGCCCTCTATATGCATACCGATAGCAACGCAGTCCCCGTGACGTTTACGACCATCTGTCAACTTTTCGTATGCATGCCCTACCGCGTGGCCATACAATAAGCGAATCTTCTTGTTATTCGGTTCTTCGCAAATATTTGCCTTAATAACGGATGATTCATATAGTGCTTCGATAAGTTCTTCATGACTCAATCTTTTACCCGTCGCCATGTTCTCTAGCCTTTCAAAGAACCTAGCGTCATATAATACGGCCGCTTTTATGACCTCGGCGAAGCCTGAATAGTATTCGCCATCATCAAGCGTATCGAGAAATGGCACATAATTTACTACTGCCGTAGGATAATGCAAAACCCCGATAGAGTTCTTGACATCCACATGGTCTATTCCGCTTTTCCCTCCGATGGATGCGTCAACCATCGAAAGTACAGTCGTAGGAAAGTATATGCGTGGGATGCCACGCTGATATGTGCCGCATGCCAGTCCAGAGATGTCACCTATCGTACCGCCGCCGATAGCAATTGCTGCCGAGGGAACATTCTTGACCATGTGATTCCATATGTCGATAACACGGGCTATGTCCTTTTTAGCGGTGTCGACCCTAATAACCGATTTAGCCGGCACTCCTGTTATCTCAACGACTGTGTCCAGGATATTTGATGGTAGGTTCTTATCGATGATGTAAACAATGGAAGACGGATGGCTGACGAATGGTTGCACGTATTTATTGAGTTCGGTTGTGTCAGCCCCATAACATACTTCATATTCACCCGGGGTGTCGGATGGTTTGTAGGAAAAACGTTTCATGATTAGCGGTAGTCTTTAGGTGTCATTTTTATATCATATAGTATATATTCTTGCAAACCAAATTAACACCCAACGCCTATATGTGTAGCTTTGCTTAGTTACCTCTGTTAAAATAACCTCATATGGGTTCACTTTCTATCGGCATCGTCGGCTTACCAAACGTCGGCAAATCTACCTTGTTCAACGCGCTGACCGACAGCGAGATTTTGGCTGCCAATTACCCGTTCGCAACCATCGAACCAAACACCGGCATAGTGCCAGTTCCCGATGAACGTTTAGATGTGTTACTAAAAATGTATTCAGCTGGGAAGATCATTCCGGCTACCGTTACGTTCGTCGATATCGCCGGATTAGTCGCCGGTGCTTCAAAGGGCGAAGGGCTGGGCAACCAGTTCCTCGCCAATATCCGTAGTTGCGACGCGATTATTCACGTCGTTCGAGCATTCGAAGATTCCAGCGTCCTTCGCCACGACGAATCCCCCACCGACCCGAAGCGTGACATCGAGGTCATTAACACCGAGCTGATTCTGGCTGACCTACAGACTATTGAAGGCCGCCTGCCGAAAGTCCAAAAAGAATCCAAAGCCAACCCGGCCGCGCGCGAACAACTGGGTTACCTAGAAAGCCTGGTGCGCCACTTAAACGAAGGTAGCCCTTTAAGTGCCCTGCCCTCACTCGACCTGGAAGCTATTTCCGACCTGCACCTGCTGACCGCCAAACCGGTAATTTATGCGTTCAATGTCGACGAAGACACGATTGCCGACGAATCAAAGAAGGCAGAGTTGGCAAAGCTTGTCGCCCCCGCCAAATCCGTGTTCATTTGCGCCAAGCTTGAAGAAGAACTGCGCAGCCTGGATGACGCCGAGGCCGGTGAACTGCTTGAAAGCTACGGCGTCAAGGAACGTGGCTTGAACCAGCTTATCCACGCCGCCTACGACACGCTTGGCCTGCAGAGTTACCTGACAGCCGGTGAAAAGGAAATCCACGCCTGGACAATCCGGCGCGGCGATACAGCTCCAAAGGCGGCCGGCGTGATTCATGGTGACTTTGAACGTGGGTTCATTGCCGCGCAAATAATTGACTACGATGACTTGGTCGCGACTGGTTCCGAACAAGCCGCCAAAGCGGCCGGCAAAGTCCGCACCGAGGGCAAAGACTACGTTATGCGTCCGGGCGATATAGTCGAGTTTCGGTTCAACGTTTCGAAATAATTTTAGATATGAAGAAGGCCCGCCTCTGCACACATGGCTTGCGTGCAGAGAGCGGGCCGATCATTCCCCTCCCACCTGGGAATGTCCCTCAGTTCTAGCAGCTTGTCTCCCTTGCCATGACCACGAAATTCTTGGTCTGGACTGACCCGTCAGGATTCAAAAAACACCCGACGAGAACGAGACGTCCTGGAACAGCCTCATAGACGTGGTCGCGATCAGCGATCGTTTCCTTGTCGTACAGCTGCGTGCTCTCGACTTCGTACCGGATGGTGCCAGTGTTGGTCTTGAGAACAATCTCTTGGCCCGGTTGAACCGACTGTAGACGATCGAAGACGCCGCCTCCTGCCCGAACCGTGTGGCCGAGCAGGAAAACGGTGTCGTCGGCCGGACACCCAGGCAGCCCACGGTCCGCCCACCTGAACACTTCCGTGGAGGTGGGCGGCACCAGTGCATTCTGGGTATTCGGCAAGATAGCCCCGCCGAACTGGGCAGTCAGCACGCCTGGCATGACGAGCTGAACTACTTCAGATCTTGCCACGCGGTCGATAGGTTCGGCCGTTTGGCTTGGCGTTGGGACACTAGACGTCGGCGACGAGCTTGCGCTCGGCTCCGACGACGTGACTACCGGTGACACTGGCGTTGTCTCGACAGCGGGTGGCGCTGCCTGGCGAAAGTATGCCAGCAGGAACACAAGCCCCCCTGAACACGCCACCACCATGACAACGCCAACCCACTGCCTGAACTTCATCAGCGCCGCCGAACCCTCGCGAGCGTCGGGGAGCCGATGAGCATCATGCCGGCCGCGAGGCCAAGCAACAGCAGACCAACCAGTCTGAACGACGCACGGTAGTCGCCCTCATCCGGTGACTGGCCGCTCAGGCCAGTGTCGAAGGTCGGGTTGTCGGTGTCGTCCGGCGGTGAGATGTCGTTCTTCACGCACCCCTTGGCCTTGAGCTCCGCCTTGGTGTACGGCGTGAAGCTCGTGGAACTGGTCGCTGTCTCCGAGGATTCCCACTGCTGGGTCTGCTCGTTGAACGAGAACGTCGTGGTGTAGACCGTGTTGGTCGTCTCCACGCCGCCCACGCCGTACAGCTTGCAGCCTTCGGCCGTGCCGATCTCCACCCGGTTGATGGGCGGCTTCTCGACGTAGCACGGAGCTTGCGGGTTCTCGTCCTGGTAGCCGTCGGGGCATTCCTCCGGCGGAGCGCAGGTCACACCAGAGTCGGCCGGCAGGTTGAACACCTTGGGCGTGACCGTCTCGTCACTCCACACGGAGTTGCCAATGAGCGTGGCGGTGCGGGTCGCGCCGTTGTTGCTCTCCGACCAGTCGATCGTGTCGGTGTCGGCGGGCAGCGGACCCTTCCAGGCGACGTTGTCGGTCACGCCCTGCGGGTTGCAGGGATCGACCGTCTCCTGAGTCGGTACCGTGACCACGGTCGGCGGCGTGGGGCACTCCTCGACCATGACGGTCTCGGAGTCAACCTTCTCGCCGTTGACGTACAGGTCGACGGTGTGCGAACCCGGAGTCACCGGGTAGGTGTCGGGTATCACGCTCACGTTGTCGAGCTTGATGACCACCTGCGCGCCCTCCGGCTTGACGCCAGTGGGCATGCCGATGGTGATCGACTCGCAGGTAGAGCTGACCACGAGGTTGCCCTCGGGCTCAGGCGCTTCGCACTCCTCGCCGGAATCGTCGGGAAGATTGAACACCTTGGGCGTGGTCGTGCCGTCACTCCACTCGGCGTTGTCGCCGATGAGCGTGGCGGTGCGGGTTGCGCCGTTGTTGCTCTCCGACCAGTCGACCTGGCTGGTGTCCGCAGGCAGCGGGTCTTTCCAGACGACGTTACTCTCCACGCCCTGCGGGTTGCAGGGGTCGAGAGTGGCCTGGGTCGGCACCGGAACTTCCGTAGGAGGCTCCTCGCACTCGACCTTGAAGACCTTGGACTTCGCCTTCTCGTCCACCCTGCCGGGCTTCCCGTACAGGGTCGCCTTGTAGTGGCCTGGGTCGAGGTTGAAGTACTGGGTCGCGTAGTAGCCGCTGGCGTTGGTCGGACCGAAGTCGAACGGACCTGCCGGCGTACCGGTCGGACCGTCACCACCCTGCACATCAAAGTACAGGTAGCCGGACTGCTCGGCGTCGAAGCCGAAGCCCTCGACGTTGAAGACGCAGACCTTGGGGTCGTTGTCCTCCGTGCCGGACGGCGTGCCCTGCTCGTGAATCTTGAGGGTGCCGTTGTTGCCGCCACCGGTCGCCTGTGCGGGGGCGCCGACGAAGCCGATGGACAGCAAGATCACACCGATCACGGCCAGCACAGCGGCGGCCGCATGAGTCCACGTGGGGCCATTCGGCCTCACGCGTCTCGAGAAAAGCCGCTTCAGCAGCGACTTCTTTCGCTTACCACTCATTGGTACCACTTTCCTTCCCTGTAAAAGGGTTGTCGGATGGGGTCTACCGACTGCGCATGTACGCAGACGGCGTCACAGAGATATTGCTAGAACCGAATTGTAAATGCTGCCAGCGGGCAGCGAACAAAACCGTTCGTCACCACACCTCAGCAACACCGACCACGCACATGGCGGTCAGATTATGTTATTATACCATACTTGCAGCAAAAATAAAGGTTATGATACCCGCTTTAGAAGATAGAACCTCTCCCGGTTGCCCTTGGCGCCAGCGACGTCACTGTCGGCTTTGTCTATGATTACAAACTGTTGCTTAGCCCAGGCTTCAAAATCTTTTAAGATTTGGCGGCGAATGCTGTCATTTTTTATGACGCCTTTGTTCGCCTGCCCCCGCCCAGCTTCGAACTGCGGCTTTACCATGGCGGCCACGTAGGCTTTGGGCGCGATACGAGCGACGTCGGGTAAAATATCCTGTAGGCTGATGAAACTGACGTCGATTACGACGATATCAATCATGTCTTCGGTAGAAAAGTCGCGTATATCGGTTTTTTCATGCAGCTCTATCCGCTTGTCGCCTTGCAGTGACGGATGCAGCTGGTCGGTACCGACATCGACTGCAATCACCTTTTTGGCACCGTGTTGCAGCGCGTAATCGGTAAAACCTCCTGTGCTCGAACCGACATCCAGTACTGTCGCGTCAGTAAAATCGAGTGATAGTTTTTGAGCAACGCTAGCCAGCTTCAATCCGGCACGCGAAACATAGCGCGTCTTCTCTTTCAAAAAGACTTCGTCGGTGTCGTTCACGAAATACCCGGCTTTTGTGATGACTCGGCCATTGACAGACACGTCGCCCAGTCGGATCATCGACTCCGCCTGCGACCTAGTTGGCGCTAGGCGCTTTGATGTCAGATAGGCGTCGAGCCGGTATTTCATATCTCTATTTCTTGCGTTCGCGGTATTCGCCGGTGCTAGTGTCGACTGACACGACGTCGCCAACTTTAATGAAGGCCGGTACGCGAATCGACAGACCTGTCTCAAGCGTGGCGTCCTTTTGGACGGCGCCTGACGTGTCGCCTTTTACGACGTCTTCGGTATAGGTGACTTCGAGGTACAGGTTTTTAGGGAGCTCGACATTGATCACCCGGCTACCAAAGAATTGCAGGCTCAGGTTGTCGCCTTCCTTCAGGTAGTCCTTTGCCGAGTCGACGGTTTCGGCCGGTAGTTCGAACTGTTCGAACGTTTCCGGATCCATAAAGAAGTAGTTCACGCCGTCGGCATACAGGTACTGAACACTTTTTGTGGTAACTTCGGCCGGTTCAATCTTGTCGGCACCCTTGAATGTCTTAGGAATCACACTACCGTCTAGCAGGTTCTTCAAACGGACATTCACGATACTACCGCCCCGACCCATTACCTTTTGGGCATAGTCGGTCACGCGGTACGGCGTGCCGTCGATTTGTATGACGGTGCCTTTTTTGAGGTCGGTCGGTTGATACATCGGCTTAGTTTCCTTCCTTGTGGTGTTTACGAAGATTCCGGTAAGCGACAGCACTGGCGATTCCCATTAGACCCAGTACGCCGACTCCCATGGCGATCTTTGCGGCGTGAGAGTCGTGCTCATCGTCGTGCTCCGAAGCGTCAACCACCGGTTCGCTGCCGGTAGGCGCGCTTTCAAGCGGTTCATCAGACGGCTGGGAATTACCCCAGATGTCCTCAAATCCGGCTCCTTCGGTACTCTTATGAGCCATGGCTTAACCTTGTGAAACGAATGGTAAGAGCGCCAGGTGCCGTGCGCGCTTGATAGCCGTCGCCAGTTGGCGCTGCTGCTTCAGGCTAAGGCCTGTCTTGCCAATCGGCTCGATCTGACCGTAGGCGTTGATGTAGCGACCAAGGGTCTTTACATCTTTGTAGTCGAAGTACGTTGTTACATCCTTCTTAAATCGTTTTGGTGCCATATAAACCTTGTCTCCTAGAATGGAATTTCACTTAAATCAATTGGTTTGTCGTCTATGTCGTCAATTACGACATCTTTGCTCTTCTTGCTTGAAGAACCGCTGTCGGCGCTACGAGGCGCAGAATTGCCGCCTTCGCTGCCGGTAGGTCCGTCCAGAAAGGTGATATCAGTCGCTACGACTTCGATCTTGCTGCGTTTTTTGCCGGTTTCCTTGTCGTCCCAGCTGTCCTGGCGCAAGCGGCCCTGCACTAAGCAGCGGCGGCCCTTTGACAGGTACTGATTGGCCAATTCGCCGAGCTTTTCCCAGGCGGTAATGTCAAAAAAGTCGGCTTGGTCGTCTTGGGTCTGACGGTCGACCGCCAAGCTAAAGCTTGCGATACTTTTGCCGGTAGTGGTGGTGCGCATTTCAGGGTCGCGCGTAAGCCGGCCCATCAGGATCACTTGGTTGATACTGCGAGCCATGATTCCTACTCCTCCTCGCCTTCTTCAGGCTGATTCTTCTTTGCCGCTTCTAGCTTAGCGCGCTCACGAGCGTCGACCTTGACCAGAAGGTAACGGATAACGTCATCCGAGATATTTAGAGCGTTGCTGATTTTCAGCGGTGCTGCTGCCGGTAGTTCGACGTCCATAAGTACGTAGACGGCGAAATCCTGCTTGGCAATCCGGTAAGCAAGTTTTTTCTTGCCCCAGTTGTCTTCTTTTACGACCTTACCGCCATTGGTCGTAACCAATTCACGGACGGTGGTCAGTGCTTTTTCCAGCTCGCTTTCGCGGTCTGGGTGAACCAACACGGTCAGTTCGTATTCCTGCATAGTGTTCCTCCTCTGGAATCCTTATTTAGGATGCTTGTCCTATTTCAGACAAGCCTAGGTTGATAACGAGTGTAATTATAGCAGCTTTACAGAGGTATGTCTACTCAGCACCGGACAAATCGTCCATGCTCGAAATAAGTACTTCGCGCGGGCGCGAGCCGTCGGCGGCACCAATGACGCCTTGCTCTTCCATTTCTTCGATGATACGGGCTGCCCGGGCGTAACCGATGCGTAGGCGACGCTGCAGCAGGCTGGTCGAAGCCTTGCGGCTTTCGATCACGACGCGCAGCGCGTCCTGGTACATGTCGTCACCGCCTTCGCCACCATAGTCCATGACCACGCCGCCCTTGCCGTTAAGATGTACCGGTTGCGACACGATTTCGTCGTTATACTGCGGCGCCGACTGCATACGCAAGTGATCGGTAATCTTCATGACTTCCTGATCCATTACCCAGGCGCCCTGAATACGTTTCGGCTTTGGCATTTCGGCGGTTTTCATTAGCATGTCACCCTGGCCCAGTAGCTTTTCGGCCCCAACCTGATCAAGAATGGTACGGCTGTCGATTTGGCTCGCTACAGTAAAGGCGATTCGGGCTGGAATATTAGCCTTGATAAGTCCGGTAATGACATCGACGCTTGGACGCTGCGTGGCGAGCACCAGGTGAATACCGACGGCACGGGCTTTTTGAGCCAAACGCACGATCAGCGCCTCGACGTCGCGGGCGGCGACCATCATCAGGTCCGCTAGCTCGTCGATGACAATCACGATGTACGGCATGGCGCCGTCGGCGGTATCACTCGGGCCTTCTTCGTCGGCAACGGCAATCTTGCGTCCGCGGCTGCCGAGTGATTGGTTATAAGACTTGATGTCACGCATCTTGGCTTCGGCCAGCAGCCGGTAACGGCGCTCCATTTCGTTAACAGCCCACTTAAGCGCGCTGATGGTCTTTTCGGGTTCGGTAATAACAGGTGTCAACAGGTGCGGAATGTCTTCGTACGGCGCCATTTCGACCTGCTTAGGGTCGACCAAAATCAGCTTCATTTCGCTTGGAGAGTTACGGTACAGCAGGCTGGTTAGCAGCGTGTTGATCATAACCGACTTACCCGACCCGGTCTGTCCGGCAATCAGCACGTGCGGCATTTTGTTAAGTTGCCCGACCACGGCATCACCTGAAATATCCTTACCAATCGCAAAGCCAAGCGGCTCATGCGTGGCTTGCCACTGCTTGCTTTCAAGAATTCCGCGTAGGCGCACGTCGGCGGCACGGCGGTTCGGCACTTCGATACCGACAGCCCGCATGCCAGGAATCGGCGCTTCGATACGGAGTGTTTGTGCCGCCAGGTTCAACGCGATGTTGGTTTCGAGCTGGGTAATACGCGTCAGCTTGACCCCCTGCGGCGGTTTCAAGGTGTACTGGGTGACCTTAGGACCGATGTTGGCACCTTCCATTTCGACGTCGATCGCGAATTCTGCCAAGGTATCCTTAATGATTTTGGCGTTATGTTGAACATCGCCGGCGTCGGCCGGGTTCTGCTTCTTTTCAAGCAAGTCCAAGCTAGGCGCTTGCCAGTTGGGATCGCGCACACTTACCAATGCGGACTGGCTTTCGGCCACCTTGTCTTGCTGTACGCTGCCCTTCAGACTCGATAACCGCCCGGACTTTTTGTCGGTCGGGTCGGCCACCGGCACGCCGGCGTTCATCTTGAACTCGGCCGTTTCGCCGCGCACGTCAAGCTCGGCGGCTTTACGCATGACCTTCACGTTCTCCTTCTGCTCGCCTTCTTCGCTGCGGGTGCGAATGAGCTCCCATAGCTTGCGGATAAGTACGAATGGTGACACGCGGATGATAAACAAGCTGGTCAGCAGAATCAGAAGCACATATATGAATATGGCGACGCCGGAGTCGACCAGCGCAAGTATGCCGTCGTTCAAGGTCTTGCCTAAAAATCCGCCAGTTTGGTTACTGGCCGTACCAAGTAGGCCGAACAGGCCGGCGAACCACAGAACTAACCCGAAGCCAGATACATATAGAACGATTGGCAGGCGGTTTTCTTCGGCCCTAAAAATTTCAATCGCGACGTAAATGAACAGCAGCGGCAATATGTAAACCGCGTAGCCGATGGTCGCCAGACTGGCTGATTGCAGCCATTCCAACACCGGTCCACCGACGCCAAACCAAGCCACAATAAGCAGCACGCTAATAGCAAGTAAGCCGACCGCGCCGACTTGGTTCCAAAAGCCGGTTGGCAGCGTGTGCTGCGGAACCTGCTTGACTGGTTTCTTGCTTGTTCGCCTTTTTCTTTTCGCCATAGTGCTTATTCTAACTGGTTGGTATTATACGGCTCTGCTTCACCTCTGTCGAGGGAAGATTATGCTTTATTGTAGCATAATTCGCAACAAAAATCAATGCTTATGCTTGCTAGCTCAGCTCTTCGCTTCTATAGTAGCGCACGTACCTATACAATCCGTCCGCGAAAGGGATTTACCAATGCCCCGCCTCATCATCGAGCTCCGTCTCGCTTCGCAGCCCGACCACCCGGTCAAAGTCCTGTACAACTCACGAACGACACTCCGTCCGCTGTGGTTGGCCGGCGTGAACGGTGGCACGCTCGCGTTTGACCTGTGGCGTCTTGGAGTCGAGCACGTAGCCGTCACCGGCATCGACACCAAGGCCGACTTCGTGAACGCCTTGATCTCCGAGTACCCGCTGGCTGGCGCTCTGCCCGAGCAGAAGCTCAGCTACCTGCTCGGGCAGCGAACGCTCGTCGCGATCGAGCCGACCGAAGGCCACCTCGTACCGGGAACGTTCAGCGTCCAGCTACAAGATGGTGAGGTGCTGTTCACGGACAGGATCACACACGAGACAGTGCTCATGCACTGACGTACCCGCCCCGTTCTCGCTAGAGCGTCGAGCCTTCAAATACGAAAGCCCCGCCGGTGACGACGGGGCTTTCGTATTTTGGTTACTTTAATAACCGAATTCCAGGTATTGTTCTATCCGGCGCAGGTCTTCTTCGTCCTTTTTACGGCCGGTTTCACGCTTGGTAAGCGCGACCAGTTCGGGCTTGGCCACCCAGACTCCCGTGTCTGGGTCTTGGTCGCTCATGGCGCCAAGCTCCGGCAAATATATACGGCCCTTGCCAGTGCGGTTATAACGATACATCGAGAAATCCCAGCGGTGCACGTCGAATCGATTCTTGTCGTCGCGGCGTGATATTACCGTACGCTCCTGGCCGTCACGGCTGATTCCAACCAGCATACGTACGGCTCGAAAACCGAGTTCATGTTCCAAATACTGGTTGTTTTCAAGGTTGGTAGCCATGTCGATATCACCGTCTTCGTGCTCCGGTCGGATACCGTGTATCACCAGGGCCGCGCCGTGGTTAATGACGATTTCTTCAGGGTATGGCATGCCAAGGGCTGCCACTTCGTCAATCGGTTGTCGGTTCGCGAATTTCATAGCTAAAAGTATATTTTAGCATAAATACGAAAGATTTTCAAGTAGGACTAGTAGCCTCTTGTGTCGAAGTGAGGTTTTGGCTCAACTGCTTCAGTATCAGGCACCTGCTTGGGAGGAAGCTTTTTAGCGATTGGACGGACGAATGGCTTGGCGGTAGGCGCAGCCTTCGCTCCCCCGTTTTGGCGGCCGCCCTGTTGCTGTGCTTGGCCTGCGCCACCGATTTCGTTGATGACCGGGATGACGATCGGCGTACGGCGGGTCTGGTCGTACAGGATGTGGGTGATCTCGTCCTTGATTTCTTTCTTCATTTGGTCAAGGTCGACCTTTTTACCACCGAAGCCGCGGGCGACTTTTTGCTTCAGGTATTGGCGGATCAGTCCCATCAGCTCTTCGCTGTCGCGCAGATAAATGAAGCCGCGCGAGATGATATCCGGGCTGGTCAGCAGACGGCCAGTGCCACGTTGCAGTGTCAGGACGACCACGAACATACCTTCGTTGGCCATGTGAATACGGTCCTTCAAAACGACTTCGCTGACTACGGCGCCGGAATCGTCGTACATGGTACCGCCAACAGGTATACGGCCGTTCTTGCGTGCCACACCATCAGGCGTGATTTCAATCACGTCACCGGAGTCGCAGACGAAGATGTTCTGGCGCGGAATACCGGCCTCTTTTTCGGCCAGCCGGGCGTTGTGGACGAGCATGTGGAATTCACCGTGGATCGGCAGATAGTAGGTCGGGTTCAGGGCGTTGATTAGCTTGACGTGGTCATCGTAGTAACCGTGTCCCGAAAGGTGCAGCGGACCGATACCGGTCAGGTGCGTCTTACCGTTCTGAATGACTTCGCTACCCTCGCGCATCAGGCCGTCGACCGTGCGCACGACGTACTTTTCGTTACCAGGAATCGGGTTGGAGCTAAAAGCGACGACGTCGGAATTCTTAATCTTGATGTGCTTGTGGGCACCGCTGGCCATACGGTTCAGCACGGCGTTGAATTCACCCTGTGAACCGGTACAAACGATAGTCACCTTGCCATCAGGCAGCTTGACGATGTCTTCCATTTTCATGACAACGTCCTTTGGCACCTTTATGGCACCGGCGCGAAGCGCGACTTCCATGTTCTGGATCATGCTGTAACCCGCAAACGCAACCTTGCGGTCGTGCTTTTTGGCTTCGTCCAGAATCACCTGCATACGGTGAATCTGACTGGAGAAACAGCTAAGAATAAGCCGTGAGTTCTGGTATTTGTCCATTGCCTGGCCCATGCTAACCTGGATGTCGAATTCGCCGTGCGTGTGCGTGCCCTCGGACTCACAGTTGGTCGACTCGTTCATGAGCATCAGAATGCCTTCTTTGGTGGCGATTTCGGTCAATCGTTCCAAGTCGAACTTCTTGCCGTCGACCGGATTGTCCTCGAAACGCCAGTCACCGGTGTCGACCAGTACTCCTAGCGGGGTGCGCACGACCACTGCCGTGGCGTCAGGAATCGAGTGGTTAACACGCACGAGTTCGATAGAAAAACTGTCGCCCAGTTGCACGCGTTCGTGCAGTTCCGGGTTAAGTTCGTAGTATTCCGGCTCGTAACCGCTGGAGCTTTCTTCCATGGTGCGCTTAAGCATTCCAAGCGTGAACTTAGAACCATAAACCGGTGCCGGAATGCGGTGAATCAGGTGGCGGAAGGCACCGATGTGGTCCAGGTGTCCGTGGGTGAACACGGCGGCGCGGATCTTGTGCTTGTTGGCCTCAAGATAGCTGATATCAGGGGTAATGTAGTTGATTCCCGGGTAGTCGGCGCCTGGGAACAGAAATCCCATGTCGATGACGATAATGTCGTTTTCGTACTCAATAGCCATCATGTTCTTGCCGATACCCATTTCGCCGAGGCCGCCGATAGGCATGATCTTCAGCTTCGGTCCGCGGGTCTGCTTGGCACGCTTTTGGTCAGCCAAGCTGAACTGCTTGCCGTCGTAGCCGTTATAAATACTCTTGTTCACCGGTACGTTGATGATGTGCTGGCTGGCACGCAGGTTGACGTCTTCTGACGTGCGGCGCTGAGCGCGGAACACTTCTCCACGGCGCGTACTAGTGTTATTCAGTACGGTATTGTCGGATTTTCGCTTTTGTTGGTTAGGCCGCTTCGACATATCGTCAGATTGCGGCTTCGCGAGTCGTCTTTGACCCATAAATTGTTATTCTCCTTTTATAAAAGAATTTATTTTTAATTTCAAAATTATTTAAGTATACAGATGAGGAGTGGGTAAAATCAGTCGTTTCCCTCGGTTGTAGTAGCCCTTATTATAGCAAATGCCGCGCTGTTTGACAAGTTATTTAAGTCCTTTTATAAATTCTGGGACTTTTAAGAAATCGTCTATTAATGTCTGGCGCAGACCTCCGTTATAAAGCGCCGCGGCCGGGTGGTACAGCGGCACTATAAGCCAGGTATGCTCCTTGCCGTCGTGGTACTTCACCGTCTTTTTAACGGCATGGCCGTGAATCTGGCTTATCTTGGCGTCGGGCAAAAAGAATTCCATGCTGTGGCGGCCCAGCGTAACTATGGCTTTGGGGTCGATAACTTCAAGTTGGTGGGCCAAGTATGGCCAAAAAGCCTGCTTTTCTTCAGGGAGCGGGTCGCGGTTATTCGGTGGGCGGTACTTTACGATGTTGGTTATATAGACGTCAGAACGGTCTAACCCGGCGGCGGCGAGCATTTCGTTCAAGAACTTTCCGGCCGCGCCGACGAATGGCAGGCCCTGCTCGTCCTCGTTTTTACCGGGCGCTTCGCCGATGAATACGATATCAGCGTCCGGATTGCCGTCGCCCATCACTAGGTTCAATGCCTGCGCCGAAAGGTCAGGCGTAATATTGGCGGCTACGATAGCCTGTTTGATTTTGTCGAGTTCAGCCTGTTTATCCATATCCGTACTTATAATTATACCCCTACGAGTAGGGGTATAATTTTGTTCGCTCGGTTTTTTACTGCTCGATGTCTTTCATGGTCAGACTTAGCCGTCCGCGCTCGTCGATAGCAGTCAGCTTGACCTTGACCACCTGGCCTTCGTGCAACACGTCCTCAACACGTTCGACCCGCTTGTCGCTAAGCTGCGAGATGTGAACCATACCGTCGGTTCCAGGCATGATGTTCACGAATGCGCCGAAGTCCTTGATAGACACAACAGTACCTTCGTAAATGCGGCCGACTTCAGGTTCTTCTGTCAGGCTCTTGATCCAATCGAGTGCCTTTTGGATGTTCTCGCCGTTCGGACTGGCGACGGTAATCAAGCCGTCATCTTTGATGTCGATTTCGGCACCGGTTTCAGCGGTGATCTTGTTGATGACCTCCCCACCCTTACCAATGACCGCACCGATCTTGTCCGGGTTGATCTTAATCTTTTCGATACGCGGAGCATGCGGGCTAAGCGATACGCGCGGAGCGGCGATGGTTGCAAGCATGTGTTCCAGAATATGCAGACGTCCAGGCTTTGACTTTTCAATCGCTTCTTGGAGTATGGCTATCGGCAAGCCGTGAACCTTCATGTCCATCTGGACGGCCGTGATACCCTTTTCGGTTCCGGTAACCTTGAAGTCCATATCGCCTGCGAAGTCTTCGGCGTCGGCAATATCGGAAAGTACGTAAGGCTTGTCGCCATCAAGCATCAGACCCATGGCGATTCCGGAAACCGGGCGCTTTAGCGGAACACCGGCGTCCATTAGTGCCAGCACGCTTGAACAGGTAGCGGCCATGCTGGTCGAACCGTTCTGACTCATAATCTCGGTGACTGAACGAATAGCGTATGGGAAGTCCTCTTCGCTAGGCAGCATCGGCAGCACAGCGCGTTCTGCCAAATAGCCGTGGCCGATTTCGCGGCGGCCAGGGCTGCCAAGGCGACGGACTTCGCCAACAGTGTAACCTGGCGCGTTGTAGTGGTGCATGTAGCGGCGTTCGCCATCGGTGACTTCCATGGTGTCGACCATCTGAGCGTAGCTTAGCGGTGCCAGCGTGACGATGTTCATACCCTGGGTAACACCACGGGTGAACAGGCTTGAACCGTGGGTGCGCGGCAGAATACCGACTTCGGATGACAATGGGCGGATTTCGTCCAGGGCGCGGCCATCAGGACGGGTCTGGTCTTCAACGATACCGCGGCGAACATCCTTATGAAGTGCCGATGTAAAGGCTTCGTCGTACTCGTCGCGCAGATCTTCGTAATCTTCGGTGTGCTGTTCGGCCATGTGTTCGTGGAATGCCCAGCGCAGGTCGTTAACCAGTTCGTTTCGTTCCGGGTACGGGAGGCGCAGCTTTTCGCCAAGTTTGCCATGTACCCATTTGTCGACTTCGGCTTGGATGTCTTCGTTCGGAAGTACTAAGTTGTATTCAAGTGCCTTCGGTGCCAGCTTGGCAGTCAGCTCTTTTTGCAGCGCAATAGCGGGCTGGTAGGCATCGAATGCCCAGGCCAGCGCGGCAGCCAAGTCGGCTTCCGAAATTTCGTTCGCACCGGCTTCGACCATGGTAATGCCGCTTTCGATACCGGCGACGACAAGGTCGAGGTCGCTGGCTTCGCGCTCTTCGGGTGTCAGGAAGGCTTTGAACTCACCGTTTACCCGGCCGACACGAAGTCCGGCGACCGGACCGTCGAACGGCGCGCCGCTAAGGCATAACGCAGCCGAGGCGGCAATCATGGCGATCGAATCAGGTCGGAATGACGGATCCATGGAAAGGACGCTTGAAACGACTTGCACTTCTTGGCGGTACCCCTTAGGAAACAGTGGTCGGATCGGGCGGTCAATTAGGCGGCCGATTAGGATAGCTTCGTCGCTTGGACGGCCTTCTCGTTTGATAAAGCGAGAACCCGAAATTTTACCGGCTGCATACATTTTTTCTTCATAGTCGATGCTGAGTGGAAAGTAATCCAGCACGACTGGTCGGGTACCGACCATGGTAGTACCAAGGATTACGGTGTCGCCGTAACGAACCAATACGCTGGCCGTAGTTCGAAATCCGACGCGGTTGACTTCGAGTGTTAATTTTTCACCCAAAAAATCAGTCGAGACAGAGATGATCTCTTTCCCGTTGGGGTTGATAGTAGACATTGGCATGTCCTCCTTCTTGTGGTGCGGAGAGTAACAGGTATGAATGCTCGTTCGGAGCGTTCGTATCTATCACCTTCCGCGTTAATACTTTTGTATTATATCACCTCGGTTATTTTATTGACAAATTAGCATAAATCGTGCATAGTTTTTGTCAAGCAAAGCACCTGCTTTGCCCACAAGTACAAAGAATCTCTTTGGCTTGTTCGAAACGGAGCCATCCGTCCAATACCTCTAAGGGGGTGAAAAAATGGCACTGTGCGATGACAAGCCTGTCCGAGGGTGCAAGTGCGACAACTGCTTCGAGTACTTCAAGTGGGGTACCGGATTCTGGAAGGCATTGGAGCCGCCCGGTGGATGGGGCGGCAAGAAGCCCAACTTCCAGTCGCGAGGCAACAAGAGTCAGCAGTCCCGTCAGCAGAGCGCCCAGAGGGCTCAACGACGCGATCGCAGTGACCGCACCAGCCCGCACAACGACGGCATCAAGAGTAACCGCAATCCCAAGCGGCGCTGATGTCCCCGACCTGAGCCATGTCGTAAATCTGGCTCACTCAATCTATACTGTGATTAGAAATGAAAAGTATCACCTTATTCAAGCCTACTAAGCATATTCAGCTCGGCCATTTGTATGAGCATATTTTTTGTGATCGTGTCGTTGAGTACTTATTCGACAAAAATGTGTTTGCGTCTGTCGATTACGTACTCGACGGTAAGATGTACCACGGGGGCATAATGGTAATCGAATTTGCCGCGTATACCAAAGACGCCGAGATATTACTTGGTGAAATAGAATCACTACGTCTCGCGATTAACGAAGAAGTCATGCTTAATGCGTGGAACCAAGTTGAGTCTGAGAAGCAGGAATTGTTTGGCCACACGGGGTTCGATCACATCATCGCTGGGTTAAAAGAGCTCGACGCGATCCCTTGGCAAACTTTTGAAACTCTCAACGTCATAGATGTCAACGACCTACGTCGCCAAACGAAACCATTCTATATCTCTTCCAACAAGATGAAGCCCACGAAGAAACTGATGATTGATTTCTTCGTACAAGATACTTTTAACCATAGTAAACGCGAGCTCTTGCCTCTTGCTAATCGCGTACTCGCCGTAATCGGAATGAATCTTCAATATTTTCTTACTCGTGAAGCCGGCATATATTTTGATGATGAATCGACTCACTATGACAAAAAAACGCTAACCTACCGATTACTATTCAAGACCTACCCCGACTTTGAGTTCAGCGACGCCCAATTGCATGATTCGGTTGCATATATCTTGGATAAGCTTCGTAGCGGTGGTGCGTTTCAAAGACTTTGCAATGAACTAAAGACAATTGCGCCCTTTACAGAGTATTGGATGGCCCCTCCCATCCAATGGCTATACGAGTCTACCTATCAGGTTGTCGGGCAAAAAGGCTGGAGGCGTTTGGCAACGGAAGAAAATGTCCGTGAGGTACTCTATAGCATTCAGGTTGAGGCTAGGTTTGGTAGGCGTCGAATCGGCGTACCGCGTGACTAAGCAAAGGCTGACTAGGCGACGTCTCGTTTGCGGAAAAAGAACAGCGACAGCACCAGTAGCACGATAGTGACGACCGCGAACACGGCGACGTCTTTTAGGTCGACACCGTTCTTAACAATGTCCGCCGCCGGGAAATAGTGCAGCAACGACAACGGCTCGTAGTCGTGCAGCCAATCAACGGCTTGTCCGAACGTCGTCAGCAAGAAGCTGCCGATGACCACGATAATGCTTACACCGGTAGCTGCCGAGCGTTTGCCAGTCGCCAAACCGACAGCGAACGAAATCGTGCCGAACGTAATCATGACTAGCAGCGTCATGGCACTGAGCCGCGCCAATATGTCAGGCTCGATACTGGCGATATCGATAAACGGCAAAACGGCGTAAATACCCGCCACCATTCCCACGCCGACTACGACCATAATGGTCACCATCGCGAGCCAGCGCTCAACGAACAGCTTGGTACGTGACACCGGTAGGCTCAGAATGGTCCGTAGCTCGCCCTTCTCCTCGTCGGCGACCGATATGCCGATACCTAATATGATTGCCATAATTCCGGCAATGATCGGCATGCGAATGTCAAACAGCTGCGACGCGATGTATGTGTCAAACCGCGTCAGGTCGGCCAAGCTGCCGACCAGCCCCTTAAAGGCAGCCGGCATGCTTTCGAGAAGCGAGCTGATTGAACCTTCTTGGTGCATGGCAGGGTAAAAACTGGTCATCAGCGCCGCGATGGCCGCGAAACCCAATGTCCAGCCGAGCAGGAAGAACCGTTTGTCGTATAAGGTCTTAAGGTATACCGAGCGCATCATGACGCGTCCCTTTCCGTTTCATACAGCGAATGGAAGGTTTCTTCCAGGTCGTACTCGCTGACTTCGATGTCTTTCAGCTGCTTGACTGCCGCCAGCCAGCTCTGGAGTTCGGCGACGTCGCCCTTATAAACGAACGTGAGCGTCAAAAGGTCGTCTTCAAACGTAGTTTCGACATCTTCGGCCTTCTTTGGCGGCTTGGTCGGCCGGTAGCCGCTTTTTACGGTAATTCGCTTGCCTCCCATGGCCACTAGTTCTTTCGTATCGACGTCTTCGATAAACCGGCCGTTCTTCATTAGTACGACCCGGCTGCAAGCACTCATGACTTCTTGCAAGTAGTGGCTGGACATGAACACGGTCGTACCCCGCCCTTGGACTTCTTTGATAAGTTCCAAAAACTCTTCTTGCATGCCGGGGTCGAGTCCGCTGCTTGGTTCGTCCAGAATCACGACGTCCGGGTCGGTCACGAAGGCGGCGATAAGCGCGATTTTTTGCTTATTGCCACGTGACAGGTTCTTGAATTTTTTGTCGAGCTGCGGCGAGAACCGTTCGGCCAGCTCTTTCAGACGTCCACGGTCTTTGGTGCCGGATTGGTGCAGTAGAAAGTTTAGGTACTGCCGACCGGTAAGCGTTGCCGGCAGCTCCATGTCGCCGGCGGCGTAGCCGATCCGTTCGTGCGACCGGTGTGCGTTCTCGGGCGTGACGTCTTTTCCGAACAAACGAACCGTGCCTTCGCTAGGTCGGATAAAACCTAGTAGCATACTGATAGTGGTGGTTTTACCTGCCCCGTTCGCACCGACGAAGCCGACGACTTCACCCTTTGAAATTGAAAGATTAGCCTTAGAAACCGCCTTGAACGAACCAAACTGTTTGGTTACGTTAACCAGTTCGATGACCGGCGTGGTATCACTCATGCTTACATTGTAGCACCGTGCGATAAAAGGTGTTCGGCAAAAGAAAAACTCCGCTGTTATTTGCGGAGTTTCAGTTTGGCGACGACTGCCTTGTAGGCTTCGAAGTCGCGTCGTTCCAGGTATTTAAGCAACCGCTTGCGGCGGCCGACCATCTGAATCAGACCGCGGCGAGCCATGTGATCACCCTTGTTGCCCTTCAGGTGTTCAGTAATCTCGCGGATACGGCTGGTCAGGACAGATACCTGCGCCTGCGGGCTACCGACGTCCGTCTTGTGCGTACGGGTCAGGTCGATTGCTTTGGCCTTGTCTTCTTTTGTAATCATCAGGGTAGTATTGTACCAGAAATATGAGAAGGGTTCAAGAGGTCACATGCCTAACCATTCAGAACTTCAATTAGTTCATGCAGTTTTTCGCTGTCGTCGAGAGTTAGTGGACGCTCGAGCGCGAACAGATCGTTTATGGTATCGATGATCGCCTCGTCGCTCAACCAACGCCCCGGCTCAAGATTATTCGGACTGATTCGCTTACCATCGGCACCGAAGTACTCAGGCGTAATGAACGCGCTTATGACGCCATCATGTTTTGAAATCGTGTAGTATTCGTTTAGCCCCAAGGCGCTATCGTCAAACTTCCACTTCAGTACGACAGTAATGTCTTCTCGGACGATATCACCGTTATGGCCTTCTCCGGTCGGATATAGAAGATGTGGTTCGCTGTAAGTGATGTCACAGGCATCTTCGGCAGTCATAGTATCATCGTCAGAATGAAAAATACCTTTTACGACTCGCGGATCGATAGACGCAACGTATCCGACTGGCCGATCGCCGCCGGGTATCACCGGGTACATATCTCTAAAATGAGCGACTCGCCCATGCGACTTGGCGTAGCCAGACAAGCCACCGTGAATCGGTTCTAACGCGTTGTGTGACAGGTCGAAATTAGGTGCGGCCGGATCGTTATCGTATTCAAAATGCAACATTATTCCGACATTCCTTGGCCGCGGGTCTTGCGGATATCATCTGGTAAGAAGGCTTCCCTGGGATCGGCCTGCAAGGCGTCATATTCGGCACGCCACACCGCTCGACGCATACTTTCAAGACCAATCGTTTCACGACCATGAATCGTATCGTGCCCTTCGCTAAGCGAACGTTCCGACAGGCGGTGCGCCATTTTGCGTCCAAATTCAAAGCGGGTGCGGTGCAATTCCGCCTTTTGGCCAGGGCTTAATGATTCATGAGCCATAATCTTATTATTATAGCACTTATGCCTAAATTAGTCAATAGGCTGAAGGGTTGACATTTCGACCGCGGAGCTTATGTCCATATCCCCGATCGACGTGCGTCGCAGTTGCCTACAATAAGCTCCCGTACCCAATGCTGCACCTATGTCTACGGCCAGGCTGCGAATGTACGTACCCGAACTTACGTGTGTGCGGATTTTGAGTTCCGGATAGGCATAATCAAGCACTTCAATCAAATGAATCGTTACCTGACGGCTGGGAATATCGACTTCCTTACCCTTCCGCGCTAGCTTATACGCCCGCTGGCCGCCGATTTTGATAGCGCTATAAATGGGTGGCGTTTGGGTTATGTCGCCAGTGAAACGACGTAGTACCTTTTTGATAACTACTAAATCAGGGTGAAGAGCTGACGTAGACTCGTCGCGAGAGACTGTGACAGGCGACTTGTCCCTGTCAGCCGAACGCCACAGGCTAGCGTCAGCTACCCGTAGAGCGTGCTCGAGTGACGAGTCTACGTCGGCGAACGGAGTAATCTCCCCTTCCGGGTCGCCAGTCGTACTGGTCACGCCAAGCTGAATCGTCGCTTCATACGTTTTGTCCTGTTTCAAGAACTCGTCGGAACGTTTGGTCGCGTCGCCGAGCAGAATTATTAGCAGACCAGTCGCGAACGGGTCCAGCGTACCGGCGTGGCCGACGCGTAGTTGTCGTTTGGTAGGTGTGATGCCGGCCGCTTTGAACTGCGCCTTCCTGATACCACGAATTTTTGCCACCACGTCGAAGCTCGTCCAACCAGTCGGTTTGTCGATTAGTAGAATGCCGTCCGTCGTAAGATCCATACCTATATCGTATACTAACCCTATGAAACGTGTGACTATCGGCATATTCGCCCACCCCGACGACGAAAGTAACGGACCAAGCGGTACACTGCTTAAAATGGTCCAAGATGGCGTCGATGTCCACCTGCTACTAATTACCGACGGCGAGGCCGGTACCAACCCAACTGAAGCGCCAGACTTAGGCAAGATTAGGCTGGACGAGTGGTCGCGTTCGGCTGAACTTATCGGCGCTAAAAGCACGGCTGCCTTGCACTTTCCGGACGGTGAGCTGAGCCACAGCATGCACATCGCCATCGGCGCGGCGCTTCATGCCGAAGTGCACAGGATTATCAATGACTACGCCGAACCGATTGAACTGTCGGTCATGACCTTCGACCTACTGGGACTGACCGGTCACCTGGACCACATCGCGGCCAGCTACCTTGCCACCCATCAGTTCTACAGCCTAAAGAATGATACGCCCGAAGGCGTGACCATGGGCGAACTATGGTACTTCTGCCTCAGCCAGGAGCAGGCTCCGAACACCGAATGGACCGACTATTACATGCCTATCGGGCGCGATAAGTCATATTTAAACCGCACCGTCGACGTCTCAAGCGTCCTGGAGCGCAAATACGCCGTCATAGATGCTCACGAAAGCCAAATCGCTGACGCCACGACGTTAAAGCAGCTTGGCGACAAGCTGCTTTCTCAGGAACATTTTCACGTCGTTTCTTAGTGACTATTGACCGGGAATATTGAACTGATTCGGGTCTTTTGGAGCCGCCGGCTTTGGCGGTTCTGGCGGCACGGGTGGTAGTCCGCTACCAAAAATCTGGCCTAATTGTTCCGGAGGGAGCGGCCCTTGGGGCGTCGGGAACGCCGGTAATGGTGGCGGTGGTGGCAGCTGCGAAAAGTCGACCGGTGCCGGTGTTGGCTGCGGTTCACTGCTAAGCGGTGATGGAACGACCGGTTCTGCTTGTTCGACGACCGCTTGTTGGGCGGTAGGTGCTGGTTCTGGAGCCGGCGGCTGGGCGTTCGGTAGTGGCGTGGCCTCGTAAGCTAATTCGACAGCTGAACGGGCTTCAGCATGGTCTTCATGACGATTTTTGCGGTCGATATCTTCGAGCGTTTCAAGTGGCGGAACCGCTTTTGACCCTGGCGCTTCAGACGGCGCAGGTGTTTCAGCGGGTCCGGAAGGCTTATCGTCACTGAATATATCAACGCTTTCCGGCTCGCTCGACTCGGCGGCAGCGGCATTGAACGGCGCCTGGAAGCTTGGCTGGTTATCGCCGATGTACTTGCCTTCTCCGTGGCTCAGGATGGTCTTGTTACGATCACTTTCGAGCTCGGACTCTTTGTCATGCTGCGCCTGTTCGGTGGTTGCATTCAAAGTACCCCCGATGGAAGGCTCTTCCACTGAAGGAGTTTCGACTTCCGCGACCGGCGGCAAGACGTTATTGGCCGCCTGGTTCAGTTCGGCGTTGGCCGACGCCAGATCCTTTTGCAAATCATTGACCGATGGCGTGTTCGCGGCGCCCGGGGCGACCTGTGACAGCTGTTCAGCCAGCTCTTCCTCGGCCGTCTTGGCGGCTTCTTGCTGCTGTTCGGCGGCCGTCTGTTCGGCTACTTCCTCTAGCGTGCCTTCTTTTTCGTGGTTGATAGCCAGCTCGCCGTCAGCGGCGGCTTTCTTTTTCTTTTTGGGTGGCTGCTTTGAAACCTGAGTAGATTCACCTTCGTTCAGGTTGACCGTGCCGTCGGAGTTCTCGCCGTCGTCAGTAGAGCCAGAGTCGTTGTCTTCCGGCTTATCCGGACCGATTTCGTGGGCTTCTTCAAGTTTGGCGGCAATAAGCTGTTGGTTGGCACCGGCGGCCATAAGCTGGGCGGCCATGGTCATTACCTTGCTGCTGGTCTTGTTGTTAGAGAACCGGTCGGTCGCGGCCACGATTCCGGTCAGGAAAGCAGTTGCAATCTGTTCATCAAGGATAGGCTTGTCAGTTTTTAAGGCTTCGGATATCGATACCAACATTTCGGCCAGGCTGCTGGCGTTCGGTTCGTTCCAGTCGATTTGGCCAAGTTCACTCGTGTTTTCGCCGCAGCTAAGTGTCGCCACCGTGGCGTCGTGCAGAATCTTGCCGTGGGCAGCCAAGGCTTTGTCTAGGTTGTCTTGGTCTTTTACCCCAAGGGCAAGTACCAGTTCGACGTTATAGTCGCCCTGGGAAAAGTCCAGGTCGTCCTGAGTTATGGTCGTACGGTACGGCGTGATGAAGATTTTGACGACGTCGCCTTCTACCTTGTAACGCAGGTGATCGGCTTTTTCTTTGTCGAGCGCGATTATGAAGTCACGAAGTGAGTCGACGGTATTTTCGAAGGTCTTGCTAGGCTCCAAAAACGTGATTGCTGGCGGGATGTCACCCGATACCACGGCGGTGGCATGTTTTTTCATGCCATTCAGCATACTGGTAAGACCCAGAGCCGATGACAGTTCATCGACAGACGGGTTATTGCTGACAGTAACCAAAATATTCGTCGAGTTCTTTATTTTCTCGACGATTTGTTGGCGAGCATTCTGGCCGTCGTTCATCTGTTATTTACCTGTTTTTGTATTTTTATGGGACTTTGCAATTACATTACCATAAGAAGTACGAGCCCGTCAACAAATTTTTACTGACATACCCTACCCCTTTACAACAGGGGCAATTTCCACTATAATCTGCCCTTGACTAGTAATACAAATCTAATAAGTGTTAAAGGAAGTTTTTAGTCCATGCCGATTATCAAATCCGCTATCAAGCGTGTAAAACAAGCTGCCGTTCGCAACGAGCGTAACGTCGCCACCAAGCGTGCCATCAAGGCCGCCGTTAAGGCGTTCGAAGCCAAGCCGTCTGCCGCTACCCTTTCGAAGGCTCAGAGCGAGATCGACAAGGCCGTTAAAAAGAACCTGATTCACAAGAACACCGCCGCCCGCCGCAAGGCAAATTTGGCAAAGGCCGCCAAGGCCGCCAACGTCAAGCTGAGTGCTACGGCTGCTAAAAAGCCAGCAGCAAAGCCGGCTGCCGCTAAAAAAGCCCCGGCAAAAGCCGCTCCGGCCGCCAAGAAACCAGCAGCAAAGAAGCCAGCTGCCAAGAAACCTGCCGCTGCAAAAAAACCAGCTGCCAAGAAATAACTTTTTTACGCCGTTTCTAGCGACGCCACACCCATAAGACAATTCTCAAGAATCATCCACGGGTCGGCGTCGCTGCTTTTTAGGCGCGTATCCGCCTGAGTTAGTAATTTAATCAGTTCGTTCGCCTGCCGTTTGTTCATACGGTTGGCATACGGCCCGAGTTTTTGGTACGGATAGCTGCTTTTAGCGCCGGTATCGCTCGCTACCTTTTGGGCGTTACCGTCACCGTATACCAAAGTGGCAAGCTGTAACCCCTGCGATACCATTAGGCCGAATAGCCTGTACGGTTCTTCCGTTTGGCGCAGGCGCTCCAGCACCGTAGCCAAACGCTCGCCGTCGCCGCTGAGCGCGGTTTCGAACAGCGCGAACACGCTTTCAGACGGGTGCTCGTCGACCACGTCGTCAATCCATTCGTCGGTCACGGCAGGAAGCAGAGCCAGCTTATCTACCGCGTGCGACAACTCCCATTGTCGGCCGGCCGCCCTGGTCGCCAAACGCCTGGCCTGGTGCGTGGTAAGGGCGACTCCGTGTTGTTTGGCGTATGCCTCGACCCACTTCACCATTTTGTTCGTGTCGCGCGGGTCAATCAGATCGTATACTACCACGTCGGCATTCTTTTGAAGCCACTTGTACGTCGAAGTCCGCTTATCGGGTTTTGGCTCGACAAGCACCAGTTCGGTGTCATCACTCAAGCGGTCGTTCCAGGTTGGCAGGTTTTGCCATAAGTCGCTGTTCGCGCTCGGCAGGTCAATGACGATGAGCCGTTTCATGGCGAAGAGCGTCTGACCAGCGAATATATCAGCTAACTGCTCGGCAGAAAGGTCGGCTGCATCATAACGCTCCGCCCTACCGTCAAAGTCCGCTTTTAACTGAGCTACTTTTTTCGTCAGCTCAAAATCATTCTCACCAGTCAGAAGCTTAATCACTGGTTCTATTGTAACGAAGCCAAGCGCCAAACAGTACTGCTACTGCTTTGATTCAATCGCTTTAGTAACCTTGCTGTCGCTGCGTAGATTCTGCCAGAATAACACCTGTTCGCTGCGGATCGACAGTACGTCCTCCGGACCATACGTCTGCTGGGTGAGCTTCAAAAGCGCAGTCTGAGCCTGGTCGGGCTGTTTGTTGTCCTCCGTCGATGTGACTGCCTGCGTCGTATACGGACGCTCAAGCACCGTGTAGTCACCCACCACCGAACGTAACTTGCCAAAATATGTCTTGCCGCTTGTCGTGACCACGACTTGATACCCATCGGGATTGATACGCTCACCACGCGGTAGAAGCAACTGCCAGGCGATGACTGCACCTACCAGAATGACAACCAGGGTCAGAATCATGGCGCCGGGCTGTCGGTAGGCCTCGCGGATGCCTGGTAGTTTTTTCGTGCGTTGGGATTTAGATGATTCCATGAACTTATCTTACCATCCTAGTTACGGGCTGAGTTCTTCAACGATGAATTGACGGAGAGTAATGGTGTTTGACGCGTTAGCGGTACCGAACTGGGCGCTCAGTTGTACGGTCTGCGCCGCCGTAGTATCGACTGTCACTGCCGTGCCGTCGAACTCCCAGAATGCGGCCGCTATGGCGCTGGTTGAGCGGGTTATCCAGCCCTGACCTTCAACGGTGGCCGACGCCGAAGGTGCAGTTTGGCAGATAATGGAAGCGTTCAATGTCCACTGCCGGCTCGACGCACCTGCGGAAGTTCCGTTGGCCGCGGTTGCGAGAATATTGGTGGTCCCAAATTTCAGACGCATCGTGAGAGTTGGTGCGCCTAGCCCCACTGTTCCATATATTCCGGCCGCGGTAATGCGGTATACTTTGCCGGTCTTACACTCGTTCGCCGGTATGGTGGCGTTGCTGGCAAAGATGTTCTCGGCATTCGTGTTCGAGAACGTGTTGCCGCCTGGCACCGACGTGTTGGCCGTGACGGAATCGTGACATGGCCACCAATCGCCGTTGGAATAACAGCGGAATTCCTGCAAGCTTGAGTTGTAGTACATAGCGCCGTTAGTTGCACTGGAACCGGTCGGGTCGCCAGCTGTGTTCTTGGTGTCTACTACCAGCACGGTAGCCGTGCCGTCGACTGCCCCGATGCTGACAATACTGTTGGTCGTATCGATATTGAACAGACTAGCGACGTTGAACTTAGCCGTATTGGCGGCACCTCCTATGCTGAACGTGCTGCCGTTAAAGGCGTTCGTACCGGTAAAGGTGTTGTTGCTTGACTGGTAGTCGATATCACAATCTCTCCATGCGGTATCGTAACAACGGAACTTAGCCAAGTTCGAGTTATAGTACATAGCCCCGGCGGTGCCAGTCGGGTCACCGGCATTGTTCTTGGTATCAAGCACGAACATGGTTGCAGATGAATTAGACGTCGAGCCGTCGCCTACGATGACCCGGGAGTTAATGTTGTCCGTGCTGAATACGCTAGCGAACCCAAAGTCATCACCAAAGCTGGTCGTTCCCGAAAACGTATTCGCGCCCAACCATGTCTGGCTGGATCCAAGCTGGCCGAAGCTCGCGCTATCAATACCATCGAGCGTTTCGGCATTGTAGGCATACGCGCTGGTAGCCAGTTGGTTACGCGGCGTCATCGGCCCTTCCGTCCAGCTTGGGCTTGAGCTGGTGGCCGTAGCTGGTGACGGCAGCTCGACTTCAAAGTAAAGGCTGTTGCTGCTGAAGATAGATGCGGGAAGACTGGAAATTTCCCCCAACTGGACACTGAACTGTCCGTTCGTTACTACCACGCCTTGCGACGCCGAAACCAACCTGTCCTCGCTCCACTGCAACGTACCACCGGACGACGCGCTATAAATCTTGAAACGCATGTTGTATGTGCCGTCCGCGAGTACGTTGTTTGCTGAGTTGGTAAGCCGCCCCTGGAAGTTCATCTTAGTCGGAACGGTCGTAAGGGCGGAAGCAGGATGTGAATTACCGACGACGAATAGTACCGCGAACAAGCTAGCGGCTAAAATGACACCCCAAAGGAGTATTCGGCTCCTATACCCCTGTAAAACCTTTGAATTTTTCATGGTTTTTATCTGCCGTATTATGCCTACCGATTTTAGGGTAGACGGCACACCCTGTATTATACTTACGCTTCCAAATGGAAGCAAGCTCCCTTAAGAGGTAGAAGCAGTTTTTTTGCGATGCGATTTGTGGCGTCTTTTGTACAACAAGAGTTCGATTCCGACGATGACTAGGATTAAAATGAGTGAAATGAGCATCCAAGGCGCGAGGGTCACCACCCACTGACCCTTTTCGTGTCCGTTATATCCGACTTTTACATAATTAATGCCGAACCCAGTCGCGATGCCAAAGCTATTCTGTCGTTCCCTGCTACCGAATACCAAAGAACTTTCAACCTCGCGCTTTTGTCCGCCAGGCCAAGACGACACGGTGACCGTAGGGTAAAACCCCCCGGTCGCAGGGCCGGTGTTCTTTACCCTGAACGTCCCTTTCGCCTCATCCGAAAGCTGTAGGAACGGAAGACTGACACCCGTTATGACGGCCGACCGTGAGCCTGGCGTCTGGTTAACGATAGAAAGAATAGTTCCAACACGGATAAGCCGCCCTACCCCATTACGCGGCACGGTAAGGTCGGTCGTGAAAAAGATAGCCGCGTAGACGTCGCCTTCAGGTAGCGCTGAGCCGTCAATGGTAAACGACAATCGGAGCGCTTCGCGTGGACCAAGGTCGAACTCGCTAAGTCCGCTGCGTATTCCATTGGCTACCTGCTCATCGTCATAAAATTGCAGCCCGCCATTGTTGTCAATCTGTTTGAACGCTTGTACTGAAGTCCTGACGTGCACGGCTTGCCCGGTCGGGTTCGAAACGTCGATAATTCCGGTCTGGCGCTCATTTTCCTTCAGCGTCGTCTTATATTCAAGCGGCGCGATTTTCAGACCAAGCGCATGGCCGGTCGATCCCCAAGACACTGCCATAAGAGCCGCAGCCACAATTCCTAACGAAAACAATTTCAGCTTCATGGCGTCATAGTCCCCGTGATAGTAATCTGATTCGTGTAGTCACCTGCGACCTGACTGGATGGCACATCAAGCCGCATGCGCATATTGAGTACGTCTTTGGCGCCGCCGGTAGAGCCTGTTCGCGTGTAAAACGTCGTAGGGAAAAATGGTAGGGCCGCATAGCTATTACCACTGTTCCAAGTACCGGGAATCGCCGTCGCGTTAGTACCATATAACGTAAATCCGAGTCCTTTGGTCGATCCTTCGCTCCATGATACCGGGCTGGCAATTGAGCCGCTAACCGATGCAATTAAGTTTGAGCCGTCCGTCAGATTGTTGTTCTGATTGATCGCAAGTGTGTAGCCTGGCGAAGATGTCTGTATGACCGTGTCAAAGCTGCTCGTCTGAGACTGGCCGGGTGTTACGGTACTCTGGAAGGCCAGGCCGCTACCGAAACCTGCGCTCTGGGCGTCGTACTCGGCTTTTATTTCTTGTGCGTTAAGAACGCGGGAGTAAATCTTGGCCTCGTCGACGACGCCCAATAGTGGCTGAGAGCCGGACGATATAGCACCGATGCGCACTGGGTAAGAAAACGATGCCATAGGGTCGTTTAGAGCGACTCGATCGACTTCGGCACCGTTCGTGTACATAATAAAGTCGCCCCCGTCATACGTAAGGCACACTTGGTTCCAAGTTCCCGTGCCGACAGCAGCAGGGTTAAACAGGGTGTTATTGACTCCGTTCGCGTACATCCTGACCCGTGGCGTCGATCCACCGTTAAACCCGATTGACCACATTCCAGTCGTATCAGGTGAACCTAGCGAACGGCTCAAGGCGACCGGGTTTGAACTTGAAGTTGTCAGGTTCATCCACACGCATGCGGTGATGGCCGACACGTTGTAGGTCGAATTTGCGTTGACACTGGCGTAGTCGCTGGCCGAGAATCCTGTCATACCACCATTTACTTTTCCGGTCGTCCAGGTCGGGGTGCCTGTGAACGTCGCCGTATTTGAATTCGAACTGTCGTCGACAACGGTACCTCCGGCCGCCTGATCAAAAGAGTAGTGGCCAATCAAGCCGTTCGGCTGGACCCGCAGCTCCAGTGAATTTTCAAGCGTCGAGACGTATCCCTGTCCTAATTTATAACTGTCACTCGAACTGTTCCCCGCGATAGACTCGCCGGCCGCTGATGTAAGCTGATAATTTGACGTACCTTGGCGGCCGGCAGAACTATCACCAAGGCTACCATTGATAGAAAAGTTCGTACTGTTAAAAGTGGTCGCATGTGCCGACCAAACACCGGTTAACCCCACAGAGCTCAGGAGCAATGTCCAAAGCATGACCCGTTTCATGTTGTTATTATACAGGTTATTCCCTACCTCAGAACTACAAGAAGTAGGCGAAGGCCATAACAAGAACACCAGCTCCGCGAATGACCCATCCAAGATACAACATAGAACGAGTGCTGGCTGCGTTGAACAGCTCGCTGATACCAGGTACCGTCTGAGCGGCGACTGGCGCGAGCGAGCTTGCCATGACTACCGATGTCAAAGCAGCAACTGTCAGCCCGACCCGTGAAACACCGACGACGACATTGCTCGTCGTGACCGTCGACTCCAAACCGGTCGCGGCGATAAATTCACTAGCCATGCTGACCGCTGAGCCGATGATGGGAATTTGTTGTATCCGGTGATACACATCGTCCTTCGTAATCACCTCATCCGTTTGCACCGTTGTGTCTGGCTGCTGGTCGACATCGGTAGGCGTCGTGCCGCCATTACTTGGTTCGACAGCCGGCTGATAGGTAATGACTATGCTGTCGGTCGCGTCTTGCGCACCACAAATATCATTGGCCGTCATGACAATCGTATGCGTGCCTTCACTGAGCGAGATATCGGTCGCGAATTCGGTCTGATTGTTCCCTATCGCGACGGTACTTACATAATCACCGTCGATTTCGACGCTAATTTGCGAGGTATTGTTAACCGTGCCGCGGAACGTCGTGACCGCTTGGTTTACCACGCTGTCATCAGTCGGCTGTGTAATGTCGATCGATGCGCCCGGCGAGCCCGTGCCGCATACCACGGCGCCAATCTGGTTATCAACCGCCAGAACCGGCCAAGCGAAAGCCCCGCTCAGTAGTATTCCTGCTAGCCAGGCGAATGCGCCGCGTCCTAAGACGCTATTTCTTTTTGCTTGCCCGACGATGCGCCACCGCATATAGCACCCGCGCTCCAATTAATAGCCCAAGTGTCAGATACACCCATACCGGTACGAGCAGTACGTAGTGTGTTGAAGATGATTTCGTATCTAAAAAGCTGGTCGTAAGTTCTACCCGGTATAGTCCTAGCCAGGAAGCGTCCGGCCATTCGACGGTCGCCCGCCTGGTAGTCGATGGCAGCACCGGATATTCCCTGGTTGTGGCGAACTTCTGGCCGCCGAACAGGTCGTATACCTTCATGTTTGTCTTGGCGGCAAAGTCCACATTACCAGTGTTCTTGACACGCTGAGCGGTCGTCAGCGGCCGATTGAACTGAAAGAACGGAACATCCACGCTTTCAAGCGATCCACCGGTACGGATATCACCCTTCACGGTCATATATAAAATCGCTCCGACCCGCTTGGTCCGCTTGACCACGTTGCCCTGGGTATCGCCCGATGGTTGGGTTTCGGCGAACAGTACGCCGTAATGACCTCCAGGTGTCGAGCCCTTCGGGACGCGTACTGTATACGGAACGTCGATCGTTTGCCCCGGCTCAATGCGATACGAAGGCTTATCGAACTGCACCCACTTGTAAGCGTCAGCGTTCTGTGGCTTCGACACGAAGTCCGGTTGGTACGATTCATCGCTAACTGAATACGGGCGGGCGTATACCACAAAGTCGTAGGCTACCTTACCGTCATTGATAACCTTAAACGTATCAGACGTGCTGGAACCGGCATCAACCTCGTAATGCTTGCTTACCGGCGACAGTACGATACTTTCGACTATCGTGTCGCTTGGCTCGGCAGCGTAAGCCGGGACGCTTGTTATCAACGAAAATGCAGCTAGACCTGCGAACAGGACTAGCTGCATACCAAATATTCTTCCCTTACTCACTCTCACAATAATGTATGGACGCTCTAGTTAGTCGTTGCCGTGTAGGTGACGGTGTCGGTGTACGTACCGGTTGGCTGTGTGACCGCTGCCCGTGCGGCATACCAAACGGTCGTCGTGTCGTTGGCGGCCGTCGTAGTAGTACTCTTTAGAAGCATCGGTGAACCGCTGGCTGGCATACCGGCCCATGTGCTTGTGCTACTGGTGTTGTTGTTTTCTACCGAGTAGCTCGCGTCAAATCCGTTGGTGCCGATTCCAGGAGTACTAGTCGCTACGGCAAAGCCCCAGGTACCGTTCGTCAGAGCGATTGGTGCAGCCTTCGTTCCGCTTGTAGCCGTAAAGGTATCTGACCCGCTAACCAAAGTGGTCGTCGCATCGCTGTCAGCGACGGTCAGGTTGTACCCTGCTGAGTTGTTCGTGTTGACAGTGACGGTATCACTGGCGCTAGTTACAACGCCGCCGCCCGATGGTGTAAGACTAAGTGCTACCGGCGACGCGGTACTCATGCTAATAATAGCGTTGACCGTCGCGTTAATCGTCGTGTTAGCCGTCTGTGATGCGGCCGATACGGTGACCGGAGCGGTCGCGACTGCTGCCGCAAGCACGGCCCAAGCTGCGATCTTCGCCTTTTGCTTGACAGAGGTTGTCATTGTTATTGACCTTTCTATTTTATATGCGGTTTGCTGCCAGGATACCACCCGCTTATGCTTATGTCAATTTTTTCACACGTGTTTTATTTTTGACAGGTCCGACAAAAGTGCGTGCCGCGGCCGGCATGGCGTATTTTTTCGATGGTATGGCCGCAACGCGGACAGTCTTTACCTTCGCGCCGGAAGACGCGCGCGAAATCCAGGTAACTCCCCCGTTTACCTTCGGCGTCCACGTAATTCCTGTCGGTCGAACCGCCTTTTTCTATAGCCAAATTCATGACGGCGCGCAGTTCATCGTATAACAATGTGAACTCCTCGTCCGTTACATCGGCGACAAGCCGCCGTGGGTCGATTTTGGCGCCCCAAAGACTTTCGTCGGCATAAATATTGCCGACTCCGGCGACAACGGTCTGGTCGAGCAGCGCCGCCTTGATGTTCGTCCGGGCCCGGCGCTTGAATCGCGCCGCGAACTGCGCCGCCGTAAAGTCGGCCTCAAGCGGTTCCGGCCCGACCTTCTTCATGAAGTCGATGTTCGGAACTTCAAGCGTCGGCATTAGCTTGACCCAACCGAACTTGCGTTGGTCATTAAAGTACAAATAGCTGCCGTCGGCGAATTCTATCACCGCACGTGTCGAGCGGTCGGGCAGCTCACCTACCAACGACCCGTCCGGATGCCCCGCCCCGAATGAAGTTTCGCCGCGAAATACCAACTGCCCGGTCATCTTGAGATGTATGACCAACGAATGCTTGCTATCAAGTTCAATAATGAGCACTTTTGCCCGGCGTTTTACATTGAGAACTTTCGCCCCAATCAAAAACTCTTTCACGTCGGCGTCAGCATTCGGAAAGCTTTTGGGTGAGTCAATGTGAGCGGCCGACCGGACTGTACGACCAGGCAGCAGTTCGGCCAAGCCGCGCCGAACCGTTTCGACTTCGGGTAGCTCAGGCATTAGCCGCGTTCTCGAGCGCCGCCAGTTCGGTTTCGAACTGGGCGTTGGTAGTAAACAGAATCGTCTTCATACCAACCCGTTCGGCTCCTTCGACGTTGGCCGGTTGGTCGTCAATGAACACGGTTTCATCGGCAGCCACACCTAGCTGTTCCAATGCTAATTCGAATATATCCCATGACGGTTTGATAAGCCCGACTTCGCTCGACACCACCATGTCATCGAATAGTTCGGCCCTCTCCTGCTCGCTAAACAAGTCTTTTAACATGTCGAAACCCATGTTGCTGATCATGCCGATCTTGTATTTAGCCTTCAACTCTTTGGCGCGGGCGATTAATGGCTCGTTACGGCGGTGCTTGTCGTGCATGACCGCCGCCACGGCATCGACACTGATGCCAGCTAGTTCCGCCACCGATTCCAAGAAGTCCTGACGTCCCATATAGCCATGGTCGCAGGCATGCATAAGATCTTTTAAGTCCTGAAACTGGTCAGGGTGAACCAAATTATACAGACGGTTCAAATCGTCCCAATACAGCACGCCGAAACAATCAAAAATGAGGGCTCTTATCATACCCTCATTATAGCCCTATTACCTTTCGGCGTCAGAAAATATTACTACAAGCTTAGAACCTGTGACTGGCGGAACGGGATTAGCTCATTCGAACCTGGAATCTGGGCCAGAAACAGCTGGCTCAACTGGTCTTTCGACGCGTCGAGCGTTCCTTTAGAGCCGCCACAGGTTGATGTCCATAATTTCTTGACTTCGTTACCACCAGACAGGACGGCAAATTCGTAAACGTAACCACGGGCGCAGATACCACGGATGTCTTGCTTACTCTCGTCATCGGCCGACGAATTGCCCTTCATCATGTTCGCCTTATCAAGCGCGTACACGAATTCTTCGTATGCCTGGGTATTGTTTTCAAGTGATTTGCCGTTGGTCTGTTCTTCGACGTAGCCCTTGTATACGTTCATGGAACGTTCCGAGTTTGAAACCGCTATACGGTACGACGTAAAGTCTTCGTCCGCCACTATTGGTCCGCGAACCGTCATTTGGACGCTACGGCCGGCGCTGGTATTTAGCAATGCTTCCTTGCCTTGGTCGGTCTGCGAGGTCTGGTCGTTCGATGAACTGTCGCCACTATTAAATATGGCACGGCCGATACTCACGACGGCGGCTATGATAAGCGCTATAACGACTAGGCTGATGATTAACGGAAAGAATCTGGCACGGCTGTTTCGTTGCATGGTACTACCCTATCATCTTTTCGCCTAATTGTCCAGGGTCTTCCTGTCGAACAGGTCGGACATCTGGAAGCGCCGCATATCCTAAACCTTGCGACAGTGCTCGAGCCACCCGCTCGCGTACCTGATTGATATCGTGAAGCTTTTCCCAGTGCCTGTCGCTTCGTCGATACTCCCACCCATTACCGGTTAGTGAGACGATGGGCCGGGAGGCCAGGGCTAGCTCACGGGCAAGTATTGTCTCCATATTCCACTGTAGTTGGTTCATCGGTTCATCAACGACTCTTAGGCCTTGGGTATCTGGTTGACCTACGATAAACGTAGTCCGACGGGTACCATCAAATCGCACGGTGTCTTCAGATGTGGCCGACATGACAGTGGGAGGATTGGGGTCATCGACATGGCTTATAACCGCAATGTTGCGGATAGCTGGATTAATCGACTGCCCAGGCACCTGTTCGTGCAGTCGAATATGAATCAAGCTACCATCATCGCCAATGGCGCTGACACGCTTATGACCATAGTTGTGCACCTCCCCGTCCGGCATCTCATACTGCAGTGTGGCTGGGTCGACGTATTGATCTACGAAGGCATGCAGACGCGACGATTGTTCGAAGTCTCGGGCTAACAGCACCGATTGGAGGTCAAGTCCATTTAGCGCATCGGCTATATGCCGGTCTTCGATAGGAGTTTCAAATCGTGCCATTTGTCATCTCATTTTTGTATTCGCCTAGTTGTAAAATCATCATGCGCCTGCTCACACGAAAAAACAAGAGCGTTTTTAACGAACACCCGAAAAGATTTTTTCGAGTAAAACCCGCAGATTTTCCGGGTGGTCAAACGTGAAGTCATGAATATCACCGGTGCTATCCGGACCGACGCACATCAGTGTCACTGGTACCGATTCCTGACCTTGGTGTTGAATTGTCGTTATGTATTGGTCGGTGTCGGCCTTGAGTAGTTGCGCCTCGCTAATGCGTCCGTGGTCCACCATGTCCTCCAGCCTGTGACGGAACGCCGACGGCGCCTTGCAATCGACATTAAGTGTCTTGTCCAAATCTGGCTGGGTGATGACCATATCAATGCCGAACGCGTCTTCGGTCCGGGACGTCATGTGTACTTTGTATCCTAAGTATCGCGCCGACCGGTAGACTGCGATTTCAATCGACAGCCCACGGACGATAGCATCAAACTGCTCAGGCGTGAACATCGGCGTTTGCAGCCGGCGACAAAACGAGTCCATGTCGGCATATAGTCGTTCTGCGAAACCTTTGAGTTCACCGTGCGGCGTCGCCAGTACCAGGTTCACGAACATGTCATTAAAATCAATCAACTCATACAAACGCTTTTCGCGGTTGTGGTAACCGTGTTTGTGTTTGTCCATCTGAATTTGAGCCAGTACTGCCCGCGGTGTCTGTGCCAGCAACATCGTACGTAGGTGCTCGGCCCGCTCAACTTGCTTTTCAGGCTGCTCAGTACCTTTTAAAATATCAGCGAACGTACCGGCATCGTCAACCGACCGTACGGTCGAAAGTTGCGTCCCGTCGGTCAGTGCCATCCCACCCAAGCGCCGTTTTGGGAGGAACCTGCGCCAGCGGTTAGCCAAGCCCTACCTCATGTTTTACGAAGCTCGCGTCGTTCAGCCACTGCAGTAATATAAGAGCGATTCGCTCTTCTTGCATTTGCCCGTTCAGAATCATGGTTTTTGCTTCTTCAAAACTAACCCAGTTGTCGGCTTCGATTTTTTCGCCGACTTCAAGCTCTTGGCCGTGGACGCTGAGACGCCAATCAGTCGCTTCAAATACGTATAAGTCCCATTCAACCGTCGCGCCGAGCACCGATTTTTTATATAGTTCGAGTTCGGCGATTTCAACGCCGGCTTCTTGCTGAGCTTCGTTAATAGCCTGAGCTTTAGCGGCTTCAATGATGTCGTCGCCACTGGCGCGGAATGCCTCGTAGTCGTCTAGGCTGTCGAACACCTTTCCGCCCGGCAATCGGTAATCCCACTCACCAAGTTCCTTACGGTATTCACGAGTGAGTAAAACTTTTTGTTCAGTCTTGTCGGCAATAATGAGCCGTACGCCCGGCGCCCGGCGTGCAATTTCAAACACACGACCGTCGTCCTGTTTCACGTGAACAAGTTCGAATAGTTTTCCTTTGGCAAATATTTCTTCATTCATGCTTTTTTACCCACATATCGAATCAGATTATGAACACCTTTATCGATATCCTTATATGTCTTACCTTCTTCGTCGCAAAGAACCGTTTCAAGCTGATACGCAAATGCTTTTGCACTTTCAACGCTAAAGTATCGTTTTGTCTTGCCCTCTACTAAAAACAGGTCTTTTTCCAATTCTTTTCCCGTTCCGTACTCAGGGTCTGATTTTGAGTTGACCAAGAATGCAAGGGTGCCGCCCGGTTTTAGTATTCGATATATTTCACTAAAAATTTGTTCAGTAATTGATGCATCAAAATAATGAAGTGATAGGTGTGCGTAGACAACACTGATTCGACTATCTGAAAGCGGTATCAGTTTCGAAAGGTCAATAAGCTGAAAACGCATCGCTTTCATGGGCTCGTTTTTATTTGCAAAGTAGGTTTTCGCTCTTTCATTTGCCTGTTCGATAATGCTAATTTCACGGTCGCTACTTATTACTTCATAGCCTTTGTCCGCAAAGTAGGTGCTGTCCTGGCCTTGGCCTGCGCCTAAATCAAGAATCACGCCGTGGGATGGAAAGTACTGACTGACTTGTTCTGCAAACATTGATGGCTTCTCAAGCCAATCTTTGCCTTGGTAATTGCTGTGAAGTTCTTCCCAGACATTACTCACTAGACTTCGCCCCAGTTTTTCCCCACGCTTACATCGACCTTTAGTTTGATAGGCAGCTTCGGCGCGATGGTTTCCATTGTTTCTTTTAGAATATGTCCGATTTTTTCGGCGTTCTTTTCGGGGCATTCGACTAATATGCTGTCGTGGATTTGCAGTACCTGTGTGCCAAGGCCATCAATCTTTTCGTCTACCCGTATCATGGCAAGTTTCATTAAGTCAGCTTCGGTTCCCTGGATAGGCATGTTGGCTGCGGCGCGCTTGCCGGCTTCTCTAACCATGAAGTTGCTGCTGTTTACATCCGGCGTCGGGCGTCGGCGGCCAAAGTAAGTTTCGACGTAGCCTTCCTCGCTGGCCTGCTTAAGTGTGTCGTCAATGAACTTACGAATCGGTTTACGGAGTTCGAAGTACATATCGATGAACTTTTTTGCGTCAGCAAAACTCATGCCGGTATTCTGCGCCAGTGCATGCGGGCCCATGCCGTAAAGCACGCCGAAGTTAATGACCTTGGCGTCGCGGCGCTGATTCTTGGTTACATCATTTAGTGGAATACCATACACATCGCTGGCAGTCTTGGTATGGATGTCTAGGTCGCCGTTAAAGTCTTCGATCAGTTCTTTGTCGTCGGCCAGCACGGCAGCTAGGCGAAGTTCGAACTGCGAATAGTCGGCACTGACGAACACGTTGCCTTTGGCAGGCACGAATGCTTCACGGATTTTTTTGCCGGTCTCACTGCGTACCGGAATGTTCTGCAGGTTCGGGTTGACGCTGCTCAGCCGTCCGGTTGGCGCAGAATCTTGGTTGAACGTGGTGTGCAAGCGCGAGTCTTTGTCGACCAGTTCGGGCAGCGTGTCGACATAGGTATTCTTTAATTTGCTCAGCTCACGGGTTTGTTCGATCAGTTCGATAATCGGGTTCAGGCCGCGTAGTTTGTCGAGTTCCTTTTGCCCGGTCGAGTAGCCGGTCTTACCCTTCTTAATACCGGTCGTCGGTAACTGTAATTTGGTGAATAACACTTCAGAAAGCTGAGCTGGCGAACCAATATTGAATTCGTAACCAGCAATCTTGTACATTTCTTGTTCAAGCTCGGCGTGCTTGTCGCCAAGTTCTTTGCTCATCTTTTTAAGAATAGACGTATCAAGAATCATACCGGCGCGTTCCATCTTGAACAGGTTGTAAATCAGCGGAAAATCGAAGCGTTTGGCGATGTCTTTGACCTTCGGCTTGTCATCGAACGCCTGGCACTGCCAGGTATAAATCTGGCGCATGGCGGCAGCTTCTTCGATTGGCGTCGCAAGTTCCCCGCCAATAAGACCAGCAAGTGAACGGTCACGGCGCAGCGGGTCAAGTAGGTACGCAGCCTGGCGAATATCGTGAATATCGCTAAAGCGTACATCGATGCCGTGGTCCGCCAAGGCGTGGTACAGGTCCTTTACGTCGTAGCTAATAACGGTTCCGAATTCGACCGCCCGCCAGAATGACTTGTCGACATTAGAAAGTTTGGTATGCGAAATAGTCGTCGGGGTGAACGATGCCCACAGTTCGTCGCCCGCCAGGTGTAGCACGAACGGTCCGTCTATCGTTACCTGACTAGGCCAGTCGACTTCCTTTAAGTTGACTTCGTCCGACTCATGGAAGTACAGCTGTGTGTCAGCCGTTTGTTGCATATGTTTGGGCAAGCGTTTGATAAGCGAATGGAACTCAAGCTCTTTAAGTATGTTCGCGACTTCTTCTAGGTTGGTGTCGTTCACGTCGGCGACGTCCCATTCCAGCTCAATCGGAGCATCTGTCCAAATGCGTGCTAGTTCCTTGCTCATATAGGCCGACTCTTTGCCTGCTTCAAGTTTTTTAGCTAGCGTCGGCTTAATGTCGGCCAGGTGTTCGTAAATGTTATCAAGCGTACCCCATTCTTGCAGCAAGGCTATCGCACCTTTTTCGCCAATACCCGGAACGCCCGGAATATTGTCGGATGAGTCGCCTTTAAGCGCTTTAAGGTCTAGGAATTGCTCGACCTTCAGACCGTATTTTTGTTCAAAGTTTTCGGGATTATACAGCTCAATATTGGCGAGGCCGGATTTCATAGCATAGACATGCGACAGCGGCCCGACGACCTGCAGCATATCGAGGTCACTTGTCAGTAGGCAAGTTTCAATCCCCTTCTTTTCAGCCTGAGCCGCGAACGCGCCCATAATGTCATCGGCTTCATAGTCGTCAAGTTCGTAGAGCGGCCAACCGAAAGCGTCGAGCAGGCGGTGCAAAATTGGAATCTGTTCGTAAAAGTCCGGTGGAGCCGGTTTGCGGCCGGCTTTGTAGGCCGGGTAGATTTCGGTTCGTTTACGAATGTTGGTCTTTGGTTTGTCCCAGGCGACCGCCACGTAGTCCGGTTCAAGTTTCTTGATGAGCTCGATCGCAAGGCTCGCAAAGCCGAATACGCCGCCTGTCGGCGTGCCATCTTTGGTTGAAAGCCCGGGCATGGCGTAATACCCGCGGTAAAACACTGATTTACCATCTATAACCGCCAGGCGTTTTGTCATGGTATTAGTATACGCTACAAGGGGTGAACTATGCACTCTCTTGCGGTTCGGGTGCCGGTTTAGTCATTGGCGGGAATACGTTATGCCAATTCTGCTTTCTTAAAAGTGCGCGCCGTTCACGCTCACTCATACCGCCCCACACTCCCCACTCTATTTGGTTCTCAAGCGCGTCCGCCAGGCATTCCCTTCTGACATCGCACTGGGCGCAAAGTGCCTTCGCCTTATTTTGTTCTGCGCCACGAACGAACATAGCGTCCGGGTGGTCTATGCGACATTCCGCAAAAGTTCCCCAGTTATCAGAGTCTATCCTGCCACCGTCTTTGCTTAACTTAGTCACATCACCACCCCTTACGTCGGTTTCAAAGGGATCAGGCCTAGTACGCGCAATAATGATTCGATGCGCCTGCTGCCGTAGTCTTATCTGCTGTTGCATAAGATCTTCTTGCGCGCGATTTAAAACGACTTCCGTAGTCATACTTACCGCCTGCTGCCCAATGGCGGGTACTTCTACTTCTTGTGGTACTTCATGAGCCCTCGGCTCATCCTTTTTAGAATCATAGCGAGAGAGCGCTTTTTGCGCCCTCCGTGAATCACGACGCAGTGACCGTAGATACTCCTCGCCAATAATTTCAGTAGTTTGCTCGTCTTTTGAAAATGCAGTGGCGATTGATAATATTCGCCGGCTCGCTCGCAGCCTGGCAACATATGGTCCTCGGCCAAGTAAATACATGGCTTCGTCAGGTGTCAGCTTTGGCGGACGATCACTGGACTCAACGAGTTCTAGGTGCGGACGTGTGTCATTATCTGACGGCTTGTCCTCAGGTTCGGTCTCTACAATTGGAAAAGGATTCGGTGCCATTTCTGCCATGCTTGTTCTCCCCTATTTTTGACGATTGTAGACCTAAACCTGATTTGACACAATCAAAAACCGTGTTTTCGGCGGATGGCGCGGTAATTACCCATGAAGTCGGTATACGTCATGCCCAATGCCGCGGCCGCTATGACCTGGTTGCGTGATTCCATAAGAGTAGCGAGCAGCATGCGTTCATTCTCGTCTAGATCTTCATGCTCAAGCAGTATCGCCTTAATAGCCGTATTAGTAAGACGCTTGGCATACGCTTCGCCGGTTCTCGTTCGCCTTTCGACAACTTGCTTTGGCGGAAATAGCACGGCCAGTCGCTGCTCCAACTCCTCAATGCTAATGCCTAGTTCTCTGGCCGCTCGGACTTTCGAGGGCTGTTCATGCATGGTAAGCAAAAGTTCCATGTCGTCGTCTGAAAGCACATCGCGTTTTGCTTCTATGAGTAAGACGTATTTGTTTTTTTGATCGCGGTCGCCGTGTCTTTCTCGTTCCATCATTTAAATTGTTGCACACCTGGCCTATCTCGCAAGCACAAGCAAGTCACGCTAAAGGGTTTGCTATACTAGTTCCTAATGAGTTCACACGAAAACGTTAGAATCGTCGCGTTCGTCGGCTTGGCCGGCAGTGGCAAAAGTGTCGCGGTTGAGTATTTGACCGAAAAAGGCATTCCAAAAGCCTACTTCGGCGGCGTCATATATAAGGCCATGAACGAAGCCGGCATTGAAATTACCTGGGAAAGCCAAAAGACCTTCCGCGAAGAAATCCGCAAAAAAGAAGGCAATGATTTTGTGGTCAAGCGCATTATCAAGGAAGTCCGCGACCTTATTGCCGCCGGTCAGCACCGAATAGTTCTTGATGGTCTTTATACCTGGAGTGAATACAAGATTTTGAAGCACGAGTTCCCCGGCGAAATGACGGTCGTCGCCGTCGTTACACCAAAACACCTGCGCTACCAGCGCATGGCCAACCGCGCTGAGCGGCCAATGACCGCGCAGCAAATCGACGAGCGTGACTGGGCCGAAATCGAAAACCTTGAAAAAGGCGGTCCGATTGCCATTGCCGATTACTTCGTTCATAACGATAAAGATTTCGACTGGCTACAAAGGCAACTCGACGACGCGCTTCACCACGCAAAGTTCTTAGACTAGATTTTTCCGCGAAGCACGAGCCGATAGGCGAGCTTTAGAGGGTGGGTGGATATTTTCGAATTCACTTCGAAAATAGTAGGGAGGGCGGAGCCTTCCCTACTTTAAGTATTCGTGCAGTTTTTTGGCGTCTTTGTGCTTACGAAGCTTGGCCAATGCTTTGGCTTCGATCTGACGGATTCGTTCGCGCGTAACGGCGAATTCCTGGCCGACTTCTTCAAGCGTGTGGCTTTTGCCGTTATCAAGACCAAACCGCATGCGAACGATTTTTTGCTCGCGGTCTGAAAGAGTTGAAAGTACTGATTGCACCTGTTCTTTAAGTAGCTGGGTGGTAGCAGATTCTTCCGGCGTTGCCGAATCTTCGTCTTCAATGAAGTCCTGCAGCACGCTGTCTTCGTCTTCTCCGTCACGACCGACACCAGCGTCGAGCGATTGGATGTCCTGCTTGATCTTAATGACGTACTCGACTTTTTCCGGTTCCATCTCAAGCTCTTTGGCCAGCTCTTCGATGGTCGGTTCGCGGTTCAGCTCCTGAGTCATGCGGCGCTGCGTACGAAGTAGCTTGTTAATGGTTTCAACCATGTGCACCGGAATACGGATTACGCGGGCTTGGTCGGCAATGGCGCGGGTAATCGCCTGGCGAATCCACCAGGTTGCGTAGGTGCTAAACTTAAATCCCTTGTCAGGGTCGAACTTTTCGACGGCACGCAGCAGCCCAGTATTACCTTCTTGAATCAGATCTAAAAAGTCCAAGCCACGTCCCGAGTAGCGTTTGGCTATGCTCACGACCAGACGCATGTTGGCTTCGGCCATTTTGTCTTTGGCTCGCTTGTCACCGGCTACTACTTTTTGAGCCAGTGCCAATTCTTCTTCTGCGTTAAGTAGTGGAATCTTACCGATTTCACGCAGATACAAACGAACCGAGTCATCAGACACGTCGTCAAAATACTGGTTTGAGTTCAGAGTATCTTCGTCATCTTCGACTTCGTCCTCGAGTTCGGCCACATCCGGTTCGTCAACTCCCTGTAGGGGGTCAATCGTCTGTTCCTCTTCAGCTAGTGCCGCTTTTGTTAAATCGTCGTCGTTATCGCCCATTAGGCAGTCTCCTTGATAAGCGCGTGGAGTTCGGCGCGCAGACGTTCGGCGACTTTGTCGTCACCATCCGCTTCGGCGTCACGCAGCTCATTGATTAGTCGTTGCTTGGTTTGTTTCTTGTGTTCGACTTCAGTCTGGCGGAGCAGTTTGGCTACTTCGAGCGAACTATCTTGTTCACTCCAGCCATCGTATCTGGTCTCGGCCTTCAATTGGACTATTTTAACATAGGTTTCAAGAGGCAGCAACGCGGTCGGTACGTCGGTGAGCGGTTTGTCGTGACGCTTCAGCCATTCTGCCAGTTTTTGCCGTTCCCCACCGACGAACATGCCGGTGTCGAACCCACCTAAATGATGACGTGTTGCCGGGTAAGCTACCAGAACCGCCAACAGATTGTCCTGATAGGCTGCTTCGGGTTGGTTCGAGCCAGGTTCTTCAACTGGACCCGTACGTTTAATCGGTTTCAAAGACCCTGGTTGTGCTTCGCCGCCGGCTAGCTTAGTCTTAACGGCATCTAGCGACGTGTCGGTCATACGAGCAATCTGGTTCAAATAATGTTCTTGCTCAACCGAATCTGCCAACTTAGACACGACAGCCAGCCCTTCGGTGGCAAAGCGGCGCTTACCAGCAGCCGATGTCATATCGACGCGCGTAGAATACTGCTTCAGTACCCAGTCGACGACCGGTTCGGGTGCTTCCGTCACCTTTTTCCACGCCTTGCTCCCGTCACGCTGAATAAGTTCGTCGGGGTCTTTGGCTCCTTCAGGCAAACTGATAATCGACAGTTCAACGCCCACGGTGCCGGCAATCGGAATGGCGCGTTCCGTCGCGGCCAGACCGGCCTTGTCGGCATCGAACGCCAGTCGCACGTCATGCGACAGCCGGGCCAGAGCTTTCAAATGCCATTCGGTTAGCGCCGTGCCGGCACTGGCCACTACGTTCTTTACCCCGGCCTGGTGCGAACTGACTACATCCAAGTTCCCTTCCACGATAACGGAGTATTCCTGCTTGCGGATTGACTCCTTGGCCTGGCTCAGACCGAACACATGGCGTGATTTGTCGTACACCAATGTCTGTGGCGTGTTCAGGTACTTCGGTGCTTTCGGGTCGTCCTTCAGTATTCGGCCGGTGAACCCGATTACCTGGCCGCTGGCGTCCATCAATGGCACCGTCATGCGGCCGCGGAAGATATCGCCGCCGAACCGGTTCGTCAGCCCCGCCTCTGCCAACTCCTTCTTCGAAAAGCCTTTCATCGTAAGGAACCGAACCGCAGCTTCGCCATCATCCGGTGCGTAACCTATGCGGAATTCTTGGACAATTTCTTTGCTCAAGCCCCGCTTTTTAAACACGTATTCCATGGCGTGCTGGTTTTTGAGCAAGCTTTGCTGGTAGTAACGGCAAGCTAGCTCGGTGGCCTCTATAAGTCGTTTCTTTTTCTTGGCGATTTCACCGGATTGCTTAGTGTCGTACAGACTCAGGTCGACACCGGCTTTTCGGGCCAGCTGCTCCAATGCCGCCCGAAAGTCTAGTCCTTCGACTTCCATGACGAAGCTGAATATATCGCCACCCTTGCCACTACTAAAGTCGTGCCAAATGTGCTTTTCGGGACTGACCGTGAAGCTCGGTGTTTTTTCTGAAGTGAATGGACTTAAGCCTTTGAAGTTTCGGCCGGCACGCTTGAGCTGGACGTATTCACCAATCACGTCTTCGATATTCAGCCGTGCCCGTACCTCTTCCTTGGCGTCCTGCATGATTTTATTGTATCACTGTTTACCTCTGTAAAAGATTATGCTTAACTGGTGGTATATGCAGCCTGACAACTCTCAGTTCTCATCTGACTACCTGAACCAGATCGCCACCCCGGCACCGGTTAAGACATTGAACCCGATGGTCCTATGGGGACTTATCGGCGGACTTCTTGTACTGGTCATTCTTGTGGTAGTATTCGTTTCGTCCGCGGCCAGTGGAGGGAATTCGTCGTCTTCCCTTGCTGGTGTCGCCGCCAAGATAAATAACCTCAAAACCGTTTCCGAAAAGGCACAAAAGAACATTCAAAGCGGCGAGCTCCGCTCGCTTAACGGCAACCTTACCCTTGTTCTGACTAATGCCGACCGCGATATGGCCGAACCTCTTAAGGCAAAAAAAATAAAGCTGACCGACAAAAAGAATAGCACCGTTGCCAGCGTTTCTAGCGACTTTGAAGCATTGAATACCCGGCTGGAAGACGCCCGTTTGAACGCCGTTTACGACCGGACTTACGCCCGCGAAATGACCTACGCCCTAAAGACGCTTCACAACGACATGGGACTACTGTACAAATCAAGCAGCAACACGAACCTCAAGACAATTCTTAATAAGACCGATACGAACCTAGAACCGCTCCTCGAGAGCTTCTCACGATTCAATGCGTCGTAGTTAGGTGTTTTCGTTTACGAGGTTGTAGCTTAGCCTGGCTAAGTCTTTGATCTCGTCGTCAGTCAGCTGACCGGTGCAGATTATCGTGTTCCAATGCTTTTTGTTCAGGTGATATCCGGGGACAACGCTCTCGTATTTCTCGCGCAGACTCTCGGCCAGTAGCGGATCGCACTTCAGGCTGACACGTAGCGGCTTGGAGCCATCAGCGATAATCGCGAACAGCTTTCCTTCGCCCGTTTCTTTGTGGCCAATCTTATAAACGCTCGTGCCTTCGCCAAACGGAAAATCGAGCCAGGTGTTCGGAAATTCCAACAGATAATCTTCGAGTTCTTTATGGGTCATAATTCTATTGTAAATCAGAAGAGGCTCTAACGGTCCGGCGTTTCAAAACCTTCAAGCGGAATGCAACCCGACAACTTAGGTTGTCGGCGTGAAATGCGTTTTGAAATGCCAGGCCTTAGAGTCGAGCCTTACCAAGATAATACTTAAGCTCTTCAATGCTGCCACGAATGTCTTCTACCGCGCGGTGAGCTTCGGGTTTGGCGTATTTCGTCTTATATTTACCTGCAAAAACGACCTTCCAGGCACTGACATCGAGCATACGGTAATGCAACCTGGCATCCAGCCGTGGCCACTCGTTTTCTATGAACTTACGGTCCTGATGGATGGAATTACCGGCCAGCAGCACTCTTTCATCTTTGGCGAAGTGCTTATCAATGAACTCAAGCAGTTCGTTTTCGACCGAACGTCCGTGCTTGCCGTCCAGGTTCTGAGCAATTAGCGCGTCGCGGACACGAGGAAACTTCTCCCAGAACTCACCGACCATGCGCTGCTTCATTAAGCCTGGCCCAACTTTTTTGACGGCCGTATAGGTCGCGATTTCGTTGAATTCCCAATCAGTCGCGATAACGGCGACTTCAAGTATCCGATCCTCTTTCGGGTCTAGCCCTGTCATTTCGAGGTCCATCCACAGTAGTGTTGCGTGTTTAGTCATTATCTTAAAGTATAGCAAATGAAAAGCCGCGCATTTATCGTCAGCGCGGCCAAGACGTCTTGCTGTAGTGCTTCAGTGGGTGGTGAACCACGAGGGAGCGCGGCGTCCCGTCGCCGAACCCGGTTCGGTGTTGGTGTCGGTCAGCACGTAGGCGTGCTCGCGCCAGAACTCGATCGACCGCTCCACGCCACCAGGCGCGTACTCGGCCGACCCCATCCACGGCAGCGGCGGCGTGTACTCACCCGGGTAGGCCCGGACGAGCTTCGGTCGTCCGACCGTCCCGACCAGCTCCACCGTCAGCTTCGACGTCAGAACCGGCCTGGGTTGATTCACGAACGGCGACAGCTGTACGTGATGGGCGTGGTGACCGATGTGCTTGAACCAGAACGGCATCAAGCCAGCCCGTGGTACGACCGTCAGAGGAAACCTCCTTCCGGCCAAGTGGGCGGTGTGGATGACACCGTCACTACCAGCCCATGGCCTGACGCTTGCGAGCGCCTGCTTGACCAGCCCCTCTCTGACCTGACGAGGTCGGTACGGCGACGGGATGTCGGCCGTCGGCGAGATGGTGACGTGTTCACCGCAGACCATCCAGCCTTTCCAAGCTGTATCCAAGGTACTTCCCATGAGAATTCCTTCCATGAAACGCTGTCTGTTTCGTCGTTTCCGACTCATCAGCGCAGACGCACATCTGCGGACAGGTTTAACATCATACAATATAAACAAATTCTGAGCAAACGCTGAAAATACTATTGCTTTTACGTGCTGGGTGACGTATGTTGAAGGCAAGCAGAGACTTCTGCCCAAACCAACACCTACACAATTCGGGGAGGTCCTGTGCGCAAGCTGCACAAGGCACGAGTGTACCGCACGCCGACACGGAAGGAGCAGAACCAGCTTTTCTTCGGCGAGATCAAGCTCGATGAGCTTTTCTTCGACGAGGAGCAGTTCATGAACATCCTCGACGCGGCTCGTCGCCGCATCATCGGGGAGTTCTACTTCGCCACCGAGAAGAACCCGCGCTACAAGCCGGGATCGGACAGGCGGCCGTACCAGCGCACCGACAACTACATCTGGGGTGTGTCGAACAAGCTGAGCGACCTGGCCCGCTACGTGCGGACCAACATGCACCAGCCGTTCGTCTCGGCCGACCAGCTCCCCCCGGAGCTGAGCGAGCTGAACCCCAAGTTGCTCGATGTGATCATCCAGCGGGTGCAGCACGAAATCCTTCTGCTGGTTCTCGAGGCGATGCGTCACCACGAGATCTGGTACGACGAAGGCGTCGGCATCTGGCAGGTCTGCCAGAGCAGCGTCGACTACTTCCGGCTGTACCGCAAGATGGCCAAGACCATGGTCAAGGTCGACTCGCGTGAGTTCCACGGCAGGGTCCGGTCGCAGAGCCGCAACCGCGGCATCCCGGCTGGTGTCTCGGTCAGCTTCGCCTGACCGCAAAGACTTCCGGGAGGCGGAACAAGGAGAGTACGATGAGCAGCCACAGCAGGGTGAGCTCTACGGAAAACTTGTTCCGCCTTCCCGGCGAAACTTCTCCTCAGGGATTATTTTTTTGCCTTAAAGTCCAAGCAAACCGAATTAATACAGTAGTGTTGTCCGTTGGGCGAGCTTTCGTCAGCGAACAAGTGTCCTAAGTGGCTGCCACAGTTACTACATACTACCTCGGTGCGGTGCATGCCTAAAGAATCATCGTCTTGAAGTGTCACCGCACCCTTGCTCGCCGCCTCGCTAAAGGCAGGCCAGCCGATAAGTCCCGGTGCCGTCGATTCGTACTTGGTGTCAGACGGAAACAAAGCCTGACCGCATGCCGCGCAGTGATACATACCGTCTTCGTTAAAATCAACGTACTTTCCGCTTCCGGGCGCTTCGGTGCCCTTTTCGCGCAGTACCCGGTATTGCTCCGGCGTCAGTTTTTCTTTCCACTGCTCATCGGGTGCAGTCATTTAACCAATCCTTTCAAGCGCGATAATGAACGCGGCTTCTTTTAGTGAACAACCTTCGGTATCGGAGCATTGAAGCACGGCTTTCACGGCAGCGGTCAGTATCTCGTCCAGTTTGTCGTTTACTTTCGATTCGCTCCAAGCCTTGCCCGACTTGTTCTGCTCCCATTCCAGGTAGCTGACAATCACGCCGCCGGCATTGGCTATAACGTCGGGGATTACCACGACACTGCGCTTCTCAAGTTCAAGCTGGGCGTCGTCCGATACTGGGCCGTTAGCCAGCTCCAACACTATGTCGGCTTTTACGTCGGCTTGGTTGTCAGGTGAAATTACGTCCTCCAGGGCAGCCAGAACCAACACGTCGGCGTCCCAGCTAAGTATGGCTTCGCTATCGAGCGTCTTCGCGCCGTCGTACCCCAGTTCTTCGGCGAGCGTGCGCGAAAATTCACGCTTCGCAAAATCAAGTCCCTGTTCGTTGTAGTATGTCTTTCGGGAATTCGCACAAGCGACGATCTTTACACCAAGCTCCTGTTCGGCCAGCTTGGCAAAATAGAATCCGACATTGCCCATGCCCTGCACGGCGACTTTGAGTCCGCGCGGCTCGATGTGCGCTGATTTCAAGTATTCACGTAGAGCGATCATACCGCCACGGCCAGTCGCTTCGGCACGCCCGAGCGAACCGCCGTTTTCAATGCTCTTACCGGTAAAGCTGGCTTTCGATCGGTCGCCCGTCAGACGTTCGTATTCATCGACCATCCAGTCTATGACTTGGGCGTCAGTGTTAACGTCCGGTGCCGGCACATCGGTATCCGGGCCAATATCGTTCTTGAGCGCCCTTACATACTCGCGTGCAATCGTTTCGACTGTCGCCGCGTCATGCTCACGCGGGTCAAATGCCACGCCGCCCTTGCCGCCCCCCATTGGAATGTTCACGGCGGCCGTCTTAATGCTCATAAGTGTCGCTAAGGCCTGTACTTCGTTCTTATCGACGTGCGGGTGAAACCTCACCCCACCCTTGAAAGGTCCGCGGGAATCCGAATGTTGAATCCGGTACGCTTGCAGCCGAAGATCACCGGCTTCTATAGTAAAATCGTGAACGGCTTTAGGCGTCAAAAACGCCTGTTTTTTAGTTTCATTCCAATCGAGTTTATCTGCCGCGCGGGCAATCATGGCCTGGGCGCTTTCAAGCATATTCATAGGCCTAGTATACGCCTGTCGGTTAAGCTTCGCGGGCGGTCTTTAGAGCCTGCGCGTACCAGACAAGTGTTTCCGTTTGGGTCTTCAGATTGTTCTGCTGTGCCGATACCGTTTCACCAAGTTCTTCCTTTAGCGCCCCATCTTCATCTATTGCGCTACCAACTCGGTCGGTAAAGAACAGTGCCTGCGGTACGGTCACCGCCCCCACGCCGGGCAGTGCCATACGAAGGCTCGCGATTGCTTGGGCACCGCCGGTTGACCCATGCCCTACCAGCGCGACCGGCTTCTTTTCCATCTCGTACGCCAAGTAGTCGATGGCGTTTTTTAGTACACCGGACGTCGTTCGATTATATTCCGGCGTCACGAGTACGTAGCCGTCGAATTCAGCTATCTTATCGAGCCAGCGCTGGACTTCTGGCTTTGATTTTCTCTCCGGGTTGTAGCGCGGGCTGATCGGCTCGTCCATGAACGGCATAGGGTAATCTTTTAAGTCGACTGTTTCGACCTCTGCAAGTTTGCTCGCTTCTTCTATGACCCATTTTGCCAAGCGGTCAGTCACACGGCCTTCACGGACACTACCAATAACAACTGCAATTTTCATGCGGCTCCTCTTTCTTTTTATTGCTATACTTTATATAGTATAGCACGATGAGCCCCTTACGCTATTAGCAATCCGCTGAAAAAGTAAACGATTTAACCTTTTTTCTTATCAATCCGATCGAGCTTGGCTCCATGGATTACGAAGTACACAACTAGTGCGGTAGCGGTTAGAGTAATGAGCGACGATACGACCGCTCCCCAACCAATCGCGACTTCCGGCTTATCGCCTTGCGCGTCCTGCAACACCAATTTAAGGCTGTTAAGGTCGACGCCTTGGGTCAGCAGCGAAACTAACGGTGAAATCAAGTTATCTACGATCGACTTAACGCTCGCGCCGGCCGCGGTTCCGATTGCCAGACCGACTGCCAGGCCAACGACGCCTTGTTCGCGAATAAAGTTAAGAAATCCAGCAGCTCGTCCGCCCGAAAGCGCCGACGCTTTGGCCTTCGCAGCTTCGGCCTTCGCCTTAGCGGCTTCTATGCGTGCCTTTGCCGCTTCACGCTTTGCTGCCGCTGCAGTTTGTTTATCACTCGCCATATAAAAATCTCCCTTGTTATAAGAGAGATTATAGTCAAAATACGAATTCTTAAAAAGAGTTGCCCCGAGGGGCGACCGGGCGATGGGTCTCATCGCACGTGGTCGCCCCTCGGCTGGGAAGCCGGCGTCAGACGTGGGTGGTCTGACGCAGACAGATGAAGTGGTCCCTGCTCTGCTGGTACGCGCCGCTACTTCCGTCGCGGCCGTAGGTCACGAGCCCGTGGTTGTAGTGAAGGCTGCGGACCGCCTTGCTGAACTGGGTGTTGCTGACGTCCTCCTGGGCGATGCCCAGCTGGTCGCGGATCTCTCCGAGCGTCGAACCGTGAACGACCTCGCCCGGCGCCAGCCGCTCAAGAACGTCCTGTCGAACTTCCGGCCTGCTCCCTGCCATTGTTGCTCCCCTGTTGTTGAGGTTCTTCGGAAAACGGCCCTGTTGCCGCCTTCCGCTACTACACGCGCCTCACTGAAATAAAGAGCCGAGGGTGATTCCCTCGGCGTTGCTGTGTTCAGTTGAGACTGGAAAACTACGCCGAAGGCACCTCAAAGCGGACGATGAGAATGAGTCCGAATTGTCGTAGTGCGCTCGTCATAATAGTTCCTGTTCCAAGATTATACGCCGATTATTTAAGAGGTCAACTACATTCGTTCCGGCGCGTCGATACCAAGCACGTTCAGGCCGCGCTTCAGGCTGTCAGCGTAGGTTTCTACCAGGAATAGCCGTTCAGCTTCGCGTTCGTCACCGATGATACGCTGGCGCTCATAAAAGCGGTTGAACACCTGGGCAAGCTCGTACAGATAATTACAAACCAGGTGTGGCATCAGTTCCTCAGCGGCTCGCTCCTGCACTTCGGCCGCCTGGGCAAGTTTTTGTACCAACAGACGTTCGTCGTCTGTCAGATCGCTAGGTTTTACTGATTCTACCGAAGACTTGCCCAATATCGAGCGAGCCCGGGCGTAAGCATACTGCAAATACGGTCCGGAGTTACCATGTAGGCTGACCGACGTATCCGGGTCGTAAACTATGTCGCCACCGATCCGGTTTTGTAAGAACGCGTATTTTACCGCACCAAGTGCTGCCGATTCGTTCGCTGCGTCGTGCTGAGTTCGCTGCGCGTCGCGGGCGGCGGCCAGAACGTCGAGTGCTAGCAGCACAGTTCCCTTTCGGCTGCTCATCTTTTTGCCACCGGCCAGCTTTAGGTTTCCATGCGTAAGGTGAACACTGCGGGCTACCAGTTCGGGCTCGAACTGCTCAATACTTTTTTGCACCACTTTCATGTACTGTTCAATGTCGTTGCCTGTAATGATAATCGATTTATCGAAGTTATAATCGGCCCACTTTTGCATGATCAATCCGACATCCTTGGCTTCGTAAGTCGGCAGCCCTTCGGAATTAATGAATACCCGGGTGTGCAAGCCATATTTTTCGCCGTTGAATACCACGGCGCCGTCGCTCATTTCGTATACGCCGTTTTCAAGTCCCTTTTTGACCGTAGCGATGCCGGTTGGCGTCGTCACGCTTTCAGGGTAGTACTTTTCAAACTGCACCACTCCGAGCTCGTCGTAAAACAGTTTAAAGTAGTCGTAACTCCAAGTTCTTGCCTTCCAGTACAGCTGCGCCAGCATTGAATCGTGGTCGTCGTCGGCCGTCAGTTGGTACAGCTGTTTGTTTAGTTCGATGATTTCTTGTTTGGCAGCTTCGTCAGTTTCGTAGGCCTCGTTGCCTTCGACGTAACGGGCGCTCAGCCAGGCTGACCGCACATGCAAATCGTTTTCAAGTTCGTCTAACTTTTCGGGCAACATTCCGCCAAGCATCTTAATGATTGCCCACATGTTCTTAGCCACGTGCAGCCCTACATCACCGCCGAAGTTCACGCGGTGAACATCGGCACCAGCCTGCTCCAGTAGCCGCGCGATGGCGTCGCCCACTATGGTCGTATACAGGTGACCGGCATGTAGTACCTTGAACGGGTTCGGGTCGGAGTATTCAGCCACGACGGTTTTGCCGGTCAATGGTTTGGCCGGTTCACGCAAAGCTTCGCCTAGTAGCGCGTCCTCAGCCAGGCGCAGGTTAATAAAACCTGAGCCAGCCACGCTAGCATCGGCGAATTCACCGGAGTCTTTTAATCTGGCGGCTATTTCTTCAGCGATTTCCCGTGGGTTCCGCTGCAAGCGGCCAGCCAGTTGCATTGCTACGTTCGTGCTATAGTCACCAAACTGCGGTTCGGGGCGTGTAAGCATCATTTTAACTTCAATATCATATAGGTGCTTTATTGTCTGTTCGATGTGTCCGCTTATGCTTCGTGTTGATAAACTCATTTGATGGCCTCTGTTACGTATCGCTTTTTTCGTTATCTTTTTTTGTGTCTGTTGATAAACTGTCAGCCGCGGCCAACTTGTACCTCACATTGCGCCGTACATTCATATCACTTGGCACTCGCACAAGTAAGCCTTGCCTTACCCACTGGCCAAATCGCCGAGTCATTTCTTGTGCCTGCACGATACCGGTAATTTCACGAGCTTTTTCATTGCCAACATAGCGGTGGCGAGATAAATAATCTTCGAGTTTCTCCCATTCCGTTGATTCAATCTCGTTCAATAGAACTACGCGAACAGAGTCATCTGTCGGCAAGAAGAGAGGCGGGTATAGACTCTGCGCTTTCATAGCTGAACGCATTGCCGGAACTCCTTCGTTCTGATCAAGATTGGGTGGTTCGGGAAACTCGCGTAAATGCTTCACCAGCAAATCATTGCGATAACCATCTGCGCGCACGCGCCCAATATTACGCGGAGTGATGTTATATACAAATAGCCCTGGACTCCAAATCTCTAGTCGGTCTTCATAGATCTTGATTTCGATGTCGCGTTTTGTATGGTAATCCCTGTGAATCACGGCATTTGTAATTGCTTCTTTCACGGCACGTTCAGGAATTGCATAGGTGGTAACAAAACCTGACGGCACCCTAACACCCGTCCTTAGCAAGTTGAGCACGGTTTTTTGCGCCTCAGCAATCACTTGAACCGTTGGTCCATCGATAGTGATAGGCGTTTGCAACAAGTTCGGAACGGCTTCGTAACGCGTAATGGTGCCACTGTATACAAGTACCCTTACGGCGCACTTTGTACGCATATGTGTGGAAGGAAAATCGGCAAATAGCATCACTGCTGCACGAGTGGGCTGAATAATACCTTCCTCGTTTTTACGCGCGAGTCCCGTTACAAATAAAGCGTCTTTTATAGGTTTGTGATTAATCCCACGCTCGTTTGACCATCGCTCATAAGTTTCACTCTTGAGAAGTGATATATCTACATCGACCAATTCTGAATCTGCATGTTCAAAACCACGAACATACGCATACTGCACACTTTCTTGTGCCGTTAGCTTCTTATTCCCTTTATTCAAGCGAATATACGCATCCCCTCTATATTGATAGAGGTACTGAGAGGATTTTGGCACTATCACAATTGCGGCATGTCGCTTCCCGTCTGCTGTTGCGATAGTTTTTGGTGGCCACTTCACTGCGACACCCGGCATAATGAATGTAAAGCCTCTGCGAATTTCATCGAATTTTTCTAAGCTCTCTTCAATACCATATACCCGCTGCTCGCCCTTCTTCGTCGATTTTTCAGGGTCATCAATGCCGAGCACAATTACTCCACCGTCTGTGTTAGCCATAGCAACAATAGTTTCAAGGATTTTCGATACCACATTCGAACCTTGAAGACGTTTATACTCAAGTGTCGACGTTTCTTCTGGTATCTCTAGCCAGTAGTCAAGTTGCTCGTTCATCACGCCCCAGTATAACAGGGGTCAAGAAAACTGACTACAGCGCGTTCTTAATCAGGCCCAAGAACATCGGGTGCGCCTTGTATGGACGACTACGAAATTCCGGGTGCGCCTGTGTGGCCAAAAAGTACGGGTGGTCGGCGGCTTCAACGTATTCCACCAGCTTGCCGTCCGGTGACGTGCCTGAAATAACCAGGCCGCCCTTTTCAATGTCTTCTTTAAACCGCTGGTTCACCTCGTAGCGGTGGCGATGACGCTCTGTAATGTCCGTCGCACCGTACGTGCTTGCCGCGACCGAACCTTCACGCAGAACTGCCGGGTAATCACCTAGACGCAAAGTACCGCCGGTCGATTCTTTGCCGGCCTGCCCTTCCATGATGTAAACCACGTCGTGTTCGGTGTTCGGGTTGAATTCGGTACTGTTAGCGTCGCTCAGTCCGGCACGCCGAGCTGCCGCGATGACTGACACCTGTAATCCCAGGCAAAGTCCTAGGTACGGCTTTTTGTGCTCCAACGCGTAGTTCGCCGCGGCGATCTTGCCTTCAATGCCGCGCTCGCCAAATCCGCCTGGAACGACCAATGCGTCAACGGCCGAAAAGTCATCGTCACCGCACTTTTCGGCGTTGATCCATTTGATATCGACGTTTACGCCAAGCGTCCAGCCGGCCGCTTTAAGCGCTTCAAGTACACATATATAGGTATCTTCGTTTTCCATGTACTTAGCTACCAGCCCTACAGTCACCTTTTTGTCGAACGACGCGTTCACGGCTTCGGTCAGGCGCTGCCATTTGCCAAGTTCCGGTGTTGTGTCATTGCCGGTGAATTTACTTAGCAGCGTATGTAGTGGTGACTTCGCAATGATTTCAGGAATACGGTACACCGTGTCGACGTTCGGCATGTCCACTATGTAGTCTTGCGGCACGCCGCTTAGCAGGCTGATTTTTCGGGCCACGTTTTCGGGCGCTGGAGTTTCGGTGCGTACAACAACGGCGTCCGGGAATATTCCAAAACTGCGCAGGTCTTGTAGCGCGTTCTGGGCTGGCTTGGTCTTAAATTCTTTTGATGTGCCAATGAACGGCACGTATACGACATGTATGAACAAACAATTCTCGCGGCCGACTTTTTGGCCAAGTTCGCGAATGGCTTCAATGAAAGCCAAGCCTTCGTAGTCACCTACCGTGCCGCCGATTTCAACGATGTGCACGTCGCTGCCTTCGGCCGCTTCAACTATTTTCTGTTGAATCGCGTTGGTAAAGTGCGGCACCAGCTGAACGGTCTTGCCGCTTAGGTTGCCGGCTCGTTCGCTGGCAATCATCTCGCTCATTATCCGGCCTGCCAGGCTGGCGTTCTTTTGCGTCAGCTCAATGTCCAAGAACCGCTCGTAGTGGCCAAGGTCCAAATCGGTCTCGGCCCCGTCTTTGGTAACGAAGCATTCACCGTGTTCCGCGGGATTCAAAAGACCCGCATCTACATTGAGATACGGGTCACATTTTTGAATGGAAACGTATTCACCTTTTGCCTGAAGTACCGAACCGATACTCGCAGCTGTAATACCTTTCCCTACCCCCGACAGGACACCGCCTGTCACAAATATGTATTTCTGTTTCGACTTGTTTGCCCCATGGTTGTTTGTCGTATCCATGGGATTTCATTATAACAATATATTTCGCGTAACCGCTATCCATAGAGTGTTGTGATTTTGTGACACACCAGTGGTAGCGTTTTTCAAGGCAGTGGATATTCGTTGATTTTTGGACATCAGTGCTTATGCTTGCGCCGATTTGGGATGACTTTATAATAATTGTAATTGCACTGATCAGGCTGGACATCGTGAAGTCCGGACGAAAGGTGTGATGTGTGCATGCAGGTCGGGTCTGCACGAGGCTCTAATCGACCAACGCCCGCAGGGGGTTAGCAAGCACACGACGGGGAGGGCCCAAACAACCCTCCGGGGGAGTTGCGAGTTGGTGCTCATACCACCCTCTTGGCGCTCACGACGAGGCCCTGCCGGGCCCTCCCCGTCACCCTGCACTTGTGATTAGTCCCCTTTCGGGTCGACAATCACACCCAGCCGCCGAGCGTAAAGTTCGGCGGCTAAATCATTTTTTATAGCGTGATATATTTGTAATGTGACGAAGCAGAGCCCCGGAAGGATATTTTCATGAGATCCCTTCGGGAAATGTGACTCACCACCCATCCCACGAAACGTAACGAATCGATACATACGAAACTAGCGTGAATTCGGGGTGGAGAATCAGGGATCGTGCTCCCCACAGCACACCATCCATGAAAGGCTAAGGGCACCTAGGGCTCTTGGCGCAACCCACGACCTTCCCGTCAGGTAGGCCAGCAGTGACAACCAGGATTGGCCGTTCGATAGGCAGTTTAAAGAGTGCGTAATAGCTCACTGGTCGAGTTGGATGCGCTGACACAGGGAATGACAGGTCGGAAAGACGACCACGGCCCGCGGCAATCCAGTCGCGGGCCATTCCCATTCTTTTATTTCTTAAAAAGAAGCATAAAATAAGAATGTCGACACCCCTTCTCACCAATGGAGTACACGATGCACCTACGAGTACTGCTCCGCGCAGTTTGCTGGTTCGCTGGCACGCTGCTCGTGACGCTCATGTTCTACCCCATCATCTACGGCGGCGGCTGGACGGGCAACGACTCGTCTACGTTCGCCGCTCGACTGCTGGTGCCGGCACTGTTCGTCAGCGGGCTGTCGCTTACGTTCGACACGCTCTTTCGCAATGACAACATCCAGCCGCGGTAGAACCCACGCTAAGGGCTTCGGCTTTTGGCACCATAGAACCCACGGTCCCAACGGACCCTAACGGCCCGCGACATCCAGTCGCGGGCCATCTAAATGCCTTTTATTGCTATACTTTACTAATGCTTATGTATCACACCGACGGTAGCGCCAGCCCCAATCCGGGCCCAGGCGGCTATGCAGTCATACTAAACAAACAACCGGTCGCGCTTGGTACCGAACCGAGCGGCGGCGAAACTACCAACATCCGCATGGAAGGCTTTGCCATCATCGCGGCGCTTAAACACGCCGACGGTAAGCCCTGCGAAATCTACACCGACAGCGAGTTCTGGATCAACGTCATCACCAAATGGTCTCTCGGCTGGGAAGCCAACGGGTGGAAGAAGAAGGGCGGCGAAATTAAAAACCTCGACATTGTGCAAGAAGTATGCCCCCTATTTCGCTCATCAAAAGCCACGCTTGTATGGGTCCGTGGCCACAACGGCGACGAAGACAACGAGCTGGCCGACGTCTGGGCTAACAAAGCCCGCGAAGGCGCAAGAATTTAGCTCGTTTTTATATCACACGACATACTGCTTAATAATATCCGCGCAAATGGCCATTCTGCCGTAAGGACGATGAGCACTCAAATTCGAGGCAAAGAAAGAGCGCCGACTAAAACGTCAGCGCTCTTATCTCTATGCTAGGCTCGCGCAGCGATGACACAGTGGCTTACCACCTGTACCAGACCGTAGATTCCTAGCTTCGATGTTATTCCCCTCGGTACACGACGAATTGTTGTGGTATACCCATTGGAGAACCGAGTGAAATGCAGGAACTCTTGCCATTTCTCTCTCCTCAGCTTTAACCAGAGAGCTCGACCTAACTCCCCTGGAAGCACTGATGTTGGCTTCTGGCGACCAAGGAAGAACATGAATGCATCACTGCATAGCTGGTACAGCGCACCTTCATACTCCAATCCTTGGTCATTGATGACCTGTTTGTCTTAGTATACAAAAAGGCCAAGGACCGCTCATCAAGGGATGGTCGTCATGTAGACTTACACCCTTGGTTTAACAAGGGACCTGGTATTGAACCATTTCCCTTGATAAGCATCCTTGACCTTTAAAATTGCTACACGACTCAACCAGGTTTCACAATTTGCTAAGTTCTTGAGTGGTCCAAGCTCATTAAACTTCTAAGCTTATTTTAACAGCTTCTCAAAACAATCGTCAAGGTTTGAAAATAAAAAAGCCCCTCCGTAATGCAAGCCCAGCTATGAACTCTGCATGTACTACGTTTGTGGAGCCTTTTTATACCTAGCCGTTGAAAAAACGGCTATTACTACACCTCACCTGTAGAGGCACAATAATAGCAGTTCTTTTACGAACCGTCAATGATGTTTCTAAAGTGCTTTTGTTTTGGTGACGTGTTTTTATTTGTGATCACGTAGCCGCCCTCTTTCGTGCTTCGCTGATTGGTTGAGTCCATCTATAGCTATTATACATGAGTGTCAAGTCTGTTGCTATGAACATAAGCGCTATGGTAACTATCTCAAAGGTAGTTACCCGAAAATAGTTAAGTAAATCAGAACAATATTTAAAAGTGACACGATCCCGGCGATTCCCCACACAGCAGATGTAATCGCCCGGTGGTTTGTTTGCTCACCCATAATCAGTTTGCTCGATGTGATCATTGCAAGTGGAATAAGCGCGAATGGCACACCGAAGCTAAGGCCAATTTGTGACACAATGAGCGCCTGTGTGGGGTCTATGCCAAGACCAAGCACGATAAGCGCCGGTGTAAGAGTGATTAGCCGCCGGACCAAAATATGAATCCGCTTTTTTAATAGGCCGTGCATAATCACTGCGCCGGCTTGGCTACCAACGGATGTCGACACGAAGCCCGAAATAAGCAGCGAAATTGCGAACAAGAAACCTACAGCCGGCGACACATTAGTGCCGAGCGCATGGAATATACCCTGCAGCGTATCTGTCCCCTCTAGGCCACGCAGTGCTGTAGCAGCGAGTACAAGCATAGAAATGTTAACACCACCAGCCAACACCATAGCGATACCTACGTCAAAACGGGTGGCCTTTAAGTATTCGGTGATTTGCTTTTTATTTACTTTGCCGTGGCGGTCACGCGCAAGTGCTGAGTGTAAGTACACTACGTGCGGCATAATGGTCGCCCCCAGCATAGCGGTAGCAAGTAGCACAGTTTCGGTACCGTCGAACCGTGGAACCAAACCGCCAAGTAGCTGTATGGGTTCTGCCGGCTTAATAATAAGTCCAACGATAAAACCGATAGGGATAATGAGCAGCAGTGCCATAATCATGCGTTCGAATATGTGCGTGCGGCGTGATTGGTATGCCAGTAGCAATACCGTTGAAACGGCACCGGTAATAAGTCCGCCTACGACAAGCGGAAGCCCGAACAAGATGTTGAGCGCAATCGCGCCACCTACAACTTCGGCGATATCACACGATATAGCGACCAGTTCGGCCTGCGCCCAATACGCTAGGCGCGACTTTCGCCCGAGCTTTTCAGCCACGACTTCTGGCAGCGACTTGCCCGTTACTAGGCCGACTTTGGCGCTTAAATACTGCACCAGCATAGCCATGAGGTTGGCCGCGACCAGTACCCACAACAGCAAGAAGCCATACTGCGCACCGGCCGAAAAGTTAGCCGCGAAGTTGCCCGGATCGACATAGGCCACCGCTGCCACGAACGCGGGGCCAAGCAGGGTCAGGACTCGACGTGTTCTACGTACCATTTTTTATTCTCCTAGAAATTCCTTTGGTATGGGGTCGTCAAATTCATAACGCGGCAAATCGTTGACGATCACATCGTTCGTAATAGCCGGGTAAAGCGACTTGTATACCTCTGCCACTCCGCCAAATGCGGCATCGTTCCAGTTCAGTCCTAAGTCCGCGGTAACTTTACGAACCTCGTCTTCTGACGGCCCTTCTATTTCTACGAAGGGCGGTGCCCACGGCCATTCATCTATCACAACCTCTACTTCACCGACATGCCATGTTTCGCGTTTTGATTCTTGGTAGCTTTTTAGCTTTAGACCAGATTCCTCAAGAATCTTGACCGCCGTTTCAAAGTCGCTTACATCAACCTCTGCTTCTTTTGCGGCATGCAAGCCATCGCCTTCGAAGCGCTTGAATGTCATAGTCGCTTTATGGCCTTCGTCGCGTACACGCACATAGGCGCGCTCGCTCGGTGTAACCAAATGAAATACTTGGCGTCGCATTAGCCGCATAGGCTGCTCCAAATGTGCACCGACGGCCTTAAGTTTTTCGCGCATGGCGTCGATATCTATGTTCAGGAACTTTACTTCGATTTCGGTCTTCATGATTGGTCTACCTTCGTTATGCCAAGCTGCCGCTCTATACGGACGACCGCTCCCAACTGTTGTTCATGGAATTTAACAGATAAACCGCCTTGCTTCAACCCAAGCTCGGGATTAATCGATTTACCCATGCCAGCTGTCTTAAACGTTAGGTCTTTATGGCGTTCAGCAAACTTATCAAGACTACCGACCACGACAAGTTCGGCATGCTCCAACCCTTCTTTGTACGGCGAACCTTGCTTAGGAGCCGGTAGCTCCAAATACGGCACCGTCCAACCGGCAGCGGACAAATACTCATTAAGTTCAAATGTTGCGATTGGACGACCGTTGACTTCGCTTTCGCCAAGCAGAGTACCTATTTCGGCGCAGCGCTGCAGCATTTCGCTGTAGCGTTCTTCGCTTTCAACCCGGTAGCAAATGTGATCAATCATGGAAACTTCGTCGCGTTCGATACCAAGGCTTTCAAGCCCTTCGTCGACGTGTTGAATAAATCCCACGTAGTCGCCGATTATTTCTCGAACGCGCGCTGGCATATTACCTACCTATCTCGATTGAAAAGATAATTGAGTATACGACCGCTAGCGCGATGATGATACTTGAGGTTTTGACTGTTGCTCGAATGTCCATGATTTACTCCTAATTCGGGGGCGAAAAAAGGCGCGGAGTAGTTCCCTTGCCGCACCTTTCTTGCCGGTAACCCGGTTCGTTTGTGAATGTGACTATTTGTCGCCGTTTTCGGCCGCTTCATCAGCGTTCGGGTCAGTCGGAACGCTTTCGCCGCCGGTTGACTTACCCGAGTTGACCTCGTAGCTGGTGTTGGTCGATTCGAAGAAGTTGACCAGCTCCAGTGTGTCATTGGCCGCTGCCATCCACTTGGCTGGGTTACTGACCTTGTAGTGAGGTTCAAATCCAAGCTCTTCGAGTCGGCGGTCGGTCAGGTACTTGACGTACTGGTTGACGTAGTCCGCGTTCAGACCAAGGATACCCTTTGGTAGAAGATCGTTGTTGTACTTCTCTTCCATTTCGACGGCGTCCAAAATCATCTGCTTGATTTCGGCGGCGAACTCTTCAGTCTGAAGGTCTTCGTTTTCTTCAAGCACCGTAAGAATCAGGTTGATGCCGAACTTAAGGTGTAGCGATTCGTCGCGAATAATCCAGTCCATAAGTGAACCGAAGTTACGCATAAGGTTACGTTGGCGGAAGCTGAGCGCCACCATGAAGCCGCTGTAAAACCAGATACCTTCTAGGATGATGTTGTAGGCAATCAGGTTCTTGACGAAGTCTTTCTTACCTTCGGTCGTAGTGATATCAAGCGTGTCCTCGGTCATGCGCTTGATGTACTTGGTCTCGAATTCCTCTTTAGCCCGCATGCTTTCGATTTCGACGTGGCCGGCGTAGGCCTTGTCGCGGTCAATCGGGAATGTTTCGAGCACGTATTCGAAGCTCATACAGTGATTGGCTTCTTCCCACATCTGCTTAGCCAGATACAAGTGACACTCGGCCGCGTTGACGTAGGGGTAAACGCCAAATGCGAGCGCCTTGTTGACCAGCAGTTCGTTCGGGTTGAAGTAACTCATGAGGTAAGTTAGCGCGTGCTTTTCCTCATCGGTCATTTTTTTCCAGTCAGAAAGATCCTGACCGAGCTGGATTTCGTTTGGGAACCACGTGTTCGCGACAGCCTGGTCATACAGGTCCATCGCCCATTGGTAATGCACGGGCTTCAGGAGCAAACCATCCTGAATGCCGGTGCCTAAGATTCCTGCCATAGTTTCACCTCCTTTATCTCTCTCACCTCTATTAATTACATGCTGACTGTTTCGAGTACGCCTTGGCCGAAGTGACGCGCCTGTTCGAACGCTTCCATGCGCTCGGCTTCACGCTCGTCTAGCTCAGCTAGTTCTGGCTGAATGTCAGCCGGTTGGGCTTCTACGCGGTACGGGTCAGCGCTAAAGAATGCGCCTTGTTCTCCGTAAAATGCCATTATTCGCACCCGTCACAGATCGTCAGCAGTGCTGGGTCGATTGGTGCTGCCGACTGACCCTTCGAAGCGGCTTCTTCGTTGGCCTGAGCCTGTGCGTTCGCCATTGCCTGGTCAATCGCGGCCAGTTTTTCTTCCAGTGTCATTTCTTCGTTGATGATTGCGTTTGCGTTCATGTGATTGATTCCCTTATACCCTATTGTTTTGTTTGGTTGTTAGCAGCAGTTACAGGCGCATGTGCAGTTCATGAGCTTACCCCCACTGTTTGTTTTTTCGCAAAGCCGAATCCCGACTTTCGCTGTCCGCTGCTCTTCGCCATTTCTTCCGACTTGTTGACCTTGGTGGTCGACTGTTCGGCTTGGTGACGAGGTTTGACGTGCAAGTAGTAAGTAGTTTTGAGCCCGCGCTTCCAGCATTCGGTGTAGATATCGACGTAATCGTCGATGTTGCGGGTTTCAAGGTACATGTTACGGCTGATTGCTTGGTCGACCCACTTCTGTGCCCGAGCGGCGACTTCGATGAAGGCGTATGGGCTTAACTGGAAGCTGGTCTTGTAAACATCCTTGATGTGCTGCGGAATGACGTCGATTGTCTGAATGTCGCCCTGACGAGCCAACAGTTCGTCTTTGACCTCTTCCCACAGACCCAGGTTCTTCAGGTCGCGAACAAGGTTAGTGTTCACTTCGAGGAACTTACCGTTCAAGGTGCTTCGGCTGAAAATCTGCGCGAATTGCGGGTCCAGACCAGGGGTCGTACCGGCGATGTGCGCAATGTTGGCCGTTGGAGCGATGGCCATAAGAGTGGCGTTTCGCATGCCCTTTTTGACCTTCTTTCGCAGACCGTCCCAGTCGAGCTTGTGCTTGCGGTTGACCTTAACCTTGACCTTGCGGTCGGTTTCGAGCTCGTCAAGCGTGTCGATTGGCAGGATTCCCTTGCTCCAACCGCTACCCTTGAATGTTTCGTAGGTGCCACGAACCTTTGCCATGTCGGCTGATTCGTCAATCGCGTGGAAGCTGATGAATTCGACCAGTTCGTCGATCAGCTGGTAGGCTTCCTCACTCTCATAACTGTAGCTGAGTTTTTCGATTACGTCTGTGAAACCCATTACACCTAGGCCAAGTGCGCGGTTTTTCAGGTTTGAGTTCATGGCTTCTGGAATCGGCGTGTTGGTAATGTCGCACAGGTTGTCGAGCTGACGGATAGCCGAGCGGGTACTGGCAGCCAGGCGGTCCCAGTCCCAAGTCTTGTCTTGGTTCAGGTGCGCGCTCAGGTTGATTGACACCAGGTTACAGACGGCCGTGTTGTCAGCGTCCTGTGGCAAGGTGATTTCGGTACACAGGTTGCTCAGGTGAATCGTCGAAGTGTTGTTGTTCAACGCGCGGGTGTTAATCGTGTCCTTCCAGGTCAGCCACGGGTGGCTGGTAGCCTGCAGCACGGTCAGAATCTGGCGGAACTGCTGCAATGCCGGAATCTTGATGAAGTCGCGCATTTTGCCGGCTTCTGCCAGTTTGACGTACTCGTTGTAGCGGGCTGAGAATTCGGCGCCGTACAGTTCTGGCAGGTCTTTTACTTCGGCCGGGTCAAACAGGTACCAGTCATCGCCCTTTTGGACGCGCTTCATGAATTCGTCGCTAATGAATACGGCGGTGTTAGCCAGGCGCGTACGCAGGTACGGGTCACCCGAGTTCTGCTTGAGGTCCAAAAACTGCGGGAAGTTAAGGTGCCAGTTTTCCATGTACAGAGCGGCTGCACCGGCTTTCTTACCTTTACGTGATACGGCGAACAATGCCGTATCGATCATCTTCATGAACGGAATCGGACCGGTGCTTTCGGTGTTGGTCGTCTTGACCGGACTTCCGGCGGCGCGGAGCTTGTTCAGTGAAATACCGATTCCACCGGTTCCCTTGGCAATCCACATGACGTCGCGGATACCCTTGGCAATGCTCTCCATGTCGTCCTGGACTTCCAACAGGAAGCAGTTTGAAAGCTGCGGGAATGAACCACCGGCGTTCACGCGGGTTGAACCGCCTGGAACGTAGTCCAGGTTGGACATGTGCTTGTAAAAGTCGATGGCGGCTTCGGTCGGGTCTTTTTCGTTGAAGCTAAGACCCATTGCAATACGCATGTGAGTAAACTGTGGAACCTCGATCGGAGCACCTGATTGCTTACGCAGGGCGTAACGGTTCTTGTTGGTAACCACGCCAAGGTATTTGCTCAGACCGTCACGTGACGGGTCAAGCGCGGCGGCCAGCTTTTTGATGTCGAAAATTTTCGGGTCGGCCATGCGAGTATCAAGCAGGCCTTCTTTGACGCCGTACTTAATGTATTCGGCGAACTTCTTCTCGTGGAGCTTTTTAAGCTCGGCTTCGGTTTCAAAGTCACCCAAGATGTTCTTATATATGTTCTTTAGGAGCAGACGGGCGGCGATGGTGTCAAAGTCCGGGTCGTCCTTTACGTTCTGGAGTGCCGTGTGAATGACGGCTTCGTCGAGTTGTTCCGACGTAATGCCGTCGAATAATGTTAGCTGCAGTTCCGTAGCGACTTGCACTACCTTACTGATCTGATCAGGCAAACCCTCGCTTGCTTTGACGAGAGCTAGGTTGATCTTGTTGGCGTCAAATGGTTCGCGGGTGCCATCTCGCTTTACCACATGAATTCCGTTCATATTGTGCCCCTATTAGGATTGTTATTTTATGTTCGAATACCCAGTTCGCCTCCCTGCGAAGAGAACACAAAGCAACCTGACCCTCCATGGGGCCCGTCGTGCAGTATGGTGCCTTGCGTTACTGTGTATTTTATTGAACGACTACATATGTAGTGGTCTGCAAATTAATATAGACCCTATATATGGACGGTGCAATAGTTTTTTGGCAGTTTTTTTGACCACAAGCGTTAGCGTCATACACCACCCCTGGTGTGCCAGCCCTAGCGTGCCGTTTGTTATTTACAACGCTACATATAGCGTATAGGTATGACCCTTGCGAGCTCTACCTTATTGGTAAGGTACTGTGTATCGAATGATGGTACATTGGGTGTTTTCGCCTGACCCCCACGAATCCTGAAACCCCAACTGCTTGCAGTCAACCGAGTGCCCTGCCGACACTACGATCATGTATCCTACGCAACTCCCCTGTTCAGAGTTGCGGCAGCGATATCTTTCATAGTCATTCGCACCGTCATGAGGACTGGCTACGGCAGAACAGTAGTTAAATATGCCAGAAGTTAAGCCGCCACTTACGCTTATACCTGCGTAGTATGGTGCGTTGTTCGATGGTATGTATAAGCACATGTTCATACCGCGACGGTTACCGTATGCCGCTCCACAAGAGCGAACCATCTGCGTGGTGCCAATTTCGAGCTCGGGAGTTATGAAATCTCGTAAAGCATCGTACCCGGCAATGTTCTTAACGCCCTCACAGGTCATTTCTTCAGACGTCGGGAAAGATCCGTGGGTAACATAATATGCTTCTACTTTGGACTGCAACGTTCGTAAATCATTCACACGCTGAGAAGTATTTGCCCGACCCGTAATGCCGTTATAGGCAACTATGGATATAGCTGCCAAAATCGCGATTACAATTATGACGGCAAGTAGCTCGACTACAGTAAAGCCACGTTGTTATCGCTGACTATTATGCACAGTAAATACCCAACCCCTGTTAGTGTTTGATGGTTTGATTTAATTCTAACTTATAGCGCGTCACTAGGCACGTTTGACCAAAAGAAATGCGCCCACAATTGTATTGAGCCTATTTATTATGGCGGAGAGAACAGGATGACGCCTGGATGACAGCGCTATACAAGCGCCGCCATCCGCTAGCCGTTGTCAAATCAAAGATTATGACAACGACCGAACCTGGCTCGAATTCTGCTTTTCTGAGAAAAGAAAAGATTCTACAACCTAAAGGCTATAGAACCTTTTCTCCTGGCGGAGAGAACAGGATTCGAACCTGCGATTGCGTTGCCGCAATACACGCTTTCCAAGCGTGCGCCTTCAACCACTCGGCCACCTCTCCAAAACACTTCTTATTCTAGCAAATCACCGGAGCGTGCGCCTATCGCTCCACTTTGTTCCGCTCTTCCGCTCGTTCATTGTCTTGAATGCTAGCATTCAGACAATTTCACTTCGCTTCACCAACCACTCGGCCACCTCTCCTCGTCGACACTCATTATAAAGTTCTCGTGTGCAAGCGAGCTTACACACTGTCACTTTTCATCGTGTCTCCTCTCATTTTAGCAAACAGCCACCAGTGGCTTGGTTTACTGAAATGGGGGGTGCCTTCGGCACCGTCTTATCAGTTGTTAAATTAACCCTTTGGTTACGGTTGCTTTTATCTTAAGGCGGTTCCTATAATAAGAACACATGTCGGCCAAATCTGCGAGTAAACCGGTAATAGAACTGACGGACCTTAAAAAACGGTTCGGGGTTGGCGACGCCGAGCATTATGCGCTCGACGGCGTTGACCTGACCGTGAACAAGGGTGAGTTCATAGCCATCATGGGCCCAAGTGGCTGCGGCAAGACAACACTACTTAATATAATCGGGCTGCTCGACCGACCGACCGACGGCGAATACCTGCTTGACGGCGAGAGCGTCGAAGACCTGCGTGGCGGCCAGGCGTCTCGTATCCGGGCCAGCCGAATCGGATTTATCTTCCAAAGCTTCAACCTGATCGAACGGCTGAACGTGCTTGAAAACGTCGCCCTCCCGCTTACATATAGCGGCCTTCCCCATATAAAGCGCATTCAGCGGGCCAGCGACGTATTAAAGAGTTTTCATTTGCAGGAGCGTGAATATTATATGCCGTGGCAGCTTAGCGGCGGCCAAACTCAGCGCGTCGCGATTGCCCGGGCGCTGGTGAACGACCCCAGCATAATTCTGGCCGACGAACCGACCGGTAACCTGGATTCAAAGTCGAGCCATATCATCATGGAAGAGCTAAGCGAGATCCATAAACGCGGTAATACCATTTTAATGGTGACTCATAACCCAAACCTGACCACCTATGCCACGCGTGTCATTACCATGCTAGACGGCCGTATCGACACCGACACGGCCGAACCGCGCGAAGCCGCCCTGGAGGTAAGTAGCAAACGACCACTTAGCAAGTCGGGCAAGTCGAAGAAAAAGCCGTCCAAACGAAAGGGCAAGAAATAATGCATATCCTGCTTAGCGACCACTACCGCACCGCCCGCCAATCGCTTGACCGCGCCCGGCTTCGAACACTCCTTACGGTTACCGGCGTGGCTATCGGCGTGGCTAGTATTACGGCCATCTTGGCACTGGCCGGCGGCGTAAACAAAGTCATCGATAAGCAGGTGGCAGACCTTGGACATTCTATCGCTATCATCCGCCCAAGTACGAGCGAGCCGACCTTGGCCGACCTATCAAATCCATCGCCTTCCAACGCCTACTCGACCAGTCCGTTGGTCGAGCGTGACATCAAGACGGTACTCGACATGCCCGAAACCGATGCTGCCGCTCCGCTGATGACCCTGTCCGGAAGCGTGCGCACAAAAGAGACGACACCCAAACGAAGTATCATAGTAGCCACCACTCCGGCACTTGAAAGCGTTGACCGCCTGACCATGCGCGACGGCCAGTTTATCGACAGCGTTACCCGGCAGAACACGGCCGTGCTAGGTACACAGCTGTCGATCGACTTGTTCGGTACCGAGCAATCAATCGGTCAGACGTTCCTTATCCGCGGGCAGGAATACACTGTAATCGGCGTGTTAAAGCGCGAAAGCAAGCCGATCAATTACAACAATATCGACTTCGACCATGCGGCCATAATTTCGCTGACCAGTGGCAAGCTGTTCAACGGCGGCGTCGCCCAGATACAACAGATCAACGTCAAAGCCAAAGACGGTACCGACATGAAGGCGTTCAGCAGCAAGGTCGACCAGGCGCTCCAAAAAAATCATGACGGGCAAAAAGACAGCGAAGTCGTGACCGGTAGCGCCATTGCCAAGCCTACCAGTAACCTTTTCCGCTGGGTCAGCGGTGTCATGACGGCCGTTGCCAGCATTTCGCTCGTCGTCGGAGGCGTCGGAATTATGAATATCATGCTGGTCGGCGTGTCGGAACGCACCCGTGAAATCGGGCTTCGAAAGGCGGTCGGCGCGTCTAACCTAACTATAGTTAGCCAATTCTTAATTGAGTCGCTGATTATCAGCGCGCTCGGTGGCCTGCTTGGGTTCGTCGGCGGCTACCTTATCGCCTTCTTTATAAGTCTGGTCATTCCGTACGACCCGACTTTCACGTGGTCAATCGTCGGCTGGGCCGCCCTTCTAAGCTTCGGTGTCGGCATTATCTTCGGGTTGTACCCGGCGTTCCGCGCCTCACGGAAGGATCCAATCGAATCCCTCCGTCGTTATCATTAGCGCTTCGCTTATAAATGGATGAATTTATATGGCTGCTTTGCAGTCCATATAGACTTCATCCATCATCGCGCGGTGGGACGGAATGAATCCGCCGACTCTGGCTGCTCTTTTCCCTTGGTCTCTACCCCAGTTCTTGCTTCAGCTTTTCGACCAGCTCGACCGGTGTCGGGTTGACGCCGTTTAAGATTCCCATGTAAATACTGACGAAGTCGCCTAGCGCAAAGCTCCAGGCAAGTTGCTTGAGTAGCGTGTCGCCCCGGGGTGTCACCACGATAGGACTCGGGCGCATACCGCTGAGCAGCCGCTCGCTTACCTCAAACCGCTTTTGGATACGTTCGTGTTCAAGCGTGCTGCGGATTTCGACGACCGCGAACGGCTTTTCGACCGGGTGCGAACTCCAACCGATGAACTCGTTGTGGTTGAATTCTGGGTAGTAGTTGGCCCAGGCAGTGTTCTTGGCGTTTTCGTTAAAGCAGATTTTCCATTTGTTGGCAGCCGGGAACAATTTTGGTCCGGAATACATGACGATTGTTTTACCGACCAGTTGGGTGGCAAGCTGCTTGGCGACATTCGCTTCAAGTTGTACGTCGGCAGCCCAAGCGGCCGATTCTTGCTTAAGCCACTCACCGACAGATGCCAGTTCCGACACGTCGTCGACGGTCACTCCAAGTTCCTTCACGATATGCAGGAACGCGTTTACGAAGTAAAAAGTCGCCATGCGCGGCTGAATGCCGGCCGGAATCGCGAACAATGGGTAGTTCTTTTCGCTTGCTTTGGCCGCAAGTTTACCGCCGGCAGCGACCACGACGATTTGCGCGCCTGCTTGTTCGGCCTTTTCAAGCGCTTCTAGTGTTTCTTCGGTGTTTCCTGAGTAACTCGAGGCCACAAACAACGTGCTTGGTCCGACATAGGCGGGAATATTGTAATCCCTCGTGACTTCGAACGGTACGGTCAAGCGCGGCCAGCTCTGCACGATCACCGCCGGCAATGCCGAACCACCCATGCCGGCCCAGACGATGTTCTGTACGGGGCTCGTCGGGGTAAAGTTCGCCTCGAACGACCGCGAAAAGTATTCCCACTGGCCACCGGCGACGCCAAGCGCGTCCTGCGGGTCACGTTGTTTCAGTACGTTCATATCATCGAGCATTTTGGTCTCCTGTTTTGGTTGCGTATAGTATTCGCCCGCCCTTCCATCTTGCAAGCATTGCAAGATACGAAGATCACGGCTCGAAAGAAGACGAGCAAGCTCCTCTTCTTTACTCGCTCGCTCCTTCTATGATACAGTATGACGTAATTAGAAGCATAACAATTATCAGAGGTGGGCATGGCAAATATAGAACCGATTGACGCGACGCAACAACCGATCAGTGATGATCAGGAGTTAGCAAAGGTACTCGCAGGCGTAGACCAGCAGGCTGAAGAGGCCGCAGAGGCTGGTGCTGGTACGGTTGTACCCCCTGCTACCGATGACGCTACGGCTATGCCCGACCCGACTACTGTCGCGGCTCCAGACCCAGTCGTTCCCGAACCAGTTGTAGAAGAATCTGTCGTACCTCCGGTCGCTACCCCCCTGTCTGTTCCATCCGGCGATGACCTGACAAGCGTCAAGCAAGAAGCCCTGAACGAACTCCGCCCATTGGTCGACAAGCTCGATGTCGCGCCGGAAGAAAAGTTTGATACTTACTTGCTACTACTTCGCTCGACAGATGACAGAGAACTGATTGCCCCGGCCCACGAAGCCGCCAAAGCCATTGCCGACGAAGCCCGCCGCGCCCAGGCTTTGCTGGACATCATCAAAGAAATCGACTTTTTAAGCCAGCCAAACCAATAGCTTACGAAGAAATACGAACCGGTCGCACGAGCGGCCGGTTTTTATTTACAAATGAAAACCCCGCACCACTGGCTGCAGTGCGGGGGCGTTCGGGGACTTCCCGAGCGGCTTCCAGGAACTAGTCCTGGCGGAGGTGCAGACCGGACGAGTTGAGCATCAGCTCGACCTCGTCGACACACCGCAGACCGAAGTTGCGAAGGTTCATCAGATCGTCGCGTGTACGCGCCGTCAGGTCAGCCACCGTCGGAATGCCTTCGCGTTTCAGGATGTTGTATGCCCGAAAGCTGAGCCCCATGTCCTCGACCGGTGAATCCGGCGCCAACTGTCCACGCCGAACTGGGCGCTCAGGCTGGATAGCGCGAGCCCACCGCCCAAAGCGGTAAAGCTCGCGCGCTCGCGCCTTAATGTGAGCGTTGGCCTGCGCGCGAAGGTGTGACACCTGCTTGGCGCTCTTCAGGCCGAGACGCTTCACGACCTCGTTCACCGTGACTTCGCGTCCGTCCACAAGGCCGGAACGTAGTACCGCCACGGCGACGTGCCGGTCACTCAGACCTTCAAGTAGTTCCTTCATGATGCGTGTGTCAACCAGGTCCTCCGGCATGTAGCCCTGAATCCAGGTGTACTTGCCCGGGTAGAGCTCGGCGTCCCGGTTGATGGACTGCTGGTGTCGCACGTAGTCCTTGAACACATGCGTGACGAGTCGTTCCATGGCCGTCTTGTCGAACTCACCACTAAGGTCGAGTCCGATGTCGATAGGCGGGACCATCAGAGCCGCGATTTGGTTCAGGACGACGACGTTGTCGAGCGTCGCCTGAAGTTCGTTGTCGCCAACCCCACGGCTGGTGAGTGCTTCCATGAACTTTGCCACCTTCGGAAGGGTGACCGGCACGATGGTGTCCATCGTGACCTCCTATTATCTTGTGCGAGCGCTCCTAGTTGAGCACTTCGTAATATATAATTATAGCATAAACTGTATAAAAATACAATAGTGGCACCTCTGGGATGCCACTACGCTTCTGTCGACTATTGTCTACATCATGCCTGGCATGCCGCCGCCCATCGGCATTGGAGGTTCATTTTCAGGGATATCGACGACCAGCGCACCCATGGTGGCCGCAGTCGAAGCGATTGAGACGGCGTTCTGAACGGCTTCTTTGGTGACGCGAGCCGGGTCGATAACGCCGGCTTTTTTGACGTCGACCAGTCCCTTGCCTGGAGCCATGACATTAACGCCGAAGCCTGGCTTGCCACTTTCAACCTGAGCCAGCAGCGCGTCTGAGTTCAGGCCTGCGTTGGCCGTAATCTGCATGAACGGCTGCTTAAGCGCGTTCTTCAGTATTTGCCGGCCGGCGGATACGCTGTCGGCGCCATCGGCGACAATCGCTGCCGACAGATTAACCAAGGTTACTCCGCCGCCAGCCACGATACCTTCGGCCAAAGCGGCCTTGGTAGCAGCGACCGCGTCATCGACCCGGAACTTCTTTTCGTCGATTTCGGTTTCGGTGGCACCACCGACCTTGATAACGGCAACTTTACCGCTCAATGCGGCAGCCCGCTTTTCGAACTGCTCTTTGTCGTACTCGCTATTGGCGTTTTCAGCCTGAGCTAGAATCTGCTTGATTCGGGCCGCGACTTCGTCGGCATGCCCAACGCTCTCAATGATGGTCGTTTCGTCTTTACCGACGATGACCTTGCGGGCGCTTCCGACAACTTCGAGCCCGACGTTCTCGAACGTCAGCCCTTGGTCTTCTGAAATCACCTGGCCACCGGTAAGCACAGCGATGTCGGCCATGATGTCTTTTCGGCGGTCACCGAAGCTTGGCGCCTTGACCACTACGGTGTTCAGCACGCCCTTCAGCTTGTTAAGCACCAAAATGGACAGCGCTTCGCCGTCGACTTCGTCGGCGATCAGCACGATGTCCTTCTTGCCGGCTTGAGCCAGCTTTTCAATCAGCGGCAGCAGCTCTGCAGCGGTCGAAATCTTTTTGTCCGTAATGACGATTGACGGCTTTTCAAAGATAGCTTCTTGGCGGCCGGCATCGGTAACGAAGAACGGACTAGCCCAACCCTTGTCCATGCTAAAGCCTTCAACAACCTCGGCTTCCATTTCGAGACCTTGGCCAGCTTCAACGGTAACGACGCCTTCTTTTCCGACCTTCTCTATCACGCCCGCGATTAGCTTACCAATGGTTTCGTCACCAGCCGAGATAGTGGCGACCTCTGCCACGCGTTCGGCGTTACCTTCGATACTCTCGCTCAGGCCGTCAAGCGCTTTGACAACCTCGGCACCAGCAGCTTCGATTCCCTTTCGCAGTTCTTGCGGGTTGTGACCGGCGGCGATCAGGCGGTTGGCTTCTTTTAGAATGCTGTAGGTCAGAACGGTCACGGTAGTCGTACCGTCACCGGCGGCCTTGTTCAGCTTGCTGGCAGCCTGCTTAATCAGTTCAGCGCCAACTTTGTAACCGAGCGTCTTGTCGTCATCTTCGGGCAAATCAATACTTTCAGCGACCGTCACACCGTCGTGAGTGACCGTTGGGCCACCGTAGCCTTTGGCAATGACCACGTTGTTTCCCTTCGGGCCGTAGGTTACCTTTACGGCGTCGTAAAGCGCCTTGGCGCCTTCTAGTACCCGCTCGCGGGCATCATCATCGTAAAATACTCGTTTAGCCATGTAGATTATTCCTCCGTCTTGTCAGTTTTAGCAACATCGTCGGCATCAAGTTTTTCCATTGCCTTCATGCGCATTTCTAGCTCTTTCACGCGTCCGGCCGAGCGGTGGACGATAATAAGAATCCTAAGCAGTATTACAATGGCCAGCGCCGCGATAACCAAAAGCGCTATGCTCTGTGCTTCACCCGATATCATGCCACTGTTCCTAACACGTCTTCTTCTTTGACTACAAGGTACTCAGTGCCATCGATCTTCAATTCGGTCGTTGAGTATTCCTTGTACAGGATTTTATCGCCGACTTTGACATTCTTTACTTCTTTACCGATGGCCTCGACTTTGGCGACGACCGGCTTTTCCTTGGCGTTATCAGGAAGGTATAGGCCGCTGACGGTCTGCGTTTTGGCTGCTTCCCTGACCGCGACAATGCGGTCACCTAATGGCGTGATGGGTGAGCTCACTGTTGTTTCCTCCGTTAATTGCATAACTTATATGCCACTATTGTACCGCATATTAGTTTATTTAGCACTCGTCAAGCGTGAGTGCCAGCAGTTTGGCATGCGGTACAATGGTGGTAATGTCAGTCCGTTTCGCTACCCCAGATGAAGTTGAATCATGGAACGATTACGTTAACGCCAACCCAGGTGGCGGCAATATTTTACAGGGGCGCGAGTTTATCGAACAAAAAGCTTTGGCCGGTTGGACGCCGCGGTATATTTTTATTGGTAACCGCGCGGTCACGGTGATTGAAAAACCCATTCCGCTGCTCGGCAAGGTCTGGTACAGCCCAAAAGGACCAAGCACGACCTCTGTAAGTGACCTCAAGAAATTGATAAAAGAGTTGCAGCCGTTCGCGAAGCAGCACGGAGTATTTACTACCAAAATCGAACCGGAACTCGACCATACTACAGACATGAGCGGACTCGGCCTGATCCCGACCACCCCTATTCAGTACAACTATTCCACCGTATACGTCGACTTGTCGCCTTCACTCGACGATATTCTAGCGAACATGAACCAAAAAGGCCGCCACGCCATTCGCCGGGCCGAGCGCGACGGCGTGACCGTAAAGGCAGTGCCGGCAACCGACGAAAACTGCCGTGCCATGTACAATCTGTTTCTCGGAACGGCCCAAGGCGCCAGCTTCGCCATCCGCCCACCGGAATATTACAAATCCTTCTACCGCGCGTACGAGTCAAATGGCACCGGACAACTATTTTTCGCCTATTTCGAGGGTAAGATCGTTGCGGGCGCGTTCGCCATGGTACAGGGACAAAAAAGCATGTACAAAGACGGCGCCAGCGTGCGTGAACGAACCGCCTACGGCGCCAGTCACCTGTTGCAGTGGCATGTTATCCAATGGGCCAAAGAGCACGGCTCAAAATCGCACGACCTAGCCGGCGTGCCACCGATTGACCAAATAAAGAACCCGGACCACCCTTTCAGCGGCCTAGCGCGGTTCAAGACCAGCTTTAACAAAGAAGTTACCCAATATGTCGGGGCTTTCGAAGTACCTATCGCGCCATGGAAAGCAAAATTGTGGCACAAATTGGTCGAAAAAGCCGTTCGGCGACTGTATTTTAAACGACATCACGAGTCGTATTACTAGGCTATACTTGCCTCATGAACACCACTGTCTTGATGTCGAGTGCCCGTTACTTTTCAAACGAGCAGCAAATTAACCCGTACTACGCCGATGAATCGGTCGATATTAATGCCGCCATCCGCGAACACGACCAACTGCGCGATACGTTAAAGCAGGCCGGCGTAACCGTTCGTCAGGTCGAAGCTCCGTCAGACTCCCAAGACGGCGTCTACACGGCCAACTGGGCGCTGATACGCGGCAATAAAGCGGTACTGGCCCGCCTGCCACAAGCACGAAAGACCGAAGAAGACTGGGCCGAGCAGCAGTTACGTTCGCTCGGGCTGAACGTCGTTCGCGTACCCGAAGATTGGCATTTCAGCGGCCAAGGTGACGCTCTTCCCTGCGGCAATTATCTTTTCAGCGGCCAAGGTTACCGGAGCGATCCGCGAGCCCAAGGATTTGCCGCGCGCGAACTCGGTTATACGCTCGTGCAATTACAGACCCTCCCTCAGCTCGACCAGGCGGGCAATCCGGTCATCAACCCGATATCGGGTTGGCCAGATAGTTTTTATTACGACATTGACCTAGCGATTTCGATGATTCGCGAACCAAGCGAGGGTCAAAAAGGAATCATTGCCTACTGCCCGGCCGCCTTCACGCCCGAAAGCATCGCCAAGCTGGAAGGCATGTCAGACGAATTCGATTTCATCATAGTATCGGAGCAAGAAGCCACCAAAGCTTTTGCCTGTAATCTGGTGTCGACCGGTCAGACCGTCGTCATGAGCGCTAATGCCCCCGAACTAAAGGCCAGCCTTGAAGCTCAAGGCCTAAAAGTACTGACACCAAAAGTGGTCGAACTCGCCAAGGGCGGCGGATTTATTCGTTGCCAAACGCTGTCGTTTAACGATCAGCTGTAAGTGCGGCCTTAGTTTCGGCCATTTCGTCCCACGGATGCTCGCCATCGGCTCGCTCAATGGTCTTTTCGTGGCCTTTGCCGAGCAGCACGACGGCGTCATCGGCACTTGAGGCTCGCGACACGGCAAAACGTATCGCACTCGAGCGGTCAAGAATCAAAAACAAGTCCTTTTCACGCGTCTTGCCGGATTTTTCGGCGCCTTCGGCAATCTGGTTCATAATCATGTTGCCATCAACGTCCCGGTCGTCTTCTTCGGTCACGACCACTTCGTCGGCATACTTTCCAGCTATCTCACCCTGGATGGCACGCTTGCTTTCGTCGCGGCGTCCGGCCGAGCCGAACATGACCACCAGCTTACCCTTCGTCGCCTTACGAAGATCACTCAGCAACCGTTCGAATGAATCCGGTGTGTGTGCAAAATCCACGATGACCGAGAATGCTTGGCCGGCATCTACCGTAGCCATGCGGCCTTCTACGCCTTCAAGGGCGGCAATGCCGTCGGTAATCTGCTTTGGCGTCAGGCCAAGTTCCAGGCCGACCGCGGCCGTGGCCATACTGTTATAAACATTGAATTCTCCGGGAATCCGACAGGTCAGTTCGAAGGAAGTTTCAGGAGTAGTCAGCCGGTAAGTGCTGCCCTCACCGGTCAGCTCGATATTCGACGCCCGGATATCGCCGCCTTTTATGCCATACGACATATGCCGCGTAATTGCGCCCTCAAACACCGGTGCCGATGGGTCGTCGGCGTTAACGACGCCGAACCGCCGGCCATGGCGGCTCGCGATACGGAACAGCTCGGCCTTCGCCCGCACATAGTTCTCGAAAGTCCGGTGATAGTCCAGATGCTCATGAGTCACGTTGGTCATGACGGCAATTTCGTATGGCACTCCCCAAATACGGTGCTGCGCCAAAGCATGACTGGTCGTTTCGAGTACCAGCCAATTCGCTCCCTGTTTTTTGAACTGCCTGATTTTTTTGAGCAGTTCCGGGCTAGAAACGGTCGTCATATGTTGCGCCTGCGGCGTAATATCGCGGCCGACACCGTTCGCCACCGTAGACATCAGGGCTACATCATAACCAGCCTCGACCAACATACGATGAATCATAAAGCTGGTGGTCGTCTTGCCGTTCGTACCGGTAACACCGATCACATGCATGCCACGAGCCGGAAAGCCATAACGAATGTTCATAACTACGGCTTCTAGCAAATGTCCGAACGGCTCGATGCGGCGGAACAGACCCACCGGAATCAGAGCCTTGACGATTTGACGCGGGCTACTCACCCGGCGCCCCGACCATTTTGTGTGCGTGGGTAGTGCCGTCCGGCATGAGTTCGGCAAAGTCACGCCCGAGCAGAAGCACTAGGTCGTCCTTTTTAGCACCTCGTTTGGCAAGTTCCAGTGCCGCTTTCATATCGGCCGCCTGCTCCACGCCGGGAAGCTCAGCGGTTTCACCGACAGTAATCACACGGTCGGCCAATTGTTTTACCAAAGGGTAAAATTCATTAGATACGCTACCGTCGACGACCGCCAGTAAACGGCGCTTCTTTAATTTCGCTGCCGACTTCAAAACAAGTTCAAGTGATTTTTCACTGACTGCACCATCGACGGCAACCGTGTACGGCGTGTCGTCAGTTGGAATGTAGTCGTAGTTTCCGGCTACCCTTTCAAGCCGGGCGACGCCTTCTTCGAAGGTAGATGTGTCGGCAGCCAACACATAGGCGGCTGACACGGCGGCGGCCGCGTTCAAGGCGTTCGCCTGGCCAACAAGATAAGTCGCGACACTGAGCTTGGTCTGGTGATCGATGACCATGTCGACCTCTGTTCCCATTCGCCGCTCCGTTACTTTAACGACCTGGGCTTCGGCTAGGTCGCTGTCGCCAAAATTAATCGCCTGATGCGGAGCCACGCCAAGCGCCGCCACGTCAAAACCGCTCGGAACTACCGCGTAGTCAGCCGGTTCGGCCAAAAGTGCCTGGGCTACTGGCGAGTCACCGGTCACGATAGACATCATGAGTGGCAATGTCGGCAGTACGTGGGCCCTGACCAACGAATCGGAGACTTCTACGATTACGTAGCCGACTTCTTTTTTGCGTGCGACCGACAGGCAGTGCTGCAGCGCGTCGGCTGAGGCATCATAACGGTGAGAAACCGGTTCACCGTTAAGGAAACAGCCGTGATTAGTCAGTACCATTACCGATGACCCGGCTTCTTGGAGCATTTCGCTAAGAATCAGACTCGTAGTGGTCTTACCGTAAGGTCCTGCCACGGCTATGACTTTAAGGCTCCTGCCCGGATTCTTATACCGCCAAGCCGCTACCCGCGCCCGTAGTTTCCCTACCACTTCGTGTTCCATGTTACCCCTATTTTACCACTGTCGGTAGCTTACGCTATACTGTTAATCAGTGATTATTTTGGGAATCGAATCAAGCTGCGATGAAACATCGGCCGCTGTCGTCGAAGACGGCCGCCGGTTGCTTTCAAATGTCGTGAACTCGCAAGTCGATATCCACGCCGCGTACGGTGGCGTCGTTCCAGAGGTAGCGGCTCGCTCGCACATCGAGGTCATCAACCCCGTTATCCGCCAGGCCATGCAACAGGCGAACGTAACTTGGGACGATATCGACGCCATTGCCGTCGCTAACGCTCCCGGACTGGTCGGCTCACTTTTAGTCGGCACGCTAGTCGCTCGTACATTGGCCGAGCTACATGACAAGCCGCTCTATCCCGTTCACCATGTAGAAGGGCACATCTATGCGAACTTTTTGATTGTGCAACCCGAGACTTCTGTGGAGAGCGATGTGGCCGATGCTTTGTCAGAACCTTCAAGCGGAACGCAACCCGAGAGCGCCAGCTCTCGGCGTGAAGTGCGTTCTGACGAAGTCATCGGCCACCATCGCGACCTATTGAAGTTACCAAGCTCTCAACCTACGTTCCCCATGCTCGCCCTCGCCGTCAGCGGCCTTCACTCACAACTCGTCTTGTTCGAAGACCACGGCAAGTACCGTCTGCTTGGCGAAACCCTAGACGACGCCGTCGGTGAAGCATTCGATAAAGTCGCCCGCATGCTCGGCCTTCCCTACCCTGGCGGCCCCAGCATTACGGCCGCCGCTGAACATGGCGACCCTTTGAAGTACGCATTTCCAAAGGCTAAATTAAAGAACCCGTATGACTTTTCATTCTCAGGCCTTAAAACAGCCGTTCTTAGGGCCATACAACGCGAAGTGGGTGTCGACCATACTTTTCCGTCATTCGAGCTCCCAGAGCGTTTAAACGACGCCCAGCGGGCAGACTTTGCGGCCAGCTTCCAGTACACGGCCGTCAAAACACTCGTCGATGCGACGATCAAAGCCACGAATGAGTTTCAACCGGCCTCCGTCGTAATCGCCGGGGGAGTCGCCGCCAATCAAGAACTACGCCGTCAGCTTTCCGAACAGCTCCCCTTGCCTATCGAATACGCTCCGATGAGCCTTTGCACCGACAACGCCGCCATGATCGCGGCACTCGGCTACTACCGCTCCCGGGTCCTTGACCCGACACCGGTCGACGAAGTATCGGTCTACCCCAGTATGTCGATGACCCAGACCGCCTGGAACTCTTAACGCAGTTTTTGAATCAGCTTCTTAGCGGCCGGAAGCAATACGCTCCACACGCCATAAAGTGGCGACAATGGCCGGTCGTACGTGCCGCTCATCATGGTTTCATCTGGAATAAAGCCTTGTTTGAACGCGCTGACACCGTCGTTTAGTAGGCCGTTGACATCGTATCGTTTGACGCCGCGCCCCTTCATGGCCTGTATGACGCTCCATTTCAAGTGGTAGTTCGCACGCAGGCGCTGACCATCGTCGTTCATACCGCCGTATAGTTCAAAGGCGACTTCGGGGGTTACGATTGGCCAAAGGAACGCCAGTAGCTCCCCGCCACGTTCGGCCATGTACACCGGCGAATTTTCACCAAGCATACGGAAAATATCGCGGTAATAAGCGTCGTCGTGTAGCGAGAATTCGGCCCGCTTGGCCGTCTGCTTGTAAATCTTCAAGCATTCATCGATATCCTTTTCGGTGTTCGCTTGGCGAACTTCCACCCCTTCTCCGGCGGACTTTCGAATATATTGGCGGGTCTTTTTGCTCATGCGAGCCAGTAGTTCCTCGTCGGAATCGGTCAAATCCATAACGGCCGTGCGAGCCAACAGTATGCGGTTTGGTGATTTACGCCACCCCTTCCAGCTAAACGCCTCGGTCGTATCGGGCTCAACGGTCAGTACCGTCGGATGATGCATGCGTTTTACATACGCGACCAATGCTTGCCTGTCCGATTCGTTATTAAGCAGTGTACCGAACGGACCACGGGCAACGTATACCAGCGGACCGAACGGTCGTGGTAGTTTTTTGATAAGCAGTTGAGCGCCCCCCTGCCCTACCTGCACGCGGTCGACCTTCCAGCCGTGAGCCGCCTTTACCTCGCCCCAGCCCCAAAGCTGCAACGGGTGACCGCCGCATTTTTTAACTAAATCATCCCAGGTTGCCTGGTTATCATGCTGTTTTATGTCTGTCATTACCTCTCATTATAGCGCTCTTCGTGTGGTATACTACGGGATAGAAATGTCAGAGGTGGGGAGCGTGAATAAGCAATTTTCACGTGAAAATCTGCCATCATCACTTTTCACGTGAAAACTATATGAATTTACCAAAGACCTACGAACCGAATACGTACGAACCTAACATCTACGCCATGTGGGAAACATCTGGCGCATTCCGGCCTAGCGGCGAAGGCGAACCATACGCCATCGTCATGCCGCCACCGAATGCCAATGGCAATCTGCATGTCGGGCACGCGCTCATGGCGGAGCTAGAGGACATTCTGGCCCGCTTTTACCGCATGAAGGGAAGGGATGTAATTTACATCCCGGGGGCCGATCATGCCGGTTTCGAAACCTGGGTCGTGTACGAAAAAGAGCTCGCCAAAACAGGGAAGAGCCGGTTCGACTTTTCACGTGAACAACTTTACAGCCAAGTTTGGAACTTCGTCGACCAGAAGCGTGGCGATATGGAACTGCAGTTACGCGCGCTCGGCGCCAGCGCCAGCTGGGAGCACCTGGTGTTCACGCTCGATGAAAAAGTCATTAAAACCGCCTACGGTACGTTCAAAAAATTATGGGACGAAGGTCTTATTTACAGGGGTGAACGGATTGTAAACTACTGCACGACGCACCACACCAGCTTTGCCGACATCGAAGTCGAGCATAAGAACGAAAAAGGGAAGTTGTACAAAATCGCGTACCCGACGATCGACAAAATCGCTGAAATCGTCGTCGCGACCACTCGCCCCGAAACCATGCTAGGCGACACGGCCGTTGCCGTGCACCCGGATGACGAACGCTACAAGCACCTGATCGGCAGCCATGTCCTACTACCGCTGACCGACCGCGAGATCCCTATCATCGCCGACGAGTACGTTGACCCGGCATTCGGTACCGGTGCCGTCAAGATTACCCCGGCTCATGACCCGAACGATTTTGAGGTAGGGAATCGGCACGATTTAGAGCGCATTCAGGTCATCGACTTCGACGACACCATGATCAACGTCCCACCCCAGTTCGCCGGTCTTAAAAGTGTGGACGCCCGCAAGCGTGTTCTGGCAGCATTGCAAGCCGCCGAACTGCTTCGCGGCGAGTCCGATATCGAACATGCCGTCGGTCACTGCTACAAGTGCGGCAGCATCATCCAACCGCTTATCAAGGAACAATGGTTCCTCAAGATGGAACCTCTTGCCAAAGCTGCCACCCAGGCCATTGAGGCCAAACAAATCAACTTTTACCCCGAAGCCCGTGGCAAGCAGCTGCTTCAGTACTTGGCGAACATCCGCGACTGGAACTTGAGCCGCCAGATTCCGTGGGGAATTCCAATTCCGGCCTTTCAGAACGTCGCCGACCCGGACGATTGGATATTCGACGAGCGCGTCGATGAGCCCCGAATTACCGTTGATGGCAAAACTTATAGAAGGGAAGAGGACACGTTCGATACCTGGTTTACCTCTGCTCAGTGGCCGTTTATCACGACCGACTACCTGGACGAGGGCGATCTGAGCCGCTTTTACCCGAACGCAGTCATGGAAACCGGTCACGACATCTTGTTCCCTTGGGTCTCGCGCATGATCATGCTTGGCCTTAAGATGACCGGCAAAGTCCCTTTCAAAGATGTTTATCTGCACGGGCTGGTACTCGACGAGCACGGCCAGAAGATGAGCAAAAGCAAGGGTAATGTCATTAACCCGATCGAGACATTGAGCGAATACGGGTCGGATGCTTTGCGGCTTGGTCTCGTCGCCGCCCGTTCGGCAGGGCAGAACCAGGCTTTCAGCACCACCAAGGTTGTCGCCGGCCGCAACTTCTGCAATAAACTTTGGAACATCGCCCGTTTCATTGAAGACAAACTGGGCGAAAACTACCGCTTGGCACCGCCGCAGCCTCAGTCACTTGCCGACCACTGGATCATGCGCGAACTCCTGACGGCATCTGAGCAAGTAGAGGAGCTTCTGGCCGGTTACCGCTTTGCCGAGGCATCCGAAATGGTCTACCACACCATCTGGAGCAGCCTGGCCGACTGGTACATCGAAGCATCGAAGCAGCAGGATAACCCCGACATGCTCGCCTGGACCCTAGACACGGCGCTTCGTCTAAGCCACCCGTTTGCACCGTTCGTCACCGAAACGATCTGGCAAACCTTGCCGTGGTACGAAAAAGACAGCATGCTGATTGCCGCTTCCTGGCCTGAAGCCACAGAGTTCGACGATATTGCGGCCGCAGAGTTCGAGCGCGTCCAGCAACTGGTAACAGAAATCCGCTTCGTCACCAACGAACTGCCTGGCAATAAAAAGTACGCCGTTACCTACCATAGCGATAGCTTAGTGGCCGACAACGCCGAGCTGATTGCCAAGCTGGCGCGTTTGTCATCGGTCGAACAAACCGACCAACCGCGCGGTTTACGCCTGGCTAATTCAGGCCGCGAAGCCTGGCTTGATATCGACGCCGCTACCCTGTACGAGCACCAGACAAACCTTGAGGTAAGACTAGCCGAAGCGAAGTCGCGCCTTGAGAACCTGGCCGCGCGCCTAGCTAACGAACGCTACGTCCTGCAGGCTCCGGCCGAACTGGTCGAAGCATCACGCAAAGAAGCCGCTGAAACCAAAGAATTGATTGAGCGGCTTGAAAACGAACTTAAGGTAATCGCCGATTAAATGACCGGAAGGGCATAGCCGTCAAAGCGGTGAACGCCTTTTGGAACATTCTTTTGCATCAGGTGTTTTTTCTGATCGCTACGGGGTGAAATACGCGGTTGCTGCGAATTCATCTCGTTCAGACTTACCCGTTCGACGTGCGTGTGCGGGTCGGTATTAAAGCCCTTGGAACTGCCGTCGCTCGTCGTCATGAAGGCAGGAATACCAACGAATGTGGTGGCAAGCTTGTCGAGCTTCGTATCATGTAGGCTTACGCCGGCCAAAGCAGCCAGGCTGATGAGCAGTGATACGGGGGTAGTAAAGGTAAAGTTGAACATGTTTGTATTGATTTGGTTACTTTACCATCATAGCACAAGCGTGATGAATTGTCAATACTCTACGACATAGTAGCCGCATATCGTCAACTAGACGTGGTGGTATTTTCCGCCTTCAGCGATTTGTTGGGCGCGATATAACTGCTCGATCACAACCAGGCGAACCAGCTGGTGGGGAAGAACAAGTTTTGACAGGGAAAGAACGAAGTCAGCCCTTCGGTGCAGCTCATCAGTTACGCCGTACGCTCCGCCAATCACCAGAACGACTCTGCGCCCCCAGGCAAACAGGTTCTGAAGATCATGTGAAAATTGGTCCGATGCAATCTGAGCCCCGCGCTCATCGAGCAGTATTACGTAGTCTTCGTCGTTTAGTTTCTTCCCTATGCGCTCAGACTCTTCCTGGCGGGCTGCTGTGCCCTCGAGCGAGCTATGTGGTAAAAGTATCCATCGCACGCTAAACGGCCGCTTCAGGCGCTTCTCATAACGTTCCAGGCCCGACTGAATCCAGTCTTCGTGCTTTTTACCGACTGCGATTATAGTAATCATGAAAACCGCAGGCGCTCGGCGATACTCGCCAATTCTTCGTGGTCGGGCTCTGCACTCATGTCGACATGCCGGCGGAACGTATCAGTAGAAGAAAAAGGGAAGACGTTGACATGCGCATGGTCGGACACCCCGAACCCTTCGATATGAACACCGATGCGCTTTTGTTCCGGAAATACCTCTTTCAGCCGGTCTGCAACCTTTTTAACCGTGGCCATGACCGCCTGATAATCCGCATCGTCGAGATCCCACACGAAATTCACTTGGGAACGCGGCACCACCAGCACGTGCCCCGGCTGAATCGGGTGAATATCAAGGAACGCGTACGTTCGCTCGTCTTCATATATCTTGTGGCTTGGCAGTTCGCCGTTGATGATCTTGGTAAAAATACTGGGCTGGTTCATATACCCAGTATAGCGCCTCTAGACGGCTTCGATACCGGTGGAGCGACCGAGCGCCCTGAGAGTAGCGTCGCTCAGCACCTGCTCGATCTTATCCAGAAGGTCATCGGGGTCCGAGTCGCCACTTCCGTGCGCCCTAGCCGCGTAGTCTTCAGGAAACGTGCCGCGCTGCTCCTCGACCGAATGTTTTCGTTTGGTCCTTTGTACTTGCTCGAAGCGCATAGCTGTTTCCTTTTGGTTGGTCGTATTGTGCCTTGTTATACGCCTGCACCGGCAAAGGGTCAAGGTATATACTGAAAAGACAGACTATGACCAATAACCCTGAGTTACCTTTGGGGGTGGGAGAAGACGTCGCGGCGGCGATTGACGGCCAGGCTCGACGCGCGGCACTCTTTCAGGTTGCGGTCAGCGACCTTGTATTTCTTGCGCAGCATGGCGATGTGGAGCTACTTAGGGCCGTCCGCGATCTCAATGTTCACCCCGGTTCCCCGGACTCATATCGCCACGCCCACGACGTACAAATCATCCGTGACACATTGCGGCATTTGCTCTCGAGCCTTGGGTTCGAGCAGGCAATCCTGCACGAGCCCGTCGGCGAAATCGACGCGCCCAAACGCAAGGTCAGACCGCCGATTGTCGACATTGAGTTACCGTAATGTACTTGTAATCAAAAAGACAACAAAATAATATCTATCGCGACCATGCAAATGGTGCTATTGTGAGGTCATCTGTGGAATGTCTAGCCCTTAGGAGGTGAACCACGGTGAACATCAAAGCACGAAACACGATAGTGGTGACGAGCGTACTCGTCACCGCAGGAGCTCTCGACATGCTGTCGGGCCGGCGCGTGATCAAGGCATCGATTGACCTGTTCGACAATCCCGCCATCAAGTGGGGTGCGATCATCACGGGGGTAGTCAGCGCCATCGCCGGCGTGGTCTACCTCCTGGCGAGCAAGGACGCTCTGAAGCGCAAGGTCATCGAGTACGGCGAGGTCGGCTTTGTGGTCGTGAACGGCCACCCCAAGCGCTACCGCTTCGGCAAGCGCAAGGGATCACTGGTCATCCGCACCGAGGGTCAGGCCAAGAATATCATCCCGAAGCTGCGTGACGTTGTGACAGTCAGCTGGCTAGAGGACATCTTGGTGGTGAGGAACCTCAAGATGGTGTACAACGGTCGGCGCCTCGGCTACGACCTGTCCATCGAGTACAGCCTGCCGCCGCTTCGTGACAAGCATGACGACGCAACCAAGGAGCTGCTGGCCAACATGGTCTTCGGCTTCCGCGACCTCAACCGCTACAACGAGCAGCTCGGAACGCTCGTGCAACATCTCGAGCTGCGTTGCACCGAGCAGGTACCGCCGGTACTCGCCAGGTGTGAAGCAAACGGGGGCGGCGTTCCGATGATCCAGCCCGATGAAGTCGACTGGATGAACATCCTCCGCTTCCACGAACTAGTAACGCTCGCATCGATTCGTGTCAGCCCGATCAACATGGACTTCGTCGGACAGATCGAGGTCAAGTAACAACCCCTGGCTAGAGCCCCCGGCTCGCCGGGGGTTCAGTCATATCTTGGAGTCAGTCAATTTAGCCCAGACCAGCCGATGATCCGACCTACCTTCTACGTAGTTGGCGGCCGTGGCCGTTAAACCCCGAACGTATATGTCGTCGACATTAAGTAAAGGGCCAAGCAGTCGTACCGCTCGTCTGTCTCTATCAGACAAGGCTTCTATAAATTCCGGTGTTGGGACAGTGGCTCTTCGGCGATTTGGTACGTCTGCAAATACGCTGTGAAAGTTTGCCCTTTCAAGCGTTCGCCGCGGACGGTGAAAAGGCAGGCAGTTCCAGTCACCCATGATTACTGCTTTTTCATCGTATTGCACCCAGTCAAGCAATTTTTCCACTTGCTCAACTTGCTCTGGTCCGCGTGGAAAGTGCTTCTTCGGTTGCTTACGAAGGTGCATGCTCACCAGCGCCACATCACCAAGATATGCTTTGACCGCTGATTTTCCGTGCCCGAGATCTATCCAATCGGCATTGTGCATATCGTAACCGATAAGCCCAACGTGTTCTCCTAAATTATGACGCGAGTGCGGCACCCACAGCCCATCCATGTACAACTGGTCGGCTATATGAGTCGCATGATTGGCAGCATCAGACGCCTGAACTTCCTGAAGTGCGATTGCCCCCAATTGGAGACGGTTGTCGAGCCTGCCTAGCGTCTCGACTATGTCGTCGATTCGTTCGGGCTGCGAAAACCTACGGTCAAGAAATATATTCCAAGTTGCAACGGAGAGTTCTGTCATATTGATAAGGAATTATAGCGCAAAGGGAAACGAGCCCACCAAATGGTAAGCTCGTTTCTTCTGGCGGAGAGAGAGGGATTCGAACCCTCGATGGGTTGCCCCATACCGCTTTTCGAGAGCGGCCAGTTCAACCACTCCTGCATCTCTCCAGGCTTGCGCGTTATTTCATTTTAACAGATATGGCGGTACACTGGTTGCATGAGTGAGCCCAAACAACCTGAAAACAACGGACTGGCTATCGCGGCGCTTGTGCTCGGCATCCTTTCCCTTACCGGGTTCAGTATTCTTACTGGTATTCCGGCTATAATCACCGGTGCGATTGGGCTGAAGAACCCGACCAACCGGGGAATGAGCCTGGCCGGCCTAATTATGGGTTCTGTGTCTGTCGTTCTGGCAGTTCTATTTTTCTTCCTGTTCATGATTCTGATTTTCGCCGGTGCGTTCAGCTCGTCTTCTTGGGAAGAACCGACTACTAGCGACTACTACGACGCGCCCAACACAAGTATTCGCCAGCGAATTTAGTTTGTGCACCTTACCGGTTATTTCGCGCAATACCGGACATGTTTGCCAGGTTTCCTCTCGAGGACTACAATCAAGGCAGGATATCGTAGTATGAATGACGACATTCGACATAAAGTAGACGGGTTTTTCTCGTCATACCGACTCGCTAAGTATCCGAAGAACCAGATACTTCTATTCCCTGGTGACATTGTCGATAAAGTCTACTACGTCGTAAGCGGCAGGGTGTGCCAATACGATATTTCTTACAGGGGTGACGATGTAATCATCAATACGTTCAAACCCCCTGCGTTCTTTCCTATGGCAATGGTGATTGAGGGTACTCCAAGCAATTTCTTTTACCGCTGCGAGTCAGATGTCGAGGTGAGAGTTGCCCCGGCAGGCGACGTCCTGCAGTTCATCCACGAAACACCGGAGGTAACGTTCGATCTGCTCAGGCGGGTGTATAGCGGCGCCGAGTCGATGCTCAAAAAAATGGTTCTTCTGATGTCCGGAACGGCGAGAAGCCGGCTGATTTACGAGGTAATCGTTGAATACCGACGTTTCGGTACTTACGCCGAAGAAGCAGGGCACCTGTATTTAAGCGAGGTCAGCCTGGCTGCCCGCACCGGCCTCTCCCGAGAAACCGTCAACCGTGAGCTGAAGCGTCTTAAAGACCAAGGGCTGATTGAGGTAAAGAAAAACAAGATCATAGTCATGAATATCGCCAAGCTCGAAGCGATTTTGCAGTCCCAGCCCTGACGGTGACGAATATCACCGCCCCCGGGTGATGCCTATCAATGAAAATCCGCTCAATCAGGCGTGTAATAGGTATAGGGAGAAAAGGTATGATTGGGGTTATCGACAGCGGAAGGTACAGGATCGTCGAAACAAAGAGAAGCACAAAGATTTTATATTTGGGCGACGTTCCTTACGTGTGGATTCGCCCGGCGACAATCGGCGAGATCCTCGTCAGTTCTCACCGCAAAAGCGAAACTGACACCAACGTTAGTACCGGCAAATACATGTTGTACGATGTCGAGGACGAAGATTTTTTGACCGACCTCGAGCATCTTGAGCTTGAATATGGCAATGACGCCTGGCAAGGATACCTATTGCCAACCGGCCTTCCGACCGACAAAAAAATCCGGGCACGGATCATACCGACCGACCAATTGATTACGAATACCTCGTACGCATATGCCCTGAAGCATATGATATTCAACCACCCAAAGTTGCTCGTTCGTACCGGGGAGCCTGTCTTCGGCCGGGCACATAAGCTTGAACGATCCGCAGCGCCTATGGCGCAGAGAAAGTAATCGAAAGGAGTGTACTTATGTCAACAGTGTGGAAAGATGTGTGGGCCACGGTCGGATTGATCGTTGCCGGTGTCATCGTGTACGCCATGATGACCGGCTTTGCGGCCGATGTCGACGCCAGGTGGGCGATCGCATCATTCGCGGTCTTCGTCGTAGCGGGCATCACCGGACTCATAACCGGCACGGCACCGCTTATGAAGCGGACATGGTCGGCAGTCACGTTGTACGCCTTGTTCACGGCGCTCTTAGTCATCACCGTAACGAACGCATTCCTCAATTCCGAGGCCTGGTTCATCGCGCTTGGCGTTAACGTAGCGCTGCTGTGGGTAGAGTACGTGGGCGTAAGCCTGTTCACGCACGAAACACCAACGCACGGCTCGCGGCCAACGCATATTCAGGGTACGATGTAGCGACTTGTGCTCTGTAGCGCCAGGGAATAGCTTCACGAGAGTGGGGCTATTCTTTTGCTTCCTACTAAAGGGTGTGCCTACTCTTCGGGAGTATCCGGAAACGAGTCGAAAACCTTATCCCACAAATGCACTAAGTGGATCGCCTCACCACCAACCGGACGCCTCATATACACGCGTATGGGCGTCTCGCCGGATTCAACCTTATCGCGTTCTAGCTGATTAACGTAGGCGTAGCCTTCGCGCGTCGTGTCTTCCACCCCCATATCTGCGGTGCCTTCAATGATCATATTGGACTTAACTAGCCCGTTTACATATAGGTCGTTCGGGTAGCCGGCCTGAAATGACAGACGATCCGTGCCGCCTTTGCCGTTGCCCCGCATAACATTGTTGCCGTTCTCATCCGTAGACCATAGGTCTTCAAGCGAATCCGCCTCGACGCCACGGTAATAATTATCGGAATCGAGTGGAATGTTATGGGCGGTGTACGCTGGGTTTCGTTCTAAGTTAACCATTTTTGTTTTTAGTAGGTTTGCTTGTTAATAGTAGCATTTTTAGGCTTAAAAGTCAATAGTAGCACTATCTCGTACACCCGACAGTTATCGCCAGCAAGCTGGCTCTTTCGTTCATTCGCAAAAGAAAATGCTTTGCGCTTTCTTTCGCTTCATTCACTGCACCGAACCTCACTTGCTTCGCAAGTGTACGGTTCGAATCCGGGAGGGTACCAAATAAAAAAGACGAGATAAAACTCGTCATTTTTATTTGGTACACCCGACAGGATTCGAACCTATGGCCTTCGGCTCCGCAAGCCGACGCTCTATCCAGCTGAGCTACGGGTGCTTACTATAGCACGCGAAATATTTTGGTACGCGTGCCGTAGCGTTGTAACTAGAAGGTGCCTTCGCCCATCAAAGACGAACAGGACCGATTGTACCATAACAGAGGTAATTCAGGCAACCGTCGGTTAGATGTGGAGTTTTCGGATGACTTTGTCAAAGACGTCGAGGTTCAGTTCTTGCATAGGTATGCGACTGCCGAGTAGATCGACGATTGCTTCGCCGGTCTCGACCGGGAAGTGCACAGTCAGAGCAGGACGAAAGCGTTTGACCGGTATGAGCATCAGGCTCGGCACTGCTTCCTCCCTAAGAACGCCGAAGCTTCGAAATTCGGTCATAGGATGTAGCTTTTCGTTGATGTATAGACCCTTGCCGCTTAGCACGTAGGTCAGCATGCGCGGCGGACGGTGCGAATAAATCATAAGGGCGGCGGCCATGGCCGGTATTAGAATCGCGAATGACCACGACCGAATGACAAGCACGGCGAGAAGCATCAGAACCAGGGTCACGGCCCAAAATCCGATGAACCACCATGGGGAACGACGTTCCTGTACGTATTCGGGTGCCTGCCACTGGATTGGCTGAGCTTCAGGCAAATCGGTAGTCTGCGTCACGGCCATCTGCGGGGGGACGTCCGCCTGCGGCGCAGGTGCTGGCTGGTTTATTGGCTGCTCTGGTTGCATGAAGCCAGTATAGCAGAGGAGCATGAGCGAAATGAATGCCTGCTCTTATTTCGAAGCTGAGCGTGCTACTTTGAGCGTCCGCGTGTCTTTTTTACTGCCATATCGTAGTGAGGAACGGCCGCCATTCGCTTGAGCTGTATAAGCACTGCTCCGCTTCCGTACCAGACAACCAAGAACCACGCCAGGACGTTAAGGACCGGAACGGCCAGGGCTGTAGCAATAACGGCGGCACCAATCAAGGTGGTCAAAATCGCATTCGTTTGCGTTCGCCAGATAACCCTACCCAGATAGTAGGCGGCAAATGCGCCACTTACCGCTAGAATCAGCACCCAGGCGACGAGTAGTACCAACGCGAAGGGTAGTGCGAATACGGTGGCCATCAGTAGCAAAATCGCGATTGGCATAACTATGCCGGCGATAAGTCCGACGGCGACTGCAAGTAGAACCTGCGGGAACGAACCGACCGAAGGCTCGGTAGTCCGGTGCAGCTCACGCGGGAACAACAATGCGAATATGAGTGCGCTAACTACCAGCATTAGCCACCACATAATGGCACCTGCGAGGTTGAAGCCTGCCGCTACGTCAGCGCGACGCTCGACCTTTCGTTCGGTGTAGGTGATTTTTCCGTCGACATTGGCACCGTGACTACGGCTTAGATTAGTAGGGGCGATGTAGTCGACCGATCCCTTTACGTCGGCATTCGCTCCGAGTGTCAGTGTTTCGACTTCGGCGGCTAGGTTACGGCCGACTTTCGCGTTTATAACCGTTGAGCCCGAAGCGATAGTCAGGTCACGTTCGACCGGTCCGACCACGGTAACGCTTTGGCCTAAGAACAGTGCGTCACGGCCGACTTTCGACGTGCCGCCCAGTGTTGCCGTTTGACCGGCAGCCGACAGGCTGCCTTCTATATCACCGGTAAGGCTAATCGTTTGGCCGGCAATTCGGGCGTCACCAGTCACCATTCCTGCCAATGTGATCGTTTGGCCGGCGCACAGCACGTCGCCTTCGACCCTACCGGTAATCGTCACCGTTTGGCCGGCGCAGTACAGGTCACCCTTTATGGTGCCGGCGACATCGACCGTCGACCCGGCAATGAATGCCGAACCGTCAATAGTTTCGGTCGCCGCGACGCTGGTGGTGTCTCCCGACCTAAATGTCTGCGCGTTTGCCGTCGCCACGGCAAATACGAAAAGCGCTACTATTGGAAGCAGCAGCGCCAAGATTACTCTTTTCATGTCATCCTCCTCCTTTGATTCGCTTAAAGTATAGTCCGAAAAACATGTGTTGCAATGATTTAGGTCACAATGCCGAGATAGGGGGGTGAGATAGCGCCAGCAAGCTAGGAATTGACCGGCTCCGCTGCAATGCAGGGAGATTCGGCGAAGTGAGCAAAGCGAACGTAGAAGCGAGACCAAAGGTCGAGCGCTACTCCCGCATTTTGTGACTCGTCACAAAATCAGCGCGGAGTCCGAATCCCCCTTGCTTTGCATAAAAATAACTCCGGACCTTTTGGTCCCGAGTTATTTTTCTGGCGGAGGAGGGGAGATTCGAACTCCCGCTACAGATCTCTCCGTACTAACGATTTAGCAAACCGTCCCCTTCAGCCACTTGGGTACTCCTCCACGGGATATAGAGTTATCGTCTCATCGAAATGCTCTGGTAAATGCGGACCTCGGGGACGGTTTCCGTCCTAATGATTTGCGTTTCACGCAGAGCCACTTGGGTGATGCTCTATATGGCTGACTCGAGTAATTGTAGCACATAACAGGGGCGGATGAGTAGACTTTTTGCGTGGTTTTGCTATATTGGAAGCAAGCATAAAAACAAGAAGGAGTCCCATGATTAAGAACCTCGTACGAGCCCTACTTCCGTCAATAGTCGTGGCATCAATGTCGCTCACAGTCATGGCCGCACCCCTGGCCGGTGCCGTATTTGATGGCAGCGTACAGGGCGGTGCCGATTCGGCCCGCGGTAATGACCAAAGCGCCGACCTGTTCGGTTCGGCCGGTATATTCCGAACGATTACCAATGTTCTTCTGTTTATCCTGGGTGCGATTTCAGTCATCATGATTATCATCGGTGGTCTTAGGTACGTCATTTCCGGTGGTAACTCTACGGCAGTGACTGCAGCCAAGAACACTATCCTGTACGCCATCGTCGGGGTTATCGTGGCGCTTCTGGCCTATGCCATAGTCAACTTCGTGCTCGACAGCTTTACCGGCGGCTCCGGTGGCTCGGGTACGAACGTCTAAGCTTCGCTATACTTGAAATTAGACTCCTGAAGAGGGAGTTTAGATTGGCTAAAGACCGGCTTCACGCCCCGCGCACGCGGCTCGGAGAAGTCTCTCTATGGTCAATCCCACCCGGTAGCCGCTCGCGCAGTGGCTACCGGGTGGCACAAACCTGGCTCTTGTTTAAAGTGATGTACCTCTGTTAAAATGAGTCACTGTACGGAGAGGTGACCGAGTGGTTTAAGGTACTTGTCTTGAAAACAAGCGTGGGGCAACTCACCGCGAGTTCGAATCTCGCCCTCTCCGCCAAATAAAAATTACGACCTTTCGGTCGTTATTTTTATTTACGAAGATTTGATTTGGACTTGCGGCTGACGTGCCACGACCCCGACCCATACCGTCTTTGCGCCTGCAGCAACAAGTGCCCCAGCCGCGTACCGAAGCGTAGCGTTTGTCGTCACGACGTCATCAACCAGCAGGTATGCGGGCACTTCGTTCAACTCAGAAGGGCAGGTAAACGCCGTGCGTGCCTGCTCTAACCGTTCTTTTTTTGATTTACCACGCTGGACTCCATGATTAAGCCGCTTCAAATGCTGATGCAGCTTTAGGCCTCGTAGCTTCGCGAATTCTTTTGCGATTAGGAGCGTATGATCATACCCGCGAACACGAACATGCGATGGAATAGTCGGCACCGGCACTACCACGGTGTCGGGCGGAAGCACCGGTAAATGTGAATCTAACAATTCGGCAAGCGCCTGTGCCGCTGCCTTCACATGATTGAACTTCAAACCATCAATCGCCGCCATCAATGCACCGCGTCGGTCACCGACACACCAAGCTTTTGAGTACGTCGTTTGGCATGCCGAGCATATGCCTTCCGCAGATGGCGTCTCGCACACGACACATGCGCTTAAAGTCTCATCAACGATGTCGTATTTACAATTAGCACATAAAACAGACCCTATTTTTGCACATCCATAACAGTAGTGAGGAGCGATGATTTGCAGGGCTTTGTCAATCATTGTGCTTTTTACGTTTTAGGCCTTCGTGGCGTTGATTATACAATAAGCATTAGTTATACTGAAGGTGACAATCTGTCAATAGTGTCTGAGGTAACAGTGGAGGAAACCAATGGCTCGTAAACAAAACGATGATTTATTAATTGAAGATGAGCTAGCCGCCGCGTTCTTGAACGACGACGAACTTAGCCAAGGCGAAAGCCAGCAATCGCAACCTGCTCAGCAGGGCAGCGACGACAGCTGGGACGAAGCCGAAGAAGACTTTCCGGGCCAGCTGGCTGTCGATGTCTATGAAACCGAGGACAAGCTGGTCGTAAAGGCCCGCACCGCCGGCGTCAACAAAGAAGACCTGGACGTCAGCATTTCAGACGGAATTCTGACCATCAGCGGCACACTGTCGAGCGGGGACGACAGCGACGCTACCAACTGGCACATCCAGGAATGCTACTGGGGCGAATTCAGCCGCACTGTCGCATTGCCTGTCGCGGTTAAGGAAGACGAAGTCGAAGCTATGCTTAAGGACGGCGTCCTGACCATCAGCTTTGGTAAGGTCAAGCAGGAACAAGCTAAGAAGATTACGATTAACTAAACGGTCGTATGACAAAAAACACTCCGGTCATCCGGAGTGTTTTTATATGAAAGGTAAATAGGTAGGGCAGAGCACAAAAAACACCCGGCGGTTGGCCGGGTGTTTTGAATGCCACTTGGGGTTATCCGTTGTTCGCAAAGCTCGTCAGAACGAAGTTCACGATCGCGAAGGCTAGTAGTGCCACGATGATACCGATGACGGCGTAAAGAATCGTGTTCTTAGCGCTTGTCACAGCCGTGCTGTCACCGCCAGAGATGGTGTAGCGGATACCGCCAATGATCAGCATGATTACTGACACGGCACCAATCAGGAACAGAAGGACGTTGGTAATGGTGCGGAAGATACCGCTTTCACCAAACAGGTCTGAGCTCTGGTCTTTTCCTTGGGCAGAAGCCGCACCGTCGCCAGCACCTTGGTCAAATTCCGCGTGGGCAGGCTGTGCGAACGGAACGGCCGCAAAGCTGAGCGCCAGTGTCAGGGCCGGAACGACGAGCAGTCCTTTCAGCGATTTCATAATGGTTGTTTTCATATTCTTTCTTATTCCTTTCTGAATAGTCTTGCCTACTGTTATATCAGATACCAAGGTGTTTGTTAAGGGCTGAGTACCTGTAAATGACTACCCGGCGTCGCGTCCCGCGTTGTCTGCGAACGACGTAACGACGAAATTAACGATGGCGTAAGCAAGTAGCGCAACGATAATACCTATGACTGCGTACAGAATAGTGTTCTTTGCAGCTGTGACTGCGGTCGAATCACCGCCCGAAAGTACATAGCGGATTCCACCTACGATCAGCATGATCACCGACACGGCACCAATCAGGAATAGCAGGACGTTGGTAACGGTTTGAAATATGCCGTTCCTGCCAAATAGGGTAGCGCTCTGGTCTTTGCCCTTGGCGCAGTCGACGCCTTCAACGACACTGACGTTATTCTCGTTACATTCTTGGTTCGTCTTTGCGGCATACGTAAGCGGCGCGGTCAGTACCAATACGCCAGCGGCAAGCATAGGTACCATCATAAGTCCGGTGAACAGTTGGTTGAATAATCGTTTCATAGAAATCCTTCTTTATTTATTATGCGAATCGCGTCACGACAAAGTTTACGATTGCGTAGGCAAGCAGCGCTACGACTAGTCCGATAACGGCATATAGAATCGTGTTCTTAGCACCGGTAATCTGCGTCGAGTCACCACCCGAAAGCACATAACGGATACCGCCGATTATAATCATGATGACCGACACGGCACCGATCAGGAATAGCAGGATATTAATGATGAGAGCGATTGATTCGCCTAGCGTTGCCTGACCGCCGCCGCCAGCTGCCTGAAATCCATCTTTGGCTTTGTCGGCAGGGTCTAAGGCTGCCGCGCTTCCGGCTGGTGCAAGCAAACCTAAGCCGGACGTCAGCGCTAGGGCTGCAACTAGTATGAAATGTTTGATTCGCTCTTTCATGACTTCCTCGTTATTAGAATTGATTAATGACAAACCCGACGATCGCGTACGCAAGCAACGCAACGACCAGTCCGATGACGGCGTATAGTACCGTGTCTTTAGCTGAATTGATTTGCGATGAATTGCCGTTACTCAGTACATAACGGATACCGCCCACGATGATCATAATTACCGATATGGCGCCAATGACGAATAGCAAGATATTTATGATAGTCCGAATCAGCTTACCAGCAGACTCGTCCTTACCCTTACATACGGCCGTGTCCCTGTTAGTGCCGGTACACGCGTTATCGATGACATTTATCGCACCGGCCGGCGCGACAAAAAGGGAACTCATACCAAGCACCATGCCGAATGCCAAGATTCCGTTTTTAATTCGCTGTTTCACTGCTTAAAACCTTCCTATTACGAAATTCGTTATGATGAACGCGACCAGTATAAGTACCAGTCCGACGACCGCATATAGAATACCATCTTTGGCCCGCTTCGTCTTAGACGGGTCGCCCTGCGAAATGATGTAAAAGACAGAGCTGACGATGATTACGATAATGGCCGTGGCACCTCCAGCGTAGTAGACCGTGGTCAGGATTCCTTCGACCGCCTTGTTGGCGCCAACCTTCGATATGCCGACGCAGTCCGGGTCAATCTTGTCGCCCGCGGCGCTCGCGTTACACCTGCTGGCAGCCTGCCCATCAATGTTCGTAGTTACGAGATTGACTATGGCGACCGACATAAACGACAAAACCAGACCCACCAGGGCATTAATTATTATCTTACGTCCGGCGACCACCCGATCGGCCGAACCGGCGCTGGTCAGGTATTTGAACCCGCCGTAAATCAGGTAGCCAGCTGCTGCGTAGGCCACCAGCTGCAGCGCGATTTCAATGATATTAAGGACAATCCTAAATATGAACGCCGGTAGACCGCCGCCATTCTTATTAACGTTCGGCATTTTGACGTCACAGGTCGACTGGTCGATTACGCCGTCGTACCAAGCAGGGAAGGTCAAAAAGTTTGACGTACATGCCGCCGAAGCCGTTGCCGCTGGTATCATGCCCGCGGCACCGAACCCAAACGCCATGACGCTAAGTGCCAGTAAGTATCGTTTTAATCGTTTCATGCCGAGAATACTCCTCCTGGGATGATAAAGTTGAGTACCGCCCACATCAACGCGAACGCTACAAGTCCGATGATGACGTTACGAATGATGTTAATCGCCTGGTTCACCTGGTCGGCTTTGTCTTCCGCCGTGGTGTAAAGTATCGAGCCGTAAACTATGCCACCGACCGCTAGTACACCCACTCCGGCCGTCATGACATTGATGGCTATGAGTAGCAGGGCCCATATGCCGTTGTTTTCTATCTTGTTCCCCGTGTTGGTCGCGTCACACTTGATGATTGACGTATCGACGCCGCCGCAGTCATTACCCGTTACCGGGTCATTCAGTACGGCTTCACCGTCGGTGGGCTCAGCGTATGCCGAAGGTGCGCTGAAGGCCAGCGAAAACACCATGCCAAAGATGGCTAAAGTCAGGATACCCGCTTGCTGCAGACCGTTTTTTTGTTTTCGCTTCATAGCTACCTGTACGATACGATAAATCCCGAATTCCTGCAACGTTTTGCCGTATTTTTTACGCCTCGTTTCAAGGGTTACGCCTATTGACTTTTCCTCTGTAAAATGATAAAATCCAAGAGTTATGTGGGATGTTCTCGTCAGGACTCCGCGTGGTAGCACTAACCCGCGGAAATTACTCATGCTGCTGGCCACGTTCTTCGCGGCCTGTTTCGGGTACCTGTCCCTGACAGCCCCATCGGCTCACGCAGCGACCGACGCCACCTGGGACGGCGACAATATTTCGTACCAAAGCAACACCTACGCACCGGCGCCAGCCACTCTTACACCACCAAGTGATATCCAAGCCGGTTCGACCATCTACCAGTATGTCGACCAAAGTAAGACACCGAACTTGGTGTACTTCATTTACTTCGCACCGACCACCGACAATCCCAAAAGCGCCAAAGAGGCGACATACATCCGCTATACGCTGAACCCGCCGAACAGCTACGTCAATCCGACCGACAAAAAGACGATTTCGCTGACGCCGTCAGAAGACACCGCCGCCCCTAAGACAGAGGACGGAAAACTGGCAAGTACTTGTACCATCGACGGTATCGGCTGGATCGTCTGCCCAGTCATGAACGGCATATCCGAAGGTATGGACTTCATTTACGAGCGCATCCAGGGATTTCTGTCGGTGCAGCCTATTACGACGTCTGTTGACAACCCGATTTACCGAATCTGGGTTTATTCGCGCGACCTCGCCAATGTCGCTTTCATCATCGGCTTCCTGGTCATCATCTATAGCTACCTGGTTGGCGGCGGCTTCAACGGCTATGAAATCCGCAAGATTTTGCCACGTCTAGTCGTGGCCGCGGTACTTATCAACGTGTCATATATAATCTGCGCGGCAGCCGTCGACATATCTAACATCGCCGGCCATGGGGTTAACCAACTATTCGAAAGTGTCCGCGACAATGCGCTCCCAGGTTCGGCATCGACAGCCGACCTGAACTGGACAAGCGTCACCACATGGGTGCTGGCCGGTGGTTCCGGTGCCATTGCCGGAGCACTTCTTATACCAGGAACCGTCGGTGGCCTTGGTGGACTATGGCTTATGCTGGCGACGTTCCTATTCGGAGCGGCACTTGTGGTCATGGTGACGTTCCTGATTCTGGCCGCCCGCCAAGCTATTATCATCGTGCTTATCGCCATCGCGCCGCTCGCGTTCGCGGCCTACATACTTCCGAACACTGAAAAGTGGTTCGAGAAATGGCGTAGCCTGTTCTTTACCATGCTGGTCATGTTTCCGGCCTTCGGCGCCGTCTTTGGCGGGGCGCAGCTAGCCGGCGAAGTCATCATCCGTACCGCGACCGGTATCGAGCAAATCATTCTGGGTCTTGGCGTCATGGTCGCGCCACTTGCCATCACGCCTCTGCTACTCAAACTTGGCGGCGGAGTGCTTAACCGTATCGGCGGAATTATCAACAACCGCCAAAAAGGCATGTATGACCGCGTTAAAAACCACAATGATGAGCGCCGTCAGCAACTCATTGCCCGTAATCATGCCCTTAACGCAGAGCGTCGCGCCAACGGTGACTTTGGCGGCCGAAGGTTCAACCCGCGCACCATGGTCCGTCGCCGCGCGGCAACCAATTATGCCCGGCGTAACTATCGTGACGAGCAAAAAAAGCAGGACGAAGAAGCGGCACAGAACTACTGGCACCGCCAAACAGGGCGTTGGGGTTATGACAACCACTTCGAGCACGACAACTTCGCTGAACGCGGCAACGCTCGCAACCGTTTCGGCATGCGCCAAGACGGCTTTGGCAACCTTGACACATATAAACGTCGCAATGCCGGCCTTCATGACTTAACCGAAGGCGAACACGAAGAACACTGGCAAAACCGCCTGAATACCCCAGCCGGTGCGGCCGACCGCGCAATGCTGACCGACACCCGAATGGCGCAGGGAAGGGCCAAGGTAGTCTCGGGTGCGCTAGAAGCCCAAGACGAGCGCACGCTCCAAACTGCTCTTAATACCGATCGTACCTATGCCAACCTACGCAACATGAAGGTACAGACCTCGGTCGATAGCGGCATAGCCGAAACTCACTCAAAGCAGATCGAAGCCGAAGGCCAAGAAGCCTTCCGGCGAGCAATCGAAGGTTCGCGCGCTCTTTCAAGAGTCGTCAAAGATACTCACCATGCCAACAAGCAGGCTGAGATTTACGAGAAAATCGTTCAAAAAGCCGCCGAAAAGAGTTGGAACGACAGGGTTCGCAACGATGATGCCACGCAAACATCTTATCTAAAGTCCGTTCGCTACGAAGACGGCGCGACGATTGCCGAGAAACGGCTAGAGGAGTTCACTCAAGAAATACGGGCTCGTGGTGATGCTACTCGTGGGTTAACCGCGACCAACCAGGCAATCGCTAGCGTCATACAGGCCAACAGCACCGAAATAGCAGCCCGGGATTCTGCGATCGATAACCTAAAAGACGAACAAAGCGGTTTCGTACTCAAACAGCTCAGTACCGACAAAGTCATCCGAAACGTCGCGGGCGCCGGAAGCCAGCTTGGTGCTACCAAGGTTCTTGCCAAGGCTCAAAGTGGAATTACCAAGATGTATCTTGAAAACGTCAAAGCCCAGACAAGCGTGTACAGCAATAACGGTTACCGCGTCGACGAAATGCTTGGTGCCATGCAAAACGATGATTACAAGCTCCACGACGGCACCACGGTAGACACCGTTGCTCAACACGCAGCCGTTCAGTATGTCATGGAGGATATCGGTAATAACTGGTCAGTCCAGAAGGTCATCGAATGGGCTGACACCAAGGGTATGGAGCTTGTCGAAGGCGCCAATGGCCAACCAGATAAGTATTACGACGCTGCTTCTTACCGAGAAGCAATCCGCACGGGTGCACCATTGCCGGCTGAGCTGACTTCTGAACAAGTTTCAGAACGACGAGACTTACTGCAGATGGTCGTCGGTGGCTACAGGAACGGCAAGAACAAGGTCAGCTACTTTACTAATACTCTACAGGAGCGTGTTAACCGCGGCCTGTCGATATCAAGGTACAGCAGTGAGCTCGGTCGCGACCTGACATTCGCCGAAGCGGCAATCCTAACCGAAGCTAAGCAGCAAAAGTACGACCCGAACCGTATAACCAATATGGATCCAGACGAACTCGCGCGTATGGCACAGCTACTTCGTAACCCTGATTTCCGTAAGCAGCTAACCCCGCAACAGCAAACCTCTATCGTCAGCTCAATCGTTCAGGCACAAAGTAGCGACCAGACCCGTCACCTCATTAAAGACCGTGAACGCGGCCTCATGAATATCGTGGCCTCGTACCTCGAGCTGCCGCCCGACCACAACCCACCTTTGGACGAATTGCGACGTATCGAAGAAAGCTACGTCTACGAAGAAAGGCAAGATGATAACGGCGTTAAATACAGCGTTCGAGTTCCATGGGGCACTCCAGGAGCGCAAGAGACCAAGGTTTCCGTTGAGGTACCGAACGTATACGACTATGAGCGCCAGGTCGACCAGGTAAGCGGTACCGGTCTTAAGCCAGACAGGAATGGTCACTTCGACATAAACGAGGTCATAAAGTAAGGTCAACTCTTGACGTAAAAACCACCTACTTGACTTTTTTAACCATAAGGTGTATAGTAGTTTCATAAAGCACGATAGCTGCTTGATTAATGCGCCCACCACTGCGCAAGGAATCACAAAATGAGCGAACTAGACCACGGCTCCAAAGTACCAGATACTATGACCTTCACTGAAGAGGAAAGAGCCCTAGCGCGCCAGAAGCAGCAAGAAGCTGATGCAGCCAAGAAAAAACGACGCAACCGTTTAATCGCCTCAGTTGCTGGTGGCGCGACGCTTATTGGTGGTGGCGTAGTCGCAGCTTTCGGAATGGGCGGTGAATCTAACCCGACTCCTGAACGTAATCCTGCCGCCAGTGCCACTCCTACGCCTGGTCCGACTGAAACATCAGTTCCGACACCGACTGAGGCGCCATCACCAACTAACCCGACTGAAACGGAAGTTCCAGCAGTAATCGACGACGCTTACGTCGAAACGGTCACCCGCGACCCTTCGCCGGAAGTCATGGCTTACGCCCTTGAAGAACTCGACGCCAAGAAGTACACGGCCGAAGAGGCAGCGATACACCACATGAACAGCCTTAAGCTGCTCTGGATAAGCGGTGAGTCAGCCATGAAAACCGAAGTTGATAACGTAGATGAAACTCCTGAATCCACTGCTGAGCGCGAAGCAATCATGACCAGCATATTCGGTGATAAATCCGTCCGCACCAAGGACCTAGAGGACCTTCCACTTGATTGGGTCGTGCGTGTCCGCGGATTACTAGCACTGCAGCTTGATTATGTAACTACCGACAATGGCTTCGAAGAAAATGGAACGTTCAACAGTACGACCCGGATCATCCACCCGGTCGGCGACAACGACCCGACAGCGCAGTCATTCCGAATCGAAGACACCTGGCAGAGTAACATCCAGCAGCTTGATACGACTTACACCGACGGAACCACTTGGCCAGAAAGCATTACCGAGCGTACTATCACAGAACGTGTGGTCGATGGCCGCTGGGTAGTGTCGGAATTAAAGGACTTTAAGACGATCAAAGAAGTCCAGGTCGACGCTTCATAATAGTCATTTGAATCAATAATGCTAATGCTATACTGAAGGGGTGAAAACCCCTTCAGTTTTTCGTCGTCGCATATTATATGCCGCAACTCTTGTGGTGCTTGCCAGTAGTATACTCATTCAGCCGTTCGCCAGCATAGCGAGTGCCGATAACCAGGCAGGACCGTTCATATCGGATACGCTTCGGGAAGATGTCGTTGACCGGCAACTTCTTTTATATATGTTCAAGTGCCTTGGCGGCAGGCTATCCGTATCGCCCGACGATTTATCTTCAGGCGCCTTGACCGCCAGTAGAACCGAAGGCGCACGTGGCGGCATGTTCGTATACGAAACAAGGGCTTGTAATAATTCCGCTGCCTCTAATGGCCCCGGCGAAATACTTAACCGACTTGGTATTACCGACTTCGTCGACTTCTTTTGTGGGCTGCCTTCCGTTTACAACACGAACACCGGTGGGCTTGGTACAACGGTCGCCGGGGGAAGCAATAAGGCTGCGTGCAAAAACGGCGTCAGCGTCCCCGATAGCTACTTCGTTTCCAAGCTAGGCAGCAACCTGAAGCAAGACATCATTACTGCCATCAGCAAGAAACCCCGGGGCAAGGATGCAGCCGGTAGCATCAACCTGGCCAAGCGTTACGTTCAGTTCTGGCAGACATGGGCGCGCGGTTGTAGCGAAGCCGTGCTTACCAACCCGTATCCGACCGACTCCGACCCTGCCGCGAGTGACCCGAGCGTATTCAAGATACCCGTCGTAAATCAGGACGGAAAAGTAAAGTTTTTTGTGGCCGACAGTGGCAACGCCAAAATCGACAACAAGCAGGTATATATTGCCGAAGAATATGAGTCGCCAGAGTACTTAAAGCCTTTGGTTCCAGGTGGCTCGATGATACCAGTGCTCGGTACCTGTGGCCAGCTAGCCGAAGATATGAGATTGACAGCCGACGCGTATGGCCAGTACTTATTACATCACAAGGGCGAAACAGGGGGCACGACCACGCTTCCTGATAACACGACGCCAACCGACGCCGAGCCTACCACCTGTGCCGTCGACGGTATCGGCTGGATCGTTTGCCCGGTCATGCAATTCGTAGGAAGAGTCAACGATAAGGCTTTTGACTTTTTGCAGTCATTCCTTGGTATCCGGCCAGCGCTTCTGGTAAACGAGCCTGGTAAAACCGGTCCGCACCCAACATACGCCGCCTGGTCATCGTTCCGTGACATCGCTAACGTCGCTTTTGTCATAGCGTTCCTCGTTATCGTGTACTCGCAGCTTACCAGCGCTGGTATTAGTAACTACGGCATTAAAAAAATGCTGCCGCGCATTATTATCGCGGCCATATTGGTCAATATATCGTACTTTTTGTGTTCACTGGCTGTCGATATAAGTAATATCGTAGGCTCTAGCATTTACACGCTGCTTAAAGACTCAATTAATATCGGCAGTTCCATAAGCAACCAGGGCTGGGAAGAACAGACGTCCACCATCCTGGCAGGAGCCGCTACGGGAATATTTATAATCCTACTCGCGTTGGTAATAATTATGGCGCCAATGACATTGGTGGCGTTCGGCATGATCATCCTTATACTTGTTGCTCGGCAGGCATTCGTAATATTGCTTATTGTTATATCGCCGCTTGCGTTCGTGGCATACCTGCTTCCGAATACCGAAAGTTGGTTTAAAAAATGGTGGAAAGCATTTAGTGCCGTGCTTATGGTTTACCCGGTAGTCGGTGCCGTGTTCGGGGCAAGCACACTTGCGGCCAACATACTATCTAGCACCGCTTCGGGCACCGATGATTCGAACTTAATGCAGCTAATAGCACTCGGCGTACTTGCCGTGCCGCTGTTCGCAGTACCGGCGCTACTTAAGGGTTCTCTGTCCGCAGCGGGTTCGGTCGGTCAAAAGATAGCCAGTCTTCAGGACAGAGCTAATAGACGTGCCGCCAGAGACGTAAAAGATCGGGCCGGAAAAGAATGGGGAGCGATGCAAAACTCGCTGACACGTCGAGCACTCAACCCACAAGGCCGCCTAGGAAGAGTGTTGGGCGTAAGAAGGCGAGCAACCGCCCGACGAGAAGCTCGTTATGACGAAGCCGAGCGGCGGCGAGCGGCGGCTGAAGAAACTTTCCGCAGCACTGATGGCAAGGCTAGCACGCGTGAAACTCGGGCGCTTAGCGATGAGCAGACCGCCAAGCTCAACAAGCAAGTGCTCCAGAACCAAGTAGGACTCGCTCACATCAACAACAATGCCGCCCTTCACGCAGCCTCGACCACATCTGGATTAGACTTGCATAACGCCGAAGAGACCCATAAGAACGAGGTTGAGTCGGAACATATGCGCGACCCTAACAACCATCATCAATACGATAATTTGAACGAATCGCGTGGCGAAAAGCAAAATGCCGAGCTTGAAACAAAGGCTCGCTTTGAAGGCTCCCAGGTTGCCTTTGATCAAAGTCAAATGAAGCAAATGTTTGAAGGCCAAATTGATATACATAAGGGTGATCAGCAAACGGCATTTGAATCGTCTGGGGTTGGACAGGCCCAAGCAGTCGAAAAAGACCGAGTAGCGCAAGAAAAGAAAGTTGCGAGCTCTGCCGCAGAAGCAATGGCAATTGAGCTTAACCAAGATGTCCGAGTAAATGCAGCGGCCGCCGAACAAAGTACTGCTGCTGCAAAGGCAGGCGAGACCGCCTTGGTAGAGGAACTCAAAACAGAAGCCGGAGCGGCTGCGAATCCTGAGTATGCCGCGGCAGCGCAACAGCTCAATGAAGCCGATACTGTACTTCGCGTACAAACGCAGAGGTCGGGTGCCGCAAAACGTGTTGCCGATGTTGGATACGCTAAAGCAATCCAAGACGAAACGACAGGTCTTGCTGATATAGCCGGAGGTGTCGAGGGACTTACAGGCGTAAGCCAGGCTAAGGCTGTAGCGCACCAAACCATACTCGATTCATACCGAAAAGGCGTTGCCGCTGAAAGCACACTAATGTCAGAGGTTAGGGAGCAGGATATCCTGGGTGATACTATGCTTGGTTCGAACGATATCCTCGACCAGCCAGATGAAAAGATTGCCGCTATGGGATCGGTAATTGCAAAACGTCAGCACATGGCTTCGCACATTAAATTATGGGAACGCATGGCAGAATTGAAGGCGCAAACCGATGCGGAAGTTGCGGCAGCTGAAGCATCTGGTGACCCGACACAGATTGCCACAGCCAAGGCGCGAGCAGAAAAGGTGTCAAACATGCAGCAAATCGTCATGGCCGACAAGTCTAAGAAGCCGTTCGGTATCGGTGACGAAGCGCAAGGTGACGCTACCGTTGGTCAGTACAATAAGGACATCTACGAAGAAACGCGCAATCGTATACTTACGCATATGTCACCAGAAACGCTCTCTACGATGGATCCGGATGACCTTAGTCTTATCTACGAGATGGGTCGGAATGGCAAGCTTAGTCCGGATCACATTAAGAAAGTTCAAGAAGCTTACGATGCCTGGAAGAAGAATCCTAATATTAGCTCTCGGCTTAAGGATAAAGCTAAGGTACTGCTTGATCCATTTGAGCAATTCGAGAATGGTGATGCCGGAGCCTTTGCTGCCGGTCCGACCAGCAGCAAGTTCCCTGAAGTAACATCAATGGCCAATCCCTAATCTGGCTCGGTAAGCTATAATCTAAGCATGGCCGTTTATAAGGTACCTCAAGACGTCGAGGCTGACGACAAGCTGATCGGACCGTTTTCGTTCCGGCAGTTCATTTACCTTATAATCGTCGCGGCGGCAGGGGTGATTGGCTGGTTCCTAGGTCAACTGTTCCTTCCACTTATCATTATCGTCCTACCGGTCATAGTATTTTTCGGAGCCTTGGCGTTGCCGCTCCGCAAAGACCAGCCCATGGAAACGTACTTAGCCGCTATCGTGTCGTTCTACCTTAAGCCACACCGGCGTTTATGGTCGCCTGACGGCACACAGACATTGGTTGAAATTACCGTTCCAAAAGTCATTGAGGTGCAGCGAACAAAAGATTTATCCCAAACCGAAGCCGAACAGCGCCTCAGCTACCTGGCCAGCATTGTCGACTCGCGTGGCTGGGCCGTACGCGGCGTGCAGGGACAGCTACCTTCGTCGCCTGGCTCGATGACAAATGATGCCTACCTAGAGGCACAGTCTACGCCCGACATTCTAGATGAAAGTGCGGCGGTAGGGCAGGAGTTCAATACCATGCTTGGACAAGCCGACGCCCGGCGCCACCAAGAGATGCTCGACCGCATTAAAAACCAGTCCGCCAGCGTTACGGCTGATGTCGTACCGCCACCGGCAGGAGTCACCCAGCCGGTTATACCAACCGTCCCGGTCGCCGACCCTTACGCATCGATACCGACACCTGCTACCGTAACAGCGGCACCGCAGCCTGCGCCAGACGATACGACTGCTCGCGTGAGCTTCGATCCGTACCCGGCAATGCATCAGTCGGTCATAGCGCCGATTGATCCGAACGCACCGAAGGCCAAGCAGTCCGCAACCGAGGAAGAGAAACCTGGCGAAAAACAGGTTTCGCCTGATATAATTAACCTTGCAAATAATCCCGATTTATCAGTGGAAACGATTGCTCGAGAGGCCAATCGCATTCACGAGAAAGAAAAACTTTCTGAGGATGAGGTAGTGATATCACTCCGCTAGGGTAAATCGGCGTAACGAGTGGGAACGAAAACATCTCTTCATGCCGCCGAGCCAACCAGCCAACCAACCTTTGACACCACCGGCCATGCCGCCGGCAGCTGGTGATATGCCGCCAGCTTCGTTTCCTGTTCCGCCGGCCGCTCCCGGTGGCCAACCGCCAGTAACCGGCAGTGGCGCTACCGCGACTCCTGGCAAACCGCCGGTCAACCCGAACACTACCCAGAACACCCTGCAAATTTCAGAGGTGCGCGAAAACATGGTCATCATGCGCGACGGATCTTTCCGCGCCGTCGTAGCCTGTAAGTCAATTAACTTCGACCTTATGAGCTCCCGTGAACGCGAAGGGGTGGAATATAGCTACCAGAACTTTTTGAACTCCCTGTACTTTCCTATACAAGTCTTTATCCGGTCTCAGCGCGTCGATATAGGCCCCTACATCGACCGGCTGGTTAGCATGCGCCGCAACCAAGACAATATGTTGCTCGGGGTGCTGATGGACGATTACATAAACTTTATTGATGTGCTCAGCCAAGAGGCAAATATTATGGACAAGAGCTTCTTTATCGTCGTACCATTCTACCCGGCAGGTGACCTGACGGACCTGCGCGACCAAGCCAAGGGATTTTTTGGAAAGATTTTTGCCAAGCAGGCCAATGAGACCATCAAGATTGACGAAGCCAGTTACAATAAGGCCAAGGATGAGATTAAGAACCGTGTCGATGCCGTCATGAGCGGCTTGTTCCAGCTGGGCGTCAAAAGCGTGCAGCTGAACACCAAAGAGCTCGGCGAGCTGTACTACAACATCTATAACCCCGACACAGCCGTCCGCGAACCGCTTGGCGACTTCGATAACGTCACCAGCACCTATGTTGCCAAGGGCCAAGGCGAAGCACCGCGACCACCAATGCCAGGAGGAGTGTAGGATATGGCTAAAAAATTAGATCCGGTCGATATTGCTGCCGCTCAGCGGGCGCGCGAACAAGCCGAAGTTGAACAGGCGTTCTTAAAAGGTGTTACGACGCTTCGCGACCTGATTGCACCGAGCAGCATTGAAATCCACTCCAGCTACTTTAGGCTTGGTACTAAATATGGCCGAACACTTTATGTATACGGCTACCCGCGGCAAATTTACACCGGCTGGCTGTCGAGTATTATCAACATCGACGAGGTACTCGATATTTCAATGTTCATTTACCCGGTTGAAAGCCAGGTGGTCTTGAACAACCTGCGTAAAAAGGTCACCCAAATGGAAGCCAGCATCGCTATTAACAGCGAAAAGGGCCGTACACGCGACCCAGGACTCGAAGCGGCCATTCAAGACGCCGAGGAACTTCGCGACCAACTGCAGGTCGGGGCAGAGCGGTTCTTCCGCTACGGTCTATACCTTACGCTCTACGCCGATAGTCTGGACGAACTTAGCTTCGTGCAGCACAAGATCGAAACCATCTTCGGCCAACAGCTAGTATTTAGCAAGGTCGCGTCCAGTCAGCAGGAGCAGGGACTTAACAGCACCGTACCCCAAATGACCGACCAGCTGCAGATTCGTCGCAACATGAACACCGGCGCCATTTCGACATCGTTCCCGTTCACTTCAGCCGACCTGACCGACAGCAAGGGAATCCTATACGGCATCAACATGCACAACAACGGACTGGTTATATTTGACCGGTTCACGCTTGAAAACGCTAACATGGTGGTATTCGCCAAGTCTGGTGCCGGAAAAAGCTTCACGGTCAAACTTGAAGCCGTGCGCAGTATGATGACTGGCGCCGACATTCTTATCATCGACCCAGAAAACGAGTACCAAAAGTTAGCCGACGCCGTAGGCGGTAGTTACATCCGGCTCAGCCTAAACTCCGATACGCGCATTAACCCGTTCGACCTGCCGCGCGTCATCGACACCGAAGAAGCCGACGACGCCCTGCGCGCCAACCTTGTTACGCTCCATGGCCTGTTCCGCCTGATGCTTGGCGGTAGCCAAATGACATCGACCGGTCAAATGATGGCCGGTCTCACCCCGGCCGAAGAAGCCGATCTTGACCAAGGTTTGATCGACACGTACGCCCGCGCCGGCATCACCTCAGACCCGCTGACCCATAACAGCACGCCACCGACCATCGCCGACTTGTACGACACATTGCTGCACATGGGCGGCACCGGTCCGCAACTTGCACAGCGGCTGCGTAAATATACCACCGGTACTTTCGCCGGAATCTTCAGCCAACAGTCAAACATCGACATCAATAACAACATGGTTGTGTTCAACATCCGAGACCTCGAGGACGAACTCCGTCCGGTCGCCATGTACATCGTGCTTTCCCACATTTGGAACATCACCCGCAGTAACCAGAAAAAGCGCATGCTAATAGTCGACGAAGCCTGGCAGCTGATGAAGTATGACGACTCGGCCAACTTTTTGTTCAGCCTTGCCAAGCGCGCCCGTAAATACCAACTTGGACTCACTACCATTACGCAGGATGTCGAGGACTTCATGGGCAGCAAGATGGGCCGTGCCATCGTCGCCAACAGCTCCATGCAGCTGCTTCTCAAGCAAAGTTCATCAGCCGTTGACGTTTTGGCCGATGTGTTCAAACTGACCGAAGAAGAACGAAAGCGACTGGCCAACTTCCCGGTGGGTCAGGGCTTATTCTTCGCCGGACAAAACCACGTACATATTCAGATCATCGCGTCCCAGACCGAGCAAAGTTTAGTCACGACCGGCGCCGGAGCAGCCGGAATACAACCGCCCCAACCTGCAGGGCCTCCTGCAGAGCAGTCAGCACCACCGAGCCCAGGCTATATGAGCCCCGGTGAGTACGGTGTATAATGAATTCAAACCGTGAGGGGTTTGGGTCAAAACTAAAAACATAGTCCTGTATGGAACCTGAGAGAAACGAACATCCCGAAATTGATGCCGATATCCGTCCGGAATTCGGGCTGAATCAAAGTGGCGACAAACCAAGCAAACAGGCGAAAGGTTTGAACGACGCCGAAAAACGCGCCGGCTCGGCACAGGGGAACGAATCAACGGCTGGCAGCAGCGCCGCAGATGTCCGAAACCAGGAAGAAACGTCAAACACGGGGTTATACAAACCTAGTGGCGGCTACCCTGAAGAGCGCGGCCGGACCGCCAGTGTATGGCAAATAGCCAAAAAACGTGGACCACTTGCCGCTATTCTAACACTTGGCTTTGGCTTACCTACGATAATCGCGATCTTGTTCTCTCCGGCTCTTGTACTGCAGCAGTTCGCCGAAACATTGACCGGCAAGTTCAACGACCAGCTGGGCGCTCTTGATGTCCGCTCAACCTTGCTGCTTAAGAAAAAGTATAATTCCACGCTTACCAAAGGTGTGTGTGGAACCAAAATAACGATACGCTGTAAGTACCAGTCTATCCGCGAAAACTCGGGGCTCGCGAAACGCCTTAATAACGCGGGTATCAAGATAAATGCCGACAAAAAAAGTATCATCCCGGGGCGCGTCAAGCCGACAAGCTTTGAATTTAACGGAAAAACCATAAAAGCCGGTGACCTACTGAACGAAGCCAGGAAAAATCCGGATCTTAGAAAAGCCCTGCGAAAGGGCTATGACCCCTTATACGCGGCATTCTCAGACCGCAATGCGGCCGACCTTCGGACCAGGCTTGGCCTTAAGCGTTCAAGTAACGTCAAATCCTCGACTGACAAAGACAAGATGGACGACGATCTTAAAAAGACTGCCTCTGGAGAGAACAATATTCCAGCCGATGGCGAAAAACTAAGAGCGGTTGAAAAAGACGGCAAAACAACTGGTTATGTTGACAGTAATGGAACTTTGTACAGCGTTCAGGAGGGCCAGCGTTTAAACAACCTTATTGATGAGGGCATAGCGCGCGCAAACTTCGCAGAAAAGGTTACCAAGACTGCTCTTAAAAGTAGTCTTAAAGGAGCGCTCACCACGACCGCGCTTGGTGCCGGCGTAGTGGACAGTGCTTGTTCGGCTTGGACGATGATTCGGGTGGCCGGGTTCGCAGCTAAATACTATCAGCAGCGCCAGCTCATACGCTACGGTTATGAATTCATGAAAATCGCCCATAAACAAAAAACAGGCGAAGCGACCGCAGAAGAGGTAGCATTTTTCGGCGACAAACTAACCAGCACTAACTCCGAGGGGAAGAACGCGCTTAATTCCGACGGATATAATTTCGCGGCCTATGGCGACATATTCAAGCCAGGTGACTTTCAAACGCCAAAAAGTCAGAGTAACGGGGATGTCGATAAGGCCGCCGATGAAATACTGATTCAAAACGAAACAAGTCGATACGTTAACGGCCAATTACTAAACGACAATGTCATGTCGAATATAGTTAAGTTGGTTACTGGTAGTAGTTCATCCGGTGTATCCAAAGCCGACAGCGTGTGTAAGTTTACTAAAAGCTGGAAAGGCCAGGCGCTCGTGTTCGGACTCGCGGCGGCAGGCGTGGTAGTGGCGGTTCTTACCGGAGGATTCAGCGTCGGTGCCGGCGCGGTTGCTCAGGGAGCAGCCAGTATCGCTATCTCCGTAGCGTTCGCGCTCATACAACCCAAGCTTATCGACATGGCAAAAGGCGAGGTAATTAAGGGAGACGAGAACGGCAACGAGACGGGAAATGCTGCCGTTTCCGGAATAGGCGGCTATAACGCCCAAACCGCACCGGCAAGCGGACTTAGGCCAGCAACCCAAGACTCGTACTCGGCATACCTAAAAACCGCCAACGAAGTCGCCGCCAAATATGCCAAAGAGGACAGGGAAAGCCGAAGCCCGTTCGACCCGACAAGTAGCAACACCTTCCTTGGTAGCATTCTGGCTTCTGTCGTTCCGTTCACGTCCAAAATGCAGACCGCAAGCTCGGCTAGTATTGCCATTCCGTCGTTAGTATCAAGTAGTCTTGCGTCGCTTGGATCCGGACAAAAAACCTACGCCGCCGACGACGCCGATCAGTACAAGCAATGTAACGACCACGAATATGAAGGACTGGCCGCCGATCCGTTCTGCAACCTGCGTTACGCCACGGGCGAAATAGACGCCGATCCCGAGGCCGTACTTGACTATATGCTTGAGCACAACCAGATCGTCAGCGATGAAGACCCGACCCCGTTACCGGGAAGTCAGTACGAGGATTTCGTGAACAAATGCCTAAAACGACAGTCATCAATCGGAGATAAATACACCAGTTATAAAGACGGTCAAAGTGAAAGTGATGCAGACGGAGAAGGCGGCCTACAATGCGTGTATGGCAGGCAGAGTAAAGAAGTTGAACACCGTAACAATATGTTCAGCGCCTTTTGGATCGACACTCGTGCCGACGATGGCATGGACAACGATTTTGACGTCGGTACGGGCGCGACCAACCTGACCGGCGCGACGTTCCGCGTGGCCACCTTCAACGTGCTCCACACGCCGGATTCGTTCGGCTCCTGTAGCTGGCACTGCCGTTTGGGACGCGCCGTCAGCACGCTGAAGGAAAAACAGATAGACGTCGTGGGATTCCAGGAAATGCGCGAAGCCCAGCAGAAAGATTTCAAAGACCCGAAGGCCGAAGGTTATGGTGCCGACATATACGACACATATCCGTCCGTTATAACCGACGGCCAAGGTGCCAACGAAAATCCCGAATCGGTCGTCGCATGGAATAAGACCAAGTTCCAACTCGTTGAAGGTCGGCAAAAACCCATAAAATACGAAGGCAATCGCAAGGTAAACATCGTCAAGCTTCGTTACATCGAAAACGGCGCCAACGGACCGGAGTTTTATGTGCTTAACACCCACGACCCGATTGATAAGCGAGCCGACAGCGAAGGCGGTCCAAGAGATCGCAAGGATAACAACGAACTATACTATTCGACCATAAAAACCGAACTGACCGACGCGCCGGTTATCATGACAGGGGACTTCAACTCTAAAATGACGGTCGCAGCAAGCGGCAACAAACCTCTCGGCGGTACTCGTGACAACCTGGCTTACTGTATTATGACCCGCGACAGCTTGCTCTTGAACGCGTCTGACGTCCAACAAGGAAAGGGTGGCGACTGTCCGAGCGAAAAAGACATCGAAGGCTTTAACCGCATCGATTACATATTCATCAGTCCTAACCTGACTGCGGACAACTACGGCCACGCCAAAGACCACCAGAACGGTTCGGATCATGACACGGTATTCTCTGACATAACTATTCCTGGCGCCGCACTCAACACCGGTGCCGGAACTACCTTTGTCGCCGGTACGTACAACCAACCGGTACGCGGCAACTCAACCGCGGCTGCTAATAAGATAATCGAAAACAAAATGGATATCATTGGAATGCAGGAGCTTGGCGGCGACAACTACTTCAATATCAAGAATATCCTGGCTCAAAAAGGATATAAGGTCTATCCGAGTATAAGCAGGGGCGAAAATAAGTCAGGACATTGCAGCAGCGCCCGGCCTATCTTCTATAACGCAAGTGGTCAGGGTGGGACACGTTTCAGGCTGGTAAAATCCCAAATTTTCGATGTGCCTAGCTACGAAACCACGAAAGCTAGTCAGCAGGCTCCGGAATATGTAAATCCGCAAACTTGTGGGAATAACGGAGAAACTACCAAAGGTGGTGGGCGTGCGAACATTCCGGTCGTATGGCTCCAAGACATCGACACCGAACAAACCATCATATTCATTAACACCCACAACCTGGCGAACTGCTGCGGCTCCGCGGGCGTGGCATCTAAGAAGCGTGCTCAGGCGGCTGAAATTTATGTAAGCCAGGTTCAGGCGCTAAAGGCCGCGAACCCCGGCGTGCCAATATTCTTCAGTGGCGACTTTAATGAAGGAACCGGTGTGCGCCGCAGTGGCAATGTGACATACCAGCTCGATCATAATAATCTCCTATATTGTAAGTTTAAGCAGAGCGGTGCGATGTCCATGGTAATCGGCGGTAAACAACAGCCATGCAAGACTGACCATGAAGGGTATCAGGGGGTTGATTATATCTATGCTACTCCGGGGGTAAATGTAGAGTGGACCAAGGAGTTTCGCGACCCGTCCACCGACGATGCTCCGCATATGGTGCAGTATGGAAGGCTTGTAGTGCCGGGGTCTGGTGCTAGTAAGTCAGCGTTGCCATCCAAAGACGGCTGGGTCTGGCCGGTACCAGATGTGAAGTCCCTGGGAACATTGGGTTATGGCGAGAGGGGATCAAAAGGCATACATAAGGGTATTGATATAGGTATCTCAGGAGGTGCCGCTCTTGGTAAGACGGTCGTAGCGGCCCATAGCGGAACTGTTAGTCGCGTATGGGGCAATGGCACGGCGTGTGGAACATATATTTCCATAAAGGCGACCGGAACGAATTATTACGCGGCCTATCAGCACGTTGCCGGCGATTCAGTGACAGTAAAGGCCGGCGATCCCGTTCAGGCTGGTCAGCCGATTGCCAAGATTGGCCGGCAGGGCGGTTCGACTTGCGGATCAAGCGGGTTCTTTCACCTCCACTTCAGTGTTGAGTCAAAGCCTGGTACGGTAAGCGAGTACGCTGACCCGTTCCCAAATGGCACCATTAATCCGTTAACGGTACTGCCAAGATGATGCGACTACGACAAAATTACATACGCCTTGGAATATTGTTACTGCTCCCTGTTTTGGTTATCGGTATGCCCCTTAAGGTGTTCGCCGAAGGTGGTATGTTGTCTGACGAGCAAAGCCGTATCGGAAATGGAATCTTTTATTACAATGCCAACGATGTCTGCGGCAGTGCGGCGACAGATCCGACGATTACTCCCGCCGCCGACACTGGTGGCGGCGACCCAAAGCCTATTCTCGAATTTTTCGTTGGTAAAGGATTGACCCTAGCGGCGGCGGCTGGGTTCGCCGGTAACATGAAGCAAGAATCGGGCTTGAATCCGAAGAATGTTCAGAACGAATACCAAGATGAGCAGCCGAACGTAAAAATCAACGGTGGCGGTGACGCGAAAACCGCCCAGGAAAACGGCGGTAAGATGTATATTCCTATTGATAGCGTGGGAATCGGATTAGTCCAATGGAGCTTTGGCGGATACAAAGAAAGTAACCCCAAAAGGCTAACTCCGGATAAGTTCAATGACAGGCAGGGTGCGCTATACCACTTCGCAAAGGAAAAGGGGATGGATATAGTCGACATCAACTTGCAGCTCGAATTCGTCTGGAAGGAGCTGACGAGCGGCTACAAAGTAAGTACGCTCAACAAGCTTGACGGTATAACCGATCCGGTTGAAGCAGCAATTATTATCGAGGGTAATTATGAAATTTCCGGTGACAGTGACGCGACCGTCCGCAGCGTTCGTGGTGGTAACGCCCAAGCCTATTACGACCAGTTCAAAGGAAAGATAGCCGACGGAAGCGGAGCAACTACGTCGACCACAGAAGTGACGACAGCCAGCGGCGAAACCTGCGGCAGCGAAGTAACCGATACTGGGGGTATTGGCGAAGCCAACGGCTTAACGTTCCCATTAAAGACCACCCAGGCGGCCATTAAAAAGGGTGCAGATGGTGCAGTATGGTGCTTCGAAAGCCAGACAAACTGCCACCATGACTACAACGCCGCCGATATATTCGCTGAAACAGGAACGCCGATTATCGCCGCGAAGGCAGGCAAGGTAGTGCGCAAGACTACTGATTCCTGTGATTACTACGGCTGTAACGTGTCCGTCAAGGGCGACGATGGGCTGTTATATTACTATACTCACATGAGTAAACACGCGACCGTTGATGTTGGACAAAAAGTATCGGCCGGCGAGCAGATTGGAACAGTGGGAACCAACGCAACCGCCATGAACACGCCGCGCCACCTCCACTTCGACATAACTAGGGGTAGTTCTAGACCATCCTGCTCCGGATCAAGTTGTAAGGATAGTGATTTTATAAACGTACAGTCAGTACTAGTACCGGCATTCGAAGCGTTACCAAAAGGAGCTGTAAGTGTATAACAACAACCTAACACCCTATGTTAACCGGCGCGCCATAAAGATAGTAGTCGGCCTGTTCGTCGGCTTGTTAGTACTGGTTTTTGTCGCACTTCACGGGTTTTTAAACGTTAATGGGCTTAGGAGTGGGACATCGTTCACTTATAGTAGTTTTAACGGCGAACTTTCAGCGACGTCGGGTAAAAGTACCAGTTCCTTCAATATGCTTTCGTCCGGTGACTACAGTGTTCAATTACCGATGAAAAGCGGCGGAACATACACGAAGCACGTATCGGTTCCGTATTTCTTCATGACGAATACTATCGACAATCAAAACAAAGAGCCACGGCTTGAGGTTGTCGGCAGAGGAGTAATGGCCCGGCTTGCTCAAACGCCACAAGGTTTGACCGGGTGGAATGAGTTGGGTCAACGACAATCAATAAACCAGCTCTCGATCGACAATTCCGAAACAGAAGTATCGGGTAGTACGTTCTTTCCAAGCTTGGTGGGCAACTTTCAAATAAACTCGCGGTATATCGGCGGCGTTTCGAAGTCGGACGACACATACCTACCGTTGTTTTACGATATGGCTGCCGACGATACGGTTTCGTATGACGCCGTAACCTCTAAAGAGCTTAATTCAAAAGCCGAATCCACCGGGTTTAGTTTGTATAACAAAAGTGAGGGCTTAGTCAGTCTTTACAGTCTTAATAAGACCAAACCGACATCCGTAAAACTAAAAGACCCTTTATCTCGTTATAACGACACTCCGCTGTTCTCAATTGGCGCTGAAAAGTCGGTCATTGTTACTGGTGGTGACGTTTCCGTAATCAACGAAGACGAAGATATCAAGGCTGGCGACGTAGACCTTAAACTCTCTGTAGTTTCCAGTAAAACCGGTGATGTAATTAAATCCAAAGGGTTTAGTAAGGCTCAAATACAGGATGTCGTATTATCACCGGACGGAAAATACGTATTCATAAAAACCAATCGCTCAATGGCTATATATGATACGACTTCGTTAAATCTCTTATTCGTCGCACCTTATGTAGTAAACCAGTTTTTGTGGGTAAACTCCGACGTATTCACATTCACAAGTACGGACGAAGGAATGTTTATCGGTTCGGTATCCAAGCAGGAAGCTTATACTGTAGCGCCTTACTCGCTGATTCGACCAACTCAAATATCTTATGTCGATGGTGGCTCAATATACTTCACGGCGTACAGTAGCTCAAACGAGGGAAGTAAGAGGCCGGATGCTTACAGGGCTTCGGTTAAGGATTCGCAAACGGCCACTACGCGAGACTCTTTAAAAGCCTTTCCACACCAAGGTGATGGCTTTTACATCGATCTGGTTAATGGTAGGATTATCGTCCAGCTAACAAAGTATATCTACTCAAGCGGCGAAACAGTGAGTGACGAAGATAAGCAAAAAGCGAGCGAATACATCTTAGACACTCTTGGTGATACTAATATTCCGGTTGAATATACCTTTGTAGTGACCGATCTTCGTCCTCAGCCAACCGGTGGCGAAGAATAAACCAGTCTAGCTTTTAAGCGGCATTATTATGTGTTTGTAGTTCGGCTCTTTAACCGACTCGGCCAAAACACACGGCGCCAACTTACCTGAAAACCCGAAAGTAACCTCATCTGACGTCACGGCATTCAGGGCATCTGTAAGGTAGCGAGAATTAAGACTGACGCTACCGGACTGGCCCTCCGTCTTAACGTCAAGTTCAGATGAGTTCTCACCGACTTCAGATGCGATTGAGTGAACCGTCAGGCGCGAGGCATCGGTATCAAGATTTAGTGTGATTCCGCCGCCAGATTCACGCGCGAACAAACCGGCGATTTTAATAATCCTCATCAGTTCTGAACGATTAACTGTGAATGAGCTTTCGGTCGAAGTTGGGATTAATTGCCGGTAGTCCGGGAAGTTTCCGTCAATCAGCCGGCTCGTAATCTCAACCTCCGCCAAACGAAAGGTCACCTGAGTTTCATCGAACAGTACTTCTATTTCGTTTATGTCGTCACGGAGTGTTCTTAGGACTTCTTGTAGTGTCGAAGTTGGAATAACAGCTTCGACATCACTCTTTGTAGCGACAATGCGACGTTCTGTTAGGCGGTATCCGTCGGTCGCCGCTAAGTACAGGTTTTTATCGAACGAATGCCAATATACTCCGGTTAAGACTGGCCGTGTCGAGTCGCTACTGGCAGCGATGATTGTTTGTGCGACAGAGTGTTTAAAGTCATCCGATAAAAGGTTGTAACTGACTGCTTTTTTATCATCGATCACGGGAAGTTCAGGGAACTCGTCATCCGCGACGCCGTTAATGGTCGAAGATGAGTTTTTGGCTGATATGTGCAGTTTATTGTTTGCGACTTTAAGGGTTATTTGTTCTTTTGGAAGATTTTGAACGAAGTCACTTAGTAATTTTGCTGGGATGGTGATTGAACCTGGTTTTACAACCTTAGCCCCAATCCGATGTGACGAAGCGACTTCAAGGTTCGTAGCTGCGATTAATAGGCGTGAGCCGTCAGTCCTGAGTAGGATATTACTTAAAATAGGTAACCCGGCCTTACTGCTTGCAATCCGACTTGTATTATTAAGCGCGAAGCTGAGGTTTTCCTGGGTGACTGTTACTTCCATTGTTATTTAATTCCTTTCAGTTCGTTTCACTAATAATAGGGGGTGTGGATAATAGGGAAAACCGGCTAATTAACAGAGGGTTTGTGTAGTTTTTAAATTGTGTAAAAACCTTTGGAAAAATAACGGTTAAATAGCGGACAACTCGCATATTTCCACCAACCTGAGCCAGCTCGCTAGTAAGCATACCCACACCTGTGTATGCCTGTGAACAACCAATCCAACCACGAATTAACACACCTTCCACAACCTTTCCCCAGTTTTTAATGCTACGCATATAACTTCTCCCGAAGTTCGGCAACTTGTTCACGAATCATAAAATCAAGTTTTATAGCCTTTTCAATCTTTTCAACCGAATGAATAGCAGTAGTGTGATCTTTTCGGCCGAGTTCCGTCGCGATTTTCGGAAAGCTTAAATGAAGCTCACTTCTTAGTAGATACATCGCGATCTGGCGTGGGGTAACAATGTGTTTGTCGCGTTTTGAACTGCAGATTTCGGCAGTCGAAAGCTGGAAATGCCGAGCGGTTTTATCAATTATTTGCCGAGCATTCAAATGTTGTGGCCTCGAACGCCGCACATTACCGATTAACCCTTCGGCAGTAGATATGTCGGCCGGAATGCCACGCATTTCAGAATAGGCTAGTAGTTGGTTAAGTGCGCCCTCGAGCTCGCGGATATTGGTTTTTATATTATTGGCAAGATACTCGACGGTCGTGCGATCGATCTCTGCGTGCGACGCGGCAGCCTTGGCTTCAAGGATAGCGCAGCGGGTTTCAAAGTCGGGCATTTGAATATCAATACTCATACCCCATTCGAACCGACTTCGCAGACGCTCGGTCAACGTTGGGATGTTGCGAGGCGGCTTATCACTACTGATAATGATTTGCTTGTTTGCTTGGTGAAGGGCATTGAACGTGTGAAAAAACTCTTCCTGAGTCTTTTCTTTGCCGGCGATAAATTGCATGTCATCGACGATCAGAACATCAATGTTGCGGTATTTGTCAGCGAAGCCCTTTTTCTTAAACCGAATACTTTCAAGAAAGTCGTTTACGAACGTTTCGGAACTAATATAAAGCACTGCTGTTTCAGGCGAGCGCGCGGTAATTTCGTTTCCGACTGCCTGAATAAGGTGGGTCTTACCTAGACCAACGCCACCATATAAAAAGAGGGGATTATATTTGGTGCCGGGATTCTTAGCGACGGCTTGGCAGGCGCTGTATGCCAGGTCGTTACTGGAGCCGACGATAAAATTAGCGAACGTATAACGCGGATTCAGCCCGTTTGTCGCCGCTTGTTTTTTAGGAAGGGGAGCGACTAGCCGGTCGGCAGCCTTTGTCGTTTCGGCACGGGTAGTTTCACGCGAAGTGACAGGGCGTTTGTGGTTTGTCTTTACGACGTAACTGATGGAGCTTGGTTTGACGCCATTCTTTTCTAAGATTTCTTTTATCTGATCGTTGAACTTAACTTCAAACTGACGTTGGGCAAAGATATTCGGAACGGCAATTGTGACTGATTCGTCAGTCGTTTCAAGCAGTTCGGTATTTTTGAACCACGTCATGTATGTGGCATGCGAAACCGAAACTTCGATTTCACCCAACACACTTTGCCATAACGAATGACTCAAAGCATTCCTCCCGCCGACACTGATTGCCGTTTACGTAATACCTTCATTGTAGCCAACAAAAAAGTTTTCCACAAGAAAGGATTCGAATGAGAAGTGGATTCGTGGAAGTATGGCCGACACCTCAATAGTTTTCCACAGAGCGGAATCACATCTGTAATAGTGTGGATAAACTACGCCATAATGTGGATAAAAAATTTAACGACACAATAATCCATTTGTAAATACAACCATTACCTCTTGAGAAAAGGCAAGAAATAGGGTACAATCGACCACTGATATGCCAAAACGAACTCACCAACCACACACACGCCACCGCGCCCGTACGCACGGCTTCCGCGCCCGTGTCGCGACAAAAGCCGGACGCGCCGTGCTGAAACGCCGCCGCGCCAAGGGCCGCGCCCGACTTGCTATCTAAAGTAGGTCGATTACTAAAACTCCCGGACCAAACCATATAGGAGACGTCCGGGAGTTTTTATATACTAAGAGCAATGTTGTCATCACGTAATCGGTTTCATGGCCACGGCAGTCTACGTTTTGTCTACGCGAACGGCAAAATAGTCCGGTCGCGCTTTTTCGTATGCAAATACTCGGTCAATCCAAGGCGTACAACCCCCCGTGTTGCGGTCGTCGTTAGTAAAAAGATTATTAAATCGGCCGTAAAACGCAACCGTATCCGCCGCCGACTATACGAAGCCATAAGGACAGAGCTTCCAAATGTCAGCCCAAAGTCGGACATTGTCTTCATAGTCGTGTCGGTTGAGGTGCTGACAGCGCCATCAACTGAATTGGTTTCGGCCGTGCAGCAAGCCTTTCATCAGGCCGGCCTCTACAATACGGCGTCATAAACTGCTATACTACATAATAATAACCACCTAATTTACATGCTACTTGCAAAGGGCGCTTAGTGAACATTTTTGAGCTTGTTGTCGTTCAGCCTATATTCAACCTTTTAATGGGACTTTACGCGCTCGTACCTGGGCGCGACTTCGGTGTCGCCATTATTATCTTTACGGTCATCGTACGGTTCTTGCTGTATCCGCTAACCCGCAGTATGCTTCACCAATCGAAGGCGATGCGAAAGCTTCAGCCCGAACTGGCGCGCATAAAAAAGCAGTCAAAAGGCAACCGCCAAGCCGAAAGCATGGCTATGATGGAGCTGTATAAGAAGCATGGTGTCAGCCCGTTCCGCTCGATTGGTATCTTGCTTATACAACTGCCTATATTTATCGCCTTGTTCCAGGTGATACAGATTTTCACGACGCACCGCGACCAGATAGAACAGTTCACTTATGGCTTCTTAAGGCAATTCGATCCTATAAAGGACCTAATTGCGAACCCTGACAACTTCAACGAAAAATTACTCGGCTTCGTCGACCTTACCAAGTCCGCCTTTTCAGACGGCCGCGTCGACATATTCCTGGTTATCCTTGCCGTTGTTGCCGGCGTTACCCAGTACATCATGAGCCGCCAGACAATGCCGAAGACCGAAAACAAGCGCCGTATCCGTGACATCATGGCCGATGCCGCCGAAGGTAAGCAGGCCGACCAAGGCGAAATGAACGCTATTGTCATGCAGCGAATGAGCAAGGTACTACCGATATTCATGTTCTTCGTCATGATCACGGTGCCGGGTGCGCTTGCGCTCTACTACGCCGTATCGAACTTGGTCGCCGTGGGGCAGCAGGCTTACTTGCTTCGTCAGGACGAAGAAGAGCTGGAACAGATAGCTGAAACAAAACCGGCTGCTGCGAAATCGGCCAAGCCAGCCAAGAAGTCCGCAGTTAAGTCGATTAAGCCGGCTAAGTCCGCTGCTTCGAAGGGTGGGGCGACCGTGACAAGAATCGTCGCCAAAGACACAGGAAGGAAATAGTATGAACCACGAAGACAGCCTAGTGTACGCAAAAAAATACCTCGAAGACCTACTGAGCTTTTTCGGTGTCAACGTCGATATTGAAGCCAGCGTCGAAGGTGACGTGATTGAACTTAGCGTGCCTTCTACCGAAAGCAACAGTATACTTATCGGTCGCAGTGCCGAGACGCTGCGCAGCCTGCAGTATGTCGTTTCGACCACCCTTAGGAACCAGAATGCCGCTCTGGTACGCGTCAATATCGACGTCGCCGACTACAAGAAGCAGCGCGCCGATAAGGTGGCGGGGCAGGCGAAAGAGTGGATTGAACAGGTCCGAAAGACCGGTGATAGCCATGTGGCTAGCCTGAACGCCGCCGACCGCCGCGTCGTTCACCAGGTCGCCGCCGAATACGATGATATCGAGACCTTCAGTGAAGGGGAGGGGCGTGACCGCCGAATCATCATCGCCCAAAAAAGTTCTTAGCAGCTAAATACCTCTCATACTAAACATACGAAAAAATCAAATTAACAAAGTGTCAAAAGTATATTCAACCGAATGGTTAAGTGTATGTTTGGAACTTATTTAATAGCGTCAATGTAAGCCTGATGCGTCTGCTCGGCCATTCGCCGCCACGAGTACTTATTAACCTGTTCGTGACCCCGTTCGATCAGCCTTTGTCGTAGCTGCTCGTCGTTTATGACCCGTTCGATCGCTTTGGCCATATCGTCGACGTTCAGCGGGTCAAAATACTCCGCAGCATCACCATAGACTTCAGGCAGGCTGGTTGTGTTGCTGCTGACAACCGGTGCGCCGACCGCCATGGCTTCAAGCCCGGGCAGCCCAAAGCCTTCCATTAAGGACGGGAACACGTACGCTTTCGTATGTTTGTAAAGCCAATTCAGCTGCGCATCCGGAACGAAGTCGGTGAACAGAATATTCTTATACCCCATTTTCTTGAAGTACGCCTCGTTCGCCTTGGTATCATCAGCCTTGCGACCGGCCAGTACCAGGCCGAGGTTCGGGTGCGATGCCAACAGCTGTTGGTGGGCCTTGGTCAGCCGCCTAATGTTCTTGTAGTCCGGCTGTTGGCCGACGTACATGATGAAGTCGGTGAACGGCAGCGGATATTTGGTCAAAGCGCTAGTGTCGGGAATTTCGGCGGCTAGCAGGGTCGTACGGACTTTGTTGGGTGAAATGCCGGCGAATCGAACGACATCCTGCTTTACGTAGTCGCTGATCGTAAGCACAAGGGCGCTTTTTCGCGCGACGCGCTTGAACACGAACCGCCCGACCAACTGTTTGAAGTGGTAAACGAACCAGTTCTTGTCGGAATTATAAGTCTTAAGCAGCGTCAGGTCGGCGATGGTCGTCACTACCCTGCCGCCGTACATAATCGGTTGCTGGGGCATGCAAAAATGAACAAGATCCGGCTTAAGCGAGTCGAGCAATTTCTTAAACCCTATTTGCTCGCCGAATGAATAGTTATCAAACTCGGCGACCATGACTTTGAAGTTGCTAGCAGTCGGTTGCCAGTAGGACACGTCCTTCTTTCTAAGCAGCACCGTGTACTCGTTCGTGGTGTCGATTTGCTGCAAGTAGTGAAGCATCCGTTCTATATAACGGCCGGTCGAAGAATTGATAATACGGGCATCGATAGCGATATGCATTATATGTAGTGTAGCAAAACCCGACTACGCTAAAATAAAAGAGAGTTAATACCGAAAGGGAGAAAATGGCTGAACTTACCACAGAGCTAACAAACGCAGCAAACACTGAAGGTCAAGACATTGATAATCTCGTGAGTACGGTCAAAGCTTTGGCCGAAGGCGCGGGCTACACGATTGTCGAGCTGAACGCGAACAAGCCGTGGGGCGCGTACCTGCGGATCGATTCATCGCAGGCCGATACGTTCGTGAATGAATTTTTTCCGGGTCTGTCACCGGAAGAAGCACGACTAGGGATTGAAGGCGCCGAACTGAGCCCTAAGTTCCTGATTGTCAAACCGGGTGAGCGCCTGAGTTGGCAGTTCCACCACCGCCGTGCCGAGCGTTGGCGGTTCTTGACGTCCGGCGCATACCGCAAAAGCATGACCGATGACGAAAGCGAACCAATCGAGGCCGCGGCCGACGAAGTTGTTCAGTTCCAAACCGGCGAACGTCACCGCCTAGAGGGCAAGCCGGGCGGGTCCGTGCTTGTCGCCGAAATCTGGCAGCACAGCGACGCCGAAAAACCATCCGACGAAGATGACATTGTGCGCCTCGCGGACGATTACAGCCGGTAGCCCACCCCTATCGAATCTGGTATAATACAAACGACAGAACACTACGCTTTTACGAGGGAGAAAAGAAGGAGAATATGGCGAAAAAGGCACTTATTACCGGCGTGGCCGGACAAGACGGTGGACACTTAGCGAAACTGCTGCACGAAAAAGGCTATGAAGTATACGGTACGCTCCGCGGCCAACTTGAAGCCAGTCACCCGCGCTACCAAGCCATCAAAGAAGAAATGCCGTACGTAAACATCGTACTGGCCGACATGTTGGATATTTCTGCCCTGACACGCGCCATGCTCGACATCAAACCTGACGAAGTCTACAACCTGGCGGCCATCAGTCACGTCGGTTACTCGTTCCGCGACCCGCTTCTTACCGCCGACCTGACCGGCAAGGGCGTACTGAACGTTCTCGAAGCCATTCGCCTAGCTGGTCTTGAAAAGACTACCCGTTTTTACCAAGCTTCGACATCCGAAATGTTCGGCGGTCTGGACTACAACCGCCCGGGTAGCGGCTACGACGAAGAATCGCTCTTCCATCCACGTAGCCCATATGGCGTCGCCAAGCTTTACGGCCACTGGATTACCAAGAACTACCGAGAAAGCTACGGCATGCACGCCAGCTGCGGCATTCTGTTTAACCATGAAGGCGAACGCCGCGGTCCGGAATTCGTGACCCGCAAAATCTCAAAGGCCGTCGCCCGCATTAAGCTGGGCAAGCAGAACGTGCTGGAACTCGGAAACCTCGACAGTAAGCGTGACTGGGGCTACGCTGGTGACTACGTCGAAGGCATGTGGCGTATTTTGCAGCAGGACCAACCAGGCGACTACGTACTGGCGACCGGCGAAACCCACACAATCCGCGAATTCGTCGAACTATCATTCAAGGAGGTCGGAATCGAACTGCGCTGGGACGGAACCGGCGAAGGTGAGACCGCGACCGATGTCGCGACCGGCAACGTCGTGCTACGAATCAATCCTGAATTCTACCGCCCGGCCGAAGTCGACATCCTATTGGGTGACCCGAAAAAGGCCGAGACAGAGCTTGGCTGGAAGCGCGCCGTCGACTTCCCTGGTTTGGTGAAGCTGATGGTAGAGCACGACCTGGCAGCCGAGTCCAAGTAAACCAGACATGTCGATTGGCAATTGGCAGCGGACTGACCGCAGGACGGTATATCAAACGCCGCACATGTCCGTGTATGAAGACAACGTGCAGTTGCCGTCGGGCGCGACGATAGACGATTACAGTGTCGTCGATCTGCCTGATGGCGTCCTGGTCGTTGCGACAGATGAGCAGAACAGGCTGATTCTGTTCGAAGAGTACAAGTATGCCGTTAATGACACCGTGCTGACATTTCCGGCTGGTGGGATTGATGCCGATGAAACGCCAGAAAAAGCGGCGCTTCGCGAGCTGCTCGAAGAAACGGGGTACGCGGCAACCGATGCTACTCTACTCGCCAGCATGTACCCGTACCCGTCAAAGCTGGCACATGTTAACCACGTCGTCCGTGTCACGGGTGCTACAAATAGCCGGTCAAGACAGCTCGAAGAAGCTGAAGCAATCGGGGATGTCCTGCTAGTTCCAAAAGAAGATATAGCTGAGCTAATAAAATCCGGCCGCATTAAAACGTCATATATGATTGCCGGGTTTGCGCTAGCATTCCCCGAATACCTAGCCTAATAAGAGCCAAACACTCAGTCTAGTCAGGCTGGGTTTGACTTTACGAAATCGCTCACGGTCTGTTCGATATCGGTCATAGGTTTCCAGCCGGTTTCTTCGCTAATTCGTGACGAATCTCCGTATATGTCCATGATGTCGGTTGGACGTACTTTTGATTCGTCGACAACGGCATGAATGTCGCCAACTCCCATTACACGCTGCATTATCTCAAGCAGTTCGTTTCCAGACAGGCTACGGCCGGTACATACGTTATAAAGGCCGTATTTAAGACTTGGGGCGAGCGCAAGACGCTTGTAGGCGTTGGCTATATCGCGAACATCGGTGTAGTCTCTGCGCGTATCAAGGTTGCCCACGGAAATAGTCTTAGTTCCGCTTGCTTGGGCCTCTTTTAGCTGGTGAAACAGGTCTGGTACCAAAAAGCCGGGGCCTTGGCCGGGGCCGATGTGGTTGAACGGTCGTACCGTTACGGCGTCTAAGCCTCGCAGTCGGAAGTAGCTTGTCATGTGTTCGACCGCCAGTTTGCCTACGGCATAAGGCGAGTTTTCGAGCGTAGAGGAAGATTCACTTAGCGGAAGGTTCTGGTGTGGGTCATAAAGCGCGCCAGAGCTTATTACTAAGATTCTGCCAGAAAGTTTGTTTTCAAAGCAGTGGCTAAGAAGGTTGTACGTCATGGTGACGTTGTCGTTCACGTAGGCAAGAGGCTTGTCGAATGATTCACTTACGTTCGAAAGTCCGGCGAGGTGAACAATGCCACGTACATTTGAAAGGTCTATTTTTTGGACGTCAGCAGGGTCTAGGAGGTTACACGCAATGTAGTTTGATAGTTTTTCGCGCACCTTTTCACCGGCATTCGCGTCATAACCTACGCCAACGACGTCGAATCCTTCAGCAAGGAAAGTGTCTACGACGTGCTCACCAACGAATCCGTTTACTCCGGTAATGATAATCGTTTCATGCATATATCTAGTATAACTTGTGTGGCTCAATTCTTTGCGCAATGACCGCTGTAAAGCTATAATGACTACCTAGATGAAACAAACCACCGAGCGCTTAAAAGCGAAGTACCGTTACTCTACAATCTTACTCAAAGAGCTGGTCAAAACCGACTTCAAGCTACGCTACCAGGGGTCTTTCTTGGGCTATATTTGGTCGCTTTTAAAGCCGCTGTTCATGTTCGTTATCCTCTATCTTGTTTTCGGTGTCGTTTTACAGGCGGGAGCCGGGATGCCTCATTACCCGGTATATCTACTGCTTGGGTTGCTACTTTGGAATTATTTCGCAGAAGTAACTAACCAAGGAGTGAATTCTATCGTGGGCAAGGGCGACTTGTTACGAAAATTGAATTTTCCAAAATACACTATCGTTCTGGCCGGTTCGTTTTCGGCTCTTATAAATTTAGCGATTAACTTTGTCGTCTTAAGTATTTTTATACTAGCGCTTGGCGTAGACCTTCACTGGAGCATTCTTTTGCTCCCTGTGATAATGATTGAACTCTTCTTATTCTCTCTCGGAACCGCTTTTCTACTTAGTGCTCTTTACGTACGCTTCCGAGACATAGGCTATATTTGGGAAATATTAATGCAAGCGGCCTTTTACCTAACGCCGATTTTCTATCTGCTGAACCTGGTGAACGACAAGTCTCATTTAGCAGCGCAGATTATGTTATTGAGCCCGATTGCGCAAATCATTCAGGACGCTCGGTACGCGCTTGTCACCCACGATACACTGACGTTCGAACAGCTGTTCGTCAACGGCTGGTACAGGCTAATCCCAATAGGTATCACAATCGTATTCGCGGTTTTGGCTGCTTGGTACTTCCGTCGACAATCACCAAAGTTTGCTGAGGAAATATAAGTATGAGTAGTGATGTTGCAATTAAAGTAAACCGGGTTTCCAAAAACTTCAAACTTCCTCACCAAAGCAGGAACTCACTAAAAACGATGTTCGTGGGTTTGTTCAAGTCCGGTGATCGAGGTTATGAAACGCAACATGCTCTTTCAGACGTGGATTTTGAAGTAAAGAAGGGTGAATTTTTTGGAATAGTCGGGCGGAACGGTTCAGGAAAGAGCACGCTCCTTAAGCTTCTGGCTGAAATCTACCAGCCGACGGCGGGGAGCATCGGGGTCAACGGCAGGTTAGTGCCTTTTATTGAGCTTGGCGTCGGGTTTAACCCCGAACTTACCGGCCGCGAAAACGTATATTTAAACGGTGCCCTACTTGGATTTAGCGCGAAAGAAATCGATGCCTTCTATGATGACATCGTTTCATTTGCCGAGCTAGAGCAGTTCATGGATCAAAAGCTGAAGAACTACTCTAGCGGCATGCAGGTTCGCCTGGCATTCTCGGTCGCGACTAGGGCTAAGGCCGACATATTGTTGATCGATGAAGTGTTAGCAGTCGGTGACGCGGATTTTCAAAGAAAGTGTTTCCAATACTTCAGGAGTCTTAAGAATGACAAGACTACCGTGGTATTTGTTAGCCACGATATGGAAGCGGTGCGCGAATACTGCGACAGGTGTATCTTGCTAGATAAATCAAAGACTATTTACGAAGGGTCTCCGGAAGTTGCGGCCGAAAAATACATCCAGCTCTTCAACCAGCCCGGCGCTGGAGTAACACAGGCTAGGAATGATGAACGATGGGGCGACGGCGCTGCTAGGTTCGGTCCGATTCGGGCGGCCATTAGTACAGATGGTCTAGAGATATCTGGCGAAGTTAACATATTGGAGGACATGCCAGAGCCAATACTTGGATTTACGGTTAAGAATTCGGCCGGCGACGCGCTTTGTGGTACGAACAGCAAGATAGTACGAATAAAAACCGGCGACCACATCAAAGGCGACATTTTAAAGGTAAGTTGGAGCATGCCGAATATATTTGGGGATGACGAATACTTTATTGATGTAGCCATTACTCACCGGGACGGTGTTACGCAGGCCGACTGGTGGCACAACGCAGCGTCCTTCAAGAACGTTAACCAGCAGAGCACACCTCATCTCGTGAGCCCTCAGGTTAAGATGAAGGTCGACTAGCTTCTCAGGCTTTTCTACCGACTACGGCGTAGTCTCCGTAGCCAAAAATAGCTTCGTGGACATCGTGCAGAGGATCGTCCTTTGGAAGTTCATTCTCCAGGCGGTGCAACGGAATAATCTCTGTCATGAATCCGGCGTATTCCAGCATGAACGCTAGCAGCTCCGACGGGACGGGTCGTTGGTGTGACGGGTCAAGGTAGAATGTATTGGCACCGACCATAAGTGAACGTGGGTTTGGGGTTTCGAACAATACAAAACCGCCGCGGCTGACGGTCCGGTAGCATTCACCAAAGATTTCCATCAAGGCCTCAAACGGAATATGCTCGACAATGTGAAAGCCGGTGATTGCTGCCAGGCTTGATGTTTTTTGTTTGCCTAAATATGATTGGGCATCGCCTTCAAATGCGCGAAGACCAAGTTTTTTGGCGCGTTCGACCATCTCGCCGTTCATGTCGACGCCCATGGCCTTAAATCCAGCCTCTTTTAGGACGGCAATAAACTCACCTCGCCCACAGCCTATATCAACTATTTCTTTTTTCTTCAGAGCGGGCGGAAGACTTTTAAATAGAGGAAGATGCTCGGCCGCGCGATCCTTTATAACGGCTTCACCACCACGGAAGCGGTCTTCGAACTTCTTGTAAAAGTTATCGAACGCATGATTGTCCGATACGGTCGCGTTTACAACCTTCTCCGCGCCGGTCTTGGCCTCGACCTTCGTGGCCGATGAAAGTTTGCACATAACGTCTGAAGTCTTGTTATCAGGCGCGTACGGGATTGAGAGTTTATTCAGTGCCTCTTGCTGCGATTTGCGAAAAGCGGCGTTCTCTGATACCAATGTTGCTACGCGGACATCCAAATCAGCCAGTTTTGATTCCGTGACTTGGCTCTTGCCCTCGAAGAATGACACGTATTTTGGAAGCCTAGCCAGATGGGATAGGACACGCAGTGGGTATATGAGCTTGGCTTTATTCCGGGTAGTTTTGGCCATTATTTTTCTTGTATAGCCTTAAATAGAGATTTTATATAAGCATTCCAAGAGTATTTTAAAGCCTGCCGTGGACCTTGCTTGCGAAGCTCATCCTGCAGCGTAGCGTCATCGTAGATGCCGGCAACTTCATTAACGATCGCTGTAATGTCACGTGTCGGTACGAGCCGTGCTACGCTGCCGGAAACCTCGGGAATTGAAGAATTGTCGTAAGAAACTACAGGGCAGCCATTTTTCATCGCTTCAAGCACCGGAAGACCAAAGCCTTCATGAAGCGTAGGGAACACGAACGCCAGCGCGTTTTGGTATAGCCATAGCTTTTCTTGGTCGTTCACGTAACCGAGCGTAACGATATCTTTACCGTACGGACTTTGCTGAATAGAATGACGAATATCAGAGTTTGGAATCTTTCGAACCTTGCCTAGTTCTTTGCCGGCTAGCACAAGGTGTATGTCATAACCACGGCCACGTAGGATATTGTAGGCATCTACAAGGTCTTGGACACGTTTTCTGGCATCTGTAGCGCCGATGTAAAACAGAAACGGCTTGGAGGAGTCGGGCATTGACTTAGGCATTAACGCACGATCGGTATTAAAAACCGGTGCGAGTGGTATGGTCGTTATTTTCTTAGAGTCTACGCCTAACAATTCCTCAACGCTTTTGGCCGTATGCTTTGAAATGGCGATAATCTGGTCTGCCTTACGGAAGTTTTGGTAGTGAAGACGGTATCGGCCGCGGTAGTATGCCGCCCGGAGCGCTTTTTTAAACGGCAGGAACTTGCCTGGGGTTGAGCGGAAGGCTTGGAGAGGAGTCGGAAGGTACTCCTGACTGTAAATAAGGGGTATAAGGTCGTATGCGACCAGGACTGTCTTTGTTCCGGCTATTTTGGGTAGCCCGAGCATGAGATCGAACTGAATGAATACATCTGGCGATGAGCTTTGGAGCGGCTTGAAACGATGCATAATAATCCTGGAAAGATGCGCGATATCTTTTGGGTGGTCAATCGATTTTTTGACAGTCTTGGTCTTAATCAGCGAGTAGGGCGCATTAATCTTAATTCCGAGTTTTTCAATCGGGTCGTACTCGTCGAAAACGTAAAAGACGTATGAAACGTTTGGGTCTGCCGGAAGGTGTTCAAGTATGCTCCGCACGTGCATGCCTATGCCGCGGCTTTGGTGGCCCATTTGCAAGCACCGAAGGTCAAAGCATATTGTCTTTGCCATTATTTTTGCAGTCCTTTTACGGTTTCAAGCAGCTCTTTCGCGGCGTGTGTCCACGAAAAAGTATCGGCCTGGCGAAAGCCACGTTTGATCAGGCTTTCACGTAGCTTTTCGTCGGTCAGGACTTTTTTAATAGCCTCGGCTATTTCAGTAGGAGATAGGGCGTCAACAAGCAAGGCAGCGTCGCCGACCACTTCAGGAAGCGAAGAGTTATCGGCGGAAACTACTGGCACACCACAGCTCAGGGCTTCGAGCGCCGGCATGCCAAAACCTTCGTACATGCTTGGATAAACGAATACTGATGCTCCGCTGTAAAAAGCGGGTAAATCATCATCTTGCACGTACTTGTCTGGTAGCTGAATGGAGTTACCCTGCGACTTAAGCCTATCGATAATGTCGAATATTTCGCCATCTTGCCAGCCTTTTGCACCAATGAGCAGCAAGCTGTTAGACTTGCGTATGTCCGCCGGTAGCGCCTCGTAAGCTAAGAGAATATTCTTGAGGTTCTTTCGCGGCTCAATGTTGCCTACGAACAGTATGTACGAACCCCTTATGCCATAACGTTCTTTTACGGCTTCAACTTCGCTAGCAGGACGACGGAAAAACTTTCGCTGGTCAATGGCAGGGTAAAAGACGCCGATCTTTTTTTCGGGAACACCGTAAAATTCGACGATTTCTTTTTTACTGTTCTCGGAGATAGTCGCAACGTAGTCAGCCCGCGCTGTCGCGGTCTTCACCTGCGTTGATAGAAACTCCTGATTCCGGGGATCGGCAAATTGTGGAAATTTTTCATACGACAGGTCGTAGATGACCGGTACGGACAAGGACCGTCGCAGTGGCCACGATGTAAAGTTAGGGAACAGATAAATGCCCTTGCCGAATAGCAGGTCAAGTGGCGGCTGCTTACCGCGTATTTTTAGGCCGTTAGAAATCCGGAGCGAAAACGGCGAAGGAATTATTTTGATATTTCTAAAGCCGTACGCCTTGGCAGCGGAAACGCGTTTGAAGTACACAAACATACTGACTTTGACGTTCGGGTCATCATCTAGTAGGTCATCAAGGGCTCTAAGCAGCTCAAGCGTGTAATGCCCGATACCGCTAAAATGCGGCATTACCAAAACTTCGCCGTCCACTACTAATCTTGTACGCTTTTTAGTCATTTTTCTATTTTATCTTACTCTTGGAGGTAATTGTTTGAGGCAGGGACTCCAGGAAGTCGCCATAACTGTTCTCGAAGGTAAAATCCTTGCTCCACTCCCAGGCATTGGTTCGCAGTGTTTCGTAGCTGATGCTATCTGACAATAGCCCGTTTATCGCTTGTCCCATTTTTTTGTGGCTGTCGTTGGGCACCACGACGCCGGTAACGCCATCCCTTACACTGTCGCGCAGACCGTCGACGTCGTATACGATTGCGGGCGTGCCTTGGCTGTTTGCTTCCGTGACAATTAGCCCCCAGCCTTCTTTAATGGAAGTAACCAATATTACGGCACAAGTTGCCATCAGTCGCAGACGTTCATCGGCCGATACCCTTCCAAGGAATGTTACGGCGTCTTTGTGGCGTGAGTTCATGGCGTAGCGTTTAACCTTTGCCGCATAGTTACTCGTATCATCACCGGCAAGAACCATCGAAAGGTTCGGGTTTAAATCACGGGCGGCTTCGAAGGCTTTGACGGCCTGGAGTGTTCGTTTCATGGGTCTTATCGCCCCCAGACTCAGTACAGTCCTAAGCTCATGCTTAGCAGGAAGTTCGGCAAGCGGCGGTGTGTCGATACTCACACGGAATACCTTGATGTCAGTTCCGATGAATCCGAAACGTTGTAGATCGGCCTTTGTGCTTTCTGATTCGGTCAGCACTCTAGAATACCGCTTAGAAATTAATCGCAGGTACAGAGGCTCGACGACGTACCCAATGAGGGACAATGGGAATACCATTTGGTAATGCCAAACTTCTCGGGCTAATTGGTAGGTAAGCAGTATATTGGTTGATCGGCTATAAAACGCGCTGGCAAAGGGAATCGTGTTCATCTCATCAATCACAAAGTCCGGTGCGCGCGATTTGATTTCGTTCTTGAGTAGCTTTCGAGCTTTCAGATAAACAGTGTAGCGACCACCGGAGCGGATAATTCTGACGCCGTTTACGCTGTCCTCAGACTTGGCTCCAGAGTACATGGCCGTAATGAGTGTGACCCCATGGCCGTCTTGTACTAGCTTGTCCATGAGCTTGCCGGAAACCGCCTCGGCACCGCCGGCCTGGGGGTGCCACCGATCTTTCCAGGAAAGCCAGACGATGTTCACGCCAAGCTGTCTTCTTCAATGATATATAGTGGCCTGTTTTGGGTCTCGTAGTATACGTTTTCAATGTATAAGGCCAGCAGTCCTTGGCATGTCAGCACGACGCCGACCATAAAACTAAGGAATATGGCGAGCGTTGCCGTTCCTGTAATGTGCAAAAGTAGCGGGTCACCAAGTAGGTACATCTCGAAGACAATAAACACGCCAAGAAGTGCGGTAACCAGGGAAACGACTACGCCCGCCAAGCCAATGAACTTAAGCGGCCGGGTGGAGTGCTTGACGATGGCGTCGATAGCTAACTTGCTCAGTTTTCGCATGGAGTAAGATGCCTCGCCGGCATGACGCTCGGCAGCTTCAAACGGAACGAGCTTTCGCGAGAACCCCAACCAATCAAGCAGGTTGCGCGTAATCCTTCCGTGTTCAGAAAGCCGGTTATATTCGTCTATCACCTGACGGTCGACAAGCCTGAAGTCGGTAAGACCGTGCTGCGAACTGTCGTTGCCGCCCAGAAAATGAAGAATTATGTAGAACAGGCGCGAGCCAATCCGTTTGAATAGCCGCCTTTCGCCGTGTTCTTTACGAATGCCGACCACCTGCTTGTAACCGGTAGTCCATTCAGCTATAAATGTTTCGATAAGCTCTACTGGGTGTTGCCCATCAGAGTCAATCATTACAGCAGCGTCACCTTTCGCTATGCGCAAACCTGCTGTCGTAGCGGCCTCTTTGCCGAAGTTACGCGAGAACGAAATATACCTCACAAGAGAGTCTTCATATTTAAGCGATTTCAAAATAGAAAGTGAGTCGTCGTCGCTGCCGTCATTTACGTAAATGATTTCATAATCTACGTTCAGCTTCGAGAGCGCCGCGGTCATTTTGTTGTGGTGCCAGACCAGGTTAGGCGCTTCATTGAAGAGCGGTACTATTATGCTGACCGATCGTTTTTCTTTAAGAGGTGATGATGACTTCATGAGTTTACTTGATTATATCAATTTATGATGTAGGGATAAAATCATCTACAGGTATTTCACCAGATCATCGATTACCTTTTGGTGATCGAACTGCTCAGCTTGGCGGACGGCATCGGTCGCAATGCGTTTGCGCTTCTTTTCATTCCGAATGAGCTCAATGACATTATTAGCAAAGGTGTCGGTGTCGAAGAGCGGCGCCGATACGAATCCTTTCGTATACAAACCGCCGAATATATCGAGATCGTATGAAACGACCGGAAGGCCGGTTGCCATCGCTTCGCATACGGCGAGACCCCATCCGTTTTCGTGATCAGGACAAAGGAATATCTTTCCTGACTTCAAAATGCTATACACCTCATCTTTGTCTATAAAACCAAGCCTGTGGAACGTATCGCTTAATGAGTCCGCTTCTAGCATTTCGGACATTTTCTTACTGTAATTCTCGCCACCACCACCAATCCAAGCAAGATTAAGATCGGGGTAAGCCGCATGGACTTTTTTCCATACCTTTATTGTGTCGAATATACCCTTAACAGGGGCAATCCGACCAAGCACGACGATATCGTAAGGGTACTTCTTGGTTGCCTTAAAGCCGTTAATCATCTTAAAGTCTATTCCAGCACCAAGAATCTCAAGCTTATCTTTAGGAAATCCCAGTTCCAAGACTTCGTCGTACAGCTTTTTATTGAGCGCGAAAATTGTCGTGCTCCGTTTTTTCATCAGCCGGAAGCTTAGGCGCTGCAGCCAAAAAGCAATCGAATTTACAAGCCGGTTGCCGTGCCGGCTGCTAGGCGGCAATATTACGTGGTAGATGCGGCTAAGCCACTTTATTTTGCGGTTCTTAGATATAAAGTAAGCTGGCCAAATATCGGCATAGGCTATATCGGAACACGAATAAATCGTCTGAATAGTCTCTTTTTTAAGTATGCGGTAGGTCTGCCATGCCCGTATGACATACGAAAGAAATATAAGCAGCGGATTGTCTTTGAGTTCAAATGGGTTAGGCGGCAGGAACCTGAATTCAATATTGGGAGTAGCAATACCTTTCCAGTATTCTTTGGCAAAGTGAGGCGTCACGACGACGATTTTGATGTCCTTAGGAAGGCGGGGTGCGATATCTAGAAAAAGCTGGTCGCCACCGGTAATGACCTTTGAATATGCTAAGCCGGTAAATAGGGCATGGACGGATCGTTGCTTCATGACAGGTATTTACTGCGCAAAAATCGCAATAATCTCATTCTTTTCGTCGTCGGTTAGCTCTGGGTTATTACCAAAATACAGGCCCTGCTCGTGAATAAGCCCGGCATTAGAATTGACGAGGCGCGCCTCAGGTTCATATTTGGCAAAGAAAGGCTGCTTAGTCATGTCACCGCCTACGACCGGACGAAGCTCCAGCCTGCCTTCACACTTCTCGACAAGTTCATCGCGTATTTCTTTTGTTTTACAAATGACCGGCACAGCAAAGTTTGATATTAGGTCAATATGGTCGTAACGGATCGGGTAAAAGCGATCGGTTTGGGAGTAAATAGTTTTTGCGAGTTCCAAGAACGTGTCTTTCCGTGTTTCGACAATCTCATCAAGGTATTCCAATTGCACGTTACCGATAAAACCATTTATTTCATTCGGGCGAAGGTTGTAGCCAAGGTCGTAGAAGGTGTAACGGGAGTAAAACGAGCTGTTGACGTTGTGCTTAACACGAATTTCTTCTTGCTGTTTTTCAGCCAGGTTGCGATCCCAGCCATGAGCCCTGACCAGGCTAAGCATATGAGCGATATCTTCGTCGTCGGTACAGACTGCACCGCCCTCGATTGTCGACATGTGGTGCCCGACATAAAACGAGAACGTGCTTGCGATACCAAAGTTACCGAGCTTTTTGCCTTTGTAGACGGTCCCGAGTGATTCACAGTTATCTTCGACTAACAGAATTTCTTTTTCGGCACACATCTGCTCGATGACGTCTATGTCGTCACAAAAACCGAGTAGGTTCGTGATAAACAACATTTTAATATCGTGCTTTTGTAGAACAGCCTTTAGTTTCTTGCTCGAAACGTTAAGTGTGTCGAGTTCGACGTCGATAGGTACGACCTCCAGGCCAAGCTGAATGAGCGGCATTACGTTTGTCGACCAAGTAAGGGCAGATACGCCGATTTTGTCACCGCGCTTGATACGGCCAAGATTCAGGAGCGCCTGAATGATAGCTAGGTTAGCGGAGCTACCGCTGTTTACAAAAGTACTGTATGAACGGCCCTGCCATAGGGCGAATGACGTTTCGAAACTTCGACATTGCGGTCCGAAGCTCATCATTTCGGCTTCACTGATGAAAGAAATCAGCTTTTCTTTAGTGTCGGCTTCGTTGTGGAAAGTGGATTTAATTAGCTTGATCATTACTAGAATTATATATGAGGCAAAGAGCAAACACAAAGCGCCGCCGAGCAAAGCGCACTGTTACTGCAATACCGCTTGTTAATGCTTGGCTTCGGCCTTTGAGTCGGCTACGGCAAGTATGACAGAGAGTACCGTGGCTAATGCGGTAAGCGCATTTAGAACGATGAGCGCTTCGTTTAGCCTCATGCCATCGCTGATGATACGGGTTGCGACCATAGTGGCAAGTACGGATGCAGCGGCGACAAAAACGACTCTGTAGCGACGCATCACAATCATGTACAACGAAACGGCCGTAATGATAAGTAGCAGAAGTTTGTAAATAATCGACAGCGATCCTGTCGTGCCGATAATATTCGTTGGGTAGTAGGAATCAAACAATACGCCGGCGACAATTTGTCCGCCGACAAACAATACGAGCATTGCCAATAACGAAATGGCGCAAAAGATACCTATGAGTCTTACGAGGATCTTTACGTTGTAGAAATGGTTGTCTAATTTAAGCTGACCTAGGAATGGCCAAATGAAAATCATGCCGGCAAAGAACACGATACGGCTTACGACGTACATGTCCGTGTATAATTTCGTGTCTACGCCATGCAGTTCCTTAAGCACCACAAGGTCCGCGATTTGAAGAAGGTTTACGGCCATGATCGAGATTGACGCGAATAACGTGTAGGTCGCAAGCTTTCGCATAGCCACCGAGGATGACGGAATCTTTGAAAATATCGTACGTATGTTAGGTAGTTTGTCTCCCGAAAAAATCCTATAAAGAGTAAATATCGATATCAGTTCCGCGACGCCCATTAGTAGCATCGTCCAAATGCCGTCATGCGTTGAAAATGCGGTAATGATGCCGACTCCGAACTGTAGCGAGGCTACCACCAATGCGACCAAGCCAACCTTTACGAGCAGATTTTTACCGTTCAGATAGCCGGATATGATCGTTATCGGTATTGCACCGAGCATCATGATCGATATAGGCAGTGCGTACGCCGTCGGCGTATTAATGGCGGACATAAGAATAGGCGATAAGGCAAGGAAAATGAGCGACAGTACCGCGAAAAGCCTGAATAGCAGCGCCTGAAGATGTTCTATGCGCTTGGCAGCATCGTCGTGGCTATATGATTTTGATATGCCGATAGTAAGTGCGACGATTGATGACAAAAAAGTACTTACTTGCGTTAGCAGTGAAAGTGACACGGTTATGTCGACATACTGCGACGCCGGTAAGATGCGTGAAAGCGCTGGGTATGCCGCATAGTTTATAGCCGATGCTATAACGCTAAGGATTATAAATATGCCAGTCGCTTTTTTCATCAGTCTACATTTTATATCAAAACAGGCAACGGACATACTGGTATACTAAAGCGGTAGCCGAGCAAAAAATTAAGGGTTAGGGCAAAGCAGCACGGTTGAAACAGAGGGAATAATAGGAATGAAAATCGGGTACATAGCTGCAAATTTACAGCTGGTAAAGCGCAACAAGCAGTGGCTCCAGGCTCCATATACGAGCCGGTTACATAAAGCCAAGTTCTATTCAGACATCGTCGTCTCATATTCGCGATTGCTGTCCCAACGTCGAAAGAGCATTACATACCTAGGTAAGAAATTTGAGTACGATAACACGGCGACGCCTTTGAATCTTCAAAGCTACCCGTTTGAAGTTGGCCAATGGATCTTAGGTAATATGGACAAAAAGCCAAGTACCGTACTGGATATAGGCGCGAACATCGGCCAGTTCGGTTGTACGATAGCATCAATTTTGCCCGGAACTAAGGTTGACTCATTCGAGCCGAATCCGGATGTCTTTGACATGTTAAAAACCAACGCAGTTTACTACCCGAATCTTAGGGCGTATAACTTCGGTCTTAGCCCGGCGAGCGTTGATCAAATGTACTACGAACCCACCCGTTCTGCTGTCGGTTCGATGTTTGAAGAAAATGCCGGAACCATAGGCAAGTTGAAAAAGGTCAGCATTTCAACCGTTGATGATCCATCGAAAAAGACAAAGAGAAAAAAATACGACCTTATTAAAATCGATGTCGAAGGCTACGAATACAGTGTTTTGGATTGCTTAAAGAACATATCAACAAAGTATCTATACATAGAGCTATCTGGCGAGGCGCGAAAGAAAGACTATACTCACGCTGCGATGTTCCGAAAAATCGAACAAACGTTCGGGCCTTTCGATATCTGCTACGCAAGCGGTCACGGGCGTTTCGACCCGACGCTGGACACCTTACTTAAATTTACTGACCAGTAGACCAAAACCTCCGAACGCAAATTCGCAGGTTTTCATGAATAGCATTCCAATGCCCAGTGCCGGGTTTGCGAATAGTTTTCGCGGTTTTGAAAAAAAGAGCATATACCGCCCAATGACGCTCGTTTGCTTAACGATTTTAGGCGAAGTGCCCTTGCTTTGATACGCCGAAAAGAGTTTGGCGTAGTAGTACTTTTTGCTAATGGTCTTCCAAAGCGAAATTCGTCCTTCATTGTGATAAATAAAGCTTTCGCAGCGCGCCAACTCGCCGTGCTGCTCGATACGCTGTGACAAGTCCCAATCTTCGCCGCTTGTCATGTCGACATCGTAGCCGCCGACCTTTTCATATACGCCTTTTCTGAAAAATCGGGCCGCCTCGATATATGGAACGCCCAAATAAAAGCTTCGCTCCAGTTTTTTGCACTGGGCCCAAAAGCCTTCGCCGAACGATTCTTCCGGAATGACGACGCCAACGGCATGTTTGTCAGTCTTTAACAGATGCACACATTCTGAAATGACATCTTCTGAAAGATTCATGTCGCTGTCGATGATGACGACGAATTCGCCCCTGGCCTTGCTTACGCCGAAGTTACGCTGGGCGCTTCGTTCCGGGCCCTTTGAAAAAAAGTGGTTGGTATGCCGCTTCGCGATTTCTGGCGTGGAATCGTCTGAAAAGTTGTCTACCACTACTAATTCGATGTTTGCATAGGATTGCTTGTCTATCGAACTTAGGCATTCTTCAAGCGTGGCTTGGGAATTCTTAGTCGGGACAATGATGCTTACGAGAGGTAATTTCACAAGGAGTAGTATATCATCGGCACCCTTTTCATGCTGTAGAATAGAAACATATGGGAAAAACTAACATGTGGCTGCAAAAAGCGCTCGTATTCATAAAGAAAAACTGGTTCATCCTTTTTGCGGTGGCTACTTATGTTTTCTTCACCTTTTACTATATGGGACCTGGTATTTATAACTGCGGAGACACAGTAAACGGTTTCGGAGATAGTACTGCTGGGCCAATATGGCGTAACTCGATTGATAACTCGGCACCACTCATAGGCAGCGAGAAGTATACAAACTATCCTATTGGCGAATCACTCATGTCGCCCGTAGAAGCTGCAGTAATAGGGCAAACATCAGCCGTATGGCTAGCTAGTATTCTTGCGGGGCCGGTGTGCGGGTACAATTCGGTGAATGCCATTGGATTCCTCTCGACATCTCTAATGATGTTTGGCTTCATTTATACGCTAACTCGAAATCGATGGGTCGCCTTGCTTGCCGGATATGCTGTTGCCTTCACCCCTTATATACAAGTTAAGGTTGGAGTACACATTGCATACGGCTACGTCGCTATACTTATTGGAGCAATATGGGCTTTACTTTCACTTATTCAAACGCAGAAGGTAAGTCGAGCTCTTATCCTTTCGGGTGTTGTAGCCCTAAGCTTCTATTTTGACCCATATTTCTCCCTTCTCGTCACGACACTACTTGCTCCCTTCGTCTTAGTTTACGTACTAACCCGAGCGCTTAATTGGAAAAAACTCGAAGCTTCTAGCAGGAGAGCCGTTGTTCGACAGTTAAAGCTGATGGGATTAAGCCTCGGTATCATAGCGGCGCTTATATCTCCGCTCTTCACTATTATGGTTACGCAACATGAAAAGATAGACGCAAGTCTTGCCGGAACGAGAGATAACATTGGCGTAGTCGCAAAGCTATGCAGTAACTGGCCTCAGGAGTATGTGCTACCGTTTCCGGATAGTCCGTTATTCCGTATCTTTGGATCATATCAAGGAACCATAAAATCAGGCATATATAACTTCTCAACATGTGGCATTGCCGAGGATTCTGTTGGTATCGCTCTGGCAATACTTCTTATTATTGGAATTGGACTTGTTGTCTTTATGTGGGAAAAATTAAATAAGAGAAGTCTGGGATTAGCTAAGTTTGTAAGGTATGACCCGAACATTATTATCATTGGATCGCTTGTTACTGGCACTGTTGCCTTCCTCATAGCATTCCCTCCATTTACTATCTTTGGCATTCCATCGCCATCCCAGCTACTGATCTCTATTACCTCAACATGGCGAATAATTGCGCGCGAATATATCGTAATAAACCTGGTTAGTGTAATTCTATTCTCTGTTTTCTTAGCATACTTCGCACGGAAGCTAATGCTGCCAAGGGTTATTAAGGTAGCATTCCTTATAGTAATTTTCATACTGATTTTTATTCAATACCAAACGTACCGCCCACTCGAAGGCAATGTACCGACAAAATTTAGTTACAGCGAAGCGCCAAAAGCATATACCTGGCTTTCTTCACAGGATAAAATTCACGCCGTGGCGGAGTACCCGATAGAGAAGGTTACTGAATCCAATAGTCTAGGATACTACCTTACGATGCAAACCATACATAGGAAGCCATTATTGAATTCAGCATTGGTTGATAGCCCCCAGAACCAAGTGAGATCATCGATAAAGAATCTTAGCGATCCCCAGACTATCAGGGTGCTAGGCTCACTTGGAATTGACGCAGTCATAATTCACGGAGCGGATGTCGATGAAATTAAGCGCATACCATATCTTTCAATTGTTTATGCGGGTAGTCACCAGCCATCCCGAAAGCCAGAGAGCGAAAATATTAAACGCGATAGTTTGATAATTGCCCGGATTATTGATGTTCCGCCTCTTTATTTAAGTTTTCAATTTCAAGAAAATCTTCCATATAACTCTGCAATTCAGGAATCTCCAGCTCAGTGGCAGTACGAGGTACCCAATGGTACAAAATTTGTTGTCAGCGGCATTTTACGGGCAAAGCCAGAAACAGATGTAAAACTGCAGAATGTTTGTATGCGTGTCCGCATGTCGGCAAAAGGAGACACCGGTATCATGAGGATATCTAGCACCTCAGGTAATAAGATATATTTCACGGGCAATATATCGAGCGAGTATATGGATATTGATATTCCTGTCACAGTCAATGAAAGCATGACAATCAGTAATGATAAAGGATACAACATGAGAATTACTAAGATTGGCTGCATGGGTTAGTATGGTGAAATCAACAGCTCACACAGTTTGGGTGGACCTCACGGATATGCTCGTATGGTCGGGGCATTTTACAGGCATCCAAAGAGTCGTGTATGAATATGCAAAAAGGTTTGAGTCCGATGGCGCAAATTACTTCGCATACGACAAAACCGGCGAACGGTTCATACGGCTTGAACTAAGCCAGCTGGATCTTGGACAAACAGAGTCGCCAAACGAAAAAAAGTCACAAGAGCAGGGAGTACCGATTCGTCGCAAAATAAGACGGACGCTAGGCAGGCCGTACTACATGCTTGGCACAAAGCAAAAGACTGCGCTAAGGCCATTGGTCGATGCAGCGAACTTTTATGTACGATCCGGCATGTCGAAACTTGATAAAAAAAGTCACTCACATGCAAGTCCTTACACTACGTATCCTGATGCCGACTTTAAAGCCAAGGACACGGTCGTACTACTTGGCGCAAGTTGGAACGACGATGTGGTACTAGATAAGCTGGTAGCGATAAAGCAGGAGTCGGACTTCCGCTTGATCCAACATATCAATGACTTACTGCCTATTTACCAGCCGCAACTATTTTCAGAAGAACTGCCAGGTAAGTTTCGCCAGTACATTAACAAGGTGATACATCACGCAGCTGTTATAACCGTCATTTCCGAAGCGACCAAACGTGACGTCTTGGCGTACTGCAAAGAAAACAAGGTCAAGAACGTTACAGTGAAGGTTATTAGGCTAGGGGAAGACGTAGAAGTGGACAAGCCACTCCGCCCCGAACAGGTGCCGGTCAATAAACAGTTCATCTTAGCCGTTGGAACGTTTGAAGTTAGAAAGAACTACGTACTCTTATACCAGGCGGTCAAGCTAGCCCAGCTAGAAAATAAAGAGCTACCCCACATCGTGATAGCCGGCAGAAAAGGCTGGCTTACAGATGATCTAGCGCATATTCTAGGCCTGGATCCGTATGCCAAAGAAAATATTACGTGGCTAGAAAATGCGTCAGACAACGAACTCAGCTGGCTGTACGAAAACTGTATGTTCACGGTATTTCCGTCGCTTGCAGAGGGCTGGGGACTGCCAATAGTCGAGTCGCTCCGGCATGGTAAAATGTCTATCGCATCAGGCGTATCTTCGATGCTTGAAATCGGAGACGGCTTGGTAGACTACTTCTTGCCGTACGACGCGCGTGAATGTATGGAAAAAATCAGATACTACGTGGCCGAAGACCGGTATCTTGCCATGGACAAAAAAGTTAAAGAAACATATCAGGTATTTACGTGGGACGAGTCCTACCGATTGTTCCACAAAGCAGCGAGCAAATAGTCTTTTATTGGACTACGAGGTAGTAGTTTAATCCGATATCCGGCATCCAGGAAAAGCCTTCCGCAAGCGGGGTAAAGTATGCTCGGTAAGTACCAGGCGAGGCTGGCGCTTTAAGATTAAATTCGAACGTCGCGGTTTGTCCTGGCGCGACACTCGCTTCCTTCATCGTAGCTGGTCGTGAGCAGTTCAACCAAGTAGGCTGGTCACATATTACGCTCTGTCCATCCAGGGGACGGGTCGTACCTAGCCGTACGGGGTTAGGGCCGCTATTGCGCCAGGTAACATTACCGTTATTCACTATAGTAAAGCCAACATACACAACCTGGTTTGGCGAGAGACTGCCTAGTCCCGTCGCAGTAACCTTACTGTTGTCAGTATATGCATACTGTGACGTCACGTTCCAGGCATAGGAAGGTCGGACAACGGATGCTGAAAAGTTCATACCAGGATCGGCTAGCCATGCTTTACCTTCGAGTAAAGGACTGAAGTATTCTTTATAGCTACCGCCAGTAAGTGTCATCGGGGCACGAAGCCAGTACTCAAAAGTTGCGGTTTGTCCTGGCGCGACACTCGCTTCTTTCATGACCGCCGGCCGGCTTGGACTTATCCAGGTGCTGTCATAGTAGGCACTTTTTCTATCGAGGGTGTGGGTCGTTCCTGTCCTTAATGGGTTAGAGCCGGTATTTTTCCACGTTATATTTCCGGTATTTTTAGCGGTGAAGCCAACATAGGCTCGTTGTCCGGGCTGCATGTTTGCTAGGCCGATTGCAGTAGTTTTAGTGTCATCTGAAAATGCGTACTGAGAGGTGAGTCCCCAGGTGTACTGCGGAGGCTGCACATAAATGCTATAGAAGAGTCCGATGTCGGGCATCCACGCTCTTCCCTCTGCGAGAAGTCCAAAGTACTCTTTGAAGCTTCCCTGATTTGATTCGGGTGCCGTGATCCAGAATTCGAACGTCGCAGTCTGTCCCGGCGCGACGCTTGCTTCCTTCATGAGGGCGGGTCGGCCATAGCTTATCCAGGTAGGGTCGTAAAAGGCGCTAGGACGATCTGTCCAACGTAACGTACCGAGGCGTACTGGATTCGCGCCAGTGTTGCTCCATGTCGCGTTGCCTATGTTCTTGACGGTTATGCCAACGTAGGCACGTTGACCTGGCACTAAGTTACCCAAACCGATGGGCGAGGTCTTGGCGTCATCTGAGTAAGCGTATTGTGAGCTAAGTTGCCACGAATAATCTGGAGTAACGGTAGGCCCGAACCAATCGCTCCAAATTCGCCAGAAGTTGCGGTTACCGTAGGCACTACAGCCGTCGCCGGTTCCGTACAGGTTATTCAGAGCTGCTTGGTTAGGCTGGTACGGCGTGTAATTGTACAGCCCGGCGGTTGCGAAAGTACTGATGTAGACGTTGCTGGCGCCGCACCCGGTGTTAGGATTGTAGTAAATGCTGTTGTTCTGGTTCGGCTTGTAGCGGTAGTTGGCCGGGTTATCCTTGTACAGCTTGAACTGACGGGCGGCGTTGGTCATTTGGTTGTAAAAGCCTTCGTAAGCCGGGTCACAGGGCGCGGTGTCCGGGCAGCCGTAGCCCATGGCGTTGCGGTACTGCGATTGCAGCGGCCAGTTGTCGCTAAGCAGCGGACCAGGGGACTCCTTTTGCAGCGTTACTAAAAGTGTCTTGGGGCTGATTCCGTAGGTGTCGGCGGCGTTCTTAATGATTTGCGCCGCACTCCAAGATCCGGCCGGGATGCTGCCGGAGTAGTTGTTGACTACCGCGTCTGAACGAGGAACTTGGTAATAGTCCTTTAAACAGATATACGGTGGTCCAGGCCAGCCGCGACTGGCTGCATATTGGGCGTGGGTCATTCCTGGAGCGCCCATATCGGCGGCCGATTGAGTGCCCTGGGTGTCACAAGTCGGCACCCTGGCGTTCAAAAAGTTCTGAATGTCTGCAAGCGACATCGACGCATTATCGTAGAATAGCCCGTCGTCAATGATGCGTCCGGCTCGCCAATCGGCACCGGTCACAGCATTGGCATCGTTGACACCGAAAATGGTCGCCGAGCTAACGGCGCCGATGAGTAAGAAGATTGCGATTAGGAATGATTTCATTGCACGTTGATTGCCTTGGTGGCGGTTACTTGAGCGTTTGAGCTGTAATAGCGAACTGTAAGTGTCCATTCACCAAGCGGATTGAAGTTCACTTCAGGGATACTATCGCTACATTCTTGGCCACTTGCTTTTGTGGTGCTGGTTACTGGCTTTGCGTTTGGTGCCGTAAACTGGGCGCTGCAGGTGCCGTCGCCATCGATTCCGTCAAAGTTAGCAGCGTAACTGACTTCACCGTTCGATTGTTTGAGCGAACTGATTGTAAGCGATGCCTCCGGCTTTACGGGAACTTCGGCGGTCGACTTGTTGGGGTCAACGCCAGACGAAGCGTCTGCAGATGGAATATTTTCCTTATTCTGGGGGTTTTGGGTGTCGGAAGAATTAGCTTTTTCGCGAGCCTTGCTGGCCGAATCGTCAGGGCGAGTAGCTATAAAATATGCCGCGGCTCCGGCTGCCACAAGAAGTACTCCGATGACCGAAAGAACGATAGCTTTTTTATGTGATTTTTTTTGTATTTTCATTACAATGACCTATTTATTAAACATTACCATAATTCGCCCCACAGGTCTACCTTTGGAGCAGGTGAGTCGACGTCGAATAAACAATGTTTCGTCAGAGTCTTTGGCGAAGGCGCACGCGTCAGTGCGGAGCAGGAGTGCATGGTATAGTTTAAGTAGAATGCTAGGTGCCTATAACCGCTTGAACGACATGGCGAGGAATATCATGAAGAGCGATAAGCTCTTCGTTTATATCGTCGGTATCGCCGTCGTGCAGGGACTGCTTTACGCCCTGCTGATTCAGCCAGGACTATTCGACGAAGTTCGGCATATTCAGTTTATCCAATTCTACGCCGATCATCTTGCTCCTTTTGTCTCGTCGCAGAGTCCGCAGCAAGATTATCTGGGGCAAGTTTCTCGAGAACCATCCTACCTGTACTACTACCTTATGAGTTTCGTGTATCGGTTCGTCGATTTATTCACGCATGACATCTTTGCCCAGGTCTTAGTTTTGCGCCTTACGAGTATCGCCTGTTTTGTCGGCAGCCTATTCATTTTGCGCAAATTGCTAAACGCATTGGGCTTCTCGGTAGGGATTATCAATGCGACCCTGCTTAGTTTCGTGCTTGTACCGGTCGCCGCTTCGCTTATCGGGGTAGTGAGTTACGATGTCGGGGTGCTTCCTCTAACCCTGTTAATAATTTACTTTACGATTAAGATTCTTAAGTCTAAAACCATAAGTTTAAAATATGTTGCAATCGTCTACGGATTGATTTGCTTGGCTTCCGTAATCAAATTCACCTCACTTCCGGTCTCGCTCGTTTGCTCGGTAGCAATCGTCGTGCACATCGCGCGCCTCTATTGGCATAAGCCAAAAATGCTACTTAAGTCAGCCCGCACCGAAGCGGGGCGGTACTCGAAACTGGCTGTAGCAGGCGCGTTGGTTTTGCTAACGGTAGGAACATTACTTTTCGTTGAGCGGCCGGTGCAAAACATTCTGGCATATAAAAGTCTGTCACCGACCTGTCTAGATACGATCAAATCAGCCAATGCGGCGGAGCGGTGCGAAACGAATTACGTGTATAAGCGAAACGCGGATTTCCTGCGCGAAAAGCCTGCATCGTTCCGGCCGGGATCGCTGGTTGATTTCACGCTCTCGCCGTGGGTGTCAGGCATGACCAATACGTCAGTTCAACAGTATCCTGACAAGCCTCCGACGAACTTGCTTCAGTATGCCGCGTATGCAGTTGTGCTTGGAGGAGTCGTTGTTATCCTATTAGCATATCGTGACCTTGCCCGGAGGTATAAACTCGTGCCTATCTTGGTGGCTATAATAGCGATCTATGCATTCTCGGTGCTGTATTCGAATTACCAGGGATTCGCTTATCTTGGAAAACCGGTGGCCATATCGGCACGCTACCTCATACCAGTATTACCACTGTTCATCGTCCTGATCTTGGCATCGCTTAATTACCTGGTTCCGACCCTTAAGAAACATCTGGCCATCATTCTTATCGGCGTACTACTGCTTGTTTCGCAGGGGGCCGGGTTTGTTACCCATTTCGCGTCGACCGAAAAGCCTGACTACTGGCCGAACGACATAAGTAGGGGCGTCGGCGACAATCTTAGTAGCGCGCTAAGGAGTGTTACGCTAGGTCTATGAAGATTTTGTTCTTGGCGCGCCGTTTTCCACCATCGGTCGGAGGAATGGAGCGCTTTGCCTATGATTTATCCGGTGCATTGAAAGCGAGCGCGCGCCTTCAGATGATTACCTGGGGCGGTTCGAACATGTGGCTACCAGTCGTGTTGCCATGGTTTTTCGTGCGGGCCAGCTGGAAATTACTTACTGATAGGCAGATCGATATCATTCACATGCAAGACGCCGTGCAGGCGCCGATAGGCTGGCTGCTAAGCAGGCTGTTCCGTCGGCCATATGTGGTTATCGTTCATGGGCTTGATATAACCTACGGCAAGTACGGTTACCAAAACCTGATTCCGCCGTTCGTGCGCCGCGCCAGCGCGGTCATTGCAATCAGTGCCGCAGCCGAACAAGAAGCGCTGGCACGCGGCGTTAAAAAAACCAAGATTCAGACCATACCGCTAGGTATTCATGACGATTTTGGCGACAACGAACGGCCATCTACGGACGCCGTATCGAAAGCTCTTGGTATCGATGCGTCAAACCGGTTACTGCTACTTACGACTGGCCGGCTTGTCAAACGAAAAGGTGTGCGCTGGTTCATAGCCAACGTGCTACCGGAAATAGTAAAAGAGCACCCTGAGGTCTTGTACGTCGTTGTCGGTGAAGGCGGCGAAAGGGAGGCGATCGAATCTGCTATTGCCAATAACGGACTAGAAGACCACGTTAAGCTCATGGGCCGGGTATCGGACGATGCGCGCTCGCTACTGTACCACACCGCGGATATATTCGTTATGCCGAATATCGTCGTTCCGAACGATATCGAAGGCTTTGGTATCGTTGTCCAAGAGGCGGCCAGTGCTGGACTTCCAGTGGTAGCTAGTGACCTTCAGGGCATAAAAGATGCGCTGACGAACGGCAAGAACGGCATTCTGGTGCAGACCGAAGACGGCGATGCATTCAAGTCCGAGATTTCCAGGCTCATTGAAAATCCTGCGAAGCGCCGCGAATTCGGAAAGGATGCACGCGCATATACGCTTCGTGAGTACGGCTGGGACCGCATAGCGGACGAGTACGCAAAGGTATACGAAAAGCTACGGGGCTAAATGCTCTTACGCAGCCGCGCCCGCATGCCAAACGCAATCAACAGCACGAACATGACCAGCAAAAAGACGACGTAGAACGCCCGATCAATGACACTGGCGCCGATTATACTGTCGGTCGGAATGCCATGCAGTTGCTGGCTGAGCAGCAAGAACGATTCCCTGAATCCTATGGCGCCCGGGGTAAGCGATACGAACAAAGCCAGGTTTGCCGCGGCCGTGTAAACGATCGTCTGCCAAATGGTGACTGACGGGTCGACATGATTAAGTTCAATGAAGTACGCCGTCGCCGTCGCAGCCGACAGAAGAAGCGCACCCAGCCCGATATAAAACACATTGATGTCAGCCAAGCTGATGTTCTTTAGAGCGTTCGCAACTCGTGGCAAGCGCAGAAGTACCAGGCTGCCGACTAGCCCGGCAGCAGCGATTATAAGCAGCAAGGCCGGAATCAGGTTCGGGCTGGCGCTAAGTAAAATCGCTCCGGCAATCACTAACCCGTTAATAAGGGCGAAAAAGCCGTAAAATATGACCGTCACGTACAGAAACCGCTTAACGGTAACGCCATGTTTTGTCTTCAGGTAAGCCGCCCTGAAGCCTGGCCCGCTTTGGAGGGGCCCAAAGAAGTTGACGACCGACGAATAGCCGGTAAGCGCGATGTTTTCAAAAAATCCGACCGGTTTTTTGATAAGCCGGAGCGAAGCGAACAGCACGAAGGCGTTAGCGATGACCGTACCGATATAGGCAAGCGTCAGAAGAAGCAGCGTCAATGGGCTTAGCCGCGAAATCGACTTGATGGTTTCGGGATGTGAAATTAGATAATAGACGAACAGGCCGATCGTCAGTCCGACAATCAAGATAACAAGGAGTAGGCGGACCTGCTTGTTACGAAACAGCCGGCGGGCTTTTTCCATACTATTTGTACTGGATCTCTTTTAGTCGTTCGAGCTGGTCTTCTAGCAGAATACGGTTGGTCTTTTGTAGGTCGGCAATCACGAGTAGAGCGAACGAAAGCAGCGAACCTACTAGCATGGCCGATCCAAAAATCAACGACTGCAAGTGGCCCTGGCCTTCGCCGATCGCTGCGAATATCAAAAAACGCACGAAGGGTATTAAGCCTAGTACGAGCAAGGTGACGCCGAGACTTACGAAGATGACGTGCGGCCGGAACATGACGAAGCTGCGAAGGATAGCTTGACCGGACTTGAACATGTGCTGCCAGATGTTCTTGAACAACCGTGATTCACGCGTCTTGGCATTAGTTTCAATCGGAACGCTGACGATTGCTAAGCGTTTGTTGCCGGCTTGAATGATGGTCTCCATGCAGTAGCTGAACTGCGTCACGATATTGATTCGGATAAGTGACTGGCGTGAATATGCCCTAAAACCGCTGGCGGCGTCGGGCAGGTCGGTACCGGCTGCCTTGTTGACGACCCAGCTGCCAAAGCGCTGCATCAGCTTCTTGAAGCCAGAGAAATGGGCGATTTTCGAGGTTTGGCGGTCACCGATAACGATGTCGGCTTTGCCGTCGATAATCGGCTTTACAAGGTCGGCAATACGATCCTGCGGGTACTGATTGTCGCCGTCGGTGTTAACCACTATGTCGGCGCCGTGGCGCAGCGCATAGTCGACACCGTCGCGGAAACTGCGGGCGAGGCCCATATTACGGCGGTGGTGCACGAAGTGCTTGACGCCAAGTTTCTTGGCAATTTCGACGGTTTTATCGCTTGAGCCGTCGTCAATTATTAGCCATTCGACTTCGTCGACATACGGCAGTTTTTTCGGCATCTTTTCAAAAACGAGCGGTAATGTCGTTTCTTCGTTGAGGCAGGGGACTTGAATAAATACTTTCACGGGGTTCCTTTACACGGTTAGTACCCATTACTATATACCAACGGGGGTTATCAGAGAAGTCACTCCATTGACTTTTTTGCCAAAATGAGCTATAATTAACTCTATGTCACAGCGATACGAATCGTTCCCGACCACCCCGCTTCCTGAAGAGAAGATTGATGACCTTGGTCATATCATCCGGGCCGGCGCGGCGAGTGAGACTAGCGCTGACTATAATCCTCAAATCGACGTTTTTAGCCGTTTGAAAGAAGGCGACCGGGCGCAGATTTATCAGATGTGGGCGATTGATAAGTTCGCTTCTAATCCTATAGCGTTCGATGCCTTGAAGGCTTTTGGTCTGGCTGGCGATGGTGCGACCGAAAAAGAAAAATGGACGCAGTTGCTTGAACATATATCAGGGGTAACGGCGATTGCCGACCACCTTGAGAACCTGCTTGAAAAGTACGGCGTAGCTAAGGTCGACAAAAGCAAGCTTGAAGCTGCTACTCTTTTCGACAGCCTGCAAAAACCGTATGCGGTCGAAGCCGGGATTGAGCTTCGTGATGAATCACCGCTCCGCACGGCAACCTTAGTGCACGACATTGAAAAACCGGCCGAGCTCGCGGCGGCGAAAGAAATGGTAGCCGACGCTGCTGGCGGATTGGAAAACAGCCTGGATAACCCAGTGCTACGCGAAGGCCGCCTATGGCAATACCTGCATGAACACGGCGAAAGTGACGACGTCATTCTCGCTGCCCAGAACACCGGGCGATCAGACCGGTTTTACAGTAGCGATGCCACCTACGAAGCGGTCGTCGATAACGCGGTGAAGAGTGGCTCTATTCACGAGTCCGAAAAAGGCGATTTCTTGGAATCCCTGCTTAAAAAAGCGTCATTCCAGCGCGACGCTTTGGGTGAGCTCCTACATGAACCATCAGAAGTAATTGATGCCATGACCCCAGATGAGCGACGCCGGGCGAGTATCGAAGCCAAAGGAATGCTAGCTGCATTGGTTGGCTTTTCTGACGCCATGGCGGCTCAGTTCAAGCTGCAGGGACTGAGTGAAGCCAGCATTGACGGCATGACGAAATACTATTTGTCACGGAAGAAAGACCCGGAATCGGTCGCATTCTTTGGCGAGGACTGGCCTGAGTATTACAAAGCGGTCCGCCGTTATTTGATTAACCAAGTCCCCGAGCCTCACCGCGATGCTTTCGCGGCCGAGCTTGATAGTCTGACGCACGAGCAAGTCTTTAACGAGACCGTTCTGCCAGAGGTGCTTGGAACTCATGCGATGCAAGAGTCTGGCGAATCAACTGCCTACGACAAACTCAAATACAAGATGGAACTCATCGGTTCGTGGACAAAATCAAAGAATGCCGATTCGACGAAGAACGAAGATGTCACCATCGCCACGAACGAGGTACTTGTGCTAGCTGACGGCGCGACCGACAAGACTGGTATTACTTACCCATCGGGAAAGTCCGGAGGTCGGGAACTGGCTGATATCGCGTCAGAGGTAGCCGCTCGCTCCGATAAGTCCGGTTATGAGCTGGCTGATGAAATCACTAAGGCCGTTCAGGCATTTTATGAAGTGAATAATCCCGATGCGCTAAATGACCCAAGCAAACGGGCTGCCACGACGCTTGTAGTCGCTAAGGTGCAAGGCGACAAGACGCGCCTAACTCAGGTTGGCGACAGCAACATCCGCATTACGTTCAAAGATGGAACGCGTCAGGTATTTACCAATGACAAGCTGATTGACGAAGAAAACGCGCGCATGCGTTCTCAACACATTCAGAGCGAACTGCACCGGTTCAATGAAGAACGTGGCCGCGAACCGAGCGAAGAAGAGCGGAGCGCTATCGTTGCGGGCGGACGCGGCGTCATACAGCAGCGCCTGAACGAACAGTATAAGATGCAAAACAATGCCGATGACCGAGCGTACGGCTATGGCACGATTGACGGCATGACGATTCCGCGTGAATTTACCGACGGTTCACCGACCTACTTCGTGAAGGAGTATGTCTTCGATAGCGAATCTATCGACACTATAGAGTTAGTCAGCGACGGCTTTTACGGCGCGTTCCCTGACACGGCTTCGCAGGCTGAATACGCCGCATTACATGAGCGTCTTCACTCCGAAGACCCAGACAAATATCTGACCTACCTTTCGACCAAGCCGAATGATGACGCGGCTGTCCTGATTGCCCGCCTGATTTAATAACTTAAGTCGTATGACCGACACCGACGTAGGTTAGGCCGGCGGTCGATGCTTCAACCGAGCTGTATTGATTGACGGCATCAAACAAAATCTTGCCTTTCATTAAGCGGGCGAAGTCGTGCGCGTCGAAGCCTAGTATCTCGTCCCATTCGGTCGTAATCACGACGGCGTCGGCGTTTTCGGCTGCTTTTTCAATCGTCTTTACTTGGCCGATACCGTCGCGTAGGTCGGGCGCGGCTTCTTCGTGGGCCTGCGGGTCGTAAGTAATGACCTGCGCACCGGCGGCTACCAACTTGTTCGCGACCGCCACGCCGGGCGATCTTCGGACATCGCTTGTACCGGCTTTGAAAGCCAGGCCAAGGACTGCAACTTTTTTACCGGTCAGCGGTTCGCCAAGAGTGTCTTGCAACTTGTCGACGACATAGCCTGGCATGGATTCGTTGACCGATTGGGCGGCATGCATGATTTCAAGGTCAACGCCGTAATCCAGCCCGCTGGCGATCAATCCGCTGACGTCCTTGGGGAAGCAGCCACCCCCGTAGCCGCGACCGGCATTAAGAAAAGCCCGACCGATTCGGTTGTCGGCACCGACGGCGTCCATGACTTCTACTACGTCGGCATCGGCTTTGTCGGCCAGCAAGGCGATTGAGTTGGCGAACGAAATCTTAAGCGCCAAAAAGGCGTTGGACGTCACCTTAATCAGTTCGGCGCTGTTAAGCGTGGTCGCGATGTACTGGTCGCCACGTGCGCCGATTCGCACCCGGGCGATATGCGCTATATGGTCGCGAAACTTTTCGAGGTCCATGTAAATCTCAAGCACACGGTTGACGGCCGCTTTGTTGCGTCCACCGGCAACTACGCGGTCAAAGAAAAGCGTGTCGTACAGCGCCGTACCTTCGCGAAGGAACTCTGGGTTTGACACGTAATCCAGCTCGGCCTTCGCTTCTTTGAACCTTGATTCGATACGGGTGCCTGTACCAACCGGTACAGTGCTTTTTTGAACGTAAACGGTGCCAGGCCTAGCGTGCCGTGCGGTTTCTTCGGCCGCCGCGAACACGTAGGTCAGGTTAGAACTGCCGTCAGGATTGTCGGGCGTGCCGACGCACGAAAAGACGACCGAACTTTCGGGCACGCTTTTTTTGTACGAATCAGTCGGAACAAGCGTTCCCATGTCGAGCGCTGTCCGAATGACTTCGTCTAGTCCTTCTTCGAAAAAGAATGACCGGCCGGTCTTGATTACGTCCAGGCGCTCCTTGTTCGGTTCGATTACGTAGACTTTATAGCCGGCGTGGGCAAGCAGGGCGGCGGTCGTCAATCCGACATATCCGGCACCAAGTACGGTAAGAGTTGTAGGTTGCATACTATGTATTATAGGTTATCGTCGTAAAGCGAATGATATAATTATGAAATGATTACCGTTATTATCGCAGGCGGCTCAGGGACTCGTCTTTGGCCACTCTCAACTTCAAGCAATCCGAAACAACTTCTTCGTCTAACGACCGAAAAGACCATGGTGCAAAGTACGTACGAACGGGTAAGCCCTATGTCCGAGGCTGTCTACGTGGTACCTGACATTTCACACGCCGCTGCCCTTAAGGCGCAACTACCAGAGCTGGGCGAAGACAATTTCGTGGTTGAACCCGGCCGGCGCGGTACGGCCAGCTGTATCGTTGCGGCACTCGCCCATGTCGTTAAACGTCACGGTCTTGATACACCAATCGCGTTCGTGCACGCCGACCACCACATCCGCGACAACGAAGGCTACAAAGAATCGTTCGATGTCGCCGCGGCATACGCGGTCAAGTACGAGCGGGTCACGCTTATCGGCATTGAACCGACCTACCCGGCAATCGGGTTCGGTTACATTGAAAAAGGTGATGTCGTCGAGCAAGGCCACCTGTGGAAGGTAAAGCAGTTCAAAGAAAAGCCTGACTTTGAAACCGCCAAGCAGTTCATGGCAAGCGGTCGGTTCGTTTGGAACTGTGGCTACTTCGTTGGTACGGGCAAGAGCTTTTTGGATGAGTTTAAAAAGTGCAATCCTCAGCGTGTCGCCGACTATGAAGCGCTTGTCGCGGCCTCGACGCCGGAAGAATACGAGACGGCCTACCTTGCCAGCGAGAACGATGCAATTGACTACGCGCTGATGGAACGGTCAGACAACTTGCAGGTCATTCCGGCATCATTCGACTGGCGCGACGTCGGCAACTTCAACGACGTCCACGAAGCCAACGAGCTTGACGAAAAGAATAACTACGAATCTGGTGACAACATTCACACGGTTGAAATAGAGAACTCATACATCCGTAACGAAGAAAACGACAAGCCTATCGCCGTGATCGGTCTGTCGAACGTCGTCGTGGTGAATACCAAAGACGGCATTCTGGTCGCCCGAAAAGACGTCAGTCATAAGGTTGGCGACATCGCCAAGAAAATCCAGGCCTAAGCGTTATGTGCGGTATCGTCGGCTATGTCGGTGACCGTGAAGCCCAGGACATACTGCTCGGCGGGCTACGTAGGCTTGAGTACCGTGGGTATGATTCGGCCGGCATTGTTACGATAGATGCAAAGGGCACTCCGTCGCTGTTTCGCGCCAAGGGCAAGGTCGCCGAACTTGATAAGGCTCTAACCGATACGTCTGACAAAATCGGCATCGGACACACACGTTGGGCGACCCACGGTGAACCGTCCGAAGCCAATGCGCACCCGCAGCATGTCGGTGACGTGTACGTGGTACATAACGGTATCATTGAAAACTACAAAGAATTAAAAGCCGGGCTGTCGGATTACGAATTCAAAAGCGAAACCGACACCGAAGTCCTGGCCGCACTTATAGACAGCCTGTACAAACGACAAGACGTCAAGCTGGAAAACGCCGTTACGCAGGCGCTAAAGCTGGTGCGCGGCGCCTACGGAATCGCGGTCGTATCGCCTCGTGAACCAGACGTAATAGTCGCGGCTCGCCTAGGTAGTCCGCTGATCATCGGCGTGGCCGACAGTGAGACCTTGATAGCAAGCGACGCGTCGGCCTTGGTCGGTCATACCGATAAAGCGATTTATTTGAACGACGGCGAGATTGCCGTGTGTACCGCCGGCGACGTACGACTGCTCGACCTTGCGTCAGAACCGGTATCAGCTAAGGTAGAAACGATTGAAATTGATTTGCAGTCGATGCAAAAGGGCGGATTTGACCATTATCTGATGAAAGAAATCTTTGATCAGCCCGACAGCCTGCGGGCAACGCTGAACGGCCGGGTCATAAAAGACCAAGACCTGCTGCGACTGGGCGGCTTGAACATGAGCGACGAAGAACTGCGTAGGGTAAAGAACATATTCATCGTCGCTTGCGGTACGGCGTCGTATGCCGGACAGCTGGCGTCGTATTACATTGAGCGGTTCACGGATGACGTTACGATTCGGGTTGAAGTTGCATCCGAGCTTCGTTACCGATCGTTCAATGTGCCTGAAGATTCAATCGCTATATTCGTGTCGCAGTCCGGCGAAACGGCCGACACATTGGCGTGCCTTAAAGAAATGAAGCGCCGCGGCGTACGCTGCCTGGGCGTAGTCAACGCGGTCGGCTCAAGCATTGCCCGCGAAGTCGACGGCGGCGTTTATGTTCACGCCGGTGCCGAAGTATCCGTAGCCAGCACCAAGGCCTTCACGTCACAAGTTGCGGCGCTGCTGCTTATAGGGTTGGTCATGGCTCAGACTAAAGGGCTCGACCAAAAAACACTTCATGAATATATAGTCGAGCTTGACAGCCTGCCAGCCGAAATTACCCGCACGCTCGAAGCCAAGAACGACGAAGCCAAAGAGCTTGCGGCTATATACAGCCACTACGAACACGCGTTTTACATCGGGCGTGATACGACATTCCCGGTCGCGCTTGAGGGCGCTTTGAAATTGAAGGAAACAAGTTACATTCATGTCGAAGGGCAGCCGGCCGGCGAGCTTAAACACGGCTCGATTGCCCTTATCGACGACCGATTCTTTGTCGTAGCGTTCGTCGACGACAACTGGCTGGTTGAAAAGAGTCTAAGCAACGTGATTGAAGTCCAGGCTCGCGGCGGACACATAATTACCGTGACCAACAGCGACCGACCGATTGATACCGAAGCGGTAATAAAAATCGACACGTCGCTCAAACTGCTAGCACCGCTGCTATTCAATGTCGTATCACAGCTGTTCGCCTACCATACGGCAGTCGCGCGCGGCAACGACGTTGACCAACCGCGCAACCTGGCCAAGAGCGTTACTGTTGAGTAATCTTTGATATACTAAGCGAAGTACAAAACGCTTTGTGGGCAAGCAGAAAATAGGGGAGTCGTGCAGAAGATACTTGCTCTGGAAAGCTTACGGGGACTTGCGGCGCTTATCGTGGTTTTTAGTCATATTGCCGCCGCATTTTATCCTGCACTTGCTCTTGGGGGTTCAATTGCAGTATCCCATTCAAAATTTGAATCAATCATATTGACGACTCCGCTTGGCGCGATAGTAAACGGCCATGTCGCTGTCATCATATTTTTTATACTTAGTGGATTCGTATTATCTTACGGGTATTTTACGCGCTCAGTTGACTTAGTAAGCGCTGCGGTTAAACGATATTTCAGGCTTGTTCCAATCGTATTTGCATCAATATTACTCTCCTACTTCTTGCTACGTCTGGACTTATACCAGAATGCTGAAGCCGGTGCCATTAGTGGATCAGGGTGGCTCGTGCAATTTTGGCAACAGGATACGAATATCTTAAACGCTATATGGCAAGGATTAGTTGGGACGTTCGCACAATTACCTGATCCGACTTCATTAAACCCAGTGCTTTGGACAATTTATTACGAACTGATTGGATCGCTATTGGTGTATGCGATTTTAGGATTTGTCGGTAAGGACGATCGTCGTTGGATAATATATGCCATATTCTCATTTATTTTCATCGGCACATTTTATGTTGGATTTATCATTGGTATAGCTTTGTGCGATCTGTTTGTTCACAAACCACATATGTTTCAGAAAGTGGGAAGAATGCCTAAAGGCTACAAGCTTGGGGCGTTATTTGCTGCCATGACACTCGCATCGTATCCTGCCTACGTATCCGTGTTAGGTGACCTTGGTCTTCTGCATAAGTCTCTAATTGTCGTGCCTAGTATGGACATTAATCGGAACATACTTTACGGATTAGCGGGTATTATCATCGTTATATTAATTTTGACAAGTCATAAGGTGAAATCAGTCTTTGAGTTCAAGCCGTTCGTAGTACTCGGAGGATTGTCGTACTCGCTGTATGCTACTCATCTGTTGATCTTGGGTTCGTTTGGAGCAGCAGTGTTTTTGGCTTTTAAGTCATTCTTGCCATACAATCTTGCTGTACTAGCAACCGTGCCATGCTTTCTTGTGGCTGCGATTCTTGTGGCGTATCTATTTAAGCGATATGTCGATGCACCATCAATCAAGCTAAGCAGTTCACTTATCAAACACTTAGGTCTGAGTAGCCGCTCGGGTCGTAGCGATGCGGTCGAAAAGCTTCTCTAACTTTTTGTTTGCTTAGGTCTTGTCGCTTGAGACTTAATAGCAATCGTTCTTAACTTCGTAATAAACAGACCCTTGTCGTAACGTTTGGCCTTTCGGCGAAGATCTGAGGGCTTGAAGTCGATCGTCTCGGCTCGTAGGATGGCCGCGGTGACCGCTTCGACGGTCTGGTCATTGAATAGCACGCCAGTTTCGCCGTCTTGAACGATGTCGAGTGCGCCGCCGTGACTTAAAGTTATGACGGGGGCGCCCGCAGCTAAGGCTTCGACCTGCACGATGCCGAAATCTTCTTCGGCCGGGTATATGAAGCCCTTTGCGGTATTAAGTGCCACTTCCAATGCTTGATCAGATGCGTCGCCGAATCGGTCGATGTAAAATTCGACGGTCGGACCGGCCAGATTCACGAGCCGTTCGTGTTCGCTGCCATTACCGAACACCTTGAGGGGGATACCGAGTTTAGTTGCTGCCTGAACGGCCAAGTCATGGTGCTTGTACGGAATCTGGCGACCAGATGTCACGTAGTGCTGGCCTCGTTCTTTAGCGGGCGTAAACCGCTCGGTGCTAACCGGCGGGTGGACGACCGTGCTTGGCTGGCCGTAGTAGCGGGTAATTCGTTTTTGTACTTCGGTCGAATTAGCGATAAATACATCTACATATTGCGCCGCTTCAAAATCGGCTCGCTTGAGACCAGGTATCATAAGTGGCATCATGAGCCGTACGAGCCAATTCAGCCTACCGAAGCCGGGGTCTTTTTTGTATTCGTTGTAATGGCTCCAATAGTAGCGGATTGGAGTGTGACAGTAGCAGATATGCACTTGGTCTTCGCGGGTTTTACGCACTTGCTTGGCCTCGGCGCTGCTGCTGCTGATAATGACGTCGAATTCGCTTAGGTCTAGCTGCTTGAACGCGCCGACGCGGAGCATAGGAAAGAACTTGTGCAGTTTGCGGAGCGGCTTTGGTAGCGTCTGTAGGTACGTAGTGCGGACATCGTATTTTTTGAATGCCGGCACGGTGTCCGGCGTATAAACCGATGTATAAATCGGCGCACCGGGGAAAGCTTCGGCAAGGGCGAGTACGACGTTTTCGGCGCCACCCATGTTTGTCAGCCAGTCGGCGACGATGGCGACTTTAGGCTTGCTAGCCACTAACGCGCCCCTTGTTTTCGAATCACGACGGCGATGGTCTTGAAAAGTATTTTCAGGTCGAGCCAGAAGCTCCAGTTCTGAGCATAGAACGTTTCAAGCTCAATCCGTTCGTCAAAGCTAAGTTCGCTTCGTCCCGAAACTTGCCATAACCCGGTCACGCCGGACTTTACGCTGTGAAGCAGCGCCGCCTTGCCTTCGGAAAACTCAACTTCTTGCGGCAAGATTGGGCGTGGGCCAACCAGGCTTAAGTCGCCTTTTAACACGTTGAAAATCTGAGGCAGTTCATCGAGCGACGTGATGCGAAGAAAATTACCGAACGCCGTGACACGCGGGTCGTTCTTGACCTTGTGATTGCGGCGGTATTCTTGAGCCAGGTCTTCGCGCCCCATGGCTATGAACTCATCGGCGGCATCTTTTTTGCCGTATTTGGCACTCATGCTGCGGAATTTAATTAGCCGGACCGGCTTGGAAAACTGGCTAAGACGCTTCGATACGTAAAAGACAGGTCCGGGGTTAAGAACCTTTTGCAGAATGATAAGCAGAAGGAAAAGCGGTGAGAGTATGATTACCAAAAGTAGCGAAACGATTGAGTCGAACACTCGCTTGGCTATCGCGCCCCAGCCAATGAGTGGTGTTTGCGATACGGAAATCATTGGGTAGCCCAAAAAGACGTCGACCGTATTCTTGCCGCTGTAAAATTCTGCCTCGCCGGGTATAAAACTGTAATTTATGTGATTGGTCTGAGCTGCGCTTAGAATATGTTGGTTACGATCACTTGAGTCGTAAAGGTCGGTCTGGATGATAGTAGTGATATGCAGGTGTTTGATCGAATCGAGCGCTTCGTCGGTGCTAGAAAAATGCTGAACCGTAATTTCGCTTGGCACCAGGTGCACCGGGCAATTCATGGCGACGACCCGGTAACCGCTTTTTTTGGTTTCGGCTAACTCTCGGGCAATGTCTTTGGTAGCAGCTGAATTACCAATGATTAGTACGCGGCTTGTGCCTCGGCCAATACGGAACATTAGGCTGCGAAGAGCGCGCATGGCTTCGCGTTCGAACACGAGTAGGACGAACGAACCGACAAAAGCGTAGGCAGCGACAAGCCGGGCCGGGAAGACATGTTCGTCAGAGACGTATTCGTACCCGATAATCAGCAAGATACCTATGAGCGAACCTACGGCAATCTTAGCCCACTCAACCAGTCTACGGTTGTATGTCGTCGAGGAATAGAGCCCGAGTGAAGCATAGGTAGCGATCCAAAACGGCACGATGGCAAGAAAGGTCAGAGCGTACGTTTGAGCGTAAACCGGCACAAGCAGCGGCCGGGGGTCGTTTTGGACACGCAGTATGTATGCAACCGAAAAGGCGAGCATCAGTGCCAGGACATCCGCTAGGAGCAGAAGAAGACTATAGAATTTGGCGTTTCGGCTAGGCATGACGTTACCTAAAAGTATAGCATTTTCAGCTATACTAATGGGCAGACATGAAACTAAGGCTGACGAGCATTTACGAGTGGGGGCTGCTGGCCGTTCTTTTGCTTATTGTTATCCACGCACCGCTTGCCGTCGGGTTCGGCAGTTTATTCCCCGACTACGCGACCCCAATAAAAGCCTGGAAAGAGATTATACTCGGACTACTCGGACTCGTAGCCATAGTACTTATACATCGCCGTAACTTATGGCGAACCGTTCTTTACGACAAAGTCCTGCTGCTTTGTCTGCTATTCGTCGACCTACACTTACTGCTGGCGTTGATGGGACTGGACGACACTAGTCCGGTCGTCGCCGGCCTGATGATCGACCTGCGGTTCATCGTGATGTTCATGCTTATGTACGTATTGGTGTTAATCCGTCCCGATTCGTTTGGGCGAATCATCCGGGTTATCGCAGCCGGCGCGGTCGTCGTAATAGGGTTTGGTCTGCTGCAAATCACGGTGCTACCCGACAACGTACTAAGTCGGCTGGGCTACTCCAGCGACACTATTACGCCGTACACCACCATAGATCGTAACCCTGACTTCGTGCGAATCAACAGTACGCTCCGAGGTCCGAATCCACTAGGGGCTTTAATGGTAATTTACATCGCGCTCGTAGTGGCATATATGTTACGACGGGGGCCTGCGGCCGCTATAAGGCGACGCGTTGCTGCTTGGGCAACGATGATCGGTTCAGTCGCGATTCTATTCGCCAGCTTTTCACGTAGTGCTTACGCCGGCGCTGTAGCGGCCGTGCTAGCGGCGGGACTGGCCGCCAAGCGTCTGAGTAGGCGAATGGTGGTCGTAGGCGCGGCTTTGGTTGCTATTATTGGAATCGGTTCGTTCTACCTGTCATCGACCGACTGGTTCTCTAACGTGGTACTTCATGAAGATCCGGAATCAACGGTGACCGCTAAGTCGAACGCCGGTCATATTGAGTCACTGGTCGACGGCGCCCGTCGTATGGCGGCGCAGCCAATCGGCGCCGGGATCGGCTCTACGGGCTCAGCGTCGCTTTACGATGGTAGCCCGGCGAACGATGTCGTGATAGAGAATTATTACTTGTTTGTGGCTCACGAAGCCGGCTGGCTTGGACTTACTCTGTTCCTGATGATTTTAGGCTACGTGTTTTGGCTTTTGTGGCATCGACGCTCAAGTTGGATCTTGCTCGGAGTACTAGCAAGCGGTGTCGGACTTAGCTTGATCGGATTGCTGCTTCCGGTCTGGGCAGACGAAACGGTGGCACTTACATGGTGGGGACTTGCCGGGGCGGCTATAGCGGCACCAAGCGGTATAATGGGGGCTAGGTATGCAACAAAATCGCGCCAGCAAAAAACAGCAAGAACTGCTTAGTTTCGTCGACGGGTTCATAAAAGGTAACGGGTACGGCCCAAGTTACCGTGAAATCATGCGAGCGCTCGGCTACAGGTCGGTATCAACAGTCGCGATCCATATCGACAATCTTATTGCGAAAGGCTATTTGGCACGTCGCGATAATTCTGCTCGTTCGCTTGAGGTCGTTACTATGCGTCAGGAAGGTGCTGAAGCCTCATTAAGCGAGACGGCAAAGCCTGACATTGAGACCGAACTAACCGTGCGGATTGAACAGGCGGATCTGACTACCGAACAAAAAGAGCAAGTCGCACAGGCCCTTGAGCTGCTTGGGTTTGATATGCCGGCTGCCGCGGTACGAACGAAGGACACTCATGCGTAACAGGTTCAACAGAATAAAACGATGGGCCAACCGCAACCGAACGCCGCTTCTTCGGGTTGGGGGAGGAGTACTTGCGCTATTACTTGTAATCCAAATCTTTTACCCTGGCGACAAAATGCCTTTGTTTGCCCACGTCGACGGCGTCGACGTTAGCGGCTGGAACAAAAAAGATGCCGCAAAACGGCTTGATAAACTGGCTGCCGAACAGCCGGTTAGGGTAGTGCTTGGCGCAAGCAGTGACCGGGTAGACAGTCCGAAGCCAGGCGACATTGGGCTAAGCGTATCGCACCAGGCGCGCATAAACGCGGCCGACTATCCATGGTATTTCCGTATCATTCCGACTTCGCTGCTATGGTTCGGACCGCTACAAACGGAAACTGCGCCTAAATATACGATCGATAACGATAAGGTAAAGGCGTACGTAACCGCCAAGCTTGGCGCTGACTGCAAGATTCCTCCCGTTGATGCCACACTTAAAGCCGGATCGGAAGGTCTTTCTGTCGTTCATGCCAAGTCGGGCGGCACATGCCAAATGGATCAAGCAGTGGCCGCACTATCGTCTCCTAGGCCGCTTGCGAACAAGCCTGCGACGGTCCGCATAGCGGTCAACGTGATCGCTCCGAACGTCGGTGATAACGAGGCCAAAAAGCTGGCCGATAAATTAAATAAGGCGACAGAGAGCGGCGTAGGCATTAGTGTCGCCGGCAAGACGCGTACAATCGAGCAAAAGGAAGTCCTGTCGTGGCTGACCTTCAAAACGGTGGGGAACAGCTTGGCATTCGAAATTGATTCTGCCAAGACAGCACCGTACTTCACGAAACACATCACCCCATCGGTAGCGAAACCGGCCGGGGTAACCAAAGTGTCGACATTCGATTTTACCGAAACTTCCCGGAACGAAGGCGCTACCGGTCAAACGTTGGCTCTCGACAAGACGCTTGCCGACATTACCGAAGTCCTGAACGGCAAAAAAAAGACCGCCACCGCCATTGTCGTGACTGTCGCTCCCCGTGTTCAATATAGCCGCTCATACAGCAAGACTAGCACTGGAATCGCGGCGCTGATCAAGCACTACGATGACGATAACGCAGGCGTGTTCGGTGTGACGTTCGCCGAACTTGGCGGCCAGGGACTAAATGCCCAATATAACGGTTCACGCCAGTTCGTCACGGCAAGTACCTACAAGTTGTTCGTCGCGTTCAGTACGCTCAAGCGTGTTGACGCCGGGCAAATGAAATGGAGTGACGCTAACATCGCCAGTGGCCGCAGCTTATCGACCTGCTTTGACGACATGATCGTAAAAAGTGACAATGCCTGCGCTGAGGCTCTCATTAAAAAAATTGGCGCGAACAACCTGAACGCAGACATTAAATCTATCGGGCTTGGCAGCACCGCTTTTCGCGCCGACAACAACCTGACGACATCGAATGACCTTGCGACTTATCTGACTAAGCTCGAAAGAGGACAGCTCCCACTTAAACCCGAAAGCCGTGAACGCTTGCTTGGCGCCATGAAACGCAACGTCTACCGACAAGGAGTCCCATCCGGAGCTTCCGGGCAGACTGCAGACAAAGTCGGATTTTTATGGGGACTTTTGCACGACGCTGCAATCGTTTATTCGCCAAAAGGAACATACGTCCTGGCAGTCATGACCGACGGGTCAAGCTGGGCGAACATTGCCGACCTGACACGCAAAATAGAAGCCCTGCGCTAATCTTGACGACCCCTTAGACGGACGGTATACTAACAAACTAGGTATTCCGGCGTAGCTCAGTGGTAGAGCGGGTCGCTGTTAACGATTAGGTCGCTGGTTCGAGCCCAGCCGCCGGAGCCATGAAAAAACGTGAAGATCATCTGACCTTCACGTTTTTTCTATTCTCGCGTGTGGCACGACCAGCGACACAGTTTCTTGCCACACAAGCTCAGTACCGGAGGGCTCCACCTGGGCTAGTACAACAAAAACTTAATCACATTTCTGGAAAGCGGCAAGGTGATTGTATGAAGCATCGCGCAGGTTCGTAAACACCGCTACCATATCTTGGTAGTCCTGTACGGCAGGCAAAACAGTATCATTGTACAAAGCTATGTCGGCTTGTTCTATGCTGACTCCTTGGGTTCAAGCTGCCTTTAGCGTGCTTGGTACGGTAACCTGTGTCGTGTCTGCCGGGATATTAAGGCCGTACTTATCAAACAATGCCTTTATTGAACTAACATGTTGCTCCTCCGAGCGAACAATCATGCTAAACGGACGAACAGAACCAAACTTGTCTATAACAGCTTGGTAGGCGTCTCTGGCGGGGCATATTCGTCGGCAATCGCACTAGCCATGACTGACTGGACATCCGCGGACAAACTGGCTACCGGATATGTGATAGATTCGTCTTTTAAACACTCGTCTGCCACGCACGTTCTTTTTGTATCTTTAACCTGCTGTTGATTCTGATCCTGTTTGGCAGTAAGGTCGTTGCTACTTCTATCGGCAAGGTAATAAATACCTAGGCCTGCTAAGACAAACAAAACGACGCCTAGGACGATAAGCTTTATGTTCATAAGATTCTCCTTTACACTTACAAATCAATAATATATCTAAGATTCACGGTGTGCAGTGATGTGCCGCACACATCATAACTTGAATGATGACAGAACCGGATTGCTACGCCTTCTACCTTACGGATGCAAAGCATTAACGTTACAATTGTACGTACATGATTTGGTACAAAGAAAGCACTGAGCAACTCTATGAAATATTAGAAACTTCCGAAAATGGGCTCACAAAGGCCGAAGCATCTGAGCGTATAAAAAAATATGGCGAAAACCTACTCGCCATTAAAAAGGACTCCTTTTGGCGTGTTCTAACAGAACCGTTCAGAAGTGTTTTCGTGGGGGTGCTCGCCGCCGCTGCAATCATCAGTCTTCTGAGTCATGAGCCGCTAGACGCAGCTATTATTGGGGTGATAATAGCTGTCAATTCCTGCATTTACTACTCGCAGCAATACGCGACCTCAAGGGTATTAAGGAGCTTAAAAAAACACAGTATCCAACAAGCTAGCGTTATTAGAGATAACGTTGAGCTCTCGATTTCTTCAGCAAATCTCGTGCCAGGGGATCTTATAGTTTTGAGTGAAGGCCAGCGCATACCAGCAGATGCGCGCATCGTGCATGCCGATAGCTTACAAATAAACGAGTCATCGCTTACCGGAGAATCTGTACCGGTTCATAAACACGCATCAAATCTTGAGGCAAAAAGGGAGATATACGAACAGAACAATATGGTATTCCAGGGCACGTATGTTCTTTCGGGCTCTGCTAAGGCCCTAGTGGTCGAAACGGCGAACAGGACTGAGTTTGGCAAGATTGCGACACTTGCATCGGGCAACCAAACAAAAAGTCCGGTACAGGCTAAAATTGATGACTTAATAAAACTTTTAGTAAAGACTGTTGGCGTGTTGGCAATCTTTGTCTTTGTACTTTCGTTAGTTCGAGAGGTTCCGTCGGGAGAAGCTCTGCGTTTTGTTCTGTCTCTCACCGTATCCGCCATACCAGAGGGTCTGCCGGTAGCGTTAACAGTAATTATTGTTTTGGGAATGAGAAGAATGGCGAAGCAAAAAGCTCTTGTTCGAAACTTCAAGGCTATCGAAGACATAGGGTTGGTTACGACGATCGCTACAGACAAGACTGGCACGCTTACAAAAAATAACCTTACGATTATTGATAGTTGGTCTGCTGGAAAAGCTGACATTGTGAATGTCATAGGTAAGACGATCGATTCAAGCAAATCTCAATCAGACCCGCTTGATCAGGCCATTATGGACTATGCCAAGTCACACGATAAGATTAGTAAACTATATCCATTTGATTTAGCACTGCGAATGAGCGGGGCTTATTCGCGTGACACCTCCGCTGTATATATTAAAGGCTCGCCCGAACATGTCCTTGCCTTGTCCAATGTGACTCACGAGCAGCAACATGCAGCGGAGTCCGCAATGCATAAGATGGCTTCTAAAGGATATCGTGTTATTGCTTTCGGCATACATAAAAATATTTCAACACCTCCAGACAACCTAAGCGTGATAGAAGAGGGAGACATAGAGTTCATCGGATATGTTGCTTTTGCTGACGAACTACGACCAGAAGCCGCGAAGGCAATACGAGCAGCCCACGAGGCTGGTATAAGTGTACGGCTTATTACCGGAGATCATTACGAGACAGCACTCAACATAGGCGAACAACTTGGGTTAGCAGCGCATTCAGACCAGGTTATCAAAGGCACGGACCTGCCAAAAGAGATGGGCGCATTAGCCGTTGCTATACAAAACAAGACTGTTTTTGCAAGAGTCTTGCCTGAAGACAAGTTTAGAATCCTGAAGGCTTTAAAGGAAACCGAAATCACCGCAATGACCGGTGACGGAGTCAATGATGTCCCGGCACTCGTGAATGCGCACGTTGGGATTGCTATGGGTTCGGGGAGTGATATCGCCCGTGACGCCGGGGGAATCGTACTCTTGAATGACAACTTTGCAACAATCATCAAGGCAATATCAGAAGGACGCAAGATATACGATAACATTCGTCGAATGCTATTTTACTTACTTTCTACTTCATTGGGAGAGGTGTTAACAATGATAGGAGCGCTCATTTTCGGACTCCCGCTACCTGTTACTGCCATCCAGATACTATGGATTAACTTAGTAACCGATACCGCCATGGTGCTGCCACTCGGTCTGGAGCCGGAGGAAGATGGGCACATGAAGCGACCACCAAGAGGATCAAAAGACCCCCTACTTAACAGGGTGCTGTTAAGTAGGATAGCCCTTATATCGTTAACGATGGCAATCGTAACCCTCATCGTGGTTTCCGTGCTCGTTCAACAGGGTCATGATACTGAATATATACAAACCATCGCGTTTATGACGCTGATCGCGGCCCAGTGGATGAATGCATTTAATGCCCGAAGCGAATACAAGTCGTCCTTTAGCCGAATTAATAAAGTCAATCACGGGCTGCTAGTCGGGTTTATAATTGCATTCTGCCTACAGATGCTTGTTATGTTTGGTCCACTTCAGGCAATATTTGACATCCAACACGTTCCAATCCAGACACTGCTCTTATCATCAGGTGTCATGATGTTTGCGATATTAGCTGTATCTGAGCTACATAAGTACCTGGTTCGCTTAAACTTTAAGACAAGCGCATAAAACCCTCAGTAGGATTTACGCCGTCTGAGGTAAAAACACTTCATTCGATGTTAACTTTGGAGAAAAGGTAATACGTTCAATCAAACTCTAATCTCGTATGCTTGCGGGAGTCATGAAAATGTCAGACCATGCGATCTGACATTTTCATGGTCGACTATCAAGGGCTACCGAACCGGTCAGGCTGAGCTATGCCCTTAGTTGCCGTACGAAGACGAGCTCTGAAGTTGGGCGTTGAAGTCGACGAAAGAAACGCCCGAGGGTAGATTAAAGAGTGAATCACTGAGCGAGCTGACACTTTCGCATGTCATGCGGTAGTCTTTGGCCTTTTTGGAGAATTCGTCGGGCGTGTATTTGCTGCTTTCACCCTTGTCAGTTATAGGAAGTTTTGACCCGTTAGTATCACCATCTGCCCACAAATATGCGGAATCATCGATTCGAATAAGGTGACCAGGCTTGCCATTTATCGGCGTATCGACGCGCAGTTTTTTGGCGCCACTCATGTAAATAGTGCTGTCGGCAGGCTTGTCACCACCACTAGTATTGTAGGTACATTTAGCATCGAATTTTCCCGACTTTGCCTCCGTCAATAGCGATTTGATATCACCGGGGGAGGTTGCGGTTTTCGTTGAGCCAAAAATGTTACCCACGCCACCGCCATTCTTATTAAGAAGCACGTAGGCGACCGCGCCAATGATGCCGACCACACCGATGACGACCAGTATGACTACTAGTGCGCTGCCGCGACTGCTTTGATGAGATTGTGATGACATGGGCACTATCCTTGCTTATGCTTATTAGACACATGGTAGCGTCCCTATGCATCTAATGCAATGACTTGTCAGGCTAGAGTGTCGTCTTAAGGGGATTTAAGATCGGACGCGGAGCATGAGTGCAAAAACGACAGCCGCGCCGGCTAAGATAAAGGCGACCATTGAAGCGACACCGGCGACTTTGCCGACCGTTCCGAACCCGTAGCCGCTGGTAAGCAAGATGCCGCGCAGCGTTTCACCCTGGAAAAGTGATGCCTTTTGTTGTTGCAGTTTTTGGTTGGTCGGATCTTTCATGGCTTCGGCGCTGACTTCGGCGTACACCTTGCCGCCAGCGACGTTTTTGAGGTGCCGACCGATGTAGCCGTTGGCATAGGCTTTAGCTTCTTCGGGGGTGTCAACTAGCTGACCGGCGTACTGTTGCAGGTCGGGGTACTCTTTAGGGTCAAGCGCTGAGCTGCCTTTTTCAGGGAAATAGACTTTTTGGGCGGCTAATTCGGTGCGCACCATGTCGCTGGTAAAGCTGTATGCCCAGTATGCCAGGACTCCGACTGCTAAGAACACTACTGCTCCTAAGAGTGATAAGTACATGAATACCTGTTTTACGACGCGTGACTCGGTCTTTGTTTTCGCCATGGTTGCTCCTTTGAATGTAATTTTACGACGAGTATACAAGTATATACTGCCGAAATGTGTGATTTAAATCAATCATGCTTATGGTTTTATGGTGTATTACGAAAAAGACACGCGAATAACATGATTGTATTTGTTACAATAAAAATCAGAGGAGGTAATATGAAAGATAACAAAACGGTAAAAGTAATCAACGCTTCGGGTCCTGTAGGGTTCACGCTATTCTTAGGATTCGTCGGCGCACTGGTTTATTTCGTGAATATCGCGGACGGTTTTTGGGGCGTTATATTAGCATTCCTTAAGGCATGCGTCTGGCCGGCATTCTTGGTCTACTACGGGCTGCAAGGACTGGGTGTAAACTAGTATGCAAAAAATCGCCACGAACATATTCATATATTCTTCGGTCACGTTCGGACTGCTTGGCATTCTTATCGTACTGACAGGTATGGATCCTGATGACAAAAGCTCTGGCTACGAATTGGTCATCACGAAGTTATTCATGATTAATATTTTCGTGATCTTAAGTTCATTCGCACTGAGTGTCGCGGGTAAGTACCTGAACGGCAAGCGGTAATGCTTTTTGGTTTGCTATTCGCGAACCAAAAAAAGTAAAATAGGTCACATCTAACCTCAACATTAGGCGATACAATCAGATCGAGAGGTGAAAATATGACACAAGCAAACAGCATAAAAGTCCTTATTGTCGAAGACGACGAGGACTTGAACAAGGCCTATCGCATAATTATCGAATCGGCTGGCTACGAAGTTACGTCGGCACATGACGGTAAGCAGGCATTGGGACTGATTGAAAAGGGCGAAAACCCCGATATTATTTTTCTTGACCTTCGCATGCCGGTAATGGACGGCATTGAATTCTTAAAGCAATACCATGCCGACGAACATGACAGCACCGTAGTGGTGTTTAGTAATTATGATGCCCAAGAAGAAGTTGACGAAGCCTTCGCGCTGGGGGCCGACCGTTACGTCCTGAAGGCACGTGCCGCTCCGAAAGAACTGCTGCGCATCATTGCCGACATCGCGCACGAAAAAGCCCGGGTCTAAGCCGCCTTAGAGCGATAAGTCGCGAAAGCCGTCTTCGCCAAGGAAGGCTTCGAGCTTGGCTTTATTAACCGTGTACGTAAAGCTCGAATAGTTGATTATCTTGCGGTCACGAAGCAGCTTCATGTTCTTGGCGGTGCTCTCGCGGGTCAGTCCGACGAGCGAACCGAACAGGGCGTGGCTAAGTCGGACATCTATCCGAAAAACGCCTGGCTTTATCTCTTTGCTGCGCGTGAATAACAGGTAATACAGCGTAAAGCCGATTTTTTCGATTGCCCGCGACTGCTCGAGTCCGGTAATACGCAGTAGCAGAGAGGTGTAAATCTTACCGGTACGGTCCAGCATGGCGCGGAGCCGCTCCGGACGTTCGTTCAAGTAATCATCAAACACGGCTTTTGATACTTGGAAGATGCGGCTGTCGGTCACGGCTTCGTAATAGAAAAAGCTGTCTTTAGTGGTGCCGAGCGCCCAGGTGAGGGGTAGGATATCGCCGTCGCCGTGCAGGGCGACTGTCCGCTCCTCGCCGGCCGACGTAATGGTGTAGGCACGTATAATGCCGCTTCTGACAACCATGACATGGCGCGGAATCTCGCCCTGGAAAAGCACATTGCCACCCTTGGTGATCGTGCGGAACGAACCGTGCGGTTTGAGCTCCCGTAATAGGTCATCCATTATATATCCAGTATAGCGTGGGCGCTTACATAGTGAAAATTATCACATTATTTCTGTAAGGCTGCTCACAGCGTGAGCATCAAGCAATCCCTATAGTAAAGGTATACCAACTGTGGAGGAGGTAGTGATGAAAAAAATGAGCAGCCAAGAACTAACCGCGAGGATTAACCGGTTTATTGATCGGAAGTTGCCAAAGGCAGCCGACCTAAGTGATTTATCCGGACACACGCCCCGGCGTGGACACGGTCAGCACATCGAAGTCTCGGACACTCCGTACATAGCCCTTGCTATTAAGTAGCGAGTGCTACGACGGTCCCCTGAAGGCACCTGACGACTGCATTTCCGCTGCCTCTCATATCCACAGGTTTGTGAAGTACCTTCCCATATAACCCCTGTTTCATCCGCCGGCCCACCGGCGGATGTTTCATGTTCGCGGTTTGTCGCCCTCATACCCCTTATGGTATGATATGGGTAATTCTTGGGTAGAGAATAAACAGGGAGAACTACAGACACATGGACAGCATGTCATATCGAAATAATCGCCCGGCACCAAAGCCAAGCGAACCGGCGTCAGCGCCGGCGCCACAACCAGTACAGCCGGCCGCGTCGCCAGCTCGGTCTAAGCGGGTTGAGCCGGCCAAGCGCTCAAAGAAACCACTCCTTTTAATTGCGGTAGCGGTTGTAATAATCGCTTTGTCTGTTGCCGCCTGGTTCTTTTTGAGCCGGGGAAGCGTATCCTCAGCGATTGACAGTGGTAAATACCAGGCCGTCGTCTTACGGGACGCACTGAGCACGCCGACCTACTTCGGAAAACTGTCAGTAATCAACGATGAGTATTTCCGGCTGACGGAAGTGTACTACCTTCAAAAGAAGTCTGATAGCACTGCCGCAACGCCGCAGTCGGTTGAAAACCAGGACGCATCTGACTTTGAATTGATTAAGCTTGGCAATGAAATTCATGGACCTGAAGATGAAATCATCATAGCAAAAAGCCAACTGCTTTACTTTGAGAACCTCAAGCCGAACGGCACCGTCAGCAAGACCATTACCCAATCACAAACCAAAAACTAGCACCACTTAATCCGCCTACGGGCATAAGAAAACGCCATGGCTCTTGAAGTCAGAAAAAAATATCCGATTCCCAGACCGCGATCCGCGCCGCACAAGTTGCCGCAGCGGACCTTGAAACGTGAGCAGCGACGAAAGTCAGCCAGTCGGACATTGAATACCATGCTTGTGCTTTGTGTACTCGCACTCGGTGCCGGAATCGCGTATACCTGGTATATGGGCAAGCGACCGGTAATCGCAGCCGAGAAGCCCGTGACCGTAAGTAGCCGCCCTGCCATTATCAAGCCGCATAAAGTCGCGTCGGACGCCAAGATTGGCGCGGCTATTCAAATGTTCACGGCCGACGTGAGAGCAGGGGAGAACGCGTCGATGACCGTTCGCACCAACCCGGAAGCGGAGTGCGCAATTGCCGTCAAATACAATAATGTGCCCGCCAAAGACAGCGGGCTGGTCATCAAAGTAGCCGATGAATTCGGTGTGGCCAGTTGGGCATGGACGGTAGCGCCGGGCACTCCCCCAGGGAAGTGGCCGGTTCAAGTGACCTGCAAGAATAAGAAATACAGCGCTGTCGTTATTGGTGATTTAGTCGTAAAACCGTAGTGTCAAAAATACATTTAACCAAGTGATTGAATATACTGTTGCCACTGTTGGTCCGGCACGACCGCGCTGGCTTTTATAAGCACCAACAAACCGTCTTTTATGAATATGACTGACTGCGGCCCTTTTGCCGATGTGCCTATATACACGGTCGTCGATCCGGTCTTTATGACAGTTGAAGCGCCGTAACCTTCGGCTAGGTCCTGCACCTGGCTGTCCGGATCATCACCGAAGTCTTTTGGTATCGGCTGCTGCGACACGTTGATAGGAATCGAGCCGATATGGTCAACATAGGCGTATACCGGGTCGCGCTTGGGCGGGCTGACACGTGTCCAGCCACCATAATCCTCAATTGAATGCCCGGCCGGCAAGATGGTCTTATAATCAGGCGTTCCTTTTTGTAGCGTTCCGGCGACGACCGGGACATCAGTGTCGGCTTGGGCCGCATCCGATGGTCTAGAGTTCGCGCTGCCGTACAGCACATACGGTGTGGCTACACCGCCCGCGATTGCCGCAGTGCAGGCTACGATAAGAGCGACCGAGCGGGGATGTTGGGTAATGGCTGAAGGAATGTTCATATGATTCTTAGAATGAGTAATACGGCGTATCGATAGGTTGTTGAAGTCCGCCCGTGAAGGTACGGCCGTGCATCAGGCGCTTGGCGGGGTCGGCCGTGAACTGCAGCGTAAGGTCGGTGATGGTTGGCCCGCGGGTCACGTCATCCGGGTATCCGAATGCCTGTGAGCTGTCGACCGATACGTTAAAGTAGTAGTAACGCGCACAGTTCGTACTGACTCCGCTTCCGTCTTTCGGCGTGTAAACACCTGGTGTACCGAGCGTGACATCGCCAAAGAACGTGTCCTGCCCCCACGTCGTCATGGCTGGGCTGGTACAGAATGTCGTCGGGCTCGTCATGCTGCGGTATTTCAGCTTCCAGCGGGCACCGATTGAGTTGTCCACACCGTTCAGCAGCCAGTTAGTCGGGAACACGTCGGAGTCAGTGTCGATCATAATCGAGTATTTGGCAACTTGCGGCTGGGCAAGAAGGGCGGTCTGTTGCGTGTTGTCGGCCAGCGTCGGTACGTAGGTCAACGCACCGCTGCCGCATGCGCCGCCGGTTACATAAGCCTTGCCTTCGTAGTAGGCGGCGGCCGCGCCGTAACGGTTGCCGGTGTAGCGCTGGTTCGTTTCATACCATTCACCAAGTCCGGTCGGATCATTTCCGTTCGCAATGGTGGTGTTGGCACTGATTGGCGCCACCAGTGTTATAGGGTCGCAGGCCGTGTTTGACGTTCGGCCACCCATCATGTAGATGTAGCCATTCGCCGCGAAGGCGCTCCCCTGCGAAACCTGAATAGGAAGGCTACGTGAGTCGGTCCATGTCCCGGCAAGTCCTGTCGACGGATCAATCTTGGAGTATTGGGTATCACTTAAGTAATTAGTACCATCGTTACCGCCAAGCAGGTACAAATTGTTGGCGTAAGCAACCAACGGCGCACCGTAGCGGGCTACGTTGAACGATGTGCTTCCGGACGACCAACCGGACGTGATATTCCCACCGGACGTAAGCTGGGGGCTGACATAGACGGTATTAGTGTCGGTCGTCGCGTTACTACCGTCGCTTAGCCCGCCGGCAACGTAAATCCTATTATTCCAAACGGCGGCACCGAACTTAGTGCGGGCAGCCGGCAGTCCATTGCTGGCCGTCGACCATGTAGTCACGTCGCCACTACCGGCGGGCGTAGCATAATAAACTGTCGTGGCAGTGCTGGCGGCCGTGTCTGGTTGGCCGCCGACATAATAAAGGCTTCCTCCCGCGTTCAGCAGCTGCCCCCAAGTCCTATCAGCGGGCAAGGTAGCCGTGGTGTCGGCGAAACTGCCTAGGGCGCCGGAAGCCGGGTCGATGGTCGAGTAGCTGACGGTGTTGACGGCGTCGGTACAGTCGCTGGTCGTGCTGATACAGCCGCCGGCGACGTACAGCTTGCCATTTAGTATAGTTGCGCTGGCACCAAGTCGACGGGGGTTGGTCGCGTAGGTATTGGCACTATTGGCATACCCCGACGGGGCGCCGCTGTCGTTGTTATATATTTGGAAGGTCTGTATGACATCGGTTCTGACCGTACACCCACCAGGACTGGCACCGGTTGTACACCCGCCTATCACGTAGGCGTACGAGTTTGACACCGGTACACTTAGCCCCCAACGTTGGTTGATCTGAACGCCTGAGACGAAGAACTTATTGCTATTAGCGGGGTCGCCTTCCAGACTGCCGTCGCTCACATTGATCTTGATGAATTCGATGTCGGGCAAGACACCAGTCGAGGCGTCGTATCCGCCCACCATGTATAGGTAGCCGTTGTATCCGAATGCCGCCGCACGGCGACGTCCGACATTCATGACGCTTGGTGATTCGACCCAACCGCTTCCGACAGTGACGACATTGGCGCTATCATCAATTTTTGCATAGCGCACCGTCGCAAGGTCTTGAGTGTTCGGGGTAACGCCACCAATCAGGTATACATACCCAGCATATAGCGTGCCACTCATGATTGCGAGTCCAGGGGATGAGCTGCCCGGAATAACTCCGATTTGAAGCTGTCCGCTGGTCGAGCAGCCGGCAATCGCGCCACTAGTTTGAATGTTACAGCGATATACATTCCCGGTGTATGCGGTACATCCGGCGCTCGAGCTGTTCGTACATCCGCCGAATATGTACAAGTACCCAGGGTTCGTGCCGGCGGATGCGGCATTGGCCCGGGCCACCGCATACTCATACGATACATTCGTCGCACCGACGCCTGTCATTGATTGAGACGTCCAAGCGCTTATACTACCGTCCGTGTTGACGGTCGTTCTGACTATTGCATTCTTGTTGCCAAAGCCGGTAAGTCCACCGACTAGGTAAATCTTTCCGCCGAACACGACCGGACTGGTTGCCGCGATGCCGCCCGACACTGTGTTGGTCGTGTCGACGCACCAGGCGTTGCCACGGTAGGTGCCGCTTGGGCAGGTCGACGGCCTTGTCATATGGCCGGTCGACGATATCGCCACGTACGCGACGTTACCCGTCGTGGTTGAGCAGGTGTTGTTGGTACAGCCACCGATGACATACAGATACCCATTTGTAATGACCGCACCGGCTAGCATGTTGCCGATATAGGTCGTTCCTGGCAGATTGCAGTCGGTAGGGGTGGCGGCGTTGCACGGAGCCGTAGTGGTACCGACCGACTGACCGACTGTCGAGGCATCGCCGTCTTGGTTGACCGCACCGTATTTTATGCTTGAAAGCATATTGTTGTTACAGTCGCCGGTCGACGTATCTTGCGACGAACAACCGCCGATTTCGTAAATGTTATCACGCCAGGCGACGACGCTATGACTCATACGCGTGTCGGTCACGCCGGCCATGTTGTTCCACTCGCCAATACTACCGTCGGCATTGATACTGGCGACCTGGCTGTCGGATGCGATCGTCATACAGTGGCCGCTGGCGTTCACGGCTGAACAGCCCCCGGAAATATAGATATACGCACCCCAAACTACTGACATATTACCGCCTTGGTTCATCCGGCCTCCCGAAAAACTGGTCGTCTGAGTCCAACTGTTCAATGTGCCGTCGCTATCTATTTTGTTGTAGTACACGTTTGAAGTCGGTGCGCCGCCAACGGTCGAAGAGCCGCCGAGGATATACAGCCGGTCATTGTAGACCTGTACGTCGTGGGCATAAAGGTTCGACGGGAGGTTCGTGGACGTACTCCAACTGCCCAGTTTGCCGGTCGGCAGGATGTCTGCGACCTGAACGGTATTTACCGGCGTAGTTGGTCCGATACCGCCAAGTAGGTACATACGGTTGTTGTATGCCACAGCGCCGGAATATGCCCGTATATTCGTAAGCCCCGTATCCTGGTGCCAGTACGTCCAGTTGTTCGGGTTAGAATCTGTCGGGTGCCATAGCTGTGGTTCGCCGTTGGCTCCAAGCTTGGCTATATAGACGGTGCTTTGGCGCGTACCGGTGCTGTCGGTTCCGCCCATGGCGTACAGAAAACCGTTGTAGGCGACCAGAGAGAAGTTAGCCCGTGCGGAAGGTAGGCTATAGGCGGCCGTCGAGCACCAACCGCTACAGGCTCCGGTGCCAGGATTGGCGCTGTCAATCGTACCACTGCCGGTGTTGAATTTGGCCCAGCTGACCGTAGCTGAAGTAGTAGTGCCACCCGCGCCGTAAGATATGCCGACAAGTCCGTTGCTGCCGGCTCCGCCGTCATTCAATTGTGGCCCCGCGGAACCGCCCTGGCCGGCACCGTTTCGAAGCGAATCTCCGGAATTACCTGGGCTAACACCGCTTCCGGCAGAGTTTGTAACACCCGTGGCTCCAGGGTCGGTGCGGCTTGACCCACCACCACCGCCACCACCGGCGTTTCCATTGGCGCTCGTAGTCGAGCCGCCACCTCCACCACCAAAGTAGCCGGCACCACCACCTCCACCACCTGGTCGGGTCGTGTTGATGTTCGGCGAACCTCCGTTTCCACCGGATGAAAGACCTCCGTTCGCACCGCTTCCGTCTGCACCGTTAGCGGCACTGCGGCCGTCGGCTCCAAGACCACCCGAGAGTGACAATCCGGCGGTGCCGTCGTTGTTACCGCCGTTGCCGGCTGTACCACCGGCGCTAGCTGTACCACCGCCACCACCTCCACCGTTGCCAACGCTTGATCCATTTATGCCGTTCGTACCGCCACCTGCTCCGGCGTTTCCACCGCTATTGGCGTTACGCGCGCCACCGCCACCACCTCCACCGGCAGCAAGTGCTAGCAGCGTACCGCCACGGTAAATACTTGAATAACCGCCACCACCTCCACCTCCACCGGCATCAACACCGGCCGCGCTGTACTGGCCACCGCCACCACCTCCACCGACATACACATCTAGGACTTCACCTGGTGTAACAGACAGGGTAGCCGATACATAACCGCCACCACCACCAGTGCCGCCAATAGCGCCGGATCTTGCGCCACCGCCGCCACCTCCACCGCCACCCCAAAGCTTTACGGTAATGCTCGTTACGCCGCTCGGAACAGTAAAGCTACTCGAGCCTTGGCTAGTATAAGTCTGGCCGTTAAATGACGTTCCACCTACCGAGTATATGAAGCCGCCGGCCGCGGTCGCGCTTGCTCCCCATACGGAATTAGGTAGCGAAGCAGTGTCTTGCCATGAGTCAAACCTGGCGCCGGTAGTGCGCCCCTTTTTAATCAGCTTGTTATCGACATCGAAGTTAATGTTGGTCTCGTTATTACCGGCCATGAACTGCTCGGCGGTAACGACATAAATACTCGGGTCAATTGTGAGTGGGTAGGCACCCTTTGTCAGACCACTCGCAGTCACGGTCAGGACATCACCCTTCAAAGAGTAAGCGGCCATAATACCCTTTGCCGGGCCTTTCGTATCATTGACGACCGGTTTTGGAATTGTGAATAGCAGGGTATCTTTAGGTGCGTTCTTTCGGGCTTTTTCGAGCAGCAGGGCATCTTTTTCGGTGCCTGTCGTGACGTTGCTGCTTAGTAGACTGTTGCCGTAGATACCAAGACTGCCATCGGCTTCAATCTTGGCATCCATGGTGCTACCGAGTGACAATTTGTAACTATATGACGTTACGTTGCTAGGAGCGTATTTTAAAATAATATCTTCTTTTACACCGACGCCGCGCATCGTATAGACGACCCAGCCGGTGCCGTTCTTTAAGGGGTAAACGATTCGATCCTTGCTTTGTCGCCCTTCTTCAAGCCGGAACTGGGGGGTCATGGACAGCTGGACGTTATTAGCCGTATCGTTTACGGTCACGCCTTTGGTCGGATCCTTGTGAGCGGTTGCCGAGGCGGTCGTCATACTGCCGGTTGAGTCCGTCGGATTCTTTTTTTGTTGCGCGTTGAAGCTATACAACTGCTGGGCGGCATCGTACGTCAGCTTTTTTGCCATTTCGGGGCTTGATTCGCCCAGTAATCCTTCGCCGTTCCCTAACGCATACGAGTTGCTCTGAAGCATGGGGAGGTAAAGGGCGAACAGTTCGGCGACGACAAACACTCCAGCGATAATTAATACGCGGTAGCGCAGTTTCAAGCTCAAGAAGCGGTCAAAAGCCCGCCGGACTTTTGGTGGAGTGGTCCGGTTGGCGAACGCAAACAGAGCCTGTACACGTCGGTGCGGCCTGCGTCGGTATCCTCCGCCAAGTTTCATGTTTTTTGTGTCCCCTTACTCCCGTAGAACGGCCAGTTTCGACACGCTCATACTACTGCGATATTTTACCATAACGGGGATGAACCACCAAGGTTAGCGGTTGCTGAAGGTGAAGTTCAAGTTGCCGACATATGCGTTGGCGTTGCTATTTGAAGACACGATAATCTTAAATACGATGCTATTGCCGGGAGCAAACCCACAGGTCGAAGGATCGGCAGCGCCACTGGCTTTACCGATTTGCCACGTTGACTGCGAACCAGACGAAACGCTTACGCTGCCACCGCAAGGGGTGAGTCCGGCATTATCACTGCGGTAGATCTGATAGGTGACGCTTGAGTTTGCGCTATCAGTGCGACCCATTAGCGAGGTGCTACCGGACGAGAATACCTTGAACGTGCTCGGCAGCTGGTAGGTGACATAAATACCGTATGCCTGGCTGGTTGGCTGCGGGGACGTCCACTTGTAGAAGTTATAGGTTTCGTTCGTACCGCAAATGGTCGGCTGAGCTGAGGATCCGTCGTTAACGTTCAGGGTGTCGGAGCAGAGGTCAGAGGTCATTGTTCCCACACCGGTACCATGCATGACAGCGTTGGTGTATTCGGGGCTGATCGTCACGACGTTGTCCGGGCTGGAACCGCAGGCTCCCCAGCCGTCTGCTTCGTAGCATTGAAGCTTGCCGAGTGAGGTATCGTAGTACATGCTGCCAAGCAGAGCGTCGTTGTCACTGGCAATCGGAGCACTAGCACCCTTGTCCAGGGTGAACAGGGTTGTCGGACCGCCGTTAACACCACCGCCGATCTGAACGTTCGGCGTAGAAACGGTACGAAGAGTCATGCTGAACGAGTCGACCATAAACGTTCGCGCCGCCGCCGAAGCCTCAACGAAGTATATGTACGGGTTTGTCGCCGTGGTGGCGTCGGTTTGGATATAACAGGTAACCTTCGTCCATTCGGTCGTACTGACTGTCTGGGTATTGTAGTCGACGCAGTCGACGAAACTGGCGCCATTATCGCGGCTGTAGCGTACCTTGAAGTCGCTGAAAGCCGACGTTGCTTTGGCATAGGCGGTAATTCGGTACAGTGTGCTTGGTAGCGGGTTCGAGCTGAGCTTGTTGCGCATACCAGCGTTCGCTGCGCCAGTCGTGACTGTCGCCTGGGCGCTGTCACTGGCGTCGTTACCATCGGTGGTATTTCGGGTCACGCTGACCGTACCAAGTCCGGCCGTCACCCAGTTGGTAGCAAAGTTGACACTGTCGCTAACGCCGCCGTCAGTGGCGAAGTTGTAATCGGCTGCGATCGTGACCGAAAGGTTATCGATGTAGAATGTCCGAGCCGTTCCGGCCGTCTGACGGATCAGGATGGCGTTACCGCTAGTGATGCCGCTCGCTGGCGTCGTGAAAGTACAGTTAATCTTTGTCCAAACGCTTGTCGCGGCGGTCGCGCCTGTTGTACATGGAACCGAAGCGGCCGTGCCATCGATCGAGTAGTAGACATTCATGTCGGTGAACGTCCCGCTAAGTAGTCGAGCCGCGAAACTGACGTTATAGGTCGTATTCGCGTTCAATGCTGTCGGTGCATCGGCGTCGTTTACGAGTTGATTCTTCACGCCACCATCAGCGGCCGCGCCAGTGACGACCGAGACCGATCCTTGTCCGGTCGCGATGTTGTTACCTGCAGTTACGTAGCGGCTTACGGTAGTCGATGGAACCGTAGTAATGGCGCTCCATGTGCTTGCCGGGAATGATGTCGGCGTGCCGCCGGCCGTTTCGGCTCCGGCGTTGCTGGCGTACTCGGTGACGTTGCTGTTGACCGAAAGCAGTCCTGCCGCCGAGCTGGTCTGAACACTGAGCAGTGTGCCGTTGACCGAGTTAGTGGTACTGTCGCGAATAGTCAGCCCATTCGTAGATGAGGTCTTAGACACTACCAATTCGGCACCACCGGCAGACTGTAGCGTGTTGTCGTAGGCAGACTGCAAAGTGGTCGAGCTCGAAGCACCGGCCGCGGTCCATTGGCTGCCGTTCCAGATCATGGTCGCGGTGGTGTTCTGGCGCATGGCGATGTTTTGTTCAACACCAGTACCGCCGCCAACGTTCGCGCGCAGGGTGAAGTCAGGTGAGCCGTTGGCCGCCGTGACGTAAATGACCTTACCGGCAGCGCTAGCGCCAAGGGTTGGTGCGCCAAGCGTGAAGTTAACACCCGCTGCCGTGGCGTTCAGTACGACGGTACCGTACGAGTCGATGTTGGCCTGCGTGACATTCACGTTCGTAGCCGAATTCTGCACGCCGGCGGTCAGGTAAGTGGCGTTGCTAATGACGACCAGGCCGTTCGCTCCGGTACCCGTACCGGTTCCGCCATTAAGGACCAAGTTGCCGCCGTTAGCGTTGGTTGCGCCAGCCGTACCGCCCTGGATGGTCACTACGCCGCCTGCGCCGGTACCGTTACCGGTAGCTCCGCGGATCGTCAGGCCGGTGCCGGCCGTGTTAGTTGCGGTCTGGGCGGTCTTGATAATGCTGGTGGCAGTACTTGCACTGCCGATGTTGAGCGTGTCTGACCCAAGTGTGGTGGTGTTTGCGGCGTTGCCGATAGTCAGGGCGCCGGTCGACGTACCGCCGCCTATTGAAACTGCGAAGTTTGAGCTGTCGTTCAAGCTTATCGCGCCACCGGCGCTGGTAAGAGTTCCACCGATTTGCAAGGTAGCCGACGGAGCTGCCGCGCCGGTTCCAATACCGACACGCCCGTTACTTGTGTCGATGTTCATGACGGTGGTTGAGCCGGCTGCGTTCTGAATCTGAATGGCGCTGGTACTGTCGGTCAGGCTGCGAATGGCTGGCGTGTTGACACTAGTAGCAGCTTGCAGCGTTCCGGCACGTCCGGTGCCGTCAATCCAAAAGTTCGTCGTGGTCTGAGCAGCAGTGTTTTGGTTCTGAATGAAGCCAGCCGAGGTCAGACCGCCAAGCTTACCGGCGTTCAACGCGTAAGGCGTGCTTGAAAGCCGCTTCATCGGAACCATCTCACCGTCAGGAGTACAGACGGCAAAGCTGGCACAACTGGCGTTGGTGCTACCGATGTTCATGCTGAGCCATAACGTGTCCGAGTTCCAGTCGATAAGACTGGCGAACGGAGTGACGCTGCCCAGGTTGGCCGACATGTAGCCGTTCTTTACCTGAATGCCCTGGCCGTTGACGTTCAGCCAGCTTTCGGTCCACTTTAGCGAACCAGCCGGGGTGCCGGTCGTGTTGCCGGCCGTCAAGCCGTCACCATCCTGGTAAATCTTGAATTGGATGTTGTAGTAGCCATCGGGCACGACCGCGCCCTGGGCGTTGAACAGGCGGCCCTGAAAGTTAATTTGCTCATTTATCCCGGCAACGGCAGCAACAGGGGTCGTAAATACCCCTGAGGTTATCCACCACAAGCCACCCAAAAATACCAAGAAGGCAAGGGTGGCCGCCGCTATGCGACGAACCGATTTTCCACCGTTCGACATGTTTGTCTTTTGTTATTTTTTAGCTAGATAAAGCTGTTTTTATTTCTCACACAATTTTATCTGTTATAAGCATAAACTAAATCATACGATAAAACAAGATTTTCGGTGTAATATTAACTACGAGTGATATACCGGTCCAGCATGCAAAAGCAGGCGTTTTTCGCGCCGTTCTCCCAGCCAAAAACTGACCGCGATTCCCACTACGCTGGCATACAGCGGCCAAAGTGTCAAAAGCCGTGTCAGGGTCGTGTTCGAAACCGTCGGGGTGTCGGAACTGCCAGAGGTCAAACCGGGCTGTCCATTTACGATTGCAGCTACGGTTAAGAACGCGACTCTTCCGTTGGCGTCGCTACCTTGGATGGTCATTTGGTAAGTACCGGGTTTTGAATACACGTGCCCTATGGTAAAGCTTTGGTTGTTGCCGCGCGGTACTACCTTGTTCGACGAATCACCCCACTGCACGTTAATGGCATACGGGGGCGTACCACCCAAGATATCAATCGGAACGTTCATTTCTTGTTTGGGGAATACACCGCGGAATACCGCGTCGGTGTTAAGCAGCATCTGCGCGCCGCCGAAGTCAAGACTGGTCAGCGGGCCGGCCTGAGCCGGCAAAGCATCATAATGAACGGTCGGGGTGTTAGAATCCGGTCCGGCCTGGTTCAGCTCGTCGTAAACACGGGCGAGCAGCACATTCGAGCCGATCAAAAGGTCGATATCTAACGAGTACTTGCCTTCGTCACGGCATGGAATACTGCCGGCGAAAATATTGTTCTTAAATACTTCTACCAGCGTGTTCTTCGGGCATGTTCCCGACACGGTCACCGGAGTAGTCGAAAAACGGGCGCCGTCTTTAGGCGTATCGATCGTCGGCGCGACGGTCGGCGGCTTACCTGGTACGATTCCGGTCAGACCGACCGATCCGGATTCGGGGCCAGGACTGGCGGCGAACGACGTATAGACTCCAAGTAGCAACCCGACCACAAGTAACAGCACTCCAAGCGGCGCATACGACGTATGTTCGTGCGGTCGTAGCTTTCCGCTGTGCTTATGGTGGATCAGCTTCAACATAATTCGTAGTATAGCATGAGCGTATTAGGGGTGAGTGCTCGGCTAGCGTCGACGGCGACGTGAACGTGACCGCTCGATCAGCCGCTCATTGTAGCGGCGAATGGCGATTCGTATAACGATGAAAGCGATAATCAGTAGTAAGATTGCGAAGCCGATCAGCCGGTATGGAATGACCCAAAAACTGGTGCTGGCCGTCAGGGTTTGGCCGTTCGCGCCGTATGTCATCTTCAAATCGGCCGTGTAGCGTCCGAACAGTAGGCGGTTCCCGATTACGGAGCTATCGAGCAACGGCTCGAACCGGCGAACACTGGCAGGTAGAACGTTGCTTTGGTTCAGGTTTACGTTCACATTGGCGACGGCATTGCCAAACATGTCCTTTATCGCTATTTGGCCGGTCGGCTGTTCGTGGACACTGCCGTTGTTTCGTACGCGGGTGACGAATTTGATTGGTTGGGACTCAAAAAGCCAGTTCTTTTCACCATTCTTGGTAGCTGAAAATTCTTCAACGCTCATGGATTCTTTAGCATCACCGTTAACGCGCAGTAGCACCAAAGTACCAAGACTGGCGCTTAAGCTAACGCCACTACCATCAAGCCCCGGAGGGCTGGCCGTAAAGCGGATGACCGCGTAGTAACCGCCAGGAGCGGCTGATTTTGGCACACGGATAGTAAGCCCCAGCTGGTTGACTTCTTTCGGCTTCAATGTGAACTGAGGCAAGGGTTGAACCCATGCCTTAAGAGAATAAGGGCTTGTCTCGGCTTCGTCATCAAACAGAATCTTGGGAGTACCGTCCTCGCCGTATGCGACAAAGTCGTTAATTTGGTTACGTACAACAAGCGGGCTGGTCGAAACATCACGTAAATTTATAGTTGCCTTGACCGTTTCGCCCGGGTTTGCCCTAAGATTGAGCACCGGTGGCGCGATTTCAAGCGCTTGGCCAGGGGCGGTGGGAGCGGCTGACGCCGGTATGCTGAATAAACTCAAGACGCTGCTGAGCGCTAGTGTGGCAATAAGGATTCGACGCGGCTGTACCATATTAGAATGTCGGCGTACAAATGTACGTTAGGGTTGAAACGTATGTACCGGCCAATTGGTTACCGGCTACGTTCACGGCGTAACTAGCTGTGTACACCTGCGAGTTTGTTGGGCCTAGCGTAGTGTTCGAAGCGCCGTCGTAGGCACTGTTGGCAACGGCGTCGCCGCTGACGAACTTGAACTGGTCGACCGTACTATAACCGGTCAATGCCTGGCCCTTAAGGTCGGTACCGTCTGAGGCGGCGGTAATGTCAGCACCGACCGCGACGGTAGATGTCGTGGTGGTATTGGCGCGTAGGTTCATTCCCCAGTTACTGATACCGCGTGTCGCACCAGCGCTGGTAGGTGATGACCAGCCTGGAATTGTGGCCGAACCACTGGTGAGCGTCGGGCCATTAACGGTAATTACATATCCCTGGGCAGCGTTCGTACTGGCGGCCATTTGGCTGGTCGCAGTTGCCGTGTCGGTCGGGCTGAAGAGCTGGTTGAATGAAATATTTCCAGATGTCGTAGACGAACAGTTGGCGTTTACCGTTCCACCGGTACAGAAGATAAGGCTTTCCGGCATGGTTCCGGTCAGGACGATTTGCTGGGCGGTGCTTGCCGCAACGACACCGCTGTCTAGCACAGTTCCGCCTAGGTTGGCACCAGTATATACACTGATGCGAACAAAGAATGTACCGACCGTCGATGGGTTAGTTACGTTACCTAGTCGAAGCAATGCAAGTTGGCCACTAGTAGCTGCGGCCGCTGTACGGGTAAGATATGGTGACCCATCCGTCGAGTTATTTATCGTGAAACCTGAGATCGCTGAACCTGTTTCAGAAGCCAAGGTAGCAGACGTTGTCGACAAACCAGTCGGTTTGGTACATGTACCTTCAGTAGTCGTACAATACTGGTATTGAATTGACCCCACATTACCACTGGTTGCTAAGTTAAAACTAAATTCGTGGTTTACGACGCCACTTGGTTTTGAGCCGCCATCAGAAGCTCCAGCTATTAGCGTAAGTTTACGTGGAGAAAGGAGTGCTGCGTTGGCAGTCGCTACAAACAGGGGACTAATCGCAAGCGCGAAAGCAAGAACAATTGCTGCATTTTTACCCCATGTTTGTCTCATGCCACGAATTGTAGCATAAGCGTCAAATGAGCGTCAACGAGATTTTAAGCGTGTTAGAGCAAGGGGATAGCGACTAGAAGGTTGGCGTACAGATGTAGGTTAGGGTCGAGGTATAGGTACCGGCAGGTTGGCTACCTGGGACGTTGGCGATGTAGCTAATGGTAAAGATTTGGGAGTCGGATGGGTCAGCATTGCCCGCAGCGTTGTAGTTGCTGTCGGCAACCACGTCGCCGCTCACGAACTTGAATGTATCTGCAGTCGCGTAGTCAGAGGACGGTCGGCCGTTCAGATTGACGCCATCACTGGCAAGGTCGACGTCAGCGCTCGGTGTCGGGTTAGTAACGTTGCCCGGGTCAAAGCCGACCGCAGCCGCTACGCTATTAGCCACCAGGTTTAGGCCGAACTGGGCGACACCTTTGTTGCTGGCAGACGGAGTAGCAATTCCGGCGATTGTATTGGAGCCGGAGGTAAGGGTAGGACCGTTAACGGTAATCGCATATCCGAATCCGGCGTTGGTACTGGCGGCCATCTTGCTGATAGCGCTAGCCGTGTCGGTCGGGCTGAAGAGCTGATTGAAGCTAATCGTTCCGGCGGTGGCAGTAGCGCAGTCAGGCACGCCGGCTGTCTTAGTAATATCGGCACCAGTACAGAAGACGAGTGATTCAGGCATAGTTCCGTCCAGGATGATTTGCTCGGCTGTACTAGCAGCGACTGAACCTCTGTCTGTAAATCCACCTGATCCGTTGGTCGAGGTATAGGTAGCTATACGGACAAAGAAAGTTCCTTCGGTCGTAGGGTTGACTACACTGTCGAATCGGAACTTCAGGTCACCGTTCGACGGCACGGCCGCAGACGCCTTAGTCAGAAGTAACGTACCGTTAGTGCTTGCGTTCAATGTGAATCCGGTCGCTCCCGACCCGGCCTCGGACCCGAGGGTCGCTCCAGTAGATGTCAGGCCGGTCGGTGTCACACAGGTCGCAGCGCCAACGTCGGCAGCAGTCGTACAGTACTGGAAACTGATTGAGCCGATTGCTGTGGCTGTTGTCGGAACCGTAAATTCGAAGAAGTGCCTGACGGAACCACCGGGCATCGAACCACCGTCCGTCGCACCTGCCTGTAGGGTAAGCTTTCGGTTCGTGATTTGAGCGGCTGAAACATTCGGCACAAAGAATGCCTGTAATGTCAGCGCTAGGGCGATAACGAAGACCGCGAAGACGCTAAAAACTGATTTGAGTTGTGGTTTTGTCATAGTGGTGGTGGTTCTGACTTTTTGTTTTATGTGGTGGTTATTACCCGAAGAATAGCATGAGCGTTTTTTTGCGTCAACAATATTTACGTAAAAAAGTACGAGCCTGTGGAAAACTATCGTACCTAATAGGTACCTGTGACGATAAGGGTTTGGTCGCTATTGTATACGCCACCAGGGGTAAGATTGGTGACGTTCACGAGGTAACTAATAGTGTAATCGGTCTTACCCGAGCTTTTAGGAGCTAGCGCAATGGTCTCGCCTGGGACGTAACGAAATTGGTTAGGTGTGGAGTAGTTTGACGCCACCTGGCCGTAGCCGAAATCATTGGGCGACGTGCCATTGTCAGGGTTGGACCCGAACGACACGGGACTCGTATTGGCTACCAGGTTGACACCAAACTGCTCGGTACCCGGTTGCGACGTGGCATTCACGCTCATGGCGTCGATCTGGTTCGTGCCATAACTTGGCGGGTTGCCAACCAACTGCACCGCGTACCCGAAGCTGGTGTAGTTGATGACCGAGAACGTGGCGGTCGCCGTGCTGGCTGTCGTTGGGCTGAACGTACCAAAGTTAGCACCCGACGTATTGACCGTAAATGTCAGGTTAGGTGCGTGCGACGTGTCGGAACCGGTTTGGGTTTGAAAGTTCGCCGAACTGCTGCCTCCTACTGCTGTGTCACCGGCGCCTGACTGGTCGCGGAAGTTCGCCGAACTGCTTTCAAGGTTATTGGTCGTACCGATGCTGGTTTCGTCGAACCGGTAATTGGTCGAAGCCGGAAAGTCAGTCGCCGCTACCGGAGTAGCAAAAGCACCCGCCATTAATAGCAGTGCAAGCAGCTGGCGTACCCTGATATTCCGTCTCATCGTATAAAACATTGTCCCGAACCCGTGTGCCATTTGCAAGTGATAAGGGTAAGCGCTATACTTTAGCTAGTCTAAAGGGACGAAGAAACAACAGACATGAGTGAGGAAAAACCAGATAAGCCTGATGTTACGGGCACGCCGGCGCCAGAAGTATTAAGCGTCCAGGGCGAAGAACCGACTACGCCGCCGGCTTCTACTCCTTTGTCCGATACCATCAAACAAAAACACCCCTTGCGTCGGACAACCTACCGGCCAAGCCATAAGGCGACGTTTATAGGGCTGGCCGTCGTGGCAGTCGTGTTGTCGATTAACGGTGCGGTCATAACATGGCTCGTTAACGCACAACAGGCAGGGGGCGTAGGCGAACAGAACGACACTGTTACGCTAAGTGCCGACACGCTCGATAACTTAGGGGTCAGCCGTAACCCGGTCGGCAACCTAGGTGCGCAGCTGACTATCGGTCCGGACTCTACCTTTAACGGCAAGGTAACCATGGGGAGTGATTTGACGATTGGCGGCAAGCTGCAGATCCGCGGTGATTTTACGGCCAACAGCGCGATCTTTAGTAAATTGCAGGCCGGTGAAGTCGCCTTGGAAAAGCTGAATGTCAACGGCGACGGGACGATTACTACCTTGAATCTTCGAAAGGACCTAAAGGTAGCTGGTAGCAGCACCTTCCAGGGACCGGTTACCATGTCGCAACTATTGACTATCAATAACAATCTGAACGTTGCTGGAAACGTTTCGGTCGGTGGCGTGCTGTCGGCTCGTAACTTCCAGGCTAATTCGTTGACATCCGGCAGTACGCTGACCGTAGGCGGACATATAATAACGGTTGGCAGTGCCCCGAACATCGGCCGCGGCGGTGCGACCGGTAACAACGGTACGGTATCGATATCAGGCAACGACGCGTCGGGCACGATTGCCGTCAACGCCGGTACGGGGGCAGGGAACGGACTGCTGGCGCAGGTGAGCTTTAAGAACCAATACGGCAATATTCCACACGTGATGGTTACGCCGGTAGGACAGTATGTCAACGTGTACGTGACGCGGAGTATCGGCGGCTTCAACATTTATGCATCCGGTGCCATGAGCCCGGGCGGTTACGCCTTCGACTACATGGTAATGCAGTAGTCTTACATATTTAAGAACAGGTAGACTTGGTTGTCGCGCACGGTCACGATGCCACTCTTGGCTTCGATCTTTACCGGGTCGCCTTCGAGTTTTTGAATGGTGACTTCGCCGGGTGAGAGCATAGAAAAAAAGTCGGCGTGGCCCGGCAAAATGTCAAAGTCACCAATCCGGTTGCTAGCCGAAATCGCGCTGGCATCGCCCTCGAAATATAGTTCGAATGGTGATCTCGCGATAACATTTAACTTGTCGGTTAAATCAGGTTTTGGCATCAGCCTTTACCTCTGGTTTTTCAGGTGTTTCGGGCGCTTTTGGCGCTTCCTTTTTTTCAGCCGGCTTGGGTGCGTTCTTATTGATTGCTTCGCCGCCGGCCAAAATCGCTTCAATGCCGGTTAGCGTTTCTTCAAGAGTGTAATATTCGCCCGGGTGACCAGAGAATTTTTCGGCGACCGCGAAGTCCTGGCTAAAGAACTGAATCAGCTTTTTAGCGTTTTGGTAATCGGCCCGGTCAGCCGGACTAAGCTCGTTCTCGCCGACGATGGCAATGATGTTCTTTAAGCTGTCGTACTTTTGCATGATCGCCTGCACGCGTTCGGCTAATTTGTAATGCCGTTCGCCCACGATGGTCGGCGTCAACAGCGAACTGGTGGTCTTAAGTAGGTTCACGGCCGGGCGGATGCCTTGTTCGGCGATGGAACGGTCAAGCACCAGCACGCTGTCGAGCTGTTGGCTGATTGCCTGCACGGCCGGGTCACTTAAGTCGTCGGCCGGGACATAAATAGCCTGGACGCTGGTAATCGTGCCTTTTTCAGTCGAGCTCAACCGGTCCTGCAAGCGGCGCAGGTCCGAAAACACCATAGGAGAGTAACCACCCTCGGACGGAATTAGTCCCAGGTTGGTCGAAAGCTCGGTCATGGCCTGGACGTGACGGTAAATGTTATCTACGAAGAACAAAATGTCTTTGCCTTCCTCGTCCCTAAAATATTCGGCGGCCGTGGCCGCGGCCGGGCCGACCATCGAACGGATTGCCGGGGTGGCGTCCATCTGCCCAAAGAACATCACCGTGTCTTTTAACACGTCGCTATCGCGCAGCGTTTCATATAGTTCGTTACCTTCACGAATACGCTCACCGACACCGCAGTAAATCGACAGCGATTCGGCCGAGCCTTCCTTTTTACCCTGGGTGACGTTGTGAATCATTTCCATGGTCAGCACCGTCTTGCCCACACCGGCACCGCCGATAACGCCGATCTTGCGGCCTTTTACGAACGGGGTCAGAAAGTCGATGACCTTAAGCCCGGTTTCAAGCAGCTCAAGTTTGGACGAATCGCGGTAGCTTTTGGTGCCGCTCGGAACGGTAATAGGGCGGCGGTTTTCTTGAATATTCTCGCCCTTGTCGAGCGGTTCGCCGAGTGCATTGAACACACGCCCCTTGGTGGCCGGTCCGACCGGTACAGTTACCTTGGCGTGCGTGCGGGCGACTTTTTGGCCGCAGCGCACCGTCGAATCATTGTTCAGGTTCAGGCAGATGGCGCGGTCACCACGAAAGAAGTTTACTTCCAAAAATACTTCAGGCTGTCCTTCGACTTCAAGTAGCTCCTTTATGTCAGGCCGTTCGCCAGTCATCAAAACCTCGACGGTCAGGCCCCGGATCGTCGCGATTTGGCCAATGCTAGCACCCATTTGTTTCTTTTCCATTACGACGACGCCCTTTCTCGGCGCTTCTTTTTAATGCCGACCAACACTTCGCGCAAACGGCGATCGCTTTCGCTGCGCTTCGAGCGGTGGTATTCCAGCTTGTATTCGGCAAGCAGGTCACCAGCGCGGTCTTCGGCCACGGTCATGGCATTGAACCGGCTGGCGGCTTGGGCCAGCCCGGACTGCAAAATCGTTTGGCTGAGCGCCAGGCTCATCATGCTGGCTTCCATTTCGTCGGCGATTTCGTCTAAGCTAGGCTCAAAAATCGTGTCGTCAGCGGTCATGACGTCTTCTTCGGCGTCTTCACTCATGGACTGAATGCTCGTGACCAGGTTGATTGACCGGACTTCCTGTTGGCCGAGCGACAGGTACTCTTCGTAGTAAACTGTAATCTTTTCGTACGGACGAATGACATCGACCACCGGATTGACGTTGATGTACTTGTCGGTTTCAGGAAGTTGGAAGAATTTTATGTACGGAATTCCGCGCTGCGATAGCTGCGATGCGCCGTGACTGCCGAGCACCACAATGTCGGTCGTTTCTTTGTCGTATTCGGCCTGCATGCTTTCGATCATTCGCATGTCCAAGTCACCCGACAATCCGGCCTCGGCCGAAATCAGCACCATGACACTGCGGCCGTTACTGCCGACACCTTCGCGGTTGGTAATACGTTTTTTCGGGTCGACACGAAGCGCCGTGTAACGCTGCCACAGCAGGTCAAAGAATGCTTGGCTGAGCAACACTTTGTCTTTCACCTTGGCTACCTGAGTACTGGCCAGGCTTTCGAACACGCCGGTCAGGTCTTTCAGGGTTCCAATCGACCCCATTTCTTTTTCGATGATTCCCGGGCGGCGCATTACTTTTTAGCCTCCGCTGGTTGCTTTTGCTCGGCTGGCGTTTCTGTCTTTTTTTCTTCGGCTGCCTCGACCTTTTTGGCGCCGAACTTCTTTAATAGTTCGGCTTCGAGCTTATCGTAATCTTCTTCTGTCTTTACATGCTTGGCTTCTTCTTTGACGGCAGTGCGCAGGCCGGCAACATCGATCTGTTGGTCGTCGGTCGGCAGCATGATCGTCTCGAGCATCAGCTGCTGTTCGACCAAACTGAACAACTCTTCCGGCTTTTGCCCCAAGGCTTCGTACAAGTGCTTACCACGCTGCAAATCTAGCCGCGTTTCGGCCGACAGCTGCGACGAGAAGTGGCTGAATTCCTCGGCCTGTTTGTACTTTGCGAGCGCTTTGAACAGCGCGGTACTTAGCTGCTTTTGGCGCTTGGTCTGTGCCTGGCCGCCGACACGCGACACCGACAGACCGGCGTTTACGGCCGGGCGGATTCCTTTACGGAAGTACCCTAGGTCAAAGATGATCTGACCGTCGGTGATCGACATGATGTTAGTGCTAAGGTACGCCGTAATATCGTCGTTCGGTGTCAACACGACTGGCAGGCTGGTAAGGGTCTTTTCGCTCGTCAGCAACTTGCCGGCGCGTTCCAATAGGCTGGAGTGTGTGTAAAAAATATCACCCGGGTACGAGTCGCGGCCTGGGTCGACTTCTTGCAGCAGCGAGAGTTGCCGGTACGATTCGGCGTGCGACGACAAGTCATCGTAAATGATAATCACGTCTTTGTTTTCGTTGTACCACAGCTCTTCGGCCATGGCGCAGGCGGCATATGGCGCCAGGTAGCTTTGTGTCAGCGAGTCGAATATATCGGCCATGACCACGATGGTGTGCTCCATCGCGCCGGATTCGTTCAGTGTACGCAGTAGCCGTTCAACGTCGACCTTACGTTTACCAATCAGCACATACACGACAATTCGGTCGGTACCTTCCTGGTTGGCGCTAAGCTGCGACAAGAACGTACTTTTACCAGACTTAGAATCACCTAATATCGCGATACGCTGACCAAGCACAATAGGGAAAAAGCTGTCCACGGCCGTGACGCCGCTAGCCAGCTGCTCGTCGAGCATCTTGCGGTCCATGATGCCCGGGGCGGGCGTAAAGATACCGGATTTTTTGGTGGCTTTGACTGCGCCTTTGCCATCGAGCGGTTGGCCCATGGGGTTCACTACGCGGCCTACCAGTCCTTCGCCGACCGGAACGCTCAAAACGTCGTTTTCAACCACCGCCAGCACGCCGATTGGCAGCTCCTCGGTGTCGATGTTGTACAAGATCACGCGGTCGCCGTAGGCTTCACGCACCAGGCCGCGCTGCCCGTTTTCGAACAGGATCTGAGCACCGACCCGCACGCCTTCGAGCCCTTTGACCTCAACGATAAACCGGTTCACGGCCGTAACTTCGCCGGTCAGGTTGTCGGCCTCGACCAACTTCTGAAACTGCGAGTTATCAAACACTATGAAGCACCTCGCTGAACGGTTTTTCGGCTTCAAGCAGCTTGCGGCGGAACGACCAGTCGTGAATGTGACTGCCGTAAGCTACTACCAAGCCGCCCAGAATGTTGCGGTTCAATCGAAAACTGACCAGCACGTTTTCGGCCAGGTTCTTGCGGCACCAGGCGACCAGTTTTACCTTAACTTCGCCGGAGGGTACGGCCGCCAGGGTAATGGTTACAGATGGCGCTGATTTTTTGTAGTCTTCGAGTGCCTTTACAAGTCCATCCAAACTGGTTTGGGTCAGGTCTTTGCCGCCGCTCCAAGTCCGGATGATTTCAGCCGCTTCGGGTGTAATGACCGGCTGTGCTCCGGCAGATTTACCGGCGACCTTTTGCTTAATTAGCTCGCGCGAAGCCCACTTTGCGTACGTCTGCACGTCGGCAAGCACGGCGGCCAGGTCCTGCGCCGATGCTACGCTGTCGGGTACTATTAATTTCATTGCTTTGACTCCGTCGGCGGCGTCGGCGTGCCACCGGCCGTGGCAATCAGTTCTGCCTTGTTGGCTTCAAGTGTAGCGACCAAGTAATCGGCCTGAGCTCCCAGGTCGACGTCGTGCCCAAGCGATTCAAGCAGGAACGCCAACACGGCATCGTTCAACTTGTCGTTCAACTTGTTTATAAGTTCGTCTTTTTGGACAGCGAAGCTTTGGTCTAATTCAGCCTCAAGTTCGGCTTGGCGCTTACTCATACGCTCGTCCAGCTCGGCTTGCCGGGTTGCCAGGCTTTTTAATATGGCGGTCTGTTGCTCGGTAATCTGGTCCTGCGCGCCGGACAACGCGCCTTGGGTATTGGCGCGGATGTCGGCCACGTTGGCGCGGAACAAACGCATTTCGTCGTCTAGTACGTCACTACCGAACTTTTCGAGCAGCTTGTTCAGCTGCGTGCCGGTGGCACCAAGGTCGTGTTGCAACTGCAAAGCCGATCGGTTAACTATACCCTGAAAGTTCTGTTCGGCTTGCTTAACGATTCGCTCGCGAACGGCGGGTGGTACTGGTGCCGCTGAACCCCCCTTGGTTGTAGGTTTTTGGCTGTTCTTATGAGCCAGCCAGTACTGAACGGCCAACGTGATGACCACGCCAAGCAGGAAGGCGTTTGCCGCAATAAAGATGTCTAGAAAGCTCATGCCCACCACGCTCCGTTCATAATTTAGTTAACACCAGGTAAATACAGACAAGCCCGACACCCAAAATGCCAAGCACCAAACCGGAAAGTTGCACTAGGTCTCGGTAAATCGCGCCTTGCGACAATGGGTTGCGGCCGACCGAAATGATACTGGAGCGAATCATTGAATATACCAAGCTTGAGACGACAATGAGCATAATTAGGAATATCGCGGCCGAAATCAATATCGGTACCGTGCCAACTTCCTTGCCGGCCAGGCTGTTAGCGACTTTTTGAATCGCTGCCGGCACGATGGTCTTGTCCGGTTCCTTAAAGTAGTAGGCGACGTTCACAAGCACCGGCACTTCACCGAGCCTCATGGTTCGCTCTTTGCCGTCCGAACCTTTGTAGGTCTGCTTTTTTACATTGGTCATGCTGCCCTGGGCAATACCAATGACACGCACGTTGGACGTTGCCAGCATGCCGACGCCTTTTACCGGACTGGCCGTCACGTGGTCGCCGCGCTTGATTTCGCCGTTTATGTCGCTAACGATGACCGGCAATGTGCCGCTGGTAGCCACCTGTACCTGGCCGTCCTTGCCGTTAGACACCGTCAGCAGCGAACTGCCACTGGCGATTACCACGCCGATCAGGTTGTCGACGTTACTGTTGTCGGCAGCTTCGACTATATCGGTCTGGTCGTCATGTACGCTGACGAGTGAGCCGATAGCAAGCTTGTCTTTGGTAGTGTAGCTTTCGGAAAGGGAAGTAATGGCAAGCGCGGCCGGCGCGAAAAGCAGGGTCAATACACCCGCCATAACCGCCGTACGTATCAGGCTGAACCGCCGTAGTATTCCCATATGTTTTTCCGTTTTTGTCCTTAGGGGGAGTATAGCAAAAAAGGTTATGCCTTGCCACCGGTAAAGTGACGCGAAAACAGGGGCGTGGTATCATACCGACAGAATGAGAAAACGATCCAGTCAAGACGGCTTTACCCTCCTCGAACTCTTCGTCGTGGTCGCGGCCATCGTCATCGCGCTGCTCGTCATCTTCTTTATGCGAAGCGGCAACTAGACGGCTGTTTAGGCCAATAGCCCTGGCCTTGATATCATTAGGGCATGCTGCAATACCTTCGCGCCACGGCGTCAAACCTGACTATCGAGCAAAAAGAAAACCTATTAACAGGCACGTGGGTGCGTTCGGAACGTCCGAACGACGACGAAAAAACGGCACTCATTAACCTTGGTGTCGACGAAGATATTTTAAACGACGCGCTTGACCCGCACGAGGTGCCGCGTGTCGAACTTGAAGACGGCTGGACCTACTTCATTACGCGTTTGCCCGACACCGACGACGATTTTAACGACTTTACTACGCCTATTTTGTTCGCTATTTCGGGCGAGCATTTATTTACCGTCAGCCGCGATTCGCTTGGCCGTTTGTGGCAGCCGTTTATCGACACGGCAAGTGTGCCGACTGCCGAACGTACCCGCTTATTCATGCTAATGATGGAAGCCATTACAGTTCAGTACCAGCGCCGCGTCGCTACCATTAACCGTCAAATGCGCGCCGCCACATCCGACGTCCGCACCTTGCGGGCGCGCGACATCGCCACGCTCACCGAATACGAACGCAAGCTTAACGACTACTTAGACGCCCTTATTCCAACCAACACCGCCACCGAAAAACTGCTCGGCGGCCGCATGCTAAAGCTCACCGAAGACGACCGTGACTTGGTCGAAGACCTGTCAATCGACTTCGAGCAGCTTATCGCCCGCTGTAAATCGCTGCTTCGTACTATCACCAACCTGCGTGACAGTTACCGGGCCGTCATGGACACTCGCCTGAACGAAACCATCCGGTTGCTCACCGTCATTACTTTGGCACTGACCATTCCGACAATGATAGCCGGGTTGTTCGGTATGAACGTACCACTGCCAAACGGTTCTGATTCTCCGCTGACATTCTGGCTTATCATCGGTGTAAGCTTGCTGGCTTCGGCTACGCTTGGCATGTATTTCCTGCGAAAACGCTGACAAAAGAAAGACCCGCCGTTTCCGGCGGGTTGCTTCCCTTGAGCTTGTGGTCACTTCGCGTCGGCGTTCTGCTCGACACCACCCCGAAGCCAGTGCTTCCACTTCATCACGAGAACGCAGATGGTGCAGAGGAGCAGCATCACGATGACCTGGCCAGGCGCGGTCTGCAGCCACGCCCAGATGTGGGGCAGTGGTTCCGGGCGCCAGTGGTACTGGTCGAGACCCATGCTGGCGCACGTGATCTTCTCGTCGTAGTAGCTGACCGTTCCGTCCGGTGACACGCAGGTTTCCATCGACAGCATACGCCGTCAACTCCCTTCAATCATGTACTTGCTTGCTGACTTGGCGATCGTCAACACGACCGCCAGGGCCAGCACGGACAAGACCGGGTGGTCGCTGAACCACCCGAGACTCAGGTGCCAGCCACCATCACCGCTTCCGTAGTAGGGCAAGTGCAGGTTGGCGCAGGCGAGCGGGTTCGTCGGTGTACCGCAGCCATCCGTGGGCATAGCTTTCTCCTATCGAAGTCTGGGGGACGGCCAATTTGGCCGCTCATAGGGAAGAACAAAAGGCGCTTTCACGCCTTCCTAAGTATTATTATATTCTATTTATGCTAAGTTGTCAATATCACATGTAACTGATTGGATTTATCGTGATGCTCATGCTTGCGACCGGTTCAAATCGGCGGTATAGTACCAAAGCTCAATATCCTTTGGGCAAATCCAATCGAAGGGATGTGATTCGAGTGTCTCCAGACCTCGAAAGCGCGCTGACCGTCTTGGTCATCTTCACCATCATTCTGGTGGCGAACTTGAACGTATTCGTTCTCACGAGGACGTTCAACCTGTTCGGGTCATCGACCCACAAGGTCGACGTCTCGACCAAGAGCGAGGACAACATCTTCACCAAGCTGGCCGCCGAAGAGTACGCCAAGTCCGCCAAGGCCAACCAGGCCGCGCAGGAAGCCGCGCTCGAAGCCGCCAAGGTGAACCAGCAGACCGAGCAGGTACGCCTCGAGCGCACGCGTCTCGAAAAGAACGGCTAATGCAGGCCGCCCCCCACCTGAGCCATGTGGGTTATCAACTGGCTCGTTTCATTTGGTAAAAGTTGGTGAAAAACTCTTCACTGCTTTGTAAGCCTGCCAAGTCCATAGTTATGAATAACAAGTAACGAAAGGACAAAATAAATGAACTCTACAGCTCAAACGTCGCCTCAACGAAAGAACCAGGTGAACCTAAGCACATTCTGTGAAGTGTTTGCATGTTCGGTAGCATATCAGGGTGCGCGAAGTTCGGCGTTCGTTGCCAAAAGTAACCGGCCGATTCCGCTGTTTCAAGCAGTTCGCCCTGAGGGTCTTGACCAATAAGGAGCGTGAAATGAATGAAGCTTTCAAGCTCGCCTTTACGGTACACCCTAAAATACCCATGGCCCTGAACTGCGAATTCGGCCTGGATTCCAGTCTGCTCGAAACACGTCTGCTTGGCCGTACTGCTTGCGTCGGTTTCGGCGACCGGCTGGGCCTGCATAAACCCGACCAATCCCAAAAGCGGCTGGGTTTGGCGTTTATAGAGTAACCACTCGTCCGTTTCGATGTTTCTGACTGCGAGCAGAAGTATCGAATACGCTCGGTCCAGCAGTCGGCTTTCCTTTTTTAACGCGCCTTTACCGACGCGCCGGCCTTTCATGGTCAGCGTGTAGCGGCCGTCGTCTAGTTTTTCAACCAAGCCGGCCTTCATAACTTTCTTTAAATGGTAGGTGAAGGCCTTGTTTTCTAATTCATCCGGCTTTAAGTCACTAAACCGTAGGCTTTCGGCGAAGGCTAGGTCGTACACGATTGATTTTTGAATATGGTGGTCTAGCATGGCTATTTACCAACCGACGGCAGGGTGATCGTAAATGTCGAGCCCTTGCCAAGAACCGACGTAGCCGTAATATCGCCGCCGTGCAGCTCAATCACTTTCTTGACCCAATATAGTCCCAAGCCGTTGCCGCCGACCACGGTCGACAGCGGGTTTTCAATCCGCGTGAACTTGTCGAATATCTTTTTAATGTCAGACTTTGGAATCCCCACGCCTTCGTCTTTTATACTTATGCGCACTTTGCCGCTTACGGCAGTCAGGCGTACGGTCACGGTGGTCTCGGGCGGGGAGTATTTGCTGGCGTTGTCTATTACGTTTTCAATTGCCATACGAAGCTTGGTTGGGTCGGCGTTTACGGTGACTTTGCGGCGCTTGTGTTCGTACTTTGCTTTTTGCCCCCGGTCTTTGAACGTCGACGTATCGTCGCGAATGATGCTTGCCAATAGGTCATCAATGTTTACCGGTTCTTTACGTAGCACCACTTTGCCGGCGTCCACCTGTGCCACTTGCAGCAGGTCATTTATGACTGCAAGCTGACGCTCGTTACTGGCATTGGCAGTAGTTAGCAGCTTTTTAACTTTTGGCGAAATCTTGCCGCCATAACCGTCTAGGATCATATTTATATACTGCTTCACGCTGGTTGCCGGCGTGCGTAGCTGGTGCGATGCCAGCGATATGAATTCGTCTTTGGCCTTGCTCAGTTCCATCAACTGTTCACGTTGCTTTATCAGACGTGCCGTATTTGCTTCAAGCTTTTTTGCCTTACGTATATTCTCAATGTCGGTACTCGACCCGACCCAAAGCGTTATGTTGCCCTTTTTGTCACGCAAGGCGGTGGCGCGGGTCAAATGCCATACGTACTGACCGTCGGTCCGGCGCAGCCGGTGCTCAAATTGGAACGGCTCGCCGGTTTCTAGCGAATGTTTCCAGGTGTCCAGGTTTTCTTTCAGGTCCTGCGGATGTACCGTATTGGCCCAGTTCGTCATAGAGTTTGAGTCTGCATATTCCTTCCACTGGGGGTTCATGTAGCTGTTCGTGCCGTCCGGCAGGGTTGTAAAGATTTTTTGTGGCATGGATTCCGCCATAAACTGGAATTGTCGCACGCTGTCTTCGGCGCGCATTCTGGCGGCCTGCTCGCGCTCGAACAGTATTTTGTTACGCTCTTTTAGCACGCCGATCACTAGCGCGAGCACGGGGAACACCAGCGCGATTACAATGCCGCTTTCGAGTGTCTTTTCAGACAGCAGGGCTACATGCAGCGTGGCGGCTATTAAGTAAAAGTTATACAAAATAGCCACTAGCGCGCTAATCACACCAACTAGCGCTCCAAATTGGTACGCCGAATACAACACTATGCTAAGTAGCAGAATGATAATCACGCTGTAGCCGCTGCCAGTATTCCTAAAAATTATTTCGGTCAGGGCAATTACGGCAAATGTAGGCAAAAGTTTTTGGACTAATGGGACAAGTCGCAGCTCATTCTTAAACGACCTGGCTACAAAGCTTTGGGCAAACGAATAAAGCCCGCGCCAATGCCGTTTTACCTGAGCAAACATCGTATTCCCATATTTTCCGGCTATAGATTAATGGTAGCACGCCAACAGGGGGGCAGAACAGTCGCGTAGCTTAAGGGTATTGACTTAAATAGTGATAAGTGATATAATCCGTCTATTCTCACAACTGTGTGGGATTACGGCGCAAGCCGTTGGGTAGAGAAGGAGTAGCGTATGACGCGTGTCGTCATCACCGCTCCAGCGTGGGGAACCGGTTAGCTCTCACGAGCGAGCTGGTTCCCGGAATCCACCTAGGAAGTACCTAGGGGAGCGCTGGGGAGAAAGAGGCCATCATGGCCCGCCGTCCCTTCGTCCGTCGCATGACTCCGGCTCAGAGCACCCACCCCGAGTGGTTCGTTCTGATCGGCGCTGACTGCGCCCGTGAGGAGTGGGTCACCTGGCCCATCCCTGACGAGTCGTACGTCCGCCGTGTGTTCAGGATCCCTCCTGACACGCCGGTACTCATCGGACGGGCCTAGTACGGTCCCCGCCCTACTATCCGCATTGGCGTCGGTTATCGCCACACAATATACCGGGGTAGCTCCGGTAGGCTCTAAGCAAGCCGTCACCCGCTAGGACTTCGGTCCGCCCAGCCCCCTCGCAAGAGGGGGTTTAAATTTTACACATACACATATATATAAGGAACGCCGGCGGGGTAGGGCCGGCGTTCCTTAAGTTACTCGGTGCAAGGGCTAGTAAATGTAGCCCCAAAAGGTACTTGCAGCTACCGTGCGGCGCGTTACCGTGCCAGATGTGTAGTTGTAACCCATTTCGCTGACGGTCACCATGCTGCCGTTTACGGCTTCTACGTAGGCAACATGGCCGCTTTGTTCGGCGATCGCACCGACACGGGGGGTTGTGCCGGTAGGAATACCCTGGGCACGGGCATTTGCTACCCATTGGCCGCCGTTCCCTAAGTTGTTTGGTAGGTCGGGGCGCATTTGCTTGGCATACCAGGTACACCAGCCGTAGCCGTAGGTGTTGCCGGCGCTAGACCCGCGGGCGCTCTGCGAAAGACGCGCTTGTACGGGGCTCGAAGACACGGCGCTGTTCACGGCTGCCTGAACCGCGGGCGCTGCTGGCAGCACGCGGTCGGGTAGCGTTTCGCTTGGGTCTGGAATCCTAAATCGCTGACCAACGTCAATCACGTCTGGGTTCACAATTTGTTCGTTGGCGTCAAAAATGCGTACGTACGACGTTTGGTAGCGGTCGGCAATCGCGCTTAGCGTGTCGCCCAGCTGCACGTCTACGTACACGGGGGCTGGTTTTGCAGGTGCCTTTTCAGCCGCTTTTGTGTTCGTGGCTACTGTTTTTTTATCTGTTGATGGACTTTTTGCTTGAACGGTATTTCCGCTCAAGAGCATTAACGGAGTAATGGCGCCAAGCGTCATAAGACCGAGTTTGATTTGCATTGCTTCTCCTACATCGCACCGATTAATAAGTATCGGAATGTTTGTGTTTAATTGGTGCGATTTTATGCCATCTAGTGCCGTCATAGGCTCTAAAGACACAAGTACGAGCATATAACACGAGCGGCATCATACCAAGTTTTCACGGCACTATTTTGTGTATAACTGAGGCAAAAATGTGTTGCGGGATTTATAACGCTAAAGTTTTCACGGGCGTCATGTCTTGAAAACAGGTGTACACTACGAGTATGAAAATGGCAGATAAAAATAAGCAAGATCGTCCGCGCGAAAAACTGATTGCCAAAGGACCTGGCAATTTGTCTGATTTAGAGCTTCTTCAAGCGCTGATTGGCAGTGGCAATGCGCATGCTGACGTTACGAGAATCGCCAAAGATGTACATAAAATTTTGCAGCGAGACCGCATCCTTACCATGGATGGGCTGAGGTCTGTAAAAGGGTTAGGTCCAGCAAAAATAACCGAGCTTCTCGCTAGCCAAGAGCTAGCCGCGCGCTACTTGCTCGACCCAGACCGTCCAGTTATTGACTCACCAGAAAAAGCAGTCGAACAACTCGCAGACATACGCGACAAAAAACAGGAATATTTCGTTTGTCTTACGCTCGACGGCGCGAATAGGCTAATTGCTAAGCGAACAATTTCAATCGGAACTCTCACGTCGTCTCTTGTTCATCCGCGTGAAGTTTTCGCAGACGCGATTACCGACAGAGCGGCGTCGATTATTGTCGCACACAACCATCCGAGCGGGAGCTTAATGTCGAGTGCGGCAGACATCAGCGTGACAAAAAAACTACGGCAAGCGGCATTATTGCTAGGAATTCAAATAATTGACCACATAATAGTCACAAAACATGAGTCAAAAAGCATAATTTAGACAGTTTTCTATCTTTAAATAAGATTTACGCGAAATTCTCCGCGTAATGAGTTACAATATATACATAAACAGAATCAGAGGGGGTGTCACAAACGTGAAAAATTATAAGGTAATATCGCTTTTTTCCGGCTGCGGCGGGCTAGACCTGGGCCTAGAAGGAAACTTCGCTTTTCTAGGTAATCATTATGCTCGTAACCCATTTGATGTTGTCTGGGCGAACGATATAAATCAAAAGGCAACAAAAACTCAAGAGTTGAACTTTCCGCATACAGAAGTTGTTTGTGATGATATCACTAAGGTTCTCGAAGATAAGCTTGAACTCCCCGAGGCAGATATTGTAGTAGGCGGATTTCCTTGCCAAGACTTCAGCTTGGCTGGTAAACGACGAGGTCTAACCGTACAACGCGGACAGTTATATCTAAGCATGGCTAAAGTGATCGAGCAGGTTAAGCCCAAGGTCTTTATCGCCGAGAATGTCAAAGGCTTACTGTCATGGGAAGGTGGTCTTGGAATTCGCACCATGATAAGTGACTTCGAGGAACTTGGCTACCATGTTGAATATAAGCTTCACAACACTGCTAATTTCGGCGTACCACAGACTCGTGAGCGCGTGATTATTGTTGGTATCCGCAAGGATGTAGGAGACAAAGTCATTTGGCCACTTGAGACTCACTCATCAAGCCCGGAAACTACGGGTCTAAAACCATGGGTTACCCTTAAAGATGCTATCAGCGACATTGAAGACGAAAAGAAACAAAGTTGTTTGCCCAATTGGGGCTACTCCAAGGCTAAGCTATTTCCTGGTACTCAAGGCAATACTGTAACAAAGGCCGACAAGCCTGGCCCTACCATGCGTGCGGAACACCACGGAAATATCGAATTCCACTATAAACTACCTCGAAGACTTTCCGCTAGAGAGGCTGCTCGTATACAATCATTCCCAGACGACTTTGTGTTCGTGTCATCTACTACTGACACGTACCGCCAAGTTGGTAATGCCGTAGCGCCCGTATTTGGATGGCACTTGGCACAAGCACTGAAGGAGATGCTGACGGATGATTTACCTAACCGAAAAGACCGAGCAAAAAGCCCAATTCGAGAACTTGTTGCAACAAGTTAGAGATGATATAACAAACTTGCTCAGGGCAAGCGACAACCTAACTCAATACAATGGGACGACATTCGAAAAGCTTGTATTTGATTTTACGGTTAAAGCTGCGACTGGATCGCCTTTTGAAGGTAAAATCGACCAGACAAGAGATGCGGCATTTCCAGATATTGTTGCAGCAGAACTGTTTGGCGTTGAAGTAAAGGTTACGAGTAGTGATAAGTGGCAATCAATAGGCAACAGTGTTTTAGAAAGCTCAAGGCTTCAATCGGTCGAAAAGATATATATGTTCTTTGGGAAATTAGGTGGTACACCTGAAGCGAGGTTTAGAAATTACGAGGATTGTCTTAAGGGCATTAAGGTTACGCACTATCCAAGATACTCCATAGATATGGAGCTTGAAGAAGGCGAGTCAATCTTCCACAAAATGCATACGACCTATGACGACTTCAGAGTTCTTGACAACCCAGTGAGCGAGGTTAAGAGTTATTACCGTGAATTACTTAAAGATGGTCAATCGCTTTGGTGGATTGATGATGATAGCGAAAAGACTACTGCTCTAAGTCCAATCATCCAAAGTTATTCGTTACTAGATAACGATGAAAAGAATAAGTTAAGGGCCGAGGCTTTCATACGCTATCCCGTTATACTCTCTAGGAGTAGTACGAAATTCGAGGGCTTGGCGGCCTATTGGGCGTCGAAGCATGGATTGGTGACTTCTAATTTGAGGGACCATTTTACGGCAGGCGGCATAGCGACTATTAAGCACGGTTCGCACGAGTTTACAGTGCCTCGAATCGTCAATGAGCTTTTGGAGCTCAGTAATGTTATCCATGATTTACTTACATCCACGGAAGGGTTTGAATTGTCTGATCCGATAGCCGCCTTAGTGTCTGAGTCATCTGAGAGAGAACGAAAATGGAAGTATCAAATTAACAGAGAATCGGCGTATATGGAGTTACCATTTTCATTATCGGAGCTGTACGAGGCATCTTTGTCTCGGTAGGGCATGCTGGCAACATAATGACAGATGTTTTCTCGAAAGAAAAAAGATCTGAGGTCATGCGATTGATCAAGTCGAAGAACAGTGAAGCCGAATTAATAGTATTTCGTTTTTTGCGAAAAGAGAAAGTATATTTTCAGAAACACTATAAACATGCTCCTGGCACTCCTGACATTGCACTGCCGAGGAAAAGGAAAGCCGTTTTTATTGACGGTGATTTTTGGCACGGTAAGCGCTTGGCCAAAACTATAGAACGTCGCGGTCCAGATGATTATTGGGTTAAAAAGGTTGAGCGTAATATTGAACGTGATAGGGAGCAAGAAGCGACGTTGATCGAAAATGGTTGGCGATTTATTAGAATATGGGAAAGTGACCTAAAAAGAAAAAGTACGCAAATTGATACTTTAGAAAAAATAAAACTTTTTATTGTATCGTAACCCTCTAATTATTCTGGTTCGTCAAGATACTCTGCAAAATTTCGTGATTTTGAAATCGTATCAAAGTTTGTATCAGGATGTTCTCTCTGGTAAGCAGTCATTTTTTGCTGTAGTAACATAGCTGTATCATCAAACACAGCGTCTATAATGGGGGCGGTATTTGATATGGATGATAACTGATTTGGGTGGTCAATCGTTGAGCCGGCCAGTTGTCGCGCAATAAGCATTGAAAGATAAAAACGGGCATTCGATTTGAATTCTTGCGGGTAATCAGATGAACGAAGTTTAACGTCGACTGCCCGTTGAAGGCGGGCCATCCAGAGATAATTAGAGAGCTCAATGCGACTAGAAAATATTTTCTCGTAATCTTCATCCGACTTAATAACCTTTGATGGGCTAGCACGCGCCTCGGCAGGACTTCTGAATCCTATAGCCATAGTTGCTTGGGCTAAATACTGGATTCCAAAAATTTTTGCTGCAGGTTCACCTTTATTTTTATAATGATTCTTACGGCGATCGTAAAAGTAGCCCTCACTTAAAAAGTGCGTCTCTATCAGCTTTTGAATTTTATCTCCTGCTCGAATGGCAGCCGGCGACAGTGAATTCTGACTGTTCGTAGCGATGATCACGGTGTTTCGGACATCTTCAACGCCGGACTCAATTATCTTCACCATGACCATCCTCGACTCATCAGATGTGTCATCTGCTTCACTCAAATATTTGAATATAGATTCCGATGTCTGAAGTCCATTTACAATCTGAGGATCCTTTATTATGAATTTTCGTGATACGGATGACACCTGGTCAGAAAGAATAGTAATCCCATTGTTGAGCCACCAGAAATCAGCAGCATTTTCTTGCGTGGTCAGGGAATCGAGGATCGCCTTGTTAACTAGTGTCCGTCCTTGATAATCGCGCACATTTGCATCGAACATATAGCGTTTGAGTTTCGAAGAAGAGTCCGTAATGAAATCACCGAAATCATTAATTGACACGAGAGCAAGGTACCCGTGTTCAGTAAAAATACTATCCTTAAACTTTAACTCAAAAGTTTCTGATTGCTGCTTGGATGAGGCTTCAAGGAGCTCGCCTGCTCCAAGGAATTCGATATCCACCACCACGTCACCACCGATAATATTTGCAATGTTATTGCGAAGGTCTGCTGCTTTTTGGTGGACTCTTGCGTTGATACGAACTGTTGATTTTATCGCCGGGTAAATAACGTGCACATGTATTTTCGGATACTTGACGGCTGTCTCATCAAGTAATTTTCTAAATATGCCAATTCTATCAATCAATCGCGTATTGTATTCCGGTGACATCAACCTGGAGGATAAATTCAGCAACTTATGGACGTTTTCGTTTATTATCGTCAATGCGTTTGCTTGGAATGATCCCTCTTTTGCCTGCACTATATATAAATCTAATGCGTAGTTGGAAGGTAGATCGGCAGGAATGTCGTAATCATCTTGCAAACGGCCATTTGTGAATGTGTAAAGTGCATCAATCCCACCATCACCATCGCCGTCTACTAACCCGCTTAGGATCTCATCAGGCGTTAAGTCATAATCTCGCAACGCTTGTTCCGTACCGAAATAAACAAATTGATCACTACGCAATGACAATTCGGCAGGCATGCGTAGAATACGATCCTCAAAAATTCTCTTCGTCAGGGTAACCTCATTATCTGGCATAGCTCTACTTAATCAGCAATTTTTACAATCGTCAACAAATTAACTCAACCTTGCAAAAAGGAGAATAAAAACGACAATGCATTTCGAAACTCGCATGCGTTGATAGCCGACATAAGGGGGATTATGCAAAGAAACTAAAGCGGAGCGTTTAGGCTTCGAACTGAGTCTAATAATAGACGTAGTGACACTCATCAATGCATAATAGTAATTAACTCAAAGCGCCTAATTCGGCCCCTTGTGCTTCAATAGCGATTTGCTTAGGCCTATGGTTGAACAACTAAATTCGTGCTGCGGCAGGCAAGTTACCCGATACGACAAGCTGCAACATATGGGTGCATTCACGCGAGACGTCTTTGTCGGCGAGCGACAGAGCGTCTTGGGCATCTTGCATGGTTTGCTCAAGCGACACGCCGCCGAGCCCACGGCGGGTCAACGCGCAGGCGCGCTCTACGTTCATGGTATGGCGTACAAAGTGTTCTGGTTGGCTAAGAGTTTGGTGGTTTTGTTCGTTACACATATTAAAGTTTCTCCTGAGACATATGCAACTATACGCCGCTTTATAGTAAATGCAATAGAAAATCCGGCCGGGCGCGTGGCGATATGCCAACGCACCCGACCGGTGGTGACGCCCGCTAGGGGCATCATGACTGGTTGCCGGACCCGGAGTCTTCCAGTGCCTTGCGGCGCTCTTGAGCCTCGAGCTCGCGATCTTCCTCGACGACCTTGTACCAGGTCCAGAAGAACACGGCGCCTCCGGCGATGAACCCGTAGAAGATGAGCATGACGATGCCCTCTGCCAGCGACTTGTCCTTGACCGTGCTGGGCATGAAAAGCAGGATGAAGATGATGGTTCCGAAGAACCAACCACCCGCGCGTGCAGCTGCAAGCTTCATTACTTCTCCTTAGGAGCAAAAACACCTGAACGGTTCAGGCAATTACATATTATACGATTTATATGATTAGTGTGCAAATATAATAACCATGACACAGACATTGCTTTAGGTCACTGAATCGTCGCGTTAAGCGGCGTATCATTAGTGCATGAAACGGGTTAAACAAGCATTCAAAGCAATTAACCGCGTGGACTTTTTGCCCCGGTATGTTCGGGACGAGGCTGAATACGACATACCAATACGAATTGGCTACGGCCAAACAAACAGCCAGCCAACGACCGTGCGCCGAATGCTTGAATGGCTGGACACACAAGAAGGCGAGCATGTGCTTGACGTCGGCGCCGGCAGCGGCTGGACGAGCGCTTTACTGAGCTACATAGTAGGCGAACAAGGCAGCGTGATTGCCACCGAAATCGTACCAGAACTAGTAACGTTTGGTCGCGAAAACTGCAAAAAGGTAGGCGCCGACAACGTAAAGTTCTACTGGGCCGGCAAAGAATTCGGCAGGCCGCAAGACGCGCCGTACGACCGAATTTTAGTTAGCGCGTCGGCAAGCGAACTGCCCCCGGAACTAGTTGACCAACTAAATCCCGGCGGACGGATGGTCTTACCAATTGGCAATGCCATTCATGTGATTGATAAGAACGACGATTCGTTGCTACGCGACACGGTACATGAAGGTTACATATTCGTCCCACTGATCCCTGGATAAATGCTGAAATTAAAAAAGCCCCCGTTCGGGCAAGGTTGTTTGCTACGTGGTGGCCCCGGGGTTGTTCCCGGGGCCACCACGTAGGTTGGTGGGTTTTGCTACTGGCGCTCCACCTCGATGACGTGGACGCCGAGCTTCTCCTTCTGGTGCGGGTAGATCTCTCGCAGAAGCTGCAGAGCCTTCTCCTGACTGTCGACCTGCGGGACGATCTCTCGCCACGGTTCTGAGGACAACATGTCGGCGAAGTTCTCGTAGATGCGGATCGCCTTGATGCGCACCACGCCCGACGTGTGACCCGTCTCGAGCTGCAACAGGTCGCCGGCGTTCAGCCGCTTGATGTTGTCGTATCCGACCCGGACCTCGAGGGTCTTCCGGCCGGACATGATCGCGTCGTAGTACGGACGCTTGATACGCATCTTGCGCACGGTCTTTCCTTCCTTGTTGAAGTTGAGGCCCCACTGCTGAACCACACTGTTGGGCGCGTATCCACCGGGGAACACACCCTCGAGCTTCCAGTCGTGACGCTGGAGGCAAGCAACCTGCCACGGTTCGGGGACGAGATGGAGGTACAGCTTGTGGCCGTAGTCCATCAGCAGCCCCTGAAGGTCGATGACAAGCGCTTCAAAAGCCGCCTCCGATGACGCCACGAGGGGCATCAACTTGATGGGGTCACCCTTTTTGGGCGTGGCCCCGGCAACGCCGATCACTTCGCCGCCGCTTTCGGCAACGAAGATGATCTTGTACTTGGCGTTGACGTCGCTGTCGTTCCTGCGGTTGTAGCCGGCGAACAGGGCATCAACCCAGTCGTCGTCAACGCCGAGGAATACGTCGCTCATTTGCGAGAGAATGAGGTCACGCACACCTTTGGCGTGCTTTTCCTCGTCGAAGGCGATCACCGACACGTTGGGAGCGTCGAAACCCGGTTCGTCACCGAGCTCCTTGTAAAGCATGTGCTCGTCGATCCCGTGCTTGTAGTGATCCTTCGCCGTCCCGGTGATTCGGAAGCCCTTCCGGAGGAAGAACCCAAGAGCCTTCGAGTTCGGCGAAGCAACGGTGCAGTACAGCTGCCGTGCACCCAGGTCGCGTGCGAATTCTTCAGCGTGCTGCAACAGCATGCTTCCGATTCCCATCGTCCCGCGGTACTCGGTGCTGACGATCAGCGGACTGATCTTCACCGTAGCCTGCTTCTTCTCTACGACGTGGATGATCCCGACCGGTTGACCGTTCGACTCGGCAATGAACATGTACTGTCCCGCCGAGAAGTGGCCTACGTGGTCGATGCCTCCTTCCATGTGCGTGTCGAAGATCCTTCGCGCGTGAGCGCGGTGGTCGCCACCGTAGAACGGACTCAAAGCCCGAACCATGAGGTCAGCGACCCACTCATAGTCATCAGCCACCGCTGGGCGGATGATGACGCCTTCATTGACCAAGGATGTGGTCAAGGTGCACCTCCATACGATTGCTACGATTTTTTGACGTAGCGATTGGATAGGACACGATTACTATAACATCAAAGAGTGTATGTATCAACTATGCCAATACGAATTCAATGCCCAAAACGCCATATTTTTGCTGGTCATCGAGTGAATAGAATTCATTAATTTGATTCTCGAGCCATTCAACGCTCGGGCCACCAAACTTTATTGGTTGATTGTGAGTAAAAAGGTCATGGAAGGTAGCGTAATGGAGCAAGCCGATAACATTAGCTGTAACCGTTTCATTGGTTGCCTCGCGATTTGTAAAAATTATTGTATCGCCAATCTGAATTGTTTGACGTTTTTCATCGAACAATCGTGATTCGATTGTTTTATTTCCCTCTTTTATGGCCACAAAGGGAATGGTAGCTAATTGCAAGTTGTGAGTCATATTGACAGTTTAGCATTTAGATTAGAACTTAACGGGAATGACGATGCTGTCGTTGTTTTGCTCAAGACCTGACGGATTGGCTTTTAGTAGTACCAACGTTCCGTTCTGGCTGGCGCCTATGCCGAACGACAGGGTAGCGGTGAACGGTACCATTTTGTCGGTCATCCAGTCGCCCTGCAGCGTGGCGGGCGAGTCGGCGAGCAGGTTACCTTGAGTGTCGATAAGCCTAACGGTAAACTGAGCTTCGAACGACCACGAACCTGGCACGCTGCCGGTAACAGTTAGCGGAGTCGTAACTTTGGAGCCGCTGGTCGGGGCGGTAACCGTGACCGACGCGCCCTTTTCGGACTTGTAAGTTGTTGACGTGGTTTGCTTTGTGTCATCGGATGTTACGGGGATCTTGGTATCGTCCTTCAACTTTTGTATATCGCTGGTTAGCGTTTTGTTCTTGGCGTTCAAATCGTCAATTGTACTTTGCTGGTAAAAATATGCACCAACACCGGCCGCAGCGACCAGAAGAATGGTCAATAGTACATATAGGAATTTTTTCATACGATCCCCCTTGTCAGGCAATTTGTGCAAGGCCAATGACATAGTTTTTACCATAGTGTTTAGCGCAGTTCGGGCACGTGGTGTAAAAGAAGTACGTGTTTTTGACTGCTTTTCGGTGCTCGTTCACGTAGTCGATTAGTTGCTTGTGCCATTTGCCGGCGTCTTTAAACGGACCTTCGAACACTTTCGTAAGGTACGTGCCGCTAAGAGCCACATTGTCGGCGCCATCGACCGTATGGCTGACGGCATACAGGTGCTCGCCCTTCCACGGCGAAACTTCGCGGCTTAGAATCATGGCTTCTTGCGGCGGCATTTCAGCGTCGGCTTCGGATGCTTGCTGCTGCAGAAATGTCATAGTTTTGTCCATGTTCAGCGGTACATACATTATGCTGCGTGTGTAGCCGCGAATGAACAGTTTGTTTTTAAAGGTGACTTCTTGCTGGTCCCATGCTTTTACATCGGGAACGGCACAGCACCCGGTTTCGTTAATGGTGGTGTAAGTGTTAGGTACGCTCATATGGCACCTCCTTAAAGATTGGCAGTACCCTCGTAGGTAATGCACTCCCAATCGTAGTTGGGTCTACTTACGTTATACGAACCCTTGGGGTTTTACGCAATGATTTGGGTCACACTGAAGTAGATGTGTTGTTCGGCTGTTCGTCTGGTGTAGGTTTGTCGGGCGTTTCGGTTTGCGTGACCACAGGTTCGGGCTGTGGGGCAGGTGGCAGCATGTGCGCTTTAATTTCTTCTAGGTCTTTTCGCATGTGAAGCACGGCCGATTGCACCTTCCACTTGCGAACGACGCTTAGAATGTAGGCGATAAGAAACAGCACGCCGACCACGTTCAGCACGATAAAACTGATGGTCAGGGTTTGTACCAACGATTCGGGAATAAGACTGCCCCCGTCCGTTCCGCCAAGTAAGCTTTGCAGCAGAGTAGTTTGGTCAGCGCTGCCATTCTGCTGTTGCTGGTTCAACTGATTAAGTAGGTCGGCACTATTAATTTCAGTGTTATTCATAGCATTAAGTATACAAGGTGCTTACGGCTTAACAGTAAAAGTCCGAAAATTAGTGGAGCCCCGCGCAGTGCGAGGCTCCACTGGGTGGAACTTCGAGCACTGAGCAGGGCTCAGGTAGCTAGCCGGCATCGGGCAGCGGAATCGCCTTGTCGGAGAGTCGGCTGCTGTCGTGCTGGGTGAAGTACGCCTCGTTCGGCTTGACGTTGAGCGACTCCTTGTCGCCGGGCCATTCGATCAGTCCGTCGAACTCCACCTTCAGCTCGGGTCGTTCTTCCAGGAGTGCTTCGAGCAGCTCGAGCTGGAAGTCGTATACCACGACGACGCGCCGCTTGGCGACCTGCTTGGTGATTCCGAGCTCACGGATCTTCTTGTCGATACCGTCCTTGTTGACGACCTTCGCCGTCTTGCTGCTGCGGAACCCGAACTTGGCGAACATGGTTACGAACGACTGCTTGCCGGGTTCGACCAGGCGAGCCTTGTTACTCCGAACCATGCCGGCCAGCTCGGCGGTGTCGCTGTCGAACTGGGCCTTGAGCTTGGTGTCTTCGGCCAAGAACTTGGTCTTCAGCCGCTCCTGGGCCGCGCGGTGCTTGGTCTTGATGGCCTCCCGCTTGCTGTTTAGGCGGAAGATCCGCCTCGACAGCATGTTGATGCGGTTGATGGTCGTCTTGGACGCCGGGTTTTCGATGGGCATTCCATCACCTCATGTCTGGTAGGTACTCTGTACTAGCGAATATATTATACACTTTTTATTATTTTTTGTCCATATGAGAAACCCCCGAGGGGGTCTCTCGATGAGTTGACTCCTTTCGGGGGTAGTAGGTTAGTCGCAGAACGGGCACTTGCCAGTGAGCGGCATGACGATGTGGCAGCGCTCGCAGGCGTTACCTTCGAGCTCGTGGAAGAGCCGGAAGGTTTCGGTCTGGCCGTTCTTGGTGACACTGACTTCGAGCATGCTGGTGACATGTCCGATCGGCTTGCCGGTGAGCGGCGGCCGACCGCGGTGCGACAGCTCCTCGGATGCGAAGATGTCGTTGACGTCGCAGTCGAAGGTGTCGGCCAGGATCTGCGCGACACCGACGTTCGTCTTGTACTCGGACGTACCGTTTTCGATTCCGTAAATGGTCGAAGCGGCCAGGCCGGTGTACTCGGCGAGTTCGGCGACGGTGAAGCCGGCGTCTTCGCGAAGCTCTTGCAGCTTGTGCAACGAAACTCCTAAGAGTGAAAGGGGCGATTACCTACAATATATAATTATACTACAAAATGTATAAAAAGTCAATAACTACGATTAAAACAAGGTATAATGGCAAGATATGGCCCGTGAGCATGAATACGCCCAACACTTTTTACGCAGTCCGCGCATCGTAGCGGAACTGATAGGTCATTCCAATATTCGCAAGAACGATTTGGTGTACGACCTTGGCGCCGGCAGCGGCGTGATTGCAAGCGTTCTGGCCAACCGCTGCAAAAAAGTAATCGCAGTAGAAATTGAGCCGGGCGCGGTTAAAAAGCTGCGAACCAATTTGGGCAACGTGTTGAACGTGAATATCATTGAGCAGGACATTCTGACGCTTGAGCCGCCGACGGTTCCTTACAAGATATTCTCGAACATCCCGTTCAATTTAAGCGCCGCAATCGTTCGTAAGTTCACTGAAATCGCGCGGCCGCCCAAAGCGATTTATTTGATAGCGCAGCGCCAGTTCGCCCGAAAGCTAGAACCTGGTAGCGACCATTTTACGTCGCAGCTTGGCGCGCAGATCGGGCCAATGTTCGCGGCGCGGATTCGAAAACCCTTAAAGCGAACCGACTTTACGCCGCCGCCAGGTGTCGACACGGTGCTGCTTGAACTGAAGCTTCGTGAAGAGCCGCTGCTGCCTGTAGAATCGATGCCGAGTTACCGCACGTTCATAGAACGCTGCTTTGCCGAGCAGAAGTTCTTTGGCAAGACACCACGCGAAAAGGCGGGCATATCACCCGAAAAGATTCCGTCACAGCTTACCTTGGAAGAATGGGTAAAGTTATTTGGTGTCGTCGGTACGCTCGACTAGGATCGTACATTCGGTCACTAACGCTGCGATAGCGCCAACGGCTGCCAGTACCGGTGCCAGCACGATGCCGACTACGCCAACGGTCAATGGAATCTCAATTAGCGTCTTGCCGCCTTTGTCTTTGATGATAAGACGGCGGACGTTGCCTTCACGAATGATTTCTTTGACCTTGGCAAGCAGCTCCTCGCCGCTGACCCTAAACTCTTCTTTATTGGATTTACTGTCAGTCATACTTCCATTATACTCTTATAAGTACACTAACAATCAGACATATCCAGAGTGCAGCGAGAGAACTAGCTCGACGACCTGCCGGCAACCAGCGCATACGCGTCAGGTGCCCCTTCTAGCCCTAGCGGGAAGATAAGAAAGCTTTAGACTCCTTTTATCGAACGCTTATTGGGCGGAAAGATATGTAATAAAGGAGTTATTTTAATGCCAACATTCAGGACCGCTGAAAGCGTTTCACCAAAACACCCCGACAAGATTTGCGACCGTATTTCGGACGCGCTTTTAGACGCGCACTTAACCCAAGACCCATTGGCCCGAGTAGCGATTGACGTCGCTGGCGGACACGGCACGGTGTTCGTAACGGGCGAAGTGACATCAAAAGCAAAAGACATAGACGTCGAAGCAATCGTCAAACGGGTAGCCGGCGACGTTGAGGTGATAGTTCATATTGCCGCCCAAAGCCCGGAAATCGCGCATGGCGTCGATACCGGTGGTGCAGGCGACCAGGGAATAATGGTAGGCTACGCCACGAACGAAACCGACGAACTTTTGCCGCTTGAATACGTGCTTGCCCGCAGCTTGAACCAATACCTATATGCAACTTGGCCGTACGACGGCAAGACGCAGATAACGACGAAAGACGGCCGTGTAACTAGCGTAGTAGCGAGTTTTCAACATGCGCCGCAGGCCGAACTGCGCGAGGCGGTAGAGAAGTGGTTGCACGAAGAATCTGGTGCAACATTCGACGACGTGGACTTTCACGTTAACCCGGCCGGTGACTGGAACCAGGGCGGCTTTGATGCCGACGCCGGTCTGACCGGACGTAAACTGGCGGTCGACAACTATGGTCCGCACGTACCGCTTGGCGGCGGCGCGTTCAGTGGTAAAGACCCGAGCAAGGTCGACCGTTCGGCCGCGTATATGGCGCGTAAAGTCGCCGTGGATTATTTGAAAAAGCGTAATGCCAAAGAAGTGTACGTGTACCTGGCCTACGCGATTGGCTACGACAAGCCGCTTGAAGCCAGCGTGATTATAGATGGCCAGGAAGAAGTGATTGAAGGCTACGACCTGACACCGAACGGCATTATTAAGTTCCTTGACCTTCGCCGCCCGATTTACGAGCAGACTGCCGAGTACGGTCACTACGGACACGAAGGGTTTACATGGGAGTCGTAGCGGGCGTATAATCCGAACAATCAGTTCAGGAGACAGAGATATGCCGAAATACCCGCAACTTGACTTACCAACATTAGAAGGTGATATCGAGCTGCGCCTGCAAGCTCGGCAGTTCCTTGAACAGGCTCACGATATGAGTGAAGACAGCTCATACTTTTACCCGGTTGCCCATAAGGCAGTGCAGTTGGCCGCACGAGCAAGTTTTGATACTCCGCAATTCATCGTCAGTGCGGATTTAGGTGTCGGTATTTTTGAAGCGTTAGGTTATTTCGTCGCACCGGACGCGCACTACGATAGCGAGGCCGCCAAAGCGCTGACCTATACCAGCGCAATGCAGTTTCTGGATTCTATCAAATCAAGCGATGACTTTTTGACTGTCTGCGACTACGCCATGGCACGCATGGAAACGGACGCACCGAACCTGACGGCTGCAGTACAAGAAATAGCCGGACGATATACCGGCCACGACGACATCGCGACAAGGTTTGCTGTCCGCGGTGCTAGTGCGGTGCGCGGCATGCAGATCTTTGTCGACAAGCGGCTTGATGCCGTTGCGTAGCGGCTGATTCATACTTGACATACATTTCATACTTTTCTACACTAGGATTAACTTTACGAAAAATCTTAAACGGAAAGGTGCGTATGGGAATGCACAACAAAAAACTGTACGGTTCGGCAACCGTCGGCACGAAAGGCCAGGTGGTGATTCCTGCAGAAGCCCGCGAGGCAATGGGAATCCAACCAGGCGACAAATTATATGTTTTTGGCTCGGACCACTTTGTCGGGCTACTTAACGAAGAAAAATTCCGTGAAATGCTAGACCGCATTACTGAGCATGCCGACGCAGCGCGTGACTTAAAAGAAAAACTAGAGCAGGAGTAATTAGTTAATGCATCATCATTTAAGCCTTCGGGGCAAATTAATAATCATGCTTTCGGTCATGGCCAGCCTGTTTTTGGTTGCGCTTGACCAGACCATCGTATCGACCGCACTCGGCAAGATTGTCGAAGATTTTAACGCGTTCGACTCACTTAGCTGGATTATAACGGCATACTTGCTAACGACCACGGTTACCACGCCAATTGCCGGTAAATTATCCGATTTGTTCGGGCGTCGTACCATGCTACTTATAGGTGTGGCAGCATTCGCGCTCGGTTCGCTGTTTAGCGGTATGGCTGCCGACGTGAACCAATTGATATGGGCCCGCGCGTTCCAGGGAATTGGCGGCGGTATTATAACGGCCAACGCATTTACGATTATTGGTGACTTGTTCGCTGCTCGCGAACGTGGACGCTGGCAGGGACTGTTCGGCGCCGTATTCGGTATAGCGTCGGTCATTGGGCCACTTTTGGGCGGCTGGCTGACCGATGGTCAAAATCTGTTTGGTGCCATTACCGACTGGCGATGGACATTCTTTATTAACGTACCTATCGCTGCGATTGCGTTTACTTTGATAGCTGTCTTTACGCCAAGCCTGCGCCACGAGAATAAGCCCAAGATTGACTACGCCGGCGCCGCACTGCTGGCTATCGTACTCGCCACCATCGTACTGGCAGTTGATAATACTGCGACGACGTTTGCGGGACTCATGGATTGGGCTAACATTTCACTACTGACACTGCGCATCATTATGGCGGGAATCGTTGCAGCAGGACTAGTTGCGCTGGTGGCGGTTGAACGTCGGGCAGAGCAGCCAACCTTGCCGCTAAAGACATTTAAGAATAAGAACTTTCTGCGGATTGTCGGCATTTCCATTTTATTCGGTGTCGGATTCATGGGATCAATACTTTACCTTACCCAATTTAATCAGCAAGTCTTTGGCGCCACGCCGACTGAAAGTGGTCTGATGCTACTGCCAATGATGGCCGGAATCATGCTTTCGGCTATTGGTTCGGGACAAGTAATCTCGCGAGTTGGAAAGTACAAGATATTCATGCAAATCGGAATCGTCCTTGCAACCGTTATGATCGCACTGCTCGCTACGCTTACTCCTGAGTCGCCGTACTGGCACGAAGCCGTCATGATGTTCGGTGTCGGTCTTGGGCTTGGACTGGTCATGCCGGTCTTGAACATTGCGGTCCAAAGCGAATTCAAACAATCTGAACTTGGTGTCGCTACCAGCTCGGTGCAGTTGTTCCGAGGTCTTGGTTCGACCATCGGGATCGCGGTATTCGGCGCATTGCTAACTAGCGGTATAGCTACGCACCTGACAAACATTCAAGACAATGCTTACGTGAAGTCACTGTCAAACAGTGAACAGGTTAAAAAAATCGGCGACCTGACCGATTCCAATACGCTGCTGACATTGAATACGCCTGACGTCAAAGAAAAGATTAAAGACGGCTTTGCCTCATCGACTGCAAATCTTCCGGCACCAGTGAAAGAACAAGCGACTAAAACGTTCGACAAGAACCAGTCTGAATACTCAGACAAGATAACACATGCCTTCAGTGATTCGCTGCGCCAGCTGTTTATCATCTCGGCTGTAACGATGGGACTTGCTTCGTACTTCGTCTTTACGCTCAAGGAACGAGAGCTGAAGCACGCTGATCCAAGCGCCACTCCTGGCGAAGCCTAGCGGCCTAAGCATAAACGCTATATACTACCGACAGTATGTTAGCGTATTATGCCAAGCGCTCTCCGGGTGAGGACTTTGAACAGATAAACCAGCCGATTGAACACGGTGTCTGGATTGACGCGCAAACGGCGTCGGACAGCGAAATCGATTCGCTCATCAAGACGCACGACCTTGACGCCAACGTGGTGTACGATGTCCGTGACCGTGGTGAGTTACCGCGTGTCGAATACTCGAACGGTACGGCCTATGTGTTTTTGCGTTTGCCGCGGCTGACCAAATCTTCCCATGTGACGACATTGCCGCTGCTTTGCGTGGTCAAACCGGCGACATTCATAACCATAAGTATTGGCGAGAGCATCCAACCACAGACAGTCGCGTTGTCTACGTTACCGATTACGACCGAACACACCGAAACGCTGCTGGTCGGAGTCATGGCGTCTGCCGTGGCGGCGTTCGAAGACATGATTTCGCATACGTCACGCTCCATTACCGATACCGCCAATCGCCTGAAGACCCACGAAATAACCAACCGCGACTTCATCCATTTCGTGACGGTCGAAGATAACCTGACGCACTGCCACATGAACCTGGACAGTATGCTGGCCATGACAAAGCGCCTGCGCGAGAACACCCACGACACGCTAGGGGAGCAAAGTATTGAGGCACTCGATGATATCGGACTGCACATTCAGCAGCTGCTAGTGGCCATTACCAGCTACCAAAGCCGGGTCGAAAGTATTCGTAACGCCTACAGCACGATCGCGAATAACGGACTGAACCAACGCATGAAAACCCTGACCGTTTTCACGGTGCTTATTACGTTGCCGAACGTCTTTTACGGCATGCTTGGCATGAATGTGCTTTTGCCATTTCCGACCAACCAACCGTGGGTATTTCCGACCATCGCGACCGTGACGGCACTACTGATTTTAATCGTCTATTTGATAGGCCGAAAGCTTCGCATCTTCTAGCAAAAATAAGCGTTTTACAGAGGTAAGGTTAAGCGCGTTCCGCATGCTACGGGTTGACACGGCTTGCATTGTTTGGTACGATTATCGTTGTGTTCTTCAGCGCCAAAAACGAAATTTAATATAAAGGTCGAGATGCGCAGCGAAGAACAAGTACGTCCTGTAAGAACGTACATGGAGCATAAACTACATGCCAATCGCAATCGAGTTTGCACCTTCACGGAGCAAACGGATCGCAGTGGATGTGGTGCCTGCCGAATGGCAAAAGTATATTGAACAGTAATGTTCGACTCGTAAGCAGACATTAGTCAGCTTACATCCCGAAAAAATAGAATCGTCCCAAGGCACCGGGGCGATTTTTGGTTCGTTGTAAAATCATCCCGCATTGACTATTGTCACACACGTCTAGTGTCGTGAGTCATTACAATGACGCTACGCATCGTGGAGGCGATACAAATCTAACATAAGACACCGTGAAGGGGGCTTTTTACGCATGGAAACACAAACGTCAGCAGAAAAGAACAGGACTGCGAAAAGAAGAGAATTACTTACGGCCGTCCGAAAGCGCGATAACCGGCAGGTTCCGTTCGAACTCGGTAAGATTGTCAGCGCCGTTACCAAGGCCCTAGAAGAAACCGGCGAAGGCTCATTTGATGAAGCGGCCGTCGTGGCGCACGACGTTGCTACCAAACTACGGAACGTAGCTAAGAAGCACGATGCTTACATGCCAGACGTCGAATCGATACAGGATGAGGTTGAACGCCAGCTTATGCGTGCCGGCTATATGGTCACGGCTAAAGCTTTCATTCTGTACCGAGAAGAACATGCCCGTTTGCGTCAAATAGAACAGTCGGTTCCACGCGAAGTCCGCGAAAAAGTTGCTGAAAGCGGCCAGTACTTCGCTTCGACCTACCAAGAATTTATTTTTTACCAATTTTACGCCCGTTGGCGCGACGACCTGGGGCGGCGAGAAACCTGGATCGAAGCGATTGACCGGTTCATGGACTACATGCGCGAGCGCCTTGGCTCGTCGCTAAAAGAATCCGAGTACGAACAAGTTCGCCAAGCAATCATTAACCGCGAAATCTGCCCGTCAATGCGTCTCTTGTGGTCGGCTGGCGATGCCTGTCGCGCCACGAACGTCTGCGCCTACAACTGCGCCTATATCGCACCGACCAATTGGCGTGACTTATCGGAAATAATGTACGTGTCAATGTGTGGCGCCGGCTGTGGATTCACGGTTGAGCCTGAAAACGTCGAGCAGTTTCCTCAAATCAAAAAACAGACTGGCAAAACCAAACCGGCAATCAAAGTTGAAGATAGCAAAGAAGGTTGGTGTGAAGCCTACGTGAAGGCCTGCGAACTATGGTCAAGCGGTTACGATGTCGAGATTGATTATTCCGGTCTTCGTCCGGCCGGCGCACGGCTGGCAACCATGGGCGGCCGGTCATCCGGTCCGGCACCACTGCGTGACCTAATGGAATTTACACGCAACAAAATGCTGTCACGCCAAGGTCGACGACTTACGACGCTCGATCTGCACGATATCATTTGCCAAATCGGACTAATCGTCGTGGCCGGCGGTGTTCGGCGATCAGCACTTATTTCGCTGTCGTCGTTAGACGACCAAGCGATGCGTGATTCCAAAAAGGGAACGTTCTGGAACACCGAAGGTCAGCGTTCAATGGCTAACAACTCGGCCGTCTACGAAGTCAAACCGACAGCCGCCGAGTTTCTTGAAGAATGGTCAGCCTTGGTTACGTCCGGTACCGGCGAACGCGGAATCTTTAACCGCGGTGGCTTGGAAAAACAGGTGCCGGCACGCCGCTGGGCCGAAATAAAGGACATTCCACAAGTCGGTGTCAATCCATGTGGCGAGATATACCTGCGACCGAAGCAGTTCTGTAACTTGACATCAATCGTCGTCCGTCCGGAAGATGACATGGAAAACCTGAAACGCAAGATGCGCCTGGCTACATTGGTCGGAACCTACCAAGCGACATTGCTGGACTTTGGATATTTAGACAAAGCATGGCGTGACAACTGCGAAGCCGAACAACTGCTGGGCGTATCTATCACCGGCTACTACGACAATGAGATCGTGCGTAACGACGATAACTTGGAGGCACTTCGCACCGAAGCTATAAAGGCCAACAAAGTCTATGCCAAAAAACTTGGCGCCAACGAGTCCAAGGCGATTACCTGCGTAAAGCCGCACGGAAACTCGGGCCAACTGCTAGGCGTCGGCTCAGGCATGCACCCATGGTTTGCAAAGCACTATATTCGCCGTGTGCGAATCAGCGTCAACGACCCACTGCTTAAACTCGCTAAAGACCAAGGCGTGCCGATGTTCCCCGAAGTGGGGTACTCGACTGCGACCGCCACGACGATGGTATTGGAGTTTCCGGTCAAAGCACCCGAAGGTGCGATCGTCGCCAAGGACGTGTCGGCCTTGACCATGCTTGAAGAATGGAAGCGGCTGAAGACACACTTCACTGAACATAACCCGTCGGTCACGATTTATGCGAGTGACGACGAATGGCTTGGCATTGCGAACTTCGTATACGAGAACTGGGATATCGTTGGTGGACTATCATTCTTGCCACGTAATGACCATGTTTACCAGCTGGCACCGTACGAAGAGATAACAGAAGACGAATATGAAAAACGAGCAGCTGCACTTGGTACGCTGGACTTTTCTAAATTGGTAATTTACGAGCAGAACGACCAAACGACCGGCGCCAAAGAATTGGCCTGTGTTGGCGGGGTGTGCGAAGTATAAAAAATACAGTCTAAACCTAAGTAGGAAAAACCTTTGAACGAGACGCTATATTATGAGCCGGCTTATGAACCGGTAGGGGACGCTCTGGCTGCGGAGTTTGATTATCAGGTTCCGGAGTATATTAATCCCGAATGGGACGACGATGCACTCTACCACCTGATATGTGCGAACCAGGATGTGCTTGTCGATGTGAGCGGCAATGTCATGACGCTCAGCGCGGCCATGAATCAGCATCCTGGTCCGTGGACTCCGGAAAACGAAGCGAACCTAATAGCCTACGCCGAAGGATTGCTAGCCAACACATTCATCGTGCCTGCAGCACAAGAAGAGGTGCCTGAAGAAGCTAAAAACGAACCGGTGTACGAACAGGATCAGGCTGAAGATCCGCCAACGCTAAAAATCGAAGAACAGGTTAAGGTAGAATACAAACCGGAAATTCCTGAGCCGCAGCAAGTGAAGTCTGTTCCGCTACAAATCGATAATCCGATTATTCCGCCCGAACCAATCGCGCCTGCGCTTGCCGAAGCTGCTGACAGGGCTAGCGGCAAAACCATAAACCATTCACATGAAAGTGATGTTAAGCCAGAAATCGCAGAACGCGACCGTGCGCCAGACGTTGTAATCACAATCACTGAACCAGACGACCATACTGATGTGGCGGAGCAACGATTAGAACCAGCGCTAAAAATAGAAGTAGAAGAGCCGCAGGTTCTTGAATACATTCAAACGGAGGAACTGGAGCCGCTTGAGACAGCAGAATTATCGGTGGCTGAAGTCATGGACGAAGTACTCGAAGAAAACGATACGGCAGTCGACGACATCGTGCTCGACATAGGGTATAAGCAGATTGACGATGCGACAGCCGATGAACCGGTAGAGCAGCGGGCTTTCGAGGACGAGCATGAAGTGCCATTTATCGCACCGGAGCTTTTCGTTGACGCAATTTCGCTAGATTTACCAACGGACCATATTCCTGATTCTGAAGACACCGACCAAACGAACACGACTGAACATGACCAGCCGGAGCAGATCGTTGCAACGATTGAAGATGTCGAAAGTGCGCTACGGCAGCTCACTGAGCTAATTGGTTCGGAAACGGCTGAGGACGACGAACAAACGAACGTCATCTTGAATAAGATCTTCGAAGCACCGACTAACCTCATGGTTGAAACCAAAGAAGAATGGGCGATATTTTATGTAGAGATTTTTGAAGCGGCGGGCATAGATTACGCGCCCGAGCTAATAGAACGATTATCGGCAATGACTGTCGAACGGAATCTGTTCGATGAAGTTAAATGTCTAAATGACACTGATTGCATCACGGCAGAAGGTGAAGATGGAAGCACCCGAATGATGATAAAAAAACTTCTGGTCGCTATCGTTAATATCATTCAAGCGATACGCCACGTCTTTACGATTGGAACGTACGTACTCAAGCTTTCTGTAGTGCCTAGAGTTGGTTACCAATAGCAGCCTCGAGTTTTTTGACGTCAGGTATGTATAGGCCGCCAGCTCGTACGGAAACCAGGCCTTCGTCTTTTAAGGAGTGCATGGTACGGCTGACCGTTTCGCGCGAGAGGCCGGAGCGTTTAGCGATATCTTTTTCTGTCATAGGAAGGTGAACGGCGTTACCGGCTCGTTTTTCGCCGAACCTAGCTGCTGCATTAAGAAGTTCAAACACTAGCCGGCTGCGGGCTTTGCCACCCATAAGGTGAGCCATGCGCCTGAGTAATCCGTCCGTGCCAAGGTACACGCGGCTAAGCAAGTCGTAGCAAACGTCTGGATTTTCGCGAATGAAGGCAATGACTTCATCGGCCGGTGCTTGCCGGACCGATAATTTAGTAGCCGCCTCAAAAAAGTAATCGTTACGATTCCGGTTCATAGCCAATGACATTGGGAAGAACGCGCCAGGCTTGAATGCGTTTATTACAACTTCGTTACCGGCCGTCGAAATATCGTATTCAACGACTTGTCCTTCAGTCAGGTAAAAGACGTGAGTCAAAGTTTCGTCGGGGCGAAGCAATATCTCACCCTTGCTGTAACGTACCGTCGGATACGCGTCGAAAAATGTTTTTACGATGTCTCTTACCGGTCTGTCCATGCTCATACTCTATACCGTGCAGTCGTGTAGGGGCAAGCGTGGCCGGCTTGCGGGTTACTGCTTTTCGGTTGACTGTGTGACGGTTACTCCCTGCTTTTTGAATTCGGCAAGCAGGGTCTTTTCAAGCGTTTCTTGGCCGTTGTATTGTCCCTCGGCCAGTTTCTTTCCGTTCAGGTAAAAGGTAGGCGTACCGCTGACATTCAGCTTACGACCCAAGGCCAGGTCAAAGTTAATCTTTTTACTAACACTAGTGGTGTCGTCCAGTTTTGACGTGAAGGCTTTTTTGTCCAGGCCGATACGCTCGGCGTAGCCGGCGAAGATACTTGCGCGGCTATCGGTCGATGCGCTAGACCATTCATCTTGGTTCTCGTACAGGATATTGTGCATCTCCCAGTATTTGCCAAGTTGGCCGGACGTTTCGGCCGCGGCAGCCGCTGCGCGCGCATTAGGGTGAATACTGGTAAGCGGGAAGTTACGAAAAACGAATGCCAGCTGATTCTTATACTTTTCGCTCATGGCCTTTACAATCGAGTGAGCGCTGCCACAACCCGGGCATTGGAAGTCGCCGTATTCGACAAGAACGACCTTGGCGTCCTTGTTGCCGAACGTACGGTCGCCAATGTCACCAGAAGCAGCCGAGCCGCTTAAGATAGCGTTCGTGTCCACCTTAGAAACGTCAACCCGGTCACGTCCGGACCAAAAAATCAGTCCACCGAATAGTACGACACAAATTACTCCGAAAATTATCCAGCCACGTGCACTCATTTGCTTTTACGTCTCCTCATTAAGTACTTTCCATTGTACTAAAGTTCACTTTGAAACAATAGTTCACGTTCGGTTACAATAAGGTGGATGACGACAGCACTCACACTGTTACTCGTGATCCTTCTGGTGGGTCTGTTATTCTTTGCGGCCGCCAGCCCGAACCGGCCGCGGCACAGTGCGTTTGAACTAAAACGGCGGCGGGAACTCGGCGAGAATACGACGCTCGACGAACTAAGGGACGAACATTGGGCCGATGCCGTGTCGTTTCTTCGTATCGTACAAGCACTGCTGTTGGTACTAACCGTACCGGTTCTTACCGGACTGCTCGGTACGGTATGGGGCATTATTGCTGCCGTGTTCACGGCACTTTTATTCGGCAGCTTATCGCGACTTCGTCCGCTTAGACGTTTTAGTCAGCGGATTTATAACGAGCAAGAAGTCAACCTGCTCGGCTTTATTAAGAGGTACAAGCCTGCCTTCGCTTGGCTACGCTACGGGGGAATGGTTTCTACATCGCTAAGCTTTGATTCAAAGGCCGAACTTGAACATTTGATTGAACGGGGCGGGCATGTGTTAAGCGAAGACGAGAAGCGCCTGCTAGTTGGTGGAATTCGTTTCGAAGACCGGCGGGTGTCTGAGGTCATGACGCCGAAGAAAGACATGTTCACGATTACTAAGAACGAAATACTTGGCCCGCTCGTGCTAGATGATCTTCATCGGTCGGGTCACGAAAGCTTTCCTGTAATGAACGGTGGCGGAATGGACGATATAGTCGGAATCCTTAGGCTCCGCGATGTACAGACACTTGATACCACTCGCAGGCACACCGCCAAGGTTGAAACCGCGATGGATCCGGATGTCAGGTCTATCGACTCCGAAGAATCGCTTACCACGGCTATGAACCTGCTGCTTAATTCGCAGCATCACATGCTCATCGTGACCGACGGCCGCGAAACCGTCGGACTGGTGACGCTAAGCGACATTATAAAGACGCTGTTCGGCAAACGCCGCTAACCGTTTTCGACCGCCGCCTTGCCGATGCTAACTATGTGGCGGGCGCGGAAGCCTGCGAATGCCTCCTTGTCCATGCCGTAACGCTTTATATGGCTGGTTATGTATTCCGACCCTAAGAACCGTGGCAGAATTACGTAAGCCGCGCCGTGTTCGTACAATTCCAAAGCGTCTTCGTAGGTGCGGGCGTGGCAAATGAAAGTTATGTCTTCTGAGTAGCGGTGCAGGTAGGTCAGAATTTGCATGTTGACCCGCCGGTCAATGATTGTGCTGGCGATAAAGTTCGCATGCCCGGTATTGATTTCTTCTAAGAACTCAGTGTCGGTCGCGTCACCATAAGCGTGGCGTATGCCTTGCGATTCCAAATGCTCAATGACTTCCGGGTTATAGTCGACCACTAAGTAGCGTTGTTTCATGTCACGGAACAGGTTTAGGAACTCGTGCCCGCCGTGGTGGTAGCCGAACAATATGGCCGTGTACAGGCCGCGTTTTTGCTTTCGCTCGGTCGGGTTGCGACGTTCAAATACGCCTAGTACGCGGTTGAAGCGGCGATAAAGTGGCTCGTCGTACTTCATCAGATACGAACTTACCGCGATGGTAATGAGCGCGACCAGCGTCATGATGCTGGCTGCTTGCGCGCTGATCAGTCCCGTCTGGGTCGCTATTACGACCAAAACTATAGAAAACTCGCTAATCTGGCTTAAGTGAATACCGGCCTTAAAACTGGTCAGCTTGGTGTAGCCAAGCGTGCCAAGCGTCGCCATTGTAAAGAGCGGTTTGCCGATAAGGACGATGGCCGACAGGACTAACGCCGGAATCAAAGTGCCTGCTAAATCGTCGAACACGAACCTTTCGCCAAGCGTTACGAAGAACAGTACCACGAAGAAATCCCGAAGTGGTTTCAGGCGCGTGCCCATTTCCATGGCGTAGGGGAGTCCGGCCAGTGACACGCCGGCGAACAAGGCGCCAACTTCGTGCGAAAATCCGGCTAACCCGAACAGGCTGGCGATGCCGAAGCCCCAGGCGACCGCGAACACGAACAGTAGTTCCTGGTTTTTTGCGAGAACCTTGGAAAACCGCGGAATGATGTGCGCACCCGCTACGTACAGCAGTAGTCCTAATCCGCCGGCCTTGGCTAACAACGAAAGCAGGTCGCCGGCATTTGCCCCGCCGGAAGACGCAGCGGTAACCAGCACAATAGCAAGCGTGGCGACGATATCGTCGACCAAGATCACGCCGATGGCGATCTGTCCGTGTAGCCGGCTGATTTCACGTTTGTCGGACAGGACCTTCAAGATCAAAATGGTACTTGAAAAGAACAAAGCTACGCCCATGACTAGCGCCGTTTTCAAATCGAAGCCAAGCAAGTACGCAGCACCGACACCTAGCCCGCCGACCAGCGTCAGAATGACGGCCGCGGTCGTTATGGAAACTTTTCCAAGACTTCTAATGACGCCGGCATTCATGCCAAGACCGATGATGAACAGTAGGAGCGCGATACCGATTTGGCTAAAGCCGTCGAATGCCTCTTTGGCGTGAATCAAATCAAGCAGCAGCGGACCGACTACGATTCCCGACAGTATATAACCTAGAATCAACGGCTGCCTAAGTAGTCGCATGACAACGGAAATACCTGCCACTACAACGAGGACAAGGCTCAGTTCGGTAAAGATTTCTTGGTTATGATGCATGTTTATGTAACGCTTACGGTTTGAGTATAGTATGACAGTTACGTGCCATACTGGCAATGACCCCTGGTGATACAGGGGAAGTCACGCTATAATAACCAAAGTATGGCAAGAACACTTATACGGGACATTCCCTCACACATTGGCGAACAAATCACTATTCAGGGCTGGCTGCATAAAAAGCGGCTTCTCGGTGGCCTGAACTTTTTGACCGTGCGTGACCGCAGCGGTTTAGCCCAGAACCTGATTGATAGTAAGGACGAACTTGAAAAACTGCGAGGCATGCAAGTCGGAACGGTCGTCAGTTTTACAGGCACCGTTGTTGCCGACGAACGCGCGCCGGGCGGAGCCGAACTGCATGGCGTGTCGGTAGAAGTCTTAAGTCCTGTTACTGAAGAACCACCGATTGAAATCGACAAACCGATTTCGCATAAGTCCGAAAACCTGGACACGTTATTTGAATACCGCGCACTAAGCCTGCGCAATATGCAGGAACAAAAGATTTTTCGCATCCGCGGCGCGCTAACGCGTTCACTTAGGCAGTTCTTAGACGACAACGAGTTCGTCGAAATTGACACGCCAAAACTCTTGGCCGGCGCGACAGAAGGTGGAGCCGAAGTATTTACGCTGGATTACTTTGGGCAGACCGCGACGCTGGCCCAAAGCCCACAATTATACAAGCAGATGATGGTTGGAGTGTTTGAACGAGTCTACGAAATCGGGCATAGTTACCGCGCCGAACCGTCGGCTACCACGCGTCACCTGACCGAACTGACCATGCTTGACCTTGAAATGGGCTTCGTTGAAAGCCACCAGGAAGTCATGGATATGGTAGCCAACATGACTAAGCACGCGCTTCGTGCCGTGTATGAACAACATGCCGACGATTTGAAATCTTTGAACGCGCCGGAACTTAAACTGACCGACGACGTGCCAAAGTTCACCATCGCCGAAATACACGACATGTATACCAAAGCGACCGGCACGGATACTACGAACGAAAAAGACTTGATTCCGGACGAAGAACGCTGGATTGCCGACTATGCCCGCAAAGAACTTGGCAGCGACCTGGTATATGCGACCGATTTTCCGCGCGAAGCCGGTAAGTTCTATCACAAGTTCAAACAAGACACCGTGGCCTGGGCCGACCTGCTTTACCGTGGCCTCGAAATCGCGACCGTTCCGCTCCGCGAAAACAACTACGAAAAGATGATCGAACAAATGACCGCCGCCGGACTTGACGTTACGGCCGACGGGTTCAAGTACTACCTACAAGCGTTCAAGTTCGGCCTGCCGCAACACGGTGGTTGCGGCTTCGGTATTGACCGGTTGGTCCAAAAGACCATCGGTCTGCACAACGTCAAAGAAGCCACACTCTTCCCGCGCGATATCAACCGCTTGGCGCCTTAGCTAAAAAGTTTTTCCAATGATTGGTAATCGCGCCGGAGCCCGGCGGTTTCGCTGATGATTTTTCGTACCGTCGTAAGGTCGCGGTGCACTACTATGTCTTTGATACAGATGATCGCGATTATCGGCGGCGGCGTCGCCCGGGCTTCCAGTGCCTGCTGAACTTTGTCGATGAAATCGTCTAGCGCCGTCCGCTGCACTTTGCTAAGTTGGCCGACATGCACCCGAGTAACGACGACCGCGACGATGATTCGAACAATCATGTATACGCCGAGCAGTAGAATAACCGGTAGGATTAACAGCCACCACCATGCGCTTAAGAAATAGGCGAGTGCCCACACACCGGCAATTAAGATAATTGCGATAACGGCGACAAGAAGGTCGGCGAGCCGTAGAAAGCGCCTGGCAAACCGCGCCGTCAAAGCTCGCATAACTGTAATCTTGCTCATAGTTCCACTGTAGCACGCTGATATACTTGAGGTGATGACGACACATATCATATACGTGCCTGGACTGGGTGACTGCTACCATCGTCTGCGTTCTATAGCGCTCGCTTGGTGGAGGGTATGGGGAGTGTCGGTCACGCCGGTCAAGATTGACTGGTACGACGGACGCGATATGGATCAAAAAATGAGCTTGATAAAAACAGCTATAGGTAGAGTTAACGAAGGCTCGCGTATCGTGCTAATCGGCGAGAGCGCCGGCGCGACTTTGGCGCTTCATACCTCGGTCGCAGATAAAAGGGTCGACCATGTTATAACCCTGTGCGGTGTCGCCCGTCCGAATACACCGATATCTGCTGGTTTGCGACGGAGAGCTCCGGCCCTTGATCAGGCGGTCAATACTCTGCCGGAACATTTCGAAGTCGACGTTCAAAGCATCAGGGCGGCAATCGACAATGTGGTGAGGCAAAAGTACTCGAGCGTATTAGGCGCGAAACGGCGTGTTATATGGTTCGTCGGACACCTCACGACCATCATGTTATGCCTGACGGTGCTCGCGCCCTACGTGGTGCATATTGCAAAAGCATCAAAAAAGTGATATACTAATAATACTAACTCCCTAACATAAGAAAGGCAGTACCCTATGGATACGAACCTTATTGTCACGCTTCTGACGATTACCGTCGTGTTACTCTCAGTCGTCATAATAGCGTTGCTTGCGACCGTGACTCTGGTTATTATTAAGGTGAACAACATCGCGAAGAGCGTAGATGCGATCACGCACAACATATCATCGGCGACAAACTGGCTGAACCCATCAAAGGTGTTCGCCGAAGCCGTTAAAGCGTTCCGTAAGAAATAGGAGGAAGTATGAGTCGTTTACTAAAAGTACTGTTAGCAACAATCGCTGGTTTCGTGGCCGGAATTTTGGTCGCACCAAAAAGCGGCAAAGAAACCCGCGCAGATCTTAAGAACAAAGCCGAAGACGCAAAGGGCGAAGCCAAGCTGCGCGCCGAGCAAGCCAAGGCCGCCGCGGCTGCCGCCAGCGAATCAGTCAAGACCGGTGCCGGCAAAGTCGGCAAAGAAGCCAAAGGCATGGCCGAAAGCGCTCGTAATTCAGCCGTTGTCATGCGTGACGAAGCCGAACGTCTGGCTCAAGAAGCAAAAGTACGCGGCGAACGAGTCGCCAAAGATGCCAAAGATACCGCAAAAGCGGTCGAACGCGACGTTCGCACGAACGTCAAACCGAAGACGACGAAGTAGCCGGCACGTTATCCAGACTTTGCCAAACATACCAACTGGCGACCGATTCATATGGCCGCCAGTTATTTTTTTCGGCTATATCCCGCACATCGTCCGGTGTGGCGGTCGTTTCGAATTGATATAGCCTGGTTATACCATTACGGATTCCAAGGTCGCCTACCGGCAGCACGTTTAGCCGGCCCATGCAGAACATTAAGAACATATGTACTGTCCATTCGCCGATGCCTTTAACCTTAGTTAACTCGGCAATGATTTCGTCGTTGCTCAGGTCATCGATTCCTTCGAACACGACTTCGCCGTCGATTATCTTCCCAGCCAGATCCTGGACGTAGCGTGCTTTTGGGCGACTGAAGCCGATTGCTCGAAGTTCCTCCACGTCTTTGGTTAGGATTTCTTCGGGCTCAGGGAACCGACCACCAAACAGGTCCTTAAATCTGCCTTCGATAGCCCGTGCGGCTTTGACACTTAGCTGCTGCGAAATAATACTGTCGACCAATTCATGGTAGTAGTTGCCATGCTTGTTAAGTTCAGGCACGGGGTAATTATCAATCAGCCTCGCGATAACGGGATCATTCGTGCGCAGATGTTTCAGCGCTTCATTCATCGATTTCAATCGGTTCATGTAGTCGCTGGTATGTCGTGCCGACTTTTTCGGCGAACATCGGCACCATGCGGTCGGGTAGCTGCTTGCCAACATCGGATGATATAGCGTCGTGCGTAGGAAACGCCAGGCGCGGCTTGACGTTCATCAAAAAGTCGAACGTTTCGCTTATCTTCAGCCACGGCGCGGCGGTCGGAAGAGCAAGTACGTCGACCGGCCGTTCCGGTAGGGTAAAGGAATCGCCGGGGTAATAAATCTTGCCGTTTACCATGACGCCAAGGTTTGCGACCACCGGCATGTCGGGGTGAATGACGGCATGCTCGCCGCCGTAAAACTCAAGCTTGAACGGTCCGGCTTCTATGCCTTCGCCAGCTACGACGGCAGTCGCCGGCAACGTGTCGCCGAATTGACGGGTAATATTTTCGTGGGCATAAATTCGGGCATCGGGATTATGGCCGATAATCGCACCAAGCGCGTTTACGTCAAAATGATCAGGGTGTTCATGGGTAACCACTATAGCAACGACACTTTCGAGCGCTGGCAGGTCGGTCGTCCAAACGCCCGGATCGACTACAAGTAACTTGCCGTCTTTTTCGACCGTAAAACAGGCATGTTCATATTTGGTAAGAATCATAGAGCCTCCTTTTTAAAGTATTTCTCGTATTCCTTTTTGGCTTTGGATACTTTAGAGTTAATAACCACCGAGCAGTAAGGATTGGCGGGATTGTTCGTAAAGTAATCTTGATGCTCGGGTTCGGCTTTGTAGAATGTATCAATCGGCGTCAGTTCAGTGACTATGGGTTTGTCCCAGTTCGTTTGCGCCCGCTGCATTGCCGATTCAAACTCGGCTTTTTGTTCTTCATCAGCATAGAATAAGGCACTTCGGTACTGTGGGCCTTCGTCTGCACCCTGGCGGTTAAGGCTGGTCGGGTCGTGAATCAAAAAGAAAATATCTAGTAGGTCCGTTTTTGGCAGCTTAGATTCGTCGAACGTCACGCGCACGCTTTCGGCGTGCCCTGTTTGCCCGCTCATGACCCGATAATAATCGGCGTCTTGCTTTGAACCGCCGGCATAGCCGCTGGTCGATTCAATTACGCCATCAAGCCGGCGAAAAACGGCGTCCAAGCACCAAAAGCATCCTCCGGCTAAAACATAGGTAGTCACCTTACTAGTATACCCCTGTACGAAAACACGGCGCTACCGATTAGCGGCGCCATTTGACCAAATAGGGGCGGACGTCGCATACTTATTCATATGAAATTTCGTCTTTTTATGGTGGCAACGCTCCTGTTAGGCGTGGGAATAGTCGTATCGACCAACCAGGCCAGCGCGGCAGCGACTATCACACCCGAAAAGATTGCCCGTATTCGCAGCCGATGCGTCGAGAACCAGGCGGCGCTGAACCGTCTGCATCAGACAGACGCGTTTTTGAGAAACGACCGGGGCAACCTTTACCGGACTATCAGCGACAAGTTAATGGTGCCGCTAAACCGCCGTTTGGCTTCGAACCAGCTTGACGGGGGCGCGTTGCTTACGATAACTGCCGATTATAACGACGCCTACACCAAGTTTTATGACCAATACATCCAGTACGACAACGCACTGTCGAAAGTCCTAGAAATTGACTGCACCCGCGAACCGGTCGCATTTTATAACGCACTTTTGACTGCCCGCGAAAAGCGCATAGAATTATCTAAGACCAACCAAAATATCAAAGACCTGGTGCGACAGTACGGCACGACCTTCACCGACTTTAAGGCTGCTTACGACAAGGAGCATTCATGAACGAGCAGCCGCACTCAAACGAAAGTCATGAAAACATTGGCGTCCGCACGGTACAGGCACACCAGTATTTCAGTATGGTCATTCTGGTCATCCTGATATCGTTGTTCTTGGTTTACGTCGCGCTTAGCTTGTACCAAAGCAGTGGTACGTTGCAGCTCGACCTGTCGCGGCCAGGCTATGACAGCGCCCGACAAGAGGCGATAAAAGACACCGAAGTCTTTAAAGGATTTTCCAGCGACGGCTCAATCACGAAAGAGAGCTTGAACGAATTCGACACGCTTTATAAAAAGAAAGCCGCCGAGGCTCTAATAGAACTCGACGCCTTTTCTGGTGACGCACTTAGCGATAGCGCCCTGGCGCTTGACCGCGACTAAGTTATTTTTTGATTCCGGCGGTCGGGAAGGGCGTGACGGCCAGACGAATTTGCTTACTCTCGAATTCTTCCAGCAGGCGGCGGCGCATTTCTGACACGACACCCCACTGGTCGCTTGGTTGGGTCTTGCCGGCGACGATGATTTCAACTGAACTGCCTGTTATTTCACCGACCGAGACGAACGCCGGCGCGCTTAAGATCTTGTCTTTCCAGGTTTCTTCTTCGCTTAGGGTCTTGCCGACGGAATCGATCAGCTCAGATGCCATATCGATATCCGTGTCGGGGTGAAGCAACATGGTGAACCGGGCCATGCTGTAGCCCATAGTCTTGTTAATAACGTGCTGGACCATTCCGTTCGGGAAGTAATGAACGTTGCCGTCGACGTCGCGCAGTACGGTGCTGCGGGTTCCGATCCGTTCGACCGTTCCCGAAAAGCCTTCGATGTCGATTACGTCACCGACCCGGTATTGGTTCTCAGAAATAATGAATATACCCGACAAGAAGTCTTTTATAAGTGACTGCGCGCCGAATCCTAATGCGACACCGATGATTCCGGCGCTTGCGAACAGCGGAGCCATTGCGGCGCCGATATTCGGAAAGAAGACGGCCAGAAGCGCGTAGAACAACGTAAAGAAAATGATGATCCGCCAAATGCTAACGAACAGGCCGACCAATGTCTTTTGCCGCTTTTCAATGTCCTTTTTGTGCCATGCGCGGTGACGTGCGCCCTTGACCGCCCGCTTGACGATGAACGCGACGATCCGCGTGCCGGCGAAGTATGCGATTAATGCCGCCAGTAGGACGACGGCCAGTTCGAACCAATTATCGTGTAGCCAAGTTCCGAGCGTCGCAAGAAGCTGTTGGTTTTTGAGGGGTTCCATATGTGGTAGTATATCACGTGGTATGAAGGTCTTCACATCTGTAAACGACCCTGAAATCGTTCGCATTCTTAAAGCGGGCGGTATTGGCATAATCCGCACTGACACCTTGTACGGTCTGGTTGGAAGGGCAGGCGACCAGGCGGCCGTACAACGTATTTACGATTTGAAGCACCGTGACGAAGCCAAGTCGCCTATCGTGCTGATTGGTTTACCGTCGCAGGTCTACGACGAGCCGAATGAGCAGGCAAAACTGGTAATCGACGGCTCATGGCCGGGTAAGATAAGTATTATATTACCGTCCGAAAATGCGCCGGAATGGATCCGCCGTGGCAATGCGTCGGTAGCGTACCGGTTGCCTGACGACGTTGCTCTGCGGCAGCTACTTAGAAATACCGGACCGTTAGTCGCTCCAAGTGCCAATCCGGAAGGCGAGGAGCCGGCTAATGACATTCACCAAGCGGCCGCCTACTTCGGCAACGGCGTTGACTTTTATGTCGACGGCGGCACGGTGACCGACGCCACGCCTTCGCAGCTGATTCATGTAACTCCGGATGGACAGACGGAACGCCTGCGGTGATCGATCCGAACGATTTTGTCATTACCCGCCGGCGAAAAAAGTATAAGTTCGCCAAGTTCGCAAATTCACCGCTATGTTTTGAGCTGGACGAATGGAAAAAATCGTCGGCCGACGTAGTAGAAGTCGGTGCCGGTACCGGTTTGTTCAGTGTCGAGCTGGCAGAGCAATATCCTGATAAGCAGTTCGTCGCCATCGACGTCAAGGCTGACCGGCTACAAAAGGGAGCTTACGAAGCCGAGACCCGCGGACTAACCAACATCAGGTTCCTTCGCGTACGGGCCGACCAACTGGCCGACTGTTTCATGGAACATTCGGTTCAGACAATCTGGCTTACGTTCCCCGACCCATTCCCACGTAAACGTTCGAGTGGACGGCGGATGACGCACCCGACCTTCTTAAAAATATATCGGACGTTATTAAAGAAAGATGGTTCGTTCATTCTTAAGCATGACTCGCGCGAATTCTTTGTGTGGAGCCTGGAGCAGCTCGTGCGGGAGCAGTGGCATATTGCTGAATTAGCATTCGACCTGCATGATTCCGACCTCGCAGCTGACTATAAGATCATGACGACATACGAAGCCCGCTGGACAGACGAAGGGCGTACCACGAACCTCGTACGAGCGTTACCGATGTTACAATTAGACTGAATGAAAACATACAAATGGTTCTTAGTAGCGCTCGTCGCCGTCCTACTGGCTGCCCCGAACGCGACGATCATACGAAGTACGGTTCTGCATGCCGACCCGTTTTATTTCACGATGAGCCGGTTCATACTTATTGGCCTGGTATGTTTACCGTTCATGATACATGCCCGTAAGGCACTACTCGCCGTAAAGGCTCGCCGTGACATTTTGGTCGCGAGTATCGCGCTCAGTATCGCCCTTATAGCGTACGCACTGGCGATTCTTTACAGTCAGGCAAGTTACGTTTCTATCGTCACACTGGCGACGCCGATAATTTTTATCGCTCTTTCGACCAAGATATTTCACGAAACGTTCAATCGCCGAATGGCCGCCGGCATAACGCTGGCCATGATCGGAGCCATGACGTTGATAGTTCTGCCAATCGCGATCAGTCAGAACGGCACGGCGTTCTATCCGCTCGCGACCGTCTTAGCTTTGGTAAACTGTGTCGCTTATACCATTGCCATCATCTTCATGCGTCGGGCGAATGAGCACGGCGTCACGATGTCCGGCATAATTGGCACCAGTGCCTGGTTCGCGGTTATAGTCAGCCTGGTTCTGTTCCTTCTGTTCGGTGACAAGGCAAGTACGCCTTCTGACATGCCTTACTGGCTAGCCGTCGGCTATTCTGGCATCGTCGTGGCACTTATTGGCAGGGCGCTCAACATCTGGTCGTACGAACACGTCGGCGGGGCAGTCATGAGCGCGCTTGGTTACCTTGAAACGCTCGTAGCCATCCTGATTCCGGTCGTCGTTCTGAACGAAAAGCTGTCACCCGAAATGGTCATAGGCGGCGTACTGATCCTGTTCGGGGTCTACATAGTTGAGCATCATAAACACCCTCGGGCCAAGCACCACATCACCCTGCGGCATCAATAAGAAAGGACATACCAATGCAAATTTCAGACTATTCCAGCCAGGCCATATCTACCGACCTGTATGACAAAGAAGGCCAGCCGATCGATTCGCATGCTATGCTCGAAAAAGTATTCGGTCTGGTCGGCGAAGCCGGCGAGGTCGCCGAAAAGTTCAAAAAGATCCTGCGCGACAAAGACGGCGTAGCAACCGACGAGGATAAAAAGGAACTCATGAAGGAACTCGGCGACGTGCTATGGTACGTCAATGCGGTCGGGATTTACTTAGGTTATTCGCTTGAAGAAATTGCCCAGACCAACCTGGACAAGGTACTCAGCCGTAAAGAACGCGGCCTGACAAAAGGCAGCGGCGACAACCGCTAGTCTGCTATTCGTCCAAAAGTTTACGCAAACGTTCCCGGACCCAGCCGTCGACTGACCCGGCGCCCATAGCAAGAACCAAGTCACCGTTCGCGCGATGAAGTTCCAGCATGGTCCACAGCTCGTCGTCCATGTTGGCTATTTGGACAGCTTCTTTGTTAATGATATCGGCAGTCAGTTCCTGTGGCGTCAGCACGGCTAGGTTCGGGTCTTCACGGCTAAGGTAAGTAGGCAACCAGTAAACCTTTTCGGCGTCTTTGAAGCAGTTGCGGTACAAGCTTTTTATCTCGTATTGGCGAATGTTCTGATGCGGTTGGTAAACCAATACGACACGGTTTGATATTTCGCGGGCCATCTGCAGCGTGGCGGCAATTTCGGTCGGGTGGTGGCCGTAGTCGCTATATAGGTCATCGGCCAGTCTTTCAAACCGGCGGTTGGTGCCAGGGAATGATTCCAACAGGGAAGGGTCGTGTTCGAAGCCAAGGTATTCAAGCGCCTTCAATACTAACGTCGCGTTCATGCGGTAATGCTCGCCGGCTAGCTTGACCGGCGCGACTTCATTGTCTTGAAGTTGCCAAAGGATTTCAGCGGCGGCCTCCGGCAGTTGCTTCAAGTCGTGATACCAGCCGATACTATGCGTAGACTGCCGTAGGAACTGGCTGAACGCCTGGCGGTAATCTTCTTTGGTCGGGTAGGTGTCGCTATGGTCGTATCCTAGTGACGTAACTAGCGATAGTTCAGGCGAAAAATGCAAAAAGTTACGATCGAACTCGTCGCATTCATATACGAAGTACTCACTGGCAGGGTCGTAGCGACCGCTTGGTCCAAAGCTGATCGTCGTACCGATCGAATAGCTGACAGGAATGCCAAGCTGCTTGAACGCCCACACAAGCATGCCGGTCGTGGTGGTCTTACCGTGCGTGCCGCTCACGGCAATCAGCTTAAGGTCTTTTTCCTGGATGATTTGGGCAAGTAGCTCGTCGCGTTTGACGGTTCGAACGCCTAGCTCCCGTGCCTTCACAAGCTCCGGGTGCGTCGGCGGTAGAGCGGCCGTGTAAACGAACAGGTCAATCGGCATTTTATTATGTGACGCCTCAAAAAAGCCGTCGTCCTGGCCTATGTGAACAGGAATGCCCTGGCTGGTCAGCGCCTCGGTCGTCAGGCTGGCCGCACCATCACTACCGCCTACCGTATGACCGGCGTCGTGGGCTAGCTGGGCCAGCGGGCCTAGCCCGACGCCGCCGATGCCCGAGAAGAAGATGTTCATACCAGTAAGTATATAGAATCGGCCTAAAAGAACCAAAGCCGCTCATGCTATACTTCACCACCGTTCGTGTAGCAATCGTCGCCTCGGAATAGAACGTGAAACGTTCAATTCTCTCGCACTCCTCATGCTATACTTAAAACCAGTTTATATAGGGTGAGGTAACGCTTTAAACAGGTGGCAGACAAACGTAACATCAGGCGCGGGATCGGCTGGTTGCAACGTGTACGTACGTGGCAGCTGGTATTGATATTGGTGTTGTTCGGCATGGTTAGCGCTACGTTCCTGCGCCTCAACAACATAGGCATGATCGAACGCCGTGCCGCCGTTTTTAGCGCCGACAAAACCGGTGACCAAGAAACCATTAGGGCGCGTCTGTTCGACCTGCAACGCTATACGTCAGGCCACATGAACGCCGACAGCGGTACGATTTATCTTGAGGCTCAGTACCGCCGCGATACTCAGGCCGCCATTGAAGCAGCTAGCGCCCGGGACTCGGGCAATAATATCAATGTCAAAGCCGACCAAGTCTGTAAGGCGCAGTTCGGTGGCTATTCACAGGCGTATGTACAATGTTTCGCCAGCGAGCTAGCCAAGTATCCGGCCGGTGCCAACCAACCCGACAAAGCCGATTTACCCAATCCTGCACTCTATCGCCATAACTTCTCAAGCCCCTTGTGGTCACCTGATTTCGCCGGGTTCAGCCTGGTCATTTGTATGCTTATCGCCATCGTTATCATCGCCAGACTGATTGCCCTGGTACTACTTCGGGCTATGCTCCACCGTCACTATGCCCGCGTTTAGGTGTTGACAGAGGCCACCCCTTAGGCGTACGCTTACTCTTGTAAGAACTAATAGGAGGTATAAGACCAATGGCTTACAAGCACACAAACTCGAAGGGCATCACATACTACTTGCACAAAACCGAAGTAACCCTTCGCGGTGGAAAGCCACAAACAATCTACTTCTTCGCCAAGGTAGAGAAGAACGCTAAAGGTACTCCGGTAGACCTACCAGAAGACCGCGTAGTCAAGGAAAACCCACGCAACGGCTTCCTGACTGTTTCTAAAAAGAAATAAAAGCATACGATTATTATGATAAGCCGCCCTTTACGGGCGGTTTTTCGTTGGTTATGTAACACGTAAAAATTACCATTGAAACATAAGCGGCAATGATGCTACAGTAGTATCAAACAAACAGGTGCCAAAAATGCCTCGCAGTACGACGAGGGTTGTGGCCCGCAGTAGCCCCTCCCTCTCGGCGAGGCTTTTTTGTTTGCAGACGGTTTTCGTCGTCGGTGATTCTTTATTCGACGATGTATAATGAAGTCTGATGAAAGCGATGGTAGTAGCGGAAAACTTGGTTAAGACATATGGCTCGGTTAATGTCGTCGATGACATAAGTTTCAGTGTCAAGCCGGGCGAGGTGTTCGGTATCCTGGGCCCGAACGGGGCGGGCAAAACGACTACGCTGGAAATGCTCGAAGCCTTGCGTCCGATCGATGGCGGGTCGGCCACCATCGACGGTATCGATGTAGCGTCTCGTCCATACGACGTGCGAGCCGTGATTGGCGTACAGCCGCAAAGCCCAAGCTTCCAGGACAAGACCAAGCTCACCGAGCTGCTAGAACTCTTCGCGAGCGCCTATGGGCTGAAAGTCGATGCGCGCCGGCATTTGGCTGACGTGCAGCTCGAAGATAAGGCTGGTAGCTACGTCGAACAACTATCGGGTGGCCAACGGCAGCGTTTTAGTATCGCCGCGGCATTGGTACATCAACCCAAGGTCTTTTTTTTGGACGAGCCAACTACCGGCCTCGACCCGCAGGCTCGTCGTAACTTATGGGAACTCGTCAAGCAAATCAAGCAGCGCGGTGTCACCGTGGTCATCACCACGCACTACATGGAAGAGGCCGAACTGCTGTGTGACCGTATAGCTGTCATGGACAAAGGCAAAATCATCGCGCTCGACACGCCCAAGAACTTAGTCAAGGCGCTGTTAAAGAAAGGCTTCACGAAGGAGCAGCACGTGGAACAGGCGAATCTTGAAGACGTTTTTATCGATTTGACTGGAAAGGCGCTTCGGGACTGACATGAACAAATTCCGCCCCGTAATCACATTCGCCCTCATCGATATCAAGCGCTCATTCCGGGACAAGACGGCGATATTCTTTATATTCGTCTTCCCGCTCATATTCCTGTTCGTGTTCGGCGGAATCTTCGGCGGTAACAACGATATATCGTTCAACGTGGCGCTGCTGTCAAAGGCTGACAACGAGTTCACGTCGGAGTTTTTGAAAACGGCTCAAAAAGACGAACTTATCAAGGTGAACAAAGAAATCACCTCCGAGGAAGTCGCTACCGAGAAAATGAAGCGCGGCGAAGTAGATGCCATCATCAAGCTGCCCGAGAGCTTTGGTGAGGTACAGCCGGGTCAGGGCTACCCGAGCGGACGTGCCGAGGTGATTGTCGACCAGAACTCCGCTCAGGCCGGCCAAACATTAGCAAGCATTCTTGGTGGCATATTCGAAGAAATCAACAAGGGTATTACCAAAGCACCGACGCCGTTCGATATCACGCTTACTACCACGAAGGAGCCGGGTCTAAGCCAGTTCGACTACACGTTTGCCGGACTGCTCGGCTTTTCAATCCTGTCACTCGGTATCTTCGGTCCTACATCTGTATTCCCACGTATGAAGCAGCAGGGAATCATGCGTCGGTATCACACTACTACGCTACGCGTATGGCAGTTCTTCCTGGCGAACGTGCTTAGTCAGATGTTCATTGGTGTCTTATCGGTTGCTCTCATGTTTGCGGTCGCTCTGACGTTCTTTGACCTGAATATGCGCGGTGACTACCTTACTTTGCTCGTCGTCGTGCTTCTCGGTACTGCTACCATGTTTGGTATCGGCCTGGCGGTCGGCGGTTGGGCTAAGAACGAGAATCAGGCCGCGCCGCTCGGTAACCTGATAAGCTTTCCTATGATGTTCCTGTCGGGTACGTTCTTCCCGCGCTTCCTAATGCCGGAATGGCTTCAAGGTATTTCAGGACTATTGCCACTCACTCCTATCGTCGATGCGCTGCGGTTCGTCGTCACCGAAGGCAGGAACCTGGTCGAAATCGGGCCCGAGCTCGGCTTGACCGCCATCTGGCTCGTGGTGATTTACATCGTCGCCTTCAGAGTCTTCCGCTGGGAGTAGTTGACAAAAGCATAACTAGTATGGTATAATAGCCATATGGAAAATGAAAAACCATTCGATCCAGACGAGCGCCGCATTGAAGCGATGATGGATGGCTCTGGTTTTTCGCGTGATAGTGCCGAAACTAAGATGGGACAAAAAGTCGTATCTGGTGCGACCGAGCTACCGCGAACACCGCGTCCGAAGCGAAAGCCTCGCCGCCGCAGTCATGTACGTGACTTCGAAAGCGACCGTGACCACGATTTGGCGCAGATGAGGGCAGAATACCAACCTCCATCGCCAGAGCAGCCTGAAGTTAATGCCCGCGGCCGCGCGGCTGTTGAGTCGGCATTGGATGAAGCATTCGGCAAGGACCGCCATATCCAGGCAATCGTCGACAAGGTTCACCAAGAAATCCCCATCGACCCGGATGATGTTGCGAAAAGCGAACAAGCTCGCGAGCGACTGATTAACGCCCGCATCCGTACTTACTTTGATAGCAAGAATAAAAAATAACCTCCGAAAGGCTATTTCAAAAAATCTGGTGGGGGCGGCTGGGATTGAACCAGCGACCAACAGGTTATGAGCCCGCTGCTCTAACCGCTGAGCTACGCCCCCATGGATGCCCATTATAGCTTATTCGCCCCTGTTGAGCTATAATTCAACCCAGAGAAGGCCATATAACGCCATGAAAAATAGAAACCTACAGCGACTGTACTACCATGTACGACATAATTACTTCACCACGAACAACTTGGTCGTGGTGATTGGCTTGCTGGTTGCGGCCAGTTGGGCTTGGGGATCGGTACAGGCGATGGAGCGTAACTACGCGCTGCAAAAGGAAGTCGACTACAAGCAGCGCCAGTTGCAACTCGCGAAACTGGAGACGCAAAAGCTGCAATACGAACGCAACTACTACAAAAGCGACGAGTACAAAGAACTGGCGGTCCGCGAAAAGTTAGGGCTGGTCAGTCCTGGCGAAAAAGTGCTGATTTTGCCGCCGAATACCGAAGCCGCGTCGGCCGACGAAACGGCGACGACTGCCAGCACGCCTCGACCTGTACCCGAAAGCAACTTCCAGGCCTGGGTGAACTTTCTATTTGGCGGCGCTTACCGCAGCTTGCACCGCTAGGCCATCTCTGTTAGAATAGCTAAGCATTGCCGCGGGGTGGAGCAGTCTGGTCAGCTCGCGTGGCTCATAACCACGAGGTCAGAGGTTCAAATCCTCTCCCCGCAACCAAGAAAATCGTCTCAGCTTTTGCTGGGACGTTTTTCTTTAGGTTGATGGGCGAGAGATTTGAATTTCTGACTCTTTGTCTGCAAGACAAAAATAGTCGCAGGGTCGTGTAATGAACGAAATGAAAATGTGTTTACATATTTTCATGAGTGAATGGAGGAGCGGGCTTGCGAGCGATAATCCTGCACTAAATTTCGAAGCGGAAGAGGCTTTAGCCGATAATCCTGCCCCCGCAATGATAGGTCGATGCTATACTACGAATAGTAAGCCCTACGGAGGAAACATGGCCGACCTGAAACTACTATCGAAGCACATTGAAACCGGAAACATTAAAACGTTCGTGTTCGAAACTGGCGGCGCGACCTGGCAGGCGGGGCAGTATCAGACATACAAACTGCCTGCGGCAGGTGACACCAAAGACTATAACCAGCGGTTCTTTACCATTGCGAGCGCACCGAGTGAAAATGAAATCCATATCTCAACCCGCGTGGGTGACAGCAAGTTCAAGCGGACGCTAGACGCGCTTTCGCCTGGCGATACAATTGACGCGTCTGGCATTGAAGGCGATTTTACCTGGGATGATGAGTCGTCGGTCGTATTTGTCGCTGGTGGTATTGGTGTAACGCCGTACCGCAGTATATTGCTTGAACGCCACAGCCAGGGCAAGCCACTGAACGCCATATTATTGCACTTCAACCGTGATGAGCAGATTCCGTTCAAGGAAGAATTCGAAGCGTTAAAAGAATTACACCCTGAACTTGAACTGCGGTACATCACCGGGCAACCTATTACGGCCGCCACGATTATTGAACGAGCACCAGAGTCAAAAGACCGGACTGTCTACCTTTCCGGTCCAGAACCGATGGTCGATTCCGTAGGTGATGAGCTTAAAGACCAAGGTGTAAACCTAAAACAGGACTGGTTCCCAGGCTACACCGACCAGACGATGTAGGCGCAGAAAGCTTAGGCTGCGTCGTTGATATTTAGTACGACCTTACCGCGCACAATACCTTCTTCTTTTGCCTTAAAGGCATCTTGAATGTCATCGAGCGAAAAGACTTTGTCGACTTGTGGAGCGACCACGCCATTTTCAATTAGGCCACGCAGTTTGTTCAGCCGGTCGGTGTTAACGTGAGTCGACTGCATCATGGCAGTAATGCCAAGCTCCGCCGCTTTGGCTTCGTCGGGTGGGGCGATCATTGAAACGGCTATGCCACCGCTTTTTAGAACGGTAAATGTCTTAACGAACTCATCGCCGCCGACGGTGTCGAACGCGGCGTCAAAATCAGATAGCTTGGTAGAAAAATCTTCTGACTTAAAGTCGATTACTTCGTCGGCACCAAGCTTTTTAACCATGTCGATCTGCTCGCCGGTGGCTGTCGTAGCTACGTAGGCGCCGATATTCTTGGCAATCTGGATAGCGATCGAGCCGATACCACCACCACCGCCGTGAACGAACAGTTTTTGGCCTGGCTGTAAATTGATATGTTCGGTTAGTGACTGCAGCGCACTAACGCCGACCAACGGTAGGGAAGCGGCTTCGAGGTAGCTAAGGTTTGTCGGCATAACTGCAAGTCCGCCAGCTTTTGCGGCCGCGAATTCGGCGAACGCGCCGCTGTTGCCGGCGACGACGTTTGCCTGGCCGTAAACTTTGTCACCAACCGCAAGGTCATCTACATCTTCGCCGATTTCAACTACGTCGCCGGCGATGTCTCCGCCAAGCGTAACCGGAAGTTCGAGCGGAATCGCGTCTTTCATGTAGCCTTCACGGATGGTTTTGTCGAACGGGTTAATGCTTGACGCCCGGACTTCGACTAGGACCTGGCCTTTACCGGCTACGGGTTTGTCAATATCTGCGATTTGTACGACATTTGCATTCCCGTATTCGTTGATCCGTGCTGCCTTCATGAGTCCTCCATTGCTATAATATGTATAGTAATTATTGTATCGGGCTATACGGAATATAGCAAGGGACTTTGGATGCAGGAATGACCTACTGGCCAATACGGCCGGTCGCAACGCGCACGGCTTCGCTCCAGCTCAAGAATGCGTGTGGCGTAGCAGCAACCTGCGCGGCGGTCAGCTTGTATTTAACTGCCAAGGCAAGTTCGTGAATGATTTCGGCGGCATGCGGCGCAACCACGGTGGCACCAAGCAGGACGCCATTTTTGTCGGTAATGACTTTAACGAACCCGTCACGGAAGTCGCTGGTGTTGCTGCGAGCGATCATATTGAGCGGCGCGATAGACTTTTTAATAGTCAGGTCGCGTTTTATGCAGTCGTCCTCGGACAGGCCAACCGATGCGACGCCAGGGTAAGTAAACGTCAGGTTCGGGGTCGCCGTGTAGTCAGGCGAAATCTTTTGCTTGTTCAGAATGTTGTGGGCTGCCACGCGGCTTTCTAGCAGCGCGGTGTGCGTATGGCTGCTGTGGCCCAGTACGTCACCAGCCGCGTAAATATGGCGGGCGCTGGTTTGCAGGTGAGAGTTTACGTCTATGCCTTTTGGCGTGTAGGTAACACTTGCGTTTTCGAGACCTAGGTCGACGTTCGGGCGGCGACCAGTCGCTATTAAGATTTCGTCTACCTGAACGGTGCGCTCGATGCCGCCGCGGGTGTAAGTAACTTTTTTTCGAAGCGCTTGGCGCTGCACGCTTAAGATGCGGGTCTGCGTGAGTACGCTGACGCCTTTATCTTCGCTGAGCAGCCGCTCCATCAATATGCCGACTTCTTCGTCTTCCTTGGGAAGCAGGCGGGCCGCGACTTCAGACAAATATACTTTAGTGCCGAATATCGCCATCATCTGCGCGATTTCGACACCGTTGGTGCCGCCACCGACTACGAACAGGCTCTTTGGCGGGCGAATCGATTCAAGTAGCGTGCGCGGTGTCAGATAGCCGGCATCCATTAAGCCGGGAACATCGGGCATGACCCAGTGCGAACCGGTAGCGACGATAAAATGCTCGGCCGAAAGGTGGCGACGGTTGACACTGATCTCATTTGGGCTTAAGAAGTGAGCAGGGGAGTTGAACGTGGCGATGCCTTCGTTCTCGTAGAATTTGCGGTTGCCACCGGCGCCAGTCCGCTTTACAGCCAGATCCTTCCAGGCACGTAAGCTCGGGTAATTGTACCCAAGTGTGCCAGAGCGCAGTCCAAACCGCGAGCCTTCGCGGGCTTCGTCGTATAGATGCGTCGCATGTAGCAGCGCCTTGGTAGGCACGTCGCTCCAGTTCGGGCTGTCACCGCCGAACGTATCGGCCTCAACTATGGCGACGCGTAACCCACGCCGTGCCGCGATGCTAGCGGCAGCGCTACCGCCGGCCCCACTGCCGATAACAATGAGGTCAAAGTCGAATCGTACTTTCTTAGCCATTAATTACTCCTTACAGCACGAGGCGGTGATGTTTATATAAGTAGGCGGCTTCGGGATGAATCAGTTCTAAATGTCGTGAAGCGACTCTACGCAGGTCGTCGGACGTGATTTCCGGGCGTAATTCACACCAACCGACAACGACGTCGCAAACCGACGTTGCTGCCGTTTCAGCCATGCCCTGGGGACTGCGGACGCTAAGGCAGGCCGCCAGCACGCTGGCATGCAGCTTGTCACGGTCAAACCGTTCGGTCGACCGGGCGCCGCCACGTTTTACCACGTCGATCAAACGTTTGGCCATGTTAAAGGCCTCCTGCCGCGGCCAGGACCGTCGGTTGCAGTACTTGGTCGACATAGACGTAAAAGCCGAGTACTATCAACGCGCTACCGGCGATGAACTGCATGAACGCCTTGTTTTCTTCGCGCCAGCGTTGAATACGGCTGATTTTGTGACCACTGCCAATCAGCCCGTTGACCACAAGAAGAGGGGAGAGTGAAAGGGCAGTGTAGAGCAGAATTCCGACCAGTTGCAAACCGGGGTCAAGCCTGACCAGTACCAGGGCGCTTACCAAAACGGGGGCGAAAATGAACAACAGTTCGGCTGCGACACTTGAAAGTCCCAGCCCGAATGCTTCAGGGGCTTGCTTGGTCGCTTTGGTGCGGTCCGATAGGTAACGGGCCATACCACGGGGAAGCCATAGGGCAGTCCCCTGCTCTCTTCTGTAGTAAAAAATCCATACGGCGACGCCCAAGCCAAGCAGTAGACCGCAAGCGGCTACCCAAAGCAGTGATTGGTCGACCCATGCCAATTTAAGCTGAACGAACAATGCCGCCGTGGAAAGTAACAAGACGGTCATGACCATGACGCCGAAGGTAAAGGCGTTGGTTAGCCCCAATAAGCGTGCGTGAGAACGTTTTGCGCCGATAGTATGGCTCGACAGCAATGTCAGCATGCTGACACTAAGCTGGAAGCTGGCGTGGATCAAGGCTGCGACCGCGACGATCACGAGCGAGTCTAGGGTGTTCATATATGTTTAATTTTTAGGTATAATCCTAGACTATTTATACCATAAGCGTATCTGTAAACGCAAAAATCACTAAGAAAGTTTCAAAAAGCTATTGCTTTTTTTCAAGGTTTATGCTTAAATAATATTACAACCAAACAAAACCAACAAATGTAAAGGAACTCCATCACGATGGAAACAACAACATTCAACCCGGAAAGCGCCAGCTGGAACCAAGCACGAAGTTCAGAGGAACTGCGCGGATTCGTCGCCTCTAAGTTAGCCGGTCTGACCGACATTGAACTATAGCCAGAGACAGCGGCACGGAAAAGTTAAGAGCTAGATATAAATTATTAATTAACCGAACGGTTAAGTGTTAGCAACTTACCAATTCCAACCACTATTAACGCGTAAATAATAATCGCGACCAACGCACTGGTTTCAAAGTACGATACCCCGAACGTCGGTTCCCCGAATATGCCACTAAACGGTGCGACCAGCACGCTTGTTAATTCATAAATGAAATTCACGAAGTCGCTACCACGGTTAGCGCCCAGTAGTAAAAATACGAAACGAAGGGCAATCAGGGCGATGATTACGCCGCCGATCCAGTAGACCACGCGCCGGGCGACCACGGCACCTGAAACCGATGTTCGAGTTACGGTGCGACGGGCGGTAGTCGGTTCATCGGCAACCGTCTTGGTCGTAGTTTGTTCTTCTTGCATACAGCTAACCTCCTGTTACGTAGTGCAGTAAGTATACTGCCGAGCGAAGAAAGAAAAGATGAAAAATATTACATTTAACTTTTTGGTTGAATATGTATTTGGGCCAATCAAGTAATTAAGACGAGTGAAAGTCGGCTTGTACGGTACTTACACTCCCCTTGCGACGCCGATTACCTACACATCGGTAGCCTGGTGCTGTCCGGTGTCTTTTGGCTTTTCGAGTTCGTCTAGTTTTTTAACCAGCTCTGAAGGCGGGTATTCCGACTTAATCAAGTACTCGGTAATACCAAGTTCGCGGGCACGTTCCATGCGGCCGGCATCTGAGAAGTCAGTCAAGACGATGATTTTGGTCGTTGGCGGTCGGTCATGAAAATGCTCTAAGAACTCGATGCCATTGAGCTTAGGTAGCAGTAGGTCGAGCAAAATAATATCGTAGTCCTTACTACCAACCATTGCCAGGGCTTCTTCGCCGTTCCCGGCGATGCTTAAGCGGTACCCGGCGCGCTCTAGGGCGTCCTTATAAAACCGTTGCATCACCGGAAAATCTTCTACCATTAGGATGTGCTTATTCATGTTTGTCCTTCCTGTTTAATGTAATCGTTACCGTTGTTCCAATTTGTTCGCTGGAATGTATATCAAGTTCACCGCCGTACGAATGGACGATCCGCCACGATGCGTACAGTCCTAAGCCCAGCCCGCCAAGATGGCCGCCCGCTTCCATGCCGCGGATGCCTTCGATGTTCAGGCGCTCCATCTGTCGAATCACTTCGTCTTCTTTCATGCCGATGCCGGCGTCACGGATGGTAACAACGACGCTGCTCCGTTTTACGGTTATGCCATAGGTCACCCTGTCGCCGGGCTTGCTGTAGCGAAAAGCATTGTCGAATATGTTACCGAATGCTAGCGACAACCGGCCGGAGCCAGCCGGTACTACGGCCGTAGCGGCGCTGTCTTTTCGTTTTACCAAATCGTTCGTGCGCTCGTTGGCCGCTGCCAGGCGTGCGGCCGTTTTTTCCAGGACGGCTGCGACATCGATATCTTCCAGGTAGGCCGTGCGCGGCTGTGGTGCGGACTCCAGCAGGTTGTCAATCAGCCGGATTTGGTTTTCGTTCTCGGTCTTCAGTAGTTCTATATAGTGCCGGGTGTTCTTGTCGAGCGTCAGTTTTTGGTCGTGGTCAATGGCATCGATGATGGTTACCGTCGCCGAAGCCGGGTGCTTAAGTTGGTGTCCCACTAGTGATAGGAACGAACTGTAGGCAGACTCACGTATCTTGTTGGTCTTTAAATGCTCTAAGTAAATGGCTACCCGGGCAAGTAGCAGGAACACGGCTGGGTAAAAAATTAGCGGAACGAGAAGCAGATCGATAGAAATTTCCGGCTGCGCCAGGTAGTAGTGTAGCAAGACGGTAAAGACATACGTGGCTCCGCTGAGCGACGCGGCAAGCAATACGACGCTACCGCGAAAAAGTAGCGCCGCGGCAAGTATCGGGAACATGTAAAGTACCGTCGTGCGGGACTCGACACCGCCCTGCACGTAGGTGACTATTCCGATGACCACAAGGTCGAGTGTGAGCTGGATGACGGTTAGGATTTGCTGAAACCGCAGGTTGGCGGGGTTCAGACGGGCGGCAATGTAACACAAGCCGTTAAAAGACAGTCCGAGCGCCAAGATCGCGCCGTACTGTTCAAGCTGAGCGTTCGCCGGTGACGACAGATAGGTGGTTGCCGTTGCGACGCCGAATACCAGCAAAAACCACCACCAACGGATACCTATTAGGCGGCGGTTATTTTGAGCCGCCTCTAAAGCCATTTCTTTTTGGCCAAATATGTTATATCGCCCTAAATCCATGATGTTTATGGTTACTACCAAGTATAGCACCGGCAAGGCGGTAAACTCGACCCCTGGAAAACCCAGCCTGATTTTGCTACAATCTACCGAGTGACCATCGTGGCAGCGTAGCTCAGTTGGTTAGAGCGTAGGACTCATAAGCCTAAGGTCACAAGTTCAATCCTTGTCGCTGCTACCAAGAAAAACGTCCGATCATTTGATCGGGCTTTTTTCTTAGCACCAACCAGAATTGTACTTGTGACTCGCCAGCTTGTCTGGCGATAGTCGCTGGGTCGTGTAGTGAATGAAGCGAAAATGTGTTTACATTTTTTCGCGAACGAACGGAAGAGGCTTCAGTCGATATCCCAACTGCTGTCCATATAAATTCTAAAATTGTAATTTTTGTCACTCATCACTTACTAGCTATGAATAATAATTGCCTTATAACCTAAAGGAGGAGCATATGGCGAATCTGCAGCAAGAATATCGGTCGAAGGACACCTTTTGGAGACGATGGACGGCAGTATTCATATTGTTCGTCTTCTTCTTCCTCAGCTGGGGCGGACAATACGTATCCCAAATGCAACAGGTGAAGCAGCAAAGTGAAGAGCACGGCCAGCAATTCCAAATGAGTGAATTCTGGCCAGAGTTCTGGTCGTCAACTTTTGAAAACTGGCAGTCAGAGTGGCTTCAGCTGGCAACCCAGGCGATTCTTATCGCTGCCCTTGCCGATTATCTGTTTCGCAAGGGAAACCAAGATCATTACAAGACCCAACTTATGATTGAAGAACTGCGACGTGATTTGAAAAAACAAAAAGCTTGATAAGTTTTATGCATGAGGCAGTGGTTGTTCCGAAGGCGCAACCCGTAGTTCGTCGCGTCTGTATACTAGGGCTATGAAACACATTATTCTTGCCAGTCAGTCGCCGCGGCGCAGTGCCCTACTGCGAGCCATGGGCGTGGCGTTCGATACGATTCCGAGCGAGTTCGACGAAACGCTTGACGACACCCGCGACGTGGTGGTCGTAGCTAAGGAGCTCGCGCTCGGTAAGGCCATGGACGTCGCTCGTAAGTATCCAAATGATTACGTGATAGGCAGTGACACCATAGTGACAGTCGATGGCCGCCAGCTTGAAAAGCCGACTTCGCCTGAGCATGCCCACGAAATACTGAAAGACCTGGCGGGAAAGACGAACTACGTGACGACGGCGGTGGCCGTGGTCTGCGTGAACGAAAATGTACACCTGCTGGATACCGACACAACATCCGTCCGGTTCAAGCCATATGATGAAGCGGCGGTTGCGACCTATGTAGCTACCGGCGACCCAATGGACAAGGCTGGGGCATACGGTATTCAGAGCGGCGCTGGACCTCTGATTGAAGGGTACGAAGGTAACTTTGATACAATCATCGGCTTGCCGACCGGAACGCTGGCTCAGCTGCTTGAAAAATGCGACATAGACGCGAAGACGCTCACGACCGACGAACAGATAAAGTACGCTACGGCGTAATCTATAGGAATAAACGTGAAGACTGCCGAAGTCTCGGAACATTATTTAACCAAATAGTTTAATGATGTTTTGACACCGTAAGGAAAGAGGATTTATAATAGGCACTGACACGTAACACACACTAGCCCTTCCCTCTCGGATTGGCCAAGCGTCCCTTACGAACGTCATTCATACCATCGTCTTCGGATTTTCGCTAAGAAACGGGTGAAAAAACGGACGAACGACCAGTAACGTTTCTCTATAAATCAACCCGCTGGAAGCACGAGGCGTTGCCGAGCTTTAGAGGGAGAAGCGAATCTTTGGATTCACTTCAAAGATGAAGCGGAGAGGCGAGCCCCTCCTGGAGATTACTTATGAATGACGAAACTTTTTTAAACGAACGGGTAGACGTGGTGGCGACGTTCGGCACCGGGCTGAACCCGTGTGCGCCGATAAAATTCCGGCGTCGGAACGGCCGGGTGATTGAAATCAGCGAGATCGGCCTTAGGCATCCGACCACGCAGGGCAACCGCATGGTCCATATGTTCGACGTGACCGACGGAGGGGCTGACTACCGGTTGGAATTCGACGCCGAGAGACTGACCTGGACACTCAGCATGGAGGCGGACCGATCATGAGAAACGACTACAATGCCGCTCGACCGACGGTGATTCATATCGATCTGAACAGCTGTTTCGCGACGGTTGAACAGCAGGCGCGGCCGCGGCTGCGCGGCCGGCCGGTGGCAATCGTGAACCGCCGCACCGACACGACCATGATAGTGACGGCCAGCTACGAGGCCAAGGCGATGGGCGTCAAATTGGGCATGCGACTGCGTGACGCTAAAAAGCTGTGTCCGGATTTGATCGGGCTGGAAAGTGACCCGCCAAAGTATCGATACGTCTACCACCGGCTAATGCGGATCATGCAGGACTACTCGGCGCATGTGCGAATGAAGAGCATCGACGAAGGTGTGATTGATTTTTCGGACTCGACGCTCGCCATGCAGAACCGTGATCTGGTAGACATTGGCTGGGAAATAAAACAGCGGTTATGGAATGAGGTAGGAAAAGCCATGAACTGCAACGTCGGCATAGCGACCAACCGGTTCTTGGCTAAGACCGCCGCCAGCTTGCATAAGCCGAACGGGCTCGACGTGATTACGGCTGATAACTTGCGTGAGGTATTTGGGACTTTGGAACTGACCGACCTGACCGGAATCGCCGAGCAGTTCGAAAAACGGCTGAACGGCGTCGGCATATTTACGCCGCTGCAATTTTTGGATGCCGACCCGGTATTGCTGCAGAAAGTAGTATTCAAAAGCATCGTCGGGCTGGAATGGCACCAGCGCCTACGTGGCTGGGAAGTCGATAAACGTGACTTCCCCATGCGTACGGCAGGCAGGCAGTACGTACTGGACGGCTATAAGATGCCGCGGGCCGAGGTGCTGAAGCGACTACATCATTTATGCGAGGAAACCGGCGCCAAAGTTCGGTCGCAGGGGCTGGTGGCGCGCGGCGTATCGGTTCACGCCCGGAGCTATAGTGATACCGGCCGGGGATGGGGCGGTACGTTCTGGCACGCCCGGTCCATGGCGGCCGTGCCTTTCTTCTCTAACCAGGCGATCTTTGAGCAGGCCAAGAAGCTGTTCGAAAGCGCGCCGGTATTCGTCAAAGAAATCGGCGTGTCGTGCTACGAACTGAGCGAACCGGACGAGTCGCAGCTACATTTGTTTGGCGACGAGCTGGCGCGCGACAAGTCGCTGACGAACGCGGTTGACCACATTAATGGCCGCTACGGCAAGCGGGTCATCCATTCGGCCGACACGTTGACTACCAAGATGGTCAAAGAAAAGATACCATTCGGCAGTACGCGGTACTTGTAGCGTATAATGCGAAGTAGAGAAAACCGCATGAATAAGACAGTATTACTTATATTTGCCGCCGTGTTCGGCATAGCCGGGTCTTACTTACCGTTCTTATTCGGCGACAAGGGCCTATTTAGTCCATGGAGTATTCTGTGCGGAACAATCGGCGGGCTGTTCGGAATCTGGGTTGGCGTCAAAATCTCGAAAGCGATGAGCTAAAACGGAAGGCAAAAAGATGCGTGAAATCACACGTGATATCGCTGGTGGGGTAATAGTATCGGCAGATGGCAAAGTGCTCTTGGGGCAGAACGTCAAAGGCGGCGTACATGACGACAAATGGGTCATTCCGGGCGGTGGTATTGACGATGGCGAAACCCAGACAGATGCCCTGAAGCGCGAAATGCTTGAAGAAATCGGACTCGATATTTCAAGCTGTAAGATCACACCATTCGAAGTGGCGTTCACTGGCTCGGCCGAAAAGACGCTTAGAGAAACCGGCGAGCGAGTATTGGTACATATGACATTCCATGATTCAAAGATCGAACTGGCTCAGCAAGCGGCCGACGTGACACTGCGCTGCGAAGATGATTTTGATAAAGCGCGGTTTTTTAGCCGCGAAGAACTGCCGGGACTTTTAATCGCGCCGTTCACGCGGCGGCGCTTAGATGAGCTAGGACTTATTGAATCACGTGAGTAAATTTGTCGTCGCGGTCAGCGGAGGGGTGGACTCGGTGGTACTGCTGGATATGTTGGTTCGTTCGGGTGAACATGAGCTGGTGGTAGCGCACTTCGACCATGGAATCCGACTTGAATCGGCCGATGACGCCAGGTTCGTAGCAAGCCTTGCGCAGCGTTATGGGCTATCGTTCGAAACCGAGCGAGCTGAACTTGGCGCCGGTGCCAGTGAAGACACGGCACGCCAGGCCCGGTATGATTTTTTGCGGCGAATGGCAACGAAATACGACGCGACTCTGGCAACGGCACACCATCAGGATGACGTACTTGAAACGATCGCCATCAACCTTACTCGCGGTACCGGTTGGCGAGGGCTGGCCGTCATGAATGACATGAGCATCAACCGGCCGTTGCTAGACCGTCCGAAGTCAAAATTGTACGACTATGCCGTGACGAACGGCTTAGAATGGGTCGAAGATGCGACGAACGCGAGCGACGCTTACCTTCGTAATCGGATCCGAAGGCGGCTTCATATGCTGGATAAGCACGCGAAAACCAAATTGGTTAAATTGTGGCGCGAACAATGCAGACTGGCGCATGATATCGACGAAGAGGCCGTACGCCTAGCGACCAAGTCGCGGCACATGCTTACTATGATTGACGATGCGACGGCACTAGAAATGCTTCGTGCTTCACTGGCGAAAGAATCGCTGTCGCTCGATCGTCCGCAGCGACGTCGACTGCTGCATGCGATAAAGACGGCCAGGCCTGGCAGCACGATTGAACCGGGTAGTGGTATGGCAGTTAGCTTTACGCTACGCGAGTTCATTGTCAAACACCCCTTATAACTGCTATATTTATAGGAGTGATTTCAAGGAGTAACTTGAACATTCTGACTGAACAAGAAAGGACATTGATTTAACTTTATGGCTGCAAAGAAACCTTCATCTGGTAAGCGAACGAGCAACATGGTGCGGCTCGGCCTTTTTTGGCTGGTCTTGGTCGCATCGACGCTCGCCGTCATTGCCATTACTTCTCCGCAGGAGAGCCTACGCCAGGTGTCTCTGAAAAGCGTGACCGAACGTGCAAACAAGGGCGAAATCTCAAAGATCGAGATTGAAGGCGACGACGTGAAGGTCACGCCGAAAGGGCAGGACAAGGCGACTGAAAAGTCTACCAAAGAACCGAATGCCAGCATTTACGAGCAGGGGCTGAACAAAGACGCTAACGTTGATGTCAGCATCAAGAAACCGTCTGAGACAGGTAACGCCATTTGGGCTGCCGCAAGTATTTTGCTACCGGTCGTGTTGATCGGTCTGCTGTTCCTGTTCATGATGCGCCAGGCGCAGGGGCAAAATAACCAGGCCCTTGGCTTTGGTAAGAGCAAGGCTAAGTTGTACGGACTCGACAAAGAAAAGGTGGTGTTCGCCGACATCGCCGGTAACGATTCCGCCAAGCAGGATCTTGAAGAAGTCGTTGACTTTTTGAAGCACCCGAAGAAATACCAACAGCTCGGAGCCAAGATTCCAAAGGGCGTGCTGCTAGTCGGTAGCCCTGGTACCGGTAAGACCATGCTGGCCCGCGCAGTCGCCGGTGAAGCCAATGTGCCGTTCTTCAGCATCTCGGGTTCAGAGTTCGTTGAAATGTTCGTCGGAGTCGGTGCCAGCCGTGTTCGCGACCTGTTTGCCAAAGCAAAGAAGAACGCGCCAGCGATCATATTCATCGATGAGATCGATGCCGTTGGGCGTAAGCGCGGCAGTGGTATGGGCGGTGGTCACGATGAACGTGAACAGACCCTGAACCAAATATTGGTTGAAATGGATGGATTCGAAACCGGCACCAATGTAATAGTTCTGGCCGCGACCAACCGTGCCGACGTACTTGACCCAGCACTGCTTCGACCGGGACGGTTCGACCGCCGCACTAACATCATGTTGCCGGAACGACGTGACCGTGAAGCTATCTTGAAAGTTCACTTTAAGAACAAGCCGAGTGATCCAACCGTCAATCTTGATAAACTGGCTGCCAAGACAGCCGGTTCGAGCGGCGCGGATTTGGCAAACATTGCCAACGAAGCCGCGATTATTGCAGCTCGACGCAACTCCAAGATGATTTCGAACAAGGACCTCACGGAGGCATTCGAAAAAGTCGCCATTGGACCGGAACGTAAAGCTAAGATCATGAACGAAAAAGAAAAGGAACTGACCGCCTACCACGAAGCCGGACACGCCATCGTCGGACATGTACTGCCCGACAGTGACCCGGTTCACAAGGTAACGATCATTCCGCGTGGTGGTACCGGAGGCGTGACATGGTTCTTGCCGCCGGAAGACAAGAGCTACACTAACGTCTATGAGTTCAAGGACATTTTGGCACGTGCCATGGGCGGGCGTGTGGCCGAAAAGATTAAGTACGGCAGCGACGGTATTACGACCGGTGCCGGTAGCGACCTGCGAAAAGCGACCGAAATCGCGCGCGACATGATTATAGAACAGGGTATGGGTAAAGGTCTGCGCGACCAGGTATTTCACGACGATAGTGGCGGCATGGTATTCGACAAGATTACACATGAACGACCATACAGCGATGACACGGCGCGTGAAATCGACCGTGAAGTCGAGAGCCTAATCAAAGAAGCCGCGAACCGAGCCGAGCTAGTGTTAAAGCACAACATGAGCAGCCTTGAAACGTTGGCCGCGGCGCTTCTGAAGGAAGAAACTCTTGAAGAAGATATCGTGAACTCCATTTTGAAAGACACGGTGCTACCAAAGGAAGTAATGCTCCACCCGGCAGCATAGGTAAAATCAAATGGGTCGTGTCCAAAGCGTCGTCGCCAGAGCAAACCGCAAACTGACCGTTCAGTTTGCGGCTGTGCTGCTTTCGAGCGCATTGCTAGCATCGATGGTGTTCGGCATCATCCGTATACGCTTGCTGACGAACTTCTACTACGACACTTACCCGGTCGGACTGGACGCGTATAACGCCGCTTTCCTACTACCTGACTTCATGTATTTCATTTTGGTATCGGGAGCGCTGAGCGTCACGTTCATTCCAGTCTTTAACCAGCGTATGGCCAGCGGAAATAAAAAATCCGCTTGGCGGCTTTCGACCAGTCTCGTAAACCTGATGGCACTGGCGACGCTTGTCGCTAGCGTACTTATTATCATTTTTGCTGAACCGTTGATCCGGTTCGTAATTGCACCTGGTCTTAGCGAATCGGGTACGGCATTGGCCGTCAGCATGATGCGGGTCATCGCGGTCAACCCGTTCCTGTTCGCCGTGGCGACGGTGATTGCCAGTATTCAGCAGGCCGTCGGGCGATTTACGTTCTACGCGCTGGCACCAATTATTTATAACCTAGGTATCATCACTGGAATCTTATTCTTTACTAATGGAATTAACATATTCGGTTGGCAAGTATTTGATGGCGGTATTATGGGCGTAGCGCTTGGGGTCGTGTTCGGGTCGATCATGCAGCTTATCGTCAGCAGCATCGGTCTGATTGGTCTAGGGTTTGATTACAGGTTTAAGATTTACTGGAAGAACAAAGGATTTCGTAAGGTGCTAAGCCTGCTACCGGCCCGGTCGCTCGACCAGGGCATGGATTACGTGGTCGGTATCGTTGAGACGAACCTGGCGTCACGTATGGCCGCCGGTACGCTGACGGCATATAACTACGCGACGACACTTATGATGGCTCCGATAAACCTGGTCGGAGTAGCTATTTCGACCGCCGCGTTCCCTCAGATGACCGAGCGACTGAGCGAAGGTAAGACCGAGCAGTTTAAATCGGAACTACGTACGGTGCTTCGAGTTATCATATGGCTGAGCCTACCGATTGCTATCATTACGTTCTTTACCCGAGGCTACATCATCAGCTTCATTAAGAACGAAGGTGACCCGTTAATGGCCGGGCTATTGGGTGCGCTGACGACAGTGATACTGTTCAGGTCTATATATTATATTGCCGCCCGTACATTTTACGCACAGCAGGACACCAAAACGCCATTATATATATCGTTCTTTTCGATCGGCCTTAATATCGTTCTGGCCGTCATGTTCACGGCAGTACTGAACATGGGCGCGTACGGTTTGGCTTGGGCACAGTCGATTATGGCCGCAACTGAAGTCGTCATTTTATTCATAGTCATGTCAATTCGGTTCGGCGGTCTGTTTGACCGGACGTTCTGGAGCGGTGTATGGCGCATGATGAGCGCGACCGGATTTATGGCGATCATCAGCTACTGCATGGTGCTCATATTCCCGTTGCAGGCTGGTGCGAACAGTAGCTTTTATTTCACCTTCCCGAAATTCGTGCTCATCGCCGGCGTAAGCATCGCGACATACGTCGGGTTCAGCCGGCTGCTTAAGCTGAAAGAAGTGAATCCGATTATCGCGACGGTGAAGCGTTTTACGGTTGGAAACGTACGCGGATAAACGTATGGATCAGTCACATATCAGGAACTTCTGTATTATTGCGCACATCGACCATGGCAAGTCCACGCTCGCTGACCGATTACTCGAAATTACCGGCACGGTAAACAAGCGCGATATGAAAAGCCAGCTGCTAGACAGCATGGATTTGGAGCGCGAAAAAGGCATCACGATAAAACTGGCGCCGGTCCGCATGGAATATCAAGGTTACGAATTGAACCTGATAGATACACCGGGTCACGTCGACTTTTCGTACGAAGTCAGCCGCAGTCTTGAAGCCTGCGAAGGGGCGGTATTGGTTGTCGATGCATCGCAGGGAATCCAGGCCCAGACGCTCGCCAATGTCTATTTGGCACTCGCTGCCGACCTGACGATCATTCCGGTGTTGAACAAGGTCGATTTACCGGCTGCCGACGTCGAAAAGGTCAGTGCCCAGGTCATTAATCTTTTGGGTTGTAGCGACGAAGACATTTTGAAGATCAGTGCCAAGACTGGCGAAGGCGTGCCGGCTGTGCTTGACGCCGTCATTAAGCAGATCACACCACCAAGCGGTTCGGTCAGCGATGCGACGCGTGCGTTGATATTCGACAGTTACTACGACGACTACCGCGGAGTCATTCTATACACCCGTTTGTTCGACGGGCAAATCAAGAAGGGCGACACGATTGAAATGCTTGCGACTGGGGCGAGTGGTTTGGCTCTCGAAGTCGGCTCGCTTTCGCCGACGATGCGGCCTAGCGACATGTTGGAAACCGGTGAGATCGGTTATATCGTGACGAACCTAAAGACGACGCGCGATGCCCGTGTCGGCGACACGATAACGGTCAAACGGGCACATGCAGACCAGCCACTACCTGGCTACAAGAACGTCAAACCGTTCGTTTACGCCGGGTTCTTTCCGGTTTCGAATGAAGATTACGTAGAGCTTAAAGAAGCGATTGAAAAACTGAGCATGAGCGATTCGGCGCTTCAGTTCGAGCCCGAAAATTCGCCGGTACTTGGGTTCGGTGTGCGAATCGGATTCTTAGGTTTGCTTCATATGGACATCGTCCGTGAGCGCTTGGAGCGCGAATACAACCTAGATTTAGTAGTTACTAACCCTAGCACCGACTACCAGGTAACGATGACCGACGGCGAGCAGGTCGATATAAAATCGGCAGCTGACTTACCGCTCGTTACAAAAATCACCGAGATCCGCGAGCCATGGATTAACGGCGAAATCGTCGTTCCCGAGCAGTACATCGGCGCGGTTATCCAGCTTATCGTCAGCAAACGTGGTAGGCAAAAGAACTTAAGCTACATCGACGAGCGCGCACTTATTAGTTTTGAAGCACCACTGGCGAATCTGTTGACTGATTTTTACGACCAGTTAAAAAGCGTTACGTCAGGCTACGGTAGTTTTAACTACGAGCTTAGCGAGTACCGGGCCGAAGATTTGGTCAAAGTAGACTTTTACGTAGCCGGCGAAATCGTCGACGCGCTTTCAGTCATGGCGCACCGGTCGGAAAGCCAAAGCCTTGGTCGAGAAACGGTCAAGAAGCTTAAAGATGTCATTCCACGTCAAAACTTCCAGGTCAGTCTGCAGGCGGCAATCGGCGGCAAGTTCATCGCCCGAGAAGACGTCAGTGCCTACCGAAAAGATGTAACGACCGGTCTATATGGCGGTGACGTATCGCGAAAAAAGAAGGTCCTAGCCAAGCAGGCCAAAGGCAAGAAGCGCATGAAAAGATTTGGAAAGGTTGACATACCTTCCGAAGCCTTTACAGTCATGCTTAAGCGGGACTAAAAACGAAACGGTAGCGTTACGGCGCTCAAGACGTTCTTGAATATCTCTTGGGTGGTCTGCCCAAAACCGGGCCAGAACCAGTGCGGTTCGGACTGCAATATATAAGTACTTACGCCGGCGCCTCCAATTATGAGAACTGCCAAAGCACCTAGCGAAATGCCGACTTTAATGTTTGGGGATACCTTCTTGAGTAAACCGTTAATCGCTTGAATCATGGCGATGCCCACGAGCGGGAGTAGCAATAGCAAATACCGTCCATTAATCGCGACCGGCTGAGCCGTTTCGACGTAATCTCCGTACAGCTGTATAGACAGAACGCCGACATAAATTCCGGTCAGTAACACGGTCAGCCAGCCAAACCAGGTGACGTTTCGTCGGATGGCCTGGATGACGAAAGCGATTATTCCGATAGTCGTGAACAGTACGAATCCGAAAACAACGACGGGAAGGGGCGGCTTGGTTTGGAAATTATTCGTTTTGCCGGCCAGTGAGAAAGTCAGGCGCTGTGTCATGCCAGGCAGCCATTCCGTCGCCATGTACGCCGGGTATGATAATGGTTCAAAGGATGGGCTGCGGTTGGCAACATAATTTCGGTTTCGGTTCCACGGACCGTATGCAGTACACTCATCTTCCGTAAAGACTTGCTCGCATGAAGGAATGGCGTTGCCATAGGTAGTATGATTGACGATGTAATGCGACGCGAAGAAAGTGCCTAATGATGTCAGACCGATCAGACCGCTTATTGCCAACGTAGAAAATGATGATAGTTGTTTAGTTATCGTTCGAATAAACTTACGGAACGAGGATTTTTGTCGGCGGAAACTTACGACGACAAGTCCGACCGACCATATGAACAGCGACAGCGCTATAGGTAAAAAGGCATACTTAATGGACATACCTATAAGCACGACGACCGCCAATAGCCAGGTCGAAGAAAGCGGCAAAACGCCGTCATTTCGCACCCGGTTAGTCATGTCGACGATAAGATGAATTGACCACGCGACAATGAGCAGCAGCAGGTTATCGTAATTTATCTGTGCTGCCAACATTATGAAAACGGGTATGAGCATGAACAGCCACAGCCCTAAATTCACGACTGCCTTGCCGACACCGACATTAAGAATAGCTCGCCGGAAGACGAACAGGCTCGACACGACGAACCCGAGGTTCAGTAGTCGAAGTAGAATAATAATAGCCGTGTCTGAAAGTCCGAGTCCGGTAAGCAGGCGGTATGGAAAGCTCATCAAGTAATGAAACAAGTACGATGGGTCGCCAGTCGCGGCGCCGAACTGCGCCATGTCGGAAGTATGCTGGATACCATAAGGAAGCCAGCTGGTCGCGTAAATCTTGATCAGGCCATAGTGGAATTCTTCGTCGAACGCCATCGGGTAAATGCTGCTCAGAGCGACCCACGTTACGGATAGAATGAACAGGCCGAGAGGTATGTAAAATGCCCAGTCGGACCGAAGGAATGCAGTAAGACGCTTCATTGCCCTAAAGTATATCAGGAATTCTTTTCATACGACTTAAGTCTTATGAGCAACAGGGGTGGCATGCTATACTATGGCTAATGCACAAAACTTCTATCATCACTATCGCAGGGAAACCTGGGAGCGGTAAATCGTCGACTTCAAAAGGCGTGGCCGTCAAATTACGCTACCGGCATTTTTCATCGGGCGACTTGTTCAGGTCCATCGCGGCAGAACGAGGACTTGACGTAAAGAGCGCTAACCAACAAGCCGAAAAAGAATCGAGTATCGATGATTTGGTCGACCAACGTCTGCAAGAAATTGGTCGGACTGATTCGGATATCGTGATTGATTCTCGAACGGCATGGCATTGGATGCCGAATTCGTTCAAGGTCTACCTCGATTTGGATCTGAGTGTCGCGGCCAAACGGATCATTATGGCATCGGACGAACGTCAAGCGGCCAATGAATATATTCCTGAAGACCACGAAGAATATGTCGAAGAACTGCAGCAGCGGCTAGACAGTGAAGCACGTCGCTACGAGTCACTATATGGCATTAATCCATACAATACGAGCAACTACGATCTTGTGATAGATACGGCAAAATATCCCATTGACGAAGTTGTCGACAAAATCGTTGACGCATACAAGACTTGGCTCGCGCAGTAGCTAGCACTCATTGACGACGAGTGCCAAACAGCGCTATAATAACGGCATGACAGAACGTCAAATCGCCATTCTGACCGCTATTATTGAACAGTACGCCGAAGTCGCGTCGCCCGTTGGCAGCGTGACGCTCGCCAAACTGTTCAATGTTTCGAGCGCTACCATTAGGAGCGAAATGGCCAAACTGGAAGAAGCCGGGCTCATCACACAGCCCCATACCAGCGCCGGTCGCGTGCCGACCGACTCGGGCTATCGTTTTTACGTCAACCTGCTGACTAACCAACAGGAAGAGCAAGCGAAGCTTGTCGATCGCAGTGCGAGAGCGATCGAAGCGCGCGTTTCTACTCACGGTAGCCGGGCCGACCGCGCTATACGTTCGGCCGTCGACAGCTTGGTCGACCTGACTCAGAACTTGGGCCTTGCCACTATTGGCGACGAATTGTATTTGGCCGGCATAGGAAATCTTTTTTCACAGCCGGAATTCATGGGCGGGGTTCATGCCCAGAACGTAGCGCGACTGCTCGACAACTTGGAACCTTGGCTTCGCGAAGCCGCGCCGAACGAACCACTCAACGTATTCATCGGCAGCGAAAACCCAATTGGAAAAAGCAGCGGCGCGACACTCATTATCAGCCGGTTCCGCTCGCCGTACTCTGACAATAGCTATATCGGCGTACTTGGCCCAACCCGCCAAAGCTACGCCCGCGTCATGCGGCTAGTTCGCCAGACAGGTGCGATGCTCGAAGAGGTACTATAGTGCTCGATACGGTGCTAATGTTCGTGGATGACATGCTTGAATTTATTAAACGGAGACGAAATGGCAAAAAGTAAGAAGCAGGAAGAACTGGAACAACAAGTAGCGGAACTGACTGTTGACCTGCAGCGGACTCGTGCTGATTTTGAAAACTTTCGTAAGCGCGTAGAAGCCGAAAAAGAAATGGCTCGTGGCTCTGGCCGGGCTGGTGCGATACTGAAACTACTTCCGGTCGTCGATAACATCGAGCGGGCCATCAGCCACCTACCTGATGAACTAAAAGACAACGCTTGGGCGAACAGTGTAGTTAAACTTACCAAGAATCTTGAAAAATCGCTTAGCGACATGGGCGTAGAACGTATTGAGGCTAGCGCAGGTACCGCGTTTGACCCCGACCTTCACGACGCGGTCCAGTTCGACGAAGATGCCGACGGCGACCACGAAATCATTGCCGAAGAGCTGCAGCCTGGCTACAAAGTCGACGGCATAGTCATGCGCCCCAGCATGGTCAAAGTCACCAAGTCCGACCTCTCGTGATATAGTAAAAAGATAACTATTTTTAAGGGGACTTCTTCGCCTATGTCGAATGTTGACGCGATTGTCGTAAAAAATCTTAAAAAATCCTATGGTAAGAACTCGGTACTAAAAGGCCTTGATTTAACCGTCAAGCGCGGCACGATGGTGGCGCTGCTTGGACCGAACGGCGCCGGTAAAACGACGACCGTCCGTATTATGAGCACCTTGCTCAACTTCGATGGCGGCAGCGTCAGCATTGAAGGTAATGACGTGAAATCCGACCCGGAAGCAGTAAAAAGTCTTATCGGTCTGACTGGCCAATCGGCAGCTGTCGATGAGATTTTGACCGGCCGTGAAAACTTGATCATGATGGGCCAGCTGTACCGACTGACGAAAAAAAGCGCCGTGGCCCGAGCCGACGAACTGCTTAGGGAATTCGACTTGGTCAAAGCCGGCGGACGTTCAGTCAGAACCTATTCTGGCGGTATGCGTCGTCGGCTCGACCTTGCGGTCAGCCTGATTGACACTCCGCCTGTCATATTTTTAGATGAACCGACGACCGGTCTTGACCCACGCTCACGGCTCGCTATGTGGGCGATTATCAACCAGCTGAAAGATGAAGGCAAGACGATCCTGCTCACCACCCAATACCTTGAAGAAGCCGATCAGCTGGCCGACAACATAGTTGTCATCGACGGCGGTAAAGTCATAGCCGAGGGCACGGCCAAGGAACTAAAGGCAAAGGTTGGGCGCGATAGGCTTGAACTGACGTTCGCCAAAGAGAGCCAGCTGCAAGCCGCGGTTAAGGCACTTGGAAAATCAGTAGTCGACAGCGATGGTCGCGAACTGACCGTGACGGTCATGATTGTCGACACCAATAAAGATGTTAAGGCAGCGCTGACGTCGCTTGAAAAGGCCAAGATTCCAATTGCCTCGATGGCCATTCATAAACCTACACTCGACGATGTGTTCTTAAGCCTGACCGGTAAGGTAAAAAAGGCTGCGCCAGCTAAAGCAAAGAAAGGAAGGAAGTAGCCATGGATTCTAAATCATCTGTTGAGCTTGAATTTTCAAAACAACCAAAATTCCTTTTGTCGATCAAAGACTCACTGTTGATGATTCGGCGAAGCTCGACGCACATTATTCGTAACCGTGACCAGCTAATCGGTACATTCTTTCAACCGATCATGTTCTTGGTACTGTTTACGGCCGTGTTTAACGCCGTCGGCCTGGCGCTTCCTAAGGGCATCGATTATTTGTCATTCTTAATGGCCGGAATCATCGTTCAGACGGTAGCGTTCGGTTCAACCACTACGTCCATTGCCGTCGCGAACGATTTGCAACGCGGTATCGTTGACCGGTTTAAAAGCCTTCCCATGAGCAACATCGCAGTCGTGAACGGACACGTCATATCTGACGTGTTCCGGAATGGGATTTCAACTGCCGTCATGCTGCTCGCCGGGTTCGTATTCGGCTTTCGTCCGGATGCCAGCTTTAGCGAATGGTTACTTATCATCGGCATTCTTGTCATCTTTACACTCGCGTTCAGCTGGCTGTCGGCCATTATGGGCGTGCTAGCCGGGAGCGTTGAGGGCGTGCAGTGGATGTCGTTTTTGATCGTGTTTCCGTTGACGTTCGCATCTGGAGCCTTTGCCCCGACTGAATCCTTGGCATCATGGATTCGCCCATTCGCCGAAAACCAGCCTATCACTCATGTTATTGAGTCAATTCGCGCGCTTATGATTGGAACGCCGATTGAGAACCACGGTTGGCTGGCGCTTATCTGGTCAATCGGTATCATTGTCGTCTGTATGCCGGTAGCGGCTTACCTGTTCCGCAAAAAGGCGATAAAAGTCTAAATAACAGATACGAAACACACTATTAGCACTCTTGACAGTAGAGTGCTAATTTGTATACAATAGAGGTAGTTTTGGCACTGTACTACGAGGAGTGCTAAAATAGATATAGATTTAAAACTCTCATTCTAACTACGAAAGGGGAATAATTACATGGGTAAAATCATTGGAATCGACCTCGGTACGACCAACAGTGCCTTTGCATACATGGTCGCTGGTAAGCCGGAAGTCATCGCTAACGCCGAAGGCAACCGAACGACGCCAAGCGTGGTCGCAATCAACAAAAAGGGCGAACGCCTAGTCGGACAAGTTGCTCAGCGCCAGCGCGTCACCAACGCGACCAACACAATTTACGGCGTCAAGCGTTTGATCGGTCGTAAGTATAGCAGCGACGAAGTTCAAAAAGACCACGATATCATGCCGTACAACATCGTCAAAAAGGGCGACGGCGTGGCCGTTACTATGGGCGACAAAGACTACACGCCAGAAGAAGTCTCGGCCATGATCCTTTCGAAAATCAAAGCCGACGCCGAAGCGTTCCTGGGCGAAAAGGTGACCGAAGCCGTCATTACCGTCCCGGCTTACTTTGACGATTCACAGCGTCAAGCTACCAAAGACGCCGGTAAGATTGCCGGACTTGAAGTCAAACGAATCATTAACGAACCGACAGCCGCCGCGCTTGCTTACGGATTGGAAAGTAAAAAGGACGAAAAGATCGCCGTGTTCGACCTCGGTGGTGGTACGTTCGACGTATCTATCCTAGAACTCGGTGACGGCGTATTCGAAGTCCGCTCGACCAACGGTGACACTCACCTGGGTGGTGAGGACTTTGACAATCGTATCGTCAATCACTTCCTGGATGTCTTTAAGAACGAAGAAGGCGTCGACTTAAAGAGCGACAAGGCCGCCATGCAGCGCCTGAAGGACGAAGCCGAAAAAGCTAAGAAAGAGCTTTCTTCGACCAGCGAATACGAAATCAACCTACCGTTCATCACGGCCGACGCCGATGGTCCGAAGCACTTCGAATACAAGCTGACTAAGAGCAAACTTGAAGAACTGGTAAAAGACCTGATCGACAGGTTGGCTGACCCGGTTGAAAAAGCACTTAAGGACGCAGGCGTTAAAGCCAGCGAAGTCGACGAAGTCGTTTTGGTCGGTGGTATGACCCGCATGCCGGCTGTCGTCGAAAAGGTTAAAGCCATCTTTGGCAAAGAACCGCTGAAGGGTGTTAACCCGGACGAAGTCGTTGCTATTGGAGCTGCCATTCAAGGTGGTGTACTGCAGGGTGACGTCAAGGACGTGCTGCTGCTCGACGTGACTCCATTGTCGCTCGGCATCGAAACCATGGGTGGCGTAACCACCAAGCTGATCGAACGAAACACGACCATTCCTACCAGCAAGAGCGAAACCTTCAGCACCGCTGCCGACAACCAGCCTCAAGTTGAGATCCATGTACTTCAGGGTGAGCGCGAAATGGCGAGCGACAACAAGAGTCTTGGTCGCTTCATCCTGGACGGCATCGCGCCGGCGCCTCGCGGCGTACCGCAAATTGAAGTCACGTTTAGTCTGGATGCCAATGGTATTTTGAACGTCACCGCCAAAGACAAGGGCACCGGTAAGGAAAACTCGGTTACCATTCAAGACTCTGGCAACATGAGCAAAGAAGATATCGAAAAAGCGCAAAAAGAAGCCGAAGCTCACGCCGACGAAGACAAGAAAAAACGTGAAGCCGTAGATACTCGAAACACGCTTGAAAACGCGATTTATCAGGCCGAAAAAATGCCCGACGAATACAAGGACAAGATTTCTGACGACGACAAAAAGGTAATCGCAGGCGCGGTAGAAGAAGCCAAGAAAGTCAAAGAAGACGAATCGGCCGACAAGGACGCACTTGAAGACGCAGCTAAAAAACTGAGCGACACGATCATGCCAATCGGCGCCAAGCTATACGAAGCCGCAAGTAAGGATGAGGCACCTGCATCCGAAGACGGCGACAAGAAGTCTGACAAGGACGAGCCGGTCGAAGGCGAAGTCGTCGACGAAAAAGACAAGAAATAAATACGCCTAGAAATTGACGCGCCCCGCACTGAATTGAATCGGTGCGGGGCGTTTTGCAAGTTTACTATTTGCAGCAGCTAGCGTGCTCGCCGGTGCTTCAGTCGTGCGAGGTCGACATACATACCGGCCCAGACCATGCCTGGGTCACCGCGGTATACCGGCGCATAGTACCAAGACCCATCCTTGTTTAGCATTTCCGGGAAGATACCATGCTGCTCAATCATGCCTTTGGCGAACCGCTCACGTTGAGCCTTGAACTCGGGCCGATTGAACCGCCGAAGTGTGTGCAAATAAAACATTCCGTGCCAGCTCCATAACGTGTAGCCTTCGTACTGCGGCATGAACGGCGCTGTCATCCACCAGTGGTAATTGAATGCTTCGGGTTGCTTGGTATAAATCATTGGGAACGGCTGGTCATATTTTTCGTCGACTATGTAATCGAGCGTTGCGCCGGCCAAGGACTCGTCCTCGATGACGCCCAAGAAAAATGGGAACAAGGCGCATTCGGCGCTGAATGCATCAGTCGTGCGATCGGCATTGAAGTACTGGCCATTCCAGTATCGTGTAATAAGTTCTTTTTGGTATTTTTGCAACTTGTAGGGAAAGTCCTGCAAGCCAAGTTGTTCGACGCAGTATGCCATGCGGCCGACCAGCGCGACGGCGTAGGCGCTGCGGTCATATATTACGGCATCACGCATTTCGGCGAACTTGATTGGGCGGACATGGCCGGTCGTGTCCAAATACTTACGTGTGTACTTACGCAGTTCATGTTCCAAAAATGCCCGCTCCGATTTGTTCAAATCGTAACCGGAAACATGTATACAGTGCAGCAGCCATGGTAGCGTATCGACGGCGTGCATGGGGGCGTTAAAGCAGTTGCCGTGTTTGTCGACGCAGGTCGTGACTGTCGCAGAACGGCGGTAATGCATGAGCGCCCACTTGAGCGTATGAATGACGTGTTTTTTGCGGCCTAGTCGAACCAGACTTTCGGCAACGGTACCAAAATCGCGCATCCAAAAGAAGTCAAAGTGACCAAGAGATGTCTTGTAAAAGTCGCCGGTCCAGAGTTCGTCAATAATCTGCTCGCAAATCTGTTCAGCATTGCCGTCGAACCGACGGATCTTGCCGAAGTACCGACCATATAGTTCGCGCCATTCGGCACGGACGGTACCGAATATGCGACCGGTGTTTTTGTTGAAGCGCTGCGTCAGAGTAGCCATTACGGCCAGTATACAACATCATATCCCTTGTGCTTACCGCGCCGTACGGCTAGGATAGGAGTTAATGGACATACAAAAAGAACTCGCAAAAATCTTTAAGGGTGAGCTTGAGACAGACGAACAGACCCGTGAATTCTACAGCCACGACGCCAGCCTGTTCGAACTTAAGCCCGAAGTCGTAGGCTACCCCAAGGATGCCGCCGATCTAAAGGCCGTCGTAAAATTCGTGAACGAGCACAAAAAAGACAACCCGAACCTTAGCATTACTCCCCGCAGTCGCGGCACCGACATGTCGGGTGGAGCGATTGGCGACTCCATTTTGCTCGACGTGTCGAAACACATGACTAAACTTGTGCATGTCAGTAGTAAGCAGGCAACGGTTCAGCCGGGCATGATGTACAAGGACTTCGAAGTTGAAACGTTGAAAAAGGGCAGCTTGTTGCCAAGCTACCCCGCCAGCCGCGACATGGCCTCGGTTGGCGGTATGTTCAGTAATAACGCCGGCGGCGAAAAGTCGCTTGAATACGGCAAAACCGACAACTTCGTGACCGAGCTTAAGATGATTCTTAGCGACGGCAACGAGTATGTAGTAAAACCGCTCACCAAGGCCGAATTGGTGCGCAAAATGAGCCAGGGTGATTTTGAAGGCAATTTGTACAAAAAGACGTTCGAACTTTTAGACGAACATTACGATGAAATCCAAGCGGCTAAGCCTAATGTTTCCAAAGACTCGACCGGCTACCATTTATGGAACGTGTGGAACCGCGAAACCGGCGTATTCGACCTGACTAAACTGTTCGTCGGCGCACAGGGTACGCTCGGCCTGATTTCGGAAGGCACGGTAAGGTTGGTGCCGCACAAGGAACATTCAGGCCTGTTGGTGATGTTCCTGCGTGACATCGACGATTTAGGAGAGCTGATTCCGACCGTGCTTAAACACAGGCCAGCGACGTTCGAAAGTTTCGATGACAAGACATTGTGGCTTTCAATTCGGTTCATGCCAAGCTTTTTGAAGTTGCTCGGTCCTAAGCGGTTCATCCAGTTGCTAATCCACCTGATTCCGGACGGCCTGCAGTTACTTCACGGCATTCCAAAGCTAGTGCTGATGGTTGAGTTTAATGGCCATACCGAGGACGAAGTACGAGAAAAGGTAAGAGCGCTCCATAAAGAGCTATCGCACAAACGTGCCAAATACGAAATAAATGGCTTCGAAGAAACACCAACCGAAGGCAAGAGCGAAAAGTTCTGGGTCATGCGCCGCTACAGCTTCCAACTGCTTCGAAGCAAGGTAAAAGACAAGCATACTGCTCCGTTCATTGACGATTTCGTTGTACCGCCAGTGCACCTGGCTGAGTTCTTGCCAAAGCTGCGCAAGATAATTAAGAAGTACAAATTGTTTGCAACCATCGCCGGCCACATGGGCGACGGCAACTTTCATGTCATCCCACTCATGAAGATCGAAGACCCGAAAGAGCGCGCCAAGCTGAAACCCGCCATGAAAGAAGTCAACAACATGGTCATCCATTACGGCGGCAGCGTGTCCGGCGAGCACAACGACGGCTTGATTCGCGGACCATGGCTGAAAGAAATGTACGGTGAACAGGTGCTTGGGTATATGAAGGAAATCAAGCATTTATACGACCCGCAGAACATCTTTAATCCACACAAAAAGACGGACGCTACTTGGGAATTTAGCTTTTCACACATCCGTGATAAGTTTTAATAGTGCCAAGCAAATCTGAAAAGAAGGAATTCGGCCGTTACAGCCTAGTCGGCTTCATAGCGACATCGATTGATTACGGGCTACTTAATCTCTTGACGCATATCGTCGGGTTGCCGCTTGTAGTGTCGAATGTCATCTCGACGTCCATATCGAGCATACTCAGCTACATCTTGAACCGTAACGTAGTATTCAAAGACAAGGGGCATAGCGAATGGCGGTCTATCTTGCTATACGTCGCGTCGGTCGCGATTGGAATATTCATACTACAAAGTACCGTTCTGTTCGTGCTGGGTAACGGCGTGCTTGAGAACGCCTACGATAATTTTGGCGTACACGACGACGCATTGAACCAACTGCTCGCCACCAACACCGCCAAAGTCATTGCCGGGTTCGGTACGATGGCCTGGAATTTCTTGATTCAGCGTCGGTTCGTGTTCGAATCGCACGATGAATCAAACAATTAGCACTCTAGATTTTTGAGTGCCAATTTATTATACTTGTAACAGATGTCAAAGAAAGATTATTACGAAGTCCTAGGTGTTTCTAAAACTGCCAGCGCCGACGAAATAAAGAAGGCGTTTCGCAAGCTTGCCGTCAAATATCACCCGGACAAAGATGGTGGTGACGAAGCCAAGTTCAAGGAAGTCAACGAAGCATACGAAGTCCTAAAAGACGCCCAAAAGCGCCAACGTTACGACCAGTTCGGTCATGCCGGTGTTGGCGGATCTTCTGGCGGAAGCTATGGCGGTGGTAATCCGTTCGAGGGCTTTAATGGCCAAGGCTTTGAATTCAACTTCGGCGACGGTGGTCTAGGCGATATATTCGGCCAGTTCTTCGGCGGCGGTCAGCAAAGCCGTGGTCCGGTACGCGGACGCGACGTCGAAACCCAAATCCAACTCACGTTCGAAGAAGCCGTCTTTGGTATTGAGCGCGATATGGCTTTCGACATGGAAGACGAATGTTCGCATTGTCACGGAACGACGGTCGAGCCTGGCCATGAACTAAAGACCTGTCCGACTTGTCACGGTGCCGGTCAGCAGACCCGCGTTATGAACACGATGTTCGGCGCCATCCAGCAAGCAGTCACCTGCGAAACATGTAAGGGCCGCGGCAAAGTACCCGAAAAAGTCTGTTCCGTCTGTCACGGCCGCGGTACGGAACGCCGCAAGCAGACGATAACGCTTAAAGTACCGGCTGGTATAGATGACGGCGCCACGATCCGCCTTAAAGAGCGCGGCGAAGCGACCGCGAACGGCCCGAAAGGTGATTTGTACGTTCACGTACGAGTCAAGGCGCACAAAAAATTCACCCGTGAAGGCGATTTGATTTTGAGCGAACAACATATCGATATGATCGACGCCGCACTGGGAACTGAAATCGACGTTGAAACCGTCGATGGCAATGTACGCATGAAAGTTCCTGCCGGAACGCAAAGCGGTACGGACTTCAAGCTAAGCGGCCATGGCGTGCCACACCTTCGTAGCGACCGTCGCGGCGCCCACATCGTGCAGATCGTGGTTGATACGCCGACCAAACTATCGAAAAAGCAAAAGGACGCGCTCGAAGCATTCAAGGCCGGCGGCAAAAAAGGCATTTTTAACTAAAGTCTGGCCGGGCATTGCATTATGGCCGTTTGGGGGTATAGTGTTTGCTATGGTTAAAAGCTTTGCATATATAGATATGTTACAGTGGTGAGCTATTGACAAAATTATAATTTTGGTATAAAATAAACATCATGGAACCCGTACGCGACGGCCTGCTCCTACCGGAGCGTTCTGAACCCCAGGCAGATGCCGATGTGTTCATGGCGTATCGGGAAGCTCACCTTGATTCAACCGAAACATACGAAGCACTAAAACTGCCGACCGACCGAAAAGACATTGCCTCGAAGCAGCTTTCGAACGGTATCGATGCCGACATGTCAGTGCATGCGGATAGCGCGATAGATATCCAGGCACGGATCGACGCGTTGAAATCATGGAAGCAAAAACTTATTCACGACGAAAGTATCGATCCGCTAATCAAGCGATTGTACAGGTGGCGCGTTAACGAAGACATTGCCAACTTGCATATGCTTGAAGCATCCGCGAGTGGTGACATGCGTGCCTTCCGCCGCTGGAACGAATATATATACGGTAAGCCCGACGAGGTGATTTACCGAGCTGCTCTTGATTGGGTGGCGAATGACGCAGATGCGATTTTAAGCAGCGAATCGCAGCCGGCTGCAGCCAAAACGGCGGCTGAACGCGTCAAGGGCTTACTACAAGACAAGCGTGGCTACCGTGAACTGCTTTATCCTGGCGATGAAGTATTCGAAAGCGTATGCACTCAGCACTACGGCGAATTAGGGTACATCGGCACAATGATGAGCGGTGTGGAGCTGCCGGAAGGAAAGGTTGGCAACGAAGCTGGTGACCCGATTCTTCTGCACTGGCTCCAAGAAAAGCTGGGCAGTGACTACGACATAAAAGATGCCGACGGAGCCAGCTGGAGCGTGTCGCATAGCGAAGCTGCGCTGAAGCGCCCGGCTACCTACAATATGCCGGTCGACCGGTTCATCGGATTGCCGCTGCACGAAATGCGCCATTTGATAGAAAAAGTGAATGGAGACAGAGGCCCACTAGCGCTGGCAGCAGCCGGTTTGGATCGAGTAGAAAGTGGCAATGAAGGCCGAGCTGTCATAACGGAACAGATGCCATATGAAACATTCGACGAGTTTGGTAAGCTTGTCCGTTGGCGCGATATTTTGCGGCGTCATATCGCTATTTCGTTCGCTAGCGGCGTCGGTGCGCATCGCCCGGCTACTTCGTCAGAAACCTATGCGTTCATGAACGTAATTGACACCATGTACCAAACGCGTTTGACGCCAGACGACGACCCGGAAACAACCGCTTCGAAGGCTGCTTCTAAAACCGGCGAACTATGCGCTAGGGTCTTAAAAGGAACCGACGGGACGGGCGGGGCATATCTTAAGGATATGGTTTACCTCGAGGGCCACGTTGCTAACTGGCTGACGGCAGCCCAAAAGGGTGCCGAGGCAGTCGCCGAGGGCGACATGGGTAAGTTCGATATTAATAATCCGCGTCACATAGAAGCCCTGCAGGAGCTTGGCTTGCTGCCGGCGCCGGAGTAACACCATGAATCGCCAATACCCGTTCGCAGTTGCCACCCATAGCTACTTCAAAATCCTCAATAAGGAACAGGCCAAAAGATCTTTTTTAGAATCGGAACACGATGAGCCGTCGTTCGTGTATGGGCGTCGCCTTGATCCGTCGCTGATTCGTCGGCGGCTAGAAGACGACTTACCGCTACCTGTACGGCAAAACTTACAACTTGCGCTCACGGGCGCTATATTGCAATCCGATACGTCGCAGGGTGCAGTAGATGAATTCCGGCGTGCCAACGCTGATTTGTTTGGTGAGCCGGAACTAAGCTACGCGCTACTTATTATGGAAAGATTACGTGCAAGGGCTGACGGACCAGCAAAACCACTGTTCGAATATATCGAATCAGCAGTTCAAATTCCTAGCAAAAAAGAGCGTGCCGCGTTTACGCCGAGCGATGCCACGTTTGAACGGTATAGGGCGTACTTTGAAAAATACGTCGGCAGCAATACCATGACGGAAACTACACTCGTAGGATTACTGAACCAGGCCCTGGCAAGTACCGGCCTTGATAAAAATGGCTGGCATGTAAAGGTGCTTGATGACGCGTCACATGCTAGGGTGGTTCACGACGAAAAGCGTATTAATGTTGGCCGTAATTACGAGCCGCGGTCGTTTCAGTCGGCCGAAAAAATCGTGTTTCATGAAGTCTATGGTCATGCGCTTCGGGGCAAACCACGTTCGGTCGTCGAAAGTGAAGGCTTTGCTACGCTGCTTGAACAGTTGGTTGACGACCGGTTCAAGCTGGTAAGGTCGTTCCGTTACCTGGCCGTCGCGCTTGGGTGGGGGCTGCTTGGCCGGCCCATGACATTCCGCGAAGTTTACGAAATAATTTGGCGTGGCATGGTAATTTCAGGACGTTACGACGAAGTAAGCGCCAAGAGTCACGCGTTCGACGAATGTGTCCGGGCGTTTCGCGGTGGACGGCCCGATGTTCCAGGCGCGGTGTTCTTAAAGGACAGCGTCTACTTTAAAGCGAATTTGGACATGTGGGAGGTACTCGAACGTCAGCCGCTCGACTATAATGAATTTAAAGACGTTATCGAAGGGAGGCGGGCGCTGCTATGAAGCAAGTACTCATCATTGGCTCGCGAAACAGCGGTCCGAAGAACGATCCAGCCGAGCTTAATCGCTCGCTCGTTGAGGGCGGTGCCAATTCGACACTGATTTATTGGGAAGAGCTGGAACTGTCAATTAAGACAGGTGACGTAAAGGTAGCCGTAAACGGTCGTGACGCTTTTGACCCACGTCCTGATGTCGTGATTTGCCTTGGCTGGTACAAGAATGGTCGCGACCGCATTTACCGTGACGTCGCATTTGCCGTTAGTCAGGTGCTTACTCACCGCGGCATTGAGTTTTGGAACAGCGAAATGGGAAATCAACGTTCGACATCAAAGCTGTCGTGCCTGGTGCAATTGGCGCTGAACGATATTCCGGTAGTTCCAACCAGGTTCTCACTCAGCAAACACTTGGCTTTTAACGGTGCCGAGTTGCCGTTCGTAGCCAAAGCACCGGCGGCCAGCCGTGGTGAATCGAACCACCTTGTCGAAACAGAGTCGGACGCACAGCGATTGCAAGCCGACGATAACCGGTATCTGGTACAACCATTCATGCCGAACGATCACGATTTACGCGTAATATGCATAGGCGGTGAGCCAAAGCTCGTGCTTGAACGACGACGCTCGCCCGACAACTCAAGTCATATGAATAACACCTCTCAGGGCGGGTCGGCGACCTGGCTGAAGCTAGAAGATATTGACCCCGAGCTATTGACAATTTCGTCTAAAATATGTAAAATAATGGGTAGAGAACTTGCCGGAATAGATTTTATTCCCGACGCGTCGGCAACGGTAGGTTACAGCTGTTTGGAGGTCAACGCAATACCACAGTTGACGTCCGGGCATGATACCGAACTTAAATTACAAGCGCTCGTGCGAGCGATAACAGAATCCTAGGAGACCGTATGAAGATTGGAATTGTTACTCGTGTGCCAGGTTATACGGTACGACGCCTGCGTGAAGAAGCAGAGGCAAGGGGTCACACCGTAGAAACCATCCGTTTCCCTGAGTGTTATGTGGAAATCCAACAGGATAAACCAAGCGTTCATTACCGTGGTAAGGACCTGAGTGGTTTCGACGCTATTATTCCGCGTATTCTGCCGGGTATGACCAACTACGGCGCCGCTATCATTCGCCAGTTCGAAATGATGGGTATTTACACGCCGGCAAAGTCTATCGCTATTACGCGTTCGCGCGACAAGCTGCGTTCACTGCAGTTGCTTAGCAAGGCCAAGGTAGGAATTCCAAAGACCGTATTTTCCCGCGAAACGCCAGAAGTCGACCACCTGCTTGACCAAGTCGGCACGCCGGTCATCATTAAGCTCGCTTCTAGTACGCAGGGTAACGGAGTGGTGCTAGCCGAAACCAAGAAGGCGGCAAAGTCTGTAATCCAGGCTTTTTATGTCAACGACACCAGCTTTTTGATCCAAGAATTCATTGAAGAATCAGCCGGCGTCGACATTCGCGCGTTCGTAGTCGGAAACCAAGTCGTCGCCAGCATGCAGCGCCAAAGCCTTGACGATGATTTTCGGTCGAACATACACCAGGGCGGCACCGGTACTGTCATTAAGCTCAGCGAAGAAGAGCGTAAGGTGGCAATCCGCGCCGCCAAAGCGATGGGGCTTGCGATATGCGGTGTAGACTTAATGCGTTCGAGCCGCGGCCCGTTGGTGCTTGAGGTCAATTCGGCGCCTGGCCTTGAAGGTATCGAGTCAGCTACCGGACGCAACGTCGCTGGTAAGATAATCGAATATATCGAGCGAAACGCTAAACGCAATAACAAAAAAGACAAAGTCGGCGCGTAGTCAACCGGTATACGATACGAGGCGTCAGCCGAGCTTTAGGGGGAGGTGCTACATGAGCGAATTCACTTCGATCATGTAGCGGAGGGGTGTGCCCCTCCTGTATACTCTAAGCATGAACGTTGCCATCGTATTTATCGTTGTTATCGTTGTCTTATTCTTACTCGCATTCTTTACCAGGCGCCGTTTCGGTGTTTTGGGCCTGGCGCTCGCGGCCGGTTCAATGCTTAGCGAACTATGGGCAGCGCAGCTAACACCCGTGGTGCGCGATGCAGGACTGGTAGTGCAAAGCCCGCCGCTACTTACGCTGGTTTCGGTCGTGCTGGTACTCCTACCGGCCGTGCTACTACTATTTAGCGGACCAAGTTACCGTGACATGCCAATGCGTGTCATTGGCGCATTCTTGTTCGCGGCGCTGGCGTTCGCGCTGCTCATCGAACCACTTGGTTCCGGCTTGGTGTTGCAAGACGAAGGCCGTACGGTGTATGAATTCTTTGACACCAACCGGGTTTACATCGTGACTATCGGCCTTGTGCTGGCGCTGGTCGATCTTCTAAGCGTACACACACGCCGACCCTCCAGGCACGACAAACATTGACAATCCACCTCTATTAAAGTACATTTATAAAGTTGTGTGGGTCCATAGCTCAGCTGGTTAGAGCACCTGCCTTTTAAGCAGGGTGTCCTGGGTTCAAGCCCCAGTGGACCCTCCAAGTAAAGAACATCCGTCGATCGCTACCACGGGTGTTTTTTATTTGGATTGACATTTTGCCCCAGCAGGCACATATTTATGACAACTTAACATGGGGGAACGGGTTATGTTAGAGCTAGACGGAATTAACTATTGGGCCGTGCTGGTAGCGTGGCTTATTTACATCGCTGTCGGGTGGTTCTGGTATTCGCCGGCCGGGTTCGGCAAAGCCTGGTCAAAACTAGGCGGGGTCGACATCATGAAGCTCCCGCAGGGCGAAGCCAACCGGGCAATCATGTACGTCATTTTGTCGTCGCTAGTCCAGGCATTCGTGCTAGCGGTCGTGCTAAATTCGCTCGAAGTCGCAAATGCGAAAGACGGGCTCGTGGCCGGCCTGGTCATATGGCTTGGGTTTACGGCTCTGACTACGATTGGTACTAACTTCTACGCCCGAAAAGGTTGGAAGTTCTGGTGGCTGAACGCCAGCTTCTTTTTGCTGACGATGTCGGTGAACTCGGTCATGTTAGCTGTTTGGAAATAGGGCATAGCAGATCATTAGAAAATATAAACGGCAATGAAAATCGCCGTGACGTTTATGCGCGATATCCATAGGTCGTGGCTAGCCGCGGTTCTTTGTATTGGCATCGTTTGTGGCGTTGCCACCAGTAAGTACGTGCCACCCGGACTATTCGGCTCATTATCATGGTTGCTAACAGGAATAACACTTAGTCTTTTCGGGCTGATTAGAGCGAAAATGTGGACTATCAGTTTACTACTACTAGGTGGAGCTTTAGTCGGAGTATGGCGAGGCAACATTGCGAACACGAATACTGGCACATACCGCGAACTCATAGGAAAGATTGCCGTTGTTTCAGGCACCGTGGCTGAAGATGTCGATATAAACCAACGCGGTGAATTGGCATTGAGGCTCAAAGACATCCGAATCAATGGCCGTGCATTGGATGGAGCGGTATGGGCAACTGTAAAACGGACCGGCGAAGTGCAGCGAAGCGATAACGTTCAGCTAAGTGGAAAGTTATCACCTGGATTCGGGACGTTCAACGCGACGATGTACAATGCGAAGTTACAAAAAACAGAGCGACCCGAGCCTGGTGACGTGGCATTGAAAGTCCGCGACTGGTTTGCAGACGGGGTTAAGAGAGCGGTTGAAGAGCCTGAATCAAGCTTAGGCCTGGGATTCTTGTTGGGTCAGCGACGGGGTTTGCCGTCAGAGCTCGACACTGCGCTTAAGGCTGCCGGATTGACACACATCGTGGTTGCCAGTGGCTACAACCTAACCATCCTTGTAAGACTAGCCAGGCGGTTGTTCGAAAAGATATCTAAATACATGGCGTTGCTCGCCTCGGCTGCGATGATAGTCGGATTCATTGGTATAACAGGGCTTAGCCCTAGCATGAGTCGGGCTGGATTGGTTGCCGGTCTTGGCATTGTCGCATGGTATTACGGCAGGCGTTTTCACCCGCTTGTTTTGTTGCCGCTTGCCATGGCTGTCACCATTTTAATACAGCCAAGTTATGCGTGGGGCGACTTAGGCTGGCAGTTAAGCTTTGCCGCCTTTGCCGGCGTGATGATTACCGCACCACTCATTCAGAGTTATTTCTTTGGCGACAAGCCGGAACGAACACTACGCAGAATACTAATAGAGACGGTATCTGCCCAGGTATGGACCCTACCTATATTGTTGCTCGCCTTCGGTAAGATGAGCTTGGTGGCACCAATCGCGAACATACTGATTCTTCCGCTCGTTCCGCTTGCTATGATACTTACTTTCGGTGCCGGGCTGGCCGGTGTCCTGTTGCCAGGAATCAGCGCCATCGTCGGGCTTCCTGCCCAAATCGTTCTGACGTACATGACGCTAACCGCGCAGTATGTCGGCGGGCTTTCGTGGGCTACGCAGGCCGTTCAGATATCGCCGTTCACCGCAATATTGATGTACGGCGCGATAATAGCGGCGTCCATATATATGTACTGGCGCACGCGCCTAAAGCTCGAACAAACCAGCTTAGTGGAATAACCCTTCTCAATCTGGTATAATCATGGCTTATGGCTGGTCATAACAAATGGTCCAAAATCAAACGCGACAAAGGCGTCAACGATGCGAAACGTGGCGCCGTGTTTACGCGTATCGGCAACCAGATCGCTATTGCTGCTCGTTCTGGCACCGACCCGGACATGAACCCAGCGCTCGCTATGGCGATTGAAAAAGCGCGACAGGCCAACATGCCGAAAGAAAACATTCAGCGCTCAATCGATCGCGTGGCCGATAAGGCCGCGGCCGCACTTGAAGAAATTACATACGAAGGCTACGGCCCAGGCGGCGTTGGAATTATCATCGAAACCGCAACCGACAACCGCAACCGCACGTTACCTGAAGTAAAGACGGCACTTGTAAAGAACGGCGGCCGTATTGCCGACGCCGGTAGCGTGCTGTTCCAGTTCACCCGGAAGGGCGTGATACGAGTTACCCAAATGGGTGAAGACGCTCTTATGACCATTCTTGATGCCGGCGCGGAAGACGCGGTCGAAGACGTTGACGGCACGCTTGTATACACGGACCCGAAAGATCTTATGAAAGTCCGAGCATTACTGCTTGAAGGCGGTTTGACCGTCGAGGACGCCGAGCTACAATACGTGCCGAACACGCCGGTCGCTATTGACGACCAAGAAACGGCTGACAAGGTAATGCGGGTTCTTGACGTACTCGATGACCTCGACGATGTCGTGAACGTTCATACGAACGCTGACATCACCGTCGAATAACATTCATAGAGTTATTGACAACGTTATTTAGCCAGTGCATACTGTTGCCATGAAGCGGGTGGGGTGGGCAGTTCTGGCAGTTTTGTTCGTTTTGGGGTGCCAATACCCATCAGCGAACGCTATCGGTACAATTCCGTCAGACGATTTCCAGCCAAAAATAAACGGGCCGTTACTTATAACGGCCTATTCTTTTAGCGGCCATTCGCTTCGCTACCTACAGGTGTATAATTCGTCAGATAATCTAGTGAACTTGGACGGGTGGAAAGTGTCGGTAGAGTACGCGGCATCAAAGCAGGTTTACGCGGAACTTTCGGGAAATATCGCACCAAAAAGATACGTCACGACCGCCAATTCACTCACCGTTCCTACGGCAACGTTCTTATTTGTCGATTCCAATTTGGCGTCAGACCCGACGCCAACTAGCATTAGTTTGCTCGCGCCGATGACATCGAACTTTAATAATGAAATCGCTTCGCCATCAATAACTACATCTACGCCAAGAACTGCCGGGTCACCAGCTACGTTTAATTATTATCGAAATATTTCGTCGACGACCGGCAACTACCTATCAACGTTCACCGCCTTTATACCTGGAGTCGAATTCAACTTACTTAGTGACGGTCTATATACGGCGCCAGGGTCACCGGGCATCCGGATCGTCGAGGTATATCCGGATGCCAAAAGCTGCTCGCCGTTTGAAACCGACGTGACTTGTACCGACTACGTGAAGATACAAAATAATTCAAATGTCGCGGTAGATCTCTCGTTATTCCGTATTAGGACCGGTACTTATGGTTCGGTAAGTTCAGCTAGTAATACGGTTTATCCGAGTGGCTGGTTAGAGCCAGATCATTCGGCGAGCTTTGCTTTAAGCCTAAGTTCAAGTAGGAGCTGGGTGTGGATTGAAGACTTATATGGAACCATAAAATATGACCCGACATTAGTGTCGTATCCGTCTAGTAGCGGTCACGTTAATGAAGCTTGGAGCTTGGACGGCCAGAATATATGGCGATGGACTACCTTTCCGGCGCCTGGCGACACTTCGAATATATTCCCTCCCGAGGTATCGGTAAACCAGTGCGCCGGGCTGACGATAAGTGAAATAGCTGCGAACGTTGCGACCGAAGACCAATTTATCGAGCTTCATAACAGTTCGGATGCGGCGATTGATGTGTCGGGGTGCGCACTACAAACGAACCGGAGCACATCCAAACAATATGCCTTCGAGGCGGAGCAACTTGCGCCGAACGCGTACAGAACCGTATATATAAAGGACACCGAACTTACCCTAACCAAAACGACGACAGGGGTCGTGTATGTTTTGTCGTCGGACCTTATAAATGAAACTGACTCGGTCGCATACGAGAACCTTGACGAAAACACGGCCTGGGCTGAAATTATGGGAAATTGGGTTCAAACCTATGCCGTTACGCCGAATGCGGAGAACTCATGGCAACAATACCCTGCTTGTGAAGCGGGTTACATAAGGAATTTAGATACGGGACTGTGCAATAAGGCAGCTGGACCGAGTGGTGCTCTGGCTGATTGTGGCGCGGGGAAGGAGCGTAATCCAGATACTAACCGGTGCCGCACGATTATTTCGACCAGTTCATTGCTAGTACCTTGCGCGTCGAACCAAGAGCGTAATCCGGAAACTAATCGATGCCGCATAACCCAATCTTCAAGTGACCTTAAGCCATGCGCTGCAAATCAGGAGCGTAATCCAGATACGAACCGTTGTCGCAATAAGTCCGCATCGGTCGTTTCTGACTTTCCAGTGCAAGCGGTAGCTCAGTCTGGCAAAGCCACCCTGGGGTGGTGGGCATTCGGCGGCGTCGGTACGTTGGCTGTCGGTTACGCGGGCTGGGAGTGGCGCCGCGAGGTGCTTTCAATCATCAAAAAAGCGACGGGGCTTATAGCCGGCCGCTTCTAGCGCTATACTGGTTACATGAAGCTTTATCTTTCGAGCGAAGGGTTTGGCAACCATTTAGATAAACTGAAGCAGATGGTTGGCGACGACAAGCGAGTGTTATTCGTTGATAACGCGAAAGACTTTTTGCCTGCAGAAGAACGGGCGAAGCACGTGGCCGAAAAACAAAAGGAATTTGCCGACGCAGGGTTTGAGTTTTACGAACTGGACCTACGAAACTATTTTCGTTCGCCGGACAAACTGAAGCCGATCGTCGAAGCCGCGCCGTTTGTGTGGGTGAGTGGTGGCAATACGTTTATTTTACGCCGAGCGTTCGCGTATTCGGGGTTCGACGCGCTGCTGCCGAACGCGCTGAAGAATACGAATATGACATATGGCGGATCTAGTGCTGGGTCGATAATTATGACCAAGACGCTGCACGGCACCGAACACGGTGACGATCCATATAGCTTTCCCGAAGGTTACGATGAAGAAATAATATGGGACGGCTTAGGGCTGGTATACCCACAGCTAGTGCCGCACTACCAGTCGGAGTGGTTTAGCACTGAAGCCGACGCGATGGTCGATTACTTTACGGTGCATGGCCTGAAATACGAAACGCGGCACGACGGCGAGGTGTATGTAGTGGACGGTGATATTGAGGAAAAACTAACATGAGAATCATAGGTATCGACCCGGGCACCGGCATACTTGGGTTCGGTGTGGTCGAAGTCGTGCAGAACAAATCCAAGCTTATAACGGCCGGTGTAATAACCACGCCAGCTCACACGCCGCTTGACGAGCGGCTAGAAGAAATATTTGATGGCCTGACGCAAATAATCGCCGAAACTAACCCGGATGCCATGTCGGTTGAAAAGCTGTTCTTCGCGAAGAACGTTACCACTGCCATGAGCGTGGCGTCGGCTCGTGGAGTGGCTATATTGACTGGCAGGAAAGCACGCCTGCCGATTGCCGAATACACGCCTATGCAGATAAAGCAGACGCTGACCGGCTATGGCAAAGCCGACAAAAAGCAGGTGCAAGAAATGGTGCGTCTGCACCTGAATCTAAAAGAGATTCCTAAGCCGGACGATGCCGCTGATGCACTCGCCGCCGCCATTACTCACCAGATGATGATTCGGTAGAAGCTTCGCAAGATGAATCGATAGATTCTTCGTAAGATGATTCGGTAATATGGCGCACATTCAGCGGATTATCAGGATGATTTTTTATAGTAGGTACATGGCGGTAGATAATCACCCTACAAAGATTTCCGTAACGACGGTTCATTCGAATCCGACCATAATTAGTGTCAATCGTTAAGGAATCTGAACCATATCAAGTAGTCGCTGCTAGCTACCTCCGGCGGCGACTACTTGATTTAGGGTGGCTTTGCTATACTAATAAGGTATGTATCGAAAAGGTAAGTACACGAAAAAGGTGGGTCCAATCGGGTCCGCCAAACGTTTTATGAAGCGTCGTTTAAAGTGGTTCAACGGACTAAGTAGAAAGAAGAAAATACTCGTACTGGCTGCGCCTGTACTGGCGTTTCTGATAATCACGCCGATTGCGACGTACGCGTACTACTACAACGATATCGGCAACCAGGAACGGTTGCTGAACCGAAACAATACCGGCGTCGTTCTGACAGACAAGAACGGTAAGGTATTCTTTTCGACCGGTAAGGCAGAGCGTCGTGAATTGGTGCCACTTGATAAGATTTCTGACGACACCGAACACGCACTTATCGCAGCTGAAGACAAGGATTTTTACAAGCACTCTGGGTTTGATATTTTCGGTATTCTTCGCGCACTTTATTCGAACATCGTTACGCACGGTATTGCCGGTGGTGGCTCGACGTTGACGCAGCAGCTGGCCAAGAACACATTGCTCACGGAGCGGCAGACGATTCTTCGTAAGTACCAAGAACTAGTCATTGCCGTTGCTATTGAGCAGCGCTATTCAAAAGACGAAATTCTGACGATGTACCTGAACTCGGTATTCTACGGTGAGAATTCGTTCGGTATAGAAGAAGCTTCCAAGACTTACTTTGGTAAGACTCCGGCCGAGCTTGATTTGGCTGAAAGCGCCATGCTGGTTGGAGTACTGCCAGCACCGAGTGCGTACTCACCTATAAGCGGCGACCCTGAGCTTGCTAAGGAACGTCAGACGACCGTGCTATCACGTATGGTGAAGAACGGCTACATCACTGAAGACCAAAAGCAAGCGGCACTTGCCGAAACGCTGACCTATGCACCGCCAAAATCAGCAATAGATAACGAAGCACCGCACTTTACCGAAATGGTGCTGAACCAGTTGTATGACAAGTACGGCGAAGAACGCGTGACCCGTTCGGGCTATCAGGTAAAGACGACCCTAGACCTCGACTTGCAGAAAAAGGCCAACGCTTCAGTCCAAGCCAACATGAGGTACATCCAAGCCAATGGTGGCTCGAACGCAAGCTTGGTAGCGATTGACCCAAAGACCGGAGGAATATTAGCACTGGTTGGCAGTGCAGATTACGATAACGAACAGTTCGGCAAGGTGAACATGGCAACGACAGCGCGCCAGCCAGGATCGAGCTTTAAGCCGATTTACTATTCCGATGCTTTGGCGTCTGGCAAAATCACGCCGGTAACGGTGATTGAGGACAAAAAGACGGACTTTGGTAACTACGTACCACTCAACGCTGACCGTAAGTTCCGCGGTAAGGTGACGGTTCGACAGGCGCTTGATTGGTCGCTCAACATTCCGGCAGTGAAAGTCATGCAGACGGAAGGGATTGATAACGCAATTTCGGCCGCCAAGCGTCTTGGTATCTCTACGTTAGGAAATAGTAGCGACTACGGACTTTCGCTGGCACTCGGTTCGGCCGAAGTACCGCTGACTGAAATGACAGGTGCGTACAGTGCCTTCGCCAACCAGGGCAATCGGTACGACGAAACGAGCATCCAGTCGATCATGAACAAATACGACCAGACGATATTCACCCAGGATCATAAGAGCACCAAGGCTATAAGTACGGAAGGTGCGTACCTACTGTCGAGTATATTGTCAGATAACAATACCCGCAGTAGCGTCTTTGGGTCGTCACTTAACGTAGTTGGAACGGACGGTAGAACTAAGACGGCCGCCGTAAAGACCGGTACGACCGACGATTCACGTGATGCCTGGACGATCGGTTACACGCCGGACATAGCCGTCGGCGTATGGGTAGGAAACAACGATAATTCAATAATGGACAATGGCGGCTCCAGCATGGCAGGTCCTATATGGCGTAAGATGATGGGTCAGGCGATAGGTACGGCAAGCCCTTCGTTTGTGCAGCCTGCCGGCGTCGTTAAAGCGACGGTATGTACGTCCATGGGTACTAAGACCGACGTATTCCTCACGACTAACGTGCCGAAAAAGTGTGAAACTCCGCCGAAAGATGACACGACGGAGCAAAAACCAGAGGAAAAAAAACCCTGCACGGTTCCGGGCAAAGAAAATCTGACAGCCGACGACAAGAACTGCGTGGTGGACGCCTGTGAGGTACCGGGACTCGAACATCTGGCCGCGAACGATCCGCTATGTGTCGATCCGAATGATAAGAACGATGCCGATAATGACGGCGTTCCTGACAACATTGACCAATGTCCGAATACGCCTACTGAAAACGTAAATAATGTGGATTCCCAAGGATGTGCCCCGGGAGAAACTCCCACTGGCCCGGTGTCTAACGGTCTGGGAATAAAACCAGGTGATGGGTAGCACGCGATGATCGCGCACATCAAAGGCATCGTGGCCGAGAAGTTCGCCGGTTCGGTCATCGTCGATGTTGGTGGCGTCGGTTACGAAGTCCAAGTTCCGCTTGGTGACTTTGAAGCTGCGCTGATTGATACCGATATTAAGTTCTATACCTACCACCACGTGCGCGAGCAGTCCGACGAGCTGTTCGGGTTTTCAAGCCTGGCGGCTAAGAAACTGTTTGAACTTCTGATAAGTGTGCAGGGAATCGGACCAAAAGCGGCGCTTGCCATACTTAGTCTTGGGACAAGCGAACAGGTGCGGAACGCGATTGCGAACTCCGATGCCGGGTTCATTGCTAAGGCCAGCGGTGTAGGCAAAAAGACCGCCGACCGAGTAGTGGTCGACCTTTCGGATAAGGTCGGTATAGCAACGGCATATGGTGGATCGTCGACTGTGCAGACCGAACTTAATACCAATGACGAAGCGCTTGAAGCATTGATGGCACTTGGCTACACGCTTTCGGACGGTCTGTCCGCACTAGAGGGAATCGACGCGGCACTTCCGACTGCCGAACGGGTACGCTTGGCGCTAAAGGCCGGTTAGTAACCGTGCCGGAAGCGCCCGAAAAACGACAACAGGTATAATGTGTCATAGACATGGCGATTGAACGAATCATAGACACCGTGCTGCACGATGATGACAGCGACGAGCAGATCATTGAATTGACGCTGCGGCCTCAGACATTCGACGAATATGTAGGGCAAGAACGGCTGAAGAAAAACCTGAAGCTAGCGATTGCCGCTGCGAAAAAACGCGGCGAACCAATCGACCACGTGTTGCTGTATGGTCCGCCGGGGCTTGGCAAGACGACTATGGCCAGCGTGATTGCTAACGAAATGGGCGTCGGGCTCCGCGTGACGGCCGGTCCTGCCATTGAACGGGCAGGGGATTTGGCAAGCATTCTGACGAACCTTCAAGACGGCGACATATTGTTCATCGACGAAATTCACCGCCTTAGCCGCGCCGTCGAAGAAGTGCTTTATGCTGCCATGGAAGATTTCAAGCTCGACATCGTCATTGGTAAAGGGCCGGCTGCTCGAAGTGTGCGGCTTGATTTGCCTAAGTTCACCGTCATTGGCGCGACGACGCGAACCGGTAGCTTGGCGGCACCGCTAAGGGATCGGTTCGGTCATTTGTATCGGCTTGAATTTTACACTCCAGAAGAAATCGCTCAGATCATTACGCGCGCTGCAAAAATATTAAAGACCGACATCGCACCGCAGTCCGCTAAGATGCTGTCGACCCGGGCAAGATTGACCCCTCGTATCGCGAATCGGCTTCTCAAGCGCGTTCGGGATTATGCCGACGTGAACGGTGACGGCATAATCGACACGGTTATGACGACCAGCGCCCTAGGTATGATGGAAATCGATGAAGCCGGTCTGGATCCGGCGGATCGTGCCATGTTGCTGAGTATCATCGACAATTACGGCGACAATCCGGTCGGTCTTAGTACGATAGCGGCTTTGACTGGTGACGAAACCAGTACGATCGAAGATTTTTACGAACCGTATTTGCTGCAGATCGGATTCATTGAACGGACGCCTCGTGGCCGCCGAGTCACCGGAAAGGCGCGCCGGCATGTCGGACGTAATGACTAGGGGTATAATAAGCGTATGAATGATAAGCCGAACGAAAAGAATGGATTCTCGTCACATGTGACGAACGCCGAGCAGAGTATCCCGGGTGAAAACTTTGACCCGCAGATCCGGGCGCAGCTTGCCAACGAACCCAAGGTAGTTCACGCAAAGCGGAATCCCGACGCGGTCAACATGTCGGTCAGTCCTGAAAATGCCCGACGCCACGAAGAATCGGTCGGCAGATACCCGCACCTGAACCTGAGCGAAGGCGAGTTCGTGATCATTGATTTGAAGAGGCACCCCATAGGGCTGCTTTTGCCGGTGCTTGCGACGGGGATTCTTCTACTGGCGCTAATCGCGGTACTCATTTTTTATCCGTCTGAGCAAGACAGTTCGCTACCGCTCACGCTTCCATCGTTCGACATCATTATGCTACCAGTACTGCTAGTCATGCTACTCGTTGGCATCGGTGGGTCGGTCGCGATTTGGGTATATCTACAAAACCAGTTCTATCTGACAAACGAAAGTGTCATACAAGAAATCCAATCGGGGTTGTTCACGCGGCATGAGCAAACGGTGAGCCTTGGAAGCATAGAAGATGCGAGTTTCAAACAGTCAGGTGTACTGCAGATGATGCTTGATTATGGCACGATACGCCTGAGTACCGAAGGCGAAGAGACTACTTACCGGTTTTCGTATGTTACCAATCCTCGCGCTCACGTCGCGAAACTGAATAACGCCATAGAAGCGTTCAAGAACGGCCGTCCGGTCGATCCTTACGAAGATTAATTAGCTATTGCGGCTGTCTTTTACGAAGTCGGCTTCGTTTTCAAGCCGTGCCCGAAGCGTGTAGCTTTTGCAGGCATCGTTCGTACAGTTCTTGCCTTCGTAGCTATAGTCGGAATTCGCCTTGCCAAGCTTAACTCCACGCGGATCTTTAAATATGGCAGGGTCAACCGAGGAAAGCGTCGACTCGGTCAATGTCTTTGGGTAAGATTTTTTCGCTGGATAGTACACCTCTTCAAGACCGTAATACATCGCGTTGATCGCTGTTTTTCGTTTGTCGTCGCGCGATGCCGTTTCGATGTTATTCTTTTGTGTCCAGAATACGATTCCGATGACGAAGATGAGAAGGATTAATGCAAAGAGCTCGATAATGGTAAAACCGCGTTGTTTCATTGGAGTAATTATAGCATGAGTGACATGGTTCGCACCGGTCCAAGACGCTTCCGATTATGGCAAATTAGACCATACACCCGTATAATGGACAGTAGCAGTAAGTGAGGGAGAAACCAGTGGCTAAAAAGGCTGAGAAATCTGCGGTGGGAACAGAAAAACCGGATCAAGAAGGCAAGATAAAGGCGCTTGGTCTGGCTATGGACCAGATTACCAAACAATTTGGTGACGGTTCAATCATGAAACTTGGCGACACCAAGAAGGCAGACGTTGAATTGTTGCCAAGTGGAGCGCTGTCGCTTGATATCGCGCTAGGTGGTGGCTACCCGAAAGGCCGTATTATCGAAATTTACGGCCCGGAAAGCTCCGGTAAGACCACGCTGACATTACACGCCATCGCCGAAATCCAAAAGCAAGGCGGAACGGCCGCGTTCATCGATGCCGAACACGCGCTTGACCCGGCGTATGCCAAGAAACTTGGTGTCGACACCGACAATTTGTTGGTCAGCCAGCCCGACAACGGTGAACAGGCACTTGAAATCGCCGAGACGCTGGTACGCTCAAACGCGGTTGACCTGGTCGTCGTCGACTCAGTCGCGGCATTGGTTCCGCAGGCAGAAATTGACGGTGACATGGGTGATAGTCACATGGGACTTCAGGCGCGGCTGATGAGCCAGGCGCTCCGTAAACTAACGGGTATCATTAACAAGTCCAAGACCACCGTCATCTTCATTAACCAGATTCGTATGAAAATCGGCGTCATGTTCGGTAACCCTGAAACGACTACGGGTGGTAACGCCCTCAAGTTCTACGCATCGGTCCGGCTGGATATCCGCCGCATCGGTCAGCTAAAGGTCGGCGAAGAGATAATCGGGAACAGAACCAAAGTGAAAGTCGTAAAGAATAAGATAGCGCCGCCATTCCGTTTGGCCGAGTTCGACATCATGTACAACGAAGGTATTTCACGTACCGGTGACGTCCTTGACCTGGCGGTTCTGCATAACATAGTTGGAAAGTCCGGCGCATGGTTCGACTACAAAGACGGCAAAATCGGCCAAGGCCGTGAAGCCGCCAAAGTCTACTTGAAAGAAAACCCGAAAGTTCTGGAAGAGATTGAAAAAGAAGTCCGAAAGAAAGTCGCCGAAGCCGAGTAACCGGCTATGTGCATAACCGCCTCTTAGCGGTAGATCGTGCCAGACAATGAAAATAACTGATATCTCAAGCCAGGCCAGAAATCCTGACCGTGTGAACGTATCGGTTGACGGCAAGTATCGGTTTTCGCTTGACGTATTTCAAGTTGGTGAACTTGGCGTCAAAATTGGCAAGGAATATACCGAACAGGAATTGATTGAGCTAGAAACCGAAAGTCAGTTCGGTAAGCTTTATGCCCGGGCTTTGGAGTACTGCCTGATGCGGCCCCACAGTGCCAAGGAAGTACGAGACTATCTATGGCGAAAAACGCGCTCAACGAAATCTCGGAACAAAAAGACCGGAGCGATCGTTGAGCGGGAGGGAGTTAGCCAGGCGGTTGCCGACAGGGTATATGACCGGCTCGTCGCTAAGAACTATATCGATGACGAAAAGTTCACGCGCTACTGGGTTGAAAACCGTAACTTTACAAAAGGTAGTAGCACGCGTAAGCTAATCGCCGAGCTACGCGCCAAAGGTGTCGAGCAGTCAGTTATTGACGCAGCTTTGGCTGATTCAGACCGCAGTGACGACGAAGAGCTTAAAAAAGTACTTTCAAAAAAGCGCTCAAAATACGACGACGAACAAAAGCTCATCGCATACCTGGCCCGGCAAGGCTTTTCGTACGATGATATAAAGTCGGCCCTGAACGAAGAGGATTAAGTCCGGCGGGACTCGAATTCAATCGCTTCCGGTTGCACGCTACCAGCCCGGAACGGGTTCGTATATTCGTGTATGGGTTGCTTAGCCGGTTCGGCTTCGCTGGTAGATTTTACCTTGACGTAAGAATCGCTCACTTCTATGACCTGCGAGCGGTGGATCAACAGTCCGGTTTCGCCGAAACTTTTTAAAAGCGGCCTCTTAACAGCAAGCTGCTGTATGGAGAAGCTGTCGGAATCAACGTTATAGCCCTGAACCTTGCCAAGCTTATGCTTTTTGTCGTCGACGACATCAAGACCCACCAGATCGAACTTGAAGTCGTACACTTGTTTGATTTTTATGACGTCGTCTAAACCGACGAATTCATCGCTACTGTCGACTATGAGGCCGAGATTGGATAGTTCCCGGACATCTACCGGCATAAGGAACGACGGGTGTTCATCTAGCATATTACCGTCAAGCTGGTAAGCAACGACGGTGAGGTCCCGCGGATCGACAAGAACCTTACTAGTACGGGCAAGTTCGGAGCCTGTTTGAAGACTCATCACCGGTGTATTAAGAAGCCTATCGTGTGGAAGAAGCATACGCTTAGTATAGCAGGCTATTCGACGAACGGACTGGGACGGTTTCCTGGCACGGCGGCGTTCGTCGTGTCCTGTTCAATCCGTTGAATCGTGCTTTCGTCGAAAGACCCGTTGATGGCGTTGTCGGAGCTGACGTTCGAATTAGAAGAAACGTTGATGATAGAAATCAACACCGCGATCGCAATGAACAAGCCGCCGCTTACAAGCAGGAAAAACAGAAGCATGTGGAACCGTCGCATAAATACGGCAATCGGGTCGACGATACTAGACAGGCTTATAGATTTCATTGCCGTACGTATACCTCGATGATTAAGTCCGGTGTCGCGACGTCGTTGCCGTTATCTTTTGTCATCGTGATCTTTGTGACATGCATTCGGAGTTGATTCGTTTCGATTCTACTCAGGAACTTCATAAGGTTAGTGTAGCTGAGCGGGCTTGCTATTGAAACGGTGACGGATTTCTTGGAGACACCTGATGGTGTCGCGGTCGTGACGGTCGGTGTACCTGATGTCAGCGGTGCGGCCGTAGAGCCAGCGGCAGCTATGTTTTCGGTGAAGGAGATGCTTTGCACCTGTACTTCCGACTGCGTTCCAATCCGTGATATGTCGCTAATGACGGTATCGGCATAGGACGTCGAGTCACCTACGATCGCGCGAGTTTTCTGAATCAGATCCTGTTGCTCGGCGAGTCGTGACTTAAGGCTTTTGAGTGTCCTGATGTCTTTGTCGCCGGACTGTGCATCGGCATTCAACTTACTGATTGATGTCGCATAACTGGCCAGGTTCTTCTGAACGATCGTAAAGCCAACTACCGCAGCCACCATAATAAGCACCATCACGAAGAATAGTACTACTCTAAGGCGCTGAGCGGTCATGCCCTTCACTTCAATGCCCCCTTGTTAATGACGACAGTAAGCGTCACTTTTACCGGATAGCCGCTTCCCGATGTACTTGAGTCTGAACTGAGTGATTGTATTTGGACATTCGTGAATATGTCGCTACTTTTTATAAACGCATCCTTCAGCTTCCCGGCATCGGCGAACGTTTTCGCGCTCGCGTTCATAGTGATGTTAGATCCGAAAGTGGCTGGGTCGAGGTTCAGGTTATCAAGTACGACGTTCCTTGGCACTACATTGGCTATTTTATAAATAAGTTTCGTGAATGAAATGTCATCGTCGAGTACCGTCTTCGCCGTGGCTAGGTCGGCTCGGAACGAATCAGCATTGGTGCGCACGTCGTTGTACGCCGATACCCTGGCTTCGTTCTCGTTGACCTTTATCTGCGCGTTTTCTTTAGCGCCATCTAGCACTATGTACGAACCGGCAAGCAGCCCGCCTAGGACAACGACGGCGGTCAAGGTAATGACTATGTATCGAAGAAGCAGGACATTGGTTCGTCCGGCTCGAATTTCGGCTTTGCGCTCATCCGGAAGCAGATTTATCACGACCATATCCTTTCGGGCGTGACGCTAGCCAGTCCGGCAACCGTGATGTATCGTGGCCGGAAGTGTTTGGCTGGTTGCGGTAGCTTACCGAAGTCAAGCTGTTGCCATGGGCTGGCCACGCGAGCCGGCATTACGAGCTCGTTGGTGAAGTACTCGCCGATTCCAGGAACGTTCGCTCCGCCACCGACAATTAGCACCTGCTCGAGTTTGCTATGGTTCGCGATACGCTCGTCGTAGTACCGCATGACTTTTTGGGTCTCGGCGATAATGCGTTCGAGGCTTGGAGAAAGCGCCGACACAAGCTTTTGCTGGCGGCTACCGGCATTCAGGCCGTTCAATACCTTTAGTTGGTGGGCTTCTTCAAGCGGCACCCTTAGTTTTTTGGCGATATCGAGCGTGAACGTATTGCCCCCGACGTTCAATGACCCAGCGATGCGGATGGAGCGGTCCAATATGGCGATATCGGTGCTGGCCGGACCGATGTCTACGATAACGGTCGGCAAATGACCTTCTTCGGTCGCTTCAAGCAGCCTGGCGACGGCAGATACGCTGGGCTCGACCATACAAACGCGAAGCCCGGCGCTCTCAACGACGGCAATGCTGGAATCAACGACTGTCTGGGGTACGGCACACATCAATACCGTCAACTGGTCCTCGCTGCGCTCAATGATTTCGTAGTCGACATAAAGCGCGGCCATTGGGATAGGGATGTACTGCTCGACCTCTAGCTCGACCGCTTCCTTAAGGGCTTTTTCGGACGAAGCGGGGACGGTAAAGGTACGAGTGAACGTCCGGCCGGCCGGTATACCAAGTACGACGTGTTCGCCTGCCAGGCTTCCCACCAGGTTCTTGCCGATAAGCTCTGCCATATGACTCGTCAGGTACGTGTCGGTACCATCAAGCGACTGCTGCACCTTAGAAGGGTCCAGATCGATTGATCCGTACCCTGTTACCAGCCATTTCTTCCTATCGATGGACATGATTTTCATACCAGTCTGGCTGATATCAAGTCCAATGATCGGTTTGTCTTTATAAAATAGTTTTGCCACCTCTGATACTGCCCACGGTATTACATTAGTTCTAAGTATACATGAGCGTTATGCGAAATGCACGGGGTCTGAGCACTTACGACAGGGTCTATTTAATGCTAGACGACAGGCTGGCAATCGGGAGCATGACGCTGGCGGCGATAAGACCGACCATACCGCCCATCATGACGATCATCACTGGTTCGATAATAGCGCTGATGCCTTCGATGGCGACGTCGACTTCTTCCTCAAAAAAATCGGCTACTTTGACGAGTACCGTGTCGGTCTGACCGGTTTCTTCACCGACGGCAAGCATTTGCGGAACGATAGCAGGGAACAGCGGGTTCTTTTCGATTTCCGTCGAAAGTGTCGAACCGCTTTCAACGGCCTTGCCGGCATCAAGCAGCGCCTGCTCGTAGACCACGTTACCGACGGCATGCGCGGTAACGTCGATTGCTTCAAGAACCGGCACACCGGCGCCTATAAGTGCCGAGAAGGTACGGGCGAAGCGGGCGACCGCGATTTTCATGACTATCGTCTTAAGGGCAGGAATCCGTAGTATCAAGTGGTGCAAGAACGACTTTCCGCTCGGGGTTCTTAAGTACTTCAGTATCATATAGACACCTGCTCCCATAAGAGGGAAGAGTATGTACCAGAAGCCTACGAACATGCCGCTGATTGACAGCATTATTTGGGTCAGTACCGGTAGTTGCGCATCCGGACCGCCAAGGTCAGTCAGAATCTTTCCAATCTGTGGAATAACAAAGAGCATCAGGCCAAAAAAGGCGGTAATGGTAATACCGACCAGCACCATCGGGTAGGTCATGGCACTTTTAATCTTTTTGCGAATCGTGGCGTTCTTTTCTTGCTGCGACGCAAGTCGTTTCAAAATCTCATCCAAGATACCGGCGGCTTCACCGGCGCGCACCATGTTTACGTATACGTCGTTGAAGGTGTTCGGATACCGCGACAATGCATCGCCAAGCTGATCACCGCCTTCGACATCCTTGATGATGCCTATCAGGATCTTTTTAAGCGCCTGGCTTTCGGAATGGTCATGCAGGGATGTCAGGGCTTTCAGAATCGGTACGCCCGCGCCGACCATGGCGCTTAGTTCTCGGGTGAATACGACGATTTGATCGTTCTTGACCTTACCACCACCGAATAGCTTAAGCACGCCGACTGTTGGGCTGTCGGTCGCTTCTTTGACGCTTAGCGGGCGCAGGCCTTGAGTGTTAAGCGTCTTGACGGCCGCAGAGCGGTCGGCGGCGTCGATCGTTCCAGATATATGATCGCCTTTTTGGTTGACGGCACTGTATGCGAATGAAGCCATACGTTAATCCTTTGTTACCCGAAGGATTTCTTCGATGGTGCTTTGACCCCGAAGTGCCTTTATCAGGCCGTCGGTCTGCATGGTGACCATTCCTTCGGATATGGCTTGGGTTTGGATCTGGGCACTCGTAGCGTTCGATATGATAAGCTTTTGAATCGCAGGTGAGCTTCCGAGAGCCTCGTAGATACCGATTCGTCCCTTGTAGCCGGTGTGGTTACATTCATCACAGCCTTTGGCCGACGCACGCCACAGAGTGGTGATGCCGGTTTCGGTGGTGCCGAGCTCGGTATTTTCGCCGACTTTCTGGTTTTTGGCCATGACATCCAACTGGTGAACCGTACTGAAACCGCTATCGCCCAGATGGAAGGTGGTGCGAATCGCCTCGATCTCTTCAGGTGTCGCAGGGTGTTGTTCGCGGCAAACCATGCATAACCGGCGAATAAGCCGCTGTCCCACGATGGCGCGGACGGTACTTGCGATAAGGAACGGCTCGATACCCATGTCTAATAGACGTGGTAACGCCGTTGACGCGTTATTGGTGTGAAGCGTCGAGAACACCAAGTGACCGGTAAGAGCCGCCTGAATACCCAGGTCGGCGGTTTCAGAGTCTCGAATTTCCCCGACCATGATGATGTTCGGGTCTTGACGGAGCAGTGCGCGTAGTCCGGATGCAAAGGTCATTCCCGCCTTGACGTTAGTCTGCGTCTGGTTGACGCCGGGAATCTTGTATTCGACCGGGTCCTCGACGGTCGATATGTTGACATCCGGCGTATTCAAGATGTTAAGCACGCTAAACAAGCTGGTGGACTTACCACTACCGGTCGGTCCGGTAATTAGGATAACGCCGTTCGGTTCCGTCAAGGATTCATTCAGTACTTCAAGAGACCGACCCCAGTAGCCAAGTGATTCAAGGCTGACGGCTTCGTTGCTTTCATCCAAAATACGCATGACGACCTTTTCGCCGTCAGCAACAGGCAAGGTGCTGACACGAAGTGCGTACTGCTTACCGGCGACCTTAATCTTAAATCGTCCGTCCTGCGGCACGCGGCGCTCGTCAATCTTCAGGTTGGCAAGAATCTTAATACGGCTGACCAGTGAACCAAGTACGTTGCGCGGCAGGCGGTTAACCTCGTTCAGGACACCGTCAATTCGGTAGCGGATTTGCACGAAACCTTCGCGCGGCTCAATGTGAATATCACTGGCGCTGGAACGAATGGCATATTCGAGCAGCAGGTTGATCGTCTGGGCGACCGGTGAATCTTCGGAAATGTCGGCTTCGGTAACCTGTTGTTCACTGCCATCTTCTTCGCGCTGGATATCAATGACTTCGTCGAGCTGCTTGTCGACGTCACCGCGGTAGTTTTCGATACAGGCCAGAATGTTATCGCGCGTGGCAATGTAAATCTTGGTGTTTTCGCCGATTTCCTTTTGTATAAAGTCGACCGCCTGGACGTCGTCAGGGTCGTCCATGGCAAGGTGCATCAAGCCATCTTCGTCAATCTTGAACAGCACCGCCCGGTACTGTACGGCGATTCGTTCCGGAATCTTGTTCAAGACCTCGCTTGGAATATCACGCGGGTCGATCTGAACGAATGGAATATGGGCGTAATCGGCGAACAGCTTTGTCAGTTCAAGCTCGGAAATAAGCTTGTTCTGCACGGCCATGTATTGCATTGGCCGGTGGGTACGTTCGGTCGATTTTTTGAGTTCAGCAATCTGTTCCGGAGTAGCTTTGCCCGCCCCAGTCAATAGCTTTTCAATGGTATCATCAGAAATTCGCATACCGCTTACGCTCTACTATACCTTTGAAAGTCCGAAATCGCCAGGGCTTCTATGCCAATAGTACGTCGTCGTCCGGTAGGCGGAACAGGCCTTCGTCGAGCCGCTTCTGGTCAAGGTAATGGGCGACGAACCCGACGGTGCGCGGAATTACGAACAGGGCATTAAAGAAGTCGGCGTCAATCAGCTGCCGAAGCGACTGCTCATCGTATTTTTCCTCTTGCTCAAGTATGTCGAGCATAAGGGCAGCTATATGGCCATCGACGTTCAATATCAGGTTACCTTTTTTGGCGCTGGTAATCGATTCGATCGCCTTGGCGTAGTCAAAATAGCGGTGCGTTGGCAGTCTGTCAGCAAACTTAGCTAAAAGATTTGTGCGTGGGTCTGGCAGGCCGATACGGTATTTCTTGTGACCGATGCCACCGATGTACTTTTTGGCTCGCGCGTATTCTTCAACGTGCGCTGCCGGTTCGCGCTGCTCCGTGACTCCGCTAAACCATTCGTTCGCAGCGTCACTGACGGCACCGCCGAATCGTGGGCCGACAGTCAATAGACCGGCCGCGAGCGAATCGACCAGTCCTTTACCGGCACGAGCGGTCATGATCGTGTTCATGGCACCTGAAACCTGTGGGCCGTGGTCGCTAGAAAGCAAAAACACGGTACGAATAAATTCGACAGTCAGTTTAGACCTAGGCTGCTTTCCAAGCAAGCCGGCTGTTATTTGGGCGGCAATATCACCCTGCTTGGCCCAATCCTGCATGCTGGCACCGATAAACTCGTAGCCATCTTCGCTTTCCCTACTTATGGTCGACGAGAACAGGCTGCTGCTCCTTGATCGAATGACTGCCATGTCGGCCCTTTCGCCGCCCTTCGCTTTTGGTAGCGTTTCAATTGCCTTGGCAAAATCCGCCATAGATGTCGCGACCGTGGCGCCGGCTTCCTTCAGCGCGCTGCGTTTGGCTGTGGCCGTTTCACTCTTGTTACCGGCAAGAGCTTTGGCATGTCCGAATTGGACAGGGGTTTCAAAGTTTTCGCTGATGACGCCGGCGATATAACAAACGACCGGTTTACTAACTCGCCCGCTTGTCAGAAGCTCTGCCAGCTCGTATTCATCCTGGCCACCTAGCTCGCCGTAGTAAACGATATGCGTGGTCGCGTTGTCGGCTTCGGCAGCCAAAAACGCTTCTTTTGGCGTAGTGGTAGGGAAGCGATCGCCGCCAAAACAAAGGGCGAAACTGATAGTATGACCGCTAGCTGCCACTTGCGTGATGATTTCGTTGATCATGCCGCCTGACGCCGACAGCACGGCCACCGAGCCAGGTGTCATCAGGTGGTTGTTGACCAACTGCCGGTAGTCAACGCCACCGACCACGCCGAGCTTCAGGTGTCCGGGAACGAGCAGTCCTACACCGGCGGTTCCGATTAGCGTCTTGCCCGATGTTTGGTATTTTTCGTACAGTTCAATCGCGTCTTTTTCGGGTACGTCCTCGGCGAATATATGTCCGCCGAAAGCATTCGGGAATTCCGTAAAAAACTCAGCCGTAGAGCGTGCCGCCCGTCGCCCCGAATTGACGTTGAACATCCATTCGATGTCGCCAAGAGCCGCTTTCGCCGCCGCAATAGAAGGGAAGCAGGGCAGCAAAACTTCTTTTTCGCCCCAGAAGTATTTTTGGAACTTTCCGGCGGATGTAACTATACCGGCGATTGACGGCTCTGGCTTTCCAGCCAAATAGTCAAAATCCAAGATAGCTTGGAAGCCGGGCCGGTAGTTGCCAAGCGCCAATATGCGGCCGGGGTTACTTCGAATATCGTGCAAACTACGCATCAACGTACTCCAATGCTTCGGTAATGACTTCAGTCAGCAACATGTCCGAACCATGGACGCTTCCGAACAATTTGCTGCTTTCAAGAAACTTCTTCATCATGGCAAGTCCTTCCACTTCGTTCGGTCCGCCGCGCCGCACGAACACCTTTACGCCCTGTTTTTTCAGCGCATCGGAGTGCTCGTCCAAAGCCTGTATGACGCCTCTGAACGTCTTTTTGACATCCGTAAAGTTCGCCACGCCACCGGCGATTACGATGGCTTTCTTGGCGGATTTCGAACTGAGCAGCTGCTCGATGACATGCTTGGTATAAAGGTATGATTCTTCGGTTGTCGGACCGCCGCTATATTCGCCGTAATTGCCAATCAGGTCGGCTTTTCCGCGGTTCATAGCTTCGTCGGCGATGGTAATGCTGGCGCCGCCACCGCTTAATATCAGCCACAATGCGCCGTCGGGGTTAAGTACGCGGAACGAGAATGCGGCCGGGGAGTTCTGATTCATCTCGGCAATTGCCGCCTCGCTGTCACTAGGAACGTGTGGATCCACCACATCGTCTTCGGTCCATTTGGCAACGTATTCGCCGGCGCTGTCGGCCAGGACTGCCGCGTCCAACAGCAGGCAGTCGTTTTCGCGGACGATAAGCGGGTTTATTTCGACGAACGACAGGTGCTGTTCGTCCATAACTTTAAGTACGTGCCGTACGAAGGTCTTAGGAAGAGGCACGTCGGTAGGCGTGTAGACCTTGACGCTTTCCGGGTCATCTTCGACATTCACTCCTCCATGTTCGGAATATTGGACGACTATGCCGGCGCGTGTGCGTTCAAAACTGACATAACGCTCCTCATTTTCGTCGTGAGGCACCATCGGTTCGGCGACGAACCGGCTAAAGCCTTTTTTCGAAAGCGCCTTAACAGAGTCGACGACATCTTTTTTAACTACATTCAGCGCTATTAAGCCCTGTTTGCCACGCTTTTTGACACCTTGGTCGACTTTTACGACGTACTTGCTTGCATCCTTAAGGTTACCGGCATCCGCCTTGGCAGAATTTAGCCGTAGGCTAACGCCGGCGTGATCATCCATTAGAAGCGACTTGGCGGCGAACTCAGATAATTTCACGCGTGACACTATGAACCTCGGACTTTCACGTATACGTTGGTCTCACGAATTTCGAATCCAAGCTTTTGGTACAGCGCGTTGGCGGCTTCGCGGCTGGGTCGGCTGGTGAATTCCATGACATCGGCTTGCTGCTGCCACGCCCACTCTTCGCAGGCTTCGACCAGTTCTCGTCCGTAACCATGCCCACGTGCGACATTCGACACGATCACTTCATCCAGTCGGCATTCAATCTTTGGTAATTTATATACCAGGTTGAGTACCGCCATACCTACTACTTGATCGTCGTGGGTAACTACCATGACCGTTCGTAGCGGGTCATCAAGAATCGTGGTGAGCTGCGATTCGATCAGGCTGGCGGCAATTTCGCGCTCTCGTAGCTCGGCTAACAGCTCGGTGATACGTGGAAGGTCGTCGGGTGTTGCTGTTCTGGTCGCCATATCTATTATCATTGTAGCAAAATGCTATACTTTTAAGAGGTGAAAAAAGAACTTACATCTGTCGATGCCATGAAATCGTGGGCATCGGCTATAGGAGCCGCGCTGGCTGGTGGTGAATACATCGAACTTATCGGTGATGTCGGTGCTGGCAAGACGACGTTTACCAAGGGTCTGGCGACCGGCTTAAATATCAAAGAGGTAGTCCAAAGTCCGACGTTCACGATTAGCCGTGTCTACGACGGTCGTGACGGTCTGCGTTTGGCGCACTACGACTTTTACCGCCTGGCCGACCCGGGCATCATGGCCGACGAGCTTAGCGAAACCTTGAACGACGACAAGACCGTCACGGTCATCGAATGGGGCGACGTGGTCAGCGATGTACGCCCGGACGATTACCTGCGTGTCGATATTGAATCGCCATCCGAAACAGTACGACAAGTAACACTAACGGCGCACGGCGAACGCTCGAACGCGCTACTGGAACGACTAAAATGATTATCCTCATCGACACCTCAACCCCCGAATGCCGCCTGACACTAGTCGACGGTGACAATCGCTTCGACGACGTCTGGACAGCTGACCGCACTCTGGCCGACAAACTTATAGGCTACCTGCGCGGCCAACTCCAGGCTCACGGCAAGACCTGGCAGGACGTCACTGGCATAGGAGTATTCAAAGGCCCGGGTAGCTTTACCGGCCTTCGCATCGGTCTGACCGTCATGAACACGCTGGCCGACGGCCTTGAAGTACCCATCGTCGGTGAAGACGGCGACAACTGGCAAGAAAAGGCTCTCGGTAGGTTAAATGACGGCCAGAACGACCGTCTGGTCATGCCTCTTTATGGCCGCGAGGCCAACATCACAAAACCACGCAAGTAGCTTGCGCAGCGTCACAATTAGGAGCTACAATAAATATAGCTTTTTCATTACAACGTTAAGGCTCACTGAAAAACTTTGATACTAGATACGCTCTTCAATCTCCCGGTAAGCTTCAGTCATATGAACGCGCGTGCAAGTTTCAATCACGGAATTACCCCTACTAAAACCTGACAAAACAAACCTGCCACTCCTGTTCATGATACGAGGCATCGGGACCTCGAAGAGCGTGAAGGAAAGGACTGAGATATGTTAGAAGCCATCATCGCTATCGTTGGTATTCTTTTTGGCGTCGGCGGCAAGGTCGTCTACGACCGCCAGCAAACGACTCGTGGTAAGAGCAAGCTCGAAAAGGAACTGGCCGATGCCAAAATTAAGGCCGGGGACATCGTTCTTAAGGCCAAGGACGAAGCGCTTGAAATCGAAAAAGAGCGCCGCCGCGAATGGAAAAAGACCGAAGACCGCCTAGCTGAACGCGAAGTGACGCTCGACAAAAAGCTCGACGAGCTCGACAAGCGCACCGAGAAACTTCGCGCCCAAGAAGACGAAGTCGAAGAGCTAAAGGGCGAGATTCGTGAAATCCGCACCCGTCAGCAGGAAAAACTCGAAAAAATCGCCGGCCTCAAAAAGAAGGAAGCCGCCGAAAAACTGATGCAAATGACCGAGCGCGACATCAAGCACGACCTGACCGGTCTGGTTGATAAGCTACAAAAAGATGCCATGCACGATGCCGAAGAACGTGCCGCCACCATTCTGGTAAGCGCCATGGAGCGCATGAGTTCCGAGGTCACGGCCGAACGTACCGTCACGGCCATTAAGCTGACCGACGACGAAATGAAGGGGCGAATTATCGGTAAAGAAGGCCGCAACATCCAAAGTCTGCAGCGCGCCACCGGTGTCGACATTCTGGTCGACGATACGCCGGGCATGATTGTCATGAGCAGCTTTGACCCGATTCGTCGCCAGGTTGCCCGTTTGACGCTTGAAATGCTTATGAAGGACGGCCGTATCCACCCGGGCCGCATTGAAGAAGTCGTTGCCAAGGCACAGAAGCAGATTGAAAAAGAAGTCGACCGCGCCGGTGAAGACGCCGCCCGTGAAGTCGGCGTCGTCGGTATTCCAAAAGAAATGCTGCGCCTACTGGGTGAACTTAAGTTCCGTACCAGTTACGGCCAGAACGTTCTTATGCACTCAACCGAAATGGCTCACATTGCCGGTATGATCGCCGAAGAAATCGGCGCCAACGTCCGCGTCGTCAAGATTGCCACGCTTCTGCACGATGTCGGCAAGGCCGTGTCGCACAAGCTTGAAGGCAAGCACCACCACATCGGTGCCGAACTGGCGCGTAAATACGGTATGAGCGAAGACATCGCCCACGCCATTGAAGCCCACCACGACGACATCGAAGCTACCACGCCGGAAGCCCTGGTCGTCCGTGTGGTCGACGCCGCGTCGGCTGCCCGCCCAGGTGCTCGTAACATTTCAGCCGAGAACTTTGCCGAACGTATGCGTGACCTCGAGAACGTCGCCACCAGCTTCGAAGGAATCGACAAGGCTTACGCCATTTCTGCAGGCCGCGAAGTACGCGTCATCGTCCGTCCCGAAAAGATTGACGACCTGTCTAGTATCAAGCTGGCCCGCGACATTGCCAACAAGATTGAAAGCACTATGCAGTACCCTGGTACGATCAAGGTGAACGTTATCCGCGAGATGCGCGCGATCGAGTTCGCGAAGTAGCGTTCGGGCTAATCAGCCAACTAAGCACAAAACTGACGACGCCGATGGCACTAAGCCATGCGGCGATCGTTAGTATTATCTGCCGGGTAAGTTCTTGGTATTCAGGCAAGAACAGGCAAGCCAAAAGGGGCAGAACACTAAGCGTCAATTGAATACCAAGCATGATTCGCCGCGACAGCGCGCGCTTCTTTTTCGCCGGCAATGGTTTATGGTGCGTTATAGCCGGAATAACCGCTTCAGCCGTTTCGTTAACCAACTTCTGGCCGGTCTGCACCACGAAGCGGGGTAGGCGAATCAGTACCACGACCGTCATTATCAATATTCCAAGCGTCGCGACACCGACCACCAACCACACCAACGGTGACGCCCCGACCGCATCCGGCTGTACGACTTCGGGGGTCGGCTCGGGCATTTTTGTCAAAAGGTCAAACTTCCCCGTTTCAATCAGTCGGGGCAGGGCAATGACACTCAACCACAGCCAGTTCAAGATGACGGCAAGGTACGCCACCCCAAGTAGCAAGTTCGCGATAAGCGTTCTAAAAGTCCGTGAACTCATGCCACCATCATAGCAAACGGTATAATTGTAAGAGATATGTTTGATTACCCGGTAGTGTACGTGGATATCGAAACCACCGGAGGGAGCGCCAGCACCAGCCGCGTCTTAGAGGTTGCCGCCATTCGGGTAGAACCAGGCGGCGAAACCCGTGAGTTTTCGACCTTAATTGACCCCGAAACATACGTACCAAACAATATTACGCGTATTACCGGTATTAAATCTGCCGACATCGTCGGTGCGCCCAAGTTCAATGACATCGCCGACGAATTGGCAGATATTATTGCTGGCGCGGTGTTCATTGCTCACAACGTTCGCTTTGATTACTCGTTCCTTAAAATGGAATTTTCTCGTCTAGGTATAGACCTCTCGCCCAAGCTGCTTTGCACGGTGCGGCTTAGCCGGGCGCTTTACCGGTTAGAAAAAGGCCATAGCTTGGCCAAGCTAATCGAACGGCACGAAATTCCAGTACTCGACCGTCACCGCGCCCTAGCCGACGCGGCGGCCATAAAATACTTCACGGAACTAGCGTTCAGCCAGCATGGCAAAGATATATTTAACCAAATGGTTGAACGACAACTTCGCACCCAGTACCTTCCGCCGAATCTAGATGTCGAAGAGCTCGAATCTATTGGTAACGTACCCGGTGTTTATATCTTTAAAAACGACACCGGCCAGCCTATGTACGTCGGAAAAAGCGTCACGCTAAAAAATCGCATTCTTTCGCATTTTCGCGACACCTCCACGCGTGAAGTAAAGATTTCGCAGACCGTTCACCACGTCGAAACCATTCCCACTGGAAGTGAACTAGCTGCGCTGGTGCTCGAATCAAAGTTAGTCAAAGAACTACAGCCGCTATTCAATCGCCAGCTGCGCCGCATTTGGCGCTATGCCCTGCTCATGAAGGATGAAGTCGACGGTTACGCCACGCTGCGCGTCCAGTCCGGGCAAATCGACGGCACGACCGACCTTACTAAAGTTTACGGCGTCTACGAAACCCGTACCAAAGCCAAAACGCGTATTTTAGAACTCACCCGTACATTCGAACTCTGCCCCAAGCTCATGGGTATCGAAAAAACCAAGGGCGCCTGCTTTTCGTACGGTCTTGGCCGCTGCCGCGGTGCCTGTATTGGCGAGGAATCGCCCGAGCTGTACAACCGTCGGTTCGAACTGGCGCTCGAACATCACAAAATCGCCGCTTGGCCATTTAAGTCGGCCGTGGTCGTGCCAATCAATAGCGAGGGCGAACGGGTAATCATAGACAACTGGATAATCCGCGGCTACCTGAACGCCGAAGGTGAACAGGTATACGACTCAATGGAGCCGACCTTCGACGTAGACGAATACAAAATAATCAAACGGTTCCTACGCGAAAACAAGGCGTTGATCCAACGGTTCGCCAACTAACTATTTGTTTAGCAGTTGGTATGGGCCGGTGCTTATAAAGTCACCGCTGCGCGAACTGACGGTCCAGTCGCCGGCGTCTAGCCAGCTTCCTGGCCAGCCCCAGGCAGCTTGACCGTTCACGTTCGTCTGTATGTATGGCAGGTAGCGGTCGTAGCCAGCCGCGTTGGTTGCCCATACTGTGCAGTACGTTCCGCTTGTGACGTTGCAGCCGCTCGACAGCGTGTCGCCGGTTTTAAAGCCATGCTCAGACACGCTATTGCCTGTTTGTAACAGCTCAGGCGTGCTGGACGACTGGTTAAGGCTGGTTGCCACACGCAGTCCGGCATCGGTGTCTATGATTCCATGGCCGTACAACGTCGAATACGGTGCCGAGCCCATGGCAGTCGGCTTGGACGCCGTGGCGTCTACTAACGCCGTTATGTCGGCGACAGTACTAGATGGGCGCAGCGATTTGATCAGTCCGACGTAACTGGCCACTATCGGCGAAGCGAATGATGTTCCATAAAGCGACGAAGCGTAGGCCGACGTTTGGTTCGAACTATGCCACATTGGCGACACAAGCGTGCCAGAACCCGGTGCCGTTACATCGAGCGCAGGGCCGTAGCTGCTAAAGCTGGCGCGGGCGTTGGTGCTGGTCGTAGCACCGACCGCAATGACGTACGGGTTCAACGCTGGGTAGCCCATGGCGCCCGGTTTTGCAGGGTCGCAACCTTGCTCGGCACCAGTTCCGCAGTTACCGGCAGCCGCGACTACTACTACACCGTTACTGTGCGCGTAAGCTATAGCGTCGGCCAACGTTGGGTCGTTAGTGTCGCCGCCAAGACTCATGTTAATTACTGCCGCGCCGTTGTCGGTCGCGTAGTATACGGCCGAAGCGACCGAACTGGTGTAGCCCGAGCCATTGTCGTCTAGCGCCTGCAGTGGCATGATCTTGTTGTTCCACGACATCGTCGCCGTTCCGATTCCGTTATTGCCGGCCGCTCCAACCAGTCCGGACACTTCGGTACCGTGTGCAACGCCGCTTCCGGTGGGGTTGGTCGCGCCGGCTTGTGGCGCGTTGTCGACGTTTGCGAAGTCCCAGCCGCGCCAGTCGTCTTGGTAGCCGTTATTGTCGTCGTCGCAGCTGTTGGTGGTTTTGTTCACGCTCGTGCCGGTCCAGCAGCGGTCACCGACCGTCGTCGTTCCGGTTTCGCCAGGGTTCTGATACCACTGACTGGTCAAATCTTGGTGAGCTAGGGCAAAGCCGGTGTCGATTACGGCGACTACTACGCCGTTTCCGGTCGACTGGTTCCAGGCGGTCTGCATTTTGGTCGCGTTTATTACCCATGCCGGTTGCGGTAAAGGGTCGTTACTAGCAAGTAGTGCTCGGTACGGGTACTCAACCCGTGTCAGGCGCTTTATTGCGGCTTGTTTTGGCGCTACAACATCAATCGGGCCAGAGTTACTTTGTGGAGCACTTTCGCTTGGCGTGGACGCCTGCGACTTGTCTTCGCCTTTAGTCGCCACTTGGCTTGGTTCGGCAGCTGCTACCCCGCCAATGCTTTGGTTTTCGTCAATGGATTTCGTCGCCACTATTGAAGGCCCGCTTCCGCTTTTAGGCCAAATGCTCGACGCGTACATACCAACAGCACCTGCGACAACCACCGCGGTAATGACCAAGAATATCGTTACGTGTTTCATGCTGTTTTTGTTTGGTTCAGTTTACCCAAAGTATAGCATAAGGGGTAATGTTCGACTACGAAGGCTCGCTACCTCTAATATTCATACGCTAAACACAAACTAGACTCATTCTATCATCAGCTGTCTTGACAAGGCTTCTATTCTTGACGTATACTGTCTATTAACAGGTAAGGAGGAGTAAATGAAATCAATCAAGGAATTATACGAATTTATTGAAGTAGCGACACGTAATCGAAAGTACCCGGCAAGTACAGCGCAAGGTCTACGTGCCGCCGTCAAGCTTTTCGATTCTGAGCTAAATGATGACGAGAGGGACTCGATAGACAAGGTTAAGGCTAACTTAGACCAGATTTATCAGAGTGTCTTTGCGAAAAATAAAAACTTTACTGCAGCATCACTAGCTACCTACCGGTCCCGACTCCTTAAAGTCATCAACGACTATGAAAAGTACGGTACCGACCCGACTAAGATGGCAAATTGGAATCCTAAGGTAGTGGTTAGGGCGCCGAAAAAACCAAAAGAGGCTACTGGCTCCGCGTCAGCCCAGAACGAATCCGCTCAAAATGTTGATACTAGCGTAGGTATGGGAGTTATTCCGGCCAACATGCATCGTCTTGAGTTAGCACTTCGCCCAGGAGTTAAGTTTGTGGTCATAGTCCCGCAGGATCTCAAAAAGACCGAAGCGGTCACACTTAATGCATTGCTAACCTCTCTAGTAAATGAGGAAGGTTCAGATGAGTAACTATGCTTTCATTGACAGCCAAAACTTGAATTTAGGAGTTCGTTCCTTAGGGTGGCGCATCGATTATAAGAAGTTTCGCCTATACCTGAAGAACAAGTATGGCGTTGACCGGGCATTTATGTTTATCGGTCTGGTGGGCAATAATCAGAAGCTCTACACCGAGCTGCAAGCAGCTGGCTTCATTCTCGTTTTCAAGCCAACCGTACAATACTTTGAAAATGGCAAAAAAACTGTTAAAGGGAATGTTGATGCTGAGCTTGTACTACACGCTGCAGCTATTGAATTTCCGAACTACGCTAAAGCAGTTATCGTAAGTGGTGACGGTGATTTCGCCTGCTTACTAGAGTTTCTTGAAGATAAGGGTAAGCTAATGCACGTGTTGGCGCCCAATCATAAGTATTCAAAGCTACTTAAGCCTTTTTCACCATACATTATTCACATGAGTCAACTAAAAAAATCCGTTGAATATCAAAAGACCGGCATCAGCGGTCGGTCGAAACCTTAGGCTTATCCGGTCATGGTGATATCAACAAGTATAGCAACACTCTAATGACTTGTCAAGTATCACTAATCATTTCCTGATAGGCAAAATGTTAAACATGATTCCTTACACTACAAGTAGTGGCCAAATAAATAGCACCCGGTCAAATCCAGGTGCTATTTACTTAGAACGCTTGGGTGATGATCCAAATCGCTGCGGCTACTTCTATGAAGAATAGCCCCAGGCCGACCGGTGAACCCCAGCTGAACCAGCTGCCCCACGCACGCCAGTTTTTGTGCGTGAGTTCGTACCAGTCCTTGCCGTACTGTTCTTGCTCTTCTTTTGTCTGCTTAGACATCGAGAGACTCCTATTATTAGTTGTTAATAAAAGCCCCCGAAAGTGCAGTGCCGGTAACGAGTTGTTCCCTGGGGAGGGCCTCGCCGTTGGTACGGACTTATGTGCTAGCTGGTAGTATACTACAAACATGAAAAGCGCGCCCGTGACCACTACGTTCAAGACCAAACTTTACACCTTAAAGGACTGGGTCATTTTGCCGGTGCCAAAAGAAGAAAGCCTGAAGCTTGGTTCACGTGGGCAAATAAGTGTTACAGGCACGATTAACGGCCACGAATTTAAAACGGTGCTCGAACCGGATGGCCGTTGGAGTCATTGGTTGCGCGTGACCGACGACATGCAAAAAGCCGCCAGCGTAAAAAGTGGCGACACGGTTACGGTAGAGCTAACGAACGGCGCCGACTGGCCAGAACCGGTTGTGCCGAAGGACCTTAAAGACGCGCTGGCGACCGCACCTGACAAGGTGAAAGACAAGTGGAAAGACATTACGCCCATGGCCCGCTGGGAATGGATTCGATGGATGAACGCCACCCTAAGCCAAGAAACCCGTAAGGTACGCATAGAAAAAACGGTCAGCAAATTGAACGGCAAACACCGCCGCCCGTGCTGCTTTAACTTGGCCGCCTGTACCGAGCCGTACCTTATGAAAAGCGGCCGGCTAATGGAAGTCGAAGCAAAGTAAGCTACTTTGCTTTAACGGGTTTTATCGCTGCCAGAACCTTTTGCGGCTCGACGCGCGATTTGTTAAGCCCGTCACCGGCGTAGTAGCTGGCATTCGGGTTGTCGCCCACGACTTTTGGTAGTCCGGCCCATTCTTTGGCTAAGTTTGCAGCGAATTGTTCGGTGGTCAGTTCTTTCGCCAGATATTCGCGTACTCCGCGGCGTTCTAGCAGGGCAACAGCTAGGCGGTCTTGGGTCTGTTCGTCGAACTTCTGGTTCGGGCTAATACCTTGTTGGTTTACTAAGCCAGCGAGCGTCGAGTTTAAAAACTGGTACCGCCCCACGGCGCTGCTTGGGCTACCTTGTTGAACATACTCTTGTTGCCACTTTAGAACGTCGGCGATGGGCATATCGGTGAACTTGGTTGCCTTATTGCGGCCATTGCCGAAGTACGCGTTGTAGTTGCCACCGCTTTCAGCATGGGCAATGACGTCGAGCAACGGTTTGCACGACGCCGCGTTAACGCTGATTCGCTGCGAGTCCATATATTCAGCATAAGAGAATATGCCTATAACAAAAAGTGCCGCAAGACCAATAAGTAGCGGGGAATAGCGCTTTAGCCGGCGTTTCAAGGCGCGGCGTTTTTTGAGGAGGAATTTTTTAAGCACTAGTTTAATTATAAGGGAAGGAAAGGATTGGCTAAAGCGGGTGAAAGGATCGCTCACTTTGTTCGCTCTTTCGCTCGCTTGTTCTGATAAAAGCGAGCTTTTTCAGAACTGCACTTCGGCTCACCGAACCTTCGGCTAATTTTGCTTCGCAAAATGCCGAAGAACCGGGTCATTTCGCTCCAACAAGAAAAAATCTGTCCAGCTGGACAGATTTTTTCTTGGTCGGGGTGAAAGGACTCGAACCTTCGGCCTCACGGTCCCAAACCGCGCGCGCTACCAACTGCGCCACACCCCGTCGTCCACCCGTACGTCTTTGTCTCGTTTTGCCACCGAGGTGTCAAAAGCTTCGACTTAAGACTACGGGTCTCCTCTCAAGATTTCAAACAGCCGCCAGCGGCTTGGTTTAAAATTTTGTATTTCGGGACCAAGAGCGATTATAGCTCAAACCGACCCCTATTACCAGTGGTACAATGGGGGTATGAAACAAGCACCGTTTAAAGCCCCTGATTTTTCGCTCAAAGATTCCAACGGAAACACTGTAAGCCTGAAGGATTTTGCAGGCAAATGGCTGGTACTTTACTTTTACCCAAAGGACGACACGCCGGGATGCACCACCGAGGCCTGCAGTCTGCGCGATGCCCGCGACGACATTACGGCGCTCGGCGCTGAGGTCGTTGGGGTGAGTATGGATGAGGCTCCGGCGCACGAAAAGTTTAAAACGAAGTATAATTTGAACTTCATGCTGCTAAGCGATCCTGAAAAGATTGCAATAGAAGCCTACGATGCCTGGGGTAAAAAGATGTTTGGCCGCGAAGGTATACTGCGTAAGACATTCATTATCGACCCGACCGGTACGGTGCAAAAGGTGTACGGCCGCGTGACACCGCTCGGTCACGGCAATCAGGTTGTCAATGATTTGAAACACCTGCAATAAGTATAAAGAGTGCTATAATCACCACAACAATTAAGGGGGTGTTATATGGCGGACGAATCCATGAACTCTAAGACCACAGCAGCGGACGGACAGAAGAGCTTTATCGCAACCTGGCTATTTAGTCTTTTTCTCGGTTTCTTGGGTGTAGACAGGTTCTATCTTGGGAAAGTGGGTACAGGAATCTTAAAGCTTATTACGTTCGGGGGCGTAGGAATTTGGGCACTGGTTGATCTGATTCTTATATTGACTGGTTCAATGAAGGACAAGCAAGGTCACGCGTTAGAGGGGTATGACAAAAATAAAAAAGTCGCTTGGATTGTTACCGGAGTTGTCGTGCTACTTGGTGTCTTGAGCGGAGCCATGACACCAAGGAATATCCCAACTAATTTAGACGTAAACTCAAACGACTCTAAGTCTGCTGTAAAATCCGACAAAGGCGTACAAACGCCAGAACCGGCAAGCACTACTGCGCCGATAGCTGCAGAGCCCGTTAAGCCAGCAGAAACCGTAAGTCAGAAAAACGCTGTTAAGAAGGCGAAAAGTTATATTAGTTTTGCAGGTTTCTCTCGCGATGGGTTAGTAGCTCAACTAGAGTATGACCAGTTTTCTAATGCCGATGCTATATATGGTGCTGATAATTCCGGCGCCGACTGGAACGACCAGGCCGCCAAAAAAGCTAAGTCTTACATGGAATTTTCATCGTTTAGTCGTGGAAGTCTGATTGCCCAGCTGGAATACGATAAATTTACACCGGAACAAGCCGCACACGGAGCAGATTCAGTCGGTTTATAGCAGTCAGAGTCTAAAAACTTATGGTTTATCGGGGGCGGGTAAGCGCGATTTTGCGGGCTTCCGTAGCAAAGCGGTCGTCTATGACCGTAGGAGTGAAGTCACCGTACTTTTTGGTCGCCGCCTTTTCAATTAGCCAATCGGCGATTGCCGGGTTTTTTGGTAGGAGTGACCCGTGCAGGTAACTGCCGATTACGTTATGTACCCGAGCACCTTCAAAATCGTCCTGGCCGTTATTGCCGGCGCCTTTTATGACTTTGCCAAGCGGCTGAACGCCTTGTTTTAAGAAGGTTTGGCCGCTGTGGTTTTCGTAACCTATTACCTGACCGAATTCGGGGCTGTCGATAACGATGTTACCAATCATGCGTTCCGGACCGCCGTGGGTTTCGATGTTGAACAGACCAATGCCGGTTATTTCGTGGCCGTCTTTGGTGCGGAAAAAGTTGCCGAACAGTTGGTACAAGCCGCAGATTACGAGCATTGGAGTGTCGTACTGGGCTAGTTCGAGCACACGTGGTTTGATTTTTAGCAGGTCGGCCTGGATTTTGTCTTGACCGGCATCTTGGCCGCCGCCGCCGATGATGATGTCGACATGTTCCGGGAACGCGTCGCCGGGGTTGTATTCAAGGATTACCGGTTCGTAACCATGCCACTGCGCGCGGCGCATGACGGTCAGCACGTTGCCCCAGTCACCATAAATATTCATGTCGCGCGGGTATAGGTGAAGGATGTTTAATACGGGCTTCATGATACGACCTCTACTTCGGTTATTTTGGACAGTTCGCGGCGGAGCGCCAGCATGGAGGTGTAACTGCAATAAATGCGCTTTGGAACGGAATTATTGGTCTTGATGAAGCTTCGGAGTGCCTTTGGTATGTCGGTTTCGACCGCACTGACTTCGACCTCGTCATATTGCAGGCGGAGTGCCATGTCGTATGCGCGCACACCGGTGACATGCGAAACGCCGCCGGGCTTTAAGCTTTCGAACTGAACATCCCATAGCCAGCTCATGTCGCGGCCGTCGGCGTAGTTGTCGTTGATGGCTATCATAGTGGCGTAGCCGGTAGGGTCGAACGATTCTAGCCCTAGCCTAAAACCGCCAGGGTTCTTAACGAGTACCAGTTCGAGTGGCTGGCCGTCGACTAGCAGCTTTTCGCCGCGGCCGAATGCCGGAGTAATGGATTCTAAAGTAGAAACGAGTTTGTCTTTGTCGGTCTTGTCGCCAAGAATAGAAGACACCATCGAAATAGCGGCGACGGCGTTCAGAACGTTATAAATACCTTCGAGCTTGAGTTCGAGGGTGAGCTTTTTGTTGCCAAGCGATATGACTGCTTTGTGTCCGTCTAGTTCTTCCAGGACACTGACGGCCTTTGGTAGTTTGGTGATGGACTCGGAGTTACCGCGCATTTCATCGTCGCTTGGGAACCGTGAGCGGAGTGATTTGTCTAGACCAAAGTAGCGCACAGTGTTCTCGGGAAGCGATTCACCGAGTAGCAACAGCCGCGGGTCTTCGCGGTTCACGACCACGATGTCTGACGTGTGTTCAGCTACGGTACGCAGCAGCCGAGCCGTAGTATCGATTTCGCCGAACCGGTCTAACTGGTCACGCATGACGTTTAGCAACAGGCTGTAACGCGGTTGCACGGCGGCAACGAACTTGACGGCGTGGGCTTCGTCGAGTTCAAGTACGGCGATGTCGGCCGACAAATTACCCTTCATATCGATACTTCCGAGCAGAGCGGCAGCCACACCGCGAGTAAAGTTGCTACCGGTGCGGTTGGTGAATACTTTTAGGCCTTGGCCTTCAAGCAGCTCGACCACCATTTTCGTAGTTGTGGTCTTACCGTTCGTACCGCTTACCAGTACCACGCCATACGGTAGTGGCGATAGGCAGGAGCTGATGAAATCCTTGTCGATTGATTCGACGAAAAGGCCAGGGAAGGCGGATCCTCCGCCGCGTAGCTTGGTGGCTTCGCGGACGGCTTTTCCAAGCAATGTTACGAGCGGTTTGGGAGCCTTGGGCATACGCTTCATTATACCCGAAGCAACGGCGCAAAAGTACGGTACAATATGTCTATGGTTATCGTGTGGGCTCTCTCGTGGTGGTATGGCGCCGGGTGGAAGGCTTTTTTGCTAGGTCTACGCGAACGTTTGGCATCGTCGTACGACTATTTTTCAATCGGCTTGCTGGCTAGTACGCTGTTCGCGCCGTTTCGCCAAATATCGGCCGGCAAAGTACAGGGGCCGATAGGCGTACAACTTAGAGCGGCAGTCGACAAACTGATTTCGCGAGTTATCGGGGCGTTCGTGCGCCTGATATTGATTTTCGTGGGAATCGTGTGGCTGTTCTTGCAATCATTGATTGGCGCAGTCCTGCTTGTCTTATGGGCACTGATTCCGGTCATGCCGCTTATAGGATTCATCTTTATGCTTTCCGGGTGGGTGCCGACATGGAAGTAAAGTTTGATTACAAAAGCCCACGGGCGCAAAAGTCACGGCTTGGCAGGCATATTAGCGGGCTGAACGAGTGGCTACTGATACTCCTGACCGTGTTCCTAATCATCGCCGGTGTCGGACTTATTTTGGTCGCCGTACCGACCGGTTGGTTGGTCATAAGCCTGGCGGCGTGGCCGTTCATGGTGGTCCAATGGTACCGGGGTGAACTGATGGATGTTCCGGCGGAGTCTTCCGAAGAACGAGTTGACGCGGTGCTGGAATCTGCCGTGCTGGCACGCCTACCCAAGCAGCCGTCGCCAGTTGATATTACGCGGGCAGTCATGCAAACCCGTCACGGGCTATTCTTTGCCGTACGGTTTGGCATTACGCCGAACTTTTTAGAACAGATTTCGTCGCCCGAGCAGTCCGACGCCGCGGGAATATGGCAGACTGCCATGGACTTACGCGATAAAGACAGCGACACGCTAACGGCAGGTATGCTTGTCTATGCGCTGGTCAAGCAGTTCCCGGAACACGATGCCTTACTGGCACACAACCACCTGGAACTCGCCGATATCAAGAAGGGAATCGATTGGCAGAATCATTTGGCGGCTTTGGTAAAAACCCACTCCAGGAGTCTTAGGACAGGTGGAATCGGTCGTGACTGGTCCTTTGGCTACACGCCGCTACTATCGCGCTTTGGACAAAACATCAGCCAGCAGCTTTCTGGTGGGGGGTTGTTGAACGTCGACCTTGACTCGCACACCGAAGCGTTGGACCAGCTGATTGACACGTTTTCGAACGATGGCCGCCAAAATGCCGTGCTAGTCGGAACAATGGGTGTTGGTAAGACGACTATCGTTCACGCGTTCGCAGAGCGGCTGCTTGACGCGTCGTCCAAACTGCCAGGAAGCTTGAAGTTCCGCCAAGTTATCATGCTTGATTCGGCGTCACTTATTTCGGCCGCACCGGGCAGAGGAGAGCTGGAAGAACTTATCATGCGCATTTTTGGTGAGGCATACGCCGCCAAGAACATTATTCTGTGTCTTGATGACGCTCAGTTGTTCTTTGAAGAGGGCGTCGGCTCGGTCGACATTGGTAATGTGCTTGTCCCGATCATCGAAGCTGGCCGCCTGCGGCTTATTCTGACTATGGACGAGCAGCGGTTCTTGCAAATCGGCCAACGTAACGCGCCATTGGTGAACGCTTTGAACAGGATTAATATTAAGCCGGCGTCAAAAGATGACACGATTCGCGTCATGCAGGATCAGCTGTTGCACACCGAGTTTAGGCGCAAGGTAACATTTACATACCAGTCGCTCGATGAGGCGTACCGGTTAAGCGAACGTTACGTTCACGACCTGGCAATGCCGGGCAGGGCGCTTAAGTTGCTTGAATCAGCCGCTAGTTATAGCGAAAATGGTCTTGTCACCATGAATTCGGTGCAAAAGGCCATTGAGCAGACGATGGATGTTAAGGTTTCGAACGCGTCCGATGGTGACGAGCGCGAAAAGCTGCTGAACCTTGAAGCGCTTATTCATGAACGCATGATTAATCAAACCCGTGCCGTTGGGGTGGTGAGTGACGCGCTACGGCGGGCTCGCGCCGGTGTACGCAACCAAAATCGGCCGATTGGAACGTTCTTATTCTTAGGCCCGACTGGCGTAGGAAAGACAGAACTGGCCAAGGCGCTTGCTGACGTATACTTTGGCGGGGAAGACCGCATAATTCGGCTAGATATGAACGAATACGTGCAAAGTGAAGACGTATCACGCCTGATTGCCGACGGTGCCGACGACCCAGCTAGTCTGACCGCACAGGCCATGAAGCAGCCTTTTAGCGTGGTGCTGCTCGACGAAATTGAAAAAGCTCATCCGAGTGTTCTGACGACGCTGCTCCAAATGCTCGACGAAGGTATTCTGCGTGATGTAAAGAACCGTGAAGTAAGTTTTAGGGACGCAATCGTGATTGCGACCAGTAACGCCGGCGCCAACCGCATACGTGAATACATTGAGCGGGGCTACCAGCTTGAACAGTTCGAAGACAAATTCGTAGATGAGCTTATAAATACCAATGAGTTCCGGCCGGAGTTTTTGAACAGGTTCGACGAAATAGTCACGTTCCGTCCGCTTGAAAAACCGGAACTGTTGCAAGTAGTCGACCTTATGATCGCAGGTGTTAACAAAACGTTGGCGCTGCAAAAGATAACGGTCGAAGTCGAACCCGGAGCAAAAGAACTTTTAGTCGAAAAAGGTTACGATCCACGGCTAGGTGCGCGCCCGATGCGCCGCGTAATTCAGCGCGTGGTCGAAAACAATGTGGCCAAGGCCATTTTGGCAGGCATTGCCCAGGCCGGTTCGACCATCACTATATCGGCTAGTCAGGTCGAAGAGACCATGAGCAAAGCCGAACAGGTTAGTGCGATTGAAAAAGAAAGCGGCTACGATTCGAGCGAAGCGGCCAAGCGCTGATTGCGCCGAGCAATGAATACTTGTACGGCCACGAATGCTGCCAGGTAGGCAAGCAGTGCCGCGCACTTTGCACCAAGGGGCGCGCCCAGGAGCAAAATTGAACCGCTAATGATTCCGAGTACAGTAACCACGACGTTGCCAGTCGTAACGCGCTTTGGAATCGTGACCGAAAAGACGGATGCGATAGTTGAGCTAGAAGTAGCAATGAGTGAAGTGACCATTAACGCGACGTGAATGATGAGTAACGTGTTCATGCTTATAACTATAACAGTTTCTTAAATTTGGTGCCCCGGGATGGATTCGAACCATCGGCCTTAGGCTTAGAAGTCCTCTGCTCTATCCAGCTGAGCTACCAGGGCGCAGGGTTGATTATACTTATTTCTTTTTTGCTTTGCCAATCTTACCCAGGTGAGTGTGCTCGAATCCTTTTGAATGCTTAAGGCCATACCCAAGAGCGCGATCCACGAAAATGTGAAAGAGCCAAAGAGACGTAATGAATAAAAGTGCCTGATTGTTCGTAATTATGTAGGCCGCCGCCAACAGGGCCGGACCGATGAGACTGTGAACCAGGTTGTAAGTAAGAGCACCTACGCGGTTGCTTACAGCATACCCAATCATCGATAAGTCGAAGGCTACGAACAAAATGATTAGCCACCACCAGTCGAATCCACCGACGGAAACAAAAAATATTGCGGTAAGAACTGCGGCAAACAAGTATTCAAGACTAACAATGTGTTTAAGCATAAGGCTATTGTACCAGTGAATCGGAATTGCTGTATTGCCAACGCCAGTCGGCGACTTCAGGCATATCGACACCATGCTTGTTTATGTAGCTTTTGTGCTCGATAAGTTTTTGCTGCATGACTTCACGGACGTGGCGGGCTGCCTCGTCGTCAAGCTTCAACCTTTCAACCACGTCCATGACTAAATTGAACCGGCTCATCTCGTTCAGCACAGTCATATCGAACGCCGTCGTTATGGTTCCTTCTTCTTTGTAGCCACGAACATGAAGGTTGCGGTTGGCTCGCCGGTAGGTAAGTCGGTGAATTAACCATGGGTAACCGTGGAAAGCAAAGATGATTTCTTTGTCTTTCGTAAAGATCGCGTCGTAATCAGGGTCGCTCAAGCCGTGTGAATGCTCGGTGTCAGGTTCAAGCCGAAGCAGGTCGACGACATTGACGACGCGTAACTTAAGGTCGGGTAACATGGTGCGAAGAATCGATACGGCGGCCAGCGTTTCGAGTGTGGGCACGTCGCCGGCACAGGCCATGACGACGTCTGGGTCACCGTCGTCGTTGCTAGCCCAGTCCCATATGCCGACGCCGCGGCTACAATGTTCGACTGCCTCGCTCATATTTAGCCACTGCGGGCTGTCGTGCTTGCCGGTAATAGTCAGGTTGACGTAGTTGCGGCTCGATAAGCAGTGATCCATGACGGAAAGCAATGTATTGGCGTCTGGCGGTAGGTAGATACGAGCGACAGCGGCTTTTTTATTGACTATATGGTCAATGAAGCCCGGATCTTGGTGCGTGAACCCGTTGTGGTCTTGGCGCCAGACATGCGATGTCAGCAGGTAGTTAAGCGATGGCAGGTCGTTCCGCCATGGTAGTTCGGATGACATCTTAAGCCATTTGGCGTGTTGGTTCACCATGGAGTCGATGATGCGAATGAATGCCTCGTAGCTGTGTAATATACCGTGGCGGCCGGTAAGTAGGTAGCCTTCCAGCCAGCCTTCGGCTTGGTGCTCGCTAAGCATGGAATCGAGTACGGAGCCGTTCGCCGCTAAAAATTCGTCCGTGTCACGCACGCGAGCCATCCATTGCCGGTTAGTCGATTCGAATACGTCTTCTAGGCGGTTCGACACCAATTCGTCCGGCCCAAAGATGCGGAAGTTTCGCGGTGAATCATTTTGACTGGCGACATCGCGAAGGTAAGGTGCTAGCGCATGTACGTTGCCCTCATGGGCGCTACCTCGGTACGGAATATCTATTTCGTAGTCACGAAAGTCGGGCAAGTGAAGCTCGCGGAACACATCACCACCATTGGTAGCTTTGTTAAGTCCCATACGGTGTTCGCGGGTCGGAACGGTCGACGAGATTTCATCGACCACACGGCCGTTTTCGTCGAATAGTTCTTCGGGCTTGTAGCTCTTGAGCCAACTCTCCAATACCTCTACATTGCCTGAGTGGGCTTCGTCGACGGCAAGAGGTACCTGGTGCGAGCGGAAGTTGTTTTCGACGGCATGGTCGTCTATGAATTTAGGACCAGTCCAGCCTTTGGGCGATGAGAATATGATCATCGGCCATCGCGGACGAGTCAGGTCGCCATGTTCACGTGCGTTGGCTTGTATGCGCTTAAGGTCGGCCATGGCAGCATCCAACTGCGACGCCATTAAGTGGTGCATGGTGGCCGGGTCGTGACCTTCAACGAAGTAAGGGTTCCAGCCGTAACCTCTGAATAGCTGCTCAAGCTCTTCGCGTTCAATTCGTGCAAGAAGGGTAGGGTTGCTGATTTTATAGCCGTTCAGGTGCAGGATTGGTAGCACGGCACCATCGGTCTGTGGATTCAGGAACTTATTGGAATGCCATGCCGTGGCCAGCGGACCGGTTTCGGCTTCGCCGTCACCTACTACGCAGGCGGCGATAAGTTCAGGATTGTCGTATACCGCGCCGAACGCGTGACTTAACGAATAACCCAGTTCACCTCCTTCGTGCATAGAACCCGGAACCTGTGGCGACACATGGCTCGATAAGCCGCCCGGGAAAGATGACATTTGGAATAGTTTCTTCAGTCCGGTTTCATTCTGCGTTACGTCTGAGTAATATTCACTGAAGGTTCCTTCAAGATAGACGTTACTGACCACGCCCGGTCCGCCGTGTCCAGGGCCTGAAATGTAGAGCATATCGAGATCATTCTTGCTGATAACGCGGTTCAGATGCGCGTAAATGAAGTTCTGACCAGGCGCCGTGCCCCAGTGACCAAGCAGTAGTCGCTTGACGTGTTCCTGCTTGAGCGGCTCGCGCAGCAGCGGATTGTCTTGCAGATAAATTTGCCCGACGGTCAGATAATTGGCGGCGCGCCAGTATTTATCGAGGGCGCTTAATGTCACGTCATCAAGATAAGCATCACTCATATTGTTACCTCTGCGCTCCAATTACGCTGGCGGTTTGGTTAGCAATAACCGAGCCTTCGTCGGTAAGAATTACATGTACGCCGACACGGCTACCATCATTAGAAATCGTGAAGTCATGCGCGAAGTTACGCGAGTCATGCAGCTCTATTCCAAGGTATGACAGCGAATCACAAATCCGCTGACGCAGAATGCCTGATTGTTCACCAATACCACCGGTAAATATTAGCGAGTCGATACCACCGACAGCCGCTACTAACGAGCCGATGGCTTTTTGCACCGAATAGACATAAAATTCAACCGCTTCGGCAGCCTTACTATCGTGTGTCTCGATATTTAGAAGGTGCTTCATGCTGCCGGATGAACCGGATATAGCCTTCAGCCCCGATTCGGTCTGCGACAGGTCTGCCAGCTGGTCGGCCGTTATACTTGCTGCTTTATCAATGAAGCCCGCTATGGTGGGGTCTATGTCTCCACTCCTGGTACTGGATGGAATCCCTGAAGCAGGCGAGAAGCCCATGGTCGTATCAACGACGTTGCCGTCTTTTGTGGCGCACAGGCTTGAGCCACTACCGAGGTGGGCGTAAATTACTCGGCCATTGCGTGCGTCCGTGCCGGCTCGGCGTTCGAATTCCTGTTGAACATAGGTATATGACAGCCCATGAAAACCATAGCGCCGTACCCCCAGGCTCACTATTTGCTCCGGAAGAGCAATTGTTCGTGCATTTTTAGGCATTTCGTTAAAGAAAGATGAATCAAAACAAACAACCTGCGCAGTGGTAGGGTAGCGCTGACGGACTTGCTTTATAAGGTCAAGCGCCGGTTTGGCGTGAATCCTATCAAACAGAATAAGTCTTTCGAGCTGGTCAACGGTCTCATTGCTCAACGACACTGCAGAGTTAAATTTACCGCCGCCGTGGACGACACGATGACCGATGGCAACGATTTCAAATGATGAAGGGAGTGCAGCTAGCCAATCGGACAGGGCATCGATAATAGTCGTAGATTCGGTCGCATTTTGCGACGACATTTCAGGTTGATCGACGTACCAGGTTACCTTGCGTTCAACTCTAAGGTCATCGGTCTGTTCAAATGTTGCATCAACAATTTTGCGTTCAACGACAAAAGAATCGGTAAGGGCAAATAAGGCTGTCTTACAGCTTGAGGAGCCGCTGTTGATCGTAAGTAAGATTTGGTTGCCCACCACAATGAAAGTATACAAGAGTACTGGGGTGGGCGTCTAGCTAAGCGTAAGTGGTTTAAGATACGGGAGAGAATATAGAAATATATCTTCGTCGCGCCAGAAAGTACTAGGAGGTAGCATTTTCAGGCTGCTCCTCGCTATCGAACTCTCGTCTGGCTCGCTTTGCTCGCTGACGAGAGACCGATCCATCAACTCAAACCATGATAAAAACCGATCACAAGGATCGGTTCATATCATGGTGCGGGTGGAGAGAATCGAACTCTCGTCATTTGCTTGGAAGGCAGATATATTAGCCACTATACGACACCCGCGCTTGGGGCGAATGATGGGGATTGAACCCACTACCTTCGGAGCCACAACCCGACGCTCTAACCAAATGAGCTACATTCGCCATATCGGCACCGGATTATTGTACCATAACAGGGGCGGAAGAGGCTAGATGCCTTGGACGGTTTCGATACTTGCACCGAGGGAGTTCAAGCGATTCGCCAAGTCCTCGTAACCTCTGTTAATCGAGTAGACATCGCGCAGTGTAGAAATTCCTGGCGCGGCGAGCATTGCGATTAGAATCACGACGGAAGGTCGTAAAGCTGGTGGTGCTACGATGTCGGCCGGCTTCCACCGGGTCGGACCGGTTAGGTATATGCGGTGTGGGTCTACCATTTCTACGTTGGCGTTCAGCTTTGACAGCTCGGTAAAGTAAATCGCGCGGTTTTCGTAGCTCCAATCGTGCACGAGCGTGCGGCCCTTGGCGACGGTGGCGATAAGCCCTAGGAAGGGAAGGTTATCCATATTGACACCAGGGAAGGGCATACTATGAAGCTTGTCCTTCGGTGCGACGAGCTTTGAGCGTTTGATTTGGATATCAACGAGCCTGGTCTCGCCGTTGCGGGCGGTGTACTCATCGCTCAGTTCGAAGTCCAGTCCCATAATTTCAAGTACGGCTAGTTCAAGTTCCAGGAACTCAATCGGTGCGCGGGAAATCGTGATTTCAGAATCAGTCACGATTCCAGCGGCGATGAAGCTCATAGCTTCTATAGGGTCTTCACTTGGGTAATAGTCGATGTCTTGGTTAATGGAGCGCTTACCCTTGATACGCAGCGTTGTCGTTCCAATGCCCTCAATTTCGACACCAAGCTTCTGAAGGAAGAAGCAGACGTCCTGCACCATATAGTTCGGACTGGCGTTTCGAATGACCGTAGTGCCGTCATACAGGGCGGCAGCCATGACAACGTTTTCGGTCACCGTGTCACCACGTTCGGTGAGTAGAATCGTCTTTTCAGGACTTTTTGGCTTGACGGTCGCGTGGTAGTAGTCGGTGTTCGGTTTTGCCACGACATCCATACCGAATGCGCTGAGACCTACCAGGTGCGGCTCTACCGTGCGCGTACCAAGGTTGCAGCCACCAGCGAAAGGCAACTTAAAATCGTCGTACTGATGTAGAAGTGGCCCTAGGAACATAATTACGGTACGTGTTCTCTTAGCGGCTTTGATATCCATGTCTTCAAGACGCAGCCGGGCGGGAGGGACGACTTCAAGGTCATTGTTGTCCATCCACCTGGTCTTCACGCCAATGCTTTCAAGCACCTCGATTATTCGGTAGACTTCTTCGATTCGGGCGACTCGCCGTAGCGTTGTTTTACCTTTATTCAAAAGACTGGCACAAAGTAACCCGACGGCCGCGTTCTTACTGGTTTTTACCTCAATTGTCCCAGAAAGTCGCTTGCCACCGTTGACCTTGAAATTAATTTTACCGGTATGGTTCAGCATGACAAGATTGCTTTCAAGCACGTCACTTATACGAGCCAACATCTCTATGCTGATATTTTGGCCACCTTTTTCAATGCGGTTGATAGCGCTTTGGGAAGTCCCCAATTCTTTAGCAAGTTCACTCTGCGTCATCCGTCGGGCGGTCCGGTTTTCTTGAATTAATTTACCGAGCCGTTTCTTGTAATCAATCGCTACCATACCTGTTATTATATCACATACGATATATTTACAAGCTATGATACAATATTTCTATGTTGTAGTTTGCCTCATCATCAAGAACAATAATCAAGCACGAGGGAGAGTGATATGAATGATGATGAAGTCGCAAAACTGATTGCCGGCGAAACGAAGCGCCAGCAAGAAGGTCTTGAGTTAATACCAAGCGAAAATTATGTTAGCAAAGATGTGCTAACAGCGCTTGGGTCGGTATTTACGAACAAGTATTCCGAAGGTTACCCCGGAAAGCGGTACTACGGAGGGCAAGACTTTACCGACCCGTTGGAGCAGCTCGCGATCGACAGGGCTAAGAAGCTGTTTAAGGCGGACCACGCGAATGTGCAGCCACACTCTGGGGCGCCGGCGAACGAAGCCGTTTACAGCGCGTGGCTTGAGCCGGGTGATACCGTCTTGGCGATGGATTTGTCGCATGGCGGTCACCTAACGCACGGCAACCCGATGACACGGTCTGCGAAGCTCTATAACTTCATTCCTTACAAGATGAAGGATATTGCCACAGGGGAAATCGATTACGATCACCTGCGCGAACTGGCCCTGAAGCACAAACCAAAAATCGTTCTTGCGGGCTTTTCGGGCTATCCACGTGACCTGGACTATGCAAAATTCGCAGAAATAGGGAACGAAGTAGGTGCGCTGCTTATGGCAGACATGGCGCATATCGCTGGACTAATCGCTGCTGGAGTCAAAGAAAATCCGTTCGACTACGGTTTTCACGTCATAACGACGACGACGCACAAAACGCTTCGCGGCCCACGCGGTGGTATGATATTGACTCGCGGTGTCGTATCAAATCCGCTAAAGGCTCCGGAAAAGACTTTAGAGAATATCCCAACGCTAATTGACCGTGCCGTGTTCCCTGGCATGCAAGGCGGACCTCATATGCATGCTATAGCAGCCAAAGCCGTCGCATTCGGTGAGGCACTTCGTCCCGAGTTTAAAGACTATGCCGAACAGATTCTTAAGAACGCATCTGTGCTGGCTGACGAGCTGACAAAGCATGGTTTCGACTTGGTTACAGGCGGCACAAGCAATCATCTTATTCTTGCTAACGTACAAACAAGCTTTGGGATTAACGGAAAAGAGGCAGAAGAAGCTCTTGATAAGATTGGGCTGACACTCAACAAAAACTCCGTACCAGACGATACAAACCCACCATTCCGCCCAAGCGGTATTCGGCTTGGTACGCCCGCGATGACAACCAGGGGGTTGAAGGAAGAGCATGCTGTTCAAGTGGCAGATTGGATGAATAGAGCAATTTCTGCACGAGGAAGCGATGCTAGTCTTCAACAATTGCGGCAAGAAGTTTTATCATTCTTGCGAGATTATAAACTGCCGTACTAAAAATATAGCCTGCATACCAGGCTATATTTTGATAGTAGTCTCTTAACTATACACAGGTCGGAGGGGCGGCATTTCCACCAGTAACAGCGTTGCCTGCATATAACCATACGACGCCTGGTGTGCCAAGGGAGGCATCCCAGTAGCCTATGCAGCCGCCGGTAGTACCCTTGTTCATGTAAGTGATGGTTTTGCCGTCGGCATGTGAAGAAGTTAGGGCTACTGTGCTGTTAATGGTAACACCGCTCGGAACACGAGAGACGCCACCTGTCCAGCCCGTCAACTGAGCAGGAGTCGGGTATGCTCCTGGAGTTGGGTTTAGGTCATCATTGGCGTAAGCGGTCGCAACCTTTAAGATATTAGCTGCATTGCCTTTTGCTCTAGATGCGTTAGCTTCGGTGCTGATACCGTTGTAAGCGACGATTGTGATAGCTGCCAAAATCGCGATTACTACGATAACTATGAGTAGCTCGACGATAGTGAAACCGGATGTCTTCGGCAGACCTATTTTATGTATCATGAGGACCCTTAGGTTAAAAAGTTATACGGTACAACTAACTATACACAGGTTGGAGTCGCGCTGTTTGTACCAGTGACACCGTTTCCGGCATATACGTAGACTGCGGCAGGACTACCTAATGATCCATCCCAGTAGGCTATACATCCACCGGTGGTACTCTTAGGAACATATTGGATAGTTTTACCATCAGCATGCGTGGCCGAGAGTGTAGTGCTAACTACAGTTACACCAGAAGGAAGCTTTGAGACGCCACCAGTCCAGTTATTTAACTGGGTTAACGTCGGGTATGCACCAGGTGTTGGGTTAGCATCGTCTGCCGCGTATGCTTCTACGACCTTCAAGACGTTTGCTGCGTTACCTTTAGCACGTGTTGCGTTAGCGCGAGTGGTAATACCATTGTAGGCCACGATCGTAATAGCAGCCAGAATCGCGATCACGACGATGACAATCAACAGCTCGACGATGGTGAAACCACGGTTTTTCTGTAAAGTTTTGATATTGTTAAGCATTTTAATGCCCCCTAATTATTTGCTTAGTTATGGTTGTAATATACTATAGCGCCGTTGTAAGCGCAAGCAATATAATATTGTGATTAGTCAGAGATAAACCGGACATTATCAATAGATGTCCATCCGGAATTCGAAATACTAAAGTTCAACTGACCAGTAGCTAGCATGTCCACCCTGGATACGCTATTAGCATTCATCCAAGCCGGGAATATCTGCCTGCCTTCGGTATGTGATCCGCATCCTATTGATGACAAGGGGCCAGTAAAGGTACCGTTAGCGCCTGACTTTATGAGCCCTCTAATTACAACCAAATCATCCGCTCCTTTGTAGCACTGCGCCGGGCTATAGCTTGTCGCGTTATAGTTTACCCATCCGTTAGTCAGGCTGAGGGTGTTCCAGCTATTGAAGGTAGCAGGATAGTAGGCCCAGACCAGTGAGTTGAATCCGGAACCGACACCCCGTAAGCCTACTTGTCCGTTCGCCCAAAAACTGACAGCGCTTGGGCTACCGGACCGTGAAGGCATGTGCATGAAGTGCGATGGGGGGTAGCCAGCGGTAGTGAGTCCATTCGTAACGATCGTACCGGACGTATAGGTCCCCGGCTGGCCAAGCCCTTGAATCCAAGCTCTTCCCTGGGAGTCTATAGTTTTACTTAGTGTGCCATAGCCACCCCAGTCAACCCAGCCAGCCAGCCAGCCAGCCGATGTCCATGTATATCCGGCATCGCTTGCCAAAAACACGATGCCGCTTAAGCTGACCCAGGGCGATTCACCGGCGACGACCTGAACTTGCCCGTCAGTTGCAATATCCACGCGTGCCGCGCCGCTCGTCCCGCCTTGATAGCCTCCGACCTGGAAGCTTATCCTTTGCGAGGGACGGAAGCCTACGGGTAACGTACATGCAGCGACAGTACCGATAGAACCACCATAGATGAGTCCTTTTAGTCCCACCACTCCAGCCGTAGTTTTTGTGAAGCCGGAAGTACTATAGCCGTTTCCGTATTGCCCCCACCCGTTCTGAAGAACGCAGTCCTGCCAGTTAGGTATCGTTGTCGTCATGGTTCCATATAAGTAAGTACCTGCCGTGGTAATAACTGATACTTCAATATCGGCGTTCTGCTTACGGGCGTTCGCAACTACGGAGTAGGATGTATTGCTTGGGGTCTGGTTTTGCGGTCCGTCCACCCATGTGCCGGACCCCATGCGATACCGAATCTTGTAGCCTGTCGCACTGCCGACCTGGTCCCATGTGAAGGTCGTCGTATAAGGCGTTGCTGTGTCTCGCGACCAAGAGATAGACGGAACGGCAGGTGGTTGCGAATTAACCTCTGATGTCTGTACGTTAAGGCTGGTCGTGCGCAGGGAGCTAGTGTAATCAACGGTCGCCCCACCAGTCTGCTTGGATACCTTGATATCTATGGAAACCGAAGATGCGGTGTCGGCTTGGGTAGTGGCATCAAGAGGCGTGGTAGACGTCGCATCCGCATAGTAGGTAATGTTGACATCTTCAACATTGTCGAGCAGCTTTTCGTCCTGCGTCTTGCAAATAGCGGTATTGCCCGCGATGTCGGCTTCGGCGCAACTACCCCTTTGCCATGGTTGGTCGCATGCTGGTTGTTGCGGCAGGATGGTCCGTTTGTAGAGAGTTTTAGTGGCAGTGTCAACGAAAAACACGGTCGTGTACGCATAGATGGGGTTCTTGCTATCGCATGCGCCCGTTCCCGTATAAATCAAATTACGCGTGGGGTCGGTCGGCTTTCTGGTCGTCGCCGGAATCTTAAGGATCAACGTATCGGGGTCAGCACCGAGATTGTTGACATTGGTGAACTGCGTAGCGCTATTATTTTTGCCCTGTGGACTTAGCACGCCTGTAGTGCTCGACATAAATCCTGTCGTTTGCACGACGCTGGCTTCCATGATGTTAAGCGTTGCCTGGACGTCGTAGACGGCCGTATTCTTTTCACGTAGTTGCAGGCTCTCGCCGGTCAGACCGACTGCCAGGGCGATGAAAGCACCAATGAACAGAATGATGATTGGCGAAATGACAAGCACTTCAACTAGGGTAAATCCCTTTTGGACACTAGCTGGCAAACGTCGCATGCTCTACCTTTCTTGTCTTTCCGGCGTCAATATAGCTGGCTTCAACCTTGATTAAAAAGATATCTGTCAGGCTACCTGGGGTCGTGCTGTAGGGGCAGTCAACAGTTACTTTAAAAGTTATGCCACTTCCTAAGCCGGGAACGGTTTCGGTAGTCGTGGTCGTGCCTTCGCTACCGGCAGCGCAACCTGAAGGGTATGCCGAGGTTACTTCAACGGCCTTTTTTCGCATGCGTTCATAAGCGGCGCTTGAAAGTTCGGCCGTTCTGTCAGCGTTTGATCCGTCCTTCATAACCTGCGTATATAACTGGTACCCCGCGAACAAAAAGATTGCCGCGATAAACAAAGTAATTAGCAGTTCGACTGCCGTGAAACCTCGCTCTAATGTATTACCTAAGGATTTCATTGGTGCTTACTCTTCCATACCTTAAGCCCGGGTATGCCTTTAAAGACCGTCTTATCGGTTTCGCTAATCCAATACAGGTTATAGCGCACGCAGTCGTCGATGTTACAATAGCCGCCATTCGCACCGATGAACTCGTAAAGGTATTTATCTATCCAGCCGCCGTTGCCATCACTGAATGCGCTTTGAATGTTCGTATCTTTTTCGGCTACGTCGCAATTAGCGTTCCAGAACCAAAATATGCAGTAGGCACCCCAGTATACGTTGCTAGGCGACCTTACGGAGGCGTCGCTCACGCCAGGCATGACTTCGCCAACGCGGGCTCGACCACTCCACATTACCGTGTCCCAAAGCTCATTATTACCAGGGTAGCTTCCGGCATTCCAAGTCGTAGTACGCGGGGTATCGGGTATGCCGTCGCTGTTCGTGTCCTCGGTCCAATTGTAGGAGTAGCTTCTGTCGTAGCGTTGTTCTAAGCCGCGAGCGATTACTTTTATATCAGACACGCGTTCGGCGTCACGGGCATTCGCAAGCGATGATCGTAACCCGACCGTGCCCAATCCTAAAAGGATAGCCATAATGGTTAAGGTGATGAGCACCTCTACTACGGTGAACCCCCGCTTCATGTACTAAGCATAAGTTTTTTGCGTACCAAGAGCAAGTGTCATATTTCGAGTGGCTCTTGTTCGATTTGGATCTGGAACATATCACGTACTTTTCCGGCGATTTCGGCACGAGCCGCTGCTAAATCGGCATAAGAGGTGGCCGACTCGTTAATAAGTACCAACGCGTTCTTGTCGTGAACCCGCATGCCATGAAGTAACTGGCCTTTCAGTCCGGCCTGCTCGATTAGCCAACCGGTCGGAACCTTCGCACGCTTGTCGCCAAGGTCGTACGACGGTATGTCAGGCCATTTGTTCCTCAGGTCGTCGAGCTGCCACTGTTCAATTATGGCGTTCTTAAAGAATGAACCCGTGTTAGGCAGTAGTTTCGGGTCTGGTAATTTGTCGGCCCGGATTGTAATTACGGCTTCGCGGATCGCGAGCGGCGTATAAAGCGTCACGTTATGTTCATCGAAATACTTTTGCACGGCTTCATAAAACGGCGGTTCGGGAGCGGCCTTATATAACGTCAAGGTGACGCTGATAATGCCATATCGGCCGGCCTGGTCGCCACGGAACATGCTGTGCCTGTAGGCGAACCCGCAATCACTGTTTTCAAGAGTTACGAACCGGTCTTCAATTGAGTCATATGCTTCAAGGCTAATCAGCGTGTCGGCGATTTCTTGCCCGTACGCGCCAACGTTTTGTACCGGCGCCGCGCCTACCGTGCCTGGTATGGCCGACATTGCCTCGATGCCCGTCAGCCCCATCTCAACGGTTTTGGCGACGGTTTCGTCCCAGTTCTCACCGGCTCCGACCTTGATCGTCACCGATGACGAAGTGTCTTCCGTAATATCAAATCCAAGTATGCGATTACGGATTACGATTCCGGCGTAGCCTTCATCACGGGCGACAACGTTGCTTCCTCCGCCTAGTATAAAAAAGGGAAGGTTTTGTTTACGCGCGTTCCGGCAAATAGCGGCTAGTTCTTCGGCGGTCGTCGCGGTCGTCATGAACCGGGCTGAGCCGCCGAGTTTCATAGTCAAGTAGTTTTTGAGGGGAATGTTTGTGTGTACGTCCATACGTTATTGAAGTATAGCTTATGACGGTCGATGCGTGCTATAATTACCTCTGTAATTTCTTAACCCTGACTGTACGTTCGCACCCGTAGCTCAGTGGATAGAGCACTGGTCTTCGGAACCAGGTGTCGTACGTTCGAATCGTACCGGGTGTACCAGGTGAATTATGGTCTGCGATTTTAATAAAAGATCGCAGCACAGAATTCATCTATGAATGCTGGATGAAATTCGACATTACCTAACTTATGAATCAACTCAACTCAAACGGCTCCCAACTCCTCGGCGACTTAACGGCGTCCCAGCTTCAAAAGGATTCCCGTAAGCAGTCCCGAGTGAATGATCAAAAAGTCCATGTCGTGGGCGCTGGCGGTACGCTTACCGCTGCTTACGAACAGCTTCGGAACGCGGCCGAATATGCCGAAGAACATGTGCTGCTTCAGCGCGCCATTCGGCGATTTTATCGCCGCTTATTCCTAATCCGCGATAAAAAACGCATACGGACAAGCGGAGAAGAGCTTGTCATCGAGCTCACCCAGGCGGGTTATTTGCCGAACGATTCCGTGACCGAAGACGACGTAGCGCAGATTTCTGAAGCCGCCGGCCGGTACTTTGACGCCTACGAAAGCTTGCGTAAGAACAAAGCGATCAGCTACGAACAGACTGACAAATGGACATACGAGCTTTTAGCGGTCGAGGCCGAGTGGCGCCTTAACGACAATAGCCAACTGCAGGCGTTCACGCAGTTCGCCCACTCGTATTTTTCGAGCACGATAGATTACGAGCAGGTTTTTGGCACACCGCCACAATCAGTCGACATTTCGCTGTATGTCGCCGTACACCGGGCGCTGTTGAAGTCGGATGACGCCGCGCTCCGCCTTGGGCTATTGCGGCGCTTCAGCCAAAGTCCGGATCAGCTGGAGTCTTACATAGACGTAAATCGCCAAATCGATGACATATTAAAATCCCAGGCAACTGAAAAATTGTTCCGAATGGTCGACAAAAGGGGCGCGCCGCTACGGGTACTCCGTCATATGGTCGACGAATCACCCGACATTGCCACGCTGCTTCCGAACCGCGAGCAAATGCTACTCGCCTACGAAAAACAGGTAGCGAATGACTACCAATCGGTCCATTCACGCGTCAATAACGGCATCATTAAGAGTGTAATATTCCTTATAATCACCAAGTTTCTTATCGGTATAGCTATTGAAGTGCCGTACGACTACCTGATGTTCGATATGATTCTGTGGGTGCCACTTATCATCAACCTGCTTTTCCCACCGGTTTATATGGTGCTTCTTCGTGCGACTATGATGCTGCCAGGTAACGCCAATACCTCCCGGTTGGTCAAACAGATCGACGCGACGCTTTATTCGGCACAGCAGCCGAAGCACCTTGTGCGGCGATCTAGTCAAGAATTCGGTACCGGTTACAACGTAGTTTATGGCGTGTTGTTCGTAGCGGTCTTCGGTGGTGTAGCGACCCTACTGTGGCGGGCATTCGGATTTGACCTCATGCACCTGCTAATCTTCTTCGTATTCCTATCAGCTGCCAGCTTCCTCGGATTCAGGCTGAGTCGGATGATTCGCGAACTCGAATCAATCGAAACCCATCAAAACGGCATTACGCTGGTACGTGATTTCTTATATATGCCGTTCGTCGTCGTCGGACGTTTTTTGAGTGATAAATATTCGAAGGTGAATATCGTCGCGCTCGCGCTCGACATGCTGATAGAACTACCGCTCAAGACGATACTGCGACTTATTCGTCAGTGGGCGGCGTTCATCAGCGCCAAAAAAGATCAGCTGTAATTATTTTGCGAAACGGCTGCGGATCTGGAACAGGAAGAACCAGCTGATGGCCGCACCAAGAGCGGATCCAATCAGGCTGCCAAGCCCATAGCCTGGAACCAGGACGTATACTAAGCCAACGATGATGCTTACTAGTGATACGTAAAACAGTAGGTCCCAGCCGGACTTCCTCATGTTCTTGAGGGGCGAGACGGCGAGGAGTAACAATACTCCCTCGATAACCATACCGGCCAATGCAACGTACCACATGACGCCAAGGTCCGTTGAATAATTAGTGCCGTAAAGCCGCGCTACTTCGTTCGCGACCTGGTTGAAGCCACTTAGGTAATGACCGAGCTGCCAAAAGCTCCAAGCTCCCCAGAGTGACAGCACTCCACCGATAAGGGCGAGCCACCAAGAATTCTCGGCAAGCCATTTGCGTACTCCGATAGGCAGCTGCAATGGTTGCTTCTTGTTGACTGTTTCATCGAGCCATTGTTCCAGTCCTAATGTCTTACTACTAAAAGCTGCTGTTTTTGCGCTTGCCTTATCACTCATGGTGTACTCCTCCGTTAATACCCTGATGGTACACCTAAAGGCAGACGTTGTAAATATGTTAACTTCATAAGTATCTGGACATACTGACCCCTGTTTGGTATAGTCAGTAAGTAATTTCGGGCCAGTAGCTCAGCTGGTTAGAGCACCTGCCTCTTAAGCAGGGTGTCCTGGGTTCAAGCCCCAGCTGGCCCTCCAATACGGTAAAGTTTAGAACAGAGGTAATTTACCTCTGTTTTTGATATGATTAGTTAATGACAGTAATAAGCAAAAAAAGTATCGGTCTAATCCTGCTAGCCGTGCTTGTAGCCGGGGCAGGCATTGGTTATTTGGCAGTCCAATCAAATACTAGCAGTAATAACTCTGAAGTCAATCAAGAGACTAGCCTTAAGCAACCTGAGGAAAAATCAGAAGTTAAAACGGAAAACGTTACGACGGGAACAACTATAAAGACCGGTGATAGTGAGTTTGGCTCAATGCTTTTTGATGACAAAGGACAGGCAATTTACATTTGGGAATTAGAGGATTCATCAACAGCTGAATGCTACGGTGACTGCGCCGAAGCGTGGCCACCCGTACTTACCAGTGGCGAACCAATCGCATCTGGTGGTGTCAAAAAGGAACTGCTTGGAACGACTAAGCGCACCGATGGTACGACCCAAGTTACTTACAATGGTCACCCGTTATACTACTATGCGCACGAAAAACCCGGTGAGGTGAAGTGTCATAACATTAGGACGCACGGGGGTCTGTGGTGGGTAATTCAACCGAGCGGTGTTCGAGCCGAATAATCAGCTAAACTAGAGAGATGAGCGAGTTAAAAACACTTCCGAACGACGGCAACGTATTGGCATTCCTACATTCCGTTGAAGATGAACAGCGGCGCCAAGATGCCATTTCGCTTCTTGAAGTCTTTAAAAATGCGACCGGATTACAGCCAAAACTGTGGGGTGGCAGTATTGTTGGCTACGGAACGTACCACTACAAATCGGAACGGAGCCGTCAGGAAGGCGACTGGCCGCCGCTTGTTGGCTTTTCGCCTCGCAAACAAAATCTTACGGTTTACGTCATGCCCGGCACTGAGCTCTACACGGAACAGCTTGCACATCTGGGCAAGCACACGACGAGTAAAGGATCATGTATTTATATCAAGAAGCTCAGCGACGTCGATACTGGTGTGTTACAAGAGATACTAACAGACTCCGTTAAGCGGATGAAAGAACTATACCCTGGCACGTCGTAGCGAATGCCGATTTCCTTATGAACAGAACAGTACCGACCCTTACTTCAATTAAAGATGCCGAACGGCTACTGCTAGCCTATTCTCCGGAAAAACAAGCCGGCGAAACCTATACGCTCGGTCGTATGCGGCTACTCATGGAACGTTTAGGCAGCCCGCAGAACGACATTCCAGCTATTCATGTTGCCGGAACGTCAGGCAAAACCAGTACGGCATACTTTGTTCGAGCTCTGCTTGAAGCTCACGGCCAAAAAACCGGCCTGACATCTTCGCCGCACATCTCGTCTATAACCGAGCGTGTACAGGTTGGCGGCCAGCCGCTTGAGTCGCAAAAATTCCTTGCTTATTTGAATGAATTCATTGCGATTATTGAACAGTGGCCGGACATTAAGCCGACATATTTTGAGCTTTTGACCGCGTTCGCGTTTTGGGTATTCAAGCAGGAATCGGTCGACTACATGGTTATCGAAGTCGGGCTTGGCGGACTGCTCGACGCGACGAACGTGATTAGTTCAAACAAAGTCTGTGTCATTACTCCTATCGGGCTCGACCACACCGAAGTCTTGGGCGATACCGTTGCCGAGATTGCAGCGCAGAAAGCCGGAATTATACAAACCAAATCGCAGGTGTTCATGGCCGTGCAAGACGAGGACGCTGGCCCGGCTATACGAAACGTATGCGAACGACAGGACGCGGTGCTTCACGAGGCAAAAGTGATCTTTGATAAGTCTTCCGATACCCCACTATTTCAGCAGGCGAACTTCGCTCTCGCCCGGGCTGTAGTCGCTTACGTGGCTGAGCGTGACGGCCTGCCAAAAATTAGTGCCAACATTCTTTCTGATTGCATAAACAAGACGCCGCCCGGCCGGTTCGAAACACATCGGGTGGGTGATAAGACCGTCATTCTGGATGGTGCGCATAACCCACAGAAGCTACATGCCTTCGTTAAGTCACTACGGCTACGCCACAGAGAACCGATTGATTGGCTGGTCGGATTCGTGTCTGCGCCTGAACAGAAGGTCATCGCCTGCTTGCGCGAGCTAGCGAACGAGAGCGATGGCTATATGTTTACCGATTTTACCGTCGGGCAAGATATCAAAGGCCGAAAAAGTGTGCCGGCACGAGATGTCGAACGACTTATGGCGCAAGTTACAGGCAGGACGTGCGAGGTTATATCTGACGCTAACGAAGCATTAGAGCAATTGTTGGCATCAAAAAAGCGAACCGTCGTGGTGACCGGTTCGCTGTATTTGGTAGCAAAGCTACGACAACCCGTTATTGACCAAGCTACATAGCTGCCGGTTGGCTTGGTGCGGTAGGGGCGGCAGGAGGGGTCGAATCTCCACCACTTACCTGACCGTCTGCCGTTGGCTTCCAGACGGCAGTCTTATCGACAGCCAGCCAGATCAGCCATACGATAGGCAAGAATATGCCTAGTAATACGAACACGCCTTCTTTGCCGAATTTGATTCCAATGTGGTACATGGCGATGTACATGAACACGGTTGCGACGATATTAACGAACGGAACGAGAGCCAAAATTGAGATCCAGCCAGGTTGCTTACCCATTTCGAGCATTAACCAGGTATTGTAGATGGGAACCCATGCCTTCCAGCTTTCAATGCCAGCTTTTTTGAAGATCATGCCAAGGAATATTGCGCTGATTACATAAATAATTACCACGAAAATCAAAACGAACCCCATCATCGCAAGCATCACGCCCGCAGCGTCCGCCGACGAAAGCGAGCTGTTCGTCGAGTCGTACATATATGGATCATAAGTGTTGTCGTACATTTTGTTCCCTCCGTTTATACGAACTGAATGTTACCATCAGTGTACCACGCGAGTTTGTTACAATTAAATAAGTGAAATTACTCGACGGAACAGAGATCGCCGGTTATGTGACCGAGCGCCAGGCCAAGCAGGTCCGAAATTTACGACAAACATGGAAAGTCGTTCCTAAGCTTGCCATTATTCAGACGGTCGACAACCCCGTCATCGATACATATGTGCGTATGAAACGGCGTTACGGCGAAGATATTGATGTAGAAGTCGAGCTGTACCGCGTGACAAGCGAAGAATTGATGGACACGATTGACCGCTGTAATGGGGACGCTTCGATTCACGGCGTCATCATCCAATTGCCGCTGGCCGATGTCAGCCAGACCGAAGCGGCGGTCAATGCCGTCGCGCCCGAAAAAGACGTCGATGGGCTGGGAGAAAACAGCTACCATGTACCAGCAACCGCCGAAGCGATTGATTGGCTGCTGCACGGCTACAATGTCGAACTGAAGGGCAAAAAGATCGCTGTCGTCGGTAATGGGCGCTTGGTCGGCGCGCCGCTCGTTAAATTATGGAAGCAGGCCGGCTACGACGTGACCGTGTTTGACGAAAACAGCAAGAACGTCGAAAAAAGCTTGCGACGCTACGGCGTCATCGTATCCGCCGCCGGCGTACCGAACCTTATCGCCACGCAATCGGTTCAGCCGGGAGCTGTAGTGATAGACGCGGCGACTACGGCCGAGCACGGCAAGATCGTCGGCGACATTTCGCCCGATGTCCGTGACCGGAACGACCTGACTATCACACCGGAAAAAGGTGGGGTCGGTCCACTAACCGTCGTCGCGCTGTTCGAACACGTTATTCACGCCGCTCGAAATGTTGCGGAATCAACTAAGCAAGACTAAGTGTGTCTTTTACGCGGTCAACTACTTGGCTTGGCGTCAGGTCGGCTTTTACGATGTAGCTTTCAATGCCAAGGTCGCGCAGTTCTTTAGGCGACTCTTCTTCGCCCATGTTCGTTAGCACGATGACAGGAATATTTTTGCCCCACTCTTCGGCGCGGATTTTTTTGAGAGCCTCATGACCCGTCATGACCGGCATTTGCATATCTAAAAGAATAAGGTCGGGCCGGAATGATTCGACCAGCGCGACGCCGCGCTCACCGTCACTCGCCAGTTGCACGTCAAAGCCAGCGGCTTCGAACTTCATGCGGTACATCTGGTTGATAGTTGGGTCGTCTTCGATGATGGCGATTTTGGTCATAATCTTATTCTACTCTAAGGGAGCGCCCGAAGTAGGAAAAACTCCGCCGCTAAGCTAGAATATAAGCGTGAGCGCTACGCTGTGGCTGATCGTTATTAATTTCATTTTGGTGGTGGGAAGCGCCTTCTATTTGGCTTGGGCGGTCCGCCGGCGGCGTCAACAAGCACGGTTTCATCTTAAGCTGATTACCATACTGACGTCATCCGTAGCCATCCGAGACCTGTTAGAGCGCGTCGCGGTCGAAGTACAAGCGGCCACGGGCGCCAGCCAAGTGTTCTTTTTCGTTTATAAACCCGACGGTCACTATGTGTCGAGTGGCACGAAAGACCATCTGCGCCCTACGGTCAGCGATTGCCACATACTTGAATCGTATTTTTACCGCTCTGGCCGCTCGTCGGCACGGGCGCATAGCTTGCACGACGAGGCTGAGATTCGTCGGTTGCTCAAAAGCTATCGGGTCGATTTTGTCATGCCTTTGGTACGCGGCGAACAGATCGTAGGGTTCATATTCATGGGGCCCAAACACCGCGGAGTCTACCGACCATACGACATAGGCATGGTATTCGACATCAAGAACGAATTGGCCATTGCCGTTCAGAATGCCGCATCGCTTGAAGCGGTCAAAGAGCTGAATGCGAACCTGCAGCAAAGAATCGAATCGGCGACCGACGAACTTAGGCATTCAAACGAGCAACTACGCGGCCTCGACACGGCCAAAGACGAGTTCGTCAGCATGGCTTCTCACCAGCTACGAACACCGCTGACCAGCGTCAAAGGCTACATCAGCATGGTTCTGGAAGGCGACGCCGGCAAGATAACCAAGATGCAGCGGCAGCTGCTACGCGAGGCATTTACCAGTAGCGAACGAATGGTGCGCCTGATTAACGACTTTCTGAACGTGTCGCGTGTTCAGACCGGCAAGTTCCAAATCGATCGCCGCCCGCTTGACCTCGCAAAGATCGTCAAGCAAGAGGTAAAATCGCTCGAAACTACGGCTGAATCGCGCGACCTTACCCTTAAGCTGGATGTGCCGGCGCGTCCGGTCATCGTGAACATCGACGAAGGTAAGATTCGTCAGGTCATTATGAACTTCATTGATAACGCGCTCTATTACTCCAAACCGGATTCCGAAATACGGGTAGTACTTCGAACGTTCCCGCGCGAGGTCCGGCTTGAAGTGATGGACCATGGAATCGGCGTGCCGGCACGCCAGCAGGCCCATTTGTTCACGAAGTTCTTTAGGGCAGACAATGCCCGAACCCAGCGCCCGGACGGCACCGGTGTCGGACTTTACCTTTCCAAGATGGTCATTGACGGCCACAAAGGACGAATCATATTCGCATCCAAGGAAGGCCAGGGAAGTACGTTCGGCTTCCGTCTACCCCTGGAACATGCCGACGATACCGACGACAAGTAGGATGACGACAAGAAGTATCGCGATTGCTATTGCCACTAGTCGCGTCAACTGACCGTATACCAGCCACCACTCTTTGAACCGCGAGCGTTCTTCGGCCGAAACCCGCATGACTTGCGGTGCGGTTACCTTGGCGTCGACGCCCTGGTACTTCTTGGTTCGCTTCTTCTTTTGCTTGGCCATAAGTAATTTTAGTCTACCACGAAAACGACCCCCGGCGTGAGCCAGGGGTCGTTTTACTTTTGCTGAGGCTGATCGCTTCAGAAACACTAGGAGCGGTCAGACTCTATTTAGCCAAGTACGTTTTTGCGGGTTGCTACGTAACCAGCAGCTGCGGTAAGCAGGCTGGCAACGATCGCAACTACACCACCCGTTGCACCGGTCTGAGGAAGCTCAGTTGGAGTTACGGGAGTTACAGGAGTTGCAGCACAGTCGGCCAGGTTTTTGCTGTGCTTCGTGGCGTTATACTGGTCTTCACGAATAGTGATGACTTTCTTGGTCGCAAGGTCACAAACCTGGATGTCGTTTGGCTGCTGTTCTTCACACTTAACTTTGGCTTGGAACTGAACGAATTCACGGGTTGAACCGCCCAGGTCACCAGCGTTCACACCGTTAGATGTGACACCGTCGGCCAAAGTCTTAACGAACGCACCGCTGACGGTGTACAGGCTGGTCGAACCAGCGATGTACTGTAGCGTGCCATTGTTCGATACGGTAACGTGACCGTTTGAAGTAACGGTGTTACCTGCATCGTTCTTGGCGCTGACGTTGATGTTGCCGCTGGCAAGGTTTGCCTTGACGGTAACGTCGGTCAGTGCGCCGTATTGGGTGTTAGAAACTTCGACACTGTACTTGACAGTATCGTTACAAACGGCGCTGATGCTAGAGCTGTAGCCGCCGTTCTGGGTGACGTTACGAACCTTGTAAAGGTTCGATCCGCCGGCAAGCTGACCTGGGGCCGCGAATGCAGGTGCACTGAACACAAGGCTCAGGACCGGCAACATGACCAAGGCAGCAAGAGATGCAAATTTCTTCATAGGATTCTCCTTCAATAGAAAATACTTCTCGCATTAGTATTTTTTATGAGTGCGAACTAGATAGTCATCGTGTCTTTAAGTTGAATGCCGCATGACGGCGAGGAGGGACTTACCCATCACTCGCCGCCATGCTGGCGGACATTCAACTACTGCTTGCTTCTCGGGGCGCCAACCCCGTCAGCGTGTCACCACGGAATCGTCGGCGTCGGGTTGACCGTGATCGACTTGGAGTCGGTGTAGGTCTTGCCGGCGAAGACGGCCGAGAGCGTGATGGTGTCAGAACCACCGTAGCTCGCCGGGTTCTCCGTGCTGGCGATGTAGCACAGCGCCAGGTCGTACGTGCCGCTGGGCTTGGTGATCGTCGTCACGACGTTGTCACGCAGCCCGTTGGTCTCGCACGGCGAGTTGGCGGTGATGAACTTCACGAAGCCGTACTCCGCGTTGACCGTGTAGGTCACGTCGCCCTCGCCCGAAGGCGCGACAGCGTGGCCGTAGGTCGGCGTGAAGCTCCAGTCGATCGGCTCACCGGGGGCGGCCACCGACTGGTCCAGGTCGTTGGGCTTGTCGAGGCTCAACGTCATGGTCGGCTGGGGCGGCGGGTTGCTGCCGCAGTTGCCGCTCACGTCGAGCGACAGCTGGGCCGCGGAAACCGCGCTGACCCGACCATCGGCGTGACTGTCGACGGTCAGCGAGACCTTTCTGGCACCCAGTACCGTGGCGCGGGTGCGCTCGGTGAAGGTGATGCCAGCCTCGGCGTAGCCGTAGGCGGATGCCCCGGCCTTGACCTTGAAGTACGCGCCGTTGGGGCACGTGACGCCGAACTCGACGTCGGTGTACACCCTGGTCTTGGCCTTGGCGACGCCACTCTTCTTGACGTCCGCCTCGTACCGAATCTGAACCACGCCGGGGTACATGACGTCAACGTGACCGCCCATGCGGTTGCGGCACAGCTTGACGATCGCAACGCGCTTGCCGCGGAACTTCATGTAGCCGACGACTTCGTCGCCAGCCTTGAGGTTCTTCGGCGCGATCAGGTTGAACAGGTGCTCGTAGAGCTTCAGGCGGGGGTTCCACTTCAGGACCGCAGGGCCCTTGGAAACCTTCCACTTGAAGCCACCGACGACGTTCCCGTTCTTGCCGGTGTTGCAGATGATCGAGCCGACCTTGGCGACGACGATGGACGCGCCGCCGGCCTGCTTGGCGATCGACTTGGACTGCTTCGCGCACTTGGTGTACTTCACCTTGATGTACGGAGCCTTCTTGATGGCCTTGGGGCTCGCCTTGACGTTGTGGTCAGGTGCCCACCACGTCAGCTGGGTCGCGCCGTTCACCGTCATCCGGGTCTCGTTGTCGATCGAGAACTCGGCGGCGTCGTAGTCGTAGGCGGCGGACACCACGGTGAAGTGGAAGTCGCCGTCGCCGTCTGCGTTGGCGGCGGGTGCCGCCACGCTGAGAACGCCGAGAACGACGCTCAGGATGGTCAGCACGAAGCTGAACCGCTTGATGTTCTTCATGGTGTCCTCCCGGACGGTAAAGTGGCTTTTCGCCACGATGTGTCATGGCGGGTTGCCACTGCTTCGCGTCTCCTGAGACAAGACACGACCTTCACAGCGGTCGAAGCAATCGACCAACGTGAAGGTCATGCCTTATAAAGAGGCACCGTGAATAAGTTGCAGTAGTTGTTGTCCTGGGTCGAACCGTGAGCATTTGCACGCTCGAACGGCCTTAAAGACCCATGACTATCTAGTTCGCGGGGTTACATATATATGTTTGGCCGCGAACAATTGACAGGGAATCGTCCCTGTCGTACTTGGCTAAATTGTTAAACGGCACCCCGTAAATGAGGTGATGTGTCGTGGTGGACAATTGCAAGAAATCTCGCGCTTTTCCACCGTATCCACCATCTCACTGAGGATACTATTCATAATAGCACAAACGTAATAATTTGTCAACTACTATACCACAAATAGGCTTATGTTTATATTATGGTGAAATAACAGGGGTCGTATAACGACGCTAGCAGTGGCACTAAGCCGCTTTGCCGGCCTACCACTGCTAGTGTGCGTATCTGTTAGCTAAGACGTCGGCTGGTGACGTAGTAAGCGCCGGCACCGACCAGGCTCATTGCTCCGACAACCTGCAACATGACATCGGCTGGGCCGGTTTGTGGCAGCTCTTCGGGAACTTCAGGGGTCTCAGGCGTTTCAGGTGTAGGCGGCTGTTCTGTTTTTGGCGGGACATCGACTTCTGCTTTGTCACACTTGTCGGGGCCACCAGGGATTGTCGGGGTGTCGACACAGACTGTGTTGATTAGCTTCCCGGCCATGTAAGCCGGCACTTTAGCGGTCAGTACGAAGGTGCGGGTTTCGCCCTTAAGGAGCTTCGGAATGGTGTAGACGAAGGTGTTGTTTTCAATCTTACCGGTTGGTGGCGACACTGAAATCAAGGTAATAGCGCGGTCCGGGGTATCGGTGACCCGAACATTGACTAGGTCGACGTCACCGGTGTTCTTGACGTCGATTCGGTAGGTAAACTCGACGTTCACGCCGACGCGCTTGTACTTGGCGTCGTTACCGACGTACTTGACTACGTCGATAGCCGGGGTTTTTGGCGGGGTCGGCGGGGTAGGAGGTGTTTCGTTAGGAGTCACCTTTGGGGTTGCCGTAACAGGGTTACCGCATGGTTTCATGACCGCGAAAAGGAACTTGCCCTTCTGGTTGAACTTTACGAGAGCAGTTTGTGAATCGCCCATGGCACTGACCGATACCTTTGAGGCGCTGGTACCGGGAATAGGTGTACCGCCAAGGTTACGGGCAGCCATACGAGCTTCGGTGGCAACGACTTTGCCGTCTACCTTTACGGTTCCGTTCTTGTAAACGACGCCAGACTTGAACCCACCGGCCAGGTCAGCCGCCGAGATATTCATAGCACTGAACACCTTGCGGATGTCAGGCTGCTTAGCAGTAGTGCCATTAGACGCACTGCCGTTGTTTGTTTCGTATTCGGCTCGTAGCTCGGCCGCGCTCATGGTGCCGCAGCGGATGACCGCGTACTTGTCGCAGTCCCGTGTAGTATCGGTCGCGCCAGCTTGTAGCTGCACGACGCCAACGGTCGCCATGGCAAGCAGCGCCACTCCGAACCCTAGTAGTTTACCCTTCATTACCTTACCTCCTCGCTAGGTTAGTAATTATTTGATGAATGTACCGCCCCACTCAATCGGTAAACAGCCTCAATGTACTGTAGTCACGGTAGCACATAAGGGGTGGAGCGTCAATTAACCATGCCACATTAGGCTATAAACACAAGAGGAACGGATGACAGACATTTCATATCTGTTAAACCCTTTTCAAACGCGTTAAAAATTGCTATGATACTGTGGTTGTCCGGTCCCGTCGTCTAACGGTTAGGACACCAGGTTTTCATCCTGGCAATCGGAGTTCGATTCTCCGCGGGATCACCAAGAAAATACGCTCACCATCTGGTGGGCGTATTTTCTTGGTCGTTCACGAAGTGAACGGAACTCCGAAGGAGTTCGCACACTGTCATAATCTTTGATTTGACAGTGTCTAGCCGATGGTGGAGCTAAGATAGCTCTACCATCGAAGCGTCGGAACCGCGGGATCACCAATTATTCCCCGTGTACACATCAAGCTAAAATAAATACATGCACACCCTAAAAGGCGTCAACATAGGAGGCTGGCTAGTCATTGAAAAATGGATGACCCCGTCACTTTTTGTGGGCATGAACGCCCGGAACGAGTTCGAACTAAGCCGAACTGGCGAGGGCAGGGAACGGATTGCCCGCCATCACCAGACGTTTATTACTAGGGCCGACTTAGAATGGCTGAAAGGACAGGGAATAGAGATACTGCGCGTACCGGTCGGCCACTGGATTTTTGGCGACGACGAACGCTACGTCGGGGCAATCGAGCGGCTGGACTGGCTGATGGACACTTCCCTTTCACTAGGCCTGCAAGTGTTGCTAGATTTACATGCCGCGCCAAGCGCGCAGAACCGGGCGGCGCACAGCGGAAGTGGTAATGTGGTGTACGATACATATTCAACCAAATGGTTAAATAATAAAGCAGCACAAAACAAAACGATAGAGGTACTTACGCAGATAGCAAAAAGATACCGTCACCTCCCCCACTTCTGGGGCTTAGAACTGTTGAACGAACCTTCCGTCGACCTACTTGGCTTAAGATTGGCTTGGTTTTACCGGCGGGCGTACAAAGCGGTCGCTCGCGTAGCGCGTCCTGGCATGCATATAGTATTTTCTGATGGCTATGCGCCATTAAGGCTGACGAACTGCCTGTGGCTGGTTAAAAAGCGTGGCATTCCGGTCGTAATGGACACGCATGTGTACCAGGTGTTCGGTACTCACAACAAGCGGATGGGCTTTGACGCGCACATCGCGAAGCTACGGTGGATCAAACGCCTGCTTGGGTTCTTGCGGTTGCAGCAGCCGATGGTCGTGGGCGAATGGAGCGCCATGCTGCCGCAAAAGACCACCGACAAACAGACGAAACTATATATCGATGAGCAAATGAAAGCGTTTAATGGTTGCTTGGCACATTTCTACTGGAGCTACAAAACCGAACCGGACGGGCGCTGGAACTACCGCCACATGACAGAGAAGGAACTGATACAATAAAAGTAATGAGTACTATCTTTAAACGCACCAAAATTTTAGCAACTGTTGGGCCTTCGAGCAGCACGCAGGAGCAAATCGAAGCCATGATCGTGGGTGGCGCCAACGGTTTTCGTATGAACTTCAGTCATGCGACGTTCGATTCGGCCGCGACCGCGATTAACACTATCCGCACGGCCAGTCGTAACGTCGGAAAACCGGTCGCTGTTTTGCAGGACCTACAGGGGCCGAAAATTCGGCTTGGTATGCTGCGCGAAAACGTCAACGTGTCAGCCGGTGATGAATTGATACTAGACCACGCGGTTGAGCATGACGGCGGGCACACGCTTCCGGTGCAATATAACCTGGCTGCCAAGGTGCAGCCTGGCCAGCCGTTGTATCTGTTTGACGGCAAAGTGAAGACCGCGATTATTGAAATCGTGAGTGATACCGCTATAAAAGTACGGGTCGAGAACGACGGCGTGCTTATGAGCAAAAAAGGGATTAACCTGCCCGACACCGACTTCGGCGGCGACATCATTACCGAAAAAGACATCGCCGATATTCGCTGGGGTGCCGATAAGGACATCGACTACGTTTCTTTAAGTTTCGTGCAGTCAGCCGACGACATCCGTAAACTTCGTTCGATGCTGCGCGAGCTTGGGTCATCGGCGCGCGTTATAGCGAAGATCGAAACCAAGGCCGCGATAGACAACGGGACGCTCGAAGAAATCGTGCGCATCAGCGACGGCGTCATGGTCGCCCGCGGTGACCTAGCGGTCGAGGTGGGGCCAGAAGTCGTGCCGATTGCGCAGCGGCGCATAATTGCACTTTGCCGAAAGTACGGCAAGCTAAGTATCGTCGCTACCCAGATGATGGCCAGTATGGTCGACAACCCCGAACCAACCCGCGCCGAAGTTAGCGACGTCGCCACAGCCGTGGTGCTCGGTGCCGACACGGTGATGTTAAGCGATGAAACCGCGATGGGTAAGTACCCGCTGGAAACGGTCGCTGCCATGAAACGCGTCATTCTATATACGCAGGACAATGCCCCACCAGCGCCAATCAGCGAAGTATTGGGTGACGAAAACACCCAGCGTTCCGCCATTGGGTCGGCTGCCGTAAAACTAGCCGAGGAGCTGAAAGCCGAAGCGATCGTTGCCGAAACCAAGTCTGGCGCGACAGCCCGCGACATAGCCGCGTTCCGGCCGAACCTTGCGATTATCAGCGTCACATCAGACCAACGGGCCGCCCAACAACTCGCTCTGATATATGCCAACAAAAGTTTCGTTCGCCCGGACGGCGAAACGGCCGGGCTCGAACTAGCCCGTGAGCTTCAGAGGCAGAACTTTTTTGACACCGAAAAGGCGACGGTAGTGATTGTCAGTGGCCGTCAACCGGGGGTTGTTGGTGCTACCGATACCATCCGCGTGCGCGTGCTAGAATAATCTTAAGCGATTAAAAAAGGTGGGCATGCGATTCTTCAAAAAGACCATTTCTGATGTCCCGCTCGAGGGCACGACCGTGCTGCTTCGGGCAGATTATAACGTACCGTTAAAAAGTAACGGAACGATTGCCGATGATTTTAGAATTCGCGCTAGCCTGCCGACGGTCAAAAGGCTACTGAGAGACGGCTGCAAGGTCGTCATTATTTCGCATTTAGGCAGGCCAGAAGGTCGTGACCCGAAGCTAAGTCTGGAACCGGCGGCACTTCGCTTGGCGCAGCTACTGGGTGAGCCGGTTCGGTTCGTTGACCAGACGGTCGGCGACAAGGTACGTATGGCTATAAAACGGGCGCCAAAACGCGGCGTCATAGTCCTTGAGAACCTGCGTTTTAACGCCGAAGAAGAAGCCAATGACGAAGCTTTTGCTAAAAAACTCGCGCGTGACAGCGGCGCTCGGTACTTCGTGCAAGACGGCTTTGGTGTCGTGCACCGCGATCATGCATCAACAGCCGCGATTACGTTGTTCCTCCCTTCTGTCGCTGGTCTGCTGCTTGAAAAAGAATACATGTCAATTACCGGAGCCATGAGCAGTCCCAAACGTCCGCTCGTCGCCGTGATGGGCGGTGCTAAGGTGAGCGACAAGATTGGCGTGATTGAAAAGCTGGTCAATAAGGCCGACTCTATACTTATCGGTGGGGCTATGGCCAATACGTTTTTGGCGGACAGCGGCGTGAACGTCGGTGCCAGCAAGTACGAAAACGACCAGGCAGCCATAATTAAAAAGATACACAATGCCGTTCGCCAGAAGGTCGGCGACGCGAAAGCCGACGAGTTCTTACGTCTGCCGACAGACGTCACCGTCGCGACGCGGATCGAGAGGCCGGTCGATGTCAGGTACATCGCACTGAACGAAATCGCGGCCAACGATATTATTCTGGACATCGGACCACGCACGGCCGAAAGCTATGTCAAATCTATCAAACGCGCCGGCACGGTGATTTGGAACGGGACCATGGGGTACGCCGAACTGGCCGTGTTCGCCAAAGGGTCGGCTGCGGTCGCCGAAGCGCTGGCCGAACACCCGGAAATCGAATCGGTCATCGGTGGCGGGGATACGGCAGACTTTGCCATTCATTGGGACAGGAAGAAAGGCGCAAGTTTCAGTCATGTTTCAACCGGTGGTGGCGCCAGTCTGGAACTGATGGCCGGTAAGAAATTACCTGGCATTGAGCACCTTCTGGACGCTTAAGGGAAACTTCTGTACACTAAGAGCAAATATAAGCGTAAGCGTAAATTACTAGGGTGAGCAATAAAAAACTGATCGTCGGCAACTGGAAAATGAACCTCACGGTGCATGAGTCCAGTCTGTATTTGCACAAACTTGGCCAAAAACTGAAGCCGCACCGTAACGTCGAAATCGTCCTAGCTCCCAGCCTGCTGGCACTACAGTCGCTTAGCATTCAGGTCGAACGTAAGCTATTCAAGCTGGCAGCGCAAAACTTGTACTGGAAGGATGAAGGCGCATTTACCGGTGAAGTTTCGGCGCACCAACTGCGTGGATTGGCCAGCTATGCCATCATCGGACATTCTGAAAGGCGTCATATCTTTGGTGAACACGACAAGGATGTCCGTAACAAGGTCCAGGCTGCCGTTCGAAACGGCATCACGCCGATTCTTTGTGTCGGCGAGACGGCCCATGAACGTGCCGCCAAAGAGACCAGCGGCGTGCTGCACGACCAAATCGTCGGTGGGCTCGCGAACCTGACGGCCGAAGAAGTCGCTGACATCGTCATCGCATACGAACCTGTTTGGGCAATCGGAACCGGGGACAACGCTTTGCCATCTGACGTCGAGCATGCCGTGCATGTCATACGGCGCCAAATCGAGCATTTATATGGCCGTGACGCCGCGCATGCGGTGCGGGTAATTTATGGCGGTAGCGTTTCGTCCCAGAACGCCGCAAGTTACTTGAATACGGTCGGTGTGGACGGCTTGCTGCCAGGTGGCTCCAGCCTGAAGCTGGATGAATTCAAGGCAATCGTTGACGCGGCATTCGAAGCCGGAAAGAAACAGGCATGAAAGATATCGATTTTGACGAACTGGACAAAGCCGTGAACTCACTTATGGCAACCGCGCCTGAAGCACCAGCAAGGGCTGCCGACGACCAAAAGCCGGAAACGACGCTTGATATCTCCGCGCAACCGGTGCCGGCTACCGCGCCGGTAGTACCAGCGGAGCCCGTCACCGTACCGACTAATACGGCGCCCGCCGTCCCTGCCGTGCCTTCTGCCCCTGTTACTCCCGCGGTCAAGCGGACCGGTGGCCGTTTTATGGACATGGTTCATGCATCTTCAGACATGAAGCCACGGCAGGCTGTAACGCCACCGTCACGCGAAGGCCTGTCGGTCACACCGCGGCCCACTACCGAAGCACCTGTAGCTACACCTGTATCTTCAACGCCGCCTGCGACAGAACCGGCTACTAGCTCTACGGCGCCGGATACTATGCCCGATCCGCTTGAACTCGGTGGAATGCCTGATGCTCCTGCTTCCGAGCCCACTCCTGCGACAGAACCGGACAGCTCGACACCGGCAGCAACGGCTGAATCGCCGTTCATAGCCGACGCCAAAGTCGAAAAGCGTCCCTTGAATCCCGGCACGGCGTCTACCGAGCCGTCATTTGACGCGCAGATGGCAAACGAACTGACGACCGATGAACCTGCGGTCGAGACTACAGATACTGAAAAGCCTGATGCTTCAACCGACGAGCCGCCGGCCGTGCCGCAAGTACCGGAGCTAAGTAGCGATCTGGTAGCGATCGAATCGAATGCCAAGTTGGATGAACCGGTAGCAACCCAGGCGGTTGATACGAAGGACGCGGCCCAGGCCGCCCCAGAACCAGCAGTTCCGCAAGGCGCTACCTCAATCGCCAAACAGTACAAGACTCAGCCATCTACCGGCGACCAGAGCCACGCGGCCATATATGATGCTTCGCAGTACCCAGAACCGGTAACGCACCCCGCCAAAAAGAAATCCGGCTGGCTGTGGGTTCTTTGGGTAGCCCTGCTTCTTGGCGCAGGCGCAGGCGCAGCGGTGCTTCTGTACTCGATGGGTATTATCCCGTAAATAACTTGGTTATACTTGAGAGAGTGAAGAATTTTTTTGAGGGCTTGAACGAAGCTCAGGCTGAAGCCGTGAAAGCAGAAACCGGACCGCTACTTATTTTGGCGGGAGCTGGCAGCGGTAAGACTAAGACGCTGACGCACCGGATCGGCTATTTGATAGGCGAGAAAGGCATTTGGCCTAACCAAATTCTGGCTGTGACATTCACGAACAAAGCTGCCCGCGAAATGCGTGAACGGCTATCGCAGTTACTTGGCCAGCCGAATACGCGTGGGTTCATGCCATGGATGGGAACTTTCCACGGAATATGCGTGCGTCTGCTGCGGCAGGATGGCCAAGAAATTGGGATTCAGCCTAACTTCGTGATTTATGACGAGGACGACCGGCAAGGGCTTATCAAACAGGCCATGAAGAGTCTGGGTGTTACCGATGCCAAAATCAAGCCACGGGTTGTCAGTTCGACGATTTCGAGCGCTAAGAACGACATGGTCGGCCCGGACGAGTTTGCAGCCACAGCCAACTATCCGTTCCAAAAGACCGTAGCCGACATCTATAAACTGTACGAAACGCTCCGTAAGAAGGCTGGCGCGCTCGACTTTGACGATCTGCTGCTCGAGACGGTGCGGCTGTTCCGTGACAGTCCCGATACCCGTCAAAAATGGCAACGACAGTTCGTGCATATAATGATCGACGAGTATCAGGACACCAACGCCGCGCAGTACGCCATCGTCAAAAGCCTGGTCGGACCAGAGCGGAATATCTGCGTCGTCGGTGACGACTGGCAGAGCATTTATAGCTGGCGCGGTGCCGACTTTACCAATATATTGAATTTTGAACGCGATTTTCCGGGCGCACTGGTTATCAAACTGGAGCAGAACTACCGCAGTACCGGCGCGATCTTGGAAGCGGCGCATAATGTCATCACCAAGAATGTCCAGCGCACCGACAAGAAACTTTGGACAGCCGAAGGCGAAGGCTCGCCAGTGCAAATCCATGAACTGTACGACGAAACCGAAGAAGCCCGGTTGGTTGCCAGTCGCATTTCGGCGCAGGTCGCTATCGGTGCCCGTATGCCTGATGATTTTGCCGTCTTATACCGAACAAACGCCCAAAGCTACACTTTGGAGCGGGCGCTACTTCAGGCCAGGGTGCCGTACCAGATCGTCGGGGGAGTACGGTTTTACGACCGCAAGGAAATAAAAGATGTCATCGCGTACCTCAGGCTTATTTACCAACCGAACGACCGCATGAGTTTTTCGCGGATCGCGAACGTACCGGGTCGCGGCCTAGGCCCAAGCAGCCTTGAACGGTTCATGACATGGCAGGCGGGTAGCGGGCTAAATATCATCGAAGGGTTGCGTCGTTCCGGCGAGATTGACGGCCTGACGCCGCGCGCCAAGAATTCACTGACCAAGCTCGGCGAACTACTTGGTAAGTTCGATGACCTTACGGAAGAACCGAGCATCATAATCGAACGCATTCTAGAAGGCAGTGGTTACCTTGACTACTTACGCGACGGATCGCCGCAGGCTGAAGACAGGGAAGAAAACGTTAGCTCGCTGGTTTCTGATGCTAAAACGTTCGCGGCGCTGCCGGACTTTTTGGCTGAAGTCGCTCTTATGACCAGTGCCGACGAATCAGCAGGCAAAGCGAGCGTTACCCTAATGACTCTGCACGCTGCCAAAGGTCTGGAGTTTCCGGTCGTGTTCATGGTCGGTATGGAAGAAGGCATATTCCCGCACTCGAGGGTGTTCGAATCCGGTCCGAGCGAGCTCGAAGAAGAACGCCGCCTTTGTTACGTCGGCATGACCAGGGCACGCGAAGAACTGCATATCAGTTTCGCGGCATCCCGTTTGCAGTTCGGTCAACGGGGCTACAACCCGCCGTCGCGGTTCATTGCCGATATGGGCAGCGCGGTCGCGATGACCGAACGTTCGGCGCACCACGTGGACGAATTCGACGCCGATGAAGTCGCATTCGATATCAATGACCGGGTGCGTTCAAACCAATTCGGAGCCGGTACCGTTGTAGATATTGACGGCATGGCAGTAACGGTCGTTTTTGACAGTGGTCAGAGCAAGAAGTTGAATGTCGAGTACGCCCGGTTAGAACGTTTGTGAGCTTTTGAGTACGACGCTTATGTTTGATATAATTGTTTAAGTACTTTTGAGACAAAAAGTTCTTCTGCGCGAATACGCGCACCAGAGTATGAGAGTTATTTCACACAAGATTTCACCATTCTATCTGTTCCTGCTGTGCCTGGCGGTCGGTTTTGGCGTGCTAGGCACGCTTTTGATGCCAAAAACATATGCTGTCGGCGCCGGTGAGCGGCTGATCATGATTCATGACCGTGACGCTGATCACGGGCTGATCACCCGTGCCAAGACGCTGCGCCAGGTATTTACAGAGGCGAATATCCGCCTGGACAAGAATGACCGTGTGGAACCTGGCCTTGACGATGAACTGGTCGCGAACAGTTACCAGGTCAACGTTTACCGTGCCCGTCCGGTCGTTATCGTCGACGGTCCGGTCAAGCAACTGGTTATGAGCGCCTACCAGACGCCAAAACAGATTGCCGGTCACGCTGGCATAGCGCTTCGGGACGAAGATCGGGCTCAGGTTGATTTTACGAATAATTTCGTGTCGGACGGCGCTAGCATCCGCATGACGATCGACCGTGCAACCCCTGTTGCATTGACACTGTACGGCAAAGCCGAAACGGTGTATACCCAGGCGACGACCATCGGTGAATTTATCAAAGAAAAGAACATTCGTCTCGGCGAGAAGGATGATATGTCACTTGCCGTCTCAACTCCGATTACCGCTGGCATGCAGCTTTCTATCTGGCGCAATGGTAAACAGACGGTCACACAGGAAGAAGACGTCGCCTTCGAAACCCAAAAAATCCAAGACGCCAATCGCGAAGTCGGCTATAAGCAGGTCAACACACCGGGAGTGGCCGGTAAGAAGATGGTTACCTATGAAATTATCATGCAGGACGGTAAGGAAGTCAGCCGGACCGTCATACAGTCGGTCGTTACCAAACAACCTGTTAAACAAGTCGAAACGGTCGGAGCTAAATTCAAATACACTGGCGGCCCATTGTCTGAAGCTCAAATAAATGCTCTTGGTATGTGCGAGAGTGGAATGACAGCAACCCGTAACTCGGGTAACGGATTCTATGGCGCATTCCAGTTCATGCCGTCTACTTGGGCTAAGGTTGCGCCAGCACCATACAATGCAATGTTACCGCACGAAGCCCCCCTTGAAGCCCAGAAACAAGCTGTTCAGAACCTCTTATCACGCTCAAGCATCTACACGCAGTTCCCTGGGTGTGCCAAAAAGATGCAAGCTCAAGGCATAATATAGTTGTATGGCCGGCCCTGACAAAAAACTCGGACAACACTGGTTGACCGACCGGGTTGTGTTATCGGAAATTGCTGAAACTGCTGGCATTGAACAAAAGGATATGGTGCTCGAGATCGGACCAGGTCTTGGGACGCTCACTAGCGAATTGCTAAGCCGGGCCTGGAAAGTAATCGCGGTCGAATTTGATCCTGACCTAGCTGCTAAGCTACCAGGGCAGTTTCCAGGCAAGAACCTGACGGTCACGACCGCCGACATTCTTTCCTTCGATTTAGACGACCTGCCGAAGAACTATGTCGTAGTAGCCAATGTGCCGTATTACATCACGTCGAAGATTGTCCAAAAACTTATGACGGCAAATAACAAGCCGCGCATCGCGGTGCTTCTTGTCCAAAAAGAAGTCGCCGAACGCATAGCCGCCGAGCCGGGTGATTTAAGCCTACTTGGCATATCGGCTCAGGTCTACGCCGAAACGGAACTGGGTATCGAAGTTCCAAGGCAGTTCTTTACGCCACCGCCTAAGGTTGATTCGCAGGTCATCATTCTGCGAACGCGTTCCGAACCGCTTGTTCCAGCCGAAGATGAACGGCAGTTCTTCAGGGTAGTCAAAGCCGGATTTTCCGAAAAGCGCAAGAAATTGAGATCAAGCCTGGCTGGTGGTCTAGGCATTGAAAAGCCCGCTGCCGAAGAGCTGCTTGCCCGTGCCGGTGTGTCACCTGACATCCGGGCCGAAGATGTGTCAATTGACCAGTGGCTGCAACTGGCTAGGACGGTCGATGGATAATTCGGTACTTATAGCCATGTCGTCGCTTCATGACGGCTCGATGTCCAAGTCGGTTGACGACGAAACGCGTATGGGTAACCGACGGCGTTTTTTGCAAAGCCATGAAGTATCGCTCGAGCGCTCAGTCTTAGTCCACCTTAAATATGAAGGTGATGACTACTGCCGGTACTATGAAGTCTCATCCGAACACGCTGGCGATGGCATGGCGTTCGAATCAAGCATTGTCGCCGACGCGCTGTTTACTCGCAGCAAGCAGGCGGCGCTATTTTTACCAGTGGCAGATTGTATAGGGGCGGTCTTATACGATGCTCGGCAGCAGGTGCTTGGGCTGGCGCATTTAGGTCGACATAACCTGGTTCAGCAGGGTGGTACTAAAGCCGTGCAGTTCATGGCGGCTGAATTCGGTAGCGACCCGAAAGATATAAAGGTGTGGTTTAGCCCAGCCGCTGGCCGCGAGAACTATCCGCTGCATGATTTCAATAACCGCTGCATGTACGAAGTAGCGCTCGAACAGGTAGTCCAGGGCGGTGTATCGAATGAAAACGTCGAAATCGACGGGACTGACACGACCACTGATCCGAACCTTTTTTCTCACAGCCAATTCCTAAAAGGCAACCGCAAAACTGATGGCCGTCAGGCTGTCATTGCCATGATACGGTCCTAAATAGCCTCTCTGTTATACTGGTAGCGATGGGAAAGAATCTCTACATTACGACGGCGATTCCGTATGTGAACGGCACGCCACACATCGGTAACGCGCTTGACTACCTGCTTGCTGACATTTGGAGCCGCTACCAACGTCAGAATGGTCGCCAGGTCCGGTTCCAGGTGGGTACGGACGAACATGGTAACAAGATTGCCGCTAAAGCTGCCGAGGCCGGTATTGACCCGCAAAGTTACACCGACAGGATGTACCCGAACTTCGAAGCACTGATGAAAAAAGTCGGTGCCGAATATACTGATTTCATTCGTACGACTGATGGTCACCACAAGGGAGCAGTCCAATACATTTGGCAGCAACTACAGCCATACATCTATAAAGGCACTTACCAAGGTTGGTACTGTATGGGGCACGAAGCGTTCTTCACCGACAAAGAAGTCGAAGCGACCGGCGGTGTATGCCCGGACCACCAAACGCCGTACGAACAGGTAGCCGAAGAAAATTACTATTTGAAGACTAGCGAATTCACCGACCGTATCCGCGAGGCGATTGAAACCAACAAGATGCAAATCGTACCGGAATTCCGAAAACACGAATTCCTGAACCTTATCAAGGATGGTCTGCCGGACGTATCCGTTTCGCGGCCAAAAAAGAGCCTCACATGGGGGGTGTCCGTACCCGGCGATCCCGAACAAATAATGTACGTCTGGGTAGACGCGCTTAGTAATTACCTGACAGTGCTTGGTTACCCGGACAAACCGGAGTGGCAAGAGTTCTGGCCGGCTGATATTCAGGTAGTAGGCAAGGACATCCTTCGCTTTCACGCCGGAATCTGGCCTGCCATGCTGCTTGGTATTGGCGTGTCATTGCCGAAAAAGCTGCTCGTTCACGGATTCGTGAACGTCGGTGGTGCCAAGATGAGCAAAACTGTCGGTAACGTCGTCGACCCGAACGACGTCATTGACCAATACGGCGTCGACGCTTTCCGCTACTTCTTCGCTCGTCATATCCCAACCCAGGACGACGGTGACTTTACCTGGGAAAAATTCGAGATGGCCTACAATACCGAACTTGCCAACGACCTTGGCAACTTGGTGGCACGTGTCGCGAACATGCTAACCAAATACCAAGCCGGCGTCATTGGCGACGCACCGCTTGGCGAACACGACATGAAGCTTTACCATGCGGCATTCGAAAAACTCGAGTTCAATAAAGCGCTCGATGAAGTCTGGCTAATGGTCCGTTCGCTTAACAAATATATCGACGACGTCAAGCCATGGGAAATCGCGAAGCATAAGGACAAGGACCCTGACGCCGAACCGCACCTGGCCGAAGTACTCGCGCACTGTGTTGGCAACCTGCTACAAATCGGCGACCTGCTGATTCCATTTATGCCAACGACCGCCAAGGCGATCCACGACATGTTCGAAACCGGAGTCGTCGTGCCAGCCGCCGGCGTGCTGTTCCCGAAGATTTATCAGTACACGGGCCAACCACACCAGGCTAGTGCGGCTACGCCCGCAACGCCACCGTCTACGCCATCTGCACAAACATGATGCTTACCGACACTCATTGTCATATTCACGAATCGGGCTTTTACGAAACCGACCGAGAAGATGTATATGACCGTGCCGTCGCCGCGGGCGTAAATATGATTTGTATTGGAACCAACGAAGAGTTCTCAAGGCAGGCGGTCGAGTTCGTTGCCACTCATGAAAATACATGGGCGACTGTCGGCGTGCACCCGCACGACGTCAAGGATGGATGGGGCGACATCGCGCGAATTTTGGCTGATAAACCAGAAAAGCTGGTCGGAATCGGCGAAATCGGACTTGATTACTTCTACGACAATAGCCCTCGGGACATACAAATCAGGGCGTTCGAAGAACAATTACAGCTGGCTGCCGACTACGGATTGCCGGTATCGTTCCATGTCAGAAACGCCTTTGATGATTTTTGGCCGGTACTATCCAACTTCCACGGTCTTCGCGGCGTCCTGCACAGCTTCACCGACAACCAGGCCAATCTGGAACGAGGTCTTTCCGAAGGTCTTTTTGTCGGCGTGAACGGAATTTCTACCTTTACCAAAGACGAAGCCCAGCAGCGGGTGTTCGACACGATTCCTCTCGAGAAAATGTTGCTTGAAACAGATGCGCCGTTCTTGACACCTACGCCACACCGTGGTAAAGTAAATGAGCCAGCGTTCGTGAGGAATGTGGCCGAGTATCACGCCAACCGGCGTGGGGTAGAGCTCGAACACCTCGCACGAGTCACATCAACGAACGCACATACGTTGTTTTCTATCTGAAACAGCAACATCTCTATAACACCAACACATCAAACGTAAGACAACTGCTAACCGACAGGAGAAACTGCTGATGCCAGGCGACACGTTCACGCCACCGCACCAAGAACACTCGACCGTCTTCGACGACGGGAACGTATTAGAATTCCGAAAAGCCCGTGACGACCTACGCCCGCAGTCGCAAATCGAAGCTGAACGTGCAGTAAGGTCTGCCTACGACTACCAAGCAACCGCTGAGACCGAACGCCAGCTGACACCGGTAGAATATGCCGCTCTGCAACTAGCGGAACTTCATAAGGCCCGCCGGGACAGGATGGCCGCTTAGGGGCTGGTATGAGCGTATTCAAAAAAGCCCTTACGCTCCTGGTCGGTGACACGAACGACCTGTCATACCTCAAGATGCCGAAAGACGCTGCCGGGCTGAAAAAGCTGAGCGAACGCGAACTGATACAGCTGGAAAGCAACATCGGCCGCGAGCTGTTCGGGCCTGTCCCTCAGGGTCATCGCCGCGAATTCTTTTGCCTGGATGAAAAGACCTGTATTTGGTACGAGGAATATAAGGACAAGGACGGCAAGCAAGTCACGGCGACAACACGGTACGAGATTCAGGGCGACAAAGTGTTAAAGGCCCAAGAAGGCGCTCGCTACAGCTACCTTGAAGGTGGCGAGCTGAATAATCTACTGGCGGCAATCAACCTCTATTACGAGCGCGTCATGCGTGCGGTTTACCGACGCGACCCAAAGACCCGTCAACCTCTGTAGCGACTGGTATAATAAAACTAATGACCGATCAGATTTTTTTCCTTGATCATGCGGCCGCGACACCTGTCGACGAACGCGTACTAGCCGCGATGACTCCGTATTTTTCGGAGCGTTTTTATAATCCGTCTAGTCCGTACGCACCTGCCGTACAAGTTCGCCGTGACTACGAAGATGCCAAGTCGCGGTTGGCTCTAACGTTCGGTGCCAAGGGCGACGACGTCGTCATTACCGCGGGTGCGACCGAATCTATCAACCTGGCTTTCGCCGCCTCGGACGGGCACGTCGTTACGTCCGCCATCGAGCACGACGCTGTACTGGCGGCTGCGATACAGCGTGATCATACGCTTGTCGCTCCCACCGAAAAAGGAATTATCCAGCCCGAAGCAGTCGCGGCGGCAATTACGCCTAAGACAAGCCTGGTCAGCGTGCAACTCGCCAACAACGAAATCGGCACCATCCAGCCGGTACGTGACATCGCTACGGTCGTCGAACGGGAACGCAAGCGACGACTTGATTCCGGGAACCACGACCCGATTGTATTTCACTGCGACGCGTCGCAAGGCTTCGGGCAAATCGATGTGAACGTCGCGCGGCTTGGCGTCGATATGCTAACGCTCAATTCCGGCAAAATGTACGGACCAAAACAAGTCGGTTTGCTTTGGGCGCGCCCAGGTGTCCGCTTGGCGCCGGTTATCGTAGGCGGTGGCCAGGAACGCGGACTACGGAGTGGGACAGAAAATGTCGCCGGTGTAATAGGGTTCGCACGAGCGGCCGAGCTAGCGCAGCAGCACCAAAAATCAGAGATGATCCGGCTTAAGGAACTGCGCGACTACATGCTGGCCGAGCTAACTAAAGCCTTTGAGCAGTTGGTCGTGTCCGGTCACCCGAAAAAGCACCTGCCTGGCTCGCTTCATGTTTCGATTCCTGGCCTAGACGCTGAACGTATAGTGTTCGCTCTTGAAAGTAAGGGGGTGCTACTTGCGACCGGGAGTGCTTGCGCCGCCAACAAAGGCACGCGTTCGCACGTGCTCACCGCTATAGGCTTGCCGGGCGACGTGGCCGATGGCAGCTTGCGAATTACACTCGGCCGTTTGTCAAACAAAGAATCAATCCAACATGCGACACGTATCATCATTGAACAAATCACCCGGGAACTTCAAAGGACTGGCCGTGCGTAACATCTTACTAGCCGTCCTTGGCGTATTCGTAATTGTTATCACTGTCGTCAGTATTTACCTGACGCCCGACGACCTGGCGAACTGTCCGGTCGTGTCCGAAAAGAACGGCTGTCAGATGGCTGATGCAATCGTCGCCGTCAGTGGAGGCAATACGTCTGTCCGGGCCGCCGAGGCCATCAAACTATACAAAAAAGGCTGGGCGGATACCCTGATATTCTCTGGAGCCGCCGCCGACACCAGTGGTCCGAGCAACGCCGAAGTTATGCGCCACCAGGCCATAGACGCCGGAGTGCCGGCACGTGATATAGAAGTCGAAACGTTTTCGCAAACGACAAAACAGAACGCCGAGCGTACTAAAGAGCTGCTTGTCAAAGTCGGCGGCGGGGGAGCGAAGCGCGTCATACTGGTTACGTCTCCGTACCACCAAAGGCGGGCAAGCTTGGAATTCAAGACCCTGGCCGGCGACGGAATCACAATCGTTAACCACCCGACGCCCGACGATCCGGATTGGTCACGCGTCTGGTGGCTGACGCCGCGAGGTTGGTGGTTGGCAGGCGGTGAAATCGTTAAGATAATCGCCTTTTACGCCGGGGAAAGCCGCTAATGAGTAAGGTGTATGTAGGTATGAGCGGCGGCGTGGATTCGTCGCTTACTGCCGCACTGTTAGTCGAAGCGGGCCACGATGTGACCGGCGTATACATGAAGAACTGGACGCAAGATTTGCCAGGCATGCGTTGCCCTTGGGCTGACGATCTGGCCGATGCAAAGCGCGTAGCGGTCCACCTTGGTATAGACTTCAAGGTGTTCGATTTCGAGGCAGAGTACAAGCAAAAAGTCGTCGATTACATGATTGACGAATATAAAGCCGGCCGTACGCCGAACCCGGACATCATGTGCAACCAAGAAATCAAATTCAAGCTGTTCCTTGAAACGGCTATAGAAGACGGCGCGGAGATGGTAGCGACCGGTCACTACGCCCGCACGGAAAACGGCGAACTGTTACTAGCCGAAGATGCTAATAAGGACCAGACCTATTTCTTGTACCGAGTGACCGAAGATGCGCTTAAAAATACGCTGTTCCCACTTGGCGGCTATACCAAACCGCAGGTACGTGAAATGGCCAAAGACCGCGGACTGACTACCGCCGCTAAAAAAGACTCGGTTGGCATTTGTTTCGTTGGCCAAATTGGTATGCGTGAATTCTTAAGCCAATACGTTACGACCGAACCGGGCGACATCATTGACCGCCAGACCGGTGCTAAACTTGGCCGGCACGATGGCGCGATTTTTTACACGCTCGGTCAGCGTCACGGCTTAGATGTTGGTGGCGGATTGCCATATTACGTGGTCGGTAAGGACATGGACAAGAACGAAGTATATGTGTCGACCAACTTGAACGATGAGTCGCTATGGCTGAATGAAATAAAATTGTCGAGCCTTCACTGGATCAATGAGCCACCGAAAGACGGTACATACCAAGTGCGAGTCCGTCACCGCGCGCCGCTCGCAGAGTGTGAACTTCGCGGCGACACGCTGATTTTTACCGAACCGCAGCGAGCCGTCACCGCCGGGCAATCCGCCGTGTTGTACGACGGCAACGTCTGTCTCGGCGGCGGCATCGTGGTACAATAACAGAGATGAACGCCCAAGAAATCCGAAATGCCTACTTGAAGTTCTTTGAAGAGCGCGGTCACCACGTTATAAAGCGTGCGCCATTGGTTCTAAAAGACGACCCAACGACACTATTTACCGGTAGCGGCATGCAACCGATGATTCCATACCTACTGGGTGAACCGCACCCGAACGGCAAACGTATCGTCGACAGCCAGACTTGCCTTCGTGCGCAGGATATCGACGACATCGGTGACAACCGCCACACGACGTTCTTTGAAATGCTTGGTAACTGGAGCATGGGCGACTACTTTAAAAAGCAGCAGATCGAATGGATGTGGGAATTCTTGACCGAGGTAGTGCAGCTCGATCCGTCAAAACTCTACGTCACATGTTTTATTGGCGCACCGGAATACGGTATTCCAAAAGACACTGAAGCCGCTGACGTATGGAAAAGCCTATTCGAATCAAAAGGTCTTTCAAGCGGCCAAGCCGACATTGGCTCAGAAGAAGACGGCTATTCACGTGGCATCAACGAGGGCGAACGGATCTTCTACTACGACGGCAGCAAAAACTGGTGGAGCCGCAACGGCGCGCCTGAAAGCACGCCAATCGGTGACCCATGTGGCCCGGACAGCGAAATGTTCTACGACTTCGGCACGCCGCACAACCCTGAATTCGGCGAACACTGCCACCCGAATTGCGACTGCGGCCGGTTTATGGAAATTGGCAACAATGTCTTCATGGCCTACCGCAAAGTAGCCGAAGGCAAATTTGAACCACTCGAAAAGCCGAACATCGACCACGGTTCCGGCTTGGAGCGAATTGCCGCTGCTGCTATTGATGACCCCGACGTATTTAAAATCAGCGTAATGTGGCCGATTATCGAAAAGCTTCAGACCCTAAGCGGTAAGAAATACGAAGCTCACACAAATGCTATGCGTGTCATTGCCGACCACTTACGTGCCGCCACATTCTTGGCAGTCGATGGATGTGTACCGAGTAATAAAGAGCAAGGTTATGTCATGCGCCGCTTATTGCGCCGCGCCATTCGCTTCGCATTTGAATTGGGCATTGAACAGAATTTCTTGGAGCAGGTCGTGCCGGTTATCGCAGACCTGTACCACGATGACTTTCCGGAAGTCGCCGAAAATCGTGACGACGTAATTGCCGTTCTCGTTAAGGAAGAAAAAGTCTTCCGCCAGACGCTCCGCAAGGGACTGAAAGAGCTGCAACGTTTCGCCGAAAAAGGCCTGACTGGAACGGAATTGTTCACTCTGTACGACACATACGGTTTTCCTGTCGAGCTTTCGACCGAAGAAGCCTACAAACAAGACCTTGATTTGTCTGAAAACTGGCGTGAAGAATTCGACGCCAAGATGCAGGAACAGCGCGAACGTTCGCAAACTGCAGCCAAAGGTACGTTCAAAGGCGGCTTGGGCGGTCAGACCTTGCAGCACAAAAAGTACCACACGGCGACACACCTGATGTACCAGGCACTGCGTGAAGTACTGGGCGACCACGTGGTGCAGAGGGGCAGCAACATTACCGAAGAGCGCCTACGCTTCGACTTTAGCCACCCCGAAAAGGTGACCCGCGAGCAGCTCGATAAAGTCGAAGAAATCGTCAACCGCGAAATCGCCAAAGACTTGCAGGTGAGCTTTGCCGAATATCCGACCGAACAAGCCACTGGTGAACTTGGCGCGCTTGGCCAGTTCGGCGACCGCTACGGCGACACGGTAAAGGTTTATTCAATGAAAGACCAGAAAGCGCCTGATGATGAACGTCCGTTCAGCTTTGAAATCTGCGGCGGCCCACACGTCGACCACACGCTGCAGCTATTCGAAGACGGCAAGAAGTTCAAGATAGTAAAAGAAGAAGCCTCAAGCGCCGGCATACGACGCATCAAGGCTGTCTTGCAGTAGTCTAAAGCGTTGGCGGCTGGTCGTCGTCGGTGTACATACCGGCATCGTGATCGATGTCGGGCGAAGCCTCGCCGTAGCGCCAGTGCAGCTTTTCATGAGTGGCAACATCATCATCAATTTCGAACGGCAATTCTTCGGTCTTTTTGAAGCCTCCTTCAATTACACCGATGATGCGCAGAATCTCACGGATCATGTCGGGGTCGATATTATTTTCTTCTACGACCGCGTCCTCCATTTCGCTATAGAACGTTACGGCATGCTGAAAATCTTCAAGCTCGATGTTGGCAACTAGCTTGTCGAGCTTGTTTTTCGGTACCCCGCCTTCGAACACTATGTCGTCACGCAGTATTTGCCCGATTTGAATGCTCGTTATCTTACTTTGTTCTGTCTCGGTTATGACATCGAAGTGCTCGTCGCCGACAGAAAAGTCGTAGCGGCTTGTGCTGATGCTGGGTGCGCTCAGGGCGTATTCAAGAGTATCGGCAATCGCAACAGCCTGGGTTTCTTCGGTTGGGTTGAAGATAGGTTGGGCGTCAGTCTGAAACGAATGAGCGTGAATGAGCGAAGTAATGAACGCAGAAATTTCATCTAACGAAGCTTCCGCCGGGTAGCTCGCGCCAGTCTCCCGCTGCACAGGCCCTAGTTGGCTAACCATTTGAATCGTTTCACCTGTGAAAGGATCGCCGTTTTGGGCATGTGCGGGCCGTCGAATGATGCTTTGCCAAGCATCTTCGCCAAAAGTCGCAAGAAGTACCATTTCGACATGGTCATCGCCATGGTTACGGGTGTAGCGAAGCCGTAATTCGGTAAGAGGCTCGTACACGTTAGCCCAACAGCGGGGAAGCTGCAGGTCGGTCGGCAAATGATCGCTGACATATAGCTCACGTATGGTTTGGTCGGCGGCACGCTGGATTGGCAGCTTGCCGGCAAGGTCGACAGCGGCAAGAATCGTGTCGGTAACTAGTTCAAGCTGCTCTTGCTGTGTAAGGGGTGATTCGCGACGTTCGCCTTCAAACGGTATCATATAATGTTATTATAACACAAATTACAAAATAATACAATATTTCTACCGTCGATTTGCCAATTGATATATAATGAATACACTTATGGTATTCGAAAAACTTCGTGAATTGAACCAACGACGCCAAGAATCCGACGATAAGCAGCACATCGTCGCACTAGATATAGGAACCGAATTCGTTAAGGCACTGATTGCCCGTGTGGATGACGACCAACTTAGTATTGTCGGCGTCGGTCGTAAGCGCCAAGACGTCAGTGATATGCACTCTGGTGCGATCGCCGATATCGCCGGCGTGGTACAAAACTGCGAAGCCGCGCTGTCGGACGCCGAAGAGCAGGCCGGACTACAGGCAAAGCGCGTGGTCATTGGCATTGCCGGTGAATTGGTAAAAGGCGTCACGAACACCATTCGCTACCGCCGCCCACAGCCGGACCGCCCGTTGGACGTGTCCGAAATGGAATTCATTATTGAAAAGGTGCAGGAACGCGCCCAGGGTAAGGCCCAAAAGCAGATCGCGCTTGAAACCGGCAACGAAGAAGTCGAAGTCAAGTTAGTAAACTCCGCACTCGTTTCAATTCACATCGACGGCTACAAGGTGAGCAACCCGATTGGCTTCCAGGGTAAGGACGTGGCGGTACAGATTTATACGGCCTTTGCGCCGATGGTCCACATTGGGGCGCTCGAGCGTGTGGCCGACGAATTGGCACTCGAACTGATCGCCGTGGCTGCCGAGCCGTTCGCGGTCAGCCGCAGCGTGCTAGGCAACGACGCTAGCAGCAACTTTACCGCCATTTTGACCGACGTCGGTGGTGGTACTACCGACATTGCCGTCGTCAATGATGGTGGCGTCGAAGGCACCAAGATGTTCGGCATTGGTGGCCGAAGCTTTACCCGCACCATAGCCAGCGAAATGGATCTTACTTACGGTGACGCCGAAAAACTGAAGGTCAACCTAGGTCACGAGAACATCAAGCCGTCCGTCAAGAAACAAGCCGAAGCAGCTATCGACAAGACCATAGAAGTCTGGCTGGCTGGCGTCGAGTTGGCACTCAGTGAATTTGATTCGGTCGACCACTTACCTAACCGCATTCTGTTATGTGGTGGTGGTGCCAGTCTTGAAAAACTGGTCGAAGCGCTGGAAAGCAAGGAATGGTACAAGGAACTGCCGTTCACCAAGCGACCGACCGTGCACCATATTTCGCCGCGCGAAGTGATTGGAATTGAGGACACGACCGGTGGTGTGACCGACCATACCTTCATTACGGCCATGGGTCTTCTAAGGGTTGGCTATGATACAATGATGGGCAGTGCCGACGATGGTTCTATCAAAGAAAAACTAAACCGGATTCTCAGAATTTAACAGATGCACAAAGACGTCATATACATAGATGTCGAAGACGACATCACCGCGATTATTTCCAAGGTAAAAGCATCGAAGGAAAAGATCGTCGCATTGGTTCCGCCTAAGCGGATCGGTGTATTGCAGTCTGCCGTCAACCTACGACTTTTGGGGCGCGCCGCCGAGCAGGGCGACAAGCGCCTGGTTATAATTACCAGCAACCACGCTTTGATGAGCCTGGCGGCATCTGCCAAGCTACCGGTCGCCAAGAACTTGCAGTCAAAACCGGAGCTTGCTCCAATCGCAGCACTTGAAATTGATGACGGCGAAGACGTGATTGACGGCAACGAACTGCCAATCGGTGAACACGCCCGCATGACAGACGATGACGTTGTCGACAAAATCGCAGCCGCACCGGCGTTCAGCCCTAATGATTTGGCCCAACCGCCTAAAGCTGGACAGTCAACCAAACCTGGTCGCGCCAAGTCTGGCGTGAAGGTGCCGAACTTCAATACGTTCCGTAAAAAAATGCTCCTTGGTGTCGGCGGGGGTGTCCTGCTAATCGCGTTTTTAGTGTGGGCTATCGTATTCGCGCCGCGTGCGACCATTGTGGTGTCGGCCAAGACCAACGATTCGCCGGTAAATACCAAGGTAACGGTAGGCGACAAACTAACGACGGATCTTGCTAAGAACACGATAAAAGCGGTCAAAGCCGTAAAGAGTGAAAAGAAATCGATTGATTTTGCCGCGTCGGGTACGAAGAATTTAGGCAGCAAGGCAACAGGCAGTGTGAAGTTATCAAAACTGACGCAAACCGCCATAGCGGTACCGGCCGGTACGCAGCTTTCTACTTCCGGTGGACTGGTTTTCGTGACCGATTCGGCGGTGACTATCCCGGCAAGCGTTCCATGCTTTCCAACCTACTGTGCGCAGAGCGCTACCGTGTCTGTTACTGCTGTAGAAGGTGGAGCGAAATACAATGCTGCTACGGGTAGTCTTACCGGGGCTCCCGAAGGCGCAAGCGCGACCCTAACAAGCGCCACATCAGGCGGTACCGATAAAGTCGTTAAAGTCGTTACGGCTGAAGATGTACAGAAAGCGAAAGACGAACTGACTGACGCGGAGTCCAAGGGCATGGAATCCCAACTCAAATCATCGTTGAAAAACGTCAAATACATCGATGGAAGCTATCGTGTTGACTATAACGACGTCAAGTCGACACCCGACATAGGCGCCGAATCAGCCAGTGGCAATGCCTCGCTAACCGCTACGGTAGTGTACGCGGCGTACGGACTTAACACTGGCGAGATCGATAACTACCTGACCGCGTTTTTTAAACGTCAGCTTACCAGCGAGTCGAACCAGCGCGTATACGACACCGGTAAGTCAAAGGTGGAATTCCAGGATGTTAACAATGCCAAGGATGGTTCGGAGCTGACGCTTGTCGCGACTGCCAAAGTCGGACCGAAGCTCGATGAAAACGAAATAACTAAGCAATCGGTCGGCCGCAAGGCAGGTGAGATTCAGGAAACACTGCAATCGGTACGTGGTATCGAAAGCGTCGAAGTCAACTTCTTCCCGTTCTGGGTCGGTTCGGTGCCGGACGACGTACATAAGGTAAACGTACAATTCAAAGTTAATGACACGAACTAAACAGCTTCTCGGATTGGACGTGGGAGCGGCTCGGATAGGGGTAGCCCTAGCTGATAGCGGAGTTCGTATCGCTATTCCTAATGGTGTCGTCGAAGTTGACGGGAATGAAGTCGAGGCCATAGCCCGCCTGGTAATCGACAACACAATATCGACCATTGTCGTCGGCTACCCACGTAATCAGTCAGGTGAAGCTACCGCGCAAACAGCCACTGTTCAAGCATTCGCCAATAAATTACGTGATTTTGATGCCGACATAGTATTCCAGGACGAATCGCTTACCAGCGTCATGGCCGAGAACCGACTTAAGTCGCGTGGGGCAGGGTATGACAAAGCCGACATCGATAGCGAGGCTGCGGCGATTATTCTTCAGGACTACATGGAGCAGCACATATGAGAGGCGATATACTGCCGCCTAAGCGTCCACCTGCGGATCGGCAGCAAATGCCAGGTCAGGCAGCTGGGGACACTCCTGCGGCCGCCAGTCAGCCCCAGTCAGGACCAGTACTAACCGACGCTCCTATAAACGGCCAGACACCCCCCGAAGCGCAGTCACCCGTCCCTAAGCAGCCGAATGATAATAAGACTGGCAGACGACGCGTACTAGCGCTGATTGCTGGCATTATAGGGATACTCCTAACTGCAATTGTAGCTGGCTTCATCTGGTACAACCAAGCACTGACTGCCGTGGAACCGGGTAGTACCGAAAAAGTACGGGTAACGATTGAATCGGGCAGTGACCCGATGACCATTGCGGCCACACTGAAAAAGAGCAATCTGATACGTAGCGAAGCCGCGTTCGGGTGGTATATCCGACTCCATGGAAAGGCGGGCATGTTGCAATCCGGTGCATACCGGTTAAGCAAGTCTGACGACGTGGCGACGATAGTCGGGCATTTGACGTCTGGCAATACCGACACGTTTTCGATTACGTTCTTCCCAGGGGCGACACTAGCGAAACACCGTCAGGTGCTGATTGATGCCGGCTATTCTGCCGCGAGGGTCGACGAAGCCTTGAAAAAGCCCTACGACCGACCCTTACTATTTGCCGGTAAACCGGCTGGGTCCGACTTAGAGGGTTATATTTACGGTGAAACCTATAACTTTCCGGCTGACGCGACGCCGGAGCAGATCTTAGAGCGGACATTCGACCAGTTCGAATCCGTTATTAAGCAAGAGAACCTGGCAGCACTTTATCAGGCCCGCGGCTTTACGCTTTACCAAGGCATTACACTGGCTTCCATTATCCAACGAGAAGTAGCGACACCAAGTGACGCCGCCCAAGTAGCTCAGGTGTTCGAACTTCGGCTTAGCAGGGGCATTCAGCTCGGTTCGGACGTTACCTACCAATACATTGCCGATAAGACCGGTCAGGCTAGGAGCGTGGATATAGATTCCCCCTATAATACCCGGCGCTATACCGGCTTGCCGCCCGGCCCGATTTCTTCACCTGGCCTGACCGCCTTAAAAGCCGTCGGCAGTCCGGCGCCAGGTGATTACCTTTACTTCTTAAGCGGTGATGACGACAAGACATACTTTGCACACACCAACGAAGAGCACGAGCAGAATATAAAAGACCACTGCCAGAAAAAGTGCCAAATCATTTAGTTGACAACCAAGAGAAATATATATTAAAAAACGTATTGACACTCTCTGCAAGCATTGATATTATTGATTACAGCACATTTACGGGATTTCAGCATGACAAGGGTCGTTGACCCATACTGCGAGAAGAATGCTTATCCCCTGTAAATGCGCACTGCCCAGAACTGTCGCTACGGACACAGAATTAGAACAACCATTACCATTTAATAAAGGTCGACAATTGTGTCCTGTTCTACTGCGAGAAGAAAGACTTATTATGGGTAGTCGCCCTCCGGAGTAATCCGAGTGGCAGGAGAACGATAATTCGTAACCCCACAGATCCAAGTTTAGGCTTGGCATCGTCCACCACCGCCTTGCGTCAGCAGGTATTACACAAACAAACAGGGACTAGGAAGAAATCCAATGCCCCGTCTGCAAGTAAAATAGCCGCTTACGCAGGTGCTTTCCTGCTGCTCGTCGCGGTCGTAGCCATTGGCTACCAATCACCGCAAAAGGCCAGTGGCCAGGCCGCTGTAGTAAGCAGCAGCCTTCAAACTCCTGCAACAACATCAGAAGAAGTAGCACCATCGGTCGACCAAGTAGTCGCCACCGACGTTGCTGCCGATCTTGCCAGCCGGGCCAACCTCCCGATCGCTGACAACGTAGCCAACATGTCGATTTCGCTGGCCGCTAAAAGCGAACTGGCGCAGACCGACAATTCCGCTATTACCAAACCACAGATCATCCAGCCTAACAGTTCGCGAACCGACATCGTAAATTATCTGACTGTACAGGGTGATACTGTTCCATCGATTGCCGCAAAGTTCGGCATTACCGCCGATACCGTTCGTAACGCTAACAATCTTGGCAATACGGATGCTATAGAACCGGGCCGTACACTTGCCATATTGCCGACCAACGGATTACTCCACACTGCTGGGGCAGGCGATACCGTCCAATCAATCGCCAGTAAGTACAATTCGAGTGCCGATCGTATCGTATCGGTCAACAACCTTGAGCTAAGTGGTATCGCGGCCGGTCAACGCCTTGTCGTCCCAGATGGCATCAAACCGGCGCCAGCACCCGTAGTACGGGCTACAGTCGGTGTTTCTGGTGGCTCACGCTTTGGCGGAAACGTCTTCGCGTCTGCCGGCAACCGCTACGCACCAGGTAACTGTACGTGGTATGCCTATGAGCGCCGTATGAAGCTCGGCCGTCCAGTCGGAAGCTTCTGGGGTAACGCCAATACTTGGGCCTCGAGCGCACGCGCCGCCGGTTACTTAGTAGACCGCAACCCTGAGGCCGGGGCAGTCCTGGTCGACATGGCAGGCTACTTCGGGCACGTGGCTGTCGTCGAACGCAAGCTTGCTAACGGTGACATCGTTATCACCGAAATGAACAACCTGGCCTACGGTGGTTTCAACCGGGTCAACGATCGCACTATCTCAGCCGGTCAAGCCGGTGCCTACCAGTACATCCACTAGCATCAGCTTAGATTTATAATCTGCTTCATCCTTTGGTTGAACTTGTATTAAACTTGCCTACTATCGTATACTTGACTCAACAAAACCATGAGCAAGATAAAAAAACATTTCGGCTTTTCTTTGACGAAGGCATTCACTATCATCGAAGTCCTTGTCGTCATTACTATCATCGCGATTTTAACCGGCGTGACAGCGTTAACCACCACTAAATATGAGCAAAATGCCAACGATTCTGAGCGCCAATCGAAATCGAGCATTATCGCTTCTGCCCTTGAAAAGTACTACGATGAGAATTTTGAGTATCCAAGCTGCGCGCTCCTTACCGATACGCCAGCCAACGTTAAATCAAACACTCTCACGGACTTAACGGATGTAAGCACCCTTAAAGCTCCGCGCGCAGCAAGCGGGACCAATTCGATCGTATGTGGCACTACCGTCCCTCCTGTTACGCAGGATTCCTTCGTTTATACATGCACCAGTAACGTATCTTGTGCGAAGTGGGATCTAAAGTATCGTAAAGAATCGAACGGAAGCGTAGTATCTATTCCGAGTCAGCGTGCCGGGAATGCCAGCGCCAATGGAGGCGTGGCACTTAATATGCCGACAGTTAGCCTGACCGCCAACTTGTCTGGCACGGACGCTACCGGCACGGCTTCGGCTAGTTGTTCGGTGGGTACCCCCGAATACCAGATACATTACTACAGGAATAGCGGTGCGTTCCCGCCTACTTGGACGGACGCTTCAACCGTTACGGCTACAGGCGTGACTCAGGGTGAGAGCGCGACGTTCCAAGCGCAGGCGCGATGTGTCCAGGCAGGAATGGATCCAAGTGATTACGCACAGAGTTCGGTCGAGACGGTTAGCAACCCCGTTATCGCTCCTACCGGCTTGTCTACAACTGCTACTATATCGGGCAGTAGTGCGATCGGTACGGTTACAGGCGGTACCTGTACGGGCGGTACCGTACTTAAACGCCAGATCAGGTCGCTTTCTCAGGGTCAACCTTGGACCGCCGGCTGGACCTCCTATGCGGATATTACGGGCACCACTCTAACTTTGGCTGCTAACGAGGGTTGGGAATACAGGTTCCAGCAACAAGCCCAGTGTCTTAACACGACTAGCGGCGTCGGAAGCACATGGACGGTCGATACCGACCAAGGTGCGGTGCGTCCTATCGCTACGCGAGGAGCGCCTGGTTTAACGACAACCGGCTCTTTATCAAACATACACTGGGACTGGGGCAACCTTAGCTGTCCGGTAGGCACTTGGGCGCAATATCAATGGTATCGCACCGGAAGCTGGGGTGGTACGTTCGGATGGTGGGGACCAATTACAGAAACATATGCTGATTGGCCGGACAACTCACAAGGATATACGTTCAGCCTCCAGGTTCAACAGAGGTGCCAGAGTGGGTACACGAGCGGTGCTTGGAGTGCGAGTGGGTCGGGATCTTATGCACGACCAGTATATGCACCAGGTGCACCGACTGGCTTTAGTCACGACAGACAAGGCCTTGCAGGAATAGCCTTTAGCTGGAACGCGCCGGCCTGCGGTCCGGGAACGACACCCGATTGGCAGGCTGACTGGGCGAACCAAGGCGGAAGTGGAATATCCTGGGTGAATGCACCGAGTGGACGCGCGAGTTATTGGTGGTTTGGAGGCAATAGCTACGACGAATCGGCTGCAAACCCAAGCACCGCATGGTCTAATGCATTGCCAAGCTATGGCTATATGGGTGACCGCGACAACCAATATTCGGTCATTCCACCAAGGATGGAACTTGGTGCCGATAATGAATTTGATACGGATAATTACCTTAAGATGGCTGTCGAATACCGATGTAGGAATCCAACCTCTGGTGCTGTCGGCCCAGTCGGTCCAGTCAATTCATACTCATACAGGTGGCCATAGGGATAAATACAAATGATAACGCGAATTAAGGACACATTATGAAAAAACGTATAATCGCGATTCTTATCGCTGTTGCCATCGTGGTGGTGTCGGCTGGCGCTACTGTCGCCGCACTTGTCTGGTTCATGCCGAAGGAAGGCGGTAATAAATCGTCGACATCTAAAAACCTATCGCCGAAAGAACGCGCGAAGGATGCCGACGACAAAGCGAAGAAGCTTCTTGATGAAACCGCAAAGCTTGGTAGTGGTAGAGAGGCAGACAAAAAGACCCAGGAAGCGGCCGATCTGTTTGAAGAAGCCAGTAAACTGTACAAGCAAGCCGGTGACGATGCATCCAGTTACGAGGCCCAAGCTAATGCAGATTCGCTGACAAGCCGCTTAGCTGCTGAAGAAGCCTACAAAAAGCAGCAAGAAGCCGAGTGGGCCAAACAAAGAGCGGCCATGGAAGCAGCCAAGGCTGCCATGCAGGAAAGCGAGCAGTAATATAGCGACTTAACGCGTTTCCGAATCACCTCTGTTAATACAGAGGTGATTTTGGTATAATGGTAATCTGATATGTTTGTAGATACCGCGAAAGTGACAATCCAGGCAGGTAAAGGCGGCGATGGAGCCGTCAGTTTTCGTCATGAGATATATGTAGACAAGGGCGGCCCTGACGGTGGTGACGGTGGCAAGGGCGGAGACGTCGTTTTTAAAGCGACCAAAAACCTGAACACATTGCTGGACTTTCGTTACAAACCGGAGCTGAAGGCAAAACCGGGTCAAAACGGCGCCAAACAGAATAAGCGCGGGCGCAGCGGGGAATCGCTGATTGTAAAAGTGCCAATGGGAACGGTGGTCAAACGGGACGGCAAGATGATTGCCGACCTGACCGAGGATGACCAAGAGGTAATTATAGCCAAAGGTGGCGATGGTGGTTTCGGGAACGCGCACTTCAAATCCAGTACCCGTCAGGCGCCAAAGATCGCCGAGCTTGGTGAGCCCGGTGACCAGTTTGAAGCCGAGCTTGAGCTTAAACTACTGGCCGATGTCGGATTGGTCGGTTTTCCGAACGCCGGTAAATCAACCTTTTTAAGCGTAGTATCAAACGCGCGGCCAGAAATTGCCGATTACGCTTTTACAACCCTGACTCCGAACCTGGGCGTGGCTGATATTGACGACGGCAGTTTGCTAATCGCGGATATCCCCGGTCTGATTGAAGGCGCAAGCCAGGGAAAAGGGCTTGGCGACGCGTTTCTTCGGCATGTCGAGCGGACGTCGGTGCTGCTTCACCTGATTGATGCTTATTCGAACGATATCGCGAGCGACTATGCGACGATCCGTAAGGAGCTTGCTGATTACAGTCCTGAACTGGCCGACCGACCTGAAGTCGTTGCGCTGACTAAGACCGAAGGGCTGGATGACGATATTGTCGCCATGCAGCTAGATGCTGCCAAAGCGGCTGCCGGCCACGACGCCGTATACGCGATCTCGTCCGTGGCGGGCACAGGAACCAAAGATGTACTTAGGGTATTGTTGGCGGCCGTACGAGCCGAGCGACAAGCCGAAGAAGAGCAACAACAGGATGAAACGGCCGGAGTACCACGCATAACGCTGAGCGGCCAGGAACTTTCAAAAGCTTGGACGGTCAGCCGGCTCGAAGACGGTAGCTACAGGGTAGAAGGCTTCAGAATTGAAAAGTTCGCTCGCCGAACCGACTTCGCGGGGGGTTATCAGAATATCAACCGACTGCGCGATATCATGAAAAAAATGGGTATTACCCATGAACTGCGCCGCCAAGGTGCGGAAGGCGACTCGATTATTCGCATCGGTAAAAACGAGCTCACCTTGGTAGAGCAGTAAGAATTTTAATTGACAGTAATTAAAATATAGTATATAATTATGATTTAAATGTCCGACACTATAACCACCCTCAGCGGGTGGTTTTTGATATGATGAGAGGACATGGCGCAAACTTTCTTCTTTTATGACCTTGAAACCAGCGGACTAAATGCTCGCGATGATAGGATCATGCAGTTTGCCGGCCAGCGTACCGACATGGATCTGAATCCGATCGGCGAGCCTTATAACCTGTTGGTGAAGCTGAATGACGATACGCTCCCAAGCCCGGAAGCAGTCATGGTTACCGGTATTACGCCACAATCGACCCTAGCTGACGGCCTGACCGAGGCTGAGCTTGCCGATTTGTTAATCAAAGAGGTCTTTGCGCCTGAAACCATAACGGTCGGTTTTAATAATGTCAGATTCGACGATGAGTTTATCCGTCACCTATTTTGGCGAACGTTCCGCGACCCTTATGAGTGGTGCTGGAAAGATGGTTGTTCGCGGTGGGATATCTTGGATGTCATTCGGATGACCCGGGCACTCCGTCCGGAAGGTATCGAGTGGCCGGTCGACACCGAAGGAAAGGCGACAAACCGCCTGGAGCTCATAACCAAAGTCAACGGAATCGGGCACGATAACGCCCACGATGCGCTTAGCGACGTGACGGCGCTGATTGACGTGACCAAACTGCTCAAGCAAAAGCAGCCGAAATTATTCGACTATCTGTTTTCTGTCAGGGACAAGAAAGCCGTCCAGAAACTCGTTAACCTAGATAACAAACAACCATTCGTTTACACCAGCGGACGCTATGACGCGCAGTTCGATAAAACGACGGTCGCGTTTCCGCTGACCGGCGGAGCGAACGGCAACGTTGTCGTATACGATTTGCGTCACGACCCAGCCGATTTCGTTGACTTGACCGAAGCCGAACTTTCAAAGCGGATGTATGCCAGCTGGGATGAAAGAAAAGCTGAGGGGTTAGTACCGCTGCCAGCCAAGACATTGCAATACAACCGATGCCCGGCAGTCGCTCCGCTAGGAGTGCTTGAGCAAGAGGATGGTTGGAAAAAGATTGGGCTTACGCTGGATCTGGTTGAAAAACATAAGGCCGCGCTTGTTGCCCGACCTGATTTTGCAGAACGTATACGTTCGCTGGTAGAAAAAAAGCCAGAGTACCCGGCGCAAAAGGATGCCGAGGGACGATTGTATGACGGTTTCATTAATGGCCCCGACAAAGTACGAATCGAAGCCGTACGGAATGCTGACGCTAAGACACTGGCCGACTTTCACCCGAATTTTGACGACGAGCGCTTAGAAGATTTACTACTTCGCTACAAAGCGCGTAATTACCCAAACACGCTGAGCGAAGACGAAGTCCGCCGCTGGGAATCGTGGCGATCGGAGCGTCTGACCACCCGACTTCCGAATTATCTTTCGTCTTTGCAACGGCTGGTCACGACTGCCGACGACTCGAAACGGTTCCTACTGGAAGAACTTCAATTATGGGCCGAAGCTATCGTGCCGGTAAGTGACGATTTTTAAGAAACCTTAGCTTGGGTTTGTTTACGGCGTAGTGAATGAAGTAGCGGCTTTATGTTTGCGCGAAAGGCGTATGTCAGTACGAATAGGCCGGCGGCCGTGTATACAAGCAGCATATGAATTGCCGGTATTGGTTCGGCCTTAAGCGGAACGACGCCGAAAAATACGAACATGAATATCGCGTCGAACAAGTCGATGCTAAGCGCGAAAACGATGAGTGATCCAGCCAGGCTGGCTTTGATGAGCAGACTACGCATACGATTCTCCTACGCTTACGATTGATACGAAATTTGTTTGAATAGTACGCCCCGCTGTAGGCGATTGCAAGCATAGGCTGTATAGAGGTACGGTCTGGGCAGGGCAGAATGAAAAATGCTATAATTAACTGTTATGTCAGATGTCATTCGTGTTGTTGGAGCCCGGGAGCACAACCTAAAGAACATAAGCGTCGAGATACCGCGCGACAAATTAGTCGTGATTACCGGTCTGTCCGGTTCGGGTAAGTCAAGCCTGGCATTCGATACTATCTACGCCGAAGGTCAGCGCCGCTACGTCGAAAGCCTATCTAGCTATGCCCGCCAGTTCTTGGGTTTGATGGAAAAGCCCGATGTCGACCAGATTGACGGACTCAGTCCAGCGATTTCTATCGATCAAAAATCGACCAGCCGAAACCCACGAAGTACCGTCGCGACGGTAACTGAAATATATGACTATCTGCGTCTGCTGTTCGCGCGTATCGGCGTACCACACTGTCCGGTCTGTGGCAAAGAAGTTTCACGCCGCACGCCGCAGGCTATAATTGACGAAATCATGAAGTTCCCGGAAGGCACCAAGATGATGATCCTGGCGCCGATCGTAAAAGATAAAAAAGGTGAATTCGCCCATATTCCCGAGCAATATAGTCGCCTAGGGTTTGCTCGCGCCCGGGTAGATGGCGTGGTCTACGCACTCGATGAATTCCCGGCGCTCGACAAAAAATACAAGCATGAAATCGAAATCGTCGTCGACCGTATCGCCATGAGCGCGGCGCAGCTGAGCCGCATTTCGCAGTCGGTCGAGCAGGCGCTCGAAATCGCTGATGGCGTCGTCGAAATAACCGACGTCGATAACAAAGAGACCCATGTGTTCAGTCAGCGCTACGCCTGCGTCGACCACCCGAATGAAGATATTCCCGAACTCGAACCGCGACTGTTTAGCTTTAACGCGCCGCAAGGTGCTTGTCCTGTTTGTACCGGTCTTGGTTCGCGGCTCGAAGTCGATCCCGACTTGGTATTCAATCCGAAGCTGACGATCTCAGAGGGTGCGATTCGGCCGTACAACCGAGTAAATTCCGACGCCTGGTACATGAAGCGGCTCGCGAAGGTCGCCGAGGCTCATGGTTTTTCAATTACTACTCCTGTCGGGCAACTGACGCCGGAAGATCTGGACAAGGTGCTATACGGAACCGGCAATCAGAAATACCGGGTAGACCTTGGTAGAGGTCGCAGCTACGAGTCTACTTACGAAGGTGTGATTCCGAACCTTGAACGCCGCCACAAAGAAACCGACAGCGAATTCATGCGTCGCGACATAGAGCGGTTCATGCGTGAGCGCAAGTGTCATGCCTGCCAAGGCTCGCGTTTGAAGCCGGTCGTCCTGGCGGTCACGGTGCATGGCTTGAACATAATGGACATCTGTAACCTGGGCGTCGACGAAGCACTGGAGCTTTTCGGTACGCTGAAGTTGACCGAACAAGAACTGTTTATAGCGGCTCAAATAATGAAAGAAATTACCGCGCGGCTTGGCTTTATGAGCAACGTCGGCCTGACATATTTGGAGCTGTCGCGCGCCGCCAACACGTTGTCTGGTGGCGAGGCGCAGCGGATTCGGTTGGCGACCCAGATCGGGTCGGGCCTGCAGGGAGTACTGTACGTACTTGACGAACCATCAATCGGTCTGCACCAGCGCGACAATGACAAATTGATTGAAACGTTGAAGCATCTGCGCGACCTAGGCAATACCGTGTTGGTGGTCGAGCACGACGAAGACACCATTCGTCAGGCCGACTATCTACTGGACATCGGTCCACATGCCGGCGTGCACGGCGGACAGGTGATAGCGCATGGCACGCCTGAAGAAGTCGCCAAGAACAAGGATAGTATTACAGGTAAATACCTAAGCGGCCGCGAAACGATTCCGGTTCCGAAGAAACGTCGGACGATTGAATCCGAGCGCAGGCTGATCATACGTGGAGCCGCCGAGAATAATCTTAAATCGATCGACGTCGCATTCCCACTCGGAGTCATGACGGTCGTCAGCGGCGTCTCGGGCTCAGGAAAGTCGACGCTTGTGAACGACATTTTGGCCAAAGAACTGTCAGCCCGTCTGCACCGTGCCCAGACGGTTCCGGGCAAGCACGAGAATATCGAAGGCATCAACCTGCTCGACAAAGCCATCATAATCGATCAGTCGGCCATAGGGCGGACGCCGCGCTCGAACCCAGCAACTTACACAGGCGTGTTCACACCAATCCGCGAACTGTTCGCCAGTACGCCCGAAGCCAATATCCGTGGCTACAAGGCCGGTCGGTTCAGTTTTAACGTCAAGGGAGGGCGCTGCGAAAACTGTCAGGGTGACGGCGTAATTAAGATCGAGATGCACTTCTTGCCGGACGTATACGTGACCTGCGACGAATGTAATGGTAAGCGCTACAACCGCGAAGCACTTGAAATCAAGTACAAGGATAGTACGATTTCGGACGTGCTCGACATGACCGTCGAGCAAGCGGCCGAGTTCTTTAAGAACGTGCCGTCGATTGCGCGTAAGCTCGACACGCTGGTAGATGTCGGCCTTGGATACATTCGCCTTGGTCAGCCTGCTACGACGTTCTCGGGCGGTGAAGCGCAGCGTATCAAACTGGCGAGCGAACTATCGCGCCGTTCTACCGGTAAGACGCTATACATTCTGGACGAGCCGACGACAGGCTTGCATTCGGCCGACGTCAAACGACTGCTAGCAATTCTTAGCCAGCTGGTAGAAGGCGGCAATAGCATGATTATCATCGAACATAACTTGGACGTTATCAAGACGGCTGACTGGGTTATTGATATGGGCCCTGAAGGTGGTTCAGGTGGCGGACAAGTAATTGCCGAAGGTACTCCAGAGCAAGTTACGAAACAAGCCAAAAGCTATACTGGTCAATATTTGAAACCGATGATCTAAGGGCGGAAGCGTCGAATGTGTTTCCAGGCTTCTTTGCGCCGCTTCGGGCTAGAAAGCGTATGGATTACGGCAGGAGCCAATGATAAGGCGATAATGAGCAGCACGACTGCTTCGATGTTGAGTCCGGCCTTAATGAGTGTGTCGCCAACGAAGTATCCTAGGTAGGTAAGAACCCCAACCCAAAGTGCCGCACCGATAACGTTGAACGTCAGGAACCGCCGATAGTCCATTCCGGCAATTCCAGCCGCAACTGGTGCGAATGCCCGAACTATCGGGACAAACATGGCTAAAATTATAGTCTTTGAGCCATATCGTTCGTAAAACCGCTCAGCTTCGTGAAGGTAGCGCAGTTTGAATACCTTGCTGCCAGGCTTGAACAGCCCGCGGCCGAATTTTTTGCCAATCAGGTAGCCTGCAGTGTTGCCGCACACCGCAGCAAGGAAAAGAAGCAGCACGAAAAGATGAATGTTAATAGTTAGAAGGCCCTGGTGTACCAGGAACCCAGATGTGAACAGTAGACTGTCGCCTGGCATGAAAAAGCCTACCATAAGTCCGGATTCAGAGAATATGACAATTAAGACGGCAATCCAACCAAAGCCCGTGATAAAGTGCAGCAGCTGTTCCATTGCATCCATTGTAGCATGAGGGGTTCCAAAGATTGGTCTCATCTGATACAATGAAATATATTATCAACTCCGTAAAGGTATTCCAGGAAAGGAAGAGAGATGGGAGAAAAACTATCATTAAAATTGGACGAACGTACCGTCCACGGTAAAAAAGTCGCAAAACTTCGTAAAGAAGGACTTGTTCCGGCTGTCGTTTATGGCCCGGGTATCGACCCAATCAGCGTTCAGGTCGAAGACGGCGTGTTCACAAAGCTTTACCGACAGGCAGGTACATACACCCCTGTTCACCTGACAATCGGTTCTAAAAAGAACATCGCCATGATCAAAGACGTCGACCGCGACCCGGTTCGTGGCAGCGTTCGTCACGTATCGTTCCACGCCGTCAAAGCTAACGAACCTGTAATCGCTGAAGTTCCGATTCACTTGGTCGGCGAAGGCGAATCGGAAGCCGAAAAGGCCGGACTGATCGTTCTTCAGGCACTCGACAAGATCGAAGTAAAGGCATTGCCGATGGATCTTCCTGAGGCTGTCGAAATCTCAACCATCGGTCTTAAAGAAGCCGGCGAAAAGGTAACTCTCGGTGATGCTAAGTTGCCGGAAGGTGTTGAGTTCGTCGAACACGACAGCGGTCACGGCGACGAGACCGAAGAAGAGAAGCAACATATCACCGACCTGATGGTCGCCAGTGTTTGGGAACCGGCTGCCCTGCAAGCTGCCAACGAAGCCGCTGCCGGTGACGGCGAAGACGTGTCTGATGTCGAATCTGAAAACGGTGAAGACACCGACCAGGTTTCTCAGGCCGAAGAAACCAAGCCAGGCGGCAAGATGCAAGACGAGCCTAAGCAGGCTAACGTCGACGCAAACAAGTAAGACAAGGTTACGTGATTAAAGTGGCCCTGTTTCGGGGCCACTTTAAAATTAGGAGGATATATGACGATTCAAGAATTACAAGAATGGGTTAGAGACGACTGGAACACCAACAGCAAGATCCGGCCGACACTAGAAGCGCAGCTATTGTTCGCGATCGAAGAGTTTGGCGAAGTCGCCGAAGCGATCAGAAAACGCACTATGAAGGACGATTACAAAGTCGATGACGACAAACTAGGTTCGGAATTCGGCGATTTGTTAATCACCATCGTTACATTAGCGAATACGTTCGACGTTGACCTGACCCAGGAAATAAAGGGTTTTCAAGCCAAGCTTGCTGCCCGCCGAAGCTAGTCTTCGATAAACCCGCCGCTTTGGTGCTTCCATAGCGTGGCGTAGGTGCCATTCTTTTTCAGCAGCTCGGCGTGCGTGCCGTCTTCGACGATCTTTCCGTCTTGCAGAACGACTATGCGGTCCAGCTTAGCGATGGTAGACAAGCGGTGAGCGATAACTATGCTGGTGCGGCCTTTCATGAGCTGGTCTAGGCTGGCTTGGATCATCTTTTCGCTTTCGCTGTCTAGCGCGGACGTGGCTTCGTCGAGTACTAATATCGGCGCGTCTTTTAATATGGCTCTGGCAATCGCGATCCGTTGGCGCTGGCCGCCCGACAATTTGACGCCGCGCTCGCCGACTAACGTTTCCAGGCCGCCAGGTAAAGCGTCTATGAATTCCAAAGCGTGGGCAAGTTTGGCGGCCTTCGCTACATCCGGCTTCGCCGCACCGGCTTTGCCATAAGCTATGTTGTCGTAGAGACTGCGGTGGAACAGTACTGGCTCCTGTGGAACGTAAGCAATCATTTCGTGCAGACTTTGTTGGGTAACTGATTTGATATCCTGGCCATCGATCCTAACCGAACCGCTGTCCGTATCCTTAAAGCGCATCAGCAAACTCACTAGCGTACTTTTACCGGCGCCGGAATGACCAACTAAGCCAACGCGTTGTCCTGCTGGAATTTCAAGGTTGAAGCTATCAAATAGACCGTCTGTTTCTTCGGATTGATGCGAGAACGACACGTCACTAAACCGTATATCCCCATGCGGAATATTTAATGTTTTGGCGTTCTGGTCATCGACTACGCCAGGTACGGCGTCTTTGTATTCAATAAAAAGAGCAGCATCAGTCAATGCGTCTTCGAGCCGTCGGTAGATTCCATTGAACTCCCACATAAAGCGTGAAATATTCATGAAGTAATTGAACGCGATAAACAAGCTTGCCTTAGTTGTACTATCTATACCGCTGGCCATGATAACGATAAGCGCTAATACGTTCGCGGCAACGTAAAAAGGCGAAATGAGGGCATCTATGCGTGTGTTGTGGTAGTGCCATGAATCAATCGCTGCCTGGGTGAAATCATTCGCGTAAGATTTGTGACGGCTGAGTTCGCGTGTTTCGGCCCCATGTGCTTTTACTGCGGCGATGTTGCCGATAACGTCTGACACATGCCCCGAAAGCTTAGCATGAAGCTCTTCGCGTCTCTTTACGAGTCGGCTGCGCCGAATGATAAACGGTCGTGCCAACAGAATCACCCCGACGATAATCGCTAGCAGCATGATCGCAAGTACCGGGGAGATTATGGCTAGAACGATAAAACCGAAAATAGCCGGACCTACCTGGGCAACCAAGCCGAATGTTATGGTGTCAAAATATGACTCAAACCGCCTACCGTATGCCAAGACGTTTTTCGTGATGCTTCCGGCGAAACGATCATTAAAGAATTTAAGGTCTTTTTTGAGCAGAGTCTCAAGCGTCTCGGAGTAGAGACGGTACATGACTTTGCCTTCAAACCGTGCCATGAAAAAGAATGATACACGCCACAGTACCTCGCCCATTAGCCACGACAGGCCGAACCAGAGCGCGTAGTGCCATCCGTTACTTAATGTTATTGGATCGGCTGATGCTAAGATAGCCGCAATTATAAGCGGCGGAATGTAAAATATTAGAATCGTTCCAATGACGACACATACGATAATTGGAAGAGACATATGCCATTCGCGCATGATTTCTCTGTTGTACGTCTGCATGATGCGACGTACAAGACCGCGACGTGACTCAGACTTGCTCATATAGAACGGATCCTATCTTTTATGGTTTGTAACGTTTTTTCTTAAGAGGTTCTAGCAGACGAACGTTAGAATAATTAGCGGAATCATTTGATGATTCGTAGTTAACCCAGTATACGGTATAATTAACAGAGATGCAAAAAATTCTGCTGTATTACAAATTCGCTCCAATTTCCGACCCACGGGCAGTCATGCTATGGCAAAAGACACTTGCCGATAGCCTGAATCTACGCGGGCGAATCCTGGTCAGTGCCCAAGGCTTGAACGGTACGGTGGGTGGTGACATTGATGATTTGAAGGCCTACGTCAAGGCGACCAAGCAATATCCGCAGTTCAAAGATGTCGTGTTCAAATGGAGCGACGGTAGCCGCGAGGACTTTCCGCGCATGAGCGTGAAGGTACGGCGGGAGCTGGTCGGATTTCAAAACAGCGAAGACGAATTCGACGTCGATGAAAGCGGTGTGGTTGGTGGTGGCAAGCACCTGAAGCCAGACGAGGTTCACAAATTGGTCGAGGAATACGGCGAAGATGTCGTGTTCTTTGACGGCCGTAACGCGCATGAGGCGAAGATTGGAAAATTCAAAGACGCAGTCGTTCCGAATACCAATACTTCGCGCGACTTCATCGCCGAACTCGAAAGCGACAAGTACGATGACATCAAAGACAAGAAAATCGTGACATATTGTACGGGTGGTATCCGCTGCGAAGTTATTAGCGCCATGATGAAGAAACGTGGATTCAAGGACGTATACCAGATCGACGGCGGAATAGTGAAGTACGGCGAAAAGTTCGGTGACGACGGACTATGGGAAGGTCACCTGCGGGTATTCGACAATCGCATGACCGTGGCGTTCAGTGACGATGCCAAGACTATCGGCGAGTGTACGCACTGCGGGGGTAAGACCAGTAATTTCGAAAATTGTGCCTTTGAAAATTGCAATGACCTTGTTCTTATTTGTGAAAACTGCAAAAGGGCTCCCGATTTGCTATACCATACCGATGCTTGTCGGGAAAAATCTGCCGCCGTCGTATAGCCCAGCCGATAATCTATCGAAGTATAATAGAAGTACAAGAAGGGAGGCGGTAACATCAGCTTTACATACAACACCTCGACGACATCATTCTTATTAAGTACGCGCGAATACGCAGTACCGGTAAAACAAGGAGGTTCACATGTTTAAGAACGCGAACGCATTCAGTGGATTCTCGGTTGACGACCTGGAAGAGGCGAAGACATTCTATGCCGACATGCTAGGATGCAATGTGAATGACGAAGGTATGGGCTTGGAGCTGCAATTCCCGAACGGACACAGCGTATTCATATATGAAAAGGAAGACCACGAACCGGCCGGCTACACCGTGTTGAACTTCCCGGTCGATGATATAAACGCGGCCATCGACTCGCTCGTCGAGGCCGGGGTTTCCATGGAGCATTACGATAGTCTGCCGGCTGATCAAGATGGCAGGGAAGTACTGCGCGGTAAGACCTCCGGCATGGGACCTGATATCGCCTGGTTCAAGGACCCGGCGGGTAATATACTGGCGGTTCTTGAGAACTAAGTTCATTGACACAGAATAAAGGGCAGTGATAACATTTAACTATATGGTTGAATATACATCTCGCATAGACACAATCTTTTCGGCATTGGCCGACCCTATAAGGCGCGACATACTGGAGCGTACCGTTGACGGTGAGCTTACGGTGAACGAAATCGCGCTCGAATACGATATCAGCCTGGCAGCCATTTCAAAGCACCTAAAAGTCCTACAAAAAGCCGGTCTGATTAATAAACGAAAAGACGGCCGGTTTAATTACGTCAGTATGCGCACCGAAGGAATGCGCGAAGCAGCTCAATACCTGAAGCAATACGAACAATTTTGGAATGATCGGCTAAGCGCGCCGGTCGAGGAGGTTATGTAAGTGTCTTTTCAGGCGTATCTTGACAATATTGAGGCCAAGACCGGCAAAGCGCCGGAGGAATTTATACTACTCGCCAAAGACAAGGGGTATGACAAACCGGACGTAAAAGCCGGTGAAATAGTCGCCTGGCTGAAAGACGAGTACGGACTCGGCCATGGACATGCCATGGCTCTGGTGCACGTCATTAAACACGGCGCGCAAATCAGCGACAAGCATGTCGGGTCGGCGGGCTCGCATAGGGACGAGTCGGATACGCTTCGGCTCGATGGCATGGACAAGCGATGAAGGCATATTCGAACATCGATGAATATATTGCTGACTTTACGCCGGAAATGCGCGATAAACTCATCGCTATTCGAAGAACAATACGCGAAGCAGCTCCGGAATCAGAAGAAGCCATCAGTTACGGTATGCCTACATTCCGCTTGAATGGCAAGAACATGGTACATTTTGCCGGCTTCGAGCACCATATAGGTTTTTACGCCACGCCGGATGGGCATGCCGAATTCGAACCCGAACTTTCAAAGTACAAACGCGGCAAAGGCTCGGTCCAATTTCCGCTAGACCAGCCAGCACCACTCGATCTTATACGACGAATCACTACCTTTAGGGCACAACAACTAAGTAAAGGAGAATGATATGGCAAACTTACAAAAGATAACTCCGTGTCTCTGGTTCGACCGCGACGCCGAGGAAGCAGCCAACTTTTACTGCTCGGTGTTTGAGAATAGCAAGATTCTGGCAGTCACCCACTACCCGACCGACGGGCTGGCTGATTTTCAGAAAGACAGGGCGGGCGAAGTCCTGACTGTCCAGTTCGAACTGAACGGCCAAAAGTTCATGGCGCTCAATGGCGGATCGGACTTTAAGTTCAGCGAAGCTATTTCAATGATGATTGATTGCGCCGACCAAGCAGAGATCGATTTCTATTGGGATAAGCTTTCGGCGGTGCCAGAAGCGGAAATATGTGGTTGGTGTAAGGATAAGTACGGACTTAGCTGGCAAATCACGCCCGAGCAACTTATGCCCGAGCTAAACCCCAGCCAATTCGCCGCCATGATGCAGATGAAGAAGATCGACATCGCCGCGCTTGAAGCCGCTGCATAAACAGTGTCGGATACGAAGCGACGGCGGTATACTGTAAAGAGTGAATGCCGCGCTTGAAACCAAATTAAAGACCCTGCCACGTAGCCCAGGTGTCTATTTTCATAAGTCAAAATCGGGCGAAATAATTTATGTCGGCAAAGCGGCCGTGCTTAAAAACCGGGTTCGCCAGTACTTTCAAAGTTCGAGAGGTTTCGACCTGAAGACCATGGCGCTCGTGGGCGAGATATACGACACGGATTGGGTCGAGACCGAAAGTGAAATCGACGCATTGTTTTTGGAAAGCGAAATGGTCAAGCGCTATATGCCGCGCTATAACATTTTGCTGCGTGATGACAAAAGTCAGACATATGTGCGGATCGACATGAAAAGCGAATGGCCGCACGTCAGCTTCACGCGTAATCCGGCCGATGACGGCGCCGAGTATTTCGGACCATTCTATAACGGACTTCCGGTCAAAAAAGCGCTGAGGCTACTCCGCCAGGTGTACCCCTATTACACCAAACCACCCGCTAAGCAGACGTCGCGACTTGAAGAAGACCTGGGGCTTAGCCCAAAGCAGTCGGAAGGCAGCGAGGCTTATAAGCAGAATCTCCGCAAGCTTATAAGTTATATCAAGGGCAACCGCGTCGCTCTGACCCGCGAGCTCGAAACTTCCATGCGGCAAGCGGCAGCAGAGCAGGATTTTGAAGCGGCCGCGCAACTACGGAACCGGTTGAACCACATGCTGGAACTTAAACGCCGGGTTATGTTCGGTGACCGTGAATTCCTTGATATATCTAAGGACAAGGCATTAAGCGACCTGGTAGCCCTATTAGGCTTGAAAGGTATACCGAAGCGGATCGAAGGCTATGACATTTCGCACATGGGCGGCGCCAACGTGGTTGCCAGCATGGTCGTGTTTACGAATGGCGTTAGTAATCGCGCCGAATATCGTAAGTTCAAGACAAAGTTGGAACATAACAATGATACATATAATATGCACGAAACGCTGCATCGTAGGTTTTCGGAAAAGAACATCAAGGCTTGGGGGATGCCAGACCTGATCCTTATTGATGGCGGCAAGGGCCAGCTTGATGCCGCGCTGAAAGCACTCGAGGAGCGTGGCATCGCAGTGCCGACCGTCAGCATTGCCAAGCGTGAAGAAGAAATAATATTTCATCGGACTCGTTCACACATACCTGAAGCGGCGTTGGCAACACTGCGCGAAATGACGGTTCCCGGAGTCGGTGTATTCGATGAAGGTGCTTACGTCGTAGTTAACCTGCATTTAGGTCAACGCAATGCCGGCGCACATTCACGTAACCTGGGCGGAGGCCCGTCGGTCAGTCCATACACCGACATCACTAAACTCTTCCAGCGCATCCGCGATGAATCACACAGGTTCGCCGTCAGCTACCATAGCGTGCTGAAACAGAAAAAGCAGACGGCGAGTGTACTTGAAGACATTCCCGGAATTGGTCCGGAAACAAGAAAAAAACTAATTCGAACATTCGGTAGCATCCGCGGCATCGCGGCGAAAGAGACTGCTGAAATCGCCAAGGCGGTAGGCAAGGCAAAGGCAGAGCAGATAAAAAGATATTTACAACAACCATAAGCCGTATGGTAAAATTTAAGCGATATCGCTTAACCAAAAGGTGCTAATAGCCACGTGAATATAAAGCATTCAAAACTCTCAAATGGCTTCACAATTGTGGAGATGATGGTAGTCGTTGCTGCAATTGCCATACTAGCATCGCTTAGTGTCGCCGGTTTTTATAGCTGGCGCCAAGGGTTGACGCAGCGCCAGGTGCAATCTGACCTCCAGCAAGCGGCAGCCGCAATGGAAGACGCGAAGAACTTCGGTTCGGGTTATCCTACGTCAATTCCCTCAACGTTCAAAGGTAGTAACGAAGTATCGGTCACGTTCTATAGTAGTAACGGCACATCGTACTGTATTGATGGGGTCTCAACGAAATTCCCGTCTGTTCACTATTTCATAGATTCTACCCAAGGCAAGGATCCGATTTTAGGGACATGCGCTGGTGGTGAAGAAGTTCCTGGTGGTGCTAATGCCCAGGCCTGGACAGCCCGTGCGGCCGCAGAAGCTAACGCATGGCAATCGATTGCCTACGGCAACGGCCTGTTCGTGGCGGTTTCTAACAGTGGCACTAACCGTGTCATGACCAGCTCTGACGGAGCGACTTGGACAGGCCGTACCTTATCGGGCGGTCTCGCGACCAACGCATGGCAGTCGGTCGCTTATGGTAACGGCCTGTTCGTCGCAGTCGCTCAGTCTGGAACTAACCGTGTCATGACAAGCCCGGACGGTATTAACTGGACGGCGCGCAACGCACCTGAAGCTAATACGTGGTGGAACGTATTATACGCAGGCGGGCAGTTCGTGTCGGTCGCAAGGAGCGGCGTATATCGCGTCATGACCAGCCCGGACGGCATCACCTGGACAGCCCGTACGGCAGCAGAAGCAAACGAATGGTATTCGGTCACTTACGGCAATGGTACGTATGTCGCGATTTCTAAAGATGGTACCAACCGCATCATGACCAGTCCAGACGGCATTACCTGGACGGCCCGCAGTGTTTCGGCAAATACGTGGCGTTCAGTCGCCTATGGCAATGGATTGTTCATAGCCGTAGGCATTAACAGCGTCATGACCAGCCCGGACGGCATCACCTGGACAGCCCGTAGCGCACCGTCGGGTCAATGGTACTGCGTTACCTATGGCAACGGTATCTTGGTCGCTACAGACAGCACTTTTGGCAATGTCATGACCAGCCCAGACGGTGTTTCGTGGACTAGTCAGACTCCGGCTGAAGCCAATGGGTGGACTTCGGTTAAGTACGGCGCGGGTCGGTTCGTAGCGGTTGCCGTATCGGGCACAAACCGCGTTATGACGTCGCCGTGACGGTAAACCTGCCATGTCCTACGGACAATACGGTCTAGTGCACATCGCGGTTTTATAAGATAATGGCTTCATGAATCCGGCTTTCTTCAAGGGCAATCGTAACAGCCTGAACGATATTTTAGACGGTGGTGTCGTGGTGCTTTCTGCGTACGGACGTCAACAACGCTCGAATGACAGTGCCTACGCTTTCGCGCAGGAATCAAATTTTTGGTATTTATGCGGCATCGAAGAACCGGACTGGGTACTGGTCATGGACGGCGCTCAGTCGCATTCTTGGCTGATTATGCCGGATGTCGACGAGGTTCACCGTACGTTCGATGGCAGCTTATCCCCGAGTGACGCAAAACGCATCAGCGGTGTTGACCAAGTGGTTTCGGCTGACGAAGGAATGACACTACTGCGTACATTGGCCAAGCGTCACGGATTGGTTTGGACCATAGACCAACCTCCCCACGCCGAATATTTTAACTTTTCGCTTAACCCGTCGATAATGAAGCACCGACAAATGCTTGAGCGCACCTTCCAACAGGTGCAGGATTGTCGCAAGGAGCTAGCCAAGTTGCGCGCCGTTAAACAGCCTAGCGAAGTCAAGATGATTCAAAAAGCCGTTGACGTGACCATAAATGCGTTCGAAGAAGTGCACAAAAATCTGCCATCTTACCGGAACGAATTCGAGATTGAAGCGACTATGGGATACACGATGCGGATGAAAGGCGCCGATGGCCATGCGTACGACCCAATCGTCGCCGGCGGGGTCAATGCCTGCACTTTGCACTACGGCCATAACCGAAGCCCGGTTCATACGCGCGAACTGGTATTGATGGACGTCGGAGCTCAATTCGGCGGTTACGCAGCCGATATTACCAGGACATACGCGAAGGGTAGTCCTACGAAAAGGCAGAGTGAAATACACAAGGCTGTCAAAACTGCCCATCATCGGATAATCGACCTGATATCGCCTATGAAATCTGTCGAGGAATATCAAAAAGACGTCGACTCAATCATGAGCGAATCGCTACGAAGTATCGGTCTGACGCATGACGAAGCAGGCGTTCGCCGATACATGCCCCACGCCGTCAGCCACGGATTGGGTATTGATGTTCACGATAGCCTTGGCGCACCAAAGCATTTCATTGAAGGAATGGTACTTACCGTCGAGCCAGGAATCTATGTCCCCGAAGAAAAAATCGGCGTTCGAATCGAGGATGACATATTGGTAACAGCGGCTGGGCGGAAGAACCTTAGCGGCCGCTTGTCGACAGGACTATAGCCCGCGATGTATACTGATACTAATTTTATGAAACGCCAATTCATCGTGTTCTTATTACGCTGGCTGTTGAATTCGTTCGGCCTTTGGCTAGCCGTGCGTCTGTTCGGAACCGGATATGCTCCGGAATCGATCGACGCCGGCGCGGGAGTCTTCTTGCTTGCGGGTCTTATATTTTCGATCATTAACAGTATTTTACGACCGATAGTGATAGTACTGTCGCTGCCGGCAATTCTCGTGACCCTTGGACTATTCACCTTCATAGTCAACGGTTTGATGGTATACATTTCGCTAGCCCTTACACCTGGTTTGCAGATGAAATTCTGGCACTCGGTTCTCGCCGGCCTCCTGCTTAGTTTGATAAACTATATTGTAAGTAGCGCAGTAGAATTACGTTACGAAGCAATCCGTAAGGAGTCATAAATGGATATCGGTTCACTATTACAATTCGTTACTCTCGGTTCGGGCGTATTAATGATCGTCTGTGTACTTTTGCAACAGCGCGGTGCCAGCCTTGGTGCAGGTTTCGGAAGTTCAGGTGAGCTTTATACCACCCGCCGAGGCCTAGACAAAAGCCTTTTTGACGCGACTATTGTCCTTGCCGTGGTGTTCGTCCTTTCAATCATGGCCGGGCTATTGCTTCCCGGCGTGAACGGATAGGACCCTAAAAGAGGTGGCAGACGAAAAGGGCAGCTGGAAACGTTTTAAGCGGATTTCGTTTGATTCAAAGACTTTTTCCAAACGAGCCCTAAAGGCCGAAAGTTCGACCACCCGCCACGCCCACAAATTCGTTCTGAACAAGCTCGACAGCCTTCGGAACGTAAAACGCCACGTCGTTGCCTGGCTGACCATCATCGGTCTGCTTATAACCGGTGTTGCCTTGCAGATGTTTTGGTACCAACAAGCGTACCGCACCGTCGCCTGGAAGGACGGTGGGACATACGCCGAAGCGGTTCAAGGTCCGATTAATACCTTGAACCCGCTCTATGCCACGACGCCGGCCGAACAATCGGCTAGCAAGCTACTGTTCTCATCACTTTATACATACGATGACACCGGTAGTCTAAGTGACGACCTGGCAACGTCGATGACAATCGGTCAAAACGGCCGCGAATATGTCGTAGGAATACGTAACGACGTTCACTGGAGTGACGACGTAAAGCTGACCGCGCAAGATGTCGTGTACACGGTCGGTTTAATGAAGTCGGCCGAAGTCCGGTCGGTCATGTATGGTAACTGGGTCGATGTCACGGCCGAAGCCATAAACGACCATACGGTTAAGTTTACACTTCCTGCGCAATATGCTTCGTTCCCGCACGCACTGACGTTCGCCGTGCTGCCGCGTCACATACTTGAGAATGTTTCGCCGGGTTCGATCCGCCAAAGCGCATTCAGTGTGTCGCCGGTGGGAAGCGGACCGTTCAAACTCCGGCTTTTACAGTCATCCACCAATGGTTCACATAAAATCGCAAATCTTTCCGCATCACCCAAATACTACAAGGGCGCACCAAAGCTGGCCCGATTCGAGCTGCACGGCTACAAGGACCAAGAGGATATGATGAGAGCGCTGCAGACGAGCGAGGTCAATGCCGCAGCCGGAACCGACGCGCAAAAGTCGGACCTACCATCGTCGTTCAAAATCAAGCAGTATCCTGTCAACAGTGGCGTCTATGCGTTGTTCAACTCAGACAGCCCCGTTTTGAAAGAGCTGAAAGTTCGACAAGCGCTACAGGCGGGTACTAATACAAAGAGTCTACGACAAGCAATAGGGTACGAAGTGCCCGACCTGTACTTGCCATTCGTGACCGGTCAGCTTAGCGGCCAAGGAATCCCGGCGCCCGTACCGCTCGATATCGCCAAGGCAAAGAGTCTACTTGACCAGGCGGGGTGGAAGCAGCCCGTTGGCCAAAGCACCCGACAGAACTCATCGGGGCAACCATTGCAACTGAACATCGTTACCGTCAAGGATCCGACATACGAAAAAGTGCTTGAGCGCCTGGCCGGGCAATGGCGGGAACTTGGCATAAAAGTCACGACTGACATCAAGGATCCGAGTGATCCGACGCAAGATTTCGTACAGACCATTTTGCAGCCTCGCAACTACGACGTACTGCTATATAAATTGGTCATCGGTGTCGACCCGGACGTTTACGCCTACTGGCATTCTTCGCAGGCAAGCAGGCTAGGTTATAACTTCGCCAATTACCGTAACAGCACGAGTGACGATGCATTGGCAAGTGCTCGCGCCCGAACGGAACCGGCACTGAGGAACGAAAAGTACAAAGCGTTTGCCGTTCAGTGGCTTAAGGATGTTCCAGCGATTGGGCTATACCAGTCGGTCATGCAGTACGTGTACCGACCAAGCGTGCAGCCGGAAATCAAAGTCGGAGGCGTGCCGTCCGAAATCGACCGCTACGGCGATGTCCGCTATTGGTCAGCCGAACGTGTACCGGTTTACAAAACACCCTAATACCCCTATAATTTGAGGGAATGCGGCGGTGGTGGCTTCGTGGAACGAGAGTCAATCGTAGACGCGTCGACGCGCTTAGTCCGAAAAAGACAATAATCTAAATGTACCTTACAATTTATATATGCGGCGGTGGCGGAATTGGTAGACGCGTCAGCTTGAGGGGCTGGTGAGCTTCGGCTCGTGGAGGTTCAAGTCCTCTTCGCCGCACCAAAGTTAAAACCCGGGTTTCTCCGGGTTTTAACTTTGGTATAGAAAGTGATTTTGAACCTCCACGGCAATTTGCTTTAGCAAATTGGGAGTGGTGGTCGTGAAGTGAGGGTAGCGAAAGAAAGCGCGTAGCATTTTCTTTCGCAAGCGAACGGAGGAGCCAGCTTGCTGGCGATAGTCCTATTCATATCCCCAATCCTCACCTACGAAAATCGCTAGAAGAAAGACCGGACTTATCCGTATAGATGAATGTTCGAGAAACAGAAATTCCATACTTTTCTTCAAGACGTTTAAACATAGTTTCGATATCTTCGGCTCGATCATCATTCCGCATGCCTATCGCGACATGCCAGTCGGAGAGAAGTGTCTCGACATGTGGCCAATTGTTGATATTGCTAGCGACGTCGGAACCGAGCAGGAGGGTAAACGTGGCTGGACCTAGACGTGCTTCAATCTCAGGCAATGTCTTCGATACCGTAAAGCTAGCAGACTCAAGTTCAATGACATCTAGCACAGATGATTCATTAATGGCAGCACGTATGTTATCAGTGCGAACTTGTAATTTGCTGACCTTCGACTTGTTGCGTGGCGACTTTTCTGGGGCGAAGTACACCACATCAAGGCTACATTCTCGTTGAGCGGCCTCTGCGAACGCCAAATGACCATCATGGACAAGGTCGAACGTTCCAGGATAAATGCCGATTGTTTTCACCGGTTCATTGTAACACCGGCTACTTCTCAAGGTTTGCTATAATCTATCAAGGAATGGCGCGTTGGCGGAGCAGTTACGCAGCGGTCTGCAAAACCGCGTAGACGGGTGCAACTCCCGTACGTGCCTCCACGCATTTATAAGAGGGGCTCGCCCCTCTATTTGTTTCCGTAGTTAATACGAAAACAAATTATTCCCCCTGAAGCTCGCTTCACGCTCGTTACTCTTACGTGGTAGACTTTACTTACAAGGGTGGTGGCTGCGTGAAACGTAAATCAAGAGTAGACACGAGTTCGTGTCAAAAAGCATACTGCTCGAACATTTCGGCTATGAGTCGCAACATACTATGCGCGGGTGGTGGAATTGGTAGACACGAGGGACTTAAAATCCCTTGACCAAAAGTCGTGCGGGTTCAAGTCCCGCCCCGCGCACCAAAAATTAGACCCCCACAAGGGTCTTTTTATATGTTTGTCATATCTGTTTTTAGTCACCGTTTGGTGGTATACTTGAAGTGCATATTACTACGGTTAAATGGGGGTCACAAATGAGCATCTTTTTATGGATTTTGATCGGCGTCGTAGTTCTTCTCGCCATCTTCGTGTGGGCGACGTACAACGGCCTGGTACAGTTGAATGTCCGCGTTCAAGAAGCGTGGAGCGATATTACCGTCCAGCTGAAGCGAAGGGCGGATCTGATTCCTAATCTGGTCGAATCGGTCAAAGGTTACGCCGCACACGAAAAGAAAGTCTTTCAAGACGTCACTGAAGCACGTTCGAACGTGCTAGCTGCCACTGCGAAAGGTCCGGCAGAGGCTGCCAAGGCTGAAAACCAATTCGAACAGGCGCTAAAAAGCTTGTTCGCAGTGTCCGAGGCCTACCCACAGCTTCGCGCCAGCGAAAACTTCCAGCAGTTGCAAAGCGAGCTGGTCGATACCGAAGACAAGATTCAGGCGGCACGCCGATTCTATAACGGAGGCGTACGCGACCTAAACACTCGTATACAGCAATTCCCGGCCAACGTCGTCGCTGGAATGTTCAACTTCAAGAGCCGTGAGTTCTTTGAAGTCGAAGACATGGCAAGCGTTGAAAAGCCGGTCGACGTAAAATTCTAGGAAAGCGGGACTACTTTGTATAAGGCAATCGCAGCTAATAAGCGCAACACCGTGCTTATCATGGTGTTGTTCATTCTGATCATTACCGGCATCGGCTACCTGTTTTCAAGAGTTTACGGAAGTACCGGTATATTTTGGGGAACCATGATCGGTGCTGCCGTATACGCGTTCATCCAATATTTCCTTGCCGCTAAACTAGCACTTGGAGTGAATGGCGCCAAAGAAATAAAAAAGTCCGATGATCCGCGCTTTTACCGAATCGTCGAAAACCTTGCGATTACCGAGGGTATGCCAATGCCAAAGGTCTATATCATTAATGACCCGGCTCCTAATGCCTTCGCGACCGGCAGGGACCCAAAGCATGCGCACGTCGCCGCGACGTCTGGCATATTATCACTCATGAGCGACCGTGAACTCGAAGCCGTGATGGCGCACGAGATGGGACATGTAAAAAACTATGACATACGAGTCATGATGATCGTGTTCGGTTTGGTAAGTGCGATTGGTTTGATAGCCGATTTGTTCCTTAGAATGATGTGGTTCGGTGGTGATGATGACAACCCGCCAAGTCCTATATTCATGGTGCTCGGAATCGTTGCTGCGCTCATAGCGCCGCTTGTGGCAGTGCTAGTACAGGCGGCTATCTCGCGTCAGCGTGAATACCTGGCCGATGCCAGTAGCGCGCTGACGACGCGTGACCCGGAGGCATTAGCATCGGCGCTCGAAAAGCTGGGCGATGCAGGTACGGCCTTGAAGCGTCAGAATAGTAGCACGGCACACTTGTTTTTTGCCAGCCCACTTAAGGGTGCCAGTATTGCCAAACTGTTCAGCACGCACCCGCCAATTGCCGACCGCGTGGCGCGCCTACGCTCAATAGGACATTCATTCTAAATCAGTAACATACCCGCATGGCCAATAAATTATCGAAATCACGTACCGTTAAGACATCACGAAATAAGAGCCAGCTGCCGGTCTCTTTGCGCTCTAGATCGACATGGCTTCGACGGCGCATCGGTACGATGCTTGGGGACTACCGGTCGCGTCGGCCACATAGGAGCTTCCGTCTTACCAGACGCCGTGACTACGCCCGGTCGTTGGAACTTCCCGGGTACTGGGCGTTTACTGCCTTCGTCTGGAAGACATTCGCGGCACATAAACGTTTGTTCATAGGATTGGTTATATTTTATGCGCTACTTGAAGCGGTTTTTGTTGGCCTGGCATCGCAAGACCTATATTCGCAGCTGTCTAACTTGCTTGATAATACGAACGACGGCTCGTTCACCGGATTTTGGGGTTCTATCGGACAAGCCAGTCTTTTGCTTATTTCCGGTATGTCGGGTGGCCTGACACCAGAACTCACGGAAGCGCAGCAAATCTATTCCGTAATCATATTTCTGTTGACTTGGCTGACGACCGTATGGTTACTCCGCTCACTATTAAGCGGCAATAAGCCGCGAATTCGCGATGGCTTATACAACGCCGGAGCGCCTATCGTACCCACTGGAATAATCATGATGGTATTGGTACTTCAGCTGCTACCCGTAACTATAGGTGTGATCGCCATGAATGCTGCCATATCGACGCACCTATTCGATACCGGAATCTTAGCTATGCTTGTATCATTCGGTGTCGGGCTGCTCGCTGTCGTATCGCTTTACCTAATTACCAGTACTGTAATCGCTCTTGTCGTCGTAACATTGCCGGGCATGTATCCGCTGCAGGCACTGCGCGCCGCTGGTGATTTGGTAATAGGCCGTAGAATCCGGCTACTTCTCAGGATCGGCTGGGCATTCCTTGGTGCTGTGTTGTCGTGGGGTGCCGTTGTGTTGCTCGCCATACTGATCGACCGCGGTCTTAAGCACATGTTGCCAGTACTAGATTGGTTCCCACTAGTTCCCCTGACTATCGCGTTTATGAGCGCGGTTATCGTCGTGTGGATATCCGGATACGTTTACCTGCTTTACAGGAAGGTAGTCGAAGATGACGCAGCTCCAGCCTAAAGAACGTATTCGCCAGCTCCGTGAGCTAATCAATGACTATCGCTATCACTATCATGTGCTGAACGAATCGACCATGAGTGAAGCGGCTGCGGATAGCCTGAAACATGAGCTTGCTCAGCTTGAAGAAGCCCACCCAGAGCTAGTCACGCCCGACAGCCCAACGCAACGCGTGGCAGGTGTCGCGTTAGATAAGTTCAAGAAGGTCGAACATAAAGTGCCAATGATCAGCCTGAGCGACGTATTCGATCGCGCCGAGATCGAAGCTTGGGTAAAGCGCATGGACAAGATTCTTCCTGGGTCAAAGCATGCCTTTTTTTGTGACATAAAAATGGATGGACTGGCCTGCGCTCTTGTTTACCAGGATGGAATATTGGTTCAAGCCGTCACCCGCGGTGACAGCCGGGTGGGCGAAGACGTAACCATGAATGTTCGCACGATTGAGAATGTCCCGCTTAGGCTGCGGGACGAGGGCGGCGTAATGTTGCGTGGTCGGACCGAAGTCCGCGGTGAAATCGTAATGTTGAAAAAAGATTTCGAAGCCTTGAATGAGCGTCAAGCAAAACAGAACCTACCGCTATTCAAGAACCCCCGTAATCTGGCGGCTGGAACGATCCGTCAGCTCGACCCCAAGCTCGTCGCAAAACGCCCGCTAACATTCTTTGGTTACGACTTGATACGAGACGATTCTTCGGAGGTACCGACCAACCAACTTTCTTACGAGAATATGAAGCGGATTGGCATCAGCACCAGTGGACTGCACAAATCGTTCACGTCGCTCGACGGCGTCATGAAGTACATCAACGAACTCGATGGCAAACGTACTGGCTTACCGTTCAATACCGATGGAGTGGTACTAAAGGTTGACGACAGGGATCAATTCGCACGACTCGGTGTGGTTGGCAAAAGTCCTCGTGGCGCCGTTGCTTATAAATATGCCGCCGAAGAAACTACCGCGCTTATCAAAGACATTGTTATTTCAATCGGTCGGACTGGTGCCGCCACGCCGATCGCCGTGTTCGACCCTGTGCAAATTGCCGGAACCACCGTTCAGCACGCGTCGTTGCATAATGCCGACGAAATCGAACGAAAAGACATTCGCGTTGGCGATACGGTTATCGTTTATAAAGCCGGCGACATTATTCCGCAAGTCGAACGAGTACTGATGGAACTTCGTCCGAAGTCAGCCAAGAAATTCGATTACGAAACTGAGCTAAAAGCGCAATATCCGGAACTCGAATTCTTCCGACCCGAGGGCGAGGCAGTCTACCGCATGAAAGGCGTGACCGGTCCCATATTGCTTAAAAAGGCTTTGGAGCACTTTGCGTCAAAGGGAGCGCTCGATATTGATACGCTCGGTGAAAAGAACGTGGCGGCCTTGGTCGACGCAGACCTTGTACATGATCTAGCCGATATCTACACGCTCACGAAAGAACAATTACTTAAACTTGATCGCTTCGCGGACGTATCAGCTACTAAATTGTTGAATGCGGTGGCAAGCAAGAAGTACCCACCGCTTGAGCGGTTCGTGTACGGCCTTGGTATACGCCATGTCGGGGCACAGACCGCGATTGACTTGACCAATCATTTCGGAAGTATCGATTCGATTCAGCACGCGACTATCGAACAGCTTGAGTCTGTCGACGGCGTCGGCAAAGTCGTAGCCGAAAGTATTGCGGCCTGGTTCGCCGACGAAGACAATGAAGATTTGATTACGAAATTCTCCGACTTAGGAGTCAAGCCGCACTTCGAAAAGAAGCAGGGCAAACTGACGGGTAAGAGCCTCGTAGTCACGGGAACGCTTGAAGCGATGGGGCGCGACGAAGCGGCAGACAAAATCCGGGCGCTCGGCGGTACGTTCCAAACCAGTGTCGCTAAGGACACGACATACCTTGTGGCCGGTGGCAATGTCGGTGCCAGCAAGCTGAAGAAAGCCGAACAATACGGTACGACAGTGCTGACCGAAAAAGAATTCCTGGAACTACTATGAACCTTCAAGACAACTTAGATAAGATTCCTGAGCCGCCAAAACTTGAAAAAGGTCGCTACAGGCACTATAAGGGCAACGTATACGATGTCATTGGAGTCGCGTACCATACTGAAACTCTTGAACCTCTTGTCGTGTATAGGGCGGTCGAGCAAAAAAAAGGCGCTGAGTTCTGGGTAAGGCCGTTCGAGATGTTTACCGGGCATGTAACGGTTGACGGAAAAAACATCGACCGGTTCGAAAAAATCAGCTAGCGTTTCGGAATATTATCGCGCTCATCAAGCCACGTAAGAAGTAGTTCGTAGTACGGTGAGACCTGGTCGGACACATGGATGGTAACTTTGTTTTCCCGCTCCATCTCGAGCGTTATGTTAAGTTTTTTCCAAACCTCAGTCGATTCGTTGTCTAACTCGATCATAACGACAGGCAGCAGTTTGTCGACTGCTTTGACGAAGCGGGCTTCGGGATCAATCTTGTTCATGTAGCCTTCGGCATGGTCGGTTAGGTCGCTAAAATCTGGCCAGTCACGTTTTATTTGTACCAGGGCGTCACGCTCGCGCTGCTCTTTGGAAGCGACTAAAGCCGTGTCGAATATGAACGTGTCACCTGCGTGCAGCTCAATAATATCGTGTGAAAGCGCGTACTGTAATATCTTAAGAAGATCGAGCTCGGGCGCTATTTTCGGCTGAAGATACCAGCAGGTAAGGGCTAGGCCGAAACTATGCTCAACGTCGTTTTCGGGGCGGCCGGAATCACCCATTGGCGGCGTGCGAATCACTTTGGCAAAATCGCCGATCATTCGCTGTAATTCGGCCAAACGGTCCATAGATGGGTGGTCGGTCATAAAACAAGTATACTAAAGCTATGAAACAGGCGGTATTCGTAACCGGAAATCAGCACAAGGCAGACCTGCTTGGGCGACTGCTCGGGTTTCCGATTGAGCATGAGCGGGCTGATGTTCACGAAATTCAGGCTCTTGATATCGCGGAAGTCGGTGAGCATAAGGCTCGCCGTGCATATGAGTTACTTAAAACACCCGTGCTTGTAGACGATTTCGGCACGTATATAGACGCGTTCCATGGATTGCCGGGTGCGTTCACGAAGTTCTTCGTCGATGCTGAAGATGGACTTGAGACGTTATGTCGTATGCTTGATCCTTTTGATTCAAGAGCGGCTACGGCGTCGAGCGTCATGGTCTACTATGACGGCAAAGAAGTGCATACGTTCCGAGGTACGGTAGAAGGCTCGATTTCTGATCATCCGCGTGGCAATAGAGGAATTGGAACGGATATGATTTTTATGCCTGAGGGCTACGGTGGCCGGACGAGAGCGGAGTTAAGTGAAGACGAGTACGACGAAGTTTACCTTAAGGTGCGTCCAATTGCTGACGTTCGGAACTTCTTAAGCCATGAATGAAAAAACCAAGCAGCGCAAAGTTCAACGGTTCGCCACGGGCTTGGCGGGAGGTGTCGTGCTTATCGTGGGCGTCATTGCCATTCCGTACCCTGGCCCCGGCTGGTTGATCGTTTTTGCTGGGCTGGCTATTTTGGCACGCGAATTCACATGGGCGGCTAATGCGCTCGAATACGGCCGAAAAAAATATGATGACTGGAACGCATGGGTGAAGCGCCAACATTGGTCGGTGCGCACTCTCACATTCACACTGACTGCGCTAGTAGTCGTTGCGACTCTGTGGGTCATTAACGCCTACGGCCTGCTTAACGATTGGCTGCGTCTAGGGCTCGACTGGCTGCAGTCGCCGCTCATAAAAAAATAACCCGGCGTAATGCCGGGCTATTTTTTGCCGGAATGATTACCAGCTGCGCTGTCGGAATGAACCGCCGCCGTTGTTGCCGCCGGCTGGACGATCTTCCTTAGGTCGGGCCAGGCTGACGTTAATAGTACGTCCGTCCAGTTCCTTACCATCGAGTTGATCGACAGCTTTTTGGTTGTCCGCGTCGTTTTCGTATTCAACGAATCCGAAACCTTTTGAACGACCAGATTCACGATCAGTGATGACGCGAGCACTCGCGACAGGACCGATTTGCTCAAAGTGAGCTTTTAGAGAGTCATCGTTAGTGGCGTAAGCCAAGCTACCGACAAACAGATTCTGCTGTGCCATGATGTTTCCTTACTATGTTACCTTGTACTCAGATCGACCTCGAGGCAACAATGAACCATCATGTTACTACGCTTCTGAACGCTAGTATTTAAACACACTTTAAGCATTATAGGAAGTACACGGCGCGAATAAGTGCGACTAGCGCAAGCACCCCGAAGAACACATTGACAGTAAATGACTGGAAAGCGCGGTGCCTGTAAGTGATAACTGCCAGTCCGATAGACCCAATAAGGAACATGCCATGGTACAAGGCGGACTCGCCGCTGATGATTCCAAAACTTAGTAGGGCATAGCCGCATAGCATGACGATCGATGCGAACCAGCCGAAGGCTTCTGCCAAATTGCTCTTAGGTAGGTGTTTCGTGCTCTTTTGTTTCATTGCTGAGTAATTGTAACATGCTTGTGTTTTTGAACGGACGAGTGCATACTAATAATCAAGCTGGTACGCAACAGGGGTACCTGTAGCTGGTTTAAATAAACAATCCCAACATCAACACCGCGTGCCCCGGGTGGGCGCGTAGCAGCCCGATATGAACACCACCGCATGCGGTGGTGTTTGTTATGATAGAGGTATGGATACGAGTTTACGAACGGCTATATCGGCAACTCTGCACTGCTTGACGGGCTGTGCAATCGGGGAGGTTCTCGGTATGGTACTGGGTACGATGTGGGGCCTGCACGACGCCGCCATGATTGCACTGGCTATCACTTTGGCATTCTTGTTCGGCTATGGCTTGACGGCATTCGCATTATTAAAAAACGGCATGAAACTAGGCGGCGCCATAAAAATAGCGCTGGCATCCGATACCGTATCAATCGCCACGATGGAAATTGTGGATAATCTTATCCTTGTGTTCATACCCGGTGCTCTAAGTGCCGGCTTGAGTACGCCGTTATTTTGGATAAGCCTAGCCGTAGCACTGTTCGTAGCTTTTGTCGTGACCGTTCCTGTAAACCACTGGTTGATACGGCGAGGAAAAGGCCATGCATTAGTACACGAACACCATGGCCACCAGGGTCACCACCATTGAGCCACGGGGGTAGCCGTGCTACAATTACTAGGAATTTCAACATAAGGGGCATTGGCGCAGTTGGCTAGCGCGCTTCCATGGCATGGAAGAGGTCATCGGTTCGAATCCGATATGCTCCACCAGATAGAAAACGAATCAAGCTTTCCGGCCTGGAAAGCTTGTTTTTTGCTTGTGAATAGTCCAATGCTGGCATACAATTAAACCACTTATGCTAAAACGACATTCAACCGGTTTTACAATTGTCGAACTGCTCGTCGTGATCGCCACTATCAGTATTCTCGCCACAATCACATTCGTGGTGTACAACGGTTTGCAGCTGCAGTCCCGAAATACGCAAACAGCTGCCGCGGTAAGAGCCTACAAAGACGCGCTTATGCTTTATCGGTCAATCAACCATAGCTATCCTCAAGGTAACAATCCAAATGGCGGCACTTGCCTAGGAAGTAACTACAGTAACGATCGGTGTTGGTACGATGACGTGAATGAGAACGCGGCTTTCATGACTGCACTTGAAGGCATGCAAGGAGGAAGTCTCCCTATGCCGTCTCTTAATCCTAAGAACCTAAAAGGAGCCTACTTTGCGCCGATAAAAGGTTCCGGTTATTCCGATAATACGCTCGACGGCGTTAGAACGGACTTCATAATTTATGCCTGGGAAGGAACGGAGCCGTGTCCGGTCGGTCCGATCGCGTCGAACGCGGGTGACGCGGACGTGTTGACGTTTAGCGCCACGACTCCGGCGAGTGGTCAGACGGAACCGGAATCAGCTACGAACCCGGCTCAATGCTACTTGCCATTACCGGCAGCCTAATAACCGTATATCGTGGTATACTAAGCAATGAGGAAGCCCGAAGTACGGGCATATTTTTATGAGGCGACCCAGTCTCTCAACAGGAATCGTTATGATAGAACCAAAGTTTATACGAAACATCGCCATTATTGCCCACGTCGACCACGGAAAGACGACGATGGTCGATGGCCTTTTGAAACAAAGCAACACCTTCCGTGATAACCAGGCTGAAATGGAACAAAGCCTGATCATGGACAGTGGCGATCAAGAGCACGAACGCGGCATCACCATCACGGCTAAGCAGACTTCTATTTACCATGGCGATTACAAGATTAACATCATCGACACGCCAGGACACGCCGACTTTTCAGGCGAAGTCGAACGGACATTAAACATGGCCGACGGAGTGCTACTGGTGGTCGACGCGCAGGAAGGCCCGATGCCGCAGACTAAGTTCGTGCTGTCAAAAGCGCTTGAGCTCGGTCTTAAACCCGTCGTCGTGATTAACAAGATTGACAAGCCGTCGCGTCGGATCGACGAGGTCATCGACGAGGTTTCCGACCTGTTCCTAGAACTCGCCATCGACGACAGCCAGCTACATTATCCGGTTTATTACGCGATTGGTCGCGACGGAAAGGCCTGGAAGACACTACCCGAAAATACTTCGGAACATGCCGACCTTGAACCGATTTTTGACGCTATCGTCAACGACATCCCAGCGCCGAGTGTCGATACCGAAGGCGCTTTCCAGTTACTCGTCACTTCGCTGCAATACGATAGTTTTTTGGGTAAGTACGCGATTGGTCGTGTCACACGCGGCAGTATTAGCAAGAACCAACAGATCGTTCTGATCAAGCGTGATGGAACAACCGTCAGTGCCAAGGTCGAAAAGATATTCGGTTACCGTGGGCTTAACCGCGAAGAGCTGGAAGAAGCCGGTGCCGGTGACATCGTCGCGCTGACCGGTATCGCCGACGCTCACATTGGCGAGACTATAGCCGACAAGGACAAGCCGGAAGCGTTGCCTGTCATCGATATCGAAGCACCGACGCTTAGTATGTACCTTGGTCCGAACACAAGCCCGATGAAGGGTAAAGAAGCCAAGTACAACACCAGCCGCCAAATCGGCGACCGCTTGCGCCAGGAACTTGAGACTAACGTATCACTGCGCGTACGCGACGAAGGCATCGGTTTTGTGGTTTCGGGCCGTGGTGAACTTCACCTGTCGGTACTTATCGAAACGCTTCGACGTGAAGACTACGAATTCGAAGTCGGCCGTCCGCAAGCCGTTACGATTGAAGAAGACGGCATCGTAAAAGAACCAGTCGAAGAGCTATTGATTGAAGTCGGAGCCGAATTCGTCGGTGCCGTCAGCCAAGAGCTGGGCGCGCGACGCGCGACGCTGCTTAAGCAAGAGCAGACGTCTAGCGGTACTACTCGAACGACTTACTTGCTGCCAACCCGCGCTATGATCGGACTGCGCAACCTGCTACTTACAGCCACTAAAGGCACGGTAATAATCAACAGTTTGCCGCATGGTTACCAGCCGCTCGGTCCTAAGCTACCACAACACCGCAACGGTGCACTGGTCGCTACCGAAGCCGGAACCACTACCGCTTACGCGCTTGACGCTGCGGCATCGCGTGGTGAACTGTTCGTCGGCCCGGGCACGACCGTTTATCTTGGGATGATCGTCGGTGTATATAACCGCCAGGGCGATTTGGATGTCAATGTCTGTAAGGGCAAGCAGCTGACGAACATGCGTTCATCGTCGAGCGACGGTACGATTCAGCTGACACCGTTCACCGACCTTAGCCTTGAGCAATCAATCGATTTTATCGAAGACGACGAGCTACTTGAAGTAACGCCAAAGTCACTCCGCCTTCGCAAGCGTCACCTCGACCCAAACCAGCGAAAACGCGCCGCTAAATCGTAGCCTGTGATAAACTAGATTTACTTTATCTTTGAACATTCATTTTTGATGACTATAAAAATCTAAGGAGAACAATATGAGCGATTGGCTTATATTACTTGCTGCCGTCACCGCTGGCAGCGTCATATCATTAATAGGGGGCTTGTATCTTATTTATGTCAAGCGAGGCACGCGGATGTTACTACGTCTTGCAGTACCGTTCGCCGCAGGCGCCCTGCTGGCTGCTGCGTTTTTAGACCTTCTGCCTGAAGCGCTTGAACAGGCCGAGCCGGTAGATGTCATGAAATTCACGCTTATCGGACTGGTGGGATTTTTCGTACTGGAGCGTAGCTTGAACTGGTTTCATCATCACCATGATGAAACTGAACATGAGCACACGACCGGTCGCCGCAACATTAGTCTGATCGTGATTGGGGATACGATCCATAATTTCATAGATGGCCTTGCAATCGGGGCGGCGTTCTTGGCCGACCCATCCATTGGGCTTATCACGACGATTGCGATTGCAGCGCATGAGATTCCACAAGAAGTCGGCGATTTCGGCCTGATGCTCGCTAAAGGAATGGCAAAACGAAAGGTGCTTCTCGTTAATCTTGTAAGCGCGGTGGCTACTGTCGCAGGGGCTGTACTGGTGTACGGGTTCGGTGACACATTAACCCTTCCCCTCGGCTTATTACTTGCCATAACGGCAGGGTTCTTCATCTATATCGCGACGAGCGACATTATACCGACCATTCACGCTGAACCTGAGCGCAGGTGGGCTAATATACAAACACTCATTCTCATCACAGCTATCGTTTTCGTTGGCATCGTGGCCACGCTGGTACATTCAATCACCCCGCACGTGTAAATCAGCTCCACCCTATTTAGGCGAAATATGGCGGGCAATTGCGAGCCATAAGCGTAAGCGGCTATACTATAGGCATAATGCCCCGACGAATACCGTTTAAGATTCCGCGTGACGAGAAGCTCAAATCAGCGCTGGTAGCGACTACCGGCGCTTTGATGCGCACTTCTAAAAGCCCGGACGAGGCGCTCGGTGAATTGTTCGGCGAGGTGCAACAGAACCACATTTATGACGACGGCAAGACATTCGTCGACTTGGTGCCAAGGGCGCGTATGCGGTCGATCCAACAGGAATACAAGCTAGCTCGTGAAGACCCGAACTTTGACCTGCGCGAATTCGTCAGTCGGCACTTTTATGAGTTCGCTCCGCACAAGGAAAAAGAAAACTTCAAGACCGACCCTCACCGGACCGTGTCCGAACACATTCATTTGTTGTGGGACGTGCTTGAGCGGCGTAACCGTCTGAACCGCGGGTCGCTGATCGCATTGCCTTACGCATATATAGTTCCGGGCGGACGTTTTTCAGAACAGTTTTACTGGGACTCGTATTTCATTATGCTAGGTTTGGCCGCTGATCACCGCTGGAAGATGATCGAAGGCATGATGAAGAACTACGCTTTCATGATTCGTAAGTTCGGCTTCATCCCAACCGCTAACCGCACCTATTTTTTGAGCCGCTCGCAACCACCGTTCTTTTCGCACATGGTCCGACTACTCGCAAGCCATAAGGGCAGGACTCGTACCTTCGCCGAATACCTTCCGTATATGTTGCGTGAGTATAGGTTTTGGATGAAGGGGCGCATAAAGCTGGCCAAGGCTGAACACAAGGCATATGCCCGTGTCGTGCAATTGCCGAACGGCATGTACCTGAACCGCTATTACGACAACAAAACGTCGCCGCGCCCCGAATCGTTGACTGAAGACGTTGAAACCGCCAAAAGCAAACCGGACAGAGAATCGGACCGCTTGTATTTGCATCTTCGCGCGGGAGCCGAATCGGGCTGGGATTTTAGCTCACGGTGGTTTATAGACCCTCAAGATATAGGCACAATCCATACGGCCGACATCGTTCCGGTCGATTTGAACTGTCTTTTGTACCAGCTTGAATCAACGATTGCCGAAAGCTACCGTCTTATCAAGAACCCGCTGCTGGCGCGAAAGTTCCAAAACCTGGCAGATCGACGAGCCAAAGCGATTTTGACCTACTGCTGGGATGAAAAGGAACAGTTCTTTGTTGACTATAACTTCCATCATGAGAAGCCAACCGGACAGTTAAGTCTGGCCACCATATTCCCGTTGTACGCGCGTATCGCAACTAAGCAGCAGGCTGACGCCGTCGCTAAAAGACTGGAACGCGACTTTCTAAAAACAGGCGGACTTGTTGCGACGCTTACGAATAATGGCCAGCAATGGGACGCGCCGAACGGCTGGGCGCCTTTGCAGTGGGTAGCGATTGAAGGACTCAGGAATTACGGGTATCACGATTTAGCAAACGAAATAAAACGCCGGTGGGTAAAAGTGAACATGAAGGTCTTCACCGAAAAACATAAGCTGATTGAAAAATACAGCGTCGAGTCAACTAACGGGCTGGGCGGCGGCGGGGAATATCCGCTGCAAGATGGATTTGGCTGGACGAATGGTGTGTTGGCGGCGCTGCTCGCGGAACGCTAAATCAGCTTTTCGTCTGGAACGTCATCGGGCAAAAAGCCTTTCCTGTGTTTGAAATCCGCTCTCCATTCGTAGTCCTGGTTATAACCAAGGTCTTTCATTAGCTTCGTAGGCGCGTTCCGAAGATGAAGCGGGACTTGAGAATCCGGATATTGTTTCGCCAGGCTTTTTGCCCGTCCCATCGCGTCGGTCGTTTGGCGCGACTTCTTGCTTTTGGCCAGAGCAGTAGCGGTGTGGTATAGGACGTACTGCGCTTCGGGCATACCAATCCGTTCGACCGCGTTGAACGCGTCTACTGCCAAGCCAAGCGCTCCATTACCAGCCAGGCCTATGTCTTCGGACGCGAATATTATCATTCGGCGGGCAATGAACTTCGGGTCTTCGCCGGCATCGAGCATTCGGGCCAAGTAATACAATGTCGCTGTCGCGTCGCTACCGCGCATACTTTTAATGAATGCCGAAATGACGTTATAGTGCATGTCGCCCTTCTTGTCGTAACCGGGCACGCGCTTTTGGGCGGCCACCTTTACGACTTCGGGAGTTACTTTTTGGGCGTCCATGCCGAGCGCGAGTTCCAGGTTACCGAGCGCCACGCGGGCGTCTCCACCCGACAGTTCGGCCAGGTAGTCTAGCGCCTTGGGCGTGACACGCCCGGTGTTTTTTTCGGCTTTTAGGGCACGTTTTAAAATGTCGACTATGTCTGACTTTGAAAGCGGCTCGAGTACAAGCACGCGTGTCCGGCTAAGCAGCGGCGTTATGACTTCGAAACTAGGGTTTTCAGTCGTCGCTCCAATGAGCGTTATTAAGCCCGATTCGACGTGCGGCAAGAACGCGTCCTGTTGTGCTTTGTTGAAACGGTGGATTTCGTCGACGAACAGTATTGTCCTAAGTTGCAGATTCCAGTTTTGCCGGGCGTGTTCGACTATTCGTTCAATATCTTTCTTGCCGCTTGTTACGGCCGAAAGTTCAATGAACTCCGCGTTCACTTCGTTCGCGATTATACGGGCAAGCGTCGTTTTTCCGCTACCTGGCGGACCCCACAGTATCAAACTGACCGGTTCTTTGTTCTTGGCAATCTGCCGAAGTATCTCACCGCCGCCTAGCAGGTGGGTCTGACCGATGACCTCGTCGAGGGTAGTCGGGCGCATTCGTTCGGCTAATGGAATCCGTTGCATAGCCCTATTATATAGTCGTATTAAACAAAGGGGTACTACGGTATAGTATAAGGGTGAACGTTATCGTAAACGATTTGCTTGTAAACTACTCCCGCCAGGGCAAAGGAACACCGGTATTGTTACTGCACGGTTGGGGCGACAGACTGGAAACATTCGACGCTGTAGCGCATCTTCTGGAGGCGAACAATACCGTCATTCGGCTAGACCTACCTGGTTTTGGTAAGAGCCAAGCGCCGAGCGTAGCCTGGGGACTTCAACAGTACTCCGAGCACGTTAATACCTTCCTTCAAAAGATAGATTGTAGCCCCACGGCCATAATGGGTCATTCCAACGGAGGCGCAATTGCAATATACGGTCTGGCGAACGGTCAATTAAATGCCGACAGGCTTGTTCTGCTGTCATCTGCCGGTATTCGCTCGGTCGAAAAAGGTCGAAAGCTTGCCTGGAAAGTGCTTGCTAAAACCGGCAAGGTGGCGACTAGCGTATTGCCGTCCCGAGCCCGAGCATCGCTCCGTACGCGGCTATACAAGTCTGCCGGTTCTGACCTACTGGTCGCACCAAATATGGAAGCGACCTTCAAGCGCATCGTGTCGCAGGATGTACAGGCAGATGCCGCGAAGCTTAACTTGCCGACACTTATTTTGTACGGAAAGAACGATACGGCTACGCCGCCAGAATACGGCGAAAAGTTCCATCACGCGGTAAAGAACTCAAAACTAGTTCTGTTCGATGATGCCGATCACTTCATGCACCAACAGTATCCCGACAAGATCAGCGCTGCCATTAAAGAATTTTTAGAGTCATGAAACGATTCCTAAGCCTTTACTATCCAACGTTTCCGGCAGCCATCGCCTATATGCTGCAATCGACCGAATACGACGCAAAGGCGTACCTTTCCTGGTTGCACCGGACACGCGATTTTTCAGCAGTCATGCACAGGCGAACTCTCGACCACACCATGGTTGCCAAGGCGTTCCTGGTCTTTATGACCGTAGGAATATCACTCCAAATAATCATTGCAGCGATTTGCATCGTACTGGGTTACTCTAACGACTCGTCCTTAACGACGTTCATGGGAATCTTTTTGCTACTAAGCGCGCCGATTTTGTGGGCATACCTCGTAATCATTCCTATGCTCGTGGCAAAACGACTTATTATCAGCCCAAAATTGGAACGTCAACGCCGCGAAACGCAGCGAATACTGGCAGCACATAAAGGTATAAAGATTGCTGTTGCCGGCAGCTACGGTAAGACGACCATGAAAGAACTGCTAGCTACAGTTTTGTCCGAAGGCATGAAAGTCGCCGCTACGCCTGGCAATAAGAATGTCGCCACCGCGCATTACCAATTCGCACGCGAGCTAAGTGGTGACGAGCAGGTCCTAATCGTAGAATTTGGTGAAGGCCACCCTGGCGACGTCCGCCGTTTCACCGAAACCGTACGTCCTGACATAGCGGTCATAACCGGTCTTGCGCCGGCGCACCTTGACCAATACGGTAGCATCGAAGAGGCCGGCAAAGACATATTCAGTCTTGCCAAGGCTCTTAAACCATCCGATGTTTACGTTAACCTGGAATCTGATGCCGCATTGAAATACGTAAAGCCGGAATATAAAGGCTTTACCGCCGACGGCCTGGATGGCTGGAAGGCCGGCAAGGCTACTATTGATTTGGACGGCACGCGGTTCGAACTTAAAAAGGGCAAACATGCCATACGAGTAAACAGCCAGATAATCGGCGAACATCTTATTGGAGTTCTTTCGGCCACGGCGGTGATTGCTAACCGCTTAGGCATGTCTATTTCCGACATCGAAGCCGGGTTCGCCCATACCAAGCCGTACGAGCACCGTATGCAGCCGTACCGGCTTGACGGCGCCTGGGTCATTGACGACGCTTATAACGGTAATATCCAGGGTATCGAAGCTGGCACGAAGCTGCTAGCCAGCCTGAAAGCAACGCGCAAGATATACGTGACGCCGGGGCTGGTTGATCAGGGCGAAGAAACTGTCGCCGTCCACGAGAAGATGGGAGCATTAATCGCCCGCGCCAAGCCTGACATCGTGGTACTTATGAAGAACTCAGTGACCGGTGCCATAATGCGCGGTTTGAAATCGTCCGGGTACGACGGTGAACTGATAGTGCAGCACGACGCGCTGACGTTTTATACGCACCTAGACCAGTTCGTCGCAACTGGTGATATCGTGCTGCTGCAGAATGATTGGACCGATAACTATCAATAAATTGGTATACTAGATACATGAAAACGGTCCTGGTTATTTTTGGAGGACGCTCACCCGAGCACGACGTATCTATCGTTTCGGCCGTCGCATCGGTTATTAAACCGCTCGAACTGCTAGGCGATTACAAGGTCGTGCCGGTCTATATTTCAAAGGACGGCGCGTGGTACTGTGACGAACGCCTAAAGGATATCTCTACATACCGTAGCGGTCAAATCGACCAGCTGATAAGTAAAAGTACATCGCCGTGGCTCGAATTCGATGGCGGCTTGCAGCTGGTAAAACAGCAATCACTTGGCCGCGTACGCAAACAGCGCATCGACATAGTCTTTCCGGTCATGCATGGCTCGCACGGTGAAGATGGTTCATTAGTGGGACTACTTGAAATGGCAGGCGTGCCATATGTAGGCTGCGACGTGCCGTCAAGCGCGCTTGCCATGGACAAAGTGCTGGCAAAGCAGGTCGCTGCCGCAAGCGGCATCGCGACGGGTGCGTGGGTTTGGCTAACCAAACGCGAATTGCAAGCAGATCCAAAAAATGCCAAGGCGAAAATCGCGCCGTTATCGTATCCGCTGTTCGTTAAACCGGCACATGCCGGCTCAAGCATTGGTATTACGAAGGTGGCATCCGAATCCGAGCTCGACAACGCGCTCGAAGTCGCCGCGCACTACGACACGAAAATAATCGTCGAAGAGGCGGTTCCGAATCTTATTGAAGTCACGCTGCCAATCATGGGTAACGACGAACCAACACCCGCGTTCTTGGAACAGCCGCTTACCAGTTCCGACACGTTCTTCGACTTCGAAACCAAATATATGAACGGCGGCAAGAAAAAGATGCCAGGCAAGAAGGGCGGTAAACTCGGCGCACATGGCTATAGTAATTTACCGGCAAAACTTCCGGGAAACTTGTACCAACAAGCCGAATCGCTCGGTTTGGATGTTTATAAGGCACTTGGGTGCAGCGGAACGGCGCGCGTCGACATGCTGATAGATTCAAAAGCTGAAAAAGTCTACTTCAACGAAGTTAACCCGATGCCAGGTAGCCTGTACGCACACAACTGGCGGGCGACCGGCGTATCTGGTACCGAGTTAGTCAAAAGACTGATAAGATTAGCAGAAGAGCGCCATGCCGAAGCCGAAAAGGTTCAAACCAGTTTTTCGACCAATTACCTGAAGCAATTTTAATAGGAGTACCCATATGGAATTTAGTATCTTTATCATCGTAGCGGTAGTTATTCTGATCTTGAGCGGTATCAAGATTGTCAACCAATACGAGCGCGGTGTCGTTCTGACACTAGGTAAGTTTACAGGCATCCGGCAACCTGGCCTTCGGATTGTAATTCCAATATTCCAGCGTATTATCCGTGTCGACATCCGCTCGACTCCGATTGATGTTCCAAAGCAAGAAATCATTACCAAAGACAACGTTACCGTCGGTGTCGACGCTGTCGTTTACCTCCGCGTTATCGATTCATCGAAAGCGGTGCTTGAAACGACCAACTACGTTTATGCGACCAGCCAATTCGCACAGGCAGCGCTTCGTGACGTGACTGGTAACGCCGATCTAGACGAGCTGCTTTCTAAGCGCGAAGAAATCAGTCAAAAGATTAAGGAAATCGTCGACAGTGAAACCGACAAATGGGGAATCGATGTCGAGAACGTCAAAATTCAGAACATCGAACTTCCACAGGACATGAAGCGTGCTATGGCTAAACAAGCCGAGGCAGAGCGAGAACGGCGAGCCGTTATCATTACTGCCGAGGGTGAAAAAGCCGCTGCCCAAGCAGTGGCCGACGCTGCTGCGATGTTGAGTAAGATCCCAGGCGGTATTAACATCCGTACTCTGCAGACGCTCGAAAAGATCGCCGTCGAGCCGAGCCAAAAGACGCTGGTCGTATTACCAAGCGAACTGACGAATCTCAAAGACATCTTTTCTAAGTAACTTGTGATTTTACCCCTGTTAAGCTAAAATGAGTCGAGTGTGGCTCTTTAGCTCCTGCGTGATACGCAAATAATCGTAGGGCAGAGGCCGGCCAATCATTTTGGCAGCATAGTTTACAATCAGATATGTACCAACATCTTGGCTCTTTAGCTCAGTTGGTAGAGCAGAGGCCTGAAGAGCCTTGTGTCCCCAGTTCGAGTCTGGGAGGAGCCACCAAACCAGGTATACCATGGTCAGTAAGTTCAAAAAGCTTGCTGACCCCTGTTATTTTAGCCATATTTTCAGTTCCAGTTTTTAATTCAGAGTAGGTCGGTATCTTGTCGAAAAAGACCACATCTTACTCTTACAATATACATATATTAAATCAATACTGAAGGGTAGTCGTCGGCACATACCAGCATGACTTACAGTGAGAAAGCTACATATTGACAATACCCCCCTGGGGTACTATTATAGAGGTATGATTAGTGAAATTAAACGACGCGCTCTCCATCGTTCGAAGATCCTCCAAGGTCAATTAAAGGGCATTGAAAAAATGATAGAAAAGGAAGAGTACTGCATGGATATAATCACGCAGTCGTTGGCAATACAGAAGTCACTCGCCTCTCTAAATAAATTAGTGGTAGAAAATCACATCAAAACTCATGTTGTTCACAATCTTTCGTCGGCCGATGAGAAAATACAGGCAGACGCTATTACAGAACTACTCCGCCTTTATGAACTAACACATGTTCGGGGTAAGTAGTAGAAATCTAAAGGAGGACTTATGAGTAAGGAATCAATTCTATACGGAGTCATCGGTTTGTTAACTGGTGCCATACTTGCCGGAGCCAGTGCAACATATGCCGTGAACAATAACCATCAAAGTATGATGAACATGATGGGGATGCATAGCAACACAAACAGCCAAGGTATGATGGATGACTCTGATATGTCCATGAATGACATGACAGGTTCGCTTAAAAACAAAACAGGCGATGATTTCGATAAAGCCTTCATAAGTGGAATGATCGCACATCATCAAGGTGCAATTGATATGGCAAACTTAGCCAAGCAAAATGCCAAGCATAGTGAGATAAAAAATCTGGCAAACGACATAGTCACAGCACAAACCAATGAAATCAATGAGATGAATTCTTGGCAATCGAAATGGGACTACGGCTCGTCGAACTCAACCAATTCAAGCCATAATATGGACATGATGGGTCATTAAGGAGGAGAATATGAAAACTCACAATATACTCATGGCAGCACTGGTTACGGTGGCTATCCTGCTAATATTTTTCGGGCCCTCACTAAATATCGGAGCCGGCTTTGGTTTACTGCTCTTAATATGCCCGTTAATGATGTTAGGCATGATGTTATTTATGGGTAATAAGCATGATCGGCATTAATTATGAAAAGTGATAAACACCCTATCTATCAAAAAATTTTTTACATCGCTTGTTGGATTATCCTCCTGGGAATCCTAACGGCAGTACTAATTAACGTCATAGGAGGCTAAAATGCATGGTTCAGGAGAATACACAAAGGCAAAGTATAGCGAATGGCTCGGCTCACTATTTGGAGCGAGTTTCATAGCATTCGCCTTAGGTGTCTGGCTTAATGACATATTTAAAGGGTTTGTATGGGTAATATTAGTCATAGGCCTACTCCTTCACTCTTGGGGAATGTATAAAACCTATCAAAGGAATAAGTAATGAACCATTCAGAACACTCACATAGTAACCACGGTGAGCCCACCCGGGCCGAACAGCACGCAAGGCACGACCACCATTCCCACCTTATGAAAGAGGGCAAGTCCAGTCTCTGGCAAAAGTTCAAAATGAGCATGACGATGACAATGGGCATGGATCACACCGGGCTCACCGGTCGTGAAATGGCAAAGATGATGGAACTCGATATCAAGTGGAAGTTTTTCTTTTCTCTTATATTTTCAATCCCAATCATTGCATACTCGCCCCTTGGAACAGAATTACTAAAGCTTGATTTGCCTCAACCCATCCCAGCGACATTCATCCTGCTGATTCTTACGACACCAGTGTTCTTTTACGCAGGCTGGATATTTCTCTACTCGAGTTATTATGCCCTCAAGGCTAAAACGCTCAATATGGCTGTGTTAATTGCCGTAGGTATTTCAGCCGCCTACTTCGCAAGTATTTTACTGACTATCTTGGGCAGTAAAGAGTCATACTATGAAGCCGCTGCTCTACTGATTACATTTGTGCTATTTGGACACTGGATGGAAATGAAGTCTCGTCGCGGAACTACAGATGCGTTGCAGGCATTGTTTGACCTAGTGCCCCCACAGGCAAGAATATTTAAAAATGGCAAAGAGATGCTTATTCCCACCAGTGAGGTGAGGGTTGGTGATATTCTTGTCCTTAAGCCGGGGGACAAAGTACCAGTAGATGGAGAGGTCTTAAATGGCGAAACGTCAATCGATGAAGCGCTTGTAACGGGCGAATCTCTGCCAGTGAGTAAATTAAAAGGCGACCCTGTCACTGGTGGCTCGATTAACCAATCAGGTACTGTCCAGATCGAAGCCACTAAAGTCGGCTCAGATACCGCTCTGGCACAGATTGTAAAGCTAGTTGAAACAGCCCAGAACTCCAAGGCACCTGGTCAACGCCTGGCAGATAAATTTGCAGGATATCTCGTAATTCTTGCTGTGTCGGCTGGACTGATTACGTTCGCTGCTTGGTCGTTGTTTTCAGGCGAAGGCTGGCTGTTCGCCTTAACACTCGCCATATCAGCAGTTGTCATAGCATGTCCTGACGCGCTGGGTCTTGCTACGCCAACAGCGGTGGCTGTAGGCACAGGGCTCGGTGCGAAACATAATATCCTAATAAAAAATGCAGCGACACTCGAGCAAGCGTCAAAAATTGAAGCAGTCGTACTCGATAAAACGGGTACATTGACAGAAGGTAAGCCGCGAGTAACCGATGTTGTAACGGCAGAAGGTACTTCTGAGGATGTCTTGATATCGTTCATCGCAGCCGCCGAAAGCGGCTCAAGCCACCCACTTGCTCAGACGATATTGAGTGAGGCTAGTAGCCGTAAGCTGAAACTAGGGATAGTAAAAGGCTTCGCTAATCTAGCCGGACTTGGAGTTGAGGCTGATGTCGATGGTAAACAAGTGCTTGTTGGTACCGAACGACTTATGAAAGGTCGTAAAATTTCAACTAAATCACTTCAGGCAGATATTGATAGATTACTTTCCGATGGTAAAACACTCATGATTGCAGCCGTTGATGGCAAAGTCTCAGGAGTTGTTGCGGCTTCTGATGAATTGAAGCCGACAGCACAACGAGCCATCACAGCTATGCAGGAGCTTGGACTAGAGGTCGTTATGATAACAGGGGACAACCAAAAGACCGCTGATACAGTCGCAAACCAACTCGGCATTGAACGTTACTTTGCGGAAGTCATGCCCGAAGATAAAGCTAACTACGTTAAAAAGTTACAAGCTGAAGGTAAGTTCACTGCTATGGTAGGAGACGGGGTCAATGATGCTCCAGCACTAGCTCAGGCTGATATTGGCATTGCAATCGGGGCTGGCACCGACGTGGCTATCGCAACAGCTAAGGTTGTCCTGATGAAGTCAGACCCAGCAGACATCATCAGGGCCATACGGCTGAGCAAAGCCACTATTCGTAAGATGAAGCAGAACTTGGGTTGGGCTAGTGTTTATAACATAGCTGCAATACCAATCGCTGCTGGCGTTCTTTATCCTGCGTATGGGATCTATCTACGTCCGGAATTTGCGGCACTCCTTATGTCAGTATCGTCGATATTCGTAGCAGTAAATGCTGTTCTTCTGAAGAGAGCTGAGAAGCAGCTCATTAATGTATAGAAATTAATAATCGAAAGGCAAAGCAATGAAGTCTGAAAAGGTTGAAAAGCAAATGATAGAACACCTGCAGCCAAGCATAATTGTAATATTGCTGAGACTGATTCTTGCATTCTTCATTCTTGATATGCTCTACGCACTATTCGTACTTGCGTTCTATGGTCTGTACGACCTCCATGAATGGCATGATTCATATATATTCGGGCTTCTCCTGTTTCATACGCTCAAATTCATACTCATCTCACTGATAGTCATCAAGTTATTTATCAATTGGGCGAGTCGCGGATACTACCTATCCGGCCACCAACTGATAGAACGGGTGGGAATTCTGAACACAACTGAAATTACGCATGAATTATCACAAGTTAAAGAAATTTCGCTTAAAAGAAGCTGGATGGGTCGTAAGCTCAATTATGGAACGATCATCTTGAGTCTAGCTGGATCCGCGAAGTCCCAAGACGTATATATCCGCGACATAAAGAATGCGATGGAGTATAAGCGCTACTTCGACGAGCATCTGCAGGTTCAAGGCTGGGTAAGATAACAAAGTAAGAATATACAGGTACGTTATATATGCATAATCACGACGAACACGAACACCACCATCATCACCACGACAAGCATCCAACCGATATTCCCGCAGATCGGATGGTTATCTGCCCGGTAACAGGCGATGCCATTGACACGGCAGAGGCTGAAAAGCTTGGACATTTCAGAGATGTAGATGGAAAGCGAGTCTACTTCTGCTGCGCTACCTGCGTACAGCTATTCGATAAAGACCCTAAACAGTATGCTGACCATCATCTTGGTCATGAGCATCACCATCATATTCCTACGACAGGTACGCTCCGGTTGAAGGAAAAAGAGCACCTGACCGATAATATCTGGGCGTTTCGCTTCACCGCCGAGCAGCCATTATCATGGACGCCTGGGCAGTATATCCGTATCGAAATTCCCCATAACAATCCCGACAATGAGGGAACGAAGCGATGGTTTACTATTTCGTCAACACCGCATGACGGTTTCATTCAAATCACTACTCGTGTTACCGACACAACCTTCAAACAAGCGTTAGCTACTCTTGAAGTGGGAGACGAGGTGCGGCTTATCGAGCAGCCCGACGGTGATTTTATTTGGCAAGAAAGCGATAAACCTCTTGTTTTCATTGCTGGAGGGATTGGCATTACCCCCTTCTATAGCATGCTCAAGGCTCGTGGTCATAGCGGACAACCAGTTACGGCGACACTTATCTACAATGGCCGAACCGATGAGCTGCCATTCAAGGAAGAGTTTCGTGAAGCCAGCAAACGTCATCCTGAGTTCGCAGTTCAGTACGTTATCGGTGAACAACTTACAGCGAAGAAAATTAGAGAACTCATACCAAACATCAATTCATCACAAGTCTACGTCTCTGGACCCGAACCACTGGTAGAAAAGCTCGGTGAACAACTGGAAGAAACAGGGTTAAAGAGTCATGATCTTCATCAAGATTTCTTCCCTCACTATAGCGAAGCAAACTATTAGCGATATGACACATACGGCAAATTACGGTAAAATATAGATATGAAACGAGTCTTCCGAGGAGTTGTTTCCATGTTCATGCTCACAGTACTTAGCCTACTGTCTTTAGGTATACATACTGTTGCCGCGCAGCCTGTGAATATGGAGCATTCGATGGGTACTTCTCACCAGACAGGTACTTCTAACTGTTTTACAATTTGCACGACGGCAACCCTCATCAAAGGAGAAGCCATAAAAGATAGCGACAAAGATGAGGACGACAAACCCCAGCCTCCCTTCTATGTCAAGTTCCAAACATCGCCTTTCGCATCCCTTGAAGAAAAACACGCACAGGATGCTAAGTTTGCCATCGACCGAGAACCACCACCAGACGAAGTCCCAGCCTACATTGGTCTGTCCGTCTTTCGTGCCTGAGATTAGCTATTTAGATCTTACCTAATAGCTAATTTAAGGAGTTTTTATGAAAAAGAAGGATAAACAAATGCTTATTACGGGGCTTATCGCCTTTGCTGTAATTGTGGGTGTATCGGCTTTTGTCCTGCGCGACCAACTATTTAGCAGAGTTTCAGTCCAGCCGCCGTCAGAAACAGCCCAAGTCGATAAAGCATCAGATACATATAAACAGTACGCTGCCCTAACCGGTGAAGAATACGATCGTACTTTCATTGCCAATATGATAGCCCACCACCAAGGTGCGGTTGATATGGCAAAGTTGGCTCTGAAAAACGCCAAGCACCAAGAATTAAAAGATATGGCCAATGCAATCATCTCTGCCCAGGAAAATGAGATTTCCGACATGAGCGCATGGCAAAAAGACTGGGCCTACCCATCAACGAGTGCAGACAATATGATGGATGATATGGCCGGTATGTCCACGTCGCTTGAGGGTAAGACGGGCGATGAATTCGACAAAGCCTTCTTAGAGCAAATGACCATGCACCATCAATCTGCCATTGATATGGCAGCACCTGGTGAAAAGAATGCTAAACATCAAGAAGTCAAAGATCTCACAAAAGCTATCATTACTGCTCAAACAAAAGAGATCCAGCAGATGAAGCAATGGAAGGCTGATTGGAATTACTAAATGAAGAAGCTCCTTGCCGTTGCTGTAATAGTCGTAATCGGCGCTGGTGTAGCTGGCTGGTATCTTTTTAAGAACCAGCCAGCTACAAAGCCTGTTCCGGTAGCTGCTACGAATAAACAAGAAACCACGCTTAATCCGAATGAGCATGGATTCTTCGACGTGGATTTTGCTCAAAAAATGATCGTCCATCATCAGCAGGCAATTGAAATGACAGACATCGTATTGGCATCGTCTAGCAACCAGGCTATACGGACACTGGCTACAGACGTACGAGACAAGCAATCTGATGCTGAAGCGCGATACAAAAGCTGGTTAGACGAATGGGGCGAAACCTACACGAATCTCGCTGATTTCCCGCAAGCGGATGGACATGATATGTATCCATCCTACCCTGGGCTCGTGTCCTCCGCGAATATGACATTGTTACGCTCGGCGTCAGGAAGCCAGGCGGACAAACTTTTTATTAGTTTAATAACTGAGCACCATAAGGGTGGAATAGAAACCGGAGAGATGAGTAGAAAGCTCCAATATGGAAAAATGATCGAATTTAAAGACAAAGTTTTTACTGGCTATAAGGACGACCTAGAACGAATGAAGGAGCTGTAAAAGATGACAGTAACAAGAAATAAAGTGTTTATACTCATACTAATTGTTTTGGCAATAGTAGCGGCTGGTGTGTGGTACGTTGGAATCTTCTCGATTAAACCAGAAAAGAACACTGCTAAGGATGCGACAGTAAACACTAATGCAACCACGAAGAAGGCGTCTGATAATAAATTCGCCAGCCTTACAGGTGATGCATTTGACGAAGCCTACATCGCCGATATGTTGGCACACCATGAAGGTGCAGTGAATATGTCTGAACAGGCTATGTCAGTCACCGCCCATGAAGAGATACGCACCTTGGCAAGTAATATCACGCAGACTCAGTCTCTCGAGATGATGCAGATGCGAGAATGGCAGAAGGCATGGGGATTCGAAATCACCAATAGTGGTGGACACATGAGCCACGGTGGTGGCGGTGCGGAAATGGCCGGCGACATGGTCGAAATGATGAACAAACTGAAAAGCCTGACCGGAGAAGCCTACGACAGAGAATATTTGAGACAAATGATCCTACACCACGAACAAGCAATAGAAATGTCAGTTGATGCCGACACCAACGCGAAGCGACAAGAAGTAAAAGACCTGGCACAGGGTGTGATTACAGCTCAGACTGCCGAAATCAAGCAGATGAAGCAGTGGCAGAAAGAATGGGGCTATGAATCCTAAGCTGTTGTATGGATTCATTGCGATCCTGCTAGTAGGGTTCGCCGTACTGGTGTTTACAAGTAAGCAATCAGAAACTCCCCGTCCCGGCGTAGCCCATGTGGACAAAGGCAGAGAGCACGTAGAGCAAAAGGACTACGCTGAAAGCGAAGTACCGACTTCGGGTCCTCATGCCTCCCCGGTTGCTTGGGGCGTATATGAAACCGAACAACGCGACGATCAGCTTATCCATAATATGGAGCATGGTGGCATCGTCGTGACGTATAGACCCGACACGCCTGAGAGCGAACTTAGCAAGCTGAAGCTACTACTAGCGAAACCGTTCTCTGAACCAGGCTTCGCACCCACAAAGATTGTCATAGCTCCGAGAAAAACGAATAAAGCTCCGATTGTACTGTCGTCGTGGCAGCGAAGCGAATCTCTTCAAAGCTTCAATAAGCAGACCGTGATGACGTATGTTAAACGCAATCTTGGAAAAAGCCCGGAGCCATTGGCAAGCTAGCATGAGTACGAAACTATTTATCGCAGCTATAGTCGTAATCAGCGTAGCCCTATTCGCGGGTGTTTTTGTATCGCTCAATAGGACTGATACGACCGCGCCATCAACAAGTAAAGATAGCAAAACTACGTACACTACTGATGACATTAAGCAGCACGATTCGAAGGCAAGCTGCTGGACGATAATCTCAGGATCGGTCTACAACATAACGAGTTTCATTTCTCGACACCCCGGTGGCGATGAAATTCTCCGTGCATGCGGTGCAGATGCAACCAACCTATTCAAAACGCGTCAAACCAGCGATGGCCAACCCGTCGGAAGTGGCAGTCCTCATAGCGGCAGCGCCGAAGAGCAGCTGAAAAAGCTTTTTATCGGCAAATTACATTAATATATACGAAGAGATAGTCGTACACTACAAATCAACAGAATAACGAAGTAATAAAATCACGAACTATACAAGAATCTATAACCAAAAGCAGTAGCTTTACAAGCGTTTAAACCTAAACATTGTCAAGCTCCACCTCCACTTCAATGCCTAGTTGTTCTAAACGTTCACTCACACGTCGAAGATCGGAGAATATATAGTTCCAGTTTTCCGTGGGAGGGTCCACCAAACAAGAAATTGACCGTTAGGTCGATTTTTTGTTTTAAGTCCCTTTATTGCGTCTACGCTTAGCTACGATGTACAATTAAGCCACCATCATAAACGGAGGGGTGTATGTACGTCGAAATCAATTACTTGGCTGTCCTTATAGCAGGACTGTCATCAATGCTTGTAGGGTCAATTTGGTACTTACCAAAAGTATTTGGTACCAAGTGGGCAAAGCTAGCAAAGGTTAATCTGAATAAAAAGATGTCCACAAGCCAAATGATTGTCCTAATGGCATCGGCGCTCGGCGCTTCGCTCGTTACCGCGTTCGTATTGGCGCACATGATTTATGTCTCAAACTACTTCTTCGGTAACACCTACCTCCAAGACGCCTTAACGACGGCCGCGTGGTTGTGGGCAGGACTTACGGCACTGCGCATATACGTACACGACTCGTTTGAAGGCCGTCCATTCAGGCTGACGCTGCTTACTGCCGGTTACGAACTAGTTACCATCATGCTGATGGGGCTTATCATCGGTCTTATTGGTCGTTAAAGCAGTTCTAATCGCTTCACTATAATCAGCACTACGGCGAATATTACTACTCCGGCCACTACGAGCATGCCCCCAAAGCCGGTTGCAGGTAATTTGCCGGCTCGAATTGCGGAGTCAGCAACAAGGTAGCGTACGTAGCCAATCAGCGCGAGCAATCCTCCGAAAGTTATCGCACCGATTCCTGCCAAAGCACCGGTCGAGTCGTCCGATATGAACGCAAGTGCCACGCCACCGGCAATCAATGTAAGGCCGGTTCGTACCCATGCCAGCAAGGTACGCTCGTTGGCCAGTAAAAATCGTATGTCTATATCAAGATCGTTGTGTGGTTTTTTCCATTTCAGCATTAGATTCATTATAGCAAGCGGCGTATAATTATATGTAGAAGGGAGGTCAGTTATGTCATCAGAAGACACAATGAAACTTGCCGAAGTCGAGCGCCAACATGCGAACGATTTGGAACGTGAGGCTCAAAAGCTCGTAGACAAAGCCCAGCACGAGGCCGATGGCATGCGCCGCCAAGCCCACGACCACAGCAATAGGGCAAACGACCTGTTCCAAAAGGCCGAAGCCGAACAACAGCACGAGGTTAAAGAGGCCGAGCGGCAACGCCATGAAGCCGAAAAAGAACTAAAAAAGGAAAAGGGCATCCACGGCCTATTCGGCTAAGCGTGTGCTAAGTCAGACGCCCACTTGGCGGCTCGTTCGACTTCGCCGTCGCGGAGCGGGCCTTTGGTGCCGTTCACAATAAATCCCATTGGAACTGAAATAACGTTCCAACCCCTGCGTTTTGCGGCACTAGCCATTTTGGCTGCCGCATAACCTATGGTACGCATAAGCATCCTTAGGCCGAACTTTTGCGCGTCCATGTCGAACCTTGTGTCGAATACCGCGATTTTTTTGCCGCGCATGACCTTTGCCGGCAACGCTTCAATGAATTGAAGCGTCGGTCCGGTCGGTCGGCCACCTTGGGTAGGCGACCCGATGACTATCAGGTCGGCATGTTTAACGTCTTTATCGGTCACTTCTTCAAGCTGCTTGACCGAAGATTTACCAAATTCCTTCAGCGACGCGCCAATGATATCCGCAATCCGCGCGGTGTTGCCGTACGCCGAATCGTAGGTGACTAAGAACTTCATACTATTACTCCTCGCTTACGCAGCGTTAGCCAGCGGCCTCTGCCTCAGCCTTAGTCTTATGAACCGTTCCATCGGGGTGGTGTGGCGGTGAGTATGTAGTAATGATCTTTAGCGGCTGGTCAGACGATGCGACAAAATTGTGTCTCGTGCCAGCAGGAACAAGCACAATGTCGCCGGTTTCGTATTCGTAGGCTTCACCGTTTAGATATACCGTACCTTCGCCCGACACAAGATATAGAACCTGGTCGTTTTCGTTGTGTGTTTCTTCGCCAATCTCACCACCGGCAGGAATATGCATAATAACGATCTGCGTATTCTTGCCTGTTACCAACACCTGCCGAAAGTAGGTGTTTTCTAGCGCCCGCTGTCGAATGTGTACAATGTTTGTGTTGTCGTCATTTGAATCTTGCATACTTCACCTCCTGCTACTTCTATAGTGCCAGGGCACGGTAAATAGTGCTATGACCTTGGTCACTCCCTAGGGCTACTCGCCAACGGTTCCGGTCTTCACTTCGCCGGCACGTTCGTAGCGGGCGACGATCACGCCGGTTTTACCAACATGATTCTCGGTAAGGCTAAAGGCTCGTGGCGCGGCGCCATTTGCGAACAGCTTTTTGCCTTGGCCAAGAATAATCGGGTAGGTCATAAGGCAAAGTTCATCTACCAGGTCGTTTGCCAGTAATAGTTGCACCAGCTGGCTGCTGCCCCATACGTGCAGGTCGGGCCCGTCAGAATCTTTAAGCTTCTTTATGTCATCGACGTTTCGAATGAATGTCGTGTTTTGCCAATCGGTATCAGATTTTTCAGACGACAGTACGTATTTCATATTATCGTTAATAAACGGCCAAATATCACCGTGTTTCGGCCAGTAGCCAGACCATATTTCAAACGTCTTACGACCTAGTAAAAACTCAACGTTGGCCTGCAGGGCAGGGCTGGTAACCTTGTCTACGACGGGGTCGTCATACGGTGCTTGCCAACCACCAAATTCGAACTCGGCGGACGGATTTTCTTCGGGACCGCCCGGCGCTTGCATGACACCGTCAAGGGTAATAAATTCTAGAACCGTTATCTTTCTCATAAGTTTATTGTACGCTCACTCTACTGCCCGGTGCATGTGCCCGTCTTGGGACTTCGCGTATTCATATGACTGTCGCACAATTTGCTCAAGAACTTTCATATCTACATCGTCGAGCCGCTTTATGTATAGGCACGCCTTGCTCGTCGTATGTTTGCCTAAATGGGCTAGTTGCTCCGAATGCCTTGCCGTGCCATCCAAAAGATAAATTGTCAGCTTGTCTTTTCGCGGGTAAAAGCTCATAGGTGAAGCATCGCCTTCGCGTCCGCTGGCGTATTTGTAGTGGTAAGTATCAAACCCGATCGTACCCTTGTACCACATATTCGGTTCAAGGCCGCTTATGCGGCGCATCATATCGATAAGTGTCTGGGCATCTTCCAATGTCTGCTCATCATCAAGGGTAGCCAGATAGTCCGCGACAGTTAAGTCGTTATTTACCATAAGTAAACCCTAACGCTCAGCCTTCAACGGCTACTTCAAACCCGCCGTAGGCCATTTTGGTCATGTCGGTTGGCATTTCAAAATCACCCATATCCATCTCGTTCATTTCTTCCATGACCTTTTTGTTGACTTCGTCACGGTGTTCTTTTGATTCAAACACTATAAACGAGAACCATACATTTTCTTCAGCCGAAGCACCGGCCATTTCTGGGAATGCTCGGGATTTTTCGTCGCTCATTTCTTGTTGTTTTAGGTCATCGCCCCGAGCTTCAAAGTATTGAAGCGCGCCGTGCTTCATCCAGGAGTCCCGGCCCATTTCGGCCATTTTTTGGTATTCGGCTTCTTTGCCTTTTGGTACTACCAACACAAATCCATCGATGTATTTAGCCATTTTATACCTCCACGCTTAGGGTTGTCTCTATTACAATTTTAGCACTTCAGATTGGAATAAGTAGGGGGCCAAGCACCTCGCGCTACCTACTTGGTTAGCTCCTAGCGGGACAACTCCAGTAATTACGAGTAATACATTGACGGTTATGGGGCATGGGTGTAAAATATAACCTGAGAGGTTATGAAAGGAGGCGACATGAATTTACGGAGGAAGTATGGAAATAGATTACTGGAGGACGAGAAATCAGCGGTCACCAGTCATGGAGTTTATTCAAGCATGTAGCCCCACCTTGCAGGCGCGCATTCTGAAAGACATCGAGTTTTTTCAATCGAATGGAATGATGACCCTGACGGTGAAATCTAGGCTTAAAAAGTTATCAGGAGGAATTTATGAACTCCGTTCCGAGCGTGGCGGGGATGCGGTAAGGATACTCTTAACCGTCAGATCTGGTAAGGCATGGCTTTTGTCGGCTCATTTCAAGAAGGACCAGCGGGTCAGAGCACAACATATTAAGCTCGCAATTCAGCGCAGCAAGGACATACCTTAAAGGAATATTATGAACCACGAAGAATTCAAGAAAATCTTACTATCGAACAAAGCAGTTAAAAAAGCTTATGACAACGATGAAATTTCATATTCAATAAGTGCGTCTATTAGTCGTGCTAGGATAGCCGCTGGGTTAACACAGGAACAACTGGCGGAAAGATTGAATACCAAGCAGTCTGCTATAGCAAGGCTTGAGGCAGGCAAGAGACTTCCAAGTCTCAACTATCTTTCTGCAATAGCATCAGCATTGAGTACTGATCTAATCCCTCCGACGTTTGCTTCCATAGAAGAAAGAAAATCAAACATAACATTAACCGTGGAAACCAAGAGCTTAGATTATGAAAGAGTTCCAATTAAGAGCTTTCAGGTATCTTCCTTAGCAAGACAGTTAACCAATAACTCAGAAAGGGTTACATCATGGTAAAAGTATCAAGTAAGTTCATTCTCGTAGCGAAAGACTCTACAGTAGACGCAAACGATAATATGTTATCAATAAGCAAAGTCATTGATAACTTCAATTTCGAATTAGATATAAAAGAATTTCAGCGCACGATCAGTAGTTCAGAGAACGGAACCGTAGGTATTCAAGTTACGCCATTCGTATTAATTACTTCCTGGCATTTTGATAAAAAGCTGGATGAAGAATACCCGGTCGTATTAAAAATTAATATTATAGCCCCAGGCAATAAAATTCACACAGGCGAAAAGCTTCGATTTACTATTCCAAGAGGTCTAGACAATATTAATCTAAATGTTAACTTCTCGGATCTTCCGGTTTCAAGTAGCGGAAATCATGAATTTCAGGCCACGCTTTATGATGTAAGCGATAAAAAACTTGCAAGTGCAACTTATCCTTTCACTATTAATATCACCGAAGTTAATCAAAAATAGGCTAAGTTCTTCCAGCCCTTACTTAAGTATTGTAAAAGCTTTAAATATAGGTTTGCTTAGAGAATACTGGATAGGGCGGGTTAGGAGACTCTAGACTCTTGACCATAGGTTCAAGAGTCTCCTGGCTATTGTTTTCGGGTCGGCCAGGAGTTAGAACCACTTAATTCATACCATTACAAAAGCCCACACAAGGTGGGCGTTCGTAATGGTGCAGCAAGTGGAGAAAAGTTTTCACTTTATCAGAGAGGAGATAGCACGTTGGAGAGCAATTCTAGCTATTCCGTATCAGGAGTATCTATTGACGAAGTAAGTGTAGGGACTTACACCTCAGGTATTTGCTCAACTAACTCAAGTCGTTTCACAACACTGCTTTTTGCAAGGATAGTACCAGGGCTGGTTACTGCATTCGCACCTACTTTAGTTCCGTCCCCTATTAAGGCTCCGAACTTTGTCACGCCAGTTTGAACGGGCTTACCATCTATTAATGCAGAAATTCTTTTGTCTTCTCGTTCATTATAATGATTAGCCGTAAGAGCGCCCGCCTCAAAGTTAACATGTGAACCAATCACGCTGTCGCCTACGAAATTAAAGTGAGCGAGGGTAGAATTGCTACCAATGACTGAGTGCTTTACCTCGCATGACGGGCCGATACTAACTCCCTCGTGCAAATACACACCTCCACGCAATAAAGAATGAGGCCCTACGAAACAGCTTGGACCAATAATCGCAGGACCTTTAATAGTTGCCGTAGGGTCAACAGTAGCAGTCGTATGAACTGCAATATAACCGCTAATTATGTATTCGTCGCCTACTTGCGTGAATTGTCCTCGTATTTCATTCTCAAGATTAGTAAGTAAAATCCACGGTTCGACGTCTTGCTTTAGTTCTGAGCAGTAATCAGTTAGCTTCATTTACTTATGATAACAAAAATGCACAGCTACGTGTGTAAACTGAGCATTTGGTCTAACAGATATGGTGCGGGTTAGGAGACTCTAACTCCTGGCCTCTTCCATGGCAAGGAAGCGCTCTAACAACTGAGCTAAACCCGCACGGTGTTGTTACAGAGAATGATTATAGTCAAAATGATCGGTTTTATCAACATACGAATGAGGTATACTGAACTCGGATGTTAAGCAAAAGCGAAATCACGAAAATTACCTACAAAGCCGTATTCGCGGTCCTTGGGCTAAGTTCCGTGCTGCTAGAAATAGTCGTACTTTTAGACCGCGGCGTATTTAACCCGGGAAACTTTTTTAGCTTTTTTACGATTCTTTCGAACATATTCGCGGCCGTCATGCTTCTTGCAAGCGCGGCATTCGTTTACCGCGGCAAGGCTTCACGTAAACTGGACTTTTTCAGAGGTGCTGCGGCGCTTTACATGACACTTACCGGAGTCGTGTTCGCGGTACTTCTTTCGAGTATTGACCCTCGCTTGCTTACTGCCGTACCGTGGGACAACACGGTTCTACATTATATTATGCCGGTAGTTCTATTGGTCGATTGGCTTGTAGATAAGCCGTCGCGACCGGTCAAACTGCGATACGCAGCTTGGTGGCTTGTAGTACCAGTCGCATATGTCGCTTATTCTCTTATTCGTGGTCCGATAGTCGGCTGGTATCCATACCCATTCTTAAATCCGCAAAACGGTGGCTATGGTGCGATATTCGCCACTTGCGTTGGCATTACGGCATTCACTGTTGTCGCCACGTTCTTGTTACTAAAGCTTCAGCGTCCGAACGGTGCAAAGTAAACGGGTCTTACGGTTACGGTTGGCGTTCTGATTTGATATGATAAAGCATATCGACTATGTTTAAATCTTTCATACAAAAACAACTTGAAAACAGTGTGCGGGCGTACTTTAAAGCGCACCCCGAAGTAAAGCTGGTGGCCGTTGCCGGCAGCGTGGGTAAGACAAGCACTAAGACGGCAATCGCGACCGTGCTTAGCAAAAAGTTCCGGGTACGCATGCTGAATAACAACCACAACACACATATGAGCGCGCCCCTTGGTATATTGGGCATCGAGTACCCCGAAGAAAACGTGCATAGCGTAATGGCTTGGGTGAAGGTACTGCTTGCCGCCCGTAAACGCATAAGCGAGCCGACAGACGTTGACGTAATCGTGCAAGAACTCGGGTCGGACCGGATCGGTGAAATCGCGCATTTCGGCACGTACCTTCGCCCGACAATCGGTGTGGTAACTGGGGTGACGCCGGAGCATATGGAATTTTTTGGCAACATTGAAACCGTTGCGCAAGAAGAATTGGCGCTGGCCAACTTTAGTGAGCTAGCGATTATTAACCGCGACGACATTGACGGCCGGTTCGCCGACTTTTTGACCAATTCTAACGTCGATACGTATGGTTCGACCGCCGCCGCGGAATTTAGGATTGAAGTAAAGGACTTTGACATTGAACATGGTTACCAAGGCTGGCTAGTAATGTCGGGCTTTGCCGAAACCTACCCGGCCGACCTACGCGTCATTGGCGAACACAGCCTGCGGCCGATTTGCGGTGCCGTGGCCGTGGCAGTCAAGCTTGGCATGGGCCCGCGCGAAATCGTTGAAGGTGTCGAAGACATAACTCCGGTCGAAGGCCGCATGAACCTGCTGCCAGGTATTGAGAAGTCCATATTAATAGACGACACTTATAACTCAAGCCCGGCATCGGCGTCGGCCGCGGTGCAAACGCTGTATAACCTGCAGGCACCACAGCGAATCGCCGTGCTTGGTGACATGAACGAACTGGGCGAAACATCGGCACACGAACACGAAGCGATAGGCCATTTATGTGACCCAAGCTTACTGGCGTGGGTGGTGACGATCGGCCCAGAAAGCGAAAAATACCTAGCACCAGCCGCCAAAGCCCGTGGCTGCCAAGTGCGGTCATTCATGAGCGCGATTGACGCCGGCGCGTTCGTACGGAGTGTGATTGAAGAAGGCTCGGTGGTGCTGGTAAAAGGATCACAAACCGGCGTTTACGCCGAAGAAACGGTCAAATTGCTGCTGCATTCGACCGCCGACGACCACAAACTGGTGCGCCAGTCGCCAATGTGGATTGAAACCAAGAACGCCTACTTTTCAAAGTTCTCGTAAGCCACCTGCGTTTCGGTGCAAAAACATCGGTGATATACTGGTGCTAATACTATGCAGCGATATAATCCAGCCGAAATCGAACCAAAATGGCAGGCTCGTTGGGACGAACGTGCCAGCTATAAAGTCACCGAAGACGAATCAAAGACCAAACTATACGTTTCGGGTATGTTCCCGTACCCAAGCGGCAGCGGGCTGCACTCTGGCCACGCCTTTAGCTACACGATTGTCGACACGATAGCCAGGTTTTACCGCGCTCACGGCAACAACGTGCTTAACCCTATGGGCTGGGACACGTTCGGGCTGCCAGCCGAAAACTACGCCATTAAGACCGGCACTGCGCCGGCAAAGGTAACGGCCGAGAATATTGCTAACTTTAAGAACCAGTTCAAACGCTTAGGTATTTCGATTGACTGGTCGCGCGAAATTAATACGTCTGACCCTGAATACTACAAGTGGACGCAGTGGGTATTCGCCGAATTCTTTAAGCGCGGACTGGCGTACCAAAAAGAAAGCATGCAGTGGTGGTGCCCGGTCGACAAGACCGTACTTGCCAACGAGCAAGTCGAAGGTGGCAAGTGTTGGCGCTGCGGCAACGAAGTCGAAAAGAAGTCCATGAAGCAGTGGTTCTTTAAGATTACCAATTACGCCGACGCGCTGCTGGAAGAAATTCCAGACCTGGACTGGCCAGAAAAAATTAAGACCGCTCAGACTAACTGGATTGGACGTTCCGTCGGTGCTGAAATTGATTTTGAAATTGACGGAACTACGGAAAATCTGACTGTCTTTACGACCCGCCCTGATACGCTGTTCGGCGCGACGTTCATGGTTATTGCGCCTGAACACAAATTGGTCAGCAGTCTTACGACCGACGAAACCAGCGAGACAGTTGATGCCTATGTCAAAGCTGCCGTCAAAAAATCCGAAATAGAACGCATGAGCGAAGGTAAAGAAAAAACGGGAGTGTTTACCGGCTCGTACGCCATTAACCCGGCTAACGGTGAAAAGATTCCAATTTGGATTGCCGACTACGTGCTGGCAGGCTATGGCACTGGTGCAATTATGGCAGTTCCGGCACACGACGAACGCGACTTTGACTTTGCGACCCAATATGATTTGCCGATAGTTGAAGTCGTTGAACGGCCTGCTGGCGTAGAAGACGGCATAGCGTTTTCGGCAGAGGGTAACTTAATGAACAGCGGTGAATTTGATGGCCGAGCCGCCAGCGACGCCCGCGAAGAAATAGTTGACTGGCTTGAGTCTCGCGGTATTGGCCATTCAAAAACAACCTACAAAATGCGCGATTGGCTGATTAGCCGACAGCGTTACTGGGGCGCGCCGATTCCGATTATTCATTGTGACGTACACGGCGCCGTTGCCGTTCCTGAAGACCAATTACCGGTCGTTCTGCCCGAAGTCGAAGATTACGCGCCGAAGGGTGACGCACGATCGGCACTGGCGAGCGTAGACGAATGGGTTAATACGACTTGTCCGACATGTGGCAAACCAGCTAAGCGCGAAACCGATACAATGGACGGTTATGCCTGCTCCAGCTGGTACTTGCTGCGTTATGCTGACCCGAAAAATGCCGAACAGGCATGGGACCCGGCCAAAGCGAACTACTGGACACCGGTAGACTACTACGTTGGTGGCGACCATGCCGTGGCGCACCTGCTTTACGTTCGATTTTGGAGCCATGTATTTAAGGAAATGGGGTTGGTAGAAGCTCGCGAACCGGTCAAAAAACTGGTGTATCACGGTTACGTGAATGCCGAAGACGGCCGCAAGATGAGTAAGAGCCTGGGCAATGTGATTGACCCGCTGGATATTATTGACCAAGGCTACGGCGCCGATACTCTACGCACCTACGTTCTGTTCATGGGGCCGATTGAGCTTGATTCTGCCTGGAGCTCACAGGGCGTCGGCGGCGTGCACCGGTTCTTGAACCGAGTATGGACGTTGACGCAGGAATATCTTGCCGCCGAAAAGAATGTCCAGACCATCGACCAAGATGTCGAAGCGATCCGTCACCGTACTATCAAGAAAGTGACCAACGATTACCGCAACCTAAGCTTTAACACGGCCATTGCCGCGTTAATGGAATATGTGAACGAACTGTACAAGGCCAAGACGAATGGCTTTGACGACAGCTGGAAAGCTCATTTGGACAGCTTGGTTCAGCTACTGAGCCCTTTCGCGCCGCACATGACTGCCGAGTTGTGGGAACAACTTGGCCATGACACGCCGCTTGACACTGAACAGTGGCCGATGTGGGACGAAGCACAGACTAAGACCGAGAGTATGACTATTGCTGTGCAGGTGAACGGTAAGCTGCGCGCCACGATAGACCTGCCGGTAGGTGTTGGTGAGGACGGAGCCAAAGCGGCGGCGCTAAGCGACGAGAACGTCAAACGCCACGTGACGGGCGAGCCAAAGAAAGTCATTTACGTAGCCGGCAGACTTGTCAGCATAGTCGTATAACCAAAACGGCCATCTACTTGAGGTAACCCCGAGTATCGGTTATAATGCATTTTAAGTTTATACCAACCTGAAAAGGAGAACATTTCAATGGGACAACCAAAGAAACAGTCGAGTCCGCGCAAGACCGGACTCCGCCGCAGTCACCTGCGTCTTAAGCTTGCACGCGCAGTTAACGCTAAGTCACCTGTCAAAGTAAAGACGACCAAGCGCGAAACAGGCAAAAAATAACCGCTCTTTAATAAGCGCCCTCGCGGGCGCTTCAAGCAATATTCAAAGAAAGAACCAAACGCAAGATGGCATCCAACCGACACTTAGGAAGAATCGTAGCCCTTCAAACCCTCTACGAATATGAATTCCGACGCCAGGCAGAAGATACTAATCTTGACCTCGCCGAAGTACTGGGCCGAAACATCGAACGCTACAAAGAAGCAATCGATGACAAGGATTTCGTCAGCGCGCTGGTCGACGGTGTCTTGGAGCACCAAGACGACCTGGACGCCAAGTTACAACCTATGGCTCCGGGCTGGCCGCTCGATCAAATCGCTCGGATTGACCGTAACGTCCTACGTATCGGGCTGTACGAACTGCTATACAAGGCAGATTCCGTTCCGCCGAAGGTCGTAATAAACGAAGCCGTCGAGCTCGCGAAAGCGTTTGGTTCTGATAATTCAAGCAAGTTCATCAACGGGGTGCTCGGCACCGCCTACCGTACACTTGTTGAAGCAGAGGACCAACCTGATGCAGCAACCAATAACCGATAAGTTTAAGAAGTACTTTTCGAACCGTTCAAAAAAGCCTTCTATTCAAGAAATCGTCCGCGAACCAACCGCCGGCGGTATTGTATTTCGCCGCAACAAGAACGGCGAAATTGAAATCCTGCTGATTCAGGACGCCAAAGACCGCTGGACAATCCCAAAAGGCCACATAGAAGAAGGCGAAACCGCCCAAGTGACCGCCAAACGCGAAATTGGCGAAGAAGCTGGTCTGGACAACGTTGATATGCTTGGCTGGCTTGGTAAGATTCACTTCCGCTACCGCCGGCTCGACAAGCTGGTTCTTATGACGACGCAGATTTACCTGGTGCGCGCCAAGGGCGACACGAACGCCATTAAAAAAGAAGAGTGGATGAACGGCATTAAGTGGTTCAAGTTTTCCGATGCGTTGGACGCGATTGAGTACGAAGACATTGGCAAGTTAATGCTACTGGCCATGAAAAAAATCAGACAGGAGAACTTGTAGCATGACAAGGGAAAAGAGCAGCCAGAGTCGGCGGATTCATTCCGCGACACTGCGCGATGAGAAAAACCGTAGGTTTGTCTTATTAGCCGGAGGCGCAGCATGAGCGGCATGCCAACGGCACCATACCAAGAATTCGCTAAAACCGTGCTTGGGTTTGAGTTCAAGGACATCCAATTGCTGGTAACCGCTTTGACGCACCGAAGTTACGTCAACGAACACAAGAAAAGCGTGACCGAGCATAACGAGCGTTTAGAGTTCTTGGGTGACGCCGTGCTTGAACTAGCGGTAACCGATTACTTGTTTGAAAACTACACTGACCCCGAAGGTACGCTAACTAGCTGGCGTGCGGCATTGGTGCGGACCGAAAGCATTGGCGAAGCCGGCGACAAGCTTGGCTATGAGCCGCTGCTTCGCATGTCACGCGGCGAACGACAGGGCAGTGACCGGGCGCGCCAGCAAATTCTTGCCAACGCTTTTGAGGCCGTCATCGGCGCGATTTACTTGGAGCGCGGTTACAAAGATGCCGAGGCGTTCATAAACAAGCACATCACGTCGAAGCTAGAAAACATTCTGGCCGAAGGTACATGGCGAGACCCTAAGTCGCACTTGCAAGAGGTATCACAGCGGATTGACGGCGCTACACCGCAGTATAAAGTGCTCGAAGAAGTCGGTCCTGACCACGACAAGGTGTTTACGCTCGGCGTTTACGTGGCTGGTAAGCAGATGGGTAAAGGTTCTGGCCATTCCAAGCAGATTGCCCAGCAAAAAGCCGCCCAAGCGGCACTGATCAAGTACCAGAGCGAGAACAGTGCGCTAACAGATTGACAGGTGTCGCGAAATAGCGTAGAATCATACGAAGTAGAAATACCAAATCTAACGATCTAATAAGGAAGTTTTAATTTTTATGCTCGCAATCCGCTTGCAACGACTCGGCCGCAAAGGCTACCCAGTATACCGTTTGGCCATTCAGGAATCCCAGCGCCACCCTTCAAGTGGCCGCGTGGTCGCCTACGTCGGTACGTACAACCCACACACCAAAGAAGCCAACGTTCAAGTTGAAGCCGCACAAAAATACCTGGACAACGGCGCCCAGCCGACTCCTCGTGTCGTCAAACTTCTGGCAGACGCCGGCGTCAAACTGCCGTCTTGGGTTAAGCAGCCTGCAACCGACAAGCAAAAGTCTATCCGTAACGCCGAAAAACTTCGCCGCAATCAGCCCAAAGAAGAGGTTGTCGAAGAACCGGCTGCCGAAGAAGCACCAGCTGAAGCCCCTGCCTCAGAAGAAGCTCCTGTCGAAGAACCAGCCGCTACAGAATAAACCGCGTCACACAATCGACGAAGCAAAAGCGCTCATGCTACAATACCGCCATGCATAAGCGCTTTTTTGCTGGTTTTACGGTCGTCGAACTAATCATTGTCATAACCGTGATTGGAATTATCGCAGGCATCACAATAGTTTCTTATAACGGCGTACAGGGCAAAGGTCATGATTCGGCCGTAAAGGACAACCTTACGAAAATCGCCGACAACTACAACTCGTATTACATTGACAACGGCAAGTATCCTTTGGCAGACGCGACGCTCAGTACGTCGAGCATAAAGGTCAATCGCAAAAGCTACGATAACACGGCTGCATCTGGCGCGATGGTGTACTGCACGAACGCGGCTCGGTCCGAGTTCGTACTGCTCGCACGGTCGAAAAGCGGCCGCGCGTACTATGTAGTTAGCGACAATCCGGTCAAGACGTTCGCTGGAACTTATCCGGTCACAAGCGGAAGCCCTACGGTCGCCTCGGCATGTGACCCACTGCTGGGGTCGGCAACGGCAACGTTTGCCTGGATTAACACCGGCGGAGGAACGAGTGGAACGTGGAACTATAGCTATTAGCCCCGTGATATAATAAACATACAAATCGGTAGTGATTACGGAAACCCTGGAGAGACCATGTCAACAATTGACCAACAATTCGTAGAGTATATCGTCAAATCGCTTGTCGGCCACCCGGACGACGTCGTCATCGAACGTATTATCGATGAAAAGGGCGTGCTGTTGACCCTTACGGTTAATCCTGACGATCTTGGCCGTGTCATCGGCAAACGCGGTATGACCGCGCAAAGCCTTCGCACGCTTTTAAGGGCACTTGGAACCAAGAATGACGCCCGTTACAACTTGAAGATCGTGAACAACGACGAAGACCGCGAGCAATACTCTACCCAATCAAATGAGGAATCTGACCAGGTTGTGGAAGAGTCTACAGATGAAGCTGTGGAAAACGAGCCTTCCGACCTGGCAAAAAACACTCGTAAAGAGCTTGCCGAACTCGACGACCTCGATATATAATCATAAACAGTTCAACAGCACTGCGAGAACTACAAAAAGCTCTATGCGAGCAAACCAAAAGGTTTGAGAGCCTTATATGTGACAAAAACCGTCCGATATTGGACGGTTTTTGTTTTTTACTATCAATTGCTATCGCATTATATAAAGCACCGCGAGCGCAGCTAAAAATAGTACGACGGTAAGTATGGTTAGAACCAATGCCACCGAATGGTGAGGATGACGGGAGCGCGTCGTATCTGCCATGGCGGCATCGGCGGTCGATTCGGTTTCGAATTCGAAGTTTCTGTTGTCAGGTCTACTGGCGGCATTTGGTGAGTTACCAATGTCCGGACGCAGGCCATCGTGGGCCGGTTCAAGCTTAACCCGAGGCACATTGGCTAAGGCAATATCTTCAGCTGTCGCCGGCTTGTCCTTCTCAAACTCCATAACTATAAGCAGTATATCATGAGGGGTATTTGGGGTCGGCTGCAGATAAATTAGCGACATCATGATAGACATAAAAGTCAAGAGCTGATAAGCTAGTACAGATGAGAAAGTTCCAAGTCATTACGTTGTTTCCCGATATGTTTACCGGTGTATTCGGTAGCTCCATGATGTGGAAGGCCCAGAACGGCGAACATGTGGAACTTTCAACGGTTAACCTGCGTGACTTCGGGCTTGGTCCGCGTCGACAAGTGGACGACACGCCATATGGCGGTGGTGACGGCATGCTACTAAAGCCCGAACCATTATTTGCGGCCGTTGAACACGCCAAGTCGATCGATCCGACCGCAAAGGTGCTTTTAATGACGCCACGTGGTGAGCGGTGGGAGCAGGCACTCGCCAAGCAGTACGCGGAAGCTGACAACGGCTACATATTCATCTGCGGACGGTACGAAGGCTACGACGAACGCATCGTCAGCCTAGTCGACGCGCAATTGAGCGTGGGCGATTATGTGCTTACGGGCGGAGAGCTGCCGGCTATGACTATCATAGACAGCATAGTCAGGCTTATTCCAGGCGTGCTTGGCGGTGAATCGAGCGCCGAAATCGAAAGCTTTTCAGATGGTGAAACACTAGAGTACCCACAGTACACGCGGCCAGAAGAATTCCGCGACATGAAAGTCCCCGACGTGCTACTGAGTGGCCATCACGGTGAAATCGCCAAATGGCGCCAGCAAAACAGTCTTAAAAGCAAATAAATCACTCCGTCCAAACGAGGCGTAAGCCGAGCTTCAGGGGGAGTAGCTATTTTTTGAATTTACTTCAACAAATAGATAGAGGGGCCGAGCCCCTCTTCTATTGTTGTGGTGGATGTCGTAGAGCGAGCAGTCACAGTTTTTTTGTTGGAGTTTTTGTTTTTGTAACGTCGCTGTGCATCACTTTAAACGGTCTGGCATAAAAACACAAGCGTAATTTTCAAAATAACAACATATCTTATGAAGGCCGAGCAGCTATAATATAAACACATGAAGATCAATCCATCGTATGGTCCATCACGGAATCCGCGAACGCAGGCAGCCGCTTGGATTTGTGCCGGCTTGTTAGTCGTCATGCTAGTGGCGCAACTTTTTTCATACGAGGACTTTCCATCTAAGCTTGATGTGCTTTTGCCAGTCAACGACCAGCCGACCATAAAGCTGTTCGCCGCAATTATCGTCGTGGCCGAGTTGTTCGCGTTGCCGTACTTGCTTGGTATGTACGTAGCGACCCTCATGCGCGTCGTAAGCGCCCTGGCTGCGGTATTCGCCACCGGATTTTGGCTTATCATGTCGCTTACCAACGCCCACGCTGCCAACAGTGGTTTGTTTTCGACCACGGTTGATTTGCCAGGAGGTATATTCGCCGCCATATTGTCATTCGTCGTATTCGGGGCGCTCGCGAAAGTCATTTATTCCGACAGTAAGTTCCGGCACGCATCGTCCACCTCTTGAGGTAAACGTCGTTCTAGGGTACAATTTATTTCTGTAACGACCATATACTGGGGATTAGCCAAGCGGTAAGGCAGTGGGTTCTGGTCCCATGATCGGGGTGAGAACTGCCAGTGGCAGTTCGCAAGGAAACCTTCCGATGAAACTTGTTTCAATCGTGAAGTTTCGGGCCCGCCGAAGGTGGGTCGAATCCATTCATTGACAATTCGAAATTTCACTTCCTGGCTTTTCGTTGGGGATTAGCCAAGCGGTAAGGCAGTGGGTTCTGGTCCCATGATCGGGGGTTCGAATCCCTCATCCCCAGCCAGGAAGTGAGTTTTCGAATCCGTCATCCCCAGCTAAAGCCAAGCACAACAGAAAGACTTCATCGGAAGTCTTTTGTTAGAATAAAGTACATGCACGGAAATATGCCTCATGGCGAGATTGATCAATCCGCCTTGAATCGTAAAAATGATTACCTGTATCGGATATCGATTAAAAGTCTAATCAGAGATGACAAAGGACGGGTTTTGGTTGTAAAAGAGTCTGGCCGTACATGGTGGGATCTCCCTGGTGGCGGTATGGATCATGGCGAAGATATAAAGGCGGCCATAGCAAGAGAACTCAACGAAGAAGTTAATCTGACGGGTGACTTCAAGTTTAACGTCATTGATGTGGATGATCCGGCCTATCTACCAAACGCGAACGTGTTTCAGGTAAGATTGGTGTTCGAAGTCGCTCCTGAAATAATGCCGTATGAAAGTGGGAAGGAAGCTGACGAGATTATGTACATTGATCCGATTGCCTTGAAAGACTCTGATAATGCTGTCGAACGAAAAGTCCACGAATACGCTTATTTATCACATTCGTCGTAATCGTACAGTTCGTCGTAAGTAACCTTGCCGATTAAATCGGCTTTTTGTTCGGCCTTTTTGCGACGGCAAGCTTCGGCGGCTAGGCTTTTTGCAGCCAGTTTATGCTGGCGTTCGGCGGTCGCGGCTTTTTGGGCTGCTTCCGCCTTTGAATTGAAATACTGCGCACCCCCGATGCCAATTGCTCCGACAATGATGATCATGAGACATAAAAGGGCAATCAGCTTCGGCCGCAAAGGTATAAAATGCCATATACGCGTTGATTTATCGATCTTAGAATCGTTCAGCGCATTACTCAAGCGGTCGGCCAAAAGTACTTTACGGCCGATTTTACGGTGGCGGGTGGAAGGTTTGTGAGTGGCAGACTTAGGCTTCATGACTGTCGTTTTCGATTATACCCGGAAACACACAGTGCATCATATGAACGTCGCACCAAACAGCGTACCAATGTAGTACGTGATAGCCATGGCAATCAGACCACCGACAACCACTCGGAACGTGGCGCGGATTTTCGAAGCGCCTCCGATTGCGGCACTACCGACACCGGTAATGATAAGTGCGATGATGACGGCGATGACAGTAATCGGAATCTTTATAGTCCCAGGAGCCATGATGACCGCTAGGAACGGAATAAGACCACCGATGGTGAAGGCGATGAACGACGCCAGTGCGGCCTGCCACGGGTTGGTAAATTCGAAATCGATGTGTGGTAAGTGAGCTACACTAGATTTTTCGGCGTCACGCTGCGAGCTGACCGACACATATTCTCCGACAGCCATAGACAGCGCGCCGGCCACCAGGGCCGCCATGCCAGCCGTAAAAATGGTTTTCGTGTCACTGGTCGCTCCGGCGACACCCATGAGGACACTGGATGTCGACACAATACCGTCGTTAGCTCCAAGCACTGCGGCACGTAATCTGTTTAGGGTTGCATTTGACGTTTTAAGTTTCGGTTGTTCCATGTCGTTATTGTAGCAAACCGGTTCATGTCGACTGTGTGACGAAAGAGTATAATACTTCTTATGTATGAAATCATCGTGAAAATTCTTGCCGACGGGGCGGTGTTTCCGGTCGTTCTGATTGGCGCCTGGGCTCTGTTATTCAAAGTCGAAAACGGCAAGCGATACCAAGCGTATTGCCGCATACTCCTGGCAGGATTGACGGCATACCTGTTTGCCAAATTAATCGGCAGTGTGTTTCAGCCGGAACTAGAGCGGCCGTTCGAAATATTGGGAGTAAGTGCCGGCGCATCATTCTTGAATAACCCAGGGTTTCCGTCCGATCACATTCTGTTTTGTACGGCTATAACGTTAGCAGTGTGGTTTGAGACAAGACAGAAGGTAATAACAGCAGTACTAGTAGGTCTGACGCTCTTGGTATCCGTGGGACGGGTACTAGCTCTCGTACATAGTCCGCTAGACGTCAGCGGCGGAATCGTCATCGCGCTGCTTGGAGGTCTTTGGTATCTTCAACGCGAGACGTCACCGAAACCTGGCAGCGTGAAGCAATGGTCAAAACCGTAAGAATCTGGTAAAATATCTTAAATATTCCTAACGGGGGAGACCAGACCAGTGGCTAAGGTTATCGAAGCAAGCGATCCTCATGCGGCGTGGGCAACTATGAGCGTTCGGACAATCACGAATATTTTTCTGTATGGCTTACTAGTCGGAGTCGTCACTTTCGCGGCGTATCTGCTACTGGAACGCTTCGTGTTCGAGCCGATTCTGTGCCGTGAGTCGGCCGCATTGGCAAGATGCGACAGCAAAGAAGCGATTGCCAGCGGAACATCGATCGTTCTGACATCCATGTTTGGACTGATTCTTCTGGTCCGGGAGCGGGTTTACCGCCCAATCCTCGCTATTATCGGCGTGGCCGCCAGTCTATGGGGGGTCTTTGCGCTCGTTGCCAGTCTACCTGTCGTACTGGCGGCTATCGTTTCGGTCATCCTGTTCGGTGTCGCTTACGTATTGTTTTCTTGGTTGGTGCAACCGACCAGCCTGGTAATCAGCGTCATCGCCGTGGTGGTAACCGCTGCACTCGCCCGCTTGGCTATGGGCTAAGCCAGGTACTGTATAATCGTAAGCATGACAGAGGGTACACTTATAATCGCCGTGCTGGCGGTCGTCGTCGTCGGGTTCATCATCGTGACAGTCATGTTGAATATGCGTCTGCGTGAGCTGAAACAAGGCAGTGCCGTCGAACTTATGAAGTCTGATGTGACCGAACTGACCCGTTCGATCGGCCAGTTGCAGCAGACGATGGGCGACAAGCTAGAACGAAGCAACGACTCGATTCAACAATCAGTCCAGAAGCAACTGTCTGAAAGCGCCAAATTGGTAGCTGACGTTTCTCACCGCCTAACTAAATTGGATGAAACTAACCGCCGCGTCGTCGACGTAGCCGACGAACTAAAAAGCCTGCAAAACGTATTAGCCAACCCGAAGCAGCGCGGGGTGCTTGGTGAGTTTTACCTAAAGCAGATACTCGAAAACATGCTTCCTCCCGGTGCGTTCGAACTTCAATATCGCCTTGGCGAAGGAATGATCGTTGACGCGGTCATTCACCTGGACGATAAGATCCTACCTATCGACTCAAAGTTCTCATTGGAAAATTACAACCGCTTGATTGAATGTAAACCCGAAGAGAGAGCGGGTTACGAAAAAGCGTTCAAGGACGACCTAAAAAAGCGGATCGACGAAACGGCAAAGTATATCAACGCCAAAAAAGGCACGTTGTCGCAAGCGCTCATGTTCATACCAAGCGAAGCGATTTACTACGACCTGCTGGCTAACAAAGTCGGTGCCGCCGGCGTGAACGGCCGTGATCTAATGCAATATGCCGCCGTTGAAAAACGAGTCACGATAGTCGGACCAAGCACGCTCAGCGCCATGCTTCAAATCATTTCCCAGGGTCTAAGTAGCCTCGAGATCCAAAAGGACACCGAAATCATTCGTAAGAACGTTGAACAGCTCGGTAAACATATGCAGGCGTTCCAGACTTACCTGGTGAAGGTCGGCAATAGCCTGGGCGCCACTGTAGGACACTTCAATAGCGCGCAAAAAGAACTTGGCAAAGTCGACAAGGACGTCGTTAAGATTACCGGCGGCACCGAAGCGATCGAAACCTTACTGCTCGACAGGCCATCATCGGACGAATAAAAAAATACCGCCGAAATTTCGGCGGTATTTTGTAAGCCCGGTTTGTTATTTAGGCTTTTGTAACGGTAGCTTCGCTTTCGTTCTGAACGAGGTCGCTCAGGGCGAAACCGAGTACACCACCGACAAGCGGAGTCACGACGTAGACCAGGATTGGCCACAGTTCGAACTTCAGCGCTTGCAGTGAACCAGCGACAGCTGGGTTCAAGATGGCGCTAGCACCGACGTAGTTGGCAGCCGTACCACCTAGCAGAAGAGCCAGGTACAGGACACCAGCGTAGGTGAAGGCGTGTGATACGTCCGAGCGGGTACGGCGAAGCGCGGCGGCGACACCGAAGGCAAGTACGACACTACCGAGTAGTTCGGCTGCGAGTACGACCCATTCTTTACCGCTGGCGATAGCCGGAGCGCTGAATAGCGACGGTGCGGCCTGGCCGAATGCCTTAGCGGACTCACTGACTTCAGGCGCTGCACTGACGAACGCGTTCAGTACCACGAGTGCCAACAGTGCACCAAGCACCTGGGCTACGATGTAGCTGACTGCGCGTGCCAGGCTGACACGACGTGTCGCTAGGGCACCGATGGTCAAAGCCGGGTTAAGGTGCGCGCCTGAAACGACACCAACGACTAGCACGACTGCCAGCGCGGCGAACATTACGAACAGCGGTTGACCCGATGATGCGATTACGACTGACGCGAGCAAGAACGTACCTACGAACTCCGCGACCGATGCTGCGAGCAATGGTGAGCGGCTGAACGTAAAGCGAGCGCTGCGAGCGGACGCGCTAGCAGATGCGCCTGATGCGGCACGAACAGTCGTTACTTTTGTAGACGTTTTCTTGGCGGTCGAAGCCGGTTTTTTGGCCGTTTTTCTGGACGAAGCGGCCGGTTTCTTAGTTGCCATAAATATTTCCCTCCTTGTATAGAAATATGGCTTAAGTATAGCATAGGCGCATAGAAGTAAACTGGTATACAATAAAAGCGATGGCATTATTTGTAAATCAGCAGAATGAACGGACCGAGCTGCAAAAACGCATAGCCGCCGAACTTGCCGAAAAAGCGAAGAAAAAATCGCTTGAGACCGACAAGGAGCGGCCCGACGGAATCACCGATTCGGCTTACTTGGAAAAGACCAAGGCGACAACCAGCCTGGCCTGGGTGTGGGCGATTATCATCGTCGTCGCGGTCGGCGTCCTTATCTGGCTTGTCGCTGCCTCCCGGTAGCGGTATACTGATTACCAGATGAAAAACGACGATATTGTCGCTTCGGTCAGAGCCGAACTTTTGGCACGGTACAAGACGCTTGAACAGAAGAGCGATATATTAAAAGCGCCTGAACTGAAGGATCTGTTCGCTCGCATTCCGACGCTTGAACCACGTGAACGCGCTGCGTTCGGTCAGGCCATCAACGCGCTTTCAGTCGAACTGAAGGCGATGGTCGCGGCAGAGTCAGGCGACGAGCAAGAGCTTGAGCCGATCGACGTTACCGCCCCGTTCGACGTGAACTCGTCGCGCCCGGATTTACTTCCAAGCGACCAAGGTACCGTTCATCCACTAAGTCAAGAAATAGCCCGGCTTTCGGATATATTCAACCGCATGGGATTCGTAATTGAAGAATCGCGTGAAATCGACGACCAATACCACATGTTCGAAACTCTGAACTTTCCGGCCGGCCACCCGGCGCGTGACGATTACGACACGTTCATGACGGTCGAAAAAGACTCAGACGGCCACCCGTGGATCGCACCGGCGCATACCAGCACCATGCAGAACCGCGTACTCAAGAAATACCGTAAGAACCTGGAGCAGGGCGACGCCATAGCCGCCGTCGTGCCGGACCGAGTGTTCCGAAACGAAGATTTGGACGCCCGCCACGAACACACGTTCTACCAGCTTGAAGGTGTGTATGTTTCAAAGGATGTCCATGCCGGAATGCTGGTCGCGACCCTGCAGAAGTTCTTAGAAGAATATTACGGGCGCGCACTGACGGTTCGGGTTAATCCGTACTACTTCCCATTCACCGAACCTAGTTTCGAGTTTTCGCTTAGCTGCCCGTTCTGCGACCAAGCTGGCTGCAAGGTCTGTTCGCACGAAGGTTGGATCGAGCTGCTGGGCTGCGGCATGATACACCCGAACGTGCTTAAAGCTGCCGACATTGACCCGACCGTTTACACCGGCTTTGCCTGGGGTGTCGGAGTTGACCGTTTGGTCATGATGAAGAACGGAATCGAAGATGTCCGGCACTTCCATTCGGCCAAGTTGGACTTTTTAAAACAGTTTTAGGTAAGAAGCATACAACCAAAGAAGTTTACGAACGTCATGAATAAAAAGACAAAAAAGAAACTTCTAAGAAGCCTTAAACGTCACAAAAGGTTGCTCACGGTAACTGCGCTCGCAGTTCTGATAATCATGGCGACCTTACTTAACGTGTACCTACGCGCCGAGCCGCCTGGCACTAAGCGACTGGTGACTTTTTATGACCGCGGTAAACAGTATGTCGTGTTGACGCGTGCCGATACGGTTCAAGGTGCTATTGATGCGGCAGGGATAAAGGTTGATTCGCACGACATAGTCGAGCCGTCTGCGGCCAGCAGGCTGAGTTCGGAGTATGTCGACGTGATTATTTACCGGTCAAGGCTAGTGGCGGTAGTAGACGGTAGCGTGCGTCAAACCGTTGTCACGGTGTCGCAGTCACCGAATTTGATACTTAATGACGCGAAGTTAGAGCCGCTTGGCATTAAGGACAAGGCCACGTTCAAATCGGGTGACTTGGTAACAAACGGAGCTTCGACGGTTCTGACCGTTGAGCGGGTTAAGATTGTCGAGTCTAAGCGTGTGGTCTTTACACCTCGGCCCGACGCGTTGACGGCCTCAAAGGGTGCCCACGTGTTCGTCGACAGTGCCGGCGTGGCTCACCGCGAAACATATTACGACTTGCCGATGAACGTGGTAATCGGTGCGTGTGGCGCTGGTGGGTCATACTCTATCCGGTCAGATGGCGCCAAGGTAGACCAGAACGGGTATGTCCTCGTAGCGGCTAACCTTCGTTCGTATCCGCGTTGTACCGTCGTCGAAACAAGCCTGGGACTAGGCAAGGTTTACGACACCGGTGGCTTCGCGCTCCGGCATCCGTACGGATTTGACTTGGCGACTGACTGGACGAACTATAACGGTCGGTAAAGAAATACGCTATAATTCGGGTAGTTATGCGAGTAAGCCTGAATGAGATCAAACAATACATTGATTTTGAATTACCATCTGTCGATCAGCTGGTAAAACGTATCAACGAACAACTCGGCGGAGTCGAGGATGTCATTGATTTTGGAGATATATATAAGGATGCCATTATCGTTAAGGTCGTGTCCTGCGAAAAACATCCGAATGCCGATAAATTGCACGTATGTTTAGTTGACGATGCCGGAGCGGTGAAGGACGTTGAGCGCAGTGACGACGGGTTGGTAAAGGTAGTCTGCGGCGCTCCGAACGTTCACGCCGGCATGCTCGCAGTCTGGTTGCCTCCAAAATCGGTCGTACCTTCGTCTTATCACGACGACGAACCGTTCATTCTAGGCGCCCGTGAACTACGCGGCGAAATGAGTAACGGAATGCTGGCCAGCCCAAAGGAGCTTGGGCTAGGTGACAGCCACGAAGGCATCTTGGAAATCGACCCGAACGAATGGAAGCCGAACAAAGTCGAAATAAAACCTGGTGTTTCGTTCGCGGCTGCCTATGGTCTGGATGACCAAATAATCGACATTGAAAACAAGATGTTCACGCACCGTCCGGACTTGTTCGGACAACTTGGTATTGCCCGCGAAATCGCCGGCATTACTGGCAAGAAATTCGTCAGTCCCGATTGGTATAAGGCATTTCCGAAATTTAACAGAGGCAGCGGTCTTGAGCTAGCGGTTTCAAATGATGCCTCAGACGTCGTGCCACGTTTCATGGCAGTCGCCGTCAAAGACGTCACGGTCAAGCCGAGCCCGACATGGCTGCAGGCTGAACTGGTGCGGCTGGGCGGCAAGCCGATTAACAACATAGTCGACGTCACCAACTACGTCATGTTGCTGACCGCGCAGCCGACTCACGCCTACGACTACGACAAGCTGCGTGGCCAAAAACTCGGCGCCCGGCTCGCGAATAAAGGCGAAAAGGCCGAACTATTGAACGGAAAGACCTATGAGCTGGCCGAGAGCGACATCGTTATAGTCGACGGCGAAGGCATCGTCGGACTGGGCGGAATCATGGGCGGTGGCAACAGTGAGGTTTCAAGCGAAACGAAGAACATAGTGCTTGAAGTCGCGAACTTCGATATGTACGCGGTGCGAAAAAGCAGTATGCGGCACGGTCTGTTTACCGACGCAGTTACCCGGTTTAATAAAGGCCAATCGCCATTACAAAACCCATATGTACTTAATCTGCTACTAATGTCTGTGCTCGACGTCGCTGGCGGTACGCAGGCGACTGATGTGCAAGACATGCACGCCGACCTCGCAGACGAAACGACCGTAAAGACCAGCTCGGACTTTATTTGCTCAAGGCTGGGCCTGACGCTCGGTTCAAATGATATCGAATCCTTGCTTACGAACGTTGAATTCAAGGTGGAGGGAGGCAAGGATGAACAGCGTTTTACGGCTCCGTTCTGGCGGACCGATATTGAACTTCCTGAAGACATCGTCGAAGAAGTCGGCCGGCTATACGGATTTGATAAATTACCGCGTGAATTGCCTCGCCGCTCTATAACGCCAGCACCGCTAAACACGAAACTCATGACTAAACGGTTGATTCGCCGCAGCTTGAAACAAAGCGGTGCTAACGAAGTCCTGACTTACAGTTTTGTCCATAAGAAGCTACTTGAAAAGGCCGGGCAAAGCGGCGAGCAAGCGTTCGGATTGTCGAATGCACTGAGTCCTGACCTGCAGTACTACCGCCTAAGCCTGCTCCCTAGCTTGCTCGACAAGGTCCGGCCAAACATCAAGAGTGGGTTTGACGAGTTCGTTCTGTATGAGCTTGGTAAAGGACATCATAAGCAAGACATCGACGACAACGGACTGCCGAACGAGGTTGAGTTAATGGAGATGGTTTACGCGTCAAAACGGGCCGGTAAAAGCGCGCCTTTTTACAAACTCCGGCGGGTCGTCGACCAGTTATGTGCCGATGCCGGCATAGCAGTGACTTACCAGCCGATAACGAAGCTGTTGGATTATCCGGGCGCATCGGCGTTCGAGCAATCGCGTTCGGCGTTCGTTGTGACGGCGGACGGTAAAACGCTAGGTATCGTCGGCGAACTCAAATCATCCGTACGAAAGGGCTTCAAACTTCCTGATCGCGTGGCGGCCGCCAGCTTGAGCTTTACTGCATTTCATGAAGCGCAGGAAACCGCGACTGAATCTTACGTGCCGCTTTCGAGATTCCCGGACATTAGTCAGGATATATCGCTTGCCGTCGCTGGCGACGTCCAATACGCCGACGTATATGACGAGGCCCAAAAAGCGGTTATAAGCCAGGCTGACGAGTCGATTAGAACGACACTTTCGCCGATCAGTATTTACCGGGCCGAAGGAAGTGACGCCAAGACGATTACATTGCGGCTCAAGGTTGTCAGCTACGAAAAGACGATGACGGACGATGACGTGAAAATCTTGATCGAACGGATCGGCCAGGCAGCAAAGCGCGCCTTTAAAGCCGAGATAATTTGATATACTATTACAAGTAATAGTAGTACTGCAACTAAAGAGAATAGAGGGAAAATGGCTACATCGACTGCCCAGCGAACGGGCATTTGGATCATCGCGATCGTTTTAACCGTCGGCACCATTGCCGGTTTTATCGCTATGATTTTGGCGCCTCAGAACGAGGCTAAGGATTCCGCATCACTACAGGCGGCATACACGAAATACCAAAATGAAATGACCGAGGTGCAAAATAAGCAAGCGGCGCAGCAATCAGCTCTGGACGCTGAAAAAGACGCGCTTTCGTCGCAGTACTTCAGCGAATTCAATTCGTTCAGCGGTAAGGTCGGTAAATTCGACAAGACCGAAGCTCAAAAAAAGCTCGTGTCTGAAGACTTAAAAGCAGGCGAGGGCGAAGAAGTCACTATCGATACTACCTACGCCGTTTACTACATCGGCTGGTTACCGGACGGAACGATATTTGACGGCTCGATTGACGGTAACAAGCTTAAATCGCCCTTTATCGCACGACCAGGCGGCACGATAAGCGGCTGGGCAAACGGTGTGATCGGGATGAAAATCGGAGGCGTCCGAATGCTGACGATTCCGTCCGAACAAGGTTATGGCGCGTCTGGCCAAGGTACTATACCGGCGGACACACCTCTGCGTTTCGTAATAATGCCGATTAAAAAACTTGAGACCATTAAAGAACCGGAAGTACCAAAGGAGTTACTACAAAGCTATGGCGGATAAGAACATACGCGACGTCGTGATGATCGGCGCCGGCCCGAGCGCGCTCGCGGCCGCCGTTTATACGACTCGTGAGAATATTGACACGGTACTCTACGAAAAGGGAGTTATTGGCGGCATGGCAGCCATTACCGACAAGGTCGACAATTACCCGGGCTTTCCTGAGGGAATCGAAGGCATGAAGCTAGCTGGCCAGCTTGAAGCACAGGCCGAACGGTTCGGTGCGCAGATCGAGCTCGGTGAAGTTTCTGAAATAAAGGACAACGGCGATACGAAGACTGTCGTAGTTGACGGCCAACCGGTCGAAGCCCGCGCGGTTCTAATAGCTACCGGCAGTGACTACAACAAGATCGGTGTTCCCGGCGAGGCCGAATATTACGGCCGCGGGGTGCATTACTGCGCGACATGTGACGGCGCGTTCTATAAAGACAAACGACTGGTAGTCATTGGTGGCGGCAACTCCGCCTTCCAAGAAGCAATCTTTTTGACACGCTTCACGACACATATCGACCTGCTGGTACGAAGCACGGTCAAAGCCAGTCAGGTACTGCAGGACGAAATGAAGAAGCACGTCGATAACGGTCAGATTACCGTTCACTTGAACACTGCGACCTCAGAAATCGTTGCGACGGATGGCAAAGTCAGTTCGGTTCGTGCTGTCAAAGACGGCCAGTCAATTGAGTTTGAAACCGACGGCGTATTCGTGTTCGTGGGGCTTAATCCGAACACGCAGTTCTTGAAGGATTCGGCAATAGAATTAGACGAGAACCGTTTGATCAAGACCGACATGAACCTTCAGACATCCATGAAGGGCGTGTTTGCCAGCGGTGACGTCAGAAGCGGCGCGACCATGCAGATCGCTTCGGCGGTCGGTGAAGGCGCCAGCGCGGCGCTCGCGATACGGGAATATCTAGACGGTCTTAGGCAACATGTTCCCGAAAGAATGCTTCCAACTGACGAATAATTTTCGGGTCAGCGGTTTCAAGCGCGATTTCGCGGGTTCCAAGTAGAACGCCGCCATATACGAAGTTGTGTGAACCGGTCAGAGCGACTTTGCGGCCGTCCGGCATGGTAAAAATCATGAACTTGGCGTGCAAATACCGGTTACGAGTGTAGAGCGTTTTATGTTTCGAAAAGAACATACCGACCGAAATGACCATTTTGTTCAGCGGGCCGGCCAGATGTGGTGGGTTGAAGTAAAGCCGCGAGGGCTTGGTTTTTATGATGCGGCTGAGTTTTCCGGTCGGGCAGTACTGTGAAACGAGTAGAATGTCTGACGCCTCTTTGGCTAATTCGACCGCCCGTCGGTAGATAATCGAATCGCCCTGGAAGCCACCGTCGGTCAGAACGGTGTGCTGGCCGTACGAGAACTTATGACTGCGGTAGGCGAAATGACTGCGGTCGGCCTTAGTGATTTGATTAAATTCGTGTGTCAGATCATCAGCCAAGCGGTCGTCTTCGCAGCGGAACATGTAGTCGACGTTACCGGTAATGTCTTTGCCGTATAGGTTAACGCCGCCGAATGAAAAGACTGTGTCGTCGATAACGAGGCATTTTATGTGAGTACGTCCTGTTACCGGCGTAGCGCTAAAACGTCCGAGCCAGTTGAACGTGACGCCTTTTTTGGTCAGTTCGCGAACGACTTTGGTAGTGGCGCGTGACTTTTCTTTGAAGAACTTGAACGGTACGAAATGCCCTCCTAGTTCGCCGTAGGTAAACGTGTCGGCGGCTATTTGGACGCTGACACCGCGTTCTGCGGCGGCTTCGAGGGCATTTACGAACTCATCAGTGAATTCGTCGTCGGTGAACATGAGGGACATAAAAATAACGCGGTGTTCGGCTTTTTCAATCGCATCGATCGCGGCCCGAATATAATCAGGGGTAATCAGCAGTTTAGGGGAAGACATGGCCTTATTATACGACACGGCATGTATAGTGGTCGCTCGCGTGCCGGCTTTGCTATACTCTTACTAAGAGAGTTAACTTGTAACACTTACTAAGAAGGAGACGAACGTGGCCGATTTTAATCAAGTATTAACCCCTGGTGACGTAGATGGCGGAATGGTAAACACCGTCGTAGAAATTTCTGAGGGCTCACGCCTGAAGGTGGAATGGGACCGCGAACGAGCTGCCTTTATGCTTGACCGCGTTGAACCGGCCATCTTTGCTAAGCCTTGTAACTACGGCTTCATTCCGCAGACGCTGGACGATGACGGTGACGAGCTTGACACACTGATTGTTTGTTCCGAACCGATTCCAATGGGCGTGTGGCTCGAAGCCAAGATTGTCGGTGTTCTAAACTTCGTTGACGACGGCGAAGCCGACCACAAAGTCGTCGTCGTGCCGGCAGACGACCGCGATACCGGCGATTCAATCAACTCGCTGGAAGACTTAGGCGACCGCTGGAAGCAGAAGATCGAACACCACTTCACTCACTACAAGGACCTTAAAAAGCCAGGCTCAACTGTCGTTGAAGGATGGGGTGACGCTGAGGCCGCCAAGGCGATTATTCGTGAATGTATTGAGCGCTGGAACAACAAGTAGTGGAAATTCACTGCTCGGCTAAGGCACTTTTACGTCGCAAAATCGACGGCAAGTACTTAATTTTGACTAGCAGTGAATGGGAAGAAAACCCGAGGCGCTCTCAGGCGCCAGACCTCCCCGGCGGGCTTATCGAAGCAGGGGAGACCATAGAAGAAGGGCTCGCTCGTGAGCTGGAAGAAGAAATCGGCACTCGAATAGAAGATAGTCTTCAGCTTGTTTACGCAATGACGTACATCAACGATTCGCAGACAAAATCGACGACCTTCATGTTATTTTTTGCAGAAACCGATGACATTGAAATCAAGCTCAGCTGGGAACACGAGTCATACGAATGGCTAACGGCCGATGAAATCAGGAACCTAGAGATTCGGAACCCATACCCGATGATTTTCGGTCATTTTACAAAAATCGGACTACTCGTCTAATTTTTACGGCGGCGAGCTTTTTCACGGACTATGGCCGCGGCGTTGGTCAACGTTTCAAGCAGTCCCATCTGCTTTAGCTGCGAACGCAGCTTTTCCTTGGCGTGCGATGTCTTGACCAGGTCGAGCCATGTGCGCTTGGCCTGCGGCATCTTTTTGGTGACGACTTCTACCATGTCGCCGTTTTCGAGCGGTTTGTCGAACGGATGAATCTTGCCGTTAACTTTAAAGCCGGACGCGTACTTACCAATATCGGAATGAATCAAATACGCGAAATCTAGCGGCAGCGCACCGTGGGGAAGATTGTATATGTCGCCTTTCGGTGAATATATGAACATGCGCCGGCCAAACAAATCGATATCGAGCTGTTCGCGCGGAATATCTTCGCCGCGGCGTAGCTTGCCGGCGATTTCTTGCAGCTGTGTGATCCACTGGAGTTGGCTGGGTAGCTTTTCAAGCGCACCCTTCTTTTTGGTGTAGGCATCGGCCGTCTTTTGCTCGTGGTAATGAAAACTCGCCGCCAGACCGCCCTCGGCGTATTGGTGCATGGCACGGGAACGAACCTGGAACTCGATAATCTGTTCGTTCGGCGTGATAACCGTGGTATGCAGGCTTTGGTAACCATTGGTCTTCGGTACGGCGATGTAGTCTTTGATTCGGTGGATCATCGGTTGGTACATGCCATGCAGAACACCAAGCGTCCGGTAGCATTCGTGCTTGTTCTTAACGATGATACGAAGTGCCATAAGGTCGTAAATGTCGTCTATATTGCCGTCGACGCGCTGCAGCTTGCGCCACAAGGAATAGATGCTCTTTACTCGTCCGTTGATTTCAAATTCGATTCCTTCATCGGTCAGGCGCTTTTCGACTTCTTGGCGGATTTTGCCAAGTTTGCGTGTGCTTTTACCGAGACGTTTCTTTAGAAGGTTCTGAGTCTTAGTGAATTCCTTAGGGTCAACATAGCGAAAGGCAAGTTCCTCGATTTGCATGCGCGGTCCACCCATACCAAGCCGGTCTGCCATAGGGGCGAAAACCTCTAGGCTTTCGCGGGCGATCTTGACCTGCTTTTCTTTCGGCATGTGTTCCAGTGTTTGCAGGTTATGTAGGCGGTCGGCGATTTTGATGATAATCACTCGCACGTCACGCCCGATGGCGATAAGAAGTTTGGACAGATTGTCCTTGGTCTGCGGCAAGTAACTTTCCAGGTCGCGCATGCCGCTTCGGGCTTGCCCGACCTTTGTAACGCCGTCCACAAGGAACGCTACGTCTTGGCCGAATAGCGATTCGATTTGCTCTAATGTCAGATCCGTGTCTTCGACGGTGTCGTGCAGGATTCCGGCCAGAACCGAGTCGATGTCCATTTCCCAATCAATAAGTAGCTTAGCGACCGCCAGAGGGTGGATTATATAAGGTTCGCCGCTGCGGCGTTTTTGGCCTTTGTGGGCTTCAGTCGTGACATCGATGGCATGCTCCAGCTCGAGCAACTGCTCCTCGGGGTAGTGGGGTCGGGCCGCCTCTATTACGTCACGCTTCTTCATATCTGTAGTATAGCGCAGTCCCTACCTCTTAAAATATTTTTAAGTACTGGTGTATAATCATAAGCAAGTTAACTATACTGATTTTTATAGGAGTGGGCAGAACATGAGTAAGACCAAAATTGCCATCAACGGGTTCGGCCGGATTGGCCGAAATGCATTCAAAATCGCGTTTGAACGCAGTGACCTTGAAGTCGTCGCCATTAACGACCTGACCGACAACGCTACGCTGGCATATCTTTTAAAGCACGACAGTAACTATGGTACGTACGGTCAAGAAGTTTCGTCGGACGACGAAGGCATCGTGGTGAATGGCCAACACATCAAGGTTCTAGCCGAAAAAGACCCAGCGTCCCTTCCGTGGAAAGATCTTGGCGTCGAACTTGTCATCGAATCAACAGGATTCTTTACCGACAAAGAAGGTGCGTCTAAGCACGTACAGGCCGGCGCTAAGCGCGTCGTCATTTCGGGTCCTACCAAGTCGGACGGCGTCGATACCATCGTGCTGGGCGCTAACGACGACAAGGTCGAAGGTTCGACAGAAGTCATTTCGAATGCCAGTTGTACGACCAACTCGCTAGGAGCCGTCATGGCGATTTTAGACAGCGAATTCGGCGTTGAAAAGTCGATGCTGACTACCGTACATAGCTATACCGCCAGCCAAAAACTGCAGGACGCGCCAAGCAAAGACCTTCGTGAAGGTCGTAACGCCGCCGAAAACATCGTGCCGACCACGACTGGGGCAGCTATCGCGGTCACCAAAACATTGCCGCAGCTTGAAGGAAAATTCGACGGCTTGAGTATACGGGTGCCGACGCCTGTCGTTTCTATAAGTGATGTGACGGCGCTTCTTTCAAAAGACGTGACCGTAGAAGAAATCAACGAAGCATTCAAAAAAGCCGCTGCCCAACCATACTTCCAAGGTATTCTGGGCGTGTCTGAAGAACCGCTCGTGTCGAGTGATTACATTGGAAACAGCAATTCCGGAGTAGTAGACCTGCTGCTGACAAAGGTAGTCGGCGGCAACTTAGTAAAAGTCATGGTCTGGTACGACAACGAATGGGGCTACAGCAACCGTTTGGTCGAACTGGTCGCAGACGTTGCGAAAAATCTGAACAAATAAAAAAACCACCTTTTGGTGGTAAGTTGTGCTGACCGGCCGAGAGAGTAATCTCTCGGCCGGTCGCACCTCAGCGGGCGAGGGCTCGTAGCTGCTGCATCGAGCCTGCTCGGGTGACATCGCCGACCACCGTGACGGTGGTATTGCCGACCGATGTTTCGATCCGGATGTCGGCAATCGGGAAGATGGGCTCCTCCTTGTTGCCGTCGAAGTGGGCGAACACCAGGTCCTTGATCCGCTCGATGTCCGCATCGGGGATGATTCCTTCGAACACTGCATCGAGCTCGTTCCCGAGAGGCCAGCCGAAGACGGGGACCTCCGCAGGTACCGCACCCGTGGTGCAGGTGAGCCACTCATCGGTGATCGCAGTGATGACCGAGAGCTTGTTGTAGTAGATACGCCGGTACATGTCAATTTCCGTTCTGAGGTGCACTCGGCACCTCTTGTTGGGAGAAAATGCCAAAGTATATATATTATAGCAAATATATTCATAATTGTCAATATTCTTACGTCTTTACACCTCTATTGATTCTGCTTATACTTTAAGCATATGAAGATTTATCTCGGTGCCGATCACCAAGGCTTTTACCTAAAAGAAAAAGTCTTTGCCTACTTGGCGAAGCATGGCTACGATGTCGAAGATGTCGGCGACAAGGAACTTGACCCGAACGATGATTTTCCGGATTTCGCGCAACTTGCAGCGACCCGCATAATTGGCGATACCGATAACGATCCGAGGGCGATACTGCTATGCGGTGGCGGACAAGGTATGGCAATAGCGGCCAACCGGTTCCGCGGCATCCGCGCTGCCGTGATATGGGACGCCTACGAGGCTAAGATGACTCGTCACGACAACGACAGTAACGTGCTGTGCTTGCCGTCACGGGTGCTCGAAGATGACGAGGCAGCCTGGAAAGGCATCATTGAAACTTGGCTTAATACGCCGTTCGGTAACGCCGCTCGGTTTAGGCGCCGCAACGCGCAGATTGACGAGCTCGCATAACATGGCCGCGACTATCGCTCCGACGGTTCTTGCTGAAACCACCGACCAGTTCAAAGCGATGATGGAAAAGATCCACCAGCTTGCTAATCGCGTTCATATTGATATTTCCGATGGTGAGTTCGCGCCGACGTTTACTATTAACGTGAACGAAGCGTGGTGGCCGCAGGGTTGGCACGCGGACATACATGCCATGGTAGCTCGGCCGTCGGAATACGTAGAACAGCTGATTGCCCTTAAGGCAGACTTGATAATTTTTCATGCCGAAGTGACGGAAGACCTACTTCCGACGATACAACGTATAAAGACCGCCGGTGTTAAAGCGGGTGTGGCTTTGCAGCGCCCGACCGTGCCGGCGAGTATCGCGCCGATTATCGAACAGGTCGACCACGTAATGATTTTTAGCGGCAACCTAGGCCATTATGGCGGTGAAGCAAGTTTGATGCAGCTTGAAAAAGTCCGATTGATCCGTGCTATCAAACCAGACGTCGAAATAGGCTGGGACGGCGGCGTGACGCTTGATAACGCCTTCAACTTGGCGCAGGGGGGCATAGATGTGCTGAACGTTGGCGGAACTATCGCCAAGTCGGCCGACCCGGCGGCTACCTATAATGCCCTCGTATCTGAAATTAATAAGCACAGTGTGATTTAAAACCATCCCGCTCATGCTACAATTACAGTAATGAGTGGGCCTCTTACGATCAAGCAAATCGAGCAAAAAGCGGTGCTTCTGCGCCGCGACATAATCCGCATGCTCGAAGAAGCCGGCAGCGGGCATTCGGCCGGTCCGCTCGGTCTTGCGGATTTGGTAGCGACGTTGTATTTCGGCGTCATGAATTACAAGCCTAAAAAACCGGAATGGGACAACCGCGACTTCTTTTTCTTGTCGAATGGTCATTGCGTACCGGTCCAGTACGCCGTCATGGCCGAAGCCGGATTCTTTGACAAAAAAGAGCTTATGACGCTTCGAAAACTTGGTTCGCGGCTGCAAGGTCACCCAGAACGATTGCGACTTCCTGGCCTAGAAAACACCAGCGGTCCGCTTGGTAGCGGTCTAAGCCAGGCCTCGGGAGTGGCCTACAGTCTGCAGTATTTGGATAACCAGACTCACAGGTTTGTCTACTGTATTACCGGCGACGGCGAACTTGACGAGGGAAACATCTGGGAAGCCGCCATGTTCGCTGGCAAATACAAACTAAGCCAATTGGTCGTGTTCGTAGACCGTAATAATATTCAGATCGACGGCAACACCGAAGACGTTATGCCGCTTGAAGACCTAGCTGGCAAGTGGCGAAGCTTTGGCTGGCACGTGCAGGAAATTGACGGTCATAACGTTGAAAGTATTCTCGATGCCGTTGGAATGGCCAAGGCGATCACTAACCGGCCAAGCGTTATTATCACGCACACGATTCCGGGTAAGGGCATCGATTTTATGGAATATGATTATCATTGGCACGGCGTACCACCGAACCACGAGCAAGCCAAGCAGGCATTGGCAGAACTTCGGACGCTACGTGGCAAGATTACTCACGAGGGAATGAAGCATGAGTAAACGGAAACTTTTAGCGATACTTTTATTCATCCCAATTGGAGTAGTCATACTATTTGGGATACTACTTTTAGCTAATCCTTGGGGGCTTTTTGTCTTCAGTGATAACGGCGATGCGAATAATGAGTACAATCGAATCGAAGCAATATCTAGCCAGATTAACCTACCTTCGGAACTTACCTTACAGAAGAAAAATAAGCAATATGATGCGTTAAGTACAGCCGATGGTGCCGGCTGGCAATACGTGTATGCTTCAAGCGCAAGTGCGAAGCATACCTGTAGTGTCATTCGGCAGAGTTTAGAAAAAATGAATTATATTATTTCCTCGAGTAGAACGTGCATTGATTATCCAAGTGATATTTATGAGGTTTTTGCAAACAACGAATCCGACAAAGTATATGTTTACTCTAGAATTGAAGGCTCGGGTGAAAGTTCCACGGCGCGAATAGAATGGAGTAGGTTGCTGCAATGAACAAAAACAAGTACGAGTTAGCCGATTCTATTTTGACCGATAAAGTTATAACCGAGCCTACCCGTGCAGGCTTTGGGCGGGGTCTTAAGAAAGCGGGCGAGCTTTACCCGAATGTAGTAGCATTATGTGCTGATTTGACCGAAAGCGTGCAGATGCATTTGTTTCGCGAAGCATTTCCGAAACGCTTTATAGAAGTTGGGGTCGCCGAACAAAATCTTGTGACGGTAGCTAGCGGCCTGGCGCGTGCCGGGAAGATTCCGTTCACGGCCAGTTACGCCGCCTTTAGCCCGGGACGAAACTGGGAGCAAATCAAGACGACGGTCGCTTTGAATGACCAGCCGGTCAAAGTAATCGGTGGCCACGCGGGTCTATACACCGGACCGGACGGTGCGACGCACCAAATGCTCGAAGACATTTCACTTATGCGGACGATGCCTAACATGATCGTCATAGTTCCAGGCGACAGTATAGAGGCCGAAAAAGCGACGCTGGCAATAGCCAAGAACGGCAAGCCGAGTTACCTGCGGCTGGCGCGCGACAAGACGGCTGTGTTCAGTACTGAAAAATCACCGTTCGAAATTGGCAAGGCATATGTGCTTCGGGGCGGTAAAGACATTACCTTGTTCGGCACGGGTACGATGACATACGAGCTGCTTGTTGCCGCCGGGCTGCTAGCCGGCCAAGGCATCGACGCCGAAGTCGTACATGTTCCGACCATCAAGCCGCTTGATAACGAAACGATTCTAAAAAGTGTCGAAAAGACTGGCCGCGCAGTCACGTGCGAAGAGGCCCAAATCAACGGCGGCCTAGGTAGCGCGATTACCGAATGCCTGGGCGAGTTCCTGCCCGTTCCAGTTAAGCGTCTGGGGGTTGAAGACCGTTACGGCGAGAGCGGTGATCCGCGCGCGGTTATCGAGCATTTCGGATTGGATGGAAAAAGCCTGGCCAAAAAGATACAGACGTTCACACGCACCGTACCTCAGTACAAGAAAGGATTTTGACAGTGAGTCACAGCATACGACAGATTCGGGACAACACGACGCGGGCACGGCACCTGATGCAGCGCAGCCGCCAACAAAAATTCGCCGTCGGCGCGTTCAATATCGATAACCAAGAAACGCTAATAGCGGTCGCACGGGCGGCACAAAAGCTTAATTCACCGGTGCTAGTCGAGGTCAGTGACGGCGAAGTCGAAGCGTTGGGGCTAGAAAACGTCCGCGACATGGTCGACAACTACAAAGCGGAATACGGTGTCGAAATGTACCTGAACCTGGACCACAGTCCGACCGTCGAAAGCTGCAAGCGGGCGATCGATGCCGGCTACGAATTCATTCACATCGACATTTCGCAGGCTAATCACGACGCTACCGAAGAAGAAATCATAGAAAAGACCAAGGAAGTCGTTGAGTACGCCAAGTTCACCGGCGCGCTGGTCGAAAGCGAACCACATTACTTCGGTGGGTCTTCTAACCTACATGAAGAAGAAATTGACTACGAAGCGATCAAAAAGACGTTCAGTACGCCAGAAGGTACGAAGGCATTCGTTGACGCGACCGGCATTGATACGTTCGCGGCCGCCGTAGGAAACCTACACGGTAAGTATCCTGTTCCGAAAGAACTCGATCTTGAGCTATTGACTCGCATCCGCGAAGCGATCGGCTGCCAAATAAGCCTGCACGGTGGTTCGGGAACGCCGTTACATTACTTTGAAGAAGCAGCTAAAATCGGCGTATCTAAGATTAATATTAATAGCGATATGCGCTATGTATTCCGAACCACGCTTGAAAAAGTATTAGCGGATAATCCCAAGGAATACGCCGTCGTAAAGCTGATGCCCGAGGTGTACAAGGCTGTCGAGGTCGTAGTCGAAGAAAAGATCAACGCGTTCGGCTCGGCCGGAAAAGCCGTTAACTAGCGGCACATCTGAACTTTTAGAGTAAGCATAAGTGATATAATGACACCAATGAGTGGGCAGATTCCTTCAATATTGTCGGTCGGAGCGGCGGTTCAGGACGTCTTTTTAAGTCATAGCGACGAATTTAGACCGGTGACCGATAAATCCTTACATGAACAGGTCATGCAGCTCGAAATGGGCGCGAAAGCCGATGTGAATAACATCGACTTTTCAACCGGTGGTGGCGCGACCAACGCGGCAGTGACGTTCGCCCGTCAGGGGCTGCACGCCACGTTCATGGGAACGATAGGTCATGACCCGGCTGGCCGTGCCGTGCTTGAAGATCTTGACGAAGAAGGCGTCGACACCCGGCATGTTTCTTACTCCGAAAAATACCACACCGGCTACTCCGTACTGCTTTTGGCGCCGAACGGTGAGCGAACCATTCTGACGTACCGGGGCGCAAGCACGCATTACGATATTCATAACTTTGACCTGAAGGACGTAGACATCGACTGGCTGTACGTTTCAAGTATGGCCGGAAGCATGGACGTTCTTGGCAAAATATTCGACCATGCCCGCGAAAAGGATGTAAAGATATTCTTTAACCCCGGTAAGGGCGAGTTAAGTCACCCTGGGAAGTTGAAGGGACTGCTCGACGACGTTGAGATCCTTAGCGTCAACAAAGAAGAAGCGGCGCAAATAGTTGAAGGCTCTGATTCGGAAGAGCTGGCACGGCACCTGCTGCACTACGTTTCGGTGGCGATAGTAAGCGACGGTCCTAACGGAGTGGTCGCTACGGACGGCAAGTCAGTCGTGCGAGCCGGCATGTACGAAGACGTGAAGGTTATTGACCGCACGGGCGCAGGTGACGCGTTCGGGTCGGGATTCTTGAGCCAATGGTCGCAGGGAAAATCACTGAAAGATTCGATTATTTTCGCGAGTGCGAACTCTACCTCTGTCGTTGCGAAAGTCGGCGCCAAGGCCGGAATACTGCATCATGGCGTTCGACTACACGAAATGCCGCTTAGTGAAAGGCCGTTTTAAGGAGGCGTATGAGCAAGTTCTTATCTGATATTCTGGCAAATGACCACCCGCTGTTTACCCGGACCATCGCCGAATTCGAGCGTGCCGTCGGTAACGAAGGAATCGACACTCGGCTAATCGCAGACATCACAGAAAAAGCTCACAATGCCATGCGTATGCTTGGGTTGGATCCTGCGGATACGCCAGCGGAAGAGCTATACCACGCGCTTGGTGCGAACGTGATGAATGATAACCCTACGGCCGTACTAAAGGGGTGCGAATACGTGCTTTTGCGGTTCCCGGAAGGTCCGGTGTCATTCAATGAACAGGACGTGATTGAAAACGCTCACCATAAGCTTCCATTCGAAAAGCGCGTCGTCGGCCACGCCCAGCGCCACCTGCGAGCCGAAATAGTCAAACGTTATGCCGAGCATGACCGGACAGACAACGAAATGGTTCACGCCCTGGCCGAGCAATCCGGGCTGAAGCCAGCCAAAGATGAAGGACATAGGGATATGGCCTTGCCGGCAAGTACGACCCAAAGCAAGCCCAGCATACTCGCGATCGGTGACATATTTACCGATGCTTTTATCAAGCTTGACGAGAATTACAGCGTGGTCGAGACCGATAGCGAGGGCAAAGAATGGCTTAAGCTACCTTTCGGTTCGAAACCACCATACGATCATGTCGATATAGTCCGCTCCGTCGGTCCGTCCCCGAATGCCGCTGTGTCGTGCGCCCGGCTTGGGCTTGATGCGCAGCTTATGGCATGGTTGGGCGACGATGAACATGGCAAAAACTCCTTAGCACACCTAAAACACGAAAACGTCGATACGGCGCCAATGGTAACCCAAAAGGGTTCGAAGTCTAGCTATTGGTACGTGCTAAGGCATGGTTCGGACCGGACTATGTTGGTAAAAAGCGAAGCATATGAATACGCCTGGATGGCACCGGAACGAAAACCGGACTGGATTTATTTGGCTTATATCGGCAAGGACTCTTGGCAGCTGCACGAAGGACTCGATTCTTACTTGGCCGAGAACCCTGATATTAAATTCGTGTTCCAGCCGGCAACGTATCATTTTGAATGGGGAACCGAAAAGCTCGGTTCGTTATACAAAAAAGCCTACATGGTTGTGATGAACCGCGAAGAAGCCATGCAGGTTACGAACTTGCCGCACGACGACGTACGCGCGCTCGCGGTCGGCCTGCACGAGCTTGGACCTGAAGTCGTGGTCATTACCGATGGTTCGCACGGTTCATACGCCTCATACGACGGTAAATTGGTGACTATCCCCAACTATCCGGATCCAGCACCGCCGCTTGACCGAACCGGTGCAGGAGACGCGTTCGCCTCGACGATTGTTGCCGGTCTGGCCAAGGGTAAGTCGGTAGAAGAAGCGCTGACGTGGGCTCCGATAAACAGTATGAGCGTGGTGCAATCAATCGGTGCGCAGGCTGGCCTGTTAGATCTTGAAAGCATAAAGAAATATCTAAGCGAAGCGCCAGCTGACTACAAAGTGACCGAAATCAAGGATTAGTGGTCGCAGTACGTCTTGTTGGTTTTGACGATCCGGACGACTTCGTTTACGTCATCTGTAATGTGATACAGATCTTCGTCGCCAGGTGATATCAGATGGTCGCGTTCAAGCATTGACTGACGGATAAACTGGTCAAACGGGTTCCAAAAATCAACACCGTACAAGATGACCGGAGCTTTGGCAGTTTTTCCTGTCTGTATTAGTGTCAGTATTTCCATCATTTCGTCCATCGTGCCAAACCCGCCGGGAAAATAGACATAAGCGTCGGCATATAGAGTCATGGCGATCTTTCGTGGCGAGAAGTGACTGAATGATAGTGACGCTGTCGTGTATGGGTTTAGCGTCTGCTCGTGCGGCAGCGCGATGTTGAACCCAACCGAGTCGCCGTCGGCTTCATAAGCCCCGCGGTTGGCGGCCTCCATGATGCCGTGTCCTCCACCGGTTATGACTGCGTACTCCTGCTGGGCGAGCTTCCAACCCAGGTGCCGGGCGGCTTCGTAGTAGCGATCGCCTTCGGAAATCCGGGCAGAACCGAATATAGTCACGGTCCGGTGGTATTTACGTATAACGTTATATCCGGCCTGGATCTCGTCGTCGACGCTTCCTAGGCGGATCATGGCAGCTTGCAGGACTATGTCCCGCGGAATGCATACTGGTTCGTCGCTGTCTGGTTTTGGTTTCATGGTGACTTGTTTGAGTCGATTGTATCAAATAACCCGTAAAAATGCTTGTGCTTTGGTAATGCGTCTGTTGTAATTAAGCTACTATTTTAAGTAACTCACGGAGAAGTTATGAACTTAAGGCGACAAAACGGCTCGGCGACAGTCATCATTATCATCGTACTGGTCATCGCACTACTTGGCGTACTCGGGTACGTATTTTTGGGGAAATTCAGCCAGGCGTCACAATCTGGGTCAGATTCGAAGACGGTTGAACCGACCAAGACTACCGCGCCAAATGAGAAATTTGAAACAGCATCTTTTGATAAGAGTTTTGGCATCGATATGCACTTCAAATACCCTAAGACCTGGAAAATCGAAAAAGATCACTCTGGAGCGTTCCCAGTCTCAGCGAATGACTCAAGCATAGAATCGTTCACCCTGATATCACCGGACAAAGAATATAGCGTCGTTTACCGCTTAGGAGCCGGCGGAGGTATAGGCGGGACATGCGACGACGAAAGTGCCGCGACGATCGTGGCCGCTGACAGTAAAGACGTTGACGGCTGGAGCGGTGTAAAGTACGTTCTGGCTGTCACAAAGACGCAGTCCGGAAAGTATGTAAGTAAAGCTAGTCTTGTTTCGGCGTCTACGGTGCAAAATCTAAAAATAGGCGGCAGTGCCTGCGAGTTCGGCTTGGGCGTGACGGCTGTGCCATCGATGGATTTAGGCTTAACGCTACTTGACGCGTCTGTCCATGGCAGTAAAGACATGAACATCGTCTATGGTACATCGAATCAGGGAGAAAAATCGGAGAGCGATGCCAGGCAGTTGTTTAGCGGTAGCTCATACGATGAGGCAAAAGCTATTCTTCTATCAACGACCCTCAAATAGAATCTTATTTACAGCTACGCTACAATAGTGGGATGGGAGTTTTTAACCTAAAAACAGATTATGCGCCGATGGGAGACCAGCCGTCGGCCATAAAACAACTCATTTACGGTCTTGAACATGGCACTCGCGAACAGACACTGCTTGGAGTGACAGGTTCTGGTAAGACTTTCACTATGGCGAACATCATTGCCAACCGCGGCGTACCTACGCTAGTACTTGCACATAACAAGACGTTGGCGGCGCAGCTGTTTTCTGAGTTCAAATCGTTCTTTCCGGAAAACGAAGTCCATTACTTCGTAAGCTACTTCGACTATTACCAGCCGGAAGCTTACATCGCGTCGAGTGACACTTACATAGAAAAGGACTCGAAAATAAATGATGAGATTGACCGTCTGCGTCACGCCGCCACGACGGCGCTTTTGACGGGACGCGATGTGATTATCGTTGCCAGCGTCAGCTGTATTTACGGCATCGGTTCACCTGACTCGTACGCCGAGATGTCGATCCATTTGAAAAAAGGCGAACGGCGCCAGCAAGACAAATTGCTTCGGCTACTGACAGACATCCAATACCAGCGCAACGATGTCGATTTTCACCGTGGAACGTTCCGTTCCAAGGGTGACGTGGTTGACGTGTTCCCGGCTGGAAGCGACGTCGCTTACCGAGTGGAATTCTTCGGTGACGAGATCGACCGCATTACGCGCATTGACCCGCTTACCGGCGAAATACTGGGCGAGCCGGACGAGCTTAAAATATTTCCGTCCAGCCACTACGTCACGCCTAAAGAGAAACTGGAAGCAGCCGTTGAAAAGATCAAGCAGGAATTCGATGAGCGAATGGAGTGGTTCGAGCGCCATGATAAACTGCTCGAAGCCCAAAGACTTGCCCAGCGCACCAAGTACGACATCGAAATGCTCGAAGAAACCGGCTTCGTAAAAGGCATCGAGAACTATAGCCGATACCTGACTAACCGCGAACCGGGTGAACAGCCGGCGACCTTGATCGATTATTTTCCGGATGACTGGTTGCTACTCGTCGATGAAAGCCATATGACGCTGCCGCAGGTTCGCGGCATGTATAACGGCGACCGCGCCCGCAAGGAAGTCTTGGTCGAACATGGTTTTCGTTTGCCGAGCGCTCTCGACAACCGTCCTCTGCGGTTCGATGAGTTTGATAAGCACATCAACCAGGCTATTTATGTGTCGGCGACACCGGGCGAATATGAAATTACGCACACACCCGAGCCAGCCCAACAGGTCATTCGTCCGACCGGTTTGCTTGATCCGAAAATCGAGGTCCGTCCAAGCCGAGGCCAGGTCGACGACCTCATTGCCGAAATCCGGGACCGCACCGAAAAACAGCAGCGTGTACTCGTGACCACGCTAACCAAACGGATGGCCGAAGATCTGAGTCAGCACCTTTTGGACCTGGGTATCAAAACGGCCTATATACATAGCGACGTCGACACGTTGGAACGCGGTGACATTTTGCGCGACCTTCGGATGGGAACGTACGACGTATTAATCGGCATAAACCTGCTTCGTGAAGGCTTGGACCTGCCCGAAGTCAGTCTTGTCGCTATCATCGATGCTGACAAAGAGGGCTTCTTGCGTTCGGAAAGCGCGTTGATTCAGACTGTCGGCCGGGCCGCCCGTCACCAGGAAGGCACGGTTATCATGTATGCCGACACTGTGACGCGCAGCATGCAGGCGGCCATTGACGAAACCAACCGCCGCCGCGGCATTCAGGAAGCATACAACACCGAACACGGCATTACGCCGACCAGTATTGCCAAGGCGATTGACGAAGGCCTGCGGTCGATCATACCCATGAAAGATGACGACAAAAAACCAAAGATCGATCTTAAAAAGATTCCGAAAGACGAATACGGTAGTCTGGTCAAAGACTTGACCGGTCAGATGGAGCTTGCCAGTGCCAACCTGGAGTTTGAAAAGGCCGCCGAACTGCGCGACCTGATAGCTGAAATCAACCAGCGACGTAGCAAATAGGCGCTTGCTGGCATACAAACACTTCTCATACCACTGTACGGTACGGTACAATGGGCTATATGACGCAAATTTCTCGTGATACCGTCCTGAGGCTTGCCGCCCTCAGTAGCCTTCAACTGGCCGAAGATGAAATCGATGGCCTGACCGCGGAGCTTGGCCGGATTCTGGCATATGTAGAACAGCTTGACGAGCTGGACACTAAGGATGTCGAACCGGCGTACCAGGTGACCGGACTTCAGAACGTTTACCGCCAAGACGTGGTAGATGGGGGCGATGTGACGCGCGAAGATTTGCTGGCACTTGCCCCTAGCGTAAAAGATTCGCAAATCAAGGTACCGAAGGTAATCTGATGCAGACGATAGCTACATATCTTGGTAAATCCGCGCGAGAGAACGTCGAAAAGGCGATAAAAGCCGCCCGCGCCAACGACTCGTATCATGCACTGCTTCATCTGACGGCCGAACGGGCTTACGAGCGAGCTGAGCTGGTCGACAGCGGCAAAGTGACAGGTCGGTTGGCCGGCGTGCCATTCGTCGTCAAAGACAACTACTTGGCGTTCGACGGTCCTACGACAGCAGCCAGCCATATCCTTGAGAACTTTGAAGCGCCACTACAGGCGACTGTCGTCGAACGGCTAGAAGCCGAGGGCGCGATTTGTATTGGAAAGGCGAACCTCGACTCATTCGCGCATGGAAGCAGCACCGAAAACTCCGCCTTTGGGCCGACCAAGAACGCCGTTGACCCGACTAAGGTCGCCGGTGGAAGCAGTGGCGGCTCGGCCGTTGCCGTTGCACTAGATATCGTTCCTTTCGCACTTGGAAGTGACACCGGCGGTTCCATTCGCCAGCCAGCCAGCTTTAATGGCGTTTACGGCGTCAAACCTACCTATGGCATGGCAAGTCGCTACGGCGTGGTCGCGATGGCGAGTAGTACCGATGTCATGGGCTGTTTCGCGAACTCGGCGGAAGATGCCGAACTTGTGACCGAGATTATGGCCGGACAAGACGCGAAAGACCCTACGACGTTGCCTGATTTCTTCGAACCGGTGGCCGATCTGGCTCCGCTAAAGATCGGAGTGATTTCTGACTTCATGACCGATGATACCGACGTCGGTGTCCGCGAACAGGTGAATGATTACATTGAACGGCTCAAGGCTAACGGTCATACGGTCGAGAACGTCGAACTGCCGCTAGCCAAATACACTCTAGCCATGTACTACATTATCGTCCCGGCCGAAGTCGCCAGTAACCTTGCTCGCTACGACGGCGTTCGTTATGGTAAGCGCAGCGAAGAAGCGGCCAATATTGACGAGTTATACGGCCTGTCTCGCGACAAGGGGTTTGTCGCCGAGTCGAAGCGCCGTATCATGATTGGTAACTACGTTCTTTCCAGCGGATACTTCGACGCTTACTACCTGAAGGCACAGCAAGCCCGCCAGAAACTTATTGAGCAGTTTGATGACCTATTTTCGCGCTACGAGGTGCTTGTATCTCCGGTCACGCCGACGACCGCGTTCGGATTCGGTGAGAATACCGATGACCCGATGAAAATGTACCTGTCCGACGCGATGACGGTAGGCGTCAGTCTGGCTGGAATTCCGGCCTTGTCCGTACCAGCCGGACTGTCCGATGGTCTTCCGGTCGGAGTTCAGCTAATCGGCCAGCGGAAGTCCGACGCGACGCTGTTGGCGCTGGCCCGATCGATGGAGGCTAAGTCATGACAGACGGGCTGATGATCGCATTTCTTATCGTCATAGTAGTCGTCGGAGCCGGAATTCTGTTCGTTATCGCGCACGGTCGCCGCGGCGGGCAGGTACTCGACCTGGAGCGGTACCGGACCAGTTGGCTGCAGATAGAAAGGCAGTTGGTTCGCGGCGAGGAATCTAGCTACCACCTGGCAATCCTAAATGCCGACAAGTTGCTCGACCAAGCACTACGGCAGCGCGGCCTTAAAGGCACGACTATGGGCGAGCGCATGAAATACGCCCGTGATACATGGTCGAATGCCAATGCCATTTGGACTGCCCATAAGCTGCGGAACCGTATCGCGCACGAACCGAACGTCCGGGTCGAATACGATGACACTAGGCGAGCGATGGCAGCCTACAAGCAGGCTTTAAAAGACGTAGGGGCGATCTGATATGAGTGAATGGACAATGACAATCGGCATCGAATGCCACGTACAGCTGGCTACCAAGTCAAAGCTGTTCAGCCCGGCCGATAACGACGCCCGCGATAAGGAACCGAACAGTGTCGTGCACCCGATCGACTATGGGTTGCCTGGAATGTTACCGCTTCTGAACCAAGAAGCCGTTAACCTTGCCGTCAAAGCAGCCAAGGCTTTAAAAGCCGAAGTAGCGACTGTCAGCCGGTTCGACCGCAAACATTACTTTTACCCGGACCTTCCAATGGGGTATCAGATTACACAGATGTATCACCCAACAATCGGAGCCGGACTGGTCGATGCGCCGCTGCCCGACGGATCGACGGTCAAGGTAAGGATTCATCATGCACACATCGAGTCTGACGCCGGTAAGCAAACGCATTATGCCGACCACACTTTGGTAGACCTTAATCGTGCCGGCACGCCGCTGATAGAAATAGTGTCCGAACCGGATATCCACAGCCCGGCTGAAGCCCGAGCTTTCTGTACGGAACTTTACCGACTAATGACCTACGCTGGCGTGACACATGGCGATTTGTACCATGGAAACATGCGGTTCGACGTCAACGTGTCGGTTGCCAAAGCCGGCAGCGACACGCTCGGCAAGCGCGCCGAAGTAAAGAACCTCAACTCATTCCGCAGCGTCGAAAAGGCAGCCGAGTACGAGTTCAAACGCCAGGTCGAGCTGCTAGAACGCGGTGAGCCGATGGTGCAAGAAACCCGTGGTTGGGACGACGCCAAACAAAAGACGACGTCGCAGCGCTCCAAAGAGGACGCACAGGATTACCGCTACATGCCCGACGCTGATATTCCTCCGGTTGTTCTAACGAAAGAAGAGATAGAGCGGATTCAGGCGGATGTCGGCATGCTGCCGGGTGATTATCGTCAGGCGTTTTCCGGTTTGTCACTTGATAGCTCGGTGGTCACAACGCTACTGGCCGACAAGCATCATGCCGAACTGGTATACGGCGTACTCCAGCAGTCGCCAGAGCATGCCGAACGGGTGGCTCATTGGTTCGCAAGCGTGTTTAAGGTGACAGACAGCGACGAAGGTATGGTCGATTTGGAATCAAGCGACGGTCCGACAGTCGATGATCTGCCAAAGCTTGCGCAAATGACAGCCGATGCCAAACTTTCCAGTACTGCCGCCAAAGAAATATTCTTGGCACTCGTCGCCGGCGAAACCGACCCTGAAAAAATCGCGGCTGAACGTAATTTGCTACAGGAAAGCGACGAAGGCGCTATCGCGGCTGTCGTTGACGATGTGCTAGCCGACGAAGCTTCGCAAAAATCAATCGCAGACATCAAAGCCGGCAATGAAAAAGCCATCGGCTTCCTGGTAGGTCAGGTCATGAAGCGCTCCGAAGGCAAGGCCAACCCAGGCTTGGCGCAAAAGTTGATACGTGAGAAACTGAAGTAACTATGAAACTACCTACGAAAGCGATTATCCCGGCGGCCGGATTTGGCACCCGGTTCTTGCCTCAGACCAAAGCGATGCCAAAAGAGATGATGCCGCTGATAGACAAGCCGATTATCCAATATGTCGTCGAAGATTTAGTCCGAGCCGGCATAAAGGACATCATTATCGTCGGAAGCTCGAACAAGCGGGCAATCGAGGACCATTTTGACCTTCCAAGCGAAGAATTACTTAGTAACCTGCGTGCCGGTGGCGAACGAAAGCGTAAATACATCGATTTAGTCGAAGAAATTGCCAACATGGCGAACTTCATTTACGTGCGTCAAAAGGGGCCGTACGGCAATGCCACACCGCTACTTAGCGCCGCGCACCTGGTGGGTGACGAACCGTTTATTTATACCTGGGCTGACGACTTTTTCACGCCTGAAGCTAACGCAACCAAACAGATGATGGAAGTATACGAACAGACCGGCGGCGGCGTATTCGCTTGCAAGCGTGCCGAAAGGGACAGCGAGTACGACAGTTACGGTTTCGCGGCCGGTGAATCAGTCGGAGACGATCTGTTAAAAATGAATGAGGTCGTAGAAAAGCCAGGTAAGGACAACGCCCCTTCCGAGCTAGCGGCCGTTTCAAGCTACCTGCTTCCAGGCTCGCTGCTAGGTTACATCGAGCGCGGTATCGCAGATCACAAAGAAGGCGAGTTCACGTTCCAACCCTTCGTTCAACAGATGATCGACGACGGCCATGATTTTTACGCAAAAGAAATCAAAGACGCAAGATTCTACGACACCGGTAACCCGTTGGAATACTTGAAGACCACGCTTGACTTCGGATTAGCCCACCCGGACTTTGGTGCTGAGCTTCGCGATTATCTTCGTGAAAAATTGTAATTATCTTCACATTCACACTGCCGTCACGAGCCTATAATTGAGCTACAAATCATAACCAAGGAGGCAAGCAATGGTAGGTATGGGAGGATTCATAGGTGCGATTATCATCGGCGGTCTTGCCGGATGGGTCGCCTCGATGATTATGAAGACTGACGGTTCGATGGGCATTCTTATGAACATCATCGTCGGAGTCGTCGGTGCGATTATCGGTAACCTGTTGCTACCGCTCCTAGGCGTCAGCGGCACGACCGGTTTTAGTATCTGGAGCTTCGTCGTCGCGCTAATAGGAGCACTCGTCCTATTGTTCTTGGTGCGCCTATTCAGTGGACGCCGAGACGCGGCATAAGCCTGATTCGACCTTAGAGTCCATTTGGTAGCAGGGACAGCTTGTTTCTGCTACCATTTTAGGTAGAGGTAATAAATGACAGCAATGGAAATCTTAGTAATCATACTTTCGGTGTTCTTGGCAGTGTTCCTGCTTATAGGTATAGTCCTAGCGATACTGCTTGTCCGGGTGACACAGCAGATCAAGCGGGTCACGTCTAGCGCGGAGCGCACGGTAACCGGTCTAGAAAGCGTCGTAGCTGGGGTCAATAAAGTGACGACACCTGCTATGCTGGCGAAAATCGTGCTCGACCAAATCAAGAAACACCGGAAGAAATAGGGAGAAGTCATGAAAGGCAGTAAATTAGCCATCGGAGCAATCATCGGCGCGGCCGCAGGCGTCGTAGCCGGTGTTTTGACGGCACCGAAAAGTGGTAAGGAAACACGCGAAGATATCAAACGAAAAGCGCTCGAGACCAAAGACAAAGTAGCGTCTCATAAGGATGACTTGGTGTTCAAGGCCGAAGAAATAACCGACGATGTCCGAGCCAAGGCTGCCGATGTAATCGAATCGGTCACATCGAATAAAGGTAAGAGCAAATAACCATGCCGGTAAAGCATGTCAAACGCGCGGCGCATTCGGTAAAAAAAGACAATGAACGCGGAGCACGAACGGCGTTGATTGAAGAATTGTTTTACGATTTCAACCGCTCCCGCGCCCAAGTCTATGTCATGAACTTTGTCCGAGGCATCTTGTTCGGAGCCGGTAGTGTTATCGGCGGTACGCTGGTAATCGCGCTTATCATCTGGATTCTTAGTCTGTTAGGACATGTAATTCCACCACTTGGTGACTTTTTTGAAGGCATAAGTCATACGCTCGAAACCGGCCAACGATAATTTGACTACACTAATTCCGGCAGTACACCGATGATGTTCGCTATACTAAAGGCATATGGGGAAGGTGCTTACAGCGTCGGATTACGTGCATTTGCACAATCATACGCACCATAGTCTTCTTGACGGCCTAACGAAGGTCGATGGATTAGTCGAGCGCATAAAGTCGCTCGGTATGACTTCATGCGCCATTACCGACCACGGTACGATGAGCGGCGCGATCGAATTTTACAAGGCGGCCACGAAGGCCGGTGTCAAGCCGATTATAGGCATAGAGACATATGTGGCGTCGCGCTCCCGGTTCGACCGTGACCCTGCCAAAGACAAGGCCCGTTATCACCTGATTCTACTCGCCATGAACGATACGGGGTACAAGAATCTCATGAAGCTATCGACGACGGCTAATCTGGAGGGCATGTACTACAAGCCTAGGATCGATCGCGAACTCTTAGAGCAGTACAACGAAGGAATCATCGCGCTTAGCGCCTGCGCTGGTGGTGAGTTAGGTGAGAATCTGCGCGTTGACAATTACGAAGAGGCGAAGCGTGTCGCCAGCTGGTACAAATCGGTCTTTGGTGACCGATACTACCTGGAGCTGCAAGATCACGGTCACCCGGATGCGCCAAGCAAATGGGATGTCCAGGTCAAGATCAACCAGGGGCTTGAGCGGCTGTCAAAGGAACTGGATATACCGTGCGTCGTCACAAGTGATGGTCATTACTTGGATCACAGTGACCAGGACGCGCACGAAATCTTACTATGTGTCGGAACGGGCGCGTATCTTTCGGATGAAAAACGCATGAGCTTGAAAGAGTTCGAGCTTCATGTCACCGACCCGGCCGAAATCATTGAACGATGGCAAAAGACAAATCCCCAAGCGGTCGCGAACACCAAGGTAATTGCAGATCGCTGCGACTTATCTATCGAACTCGGTGGCATCTTAATCCCCACGTTTCCGGTACCCGAAGGTGAAACCGAAAAAACCTACCTAGACACATTGGTCTATCGCGGCTTGGCGCGTCGCTACCTGGGTAAATCAGCTGAAGAAAGCGAATCGCTAAAAAACGATGACATACGGTCGTTACTGAACGACGAAATCACCGAGCGGCTCGATATGGAGCTCGATGTGCTGCAAAAGATGGGTTACAACGGTTACTTCTTAATCGTCCAGGACTTTATGAACTGGGGCAAATCCCAAGGTATCATCTTCGGACCAGGTCGTGGGTCGGCCGCAGGATCTATCATCGCGTATGCCTTAAACATCACCGACCTTGACCCGTTGAAGTATGATTTGCTGTTTGAGCGGTTCCTGAACCCTGATCGTATTTCCATGCCTGACATCGATATCGATATTCAGGATACCCGCCGCGGCGAAGTGATTGAATATTGTGCCGAGAAGTACGGCAGCGAACGCGTCGCGAATATCGTGACCTTCGGCAAAATGGCCGCCCGGGCTGCCGTGCGCGACGTGGCGCGCGTGCTTCAAGTGCCTTATGCCGAAGCCGACCGGCTTTCAAAGATGATTCCGCCGCCGGTGCAGGGCAGACACATCCCGTTGTCGGTCAGCGTCGAAAAAGATCCGGACTTAAAAGCCGAATACGAAAGCAACCCGACCGCGAAAGAAGTGTTCGACTACGCCATACGCCTTGAAGGGACTATCCGGTCGCATGGTGTCCATGCCGCCGGTGTGGTTATCGCTCCGGATGACATCGTGAACTATACGCCGCTTGAAATGGCACAAAAGGGTGTCGTGGCGACGCAGTACCCAATGGGGCCGGTCGAAGAGCTGGGGCTCTTAAAGATGGACTTTCTTGGGCTTTCTAACCTAACGATCATTAACAATGCGCTCCGTATCGTCAAAAAGGTATATAAGCATGACATCGTACTTAGTGAAATTCCGCTCGACGACGTAAAGACGTACGAACTATTGCAGCGCGGCGACACCACCGGCGTGTTCCAGCTGGAATCGGCCGGCATGAAACGATACCTGAAAGAACTCAAACCGACCGTGTTCGACGATATCATTGCCATGGTCGCGTTATATCGCCCCGGCCCGATGCAGTTCATCGACAGCTTCATCCGTCGTAAGCACGGTGATGAGCAGATAACTTTCCTGCATGACGGTATGAAAAACTCGCTTGAAAGTACCTACGGAATTCTGGTTTACCAAGAGCAGTTCATGCAGATTTCAAAGGAATGGAGCGGCTTTACCGGTGGACAGGCCGACACGCTCCGTAAAGCGGTCGGTAAGAAGAACATCGACCTGATGAAAAAGGTAAAACCGGAGTTTGTCGAAGGTGCGGTCAAGGTCGGTGGTGCCACTGCGCAGGTCGCCGAAAAGTTCTGGGACCAGCTGGAAGAATTCGCCAATTACTGTTTCAACAAGTCGCACGCCGCCTGCTACGGGCTGATTGCATATTGGACGGCGTACCTTAAGGCGCATTACCCGGACGCGTTCATGGCGGCACTTATGACCAGCGACCAAGACGATATCGATCGGCTTGCGATTGAAATCACCGAATGCCGCCACATGGGCATTACTGTGTTAGCGCCGGACGTCAACCAATCTTTTGTCGAATTCGCCGTCGTTCCAGGCGAAAATACCATCCGTTTCGGCATGGCAGCGGTCAAGGGTGTCGGCGTCGGAGCGGTCGAAGAAATCCTACGGGCACGTGAAGACGGTGAGTTCAAGAGTATCGAAGATTTCGCCCGTCGTGTCGGTACTGCCAAGTTCAACAAGAAAGCTTGGGAATCGCTGATAAAATCAGGCGGCTTCGATTCATTCGGTGAACGGTCCGACCTTTTGTTCAACCTTGAATCGATCCAGGCATTCGCGTCCAAACTTCAAAAAGACGCTTTGTCCGGTCAGACAGACCTGTTCGGCGGGTTGAGTGATGACGCGTCCCTGCAACGTTCGATTACGCTTCAAAAAGCGCCAGCTCAGCACACCATGCGAGAACGCCTGACATGGGAGCGCGAGCTGCTTGGTCTTTACATCAGCGCCCATCCGCTTGATAGCTACGACGCGTACTTCCAGGAACAGACGATCCCGCTATCTAACCTAAGCCCTAGCATTGATAACAAGAAGGTGACGATCGGCGGCATCGTAACGACGGTGCGGACGATCATTACTAAATCAGGCTCCAAAATGGCGTTCGTCGGAATCGAAGATAAATCTGGTGAATCAGAAATAATCGTCTTCCCCGACTTATACTCACAAGTTGGTGCCAAGCTGACGCAGGATGCGGTAATACGTGCCAGCGGCAAGGTTAACGCCCGCGACCGCGATGGAAATTTGTCGTCAGAGGTCAAGATTATCGCCGACGAGATAAACCTGGTCACCGACAGGGAACTGGCCGAATACGAATCGACCGGAAGGGTCATGAAAGCTCCGAAGCCACGGCCGGAAGGCCCGGTGACGGTCACGAAAAAGAAATCCGCCGCCCAGGTCGTCTATCAACCAGCAGCGGTCAGCCTGCGCAAGCTGTTCGTTCACATTAAAGACCCGGACGATGCCGAACGACTGATGCAACTTAAGGAAATTTGCGCTAAGTTCCCGGGAACATCCGATATTGTACTGGTGCTCGGGACAGAAAAGAAATCGGCCATACGACTGCCATTCAAAGTCGAAGATAGTGAAGGTTTGATCGATCAGCTGGTTAAGAAGCTCGGCGAGGACGCCGTAGTAATTAAGTAGACTCGTTGGTAATGGTCAGTTAGTCAAGGCGTAGAGCGCGATACCGGTGGCGACGCTGACGTTGAACGATTCCTTTTTGCCTTTCATCGGGATCTCAACGATGTCTTGACATCGCTTCAATAGCTCGTCCGGAATGCCATCGACTTCCTCGCCGAGTACCAGGACGAATGCTTTTGGTGGTTCGTAGCTCCCAATCACGACACTGTCCGGTGATTGTTCTAAAGCCACTAGGGGTAGCGTATTTAAGTCAAACCATGTCAACAGGTTGTCATGGTATTCGAATGGCACACTAGATTCAGCGCCGAGAGCCGTCTTATGAATCTGCTTGCTGATCTTTTCTGCCAAATGGGGCAGGCGCGAATCTTGTGGTAAGACGGGGTACGGCGTGTAGCCGGTCAGGACTATGCGTTTGACGCCGAATCCTTCGGCCGTCCGAAAAATCGACCCGACGTTATGAGTCGAACGGATATTGTGCAATAGAAGCGTCACTTCAGGCATGTTATCTCTATTGTACTACTATAAAAACCACAAGCTTTTTGTTATAGTGAGGCCTAATGGACGAAGACAAGGTACAGCAGCAACGTCGGGAACACGATGAGGCGGCAACCAAGCAGCGCGCCGCGATTCTAGGCGTGCCGTATGTTGATACCCGGCCGTTCGAACGGGACATTCCGTTGGTCGAAGGCCTGCTTGAAATCGATGATATGTATAAAGGCCGTATCGTACCATTGGCACAGGGTACAGAAGACAGCCCTAACCGGTTCGGCATGACCACTCAGACTCCGCAGTCGCTGGTCGACACGATGCGGCGCGAGTACAACGAGCGTGGCGAAAACATTCAGTTCGGTATGATATCGGGCAGCGGCTTCAAGGCGCTCATGAATCGCTATGATCCACCAAAGCAGGTCATTTACGACGACATCGAAATTGCCAAAGAAGGTGACAGCGAAACGCTGGCATCGGTCTCGCAGACGCTCAATTCCGTTGGAAGCGACAAGGTATTCGACTATTTGATTGATCAGGCCGACCGCTTAGGTGCCAGCGATATTCACATTGAAAACCAGCGTAACGGAATACGTGTCCGTATGCGTGTTGATGGCGCTCTTCACCAGGTGGCGGAACTAGACAAGGAGCGCTACCGCGTCATCATGGGCGCGCTTGGTTCGCGCGCGAACGTCTCATCTGCCGCGACCGCCCCGCAATCCGGCCATATGCAAAAAGAAGTCACTACCGAATCCGGTACGCACCTGCTGAATCTTCGTGTCGAAACTATACCAACAATGTACGGACAGGACGCGGTGCTGCGTCTGTTTAACTTTGACGAATCATTACTGCAACTCGACCGCCTTAATATCCCCGAACATCAGCGTAAAGAGATCGATGAGATCATTTCTCACCCGCGCGGCATGGTGCTGATGGTAGGTCCGACCGGCAGCGGTAAGTCGACCACTCTGTATAGCATGATAAACGCGCTAAATACTCCCGACCGCAAAATCATTACGCTCGAAGACCCGATCGAATACGGTATTACAGGAGTTTCACAGATTCCGATTGATACCAGTGCCGGAGCGAGTTTCGCCGATGGCCTACGGAGCGTGCTCCGACTGGACCCTGATGTCGTGATGATTGGTGAGATTCGTGACGCCGACGCCGCAAAAACGGCTATCCAGGCATCGATTACCGGTCACCTGGTGCTTTCGAGTTTTCATGCTAATTCCAGTTCGGCGGCCTTTAGCCGCATGATTGATATGATCGGTCAGAACCCGATATTTTCCAGCGCTATTCGCCTCGTCATCGCGCAGCGTCTAGTACGTAAATTAGCTGACAACAAGGAAGAGTACGAACCGGACGAAGCAACCAAGAACTGGGTACGCGAAGTCCTCAGTGATTTGCCGGAAAGTTACGACAAGCCCGACTTTGATAACTTCAAGTTATGGAAACCGGTTGAATCCGACGATAACCCGTTCGGCTATTCGGGCCGTATGGTCATTATGGAGCAGTTGGTCGTGAACGAATCGATCCAAAAGTTCCTGCGCGGCGACGAAAAGGAATTCCATACCGAAATAGTCGAACAGGCCGCCAAAAAGAACGGCATGGCTACGCTGCTGCAGGTTGGCGTGTTGGCCGCACTCCGCGGCGAAACGACGCTCGACGAAATAAACCGCGTTATTTAATTACGGCGGCTATGGCCGGCACGAGCCGTTCGTCGAAGACGCTTGGGATGATTTCTTCAGGTGTCGGATCGTCAACCAATGCGGCAATCGCTTTGGCGGCGGCGATCTTGTGGTCATCGGTAATCATCCGAACCTTGTTATCTAACGCTCCTCGGAATATGCCCGGGAAGGCGATAGCATTGTTTACCTGGTTCGGAAAATCGCTGCGGCCGGTCGCCATGACGGCGACGCCGGCAGCTTTGGCTATGTCCGGCATGATTTCAGGTTTTGGGTTGGCCATCGCAAAGACTATCGGGTCCTTGGCCATCGTCCGTATTAGCTCTTTGTTCAAAAGATCTGGCTGCGAAACGCCGATAAAGACGTCGGCATCTTTCAAGGCATCTGCCAGTGAGCCATCGACTGAACCATCGGTATGCTCGAGCAGGTGCTGCTTGGCTTCATTGAGGTCGGTTCGACTACGCGAAATGATACCTTTGGAGTCGACAGCCAGAATCTGACCGACACCGTAAAGTTTTAGTAGCTTCGTAATGGCGGTTCCGGCGGCACCGGCACCGACTACCACGAACTTTGCGGCCGATAAGTCGCGGTTGGTGATTTTGGCGGCATTAATGATACCAGCTAAGGTAACGACGGCCGTTCCATGCTGGTCATCGTGAAAAACCGGGATTGGTAGCTCGTTCTTTAAGCGCTCCTCAATTTCAAAGCATTGCGGCGCGGCGATGTCCTCCAAATTGATAGCGCCGAAGCTCGGAGCGATCGCCTTGATTGCCGCGACGATTTCGTCCGGCGTGTGGACGTCCAGGATGATTGGAACACTGTCAATGTCGGCGAAGTGCTTGAACAGCAAGCTCTTACCCTCCATGACCGGCATACTGGCGCGCGGTCCGATGTTACCAAGTCCCAAAACCGCTGAGCCGTCCGAAATGACAGCGACCAGGTTGTTAGTCCAGGTATAGAGGGGCAGTTTCGCCGGGTCGTCCGCGATAGCGCGCGATACGGCCGCGACCCCGGGCGTGTAATAAGCCGAAAGCTTGGTTTTGTCTAAATCGTCGGAATCGCGAAGTTTGGTAGTGATTTTACCGCGGTACTGCGAGTGTAGGTCGAGGGCTAGTTTGTCATAATCCATTCCTCCTATTATAACAATCAATCGACCCCTTTTAAAACATGCATTTCTATGCTACAATTACTAACTAATAAGCACTATAAACTTGTAAGGTGAAGAAAAGAATGAGTTTTGCATTAATTCAGAAGGTAAATGACGCCCAAAAAAAGGCGGCTGTCGTTGATGCCCGCAGCGGTGACACGGTTCGTGTCCACCAGAAGATTAAGGAAGGCAACAAGGAACGAATCCAGGTCTTTGAAGGCGTAGTGATTCGCACCGATAACAAAGGCCAGCACACTAGCCGCATCACGGTCCGTAAGGTTGCCAGCGGCGTCGGAGTTGAAAAGAGTTTCCTGCTGCACAGTCCATTGGTTGAAAAGGTTGAAATCGTTCGCCGCTCTAAGGTGCGCCGTAAGTACCTAAGCTTCCTACGTAACCGATCTGGTAAGAGTGCTCGTTTGACCGCAGTCAACTTTGACCGCGAAAAGATTAACGATGTTCGTGACCCGCACGCCGAAGCAGAAGAAAAGCGCCTTAAGGAAGAAGCAGCCAAAGCCGCCGAAGCCAAGGCTGCTGAAAAGGCCGCTGAACAAGCCGAACTCGAGAAGAAACAGGCCGAAGTCGAAGCCGCTCACGCTGAGAACAAATAACCGGTCCATATTTACTATACAAAGCCCTGCTAGTAGCGGGGCTTTGTTAATATATGGTAATGAGATTAACGGTCGGGATAGATGAGGTTGGGCGCGGGCCATGGGCTGGCCCGTTGGTCGTGGGGGCGGTCGTACTCGGTGACGCCATGATCGACGGTCTGACGGACAGCAAAAAACTGTCTAAGGCCAAGCGCGAAACGCTTGCAGCGCAGATTATCGAGCGGGCGGCGGCGTACGGAATCGGTTGGGTTGAACCGACAGAAATCGATGAAGTCGGTCTGTCTGAATCATTAAAGCTAGCCACGCGCCGCGCATTGGAGCACATTACGGTGCCGTATCACGAGATTATAATTGATGGAACGGTTAACTTTTTGGCCGATACCGGCAAAGGCCCGTATGTAACGACCATGAAAAAAGCCGACCTGTTGATTTCGAGTGTGTCTGCGGCATCGATCATAGCCAAGGTCGCCCGTGACGATTACATGGCAGAGCAAGCCGAGCGATACCCGGAATACGGATTTGAAGACCATGTCGGATATGGCACGGCAAAACACCGCCTGGCGATTGAGACCCACGGTGTGACGCCGCTCCACCGTAGAAGCTTTGCGCCGATCGCGGCTATAATTGGCGAAAACCCGAGCCGAATGATAGTTGATGCCCCGAGCAACAAACGAACGGGTGACGCGGCGGAATCGGCAGTCGCGGACTGGTTGCGGACCAAGGGATTCGAAATAGTCGAGCGTAACTGGAAGACGAAGTTCTGTGAAATCGATATCGTAGCCAAGAAACAAAACCGGTTTTACTTCATAGAGGTCAAGCACCGCATGCAGTCGGGTCAGGGCGGTGGAATAGCCGCGATTACGCCCAGAAAACTACGGCAAATGATGTTCGCGGCAGAATTTTATCGTAAGTTCGCGCGGATCATTGACGTCGACGCGGTGCTGGCTGTCGTGACGACCCACGGGTCGCCAGTCGTAATCGAAGGTTTAATTGAAGTCCGCTAAGGCGGCAATGACTTCGCCCTGCTGAGACTCGACGAGCTTGACCCGAGCCTGAAGTTCGTTAAGTCCAAGCTCGATTACACGCGTCAGCGCAGGCTGATCCTTCATAGGCTCAAAGAACGCCTTGTATTCTTCCATCTGCTGCTTCGTCAGCAGAAAACTGGCCGAGTAGCGGGCAAAGTCGTCGTAACTTTTGTCCCCACCGAATGTCTGAACGACCCAGTCCCAGTTGCCTTGTAGCCATTTCCACGCCGCATCCCGCGCGAAACGGCTGCGGAGCAAGTTGACGTACCAATGTGCGGCGTCTTGCGGCCGTACCACCTCAGAGTCACTGGTGTAGCCGAGCAGGGTTCGTATTTGCGCCTCGTTTTCTGTCGAGGTCAAGGCTGCTGATATTTCTTCGCGTACTTCGGCGGAGCGGGTCGAACTATATAGCTTTACAAGATTGGCAAATTCGTCATCCGACAATCCCTGCTTTACCTTGCCGGCCATGATAATGCCGCGTAGCTCGGGATCAAGCTTCTCGGGACTATCGGCCGCCTCGAAACGCCGAACCGCCTCGTTTATTACGTCCTCGTTTTCGCTGTATATCTGCATACCGATAATAAGCGGTCGCAGCTTCGTGTCATTTTCGGGTTCATTGTCTTTTTGTTCCCAGCCAAGCCTGTCGTATTGTTCAAGTGAGATTATTCCTGCCAGCTTTTTAAGGTTCATCCGCCCAGTATCATCGGTATCGACGAACTTCTTAAGCTCGCCAAGTGCCAGATTCAAAATGGTCCAGACGCTTTCGTGGGTTTCTGACCCAGAAGCCATTAGCAGCGAGACGAGTGATGCGTTCGGGACATGTTCTGAGCGGGTAAGAAGGACACGTTCGTTTATTAGCTGTAAACGGTCAAGGGGCTGGAATGACTGGATGTCTTTGAGCAATGCGTCAAAGTGAGCCGGGCTGTAGTTGGTGATGAAATGAGACCAATTGCCGACATTAAGGCGAGTACCTTCTGGTATTTCTACAGCAAGTGCCTCGGTATCCATTACATCTGGCAAGCCGCCTTTCGGTTCGGCAGCAAGTGGAATTGGCCATATTTTGTCTGATTCGCCGTGCTCGCCAATAAAGAATTGCTCTTGCCTTAGGCCGCTATGTTCGACGTGCACGATCGGATAGCCGGCTCGGAGTACCCATTTGTTCATAAAGTCACGAACCGGTTTTTTACTGGCGTCTTCAAGGGCTTGCCATAAATTCTCGCCCTCGGTGTTTTGATAAGCGTAGGTCTCAAAGTATCTCTTAAGCCCTTTGCGGAAAGCTTCCTCGCCGACATACTGGCGCAGCATGCCGATTAACCGGCCACCCTTGCCATATACTATGGCGCCGTCGAACAGACTGCTGATTTCGTCGGGGTGATTGACTTCGGTTTCAACCGGCTGGACGCCGTCGATCGCGTCGCGCCGCATGGCCATCAGACTCCAGCTGGACGCGTAATCCATCCAGATGCCCCAGTCGGGGTGCATGGCGTGGATAGGCAGGTTCTCAATGAAATTCGCGAAGCTTTCGTTCAGCCATAGGTTATTCCACCACTTCATCGTGACCAAGTTACCGAACCATTGGTGGGAAAGCTCGTGTCCGACGACCATGGCGACATAATGCTTGCTGTCGACGGTCGCGGTAGCCGGGTCGGCCAGTAAGGCGATTTCGCGGTACGTTATAAGCCCCCAGTTCTCCATGGCGCCAGAAGTAAAGTCAGGCAGTGCGACATGGTCGGACTTAGGAAGCGGGTATTCGATGCCGAAGTAGTCCTCGAAGTAGTCGATGGTCTTAGCCGCGAAGTCCAATGCGAAGTCCAGGCTTTCGGGTTTTTGGGCTGTCGTCGCCCATACGTTAACTTCTACGCCGCGTTTCGTTTTGGTCGAGCGTTTATGAAGGTCACCGTATACCCAAGCCAGCAGGTAGCTGCTCATGCGCGGTGTCGTATCGAACGTCGTAACCAAACGAGAATCATCGTTAGTCTGGCTAATTACCGGCATGTTACCTAGCACTTGGACGCCTTGCTCGGTCGTTAGGGTTACGTCGAACGTAGCCTTGGCCTCAGGTTCATCCAGGCAAGGGAATACTTCGCGGGCATGGTGGCTTTCGAACTGTGTCGCAATAAGCTCCATCTTTTCGCCGTCTTTCGTGAAGTAGCAGGGGTATAAGCCGTGCATCTGGTCGGTTATCGTGCCATGAAAGGCGAACGTCGCCGAATAATCGTCACCCGATTTCATGTTGGCTTGAATTTCAATCTCATCGTTCTCACCCGGCGAGTAATCGGCACTGCTGCCATTAACATGACAACTATCGATGACCAGGTCTTTGGAGTGGACATAAAGCGGGCCGTCAGCCGCAGCCTTGCCGCGAAGCGTCACGACGCCTTTGAACGCTCGCCCGGAGCGGTCTATATCCAATGAAAGTTCGTAGAGTTCAGGTTTAAAATGGTCAGTCAGTCGTCGGGTAGTCATGATTCAATTATACTCTATAAGCATGACGAACTACCGCGCACGCCGAACCCTGCTGGTCGTGATTCTATTGCTTTTAAGTGCTATTCCGCTGGCTGGCGCATCGTTCGAACTCCCGACGCTTCAAGACGTCATTAGCCAGCCGAACGCGCCGGTGACCGGAGACTTGGCTAAGCTTCCTGTCAAAGGCCGAGCGCCGAAAACAGGGTACAGCCGGGCGCAGTTCGGTGACGGGTGGGGTACTTCGCTCGGTTGCGACACGCGAAATATAATTCTGGCCCGCGACCTGAAAGACATCGTTCGTGACCAAAAATGCCGCGTACTAAGCGGCGTACTTAATGACCCCTATACCGGCAAGAAGATCACATTTACACGCGGCGAAACGACAAGCGACGATGTTCAGATAGACCATGTGGTTGCGCTATCGAACGCCTGGCAGACAGGCGCACAGCAGCTCGCATATGAAAGACGGGTCGCACTTGCGAACGATCCACTCAACCTTTTGGCCGTCGACGGACCGGCGAACGAAAAAAAGTCAGATGGCGACGCGGCGACATGGCTTCCGGCCAACAAACCGTTTCGCTGCCAGTACGTCGAACGCCAGATTGCTGTCAAACTGAAGTATGGCCTATGGGTTACTTCGCCGGAACGGAGCGCGATGGCTACAATCTTGCAAAAGTGCTAGCTACAGACCAGCCCGATGTTAAGCAATGTCACAAGGCACATCGGATTGGTTTCGACAGGTTTGACAGGCTCGGGCTCGGTAGTCGTCTTGGCAGGTGCCGGGTCGCCCTGGGTAGTACTAGCCTGAGATGCCTGGGCCTGACCCGATGTACTGCCGGCTGACGGACTGGCACTCACCTTAGCGGTTGTCGAACCCGTCACGGAGCCGCGCGGCGTCGACGCCGATGCGTCCGCACCTGCTTCCGTACTTGTGTCGCCGTTTGCTTTGCCGGACTCCGACGATGATTCCGATTTGCTAGCATTGATCGGTATCAGCGAGGACGCCCGACCATCCGAATCTGTCAGCACCGACTGATTGGTTGACGTATCGTGTGGGTTGACCGCCCGGATGATTCCGACCGTCATGACGAAGCCAGTCAATACGGACATCGTGCTTAAAAACAACTTGTTCTTATAGATGGGTACGCGTTCAATTGATAACATTTACACTCCTCTTCATCTGTTATTGATTATCAAGCAGCAGCGATTATATTTCTGTAAGATAATTCACAAGCTTGCATACCGACTCCGTGCGCGCTATAATGAACGCAGTACATTCCGGCCGACAGGTCGGAATTTTTAGTAGAAAGTACCGAAAGGAATTACATGGAAGACCTAAATATAAAGCAGTTGACACTCGCTGTGCGTACGATCGCCGAAGAGAAGAACCTGCCCGAAGAAACAGTCATGGATGTTATTGAGCAGGCTATCGCGGCTGCATGGCGTCGTGACAACGGCGAACGCGACCAAGACGTCCGTGCCGAGCTGAACGTCAACGACGGTAGCGCGAAAGTATATGTCCGTTGGACAGTGGTAGAGACGGTTGAGAACCCGGCCGCCGAACTTACCGTCGAAGAGGCTCAAGAGAAGAAAAAAGGTGCCAAGGAAGGCGACGTGATTGAAGAATCGCACGAAGTCACCGCCTTTGGCCGCGTTGCAGCCCAGACCGCCAAGCAGGTAGTTTTGCAGCGTTTACGCGAAGCTGAGCGCGAAGTCGTGCTCGAAGAATACGAAGACAAGATTGGTACCATTGTCACCGGCGTCGTCCAACGTGTCGAACCTCGTGTCGTGCGCGTCGAGCTCGGTAAGGCAGTCGGCATCATTCCGCAGAGCGAGCAAATCCAAGGTGAGTTCTACAGCATAGGCTCACGTATCAAGGTATTCATCAAGGACATCGAACGCGACAACCGCGGTCCGCAACTTATCCTGTCGCGTGCCAACGAAGCCTTCGTCGACTTCCTGTTCCGCCAAGAAGTACCCGAAATGGAAAGCGGTGCCGTTGAAATCAAGGCGATTGCTCGTGAAGCCGGCCGACGCACCAAGCTGGCAGTTTACTCAAGTGTTCCAGGTGTTGACCCGGTCGGTACGTTCGTCGGGGGCCATGGTACGCGTGTTCAGGCAGTCATGAACGAAGTCGGTGACCAAGAAAAGATCGATATCATTCCGTACAGCGACGACCCGGAAGAATTCATTCGAAGTTCGCTTGGCCCTGCCGAAGTCGCAAAGGTTGAAATCGATAAGGAAGCCAAGCGCGCCAAGGTATTCGTCGCCGAAGACCAGCAGTCAATCGCTATTGGCCGTGCCGGTCAGAACGTCCGTCTGGCAAGCAAGCTGACCGGTTACGAACTCGACATCGAAACCGCTACCAAGAAGCCGGAATCAAAGGCTCCGAAGAAGAATATCGAGGACAGCCTGCTCGACGCGCTGAACGAATCAGCCGAATAACCGGCCAGTTTACAGAATTAGCACTCACATTGATTGAGTGCTAATTTTTATGTATACTTAGTATAGCGATGCCGCGAGCTAAAGATACGAAACCGCTTGCGCATACAATACAGGAGGACGATAATAGTATTATGGCTGATGATTTCGCAGAATTCGTGTCACGATTGACCGACAACGCCAAGACGAGCTTGCAACATGCCAACGCTATCGCGCGTGGGTATGGTAGTGCATATATCGGCACTGAGCACCTACTGCTGGGTGTGCTCGCGCAAGGTTCGAGCGTAGGAGCGAAACTGCTGGCCGACGCCCATGTCACATTGGAACGCGCCGAACTCGCACTTAATCTTAGTCCACGTAACATCATAATCAGTACCGGAGCCTTAGGACTCAGCGAAACAGCAAAGCTGACGCTCAAGATGGGCTGGGAAATTGCCCAGGAATTTCACCAGGATCACCTAGGTACCGAGCATATCCTATATAGTATCTTGAACCAAAAAAGCGCCCGGGCGTCGACGCTTCTGCGCGAAATGAACGTCGATATTTCAGAACTGCGGGCCGAACTGGAAGACTTTTTCGACCGCCAACACAATGCGTTTCATGACGGCGAATCCACTGTGGTAGACGTGCCGAAGCGCACTAAACGAGGCGGCGCACTCGAAACTTTCGGTACCGACCTGACCGCGCGGGCCAGGGAAGGAAAACTGGATCCGGTTATCGGCCGTGATGCTCAGACGGAACGCTTAATCACCGTTCTGAGCCGCCGGACAAAGAACAATCCGGTCCTAATCGGTGAACCAGGTGTCGGAAAAACTGCCATAGTCGAAGGTTTGGCGCAGCGAATTGCCCGTGAAGACGTGCCGGACCACCTGTTAGACCAGCGGGTCATCCAATTAGACCTTGCCGGTATGATCGCAGGTACGAAGTACCGCGGAGAATTCGAAGAACGCCTTAAAAAAGTGGTTTCCGAGCTGACTGAGGCGAATAACATCATTGTTTTCATCGACGAACTGCACCTGCTTGTCGGTGCCGGTGCCGCCGAAGGCGCGCTTGACGCCGCCAATATGCTAAAACCGGCGTTGGCTCGCGGCGAACTGCACATGATTGGTGCGACGACCGTAGACGAATACCGCAAACACATTGAAAAAGACAGCGCGCTTGAACGTCGGTTCCAGGCAATCATGGTTCCGGAACCTTCGCTCAAAGACACGATTGCAATCGTGAAAGGCTTGAAGAGTTACTACGAACGCCACCATGGCGTGACGATCAGCGACGAGGTAATTGAAACGACCGTCTACTTGGCAGATCGTTACGTGTCCGAACGCTACATGCCCGACAAAGCGATAGACGTCATAGATGAAGCGGCGGCTCTGACGCGGGTAGAAAAGGCCGGCCGTCCAAGCAAACGCCGCGAATATATCCGCCAGCTCAAAAACCTGAATGAAAAGATGGACGAGGCTGTCGCAGCCGAAGATTATGAACGGGCAGCTCTATACAAGACGCGATCGGTTCAAATCAACGAAAAGCTCGAAGAACTTAAAGAAAAGTACGAGAATAAGACGCCGGTCACGCTGACCGAGGACCACGTAGCTCATGCCATATCGGTCATGACAGGAGTTCCGGTTAAACGCTTGCAAAAATCAGAAGCCTCGATGCTGCGTACGCTTGAGAAGCATCTTGCGAAATACATAGTTGGCCAAGAAGAAGCAGTCGAAAAAGTCGCCCGCGCCGTCAGGCGTTCGCGCAGCGGCGTGGCCAGCTCAAAGCGACCAATCGGCTCGTTCGTGTTCATGGGTCCGACCGGAGTCGGTAAGACCGAGCTTGCTCGCGTGCTAGCTAGGGAAGTATTTGGCAGCGATGAAGCGCTTATTAAGATCGACATGAGCGAATTCGGCGAACGTCATAATACGTCGCGACTGCTCGGTGCGCCGGCCGGCTACATCGGCTATGACGACGACGGGCAGCTGACCGACAAGATCCGTCGGCAACCATACAGCGTCGTTCTGTTCGACGAAATCGAAAAGGCCCATCCGGATGTATTCCAGTTGCTCCTGCAGTTACTTGAAGACGGAGCGCTGACTGATGCCAAAGGCCGCCGAGTCGACTTTTCGAACACCATAGTCATTCTGACCAGCAATGTCGGCGCCGAGGCCATGCAAAAAGAAGCGTCACTCGGTTTCCATGCCACCAGCCGAAAGGCATCGACCGCTATGGAAGATGAACACACCGCGAACGCCGAACTGGCCGAATCGAGCCTGAAGAAGATCATGCGTCCGGAACTGCTAAACCGGTTCGACTCGTTAGTCACATTCCGCGCCCTAACCCGGCAAGAAGTTGGCAAAATATTCAATCTGCTTATAGGTGAGCTCGACCAACGCCTCAGCTCCAAGGGCATCCACCTTGTCGTCACGCCGGCGGCGAAGCGCCTGATAATCGAGAAGGGGTACGATGAGAAGTATGGCGCCCGCCCGCTCCGACGTGCCATTCAAGATGAGCTGGAGCATGCCATAGCCGATGGAATTCTGTCTGGTGAATACGAAAAGGGTACCGTTTTGACCGCCACGGCCGATAAAGGTAAAATAATGGTACATGTCACAAACGAAGAGTAGGCGGACATCATGGGTGGGCTGGATTGTTTCGGCTCTTCTCATCGCAGGCTCAATATGGCTGTGGGTAGAGCGTCAATATGTCGTAGACGCGATCCAATATAGCCAGTACTCTCCTAGTTCGACCGTTAAAGATGTCGCCGAAAGGGCTGGACTGACCGATGATGCGAGGTTCACTTTTTACGCCACCCGACCTTCAGTCGAAACAAGCGAGGCGTTTAATCAACATTGCCAACGCAAGGAAGCCGATAGCCCCATTCTTGGATGCTACGCGTCTGACAGGATATTCATATTCAATATCACTGACGAGCGCCTAAAAGGAATCAAGACCGTCACGGCGGCACATGAGCTACTTCATGCGGAATATGACCGGCTGCCTGACTCTGAGAAAAAACGTTTGCAACCATTACTCCAGGCGGCGTATCAGCGTGTGACAAATAGTGATTTGGAAGCCCGGATGAAATACTACGAGAAGACAGAGCCGGGTGAGGCATTCAACGAACTTCACTCGATACTCGGGACTGAATATGGCTCGTTGGGTAAGGATTTAGATAATTATTACAAGAAATACTTCAAAGACCGGACTGCACTGGTAGCATTACATCAAAAGGTCGAGCAGACGTTTAACGCGCTGTCCGATGAAGCCGATGCGCTTGTCGGTCAAATAGAGAAACTGGCAGCTTCGATTAATAATGACACCGCTCAGTATAACGCCGATGTAACGTCATTGAACGCCGCCGTCACATCCTTTAATTCCAGGGCTCAGCAACCGGGCGGCTTTACGACACAACAGGAATTTCAGACCGCGCGGCAAAAACTTATTAACCAAAGTAATGCTCTGGCCGCTTTCCGCCAACAGATACAGGCGAACATAGCCGAATACAAGACACTGCTTGCACGGCTGGACTCTATCAACTCCGAGTCGGCATCGCTCAATGCCAGTCTAGATAGCACGCTGTCAGACGTTCCTAAGATATAATGATGTAATGGCGAAAGCAAAGACACGGTTCGTATGCAGCAATTGCGGTGCGAGCTATACCAAGTGGACGGGGCGCTGTGAGAACTGTGGCGCATGGAACAGTCTGGTCGAAGAGGTGGTTGACGCAGGCGTATCCGCCGTCGCTAAGGGTTCTGCATCGGGCACGGTGCTTAAGCCGCAATCAATCGGATCTATCGAAGTGTCCGAGCTTGAATCGCGTCTTAGTACGGGGTTTGGCGAACTTGATGACGTGCTTGGTGGCGGAATTCTCCCGGGGGGCGTCATGCTGGTCGCTGGCCAACCGGGTATCGGAAAAAGCACGCTGCTTTTGCAAGTCGCAGCAAGCGTTGCGATGGAGAGACCCGTTCTTTATGTCAGCGGCGAAGAGAGCGCTCACCAGGTGCGGCTTCGGGCAGAGCGGCTTGGCGCTACCGCCAATGAGCAACTGGACTTCGTAGCAAGCACCAGCGCTGATGACATAGGTGCGACCATTCGTGCCGGCAGCCACAAGCTGATCATCATCGACTCGATTCAGACGCTGAGCCTGGGTGACATCACCAGCGCTCCGGGAACTGTCAGCCAAATCACGAATTCGTCGAACGTCATCATCCGGGCCGCCAAAGCATCGGGAGCGGCTGTCATTCTGGTGGGACATGTCACCAAAGAAGGCAGTATAGCCGGGCCTAAGGTACTCGAGCACTTGGTCGACGTAGTTCTGCAATTCGAAGGCGACCGCTATGGAGGCTTCAAGATTGTCCGGGCTGTCAAAAACCGTTATGGATCGACGGCTGAAACGGCACTGTTCGAAATGGATGAAGACGGGCTTAAGGTCGTGACGAACCCGTCGGCGGCGCTTCTGGCCGAACGCCAAAACGCCGACGGGTCAGTGGTGCTTGCGACCATGGAAGGCACCCGGCCGCTGCTTGTTGAGATTCAGGCGCTTGTGAATCCGACCAGTTTCGGGTATCCTAAACGGACTGCCAGCGGCTTCGACCTGAACCGGCTTAACCTCCTGATTGCCGTTCTGGAACGACGAACCAAATTGAACTTATCCGATAAAGATATCTACATAAACGTCGTTGGCGGGCTGAAGATCGTCGATCCTGCAGCTGACTTGGCAGTTTGTATGGCGATAGCTAGCGCAGCGGCGGAGCGCCGGCTTGACGATTCGACTATAGTATTCGGTGAAGTCGGTCTTGGCGGCGAAATCCGTTCCGCACGCCAACCCGAACGTCGCGTAGCCGAGGCAAAAAAACTTGGCTTTACCCATTCAATCGGTCCGAAAAGCACCAAAAAAACGGTAACGACTTCAGTTACTACGCTCCGCCAAGCACTCATTGACTACCTAAAATAAAGGAACCTACATGGTATTACTTACAATCATCACTCTTATTTTGCTTGCCGAAGCAAGCTTTTTGACATACCGAGCGCTCCGCCCGTCGGATTCACGTGAATCCGGACGCGCACCGCTGTTTATTGATACGTCCGTATTGATGGATGGCAGGATCGTCACGGCCGCCCAAACTGGGTTCTTGCCAACACCGATCGCGATTCCGAACAGCGTCATCAACGAATTGCAACTATTAGCCGACCAGGCCGACGCCGAAAAGCGTTCGCGCGCCCGCCGCGGTCTTGACGCAATCAAGGAACTGCAAGACATCGACTGGCTTGAAGTTAAGATAATCAAAGACGGACCGACCGGAAATGGCGGCGTTGACACCAGGCTTATCGAACTCGCGAAAAAACACCATGGAACCATTTGTACGATTGACTTTAATCTAAACAAAGTGGCTTCGGTGCAGGGAATTCGCGTTCTGAACATCAACGAACTAGCCGGCAGCATACGCATGGCATTCCTGCCTGGCGAAACGATCAGCATGCCGTTGACCCAAAAAGGTCAAAACTCAACTCAGGCAGTCGGCTACCTCGCCGACGGGACCATGGTAGTGGTCGAAAAAGCCGCTGGCCAGATTGGTCAAACAGTCGAAATTGAATTTATACGCAGCCTACAGACCGCAGCCGGCCGGATGATGTTTGCCCGACTTTCGACGAAGTCGAAGCCGGCGCAAACACGCGGGACTTCCGAAGGAAGTAGCCGTATGATTGCCGAAAAGCAAATACGTGGCGGAGCCGAAAGCGGAGGCCGTATGATTGCCAACAAGACGCAGCCAAAGGCCGAGCAAACACGCGGAGAGGCCGAAGGCCGAAGCCGTATGTTTGAGAATAAACCTGCGAAGCAGCAACCGGCGCAAACACGCGGGGCGTCCAAGGGGCGTAACCTGAAAACGGAAAAAAATAGCGACAAGCCAACTCTAACCGATGATTCCGTTAAAGCCAGCCGGTCTACTGAAGTGAAGCCGGTCGATGAAGCAAAGAGCGATTCGCAAAGGTCTAAACCCGCTAAGGCACAGGCTAACCGTCGCCGCAACTCGCGACGAACCAAAGAAGACAGCCTAATCGAACTGGTAAATAGCCAGGACTAATTAGCGTTTCTGAATGATCGCCAGACACGGCGGTCAACAGGCGTGTCGCCACTCGTGCGGGTAGCAGATCCGGTGGTGCCGCAAGTATCCGAACCTGAGTAAGCGCGAGATGCTGTACCAGTGTAATAACCGATATCTGTAATAGTTGCAATGACTGTCGAGGCACCAGCCGGGAAGTTGTAGTTCGTGGAATAAGTATTACTGTCAGTTACAGGCATCGACGCGACGTTGGCACCGTTCACGCTAATGTCAAGCGTCTGTAGGGTATTCGTGCCCTTCTGTACCATCGCTGAAATGTCGCCACTACCATTTATACAGATACTAACCGTAGGTGCGACGTCACTACACTTATGGAAATCATCTACCTTCGAAGCGTCATAGCCGTCGGGTGCCAGATAAATCGTACTTTTAGTCGTCGGGTCGATTGATTTCGTTACGGTCAGCTCAATCTTGGCCCCGTCAGGCGTACAGTCGGACGCTTTCTTCTTCGAAACCTTATCGAATACCAGCTTTACACCTGCTTGGGACTTTTTGTTGTACCAGGACGGGTATATTTCTTTACCAATCGTCTGAATGCCTTTTGGCGCGGTGAACCAGTCGCCTGGCTTGGCCTTACCTTCTTTTTCGTACAGCTGGGTCGCGAATGCCATTACTGGGTCAAGGACGCGGGCAGGAATAGACGAGTTGCCGTTTACCAAAGGTGTCGTATCTGGGTTACCGAGCCAGACCGACCCAGAAAGGGACGGCGTGTAGCCCACTGTCCAAATATCTTTCGGCTGCCTGTTCTTGTCACTGGTACCTGTCTTTAATGCGAACTTGACTTTGGCGGCATCGAGACTAGGGGTGATAGTCCGTCCGAAAAGACCCCTGCGGGCGTTCGCGTCACCTAATATGTCAGTGACGACGTACGCCGACTGCGGGTCGATGATTTTCTTTGATTCAGATTTGTACTCCTCAAGCACTTCGCCGCTGCTGTTGGTGACCTTTAGGACGGTGCTGGTTGGCATGTAAACGCCTCCGCGGGCCAGACTTGCGATAGCGTTGGTGTGGTCGATCATGCGCGTTCCACAGCCACCGATAGCCGACGACAAACCGGCTTCTTTTTCGGCCCCCTGCGTACAGTAATATTTGTTACCCATGGCTCGGATAATCTTGAGAGTCGGGTCTACTCCTGACACCTGCATGGCTTTGATGGCTGGAATGTTACGAGACAAGGCGAGCGCGCTTCGAAGCGTAATATTGCCTTTGTATTTTCCATCGGCGTTCTGCGGCTTGTAACCGGCAATGTTGATCGGGCTGTCCGAGAGTACCGAACCGCTTCCGAAGTTCTGAGCGGTGGCACCCTTGTTTTCGAACAATTCGGCGTAAACGAGCGGCTTTATTGATGAGCCAGGCTGAATGAATGCCGCCGCCGCGTTATCCTGGCCAAATCCGGGGTAGTTAAAGTCACGACTGCCGATCATTGCCACGATTTGCCCAGTCTTAACATCTTCTATCGTTCCAGCACCATTACTGAACCCGGCATATTTGGGGAAGTAAGAACTGAACATGCTATCCATTTCGGACTGCAACTTGTCTTGGATCCGAGCGTCGAGCGTCGTCTTAACTACCAACCCACCGCGACCGACGGTGGCCTTGCCAAGCTTCTGCTCAAGTTCACTTCGGACCATCTGCACGAAGTGAGGGGCCTTGATGTTTTTATACTGGTCGGCCTCTGGTTTGACGGTATCCAAGATAGCGACCTTTTTGGCTTCGTCTGCCTGGGCCTTAGTAATGTAGCGCTGGTCGACCATGTTATCGAGCACACGGTGCTGGCGGTTAATAAGTGCCTCATGACCGGCCGTATTATAAGGGTCGAGCAGACCTGGTTGGTTCGGTATGGCGGCCAACAACGCCGATTGCTCGAGGGTAAGGTTCTTGGCCGTCGTACCAAAGTATGTCTGGGCAGCCGATTCCACGCCGTTACGACGTCCACCGTACGGAGACTCGTTCAAGTACAGGTCAAGAATCTGTTCTTTGTTGTACATGCGCTCAACTTCAATTGCCAGAATGACTTCTTTGATCTTGCGTGGTATTCCACTCAGGCCTCGGTTATTTGCTTCGTCGGCAAAAAATACCTGCTTTACGAGTTGCTGGGTCAAAGTGGAGCCACCCTGGGTGGTTCCATCACCCTGGGTGTTGCTAATCGCTGCGCGTATTAGTCCGGTCGGACTGATGCCTTTATGACTGTAAAATTCCTTGTCTTCAATAGCGATGGTCGCCTGCTTCATTGTCTTAGCGATTTCGCTACCTTTGACGACCAGCTTGTAGTTGCCGTCGCCCTTGTCTTCCCATAACAGGGTATCGTTCCGGTCATAATAACGCGTGACGGTAGTTTGAACCCGCTTGGCAAGTTCTGACGGACGGATTTGGTCGATGTCCTTACGGAAATACGCGAACAAGCCACCTGCAAGTATGACTACAAGCAAAATGCTGACGCCGGCGATTTTCAGTGCCATGAACGCGCCCTGGCGGCTGAACCAGTATTTGGCAACGCGCTTAGGGTGCAAGCGGTACAGAGTACGCTTTATCGGATGTTTCGGCAATGTGGCCAGATATTCAGCCTTACGTCGTGCCAGTCGGTCCTTTTTCGTACGGCGGGCGTGCGAAAGATTGGCATAAACGTTTAGTCTACGGTTTGATTTTTTTACCATTATGTCAGTATTCCCTCACACACTTTATGCGCCCATTATAGCACTAATGTTTGTCGCTAAAACCGTATTTTAGGTATACTTAACCCATATGAACCTATCTGATGAACTGACGTGGCGTGGATTCGTCAACCAAACGACATTTGCCAACCTGACTGACATTAACGAACCACGCACATTCTATTGGGGCGTAGACCCATCGGCCGATAGCATGACAGTCGGTAATTTGGCTGCGGCCATGCTGGTCCGCCACTTTATAGACCATGGCCACAAAGCTATCCTGCTGGTCGGTGGCGCTACCGGTATGATCGGCGACCCGGATGGCAAGAAGCAGGAACGTGAACTTCAGTCGGTCGATACCATCGCGTCTAACAAAGCTGCACTTGCTAAGCAGTACGAAGCAATTTTTGCCGGTAAGCCGTTTGAAATCGTCGATAATTACGATTGGTTCAAAGATATTAACTACCTGGACTTCCTACGTGACGTCGGCAAGCATGCCTCCATGACCCAAATGCTCGACCGTGACTTTATAAAAAGCCGCATCGGTGAAGGCGGCGAGGGCATCAGTTATGCCGAATTCAGCTACTCGCTCATTCAGGGATACGACTTTTTACATTTGTTCCGAGAAAAAGGCGTCACGCTGCAACTGGCCGGAGCTGACCAGTGGGGTAACTCGGTCACGGGTGTACAGCTTATTCGCCGGCTTGAGTCAAAGGAATCGCAGGTCTTTACGACGCCGCTGGTGGTCAATAAGACGACAGGTGTCAAATTCGGTAAGAGTGAGGCCGGTGCGGTCTGGCTCGACCCAAACAAGACCAGCCCGTACAAGTTCTATCAATTTTGGCTGAACACCGACGACGAAACGGCTGAAGACCTTATAAAGATATATACGTTGCTTGACCGCGCGGAAATCGAGCGGATAATCCAGGAGCATCGAGCCAACCCTGGCGCCCGCCAGTTGCAAGCACGGTTGGCCCATGAGGTTACTGCACTAGTGCACGGCAATGAACGAACGTCATCGGTCGAAAAGGTCACCGGCGTGTTGTTCGGGGAAACGTCAGTGCAAGAGCTGTCCGAGGCCGATATGAACGAGCTCGCCGCCGAGATTCCAACGGTCGGCGCTGGTGACCTGGTTGAAGCCCTGGTTGCAAGCGGGCACGCCGCCAGTAATGGTGACGCTCGCCGTCTGATCGAGGGCGGTGCGGTCAGCGTGAATGGCCAAAAGGTGTCGGCATCCGTCGACATTCAGGGACCGGCTCTTATTAAAAAGGGTAAGAACGGCTTCGTGCTCGTTCGCTAGGTTGTTACAATAAGAACATGAAAAAACTTATCGCCTTTGACCTAGACGACACATTAGCAATTACCAAATCACCTATATCGGACGAAATGGGCGACCTGCTTGCGAAGCTACTGGAAAAATACGACGTATGTATCATATCCGGCGGCAAGTTCGAACAGTTCAGCCGGCAGGTTGTCGACCGGCTTGAAGCACCGGCTCATCTTTTGAACCGCCTACACCTAATGCCGACTTGTGGTACACGTTATTACCGTTACGACGAGCTGAGGAGCGAATGGGCCAAACAGTATGCAGAGGACCTTACCGAAGAACAAAAAAAGCGGATTATCGAAGTACTCGAATCTTCGGCAAAAGCCGTAGGCCTATGGGAAGAAAAGCCCGATGGTGATATCATTGAGGACCGCGGCAGCCAGGTAACATATTCTGCTCTTGGCCAGCAAGCTTCACCTGAAAAGAAATACGCCTGGGCAGAGAAAAATCACGACGCCAAGCAGAAGTTACGCGAAATGGTAGCCGGACAACTGCCGGACCTTGAAGTGCGCTTAGGTGGCTCGACAAGTATCGACATCACACGTATCGGTATCGACAAAGCTTACGGCATGCATAAACTAATCGAAGCGATTGACATCGATAAGGACGAAATTCTTTTCATCGGCGACAAGTTGCAAGAAGGTGGCAACGACTACCCGGTAAAAGCCATGGGTATCGACGTGATTGAGGTCGAACGCTGGGAAGATACCGCATTCGTGCTCCGCGGAATTCTTGGCGTTAGTGCCTAGTCTGGACTATTCATGAATCTTACGACGCCGCTCAGCTCAATCAAAGGCGTCGGACCGAAGACGGCTGAACAATTCGAGCTAAGCGGGCTTCATACGGTTGAAGAGCTGATTTACTTTTTGCCACGTAAGCACGAAGACTTTTCGGAAGTCACGAACATAGCTGACCTTAAGCCGGGCAAACGAACCATAAAGGCTCGGTGCGAGGCAATATCGACACGCAATGTCCGGCGCGGCATGCGGGTCACTACGGCAACGCTCGCCGACGGTACGGGTAAAGTCCAGGCGGTCTGGTTCAATCAGGCATATCGGGCAACCCAGCTTAAGGATTCCGGGCAAGAATTCTTTTTTTCAGGTGATTTCGAATTCAACTACAACAAGTACCAATTGACAAATCCGAGCACCGAAAGAGTCAGTGACCTACCGGTACAGACCGACCGGTTGTTGCCTGTATATAGGTCGATCAAAGGGCTAAAAAGCCTGACCGTTCGAAAAATACTGAACGAGCTACGCCCGCTGATGAGCATGTTGCCAGAGACATTGCCGGAAGCGGTAGTTAAAAAGAACAAGCTCATTTCTATTTCCGACGCGCTGCTTGGCATGCATTTTCCAAAGACCCCGAAGGACATAGAAGATGCGCGTGAACGCCTGGCGTTCGAGGAGTTATTTGAACTGCTACTGGCATCGCAATTAAACAAACAGGCTAACGCCAAGCTGGAAAGCTGGCCGATTAAATTTGATCAAACGATTGTCAAACGTTTCGTTGATTCGTTACCGTTCACACTTACTCCGGCCCAAAAAAAGTCGGCTTGGGAAATCCTTCAAGACCTCGAACGCGAGCACCCGATGAACCGCCTACTACAAGGTGACGTCGGGGCTGGCAAGACCGTAGTGGCGTCAATTGCCGCCAAACAAGCGGTTAGCGCCGGTTATCAGGTCGCGCTGCTAGCGCCGACGGAAATTCTGGCCTCGCAACATGCCCGGACCGTTGCGGACATGCTAGGGTCGGACGGCATTAACGTCGGATTCCTGAGCGGTAGCGTGACTTCTCGGCAGCGCCAGCCATTGCTTGAAGGACTGAAGAATGGCCAGGTCGACATTATCATCGGTACGCATGCGCTTCTTGAGCCGGCCGTGCAATTTAAAAAACTCGGACTTGTAATAATCGACGAGCAGCACCGGTTCGGTGTCAACCAGCGGCAGCGTCTGCTTGAAAAATCCGGACGCATGCCGCACCTGCTTGCCATGACGGCGACGCCGATTCCGCGCAGCCTGGCACTGACCGTTTACGGCGAGCTGGATGTGTCGATCATCAACCAGAAGCCAGCCGAGCGTAAGCCGATAGTCACCAAGATCATTTCGCCGGTCAGTCGTAAGCACCTGTACGAATCAGTAGACAAAGAATTGGCCGCTGGACGCCAGGCCTACGTGGTTTGCCGACTAATCGACGATAATCCGGCTAACGAGGCAAAAAGCGTAGAGATGGAATATAAGAAACTGCAGAATTCCGTATTCGGACACAGGCGAATCGGACTGCTCCACGGCAAGATGAAACCAGCCGAAAAAGATGCCGTCATGCGCCGGTTTTTGGAGCACGACATCGATATCCTAGTAAGTACGACGGTTGTCGAAGTCGGCGTCGACGTGCCAAACGCGACCGTCATGCTAATCGAGGACGCTGAGCAGTACGGGTTAAGCCAGCTCCATCAGCTGCGCGGCCGTGTCGGCCGGTCTTCGCACCAAAGTTATTGCTACTTAATGACATCCGATACCAAAAAGCCGACCGAGCGCTTGCGCGAGGTCGAAAAGTCGAACGACGGTTTTTATTTGGCAGAAGTCGACTTGCGACTACGTGGCCCGGGTGAAATATACGGCCGGGCACAGCATGGGGCACTCAACCTGCAAATCGCGTCACTGGGCGACACCAAACTCATCGCGCGTGTTCAAGAAGCAGCCAAGGATTTCGCCCGAACCAGTGACGACTTGCTACAATACAAGCAGTTATCGGCGCACGTCGAAAAATATCAGCGCCTAACCACGTTAAATTGATGAATATATTAGAGCTAAAGGAAGGAAGCAGCCGGTCCCGACGGATTTATTCCGTCGTACCGCGCGATGAAGGAAACCTTGTTTTCCTTCATGAGGCGTAGCCGCATGTACGCATTCGGACCAATTCCGCGCCAAAAACGTACCGGTAGGATTATTGGTACGCATCAAAAGATCGACCGTGTCGCTCGCCGGCATTTGTCGAGCCATATCACCGGGCTTCCTTTTCCAGTAATCGAAGAGATATTACATTTCGAAGGCTCGCGCGGGCCAGATGGCGTCAAACTTAAAAGCCCCGGTCGCGACGAACCACGTCATTTTATCGATCCGAAGGCTATAGCACCTGATGACCAGCTGCTCCGGACGATTAACGATCATAGCCTTAACCTTACGGCGGCATTAAAGCAGCCCGACATGACTCGGGCGGCGTTCGAAGCGGCATGGCTGGCTCACGCGGTCACCGACGGCCTGACGCCGGCTCATCATGACCCGTTCGATGAGCAAGTCAAACAGCTGCGCAGTAGTGACGTCGAGCCCGAGAACGTACGAAGCAAGGTCATCATGGCCGGCAACGGTTCGCGCCGGCAATTCATTCGCAACAACTGGCATTACTGGGGCGCGAAGGGGATCATGACGACACACACGCTGTTCGAAGCGGGCGTTGCCACTACCGCCAAACCGTTGGCATTCAAAGATGCCGCGGCTGACCCTGAAGACGTGGCCGAACTTAGGACGCGCGGTTTTCAGGCCATTTATATCGATATGATCAGTGCAATCGATTCGCTTGGTATGTACGAACGGTTCAAGCGCGACGGCTGGACGCGCACATTAGCGCAGCAGACATCGCGCGAGCTTATTCCGACTATCATTCACGCCGTCGAATTGGCTTGGCTTGAAGCGTATGACCGTGCAGTAAAGGAGAAAATGTGAACGTCCGCATTATCTCGGGTCTGTATGGCGGGCGGGTCATAGACGCGCCAGACCGTAGGTCGACCCACGCCATGAGCGAACGAGCCCGCAATGCCCTTTTTAACAGCATCAGCGGTGAACTTGCCGATACTCGTGTGCTTGACGCGTTCGCCGGTTCGGGAAGCCTGGGGATCGAAGCGCTCAGCCGGGGAGCTGCCAGCGCCGTATTCGTTGAAAAAGACCGTATAGCTGCAAAAATCATACAGAATAACCTTGATCTGCTTAAAATAAACAGTGGTCAGGTAATAAAGACGTCGGTATCGAACTGGCTTGAAACGTCGCAGGATGAGCAGTTCGACATCATCCTGGCTGACCCGCCGTATCACGACCCCCAATTTTCCACAGTAAAGCGGTTATTCGCTCTTCTCAAACCTGGTGCGCTTATGGTATTATCGCACTCAGGTAAGGGTGAGGTTCCTTCCAAGACCGGAGTTGTTGTGGTGGACAATCGTAGTTATGGAAACCTGAACCTCACTCTCTACCGCCGAGACGCCTGAAAGGGCGTCTTTTTTTGTATGAAACTGTGACATATTGACAATAGTACGCATAAGCGGTATAATAGTACTGATGGCACTTCGCTATCCTGATTTTGAAGGAGCACCACATGGCACTTTCGGAAATCGCGATGGGTGAAGGCCACCCGTCGACGTTCAGCCGGCCTGAGTACGACCCGCCCGCCACCACACGGCGGATCGAGCTCAGCGAGATGGTCTACGGACCGGACCAGCCGGGGCTCATCGTCCCGATCAAGCCGAGCACCGACCACGACCACGGCCCCGACGCCTAGAGCACAGGCTGCCAAGGTCATTAGCGCCACTTTGTCTTCGGACGGAGTGGCGCTTTCACTTTGCATGTTTAGCAGGACTATCGCTCGCTTTGCTCGCTCTTCCGTTTGCTCATTCTAGCAAAAGCACGCTTTTCCAGAATTTCGCTGCACTTCACGACCATTCACGCTTATTTGCTAAAGCAAATCGGGCAAAGGTTCAAATCGTAACAGGCACCAAATAAAATACCGGCCAGAAGGTCGGTATTTTATTTGGTGCGCGAGAAAGGACTTGAACCTTCACGCCCGAAGGCACATGCTCCTAAGGCATGCGTGTCTACCAATTCCACCACTCGCGCATTACCTAAAACTATAACAAAATATGGGCTTAGATGAAAGACGGGTATGTGCGGTACCGCTTGTGCTATGATAAATATCAAATGGGAAAATCACGTGAATAAGATTGCACACTACCTTAATACTCACATGCTTGGCGAGGTCATCGTCAATAAGAGCGTCCGCGAAGCTTTTGCGACCGACGGTGGGGTCTTAAGTTACGTACCTGACATGGTCGCGTACCCTAGGGCGACCAGTGACATTCGAAAGATCGCCCGCTTCTCTTGGCAACTAGCCGAAAAAGGGCATACGCTGCCGCTGACGGTTCGCGGCGCCGGTTCCGATACCACGGGTGGTGCCGTCGGCACCGGCATGATCGTCGCTACCACGCCACACCTAAATCGTATTTTCGAATATGATTCCGGTCAAAAACTGGTCAGACTTCAGCCCGGAGTAACCGTAAATGCGCTTCACAATGCGCTTTCGCTCCACGGCACCGCGATTCCGGAACTTCGTTGGGACCATCAGCAAGCCAGTATTGGCGGCGCGATCGCTTCGCAGCGTAACGCTGTTGAATACGTCGACCAACTCGAGGTAGTGCTTGCAAATGGCGATGTGCTGCAGACCAAGCGGATTTCAAAACGCGAACTCGAAAAAAAGAAAGGTCAGCAGAACCTCGAAGGTGAAATTTACCGCGGAGTCGACGGGCTGATAGAGGACAACTCCGACTTGCTGGACGAAATGGTGACCAACGACGACCGACTTGACCACGAAGGGTACGTCGGGCTAGAAATGGTCAAGCAAAAGAACGGTTCGTTCGACCTGACGCCGCTATTCGTCGGCAGTCAGGGAAGTCTGGGCATTATTTCTGAAATGATTCTGCGGGCTGATTTCGTAAACCAGAACCCATCTATGATCGTGGCGGCCTTTGGTGACCGCGGTGCCGCCCGCGACGCGCTAGACATCATAGATGACATTGACCCGTCCGCGGTCGAATACGTCGACGCCAAGTACTTTGAAGCCGCCGCGCTGGCTGGTAAGACCTTCCAGTTTTATGACGAGGCGAAAGAGAAGTTCGGTTCGGTCGCGGCCGTCGTTATAGTCACGATCAATGATTTTAACGAACGCGCCCGAGTTCGTAAGATGAAAAAGCTCGTGTCACGCTTAAAACCAGTAGAAGCTCTTGTGGTCGGTGATTCTGACTACCTTAACAGCGATCTCCGAGCGTTAAGCTCGGTTACCTATTGGCTGTTGAACCCCGAAAAAGACGATTTTTCATCCCCGCCAATTCTTGACGGTATGTTCGTTCCTATGGACCGGTTCGACGTGTTCGCCGACGCGCTTGACGCACTAGCTAAGCATCATCACGTCACGCTGGCGCTTTACGGTAGGCCACTGGATGAGCTTTGGTATGTCCGACCGCTACTACGCATGGGTGCGGTGGCTGACAAGCAAAAACTATTTAAACTGACCGCCGAAATCGCGGCATTGGTCCGAAAACACGACGGCGCACCGTTCGGAGCATCCGGCGATGGCCGACTTGGTGCCGGTCTACGTTTGGAATCCGACAAGCACCAGGAACTATTCAAGAAGCTGAAGGATATATTCGACCCGAACGGCACGCTTAATCCAGGCGTAAAGCACGGCACGACCGTGCACGAACTCGCCAAGCAGTTACGCGGCGACTACGATGGCGCCGCCGCCACTGGCTACTTGGCGAAATTTTAGCCCAAACAAAAACAGCGACATAAAGTCGCTGATTTTGAATGGTACACGAGAGAGGACTTGAACCTCCACGTCCCGAAGGACACTAGCACCTGAAGCTAGCGCGTCTACCAATTCCGCCACTCGTGCTCGTTACCAGGGTTATTATACATGCTAGACTGAAGATATGCCACACATCCATACTCTGTCTGGTCAACACGACATGACCGTAAGCGCATATATATTTCGCATTATTGACGATACTCCGCATGTGCTATTGCATATGCATAAAAAGTTTGGCAAGCTTTTGCAACCTGGCGGACACGTTGAACTAGACGAAACACCATGGCAAGCAATGGCGCACGAGCTTATTGAGGAGACGGGTTACAGCCTTACGGACTTGAAGGTTCTGCAACCGGAGGGTATGTTCACGAGTTTGCCGCACGCTGCAATTCACTCTACGCCGAGTACCCTTAATACCCATCTCATTGATAACGTCGACTATCCGCATTTTCACACCGACATGGCATTTGTATTTATTGCCGATAAAACTCCAGCGCAACCACCTCATGAGAGAGAGTCGCAAGACTTACGCTGGCTATCGATGGTTGATATTGAGCGTCTTGGGGCCGACGATGTATACCTTGATACGATTGAGCTTTGCCGTCATGCGTTTGAAATAACTCTGAAAGACTGGCACCCTGTTCCGGCATCCGCGTTTGACGTATGAATGACTCGCGAAACGTCGTCGACGAATTTAAGGGACTTTCCGAAGATGTAATTATACGGACGCTCGATGAACGCGGAGTAGGGCTTCATATTGCAATCGAGAACCTGGAGCGGGACTTTAATATGGGTTCGATTGTGCGAACGGCTAACGCGTTCGGCGTGCGCCAGGTGCATGTCGTCGGACGACGTCAGTGGAACAAGCGTGGAGCCATGGCGACCGACAGATACCTCCACGTCACGTATCACCAAACTGTCGACGATTTCGCCGCCGCAATTGAAGACGGTTGGCAGGTTACTATCGTTGACAACATAGAAGGAGCGACCGATATTGTCCGTACGGAACTGCCGAAACATACCGTACTGGTGTTCGGTTCCGAAAAATCGGGTGTTAGCAATGAAATGAAGGCGGTCGCAGATTCTATAGTGGCGATTCGCCAGCTCGGAAGCACGCGTTCGCTTAATGTTGCCGCAGCGGCCGCGATTGCCATATACGAATGGACACGCCGGCACGTCTCTTGACGGCGTGATGTTATGAATTCATAATAAGACCATGTCGGAAGCAATGGAGGACAATCCATTTCGCCAAATCGGTGAGGCTTTCGTTGTCGCGCGCCCGGATAGGCGTTTCGGCGATAAACTTGAACGATTTTATAATGATATTTCACTACGGCAGCTCGGTGGACGGGCTCTCGAGTTGGTATCGGATCGGCGACTTCGTATTTTTAGCGATCCGATTTCCGACGAGATTTTGGATACCTACCCTGACAGAACAAGTCTTAAGCGCGTGTCGGCAATGGAATCAGACCTTAGGCGCCGAGGTCAGATACGTCCGCCGGTACTGCGTGACGTACGAGTCGCGCCGGACTATAAGTCACTAACGAATAAAAATGAAAAACCGGGATTGAAACTTCACTTCGGAGTCGCGATAGACAGCCTGACAGCATTGGCTCTTCAAAGGTCAGCACTACTGAATCCTGACGGGACTTTGCCGGTCCATTTAACGATCGCCCGCCAAGATATGCGGTTGGGACATGAGCTGCCTAAAATACGCGACGACTTGCTTGAGGCTCTCGATGGAACGCCGCCGCTTTCGGTTGAGAGCGTTCATCTTACGACACCGAACATCCGCATTTGATGCTTATCCTTGCACCAAGGCCTGAAAACTGGCACAATATTGCGTAATGAGTTCTCTTTCTTCTGCTCCGTACAAAGGCACCCGTGACTACTATCCGGCAGACAAACGCCGGCAAAATTACATATTCGGAGTTTGGTCACGCATGGCCAAGCGGTTCGGCTACGAAGAATACGGCGCCCCACTGCTTGAACCGATTGAGGTATACCAGGCTAAAAGCGGACAGGAGCTGGTTGGCGAGCAGACATACCGTTTTGCTGACCGCGGCGACCGCGAAGTCGTCATTCGCCCCGAAATGACGCCGAGCATCAGTCGTATGGTCGCGGCCAAGCGGCAGGAACTGGCATACCCGGCGCGTTTGTTCAGCATTGCTAACTTCATGCGCTATGAGCGCCCGCAGCGCGGCCGTGAACGCGAATTCTGGCAATTGAACGTCGATATGTTCGGTGCCGAGGGCGTAGAGGCCGACGCCGAAATCATCAGCCTTGGCTTTGAAACCATGAAAGCGTTCGGTGCTACGCCGGATATGTATGTCATTAAGCTCAATAGCCGCAAAGTCATCGACGCCATGATGCACGACTACCTTGGGCTTGACCCGATTCAGGCGCCGCTGATGGTAAAACTGTTCGACCGCAAGAGCAAGATATCGAACGAAGCATTTCGTGACCAAGCGATCGAAATCTTTGGCGCTGATCAGGCAAAAGACGGCCTGTCAAAAATCGCTCAGCTATTGGTCGCGAAAGAAATTGAAAATCTTCCCAAGGAAATCGCCGAAAATCCGGCGGTCGAAGAATTGCATCAGCTGTTCTCGTTACTAAAAGACAGCGGAGTTACGAACGCGGTTTTTGACATTACGCTAATGCGCGGTTTTGACTACTACACAGGCACAGTATTCGAGTTCTTTGACACGCACCCAGACAACAACCGGGCGATGTTCGGCGGCGGCCGTTACGATGGTCTTGTCGGACTGTTCGGCGCAGAGCCGCTGAGTGCGGTTGGCATGGCACCGGGACTTTCCATGACCGAACTATTCCTCGACTCTCACGGTCTTATGCCTGAATTTACCTCTACGACTGAAGTGTATGTGGCTGTGCTCGGTGACGCGCTGGCTGGCGCCGGTAAGCTGGCGGCAAAACTGCGTGACGAAGGCGTCAACGCTGAACTCGACATTACCGGCCGTAAGATTGACCGTCAGATTAAAACGGCAGTGAAGAAGCAGATTCCGTATGTATTATTCATTGGCGAAGATGAGCTGAAAAGCGAGACGTACAACCTGAAAGATACGCACACAGGCGAAGAAGAAAAGCTGAGTTTTGAGCGCCTTGTCACGCGCATCAAAGACCGCAGACACAAGCATTCGGCCGACGTCGACGAGTTGTTCGAGTAGTCCATCTCTGTTATAGTTGGTCTTTGTATGAAGACTCTTGTAAAACACGTATCCCCAACAAAGGTTCAGCTGACCATTACGCTCGGTAAAGAAGAGCTCGACGCCGCCGAGCAGGTCGCATTGACCAAGCTGGCCGCCAGCGTAAAAGTCCCTGGCTTCCGAAAAGGTAAAGTGCCGGCCAGCGTCGCTGCCAAGCACGTCGACCCGAACCTACTTGCCCAGCAGACGGCCGACGACGCACTGTCTAAAGCTGTCGCCGAAGCATTCCTAGCTGAAGACATTCAGGCGCTTGAACGTCCGCAGGTCGAACTGAAAAAGTTCGTTCCGGGTCAAGAAATGGAATTCACAGCCGAGTCGGAAGTACTTCCGACCATTAAACTAGGTAACTACAATAAACTGGGCGTCAAACCTGAAACGGTCAAAGTGACCGATGCCGATGTCGACGATATCCTGAACCGCATGCGTGAAGGCATGAGCGAAAAAAAGGAAGTCAAGCGTGACGCCAAAGACGGCGACGAAGTCACGATTGATTTCGTAGGTAAAAAAGATGACGTCGCGTTCGACGGTGGAACGGCTAAGGACTATGACCTGAAGCTTGGTTCAAACTCGTTCATTCCCGGGTTCGAGGAAGGTATCGTTGGCAAATCAATCGGCGACACGTTCGACCTTAAGCTGAAGTTTCCTGAAACTTACCATGTAGCCGACCTGGCTGGAGCGGATGTAGTATTCACGACCACTCTTAAGAAAGTACATGAGCTACAGCTGCCAGAACTAAACGACGCGTTCGCGAAAAAGGCGGACAACCGCTTAAGCACTCTTAAGGAACTCAAAGACGATATCAAAGGCGAGTTGAAGGCTCAGAAAGAGCGCGAAGCTAACGACAAGCTGAAAGACGAACTGGTTGGCAAGCTGATCGAAGTATCTGACATTCCGGTGCCGCAAGTACTCCTGGATGACCAGGCGCGCAGTATTGAACAGGATATGACGCAGAACCTGATGTATCAGGGACTGACGATTGAGCAATACATTGCGAACAAAGGATTCAAAGACCGTCAAGACTGGCACGATAAAGAAGTGGTTCCGGCCGCTGAAAAGCGCGTCAAAGCCGGCTTGGTGTTAGCTGAGCTTTCAAAGGCAGAAAAGGTCGAAGCCACGGCCGATGAGCTGGCAGAACACATCAATCTTTATAAACAGCAGTACGCAAATAACCCTGAAATGGTGAAGCGCTTCGACGAGCCTGAAGCCCAGCGTGATATTGCCAACCGTCTACTGACTGAAAAGACAGTCGATCTACTGGTTGAACTGAACGCAAAATAGGCTACTCGCAAATTATTAGCACTCGCTTTGCACGAGTGCTAATTTTTATGTATACTGAATGCATGAAACCATCGAACTATCTTGTCCCTACGGTCATCGAAAGTTCACCTTTGGGGGAACGGGCTTTCGACATTTATTCGCGCCTACTAAAAGAACGTATCATCTTTTTAGGCGAAGAAGTGAATGAACACACGGCAAATCTAGTCGTCGCACAGCTTCTGCATCTCGCCTACGAAGACCCAAAAAAAGAAATCAGCCTGTACATCAATAGCCCCGGCGGTAGCGTCTACGACGGCCTGGCGATTTACGACACCATGCAGTTCATCAAGCCGGACGTAGCCACCTATGGTATCGGGTTGCAGGCAAGCATGGGGGCATTCCTGCTTTCAAGCGGAACCAAAGGCAAGCGGTTCGTGCTGCCGAACTCGCGCGTCATGATTCATCAACCATCGAGTGGTACGCAGGGAAAGATCAGCGACCAGGAAATCACGCTCCGCGAAGGTATCGCACTTAAAAAGCGCCTGAACGAAATATTGGCAAAGAACACCGGCCAGAAACTGTCGAAGATTGAAAAAGACGTCGAACGTGACTTCTGGATGAGCTCCGACGATGCAGTCGCCTATGGCTTGGCCGACAAAGTCGTAAAAAACGCTTAACCGTCCCCGATACTTTATCGCCTTAAATTGTTGACAATGTCCAGGGCTTTGTCCATAATGAAACCTAATGAAGGTTGCATAAGCTGCTGTTTTTGATACGCACGCCTGGGCGGGGCGTTTTTTGCGTGTTAGCCAGTTTAGAAACTCATACCCCCCACCATATTTAACCAATCTAAATCCTGCGAGGAGAGTATAGTCGTGGCAACCAAGCCTGCTACCACCAACCAGCGTGTTTTCTTTACCAAAGATGACACCGCGCTCCCGCTCCCGAACCTTATGGCTCACCAAAAGGACTCATGGCGTGAATTCGTCGAGACCGGTTTGTCAGAAATTTTCGCGGAGCTTAACCCAATCGAAGATTACACCGGCCAAAAGCTGGAACTGCGCTTCGGAAAATACGAATTCCAAGACCCCAAGAATTCGGAAAGCTTTGCCAAGGAAAACAACGTCACCTTCGACGCACCGCTACACGCGATGGTTGAACTGACCAACAAAGTCACCGGCGAAGTCAAAGAGCAGGAAATCTACCTAGGTGATTACCCATGGATGACCGACCGCGGTACGTTCATTATTAACGGTACGGAACGCGTTGTCGTATCGCAGTTGATCCGCTCGGCTGGTATTTTCTTTACCGCCGAAAACGCTGCCGGCCGTAACAACTACGGAGCTAAGCTTATTCCTGGCCGTGGTGCATGGCTGGAGTTCGAAACCGCGACGAACGGTGTTATTTACGTTAAGATCGACCGCCGCCGCAAACTTCCTGTCACGACGCTGCTTCGCGCGCTGGGTCACTCAAAAACATCTGAAATAAAAGCGCTCTTCGCCGATGTAGACACCGGTGACGTCAAATACATCGATGCCACTCTTGAAAAAGACGCTGCACGTGGTTCTAACGAAGCCTTGATCGAAGTCTACCGCCGCCTCCGCCCAGGCGACCTCGCGACCGTTGACAACGCCCGCCAGATGATCGAACGCATGTTCTTTGACTTCAAGCGTTTCGACTACTCACGTGTCGGTCGTTACAAGCTGAACCAGCGCCTTAAGCTTGACGTTGCTAACACGACTAAGAACCGCGTATTCCAAATGAGCGACCTAGTCGCTATCGTGAGTGAAATCATTCGCCTGAACAACACTCAAGACGCTGCCGATGACATTGACGCGCTGTCTAACCGCCGCGTCAAACTTGTCGGCGAACTGGTCGCCCGCCAGTTCCGCGTCGGTATGCTGCGCATGCAGCGTAACGCCATGGACCGTATGTCAATGAGCGACCTTGAAACCGTCACGCCTTCACAGCTGATTAACGCCCGCCCGGTCGTTGCCGCTGTTCGTGAGTTCTTTGCAAGCTCACAGCTGTCACAGCTGATGGACGAAGTGAACCCGCTGTCTGAACTGTCACACAAGCGCCGCCTCAGTTCGATGGGCCCAGGCGGTCTTTCACGTGAACGCGCCGGATTTGACGTCCGTGACGCTCACCCGACTCACTACGGCCGACTTTGTTCGGTTGAAACGCCGGAAGGTGCCAACATCGGCTTGGTGTTGAACCTGGCCGCTTACGCCCGCGTCAACGAATACGGATTCATCGAGACTCCATACCTGAAAGTCAAGAATGGTAAAGTTACCGACGAAGTCATTTACCTAGACGCTTCGCAGGAAGTCACCGAAGTCATCGCTGATGCCGGTGCTGAACTCGACGCCAGCGGCAAGTTCGTCGCCGAACGTGTCAGCGCCCGTAACGGTCTGCTTCCAGAACAGGTCGACGCCAGCGAAGTCACCTACATGGACGCTGCCAACAAGCAGATTCTTGGTTCAACCGCCAGCCTCGTCCCATTCATTGAAAAGAACCGTATCGACCGAAGCCTGACCGGCTCGAACATGCAGAAGCAAGCCGTACCACTGCTGACTCCACAGTCGCCAGTAGTCGGTACCGGTGTCGAAGGCGAGATTGCCAAGAACACCAGCCAGCTGATTCTGGCCGAAGCCGCCGGAGAAGTAGTCCGTGCTGACGGTGACGAAGTCCACGTCAAATACAAGGACGGAGTTAAGGTCTACGAACCAATTCACTTCGCAAAAAGCAACGATGACCGTTCGATTAACCAGAAGGTCCGCGTCACTCGTGGCCAAAAGGTCAAAGCCGGTGACATTCTGATCGAAGGCGCATCAGTCGCCGATGGCGAACTGGCCCTCGGTCGTGACCTTACTGTGGCCTTCATGCCTTGGGGCGGTTACAACATGGACGACGCCATCGTTCTTTCGAACAAGCTCGTTCAAGATGACAGCCTGACCAGCATTAATATCAAGGACTACAACGTCGAAGTCCGCGAAACCAAGCTCGGTCCTGAAATCGTTACCCGCGACATTCCGAACGTCAGTGAAGAATCACTGCGTCACCTGGACGAAAACGGTATTGTGCAAATCGGTAGCGAAGTCCGCGCCGGTGATGTACTAGTCGGCAAGATTACCCCGAAGGGTGAGCAAGAACTCAGTTCTGAAGAGCGACTTCTGCGTGCTATCTTCGGTGAAAAAGCCAAAGATGTCCGTGACACTTCACAGCGTATGAACAATGCTGGTGGTGGTAAGGTCGTTGGCGTTAAGATTTTCAGCCGCGAAAACGGTCACGAACTGAAAGCCGGCGTACTGATGCAGATTCAGATCTTCGTCGCTCAACTCCGTAAGATTTCGGTCGGTGACAAGCTGGCCGGTCGTCACGGTAACAAGGGTGTCGTCGCCCGCATTCTGCCGGTCGAAGACATGCCATTCCTTGAAGATGGAACGCCAGTCGACGTGGTTCTGAACCCACTCGGTGTCCCAAGCCGTATGAACATCGGACAGCTGTTTGAAACTCACCTTGGTATGGCCGCCCGTGCCCTTGGTTACAAGGTAGCTACGCCACCATTCAACGGTGTGCCGAACGACGTGATTTCAAGCGAGCTAGAAAAAGCCGGCTACGCACCTGACGGTAAGAGCCAGCTGTATGACGGCCGCACCGGTGAGGCCTTTGAAGAGCGCACCACAGTCGGTGTTATGCACATCATCAAGCTTCACCACATGGTGTCAGACAAGATCCACGCCCGTTCAATCGGACCATACACCATGGTTACGCAGCAGCCACTCGGTGGTAAGGCGCAGAACGGTGGTCAGCGTTTCGGTGAAATGGAGGTGTGGGCACTTGAAGCATATGGTGCAGCCACGACGCTTCAGGAAATGCTTACCATTAAGTCTGACGACGTCTACGGACGTGCCAAGGCCTACGAAGCCATCATCAAGGATGAACAGATCGTCGGTCCGAAGCTTCCAGAAAGCTTTAACGTGCTCGTTAAGGAACTTCAGGGACTCGGCCTACGTGTCGACCTGTTGGACGAATCAGATGTCGTCGATGCCGAAGAAGTTATCGCCGAAGCTGGTCCGCACGACAAGACCGTACCGGCCGTTCCGGCACTGCCCACCGATGACGAAGAAGAAACCGTATTTGACGAAGCCGATGAAATCGACCTCGAAGAAGACGGCCTGAGCGTTGAAACCGCTGAAGAATTTACTACTGAAGAAGACGAAAAGGAGGTAGCGTAATGTCACGTGTCGTCGCCACCACCGGTATCGCTGACTTTGACGCCGTCCGCCTAGCCGTCGCTAGCCCGGAAGACATCCTGAAATGGAGTCACGGTGAAGTCACCAAACCGGAAACTATCAACTACCGTACCCAAAAGCCAGAGCGTGACGGATTGTTCTGTGAGCGGATCTTCGGACCGGTCAAAGACATCAACCCGCACGACAGCAAGCTGAAGGGTGTCCGTTCACGTGAAGCCGCCGTCGACAAGAACGGCGAGCTGGTCACCAAGGCGATCGTCCGTCGTGAGCGCATGGGTCACATCAACCTGGCCGCTCCGGTCGCTCACATCTGGTTCATGCGCGGTACGCCGTCGGCTATGAGCCTGTTGCTTGGCCTGACGGTTCGTAACCTGGAACGCATCGCTTATTTTGCGACCTACGTCATTTTGAAGGTCGACGAAACCAAACGCGACCAAATGCTGGCCGACCTTGAAGCCGAGACCGAAGCCGGTCGCGCCGCGATAAAGATGCGCTACGAAAAAGAAGCCGAAGCCGAAGGTGCCGACGTTAAGGCCCTCGCCGAAGCCCAGACCCGCGAAAGCGAAGAGCTTGAAGAACGTTACCTTGCCAAGAAGTCCCAGCTTGAAAGCCTGCAAAAGGGTGCGCTGATTTCTGAAACAGACTTCCGCAACCTGCCCGAAGAATACGAAGAACTCGCGACCGTTGGCATGGGTGGTACCGCACTTAAGGCACTTCTAGACGAAATCGACCTACCTACGCTTATCGCCGAACTTTCGGCAGAGGTAGAAACCGCCAAAGGCCAACGCGAAAAGAAACTGCTCAAGCGCCTTAAGGTTCTCGAAGGCATGCACGCAGCCGGCATCAAGCCGTCTAGCCTGTGTCTGACCGTTCTGCCTGTGATTCCACCGGATCTTCGTCCGATGGTCCAGTTAACCGGTGGCCGATTCGCCACCAGCGACCTGAACGATCTTTACCGCCGTGTCATCAACCGTAACAACCGTTTGAAGAAACTTGTCGACCTGAACGCTCCAGAAGTCATCCGCCGCAACGAAATGCGTATGCTTCAGGAAGCCGTCGACGCCCTGGTTGACAACTCGGCTGCCCGTGGTGGCCGCGCCGTTAACGCCACCGGTGGTCGCCGACGCCTCAAGTCTATCAGCGACATGCTGAAGGGTAAGCAGGGCCGGTTCCGCCAGAACCTGCTTGGTAAGCGTGTCGACTACTCTGGCCGTTCGGTCATCGTGGTCGGTCCAAAGCTTAAGATCAACCAGTGTGGTCTGCCTAAGCAAATGGCGCTTGAACTGTTTAAGCCGTTCGTAATCAGCTGGCTGATCCGCGGTGAACACGCGCACAACATCCGCAGCGCTACTCGTCTTATCGAAGCCGGTGACGCCCTGGTTTGGGACGCGCTCGACGCCGTAATCGAAGGCAAGTACGTTCTTTTGAACCGTGCTCCGTCGTTGCACCGTCTGTCAATTCAGGCTTTCATGCCTAAACTGGTCGAAGGTAAGGCGATTCAACTGCACCCACTCGTCGCAAACGGATTCAACGCCGACTACGATGGTGACCAGATGGCCGTTCACTTGCCGCTCAGCGACGACGCGCAGCGTGAAGCCCGCGAGCTGATGTCGGCTACCAACAACCTTCTGAAACCAGCCGATGGCGCTCCTGTACTGAACATCGGTCAGGACGTCGTGCTGGGTAACTACTACCTGACATACGAAAAGCCAAGCGCTCAAACCAAGACGACCAAAGCTTACAGCTCGGTCTACGAAGCCGAAATGGCCTACGACGACAAGAAGTTGCAGCTCCAAAGCCCAATCCGGATTTACGCCAAGGGTGAAATCCGCGAAACGACTTTGGGACGTGTGTTCTTCAACGAAATCCTGCCGGCCGACTTCCCGTACGACAACAGCGTCCAAAGCAAGAAGCAGTTGAAGAAAGTTTTGGCGAAGATCTTTGACACCTACGGTGCCGAAGAAACCGCTAAGACTGCCGACCGCATGAAAGGTCTGGCCTTCCGCTTCGCTACCGTCGCCGCCGTTTCAACCGGTAAGGATGACTACGTGCACTTCGATGAGATCTCGGAATTCGTCGCCGAAGGTGACGCCAAGACCGCGCTGATCTCTGAACAGTATGACCAAGGTCTGATTACCGACGATGAACGTTACAACCTGACCGTCGGCGCATGGCGCTCGGTGGACAACCAGGTTACCGACTTCCTGAAAAGCAAGCTTGCCGGCATGGACACCAGCATTTCCGTCATGGTTAACTCTGGTGCTCGTGGTGATATTTCGAACGTCAAGCTGGCTAGCGCCATGATTGGTATCCAGGTCGACGCGACTAACCGCGAAATTGAGCTTCCAATCCGTAGCTCGTTCCGCCAGGGTCTGTCGAGCCTTGAAGCCTTCATCGCTACTCGTGGTGCCCGTAAGGGTCTGATTGACACCGCTCTTAAGACCGCCGACTCGGGTTACCTGACCCGCCGTTTGGTCGACGTTTCTCAGGACGTCTTCACGGTCGAAGACGAAGCCGGTGACGACGATGGATTCGCCATCTTCCGAGCCGAAAGCGAACAGACCATGATCGACTTCAGCAACCGTCTGTACGGACGTTTCGCAGCCGAAGATGTCGCCGGACACGTCAAGAAGGACGAGTTGATTACCCGCGAAATCGCCAACGCGATTGAAAACGACAAATCCGTCGAATCGGTTAAGATCCAAAGCGTACTTAGTACCAAGAACCTGCGCGGCATTCCGCAAAAGAGCTATGGTATCGACATGGCAACCGGCGCGCTGGTCGCCAAAAGCCAGCCTGTCGGTGTTATCGCCGCCCAGTCGGTCGGTGAGCCTGGTACCCAGCTGACGCTCCGTACCTTCCATGCCTCTGGTGTGGCTGGTGGGGACATCACCCAGGGTCTGCCACGTGTCGAAGAACTCTTCGAAGCCCGCAGCCCTAAGGGTCAGGCCTACGTGACCGAAGTCACCGGTTTGGTCGACGTCTGGGAAGACGGTAACCACTACGTGGTCCAAGTCACGCCTGAAGCCGGACACGTTGAACGCTTACCGCTCGAAGGCCGTACGGTCAACGTCAAGGCCGGCAGCAACGTCAAGGTCGGTGATGTACTTGCCACCACCGAAGGCGAAGCTAAGCCATTGGTCGCTCCATTCGACGGCGTCGTTGAAATCGCCGAGGACACACTCGTACTGGCTGCGAACGCCAGCGCGCCTGTCCGCTACGAGATTCCTGGCACCACTCAGCTCGTAGTCAAGGCGGGCGACTCGGTTGAAGCCGGTGACCGCCTGACGATCGGATCGCTGAACCTGCACCAGCTGATGATGCTGAAGGGCACCGAAGCCACCCAGCGCTACATCATCAACGAAGTGCTGCGTATTTATGCAGCGCAGGGTCAGGACGTCGCCGACAAACACCTTGAGATCATCGTTCGACAAATGTTCTCACGCGTGCAAGTCGAAGACCCGGGTGATTCAAGCTTCGTAACCGGTGACATCGTCTCGAAGGCGGCTGTCGTCGAAGCTAACGAAGTATTGGCCGCCGAAGGCAAGGGCCTGGTCGCTTACACCCAGCTGCTGCTTGGTATCACCAAGGTCAGTATCTGGAGTGACAGCTGGCTATCGGCCGCGTCGTTCCAAGACACGACCCGCGTGCTAATCAACGCCGCAACCTCTGGTCGCGCCGACCACCTTAACGGTCTGAAAGAAAACGTCATCATCGGTCGCAAGATTCCTGTCGGAACCGGCGCCGAGACGTACGAAGCAGACTTCGAAGGTGTCGTCGAAGACGCCGAACTCGCTGCCTAGTATCGGTACGAGTCTCAAGCATACAGCGCTCACCAGGGCGCTGTATTGCTTTTTAATGAGGTTAGTGTTATAATAACATGATGAGTGAATCGAATAAGTATTCGATAGACAACGAAGGATACTTCGGTATCAGCCTCTTAGATATGGGTTCGTACGGCTCACACCTTATGAATAACCGCGTAGTCTTATCACAGGACCGGCAGATCAAATTGCACTTTGAAGAGGCAGAAGCGACATACTACGCTGATAAGAGGGCGCTTACAATCGAAGGAAATGCAGGCACGTTGAGTACCACTAGCTTTGCTCTGGATGCGTTGACGTCATATGCAAAAATCGCCCGCGAAATGGACGAACTCTCCAAACCGCTCGCTAGCTAGACATAACAGGTAAAAACTGCTAAGATAGCCCTAAGAGTTTCATCTTTCTCGTAAGTTCCTTTAGCAAGAACCCTTGAAAGACGTAGAGACGATTTGGAACAATGCTGAACGTTCTCGAGTCGTAAGATTAATCAGATATAAAAGGGAGTTTGCATTTAACATGCCAACAATCAACCAATTGGTCCGAAAGCCACGCAAGACCGCTTCGAAAAAGTCGAAGTCGCCTGCGCTTGGCACCATTCATAACGCACTAAAGACGCGTTACTACAAGCAGGAAGCCCCACTGATGCGCGGTGTTTGTATCAAGGTTACGACCAAGACTCCGAAAAAGCCGAACTCGGCTCTTCGTAAGGTCGCTCGTGTCCGTTTGACTAACAAGCAAGAAGTCTGGGCATATATCGGTGGTGAAGGTCACAACCTCCAGGAACACGCCGTCGTGCTGGTCCGTGGTGGACGTGTACCTGACCTTCCAGGTGTCCGTTACCACATCGTCCGTGGCGCGCTAGACCTTCAGGGTGTCCAAAAGCGCCAGCAAGGCCGTTCGAAGTACGGTACGAAGAAGGAGACTAAGTAATGCCTCGTAAAGTTACCAAAAAACTGCAGCGCGAACTGAAGCCTGACCGCAAGTACCAGAGCGTCATGGTTCAGCGCCTGATCAACAAGAGCATGCTTGACGGCAAGAAGCTGATCGCTGAGAAAGCTGTTTATAACGCGCTTGAACGTGCCGCTAAGAAAGTCGACAGTGAAGATCCGCTGGAAGTCTTTGAAAAAGCACTGAGGAACGTCAGCCCGAACTTTGAAGTAAAAAGCCGACGTGTCGGTGGTGCGAACTACCAGATTCCATTCCCAGTCCAGGGACACCGCCAACTACACTATGCTTTCAGCTGGCTGGTTCAGTCAGCCCGTGCCCGCAGCGGTATGCCATACGAACAGCGCCTCGCCGCTGAGATCGTCGACGCCTACAACGAAGCCGGCGCCGCCTTCAAGAAGAAGGAAGACACCCACAAGATGGCCGAAGCCAACCGTGCCTTCGCCCACTTTGCGAGGGGTTAAGGAGGGCTCTGCCCTCCGAGTCGTTTACGAAATGAATTCGAAAACGACTCTCCACCCGCTAAAGCTCGGTTACACCTCGTTCTTGCATGCAAGAATATAGGCAGGACACTATACGAATTATGAGTATCGAACGACAACCAGGCCGCCCTACCGAAGATGAATTCACTGGGGCGGCTGTTCGTTTTTTAAGCAATGACTATAAGACGGAAGTCGTGCATATCATGTGCGGCTACTTCGCGAACATTCATGAGGTAGCCATCGGAAGGTCGTCTGACATCGATATTATCCGGCGAGAACAATTCGCCGAGGGGTTGCCAGGTGAGCGCGATTCTATTCGTGATTTTGCCGTCAAGCAACTCAGTTTTTACCAAAAAACACGAAAGCATTGACGCGCGTATTTCGCTCATGCTATAACCAAAGCAAATGAGGGACAAACAAACACGAAACGGGCTAGGGGACTAAATGTCACTCATGGGGCCGATGCGATTTGAGCACCCGCCCCACTTGCCGCCCGTCAGTGCTGCGCCCATCCTGAACCATTATGATCCTGAACTACGACGCGTCGAAGACGCCCGCAGACTGGAAGCGCCGGTCGACGATCGATGTGTCGTCGATATTTTTAAGACTGTCGAAATGGCGCTCAGCTTGGTCGACTCAGAATATATCTGGCCGCGTGATGAACCGGAGCCTGACATCCACCATTTCGTTTGGGAACGCGATAGGTACCATCCGCGGCATTTTAACGGAAGCTCGATACCGCGCGATTATCGTGACAGCATCTCATTTCATAAAGGGTACCTACCGCGCCAGTTGCACGACTTCATGCATGCCGTCATTGCACCGCCTCCCATACCTGATTTTTCGGTCATGGAGGCCCGGGTACGGGATTATGAGATAGCGACTGCATTATTCGAATCAGCTAGGGGTGCGGTGACCGCCCGCCGAAAGCCGGGTAAGATTGCCGGTGTGCCGGTTTCGCCTGAAACCGGTGAGGTGCTGCTCGACGATGAAATCCTGATGCAGATTATGACAAACTTCGAGGGTTATTTTGAAAACAGCAAAGCCGGTGTTACGCTCGGAAATGAGTTCATTGACAGAGATTTGGTTAACAGGCCGCCTGAAGTCGTCGCCCGACATCTTGGAAGAGTGGCTGGCCAAAAGGCGCTAAACCTGATGCCTTTGGTATACGGCAATCGACGAAGGGCTAGAATGGCAGCTTGAGACGAAGCGCGTGCTGTCGCTTCAGTTTAATGCTCTCCGGTGCGACCTTGAGCGTCAGCAGACCTGCTAGAATAATGGCGAATCCACACATGATCGATGGGATACCGGCTAAAGACTCGTTCCATAACAGAGTGACGGTAGTCGTTGGGATTAGCAGAGCCAGATAACCCGCCATCAGTGCGTACAGTGCCGCTTTGCGGTGTTTGTCGAGTGTCGGCGCCCATTTGAATGTCAAGAAAGTGCCAATGAAGAGCCAGCCATAATAGTACATAGTGTAGGGCAACGTACTACCGTCGGCAGTGTCGAAAGTTACGTAATTCGCATAGCAGGTGTGGCCCGATATAGCCTGCGTGACGAACACGAAATAGCCGAAGAATGCCGCACAGGTGATATAGGCGAATGCCACGACCATTCCCGGCTTCTTGTTCGCGAGCAAATACGCCAGGTGAATGCCTAGCGGTGGTAGCAGCGTGATTGCCGCGTATCCGACCCGTGACCACGTGCCACCACTCACGGCCAGGCCACCACAAAGTAAGAATTCAGTACCCTGGAATGTCGCCAGGAGTACTAATAGCGCGACTATGAGGCGGGTTATAGGCGTGAACATGTACCGCCATACGACATATATTGCAAAACCGATTTCGATCGCAAACGTCGCCAGCATTACCGGAGGCGAAAAGCAGTATAGAATCGTCGATCGTTTTACATCGGACATTACCGGAAGTATAGCACGAACAAAGCACTATGCATCCGGAAATTAAGTGGTATACTAGCCAAAACTGAACGACGTGAGGAAGCTGTCAAATGGCCGGAGAACTGACGCAAAAAGAAACAGAAGTTTTTTACGGTATTAGTGCGGAGTTTGAAAACTTCGATCCCGGTCTGGATGCTTTCAACACTAAACTCGGCTATATCACGGGGCAGCTTAACGACTGGGGCGGTCGGCAGTCCCCGAGCTATAACGGTATCATCGCTCAGCTGAATGACGAGTGGGAGAATCTTGATCAGACAGCTAAGCTGACGGGTCGGCTATATATGTTCGACACGGGAATCGTCGAGCTGGTAGATGAGACGTGGGACGGTCCTCATAGAGACGCCCGTGGAACCTATTTCGTCGTCGATGGGGCAGAGCTTGTGTCACTTGGTATTGTCGACGGTCTTGCTAACCAGCCACCTGAACAGTCAGAGGATGGCAGTCTGTCATTTCCGATCCAGTTAGGCTACGGATTCAGTACCGAAGAGTCAGATTCGGACTATCCGATGTTCTATGCGTTACCTGAAGATATTTTGCGCGCTGAATACGACGAACCGACGTATGATGCCATTGAAAGCCGGCTGCATTATCGCTGGCCGAAGTTGCTGCGGTTTATCGACAAGCACCTTAAAGCTGCCGATGACGATCCAATGAAGACACTTGAAGCGCTTCGCAAGATAACAAGACGTGCCGAGTCCGACTGTATAGATTCCGCAGAGCTTCGGGACTGGCTTCTTAAGTATCTTCGCAATAATACTGAATTCGACCAGGATAATTCATACAGGGTAACCCTGCAGGGTGACGGACTTATGATGCCGATCCAACAGGGTAACGGTGAGGTGGGTGACGTGAAGAACTTCACGGCGGACCAGGCGGTCACCCGAAATCTACGGCTCGACGCTATTGGTTCACGGTTCTATGAGGGGGAGGACGGTAGGGTCTGCTTCGAGTTTGGACTGGTATTTGACGAACCAACCTCACGCAATATCGACGAAGGTGTGGCAAGCAAGATAATGCTACCACTGAAGTCGATTCTCGATATGCGCTCCACACGCCCGGTATCAAGCCTTTGGGATCTGGTAACTGACTCACAGCAGGAGAGCGAAAAAGAAGGTGCCGTAAGTGAGGATAAGGAAGAAGACGATAAGGTCGAATTCGTCAAGCCGGAAACTGAATACATCCATCGCCGGATTCTGGAAGAGCAGCGGCTTGAGAAATACCAGGCACTCATAAAAGATGTCATCAAACGGGTTAAGGCAGCTCGGACACTCCGTTACCGCGACCCCAAGGAAGCACTCGCAGAAAGTTCTCGTTTGAGCCACCAGTTGGCGGAAGAGTTCCTGCAACTCGATTTGAAACAAACAGACCTGTTACGAGTGGCAGGCGGTGCTCGTAAGGCGGCAGCCGACCTCACAACGGCACCTGGTAAGTTTCATCTTGACGTCGATATGGAGAATCCTATAGTCTCGCCGAAAGTCGACAGCGATGGATACGGATACATAGGATATTTTGACGGCATGTTCGCTGCTGCGGCATCATTTGAAGATAACGATGGGCCATTCTGGTTGGTGGCACCACAGATGCGCTTGATAGTAAACCAGGTTGCACAGCCTGTTGCGGTCGCTGATGAATTCGTTTATGTACGCGCTATGGTGGTGTCTGCCGCCTCCGTCAATTTAGATGGGAGTGCGGACTTTAGTCTGCCGCATTTGGAGCGGCTGCAGCAACGCAAGCAAGCCCTGGCAGATGCTGCTATGCATGAGCACGGCACAAAATTACCGAGCCGGCTGGCTTCAATCGACCGTGGGTTTATGCATGAAGACCCTGTTGAAACGGTTACAGCGAGAGCAGGGTTGCTTCGGAACATACGCGCCGTCGCTCGCGATATTATCGAAGGTTATCATGAAACCGGGCTCGAAGCTTTACGTGAACAGTTAATCGAGCGAAGAGTGGTTGTGACAGGTGAAGGCTGGGTCGGAACGTCATGGCTTGGCGGCAAGCATGTCGATTCTGCGCGGGGCGCCGGGGACATACAGGAAGTCATTCGGGTTACCGCGGACGGTCGTGAGAGGGTAGTGGCACTTGTGCAACCGACCGACACGCAAAGTGCCGCTGGTGGAGAACGAACCTGGATTGCGCTTGATTCCATCACGGAACTACTGTTTTAACTGGTAAAAACAGCGGTACTCTGGTAAAATGGGTGTAAAGCGCTATTTTTTATGGCAAAAATTTCTGAATAAGTAATGAACGAGAGGAAGCACTAACAACCATCATGGCCACGCCCGCTAACGTCCCACTGAAAGACTACCGAAACATCGGTATTATTGCTCACATTGACGCCGGAAAAACCACCACGACCGAAGGTATCTTGTACCGTACCGGTATCAACCACAAGATCGGTGAAGTCCGTGGCGACGGCGACGGTGCAACGACTGACTGGATGGCCCAGGAAAAAGAACGTGGTATTACTATTACCTCGGCAGCCGTAACCTGCTTCTGGAAAGACCACAAGATCAACATCATCGACACTCCGGGTCACATTGACTTCACGGCAGAGGTAGAACGTTCACTTCGTGTCCTTGACGGTGCCGTAACGATCTTTGACGGCAAGATGGGCGTCGAAGCTCAGTCTGAAACCGTATGGCGCCAAGCCAACAAGTACGGTGTGCCTCGAATTTGTTTCATTAACAAGATTAACCAAACCGGTGGTGACTTTTACAAATCTCTCCAAAGCATTCACACGCGTCTTTCAAAGAACGCATTGCCTGTTCACTTGCCGATTGGATTTGAAAAAGAGATCAACGGTCTTGTCGACCTGGTCGAGATGAAGGCTTACACCTACTCTGACTACACGGACAAAGCCCTGATAGAAGGTGAAATTCCTGCCGACATGCTCGAAAAGGCGACCAACGCACGTGCGCTTCTGGTTGAAGCGGCCGTTGAAGCTGAAGACGAATTAATGGATAAGTTCTTCGAAGGCGGCGTTGACGCAATAACAAAAGAAGAGCTGAAGCGCGGCCTCCGCAAGCGTGTTCTTGCCGGTGACTTCTTCTTGGTATCAGGTGGTGATGGTCGCGGTGTGATCGTCGAGAAGCTTCTCGACATTATGACTGACTACCTTCCAAGCCCGCTTGACGTTGAGGCTATTTGGGGAAAGAACCCTAAGACTGGCGACGACGTTTCACGTAAGCCGGACGAAAAAGAACCGATGGCTGCGCTGGCATTCAAGCTTGCGACTGACCCGTTCGTCGGAAAGTTGATCTTCGTCCGTGTCTACTCAGGTCGTTTGACGGCCGGTAGCTACGTCCTGAACACTACTACGGGCGAGAAAGAGCGTGTTGGCCGTATCGTCCGTATGCACGCTGATAAGCGTGAAGAAATTGACTCCGTTGGCGCCGGCGACATTGCTGCCGTCGTAGGCCTTAAGGGTACCTTTACCGGTCACACTCTGACAGACCCTGCGCACCCGATCGCCCTGGAATCAATTACGTTCCCAGACCCGCCGGTATCAATCGCGGTTGAGCCAAAAACCAAAGCCGACCAAGAAAAGATGGGTATCGCCCTTGGCCGCCTCGCCGAAGAAGACCCGACTTTCCGTGTACATACCGACGACGAAACCGGCCAGACAATCATGTCTGGAATGGGTGAACTTCACCTCGACATCCTGATCGACCGCATGAAGCGCGAATTCAACGTCGAAGCCAATGTGGGTGAGCCGCAGGTCGCTTTCCGCGAATCTATCCGCGGCGAAAGTGCCGTCCAAGGAAAGCACGCCAAGCAATCCGGTGGACGTGGTCAGTACGGTGACGTTTGGATTCGCTTCGAACCGAACGAACCAGGCAAAGGCTTTGAATTCTTCGACGAGATCAAGGGTGGTGTGGTTCCTCAGGAATACCGCAAGCCGGTTGAACTTGGTGTCAAGGAAACGCTTGACGGCGGTGTTATCGCCGGCTACCCGGTAGTGGACGTTAAAGCGACTCTGTACGACGGTAGCTACCACGACGTCGACTCCAGCGAATTGGCCTTTAAGCTTGCTGGTTCATTGGCTGCCCGCGAAGGTATCAAGCAAGCCAAGCCGGTTCTGCTTGAACCTGTGATGCATGTCGAAGTCACGACCCCTGAAGAGTTCATGGGTGACATAATCGGTGACCTTAACTCTCGTCGTGGACGCATCGAATCAATGGAAGACCTTATGGGCGGTGCCAAGCTGATTCGTGCGATCGTGCCACTGGCAAGCATGTTCGGCTACACCGGAGACATCCGTTCGATGAGCCAAGGCCGTGCCGCTAGCACCATGGAACTCGCGCAGTACGAAGAGGTACCACCGAACGTCGCTGCCGAAATCATTGAAAAGCGCAGCTCGAAGTAACTTCATACCCAAGTCCTGATAGTGCCCCGTATTGAATATGGGGCACTATTTTGGGTTTATTAGCGTAAGTAGTATAATGTGAGTCACATATGGTAAACGGAGAATCTGAATGAAACGTGCGCTTATCATCCCGGCCCTTACGGCCGTAGTCGTACTCGGAGTGGCGGCACCAGCATATGCTCGTGATGGTACCGAAACGAATGACGACAACGAAAACACTGTCAAAACGGTTGAGAACACCGTCGAAGATACGGTGACAACCACCACCGACGATGTGACTAAAAGCCTGGCCGAGCGCCTTAGGGAACAGCGCGAACGGATAGAAGAGCGAAAGACCGAGCTTGAGAACGAGCTTAAGCAAAGAAAAGAAGACCGCAAAGAAAAGCTTGAAGGCCGACGTCTGGCGCGTTGCCAAAACCGCGAAGACAACATCAACTCACTCCTGGACAAAAGTGCCAACATTGGCAAAGAGCGACTTGCTAAGATTCAGCGTTTCGAAGAAGGCGTCAAGGCATTTTACGAAAAACAGCAACTTACGAGTGCTGAATACGACGCTGTTTTGCAGACTGTCGATGAAAAAGAGGCCGCTGCTGTCGCCGCGCTCGATGTGATTGAAACCGAAGATTTTAACTGTGATGACGTCGATGGTGAGAAACCGTCAGACGCCATTCACACTGCTCACGAAGCTAAGCGAACCGCTCTAAAGGAATACCGCGATAGCGTGCAGCAACTGATTAAGGTAGTCCGGCAGGCATTCGTCGAAAAGGTACAGGCACAGGAGGGCGGCAATGAATAAGCCTAACCGTCTGAACGGATTTTCAATTGTCGAAAGTGTGATCATACTTGGTGTCGTCATACTTCTTGCCGGCGTCGGGTTCGTAGGCTGGAAAGCCTTCACCAAATCTGCGACTAGTCCTGCGTCTACTGCCGTATCCTCTAAGCAATCGGCCGAAGTAATTACTACCAAGGCAGACCTTGAGAATGCCGAAAAAGCGCTTAGCGACCTGAACTTCGACGACGACGCCTACACATCGGCTGAGTCACAAGCCAACTTGTAGTAATCTACTTGTCCGCTTAGGGCATAAGCGGTATGATGATGACACGTATGAAGAGGGTAGTCCGTGCCGTATTTCCGGTCATCGTTGCATTAGGCCTAGTCGGGCTGTTCGCCATCCTTGTAAACGGCAAACAGATCGATGTCTTACAGCCGACCGGCGAAATCGCCGCGCATCAGCGAAGCATCCTGATGTTCGCATTATTCCTAAGTTCGTTGGTCGTCATACCGGTGTTTACCCTGCTTATATTCTTTTCAATCCGCTACCGGGCCGGCAACAAGAAAGCCAAGTACCAACCTGATTGGGGCGAGAACAAATGGCTTGAAGGCTTGTGGTGGGGCATACCGATCGTCATTATCGGCATTCTGGGTGTCATAACGATTCAGACCAGCCATAGCCTTGACCCGTATAAGGCACTGAGCGGCGGCAAACCGCTCGAGGTCCAGGTCGTCGCGCTCCGTTGGAAGTGGCTGTTCATTTATCCGGAACAGGGCGTCGCGACGTTGAACCAACTACCGATACCCGTTAACAAACCGGTCCACTTTACCATGACCTCGGACGCCCCAATGAGCGCGTTTTGGATTCCTTCGCTCGGCTCACAAGTGTACGCCATGACCGGAATGGCTTCGCAGCTTAACCTTAAAGCCACCAAGACCGGACAGTACACCGGCTATACGACGAATATAAACGGGGAAGGGTATGCAAAAATGACGTTCAAAACAAAAGTCATGGAACAATCGGAGTTTTCGTCGTGGGCTGAAACTGCTGTGAGCAGTAAGGACGCGATGACGATGGACGCTTACAACTTACTGTCAGAACCGAAAAGTGACACCTCAGAAAAGACCTATCGTCTGGCTAATAAGAAATTGTTCGAATACGTCACCCAAAAGTACGGCGGTCATTCGATGCACGCGGAGCAGGCATCATGAACGACTGGCTTACATTTTTGACCGGCCGCCTGTCACTGGATTATATACCGAAAGACCCGGTAACTATCGGTGCTGCCGTCGGAATGCCACTAGCCGCGCTCGGAATCATCCTTCTTATAACCTACCTCCGGCGTTGGCGCTGGCTGTGGACTAACTGGCTGACAAGCCTGGACGCCAAGAAAATCGGTGTCATGTATATCGTCGTGGCTGTCGTAATGTTGCTTCGGGGTGTCGCTGACGCCGCTATGCTTCGCGTCCAAACGGCAATAGCGGCCAATGGCGCCGAGGGTCCGCTTAACACCGATACGTTCCAGCAGGTCTTTACGGCTCATGGCACGATAATGATATTCTTCGTCGCTATGGGTCTGATGTTCGGTCTGATCAATGTCATTATGCCGCTGATGATCGGTGCCCGCGACATGGCATTCCCGCTAATGAACTCAATCAGTCTTTGGCTGTTCGTCGCCGGCATGATTCTTATTAACGCCTCACTGGTGTTTGGTGGTTTCTCGAACGGGGGTTGGCTGGGCTATCCGCCGCTGACCGAGCTTCAATATAATCCCGGGCCGGGTGTCGACTACTGGATTTGGTCGCTTCAGATAGCCGGTATCGGAAGTCTGCTTTCCGGTATTAACTTCGTCGTTACCATACTCAAGAATCGCGCACCTGGTATGACGCTCATGAAGATGCCGATTTTTCCTTGGAGCGTCCTGGTCACCAGCGTTCTTATCATGCTGGCTTTTCCAATCCTGACCGTCACGTTGGCGCTGCTCGGGTTGGACCGCACGATGGGCATGCACTTCTTTACCAGTGATGGCGGTGGTAACCCGATGCTTTATATCAACCTGATTTGGGCATGGGGTCACCCCGAAGTCTATATTTTGGTCATGCCGGCATTCGGTATTTACTCCGAAGTGGTCGCCACGTTCGCGAAAAAGAAGTTGTTTGGCTACCGCACCATGGTCGGCGCCTTGGTAGCAATCATGTTCCTGTCGTTCGTGGTCTGGCAGCACCACTTCTTTACCATGGGGGCGGGTGCTAACGTCAACGCGTTCTTCGGAATCATGACCATGGTTATTGCCATTCCGACTGGCGTCAAGATTTTCAACTGGCTGTTCACGATGTACCGTGGTCGTATAGACTTCAAGGCACCGATGATCTGGTTCCTGGCATTCGTATTCACCTTTACGCTCGGTGGAGTGACCGGCGTGCTGATGGCCGTTCCGGCACTTGATTTCCAGGTACATAACACCATGTTCCTCGTAGCGCACTTCCACAATACAATCATCGGCGGCGTGGTGTTCGGATTCTTCGCGGCAATAACGTATTGGTTCCCGAAGATATTCGGTTTTAAGCTGCACGACGGACTCGGACGTTGGTCGGCAATACTTTGGCAAGTCGGATTTTTGCTTGCTTTCATGCCGCTTTACATCCTTGGCCTGATGGGCGCCGTTCGAAGGCTCGACAGCTACAGCGACCCGACATGGCAGCCACTATTCATTACGTCTGGAATCGGTGTGCTGGTCATTGCCAGCGGCATCGGTTTGTTCGTGCTTCAACTGGTTTACAGCATTTGGAAGCGTAAAGACCTTAAGGATACGACCGGTGACCCATGGGACGGCCGGACGCTCGAATGGTCGGTTCCATCACCGGCTCCGCATTATAACTTTGCCGTCACGCCGGTCATCACGCACCGGGACGAGTGGTGGCACCGCAAAAAGACCGGGGTCGCAGCTCCAGATAAGAAGGATTACGTAGACATATGGTTGCCAAAAAACAGTTCCGTCGGCCTAACCGTGGGCGTGCTTGCCGGACTGTTCGGTTTCGGTATCATATGGCATTTATGGTGGCTGGTACTCATCGTCGTTATCGCGGTAATTGCGGTTATAGTACGACGGACGCTAAGTGATGATAACGACTATCAAATAAGCGCGAACGAACTATTTCACGAGGCGGCGAGGACAAAGGTATGAGTCGACAAAATAACGAATTGGTTTTGGAGCGCTACGAAAAAGCGGAGTTCGGCTTTTGGCTGTACCTGATGACCGACATCATCCTGTTCGCGTCCTTGTTCGCGACCTATATGGTGCTGCGAAACAACACGGCTGGCGGCGCGACATCGGCGGAACTGCTTGACCCTAAGTACGCGCTAGTCGAAACGGTCATATTGCTAACCAGTAGCTTTGCCTGTGGCGTCGCGGCACTTGCGTTAAGGTTCAAAAAGATAAGACTGTCCCTTTGGTCGCTAGCTTTTGCCTTGCTGCTTGGTCTGGCGTTCCTTTCATTGGAAATCAGCGAGTTCACTCAGCTGGTACGCGAGGGTAACTCATGGCAAGCCAGCGCATTCCTGTCGGGCTTTTTCACGCTTGTAGCCACGCACGGACTGCATATAACGATCGGGCTTATTTGGGGCGTCGCAATGGCCTACTACATTTTTAAACATGGCAGAACGGCTAATTCCGTCCGTAAGTTCACGTTATTCTCATTGTTCTGGCATTTCTTGGACTTGGTTTGGATCTTCATCTTTACCATCGTTTACCTAGGAGCAGCCCTATGAAAAACTCGGACTTTATCCGACTGCTTAACAAGTATCTGTTCGGCTTTGGTGCGGCATTGGCACTTAGCGGGATTAGCTTCGTCGTCGCTACCGGCCAATGGGTGACTTCGGCTGTCGGAGCCATGGCGATCCTATTGCTACTGGCTTCGGTTCAGCTGGTTATACAGCTAGTCTGTTTCTTACACCTTGGATTCGATGGTCGATCAAGAAGCCGGACATTGACCATCTCGTTCACGATAATCATGATGCTTATCATCGTCATCGGTTCGCTTTGGATCATGCGAAACCTTGATTACCGCATGGGTATGAGTGGTCAGGACATGAACGAGTATATGCAAGAGCAGAACAAGAAGGGCTTTTAGCAGATGCTCCAGCGCTTAAAAGCCTACTATTTGGTGACTAAGCCCGGCATCGTGCGCGGCAACGCCGTCCATGCTTTGGCCGGCGCGTTGTTCGCGTCTGCCGGCGTGGTGTTATGGAAAGAGCTGCTTGGAGTGTTGGTCGGGACGTCGCTGATTATAGCGTCGGCCTGCGTGGCCAACAATTACATGGACCGAGGTATCGATTCGCGCATGAAGCGGACGAAAAAGCGACCGTCGGTGACAGGCCTGATTCCGCTTAGGAGCGCCATGATCTATCTGACGGTCCTACTTGCCGCTGGCTTGGCAGTGCTGTACTTTACGACCAACCTGATCGTAATCTCGCTTGGCTTGATAGCCTATGTGATGTATGTGTTCGTTTATGGCTGGGCCAAGCGTCATACAATTCACAGCACCGTCATTGGTGCGATTCCCGGGGCGATTCCGGCGATGGCGGGTTACGTGGCAATCGCCGGGGAGCTATCGATCGGGGCATGGTTGATTTTCCTTCTGATCTTCGCTTGGCAAATGCCACATTTTTACGCTATATCGGTGTTTCGCCGTAGCGAATACGAAGCCGCCGGTTTACCGGTACTCGGCGTCGTAAAACCACTTACGATCGTAAAGCAACACATGTTGTCATACATGCTGCTGTACGCCCTCGTGATTACGCTGCTTATAACGACCCGTATCGTGGGATCTGTGGCCGGACTGCTGCTTTTGGCGGGGTCGGCGTATTGGGTGTCGGTATACTTCAATAAGAAAACAGACGAAAGTAAGTGGGCGCTGTCGGTATTCCTGGCGTCGTTGGTGCTTTCGCTCGTCACGGTCGTCGCTGCCATTCTGAATCTGCTCTTCGGCGGCGCGTCGTAAGTTACAATGAAATAAATAACACGTTAGGGAAATGAACATGCGAAAGAACCTGAATGTAACTATCGTGGGCGGCGGCTTCGGCGGCGTTAAGGCGGCTCTGGAACTGGCTAAAGACGGCAACCGGGTCACATTGATCAGCGATAAGACTGATTTTCAGTACTACCCGGCATTGTTCTCAGCCGCTACCGGTCACGACCACCGGCAATCGTGGGTTCCGCTTGAGAAAATTTTCGCAGGCAAAAACAACGTGACGCTGGTTCAGGACACCATAACGTCAATCGATACGTCGGCGCACCTTCTTGTCGGTAGCCGGTCGTACCACTACGAAGACGTCATTCTGGCACTCGGCAGCGTAACGACTTACTTTGGCATCGAAGGACTCGACATCTATTCGTACGGTATAAAGTCGCAGGACGAAATCAAGCGGCTTCAGGCACACCTCTGGGACGAAATGAGCGACGGACGTGATGACGAAAAGCACTATGTGATCATCGGCGCCGGGCCGACCGGTGTCGAGCTGGCTGGAGCCCTTGGTGAATACCTGCGTCTGCTTCGTCGACAATTCGGTATTCGGAAAAAACGGGTCACGATAAACCTTATCGAAGCCGCCCCGCGCGTGCTTCCGCGTTCGGCTAAATCGACCAGTCGGCGCGCTCACCGCCGTCTGCGTAAGTTAGGCGTTCATGTCGAAGTCAATAAGAAAGTCGAGAAACAGACGGCCAATGAACTCATGGTCAATGGCCGACCGCTTCCGACGCAGACGGTCATCTGGACATCGGGTGTAACGAACGCTCCGTTCTACAAGGCGAATGAGTCGCAGTTACCGCTTAACGACCGGGGTAAAGTGAAGGTCGATGAATTCATGCGGGCGGCGGCTCACGTTTATGTCATAGGCGACAATGCCAACACGCCGTACGCTGGCCTAGCGCAGACCGCCTTGCATGACGCTATATTCGTCGTAAAGCACCTTAAAGGCAGTCATAAGACCTACCGACCGGTCATGCCGGCATCAGTCGTTCCGATAGGGCACGGATGGGCGGTATTCGAATGGGGTCGGTTGCGCTTCGGTGGCTTTTTGGGCGGAATCATGCGCGTCCTGGCCGACATGGTCGGGTACCACGACGTTCTACCGATTGGCTGGGCCATGAAAGCCTGGCGAGCCCAAGCAAAGCAAGAACTTCGCCTCCCTGACAAATTCGAATCGTAAATTACATCATTTCACTTTACTTACCTCTAAAAGCTATGTATAATTGTCCCTATACGCCTGCGGGGTCTTTATTGAATGCCCTGCTAGCTAATAACTAACCAAAGGAGATATAACCTTAATGGCCGATTTCGATCGAAGCAAGCCGCACGTCAACGTTGGTACCATGGGTCACGTTGACCACGGTAAAACAACCCTAACCGCCGCTATCACGCACGTACTCGCGAAACGGCTTCCGTCAGAGACGAACAAGCCTCGTAACTACGAGGACATCGACAACGCTCCTGAAGAAAAAGCTCGTGGTATTACCATCGCTTCTTCTCACCAGGAATACGAGTCAGAAGCTCGTCACTACGCTCACGTCGACATGCCAGGTCACGCCGACTACGTCAAGAACATGATCACCGGTGCCGCACAAATCGACGGCGCAATCCTTGTGGTTGCCGCTAACGACGGTCCGCTGCCACAGACCCGTGAACACGTACTGCTGGCTCACCAGGTGAACGTTCCTAAGATCGTCGTCTTCTTGAACAAGATGGACCTCGCTGACCCTGAACTGGTCGAACTGGTTGAAATGGACGTTCGTGAACTGCTGACCAAGAACGGCTACGACGGTGACAACGCTCCTATCATCAAGGGTTCTGCTACCAAGGCTCTCGAAGGTGACGCTGACAGCGAAGAAGCAATCATGGAACTCGTCAAAGCACTTGACGAATACGTCGAAGAACCGGTTCGTGACCTCGACAAGCCATTCCTGATGCCTATCGAAGACGTATTCTCGATCAAGGGTCGTGGAACGGTTGCCACCGGTCGTATCGAGCAGGGTGTCATTAAGCTGAACGACGCCGTTGAAATCGTCGGTATCAAGCCTACTCAAAACTCTGTCGTTACCGGTATCGAAGCCTTCAAGAAGAACCTTGACCAAGGTCAAGCTGGTGACAACGCCGGTCTGTTGCTTCGTGGTATCGAACGCGAACAAGTCGAACGCGGCCAGGTTATCGTTAAGCCAGGTTCACTGACTCCACACACCGAGTTCGAAGCTGAAGTCTACATCCTGAAAAAGGAAGAAGGCGGACGCCACACCCCATTCTCTAAGGGTTACAAGCCTCAGTTCTACTTCCGTACTACTGACGTAACCGGTGAAGTCGAGCTTCCAGCTGACAAAGAAATGGTCATGCCAGGTGACACCATCACCTTCCAGGTCAAGCTGCTTGCTCCAATCGCTATGGAACAAGGTCTTAACTTCGCTATCCGCGAAGGTGGTAAGACCGTTGGTGCCGGTGTCGTAACGAAGATTACCAAGTAATCACGCTACGCTCTAAAAACACCCCCGGTAAAGGGGGTGTTTTTGTTTGTTAAAAACTATTTGCACGCATTAAGCATGAGGAGTATAGTGGCAAACATCGGGTAAAGGGAGTAACAAACATGGCAGAAAAAGCACCGGAACTTACATACGACGTCGATGTGGTGACACATCCAGAACTGTACGTCGTTCAGCAACAAGACGTAGTGGATGAAAGGGCAGGCCATGAGCCCGCTAGGCGGGCGGACGTACTGGTCGATATCGTCATCGACGTAGACGGACAGGAGCGACCGCTATGCATCAATATCAGCCGGGGAACATTAGGGAATGACCAGCCGGTCGTTTCATACTTCGAGCGCTTTGCTGATATTAGACGAGATGCCAGCGGTAATATTAGTCGTGATTACGACCGGGTTTACTTACTAGCCGAACAGGCGCTCGGTGCCGCGCGGCGGCATGCGGCTTTAGACGTAGCCGGTTAAATCGTTAGTCGCGCTTTTTTGGCTGACCGATTGATACGGTCAACAGTGGTGGCACGACTGATTCGTCGAGCTCTAGTGATACGCTAGCGCCAATACGTTCTGCGATGTCCTGTGGGTAGTGGGACAGGACGAAACGTTCAAGTTTGCCGACAGAGCTTTTGAGCGGGTATGTGAAAGCTTCAGCCTCCGGCTGCTGCGAAAGCTCATAGCGAATGTGTACCAATATGGACTTGGCAAGCAGTCGTTTACGTTCTTCTGCCACGGCTCGTTTTTCACGATCGGTCAGAATGCGCTGACGTTCCATATGTTTATTATAGCATAAGTACAATATTAATGCAACTTTACAGATGTGACCAGGCGTGATAAAGTACATTTCATATATAAATCGCACCGACAACTCGGTCAGACGTGAGCCGTACGCACGGACACGAATCGAACAGAGGTTACGGCGCATAGTTACAAGGAGAATGCCCAATGGCAAAAGAAGAAGGTCTGCGGATTCGTATCCGTCTAAAAGCATATGATCACAAGGTGATTGACCAGTCAGCAAAACAAATCATCGACACGGCTGTCCGCACCGGTGCCAGCATTGCCGGTCCGGTTCCACTACCGACCCGTAAGAGCACTTACACGGTTATCAAAAGCCCGCATGTCTACAAGACAGGCGGAGAAAGCTTTGAAATGCGTGTTCACAAGCGTTTGATCGACATCACCAACGCCAGCCCTAAGACTATCGACAGCCTACAGAACCTTAGCCTGCCAGCCGGTGTAGACGCTGAAATCCGCATGTAGTCGGATTATATAGGCATTAAAACGCCCTCCGAACGGAGGGTATTTTAATGCGCGAGTGAACGCGACTAACTAGTAGGGCTTTGTAGTTGTTGAAAGGTTCGACGCGTCGATGTCGTCGTAAAGCGACTGTATGTCCATCTGGAGCCGCATCAGCCAGATAGTGAACAATATGACGACGGCACCAAGCACTATCCAGTAGACAGTTTCCTTGGTCAGCTGGAACGTCATGAACGGCCTTGTTTCCGGTTGAAGCCGGACTGCGTTTAGTCGTGAAGACGACTGTGCTTTCGCAGGAGCACGCTTAACAGTTGATTTCTTCTTGGTTGGAGCCTTTTTGCTCGTCGTTTTTTTCGTAGCCATACCCCAAGTATACACGCTTGTGTTTAAAATCGGTCTAAATTACAATAAGAGGAATCATGCCAAAACAGATACGCAAAAAGTCCCAAAAAGCACCGAAGCGATTCCATGAGCGTGTTTTCGAAAGTGACAGTACGTATTTCTTGAAGCTCGTCGTCGTCGTGCTGCTTGGAACGTTGTGGCTTAAGTTCGGGGAACCCCTGTACGCAGGAGCATTGACGTTGACGGCGATTCCGCTCGGCATAGTACTTGGATTCCTTGTCGTCAGGGCTTTCGAACATCACCAGGAGGACCGCAAAATATGGTACGCCGTGCTGCTGGTCGTCGGTGTGATCAGCTATTTCGTTCCGGCGGGTATCGTCATATAGGTCGTATGGGTATGGTGGGCAGACTTCAGATCGGCCAGCGGCAAAAGGAGGGCTTTACTATCGTCGAGCTTCTTATCGTCATTATCGTCGTTGCCATAATCGCGGCCGTTACACTAGTCGCATATAACGGCATTCAAATGCGAGCCGAAAACTCCAAAACACTGGCGGCCGTAGACCAGTACTCCAAGGCACTACAGTTATACAAGACAAACAACGGGGACTATCCCTTGACCGGTGGCGGCTTCGTGTTCGGTTGTATCGCCGAATCAGGAACTTGCGGTATGACGAGTGGGGCTAACGGTCCTGACTGTGCGAGCATTGGTTCTTCGGGAATTAACAATACGCTCAATACGGCGATAAAAACGGTCATAAGTAAGATTCCTTCCATTAGTGACCAGACGATGCAATGCGAAAGCAAGGTAGTCAAAGGCGCTCTATACATCGTGTACGGTAACTATTATGGTGGTGACAATCGGAACGGATACCTGCTTTATTACCTAAGAGGTGACCAGCCATGTAATACTCCGGCCGGTTCGAGTCTTGTCGTGCCGAACGGCCGTATTTACTACTCAAGCGGAACGACCCGCTGTTACCTTCAGTTCGACGCTTAGACACGGCCACTCTCTCCCGTATGACCCCTTGACCAAACGCACCAAAGTGTGCTACAGTTAATTGGTAACTTATTACGTAATAACAACTTCGTTTCCGTGTGAATGAGTAGGCCCTGGGTATGGGAACCACTCGCCACCGGAGATTTTAAATGGGAGAAAGAAGGCATGAAAGCACTTCTCGGCACCAAGATTGGTATGACCCAGATCCTGTCTGAGGATGGTACGGCAACGCCCGTAACATTGATTCAGGCCGGCCCTGTCACCGTTACTCAGGTGAAGTCTCTTGAAAAAGATGGCTACAACGCGGTACAGGTCGCATTCGGATCGGGTAAGAACCTGAGCAAGGCCGTCGCTGGACACGTAAAGTCTAGCAAAACTTCGCCGAAGTATATTCGGGAATTTCGTGTCGATGAGCTGACCGACGATTTAACAGTTGGAAGCACCATTGACGTAAGTGCATTCGCACTCGGTGACGTAGTTAACGCTACGGGCACCAGCAAAGGTAAGGGATTTGCCGGAACAGTGAAGCGTCACAACTTCAACACCAGCAAAAAAACCCACGGTGGTAACGGCAACGTCCGTAAGCCGGGTTCAATCGGATCGATGTATCCACAAAAGGTCTTCAAGGGCAAACGCATGGCCGGCCGTATGGGCGGCGACCGCGTTACCGTCAAGAACTTAACCGTAGCCTACCTGGATGCCGAAAATAACTTGATTGGCCTGCGTGGCGCCGTACCTGGCCCTCGCAAGAGCCTCATTATCGTAAACGGAGGAGAAGCGTAATGGCTGAGACGACTCCTAAGACAACTGCGACGACACTGCCAAAGACTACTTTTGGTGTTGAAGTTGAAAACCACGAGCTTTTGAAGCTCGCCTACGACAGCTACCTGGCAAACTCCCGCCAGGCTAGTGCCACCACCTTGAAGCGTGGTGAAGTCAGTGGTGGTGGTAAGAAACCATGGAAGCAAAAAGGCACCGGTCGAGCCCGTTTCGGCTCATCCCGTAACCCGATTTGGCGTGGCGGTGGTATAGTTTTCGGACCTTCCGGTAACGAAAACTACACCAAGAAGCTTTCGACTACCAGCAAGCGCGTCGCCGTTAAGCAGGCTTTGAGCTTGGCTAACAAGGCCGGTAAGATTGTAGTGAAAGACGTAAAGACAACCGGGAAGACCGCTGAAGTCGCCAAGTTCCTAGCCGACAACAAGTTCTCTCGAAAGACACTGATCGTCGTTGACGAAAAGACGCCGGAACTGTTGCGCGCTACCAACAACATTCAGAATGTCATGCTGGTTCGCAGCACCTACCTGAATGTTTACCACATCCTGAACGCAGACCATATCGTTATCAGCCCGGCTAGCGTAAAGAGCGTTGATGCCTGGTTGAACGGAGGAGCTAAGTAATGAATATCATTATCACCCCCCGAGCAACAGAAAAGGCTTACGGCCAAACCGTAAAGAACATTTACGTGTTTAACGTACCGCTTACCGCGAACAAGCAGCAGATCGCTGATGCTGTCGCTGAAGAGTACAACGTTACCGTCAAGAACGTCAGCACGGCAGTCCAATCAGGCAAAGCCGTCCGTTTTTCGCGCGGAAAAAACCGATACCCTGGTACGACGAACCGTAAGGATTCTAAAAAAGCCTACGTAACATTGGCTGAAGGCAGCTCGATCCAAGTGTTCGAACAGCCAGAAGCAGCCGCTGAGGAGAAGAAGTAATGCCGATTAAAGCTTACAACCCAACCACTCCGGCCCGACGTGGCATGACCAGCGAAGATTATTCGCAGATCACCACCCGAAAGCCACTCAAGAGCCTTGTTAAGAGCAAAAAGCAGAACGCTGGCCGCAACAACAAGGGTCGAATCACGGTCCGTCACCGTGGTGGTGGTGTCAAACGCCATTACCGTCTGATGAACCACAACCTAGCCGACGGCCTTAAGCTGACGGTCGAAGAAATCGAATACGACCCTAACCGCTCGGCTCGTATCGCCCGGGTCAAAGACCAACACGGTCTTTACCACTACGTCCTGGCCGACACCAGCATGACCAAGGGTAAGACGATTGAAAGCGGCGCTAACGCTCCGATTGAAACGAGCAACCGAATGCCACTTTCGAAGATTCCTGTCGGTACTCAGATTTATGCGATTGAAATCCACCCCGGCAAGGGCTCTCAGATGGTCCGCTCAGCCGGTACTAAAGCCCAGCTGATGGCCAAAGAAGGTGACTACGCACAGGTTCGCTTGCCTTCAGGCGAAGTCCGTCGTTTCCGACTGGAAGCTACGGCAGCCATTGGTGTTGTCGGTAACGTTCAGCACCAGAACATTAAGATCGGTTCAGCCGGCCGCAACCGACGTAAGGGCATTCGCCCATCTGTCCGTGGTGTCGTTATGAACGCCGCAGACCACCCGCATGGTGGTGGTGACGGTGGACGTCATGGTACCGGTAAAGCGCCTCGCACCCCATGGGGTCAACTGACGCTCGGCTACCGCACGCGTCGCCGTAAATACAGTAACCGTTTAATCGTACGTTCTCGCCACGACGCGAAGAGGAAGAGGTAATATATGAGTCGATCACTCAAAAAAGGCCCATTCGTTGACGCGAAGTTGGCCAAGAAAGTAGCAGCACTTGGTCCTGATGACCGCGCGGTCATTAAGACTTGGGCTCGCGCCAGCACGATCACGCCAGAAATGGTCGGTAAGAACTTTGCCGTCCACAACGGTCGTGTTCACGTGCCGGTTAATGTAACGGAAAACATGGTCGGTCACAAGCTCGGCGAGTTCAGCCCGACCCGTAAGTTCCGAAAGCACGGTGGTAAGAAGTAATGGCTACCGAAGTTTACACAGTCCGTTCATACGCCAAAGGCGTTGACATCGCTCCCCGCAAGGTAAGCGTCGTCGCCAGCCTGGTGCGTAACCGTTCGGTCGCCGACGCGTTGGTCATCCTTGACCACGTTCCGCGCCGCGCCGGACTACCAATCAAAAAAGCTATCGCCAGCGCGCAGGCCAACGCGGTTAACAACCACGGTTTGGATGCTGCCAGCCTGCAGATCACAACGCTTAGCGTTACTGTCGGTAAGCGTCTGAAGCGCTTCAAGCCGCACATGCGTGGTATGGCGTTGCCGTTCCAAAAGATTTCGACCAACATTCTGGTCGAGGTTTCAGGAACCGAGAAGCCTAAGAAGAAACCGGCCGCAAAACCTGCAGCCGCTAAGAAAGAAGAGGAAGCATAGTCATGGGACAGAAAGTAAACCCGATCAGCTTCCGCCTTCAGGTCCACAAGAACTGGGATTCACGCTGGTTTGCCGGTAAGAAAGACTTCGCGGCCTGGTTAGCGGAAGACATCAAGGTCCGTGATCTGATTGAAAAGCGCTTCGAATCGCGCCCGACGATCGACCGGATAGAAATCGAACGCTCGGCCAACCTTATTACCATTACCATTCACACTGCAAAAGCCGGTGTCGTGATTGGTCGTGGCGGTGCGGGCGTGACCGAATTGAAAGCTGCGATTGAAAAAATCGTCAAGCAACCGATTCGAATCAACATCGAAGAAGTCAAGCGCCCGGAACTGGCTGCCAAGTTGGTGGCTGAGAATATCGCCCGTCAACTGGAGCGCCGTATCAACTTCCGCCGCGCCATCAAGATGGCCGCACTGAATACCATGAACGCCGGCGCCAAGGGTATCCGTATTCAGGTATCCGGACGTCTGAACAACGCCGAAATGGCACGTCGCGAAAAGGTATCCGAAGGTTCGGTGCCTCTTCATACGCTCCGTGCCGATGTCGACTTCCACACTGCTCGCGCCCAGATGCCGAACGGTGGTGGTATCGTCGGTATCAAGGTTTGGATCAACAAAGGTGAAAGGAGTGACGTGTAATGTTACTTCCTAAGAAAACCAAGTACCGCAAGGTACGAATCGGCAAGAACGACGGTAACGCTACCCGTGGTAACTACATTGCCTTCGGTGACTACGCCTTGCAGTCGCAAAGCAACGAGCGCATTACTTCTCGTCAAATCGAGAGCGCCCGCCAGGCGATGACCCGCTACATCAAGCGTGGTGGTAAAATCTGGATCCGCATCTTCCCGCACACGCCTGTGACTAAGAAGCCACAGGACGTCAAGATGGGTAGCGGTAAGGGTAACCCGGAATACTTTGCCGCCAAGGTGAAGGCCGGTACCGTCATGTTCGAGATGAAGGGCGTGTCCGAAGAAGTCGCCCGCGAAGCTATGCGCCTAGCAAGCCACAAGTTGCCGGTAAAGACTAAGTTCATCAAGCGGGAGGAGGCGTAAAGCTATGGCTGAAAAGACTACCAAAGCAAAAGCCGCGACTAAGGTTGAACTGACTCCGGTGCAACAGCTTGAAGCCAAGCGAGCCGACCTGCGTGACGCACGTAAGTCACTCGCATCCGGCGAGCTGGTCAACCCGCGCGTCATCGGAAGCATCCGAAAAGACATCGCCCGACTGCTTACAACCATTAACGCTCAGAAGGAGGCAAAGTAGATGGCTAAAACATTAACCGGCATTGTCACCTCTGATAAGCGTGACAAGACGATTACGGTCACCGTTACGAGTCGGGAAACCCACCCGATTTACAAGAAGCAGTACACCGTTAATCGCAAGTACCAAGCTCACGACCCGAAGAACGAAGCTCACCTAGGAGACAAGGTTCAGATTTCTGAAATCCGACCGGTATCTAAGACCAAAGCCTTCCAGCTCGCGAACATCGAAACTCGCGCCGTTGGATCGGTCGAGCTTAAAGAAGACGTTCTGGATGTCACGGCTGCCAGCGAGGAGACGAAGTAATGATCCAACAAGAATCACGTCTTAAGGTCGCTGACAACTCGGGTGCAAAGGAAGTCCTTTGTATCCGCGTTCTCGGTGGAACCCGTCGTCGCTACGCCCATGTGGGCGATGTGATCGTCTGTTCCGTCAAAGACGCCAACCCGACCGGTGGCGTAAAGAAGAAGTCTGTCCAAAAGGCAGTCGTCGTCCGCACCCGTAACCAAATTAAGCGTAAAGATGGCAGCACGATCGCATTTGACGACAACGCCGTAGTTATCATTAACGACGACAAGACGCCAAAGGCGACCCGTGTGTTCGGTCCGGTTCCACGTGAACTACGTGACCAAGGTTACGCCAAGATTATCAGCTTAGCTCCGGAGGTACTCTAACATGGCTCGTATTCGAAAAGACGACCTAGTCAAGATTATCGCCGGCGCCAAGAAGGGTACGACCGGTAAGGTATTGGCTGTCGACACCAAAAAGAACACCGTTCTGATCGAAGGTGTCGGTGTCGGTCACCGCCACGTCAAACCGTCACAACTAAACCCGACCGGCGGCAGCAAAGACATTCATGTCCCAATGGACATCAGCAAGGTTGCTCTGGTCGTCGATGAAAAGACTTCAAAGACGTCACGCGTCGGACTAGTCAAGAACGCCGACGGCAAGAAGATCCGTGTCGCGAAAAGTATGAAGAATAAGGAGATTAAGTAATGGCGAACACCGCTACTGCAATGGCTCCTCGCTTGAAAGCCTTGTACGACTCTACCGTCGTCAAGGAACTGCAGGCCGAACTTAGCCTTGGGAACGTCCACCAGGTACCCAAGCTTGAAAAGATCGTCGTAAGCGTAGGAACCGGCAAATCAAAAGATGACAAACGTGCGCTTGACACCGTCAAGAACACCGTAACTAAGATTACCGGCCAAGCTCCGGTTGAACGACTTGCTAAAAAGTCGATCGCCGGCTTCAAGATCCGTGCCGGCATGGGTAGCCCGATTGGCGTTTCAGTAACGCTCCGCGGCGCTCGTATGTACGAGTTCCTTGACCGTCTGGTCAACGTCGCTCTGCCGCGCGTTCGTGACTTCCACGGTGTCAAAGCCAAAGGCTTCGACCGTGGCGGCAACTACAACCTCGGTATCATCGAACAGTCGATCTTCCCGGAACTGACATTCGAAGAGACACAGGTCCTACACGGACTACAAGTCACTTTCGTCATGAAGAGCGAAGACAAGGCGCACAGCCGCGCCCTACTGGAAAAATTCGGCATTCCGTTCGAGAAAGATGGAGGAAACAGGTAATGGCTAAGAAATCCATGATCGCACGCGACGAAAAACGCAAGAAGATGATCACCAAGTACGCTGCAAAGCGCGCCGAACTGAAAGAACTCGGTGACCAGGAAGGTCTGCAAAAGTTACCCCTTAACAGCAGCCCGACCCGTTGGAAGAACCGCGATGTACTGAGCGGCCGTCCGCACGGATACATGCGTAAGTTCGGTCTGAACCGTATCAACTTCCGCGAAAAAGCAAGCAAGGGTGAAATTCCCGGCATAACCAAGAGTAGCTGGTAAAGGAAAGGAGAACAGAATATGAGTTTACAATCTACAGACCCAATCGCCGATCTCCTGACCCGGATCCGCAACGCTGCAGCTGTCGGTAAGACCGAAGTCCGCGTGCCTAATGCCAAGCTGAAGAAGGTCGTCGCCGACCAACTGAAGAAGAACGGCTACCTGGCAGACGTCAAGATCGAACCGGGATCACCACGTGATACCTTGGTAATTACCATCAACAAAGCTGGCGAGAACGCTACTTTCACCGAACTGACCCGTATGAGCAAGCCTGGCCGTCGTATGTACGTCGGCGCAAGCGACATTCCACGCGTCAAAAGCGGTCGCGGTATCGTACTCGTATCAACCAGCAAAGGTGTAGTTACTGGCCAGGAGGCTGCCAAGCAGCGACTGGGTGGCGAACTACTCCTTAAGGTGTATTAATAAGTAAAGGATAAATCATGAGTCGAATCGGAAAACTACCAATTCAGATTCCATCAGGCGTGACAATCACGGTCGACTCAGATGTTATTTCGGTAAAGGGGCCTAAGGGCGAACTGACCGTACCGCATCTGAGCGACGTGACCGTCGCCGTAGAGGATGGTGTCGCAACCGTCACCCGCAAGGATGACCAAAAGATCGCCAAAGCCCAACACGGGCTGCAGCGCGCCCTGCTGAACAACGCCGTAGTCGGTGTTACCGAAGCCTTCGAAAAGAAACTCGAAGTCAACGGTGTCGGCTTCCGCGTTAGCGGTGGTGGTCAAGAAATCGAAATGCAACTCGGTTTCTCGCACCCGGTCAAATACAAGGCGCAGGACGGCGTTCAACTGACCGTCAATAAGATGGAAATCACCGTCAGTGGTATCGACAAGCAAAAGGTCGGCCAAGTGGCGGCTGAAATCCGCGCGCTGAAGAAACCTGAACCGTACAAGGGCAAGGGAATCAAATACGCCGATGAGCAGATTCTGCGCAAGGCTGGAAAGGCAGGTAAGTAATCATGGCTACTGACAAGAAACTTATGAACAAGAACCTGCGTAAGGCACGTGTCCGCGCCAAGGTGTCGGGTAGCGCAGAGCGCCCACGCCTGACCGTTACTATTTCGAACGTACACGTTTCAGCCCAGCTGATAGATGACGTGAATGGCAAGACGCTCGCTGCCGCGACTACAGTCGGTAAAAAGACTACCGGTACTCTAAGCGAAAAAGCTGCCACCGTTGGTACCGACATCGCTAAGAAAGCGGTAAAAGCGAAGATTAAAGCCGTCGTATTCGACCGTAATGGCCGGGCATACGCCGGACGATTAAAAGCACTGGCCGATGCGGCCCGTAAAGAAGGATTGGAGTTCTAGTATGGCTGATGAAAAAGCAGCGACTACTACCCCTCGTGCAGGCGCTCCAGCGTCTCGACCACGTGGTGGTCGCCGGGATGACCGGCGAAACGCTCCTCGCGTAGAGGAACCGAAGCAATTCGAAGAAACCGTCATTAACATCGACCGTGTCGCACGTGTCGTCAAAGGTGGCCGCCGTTTCCGATTTAAGGCGCTTGTCGTGGTCGGTGACCGCAAAGCCAAGGTCGGTGTCGGTGTAGCCAAAGGTGCGGACGTCCAGTCTGCTATCGCCAAGGCTACCGATGTTGCCAAGAAGAGCATGATTACCATTCCTGTCGTAAACGCGACTATTCCGCACGACGCCGAAGTCAAGCTTTCTGGTGCCCGCGTCATGATCAAGCCAGCGGCTCCAGGTACCGGTATTATCGCCGGCGGTGTCGTTCGTCAGATTATCGGCGTAACCGGTATCAACAACCTGCTTTCAAAGAGCCTGGGTTCAACCAACAAGGTTAACATCGCCTACGCGACTATCGAAGCCTTGAAGAGCCAGGTTCCAAAGGAACAGTGGCTGAACGCGCCTAAGCCGAAGGCAGAGAAAGCCAAGAAGGAGGAGGCGTAATGAAATACAACGAACTCCAAGCGACTGCTAACAAGAATAGGAAGCGCGTCGGTCGTGGCATCTCTGCCGGTCAGGGTAAGACAGCCGGACGTGGTACTAAGGGTCAGGGCGCACGTACCGGTAAGAAGCTGGCCGCAAGCTTCCAGGGCGGACAACGCGCACTGGTTCAGGCTATTCCTAAGAACCGCGGTTTCAAGAGCCTACGCACTCCTGCACAGGTCGTTTACATGGACCACCTGAACGCATTCGCCGGCAAGACCGTCGACAACATGAGCCTGTTCGAAGCCGGTCTGGTCTCAACACCTTTCCACACGGTCAAAGTTATTGCCCGTGGTGAACTGACCGCCAAGGTAACCTTGAACGTTCAGGCCGCTAGCGCCAGTGTTCAGGCATCGATTAAGAAGGCGGGTGGTACGTTCAACAAGACGGCCACACCTGTTCCGACCAGCCAAAAAGCGGCTGAAAAAGCCGATAAGTAGCCCGCTTGTTACTTACCTCGTAGTATACTGATAGAACGTATACTACGGTGTGACATAAGAAGCGCTTCAAAATCAGAGGGTAAAGAAAACGATGAACTGGAAAACCATATTCAAATCTTTTAAGAACGGGGACATGCGAAAGCGTCTGCTCGTCGTGCTCGGCCTAGTGGTAGTTTATCGTCTGCTAGCTCACATTCCAGTACCATTGGCCGAACCTTCGGAACTGAAGGAAGTCATTAACAGCGTTGTGTCCGGTAGCGATTTCGGTGGGTTCTTGAACTTGCTTTCGGGCGGTGCGCTCGCCAGCTTCTCAATCGTACTGGTGGGACTAAGTCCGTTCATTACCGCCAGTATTATCACGCAGCTTCTTACCAAGGCCATTCCTAAGCTCGAAGAACTGCACAAGGATGGTGAATCTGGCCGTCGGAAGATTCAGCAATGGACTCGTATCATTAGCTTGCCTCTCGCAGTCGTGCAGTCCATCGCTTTCATATACATTCTGCGCCAATCGGTCTTGGCTGGTAACACGTCCGCGGGACTAAGTGACACGACTCTAATCGAGTGGGTCGTCGCCGTCGGTGCTATGACCGCCGGTTCAATGCTTCTAATGTGGCTCGGTGAGATCATGACCGAACAAGGCGTCGGTAACGGCCTGTCGCTGCTTATCTTCGCCGGTATCGTCAGTCAGCTGCCACAGACCCTTCAGACTATCGGTTCGTCGCTGCTAGACACCAGTAGTGGTAAGCTGCATGTATTCAACTGGTTCGATATTCCGGTGAACCCGCTGGCGTTCTGGGTCGTCCTTGCTATGGCGTTGGTGTCGCTCATCGTGCTGTACTTACTTGTAAAAATCAACGAGGCTCAGCGCGTAGTGACAATCAATTATGCCAAGCGCGTGCAAGGTAACTCGAGCTATGGTGGTGTTAAAAGCATACTGCCTATGAAGATGATTGCCGCCGGTGTGATCCCAGTTATCTTCGCTGTCGCGTTCCTGAGCCTGCCAGCTTTTGTCGGTCAGGTGCTGAAAGTGACTAACAACGTCGACTTTGTCCAGATTGGAAACAACCTGGTCACCTGGTTCCAAACCCCGAACCCAGGTGAGTTCACGGGCGAGACATGGCAAGCATTCATATACCCGGGACTGTACTTCGTACTGGTCATCGCGTTTACTTACTTCTACACCGGAATCGTTTTTAACTCCAATGAGATCGCCGAGAACCTGCAAAAGCAGGGCGGGTTCATTGAAGGAATACGTCCGGGTGAACATACCGAAAAATACCTATCGATGACTATGAACCGCTTAATCCTGTTCGGATCACTAGTGCTCGGCCTTATCGCCGTACTTCCTTTCATAGCGGAATACTTGCTATACAACCTTGCCGGTGTTCAAAACAGCAACCTGGCCGTCGGTGGAACCGGAGTACTGATCGTCGTGTCGGTTGCGCTAGAGGCGCTTCGCCAGATTAATTCACGCGCGCTTATGGTCACTTACGACGATTACAAGTAACGTTTGTAATTACGCTAGCGCGAATGCCGGTACGATTATAAGTAGCCGCTGCGCACATTTGCGGCCTCATACCATTTATGGTAATCTGGTCTTAAATCGAGGGGAAACAAACAATGTCGGGACTAGAGATCCAACATAAACGTAATTTTCATGTTATCAGGTGGTCATTCGCCCTTATTCTGACAGTCATGGTAGCGACCTATGCCTATTTCGGCATTCGTTGGTACACTACCGGCGCCGAGTCGCCGCTACCTCTACCTATGGCGTCTGGCGATTCATCCGTCGACGAAACCCCGGTAACCGATGCGGACATTTCAAAGCATACCGTGGCCTCGGATCTACCACGATATATTGAGATTTCAAAACTCGGCGTAGAAGCTACCCGTGTCGTGAAAGTCGGACTAACCGCTAACCACATACTCGATATGCCGCGTACCCTTGAGGACGTAGGTTGGTATACAAAAAGCGCCAAACCGGGTAGTGGTGTCGGCGCAGTGTTGTTTGACGGCCACACGAAGGGCGTTAATCGCAGCGGCACATTCTCAAAGATAAGAACGCTGCAAAAGGGTGACCAGATTTCCGTTGAACGTGGCGACGGAAAGTCTTTCACATACGAGGTATACGATGTTCGCACCATGCCGCTAGCATGGGTGTTGAAGGCCGGCATGAAAGAAATGATGTACTCGGTCGACCCCAGCAAAGAAGGCCTGAGCCTAATTGCTCCTGCCGGCAAATGGATTCCGAAGGACAAGGTATTCGACAGTCGAGTGCTTGTCCGGGCAACAATCGTAGAATAATCTGATATTATATTTTTACCGGACACGCTAATGTGGGTCTCACGACGGCCTCGAGCCTGGAAACTGAGCACATGTCCGGCGCCGTGTAGAGAACCGATTTCTCCGCACGATCAACGAAAACCGCGACCGCAAGGCTCGCATGAGTAACTCAATGGATGGCTGCCGTAAGCTATCCGAATCGTCGGGTGGAATTCCCGACAACTTCCGGGGAAGGTCTGAGCGCCAACCCCGCGCCGAAGAGGAACTCAACCTCAAAATATGACGCGAGCTAATGTGTACCTCCTCAGGGATCAACACTCGCATGCCGTCACAGCCATCTCCTCGCTACTGGCTACCCCTGACCTCACGACTTGTCGCATTGGTCGGACTGACAGTTCGAATGGAGTTTGCTAAGCCCAGAGGAAGGGCGGGGTGTCTGAAAAATGACACCCCGCCCAATTAATTTTGAGATCATTTACAAATGAAGAAGCCGCCGAGAACGGGGCGCGGGCTGAAGATATACATCCTCAGCGGCCTCTTCGTTCCGCGGCGGCGGTGTGGTTGGGGTCAGATGTGCCGGAGCGCGATGTCGCGCAGGTCGAGCAGCATCGTCGCGGCCTCTTCGCGGCTCAGACGAGCGATCTGCTCGTTCGGCGTGTCGTCGAGACCGCGGAAGAGGTTGATGAGCTCGAACCTCCTCGCAGTCGGCAGTCCCCTGAGGTCCATCAGCGTCTGCTTGACTTCCTCGTCCGACATCGCCTGGACGTCGAGCTCGGTCAGTGAAGTCAGCGCTTCGATCCCGGTGGGCCGGGTCGACATGGTTACCATCTGTAAAGCCCTTCTGTGCGGCCATCCTTCGGTCGAATGGCTATATTACTATAGTATCACAAAAACGTAAGCGTGTCAATTTGCTTGACCCTTTAAGCGTTTTAGGTACAATAGTAGTAATTCGATTATCGTTTCAACGGCGGGTAGCCGGGTGAAATACTCTTATAAAATGCTTTACATTTACCCTGTTCGCGAGTATAATTCATAATCAGTATTTATGGCTGGTCAAAAGGAAGTAATCAAGATGCAGGGAACGGTGGTGGAAGCACTGCCTAACACCCAATTCAAGGTGGAACTTGAGAACGGTCATAGTATTATCGCCCACATCAGCGGCAAGATGCGCAAGCACTACATCCGCCTGGTACCGGGCGATAAGGTAGAAGTTGAGATGACCCCTTACGATCTTACGAAGGGACGAATCAGCTTCCGCCTGCGAGACGAACGGCCGGCGACAGCTGCGTAGTTCAAAATTAATCAAATTTAACTTAGGAAAGGATTTTTCGATAGCTCATGAAAGTTCGTGCGAGCGTTAAGAAAATCAGTCCCGATGACCAGCTGGTCCGTCGTAAAGGCCGACTGCGTGTCATCAACAAGAAGAAACCTAAGAATAAGCAAAGGCAGGGTTAAGCATGGCTCGAATCTCTGGGGTAACCATTCCCGCTGAGAAACAAGTGCACGTGGCGCTGACGTATATTTACGGCATCGGCCCCAAGCACTCTCGAGACATCCTTGCGGCGGCCAACATTGAGCCGACCACTCGGGTGAAAAATCTCACCGAGGCAGAAGAACAGAAACTTCGTGAAATAATCGATCGCGATTACACGACCGAAGGTGATCTCCAACGTCTCGTAACTAATAACATCAAACGATTGAAAGATGTCGGCGCATACCGCGGACTCCGTCATAAGGCAGGTTTGCCCGTGAACGGACAACGCACTCGTACGAATGCACGAACTCGTAAGGGTAAGGCTATCGCAGTCGGCGGAACTCAAAAGAAGGCCGCGTCTAAGACGTAGAAAGGAACTGATATATGGCAGAAGCAACTACCACTACCAAACCTGCTGCTCGTAAAAAGCAGCGTCGATCAGTTCCTGCTGGTCAGATGCACGTTCAAGCATCATTCAACAACACGATCATTACCTTTACCGACAAGAAGGGTGCGGTTCTCTGCGCCTCTAGTGCCGGTGCCTGCGGTTTCCGCGGTAGCAAGAAGGGTACGGCATATGCATCACAGGTCGCGGCTGAAAAGGCCGCCGAAATGGTGCAGAGCCTACACGGCATGAAATCCGTTGACGTGTTCATCAAGGGAGTCGGTTTGGGCCGTGACGCGGCAGTCCGCGCACTTGGTTCATACGACATTACCGTTGAAAGTATTAAAGATGTGACCGGAGTTCCGCACGGCGGCCCGCGTCCACGTAAGGCACGGAGGGTCTAGTATATGGCACGTGATTCATCACCTATTGTCAAACAGTCTCGCCGTGAGGGTTATGCCCTTCACCCGAAGGCACACAAGATCCTGCTGAAAAAGCCGGGTATTCCAGGCCAACACTCTGGTGGACGCCAGAGCAAGCCAAGTCTGTACCAGATTCAGCTGCGTGAAAAGCAAAAGGTACGTCGTATGTACGGCCTGCTTGAAAAGCAATTCGCCAAGCTGATGAAAGAAGCTAGCCGCCGACAAGGTCTGGCCGGTGAGAACCTACTGCAGCTACTTGAACTGCGACTCGACAATGTCGTTTACCGCTCGGGACTGGCTACCAGCCGCCGCGCAGCACGTCAGTTGGTCGGCCACGGTCACTTCATGCTGAATGGCCGCCGCGTCGACATCCCATCAATCCGCGTCAAAGCCGGTGACGTCATTACCGTCCGCGAAAAGAGCCTGAAAAGCGGCTACTTCACGGCGATAAACGATGTCATTGCGAACTCTATCCAGGGTCCGCTTAGCTGGCTGAAGAGCGACACCAAGAAGCTCACGATTGAGATTACCGGACTGCCGAAGCGCGAAGAAGCCGAGGCTGATATCAATGAACAACTAATCGTCGAGTACTACTCGCGCTAACGTAACTAGGAGAACTACAATGTCAAAAGCTATTTCAAACCCTGCGCTGGCTGGCATCGAAGAGCACTCTAACGTCAGTGCGACCTTCGACGTCGAACCCCTGCACGCCGGTTACGGCAACACACTAGGTAACAGCCTGCGCCGTGTCCTGCTTTCAAGCATCCGTGGTGCTGCCATCGTCGCTTTCCGCGTCGAAGGTGCTACCCACGAATTCACGACGGTCGCCGGCGTTAAAGAAGATGTCGTCGACATCATGCTTAACCTGAAGAACGTCAAAGTAAAGGTTCACACCGATGAGCCTATCGAGCTGCGTCTCGAGAAAAAAGGTGCTGGCCCAGTAACCGCCGGCGACATCAAACTGTCTGCCGACGTCGAAATTGCCAACCCTGACCAAATCATCGCGACGATTGATGACCCGAAGAAATCTTTGGTTATCGACCTTGTCGTCGAAGCTGGTCGCGGTTACCGCACCATCGAAGAGTCTTCTAGCGCACGTGTCCACAGCGACATGATCGCCCTAGACGCCGTCTTTAGCCCGGTTCTGCGTGTCCGCTACAAAGTCGACCCGACACGTGTCGGCCAAGAAACCAACTTAGACAAGCTTCGCCTTACCATCGACACCGACGGTACGGTCACCCCTAAGGAAGCTTTTGAAGAAGCAGCCGCTATCCTTGTGAACCAATACACCGCTCTGGCCGGTTCGACTACGGTCGAAGCCGCTCCTGCGCTTGGACAAGGCAGCGAAGACGACACTAGCGAGCTAAACACTCCGATTGAAGAACTTGCCTTAAGCGCCCGCACTGCGAACGCCCTGGTCAATAACGATATCCGCACCGTTCACGACTTGGTCACCCTGACCGAGCAAGACCTGCGCGAGCTAAAAGGCTTCGGCAGCAAGGCTCTCGACGAGGTCAAGGACAAATTGGCGGAGCTGGAGCTATAGTCTATGCATCGACACGGTTATAAAGGACGAAAGTTCGGTCGCGAGCGCGACCAACGCCGAGCACTCATGAAGGGTCTGGCAACCAACCTGGTTGACCACGGCAAGATTGAGACGACGCTTCCAAAGGCTAAAGAACTTGTCCGCTACATTGAAAAGTTAATTACCAAGGCTAAGCGTGGTGACCTGGCTTCGCGGCGCATGGTCATTGCCGGACTGACTACCCAATCGGCAGCATTCAAGCTGGTCGACGAAGTCGCCCCTCAGCTGAAGGGCCGTACATCAGGCCACGTCCGCGTCAAGCGAACCCGCGTTCGCCGCGGCGACGGTGCCGAAATGGCAACGATCGCGTTTGTAGACGAACTCAAGCCGGTAGCAAAGGAGAGCAAGTAATGAAGACTTATTCTCAAAAACCGACCGAGGTTTCTCGCCGCTGGATCCTGATCGACGCCAAAGACGCTCCACTAGGACGTTTGTCGACTGAAATCGCGAAGTACCTGACTGGTAAGTACAAGCCAAGCTACACCCCGCACGTTGACGGTGGCGACTATGTCGTCGTGGTGAACGCCAGCGAAACCGTAGTTACCGGTAACAAAGAAGAAGCAAAGATTTACTATCGCCACAGTGGGTTCCCAGGCGGTATTAAGGACGCTACTCTTAAGGAAGTTCGTGAGAAGTTCCCAGAACGAATCATCGAGAACGCCGTCAAGGGTATGCTTCCGAAGAACAAGCTGTCGGCAGACCGCATGCAACGCCTTAAGGTATTTCCTGGCGCCGAGCATGCCCACACCGCACAGACTCCTGAGAAAGTAGAGGTTAAATAATATGGCTGAAGCTAAGTACGCCTACGGCCTTGGCCGCCGAAAAGCTGCCACAGCTCGTGCCCGCCTATACAAAGGCAAGGGAAACGTGACTATTAACGACAAGCCGGCTGCCGAGTACCTGAGCGGTAACAGCACCATGCTTGCCGAAGTCACCGACCCGTTGGCACTGGTTAACAAGCAAAAAGACTTCGATGTCACCGTCCGCGTCAGCGGTGGTGGTCTGGCCGGCCAGGTCGACGCCATCAAATTGGCAATCGCTAAGGCTCTGACCGTTGATCACGCCGATCTTCGCTCGACCCTGAAGAAGGCTGAATTCCTAAAGCGTGACCCACGCGAAAAGGAACGCAAGAAGTACGGTCTTCGTTCGGCCCGTAAGCGTGAACAATACTCAAAGCGTTAACCTATACGCTGCGATATAAAAGCACCCCCCTTGGGAGGGGTGTTTTTATATGCGAGAATAAGGACAATGCTAGACACACTGATTCATAAACGCCTACGCGTACCATACACGCTACATGTTGAAGAGCTGAATTCGCCCAAAAAATCCCGTATGACCGTAATTTTGCTGCATGGCATCGGTAGTTCGACTATGATGTGGCGCGATGTCGCCAGGGCGCTACCAGAAGATGTCCGGGTAGTCGCTATCGACCTTCTTGGGTTTGGTAAGTCGCCGCAACCCATGTGGGCCACATATGACGTCGCTACGCAGGTCAAAAGCGTGATTAAGACAATGGCGCTTAGCCGTCTGCCGCTCGGCAGCGTGCTTGTAGGACATTCATTAGGCGCATTGGTGGCGGCCGAGGTCACAGGACTCGTTCCAGCCTATGTTTCCGAGCTTCTCCTAGTCAGCCCGCCAGTTTACCGGCCGTCACGCAATATGACTATCGCTACCCAACGTGAAGATATTCTGCGAGGACTATACAAAATCATGCATAAGAATCCAAAGACAGCTAGAAAGGCCCTCCAGCTCGCACGGACTTACTACGCCAAACGTAACGGCGTTAACTTGGCGCATGATCTTAATATAGACACGTTTCTCGCGACTTTGCAGGCGTCCATAGTTAACCAGGCGGCGATTGACCGCATTAAGACAATTAAGGTGCCAACGACCATCATGAGCGGCTCACGTGACCCGCTAGTGATAGGCAAGAACCTGGATAGCTTAGCAGACTCGAACACGGCCGTCCGACACACCGTAGTCAGGAATGCCGGCCATAACGTCGTAGGCGTAATGCGCGCCGCGGTCGTAAAGCAACTCCAAGCTATGACATATCCGACCTACGTGGCGAGTAAACATTTGGACAGATAAGGTATACTGAAAGTAATGACGAAACCTGTTATTTTGACCGGCCTGCGTGCCAATAACGACCTGACGCTCGGGAATTACTTCGGCGCTATGCTGCCAATAATAGACATGGCGAAAACGCGGTCTGATAAATATCAGATCAATATGTTCATTCCTGATCTTCATAGTTTCACCACTCCGATCGATCATTCGCGGCTTTACGAGCAAATTTTAAGCACTGCCAAGCTATTCGTTGCCGCCGGATTGCCGCTAGACAACCAAAGCATCTTTTTGTACCGCCAGAGCCATGTGCCGGCACACAGCGAGCTGACTTGGATTCTGGACTGCTTTACCGGTTTCGGTCAAATGAGTCGGATGACGCAGTTCAAAGATAAGTCAGCCGGGAAGGATGATGTCAGTGTAGGGTTGTTCAATTACCCGGTGCTTATGGCAGCCGACATCTTATTGTACGACGCGACGTACGTGCCTGTCGGAGATGACCAGACTCAGCACCTTGAATTTACCCGCGATATTGCCGAGCGTATGAATACCCGCTTTGGTAATCTGTTCGTCGTGCCCGAACCTGCCAACAAGCAACATGCGTTCTTTGGCAACGACCAAGGCCTTCGTATTATGGACCTAGCCGACCCGACCAAAAAGATGAGTAAGTCCGCGACCAGCGACAAGGGCGTTATATTCTTAAGTGACGCACCGGCTGCGGCGGCGAAAAAGATCATGGGCGCCACTACTGACGATAAAGCGTTCGTCGCCTACGACCCGCTTGAACAGCCTGGAATCAGCAATTTACTTCAAATTTGCGCTCTTCTGACCGGTGAAACCCTTGAAGCAGTCATTGAGCGCCATGCCGGACAAGCCCGTTATGGCGACTTTAAGGGCGAGGTCGCGGCACAAGTAAGCGACTTTTTGACAGGATTCCAAACTAGCCTGGCTGACGTCGACGAGTCTGCCGTCATCGCAAAACTCGAATCATCTGAAGCAGCGATGAACGAACAGGCGAACGAAACGCTATACAAGGTCCAACAAGCGGTCGGTCTGCGACCAAAGGCGTAAACCATGCGCCTTGATGCCTACGTCGCACAGCATTGGCCGGAGCAGTCGCGTTCTACATGGCAAAAACTTATCGAGGCCGGTCACGTGACTGTGAACGGACAGGTCATTACATCCGTAAAGTATGACCTTGGCGAAGATGACTACGTAAATGTGAAAGAACCTGAAGCGCCTGACCATTCCGACAAGAAGCTACCGATAATCTACGAAGACGAAAACGTCATAGTAATCGATAAGCCGGTCGGAACCCTGACCCATAGCAAGGGCGCACTGAACGATGAATTCACCGTGGCAGAGTTCGTACGGACAAAAACCACCTATAAGGCCGATACTAACCGTCCAGGAATAATTCACCGGCTCGACCGCGCCACGTCAGGCATATTGCTCTGTGTAAAAAATGACGAAACCGCTAGCTATATCTCGCGTCAGTTTTCGCAGCGGACGGTCAAAAAGCGGTACGCGGCCGTGACCAGCGGTATTCCGGAGCAGATGGAAGCCGTCATAGACCTGCCAATCGGCCGAAATCCGAACGCTCCAAGTACGTTCAAGGTCGACGCGGGCGGTAAACCTGCCGAAACCTACTATTCGGTGACTGATCATTCCGACCAGCACGCGCTTATACGTCTTGAGCCAAAGACCGGGCGGACACACCAGCTACGTGTCCATCTGGCATACATAATGTGTCCGATTGTCGGGGACGGTGTCTATGGCACCGAAAAAGCCGACCGGATGTATCTTCACGCCGAGCAGCTTGAGGTGACATTACCTGGCGGCGTACGAAAGACCTTCGTATCTGACATTCCCGAATCGTTCAAAGAAAAGGCGGGTGAATGAAACTACATCTGAGCGATGTCGTAGCAGATTTTTTAGACGATTTCGAAAGAACGCTGCCGCATGCCACATTGCTCACCGGTCCCGTCGGAGCCGGTCTCGGCACGCTGGCAGACCACATCGCTCGAACTAACGGCAATTTGCTAGTAAAAGTAGCGCCCGAGTCTAAGCGAACCGGTTCGCTAGCTGCCATATCGATTGAACGCATCCGTGAGCTGTATATCGAAACACGTTCACGTCAAAGCACCCCCAGTTTCGTTATTATTGACGACGCAGATGCCATGACGACCTCGGCGCAGAACTCATTGTTGAAGCTTCTTGAGGAACCGAACGAGTCGATTCACTTCATTTTGACGTCCCATTCGCCTGATCGGCTACTCGCGACAATCCGCTCGAGGGTCAGAACGCTGGCCGTACCACCCCTTAGCACGCTTGAAAGTCGTCGACTACTGCGCTCAATTGGCATAAAGGACGCGTTAGCCGAGCAAAGGCTTCTTTTTGTCGCTGACGGACTTCCGGCCGAGCTTAAGCGCCTAGCCGAGACCGATACCGAGTTCAAGGACTTATCTGACCGAGTAAACAAAGCCAGGAGGCTGATTGAAGGCAACGTATATAACCGGCTTGCGGCCGTGCAATCCATGACAGAAGACCGAACCGCTACGTTGAAGACTATTGAAACCGTAATTCTGCTGCTTCGTCGGTCGCTTGCGAATAACCCAGACCCGGCCACGCTAAGATTCATCGACAGGCTACTCGGCGCGTCGGACGCCATTCGGGCTAATGGTCACGTGCGGCTTCATCTTGCGGCCGCGGTGGTTAATTAATGGTATAATTGAGTGACAATGCTAGGACTTGTTCTTCTTGCACTTATTGCCGCTTGGGCCCTGTATCAACGCCAGACGATTGCCGAGGTTACGCTTGAGCTACCGTCACGTTTGACAGATAAGTTAGACCGCCTGTGGGACATCGCGCAGGAAAGCCTGCGGGATAAAAAATATCTTCGTGCCGAAAAAGCGCTACTGACGATTCTTCGTGTCGACGAACGCAACGCGACCGCCTATAACCGACTTGGTATCCTGTATTCCAAACAGCAGGCCTTCCAAGACGCCATCGAATGCTTTGAAATAGCCCAAAGTTTGGAGCCTAGTGCGTCTAGCCTGCATAACGTCGGTCTGATTTATTATGAAACCGAGCAGTACGACAAAGCAGCGTTGGCCTTCGAGCAGGCACTCGGTATGGAAGAAGACCTGGCAGCTCGCCACATCGCTTACGCCAAAGTGCAAGAGAAGCTTGGTAATAATAAGCGTATGATCACGGCACTGGAACGAGCCGTCGAGCTTGAAAAGAACCCTCAGACGCTTACCATTCTGGCCGATGCTTACGACAGGGCAGGGCAATCAGAACTCTCAAGCGACCTTCGCGAACAGGCTGCCAAGATGATAGTCCCCGAAGGCCAGCCAAAGCGCGTCAAGCAGCCACGCCGCGTCGTAATGTAGTCTTGAAAATCAGGGGTCAGTAACGTACAATAACCCTTGTGCCATTTACAAATGGCTTATGCCGCTTTAGCTCAGTTGGTTAGAGCAACTGTTTTGTAAACAGTAGGTCCTCGGTTCGAATCCGAGAAGCGGCTCCATATTTAACAAGTTGGTATGCCGGAGTCGTCTAGTGGCAATGACAGGAGACTGTAAATCTCCCGCTTTTTAGCTTCGTAGGTTCGAGTCCTACCTCCGGTACCATTTTTATTTTGACACGGCGCGAAATAAGTTATGCCGCGATAGCTCAGCTGGTAGAGCGCATCCATGGTAAGGATGAGGTCTCGGGTTCAATCCCCGATCGTGGCTCCATTTAGTCTACGACTAGGCAGTCAAGCAACTAAGGCCATAAAACACTAATTGATTGACGGATGACGCCAAGTTGCATAAAGAGTAGAAAATTGTTATAATTTAGTGAATTGATTCATCAACGATAAAGGGAAATAATGGCAAAGAAGAATACAAAACGGAAGCTTATTGGTCTGGTCAGCGAACTGACCGGTCACCGCACGTACTACACGACCAAGAATACTCAGAACACTCCTGATAAGATTGAGATCAAAAAGTACGATCCGATTGCTCGCAAGCATGCGCTATACACCGAAACCAAGAAGAACCTGGGCCGCAACGAAGTAAAAGCTCGTAAGAGCTAGTCATGCCCGCTCGGGATTTAATAGCCGGTACCTATCAAAGGTGCCGGCTATTTTGATCGATCTGTTTTGCCAACCAAACACCGTTCTGAAGCATGGTATCAAGCAACTCGGATGTTAAATGCGACTTCTCTGAATAGAGGTACAGCGCCTGCTCCGTGATTTCCATGACTACACCCTTAAAGTGGTCGGCTATCGTCTCGGCGATTTCAGGGGTGATAAGACTCTCCATGACAACCGAATGTGCCGGGGTGACGTACGAGCTAAAATAAGACGTAAAACTGTCTGGGTATTGACCGGTGGCGCCAGGCGTTATGGCATGAAGGGTAGGGTACTTGGTACCAAGCAGCTCGTGAAAACCAAGCCCATGTTTGGATGAGCCTATAAAAAAGTGCGGAATATCTGAAGGCGTCTTGAGATCGAATTCCATGATATGCCAGACGTGCCGCTTACCGGATTTAAGTACGTCGGAACGCTCGACGAACATAACGTCGTACTGGTCATACGTCCCAATACAGTAATGGTCGTCGACATGCTTGGTACTGACGGTCAAACCGCGCACTATGTGGTGTTCGTCGCTGCGCTGACTGACATAACCGAAGTAAACCATACCGGACCGCTCGGCAAAATCCGTTACTAACCGCCGCGTCGCCTGCGATGATGGCAGTAACCCGCGCGGTACCAAATTATGAAGCCGACCCATGTCAGCGAGCTCCTTTTCGGTCACTTATATCAAGCAGTGTCGCCATGTACTCCGCATGTGTCCAAACGAGTGGCGACACTGAAACAGGCGAGCCGGTGTCAGGGTCGAGTTGTTCACCGAGCATACCTGATTCGTCCGCCATCGAACGAACCCATTCTACGATTTCCGCCGCCAATGAATCATCGCCGACCTCATTAGCGTATTGGGCCGCCCACAGCGATGGAATGAACCACGGGTTACCCAGTGAATCCGGACGAGTGCGTTGGTATCCGTCGTTCTCGTATCTCGGCATGCCATAGCCATGTTCGCCCAACTTGAAGGTGCCTCGCAGGGTATTGAAGCTGTTTTTGATTTCTTCGCTATCTAAGCCGAACAAGCCAAACATGAACGCGCCGAAAAAGCCGGAGTTGTCGATGGTTTCATCAGGCTCGGTTTGGCCTTCTTCGTAGCGTATACCCTTATAAAATGATTGGCGTGAAGGGTTATAAAGGTGCTTATGTGCAGCTTGTTGTATGTCATCGGCGCACGAACGCCACTTTACGGCAGAATCGGAATCACCTGCGACTTCTGCCAGCTCAGCAGCCGACAATAACCCTCCGTACACTACGGCGGTGGTGTAGGTGGTGGTCATGAAGTTTTCTTCCCACAAGTCGTACGAAGGTTTTGGCAGCCCTGTCGACTCGTCGGTGTAATCTGCCAAAAAATCGGCCATTTTTTTGACGAAACTTTCGTAAAACTCGGTCAGTAGTTTAGGGTCCTTCTGGACTCCGTAGAATTGGCTGAACATGAACAAGGTCAGAGCGGTTTCGTCTTCTTGGATTGGCGGTGCGTTGATATCACCATGAACATAGGGGTGCCAGCTTGAACCTAATGATCCGTCGGCAAGGTATTTGTGCATCAGATAGCCCGACTGGTGGAGCGCCCGCCGGCAAAATTCAAAAAACCGTAGCGGTTCGGACGTATAGCCAAGGCGTATGAACGGCCATAGGGCGTACGAACCGTCGCGCGGCCAGCAGTAGGCGTAGGCATCGCGCGCGTAGTTCAGCATGGACGTATCGGTCGTAGCGATGACCGCACCGCGCTTATCGATGTTAGCTTTTACTACCATGGCGCTATGAATGAACGACGGACGGAACTCAGGAGCCATTACATTGCTTGCCAACCGGACAGGCTCTAACCATTCGTACCACCACTCGGCACTCGTATTTATAAAATGCTCCGGGCCATGCTCCTGCACGGACTTATGAACGTACAATGCTTCGCGCGTCGACGTACCGGCGGCGATCCAATAGTGCACCCGTGCCGATTCGTGAGCCGGAATGTCCATTGAAAACCGTACTATAGAGTCTACGCGGCCGTGCTCGACGTTACTGCCGCTCAGTTCGCCGTCATCGGCGTCGCGGTACGTACCCTCACGGCCTTCGATACCGAATATGCCGACCGAGTGCTGGTCGAATGGCTCACCAGACGCGTGTTCGCCGCCGATGACGAATGCCCGCCGCCCACGGTAATGTAGCAAGGCGTTACTATCGGGTAGGTACTGTGCCGTGTCGGTATTGCTGCGTGAATCACCAATGGCGAATGCCTGATGCATGAACAACCGTACGTCACGCTCCCGGTCATCGGTATTAATAACATGGATATTACGGATAAATACGCTGACCGAAGTATCAATGACATCGTCGAACTCTAAGATAATACCGATTGCCGGGTTATGTGCCCGAGTATGTCCGATCAGCGCGCCAGTCGCAGTGCGCATGCGTAAATGCCATGAACCGTCGTCGAGCCACGATATCTTACCGTCTACCCACACACCGACCTTATGACGTAGGTTGGCACCGGCACTATGGTTTTCGAACCCGACATACGGGAAATAAAGGTCATGTACCAGTCCGAACTGGTTCAGCCCGACATGCAGCTCACCGTTGGACAGTATTATTGGCCGACCCATCAGAATCCTCCGTGTGAGCTGGAATGATATGCCATCAGGCGGTAGCGTAAGTCACGAACGGTATTCATGACATACAAAAATGCATCGTAGGGTGAATCGTACGGGCTAAAGTAGGCATGCACGTCGCCGTCTTTGAACCACTTGGTGCACATATAGTAAACGTGGTCCGATGTCTGCAATTTTCGCCAGTCAGAAATAAGCAACATGTCACCGGAACGAATGATATCGTGTTCCAGATTATATAAATACCGCATGATTTCTTGCTGCATGCCGTTACCCAGCCAAGCCGTCAGGTCACGTTCGGTGTCGGCCCACGTAACGGTATATGGCATGGACACTTCTGCGCGCGGTTCGAACGCTTCGGCTGCTTCAGTAACGGTATAGAACGAAACGTCATCGCGACTAGCCCAGCGTCCGACAAGGTCGCCAAAAAAGTCAAAAATACCGGTGTCTTCCCATTGGTGTTCACCGAAGGTCTCATAGTCCATGAACAGATTTATCGTGTCGCCGTCTTCAAGCGCCGCGTTGAGCCACTGCTCGTACGAATCAGCGTTCAGTGGCCACTGCTCCCAGGCTTTGTTGCCAAATCGGAATGCAACGTCGTCGCTTAACCGGTAGTTTTTCGTGAGTAGACGGATATTTTCGGTACCTACCGGACGGTAGACGGCATTTGGCGTACGTTCGTCCAAGATCGGGTCCCATCCTTCGGCCAGTACTGCTTTGTAGCCGGCTTGGTCGGCCCAGGCGGCTAGCTCATCGTTATACGCAAGCTCGGTATTTCGGAATGCCGTCGGCGTCACACCGAATACGCGTTCGACCATTTCGCGGTGCTGGGCAACCTGGCGTTCGAATTCTGAACGCGAATAGAAGAAGGCGAGTGAGTGATAGTACGTTTCGGACACGATTTCAACCCGTCCGGTCCGCACTAGAGCCTTAAAGTCATCAAGTACGTCCGGAGCATACGCTTCGGCCTGCTCAACGAACGTTCCGGTGATACTGAGCGACAGTTTGAAGTCGGCATGTTCGCCGAGCAGCTGTTTTAGCAGTCGGTTCATCGGTCGGTATGATTTTTCGGCGACTTTTTCAAAGACACGGCGGTTGTTGCGGTCATCGGCGTTATTGCCGTCGAAGTAGTCATGGTGCTGCGCAGTATCGAATACCGAGTAGTCACGGACGCGCCATGGCTGGTGGACGTGCAAATAAAGCGTTATGCCTTTTTTGCTCATGCGGCCGCCCCATGCAGTAGTCGCCGGTAGAGCGCCAAACATCGGGTAGCGACATCGTCCCACGACAAGCGAGTGTATTCGCGTTTGATGTTCTTTTTGAGCTCGCTCTTCAGGCCGTCCGATGCCGCTATGGCGATCATTTGGTCTGCCAAACGGTCGATATCCCAAAAATCATACCGGAAAATGTGCGACAGCACTTCGCCGACGCCCGATTGCTTAGAAATAATCAGCGCATTATCGTGGTGAGCGGCCTCAAGCGCAGTCAGACCAAACGGTTCCGACACCGAACTCATGACGAATATATCGGCAACCGTATATGCGTCGCGCCAACGCTGGCCACGCACGAACCCGGTAAAGAACACTTTATCGGCGATACCCAGGTCGGCACTAAGGCGTAGTAGTTCGTCGCGCTGTTCGCCGTCACCCGCCAACAGGAAAACCAAGCGGTCATATCGTTCCGAAGCCCTGGCGGCCGCCCGCATGAAGTGAATCAAGCCCTTTTGAACCGTGAAACGGGTTATCGTTGCGGCCACCGTGTAACCTTCGCCTTTAAGGTATTCAAGGTATTTATAGGTGTTGTCATCGTAGTTGTAGCCGTCCATTACCGACGCGTCGAACGCGTTATGTATGACTTCAACCTTGTCGGCCGGAATTCGGTAGCGGTGCACTATCAAACCCTTGGTAATTTCGGACACGGCGATTATTCGGTCGGCCATCAGCAGGCCTTGTTCTTCGATTTCATGTACTAATGGATTACCATAGCCGCCGGCTCGGTCGAACTCGGTCGCATGAACGTGTACTACCAGGGGCGCGCCGGTTATTTGTTTGGCTTTTATGCCGGCTTCGATCGTCAGCCAATCGTGGGCGTGTATGGCGTCCGGTGTGTTGTGCTTGACGTGAGACTCAACGAATTCGATATATTTTGCCTGAACGTCACGTATATCGTGTAGGCCTTCTCCTGGCTTGCGGTGCAAAGCATTGGTAATCGAACCGGACGCATCGTAGGCACCAAGGCCGTTACGCTCTAGCGGGCCAAGGCTTGTCGCGGCGTGGATACGCATAAAAGACGTATCGGGGTGTTCCGCAGAGTAGGGGAGTACAAAATCGATCGAGGAACCAGCGAGCGCCAACGCCTTGCTCATGTAATAGCAAGCGACGCCTAGCCCGCCACTGTTATGTGGCGGAAGCTCCCACCCAAGCATCAGTATGTTCATCACGCTGTCCGAGTACACCTTGTGGTGGTACGGCCGGCCCCCTCTACGATTAATCTTGCCTGTATTATAGCTTTGAGCTTATGGTTTTTTCAAGGGGTATCGTCACTTTGAATGTTTGACGATTTTCGATACAATAAAAGGGATGGACGAGCAATTCTTCGAGCGGACAGGCCGCGAACTGTCTATATTCTTCACGCAGGGCAATCCATACCGGTCGCTCCTACTCCTTATTGCGTCGCTTCTTATCAGTTACTGGCTCAGCCGGTTCGTGGCACAATTCATCGTATATATCGCCCAAAAGGTCGCAGTGCGCTCAGATAACGAGTCAGACGTGACGAAGTCTATTCGCCTACGCCAAGTTGAAACCTACCTTGGCGTTACGGTAGCCATTGTCCGGGTCGTGGTCGTCACGGTGGTCGCGTATGTCGCCTGGAGAATACTTAGCCCTGAAGGTAGCGAAGCTATCGGAGGAAGCGGTGCGGCAGCAATTGGTGCCAGTGCCGTATTTATCGTCATCGCAGGCCAAACGATCGGTCCTTTGCTTCGCGATATCACGGCTGGGGCGACGATTATCATCGAGCAATGGTTCACTGTCGGTGATTACATTAAGATCGAGTCGTTCTGGAACGTCACCGGTGTCGTTGAAAGGCTGACGCTCCGTTCGACCAAGCTTCGTAGCCTTAGCGGCGAAGTAGTGTGGGTGCACAACCAAAAGATTGATGCTGTCCACGTGACGCCTAATGGTGTCCGTACGCTCGCCGTCGACGTGCTGGTAAACGACCAAGAACTCGGAGAAAAGCTGGTCAAAACTGTCATTGGTCGTTTACCGACCGGTCCTATGATGATCGCAGAACGCCTACGTATCGTCGAAACCGCCAAGTGGAGCGATGAGCTGTGGATGATGACAGTACAAGGCAAGACCGTGCCTGGTCGTGAGTGGCTGATTGATAATTATTTCATTGCTGAGCTACAAAAAGAAAATTCCAAGGGGTTAAAAAAGAACCGAGCCATGGTTTCCGACCCGATCGTGCGCTACGCCGACCCTGTGACAGAGCGCCGTTTCCGCCGCGCCGTACGAGTACAGCAACAGAAGTAGAAAGCCACGGCCGTATCTGTTACAATTTAGCTCGTACCTTCAATTTATAGGGGCATAGTACAACGGTTAGTATATGGGTCTCCAAAACCTAGGATCGTGGTTCGATTCCACGTGCCCCTGCCAAGAAAAATGAGTCACATTTGTGGCTCATTTTTCTTGCTCGGCCACGTGAACCGAACCATATCGACGACGTCGATTGGTTGGCATACTGTCAAATGTTCCATTTGTACAGTATCTAGCCGATGGTGGCGCTAGTATAGCGCTACCATCGAGGCGTCGGACACGTGCCCCCATTTTAAATTGATAACCTCAGGGCTGCTCGTGGTGAAACCTAAGAATGTTGTATAATATCACCACTATGCCCGACATAAACCTTCGAAAGCAACAAAAGGCAGACCTTGCCAGATATATAACAAACGCTTCTCTCGACGTTGCTGATTTTAAGGTTCAGAAAGTAACGAATACGAACAATCCCGATGGGGCATATGTAGTAACCCATAACGAACTCGATGACCGTTTTGTCATAAGTAAAAAAACCGACAAATCATCCTCAGAAGATTATTTCGTAACACTCGCATACCCGGGTTCCGTTCAAGAACATGAACGATACCGCCATGACAGCTGGCCATCGGTACTCTCCACCTTTAACTCATGGCTTGACGGCGTTTCCAGCGAGCTTGAAGCTGTAGACCCGTGGGAAGAAGCAGACCAACAGATGGAGGACGATACCAGTAATTTTAGCCTTGAGGAGCTCCCTAAAATTGACAACGCTATTGACGTATCCCTCGATGAGCTCAAGACAATAGCATTAAATAATGGTAAAAAGCTCGAGGAAGTAGAGGCGTCTATCGAAGACGCTAAGTCCACACTAAAAAGCCTTGCCAGGAAAGTCAATAAAAGTGAGTGGTTAGGCATCTTCAAGTCCGTTGGTGTAGGATTACTAGCTGAATGGGGCATAAATACAGAATTGTTTAAGTCGGTCCTTCAAGTGCTATTCAACTCGGCGTCAGATATAGCGCAACTAACAGAACATGCAGCAAAGTACCTGCTCCAATAGCTTTTATGTCCGAGACGATATTTACCAAAATCATCCGCGACGAAATCCCCAACTACAAAGTCTGGGAAAACGAAGACTTTTTAGCGTTCCTGACGCCATTCCCGAACACACCTGGACTTACGGTCGTAATACCAAAGCAGAACCCTGGTGATGATGTATTTGAACTTAACGATGAGTCATATATTGGCCTACTCCTAGCAACGAAAGAAGTTGTTAAGATTCTTAAGCGAGCTCTTGATGTTCCACGTGTCGCGCTGGTATTCGAAGGTACAGGCGTAGCGCACGTTCACGCGAAGCTATACCCACTTTATGGCGAATTAGCCGGTCAAACCGATGTATGGAGCAACCATACCGAATTTACGGAAGAATACAAAGGCTATTTTTCGACTGTCGAAGGTCCTGAAATGAGTGAATCCAGGCTCAAGGAAATCCAGCAAAAAATTTTGGACGTTCAGAATACCTAAACCAGCCCTACTGTGGCTGCGCCTTAATAAGATCGAAAAGTCCAATCGATATACTAATAGCCCAAAAAGCTAGTCCAAGCGCGATAACACTCAATATTGCACCGGCGACCTTCACTTTTCGAAGGCGTATCACGATGAATACTACAGCGATTAAACCTAGAACGATCGCACCGACCATAAAAGGAACTCCGAAAATCGCGCCTAGAACCGTCGTCGTACCTGTAGCAACTGCGTGACCTACCTCGCGGTCAACGCTACCCGTGGTCGGGCCGGTCGGCGTGTACTTCATGTGAATGAAAAAGTTAGCGATACCTGAAGACAACAGCGCGAGCAACGCCAGTATTATCCCCGTTATCGAAGGCTTATGGCTAACTTTTTTGACGGGGGTTGCCATAGGCTGATTCATCTTTGCGGCCGTTGAAGTAGCATTTTTTGGCATTATCGTCCTTTCGGGTAGTAGTTTGAGCCCATAGAACCATAATGCTCATGGCTAGTCAACTAAGCAGCCTGCGAGCGCCGGTAAGCCAAATAATGCTATTGCCCCGTAGTCGGCTGTACCTCGGTAGTGTTGCCTCCCGAACCACCACTGAACATCCCGAACCCACCACTTACAAAGAATAAAGCGATAAGGATGATGAACACTACCAATGCGATGATCCAGCCGAAAGAACTGCGGTCGCGATCGCTTTCGACTACAACGGTTTCGCATTTTTCTTCTACCATAGGACTCCTCGTTTAGCTGACTACGCTATGGTATACCGCCTGGTGTGTGTAGCTAGTGACTATTTTTACAAAAATTGCGTATTTACAGTTCAGGTAATTTTCAGTTTTCATACCTATACTAGTGTAAAAGCAGTTGTGCATGCCACTACAGTAGTGGTATAATACAGACACAAGATCGGAGGACGCTGACGTGGACGATGAAGAATCAGTAAACCAAGCCCCTATTTCCGACGACTTCAAGCAACGGATTAGTCCCTACGAACTGCTTATGCGGCAAAGCCGAAAGATGGGCGGACTTGCCACCCGGACCTATGACGTCACTAAAGAGTTCTTAAAGCAGGACGTTTCGGTGCTTCACCCCGACAAGGTGTTGTTTGGAAACCGCGGACTTCGGCAACGACGCAATAGTCTGACGGCCGACAATCGGTACGATGGAGAGCAAAGCATGAACGACGATGGACACGTAAGTAAAGAGGGCGAGCCGGGCGGCAACAGCACTCGCGCATCGCAAGGAATCCGCGAAGGCGAAGAGAGTGACCAAAAGACGCTCGACCCGCGCGAGGGACTCCGAAAAATAGTCAAAAAGTCCCATCAGCTACTTGCCAGCTGTCAGACGGTCATACTACCGATGAATCTGTTCCCGGACTCCGTGACCGTCGACCGCACGAAAGTGACTATAACCAAGCGTGCCTTCTTTTGGACATCCAGCGTTATCAGCATTCGAATTGAGGACGTACTGAACGTCGCATGTAGCACCGGGCCGATATTCGGCTCACTTATCGTTTCGAGCCGTGTCATGAACTCGACCGACCACTATGAAATCGACTATTTTTGGCGCAAAGACGCTCTGTACTTAAAGCAACTGATTCAGGGCTATGTCATCGCGCAGCACAACCAGATCGAAACCTCCCACCTAAGCCGCGACGAGCTTATTAAGACCCTCCTGGACCTTGGCAACGACTCGGACTACTAAAAAGCCTTGGTCAAGTTTGGTATACTAGCTTCATATGAAGTCTCTTCAGCTGGATCGGCCGCACGCCATTATCGTCATAGGTATACAGGGAAGCGGAAAGACATTTTTTGCCGAAAAGTTCGCAAGTACTTTTAATGCGCCGTTCCTTGAACAGGCGATGTTCGACCGCACTGCACCTAGCGAGGCGAACTCGAAAGAATTGATGTCTAATATGCTCAAAGAAATGCTAAAGACCGGCCGTTCAATCGTAGTAGAACTTGCCTTACCGACCAAGACGGAGCGTGCCGAGCTAAGCCGTGAGCTAAAACGGGCCGGCTATGAGCCGCTATACGTCTGGGTACAAGTAGACATCGATACTGCCATGACCCGTTCATACCGCGCCGTCGGTATAGAGGCCGACGAATACCGCGACCGAATGCGCCGGTTCTCGCCGCCACACCAAAGCGAACGCGCTCTAGTCATAAGTGGCAAACACACGTTCGCGACCCAAGCCAAGGCAGTCCTTCGCAAGCTTTCGGGACCGCGTCAGTCACCTGAACCGCCTCATCGCAGCCAACCGCAGCGCGGCCAAATTATCGTAAGGTAGCCTTGGGCATGCCCCAGATTGACGATAAAGAGTTCGGTCCGGTTACCGTCCGTCGAACGGCGCAGTCGAAATCAATGAGGGCCACCGTAGCGCCAAACGGTTCGCTTCGTATATCGGTACCGTCATACGCGCCACTGTTCATGGTCCGGCGTATGATCGCCGGAGCACGTCCAGAGCTACGCCGACTCCTTGAAACGCGCCCGGCGCTTTTGCTGCACGATGGTATGCCAATCGGTAAAAGCCACAGCTTGCTGCTTAGAACTGGCACCGCAACCACCATACGTAGGGCAGGCCAGCAATTGGTCGTCACCATACCGACTGACGAGTCGGCTAACGACCCTGAGCTGGTTCGTGCCGTACGCGGACACATGCAGACCATACTTCGGCGCGAAGCAAAACACTATCTTCCGCGACGAATCGAACATATTGCCAAGACTTACGATTTAAAGTTCAGTTCGCTCCGGTTTTCTCATGCCAGCAGCCGCTGGGGAAGCTGCAACCAAAAAAAGGCGATAAGTCTGAACATTGGCCTTATGAACCTACCATTCGAACTGATTGACTACGTGCTTGTCCACGAACTGGCACATACGAAGCACCTCAACCACTCCGCGTCGTTCTGGAACGAAGTCGAACGGGCCGATCCGGATTACAAATTACACCGTAAGCAGTTAAAAGGCTACTCACCGGGCATTTAACCGGTATAATGACGGTATGGAAACGGGTGGATCTGATCACGAGCAAATATTAACGATCGTGAACAACCTTGCCGACGCGGTCTTCAGCGTCGATATGAAGGGCATAATTCGGTTGTATAATGCAGCCGGCCTTAACCTGCTCGATACGAACACGGGCGTCGAGGGCAAGCGGCTAAACAGTATATTCAAACTGGAGGACGAGGCCGGGAACAAGGTCGACCTTTTCAAACAGATCAAAGGCGTACGCGTCGTTACTGTGAACGATTCGCTACGTATGCGTACCGGAGACGACGTCATGCGTCTAGAGCTTACATACGCACCGATTCGAAGCAGCTATTCCAAGGCCGATCCGTCCGGAACGAGCCAGGGCTATATACTTATCGCCCGTGATGTCACGCGGCTGAAGAGCCTTGAAGAAGAGCGAGACGAATTCATCAGTGTCGTCAGCCACGAGTTACGCACGCCAGTAACGGTGGCGGAGGGAACGATCAGTAACGCTCAGCTTATGGTCGAGCGCAACGTATCCGACAAAAAAGCCCTCGAGGAAAGCCTGAAAGAAGCCCACGAACAAGTTATATATCTTGCCAAGATGGTAAACGACCTTAGCACGTTGTCTCGCGCCGAACGCGGCGTAGCGTCGGAGGCCGAAAAAATAGACGTAGCCGGGTTGGCACATGATTTATTTACCGAATATCACCCCGAAGCCGAAAAAGCGGGGCTGCACTTTAACCTGGAACTCAGCCCTCACTTAGGGCACGTCATGGCCAGCCGGCTTTACCTACATGAGCTTTTGCAGAACTTCATTACGAATTCTATAAAATACACCCGCGAAGGCAGCATTACGCTTAGGATTCACAAAAAATCCGACACGATACTCTTCGAGGTATCCGACACCGGCATCGGCATTAGTAAAAGCGACCAAGCCAAGGTATTTAACAAGTTCTATCGCTCCGAAGATTACCGCACGCGCGAAACCAGCGGAACCGGCCTAGGTCTTTATGTCGCCCGAAAGCTTTCAAGAAAGATTGGTACGTCAATTTTGCTAAAAAGCCGCTTGAACCATGGTTCAACGTTCAGCTTTAGCCTTCCGGCAGCCTAATTTTATTCGTTCACTTTGAGCGCGTCGCGGTTATTTGGCTGCGCGTTGACAGGACGACCCTTCCACGTGACGGTACCGAACCGGTAACTTATAAAACTCATGACGAGCAGCACGACTTCTTGCGCTATAAGCAATGGCCATATGAATAGCCTAATCTGCCTTGCAATCCCGCCATACGTTCGACGCGTGTACAGACTGAACGCTACATAAGGTAGCAGTAGCGTAACTATCGACCATGTAAGCGTGGTCTGATTCCATGTCCACGATATGATAACGCCGAGCGGTGCCAATAACAGTAGCAAGAACACGATATGAGCCGACCATTTAATGATATTTTTTCCGCTAGCAGGAAAATACAGGCGTATCGCCGTTTCAAGTTGCGATTTGAGACGCTTTTCCATACCAATCCCAAGTTCGCTCGTGCCAACCAAATACCAATAGCTCCGCTGTTTCTGAAGTTGCCGTGCCAGATGTCGCTCTGGACGAACAGAACGTCCATAATTCTTAAGTCCGACGCCAAGTTCATTGAGTTTTTTCCGTTCTACCATCCACAGAGCGCTCGAAGCAGGCGGACTGTTTCGGGTCACGAGCAGCAGTTCCCAGTAATAACGCATCGTACCGAATATCGCGCTTGCGTGATAACTGTCTTCACGACGCGGCAAAACCGATAACATGGAGCGCTTATTGGCGAGCAGCTGGCGCATGAGCTTGGTTACGGAGTCCGGTTTTACGGACGTATCGACATCTAGGAATAATATGTATTCTCCGCTCGCCTCATCTATAAGGGTCTGATAGGCATGGTTCTTGCCAAGCCAATCATCCGGCAGTGGCGAACCGGCGATAAACCGGACTCCGGCGCCAGCGAATGATTTGATAATCAACGACGTATCATCCACGCTGCTATCATCTAGTACTAGCACCTCAAGTTTTGGATAGTCACTTTTCAGTACACGCTCAAGACACTGGGCAAGCGCATGGGTCTCATTCCTAGCGGCAATGCATATAGACACACTCGGAACATCGTCATCATCCATGGCCAGGTGTTCGAGTGGTCGATAGGCGAACCTGTTCAGCGCCCAAATCGTGCGCAGAAGCAGGCCTGCAGAGGCCAAAGTCGATAGGATAAGTAAGCCTATTGTAAGCACATCCGTATTGTACCATTGACGCTGACCCCTGTATGCGCTATCATGGTATTGACAGTCTGCAAGCAAGCAGACTTTTAAATTGGGAGAAAACGAGTGAGCGACGAAAAGACCAAGGTAACTCGCATCAGCGCCAGTGACGACACGAAGACGGCTAAAAAGCCAAAATCGGCGCCTGCCCTGAAAAAAGCCAACCGCGTTAACGCTGCTACTCGTAATAAGCGCTCTTATGGCATACTTGGCCGTATCGGCGGCTACTTCAAAGGTGCGTGGGTAGAACTCCGCCAGGTTCACTGGCCGACCCGACGCGCTACTTGGGGACTAACCCTGGCAGTTCTTATGTTCTCGGCATTCTTCGTCGTTTTCATCACGCTGCTCGACGCCGGATTTAAATTCGTATTTGAACAAATTTTGAGATAAGGAAGCAAAGAATAATGAGTAAAAACCGTTACGATTCAACCAGGCAGTGGTACGCCGTTCACACTTACAGCGGCTACGAAGAAAAGGTTGCCGACAGCATTCGCCAGCGTATTAACGCCGTCGATATGGCCGACAAGATTTTCGACGTCATGGTGCCAAAAGAAAAGCAGATTCAAATCAAGAACGGCAAGCGTAAGGTCGTTGAAAGCAAGATTTTCCAAGGCTACGTACTAGTCGAAATGAAGCTGACCGACGAAACCTGGTACATAGTCCGCAACACGCCGGGCGTTACCGGCTTTGTTGGCTCAGGCACCGAACCGACTCCTGTTTCAGACGGCGAAATCAGCAAAATCAAGAAGCGTATGGGTGTCGAAGATCCTAAGCACCACATCGACTTTACCCCAGGCGAAGTCGTCTCAATTACCGACGGTCCGTTCAAGGGATTCGACGGCGCTATTTCTGAAATCGATGCTGTCAAAGGTAAGATTCGCGTCATGGTCAGCATGTTCGGTCGCGACACTCCGGTAGAACTTGACGCTCTGCAAGTAAAGAAAGTTTAGTCCCAATGGAACAGCAACGCAAAGCATACGACGCGCGGTTAGAAGAAATTCGTAGCGCCCGCGCCGAAAACGTTAACGAGACCGAAGAGCAACGTGAATCACGCCTACAACGCCAGCTAAATAGCTTGGCAGTTTACAGCGCAATGGTGTGGGCATCGTAAATACCTCTATAGACATTTGAAGCGGTACGTGCTATAATACTAAGGTTACGCACTGCTAAATGCTTCAACTAACTAGCAGTAATCTTATAAGGAAAATCATGGCGAAAAAAGTTATTGGAAATCTTAAACTACGTATCCCTGCCGGTCGTGCGACCGCTGGGCCTCCTGTCGGTTCTATCCTCGGTCAGTGGGGTCTGAACATGATGGATTTCATTAACCCGTTCAACGACGCGACCAAAGACCTGATGGGCAAGGACGTAATCGTTCACGTTAAGGTTTACGAAGACCGCAGCTTTGATTGGAAGAGTCTTGGCCAGCCAGTCGACGACATGATCCGCGAAGCCGTCGGCATCAAAAAGGGCAGTGGTAAGCCACACGCCGAAAAAGTCGGCAAGATCACCCGCGCGCAGCTCGCGACTATCGCCGAAGCTAAGAAAGACCAGCTGAACGCTATCGACGAAGAAGGCCGAATCAAGGTCATCGCCGGTACGGCTCGTTCAATGGGCGTCGAAGTCGCCGAATAATCTGAACTTTATAAAAAGCGGCTCACCAGAGCCGTTTTTTTATTGCCTTTACACCCTATAGCCGCGAAAGCGCTTCTAGCAGTGCGGTCATGTCGTCGACCGACGAAAGCTGAAACCTGGCCTTCGTGTCACCGGAGCCAACTTTTATGGTGTAGCTTTCGGGCGGTAGCTCACGGAACATATCTTCGTCGGTATAGTCGTCACCGGCAGCGAGCACGAATCCGGCCGGGTAGACAGCCTCGAGTTCGCTGGCCGCATAACCCTTGTTAATTTCGTTCGGTTTGATTTCGAGTACCTTGTCACCGCTGAACACACCTATGTCTTCGCGGTCGATTACGTCAATCAACTCACGTTTCATCTCGCCGGCGCGTACATACGCAAGTTCAGGTGCAACGTTCCGATAGTGCCAAACTATTGAATAGTCCTTTTCCTCGATTTCCGAACCGGCGGTCCGCGATACGTATTTTTGCATTATCGGGCGCAGTTGACGTTTCAATGAACCGAACTCCACGTCGACGTTCGTCCATTTTCCGTCGTAGCGCGTCCAGGCGCCATGTTCGGCGACCAAAGTAAGGTCGATGCCCCTGAACCATCTTTCCAACGCTTTTTTTGGCCGGCCGCTAACTATTGCTACGTGATTACGCTCGTTTTCCGCCAGGCGTTTAATCATACGGCGCAGCTTGATTGACGGCTTGGCCATGAACGGGCGCGGACTAGACACGAAATCCTTCAGAGTGCCGTCGTAATCCAAGATGATGAGACGCTCTTCAGATGTAGCATATGCATCTAACAGCTCTTGTCGGGACTGTTTGCTCATACGTTTCTTGTGCTGCTGCTCACGCTCGCCGCCAGCCGCGTTCAGGTCATTCATGAAATCAGCACCCCACGCCTGCACCGTATACGACTTCAGTCGTCGTTGCATGACGCCAAGCCGGCGCATTTGTTCGCGCTTGCTCATGCTTAGCGCCGTACGCATGGCATCGGCGACGGAACGCGTATTCGACGGGTTTATACTAATCGCCTCAGGTAGCTCGTCAATCGCACCGGTCATTTCGCTAAGAATCAACACGCCGGGTCGGCCCTGCTTTGAAGCGACGTATTCTTTAGCGACCAGGTTCATACCATCGCGAATTGGGGTGACCAGGGCGACATCGGCGCTAGCATAAAGCGCCACGACTTCTTCGAAAGGACGGTTTTGGAATTGGTACGAAATTGGCGCCCAGTCGACCGTGCCATACTCACCGTTGATACGACTTACGGCCTGCTCAATCGTTTCACGCAGATTCTGATACGTCTTTACCTCTGTGCGCGAAGGTACGGCTATCATTAGCAGGCGAACCTTGCCGCGCCATTCCGGATAGTCATGGAGCAGTATCCGAAAAGCTTCTAGTCGTTCGGGAATGCCTTTGCTGTAGTCAAGGCGGTCGACCGACAATATGAGTTTCATGCCTTTATACGATTCACCGAGGGCGCTGATGGCTTTTTTGGTCGTATTTTCACCTAGGGTGCGGCGGAACTTATCGTAATCGATACCTATTGGGTAGGCGTCGGTCTTGACCGTCCGCCCTTCGTATTCAAGCAGGCCCTGGTGGCTGCTAAGACCGAGTAGGCGCAGGCAGCTTGAAAGGAAATGCCGCGCGTAGTCATAAACATGAAAACCGATTAGGTCGGCGCCGAGCAGTCCGCGCAGAATATCCTTTCGCTGCGGCAAAAGTCGGTAAATTTCGAACGACGGGAAGGGTATATGCAAAAAGAAGCCGATTGTCGCCCGCGGCATAAGGCTCCTAAGCATGCTCGGCATCATCATCAGGTGATAGTCATGTATCCAAACCGAACCGCCCTCGGCAACGACGCGAGCTGCCGCTTCGGCAAACAGTTGGTTTACTCGCTTATAGGCATCCCAATATTCGTCGTTGTGACGCGTAAGCGACTGAAAATAATGAAAGAGGGGCCACAGCGTGTCGTTCGAATAGCCTTCGTAAAACAGCTCGACTTGCTTTTCGGTCAGAAAGACGGGGAAGCAGTTCTGCTTGGCAAGCTCCGTTTCAATCTCGGTTTTTTCAGCGTCGGTCAGGTCGTCTGACGCGATACCAGGCCAGCCAACCCAAATCTTATCGGCCTGCTCCAGCGAAGACATGGCGGTCGCAAGCCCGCCAGGACTGGCGTGGTATTCCAGCTTTCCACTTTGTTTGACGACGCTGACCGGCAAGCGGTTCGAAACGACGACAAGTTTATAGGCTTGCATTTGTATGTTCCAGTATACCGCACTGCCTGGCTTACAGCGAGCTGACAATCAGTCCGCTGATGAGTCCGACCATAACTATTCCGGTACCAAGTACGGCCGTCTCGATTCCATCGCGAAAACGGCCAGCTCTAAGCATGTACGCCCGCGCGTATCCGGCCACGAACAGCAACGCGACGGTCAGAGCCACGCAGGCGATTATCGCGAGTCTGATGTCCGGCACTATAAGCAGAGGCACTACGGAAACGAAGCTCAGAACCAAATAACAGACGAACTCGATGAACGATGGAATGAAATAATGCCGGAACGCACTCTTTTTCTCACGGCCATCCAGCTCGTCAAGATAGTGTTCGCTGCTGTACTTAACACTGGCAGAATTAAATCCGTTCACGATAATACTGACGATTGCGGTTGCCAGTAGCAGGTGACGTTCCAGACCGGCTATGCCAAGCGCAACGACTATACTCGCCCCTATGGCGAACCCGCCCTCGATACCTTCAAGCGCGGCCAAAAAATATTCCGACCGGAAGGGGAGTCGGACGACGCGCCGGCGTGTATATAAAGGGTGGTGTTTCGAACTGGCTGATATCTTTTGCATATTGCGGTAATTTTAGCAGAGTCGGTCACCGGTGGTAAGGCAGAAACTTAAACGGTATACTAACTGGTATGCCAAAACGACCTCCAAAAAACCACCCCCTTCGAATATTCTTTGTAAGCGGCTTACTGACGATACTAAGCCTCGGATTGGTCGGAGGGTTCGTCGGACCGGAAGCCTTGTTCGTCGCTAGCGTCCTTATCCTGGTTGAAATCACTTTCAGTTTCGAGAACGCGATCATTAACGCCAAGATTCTTTCGGGTGTCAGCGAATTTTGGCGCAAGATTTTCATTACTGTCGGGATATTGATAGCCGTCGTTGGCATGAGATTGATTTTTCCCATCTTAGTAGTCTCCCTTACCGCTGGTCTTGGTTTCGGCAACGTACTGGACCTCGCCCTGAATCATCCGAAAGAATATGCGCACGAACTTCACGACGCGCACGTACCCATAGCAGCCTTTGGTGGCATGTTCCTCCTGATGCTCTGCCTGCAATTTTTCTTCGACCCGGGCAGAAAAGTACACTGGATAAACATCATCGAGCGGCCAATGCAGTCTATGAGCCGATGGTGGATGTACACGGCCGTCAGCTTGGCCGTACTAGGCATACTAAGTTGGGTGCCGATAAACCCCGAGCCACGCTCAACGCTCATCGCCGGTCTCGTCGGCATCGGTTCATACATACTAATACATGGCTTTACCGAGCTTTTCAGCCGCCGCCAAAACACGGTACGGTCTGGCGCGCTCAAAACAGGCATGGCCGGGTTCATGTCATTCCTATATCTAGAAGTTCTAGACGCCAGTTTCAGCTTTGACGGTGTGATAGGCGCGTTCGCGGTGACCCAAGACGTCCTACTTATAACGCTCGGTCTTGGAATCGGTGCACTCTGGGTGCGTAGCCTGACTATCTTCATGGTGGAACACAAGGTCCTTCATGCGTACCGGTTCTTAGAACACGGCGCCCACTATACGATTGGGGTCTTATCGGCCGTCCTGCTTGCGGGCATATTTTTCGAAGTACCAGAAATCATCGCCGGAGGGGCCGGCCTGATGATTATCACCGCGTCGATACTCAGTTCACTCCGGCTAGCTAGTGACAATTCGTAGCGTTTGTGCTATAATGTGTGTATAAGCAATCAATGTTGGGAGGCCACGAAATTTAATGTCGGGCCGCTATCACCACAGAAAGGATCATATCTATCATGGCTAAGAAAGCCGAATTAATTGAGCAGGCTAAAACGCTTGGTCTTGAAGTGTCTGAAAAGAACACTATCGCTGAGCTCGAAGCCGCTATCGCCGCTGCCGGTACGCCGGAAGTTACAGCCGACGAAGCTCCTGAGGCCGCTGAGGTAGTAGAAGAAAAAGCTACCGCCAAAGCAGGTAAGCGTAGCGAAAAAGCTCTTCGCGAAGCCGATGAAAAAGCCGAAAAAGAAGCCCGTAAAGCCGCTGGCGATACTTCGGCACAGTCCGAAGACGAACCTGCCCGCAAAAAAGGCCCGGCTCCAAAGGTACGCTCTAAACTGGAACGCCGTGGTAAGAGTTACCGCAAGTTGGCTGAACAAGTTGAAGTTGGTAAGGTTTACGGCCTAGCGGAAGCGCTTGATCTTGCCGTTAAGACTAACCCGGTAAAGTTTGACGCTAGCGTCGAAATCCACGTCCGCCTTGGCGTTGACCCACGACAAGCCGACCAGAACATCCGTTCGACGGTCGTATTACCGAATGGTTCTGGTAAGACCGTCCGTGTCGCCGTTTTCGCACCGGAAGGTGACCACGCCGCCGCTACTAAGGCCGGTGCCGATGTCGTTGGTGACGAAACCTTTATCAAGCAGCTCGACAAAGAAGAACTGAACTTTGACGTACTTATCGCGACGCCTCAGTACATGCCAAAGCTTGGTAAGTATGCCCGTCTGCTTGGTCCACGCGGCCTTATGCCTAACCCTAAGAGTGGTACGGTAGCGACCGACGTAGCAAAAGCCGTTACAGAGGCAAAAGCCGGCAAGGTTGAATACCGCGTCGACAAGCAAGCCATCGTCCACTTGGCAGTCGGTAAGGTATCTTTCGGCGCTGACAAGCTGGAACAGAACGCCCGCGCTTTCTTTGACAGCCTGCAAGCACAAAAGCCTTCCAGCCTTAAGTCAGCCTACGTCAAAACGACCAGCATCAGTACCACTATGGGTCCTGGTATCAGGGTCGAAAACGTCGTAAGTTAATGCGAAGGAGGGGCTTACCCCTCCACCTCATTTTCGAAGTAAATTCGAAAATTCGTCCCTCCCCCTGAAGCTCGGCTCGCGCCTCGTTCGTTGATAACTACCCAGACTAGAGCTCTGGGTAGTTTTATGTCATAATGCAATGAACGAAGAGAGGGAACACTTATGCGACAATACCTTGATCTACTGCAGGATATTATTGATAACGGAGCCGAAAAGACCGACCGCACCGGAACCGGTACTAAAAGCGTGTTCGGGCGCCAAGTGCGCTACGATCTAGCCGCTGGCTTTCCAGCTGTTACCACCAAAAAACTGTATTTCAACTCCGTCGTACACGAACTGCTGTGGTTCTTAAAAGGCACTGGAAACATTGAGTATTTGGCGCAGAACAACGTCCATATTTGGGACGAGTGGCCATTTAAGGCATATCTTGAAAAGAACAGCCTTCCGATTCCCGAGGTGAATTCTGACGAGTGGAAGACCCAAATGAAGGACTTCATACAAAAAGTTGCGACCGACCACGGCTTTGCAGAGCAGTGGGGCGACTTAGGACCGGTCTACGGCGTGCAATGGCGCAAATGGCCGGACGGACAAGGCGGAGACATTGACCAAATAGCCAACGCTATCCGTATGATCAAAGAAACGCCTGACTCACGCCGAATTATCGTCAGCGCCTGGAACGTCGCCGAAATCGACGAAATCGTGCGAATCGGTGGTCTACCGCCATGCCACAGCCTGTTCCAGTTCTATGTCGTGAACGGCACGCTAAGCCTGCACCTATATCAGCGCTCGGCAGACACGTTCCTTGGCGTTCCGTTCAACATCGCATCGTATTCGCTACTCCTTGCTATGATCGCCCAGGTAACCGGGCTGAAAGCCGGCGAGTTCGTTCACACACTAGCCGACACGCACATTTACTCGAACCACTTCGAACAGGTAAAAGAGCAGCTATCCCGCACTCCGAAGGCTCTGCCAACGCTTTGGCTGAACCCAGACGTTAAGAATATCGACGATTTCACGTTCGATGACATTCGGCTCGATGGCTATGACCCCGACCCGCCGATTAAGGCACCGATCGCGGTCTAAAGAACGTCATGAACGGATTATTCAAACGCTACGACGAAACAATGCTACAGGCGCTTGCCACCCAGCCGGTGTTTGCCATACTCATTAACGCCGTGATCCGCGCTGTCGCGTTCACGCTCGCGATTGAGTTTATCTCCATACTAAGTGGGTTCGCCGCCAACGGATTGGTTCAAATGCTCATATTAGTGCTCGTTTTTAGCGTAATGATATTCAGCTTCGACATCATTGAAAAATACTGGGCGCAGAACCGACTTAAAAAACGCTTCTAAATTCGATCGTACACGACAAAGTCGAACGCGTACTTGTTGGCCTCGTCGGCTTCGTGGTGATCGCGCGAAACCTCTTGCCAATCGTCGCAGCTGATCTGCGGAAAGAACACTGTCGCTTGCGGAAAGCTGGCGTCGACATGCGTGACATATAAGCGGTCCACATCGTCAATCGCCTGCCCGTAAATTTGTCCGCCGCCAATGACAAAAACCGGGTAGCGAGCCAGTTCGTAGGCAGACTGCAGACTTGCGGCAGTCAAAACGCCAGGTACACCGATGGGCTTACTGCTGACGACGATATTTTCTCGGTTCGGCAAAGGACGGCCGATACTTTCAAACGTTTTTCGGCCCATGATTACGCTGCCGCCCGTCGTCACTTTCTTAAAATGCGCCAAATCAGCAGGCAGGTCGCGTGACCACATCATGTCGTTATTGGCGCCTATGCCCATTTGCTGGTCAACAGCGACTACGATTGCCTTCATGGGCTAATTTTAGCATGCTATACTTCGTACGATGAATATGAGAAAACCGGAGGTTCAGGCGGCGTACGAGCTCTTCAAGCAAGCATACAAAGGCGACTGCGCGTTTTGCGACATGCCCGAACGTGAACCAACTCAGGTACTTGAAACGAACGACACCATGATGGTGATACAAAACATCTTTCCGTACACGGTTTGGGACGGCTTTGAAGTCAGCGATCATCGCATGATCGTCCCGAAGCGTCACGATGGAAATCTTGGTGCGTTCAGCGACGATGAACGAAACGATTACTTTGATTTACTGCGGCAATACGAGGCTAGACACTACTCGTTCTATTCGCGTGCGCCATCCAATACCGCCCGAACCGTCTATCACTTGCACACGCATCTTATCAAACCGGTCGGCTACTAAAAGCGTATGCTACAATTACTTTTAGTTTATGGGAGTATATAGCAACACCGAAATCCGGGCGGCGGTTGATGATGGGACTATCGTTTGCGTGCCGTTCAACGAAAACCACGTATCCGAGGCCAGCTTGGACTTCACGCTGGGACATTATTTTTACAAGCAGGAGTTCCAACCCGAAGCTGCCGGCGTATACAATCCGTTCGACGAAACCGACGTTGCGCGCTACTTCAAAGGACCGCTTGAAGCCATGCCGCACAAGGAATGGTGCGAGAAAAACGGCGTCAAGTTGTTTGATAACATTCCCGAAGACCACCCGATCATCGTTCTGCAACCTGGCGAACGCATATTGGGCCATACCCACGAGTTCGTCGGTATCCGCGCTAACGGCGGCGCCTGCGAGGTCAAAAGCCGGTCGTCCTGGGGGCGTAACGGCGTAGCCGTCTGTTTTGACGCCGGCTGGGTCGACCCGGGCTATATTAACCGCATTACACTCGAGATCTATAACCTGAACATGCATGAAAGCGTCGTGCTGCCGGTAGGCGAGCGCGTCGGGCAACTGATATTCCATCACACCGGGCCGGTCGAAGGCGGTTACGCCGATGGTCGTGGCGGCATGAGCGGCAAATACCAGCATACCGATGACCTGGACGAACTTATCCGTACCTGGCGACCTGAAATGATGCTGCCGCGCGCTTTCAAAGACCAGCGCGTACCGGCGCCCGTCATTCCTGGCCTTACGGACGGAATGAAGTAAATGGGACTGTTCGTAGCGATCGAGGGCGGGGACGGCTCGGGCAAGGGGACACATTCGGAACTTCTGCTGCAACATATGGTTGATGCCGGCTACGATGCCACCAAGGTCAGCTTTCCGCGCTACGGCGAAGATTCAGCCTACTACGTTGAAAAATACCTGAACGGCGCATATGGCCAGGCCGACGACGTACCGGCCGACCTTGGAGTTTTGCCCTACGCGATTGACCGCTATGCGGCCAGCGGCGATATCCGGGCTAAGCTTGAAGGCGAAAAATCAGTCGTAATTGCCGACCGTTACATGGCCAGCAACCTGGCTCACCAGGGAACGAAAATCGACGACGAAACCGAGCGACATGCGTTTTACGAACGAACGAAAACGACCGAATACGGCGTGCTTGGTATTCCAAAGCCCGACAAAACAATAGTTTTAGTAATGCCGACGGCTCATATGCAGTCGAACGTCGACAAAAAGGCCGCTCGTTCTTACACGGAACTGAAGCGTGATATACACGAGGCAAATGCCGACCACCTAGAAAAAGCCAAGGCGAATTTTGAGGAGTTGTGCAAGGTGTACCCGGACGAATTCACGGCAGTTTACTGCACCGACGATTCCGGCGCCATGCGTCCGATCGACGAAATCCAAGCCGAGATCCGCAACCTTATCACCTTAGCTGAGTGAGATATACGGTCTGTATGACCGGGTAAAACGGATTGACATCAGTCCCGTCGTAAAACTCTAAAGCATCGAGTAACAACGCCTTTTGGGCAAGTACCTGCGCCGATTCGTGATTTGGCAGAGGGTCATGTTCAGACAGGTCGATAATCGCCTGGGTTACCTCCGAACCAAGCTCCGGGCTGGTCAAGTCGACCGCTCCGGTCACGCGGGATATCAGTGATGCCTGGCGTCCATTCTCTCTGATGGTCGCGATGGGACTTTTAGTCGATACGACGACCCACTCATCAAGTCCTTTGGTATGCTTTCCGGATGGCACGAGCGCCGGCGCGTGCGCCTTGACTCGGGTTGGCGCGCTCGCGGGCACTACTTCGCCATGCGGGTGCGCGAAGCCGATAGCCTTAAGACAATGCTCGCCGAAGCGACGGTTTAGCCATGATTTCTTTTGCAACCGATTGTATGCGAATAGCTCTTGGCTTGGATGGTCCGCCCTCATATAACCGTCTTCGACACCCGGAATCTCACGCCCGCTCGCCATAAACGTCGGAATGAGCGAAGAAGGTGGTGCAACGATATCACCAGCTTCGATGAGCGCTTCAGCCTGGCGCATTGCTGATGAACGCTTACGTACATTCATCGCTACAATCGGAAAGATGATGTCTTCTGGTGGAATGAACGCTTCGGTCTGCCCATCTTTGGATTGATGGAGGAAATCGAGGAGTAAGGATGACGTGGTACGTCGCAGCTCCAGTTCGGAACTGGATAACTTGTCTTTTTCGTCCCAACGGTACGTCGGCAACAACCGGTCGCGGAAATTTCTGGCTTTTTCGGTCACAATCTTACTATTATAGCACACTTATGTTTATTTGTCCATGTATGCTCTTGATGGTAAAGCGGTGAAGTGCTATAATCCCGTAAGACATTACCGAAGACAGTAGCCGCAGCAATGCTTAATCCGCTACCGAGGCAATCTATCTTGTTTCAAGTCGTAGTGTCGATCCGTTCATTAACAATGTGGTCGAACATTAAATAACGTGTTTCGTAGCAATACGAAGCATGAACTAAAGGAGTTTTATCTAGTGGCTATTTCACGCGATAAAAAACAAGCTTTAGTTGCCCAGATGGCCGAGGCACTGACAAGTTCCAAGCTGACCGTTTACGCTCAGTACAAGGACCTTAGCGTCGCCGACCTGCAAGAACTGCGCCGCGCCGCCCGCGAAGCCGGCGTTACCATCACGGTTATCAAGAACCGTTTGGTACGCGTGGCTATGAGCCAGGTTGAAACCTACAAGGACACCGACACGTCGGCCCTTGAAGGTCAGCTACTCTACGCAATTTCGGCGAACGACGAAGTTGCTCCGGCACAGGTACTAGACAAGTTTGCTAAAACCCACCCGGCACTTCAATTCGTCGGTGGTTTTTCAGACGAAGGCCTGGCACTCAGCGCCGACGACGTCAAAGCCCTGGCTGGCCTGCCAAGCAAGAATCAGCTTATTGCTGAAGTCGTTGCTCAGCTGCTTAGCCCGGTTCACGACGTCACGAACGCGCTATCTGGCAACCTTCACGCACTGCTCGATGGTGTTGAAGCTAAAGCTACAAGTTAATTTTTAGAAGAATAAAGGAGTCATAATCATGGCTGATGTTAAAAAGCTCGCTGAAGAGCTGACAAAGTTGACCGTACTAGAAGTCAACGAACTGAAAAATGTCCTTAAGGACGAATACGGCATCGAACCTGCCGCAGCAGCTGTCGCTGTTGCCGGTCCTGCTGCTGGCGGTGACGCTGGTGCGGCCGCTGCCGACGAAAAGAGCGAATTCACCGTTACGTTGAAGGACGCTGGTGCACAAAAAGTCGCTGTCATTAAGGCAGTCAAAGAAATCACCGGTCTTGGCCTTGGTGAATCAAAAGCTATCGTTGACGGCGCTCCTGCTGCCGTTAAGGAAAAGGTTTCTAAAGACGAAGCCGAAGCCGCTAAGAAGCAGCTCGAAGAAGCCGGCGCAACCGTCGAACTCAGCTAATATCTGGCAATACGACCACATTGTTTGGACTATAAGGACCGCCCGTACTCCGGGCGGTCCTTGTTTTGGTAACAAAATACAACGACATTTTTTCTACCCCTTAAAATCGTGTGGATAAGATTCTCGTTGACTATGAAAATACGAAATGGTATATAATGGGACTATTAATACTGCATAAACACAGACAAAGGATACTGCGAGCAATATGTCTGAATTACCAGAAAAACAGGTGAAACGACTCCGGTCGCTGATCACCGACGCCGAGACCAACATCGCCGCGGCCAAAGAGTTATTGATTAGCATCATCGGTGACGACGGCCATGTCGTAACCCCAACTTCAAGCCGTGACGAAGTCAGTGGCAAAGTCGTCGAAGGCGTCTTTGATGGTCAAAAGATGGCCGGCCCTGACGGCAAAGAATACCCGGTTCCTGCTAACTACGCTTCAAAATCAAAGCTGGTCGAAGGCGACATTCTTAAGTTGACCATCGCCGACGACGGCAGCTTTATCTACAAGCAGATCGGCCCGGTTGACCGCACACAGGTCATTGGAACGCTCGTACAGCACGACGGAGCGTATTATGTCGAGGCCAACGGCAAGGAATACCGTATTCTGCTGGCCAGCGTGACATACTTCCGCATTAACGTAGGCGACCAAGTCACGATTATCGTTCCGACCGACAACCAGGACGCTACCTGGGCAGCAGTCGAAGCCGCACTGTAGAAATATAGTTTTTCGAAGATTCGAGCCACCCCTCGGTGGCTCTTTTCGTTTATACTGATATCTAATGGCTAAACTACACTTCAAGTATGGTGCAATGAACAGCGGCAAGAGCGACACGCTTATTAAGACCGCCTATAACTACGAGGAGCGCGGGCTCAAGGTAGCGGTCATAAAGCCGGCGACCGATACGAAACATGACACTGATGTTACAGCACGGGCAGGGTACACCAGAAAGGCTGACATTCTTGTGAGGCCGGACACCGACCTGGAAAGAGCGGTCCTTGAGATGGATGACGTAGCCTGTATTCTTGTCGATGAAGCCCAGTTCTTAACACAGAAACAGATTTCGCAGCTTTTTAAAGTCGCCAAGGAACACGATATATCGGTGATCTGCTATGGCCTGCGCGCTGATTTCCAGACCAAGTTATTTCCAGGCAGCGAGCGGCTGTTCGAAGTAGCCGATAACGTCGAAAAACTGCCAACCATGTGTTTTTGCGGCTCGCAGGCTGAGTTCAATACCAGAAAGGTTGACGGCAAATATGTTTTTACCGGTGACCAAGTAGCAATAGAGAAGGGCGATGTCACATATGATTCGCTTTGTGGGCGCTGTTACGTGCGCGAAGGCGGAACGATTTAAAACACAACGCGGCCACCTTGCGTAGTGACGTACAATGGTACACATGGGGAACCGTGTATGAGCCTGGCGCTCTATCGTAAATACCGCAGCCGATCGCTGGCGGAGGTCGTCGGACAAGACCATGTCACGACATTGCTGGCAAACGCCCTGAAGCATGGCAAGGTGGCGCACGCATATTTGTTTACCGGCCCGAAAGGCGTCGGCAAGACATCGATTGCCCGAATTCTGGCGCACGAGATTAACGAAGTTCCATACGACGACGAATCTACACATTTAGACATAATTGAAATCGACGCCGCAAGCAATAACGGAGTAGAAGATATACGTGATCTTCGCGACCGAGTGCAAATCGCCCCGGTAAGTGCCAAAAGGAAGGTCTACATAATCGATGAAGTCCATATGCTATCAAAACCTGCTTTTAACGCGCTTCTAAAGACGCTTGAAGAACCGCCAGAGCACGTTGTATTCATTCTAGCTACAACCGATATCGATAAAGTACCCGAAACCATTATCAGTCGCACACAGCGCCATTCGTTCCGACGTGCGTCGGAAGCCGATATCATAAAGAACTTGAAGCGCATTGCAAAAAAAGAAGGCGCCAAGGTAGACGATGATGTGCTGGAACTATTAGCCAAGCATTCAGACGGTTCTTTCCGCGACAGCGTCAGCCTGTTCGACCAGCTACTCAGTGCGGCAGAAGCCGGTCAGATTACGACTCAGCATGTAACCAAATCGTTAGGTCTTGTTCCTGCTGACGGGATTGAACTTCTTTTGGAGCGGACAGTCAGCGGTGACGTCGCGGCGATAAATTCCATGCTTTTAGAATTCGAGTCGCAGGGCGTTCCACCACGCACGACGGCCACGCAGTTGGCAGAGCACATCCGAAAGAACCTGGCCCGACAACCTGAACTTTCGCGGCTGCTTGATGAGCTATTGGATGTCAGCCGTTCGCACTACCCTGAACTGAAATTGTTGACGGTTCTAAGCTTGTTCGCGAAGCCTTCGGCTCAGGAAGTAACGGTTGCGCAGCCGAAACCCGTATCCGAGTCCAAACCGGCCGCTGCGCCTGCCAAAAAGAGTTCCCAGCCTACGGTAACCACAGAGGAGTCAAAGAAAGAACCAAGCGAAGAACCGGCTCAGGAACCAGTCAAAAACAAGGCTTTGGGTAAGCAAAAAGCGACCGGTCCGTTTGACTGGGACAAGCTCGTTTCGCATGTTCGTACCCATCATGTTGCCCTGCACAGCGTTCTTAGCAAGTGCGACCCAGAACTCGCTGACGGCACGCTTAAGCTCTACACTAAAAGCGCTTTCTACAAGAAAAAGCTTGATGACCCTAAGTACCGGGCGCTCTTGAATAGCTCGCTCGAAGAACTGGGGTACGACTATGAAGTCGAAACCCTTGCTTCGGCAAAACCATTAAAAGATAGTCAGGCTGCGCGCGTTGCTGCTATCATGGGGGGTGGAGAAGAGGTGAGCGTCGACGACGCTTAGATAACTAGGATGGCTACAAAAGAAGTACAGGCGGGTAAGGTTCCGCCACAAAGCATCGACGCCGAGAAGAGTTTGCTCGGTGCCGTTTTGATTGACGACGAAGTGCTGGCCGACGTTACCGAATTCGTTGGAAAAGCCGACTTTTACGACAAACGCCACGGTATCATATTCGACGGCATGATGCGCCTTTACGAGCATCATAAACCGGTCGACCTTTTGACACTTACAGACGAACTTAAGCGAAAAAAAGAACTTGAAACGGTCGGTGGCTCGGCTTACCTAACCGAACTTACCACTTATGTTCCGACCGCGGCTCACGCAGCAGCTTATGCCGATATCGTCGCCCAACGAGCCGTCCGTCGACGGCTTATCAAGGCCAGCGCCGATATTTCCGAGCTTGGGTACGACGATGACACGTCGACCCAGGAACTGCTAGAAAAGGCCGAAGCCGAACTGTTTAGCGTATCCGACCAGTCGTTGAAGCAAGACGTCGTATCGCTGGAATACATTCTGACCGACAGTTTTGACCGCATGGAAGAACTGCACCGCAACAAAGGGCAGCTACGCGGAATCCGAACCGGCTACCGCGACCTGGACAACATGACCGCCGGCCTGCAGCGAAGCGACCTGATTATTCTGGCTGCCCGTCCGGCCATGGGTAAGACCACTTTGGTCACCAACCTGGCGTACAACGTAGCGACGATAGCCAAGCAGCCGGTATTGTTCTTTAGCCTCGAGATGAGCAAGGAACAGCTGGTCGACCGTATGCTGGCTGACGCTTCCGGCGTCGATGCCTGGAACATCCGGACGGGTAACCTGTCTGACGATGACTTTTCAAAACTGTCCGAAGCCATGGGCGAGCTGGCGGAAGCCCCGATATTCATCGACGACACACCCGGACTGTCGGTCCTGGAAATGCGTACCAAGGCGCGTCGTGTCAGCCACGACCAACCGCTTGGACTTATAATCGTGGACTACTTGCAGCTTATGCAAGCCACCGGGCGCGGCGACGGCAACCGCGTGCAGGAAGTCTCCGAAATCTCACGTGGTCTCAAACTGATCGCGCGTGAACTTAACGTGCCGCTTATCGCTCTATCGCAGCTTTCGCGCTCCGTCGAATCACGTAGTCCGCAGATTCCACAGCTTAGCGACCTTCGTGAATCGGGAAGCATCGAACAGGATGCCGACATAGTCAGCTTCATTTACCGGCCAGGCTACTACGAGCCGGACAACCCTGAAGTCGAGAACATCACCAAGCTGATCATAGCCAAACACCGTAACGGCCCGACCGGTGAAGTCGGCCTGTACTTCCACCCGGAACGCCTGCGGTTCATGTCACTCGACCGCAAACATTCAGAATCTTAGTGGTATACTTGAACCATAAATGGTGAGGCAACGACTTAGTAAATTCGCGTTCTACCGCTACCGGTATGTTCTGGCGTACGTCGTATTCGCGGTAGCACTCGCTACCATGCTGCTAGTGGCCGGGTTCTACTTACCGGGCGGTTTGACCACGCCTGAAATCCAATCGGCTCTCATCAGCGACAAACTAGGCCCGGCACATCTGTTCAGTCTGCACCCCGACCAGCTTTTATACCTACCATACCGCCTGTTGCAGGCCGGCACTATTTCTCTATTTGGCATTTCGACGCTCGGCATAAAATTGCCGTCCATTCTGCTAGGGTTCGTTTCGGCGCTCGGTATCTTATACCTGCTTAATCTTTGGTATCACCGCAACGTCGCCATCGTCGCCGCCATGATAGCCGTGACGACCAACCAGTTCCTGCTTTCGTCGCAGGCCGGCGAGCCGGGAATCGTGTACATCTTTTTGACGACGATGGTGCTGATTGCCGCGTCAATGATAGCCCGAAAAAGCGCCTACGCGAGGCTATGGATATTAGCCGGCTTCATACTTGCCGCCGTCAGCCTGTATATGCCGCTTAACATCTATATGCTGGTCGCACTTGTCCTGACCGCGTTCATACATCCGCACGCCAGACATATGCTGCTTCGTAAGTCTTCAAAACCTGTCATCATAATCGGCACCGTACTTTTCGCCGTCATCGTTTCGCCGCTCGTCATTGGCATAGCTAATGACATGTCAGTACTTAAGACTTTGCTTGGTTTCTCGGTCAGTATCGGTGATTTTTCGAAGAATGCTGTCTTGCTAGCTGAAAATTACCTAAAATTTGCCGAACCGACAAGCGGTATCGTGCTGGCACCGGTGTACGGCTTGGGCCTGGCCATGCTGATCTTACTCGGTGTATACCGGCTTATCAGCGCCAAGTACACCGCTAAAAGCTATATCATCAGCTTTTGGCTGGTGCTGCTTGTGCCATTAGTCTGTCTTAATCCGTCGTTCGTCAGCATAACGTTCATTCCGGTCGTCCTACTGATCGCGCTGGCACTCGACTACCTTATTTGGTCATGGTACGGCTTGTTCCCACATAACCCATATGCCCGGGTATTCGGGTTAATGCCGCTCGCGGTATTGGTGCTTGGCTTAGTGGTATCAAGCGTCGACCGCTACATTTACGGCTTGCACTACGACACGAACGTCTACGCCGCGTACAGCAACGATCTTACCGTTCTTTCCAGGAAGCTCCGGACGTTCGACAATAAAGCAGCGGTCCAACTGGTCGTCGAACCCGATAAGCTTGAATTTTATACTAGCTTCGCCCGTCACCAGCGCTATGTATCGAAGCTGAACGTTTCGGCTAATGCCAGCAAGGTAGAGACAGCCCCTGTCAGTATCGTTGAACGGACGATGCGGCGAGGAATTACCAAATTGCCAGTAGATATCCTGGTCACGCGCACGACGGACAACGCCGACCGGTTCTACCTCTACAAAAACAGTTGACGCTGAAGTATAATGGAGTAAGTTTTAAACGAGAGGATAGTTACTTATGGCATTCGACCAAATGAAAATGCTGAACGACCTGAGAAAAGCTCAGAAAGACCTTAAGAAGCAGATTATTGAAGTAGAAGCAGGCGACGGCGCCGTCATCGTACGCGTCACCGGCGAACTCAAGATTGACAGTATCAAAATCGACCCCGAAATGGTCGACCTTGAGAACATCGAGGAACTTGAACACTGGATTAAGATCGCTGTTCGCGACGGCCTGGCCAAAGCACAGGAAATCGCCGCTGAGACCATGAAACCGCTCATGGGCGGCTTGAACCTGCCGGGAATGTAGGCAAGGCACTCGGTGTCATCACAACTGCTCCCAAAAGCTCTCGTCAAACTTATCGACGAATTAGGCAGGTTGCCCGGCGTCGGTGCACGTACGGCCGAGCGTTATGCTTATTATTTGCTGCGCGCCGATCAGCGCGTATCGAATGACCTGGCACGGGCGCTTACCAACGTACACGAGCACGTAAAGCAGTGTCCTGTCACGTTCGCGCTTATAGATGCCGATGAAGACGTTTCGCCACTTTACAGCGACTCATCACGCGATAAATCTTTGGTCGCGGTAGTCGAGGAGCCGCTCGATATCGTCGCACTGGAGCGGACAGGGCAGTACAAGGGTACGTACCATGTGCTTGGTGGTGCGATTTCGCCGATTGATGGTATCGGCCCGGAGCAGCTTCATATTCCCGAACTGGTCGAGCGAATCAAGAGTGATGACGTCAAGGAACTTATTATTGCCACGAACGCTAGTGTCGAGGGCGAGTCGACCGCTCTGTTCCTGCAGAAATACCTGAAGGACAACGACATAGATATCGCCATGAGCCGCCTGGCACGAGGCATTCCGGTCGGTGTCGACCTTGAGTACGCCGACCAAATCACGCTCAGCCACGCTCTCGAAGGCCGCCGCAAACTTTAGCCATGACTTTTCTGGTACACTAAAAGCAATGTACGAAGAGGCAAAACAACTGATTAGCGCAGCGGAGCGCATCGTTGTCGTTCAGGCGGAAAATCCTGACGGCGATAGTCTGGGCAGCGCGTTAGCGCTTGAAGAAATCTTAGGAGACCTCGGAAAGACCGTTAGCATGTATTGCCCGGTCGAAATCCCAAAATATCTGCGCTATTTCCCGGGTTGGGATCGCGTAGCGATGGAGTTCGACGCCAAGGCCGACCTAGCTATCATCGTTGATACCAGTGCTGACGTGTTACTAACCAAAGTCCTTCTGACGCCAGGCGTTCGATCTTTCATGGAATCACACCCGGTGCTTGTGATCGACCACCATGCCACGAAAAGCACGCTGACGTTCGAGCATACCGCTCTGTTCGAGGAAGCGATTTCAACCAGTGAAGTGATTTTTCATCTTTCCAAAGACGCCAACTGGGCAATGAACGCACAGGCTGCCGAGCACATGCTTGGCGCGCAGCTTTCTGACTCGCTCGGACTCTCGATCGCCACGGTCACGCCCGAAAGCTACCGAATCGCGGCCGAACTGACAGAACTTGGCGCGCATGTGTCTGCAATTGAAGACCGCCGACGTGAATTCATGAAAAAATCGCCGGAAATATTGAAATACAAAGGCGAGCTTATCGGACGCATTGAGTACCTTTTAGATGGCAAGCTGGCTCTCGTCCATATACCGTGGGAAGATATCCAGGCTTACAGCGACCAATATAACCCAAGCGTTCTCGTGCTAGACGAAATGCGCCTGGTTGAAAAAGTTGAGGTAGCAATCGCGATCAAGACATACCCGGATGGAAAGCTGACTGGAAAGTTACGCACTAACCTACCGGTCGCAGACGTAGTCGCAGGTTATTTCGGAGGCGGCGGGCATTTATACGCCGCTGGGTTCCGAGTTTATGAATCGTACGACACCGTAATGAGCGAACTGCTTACTGCCGTTACAAAAGCGCTGGAGACTCACAATGAGGCTGCATAACACGCTAGGTAATACCAAAGAAGAACTAAAGACCCTGCAACCTGAGGTCGTAAAGCTGTACACCTGCGGACTTACCGTCTATTCGCAGCCTCATATCGGTAACTGGCTCGGGTATCTTTACTGGGACGTTTTGGTTCGTGTGCTCGAAGACCAAGGCTACATGGTTGAGCGCACCCAAAACATTACCGACGTCGGTCACTTGACCAGTGACGATGATTCCGGCGAGGACAAGATGGAGAAGGGGGCTAAGGCCGAAGGCATTACCGCCTGGGACGTAGCCGAGCGATATATCGCCGTCGCCGAACATGAAGGCTACGATCTTCTTAGGCTCAAGCGGCCGACCCACCTAGTGCGCGCGACCGATTACATAGAACAGCAAATCGCGTTCGCGAAAGCACTTGAAGATAAGGGTCTTACTTATGTGATTGAGGGCGAAGGACTGTATTTTGATACGTCGAAACTTGATGATTACGGCAAGCTTGCCAAGTTGGACATATCTGGCCTCGAAGCCGGCAAACGCGTGGCCGTGAACGGCAAACGGCTAGTAACGGATTTCGCGATTTGGAAGTTAAGCCCTAAGGACTCAAAGCGTGACATGGAATGGGACAGTCCGTGGGGCAAGGGATTCCCTGGCTGGCATTTGGAATGTTCTGTCATTGCCCGCGAAACGCTTGGCGACGAAATCGACATTCACACCGGCGGCATAGACCACATTCCGGTGCATCATACCAACGAGATTGCTCAGACCGAAGGTCTGACAGGCCGTCCATTCGCGCGCATATGGTTGCACAACAATCACATTAAGATCGACGGCACGAAAATATCGAAGTCTATCGGAAATGTCGTGACAATCGACGACCTGCTCAGCAGAGGCTACGATCTGAACGCGTTCAAGCTACTGGCATTCTCGAAACACTACCGCACCGAGGGTAATTTCGACTGGACGATCATGGACGCAGCCGGCAACCGATTCAAGAACTGGCAGGCGGCCGCCGTGCTTCGACACCAGACCCATGACACGCTCGACGACGATGATGGCAAGCATGCCGAGCATAACGTCGCGCTACTGGCGACGGTCGGAGCCATCAAAGAGGCGCTAATGAACGACCTAGATACGCCAGCGGCTTTGGCCATTATTGACCAGGCATTTTCTACGCTCGAACACGCGTCCGTCGACCACATTAACCGCCACAGCTTAGTAGAACTTCTGGAAGCGATCGACCAACTACTCGGTATTGACCTGATTGGAACTACACCTGATATTTCAGACGAGCTGAAGCGTCGGATTATCGAACGTGAACGTGCGCGTGATTCTAAAGATTGGGCGCTATCAGACACTATACGCGACGAATTAGCGACTAACGGCATCCGTTTGAACGACACCGCGAACGGTACCGTTTGGTCTTACGATAAATAATACCTTAAGAGTCGCGACTGACAGCCTTGGCAAGCTTTGCCAGTGGCTGTGATGCTTTTTTGCGCTCTGTCTTAACCTTTTCAAGATAGGTATCGAGCAGGACTTTCACACACCCTGCGACAGGAATCGAAATGATACCGCCGGCGACGCCGAACAGGTACAAACCGATCGTAACCGAGGCTAGAATAGTAAGCGCCGATAGTTCCAGGCGTTTGGACTGAATTGTCGGCGAGATGTAATTGTTCTCGATCTGCTGGTAAACCACGAAGAAAATGACATAAATTATCGCCGCCCTTATGTCGTTGAAGGCGAGCAGGCCGGTAATGATAATGCCACCAATAGTCGCACCGAACATCGGAATCAGCGACAAGATAAAGGTAATCGCGGCCGCAGGAACGCCAAGGTTGCTTGGAATATCGAAGAAGAAGCTAAGCAGGAACACCACCATGCCGGCAAAGAACGCCCCAAGCCCGGATACGGTCAGTTGTCCGGTGACGTAGCCGGATACTACGGCGTGCATTCGGCTGACGATGCTGTGGTGTAGGTCACGCTTTTCGATGTCGGCGTACAGTCCCCAGAACTTTTGCATCAGGCCGGGGCCCTCAATCAGCATTAGGAACGATAGGACCAATACTAAGATCGTCGCAGTGATAAACCCGAATACCGACGTTATGCCGCTTAGCACGTTGCTGCCGACGCTAGACGCCCAACCCGAAGCACTGTTCTGTAGCGAAGCTGTCGCCTGGTCGAGCTGCTCATGCAGGTTGTACTGGTTCAGCAGGCTATTAAGTCCTTTCCACTGGTCGCGGGCCGTTTCGACCAACTGCGGGACCGTCTGTACGAACTTGGCCGTTTGTTCGATTATAGGCGGCACGGCTAGGAACATGAATGCACCGATCAGCGCGACTACGACTACGTAAGCGATAGCAGTCGACAGTACGCGGCTCTTACCGGGCAGTACGCGGGCCAATCGTGAAACAGGCGAGTTCAAGGCAAGCGCTAAGAATAGAGCGGTTCCAAGAATGATAAGAGCGGTCCTGGCGCTATAGACGGCCATGCCCGCGACCAACAGGCCGACCGGAACGAGCCAAAAACGAACGAACGTATGCGTAGATGAGTCGATAGTAACTTTCATACCGTTATTGTACCACTATGGGCAAGTATCAGGATTTCTTGACCGTGGCGACTCGAAGCGCTTTCGGTTTGATCCTATATTCAAGCGGTGGAGCGAGCCGTTTGAGTTCGCCGTCATAGCTGACGGGTATTGATTCGTGGGTACTGTATATCGCCAACTGTTTGCGGTGCGACAAAATGAAATCCTCGTGGTTCGATACATTTCCGCGTAACACGCCCAGGGCGCTACGCAGCAGACGAAGCCGCGACGGTGATACGGCAATCATGACCGTCAGAACGCCCCTGGCGAACGCGCGCCTGGCTGGAATCATTCCATCGTTGATGTCAAAGACGTTGTTACCGACGAACACGAATGGCGACCGGATTTGCTTGCCATCGATTACCAGGCTATGCCGTTTGAACCGCATGAACTGTAGCAAACCCGATATGGCGGCAGCCGGCAGCTTGCCGATCAGCTTTTTAGTTTTTTTCTGCTCGATCAGGCTGAATGGGTAGAATCCAAGGTTCGAGTTATTCAAAAATAGCTCGTCGTTCACATAGGCTACGTCGATCATCCGTGTCTTCAAGGTCGATATGTTGGCTAGCGCCTCTTCGACTGTCGACGGCTGCCCTAGGTCGCGGACGAAATGGTTGAACGTTCCGCCGGGCAGGGGGAAGAGGGATGATTTAGTGCCGACGATTAGCCTTGCGGCCGCGTTTTGCGTTCCGTCTCCACCAACGACGGCGACCGTCACACCCCTACGTATCAAAGAAGCCAGCTTTTGTGACGACAACTGTTGCACCGAAAAGCTGTACGTGACTTTTACTCCGTGCTCTTTGAATAGTTTCTTCAGCCGACGCACGTCGTACTTGCCGCCAGACTTGGCATTGTATATAAGTACGACGTTCATGAAAGCGGATGGACGATTAAAATGACGAGAGCGAGCGCTGCGATTCCCAATATCCAGCCGGCAATAACATCGGATGGGAAGTGCGCCCCCAGGTATACACGTGACAAGCCGACAAAAATGGGGATTACGGCCATTATCAGTCCGGCAAGCATGTTCCATGGCGCCGGAAGCTTCATGAACGTGAAATATGCCAGCAGGCCATACGCGATAGTAGATCCGCTTGAGTGTCCGCTGGGGAAGCTAAAGGTATGGATCTTCATGTTCATGGCGTATTCGGTAACCGGACGAGCCCGTTCGAAGATAAGCTTTAGAAGCGCCCCGACTAGTAGAGTCATCGGAATTGCCGCGCCGCTCATGGCCAGCCGCACATTCGATGCCTTAATCCCTACACCTACAACTGCCGCCGACACCAGGCCGATCGCAATCGGGTCGCCAAGCATTGTCATGAATTCAAAGAACGGGCGGAACGACTGACCGAAGGAACTGACCACCCAATGGGTCGCGTTTTGGTCAAAACGATGCAGCGCCGATCTCATAATATATAAGTATACAAGGCGCTCATGGCTTTGACGAAATACGCTAGACAATGTATAGTTTGAATCATGAACACCCAAATCGGATCGGTCGATGCCGCGACTGAAATCATCGGCGATAAATGGACACCTCGGTTACTCCGTTTCTTTTTGGCTGAACCTACCGTCCGATTTTGCCAACTACAAGACATGACCGGTGACATTAATCCACGTACGTTGTCGGCTCGACTTGTAAAGCTCGAACAAGAGGGTATTATTTTAAAGCGTCCGACGTCCGCCGCGCGCTGCGAGTACGAACTGACCGACAAAGGCCGTGATCTTATGCCTATACTTACTCAGATGCACTCGTGGTCGAACAAGTACTCTTAGCTCGTTTATAGAATTACGACGTATAATGGGGACATACCATGCGTGTGTTGGTAATTGAGGACGAACATAAGATTGCCCGAGCACTTAAGAAGGCGCTCGAGCAGGAACACTACGCCGTTGACGTATCGTACGACGGCGATGACGGCTATGCTATGGCAACAACCGAGCCATATGACGTCATGATTATCGACCGCATGCTCCCGGGTGAATACGACGGCATTGGCATAGTAAAGGCACTCCGTGATAAAGGCATAAAGACGCCCGTATTGTTTTTGACGGCTCTGGGCAGGGTAGATGATAAGACGGCCGGGCTGGACAGCGGAGCCGACGACTATTTAGTAAAACCCTTCGCGCTTGAAGAACTTTTAGCCCGCGTCCGCGCGCTACTCCGTCGGCCGGTCGAGCAACAGTCGACGATTCTCGATGCCGAGGACCTGTCACTTGATACGTCAAGGCGCGAGGTCAAGCGTGGTAATAAGAAGATACGTCTGACATCTAAAGAATTCGGTCTTTTGGAATTTTTGCTCCGCAACAAGAACCGCCCGCTATCAAAGAACACCATAATGCAGCATGTCTGGGACTACGACGCCGACATCCTGCCGAATACGATCGAGGTATATATTAAATACCTGCGCGCAAAAATCGATAAGCCGTTCGGTAAAGGACTGATAAAAACCGTCCGCGGATTCGGCTACAAGATCGAGGACGAAGATAAATGAAACGAATGTTCGCTTCGGCGACACTCAAGCTGACAGCATGGTATCTTATCATCCTTGTAACTATCTGCTTGATATTTAGCTTTATTATCTTCACCCTGTCGACATCCGAAATAAGCAGCCGTTTAGAACGATTGCAGATTCGCATCGAAGGAAGTTCAAAGACTCTGACGCTACCTGGTCCAATTACATTGAATGACATCCGCATCAATCAGACTAGGCAGGCTAAGGAGAGTATATTCATCGGGCTGCTATACATGAATCTTGCCGTCATTACACTGGGAGGAGTAGGATCGTTTTGGTTAGCCCGCCGAACCCTGAAGCCAATCGAAGAAGCCCACGAGGCACAGTCGCGTTTCGCGTCTGACGCCAGCCATGAACTGCGGACACCGCTCGCCATCATGAAGTCCGAGATTCAGGTTGCCATGCGCGATAAGTCACTGGAGTCGAAAGACTACAAGGAACTACTCGAAAGTAACCTAGAAGAAGTCGACAAGCTTACGGACTTGTCGCAGTCGTTGCTGCAACTCTCGCGGCTGGACTACGGCGAACTTGAACGATCGGACCGCGTCGATATCGTAAAGACCATTAAGAAAGCTGCCAAAAGCCTTAAGCTCACGTCTGACCGACTAAAATTTTCGCTCCCAGGCGGAACCGTGACTATCGATGGCAATGAATCCATGCTCGGCGATCTGTTCAGGATTCTGCTTGATAACGCCGTTAAGTACAGTCCGGCCGGCTCGCCGATAAGCTTATCGCTGTCATCGAATGGCCGCACATGCAAGGTTAGCGTGACTAACGAGGGCGATGGCATAAACAGTAAGGATTTATCTAAGATCTTTGACAGGTTTTACCGCACCGAAACGTCACGTAGCTCTGCGGGCACAGCCGGCTACGGGCTTGGTTTGTCGCTCGCCAAAGAAATCGTCAACCTGCATGACGGTTCAATATCGGCCGTCAGCACCCCAGGAAAGACCACGTCGTTCACGGTTACGTTGCCTCAAGTTCGAAAAAACCGATAGCATAATCCAAATTTTCAGAAAATCTTCAGAATCAAATCGTATAGTGAAGCCATACGATGACGAGAGACATCGTAGCAAAACCTAAACAGGAGGCAACATGAACACGCTCGAAACTTCTAAGAATCCTATTTTACTCAGCAAAAAAGGCATGAAGGAACTTAAAAAGTCCGTCAGCAAACTCGAACGGCGACAACGCCAAATTATTTCTGAACTTCGCGAACTCGATAAGACCGACGGTCACGACCAGCGCCTGGCTCGTATTGAAAAGCTGGCCGAACTGGAAACCGTCGAAAGCCAGCTGGCTGACAAGCAACTATACCTATCGAATGCCCAACTGTTCCCACGTAAGCGCGATGCGATCCGCGTTGCCATCGGCTCGGTCGTAGAACTGATTGACAAGAACGGCCGTGTAATTCAATACCAACTAGTCGACAGCATAGAAGCCAATCCGTCCGACGGCCGCATCTCGGCTTCAAGCCCGCTTGGCCAGACGCTGCTAGGCCGAACGATCAAAGAGACCATTAACTGGGGAAGTAAGCTTGGATCGATGCAGCTGACCTTGGTCCGCATTTCATAATTTAGCCACCACTCACTAAAACCCTCATGCACCGCTCCTCCTGCCCACTCGGAGCGGTGCTATTTTGCATTTAACAGATACGAATGTGGTACAATAACTAAGGTTTTGGCACAGCATTAACAATTCGAGAGTATTTTTCCTGGCTTGTACTGGGGCGTCGCCAAGTGGTAAGGCATCGGTTTTTGGTGCCGACATTCGGGGGTTCGAATCCCTCCGCCCCAGCCAGGAAAAATCTTCTCGAATCCCTCCGCCCCAGCCAGAAGAAAGTTATTGAACTTATCTCCACAATCCATCCTTACGGCTACTTATAAGTGAGCTCCATTTACTATCATAGAGCCGATGTCCGAAGTAAATAAATTCCAAGGGGGATTAGAAAACTGTAGTTTAGTAACGTCACATTTTTTGTGTGACTGACATCATAGACATAGTGTCATGGTTAGTTCATGATTTTGATGAGGAGGGGTAATTATGAACCTACAAGATATCAACCTAGAGACATGGCAAGTCGTACTGCTCATCGTAGCTGCGGTATGGGAACTCACGTGGAAAGGTTTCGCACTATGGAGGGCGGCAAAAAAAGACCACTCAGTGTGGTTTTTTCTTATACTCGTCTTGAATACCGTCGGCATACTTCCAATCATATATCTACTGGTTACTAACGACCGCGCAGAGCAAGAGCAGGTCGGGTCGCTAGGAATCTAACCCATAACATAGGAGGCTATGCATGTATACTCTGTTTTACTGGCTGCCTCGTGTATTAAGTATCGCGTTCATCATCTTTTTGTCCGTGTTCGCACTGGATGTGTTCGAGCAATACCACGGCTGGGATGCCGCCATTCCACTACTGATACATCTAATTCCGTCTTTCACACTACTTCTCGTCACGCTCGCGGCGTGGAAGTATGAGCTAGTCGGTGTAGTGGTCTATATTGGGTTCGCGGTCTTCTATGTGTTAGCGGCCGGCTTTGACCGGCCATGGACCTGGTATACGGCGATATCGGGTCCTTCCGCGCTGCTTGGCGTCCTTTACACCGTGAGCTTCATTGCACGACGCAGAACCCGCACGAACAAATCGAATCCGCCCACCCGCTAAAGGTCACTCATATCGGGTGACGGTGCTCACTGCCATCACCCAAATACAGGATCATAATGAATGTAAGGAGGCAAATATGATACGATTTCCGACCAAGGAGGACCTTCGGGAACTTCAAGCATTCAATCAGCCCTTCTGTTTGACTATCTATGTCGCCGTGGCGGATCACGACGCAATGACAGACCCGAACAGAATCATGATGAAGAACGTCTTGCGAGACGCCGAACGGTCAGCCGCTTCGGCAGGCATGGACGCGCGTGATATCAAAACAATGTTACGACCGTTACGGATGATGATAGTAAATAACGAGCTCCGGATACAAGGAGGAAGCTTTGCTTTGTTCATGCACCCGACACTATTCAGATGTTACCGAATTCCACAGGTTGAACCGCATATCCAGATTCTTCAGGCTGGCTTTTACCTTGGGCCGCTTGAACGGGCAATTACCGAGAACCGCGAGTACTACGTATTGGCGCTTGGCCACAAGAACGTGCGCCTTTTTGCAGGCGATCGTTACAACTTAGTTCCTGTCGATATAGAAGGTTTACCGGCAAACATGAAGGATTCGCTCGGCATCGATGAATACCCGAAATCACGCGAGCTACATGCGATCGCTCCAGCTGACCGCGGCAAGGGCTCGAACGCGTTCCACGAACAGTACAACGTGTCACAAACTGACAAAGCTATGCTCAAGGAGTTCTTTCGCCTTGTAGATCGGCGCATTCATGGCTACTTACGGAAGCATCCTAAACCGTTACTCCTTGCCGGCGTGAATTACATACTGCCGATTTACCGGGGCGTCAATACGTACTCGGAATTGATAGACGGATCAATCGCAGGCAATCAGGATAGTCCGGACATGCCGACGCTTAGAAAAAAAGCGTGGGGTTTGGTTGAACGAATGGGGACTTAGCTGCCCAGCAGGGCTTTCATCTGCTTGGCTATAAATTTTGTCGCGAATACCGGGTTTAACCTGTAAAGCTTGTTCATCATGCGCGAGTCCTTGCCGGTAAATATTTGCGGCTGGTTCTTTTCGATACCTCGCACGATGATATTTGCCGCGTCGGCCGGCGACAGCATTGAATAACTTTGCTTGCCGGAGTCCGACTTCGATATGTTCGGGATGTCAACGCCCGAATTTTTGGTTATATTCGTATTGGTCGCTCCCGGGAACACTACCGACACATGTACGTTAGTGCTAAGTAGCTCGGCATAGAGTCCTTCGGTCATCAGCTTGACCGCCGCCTTGGACGCCCCGTAAACTGCCTGGCCGGGAACAGGCAAGAACCCGCCCATGCTAGAAACGTTCACCAGGTAGGCTTCAGGGCGCTCCAACAGCTGCGGAAGAAATGCCTTTGTCATATTAAGGGTTCCGTAAAAGTTCACGTCCATGACACGCTCGATCGAATCGAAGTCCAAGTCATTCACTCTTACGAACGGCTGAACGATACCGGCGCAGTTGATAACGGCGTCGACACTGCCATGCGCCAGCACGATTGCGTCAGGCAGGTTAAAGACTGCCTCTCTGTCGGCTATGTTGAGTGCATGAACCGAGACGTCGGCGGCCTTTTGGCCCAAACCATTTTTTAGCGAGTCGAGCGCTTCTTGCTTGAGGTCGACTGCAGCTACCTTTGCGCCACGCGAAAGCAGCGCAAGTACCAGTTCTCCTCCGATACCGCCGCCGGCGCCGGTGACTACGAATACTTTGTCTTGGATGTTCATGTTACCCCCTTGAATTACCCTTAGTTTACCACGAGGTAAATCAAAACCACCCGGACTAGCGGATGGTTATGGATGTGCTTGTCACGCTTTGTTTAGGCGTTTTTCTGCTTGTTTGCCTTCAGTTTGCGTTTTCGCGCGCGCTTGATGTCCGCACTGTGGCGGTTTCTTTTTTTGGCCATTTGCCTCCTAACTTCATCATCATTATAGCATATTGTGGTTACATTTACAATAGGTATGGTATGCTGTAGTAAAGCCCTGCGTGAGTCAGGACGGGAAAGTTTGAGGCGACATTAACACACGAACCAAATCATTCTTTGAATCAGCCGAGGGCGAATCTCTGCGAAAAGAATTAATAAAGATGACAAAAAGCGCGCAGTATAAGACCCGTAGCATGTACTCTACGACCGACACTAACGGTCAAAGTTTCGTCGACAAGCATATGAAGTACATGAGTCAGTACCCAAGCATGAACCGTGACCAGTACGTATCGAACCTGAAGCTGATGACCAAGATAAAGTAAGTGAAATACTGTTCACTTTGAAGCGCGAACCATAAGCGCGTATACTATATATAGCTATGTACGTACTGCCGCTCCGGCGGCTTTCCACGTACAAGCGTAAATTTACGACCTGTGTCCCTAGGGATGCACATATTCACCGGTGAACGCGGTAAACAGACCAGCTCCGAACGGTCGGCTGATCCTATTCGTACCCACCTATACTCCAAAATCCGTTCGCTAAATCAATTTAGCTCTTTCCGTACGGGAAGATTAGGAGTGAATATGAGAAACATTACTATTAACAAACCGGTACACGTCACGGCACTTGGGTTCAAGAAGAACCTCAGTGCGTACCCGCGCCAGATTGAGTTTGAAGGTCGCACCTACGATTTCGTAGACGCCGGTCTCAGCTGCCTGGTGCGTAGCGGTCAGATGGCGAGTCAGATTTTGACTCTTACCGACGGCCGTTCGCAGTTTCGGCTGCGAAGTGACAATTACGGTGGTCTGTGGACGTTGCTCTCGATGAGCGCGTAGCAGGTCACGTATCCATAAGCGGCGCTTCGGCGTCGTTTTGGATTGTAAGATTTCTTACACATAAGCCCGTCTGAACGTTCTATACTAAAGGTACATCTAAACAGGGGAACAATCGATGGCAGACGCGGAATTTTCAGGACTGAAAGCGATATTTTTTAACGGCACGCTTAAAAAGTCACCTGAGGTAAGTAATACAGATGGGCTACTGCAGGCCAGCGCCGAACTTATGCGTCAGAACAGTGTCGAGGTCGAGGTAATCAGGACGATTGACCATGACATCGCCAGCGGTGTCCAACCGGATATGCGCGAGCACGGCTGGGACAGCGACGAATGGCCGGAGCTGTTTAAAAAAGTAAAGGCCGCCGACATATTAGTGGTGTGCGGTCCGATCTGGCTCGGCGACAACAGCAGTCAGACCAAGCTGTTGATCGAACGGCTGTATTCTAACTCGGGCGATTTGAACGACAAAGGTCAATTCGTTTATTACGGCAAGGCGGGCGGCGCAATCATTACCGGTAACGAAGACGGTGTGAAGCACTGCTCAATGAACATCCTTTACAGCTTACAACACGTCGGTTTTTCCATTCCACCGGCCGCCGATGCCGGCTGGATCGGCGCCATTGGCCCAGGACCGAGCTACTTAGACCAAGGGTCGGGTGGACCTGAAAGCAACTTTACCAACCGCAATATCACGTTCATGTCCTACAACCTGATGCACATGGCCAAAATGCTTAAAGATAAGGGCGGATTCCCAGCTGAAGGCAATTTACCGGAAGCATGGAAACAAGGTGAACGTTGGGGCTACCACAACCCCGAATACCGCTAAGTAGCTAATCGAAAGGAGGCGACGCATGCCATATTCCAAACGAGAAGACCTACCACCGAACGTCAGGAATGTCCTGCCGGCTCATGCCCAGGACATTTACAAAGAAGCGTTCAATAGTGCGTACGACGAATACAAAGACCCGAAGGAACGTAAACAGGGTGGCTCCCGTGAAGAAGCCGCCCACCGTGTAGCTTGGTCGGCCGTCAAGCAGAAGTACGATAAGGGAGCCGACGACAAGTGGCACCCCAAGGATTGATCAGTCGTAAACGCGCTGGTCGGTAATTACCCTGGACAGCTTGATGTCGTGCGGTTCGGCGGTGATATGGCTAACATGCTGCGTTTCGTAGGCCAGACCTATAAAGGCCGCCTGCGGCTGTGTCGCCAAGAACCTGTCGTACCAGCCACCGCCGTAACCGACACGGTTCAAATCGTCGTCGAACGCCAGAAGCGGAACTAGGATCACATCGAATTTTTCCGTCGGCATCGGCGCTTGTCGGGTCGAATCTCCCATGGTGACCTTAACCAAAGGCCAGGCCGAACTGACGTACGGTACGACCCATGACGTGTCGACCTCACCTCGTTCATCGATAGACTGGAAGATATGCATACGCCGTATATCTTGCCAAGGAAGCTCCTTCTTTGCCCTGAGTGCCACGGCGTCGTTTTTGACACGCTTGGCATCCGGCGTAAGAAGGCTACGAAGCGCTTTGATCTGCGTGCGGAGTTCTTCCTTATCCATGAGTACAGTATACGCCGTGAAAAGCGTTCTTTACAAAATATTTTACTTATGCTATAATGATTCCATAAGGTAATCAAATTTACCTGGATGAATACCGTAATTTCCGTAGAATCCATTCTCGCCTGAAGTTCCGACCGTTCATCGATTAAATACGTGAACGAAAGGAATTCATGTCTCTATCAAACACTCGCACTTTTCGTGCGCGAAAATCAACCGGCCGTAGCTTCGGCCCTAACCGTTCGTCCGGAGGACGACCGCAACGTTCGAAAGGTAATCGCAAAGCGTACATCCACCCTTCGAAATTTATTAACCGTACGCCGAAGACGGCAGAAACCGTCCAGTACGAGCCGACTCATGCCTTTAATGACTTCGCGTTGGCAGACCAGGTAAAACGCAACCTTGAAAAGACCGGCTTTACCGCGCCCAGCGCCATTCAGGACCAAGCGATTCCGCTAGTACTTGAAGGTAAGGACGTCATTGGACTGGCAAACACGGGTACCGGTAAGACGGCTGCTTTCTTGCTGCCAATCCTGACCCACCTGACCAAGAATCCGGAACGCGGCAGCGTGCTAATCATGGCACCGACGCGTGAACTTGCTCAGCAGATCAACGACGAAGCCCGACGCTTTAGCGAAGGTATGCGTATTTACACGACCGTCGTCGTTGGCGGTACGAACATCGAACGCCAAATCCGTGACTTGAAGCGCGGACCGCACATAATTATCGGTACGCCTGGTCGCTTGAACGACCTGTTGAACCGCCGCGCTCTGAATCTTGATAACATTAACCATTTTGTTCTGGACGAAGCCGACCGCATGCTCGACATGGGATTCATCAACGACATCCGTAAGATTGCCAGCCTGCTTCCAAGTGAGCGCCAAACATTGTGCTTCTCGGCTACGATTACTCCGACGATTCAGAGCTTGATTCATGACTTCATGAAGAATCCTGAAACCGTATCGGTTCGCACCGGCGAAACGTCTGACCACGTGGTTCAGGACATCATTGAATCCGGCGACAAACTGCATAAGCAGGAAATCCTGCGTGACATGCTTGGTAAGGACGAGTTCGAGAAAGTCCTGGTATTCGGCGAAACCAAGTTCGGCGTTCAGCGCCTAGCCGACCACCTGACCAAGGACGGTATTCCGTCTGAAGCCATTCATGGCAACAAGTCACAGAGCCAACGTCAACGCGCTCTTCACGCCTTTAAGTCAAACAAGGTCCGCGTGCTGATCGCAACCGACGTCGCAGCCCGTGGACTCGATATTCCAAACGTCAGCCACGTCATCAACTTTGATACGCCAGCGACATACGAAGACTACGTTCACCGTATCGGCCGAACCGGTCGTGGCGGCGCCAGCGGTATCGCTCTGACATTCGTTGACAAGCAAAGCAGGTAATACCCGTTTATGGCGGTATTTCCCATCGTCGAAACCACCCTCGACCGTATAGTCGGCGGTGGCCAGACTCTCGGCACCTACCCGGACGGACGCAAGTTGTTCGTTTGGGGTGGTTTGCCTGGTGAAACCGTGAAAGTTCAAGTCACGAAAAAGCGCTCCAAGCTTGTCGAAGGACGGGTCGTCGAAGTGCTTAAACCGAGCCTTGAACGTATTGAACCTCATGACTCCGAGAGTTATTTGTCGACCAGCCCTTGGCAAATCATGACGCCCGAAGCTGAAAGTCACTACAAGGCTGCCTTGATTGAAGAGGCGTTTGAGCTGCACGATATAGTTTTGCCGGACGCGATCGAAGTAAAGACCGACAGTGTTAGGTTTGGCTACCGCAATAAGGTAGAGTTCAGTTTTTACTGGGACACGACTACCGACACGCTCGAGCTTGCGTTTTTTGTCCGTGCCAGCAAAGGAAAGATACCGGTCGATGGTACGTCGCTCGCGCGTGAACCGATTAACACGGTCGCCCGTGAAATTCGTGACCTTCTTCGCACCAAACGTATTGAAGCGCGTTCGCTAAAGACCTTACTTATACGCTGCGACCAAACAGGAAACTGCGTGTGGCAACTATATGTCAAAGATCGTTGGGACGATATTATTACCGAATCCGAAGCAGCCGCATTCACGGCGATCGGCGGTGAAGTGATTTACTCAGATCCTAAAAGCCCGGCCAGCCGTATTACCGAGCGCCTGGCTTCGTTCGGCGAAACCGTTCTGACCGATTCGATATTCGGTAAGGACTTTTCGTATGCGACCGAGAGTTTTTTCCAGGTCAATCTGCCAATGTACGAAATGGCCCTAGGCGACATGGAGCGGTGGCTTGAACGGCCGGCAGTGGTAGATATGTATAGCGGCGTCGGAACGATCGGCTTGACTATCGGCGGCGAGTCGCCGATACTTGTCGAACTCGACGAGTTTGCCGTCCGCGAAATGAAACGCAACACCACGGCCCTAAGAAGCAAAGCGAAGGTAATCCATGCGGCCAGTGAAACCGCGCTCGACTATATTACAGGCGACGCTGATATAATCCTGGACCCGCCGCGGGCCGGCCTGCACACCGACGTGATACGCCGACTGCTTGATGTCCGACCGAAACGGATCGTCTATCTTAGTTGTAATCCGGTTACGCAGGCACGCGACGTCGAACTTCTGGCTGAAAGCTACGGTATTCGTTACCACATGGGGTATAACTTTTTCCCGGCTACGCCGCATATCGAGCATTTGGTCGTACTCGATCTTATGCCATAAGCGCTATTGACGATTCATACCGGTTGCGGCTACAGTTGTGCCTATGAAGCGCGGTTTCACGATTATCGAACTGCTCGTCGTCATTACCGTAATCGCAATCCTTGTCGGTATAACTATGGTGAGTCTGACGGAGTATGAGAACCGGGCAAACGATAGTCGCGCGCAGGCGATAACAAGCGCCGTCCGCGACGGTGCGGAACGCTACTACGACAATAACAACGAGTATCCTTCGGCCGCTCTGTTGTTCGGCGGCACGCCCACCGGTTCGGTGCCCGCAAGCTATTCGGCGACAGCAGATGCCCTAGACCTAAGTGCGGATATATTAGATTCCAGCCGAATCAAATTCTTACCTTGCTCAGGTGATTCCTGCAACTTCACCGATAAGTCGAAGGTGTATTACCTGACCAAGACCGATGCTGATGGAACGGCGCAACGTCAGTACACTATCGACGGTTGTACGTTTACACTCCCGACGTCGGAAGACGGGGCACTATCATATGTCATTTCGTACTATTCAAATCAGGACGGCTACTGGGTGACCGGGCGTAGCGCACATGGTATGCCGACGACGAGCGATCCGAGCCTTTGTCCGTTCAAAGAGTCTTGATTCGCCGATAAGCGAATTTTGCTGCTGGTCGCCATTCGCCTTTGGCATCGGTGTCGAATTGCTTGATTTCGCCGGTTCGTACTTCCGATATCAACACGAGGGCAGGGTTGTAAGGCGCAAGCGTGCGATAATATTGCAGGTCCTGCTTAGTGGGGTTGCTCAGTCCGGGGAAAACGCTCTTAAACTTCTTGGTGCCTATGTCGTCAAAATAGTTCGGCTGCCCCTTAGGCGGCATGTATATCTCGGCTGTCAGCCCCATACGGCTGACTATTTTTTTAATGTCTGTCAGTAACAGCTTTGAGGTACCGGTGACATATAGCATGAGTTGCTTTTTCGTAGTCAAAAACAAGGTTGCCCGAGCGACACGACTGACCGGGACTCCACGCACGATGACATGGTCAATATCGATTTGCATGCCAAATCGATCTTTCGCAATCTGTTCAAGCGCCATGTCGTCGTAAACGCTTTCGTTCATGTTGCTATTGTACCACCGTGAGTGCCAACGGAAACTTCTTATACTACTAAACTGTTACAATATAGGCAGTGGATTTTGAACGACGATACAAGCAACTGAACGATCGTCAACGTGAAGCGGTGGACGCGATTGATGGACCGGTCATGGTAGTTGCCGGACCAGGAACGGGTAAGACCGAGCTTCTTAGCATGCGGGTTGCCAACATCTTGAAAAAAACCGACACGTTGCCCGAGAATATCTTGTGCCTGACGTTCACCGAAAGTGGGGCGACCGCGATGCGTCAGCGCCTAAGCGAAATCATAGGACCGCAGGCTTATAAAGTCGCTATCCATACGTTTCACAGCTTCGGGTCGGACATCATTAACCAATACGGCGAGTATTTTTACCATGGTGCCGATTTTCGACCGGCATCCGACTTGAGCTCGTACGAGTTATTGCGTTCAATCTTTGACTCTCTTGATTTTTCAAACCCACTCTCGTCGCGCATGAACGATGAATATACGCATTTACCAGACACGCTCACAGCAATTTCCGAATTGAAAAAAAGCGGTCTTACCAACGAGGAACTCATGCAGCTGCTCGACGCCAACGACATGGTACTCGATGCCGTCGAAAGCGATTTGGCAGTCGTATTTTCAAACCGTATTTCAAACAAGTCCGCCGACGCACTAGGGCCGATCGCAGCAAACCTGGCAAAGCTACCGGTAATGGACTTACCCCCTGGCATCGCGCCGCTTTCCAACGTGCTGGCACTCAGCTTGGCGCACGCCGTGGATGCGGCACAGGACCAAGGTTCTACCAAGCCAATAACGGCCTGGAAGAACGCCCATATGGAAAAAGACGAACATGGAAATTTCGTCTTCAAGGATCGGCGCCGAAGCGTCAAACTGCGTGCGTTAAGCTATCTTTACTACCAATACCTCATGAAAATGCAGGAAGAAGAGCTGTTTGATTTTGACGACATGGTACTGCGGGTCGTCCACGCCATGGAAGTTTTTCCCGACTTACGTTACAACCTGCAAGAACGGTACTTATATGTCATGGTCGACGAGTTCCAGGATACGAATTTAGCTCAAGCGCGCATACTTTATAACCTAACGTCGACGCCGAGCGGCGACTCGCCAAACGTCATGGTCGTAGGTGATGATGACCAAGCGATCTATAGCTTCCAGGGCGCCGAAGTAGGGAACATATTGAGTTTTCGCGACCGTTACGAAGATGTCCGGGTCATCACCCTTCAAGACAATTACCGGTCGGCCGACCTGATTTTAAAGAGCGCGCGTTCAATCATTACCCAGGGCCAGGACCGCCTGGAACGCTACCTCGAAGAAGTCGATAAATCCTTGACCGCCAACCGCGCCGACGCGAAAGCGAGCGTCAAACTTTACTCATACCCGCGTATCGAAGATGAGCGGCGGGCAGTCGCTAGAGCCATAAAGTCGAAAATTAAAGCCGGCGTAAAGCCGGAATCAATCGCCGTGCTCGCACGCAGGCATCATGAACTTGTTGCGTTGTTACCATATTTCGCAAGTGAGGGTATTGATATCAATTACGAACGCCGCGACAACGTACTTGAGTCTGAGGTAGTCACACAACTTGTACTTGTTTCAAAAATCGTGTGCCACCTTGCTGAAGGACTCATAGGTGAAGCCGACGCGTTATTGCCGCGGCTTATCGCGCACCCGGCGTGGGGTTTTGAGACCGAAGCCGTTTGGCAACTAAGCCTGAACGCGCATAAGCATCGTGGCGGCTGGCTGGAACAAATGGGTGTCACTCCGCGTTTCATGCCACTGCACGGATGGCTGATGGAACAATCCCGGCGCGTTGCATCGCAGCCGGCTGAGCGTATCATTGATACGCTTGTGGGATACCCGGACGAAGATCGCGACGATGGCAACTTCCATTCGCCGCTCTTCCCGTATTTCTTTTCGGACGACCGACGGACGTCACAACCGGCCGAATACGTGACCTACCTGGAAGCGCTTCGGACGATCCGTGCCAAACTGCGCGAATATCGGCCGGACCAATCTTTGGGACTTGCCGACTTCATTGAGTTCATCGAGTTGCACCTAAGCCTTGGTAATGCGATTACCAGCGTACGCGTACGGTCCGATAATCCGGAAAACGCCGTCAACCTAATGACCGCCCACAAGTCGAAAGGCCTGGAGTTCGATCATGTCTTTATAATTGGCGCCGTTGATACGTCGTGGGGTGAGCAAGTCCGCACCAGATCACGATTGATTGGTTACCCTGAAAACTTGCCGATACGTCCGAGTGGTGATTCGTTCGACGAACGCCTAAGGCTGTTCTTTGTCGCCATGACTCGTGCCCGTTCGTCACTTACTATCAGTTTTTCAGAAGCGGCCGATAATGGTAAGGCGCTCCTACCGAGTAGCTTCCTGGTCGCTAGCGATCTTAAGATCGAACCGGTCGAATCTGGCAACGATGAGCACGAACTAGTTCGCGAACTAAGACAAGAGTGGTACCAGCCGTTCACAAATCTTGACCCGGTCGACATGAAACGAGTTTTGGCGCACAACCTAGAAGGCTATAAGTTGAGTGTCACGCACTTGACGTCATTCCTCGACGTAACGCGGGGCGGACCACAGCATTTCCTAATTTCTAACCTGCTACATTTTCCAACTAGTAAGGCGCCTAGCGCGCTATACGGCTCGGCCATACACGCGGCCCTGCAGCGGGCGCATACACACCTTAGTGCGACCGGCAAGCGTAAACCAGTCGAGGACGTACTGCAAGATTTTGAGAAATCACTCATCAGCTACAATATGCCCAGCAGCGAACTGGGCGCGTATCTGCAACGAGGCGCGGCCAGCCTGTCTAGCTTTTTGGATGCCCATTACGATGATTTCAGCGAACGCCAAAAGGTAGAGGTCGCGTTCGCGGGGCAGCAAAGCATGGTTGGGCAGGCGACGCTTACCGGTGCGCTTGACCTTGTAGATATCGACTCCGAAACGCACGAGATGGTCGTGACCGACTACAAAACAGGTTCTCCGTCTGACAAATGGGCTGGCAAGACCGACGGCGAGAAACTGAAGCTTCACAAATACCGCCAACAGCTGCTGTTCTATAAGCTTTTGGTTGAGCATTCACGCGACTATTCAAGTTACACGGTACAAAAAGGCGTCCTGCAATTCGTAGAACCGACTCCGGGCGGGCGCATAGTAAACCTTGATTTAACTTTTTCAGACGACGAGCTTGCGGAGTTCGCGAGGCTAGTCGAGCGGGTGTACGAGCTCATCGTATCGCTGAACCTACCCGATACTTCGGAGTACCCGGCAACCTACGCGGGAGTGCGTGCGTTCGAAGCCGATATCCTTAGTGGCGGACATTGACGATTAGCCGTATTTAAGTTAAAATAATATGAGGTTCAGGAGGTCGAGCATCCGCTCCCGACTGACGCCCATTGAAATGACAGGCACAGTGACATTATGGCCGCCAATGACTGCATGCGCTCCCGTGGCGCATGACCGTGTCAGGTGGCAGCGAGTCAGCCCCCACAAACAGTAGCTGACTCGTGGGGCACCTATTCTGCTGTGAGGTGCCCCAACCGCTTCGTAGCGACGAATACGCTTCGTCGTTACGTTCCAAGCCCTGGGCGGGCGTGAAAATGGCAACCCCGGCCATTAGTAGCGCCCGTTCAGGCACCCTCGTATCCGATTCCGAGCGCCTCGAAGGGGGTGATCAGCATGGCAACCGACAAGCAGCTGAAGGACGCCATCACGGCCGTCCGGAACGGCGTGGCGGACCGCGAGCAGCAGAGGCTGGCCGCGGCCGCGGCCAAGCAGGCCGGCGCGACCGGCAACCTCGCGAAGGAGGCGTTCAAGGGCAAGTAGCCCGAGAACCGACGGACGAGATGGCGGAGGCGATGCTATATCGCCTCCGCCGAGACACTGTGCCTGTCCGTCTCACATTCGACATGAATCGTTCGTGTCCGATGTAAGACGTGAGTGACGAAATATAAAGTATGAAAAATATCTGGCAAGACCTACCGAAACCGTTCTTCATTCTGGCCCCGATGGAGGCCGTGACCGACGTGGTTTTTCGCCAGGTCGTCGCCCAAGCCGCAGCACCGGATCTATATTTTTCGGAATTTACCAACGCCACCGGGTGGGCAGCGGCAGGCGACAAGGCAATCGGCGGCCGACTCATCAAGACCGACACAGAAGGTCCTATAGTCGCGCAGCTGTGGGGAAGTAAGCCCGAAGCCATGGCTCTGCTTGCGACCCACTGTAAGCTGCTCGGATTCGACGGTATCGACATCAATATGGGCTGCCCGGACAGTTCGGCGACAAAGAGTGGTGGTGGCGCCGGTATGATTCGCACACCGGAACTGGCTGCTGAAATGATTGCAGCCGCCAAAAGCAGCGGACTACCGGTCAGCGTGAAGACACGGCTCGGCTACACTCGTGTCGATGAATGGCCAGCCTGGCTGGAGCACTTACTGCGACAAGACATCGTAAACCTTACTATCCACCTTCGGACAAAAAAGGAGATGAGTAAAGTACCCGCTCATCACGAGCTTATTTCTGATATTAAAAAGCTTCGGGACGACGTCGCACCCGACACGCTCATCACCGTTAACGGCGACGTCGACACACGGGAAGATGGCGAAAGGATAGCCCGAGAAACCGGTATCGACGGCGTCATGATTGGCCGCGGCGTGTTCAAGAACCCATTCGTGTTCGAAAAGACGCCGCATGTTCATACCCGCGAAGAGCTCTTGAACTTACTGAAAATCCAGCTAGACCTTCATGATAACTGGGACACCGAAGAGCACCCGCGCAAGTTCGATCCGCTCAAGCGGTTCTTCAAGATATACGTGCGCGACTTTGACGGCGCGGCCGAACTGCGTGACAAACTGATGCATGCAAAGACCACGGACGAAGTAAGAAATATTCTTGCAAGTTAATCGAGGCTTAAGCCGAGCTTTAGGGGGAGGAGCAAATCTTTGGATTCATTCGAAAGATGAAGCGGAGGGGCAAGCCCCATCTGCATAATCATTTGCGATGTCGGCGACGTAGCCCGGCGACATTCAGTCGTACCTGGTGCCGGTCGATAAGCTGAGTTGCCTTGTCGAGTTCAACCGCATCCTTGGCGGTTTCTTTTAGCTTCAACGCTTTTTCAAGCGCAGCGCGGCTTTCAGCTTCGACGATATCGTCGCCGTGGTCGGCTTCGTCAACCAATACACGGACAAGTGATTGGTTTACTTCAATCACACCGCCTGAAACGGCGTAGTATTCCAAACTGCTTTCTGGGTCGCCCTTTTTAAACCGGACGACGATGGCTCCCGGCACGGCTACCGAAACCAACGGCTCGTGGCCTGGGAACACGGCGATCGGGCCGGCCGCGGTCGGCAGCATGACTTCATAGACGTCGGCGTCTACTTTAATGCCAGCCAATGTTACCAGTTCAAGCTTCATGCAGTCCTTAGTCCTTCTTTTCCGAAAGCGGACCGCCGGCCATGTAGAACCAGCTTTCAGGTTTATCGTCGTATTTACCGGCCAGAATGTCCTGGACATCTTTTACGGTGTCCTCGACCTTGATATATACGCCGTCGTTGCCGGTAAACTGAGTAGCCACGAAGAACGGCTGGGCCAAGAAACGCTGTAAGCGGCGGGCACGGTTAACGACTTTCTTTTGCTCGTCAGATAGTTCGTCCATACCAAGAATGGCAATGATGTCCTGTAGGTCCTTGTACTGCTGCAATACACGCTGCGCTTCACGGGCGACGTTGTAGTGTGTTTCACCGACGACTTCCGGGTCAAGGATGGTCGAGCTTGAGTCGAGCGGGTCAACAGCCGGATAGATACCGATTTCGGTCAGGGCACGGTTCAACGAAATGGTCGAGTCCAAGTGGGCGAACGTAGTCGCCGGGGCAGGGTCGGTAAGGTCGTCGGCTGGCACATATACTGCCTGGACGGACGTAATTGATCCTTTTTTTGTACTGGTAATACGTTCTTGCAAAGCACCCATTTCTTGCTGAAGGTTCGGCTGGTAACCGACGGCAGATGGCAAGCGGCCGAGTAGGGCGGATACCTCGGCACCGGCCTGGGTAAAGCGGAAGATGTTGTCCACGAACAGTAGCACATCCTTACCTTCGTCACGGAAGGTCTCGGCCATGGCAAGTCCGGTCAGAGCGACGCGCAGACGAGCTCCTGGGGGTTCGTTCATCTGGCCGAAGACAAGACTGGTCTTGTCGAGCACGCCAGCTTCTTTCATCTCAAAGTACAGGTCGTTACCTTCACGAGTACGTTCGCCAACTCCGGCAAACACCGAGTTACCGCTATGGAACTTGGCGATGTTGTTGATCAGTTCCTGAATAAGCACGGTCTTACCAACACCGGCACCACCGAACAGACCGACCTTACCACCTTTAGCCATCGGCGCGAGAAGGTCGATAACCTTGATTCCCGTTTCCAAGATTTCAGTCTTGTTCGACTGCTCAGACAGCGCTGGCGGTTCGCGGTGAATTGGCGCCGTTTTACCCTTAGGTGCAGGTTGTCCGTCAATCGGTTCACCAACGACGTTGAACATACGTCCTTGGGTCGAATCACCGACTGGCACGCTGATGGCGGCTCCAGTCGCTTCGATTGCGTCACCACGCTTCAATCCATCGGTACTTTGCAGCGCGATAGCGCGCACGGTGCGCTCGTCTAGGTGCTGGGCGACCTCGAATGTAATCGTGCGGTCGTTCAGCTTTGTGGTCAGGGCGTCGTAAATAGCCGGCAAGGTCTTACCGCCGAATTCAACGTCGACCACTACGCCCACGACTTGGGTGATTGTTCCTGTATCTTTACTCATCAATTTTGTCTCCTTCATTACTTCATTGCCTCCGCGCCGCCGCTGATTTCGGCCAGTTCCTGGGTGATTGATGCCTGGCGGGCTTTGTTCATCGCTAGCGTCAGGTCATCTATCAGGTCGCTGGCGTTGTCGGTCGCGTTCTTCATGGCCAGCATACGCATACTGTGTTCCGATGCCCTGGCATCCAGGTAGGCTTGGAACAGCTGGGCATTCAATAATCTGTAAACGACGTTTGAAAGTACAGCTTCGGCGTCGGGTTCGAAGATCGCTTGGGCAATCGATGCATCTTGCGGGTCTGCACTAATATCACCGGCAGGGAGCAACCTTTCAGTCTTCACGATCTGACTGACAGACGAAACGAACTCAGTGTACACCATGTCGACGGCATCGATATCACCGGCAGTGAACAGTTTGAATGCCGAATCAAGCGCTGGGCGCAGCTCATGCCCCTCAAGCGCATCGGGCAGGTCTTCGTATGCTCCCACAAGTTCCGCGTCTTTCAGTCGTGTCACGAAATTCGTGACTTTGCGGCCGATGGCGATAGTTTTCGGTTTCCTGCCGGCATGGTCGTCAACCATAAGTTCACGTACGTACTGCTTAGCCACGTTCGAGTTGTATGCGCCGGCCAGGCCTTTGTCGCTTGCTACCACTATGAGTAGCCGGTTTTTGACGTCGCGTTTTTCGAAAAGCGGGTGATTTTTAGTTTCACCCTGCTTGGCAAGGTACGACAATATCTCACGCGCCGTCCGGCTATACGGAGCCGTCGCCTTGGTTGCGTCCTGAGCGCGGCGCATCTTAGAAGCCGCGACCATTTGCATGGCCTTCGTAATCTGCTTGGTATTCTTTACCGAGCGGATGCGTGATTTCAGCTGTCGCTGAGAAGCCACTTAACTAGCCCTCGAATCCTTTGGCTGCTGCTTTGGCTGCCTTCGCGATAATCTTAGCGCTATCAGAATCCTTTTCGACTTTTTCAGCGCCCTTGTTCAGTTCGCGCATTTCAGCTTTGTGGTCGGTCCATAGCTTAGTCAGCAGGGCAGCCTGGGCATCCTTGATCTTGTCGGCAGGTACGTTGTCGAACAGGCCCTCGGACACGGCGAACACACTGGCAACTTGTTCCCAAATGCTCATCGGCTGGTACTGCGGCTGCTTCAAAAGTTCGGTCAAACGCTGTCCTCGTTCAATTTGCGCCTTCGTGTCGGCGTCAAGATCGCTCCCGAACTGAGCGAAGCTGGCAAGTTCGCGGAACTGCGAAAGACCGAGCTTCAGGTGGCCAGATACGCTTTTGACGGCTTTTGTCTGGGCATCACCACCGACACGACTGACCGAGAGACCTGCCGAGATTGCCGGGCGGATACCCTGGTAAAACAGGTCGGTTTCCATGAAAATCTGACCATCGGTGATTGAAATGACGTTGGTTGGAATATAAGCCGAAATGTCACCGGCCTGCGTTTCGATGATAGGCAGGGCGGTCAATGAACCGGCGCCGAGTTCATCAGACAGTTTAGCCGAGCGTTCTAGTAGGCGTGAGTGTAGGTAAAAAACGTCCCCAGGGAAGGCTTCACGACCCGGTGGACGGCGGAGCAGCAATGACATCTGGCGGTAAGCGACGGCGTGCTTGGTAAGGTCGTCATAAATCATTAAGGCGTGTCCGCCCTTGTCACGGAAGTACTCACCCATGGCGGTACCGGCGTATGGTGCCAGGTACAGTAGGGAAGCCGGGTCTGAAGGTCCGGTAGCGACGACGATGGTCTGTTCCATGACGCCTTCTTGCTTAAGACGCTCGACCAATCCGGCGATCTTAGAAAGCTTCTGACCGACGGCGACGTAAATGTTAATGACTCCGGTCTTTTCGCGGGCCTGGTTAATCATGGTATCGACCGCGATGGCTGTCTTACCGGTCTGGCGGTCACCGATGATAAGCTCGCGCTGGCCACGGCCGATAGGGAACATGGCGTCGATAGCGACGATTCCGGTCATCATTGGTTCGTGAACATGCTTACGACCCATAACGCCAATGGCTTCGCGTTCAATCGGGTTGAAGTGCTTCGCCTTGATAGCAGGACCGCCGTCAAGCGGACGTCCAAGCGGGTCGACAACGCGGCCGAGCAGTTCTTCGCCGACTGGCACTTCGAGTAGCGTACCTTTAAGTCGGACCGTGTCGCCAGCGGCGACCTTGCTGTCATCACCCAAGATAACCGCACCGATTTCATCTTCCATCAGGTTCAAGGCAAACGCCTCGACAACGCCGGCCTTCGAGTCAATCTCAAGCACCTCGCTGTAGCCAGCTTGCTTTAGGCCGTGTACCCATGCCACGCCGTCACCGACGCGGATGACTACGCCTGCATCCTTCAGGCCTTCGGTCTTTTCAAGACCCGCGATTGCCGCCTGGAGGTCTTTTGATAGTTCTGCAACTTGTAATTCTGCCATGTTCGTTAACTCCTACTACACCATCAATTTGTCTAATTTGTTCGCTACGGTCACATCGAGCTGCTTGTCGGCTAATTCAAGCCGTATCCCGCCGATGACCGATTTATCCACCCGTTCGCGTAACACCACGGACTGCACGCCCTCGTAGTGATGCTTGACGAACGAGTCGATCGTTTTTTTCGCCTCGGCTGATAACGGACGAGCCGATATGACCGTCCCGACTATGACTCCGCGGCTAATCAGTGCGGTTTCGATGTCGCGTACTAGCAGACTTGCCTCGTTCTTACGACGCGAATCAATCAGATATGCTGCAAGCTCCTTGAGCACGGTCGTCTTTGATTCGCCAGCCGCAATACGACGGGCTGCTTGGTCAGCTAGCTTACGACGGGACAAAGCCATGTCAGCGTTTAGCCCCCTCAACCGATTTCTTTACAATATCTGTATCCAGCTTTTCGTCGGCGACACCAGCAACCGCCAAACCGGCGGCCCGTTTTACTAGATTAATCGTGTCTTTTTCGAGCGCTTTTCGTGCCGCGAGTACGTCTTTTTGGATGTCATCCTGCGCTTCGGCGACGATCCGCTCGGAGCGACTCTTTGCCTGTGACTCGGCTTTTTCAATCATTTGGGTAGCTTCGTCTTTCGCCGTGTTAACGATGTCCGCCGCTTCAGTGCGAGCCTTTTTCAGGGTAGCCTGAATCATCGCCTCTGCTTCTTCGGCCTTCTTCTCGGCGCTTTCAGCAGCCTTACCGGCTTCATCCAGCTTAGCCTGGCGGTCATCAATCGCCTTTACGAAAATAGGGAAGACGAACTTGCCAAGAAGTAACACGAGCACGACGAAAGCAATCATCTGGAAGATGAGCATTTGCCAATCAATACCGAGTGCGGCGAACAGGTTATCAGACCCCGCTTCGGCACTGGCCATGTAATGAAGTTGTTCCGTCATGTTAATCATCAGACCTTATGTTCCTAAATGAACTTCGCGATGATAGCCACGACGATACCGATGATAGCCAGAGAGTCGGCAAAGACGATGGCGGTAATCATCAGCGTGCGGATGTTTGCCAATTGCTCAGGGTTACGGCCGAATGCGCCAAGTGCGCCAGCGCCAATAAATCCGATTCCCATAGCAGCACCTAGTGCAGGCAGACCGTACGTAAGACCGAAAGCTAGTTGTTCCATTAATATTCTCCTTAGTTATTACCTTAAATTATATCATTCGTGCTGCGGAGCCAGTTTAGCATCAGCAGGGGAATGGTCGTGGGTTGGGTCAGCATGGTCACCGTGCGACTCGACAGCGAGGCTTGTAAAGATGACTGTCAAAATGAAGAAAACGTATGCCTGGATGAAGCCAATGAATAGCTCGAACGCCATGAACACCGGTAGCATCGCTATAGAGAGGTAGCTGGTAAGTACGGCAATGATTAGCAGTAGGATTTCGCCCGCAAAACAGTTACCGAACAAACGCAGGCTCAGGGCGGAGTAGCGCGACGCCTCGCCGATGAATTCCAGGATACCTTCGAATGACCCGATGGGGTCTTTTAACGGATTGCGCAGGTAGCGCTTAGCATTACCAACCGGTCCATGCGCCTTCCAGGCAAAGTACTGCACCACGATAAGCACGATGATAGCCATCGCGAACGTGAAGTTTAGGTCTGCCGCGATACTTCGAAGCAGGGGAGCTTCACCTACCTTGATTGAGTCCAGCCCAGGCAAGATGCTCATCCAGTAGGAAATAAGCACGTAAAAGAATATCGTCAACGCCAGAGGCGCGACTTTGCGGGCAAGTTTTTTGTCGGGTATAACGCTCTCGATTTGAGACAGCATACCTTCGAAAGCCCACTGAACCAATCCGACAAAGCGGTTGTAGCGTCCACGCCTAAGCATCCAGGTCACGTACCCGAAGATCGCTAAAAGTAACACAAGGCTAATCGCGCCTGTGAATAATGCGTTCGTAACAGAAAAGTTACCGACCTTGAATACTTCCTGGGCGGCCAGGTGGATTTCGATCGCACTGAAGTTAGTCAGGTTCATTTGGTTCGTTTTACTTCCTCAAGTTGTCGTTTTATGAGAAGACTCGTCACACTCGTTCCGACGATAATGCCTAGTACGGTCATCCATGGTATCGTTCCCCATGTTTCATCGGCCCAGAATCCCAACAGGATGAAGGTAATGGTGGGTACGAACATCCTCCATGTCGTATCAGCGATGGTGCCGAGCAACAAAACGACCGTCGATGTCTTCGGCGGCCTGGGAGTGCCGCCGGGTGTTTCGTCTGGCGCTCTCATGTACACTACATATAGTAGCAGATAACGCTGGAGAGTACCATGCCTCGACATAACCGATCCGTTCCACATAAGCCTTACCAGCCGAACGTCCCGTGCGGGCGAAAACGCCGCTTCAAATCAGAAGCCGAAGCATTGGACGCGATTGAAAACGCTTCGTCAATAGATATTCGTCTAGAGCTTAAGACATATCAGTGCCCGTACTGCGGCGGCTGGCACCTAAGCTCGGTTAAATAGTCTACATATACGAATCAATATTGCAACGTTAGCCAAGTATTGAACGTCGTCACTGGGTTAATCGATCCGGTAGTACCGCCATTTCCGAACGCACCTGAAGAATTTCCACCCCAACAATATTTCTTGCCTTCAGTATCAAGAGCACAAGTTTGCTCATAGCCGGCCGAAATAGAAGTTATCGTCTTTCCGGCTAAAACACCACTAGTATTAATCGCAAGTGGGCTGGTCGAGTTAATAACATAGGTGCCAGACAATTCACCATCGCGCCCCCAGCAGTAAACTGTACCTGTAGTGGTTAGCCCACATGCCCAGAGGTTACCAGCAGTTAATTGTGTAAAACTTATTCCATTCAAGCCTGTGACTGCTACAGGTACATAAGAGGCAGTCGTGTTACCCGTCCCTAGTTGACCATAATTATTCCCACCCCAACAATACGCTTTGCCGTCGGTAGCGAGCGCGCAAGCGAATCCATTACCTATACTGACATCAGTTACGACTTTACCGCTAAGCGCCCCAGTGGATGTGACTGCAACTGGAACTGCAGAGCTTCCAAGCGACCCGTTACCAAGGACACCGTTACCCCAACAGTAAACTTTACCTGTCGAATCAACGGCACACGCACTGCTAGCTCCGGCGCTGACAGAAGAAATAGTCTTGCCGCTGAGGACACCCGCCGAATACACAGCCACTGGTGCTGATCTTGGGGTCGTAGTATTATCACCCACGCTTCCGTATAGGTTTTCGCCCCAGCAATAAACCCTGTCGTTCGACGCGACGACACACTGTATATGGTTTAATCCGACCGCTATGTCCTTAATAGTCAATCCGCTCAGAACCCCGGACCGATACACCGCCACCGGAGACGTACGAGTCGAAGTCGTATTATCACCCAATCCGTATTGGCCATTGTGACCCCAGCAATACGCATTATCATCAGATGCGATTACGCAGCTCACCGACATGCCAGATTCAATCTTCTTAATACTTAAGCCTTTTAAAACACCATCGGCAGCGACATCCGTCGGAACCAAAGAGGCATCCGACGTCTTGTTGCCTAATCTATACAACCCGCTGTTTGCACCCCAGCATTTAACCTTTTTGTCATAGGTAGGATTCGTACTAAGAGTAAGTCCGCAGGTGAATCTTGTACCTGCCGAAACAGCACGCCAGTACAGCGGAACCGCTCTTGCATATCCTGTATTCGGAAGTGACTGGCTTGGTGTCGTGGTTTGGCTGGTGCGGAATAGTTGAACTTCGCTGGTTATCGGAATGGTATACGACCCGTCCGAGTTCGACGTTGCGCCGTTGACTGTGAACGTGGTCTTTAAATTATTAGTACTCAGGACGTAACAGGTCGGACCGGTCGTACACTGCGCTCCGCCACCACAGCCGCTGTCTGGACGGAGCGGGGAAGCGTTCGACCATGTCGCACTGCCAAACGCGTTAAGGCACGACTGGGCACGGGTATAGCCAGAAGCGAATGCCTCGTTGTTCAGCCGTGTGTAGTACTGTTGCCTTAGCGACGTACTTACCGAGCTAGTAGAAACCAGACCGGAAAGCAACACGATAAGCATCACGATCGATGCGATCATGACGGTCGGTAACGCGAACCCCTTAGACGAACCCCAACGAATCGTATTTTTCATAACGGTTACGTCAATAATACCACCCCGCACGATAGTCGCGGTAGTATAAATTTAACCGCAAGCGTAGTTCAGTGTATAATGTATAGTAACTAACAAATACAGCAGAGGGAATTAAGATGAGCGATGCCGCAACCGACCAACCAACCGTAACAGTTTACAGCACCACCTGGTGCGCGTTTTGCGCGACCGAAAAGCAGTGGCTGGATAAGCTTGGCGTCAAGTATGTTTCGAAGAATGTCGAAGAAGATGAAGAAGCCAACAAGGAACTACTCGACAAACTCGGCGGCAACTTTACGGGCGTTCCCGTAACCGACATCGCCGGCGAAATGATCCTTGGCTTCAACCGCCCAGCTTTGCAAGCGGCGCTCGATAAGAACAACCTCGTTCCTGCCGCCGCTTAAAAACCTATTGCTCTACAAATGACCACTTGCATGAGTGGTCATTTTATTTTTATGCTTGCCGCCGCGCCTTAAATATCGTATCGTCTTTTTAAGATGAGTGAGCTGGGTGCACAACCGACAGAATACGACACCATTCGTGGCCTTGCCGCTGATATAGCGGTTAAAAACCCGGGCGGAAAATTTGACGAGTACCTAGGCTCAGTTAAGGGCTACCAAAGTCTTTACCGAATGCCTCATGAATCATTGCCATACCCAATTCGCGATGCTTCGGTGAGCTACTGCCGAGATGACAATGAAGATATAGAGATATTTGCTACCTTCGAATTTGACCCGGCGTCGACGTTAAGTGGTAACGAGGATTCCGAACATTGGCCAAGTACACTACGGACCAAAATGGCCGAAATTTTGCGCGACAGCGAAAAAGAAACGTATTCGCTCCCGTACCAACCATATGACTTTTACGTTCAAATAAGTGACGTTTATACAGCTCACATTCAGTTCGACGCGGACACGGATGCTTGCCACGTAGGTGTTAGTCTTGTGCCCCTTGAAAAGTTAGAAAGTGTTTCAAATTATGATATTAGCTCCCACCTAGGCAAAGAGGAGCGTGTTATCCCCTCCGTTGTCGAAACATTGCGTGAGATTGCCGCTGTATGGTCACTTGCCATCGACACGGTATCGTTCGAATTTGGCCTTGTAGAAACCGAAGGTATACCAAAGGCAAGTATTGTTCTTGGAATGCCAGAGGCTCAGGAAGATCCAGACTTCACGCCTGGTAAGTCACTCGCGATTCCAGCCGTCGAGAAGAAGCCCGAAGAATACGACCCGATGGCCGAACAAGTACCTCTCAAAGGTTTTGATATGGTCGGCGGGCTGGAACACGCCAAGCATGAGCTGAAGAAGTTGGTCGAGATATACCGCGACCCTATAGGAGCGAAGCTATACGGAGTGCAATCGCGGCCGTTCCTACTGTACGGGCCTCCGGGAACAGGCAAGTCAACGCTCGGTCGAGCCGTTGCCGACGAGCTGAACGCGGAGTTCAGGCTTATATCATCGACCGATATCGTAGAAAAATGGGTCGGCAGCTCTGGCAAGAACGTCAAGAAGTTCTTCAATGACCTTATTAAGGATGCAAAAGACACAGTAATCGTCGCGTTCTTTGATGAATTCGAGGCGCTTGGGAGCAAGGGAACTCTCAGCAATCAGGAGCGCATCGATGTCAAAAAGCAGCTTAATATGGCCATCGAAGATGTTATCGCTAACCACCCGAACATCGTCTTAGGCGCGGCAGTGAACACCGATATCGATGACTTGGAGCCGTCGCTCGTACGGTCGGGCCGGTTCAAGCCGATTGGAGCGCCTCTGCCGAACGAGAAGGAGCGGGTTGATGTATGGGCGGCAGTTCTTGCAAGGTCGCTGGCTAGCTTCGGAGACTTTCACCGCGACGCTCGGCGGGTTGCCTCAGGTAACGAAGACCCGATACTTAGCTTTGTTCCGTATGCGGACGATATCAATCCTCTCGAGTTGGCACAGCTAACCAATGGCATGACGGGCGCAGACTTTGACGAGATGCTGAACAGCGCGCGCCTTAGGCATTTCTTCCACTACCGACAGACAGAAGAATTTCGAAAAGTTTCCCAGGCTGATCTTATTGAAGAAATCCGACAATTCGGCCGTTAGCCGACTTTTACCACTTCGGCCGGTACGGCCTTTCGGAAGTAGTCATCATGACTGACGTACAAAATCGCACCGGAATATTTACCAAGCGCCGTTTCAAGCTCTTCGATGCTAGGAAGGTCCAAGTGGTTCGTCGGTTCGTCCAATATCAAAAGCTGCGGTTCGTTCGCCAACATGGCAATGATTTGTAGTCGGGCTTTTTGACCGCCCGACAGTTTGGCGACCGGTACGTGACCGTCGGTTTCAGTAAACAGGTAGTCATGCATAAGCCCGCGTATTTTGGTTTCATTAATCTTCAGGTTTCGGTCCAGATAAGTGCGTTCAATCGCATCTTTAAGTGTTAGCTCAAAATAATCTGGCGACACTTCCTGCTCGTATATTCCAATCCGGACTTTGGGGTCAAGCGAAAGCTCACCATCAAACACGGTCGGCTCAGTCGAACCAAGCAGCCGCTTGATAATCGTCGTCTTACCGGCGCCGTTTCGGCCGCGCAGTTCGACAGCTTCACCCTCACGTAGGTCAATGGTTATGCCCGTAAAAAGTGGCCTGTCGTAGCCAAGACTTAGCTTCGACGCCTTCACTAACACATGGCTCGAACGCGATTCGTCGCTTTTCAAATCCATCTTGATGTTACGTGACTTGAACTTGGCATACTGGCCAGCAACCTTGTAATTCAGGTTCTCGGCGGATTCGCGGTCAATCCAGAACGTCGGCTTTTCTTTGGCTTGCAGCTCCGCCAGCTCGGCGCGCGACACTTGCTCAAGCCGTTTGAACTTTTGAATCGTCTGCGGGTTACGCGATTTTTCTTTTAGGCGTTGGTAGTCAATGACTTTTTGCTTTAGGTTCACGATACGCTTTTCGATCAGCTCGAACTCGTTCATAGCCGTACCCGTAGAGTGGGCGTTCTGTTTTAAGTACGCATCGTAATTGCCCTTGAAGCTCTGCGCGCCGCCATCCTTTAGTTCGACGATCCGGTCGACCTTTTGCAATACGTCGCGGTCGTGAGTAATCACTAACATGGCTTCGGGCGCTTCGGCCATCCAGTCGATGAACTGCTTTTTAGCCACGAAGTCCATATGGTTGGTCGGTTCGTCTATCAAAGCCAAGTCTGCCTTCGAATGCATGACTTTTACCACTTCGACCAGTCGCTTCTGACCACCGGACAGGGAAGCGAACAGCTTGTGCGCTATGTCTGGCAGCTGGAACGTCTCAAGCTCGCGCCCGATGTCACTTTCAATTTGGTAAAAGCCCTTATCGTCGAACCGTTGCAGGGCGTTTGTATAGGCTTCGATTTTTTTCATGTCGTCACCCATGGTTTCGGGGTAAGTCTCTATGATGTGCGACAGCTCGCCGTATTCTGGCAAGCCAGCTAGCACATATTGCAGAACCGTCTGGTCGTTCGTGCCATGGTGCTCCTGCGCGGTCGCGACGACCTGCAACCCGCGCTTATACACTATTTCGCCCTCAAAATCCTTGTCGGCTCCGGCCAGCATTCCAAAAAGCGTACTTTTGCCGACCCCATTACGGCCGATAATGCCGACTTTTTCTTTGTCATCGACAGCAAACTTCACATTAGACATGAGAAGCTTAGGTCCGAATGATTTTTCGGATATGGAGATATCGGCGATCATATCTGTTAATTATAACAGGAGTGTTTTCTTGTTATACTTTTAACTAATGACAAAGCAACTTAACGACATCCGTTATTGGACATACCACGCGTCCGACAAACCGACCTGTGTTCTTATTCACGGCTTTACCGGCAGCCACGAAGGCTTCCAGTACATCATTCCCGGACTTAAGGATTTTCACATTATCGTCCCAGATTTACCCGGTTTCGGCGAAAGTGAGCTTAAACTCGATTCATACACGATTGACGCGCTTGCGAAAAAGACGAACGACTTCGTCAAAGGCCTGAAGCAAAAAGAACCTTACCTCGTTTCACACTCCATGGGCGGCCTAGTCGCCGCCAGCATGTTGGCACAAAACCCCGAACTGTTTCACGAAAAAACGGTTTTCATCAGTCCGGTCGCCACGAAAGTACACCGATTGGATTCACGGGCGCTCGGCGCGTTCTTGGGCCGACTGCAGTTCTTCGTGGGCAAAAAAGTCCCTCACGCCGGCCCCCGTGTCGTTAAAAGCCGGTTACTCAGCCGGCTGGCTACCTCCTTGATACTTACCACTAACGAACGAGAAATGAAAAAGACTATCAATGGTCACCACTTCAAAAACCTGGACTACATTTCGAGTATTGATTATTACCACCGCTTGCACGTCGACATCAACAAAAAGGGCGCTATTGACTATGCCGACGAGCTGAATAAAAAGTTCAAGCCGCTAATTATAACCGGCGACAAAGACAACGTCACGCCACTTGCGACCGAGATAAAGCTGGCAAATGCCTTAAACGCCGACTTACACGTCCTAAACGGCGTCGGACACTTGCTGCACTACGAACGACCTACAGAAGTCGCTGCGGCATTAAATGCGTTTTTGTCGCGATAACTTGTTCGTAAATTTCTTCGAATTGGTCCAGCGTATGGTTGATGTCGTGCGTCTGGGCGATCTTTAAACTTTCGGCACCATATTCGACGCGTAGTTTATCGTCGTCGATCAGCTTTTCAAGTGCGTCGGCCATTTGGTCGGAATCGTCTTTTTCACATAAGAAACCGTTGCGTCCGGTCTGGCAAAGTTCATATACGGCACCAGCATTTACTGCCACTATCGGCTTTCCACTCGACATGGCTTCAAGGGCGGCTATACATTGCAGTTCGGCCGGGCTTGGCATGGCAAAAATGTTACCAACTTTGTGCAGTTCGACGATTTCGTCGTCCGTCACGCGACCAGTGAACGTCACATCCTTATGAATACCTAACTCGTACACGTGATTTTCCAGACGTTCGGCGTCGGTACCACCACCGACGATAAGAAGGTGAATCGGCTTTGACGTACGTCGCAGTACGGCGTTGAACGCGTCAATCAGTACATGAATATGCTTTTCGCTATCGAGCCGACCTACGTAAGATACGATTAACTTATCTTTCGGAATCGAGAATTTTTTATAAGTCTCCTCGCTTGGCTCAGTTGACAAGAACCGGCTCAGGTCTATGCCATTCGACACCGGCTTTATAGGCACGTCGGGCAGGTCTTTACGGCCAGTCGCCAGCATGTCTATCGCCGCCTGGGTCGGCATGGTTACGTAATCGGCTTTTTTATGGAACCGCGCGCCGTATTCGGTAATCAGGTAACTAAGTTGTTTCGACACCGGTGCGAGCATGCGGATATTTTCGAGTAGGTTGTCGGGAATAGCGTGATTGGTCGTGACCACCGGAATGTTATAGCGCTGAGCATAGCGCATGGTGGCCTGACCGATTCCGAGTAGCATTTGGATATGCACGACATCGGGCTCGAACTCTTCGATTATTTTCTTCACCTCGCGCTGCGGCGCAACCGAAATACGGAAGTTCTGGTACAGCGGGAAGGGGACAGAGATAGTACGGCGAATCAGGTAATTACCGTCGGTTTCTTCACCGCTACGGCCCGAGCGTCGTTGACTTGGAGCAATCACAATGACCTCGTGCCCACGATCAGCCAAACCCTTCGCCAAATTACGGCTGAAGGTTGCCACACCGTTAATGGTCGGCCAGTGAAGATCGGCCGCGATGAGGATTTTCATATTGTCTTATTGTACCACGCGAACCATGGGCATTTTCAGTTCTTCGGGCTGTGAAATCCGAGGCATACCCGAGGATTTCAGCCGAACGCTCGAGGTCAGTGCCAGTGGCCCTGACCTCGAAGAGTGCACCGACGAACTGAAAATGCCCATGGTTCCGTTATACTAGAGCCACATGAAATTGTTTTTCGATGCCCGTTACATCCGTATCGACTTTCCGGACGGTATTAGTCGTTACTCAAGCGAGCTGGCCGAAGCGCTAGTCAAACATCACCCGGTCACGTTCATCGTTTCAAGCGATGAACAGGCCGCAAAGCTGCCGACTGGAAGCAAAACGGTCAAGATACATAAAATTGATTCTTGGCTCGAACCGTTCACATCGCTACGACTTAACAAATTCAAGCCCGATGTCGTTTTTAGTCCGATGCAGACGATGGGAAGCTTTGGCCGTCGGTTCAAATTGATTCTGACGCTGCACGATATGATCTATTACGTTCACCGTGTACCGCCGCCAACCGCCAAAGGGCTTGTCCGTCCGCTTTGGCGGCTGTTCCATATGGCGTATTGGCCGCAGCGACTTGTATTGAATAGAGCTGATGCCGTCGCCACCGTGTCACAGACCGCCCGCGCTGAAATATCACAGGCAACGTTGACCAAACGTCCGCTTATCGTCGTATCGAACGCCGCGCGCGACCTGGCGCCGCTTCTCGCCGAACCAGTTAAGCAGCTCGATACACCTCCCAAAAACCTGGTTTTCATGGGTACGCTACTGCCATATAAGAATGCCGAAACACTGATTTGGATGATGAAGTTCCTGCCTGGTCGCACCCTCCATCTTTGCAGCAGGGTTTCACCTGCGCGAAAGGCCGAGCTTAGTAGGCTAATCCCTGACGGCGCGGACGTAGTGTTCCATAACGGTGTCAGCGACGAGCAGTACGCGGCGCTTCTTGCGGACGATGCCATCATGGTCAGTGCCAGCCTGGCTGAAGGTTACGGGTTGCCTCTCGCTGAAGCATTACAGCTAGGCGTTCCTGTCGTCGTCAGCGACCGGCCATACTTCCGTGAGATAGCAGGGGACGATGGCGCCGTGTTCGCCGACCCTAAAAATGCCGAAAGTTTCGGCGCGGCCGTCCGGTCACTTGATAGTCTTGATTCCCGAAAACAAAAAATCACCGCCGGGCGTAAGGCGGTGGGCAAGTTCAGCTGGGACGAATCGGCCAAGATACTACTGGCAGAATGCGAGCGCTTGGCTCGGCGCTAACGAGCCAGCACGTCGGCGGCTAAGGTAGCGATTGGCTTGGACATCTCAAGCTTTTTCATTGAAGCGCTGGTGTCGACTGTCGCCATAAAGCGGCTTTCGCCGAGTGTAATACGGCCGACTTTTGGCAAAACGAGCGTTGGCGCTTCTTTCGGTGGAACGATTGGCTGAACCGCCCTTTCGGCGTCCGCTTTGTTGCGGGCTTTGATTTGTTCCACCAGTTCATTGACACCTTTTTGCTGCCGTGAACTAAGCTCGTCGAAGCTGCGATTAGCAAACCCAAGCGTACGCATGGCACCAACGATCGGGTCGCAGATAAAGTAAAGACCCATCACGAATTCGCATAGACCTTGTCGCTCAAGCATCTTACCGGTCTCTTCCAGGGCTCGGCCATCGAGCAGTACAACGCCGAACCCTTCTTCACGCGCATCGCGGAGCCATTTTTTCAAAAGCTCATCTTTGAACGCTTGACTGAGTGGTCTGGCACCGATTTTGGCGCTGTCGGCGCCAACCTGGTTAGTGTAAAGCAGCGCGTCGCGGTCGGATTTAGACATATGGTAGACATCTTTGACGAACTTGACGCTGGCTTCGGCGTTTTCGTCGTCACCCAGAAAAGCATCAATCGCTACCGGGTCATCAAGGTTCACACCGGCACGCGCGGCCGCGACGACCAAACACCGGAACACCTGGCCGGCATCGATAAGCATTACATGATGACCATACGAATCACGTAAGGCGTCCTTAGTCGCTTGAACGATAGTACCCTTGCCGCTACGGGCTTCGCCGTCGAACGTAATAAGTTTTGGCACAGGGTTAGTCGTAGACATTCCAACCGACTATAGCAAGCCTACCCGAGGCGTGCAACGCTCCACACCTGTTACAATGAGGGTATTATGGCCAAAAAACAGTCAAAATCAAAAGCCGCCAGCCCGATTGTCAACCGTCGGGCCAGGTTTGATTATGAACTGGGTGACGAAATCGTCGCCGGCCTTAGTCTTACAGGTATTGAAACGCGTGCTGCGCGTGATGGTCACGTACAGCTCAAAGGCGCGTTCGTTACGCTAAAAGACGGCGAATTATGGCTCAATAATGCCAGTTTTAGCCTGAAACTGAACGAAAAGGGGCAAACGAACGCCCGAAGCGTTGATACGAATCCACGTAAACTTCTGGCACATCGCAAACAGATTGATGCATTCGCCGAAAAAAAGCAGCAGGGAATGACGATAGTGCCGACCAAGCTACTTACGACCGGGCGTCACATAAAGCTTGTCGTTGCCCTTGGAAAAGGAAAAAAGCGCTATGATAAGCGCCAAACCTTGAAAAAACGTGATGAAATGCGCGACGCCAAGCGCGCCATGAAATCAATATAAGTTCAGGGGAACTGGTCACCCGTACTCCGGCAATGTAGCGCGGAGAACGGGTGACCGAAGTCCGGTTCGACCTTAGTCGAAGGATCTGTCAGCGCCGCGACCCTTGATGCGCGCTCCGGCGCGCTTGCCACTGTGCTGCTGGAAGCCGGCAGGACGACTCATAACCTCCCAGAACAGCTGCTTGGTCGACGAATCACGCTGTCGACGGATGATCAGTTGCCGGCCGGTCTCGTCGTCCAGCCGGAAGGTGAGCGGTGCTTTGCGAAGCTTCGTGACGGTCGCACCGTCAGGAAAGTCGTACGTGACAGACGCGGACTCAAGCCTCTGCTTGAGCTGCATGTTCTGTTCGCCGTCCTTTCCGTAGACGTAAACCGTCATGGAACCGAGCGTCTCGTACGGCTTGCGGTGCCGCGTACCGGGAACTCCTTCCAGCTTGTCGAACTGCGCGTACAGCTCGTCGTGGTGGTCACAGTCGATCAACCGCCGGTTCAGCTTGGCGGCGACACCAATGTCGTGCCGCCGGAACACGCCGTCGGCGATGGCGCTCGGGTCGAACGTATCTGACATGTGCTTCCTTCGGATTGGGAATACGGACTATCTTTAGTATAGCATGCTCTATTGACATTGTCTAATTTTGTGTCGTTGTTAAATGTATGATTACCCCTGTTTGCTGACATGTGCGATATACTTGAACCTATGAAACTGTACTCATGGAACGTCAACGGAATCCGGGCGGTGCTGAACAAAGGCGCCCTGCAAAAGTTCATCGAAGAGCACGACCCCGATATTTTGTGCCTACAAGAAACCAAGGCCCAGCGCGACCAGTTCGTCATTGATTTTCCTCAGTACGAAGAGCACTTCTTTTCGGCTGTCAAAAAGGGTTATTCCGGCACGGCAATCTTTTCTAAAATGCCGGCCCTCCGGTATGAAGACGGCTTTCCGCAGGACATCATCGACGAGTACAAGGTCACCGGCGACACGTACGGCGACCCGAACGCCGAAGGCAGGGTACTGGCCGCGGAATTTGACGATTTCTGGGTAGTAACGGTCTACACGCCCAACTCAAAAGGCGACTTAAGCCGGCTATCCCTCCGTTATGATGTTTGGGACCGCGCCTTTCTGGCGTACGTTCGACAACTCGAAAAAACAAAACCGGTCTTGTTCTGCGGTGATCTGAATGTAGCACACGAAGAAATCGACTTAGCACGACCTGCCGATAATATAGGCAAGCACGGTTTTACCAACGAAGAACGCGAACGCTTTGGTGACTTTTTGAAGGCCGGCTATGTCGATACCTTCCGCAGCCTGTTTCCGCACAAAAAAGATGCCTATAGCTGGTGGACCGCATGGGGAGGTGCCCGCGAACGTAATGTCGGTTGGCGCATAGATTACTGGATGGCATCTGCCGGTATTGCCAGTCGCGTCACAAACGCTGCTATTCACCCCGATGTCATGGGGTCTGACCACTGTCCAGTCAGCATTGAGATTGAGTAACCATATGGAAAGCCTATCCGGCAAAACACTAGTCATGATTGTCGGTCCGACTGCGGTCGGTAAATCAAGCCTTATGAACGAGGTCGTAGCGCAAGATAGTGAGTTTGGCCGTGTCAGTGGTTTCACGACCCGGCGGCAACGACCTAACGACGAGCCTGGTTTATATCGCTACCTATCGAACGGCGCGGCGCGCCAGCTAATAGAAAAAGGCGAGGTAGTGCAGTTCGCGATTCATCCGACCACCGGCGACATGTACGGCACTCAACCACAAGATTACCCGCGCCTGTTCAACTTACTCGACACGCTGTCGACCGTAGTTGGCGGCATACAGTCGTTGCCATTCAAGAGCGTCGTGACTGTCAGCCTGACCACCGACCCGGCCGCCTGGCAAAGCTGGGTGCTTGGCCGCTACCCGGAACCGAGCGAAGAACGCACGAAGCGCCTGCAAGAAGCCGTTCAGTCAATCGAATGGTCGATGTCACAGTCAGCAAACCACTTCTGGCTCATTAACCGGCCAAACGACATTGCCGCGACAGCGAACGAACTAATCAACGTCGTGCGCAGCGGCAATGGGCGAACCGCCCCACCAGACGAAGCCGCTAGCCTACTACTCGTCGCCAAATCTCTGTTATCATACGAACATCAATAAACGAGGTACATATGGCAAAGACGAATTCGCACACCAAAGCCCAACCGTACGAAAACAACCCATTCAACATCGGTCTGAACGGCCTAAAGCTGTTTTTTGCTAGCGCGCAGTCGGTTGCTATTTACGCCATTGTCCTAAGCGTCATAGTTTTCGTGTTTAATTCGATTTCGAATGTCGCCGATTTGACCGACACCCGCAACCAGGCCCAGATTGAACGCCAAGACCGGCAGGCAATCAACGACTTCTTCTCGCAGGATCCGGGACGTATCGCCGTGGCAGGCGTCTTAATAGCTTCGGTTCTGTTCATCGTGGTACTCGTTACTCTGGTGCTGAACGGAATCCTTGAGTACACCGGAGCCAGGTTGGCTCTCGGCGAAAAAGTCACTCTAAAGCAGGCTCTCAAAGAGGTTATGAAAGACCTGGCCGGCTACCTTTGGGTAAACGTTGTCCTGATGGTCAAGATATTCCTGTGGTCGCTGCTACTTATCGTGCCGGGCATAATCATGGCCGTACGCTATAAGCTGGCCGGGACCGTATTTTTTGCCGAAGGCAAGCGCGGCAACGCAGCCGTTAAACGAAGTGCCGAACTGACAAAGGGCGCATGGTTCACCACCTTGGCAGGTTACAGCCTGTGGAACCTAATGACCTTCGGCATGATTCCGCAGTTACTCGCGCCTGGATCTTCTGCCGTGCTGTACCGCCAACTTCGTGACGTGACCGACGCCGGCGGTCAAAAACCACCGGCTCACTGGCTCAGCTGGCTGACGTTCTTCGTACCGATCGCTCTGGTGCTGATGTTCCTGTCGCTGTTCATTCTGCTGTTCGTCGCTATAGCCGCCACCTACGGATTATGACCAAACGACCATTCGCCGCATTCGACATAGATGGCACAATTTTTCGGTGGCAACTTTACCACGAGCTATTTGACGCCTTCGTCGAAGAAGGCTTGGTATCTTCTGATGCCGCTGCATCAGTGTTACAGGCCCGTGAAGCATGGCGCGAACGACGAGCCGACTACGAATCGTATGAAATGACACTGGTTCGTGCCATGAAAGCCTCAATCGTCGGTGTCGAGGTAGAACATTTCAACCGGATCGCCGACACCATACTTAAGGCAAAAGGTCATCATATATACAAATACACGCTCGACCTACTGAAAGACCTAAAAGCCAAAGGCTACGCCATCGTTGCCATTAGCGGCTCGTACCAACAGCTAGTCGACCGGTTCGCGAATTTGCACGACATCGACATAGCAGTCGGCCGCGAACACGTGGTTAAGAACGGGCGGTTGACGGAACGTTCCAGCGAAATATTCGGACACAAAGACAAGGTTCTTAAAGACATCGCCACGCGCTACGACCTGGACTGGCAAGGTTCGTATGCCGTTGGCGATTCCGGCGGTGATATCGGCATGCTCGAAATCGTCGAAAACCCGATCGCGTTCAATCCGGACGAAAAATTGAAAGCCAAGGCAATTCAAGAAGGCTGGACCATAGTGGTCGAACGAAAAAGCATCGCCTACACGCTGGAACGAGGACCAGATGGAACATACGTACTGGCATAGGCAGCTCCCGGGCAAGCCATTGTTTCCTGATGTAGAGTGGAGTAAGCCCGAGCGGCGTAACTTGGCCGGTAAGTTGCTGATCGTTGGCGGCAATAAGCTCGGGTTTTCGGCTGTCGCCGAAAGCTACCAAACGGCGCTTGCAACCGGCGTAGGGCAGGTAAAGGTGCTTTTGCCGGATTGCCTTAAAAAGTCAGTGCCACCGACGCTTCTCGACGTGCTATTCGCTGCCTGCACGCCCAGTGGCGGGTTGTCAAAAGACGCCCTGCCAGAGCTTAAAGCCGCCAGCGAATGGGCGGACGGCGTATTGTTGGTTGGCGACGCCGGCCGAAACGCTGAAACGGTGCTAGCTTACGAAGATTTTATAAGGGGCTACACTGGCCCACTGACTGTCACTCGCGACTCCATAGATTTAGTAAAGAACGATCCGGCGCTGCTTGTTGAGCGCCCCGACACCTTGCTGGTCGCAAGTTTCGCGCAGACGCAAAAGCTGTTCAGCGGAGTGTACTATCCGAAAATCCTGACCTTCGGAATGCAGCTAATGCAACTAGTCGAGGCGCTGCACAAATTCACCATTACGTACCCTTGTGCCGTCGTGACGCTTCACCAAGATACGCTTGTAATCGCTCACGGCGGCGAAGTCGTAACGCAACCGTGGCAAGAACCTATGGCGATATGGCGCGGCACCGTCGCCACCAACGCCGCCAGTTATTGGCTTTGGAACAAACCGCACCCACTCCAAGCAGTTACCGCAAGTATCGCTGGTTAAACCGGCGTGCTGTAGCTTCAGAAAAGTAAAACGCCTCAGAAGAAGGCGTTTTCATTTGAAAATCTCTAATGGTACCGCGGGCCGGAATCGAACCGGCACGAGCAAATGCTCACAGGATTTTGAGTCCGGCGCGTCTACCAATTCCGCCACCGCGGCATACTCAAATTACATCTGATATTGTACAATGAACTCAAGTGGGAATCTATAGCAATGCGTCCTGAAGACCGACAAATCCAAAGCGGCGACCCCAGAGGGAGCGTCCAACCGCCGAAACGTGACGACTCTGTCGCCCAATCGGCCGCTGCCGATGTTGTCCGTTCGCAGCTTGATTCCATTTACTCCGGCAATCCTGCCGACGCCCAAACCACAGATGAAGGGCAGACGCTACCGACCACATACCGTCGCACTCACGACGCCGCCACGACGGCAAACCAGAAGGAATGGCAAGACTACCACTCGGCATGGCAGCAGTACTACCAAAAATACTACGAGCAGTACTACGTGGGCGCAGTCAGCCAGGTTCACCAGGCGTACTCACAGCACGCAGAATCGCAGAAAAACCAATTCGGTACGGCCGTCCCTGAGTCAGAAGCAGAAAGCATCAGCCGTGACGACGCAATAGAGGACCTTCGCGGTCAGCTGCTAGGCAAGGTTAAGACTGCCGGTAAACGCGTTCGAAAAAGTCGCCACTTTATACCAATAACCGCCGCATTGGTCGTGCTGCTAATATTCTCGTTCCTGCAATACAACCGCGCGATTATCGCTAACGTCAAAGCTTACGTCACGCCGGGCGAAATAGACCCACAGAATATCGTCGTCGACCCGAACGCCAGCCTTCAGGTAAGCCAGGACCCTCGGCTTATCATTCCAAAGATCAACGTCAACGTCCCTGTGAATTACGACACTACGCCCGATCAGGCGTCGCAGCTGAAGTCAATGGAAAACGGCGTGGCCTACTTTGGCATACCCGGTGCCAACAGCAAACCGGGGCAAGTAGGTAACACTGTCATATCTGGTCATTCCAGCAACGATTTCATCGAGAGCGGCAACTACAAGTTCGTGTTCGCGCTTCTTGAGCGCCTAAAGCCCGGCGATATATTCTACCTACACTATAACGGCGTTCGGTACACCTACAACGTGACAAAAACACAGGTGGTCAAACCGACTGATGTCAGTGCTCTCGTATACCCGACGACCAAGCCGGTCGCCACATTAATTACCTGTACACCGCTTGGAACGGCCCTGAACCGCCTACTTGTTACCGCAGAGCAGGTCAGTCCTGACCCGACATCGGCTACGGCCGCTCCGGCCAGTAGCGGTACCGACGAGGGAATAGTCTTGCCAAGTAACTCGCCAACGCTGTTCGAAAAGATATTCGGCGGCTAACTCTTAACGACTACAGGATCATCTGGCTGCGCTGAATGGCGTAGCCTTTTTCAAGGGCATTGATGGTGTAAATATATTTGCCATCGTCGCTTTGGACGGCATCAAAACCTGTTGTCAGGTCGGTAATGCGGTGCGGGTTGGCGCCGTCGAATTCCAAGACCTCCAGCTGTTTGCCGTCGGTCAGGTAAAAGTGGTATTTGTCTAGCCAGCGCAGCTCGCTCGCGACTGGCGCTTTAAAACTTGTAATAGACTGCTTAGCTAGTTCAACGTCATATGTCTGCAGCCCGCCAGCATATTGGGCCAAAACGAACCGGCCGCTAGTACGAATAGACAGGTGGTCAGCCGGCGCCGGCAACGCACTAGTAAACAGCCTTGTCATGCTGATAGACCCATCGGACTGACTAGACGGCAATTGACGCAATTGGTAAATATCAAGTTGGCTACCGACCGAAATAACAATGTGCGGTTCCGAAAAGTAATCGGCCAAGGCCACCAGTGTCTTTTCGGTTGACGCGATGCGCTTGATAACTCGTACCTTGTCACTTCCAAGCGAAATGTAACCGACCGATTGTCCACCTTCGGGCTCGGTGCGAACGATTAGTATGGCGTCGTTTTCGTACAGCGCCATGTACGATACCGATGAGGCCAGCACGCTTGATAGCGAATCATCAGCGGTGTTTACGGTCCGTAATTCACCCTTGGTGTCGCGAATTATCAACCGGTCAGATGACCTAGGGTCGAACATCGCTTCGGCAATATTAGATACGTATTTGCGCGAAAGATTAACGGTTTTTTCGGCGTCACGGCGATCGACCAGCAGGCGCTCGGTAGTCGTGCCGTATGTCATATCAACTAATAGCCGGTCTGAGTCGTTGGCCCATTTCGACAGCGTGAACGCTGCAGCCTTGTCGGTCGGCAAAGCGCCCGCCGGAAGCGTGACGCTAGTCAGCTTTGGCGTGTCGCCGGTAATGTCGGCGAACGTGATGACGGGCTTGGAAGCATCTTGCACCAGAGCGAAACGGTCACCGTTCGGTGCCGACAAAGCGCCCGCGAGCGAATCAAACCGAGTCAGTTGCTTGGTGTCAATACGGTTAGGCACCAGCTGCGCGTAGTTAAGCCAAAGTACTTCGCCGGATTTGACGTCGACGTTCTTTTTCCAGGGCTGATAGCCATTACGGGTCATTGAAACGTCGTAATTGCCGGGATTCACGGTTATTTTAGACGGTGTCGGGTCGGTCAACTTAGCCTTGCCGATCGTTACATTGGCGTCTATCGGACGCGACGCGAACTGCACCAGCCCGCCTTGCTCGATAGTGCTCGTGTCCCTGTTGAAACGATAGCCAAGCATAACGAATACCAGGAATGTCACGAGTAAAAGTACGGCAACTGTCATTAACGAATAAATCGCAACACGGCTCACCAGTTGGCGGCGTTTGCTGGGTGTTCTATACATACTAGTCATTATACATCGCCATCTTCCGTATATATTCAGTATTGCAACGCGCTTATGGCGGCGGTATGATAGGAACAACCAACAGGGTAGAAAAGGGAAAACAGGAACAGACATGAGTCAACCGAACGTTGTTTCGATAGGCGGCATCGACTACGACAGCCACACCGGCTTGCCACTGACAGCACACAAGGAAGCCCAACTCCAAAAGGAGATGAGGCGCGTACAGTCAGTCCACGCCAAAGGCGTCCACCAGGCTCAACAGCGCTCGGCGGCGTTGAACCGCCAATTCGTCAAGAAAGCCGCTACCGTCAAAAAGCCTACTCCGACGGCTGTCAGTATGGATGTCAGACGACCTGTTTCCCGCAGCCCTCATATCTATAAGTTTGCCCGGGACCCACAAATGAGGGTCGCTAAGCCGGCCGCTTCACCTGACATCGCCCCGGTTCATCACCCGGTCGTTGCCAAGGCGCACGCCGTTACCGCCGCTCATGCCGTCAAAAAACCGGCCGCCCAACCGACCAGCCGCGACATCAAACACGCCGAACTCGGCAAGGCGCTCGCTAACGCCGGAACGGCGTCTAAGCATTCCAAGCAGCCGCGCCGTAGGGCATTTCACGTCGCAGCGGCCAGCCTTGGGCTACTGCTCATTACCGGCTATTTTACTTACTTGAACATGCCGAACCTGTCTGTCCGTGTCGCCGCCGCCCAAGCCGGTATCGATGCCAGTTACCCCGAATACCGACCGGTAGGTTATCGCTTGGACGGCCCGGTGGCATACCAAAGCGGCGAAGTCAGTATGAAGTTCGCATCCAATTCAGCCCCGATCGCATTTTCGTTGAACCAATCAAAAAGCAGCTGGGACTCGTCCGCACTGCTTGAAAAATACGTCAATCCTCGCTCGAAAGGCAATTACGCCACCTATAGCGATGCCGGCCTGACGATTTACACCTACGGAACCGATGCCGCCTGGGTGAACGGTGGTATCTTATACACCGTCGAAGGTAACGCGCTACTTAGCAACGAACAGATCCGTCGCCTCGCGACGAGTATGTAGCCTCTCACTGACGTTCACGCGTTCATCTCTGTTATAATCGGGGTAATGACCGATATTAGAACTCGTTTCGCTCCTAGCCCGACCGGCTTTATGCATGTCGGCAATCTGCGCACCGGCTTATTCGCGTACCTGACCGCCAAGAATGCCGGCGGCACATTCATACTTAGGCTTGAAGACACCGACAAAAACAGGGAAGTCGAAGGCTCGGCTGATCACATTAAAGAATGTCTTAAGCTCCTTGGCATCGAGTGGGACGAAGGTCTAGACGTCGGCGGCCCGTATGCGCCGTACCAGCAAAGTGAGCGGCTTGATATTTACAGGGCCTGGGCGCAGAAGTTAATCGACGCCGGTCGAGCCTATGCCGACCCGTACACGCCTGAAGAAGTCCAAGCTTTCCGCGAACAGGCTCAAAAAGAAAAGCGGGCATTCCTGTACCGCAATCACCGGCCAGAAAACCCACCGGCATGGGACGGCACACAGCCGCTCAGGTTCAAGTCCGACCCGAAAGCCTACGAGTGGCACGACGAGGTGATGGGTGATTTGCATTCCGGTCCGGAAGTGGTCGACGATTTCATTCTGATAAAGAGTGATGGTTACCCGACCTACAACTTTGCACACATAGTGGACGACGCCGAAATGCACGTAAGTCACGTCATCCGTGGCCAAGAATTCCTAAGCTCGCAGCCGAACTACATGAACCTTTACGAAGCTCTTAACGTAACGCCGCCTACATTCGCTACTATGCCGCACATCTTGAATGAGCAGGGGAATAAGAAGCTTGGCAAGCGCGACGGCGCCAAAGACGTATTAGACTACATCCGCGAAGGCTACCTGCCTGAAACGCTACTTAGCTTCATTGCCACGCTTGGCTGGAACGATGGTACCGAACAAGAGGTATTTACCATGAATGAATTGGTAAGTAAGTTCAGCTTGAAGCGTGTTCAACGTAGCGGCGCCCGCTTCGACGAAAAGCGCCTGCTTTGGATGAACGGCCAGTTCATCCGCGAGCTGTCTTTGAACGAACTAAAAGCACGGGTCGAACAATTCTGGCCGGACACCGCGAAAAACGCCGACGCCGAGTACACACACCGAGTGCTGGCTTTGGCGCAGGACCGCTTAAAGACATTGGCCGACTTACCGCTGCTTACTTCGTATTTCTTCGAGGAACCAGAACCCGACATGTCACTTATTAACGACAACAAACAACTGGCCAAACTTGAAAATGCCGAACGTACGCGCTTACTAGAAGCCTCTTTTGCCGCACTGTCCCAGCTGGAAGAATGGACTGCGGAATCAATCCAGTCTACGCTCAACGGCCTGCTCGAAACCACTGGTCAAAAGCCGGGCATATTGTTCAGTCTTATCCGTATCGCTACCACCTGGGCTCCGTTCAGCCCGCAGCTCAACGACACGCTAGAACTTCTTGGCAAACAGCGTTCACTCGACCGCCTAAAGCGCGCCGCTGACCTCGCCGGCCAAGCATAAGCGCCATGCTATACTTCGCTTCGCTCGTGTAGCATTCGTCGATTCGGAAATGAATGCAAGCATTCATTTCGCTTATGCTCCTCTGCTATACTAAGGGCATTATGGCGCCCAAACTGACACCTATAAAAAGGTTTTTCCAACGCCTAAGAGCAGGGGTCCGTGCACACCCGGTACGGACATATTTATTGGCTGGTTTGGGTTTGGTGCTCGCGGGTGGCTTGGTGGCGCTTATTTTCTTTTGGCAACAACCCAAAGAAGTCAAAGCCCCAACTGATAAGCCGAAGCCCGCCAAGGTCGCTCCAAAGCCGAAGCATTATTCGCCGCTCACTGGCGAACTGGTAGCAGGCAGCGCCGCACTTACCAAGCCGGTCACCGCAATCATGCTTGAAAACAGCCCGTCGGCTCGGCCGCAATCCGGCCTAAAAGATGCTGAAGTCGTTTACGAAGCTGTCGCCGAAGGCGGCATTACGCGCTTTTTGGCCGTTTATCAACAACATCAGCCGAACCTTGTCGGGCCTGTCAGAAGCCTTCGCATGTACTACCTGGATTGGGCAACTCCGTACGACGCCAGCATCGCTCATGTCGGTGGAAGCTCCAACGCGCTCAGCAGGGTACGAAACGGCAACTACCGTGACATCGACCAGTTCTTTAACGGCAAATACTATTGGCGCGCCACCGACCGGTACGCGCCTCATAACGTGTACACGAGCTTTACAAAATTAAACCAATTGAATGCTGCCAAGGGCTACAAATCATCAAACCCAGTAGGCTTCGACCGGGCTGACGAAGGCGCCGCGCTGACCCAGGATGCAACATCGATCAACCTAAAGATTAGCGGTCCGCTATACAACTCTACTTATCAATACGACCCGGCAACTAAGCTTTACTCGCGCTCTGAAGGCGGCGCGCCACATCTAGACCGCGAAGCCGGGCAAATCACCGCAAAAGTCGTCATAGCACTGCGCGTCGACATGAGCAGGGTCATGGAAGACGGCTACCGCGAGAACATCGCGACCACAGGCACCGGCAATGTCGTCATATTCCAGAACGGGCACGCAATAAGCGGAACATGGTCAAAAGACAGCGTTGCCGCGCAGTTGAAGTTTACCGATGCCAACGGGCAGCCTATCGCGCTTGCTCGTGGGACGACCTGGGTTTCAGCGATTCCAAATAGTGGTGGGGACGTATCGTGGCAGTAAAGAACAAAGCCGCCGAGTCGGAACAGCTGCACCTGTTTTGGCCACGCCACCGACGCATAACATTGTGGCGGGCAATGACCGTTCAGACGGTAATCATCGCTCTTGTCATTGGCGTAATCGTTATTTTGTACCCGAATCCGCCGATCGGTGCCTGGATCGTCATCGGCATCCTGACAATCTTGGCGCTTCTTGGAACCTGGGTCGTCACGCTTATGGCGATGCGACCTATCCAAGACTTGTCCAGCGCCCTGGTTCACGTATCTGGTGAACTCAGCGCCCAGGTGCCGCCGAACCTGAATGACAGCTACTACGTGCACACCCGTCTGCGACCGTTGTTGAAGCTCGTATACGACATGGCTACCAACCAAACAGGCACAGCCGTAGAAACGAAGGACAGCGATACCGGTGAACGAGTAAATATAGATGTCACCGCGCAACTGAATCACACTTCCACCGGGCTGATTATGCTGGATTCGGCTGGCGAAATCGTTTTTGCCAATAAAAGCGCGCCGATTCTGATTGACGGCAATGGCAAAAAGTCCATCGAACTGATATTCGACGTCGACCCGAGTATCTCGGAGTGGCTTGCTGAGCGCGACGAGCACGATATCCACGCCGAAAAAACCTGGCGGCGGGTAGCCAACAAACTGACCGGCGAGCCTGACCGGCGGCTGTTCGACGTTTACGCGTCGTACGAAAAGGGAAGCGAAGCCGAAACCATTATCACGCTGTTTGACCGCACCAACGACTACCAGCCTGAAGACGATGACCTGGACTTCATCGCCTTCGCGGCGCATGAACTGCGCGGTCCTATTACCGTCATCCGTGGTTACCTGGACACGTTGAACGACGAACTGGCGAGCATTACCGACCCTGACCAAAAAGAACTGTTCCAACGCCTAATCGTCAGTGCCAACCGGCTGAGCGGCTACGTAAATAACATTTTGAATGCCAGCCGGTTCGACCGCCGACACCTAAAGGTTCATCTTGAAGAACAGACCGTCCAAAACCTATACGACACCATCGCCGATGACATGCAGCTTCGGGCAACCGCGCAGCAACGACTACTTAGCGTCTCGTTACCCGACGGTCTGCCGACGGTCGCGGCCGACCTGAACAGCATGAGTGAAGTCCTGGGAAACCTTATCGACAACGCCATCAAGTATTCTAACGACGGTGGCTCAATCGAAATTACCGCCGCCGTTAACGGCGACTTCGTCGAGGTGTCGGTAACTGACCACGGTATTGGCATGCCAGCCAACGTCATTTCAAACCTGTTCCATAAGTTCTACCGTTCGCACCGCTCGCGCGAAACCGTCGCCGGCACCGGTATCGGTCTGTATATCAGCAAAGCCATCGTCGAAAGCAACGGCGGCAAAATAAGCGTACGCAGCGTCGAAGGCCACGGCTCGACCTTCACGTTCAGCCTGCCGATTTACTCAACCGTGGCCGACAAACTAAAGACGGGCGTGAACAACCAAGATTTCATAGAACACTCGTCGAGTGGTTGGATTAAGAACCATGGGGCGTTCCGCGGTTAGGCGGGTATAATACGATTATGGCAATAAAATCGATTCTTGTGATTGAAGACGACCGGTTCATCGGCGAAATGTATGTCCGCAGCCTCAAAAAGGCAGGCTACGACGTAGACTGGATGGTCGACGGCAACGACGGCCTGATCGCCGCCCGCAACAAACCATACGACGTCATGTTGCTCGACGTCATGTTGCCCGAACGGCGGGGCAGCGAGATCCTTCAAATTCTCCGCGGTGGAGTGGAAGACCTTATTCCCGCCACCAAAGTGATAGTCCTGACCAACTTTGACCAAACCGAAGACGCCCGCATGGAAATGCAGAAACATGCCGACGGCTACCTAATAAAAGCCGAAATAACCCCCAAAAAACTTCTCGCCGTCATTGAGAAGCTTGGCCAGAACAGCTAGACAACAGGGGTGGAAATTGATAGAGTAGGAAGGTCGGTCTCATCGTCTAACGGTTAGGACATCAGGTTCTCATCCTGACAATCCGGGTTCGATTCCCGGTGAGATCACCAAGAAAAAGGCCTCAGCTTCTGCTGGGGCTTTTTTCTTGGCGCTTTGCGCTGGAATCGAACGCCGAAGGGTTCGCATGGTGTCAAATCTTTGATTTGTACACCATCTAGCTGATGTTCGCCGCTAGAATAGCGAGAACATCGAAGCGTCGGAATCGGTGAGATCACCAAGAAAATAGCTCAGGCATTTGTCTGAGCTATTTTCTTTAGCGCCTCACAGTCCGTGAGGTTTTAATCTTGCAAAACTTAATGTAAATAGTTTACAATAAGAACATGCTAACGGAACGGGAAATCACTCCACGACAAACACGCTACGTCACTACTATTACAAACGCGTTGGCAACGCGTGGTCACGCGACGAACGCGGAACTTTTGAGCGACATCAGGCTCGAGTTCCCTGAAGTCAGTATTACCACCGTGCACCGCGTGACGTCCCGTCTGAAGGCCAGGGGCATCATCGGCGCCGCGCCCTCCTCTGCGAGCGGCGCCGACCGCTTCGATACTAACGCCATGCCACACCACCACTTCATGTGCAGCCAATGCGGGAGCGTTTGTGACATTCCCCAAACGGATGAGGCACGCGTGGTCATGCATCAGCTCAAAGAACTAAGCGGAAAATGCGCAATCGCCGGCATGCTTACCATGCAAGGGACATGCCATGACTGCGCCGGAAAGGAAACAAAGTGAAATTATTTGCAATATCAGTACTCGTAATCGCGCTTCTCGGTGGAATGCTATTCGCCGCCGCGAAAAGCAACCCAAAGAACGACATCAGTTTTTCTGAAGTCCAGACCGCCGTTAACGACGGAGCGCGCTATTACGATGTCCGTACTCCCGCCGAGTTCGCAGCCGGTCACTTTGCTTCGGCTATTAATCTTCCCCTTGGCGATATCCAATCCGGCGTTTTGCCCGACGTTCCGAAAGGCACGAAGATCTATGTGCAGTGCCAAAGCGGCAACCGTTCGGCTCAGGCTACACGACTATTAAAATCTGCCGGCTTTACGAACATCACCGACCTTGGAGGTATATCAGATGTCCAGCGAATCGGCGGCAAACTGGAAACTTAAGGAGGGAACTATGAATATAACCGTATACAGCACCACGACTTGTCCGTACTGCGTCATGCTCAAGCGTTGGCTCGACGACAAGAAAATCGAATACACTGACTACCTTGTAGATAAGAACCCTTATGCGGCTCAAATGATGATCAAACAAAGCGGCCAAATGGGCGTACCGTTCAGTACCATCGAGCACGAAGACGGATCTGTCGACAAAATCCTCGGCTTCGACCGCGAACGGTTCGAAGTCGCCATGGCAAAATAGCCCGACCGGTTATCAATTGAATTACCCAGCTTGATACTGGGTAGTTTTTTATTTACCCCTTATGTTTTTACAAACCATAAGCAATATGATGTATTATTGACAATGATTTTATTTGGGCGTATCGTACTAATATCACTAATTTAGGGGCTACTTAGACAAGTAGTGCAGTGGAGGAATCATGGTCAAGAACATCGTAAAGTCGATGCTAGTCATCGCCGCGATGGTGGGCATGGTGGGGGTAATACAATCAAATAAGGCAAACGCTACGGTACCTATATTAAGTAACGTAGAAATTTGTCACAGTCGCCAGCCGCAAGGGAGCAACGGCCAGGGACAGGGCGCACAAAACAATCCATACGGTCCGTCATCACAAACAGTTTCCGTCAGCTCGATCTTCGGCAACAACGGACATGACAATCACGACGGCCCGGTCTTTAACGGTACCGGTCAGGACTACTGGGGTGATATTATCCCTCCGTTCTTTTACTGGACTCATGGGCAGCATCCACAGTTAAAGTTCTACGCTGGTAAAAACTGGACTGCTGCCGGCAAGGCTATTTACAACAACGATTGCCAGTTCACTCCAATGGGCGTATCTTCATACGAACTCGACTGTGAAGAAATCACGCTGAACGAACCTACTGGCGTTAAGCCATACGGTGGTACGGCACAGTACTACATCGACGGCGTAGCAGCTGCCCTTGGTAGCCACGACGTTACTGCCGGTAGTCACACCATCACGCTGAAGGTTAACGGCGTACTAGTTGATACCGATGTCGTGAACGTTGAAGAATGCGAAGAGGAAGTGAAACCGGCCGACGTCAACGTTTCTGTCGTATGCGATCCATTGACCAACCTGTTTACATTCACCATCAAGAACGACGGCGAAGCAACCGCAGAAGTCATGTTTAACGCTGAAACGTTCGACCTGGACGGTGGCGAATCAACGACTCGTGACCTCGCCGGTGGTCAGACTTTGACACTGAAGGTAGACGGTGTCATCTACGAAACCGAAGGGGGTGAAAAGTACGACAACAAGGTGTTCGTCTCTTGCCAAGGTCAGGGAAGTACAGAAGTACCTGTGACTCCTGCTGGTGGCCAGGGAAGCGTTGTATCCCTGCCTAACACTGGTAGCGCTGGCGCACAGATCGCATCATTGATCGCTCTGCTAGCTACAGTCGGAACCGCTATCGGCGGCTACGTCCTGCGAAACCGCGGCGTTTCAAGCCTGTAATCCACAAAGGATTCCTTTGAAACGGCTACGCAACATTTTTACAAGGATACCGCTCGTTCTACGAGTGGTATCCTTGTACGTTGTCGTAGGATTACCACTGTGGTTCGCCGCTTCGACCGGACAGTTCACACATAGGGTTGCTGCCGATACACACATAACGCCGCGGCGACCTGTAGCCGCCGTGCCCTTGGTTTCGATCAAAACCGGCGCTCCGGCAACGGTAGCCGTTCCAAATGTCGGTATTAATCTTCCTGTCATACAGGGCGAATACGACGCCGTCAAAGACAGCTGGACACTGACCGACGACAAGGCCCAGTTCGCGGCCATGACCGACCAGCCGAACGATAGGGCTGGCAACACGTTCATTTACGGTCATAATACCGACCCGGTGTTCGCCAAGCTTTCGGCTTTGAAAGCCGGTGACGTCGCCGAGGTAAAGACTAGCAATAATTTGACGTTCAGGTATGTGTACAGCGGCGAGCAAATCGTGCAGCCGACCAACACAGATATTCTGAACGCCGAACCTGCCACGCCGCGCCTGACGCTGATGACCTGCGAAGGTATTTTCAGCCAGACACGCCGTGTCATGTTCTTCGACTTCAAGGAGGTCGTGTAATGTTCGCGCCGCTAGTTGCCACCCTAGTCATCCTTGGAGTCTTTATCATTCTTCAGGTTGCACTGGACACGCTGCGAGGCCGCCGGCTTAAGGCTGTCAGTCGGCAATTGGTCGAAATCGGTAAGCAACAATCACTTACGTCGGTCAGCGTAGTCGTGCGCGAAAAAGGTTCGAAACAGCAACTAATTAATCTGCTCGACCATTTAGCGTCGTTTAGTTACGCCAAGCTCCAGGTCGTTGTCGTGCCGCGGTCGCGCAAGAACGACCGTAGTAGCCGTTACATTGTTGACTACCGGGCGTCACACTCTAACCTGAACATTCGAATAGTCCGCTCTAGCGGCCGGCGCGATGATACCTCCGTTGCTAGGCGGCATGCCCGCGGCGAGTTGGTGTTATGGATGAGCACGTCGGAACGTTTAACGCCCCGTTTCTTTGAACGGCTGTCGTACGAATTCGCCGACGCGACTATAGACCAGGTTGATATTCCTTACCGCTACGAAACCGCCCGGTCGGTTGCTGACCTGTTGGCGACGTGGTCGACCATCCGGTCAGAAGCCTTAGGGCTTATTTGGCGACGTAGGCGCCACTCGCGACACCCAGTCTATCGACGAGCGTCGTACAAGCAGTCCGGTAAGCAGTTCCTGGTCGTTAGGCCCGGTACTCCACTGGCATTCATACGCCCACGGCAAGCGCCGAATATACAGAACATCCTTGTCGTTGCCGTTAACTTGTTGGTTGCCACCGCGGCCGGTTACGCCGTGTTCTATTACGTTTCGACGCAGTGGCTGTTCACGGTGCTTGCTGTCGCAAGCGCATACCTGCTTTCTAATCTGTTCTGGCTAGCTTCTTCTAAGCGTTACACACTGCCCGAAGCGGTTTCGCTGGTTCTTGCTTTGCCGTATGCTATTGCCGGCCACATGACCACCGTTTTCAAGCGTCGCTAAATTCATTTCATTTTATCGTATAATTTGATTGATTTATCAAGTCTCGAGGAGTATAACAGTACATACGCTAGAACCGACACAGGGGTGCGGTTCATGGGTATCGTCATTGATGATACCTAAGTGCGTTCCGTAACAAACAGGGAAGAGACACTTGATGCACAAGCACACCACGACCGTGAACCGCAAGTGGGTCCACGAGGCATTCAAGAACGCGTCCAAGAAGGGTTCGTACTTCACCGGCAACACCCCGCGCGAGATCGCGCACAGCATCGTGCAGGAGCACGGCATGCACCCGGCCTTCGTAGGCAAGCTGGAGCAGCTGATCACCGCTCTCATCAACGAGGGCAAGTACGTCATCACGGCGGGCGAGCTCGTGCGCAGCGACAACATCGGGCACCGCGTCGTCCTGGCACGCAAGCGGCGGGTTCGTATCGAGATGAGCCGGCGCGCCAAGAAGCTGACCCGCCAACACGAGCGCGACCTGCACTCCACCTGGCAGGCTGAAGCACTCGCCTGATCTTCCCCCAACTCGTGAACCGGGACCGACCTTCGCGGTCGGTCCCGGTTCGCCGAAACTTCGCCTTATGTATGCTCCGAGCCCGGAGCATTTTTATTTTTAGGCCGCCTTTGGAAGCATGGTCGGCTTATGACCGCCATAAATACGATCGAGATCCGCCTTGGTAAGGTTGCCGCCGTTCGACTTGTATGTCTGTATGGTGTCTTTTGTGCGTTGACGTCGGCCGGTGTGGGCAAGCGGGTGCAGTAACGAAGCATGCGTACCCCCATTGACCAGTTTGACATAGACGTTAGGGTGACTATTCCAAGCCTCTCGCACTTCCTCGACGTTGCTTAGCTCATCATGTCCATAAATAATATCTATTCCTGCGGCATCTTTTGGTACCCAGCCCATAGCAATACCGGCCTCACCGCTTACTAAACTGCGCATCGTGCCGGTGAGTGTACTTGCCAAAAAGTTTGGGTTCAATGAAGATGTACCCGGCAAAACTTGCAATTGGCCTTCTTTTGCCATGCATACCGATACCGCGATACCGCCCATGAGCGTCGTTAGTGCCCACGTCCCGACCTGCGGAAGATCTTTCATTTCGAGCCGGCTGGTGACGCAGCGCGCCTTGGTATCAAATGTCACTATATCGGCACCGTACTCCGGCGCGTACAAATATTGGGCGGGTGTCGTCATACTATCACGTGAATCACCGATAGCGATCTGGTGCATCGAAAGCCCATATAGGTCTGACACGGCAGCGAATAGGTGCTGTTCTATCTGTGCGGTGCGTGCTAGTGACGTCTCGTATGCTTCGTCAATCGTTTCCGGCACGCGCAGCCATTCAAGCGGACCAGGCAGTTCTGTACCGCTATGAGGCGACCCGACCTGCAACACGGCCTGGGAATTGTCGGCAAACAGTTTGTTCGCGCGGTCTTCAGCATAGCCACCGATGGTCGTGAACCATGCCGCCCCGCTGGTTATGGTGATGTCCGTGCCTTCGCGATCGCCGTTGGGTATATAAGCCCGAACAAGATGGTCGATACCGTTCACATCAATCTGGTGCAGTACCTTACGGCCGATGTGCCGACCGCGCCGAGTAATGAATTCTTCATCTTCAATCGGCTTCTTATATGAATCCTTGTTCGTGATTTCGATGTCAAAAAAAGGCCTATCTTCGATAGACCCGTCATCATTCCTGTGTGCGACCATCGTCGCGCCGCCTCGTTCCCACAGCTCTTCAGCAGGAGGTAGTAAGTGGTCGAAGACTTTTTCGGTTATATTTTTCATTTGCCCAATTCTCCGGTGTGTTTTCATCATACTCCCAAACTCCCTGAAAACAATAGTGTTTTTATTGCTCCAACTTGCCAAATTTGCCATAATGAAGCCAGATTACAAACTAGGGGGCAAGGACTTATCCAACCGATCACGCTGACACGCTTTTGGCATCGCCGCATTACCGAGGCTACGATGTTCGTTTCGGCTGTCGTCGTAGCGCTCTACGTATTGTCACTCGTTCTGCCCAAGGCCGACCTCGCCATTCTGTTTCCGGTCGGGATCATCGGCGCGGCCGTAGCAAGCGTCACGTTCATCGTCTCGCTGGCTCTATACCTGAAGCCACCAAAAGAATCTATTGGCGCGTCGACGTTCGTAGTCTACGCCTTGCTGGTCCTGACCATCGCGTCGGTAGTTATCTTTACGGGCGAGTCCAGCTCACCGTTCATCGGATTATGGATCGCCGTCGGCGTGTTCGCGGGCGTGTTCGGATGGAAGGGCTTTGCACTTATATTGTTGCTCGTCGCCGGCTACGACGCCTACGCGTACCTTCGCCATGTGTCACCGGAGTCGCTTATTATCGCGTCGGTTGCCTCGGTCGCGCCGCTTATCGCCAGCTTTATAATTTGGCATTCTCGTTCAGCCAAGGAAGAACAGCAGGCTAAGGCTTATAAGGAGCTTGCTAGCGAATTAAGCCACGAATCCAATAAGTCAGAAACCGTCATAAGTGCCATCAATGACGGTGTAGTGTCAGTTGACAAGCAAGGGGTTATCCAGCTTATCAATCCGGCTGCCCAGCGTATTATCGGCTGGGGCCAGGAAGATGCGGTGGGGCTAAGTTACAAATCCGTCGTCAAGCTGCTCGACAAGTCCGACAAGCCGCTGACTCCGGATGTCGACCCGGTCGAACGGGTACTCGTGACTGAGCAAGAAGTCCACTCCGAAGATTTCTCGGTCACGACCGAAGCCGGCAAGAAAGTATTGTTGTCACTCATCGTTTCGCCGATCGGCCGCCCAAGCACCGGCGCCATCATGGTGTTCCGTGATATGACCAAAGAAAAGTCCGAAGAACGCGAGCAGGCCGAATTCATTAGCACCGCCAGTCACGAAATGCGGACGCCGGTCGCCAGCATCGAAGGCTACTTGGGACTCGTTTTAAACCCCGCTACGGCGACAATCGACGACAAAGCCCGTGATTACGTTGAAAAGGCTCAGGCGGCCGCCCAGCACCTGGGACGGCTGTTCCAGGACCTACTAGACGTATCTAAGGCCGAAGACGGCCGCATGACTAACGACCCAAGTGTAGTCGACGTCGTCGAGTTCGTCGGTGATGTGGCAGAAGGGCTGAAGCCAAAGGCCCTCGAAAAGGGTCTACGGTTCCTTTATAAGCCGCTACCCGAAGGCGAAGCGCCCGAACGGCAAATCGCGCCCGTCTATTATGCCCACGTCGACAACGACCACCTGCGTGAGGTTGTTGCCAACCTGGTTGAAAACGCAGTGAAATATACGCCGAAGGGTGACGTAATTATCGATGTCGGCGGCGACGATACGCGGGTGACCATCAGCGTCCAAGACAGCGGTATCGGTATTCCTACCGAAGACATCCCGCATCTGTTTCAAAAGTTCTACCGCGTCGACAACAGTGATACCCGCGAAATCGGCGGTACCGGGCTAGGCCTTTACTTATGCCGGCGACTGACCGAGCTTATGGGCGGACAAATCCGAGTCGAAAGCGAGTACAAAAAAGGTAGTACGTTCTACGTCGACTTACCACGCATCGACCACACCGAAGCCCAGCGTTTAATGGAAGCTGCCACCGCCGCCAAACAGATGGCCGAAGAATCAGCCGCCGCTCAGCCCGAACCGGCACCGGCCTTAATACCGCCGGCCGAACCTGTCGCCCCGGCTCCGCAGCCTGTACCAACGCCTCAGCCCATAGCGCCTCAACCAGCACCGCAAACTACAACCATGCCACAACCTACAGCCCCGCCCCCGCAACCAGCTCAGCCGGTCCCGCCGGTCACGCCGCAACCACCTAGCGACGTCCCACTTACGCAGATAGAACAGAACCCGACCGCCTATACACAGCCGCGTCCGCCAATTCAAATTCCAGTACGCGGACCGACCGATCCGAATCAACCATAAGCGGTATGGCAATTTAAAAAGGGAGCGGGTACAATAAGGGCAATATGGCAAAGATATTACTGGTAGAAGATGACAAAAGTCTTCGCGAAATATATGGGGTGAGGCTACTTGCCGAAGGCTATGACATCGTTTCTGCCGGTGACGGCGAAGAAGCATTGGCTATGGCAATCAAAGACCGTCCCGACTTGATTGTAAGTGACGTCATGATGCCTAAAATCTCGGGCTTTGATATGCTCGACATCTTGCGCTCGACCACCGAAACAAAGAACATCAAGGTTATCATGATGACCGCGCTTTCGTCCGAAGACCAACGCCAGCGCGGTGAACAGCTTGGCGCCGACCGCTACCTGGTAAAAAGTCAGGTCGGTATTGAAGATGTCGTCCGCACCGTCCACGAAGTGCTTGCCGACGCCCCAGTACTACCTGGCGCCAACGCCTTTGGTTCTAACGCACCATCGGCCGTTCCACGACCGGCAACCACCACTGTTCCGCCACGTCCAGAACCAGCTGCGCCCGTAGCTCCGGTTGCGACCCCGGCGCCTACTCCTACTGCTCAGCCTGTAGCACCCCAGCCAGCACCAGTAGCGCAGCCTGTCGCTCCGGTAGCACCCGTGGCACCTCCGGCTGCGCCCGTAGCGCAACAACCGGTCGCTACGACATTACCTCAGCCAACCGCTCCGTTTTCGACCGCCAGACCAGCCGGCTTAGCCGACCGTATAATCCAGCCGCTTGAACGTCCAGAAGACCCAAGCGAGCCAATCGGCAGCCTGATGGACAAAGAGCTCGGTACGACACCGGCACCCGACCTCGCCGCGCCAGCAGCTCCGGCCGCACCTCCTGCGCCGTCTATTCCTGCTCCGGCCGCCCCGCAAACGCCCTCGACTCCCGAAGCTGCGAATGACATTCCAGGCGTTTCGTTCGAAGAAACTCCGCGGCAATAGGCAAGTCAGCACCTCGGCTTGCTATACTTGACTGGTGACAAACCAAAGCACTCGGCTTAATAAACACCTGGCTCTTCATATGGGAATTTCTCGTCGTGAAGCCGATGAACTGATACAAAAGGGCAGCGTGACCGTCAATGGCACGCTAGCCATACTTGGCTCGCAGGCAACGGACGGTGACATTATTGCCGTGAACGGCAAACCGTTAGGCGGCCAGACCGCCCTTCGCTACGTTCTATTCAATAAGCCCGTCGGCTACGTCTGTTCCCGTAAAGCCCAGGGTGAAAATCCCACTATTTATGACCTTCTGTCGGCAGATATGGCACCGCTTAAACCGGTCGGTCGGCTTGATAAAGATAGCTCCGGGCTACTTATTCTTACCAACGACGGCGACTTCGCTCACCAAATGACACACCCGTCGTTTCGTAAGGTAAAAGTCTACCAGGTAAGCCTGGACAAAGCATTGGAACCGCTTCATCAACAGATGATCGCCGATTATGGTGTCGAAATCGGCGATGGCACCAGTAAACTTTCGCTAGAAAGGGTAGATGATGCCCGCAAAGATTGGGTCGTCACTATGAGTGAAGGCCGTAACCGTCAAATCCGTCGTACATTCGGTGCCCTCGGGTACACGGTAACATCACTTCACAGAACAAATTTTGGTCCGTACGGCCTGTCTGGTCTTGAAAGCGGTCAGATACACGAGTTACTCGATATACGCTGATCAGACGGCCGTCATATCGCTTATGCTCGCTAATCTGTTTTACCTCTGTTATAATATGCCCAGTTATGGCATCAAAACTTCCTACCGTCGCTATTATCGGCCGAGCCAACGCGGGCAAGAGCTCGCTTTTTAACCGACTCGTTAAATCACAGCAGGCGGTGGTGGCCCGCGAAGCCGGTACGACACGTGACAACGTGATTGGTAAGGTAACCTACCGGAACGAAGGGTCGGAAGCCCAATTCTGGCTGGTCGACACCGCCGGGCTCAAAAACCCCGAGGACGAATTCGAAGCCAGCATTCAGGAGCAGATCGAAGAAGCCGCCGACGCCGCCGACGTCATTTTGGTCGTCGTCGACAGTACCGAACACCCTGGCGACGAAGAGCGCATGGTCGCCAAGAAGGCTCTAAAAAGCAAAAAACCGGTCATTCTGGTCACCAACAAAGCCGACCTTAAGAGCAGTCTGCCAGACGACGAGTTCAAACGCTTCGGTATTTCGACCATCATCCGCACCAGTGCCGAACACAACCAAGGCATTTCCGAACTACTTGATTCTATCGCCGGACTCGTGCCGCCGGCCCGCGAACGCGAAGCCGACGACGTACTTCGCGTCGCCCTGATTGGACGCCCGAACGTCGGCAAAAGCAATCTGTTCAACCGCCTGGCAGGCAAACAGCAAGCCATCGTTGCCAACGTGGCCGGCACCACCCGCGACGTCAACCGCGTTCAAATCAACTACCACCAACGTACCATTGAGTTACTCGATACCGCCGGTATTCGCCGCCAAGGCAAGCAAGAAGTCGGCATCGAGAAATTCAGCGTGCTACGCACCCTGCAAGCGATTGAAGAGTCCGACATCTGCCTGCTGCTGATGGACGTGAATGAACTGAACACCCAGCTTGACCAACGCCTGGCCGGAGTTATTTCCGAAGCAGGCAAGGGGCTAGTTATAGTCGTGTCAAAATGGGACAGCGTCGAAGGCAAAGACGCCTATACGCGCGACGCCCTGGCACCGAAAATCGGCTACAACTTTAAATTCACACCTTGGGCGCCCCTTATCTTTACGTCCAGCGTAACAGGGCAGAACGTTACGAAATTATTCGACCTCGTAGTCGACATCGATGCCCGTCGCAAGCAAGCCACCAAGACCCGCGTTCTGAACGACTTGCTGCAAAAAGCTATCGACCGCCACCCGCCAGCGGGGCTTAAGAACACCCACCCGAAGCTACGTTACATGGTGCAGACCGACCAGAGCCCACCGTGGTTCGTCATTTACGGCAGCAACCTCAAGTTCGTTCACTGGAGCTACAAGCGCTATCTCGAACGCCTGCTACGTGAAGCCTACGATTATTCCGGAACGCCTATAAAATTCAGCTTCCGCGACGAAAAACAGATCAAAGAAAACCGCCAGCGTATAGCCGACGGCAAAGATCCTATCAATAAATCAAAAGAGTCCTAAAAGAAGTAGTGCCCCGTCCTCCGACCGCTCAGGGGAGCGGAAGGAGGACGGGGCTGGCGATTTGCTCAGATGTGAACACCGAGCGCATCGCCGAGAGGCACCTTGACGCCGCGAAGGCTGTCAGTGTAGGTTGCCTCTTGCACCGGCCGAACGAGCGGCGGTGCGGAACGGGTGACGGAAGCTGCGCGTGCACGGGCACGCCGCTGACTTCCACGAGCCGTCTTCAAGGCGATGAACGCGACCAGGTCCGTGAGAACCACTGCGAGCACCATCTTGTACCCGATACCACCCATCATCAGGTAGTATCCGGTTGCGGCGACCAGCGACAGCAGCACTGCTGCAACTGCCACCACCCGAACGATGTGAACGAACCTGTCAGCCTCATACGCCGACTTGCTCATGATGGACTCCAATCTATAGGGGAAGTGAAGGTGTCCATATTTCATAATAACACTATTGCTTATATTTGTCAACTATTTATACGAGACGTCTGTCGATCTTCAGGGGGAGAAGCGTAGTTTTGACATTTATTTTCAAAACGAGCAGAGGGGCAAGCCCCTCTTGTTATAATAAGCAGGTATGAAAATCGTATTCGGTTTAGGAAATCCCGACGAAAAGTACGGCGGAACCCGGCATAATACCGGTTTTTTGACGCTGGATTCGTTCGCGCGCGAGCAGGGAACTGAATTTAAGGATGCCTCAAAGTTCTTCGCGCAGGTTGCCGAGACGAACATAGATGGCGAAAAGGTCATACTGGTCAAACCTCAGACATTCTACAACGACTCTGGGCGCAGCTACCGGGCAATCGTCGACTTTTACAAGGTTGACCCGCATGACACGCTGGTCATCCACGACGAGCTGGCACTGCCGTTCGGAACCATTCGCAGCCGACTTGGCGGCAGTGACGCCGGTAATAACGGCATAAAGTCGGTAAACCAGCACGGCGGCGAAGTGTCGGCCCGGCTTAGGGTCGGCGTTGCGAACGAGCAGCGGTCGGTCATGGGCGACGTAGATTTCGTGCTCGGCCGGTTCAGCGCCGAAGAACAAAAAGCATTCGAAACGATTCTGCTTCCAAAACTCAAAGAATGCATACACGAGTTCGCTCGTGACAATCATTTACACACAAGTTTCACTCTGATTGACAAACATCCCGACCAAACCGTATAGTACGGCTCAGATTTCGCGTTAGCAGCTGTACCATTCATGCCTGTTCGAACCGAAGTTGAAGTTTGACAGGTGAACACACAACCGATTGGGGACTTAGATGGACCTTTCTTTGCCGGTTCCGGCGGATTTTCCGTCCGCGGACGCGATTCGCCTCAGTCTGCTGAGGCGAGCGGCTCGAGGCGCTGTCAGCTACCAGACCCACGACTACCCGCACCAGGCGCTCCGCGTCACGGTCCGGCCATCCGGATGGTGGCAGGCGCTACTCCGCCGGACCAAGACGATCCGCATGTGGCGGCTCGTTGACAGCCCGTTCGACAACCTGTGTCTGGGTGAGGACGACGCCTTCTACCTGCTGGTGGACGGCGAGTCGCCGCTGGCGGCAACAGCCTTCCCGGTCGAGGCCTGCACACCGCATGCAACCGACAGGATCACCGAGATCCTGTTCGATATGTGTGCTCCGGCACGCTGGTAAGGAGTGAAGATGACTGCATCACACGTCGAGGACATCGACGTCGAGTCGCTGGTGCATCAGATCCGCTGCGAAGCGGGTCGGGCCGTCAGGCTGATGGGCGCTAGCGGTGACTACAAGACCGAGAAGGTCGTCGTGCTCAAAAGCGGCACCGTTCCATCCATCCGGAACCTGTTCCGTCGCTACAAGACGGAGGCGTACTGGATCAGCCACAAGGGCATGTTCCTTCTGGACGCGTCGACCGGCCAACCCTACATGCGGTGCCAGCACGGCGACGAGCCCTTCTGTGTGCCGATCGACCTGCCGAGCACCAAGCTCGGGCGTCAGCTGAAGCTGCTTCATCGCATCAGGCGACGCATCCATGAGTGTTACTGACCCACCTGTCAGACGACCCGGCTCCACTGGAGCCGGGCGTTTGATTTTTAGGCATTATTACAAATTGAAGGGGGTGGCTGCTCACTCGAACAGCCACCCCGTACCTCCGTCACATCCCGTCGTGGTCGGGTCGGATGAACAGCAGCATCAGAACGAAGCTGACGACGGCCGTCAGCCAGGCCACGTACGCTGTGTAGACCAGCATCATGATCATGACCGGGCTTTCGGCAGTCACGCCGAAGCCGAACAGGATCAGGCCGACAACGAGCAGCGACACCGGGGTCAAAAGGAACTGCTTGGGATATTCAAGAAGCAGCGTCCAGCGCAGCCAGACGAAATTCCGCACGCTACCCATCAGATACTCGTGTCCTTTCGTGGGAGGGATAAACGCCTCAGTAAACCCGAAACGTCACATATGATTATATAATTTTCCAAATCAAAAGGCGCTAGGTAAGGGTGGGCATCACCTAGCGCCATTTGACCCTTCGACCCACCCGTGAGGGTAAGCGTAGCCCACTCGTATATACGCAGTTGCTCGCTGGTCAAAGGGATTAGTATGCACACAATGCTTTCGTAAACGTCGCTCGCGGTGGAGGGTAGATAACCACGAACGCACATTGCGCGCACCCTAACATAAGTTAGAATAGGGGGTATAAGGTGCTTTTGATTGAACTCGCAGAAATCAATCAATCCATACGATATTAGCACGCTTTAGAGCTTTCGTCAATACCTTTCAACACTTTTTTTATGAAAATCAATACTTTTTCACCAGATGAGAGTGAATATACCAAGATACTAACGACTATTGCTAAGCCGCCAAAAAAGTTAGATTACATTGGAAACTTGCCACTTGATCGAATTACCTCTGTTGCGATCGTCGGCACGCGCCGGCATTCAACCTACGGCAAAGAAGTGACGCACCGCTTGGCGTATGATCTTGCCAGCCGCGGTATCGTAATCGTAAGCGGCCTGGCGCTTGGGGTTGATGCTATAGCGCACAAGGCAGCGCTTGAAGCCGGTGGAACTACGGTCGCCGTACTTGGTAACGGCCTGCCAAAAATCCAACCTTCAAGCAACCGCGGCCTGGCCGACCAAATCGTAAAGCAGGGCGGGGCGGTTGTAAGCGAATATAACCGCGACGAGGACGCCCGGCCGCACTACTTCTTGGAGCGCAACCGATTAGTCGCCGGGCTGGCAGACGCGATTATCATTACCGAAGCCGCCACCAGAAGTGGCACGCTTAACACGGCGGCGCATGCCCTAGAGCAGGGCAAAGAAATATTCGTGGTGCCAGGCAACATTACCAGCCCTCTTTCGGCTGGCTGTAACGCGCTCTTAAAGCAAGGTGCCCGGGTCGTTACGGATTACCGCGATGTGTTAGATGTCATCTCGCCCGAATCAGCCGCTGAACAGACAATGCTACCTTTGGGACAGAACGAGCTCGAAACTACTATCATAACGCTGATCTCAACCGGCAAGCGTGACGGCGAAGAACTATTGGCGCTCTGTCAGGCCGACCCGACCGAATTCGCTACCACGTTGACCATGATGGAGTTGGCTGGAACCATCCGCGCGCTCGGCGCCAACCAGTGGACGCTACGCTAATAAACAACTACGCCGCGTTGGCAAGCAGGCGTTCTAGGTTCACGCCTGTGACGCGCTGCGATGCCGCAATATGAATCTTCAGTTCGGCAATCTTAAGGCGAATTTTGACCATTTCATGTAGGTCGCGGTCGGGATTTTCGTCGCGTTCCTTTTTGGTCATACCTTCAGTCTCTTCGTCGAGTTCAAGCTTGAATTGGGTTAGTGCCTGGAATGTGTCATCGTCGTCATGCTCGGCTTCGACCCAAGTATGGACGGCCGCCTTGAATAACGGGTTCGCCGCCAGCAGCTCGGCGTACTTAGCTTGCAGCTTCCCAAGTTCACTAATCATTTCCAGCTGTTGCTCGGTTGGGCCGGTATAAAAATCATGACTAAAAACTCCGCTCGTGCGTTTTGATGTTTCTGCCATATCTTTACTCCTTTTCGTGTTCATGGCGCCGTACATGTTGGTTTAAGGTGTGCCGCGTCTTGAAATCCAGTATGCCCCTGTGTTTTTCGCCCGTCAACAGCAAAGTTTTACAAAAACGAACAAGTTGCGTAGTATAAGCAGTTGTGTCACGCTGAATGATAAGCATAATGAGTAAGAATCTTGTAATCGTAGAGTCGCCAGCCAAGGCGAAGACCATAGAAAAATACCTCGGTAAAGACTTTACCGTGCTGTCTTCGATTGGGCATATCCGCTCAATCGTCAAAAAGACCAAAGACGGCACGCCGCCAATCGACGTCAAGAATGGCTTTAAGACCATTTACGAAGTCGACCCTGAAAAACGTAAAGTTATTACCGAACTCAAAAAGGCAGTTAAATCTGCCGATGATGTCTGGCTGGCAACCGATGAAGACCGCGAAGGCGAGGCGATTGCCTGGCACCTGTGCGAGGTATTGGGGCTGAACGTCGAAAAGACCAAGCGTATCGTGTTTCACGAAATCACCAAGGACGCCATTACCGAAGCCATTAAGAAGCCGCGCACCGTCGACATGCGCCTAGTAGAGGCTCAACAGGCCCGCCAAATCCTGGACCGGATTGTAGGCTTTGAACTGAGCCCGGTCGTATGGCAAAAAGTACCCGGTGGTAAGTCTGCCGGCCGCGTACAAAGCCCGGCCGTGCGATTACTGGTCGAACGAGAGCGCGAAATCCGCGCCTTCGAAGGCTCGTACCAGTTCCGTGTCACGGCGCTGTTCAGTCACGACGGCGAGGACTTTAAGGCCGAACTGCCGCAGCGCTTTGACACCGAAGCGGAAGCCCAAGCATTCCTGGAAAGCCTGAAGGACGCCACGTTCAGCGTGGCCGATGTCACCAAAAGCCCGGCTACCCGCAACCCGGCGGCGCCGTTTACTACCAGTACCTTGCAGCAGGACGCCAACGCCAAGCTTGGTTTCGGTAGCAAGGCCACCATGTCGAGCGCCCAAAAGCTGTACCAAGCCGGTAAGATTACCTACATGCGTACCGACTCGGTTAACCTTAGCGGTCAAGCCATCGCATCGGCCGCCTCATATATAAAGAGTGCGTTCGGCGAACAGTACTCGCAGGTTCGTAAGTTCAAGACCAAGAGCTCCAGCGCCCAGGAAGCCCACGAAGCCATTCGGCCGACCGATATGTCGCTCGAAAAAGGGTCGAGTAACGAATATGACCAAAAGCTATACGACCTGATTCGTCGTCGAACCCTTGCTAGCCAAATGTCACCGGCCAAACTTGAAAAGACCACCGTTACGATAATGGTTTCGACCCGCAAGGAATCGTTTGAAGCCAAGGGTGAAGTGATTATCTTTGACGGATTCATGAAGGTCTACGGCGGCAGCAAAAAAGACGCTGATATTTTGCCAGCGCTCGCCAGTGGTGACTCCCTGGCAATTCAAGAGGCCACGGCCCGACAAACGTTCGCCCGACCACCAGCCCGCTACAGCGAAGGTAGCTTGGTGAAAAAGCTCGAAGAACTTGGCATTGGACGCCCAAGCACCTATGCAACCATCATCGACACCGTACAAAGCCGCGGCTACGTTGAAAAGGGCGAAGGCGAGGGTACCCCGCGTGATGTGATCGTTCTTTCACTTCGACCTGGCGACACTTCATCTGACTCAGTGACCCAGTCGGCGCCGTTAGGCGCGACATCTGAGTCAGAGGGACGTGTCGACGGTGTCGAAAATGGAATCTCTCGAACTATAATTCAAGAAAAAACCGGCGCCGACCGCGGCAAACTAGTTCCTACGCCAAGCGGCGAGCTGATTGCAGACTTCTTGACCGGTCACTTCGACAAGGTGGTCGACTACGGCTTTACTGCCAGCGTCGAAGAGCATTTTGACGACATTGCCGAAAGCAAGATGAAGCGCAACGACATGCTGGAAGACTTTTACACGCCGTTCCACGAACTTATCGTCAAATCAGGCGGCATCGACCGTTCGACCGTCGGCGCTAACCGCGAAGTCGGCACCGACCCAAAGACCGGCAAGCCTATCTTGGCGCGGTTCGGCCGGTTCGGCCCTATGCTGCAGCTTGGCGACACGGACGACAAAGACGAAAAACCACAGTTCGCGCCGCTTCCAGCCGGCACGCGTATCGAAACTGTAACCCTCGAGCAGGCGCTCGAAATGTTCAAGCTACCGCGAACGGTCGGCGAAACCAAAGACGGCCAAGCAATAAAAGCCAATATCGGCCGGTTCGGCCCATACATTCAGGTCGGTAAGCTGTTCGTCAGTATCAAACCCGAAGATCCGCACACCATTACGCTCGAAAAAGCGCTTGAGCTCTACGAAGCTAAGCTTAAAGCCGAAGCCGAAAAGAACATCGCCGACTTCGGTGACGGCGTTAAAGTTCTGAACGGCCGGTTCGGCCCCTATGTATCCGATGGCAAAAAGAATGCCAAGATTCCTAAGGGAACCGACCCCAAAACGATTACCCACGACCAAGCCCTTGAACTTCTTAAAGCCTCGCCCGCCAAAAAACCGCGTCGCCGCTCTACGAAATAACATCTTAAACCGTACGCTTATGGTTAAATAGGCGTATGCGCCGCGTTGCTTCATTCGGATTTACTATAGTCGAGGTCATGGTCATCGTAGCGACCCTTTCTATCGTGGCCACCGCAGCCATGATAAGTTATGGCTCGTGGCAGCGCACGGCCGCCAGTAAAGCGGTTCGAAACGACGTGCAGCAAGCCATCTCCGGACTTGAAAACCACAGAAACTTCAACGGAAGCTACCCGCCGAACCTGGCAGGAACCGGCTTTGCCGCGTCGGCCTCGGTAGCTGTGACAATCAGGACGAATGCTCCCGCTAACGGTGTATACGAAAATCTTAGTGAGGATCAAAATGCTCAGCTGTTCTTAAATGCCTGCAATGGCAATATTTTCTCTACGCCCAACAATACCTCTTGTACGTTCGAAGGCAATAACGTTGGTACGAAAATTCACGTCAAAGGGACGAATAGCTCCAATGCTATTTGGAATAGTCCCATCGCGCAGTCCGGCCTTACACTAAGTTGTGGGGCATACCAGGCCGAATGCGACAGCGCGCTATCGAATATGATTGCTCAGTTCACTGCGCAGGGCGGTGTATTTCCCATAGTCGTCCCTAATCACAACATAGCTTTGCCAGAGCCTACGCTCGTTCCCAATGGGCCAGCCAACAAGTACTGCGTCGAGGGCCGCTCCACGAATCATAACGATGTCATTTATCACTCTCTTAGCGACGATAAGGCGGTTATTGCGGGTGAATGCCCGGACGATCCGACGCTTCATTACTTCCAGTAATCAGGCAAGGGAAACAAAAATATCATTTACCATAAGCGTCTAGTATATGCTATAATTAGCCATATCGAATAATGTGTTTGACATTCTAAATACATTGTTTTATAATGAACTTAACTGGTATCAAAAACACCCGAGAGGAAAACGTACATGGATCAGTCGGTACAAACGGATATGGCTAATGCTCTCAGCTCTGCTGTGAAGGATATTCTTGGTGTCATCGAACAGGACCGTGAACGTGAAATCATTACGCGCCGGTTCGGGCTGTATGACCGCAAAGAAACCCTTGAACAGATAGGTGAGCTGCTTGGCATTACCCGCGAACGTGTCCGACAGCTTGAAAAAGCCATCTTGATCCGCCTTAAGATTGCCGCCGAGGGTGGCAAGATTTCTAGCGTTCACGAAGTCGAACGCACATTGATTCGTCACCTATCCGAAAAGGGAAGGGTCGCCCGCGTCAGCGATGTAGCTAACGAACTGGTTGGCCCCGAGGCTACTCCTCAGCAAAAATCACATATCGCGTTCATTGCCGAACTTTCACCAAGTATCTCGGTCGTCAACGAGAACGATGACTACCACCATGCTATTGGAATCCAAGAGCACGCCGACGAGAAAAAGATCAAATCGCACGTCGAAGAAATCGTGAAAACCATTAAGCAGCATGGTGAACCTATCGGTATCGAAGACCTGCACGCCAAGCTGACACACGAGCACCCGGATCACGTACGTGCACTTGCCAGCACCTCTAAAAAACTGGCTAGCTTGAAAGACCAATGGGGACTTGTCAAATGGCCAACGGTCAATCCAAAGAACATCCGCGACAAGATTTACGTCATTCTGGCCGACAACGGCAAGCCTATGCACTTTTCCGACATCGCCAAAGCGATTAAAAAGAGTGACTTTAAGCGAAAAGACGTCACTACCCAGGCGATTCACAACGAACTTATCAAGGACCGCCGTTTCGTACTGATCGGCCGCGGTATTTACGCCCTCGACACCTGGGGTTACAGCAAGGGAACCGTCGCCGACATCATTGCGGACGTCCTAAAGACAGCCGGCGAACCGTTGCACCGTGACGAAATCGTCAAACGAGTCTTAAAGAGCCGCCAGGTCAAAGAAACCACCATCCTTTTGAACCTGCAGTCGAAACCGCAGTTCAAGCGCGTTTCCAAGGCTACCTACGAACTTGTCGAACCAACTGCTTAGAACCCCGGTTGCATTAGCGGTTTCGGGGTGGGACAATAGAGCTTAGAGCAAACCATGTCAATTCTCTCCTTTATAATCGAGACCCTGCTTCAATGGTACGTTTGGATACCCATTGTCTTGATTCTGTTGTTCGCGACTTGGCGGAACTACCGCGTGGTCGCACCTCTGGCGGAACACGAAAGCAGCTTGCTTGTCCTTGAGATTCCAAAGGCCAATGATAAGTCCGAACTAGCGGCCGAACAGTTGTTCGCCGCGCTTCACGGCATTCTGCGTGATAAGGCGGAACTAAAGGTTAGCCGGGGCGTACAAGAGCACCTAAGCTTTGAAATCGCGTCCGTAAACGGGCAAATTCGGTTCTACGTGTGGGTTCCTAAGGACCTTCAAAGCTTCGTCGAAGGCCAGATTTATTCGCAGTACCCGACCGTCCAAATTCATGCTGCCGATGAAGATTACGTCAGTCATGAGCGCCGACACTCGGTCGTTCACACCTCTGAAATATCCCTTACCGGACCAGAGTTCTTGCCAATCAAGACTTTCCAAAGCTTCGAAGTTGACCCGCTAGCCGGCATTACCGGAACGCTGGCTAAGCTCGAATCGACCGGTGAAGAACTATGGATCCAAGTGCTAGCACGCCCGATTGCCGACGAATGGCACCGGGGAAGTGAACGCTGGATCGAGAGCCTGAAGGGTGGCAACCCGTTCGGTCTGCTCGTCGGTGGTAACGGCGGCATTAATTTCCGCTGGATCGGAACATTCTTTGAGGCATTATGGAAACCGCCGGAAGAAGGCGAAGCAGGGAAGTCTAAAGAGCTTTCCGAACGCGACAAGACACGCATTAGCGAAGTCGAAAAGAAGGCGACCAAGCTTGGTTACCAGGTAAAAATCCGCTTGGCTTACCTTGGTGAAAGTGAGTCCAGCGCCAAGCAGCGCATGCAAGCGCTGGTCGGTACGTTCAAGCAGTTCAACTCGACCAACCTGAACGGCTTTAAGATTACCAACGCCAGCTTCAGGAACGAAGACCTGAACGCCTATAAGACACGCCTGTTCACTGACAACGGGTTTATATTGAATATCGAAGAGCTGGCCTCGGTGTTCCACCTGCCACACACCAACGTCGAAACGCCGAACATCGTCTGGGCGAGCTCAAAGACGGCCGAACCGCCGGCAAAGCTGCCGGTCATTACCGGTAACGATGCGATTGACGAGAACATATCGGCTTTCGGCGTAACCAACTTCCGCGGTATCAACCACCAGTTCGGCATGCTGCGCTATGACCGTTCACGTCACGTATATATCATTGGTCAGACCGGGGCAGGAAAGAGCGGTACGCTAGAGCTGTTCGCGCTAAGCGACGTTTTCCATGGCCACGGCTATGCGATTATCGACCCGCACGGCGACTTTGCCGTCAACAATATGCGGTTCATTCCTGGGGCAAGGGTAAAGGACGTCGTATACTTCAACCCGGCCGACACGGCATACCCACTTGGGTTCAACCCGCTCGAAGTAACCGACCCGAACCAAAAGACGAACATTTCTTCAGAAGTCATCGGCGTTCTGAAGCGTATGTTCGGCGAAAGCTGGGGACCGCGACTCGAGTACATCCTGCGCTACACAATTCTGGCGCTCCTAGACCGGCCAGACACCACCATGCTCGACATCACCCGCATGCTAACCGACAAGAAGTTCCGTAAAGACACGCTAAGCTATTGTACCGACACTGTGGTGCTACAGTTCTGGAACGTCGAGTTTGCCAGCTGGAACGACAAGTTCCAGTCAGAAGCCATCGCGCCGGTACTCAACAAGGTAGGGGCGTTCACGGCCAACCCGATTATCCGTAACATCATTGGCCAGCCGAAGAGCACGTTCAACATCCGTGAAATCATGGACGAAGGCAAGATTCTTATTGTTAATCTGTCAAAAGGTCTGATAGGCGAGGACAACGCGGCTATTTTAGGGTCGTTCATGGTCACTAAGATTCAGCTGGCCGCTATGAGCAGGCAAGACATACCTAAAATCGAAGACCGCCGGCCGTTCTACCTGTACGTCGACGAGTTCCAGAACTTCGCCACCGATTCGTTTGCGACCATCCTTAGTGAGGCCCGTAAGTACGGCCTTAACTTGACCGTTGCAAACCAGTACATTAGCCAAATGAGCGACACCGTACGCGACGCCGTGTTCGGTAACGTCGGTACCATGATTACGTTCCGCGTGTCGGCCGACGACTCGCCGATCCTTGCCAAGCAGTTTGAACCGAACTTCGAAGCATTAGACCTGCTGCAAATGCACAACCGTAACTTCGTGATCAATATGGTCATCAACGGTGAAAAAACACCAGCCTTTAGTGCCCGCACATTGAACCTACCGGTAGCGCAGACAGATAATTCCGCCGCTATAATTGAGAACACGCGGCGCAACTATAGCCGCCCACGCGCCGAAGTCGAAGCCATGATTTCTGAGCTCATTCAGCCAAAGACAGTCGCCCCTGTAGCCCAAGCACCTCAGCCAAACGTGTCTACCTGGCCCTTGAACGCCCAAAGCCAAGTAATTACGCCTGACGCACCGCAAACGCAGCCTACGAATGCTACTGATGGCGCTCCAAAGAAAAAGCGCACACGTAGCCGCAAACGAAAGCCTGCCGCGGCAGGGCAGGGCGGAAATACCCCTGCCACCCCTGTTAAACGCGAAAAAGAGGGTGCCCTCCCATCAAGTGGTAGTGCTGAAATCAAATTACGGTAATTATGAATAAGATAATACGATCGATTCCTGAAGATAATTTAGATTATCCCATCCTGATTCAAATAGGTAGCAGTTCTGGAAGCGGATTCTTCTTCCGGCACCTTCCAACGAAAAAAATTTTTCTGGCTACAGCATCGCATGTATTGTTTGATAGCCAAACAGGAGAGCTTCTGGGCCCAGAAATCACCCTTACAGTGCCTAATAAAGCCTACTCCAATAAGCCTGGAAAGCTCGTAATCGGCGTTTCCGAAGCAATTATTCGTAGAAAGGCAGAGGTTGATTTAGCAATCTTAGAAATTGCAGCTTCCGAGGATGTTGAAGGCGAATCGTTTTCCGTCAATTTTTTACCCATCGTCAAGTCAGCATCAAAAGGTGGCCATATTGTCACAGTACATTTTGATTCATTCTTAAAATTTAATGATGTAATCGTTGGAAATGATATTTTTGTTCTTGGATACCCAAACTCACTGACTGGCGGACAAATTGAGTCATTCAGGCCACTACTTCGAAAAGGAATCGTTGCAGGCATAAATAAATCTAATAGCACAGTTTTAATTGATGCACCTGTATATTTTGGAAATAGCGGCGGTCTTGTATTGCAAGTTAATAACTACAGTAATGATGCTTATGAGATTAAGCCCATAGGCATAGTGACCGAGTATGTTCCGTTCGTTGAGCATCTCTATAGTGTTGAGCTGGGATACATGAACCAAAGTATTGAAAATTCCGGTTATGCCGTAGTTGTTCCCACGGATACAATTTTCGATCTTGTAGGAGAAACCCCGGAAAAGAATCTTGAAGTTAAACAAACTCGTAAAAAGAATAGTACAAAATTAGAACATTAGTATTATAGCTATTTAAACAAAACCCACATGTTCATGGATAATTTGCTTATACGTATAAATCCATGAAGCCATTCCTTTGATGTGAAGAAAATCACACAAGGGAAATGAAGGATCAAAAAAGAGCAGACATTTAAAAATTGTGGAACTAGCGGGTAAAAATGTGGGCGAGAGTATGATAGGTAACACACAAAACTAAACATAGACTTAACGTCGCACAATATATCTTTTACGACATTACATATATGTACGATAGTTGATTCACTATACCTTCTATTAGGGGACAGTTCTGGGCATTTACCGTTATTACGACTATTCAACTCTGTCATATGCATGTGTTTTATATTTATGCTGCGTCGGTCTTTCGAGTTTATGCCTGTGGCTCAATGCATGCCTGGTTTAGCATGTTTTCCACACGTACGATCCGTCGGCCAACTATTTGCATTTTTTAAATTTTGTTTCCCCCTACTCTTTTTTGTACCCTACCCGCCTGTTTGCTTTTTTGACAATCAGTATTTTAATATAGTTTTTTTCGAATTATCGTAATCGAACAAAAAGCGAACTAATGCCCGATGAGGCGGGGTGTAACTACTTGTAAAACGCTTTGCCCGATATACGAACATCTACGTAGCCGGGAGCCAAGTTTTTGGCTGCCAGGTAGCGGTCTATGTGCACGATATCTTCTACCTGCTGCCCTGCCGAGCGGTCGACCGACAGTTTATATTGGGTAGTCTTCCCTTTCAGGGTAAGGACTATCTGGCGGGTCGTAAGGGCCGGTATAGTAACCGTTTCGACCGATAGGCCATTGCTGGACGATTTGGCGATAACACGGCCTACGAAGCCTAAGAATCGGTTCGAAGCTACCAAGCGGTTAGAAGAGGCCTGTATACCACTGTTATCGACGATCTGCAGGCCAGGGTCGCCGTAGTAGTTGCGAGCGAATACAACGCCGTCACTATCGACGTACTGGTTGTTGCCACTCAAGTTCCAGCGGGCAATCGGTTTGCGACTGACTATCGTTACAGCGGCGTCACCGATTCCTTCACCGGGTTCGACATTTACCGACTTGATTTCTGGCCGGCTGGCTTGGATGTGAGCCAACAACATCCGTTCGTCAAGTAGGAACCGCAGACGTTCGGCAGGGCGCGCGGCATAGTAAGAATCAAGCGCCTTATGGTAGGCGGCCTGATCATCAGCGGACAGTGCGCCAATGCCGGACATCTGTATGGTCGCACTGGCTACAAGCTGCGAAAGCAATAAATACAGGCCGAACGCGACCAATGCGACACCCATGAAGGTTGCGAGTAGGCGGCGGCGCAGCGCTGTCAGGTGGTGAACATGCGCTCTTGGGGATCGCAGTTCGGCATTTAGTTCGTTCGAACTCGCCACCTGGGCAGAGGAGCTGCCGGTAAGCGTACGATTGCGCCGGAATGCATATCGGTTCGACAATTCTTCGGCCGATGGACGTGACTGTTCATCGGTCTGCTGGCGGCGACGAGCCGGCGCTTCCGGCTCGCTATTCTGTTTGCGCCTTAGCTTCACTTCACCGCCCCGATAATCAGTTTAGCCATGTCGCGCGCAGCGTTCGGCTTGGCAAACTCACGGATGTTAGCGGACAAGCGTTTCATGTCGTCCTTGTTTAAAAGTGTTGCGTTTATCGCATCAATTAGCGATAGGGGTTCTGCGACCAACGTCGCGTCGTCTATGACTACGATTGCTTTGGCTTTTTTATAAACCTCGGCGTTCTTGACCTGATGCCCACCGGTCAGATGTTCATTCGGAATGATTATAGCCGGCTTCGCCAGGGCGGCCAGTTCCAACAGGGTGGTCGCCCCTGCCCTGCTGACTACTATATCGGCCGCTCCCAGTAACTGCTGCATCTTATCTGGCGACAAATAACCGTGGATTTGCAGGTTAGGTCGCTTTTTGACGGATTGGGTTATCTGCTCGGCGTTGGCTCGGCCAGCCACCAAAGCGACCGAGGCGAAGCTTAATAGGTCATCGAGCACCTTTACGACCGCGTCGTTAATACTTGTAGCACCAAGTCCGCCACCAGTAATTACGACAAGCGGCTCATGTTGGCTAAAGCCTAGGGCTTCCTTCATTTCGCGTTGAGCGACAGCGCTTAGTGGCTTAGCGGTCGAAGCGACCGGAATACCGATGTAATGCGAGCGACTTTTAGGGTAATTGTAGTATTTCAACGGCGCACCGGTGGCGATTACGTCAGCCCAACGGCTTAAGATACGGCTTGTAAGCCCGGGGTGTGCGTCGGAGTCATGAATGACCAACGGTATACGGAGCAGTCGCGCCGCCAGACCGACAGGCAGGCACACGAAGCCTCCCTTTGAGAACACGACATCCGGCCGCCAGACAAGCAGCTTCGCGATGCTTTGAACCGTACCGACCAGCAGTTTGAAACCGTCGACCATATTCGGCAACACAATCGTTCGTACCTGAAGTACTTGCTGCAAAATCGGTAACTTATGGTAACGCCTAAACTTGCCGGCGACTATAGGCTCAACTTTTATATGACCGTCAACGGCGACCATGGTAGCGAAAGCCTGTTGGTAAAACTTTTTGTCGCACCAAAACCGAATTTCCGCGTCCGGATGTGTCTTCAGTATCTGACTACAGACGGCTGCGACTGGCGTGACGTGGCCGCCCGAGCCCCCGCCCACTGCGAGAATTCTCATAGCGCTCTCCTTCATTAACGGTTGAATGAACGGTATAGGATGATAGCCGGAATGCAAGGCCCAGCGCACCGGCAATGAATACCATGCTGGTGCCGCCAAAGCTTAGCAGCGGTAAAGTAATACCGGTTAGTGGAAAGATTCCTGTCATGGCAGCGACGTTCAGAACTACGTGCGCGGCCAGCCAGCCGAACACGCCCACGACGATAAGCTTTTCGTGCAATCCCGGCAGCCGGTCAGCAACCTTAAGCAGGCTCAAAAGTAGCGCGCCGAACAATATCAACACGACAACAAGTCCGACGAACCCGAATGTTTCGCCCATGATGGCGAACACCGAGTCGTTGATTGCTTCCGGCAAATAACCGGTGGCTTGTACGCTATTACCGATACCGACGCCCGTCGGGCCACCGCTGCCGATTGCAATCAGGGCATGCGCTATGTGGTACGTCGATGCGTCACCGGCCGTAGCCGAATCACCCTGTAGGAACGTGGTAATGCGTTCAATACGGTGCGGCGCGATAATAACCATAAGAACTCCAAGGACGGCGGCCGAACCCGCCAGCAACATCCCGACGCGGGCGTTCACACCGGCGACCAATACCATGCTGGCGATCATAGCCAACATAACAAGTCCGGTTCCCATGTCTTTCTGTATGCCGATGACGAACACCGCTACTACCAGCAACATGGCACCGAGTGGTATGAGCGTCTTATATAAATCGTTCACAACGCCTTGCTTGGTACGGTACGCTAAGAATCCTGCCCCGAACAGCAGCAAACCGAATTTCAGGAACTCGGCCGGCTGTATGCTGCCGAGTGGCCCAAGGTCGAACCAGCGGCAAGCGCCTAGGCTGCACTGCACGAATCCGAATCCGAGCCATCCGCCAAATGCCAAAAGAGCCGACGCGATTATGCCGGCAATGAACAACCGCTTGGCGTTAGCCTGCCACCAGGTGACAGGCACGCGCGCAATTATGAAGAATACCGACACCGCCAATGCTAGGCTGATCGCCTGCTTCATAAAGAAGTAAGCGCCGTCATATTCCGAACCGTACGCCAGATTTAAAACTTGCGCACGCTGCGGACCAATCGCGTACATGACAATCAGGCCGAGCATCATGAGCAGGCACATATAAAGCGCTATCCTGTAATCCGGCTTGTGCCGCCGTACGCTCGCTACGGAGCGTACACTGGCGGCAGCCGCGTCAAGGCGACGGTTAGCCACTAGATGTGCCCTCCGGCGATTGCGACGATTATTCCGGCGCTAGCCGCGATACAGCCGATAATCCAAAAGCGCATCGTGACCTTCGTTTCAGGCCAGCCGACTGCTTCAAGGTGATGATGAATCGGTGCCGACAGGAAAATCTTTTTCTTGAAGAACTTTTTTGATGTCATCTGCAGCAAGCTGGAACCGGCTTCGACGACGAACAGTATGCCGATTATCGGCAGCAGCAGCAGCGAGTTCGTCAGTATCGCCACGACGCCCAGCGCCACGCCATAGGCAAAACTCCCCACGTCGCCCATAAAGAACCTGGCCGGGTAAATATTAAACCATAGGTAGCTCAGCAGCGCGCCAATGACCGTAAAGCAGAAACCCGCCAGCATGAGTTGGTTCTGCAGCAACGCGATAAGTCCGAAGGCGGCGAAGCTCATGGCCAGCAGACCGCCGGCTAACCCGTCCAGACCGTCCGATATGTTAACGGCATTGGCCGTAGCGGTCACGACGAATGCGAATAGCGGAATGATCATCCAACCTATGGCAACCCGGCCTATGAACGGAATCTGAACCGTGTCGATACCGATCTTCGTAAAGAAGTACCAACCAAGCCCCAGTCCGATAGCGACGATCATGGTGAATTTTATGCTCGAACGCAGCCCGGCGACCCCGTGACCGTTCGAACGCAGATTAATTACGTCATCTATAAGGCCTACGACGGCACCGCCTATAAGTGCCGCCAGCGGCAACCAGGTCTGTCCGCGGTCAAGATTGAACCCGAACGTAATAACGGCGATGGTAATAACGGCGATAACCCCGGCCATGGTCGGTATGTTGCGGCGGAACTTTGCCGCGTGCAGCTTATTAAAGACCTCAAGCGCGTCGCCGTTAGTACTGGTCGAGCGCTGCTTCTTCCAAAATCGGTAACGGTATGCCATGAAGGTGTAAAACGGTGTCAAAAACATCGCCAGCAAGAACGCACCGACACTGATAAGGAATAGTCCGGTTACGTCACTGACGAGGAGTTGGTAGGTGGCTTCTTGGTTCATAGTCATGCCTTTGGTTGGAGTTTTAGGTAATCGATCATCCAGTTGGAAATGTCGGTGAAAATTGGATTTGCGTCTTTGTTACCCGCGAAGTTTTTGTCTTTACCGGACACTTGTACCATTATGACATATTTGGGTTTCGTGTCACCACCGTAACCAAGATATGTCGCGACGGTCTGTCCGTTGTCGTAGGATCCGTTGATAAGCGTCTGCGACGTACCGGTCTTGCCGCCAACTTCGTAACCCTTGCGGTCTTTGGCGGAATAAAAGGCCTTGCGGGCGGTCGTGATCATGCCGCGCATCTGCTCGGACGTTGACGACTTAATGACACCAGGGTACGCTGGCCGGTCCTTTTCGGGGTGTAGCTCGCCGTCAGCACCGATCGAACCGGCCAGAACCGTCGGTGTGTAGTACGTACCGCCGTTAATCATGGCCGAAAAACCGGCCGCGACCTGCACCATGGTAAGGTCCATTCCCTGCCCGAACGACATGTTCGAGTAGCGGACGGCATTGCCTTCGGCCTCTTTCGGCGAAATAATGCGTCCGGCCGATTCGCCGTTAACTTCGACACCGGTCAGCTGGCCAAGACGGAATCTGTCATGCAAATAGCTATACATGGTCGAGCGAGCCTTATAGTCAATCTTATTGTCGGTTCCAAGCCGTTGGGCGACCGTTACCATACCGGTGTTAAGTGACCAGTTAAGGGCGTGTTGCAATGTAATCTTACCGGTCTGACCCTTGCTGGCGTTCGATATCACCCGGTCATCAATTTTTATGTAGTCGGTATTCACATAGGTCGAGTCGGGCTTAACTACGCCCATGTCGATTCCGGTAGCAAGCGTAAAGGTCTTCATGACCGAACCCGGCTCGTAAGGGCTGGCCACGACACCATTGTTTACTTGGGCGAAGTTCTGAATCTTGCTAATCGCGCTTGGGTCATACGTCGGCAGGTTGGCCATAGCGATTATATGACCGGTGTTAGGATCCATGACGATCGCGCTGGCGCCGTCGGCGCCGTTCTTCTTCATGCCGTCTGCTAGCGCCTGTTCGACATATGACTGTACCGACCGGTCAATCGTCAGCACGATATTCTTACCGTCTTTAGGTTCGATATCGATGTTCTTGTCACCGATCGTCAGTGGCACGTTGGCGACATCCGTGACCGATTGCAGCAGCCCGTCGGTGCCTTGCAGTTCTTTGTCAAACTTACCTTCGACGCCGTATTGTCCGACGCCGTCGAAGTTTACGAACCCAAGCGTCTGCGCCGCCAGGCTTTTTTCTGGGTAAATACGAGCCGATTCGGCCTGAAATCCGACACCTTTTAGCGATCGCTTTCGAATCAGCTCTGCCTGGGTGTGAGTTACCTGGCGCGCGACCACCTGGTAACGGGTGTCTTTTTGTTTAATACGGTCGGCGTAGCCTTTGACGGTATTGCCACCGACGACTTCACGGACCGCCTTTAAGACATCGTCCGGTTTATTGACCATGCTTGGATCGACGAACATGGTGTAAACGGTCTGGTTCATTACTACCTTGACAGGCTTACCGTCGTCCAAAAGGTAGATTTCGCCGCGCTGGGCAGGAATTACCAGGCGTTTCTCCTGTTCCTGGCGAGCTTTGGCGACGTAATAGTCGTGCTTGACGACCTGCAAGTAAAATAACCGCATAACAAAGATTGCCATCAGTGCGACGCACATGATGGCCAAAGCTCTGATCCTACGATTGGCTTTTACTTCATTTGGCATAATGTTTGCTTTTTAGGCTAGTTGTTGACGTAGGCGGGTGCTTCCGGCTTGGTCATCGCCTTGGCTACGCTGCTTTCACGCACGGTAGAAAGCGCAGTCAGACGGGCGTTCTCGACTTCGAGGTCAGTCTTTTCTTCTGAAAGTTGCGAAATCTGGGTGTCGATTTTTTGGGCTTCGTAGTCGTAGCTGGTCGCCTTGGTCGCTTGGGTCAAGTATATCAAACCGAGCACAGTAATCATAAGCGCGACAAGCACGGTATGCGTGACTGGGCCGAGTTTGATGTTGGACGTGAACCGGGTGCTGTTCTGGTTTCGCGTCATTGCGGCACGGCGCCTGGCATATTGCCCCGAATTGTAGGTGGTGGAATAGGACATGTGGTGGTTTTTCTTTTTGTGTTAGGGTGTAGGGGTTGTTCCCGGGCCATTTTTTGGCCCGGGCTCCCAGTGGTGGTTAGTTAAACCGGACGGTGACTTTTTCTTCGACCGACTGGCTTTGTACCGGAATGTGGATAGGCATTTTTTTGCCCCTTCCCTTTTTTGTTTTATTTTTTCACTGCGACACGCAGTTTTGCGCTGCGGGATCGCGGGTTGTGAACGTCGTAAGTCGCACCCTCGATTGGTTTTCGGGTCAGCATTTCGAGTTCGGCTTCGTAGCCGGCACTCGCCTGCTCCTTGAAATACCGCTTAACCGGACGATCTTCCAAGCTATGGAAGCTGATGACACCGACTCGTCCGCCGCTCGCAAGGAGCTTAGGCAGTAGCGGTAGCACGGCTTCGATTTGGTAAATCTCGTCGTTTGTCGCGATGCGAAGGGCTTGAAAGGTGCGGGTTGCGGGGTGGATTCTTTGCCACTTGCCGCGGTGCTCGTTCAGAATGAGATCGGCCAACTTCGTCGTCGTATCGATCGGACGGTTCCGCACTATAGCACGCGCTATACGGGCGGCGAATCCGGTCGGTACTTCACCATACGTGGTGATGATGCGACGGAGCTCATCTTCAGACGACCGATTGACTATGGTTCCGGCTGTTTTTTCAGCGCCTGGATCCATACGCATATCGAGCGGTCCGTCTTTCGAAAACGAAAAGCCTCGCTCAGCTCTGTCGAGCTGTGGTGACGACACCCCGAGATCCACAAGTATCATGTCGAACTGCTTGCCTTCTTCAATCAGCTGCCGGGCGGCAGTAACAAAGTCGGTATGAAGCAGAACGGCCCCCGAATCCTTCAGTGCCTGCAGTTCGGCGATCGCGTTCTCGTCGCGGTCAACCAATACGGCGCCAGATGGATTCTTAGTCTTTTCTAGAATAGCCGATGCGTGGCCGCCATAGCCGGCGGTGAGGTCCAAATAGGTCTCACCTGGCTGTGGTGCCAGTAATCGGACCGTCTCTTCTAGTAAGACGGGAACATGTAAAGCATGTAAATGTGGTGGATGTGCTTTAATACTCATTCCCTTCATTGTAACGCAACTTGGCGGTACGGTTCGAAGGGTTCGAGATCACCAAACTGGTGAGCTATGGAATGTTTGTTTTCGCAGGGTGTGTTTGTTTTTGTATATAAGTTGTTTTCTAGGCGGTTGTAGTGGAAGTACCCCATTGGGATGCATACCGGGCCGCGAAGAAAATTGAGAGACTTATGTGTGAGGTGGAGTTTTGGGAGGTGTGTTTTTTGAGGAAGGTTCTAGGCTTATTTAATGTGTTGCCCATTCCACTTCCAAGCCCACCAGATTGGTAATCTCGAGGTATTTTCGTTCGTTTTTGTTTGTTAAGGTTCTAACAGAATAATCATTCGGCCGCGCTGATGCGCCAGTATGCTCCGGCCCGGACGGCTACGACGTTTCGGTCGATACCGGCCCAGTCCAACAGATGCTGTTCAATAGTGACCCTGCCCTGCTTGGCGTCCAGGTCCGCCTGGGTCTTGCCAGTTCGGAACCGTACGTTCAGGTCAGCCACCGTTTCATCAAGGATCGAGCCCTTGAGTGCCGGCTCCATCTGCTCGTTCCAGGCCGAAACCGAGTACATGTGCAGATATTTGCCAAAGCCGCGAGTTATGACTACCCCGCTGGAAAGTTCGTCGCGAAGCTCCGTCGGTACAGTTAACCGACGCTTGTCATCAAGCTTCCGTTCGAAATAATCCATCGCGTTTTAAAAGGGTGCCTTCTTCTCGCTGCGTTTTTCAGCGTTAGCGTTGATTATTTGGGGTGCAGTGGTTGGTGTTTGTTTTTTGGTGGGGTTACCCACTTTTTTCCACTGACCTAATCATAATACCCACGGCTACCCACTGCAAGTACTTTTTTTGCGATTTCGTACAATTATGGCGTTATCCACAGATTTGTGGATAACAAGCTGTCCCCGCCCCTATTAGCGGTTCAAAAAGAAATTGGCGAGCGCCGCGTCGTACTGAGTGGTGGCCTGCAAGGCAACCCATACGCATAACATAAACAAGTTGGCGAATATCGACACCGTCAGCAGCGCGTCCTTGAAGTCCCGTTCAGTCTGAAGAACCGCACTTGGCTCCGCAGAGTCGGACATACGCTTTATTTGTACCGGTCTCTTTTTGATATTCGCTTTCATACTTACTGTTGTAGCATAAGCGTATTGATATGTCAATGTCAGGCGGCTCTTGATGAAGATATATCGGCTACGGCCAATAAATCCATTCCGCCCTTGAGTAGCCCTGCCACTTCGGCTGTCGTCAGCGCGCCGCTGCCATGCGCGTTGTCGACCAAAATACCAAGCACCGCGTCGTCGTCAGACTCCAGGTTGGTCTGCTTATCATCAATGACCACCACGTACTTTGCTCGCAGGTCGGCCTGCGGATAAATAAACGCGGGCACGGCGAACCCGTCTTCACCTTCGTGTTTCCATTCCCCACTGGCGATCCATGACGCTTTTTTGGTTTCACTCGTGACCGTCGCGTGTAGCTCGCGGGCGCTCCGGTTTACCATGTGCCGTAGCAGTGTAAGCTTGAATTCCTGGTTAATGCGTTCGCCATACGTCAGAACGGCGTACGGAACGTCTTGGGACTCAAGTGCCGTAAGCAACCCTAGCGTACCTTCGCATAAAAGTTCTTCCTTAAGCCCGCCATCTTTTACGATCGCTTCGATTTCATGCATGACGCTGGCATATTTTGCCGGACCGTACTGAGCCTGAATGTAATCAAGAGTCGAGAACGACATGCCATCACTTCGCCGGACAAAATCGATGTCTCTTCGAACCTGGTCGATTGACACGCCATGGTTAAGCAGCTGCATACATAACAAGTCGGTCAGGACGCCGCTTTGCATGAGCGTACGGTCAAGATCAAGCACCGCGAACACCTCGACGCTTCGTGGCTGCCGTTCGGCGTGTTCGCCAGGCTCACTGTCCTTTGTCCTATCTCTACTCACAGCAAATCCGCATCAGTTCTTTGGCGACGGCGACTGCGTCGTGACGGATAAGCGACCTGGTTACAGGCAGCTTGTCCGACTTCTCTGCTTCAGCCAACGTACCAAGGTAGTTACCGGCAATCACCTTAAAGTGAGCAGCGTGTACATCGCCTGCCTCAACGATAAACGCTTTCTCGGCCTCGTATTTCTCGGCAAGATCATCCGACGGATGTGCCGTGTTATAAAGAACGTAGTCCAGCACCTGCCGTCCGGCGAACCGCTCTATCTCGGCAGCATGGTCAGCCACGGTGAAACCATCTGTTTGTCCGTGCTTTGTCACAAGGTTCGAGACGTATACGACCTTTGCTTTTGTATTAGCGAGTGCCTCCCCAACACCGTCAATCACCAGTAGAGGTCCGAGCGACGTATAAAGATCACCGGGCGAAATCGCAATTAAGTCAGCTGTTGCAATGGCTTTGATCACGGCCGGGTTAACGGTTGCGGTGGGCGTCAGGCTTAGGGTCGCCTTACGTGGGTCATTCACAAAATAATCGGCATCGATTACACGTTCGCCATGAAGTGTCAGCTTAACGTCCTCCCAGCGCATCTGCAGACGCACATTGTCGAGCGTTGCTGGGACAACCTTACCTTCGATGCGCAGGATTTCAGATGCGGTTTCAACCGCGTCGGAAAAATTGCCAGTCGTTTTTTCCAGGGCTGTAAGCAAGATATTCCCAAAAGAATGACCTCCAAACGTACCGGCATCAAAACGATAGTTAAACAGGTCGCGAAGCTTCTCGGATTCGCTTAGTGCCACCAGGCATTGCCTGACGTCACCGGGCGGCAAAACACCTAACTCGTCACGCAGGACGCCCGTCGATCCGCCATCATCGGCCATATTAACGATCGCGGTAATGTTTTTTGTGTGATTTTTCAACTCTGAAAGCAACGTAAAGCTGCCGGTCCCACCGCCGATGACGACGACCTTAGCAGTGTTCTCATCCATGGTTAGCCCCTTACTTTCTTAATCATAGCGCCGTAACGCCGGCCACTCGGGCGCACCGTCCGTTCCATTGTGCCATAGTTTACTTCCACTAGCCCGAAACGCGGCCACTTGCCTTTGTCCCACTCAAAATTATCAAGTAAGCTCCAGTGTAAGTAACCGCGAACATCGACGCCGCTAGCTACCGCCCGTTGCAACGCCGATATTGTATGCGTCATCCACCACTGGCGTTTTTCGTCGCTAGAATCCGCCACGCCGTTTTCGGTAATGATAATAGGCAATTTGTATTTATTCGCCAGGCGTTCCAGTGTATGTTCCAGGTCGGCCGGGTTCATATCCCACCCCAGGTCACTGACCTTTAGTTCCGGGTTATGAATCCGGTAACCGTAAACGCGCTGCGAAAAGTAATAGTTCACGCCCAAAAAATCGCAGTAACGACGAACCTTTTTCAAAAAGTAATCGTCCTGCGCGTATTGCATAAGGCCGGCGCTCAGCAGCGACAGCCTTGCCGTATCGCCAGCGTAAATATAGTTGGAGTTCTTGGCGACCGATACTTTGTAGCGGCGGCTTGTCTGATGAATCATGCGGGCCGCCCGGTTGTGGGCGTGGGCCAAGTTCGAAAGCACACTCAAAAATTTCAGCTTGCTCTGAACCATTGGCGGCCACCTACCATCAAGGTAGCTCTCAGCCGCGTAGACTTCCGGTTCATTGATTGTAATGACATAGGTAATGTCACCGCCCAGTTCGGCAAGAATCTTTTCGGCGAAGCGCAAGAAGTAACGGATGTTCGAGCGCTTTTCAAACCCGCCGCGCTCGCTAAACCATACCGGCAAGGTGAAATGGAACAGCGTCAGCACCGGTTCGATTCCCTGCCGCACGAGTTCTTGTACATAGGCTTTGTAGTGCGCTATCGCCTCTACGTCCCACGCGCCTTCGTTCGGTTCTACTCGTGACCATTCCACGCTGAACCTAAGTGCGTTCATGTTCAGCTTTTTGGCGGTCGCGATGTCGTCCTTATAACGGTCATAGTGCTCAACTGCGCCCCCTGACACATAGTTGTCGGGTTGCTTGGCCTGCTTTTCAATATCGCTCCAATTGTCCAGGTCGCCGTATTGGTATTCTGCCTGGGCTGCCAGCGAACGGGCGTTTTCGAGCTCCCACACTGTCCACTGGTTGTGGTTGCCGCCTTCTACCTGGTGCGCGCTCATGCTCGCGCCCCAAAGAAATCGTTTTGGAAATGGTGTAGACCCCATGTCCTTCTATTATACCGCTACGTCTTCGCCGAAATGCTTTTGTAGGCGCATAGTTATAGACCCTTCATGGCGGCCAAGCTTTTTTGAAAGCTCTTTTACGGATTTGCCGTTCTGAAATTCCTGCTTAAGCAACTCGTCCTGCGGTTTGGTCCATGGTCGGTACGCGTTCGGGTAGGTTTCGCGCATCTTCTCGATCTTTTCCGACCAACCGCTGCCCTGCTTTGAAGGCTTTTTGAGATCAATCTTATCGAGCGTAGTTTCGAGACCAGCGAACCGCTTGCTATCAGCAGCCGACCGAGTCCGCAGTTGATCATCAATATCGTAGGCGGTTTCGCTGATTTCGAGTGCCATCCGGTTGATGCCTTTCAAAAACAGCGTGTCCAGGCTTCGCACACGGCTAAGCGCCACGTAGCCCATGCCGGCCACGAAGGCCTTTCTAAGGTCTATCAGCGCCGCGTCAAGCGTCATTCCCTGGCTCTTGTGTATCGTGATCGCGTAGGCCAGTCGCAAAGGGATCTGCGTAATACTGGCACGTTTTTTGTCACCTTCGCGCAACTCCCATGTGTCGGGTTGCATGGTCACTTCACGGCCATGCACGAACTGGACTATCGGGTACTGCGTGGCCGGGTCGAAATCTACGACCGTACCCAAACTACCGTTGACGTATTTTCGTTCCATGCTGTTCTTGACGGCCATCACCAGCGCGCCTTGTTTAAGCCGCAGTTCGGCCGGTGCCAGTACCGACCGCTGCAGGCTCTCGACATAATTCTGACTGCCGGTAGTGGTTTGGCTGTAGATCATTTCGTCGCCCGGCAGACTTTCAAGTTTGGCCAGGTTCTGGGTATCGACATCTACGTTTACTGTGTGCAGCTCGGTGTACAGCGAACCTTCCGGTGGAATTTCATTGGCTCTCGACAGTAAGGCTTCGGCGTGCGACCGGCGAATATCACGCGCTCGCATGGCATCCAATATGGCCGAAAGCGCGTCGTCGTCCTGGCGGTGCTGCTCTTCAAGGTAACATATGACCGGGTCAAGCTCTGCCCAAGCCTTTGAAAACACGACAAAGTTCCCTTCCATACTCTCAGCGCGGTTCACCGGCGGTAGCTGAAAAAAGTCACCACTCATAATGACCTGTATGCCACCGAACGGCTTGTCTGGTTCGCGCCGTACCATGCGCGCTATCGCATCTATCATGTCCAGCCTAAAGTCATGCATCATCGAAATCTCATCGATTATAAGTACGTCGGTCTTTTCGATTATTTCGCGGCGGCTTTTACTTAAGCCGTCGACGAAGTGCGCGCCGATTTCGTCGCGCACGCCAATTCCGCTCCAACTATGTATCGTGCTACCGCCAAGGTGCGATGCCGCCAGACCAGTCGTCGCCGTTACGCTAACGTGCTTGCCATCGTGTTTTTTCAACTTGATAAGTTGGTTCAGCACGTACGTCTTACCGCTCCCCGCCGGACCGGTCAATAGAACATTATGCCCCTCATTCATGATGGCAAGCGCCAAAGTTTGCTTCATTACTTTTATTATACAGTCTTTAGCTGACGTTTAGTGACACTGACTGGACGGGTGCGCTATACTGCTTCCATGTCAAAGCCGGAATATAAGCAAGGCGTGTTTGGAAGATTATATGATATCGCCTGCACTGAAGAGGCTTTCCGCCTAGGCTATATCGACACCGTCGAAGTCGAGCGGAAACTAGGTATCGGTGAGCGCAAGGACTTGGCGCCGTTCCTTGAAGTCGAAGATCCAAATCGTCGTGATTACCTGATGGACATCTTGGATACGTCGGCATCGGTCGCCTACAGCTTTTCAGCGGAACGTATCGTCGACGGCCTCGATAACACGTTGCTCAATTACGTCGTTACCACGAGTCTTGAGCAAAGCGTCATAGGTATTCCGCCTGCATTCGAATCTGATATTTCACCAAAGAAGCTTTTAAAAGTTCAGCGTGACCGTGGCCTGTTTCTGAGTGCGGTCGCTGCCACAAGTTATCATCTGCGTAGCGATAATCCCGATGAGATCGTCGCTACTCATACATACGCCCTTAAACACCGAAACAAGACGCTTGCATGTATCGATAGCGATGTCTACACAGATCGCGGATGCGAAGGTGAATCCGTCGCCATACCTTCGCCAGAAGCCGGTGAATTCGATACTCACTTGTTCGTACCCGAGCCGATCCATCATGAACGTATCGCCGATAATGACAGGATTGATATTCATCTCGCCTTTCGGGCTCTCACCTTGGCAAACTCTGACAATGACGGAGAGTCTGCCCTCTTTCGTGAGGATCTGGTTGAGCGCGTCGAGGCCATGCTCGACATGATGCAGCTCAAACGTCGACTGGTCGTCTAGCCGCGAGGCGGTTCACCTTCTGGCTCGTCCAGCAGCTTCTTGCTTTTAATAACGTAGCGTCTGCCGGTCAGTTCGCTGGTAATGTAATCTTCGTTAATCAGGTTCACGAACATGTCCAGGTCGCGGCCGTCCATGATAATGATCGCCTGGTTATCATCGGTCATAAGGTCGAGCTGCATGGTGTCTGCGTAGTCGACTGCTTGGTCCTGCGTAATGCCGCCGACCTCCAGCTTTTGTAGCTTGTTCACTACGCCCGGCTTTTCCCGCACCAGTGACTGCAGGTCCATTCCTTCGGGCAAGCTTAGCTTGTACGTTGCTAAGATTTCTTCGACCTTCTTGTCCGCGAGAAGTTGCTTTTTGTACTCATACTGGAACAGCTTTTCAAACTTAGGCTGATTGAACACGAATATGTCTTTGCCTATGATTAAAACTTGGTTGTCACTCGGCAGCTTAACGCCGACTTCTGGTTCGAACGGAGCGAACGTTCCATTCGATAGCTGCCAACTGACGGCACCAGGTAATACACCCGACTGCTGAACCGCCTTGGCTACATAAAATACTTCCCCATCGGGACGTGTGGCCTTAAGCAACACGCCTTTGATGCGCTTGAACTCGTGTTCGGTTTCCGAAAACTGTACTATGTCGCCGCGCTGTTTTTCAACCAGGTGAATCAGCGTTTCGGCTCGACCTACATTAGCTAGGTCCGTCCTAAGTAGCACGTTTTCTTCGGCTTCTGAAAGCTCGTAGTCACGGACGCTCATGCCGGTCCCGGCACCAAAGTTCACGGTGCTTACAAGGTCTAGTATGAACATAGCTCGCGCCTGCGCATCCAGTCCTTTCGACAAATTAACGGCGTACGGCGTGTAGTTCTTGTTAAACACGAACAGTTCGAGCGTCAGGTCGTTCTTTACGGAGTCGGTGCGGTTTGCCCACAAAAAAATATCAGTTGTTTCTGGTTTTGATTCTTCCATTTGTACCTTTTACAGTTTATGTAGTCTTGCATACATTGTAGCAAGCTGTTCGCTCAAGAACTGTAGTAAGAATGTCCTCTTGGTCTTACTGGACGACAAGCGTGCCGCCAAACTGGTCGTTTATGTGGTCGTGGAACTTATACGTGCCGGTACCTGCCGGTGTAAACGTGCCGGATTCACCCGGGCCCAAGATGTCCATGTTCAGTTCTTGGTGTTCTAGGTGTGTCGGGTGGTCATCGCTCGAAAACTGCAGGTCCATACTAGACTCGTTCTTTACGGTCACTGCTTCGCCGTCTTTTGATGTGTAAGTCGACTTGTCAAATCCTTCGTCGGTGAAGGTTATGACCGTGCTGCCTACTACGGCCTTTTCCGTGGTATTTGTAGTGTCATTCGTTCCAGCCGAACTATCTGCCGTCGTCTGCGTCGAATCCGTATCTTTTTTGCCGGAATCATTATTAACCATGTACACAGCGAACCCGATGCCAAGCAGTACTACGATTGCCGCTACTACCAAGCCGGCTTTTGACGCTGATTTGTTTGGTTGTTCCATACTTATTTCTCCTTCTTATATACCAATCGTGAATAAACTATCGCCAGTGCCAGAGTAGCGCCGTACGCCCACCAAACCGCCATGAACCAGCCACTTCGGACCTCGCGCCCGAGTTCCAGCGCGTGGAAGAATATGGCCGCCATTCCCACTATCTGCAAAAGTTCGATGTATTTCCACCAGCTCTTACGCGCGAACCACCGCTTCAGCTCGAACGAAAGGAATATCGCAAGACCCAAGCTACCGAGCAGCACATAAAGTTGCTGGCTCTCGTAGGCCGTCAAATAACTGACCGGCGGCAAACCGAACCCATCTCGGAAAAGCTGCAACCACAGCAACCCAGGGTGTAGAATAATCAGCCCCAAAACCAATCCCATTGAAAGCGGCATAAAAAGTCCGTGACCTTTTTTGTCGTAGCCGGAATACCGCCTTAGAGCCCCCATGATGAAATGCGTCCACATTAGCCCGAACGCGATTAGCCCTAGCGGCGGGAATACGTCGTATACGGTTATGTCGGTCAAGGTTCGTGCTCCGAACCACGCTACTATCGGCAGCACGACCACCAGTGCGCCGAGCGTCCATTCAATGACCAAAAAATACTGTTTTATAAGATCTTTCACGATTCCCCTACTTCTTTAATTTAGATGGCCACCATACGAATGGCCCGATATCGCGTATTAGCGCCGGAACCAGTAGGCTCCGAACTACGAAAGTATCGAGCAGCACGCCGAACGCTACGATGAACGCGATTTGGAATAGGAACAAAATCGGAATCACACCGAGCGCCGCGAACGTAGCGGCCAGCACTATGCCAGCACTCGTTATTACGCCGCCCGTCACGACCAAGCCTTTTATGACACCCTTAGCTGTGCCGTGCTTCAAAGCTTCTTCGCGCACACGAGTCATCAGGAATATGTTGTAGTCGATTCCAAGCGCTACCAGGAACACGAAACCGAACAATATGACCGCCGGGTCGGCACCCGGGAATCCGAACACGTGATTGAATAGCAAAGCCGCTACTCCCAATGTGGCCGCGAATGACAGCACGGTACTGACGAGCAAAATGATGGGCGCGATGATGGCGCGAAGCAGAATCATCAAGATAATCGTGATAGCGATTAACACTGCCGGCAAAATTATCATGCGATCACGGATTGAAGCGTCCAGGGTATCCAGTTGCACGGCAGTCGGCCCGCCAACATAAATCTTGTCACTCAGTGTGCCTAATCTGTCACGTAGCCGAACTATCGTGTCTTTGGCGGCTTGCCCGTCCGCTTTGTCACTTAGCGTCACTTGGAGTAACGCATTGCCGCCTGCCGTTTTGATTGCCGCATCCTTGAACGGGTACGCCGCTTCGACCACGGTGTCTATCGGCACGAACGTACGTGCGTTGGCCGGTGTTTGGCTTTCGATACCTTGGCGAATTTTGGCCTTAATTTCTGCCTCCGATTTACCAAGTGGCTTTATGCCAGCTTCTACGCCCGTGGCTACGGCGTTCACTCCGTCTGTACCTTTGGTATCATCAATGACATTAACCGCCCTATCGATAAGGTTTTCCGGCACCACGATTTGCGCCGGACTACCAGAACCGGCCGTAAAGTGCTTCGACAGTTCGACTTGTCCGTCACGAGCCTCTGACTTGCCTAGTATCAGGTCACTCTGCGCCACGCCGTCGGCCTTGAGCTGGGTCGAAAATAACGCCAGGACCACGAGAACGATTGCCGACAATGTCGCAGTCAGCGCCGCATGCTTATTCACAAGTACGCCTACGTTATGCCAAAAGCCCTTTGCCAAACGTTGCTTGTGCCGCTTTGCAGCGGCTGGGTCGGCGCTTGGGCGAATCGGCCAAAAACTCGACCTACCAAGCGCGTACAATACCGCAGGCAAGAATGTCAGCGCCGCAATTACCGCGAACGCGACTCCTATGCCACCGACCGGCGCGAGCGCCTTGTTAGACTTCAGGTCCGAAAGCAGCAAGCACATCAGCCCAACGATAACCGTACCTCCGCTGGCGATAATCGGTTCAAACGCGCCTTTGTAGGCCGCCTTAACGGCTTCGAATTTCGATTTGTACTTGTACAGCGCTTCGCGGTAGCGGGATACGAACAACAACGAGTAATCGGTTGCCGCGCCAATGACCAAAATGAACAATATTCCTTGTACTTGACCGTTCAGGTCTACGTAATCGTTTTTTGCCAACCACCACACCAGCAAAATACTGGCCGATAGCGCGAATATGCTGGTCATAAGTACTACGATCGGTAGAAGTATCGACCTATACACGATAATAAGAATCACGAACACGACAGACAGCGCGGTCAGCAGCAATATTCCGTCGATTCCCGCGAACGCCTTGTTAAGCCCGGCCGCGAACCCTGCCGGACCGGTGACTTCGACATTAACCCCTTTAGTGTCGACGCCCGTGTACACGTCTTTGACGTCGTCAATTACATCCTGCAACTTCGCTTTCGTATCAAGCGGTACGGCAACAAAAGCAGCCTTTTTGTCGTCTGACACCGTCGCCGGGCTGACCTTGCCCTTCACGCCGTCGACGTCCTGCGCCTTGCTGGCCGCCGAATCAATCGCTTCTATGGTCGCGTCGGGTAAGTTCTTTTCGCTATGGAACAGCACGATAGCCGGTAACGTCGCGTCATCCTGAAACTTCTTTAACTCACGGTTTACCTTGGTACTTTCGGCACTGCTTGGCAAAAAGCCGGCAAAACCGTTGTCAGCTACTTCACTGATCTTGCCAAAGAATGGTCCGCCGACCGCACCAACGGCAAACCACACGACAATAAGGACGGCAGGCAATAAAATTCGTAGCCATTTGCTCGGAACGGACGACTTATCGGTATTCCCCATGTGCGTCTATTGTAGCAATTTTAAAAACAAAAATCTTTAGCGCGACTGAAGCGCGTCAAGTGCCACGCCCATGGCGGCCAGTGTTCGCCAGTCGGCTTTGGCGTAGGCTTCGTCGGTCATACTAAGCGTGTAGTGGTCGCGGAACAACGTAGTCTTTTGGTACGACCCGACTTCTTGGCTAGTCGTCATGTCTATGAACACAAAATGGTACTTCAAGAACAAGGTGACGATGTCTATAATTTCGCCAACAATCGGAATCCAACCGCCAAAACGCCGTAGTGCGGCGAGCGCCTGGTTGCTTTCCTTTACCATGAACAACTCCGTGCCGTCCGCGTCCATCACCTTCCAGGTGCTGTTAATAAGGCTGTTCAAGAATTCTTTTTTGAACATGCCGACAACCTGGCCGTTAGCGTCCTCTACAAAGTAGCTGCCATGTACGTCCAGTACTTTTTCAGCGCGGAACGTAAACGCCGTGGTGGTTTTTTGTTCATCGGTAAAGAACGTGACTTTCTCTTTGAAAGCCAGGCGCTTTTGCTGCGCCAAGGCGGCTAGGCCGGATTGGCTTCCCGTTTCGTCGGCGGCGAACACCTTATATTTGTTCACGAACGCGGTAATTTTTTGTTCAATAAAAAGGCGTGGTTTCATGTAGGTATTATACCTGGCCTTCGCGGTGACGGGAGTAAATAGCCCCCGAAGCAAGTAATGCGCCGGCTACCGCAAGTATCAGGTCCTGCATGGTGTCGCGCAGACCCATGCCCTGGTAGCTATTGCCCATCACTATTGCGCTTGGACGCATATTCCATTGCTGCATGGTAAATCCGAATATAATGTCGGCCACGAATTCGTAAATTTCCCACACGACACCACCGGTAATGGCAAAGCTGAATGTAAATAGCAATACCGTCACAGGATGTAGTTTAACTGCGTTTTTTCGTTCCAGCACCCGAATTAAGTACAGCCCGACGTAAGCTAACAATATGCCCGACAACGCATGCAGCATGTCATCCCACCACCACACCTTGTCGTACATGTGAATCATCTCGCCGAACACCATAGAGAGCGTAATAAAGCCGATCGACGCCGAAGCAAGAAGCCAGAAGAATCGTCGGTTGGTAATCATGCCCTGAGTATAGCTTATTCCTAGCGAACCGGAGCTTCTTCCGCCTCGCGATTGCTAATCAATTTGCCCAATTTAAATCGAATAATAACAAATAGTAATAGACACACGACAAATATGTATACGGGGAACGCTAAGTGCTGAAAGTCATACGTCTTCAAGACAAGAAGTGTAATACCGGCGCTAAGTGCACCGTTCAAAAATACCAAATAGCTTTCTGTTTCCGGTTCACGCCATGACTTAACTAAGGTCGGCAACAACGCGAGTCCATCTGCCAGCACGCTGAACAATATAGCCATATTGCCTTCGCGCGTTACCGCCCAAAGACCGATTCCTACGAGCGACAAAGCCCCGCACACCAAATCAAAGCGCGATATCTTCCATACCGATTTACGATTTACGAACGAAGCGACGAAAACCATGAGCGGGCCGAATCCTACCATGAATGTCATTAAAGCTGGCTTTAGATCCACACCTTCACCAAGCATCGCTACAAACGCGATAAGCGGAGCAAGCGCCCACAAGAACCAGGTTACGCGGTTCGGCTTCGTCTTGCCTTGAATCGTATGAACGACATATGTACCACTACCGATTAGATTTAGAGCTGCGCCTAAGAATACCCAGTTTTCGTTAATCATACTCTCGCCTGCCTAGACATAGAACAAATCCTCTGTGAACCAATTTCTGTGCCGATTTCGTTTAAAATTCCGGCCACTCTATCAAGAAGCCTTTGAAATTCCTCTGGTGATGTTCTCGGAAATTCATTCCAGCTAATCTCATCAGCATGAGCAAAGTATTTTTTTCTCTGTATTGAAATGTAGTTAATCAGTTCATTTTCAGTGACCAAAAAGTCATCGAATTTTGCTTTTATTTCCTGGCTATCGACTGAATCAACGAGTTTTGATAAACACCTCTTTGAGTGCGTACGTTTTGTGAAGTCAGACAGAAAACGACTATAGAACTCTACTGTCATAAACCATAGAATTGATTCACGAATACTTCTGTATGTTTCATGTTTGATATCGTCAGTTGTTTTTTTATTCTCGATCAGTACGTATGTCGTTAAAGCCTGCCTCAATGAATCCTGCCGGTGCACCATCTCATCATACAAATCAGACGTGTCTTGATTGACACTAAGTTTAAATTGAATGAACTTACTCTTTCCCAAGCTCATTGATACTAGTGCGCCTTTGCTGTGTTGTATCACGCTCACGGATCGTGACGGTTGCGTCTTCAAGTGTCTGGAAGTCAACTACCACGCAGTACGGCGTGCCGATTTCGTCTTGGCGGCGGTAGCGTTTACCAATATTGCCGTTGTCGTCCCACATTACCCGGCCAGGGTTTTCTTTTGCGAGTTTGGCGTAGACTTCGCGCGCTTTTGCGACTAGTTCAGGCTTGTTCTTAAGTAGCGGGCTTACGGCGTATTTGACCGGTGCCAGATGTTCTGGCAGTGCTAAGAACACGCGCTTTTCGCCGTTCTGTTCGTCTTCGCGGTAGGCACTTACGAGTACGGCCATAAGCGCACGTTCGACACCGAACGACGGTTCGATCACATGCGGCACAAACTGCTCATTCGTACCCTTCACTCGGTATTCCATACCCTTACCACTGGCATTCTGAATGTTCATAAGGTCAAAGTCGGTGCGGTATGCCAAACCCATAAGTTCTTCGCGGCCGATCGGGTAGTCGAATTCAAAGTCGATTGTGCGCTTGCTGTAGTGTGCGCGGTCTTGTTCGGGAACTTCGAGTTCATGCACCGAACTTTCAGGCAAGCCGAGCGCCGTAAACCACTCCTTACATTTTGCAACCCAGTGTTCAAAAGCTTCTTCCCACTTGTCGGGGGCTACGAAGTATTCGATTTCCATTTGCTCAAATTCGCGGCTGCGAAACACAAAGTCACGCGGTGAAATTTCGTTACGAAACGCCTTACCCTGCTGCGCGATACCGAATGGTAAGTCCGGGTAAAAACTGTCGACGACGTTCTTGTAGTTCGTGAATATACCCTGCGCGGTTTCAGGGCGTAAGTAGCTGACCGAGCTTTCATCATCAACAGGGCCGACGTTCGTCTTGAACATCATATTGAATTGCTTAGCTTCGCCGAATGTACCTTCTTTGCCGCAGGTAGGACATTTGTTCGGATCGTCCAGCTTATCGGCGCGGTGACGGGCGTTACAATTTGAACACTCGACCAGCGGGTCAGTAAACGTATCTACGTGACCGCTTGCCTGCCAAACTTTTTGGTTCATTAAAATCGCCGCGTCAACGCCGTACATGTCGTCGCGTTCGTCTACAAACATTGTCCACCAAAGGTTCATGATGTTTCGTTTTAGCTGCACGCCAAGCGGGCCGTAGTCCCACGTACCACTTAAACCACCGTACACGTCGGAGCCTTGATAAATAAAGCCGCGGCGCTTTGCCAGGCTAACGATATCTTCTAATTTCACCTGTTTTTCCATTAGATTCAGTATACCAGCCTGCCCCGCTTACAGGTAGTTCTCAGCTGGCAGCGATATAATCGTAAGGTTCGCACATCGACAAACAGAAAGAAGCACTCACATTGGAAAGTATCGAGTACGAAACGAAGCTGCTTGTCAGACATGCAGCCGTGCTGATTTACATCGGTGAGTATGACGTTGCGGAGCTGTTGCTCCTGCGTGCCCTGTATAACACGAGCGATGTCGGTGAAAAAACCGCAGCGGCAAACTACCTGCCGCGGATCCATCACCGTATGGGACAGCTGCAGGCGGCGCGCGGAAATTTCGAGCATGCGCGTGAGTTGTTCGAGCTCGCTGAAGGGTCGTTTGATCGCGGCAACGTGATCGGACGCGCAAGAACCCTGCGTGACATGGCATGGTTGACCTTTCGCCACGGTCAATCCGAAGAAGGCGGCACGCTTGCCAAACAGGCACGCAGCCTGCTTAAGCAGCCGAGCGTGGTCAACCCGGAATGGGAAAAAGAGTTCATCGTCACCGATGGATTCGTTGCTCGGACCGACCCCCGGTTGCCACCCAAGGACGCCGTGAGTCAGTTCCTGCGAATCGACGAACAGCTGAAAGGCGGTTCCGACCCGATTTACGAACGGGACAATTTGCGGCGGCTGGTCGGCTATCTGCCACTGGTAGGGCGAGCCGGGTTCGAACTGCGGTCACAGGCAATCTGGTGGCGGCTCATCGCCGGCCACGAGGTCAGGACCGTCCTACAAGACCTGATGGAAGGCAACTTCCGCGGTGCAACCCTTGGTCCTGCCCGACGAATTACCCGCCACTTGCTGCCCTTCTAGGCTGCAGGCGGCGAATGTCGATGGAATGCGAACCCCGCGCCCCTAAAAAGGCGCGGGTGTTCCACGCCTTGCCTAATGCGCCGTAGCCCGTTCGGCTACCCACAGGACATCATTAATCAGTTCATCCGCTCCGGCAACATGCGCCGCTACTTTTGGCGACTGCGCGCTAAGTATACGCAGCAGTTTTATGTGGTCACTCGTAAACGCGCCCCGTTCACTGAACAAGAACCCATGATCGGCTTCGGAAAAGTCATACGACGCGTCTTCGACCAGTTTCATGCCGTTCGTGTCGGTCGCCAAGTTCAGCCCGACTCCGAGCAGTATGGCAAGCTGCAGCCAAAACCAGGCTTTAGTTAGCCGCACATCGACCTGCGGGTCGTTCAAACTTGCGAATGCCTGGTCTAGCAGGTCAAAGAATGCCGGCTCGTCGACCGTCGTGGCCGCACGGGTAATCTGTTTTATTATGTCGTACCCGAACTGCAGCCGGTCGTAGTCCGTCATGATGTGCGAATAAAATACGTCTAAGCGGGCTGCAGTCAAAATGCCTAAATCGCCCTTGCCTACGCCTACGTTCACGTCGCAGCGCGCAAAACGTTCTATGCCGCCGGCCAGACGGCTTTTTTCTTTTCGCACACCTTTTGCCATGACACTCATCATGCCGTTGTCTGGTGTGAGTAGTTGGATTATGCGGTCGGCTTCGCCGTAGTTGGTGCGCCGCAGCACGATGGCCTTGGTGCGGACACTTTTCATTGGATGACCGTCCGTACGGCTGCCACTATGTCGTCGGGGTGCATGGTCGCTTTATCAAGAATCCGCTTCACGCCATAACTTTCGACATCCTCGAGCGAAATTTGGTCGGCCAGGTTAGTTGCGAGCACGACCGGGATGTCTGCCAGGTCGGCGTGCGACCGTAGCTCATGCAGCAAAGCCAAGGCTGTCGTTCCGGTCAGCAGCACGTCTAATAGAACGGCCTGCGGCTTGACATCATCTATGGCGTCAATCGCCCCAAGCGCATGCGCGGCGTGGTAAGTTTCGTACCCTGCCCGCCTGAGTACGCGAAGATAGTGCTCTGCAAGCCAAGTATCATCCTCAACAACCACTACACGTTCCGTCATAGCAATGATAGTTGGTGCGAAACCGGTAGTTCTACGTAAAACGACGCGCCGTCCTGGTGGCGAATCGCACCGATGCGTCCACCCATGGCGGATGCGAATTGGTTCGAAATATACAGGCCTAGTCCGCTACTTTGCGGTCGGGCGTGAACCGGCTGGCTTTGTTCAAGCGTGCTGGTAAGTTTGCGCCAGTTTTTTATCGGCATGTGCGGGCCATAATCGCGTACGCTTAGCCGTATACTTGAACGCTCACCGATAAGCTGCGCCTGTAGCTCGACCACACCATCGATATCGCCGTAATACAGCGCGTTATCTGCGAAGTTAAGCAATATTCGGCGCAACAGGTCGCGGTTCGCGATGACCGGCGGCAAATGACGCACGCGTGCGACTTTTAGCTTTCGTCCGTGCGCCCTATATAGACGGTCAAGTTCAATACGCACATCACGCGCGACATCAAGCGGGTTGACCGGCGCCAGTTCGAACAAGGTAGCTTGAGACTCGGCGCGAGTCAGGTCGCTGGTCAGACGGATTGCCTTTTCGGTCACGTGCGTCATCTGTTCGATAACGCGTTGGCGTTCCTGTTTGCTCAAATCATCGGCAGCAAGTTCCAGCGAAAGTTGGCGAAGAAGTACAAGCGGCGACTTTAGTTCATGGGCCGCGACGGCGACGGCGGAAACACTGTTCACGCCGCTATCATTAGTCGGACTCCCATTCCTACTCATTACACTTAGTGTAGCAGGCCTGGCAAAATCTGCCGACTGATTACGAGACGAAGGTGATGGTTTTGATCAAGTTTTCGAAGTCTGGCTTGAACGTATCGGCATCGGTACGAATAATGGCGGTTTTGTCGCGGATCTTGTAAATGACCGCCGCGCCCCTGATATCTTTGGTAAAGCTACCGTCCAGTCGTGTTCCGTTCTGGCTGTTGGCCTTGACCGACGATGTAGTCAGCTTGCCGCTTTTGACCAAATCTTTGTAGTCTTCAATCACGTCTTCGTACTTTTGGTCTACGATACTTACGCGTATGGCGTAGCGTGATGTCGGCTCGTCAACCGGTGGAACGGTCGCAGGATTCAAGTAAGCCTTGAAGCTGTTGTCGTTCGATCCATCGTCTGCTACGTAAACGCTCCAGGTCTTTGGGTATTTGAAGCCAAGAGACCCATAGTCACTTGGGCTTACAAAGCTACGTAGCGGTTCTTTTTCGCGTTCGGCGAACTTCTTTTCAAGGTCGTCGGCTTGGGCCTTTTCGGCCTTGGCGACGGCGTTCGAAATCTTAGCGTCTACGTTGTTCTTTTGGTCGGCGTAGTTAAGGTACGCCCATATGGCCAGCCCGGCAAATGCGACCGCCAAGACCGAAATTCCCGCGATAACCAACGCAGAGGTCGATATGCCCCCACGCTGTAACGAAATGTTCTTATTCATGCAGGTAGTATAGCTTAAGCTTCTTTCCACTGCAAAGTGGAAAATAACAATTGTTGATTCCCACTTCGCAGTGGAAAACCGTGATGGCGATGATACCGGTGCAAAATTACTTTCGGGGAGCTATTTCGTAAAGAGTATGACCCCGGTAACTCGCCTGCACCGGCAGGCCTTTCAAGCCGGAACCAAGCATCATGACGGTAAGCGGCTTATTCAGTCGCGTCGCTTCGGCCTGCAAGAACCGTACTGATTTTTCACTGTCGCGCGATACCGAAAACATATAAACGATCGTCGTGTCGTCCGGTAGCTTGGCATTCCACATGTTTCCTAGAACCACGGTCGCTCGCTTACCTACCCGCAGTTTCGACAAAAGCACCAAAAGCGGATTCAGTTCGTAGCCATATGCTCTAGCACCGCGGCGCGCGGCTTCAAGTAGCACGACGCCGTCGCCCGACCCAAGGTCCACCAAAACGTCTTTGCTGCTAAGCGGGTATAAGTCTTTGAACGCGCGGCGCACTTCCCTACGCAGGCTTGGTACGTACGGCGCACCGAACAGCACCACGAATCCGAACGTAAAAACTATGACGACGAACACCCAGAACAGAATCATACGTCTTCGAACGATTTCTTCAGCACGTTCACCGTGTTTTCCATTTCGGAAAGGTCATGCTCGATTTCGCGGGCCAATTTAGCAGCCGCTTCGAACTTTTCGGCGGCGTGCGTAAGCGAAAACTCTTCGCTTTCAAACCATGCGGTCATGCCCCGCAGTTCGTTCATCTTTTCTTCGATCGTCTTATTTTTTGCTGACATTTCGTACCTCCGCTTCAATCACATCATGTTGTCGTTCGATTTCTATCAACTTGCCTACATCGACATCGCCGCGTACCAACGCATACCCACGCGCCAAAACGGTCTTGGGGTCGTACTGGGTTAGCAGCTTCAGAGTCGTAGCCGTTTCGTCCTTAAAAGTGCGAATTCGTTCGGTGATCGTCTGTCCTGTGTTTACCATCAGGTCGTCCGCTTCACGGCGATAATCCGCCAGCTTACCGATTAGCTCGGGCACGATTGACCTCACCATGTTACGTGAGCGCTCAATCAGCTCGCGGCGGTCAGGTACAAGAATCTGGGCGGCGTTGCTAGGAGTACTTGCCCGCACATCGGCTACCAGGTCGGCGAGCGTGGTATCAATTTCGTGCCCCACCCCGACCAGCGTCGGAATACGACTGGCCGAAATCGCCCGCACCAGTGCTTCGTCGTTAAACGCCGCCAAATCATCCGGGTCGCCGCCACCGCGCACAATAACGATGACTTCTGGTGGCTCGCCGGCCTGATTGAAGTGGTCGATAGCTCGAATTATTTGCCCCGGCGCGTTGATTCCCTGCACTAACGTGTGCGCCACCTCGACTTCCATACCACCCCAGCGGCCGTTCAGCACTTTTATGAAGTCTGCGTAGCCAGCGGCCTGGGTGCTACTAATAAGTCCGATACGCTTCGGCAGTTCCGGTAGCGGCCGCTTGCGGGCTGGGTCAAACAAACCCTCGGCTGCCAGCTTTTTTTGAAGTAAATCGAAGCCGCGCTTAATGCTACCTTCGCCAACCGGCTGAACCGACTGGATGCTTACGCTGAAGCCCCATTTTTCACTCAGTCGCGGCCGGCCAAGCACGGCCACGACCATTCCGTCTTCAAGCGGCGTCCGCACTTGGTAAACCGATCCAAAAAAGTCAACGGCGCACATTTCGTCTTTAAGCTTGAACCTGACCCATTTGCCCTGCCGCACGTTATAACCCGAAACTTCGCCGACTATGACAATGTTCGGCATGGTGTATTCGAACGTCTGGTTTACCAGCGCGACGAAATCGCTGACGCTAAGCCGGATGTCGTTGTTTTCCATATTTCGTGAGTGCCTTTTGATAGAACAAATATCCACCGGCTATGGTTACTATCAGAATGATGACGCGACTTAACAAAATTCCAGCGATTGCCGTACCCGAGCCGATTCCGGCGACTGCCAAAAACGCCACCATAATGGCCTCGTAAGCGCCGGCGCCGCCAGGAGTCACGACAATGAACCCTGCGACCGATGCCAACGTGTACGCAATAAGGATCGGCGCTGGATTGACCGGCGTACCGAGTGCCCAGAAGGTCACGGCGAACACCATGGCGTCGAGTACGGTAAACAGTAGTCCCCACATAATCGGGTTAATCAGCACACGCCGATCACGCTGCAGCTCCAAGTAATCGTCGTGAATTTCCTGAAAGAATTCCAAAACCTTTTCTTCGTGCATCACAACGCGTTTACGTCCGCCGGTCAGTTTGCGCACAAACTTATTTACCGTTCGCGAAAACCAAGTGGCGAACTGTTGCATACGTACGCGACTGCTAACCAGGTAGACCAAACCGACTATCGCGACCAACATGAACATGACGATCATACTGCTCACTAAAATTATCCAACGGTTAATGCTGCCGTCGACGGTAACTAACAGTACGCAGAACGGAATTACTATCGCCGTCGCGATGAACCCAGCCACATAGCGTACCATCTGTGCCGATGCCGCCCTGCCCGGGCTAACACCGAGTTTTCCTAGCCGCCATGTCATATACGAAATACCACTTACGCCGCCTGAAGGTAAAGTGTGGTTAACAAAGTTAAGCTCTAACGCCATTCGGGCGCGGGTAGTCCAGTGTGTCTTTTCTATCGAGCCTTTGGCTCGTAAGTAACTGAACATGATCTCGGCCGCCGCGTAAAACGACAGCAACATCAATGGAATGATAAGCGCCAAAATATAGACGTTCACCTGTTCAAGTAGTATCCATGCCTTCTGAAGCTCATGACGCGACAAAAACAGTATAAGAGCTACCAGCGCCAGCGTTACCCAGCTGATGACACGTTTGACGGACATTGCGTCTATTATAGTGCGCCGTGGGCTTATAAGACAAACATGCTTTCGTCAGCGTAAACCGGTATACTAAACGTAATGAATGTCATCTCAATTCTTGGCCGCCAGCCGGAACTTAGTCTTGCCGAACTTGAACAGCGTTTCGGTAGCGCGAATGTCCGGCCGTTTTCCGATACCGCGGCGACCGTCGAAACGGATCTGTTCGATATAACGACGATCGGTGGCGTGGTAAAAGCCGGTAAGGTTATCGCCGAACTCGAAAAAGCCGATTGGCCGCGGTTGTCGCGCGATATCGTGCAGCGCTACGCCCGTACGTTCAGAGGCGACGGTAAGCTGACCCTCGGCATCAGCGTCTATGGCCAAGATGTTCCGGCGCGCGAAGTCCAGCGTACAGGCCTGGCGCTTAAGCAATCGCTCAAAAAGCAAGGCCGCTCGGTCCGCCTGGTTCCGAACGACGGCTCTGCCCTGTCAACTGCCACCTCACACCACAACAAACTCGGTCTGTCTGACAACAAGGTTGAGCTTATGGTAGTGTACGGACCAAAGACAGCTATCGTGGCTGAAAGCCTAGGCGCACAGAACATCACGGCACTCGCCGCCCGCGACCAAGGTCGCCCAAAGCGCGACGCATTCGTTGGCATGTTACCGCCTAAACTAGCGCTTATGATGGTAAACCTTTCGGGTATTACAGCGTCGAGCCGTTCGGCGGGTGTAGCGTCAGAACCTTCAAGCGGAACGCCGTCCGAGCGTAGCCCGGCACAAAGTGCGTCTGGAACCGATATCAGTGAACGCGGTGAGCTAAATAACAGTCTGACCATCCTCGACCCCTTCTGTGGTACCGGCGTCGTCCTACAAGAAGCCGCTCTTTTGGGTTTTAACGTCTATGGCACCGACCTGGCAGAAAAAATGGTCGACTATTCTAGGGCAAATATGGAATGGCTGGCAGTCAAACACCAAATCGGAACGGTTCGAGTTGAAGCTGGCGACGCCATAGAACACCAATGGCAGCAGCCGATTGACGCCGTCGTGGCCGAAACATACCTAGGACAACCATTCAGCGCCCCACCAGCGCCCGATAAGCTCGACAAAGTAAAACGGATTGTCGAGCATATTACCGAGCGCTTTTTAGAAAACCTGGCCGGCCAAATTAAATCAGGTACCCCGCTTTGTTTGGCAGTACCCGCCTGGCGCGACGCGAACGGGCATTTTACTCACCTTTCTGTCACTAACAAACTTGAGTCGCTTGGCTATGAATGGCAAACCATGGAACATGTCGACGAAAAGCGCTTGATGTACTTTCGCGAAGACCAAATCGTCGCCCGTCAGCTACATATTCTGAAACGAAAATAAAGTTGCCCCTTAACCCTTGTCAAATAGCGTATTTTACGCTACAATTACATCAATTAGCGTCATAAACTTTAAGGAGAAGCTATGTCACACGTCAAAGCTGGTGGTTCGTCAAAGAACATCCACAACAATGCCGGTGCCCGATTGGGTGTCAAACGTTTCGGTGGTCAGACTGTTCGCACCGGAGAAGTTCTGGTTCGTCAGACCGGTTCTACCAAGGTTGCAGGCCCTGGTACGTTCATAAGCCGTAACTTTACCATTCACGCCGCCAAAGATGGCGTGGTTGCCTTCAGCAAGGTAAAGACTCGCCGTTTTACCGGCAAGACCGCACCTCGAACACAGGTTTCGGTACAGTAATCGTATATTAAAAAACAGCCCGGCAATTTGCTGGGCTGTTTTTTATGGAATAATTAGCGATTCTTCAAACGATGCAGGTCATCAAGCACATGTTCAATCATGGTCGCCCTAGCCTGCACATTAGCAACATCATCCTGCATGGTTGAGATATTCGACTTCAGGAACGATATGGTGTATTCGTAGCCTTGGTTCGTGCGAATCAGTTCTTCCAGGTAACTTTCGAACTGTCCGTTCGGCATCAAGATTGTACGTATTTCATCATACCCGCTACTGATCGTCTTGTTCGCAGCATCAAGCTCACCAACTGACTCTTCTGCTTTTCGCGCGTCGTAACGGTCTTGTTCGCGTGATGATTCATTACGGCGCAATGTGTCAGTCACTTCGATCGCACGCTGTACTAGCGGTGTAACACGGTAAGCCAATTGTTCGTCCAAGCCTCCGCGGCTAGTCAGAACCTGTAGTGATTCCAGCGACTGGCGAAGCTGTACATTAATCATTTCATTACTACCGCCATCATACATAGCCTGCGATAACAAGTTGTCAAGCTGGTCAAGCTCCTGACCAACCATGCTGTTAGCCGTTTTGAGCTGCTGTGAGATTTCGCCGATGTCGTCGAACGACCGGTCCTCTAACAACTCTGCGAGCATCGGGTCGCGTTCATCAGAAGTCTCTTCCTCTTCTTTCAATCCAATGGCCTCAAGCGCCGTTTCGGCGAGCTCGTCGTTTACGACACTATAACGTTCGAATTCTTCAGGAGTCGCGTTCGGCCGGGCTTGACCGAGTATGTCGGCAAAGTGACTCTGTACGTCGTCGCTCAAGGCCTCCGGATGGGCACTTTTTGACGGTCGTGCAAGTTTGCCTTCGGCATTAAGCTCAGGGTTCTGGCCGCTTAGGACGATCCAGCCATGTTCGTCGACTTTAGGGGTGCCGTCTTCGTTGGTTTCGACATGCCATGCTTCAATTTGTCCGCTCTTACGCGGAACAAGATATGGGTGGTCGGTGTCGACTGAATCATATGGGTTACTACCAGAAGTTTCGTGACTCATATTACTGCTCCGGTTCCACGCTTTTTAAGGCGTCTTCGCCTAGCTTGGTCTTTATTTCGTCGGACACGGCACGGTCTAGACCCTCTTGAATTCCAAGGGCGCGTTCGGTTGGTTGCTTACCTCTAAGCCGCCAGTCAAGACGCTCGCGCTCGGCGCCAGCGACGTCGAACATCGGTTCGTCTGGTGTATCGGTGGTGGCTGGGTATTTGTCGTTCATGTCGGTGTTTGTGGTGACTATACGACTATATTAGCAAATAATTGCACATTTGTCAATATGCTTACGCTTGCGATAACCGATTAAGATGCAACTGGAGCAGCTGGTGGCTGGTCAGACGGAACGTCGCTCATACCAAGGTGGTGCTTGACGCGTTCGACGACGTCGCCAATGACGACTTGGGACTTTACCAGGTAATCGTCGACACCGAGTGATTCGGCGCGCTCTTTATCTTTTGGCTGACTCAGAGCAGTCAGCATGATAATGCGGATGTTAGCGGTTTCAGGGGTGTTACGCAGAATGTCGAGTACGTCGAAGCCGGAAATCTTTGGCATCATGGCGTCGAGCAAAATGAGATCTGGCTTGAAATCGATCGCGACGGACAATGCGTCTTCGCCGTTGTTGACTTCACTTACTTCAAAACCTTCAAGTTCCAGTCGTGAACGGTAGACACCGGCGAGTGCCGTGTCGTCTTCGACTAGCAGGATTTTCTTTTTTGTATCCATATGTCCCCTATTCTAGCGTGAATTATGGCTAGGCACAACCGTTATGGCGCGCTGACTGTCTGAATCGCCTTTTCAATCTGCGGGTCGTGGCCGGCGTCGAGGTCTGCTTGCTTAAGTCCGACGACAACATCAGGTTGAATGCCCTTTTTGTTGACGTTACTGCCACTTGGTGTGTACCAGCGTTTAATCGTTACCTTAAGCATAGCGCCGCCGTTTAGCGGTATCAGTTCCTGGACCGACCCTTTTCCGTACGTCTTTTCGCCGACAATAGTCGCTACTTTGTAGTGTTTAAGCGCTGCAGCCACGATTTCGGTGGCGCTAGCCGAACCACCGTTTACCACCACGGCCGTTTTGATGCCCTGAAGCAGCGAGTCACCTTCGCTAATCAGACGTTGTTCGCTACCATTGGTCGCTTTTACGCTGACGACCAATTTGTCATTTAGCCAAAGTCCGGCAACGCCCGGTGCGGCGTCCAGATAGCCTCCGCCGTTGCCACGCATGTCGATGACCATCTTTTTCATACCACGACTCTTAAGGTCGCCGACGGTCTTTCGAACCAGGCTGACCGTTTCTTGGTCGAAGCGGCTGATCGTCATGATTCCTATGTCACCACGAAGCTCGCTCGACACGCTGGGGTTATTAATGATTTCACGGGTAATAGTGAACTCTTTAGTCTCGTTGGCTCGTCTTACCGCCAGCTTGACGGTGGTTCCGGGTTCGCCGCGAATGGCGTGAACTGTCTTGTCGGCGTCCCAACCGTCGGCCGATTCGTCATTGACCGCAAGAATGGTATCGTTGGCATGCAGGCCTGCCTTTTCGGCCGGGTTGTCGGGCAGCGTTCGAAGAACCGTCGGCTGGCCGTTCCGAACACCGACTTCGGCACCGATGCCGCCGCCGATATCACCCGATAGTTCCTTGTTAAACTCCTCGGCATCTTTTTTATTGAAGTACGCAGTGTACGGGTCGCCCAGGGCGGCCACCATGCCGGACTTTGCGCCTTCGATCAGCTTGTTGTCGTCGACATTGCCGTTGTAGTGTTCTTTGAGCGTCTTGTATACGGTCTGCAGAGATTCGTCGTTCAGGGTTCCGGTTTCGACCCGCGCGCCGAACACCGGTCCGACCAAAGCGTATAGTTGGGTTGAACGCGTACCTGCAACAAAGCCGACCAGCAGCACGACCAGGACGATCGCCGCCAGATAGACGCGAGAAAGCTCGACTTTTTTATCCATTAGCAGTAAGTATAGCGCACCCGCCGAGGGGTGCGCTAGTGTAGTTTTGACCTAATAAGGTTAGAAGTAGATGAACCAGTCGTAAGTACTTTGGTGTACTCGTACGCGAGAGAAGTTACCCCAGCCGCCACCATAGTTGGCGTTGTACTGGCTGACGGTAATGAATCCGCCGGCATCCGGGTCGCTTTCGACCCATACTACGTGCCCGTAAGCACCGTCCATGATTACACCGGCTGAGTTAGCGCGGGCTGAGTGACCTTTGTTCGAGTATGAGCTTGGGAACTGGTTGGCGTTACCAAGGTAGGTCGGAATGACGCCGGTGCGCTCACCGATCTTCCAGGCAGCATAGCTGGCACACTGACGGCAACCGTAGCCCCAGCCGTCACCGCCGTTTCCGTCGGCACCACCGGTCGAGTACATACCACTCATCTGACAGTTACTAGAGTTCCATGGGTAACCACCGTTGCCGCCGCCGATGAATGTGACTCCACCGTTACGGGCGCTGGCTGCACGAATGGCTGCCTGCTGGGCTGCCATTACCTGCTCTTTTTGGGCCTGGGTCTGGTTTTTCAGGTTCTGGTAAGCCGCTTCTTGACCGCGGGTCTCGTTGACCAGCCGTTGCTGCTCGGCCTGCTTGGCGGCCAACGCGTCGCGTGAACGCTTTTGGTTGGCAAGCAGTTCTTCGGTCTGCATTTTCTGCTTTTCTAGCAGGGCTTTCAGTTCTTTAATACGGTCGATTGTAGATTTAAGCTGATCCTGCATAGCTGACTGGTAGGTCTGCTTGTCGACGTAATCGGAAATGTTCTTTGAGCTGGCCAGCATTTCAAGTGGCGAAATCTTGCCCTCGATAGAAAGATCGGCAATGACTTCACCAAGCGCGTCGCGGTTTTCGGCGATTTGCTTTTCGGTGTCTTTGATTTGGACGATCAGCTTGTCGTATTGAGCCTGAGTCAGGTCGATCTGGGTTTGAATTTGGCCAATTTCGTTGTTGATGCCATTAAGCGTGCGCTGCAAAGTGTCGGCCTGAGCGCCTAGTTGCTGCGCTGCGGCTTGGTACTGGTTGATTTGCTGTTGCAATGCGGCAATACGTGCATCGTATTGGTCGGCGTTAGCCTGCTTTATAAGAAATAACGTCGGTGACGTAACGGCCAACACAAAGGCGATAACGGCTAATTTGACGCGCCGCGCCGTACCCTTTTTAGATGCTGGTGTGGTGGACCGTAGTTTCATCTCTTTCCACGTTAGCATAAGCAGCTTGTTAAGTCAACACTCCCCCGCGCTTAACGGTGGACTAAATCTTAAGATATCGGCGTGTCGCCAGCAGCGACGAAATTATTCCGATTATGGCACCGAGTACGATCATACCGAGCAGTACGAAGCCTATGTACGTAAGAACGAAGTCGATGGTCGGTTGCAGCTCGATGCCGCCTATCAGCCTTCCCTTCAGCGCGACCATGCCAAGCACACCCAGTCCGGTGGCGAGTATGGCGGCGATAAATCCGTACACGACGGCCTCTACGATAAACGGACCCCGAATGAAGCTTTTGTCAGCACCGATAAGTTTCATCATTTCGATTTCGTCGCGGCGGTTAAATATGGCCATACGGATGGTATTGAAGACGATAAGCGACGAAATGACCACGAATACAACCGTGGCGATAAGTCCGGCCCGCTCAGCAAAGACTACACCCTGGGCGATGCCTTCGATGGCATTTCTGCGTTCACCGGCAAATGAAGGCGGCCGACTAGAATCGATGTTCGCCTTGACTTGCTTGTTTGTTTCAACGAATTTACGTAGTTCGGTCGTGTCGTTTATATCGACCAGCTGCACCTTGTAAGTGCCTGGGAACTTGTTAGTGGCTTCGTTCAGGGCGTTCAAGGTATCAGGGTTGGTGCCGTTTTCTTTGGCGAAATCTTCGCGGGCTTTTTGCGGGCTAACGTATTCGACTTCTTCGACCGATTTAAGGCTTTCAAGCCCAGACTGAATGGCTTCGACATCCTTGTCGGAGGTGTCGGTCTTGATGTAAATCGACATGTCGACATTCTTACGAATAACTTCGACCGAGCTGATAAGTGTGCTGCGCGCGGCCAGCGTAGAAAAAACGATAAGTAGCGTGATGGTCATGACAGCCGTTGCCGCAACGGTTAGCCAGGCGTTACGCGAAAAGTTATTCACGCCGTAGCGGCACATGCGAATGAACGTTATCCACTGACGACGACGTGTTTTTGCCTGCGCGAACTGCTTTGATGTCATTTTATTCTTAGCCATTACTGCCTGTAGCTTCCTTGTGCTTGGTCGGACGTTATCTTGCCGTGTTCCAGTGTTACGACGCGGCGCTTTAGGCGGTTCACGATTTCGACGTTGTGCGTGGTCAGCAGCACCGTCGTGCCGTAACGGTTAATCTTTTCGAGCAGGCGTACGATGTCCCAACTGTGCTTCGGGTCGAGGTTTCCGGTCGGTTCGTCGGCAATCAGGATTTTCGGTTGGCGCACGACGGCACGGGCAATGGCAACGCGCTGGCGCTCACCGCCGGACAGTTGGTGCGGAAAGCTCTTTTCCTTCCCTGTCAGACCCACCAGTTCGATAACTTTCGGCACGGTCGTCTTGATTTCGCGGTTGGTCATGCCGGCGATTTCGAGCGCGAATGCTATGTTTTCGAACACGGTACGCTGTGGAAGCAGTTTGAAGTCCTGGAACACGACGCCGATTTTGCGGCGCAAAAGTGGGATGTGCTTGTCTTTCAACGTGTCGTAGTCAATACCGCCGACGACGATCTTGCCACTGGTCGGCTTTTCTTCACGTGTCAGCAATTTCAGTAGCGTTGACTTGCCGGCTCCGGACGTTCCCACTAAGATGACGAACTCGCGCGGTTCGATATGGAGGCTGATACGTTGAAGAGCCGGGTTAGTACTCTTTCCGTATGTTTTTGTTACCCTGTCCAAAAGAATCATTTAACGTCATTATAGCATAAGAATTACCGGCTGAAACGAGCGATATCAGTAGTCGTACATGTAGTCGGTCTGGACATCGTAGCAGACATGACCGGCCTTGTGACCATAGGTACTGATGTTCGTTGAATACTGCTGGTCGTACGTCGATGAACGGTACGAGTAGCCGTAGCCATCTTTGGCTTTATAGTCGACACAAAGTTCGTAGTGGAATACAGGTGCCGGAGCACGGATTACCGTGTCGCTCGTATTATTGGTAGAATTTGCCTTCAGCTCTTTGCCCGGCTTGTAAGTTACCTTGTTTTCGTCAACAAGTTTTTGAGCGCTTTCGGACAGCGACGATAAATCGTTCAGTGACTTCGGAAGCTTTTCTTGCTTTGTGGCATATGAGTTGATTGAATCGGCAATGTCGGGCAGACCTTCCTCGATGACCGTGTCTTCATTCTGTAGTCGAGCCTGCGCGGCCGGACCAACGATACCAAGCGTCACCGTAACGATGATGGCCAGCGTCATGACACCCCAGAACATCGGCGCGATCCCTTTTATCCAGCGTGGGCGGAGCGTCCGAAGCAGCGTCAGGCCGTAAAGCACAGCGATAATGACACCGCTAATGATGCTTGTCATCGGTCCAGTACTACCTGACGTATCGTTAAGCAGCAGACTGACAAATCCGAACACTGCGACTATTAGCGACCCGATGCCGAATAGCGCGAAAATGACGGCATGAATGATCATAATGACGTTCGTGCCGTTTGAACGGGAGTGCTTTTTTTCGGCCGCCGCATAAAATATGTCGGTTACGAGCGAAATGATGAACAGGACGATGACAGCGGCCAAAAGGTACGCAATGCCACCGAGCCAATAATTTTCGCTGCTTTGGTTCAGCAGCTGACTGACTACCGTGATTACCAAGCCGCTAAGCGACAGTACCGTCCAACCCCAGAAGGCGTAGGTCAGCCACTGCAAAACCATTATGCCGGGACCAGGTTTTGGTAGTTCATCGGCGTTTTTCGCATCAACCGGTTGATTTGACGTCGCTTCGCGCGGGCGCGTCGACATTGGAATAGTAGCCGGACTTATGTCGTCGTGCAGCGGAGTAACCGGAGGCTTGTTACCGCTAGGCTCCTCTCGCTTCACTTCTACGTTGAATGAATCTGACGTATCGTTTTTTTCCGGTTCGCCCTGGCTGCCATTACCCCAAGCGCTGCTGGCGCGCTGCTCGGTGTCGCTCGAATCGCTAAGACTGCCGGTGGCAGGCTCTTTGTCGAATTCCTGAAAGTTGTCGTCGTGCTTTTCTTCGTCCGCCATGCTCGTCCCCGCTTACGCTATTTGAAATAACTATAGCATAAGCGGAGTATCACATCCGTACATTCACGAGCTCTTAAAAATGAGTTTCCGAGAAGCGCCGCTGGGTTGCGGCGCTCCTCATGGAAACCCTGTCGACCTAGTGATGCCAGGACGGGTCACAGCCCGTCTCGCGCTTCACGGCGGCGTCCAGCTCGGTCTTGAGCTCGCGCAACCGGTCGTTCAGCGACTCGATCTCGGCGGAGATCTCGTCCGACGAACGCAGGGCCGGTTCTTCCGGTGCCTTGGTCGCCGTTTGCTTCGAAGCGATCCGCTCCAGCATGAGTGCGGCTACGGTCTGGCGTACGGTGGCCGGGTAGACACAGTACACGTCGTTGACGGCATCGCCGTCGTGCCGGATGATGCCGAGCAGCAAGTGCTCAGTTCCGATGAAGTCATCACCGAACTGCATCGCCTCTCGGAGTGCGAACTCGAGAGACTTCTTGGCGTTGATCGTGAACGGCAAGTCGCCTTGCGGCAACCACTCGGCGGCCGAGAAGTGCAGTTTCTCAACATTCTTTCTTGCCGTCTCGAGCGGCACGCCCAGCTTGGCAAGCGCACGCGCCGGAATGTCGTCTTCCAGCAGCATGAGTGCGATCAGCAAGTCGTGGGTGCCGACGTTGACATGCCGCAGCTCTCGAGCCTCGGCTTGCGCCAGCACGAGTGTGCGACGTGCGTGGTCGGTAAAATGTTCGAACATGACGCTCACTTCCTTGTCGTAGGGTTTCCATCGAAGTTATTTAAGACTTCGTGGGTATACGGATGTGAAGGTGCTTAACTGCTAATTGTACTATATTTTGTATTATTTGTCAATGTAGAGAGATTCAAGGTAGCTTGTCATGAAGCCATCTAGTTTGCCGTCGAGCACCTTCCCCGCGTCTTTGTCCTCGTATTTTGTGCGCGTGTCTTTAACTAAGGTATATGGGTGCAACACGTAGTTGCGAATCTGCGAGCCCCAATTGGCCGACTCCCCTGCCTTCAGGTCGTTCAGGCTTTCGGCATGCTGTTCCATTTGCAGTACTGCCAGTTTTGAACGTAGGATCCGCATGGCGGTCTCTTTGTTTTGCAGCTGTGACCGCTCGTTCTGTATGGCGACGACCGTATTTGTCGGCAGGTGCGTTATGCGAACGGCTGAATCGGTCGTGTTGACCGACTGGCCACCGTGGCCGCCGGCGCGGTAGACGTCGATCTTCAGGTCTTTGTCGTCAATCCTTATTTCGTCGGGCGCATCGATATTCGGTAGGACTTCGACCAACGCGAAGCTGGTCTGTCGCAGGTTGTCGGAGTTGAACGGGCTTAGCCGCACCAAGCGGTGGACACCGTGTTCGCTTTTAAGCTTGCCGTATGCGAACGGCCCGGATACTTCGAGTACGCTGGTTTTGATACCTGCTTCCTCGCCAGTCGAGCGCTCGGCAGTAGTGACGTTCATGCCGGCTTTTTCGGCCCAACGTAAGTACATGCGTTCCAGCATTTCGGCCCAGTCCTGCGCGTCGGTTCCGCCGACGCCGGCTGTGATTCGAAGGATCGCGTCGTGGTCATCGTATGGACCGCCGTATAATAAATCTTTTTTGCGAGATGTCAGTTCGGCTTCAAGCGCCGTCAGCTGAGAGTCAAATTCACTTTGCATCGAATCGTCGCCCATTTGCATAAGTTCGACTATATCGGACACCTGCGCCTTAAGCGTTTGCCAGGGTTCGACGACGGCGCGTAGCCCGGCCGAGTGCTTGCTTAGCTCCTGCGCATGCGCAGGATTGTTCCAAACTTCGGGAACGGCCAGTTCGGCGTCGATCGATTGTAACCTGTCTGATTTGCCCGCCACGTCTAACCTCTCCATCGCCTGAGCAATGGCCTCTTTTAGTGCTTGGGCGCGTTTTTCAAGGGGTTGCATTACACCCTATTGTATCATCTGGGTTGCCCACGGTTGAGCGTCACTAAGGGCGTCTTTATCGTAGTCAGACGGAGGCACGTCAAAACCGAGCGGTGTGTGGCCGTTTGCCATCGCCATATGATATGCCAGTCGCAGCTCATTCGTTTCACCGACACATTCGAACGGTTTCATGATGCCGTCTATGCCAAGCAGTCCTTTGAACGTATCGGCCAGCGAGTCGTCAACGAACATATCCTTACCAAAAACCTCGGCCAGCTCGCCCTTTGGCACGAACGGCGCAAACAGCAAGAACGAGTTGGCGCACTTAGGGCAATTACCACACCACGCAAGGTGAGCATTGTCGTGACCCTGTTTATAATTGGCGACATTGCACGATGAAAAGTTATGACCGTATTTTTTCCAGGCGTGTGCGACGAACAATTCGGCGATTTTAAGTTCGCTGAACGCGCGAAGCGGCGACCCGACGCGAAGGTCCGGTGATACGAATTCTCGCACGTAATCCGCGTACAGACGTTCTGCCGCCCATGTCTTTGACCATTGGTGCATCACGGCATAGTCGCCAATGTAGGCATGCGCTTCTTCGCCTTCACGGCCGATCGCCGCAAGCAACGTATTCTTACCGCGTAGCACGGAGTCGATGAGTGCGTAAGAAAGCGTAATGAACGTGACTGGAACGTGACCGTTCAATGCTCCGTTTGCTTGCTGGGCAACCAGGGCATCTCGATCAATCTCGCGCCGTGGTGTCACCAACGTTCCCGGCAGGCTGTCAAGAACGACCGGATGGTTCGCTACCTGCGACAAGTACCATGGGGTAAATTCGACGCCCTTTTCTTCTAGCAAACTAGCCAGCAGTAACGAGTCCTTACCACCGCTTTGCAGCGCGATGGTTCCCTTGCTGTCGTATGAAAGCGCGCCTGGCTTAGTTTCGACGGTAGGTTCGAACACCGCGATGTCATCTGGCGTCAGACCGCTCTCGTACACGAATTGGCTCAACCCATTTTGGTAGACTGACGTGAAGAATTCCGCCTGCCCAGGTGTCAACGCATAGCCAGACAAGTTCACCGATTTGGTCGGGAAGCACTTGTAGTACGAAATTCCGGCAATGACGAAGGCTAAGAACGCCGCTCGCTCAAATGCTGCTTCGTCGTAAGTTCGGCTTGGCTCAAAGTAAACCCGTTCAAAAAATTTAAGCGCGCCGTCAAAGCTATATTGGAACGTTAGTAGCCCAGACGCCCTGTCGTAATCGTAACTTTCAAAGACGAATTCTAAATACGGCGATTGGTAGCTCATAAGCCGTTAACGAGTTGGACGAACTGCTCGCCGCGTTCGGTGAAGTTATTGAACATGTCAAAGCTGGCGCAGCCGGGGCTCAGCAGCACGACATCACCGGAATCTGCCGATTCATACGCGTCGCGGACGATGTCGGCAAATACCGTACCGTCTTTAGTTTCGTAGCGGTCACGGCTGATACCGAGTGCGTTGAAAGCGTCGGCGATCCGCTGTCTGGTCTGGCCGATAAGGATTGCCTTTTTGACTGTGGCGTCATTTGCCACGTAGCTGGCAAGTTCTGAAAAATCGGCGTGTTTTTCGTAGCCACCGAGAATGATGATCTTCGGGTCGGCGAATGACTTTAAGGCGGCAATGCTTGCGGCTGGCGACGACGAATAGCTGTCATCGTAAAACCGTATGGCGTTCAGCTCACGGACGAATTTTATTCGGTGCGGTAAACCGCTAAAAGACCCTATTCCGTTTTTTAACACTTCGCTGTCATTTGCATAATCTTTGACGGCTGCAACCGCGGCACTGGTATTTTCAACGTTATGTGGCCCAGGTAGGCGTATGCTCGAAGCGATATCACCGAGTTCGAACGGATACTCGGCTTTCCTGGCCAAAGACCCGCTGGCGATTTGAACCGCGATCTGGTTATTACGATTGAAGACCGTTAGGTCGTCCGCCGTTTGGAACCGGACGATATTGGCCTTCGCAGCCACGTAATCTTCCATCGAGTCATGGACGTTCAAATGGTCAGGTTCGATGCCGAGCACGACCGCGACACGCGGGCTCTTCTTAATGTCCCACAGCTGAAAACTGGATAGTTCGAATACGACTATGTCGTCAGCCGTAATTTTTGGCAGTTCGGCCAGCGCCGGAGTCCCGATGTTGCCAACCAAATGCACAGTCTTACCCGCAGCTTTCAATATGCTGGCAATCAAGCTGCTGGTCGTCCCCTTGCCTTTGGTCCCGGTGACGCCGATTATCGGTGCCGGGCACTTTGCAAAGAATTCGTTGGTCGAACTCCAGACCTTTTCGCCGTATGGTAATTTTTTTGGGTTGATGCCCGGTGTACGTACGACCAAGTCAAAATCGCCTAATTTTGAGAATGCATCTTGCCCAAAGATCGTTTGCGCGCCTTCTGGTAAGCCGTCTATAGCGTCGCGCTCGTCGACGATCGTCAATGTGTTTTCGGGCGTATTCCAGTACTCGTAACTAGCCCTACCTTCTTGCCCGAATCCGGCTAGAGCGATATTCATGACTTACCGCTCCTCCGCGGCAAATAACGTCTGCATTTTCTCACTCAATCCTACGATCTCGTCCTTCTCTTCGCTGCTGACGGCTGCAAGCACCCACGTGTTTGCGTCCATGAATGACTTAGCGGTCTGAATCATCTGATCGCACGTGACGGCACGTATGGCATCTGGTACCTTTTCGTATTCCTTAACCACGCCGTCAGCGAAGTAGCGGTTGGTGTAAAAACCGGAAATCTGCGATACGGTCTGAGCGCCCATCTGGTAACGGCCGAGCGCGTATGACTTGGCGGCCTCGAGTTCTTTTTCGCTGACGCTACCGTCACAGACGGCGTTGATTTCACGTACGAATATATCGAATAGCTGGTCGGCAGTCTCATGGTTTACCTGACCACCGAAGTCCCAGCTGGAATCGTAAAAGCCTGCCGTCGTGTCAGAGAATACGCCGTATGCCAGACCCTTCGCTCGCGCTGCGCCGTAAATTCGCGAGTGCATGGTGCCGGTCAGAATATGGTCAAGACAGTTCATGGCTTCAAGCTCATCGTCGTTCAGTTCGCGTGGCACCATCATTGAAAGTCCGAACGTTATGTTGCTGGCTTCCTTGCGGCGAATGATGGTCGGATTTCCGCTGGACAGTTCGTCGCGCGGGACTTCAAACCTTTCGCCCGGTTCGAGCTCCCATTCTTCGAGCATGCGTATGATTTCTTTTTTGCGTCCATACAGCTTGCCCGCGATAACGAAGCGCATGTTGTCAGCCGTATGCGTCCGGGCGTAATGCTCTTTGATGTCCTTTAGCGTCACATTGTTAATCGTCTGCAAGCGCTGCCAGAACGTCAGGATGTCCTCGCCTAAAAGTTGCTGTATCTTAGGCCAAAGCACCCTACTGTGGTTATTCAAGTAGCCTGTCAGTTCACTCCTAACGTTACCCTTTTCGGCTTCTAGTTCGGCGTTATTGAAGCGCGGCTGGCAGATTGCCACCTGCTGCAGTTTAAGTATGCGGTCCCACTCAAAATCGGCGCAGTCGGCAATGTAGACCATTGAAAGGTCACTCGTGAATGCGTTATGGTAGGCGCCGTTCTTAGTGAACTCGGCTTCGTATTCGTGTTCGCTCTTGTACTGCGCATTGGCGCCGAAAGCCATGTGTTCCATTATGTGAGCGGTTTCGTAGATGTCCTTGTGCTTGACGTACCGGTTACCGGCGCGGAATTGAAACTGGAAACTCATCACGGTCGCGCCGGGAATATCTACCAACAGCCCACGTGCGCCGTTTTTGAGTCGTACTTCTTGTGTCGTATGCTTCACTGCGTTATGCTTCGTCTTCCTGCCCGCCCGTTTTGTAAATTAGCCCCGAACGGAGCACTTAGCGTCGGCCCTTCTTTTTGTTTTGGCGTTGGGTTTTCTTTTTCTTCCTAGCCGCGTTTTTAACCTTGCCCGTTTCGCTGGCTGATTTGACCTTGGTAACCTTAAAGTCATCGTCACGGTTAGCTTCACCGCTGTCGATTTCGTTCACGCCACGTTCGACCGCGCGCTCGGCAAGCCGCGTCAGTTCGGTGTCGTGGTCTTCGTGATCGGCGGCAATGGCGTCGTGCTTATGTACGTGCATGATAGCGCGCAGAACTTCTTCACGCAGTGTCGCCTGTAGGCTTTCGAACAGTTTCTGCGATTCGGAGCGGTATTCAACCAATGGGTCACGTTGACCGACCGAACGCCAGTGAATACCGTCACGCAGATGCTGCATGTTCTCGAGGTGCTGCATCCACAGCGTATCGAGAACCTGAATGTAGACGTCACGTTCTACCTTACGAAGCATTTCGGCTTCGACTTCGGTTTCCTTGTGCTTGTATGCTTTTTCAGCTAGCGACAGTGCGGCTTCGAAGCGTGCTTTGTCCCGTTTTTCATCGCCGACGACTTGCAGTTCCTTTTCGCTTACCGGAAAAACTGCCGTGAATTCGTCGTTGAACTTGGGGTTGTTCTTAGCTGGAAGGATTGTCAGCTCGCGGACCATCTCAGTGATCAGACGCCTGATCTCCGGTTGGATGTTGTCGCCTTCGAGAATCTTGCGGCGCATCGTATAGACGACGCGGCGGTGACGGTTGATGACGTTGTCGTATTGGACGACGTTCTTACGGGTGTCGAAGTGGTAGCCTTCGACCCGCTTCTGCGCATTTTCTAGCGTTTTTGACACGGCTTTATTCTGAATCGGAGTGTCCTCGTCGACTCCTAATCGGTCCATCAGGCTGGCAATACGCTCGCCCTGGAAAATTCGCATCAGGTCGTCTTCGGTTGAAACGAAGAACTGCGTTTCACCCGGGTCACCTTGGCGTCCGCCACGCCCACGCAGCTGGTTGTCGATGCGACGCGATTCGTGCCGTTCACTACCGATAACGACCAGTCCGCCGAGTTCCACGACCCCTTCACCGAGTTTGATGTCGGTACCACGACCAGCGATGTTGGTCGCGAGCGTGATCGCACCTTTCTCGCCCGCTTTGGCGATAATGGCGGCTTCGCGTTCGTTGTTCTTGGCGTTCAATATCTCAAATGGAATCTTTTCTTTTTTCAGGTATTCGGCAATCAACTCGTTCTTGGCGATGCTGGCAGAACCGACCAGCACAGGACGACCGGCCATGTGATGCTCTTTAATAACATCGGCGACGGCTTTGAGCTTGCCCTTTTCAGTCTTGAAAATCAAATCTTCCTTGTCGACACGAATAACCGGCTTGTTCGGCGGAATCTGCACGACGTCAAGGCTGTAAATCTGCTGGAATTCCTCGGCTTCTGTGAATGCCGTACCGGTCATACCGGAAAGTTTGTTATACAAACGGAAGTAGTTCTGGAACGAAATGGTCGCGAGCGTCATGCTTTCTGACAACACCGGTACGTTTTCCTTGGCTTCAATTGCCTGGTGCAGCCCTTCGTTGTAACGACGACCCTGCATCAGACGACCGGTGTGCTCGTCGACGATAATGACTTCGCCGTCGTTCGTCACTACGTAATCCTTATCGCGTTTGAACAACGTTTGCGCCTTAAGCGCCTGGTCCATATGGTAGACTGTACGAACGTATTCCGGGGTGAACAAGTTTTTTATACCGAGCATCTTTTGGACGCGCTCGACACCTTCGTCCGAAAGCGCAACGCTACGGCGCTTTTCGTCTAGAATGTAGTCATTTTCTTCAAGCTTGGCGGCAACTTTTGCGAACTGGTAGTAACTATCTGGATTCTCGGCGGCCGGCGCGCTGATGATAAGTGGCGTTCGGGCTTCGTCAATCAGGATACTGTCGACCTCGTCGACGATGGCGAAGTTCAGTTCGCGCTGGCGCAGTAGCTCAACGTCGTCGACCATGTTATCGCGCAGATAATCGAACCCGAATTCGTTGTTGGTTCCATAGGTAATGTCGGCAGCATAGGCCTCTTTGCGGGTGACCGGACGAAGCCTACGAAGTCGTTCGTCGTCATGTGCGGCGTTGTCGTATTCCGGGTCATAGATGAAGCTGGCGTCGTTAATGATAACACCCGTCGAAAGACCCAGGAAGTGATACAGTTCGCCCATCCACGCCGCGTCACGCTGCGCCAGGTAGTCGTTGACTGTCACGACGTGCACGCCTTTGCCCTCAAGCCCATTCAAGTAGGTCGGCAGTGTAGCTACAAGAGTCTTCCCTTCACCGGTTTTCATTTCGGCAACATTGCCTTGATGCAGCGCCATACCACCGATTAGCTGGACGTCGAAGTGCCGCATACCAAGTACGCGGGTCGATGCCTCGCGCACCAACGCGAAGGCATCTGGCAAGATGTCGTCAAGCGTCGTACCCTTTTTGGAAAGACGTTTTTTCAATACATCGGTCTGTTTGGTCAGATCCGTCTTTTTCATGTCCTTGTATTTGTCAGCGAGTGCGTTGACGGCGGAGACTTTCTTCTCGAAGCCCTTTAATATCCGCTTTTGCGGATCCCCAAATACTTTAGTTAAAACAGATTGCCTAGTAATCGTTGGCATATTCCCTCGTCTCTTATCAGCCTGGTTCAAAACTACGCATTATTATACCCTGAAACGGACCGGGCTGGAAGTCCGAATACCCCTAGAATTTATAGCTCGTCGTAACTTAGACAATCGTTGCCATCGCGACCATGAATACCACGGCGGCAAAGATGCCCGCCGAGAAACATGCGACTAATTGCTGGGTCATTGCGTGTTTATGTTCCCTTTTGGTTAAACTCTTATGTTTTTATCGTAACAAAACTGCCCGCTGGTTGCATAGCGGACAGTTTTACATCGTTTGGTTATTTAGGCGGCTTCGCGTTCGTAACTTCGTTTGAACTGCGACAGAACGGCTCGTGCCCGGCCGGTGTGACCAACGTGAAGATCTTTGTACTTTCGAAGCTGGCTTACGATCTTAGCTTCGACGATGTCGACAGCCGCGATCATATTTACAGTCGAGTCCTTGGCGGTAAGCTGCTTGTCAGGGACATGCAGAATTATTTCTGCTTCGTATTTGTTACCGTAGTCACGATTGACTTCTTTTAGTTTTACTTCGGCCGAAACGCTTTTTCGGGCGTGCCGCGGAAGGAATCTGTCGAGCCGTCCTATCTTTCGCATCACGTATTTTTGGGTCGTATCATCGATGTCATATTTGACGCCTGTGATTGCGATTGACTGGATCATGGTAAGCGCCCTCCTTCGTTAGAAGTTCTTGTACCTTTATTATAGCACTTTAGAGCGTGTCACGTCCGCCCATATATGGGCGAAGCACTTCTGGAATGACGACGTTTCCATCAGCGGTCTGGAAGTTCTCAAGGATCGCTACCAGAGGCCGTTCAGAGAATACGGTCGCGTCGTTTGTATGGACGAACTGTACGCTGTCATCTTCACGACGGACGCGCGTTTTCATTGGCCGCGCCTGGTAATCGGTAATGTAATCGGCAGTATGCGTTTCGCGGTATTCGTTCTGCCCAGGAAGCCACGTGTTAATATCTACCCCTTTTGCGTTAGGGCGACCAATATCCGCGGTGCACTTTTCCAGCGTTTGGAACGGCAAACCAAGCGAAGACATCAAATATTCTTGAATTGCCACCATTAACAGGTGCTCATTCAAGCCGGCTTCCGGCGTAGTAAAGCTCTCCATTTCCAGCTTGTTGAACTGGTGAAGCCGAAAAATTCCTTCGGCATCCTTGCCGTATGTGCCAGCTTCGCGACGAAAGGCGGTAGTATAACCGACGATGCGAATCGGGAGCTGCGCTTCTGGCAATATCTCATTCAGATACATCGGCGCCATCGTATGTTCGGCACTGGCATTCAACCACAAGTCTTCGTCTTCAAGTTTGTAGGTCTGCTCTTCCCTGTTCAGACGGCCAGTCGCCTGAAAAACTTCGGTACGTGCCACCGCTGGCGGAATTACCGGTGTAAATGGTTTAGCGCTGACGCCTTTAAGGTGGTTGTCATCTATGATTTTCTGAAGTGTTTCAGATGAGCTAAGCACGTCCATGCCGTAGTTCCACAGCGCCATTTCCAACCGAACCAAGTCACCTTTTAGGTACGCGAAGCGCGCACCGGCAATCTTGGCGGCACGTTCTTTATCAATCCAGTCATGGGCTTCGGCTAATTCCCAATGGCTTTTCGGCGTAAAGTCGAACTGCGGTTTTTCACCGCTGGTTTTTATGACGACGTTTTCGTCTTCGGTCGAACCGACCGGCACCATGTCGAGCGGTACGTTAGGAACGGCTTTTAGCAGCTCGACGAATTTGACTTCGGTACTCGTCAGGTATTCTTCGCGTTCGGCTAGCTCGATTTTTATCTGCTTGCCTTCGTCGATAACTGATTGTTCCGGCTTACCACCCTGCATCTTGGAGGCGTTAGCATTCCGTTTTTCGCGAAGCGCGTCGACTTGCTGCTGCAATTCGCGGCGTTCGTCGTCAATCGTCAGTAGTTCGGCAATCGAAACGTCGTAGCCTTTGTCTTTAGCGGATTGCTGTACCTTGTCGGCATTTTCACGGATATAACGGATGTCTAACATATACCAATAAGTGTATCAGATGAGCTTATTGAGGGCGACGGTTCTGTTATAGCGAATCAAGGTAGCCATCGCGGCGATATTTAGCGATTGAGAGTTGCTGATCGAGCGGCTCATGTACGCGTTCGTAATCTTCCTGGGAAATATTGCCCGCAGCCAGCTCCATCGCAAGCTCTTCTTTGTCCCGCTCAAGTTGTGCAATACGGGTGTTTAGCTGTCCTAGCTGCTCATTTATTTCTTCCCTGCTAAGGCCTTCGGCGAAGTTACCGTATCGTTCGCTCATTATTCCGTCCTTAAGGCTTCGATCGGGTCTAATTTAGCGGCCTTACGCGCTGGGAACCAGCCTGCCAGAATCGCTATGAGTATAAGCGCGGCGATGAGAAGCAGAATCTGACCCCAATCGTTCATCAATATCGTGTTACCGTCACCCAGATTAAGCTGCTTGGTCAGTACGGGGTTGATTGCCAAGCTTAAAAGTACCGCTAGCATAGAACCCAGCACTCCGCCCAAAAATCCAATCCAAGCTGCTTCGATTCTGAACAGCCAGGCGACTGAACGACTGCGCATACCAAGCGCCTTCATTAGTCCGATTTCTCGTGTTCGTTCCAGCACGCTTATGTACATGGTATTCACTATTCCGAATACGCTGGCGATAATCGTAATGACCGCGAACACCGCTACTAGGCTCTGCAGCACCCCGACGATCGTTTGCAGGCTTGCCTGCAAATCCTGGCTGGTCACTACCGTGAATCCCATGTCTTTCAGCTTCTTCTTGGCATCGTTAGCAACTTTTACGTCTTCGGCACCTTCAACCCGCACATACGCGTACAGGTATTTGCCATAAGTCTGCGTACCGGTAGACGTAAATTCATACAGTGCCTTGGCATCACCCGAGCTAAGTAGAACTGGCATCCCTGCCGTCGCCAAGCTAGTGACACTTGGTTTGCTAACGGCCGCTATCGTAAACACGGTTGTCTGACGGTTAGGCTCAAGAGCCGCTGCGCCCGGCTGCGTCAGTGCTCCGCTAGCCAAGAAGCTTCTCATTGCTTCTTCAGTGAAGGGTTGCTGGGTAACAATATCGACTGTCTTGCCGATTGCTGATTTCGCGTCCTTTAAACCTAGCAGCTTCACGTATGACTCCGGCAATACAAGTTGGCCTGCCTTAAGGTCCTGGCTTGGTATCTTACCGGCCGCTAGCTCTGGTTTTTGGCCAGGGTTGTAGGACTGTACGCTTAGGCTGTATCGCTTGCTTGCCTCGCGCGTGATGTACCTGGCGTCAATCTGATAGTTCGGCCTGACCTGTTTGACATAACTGAGCGATTCAAGCTTTTTTATGTCTTCGTCGCTGATTTGCTTCAGCTGCATGCTGCCTTGGCCTCCGAACGAAATGCTAGCGACCGATTCATCGTATTCGCGCGGTGACGAATCAGGCGCGCCGGTGTTTTCAACTTCTTTGTCACGACCTACGATCAACTCAGCCGGGTCAAAATTACTCGCCACCAGACGGTCCACGTAGGCGCTAATGCCATTGCCGGCAGCCAATGTGAGAGTTAGCGTGAATGCACCAACAGCGATTGCTAAACTGGTTAGCAAAGTACGGGCCTTAGCGCTTCTGAGACTGCGCCCTGCCCGTTTGACAATATCGAGCATTCTCATTTCGTCTTCCCCTTCTTCGATCCTGCTCCGACGACGCTCACGATTTTTCCGTCTTTCATATGTATTTGAATCTCGCACTTCTTGGCAAGATCGGCGTCATGCGTGACCAGCACCAGGGTGCTGCCGAGCTTTTTATTAAAGTCAAACAGCAGTTTTTCGACTTTATCACCGGTTACCGTATCAAGGTTACCGGTCGGCTCGTCCGCGAATATGATATCTGGCCTGGATACGACTGCCCGCGCTATGGCGAGGCGTTGTTTTTGCCCACCGGACAAATCCCTGGCTTTTGAAGATTTCTTGTCTAGCAACTCGACATCCTCGAGTGCTTTAAGCGCCATACTGCCGCGTTCTGACCTTGGAGCACGAGATATCTCGAGCGGTAGTAGTACGTTTTGCAAACAGGTTTCATTCGCTTGCACGAAGAATGACTGGAATATGAACCCGATTTTTTCGGCACGGAACTTGTCGAGCGCCCGGCTCTTTAGCTGCGATATGTCCTGACCATCGACCGTTATCGTACCGGAAGTTGCCCGGTCGAGCCCGCTCATGATGTGCATTAGTGTGCTTTTACCAGAACCGCTCTTGCCGACAATCGCGACACTTTTGCCGCTCTCGATAATCAGGTTAATGCCCTCAAGCGCGGTAAATTGGTTCTGTTTCTTACCGTAAATCTTTGAAACGTGTGCCAGTTCAATCATCGCCTATGCCGCCACTTCGACGCCGCGCCAGAACGCGACGTAATTTGAAAAGTCTTTCTTAACCCGTTCGATCGAGCCTTCTTTCGGCACTGGGTAGTACCAAGCCGCGCCGTCGTTTACCTGGCCGTCGACTACTACGTCGTAGTAGCTGGCCGTGCCCTTCCAAATGCATTCGGTATGAAGGTCGCTATCTTTATAAAACTCCGTCTTAATTGAATCCGGCGGAAAGTACCAGTTGCCTTCTATTTTTATCAGCTTGTCATCGTCAGCTTCGGCTATGACCTGGCCATTCCATATAGCCTTCATTACCGCTTTACCTCGTCACCTGGTTCAGGGTCGGCGTTGTCCTTCGCTCCGTGCGGGTGCGGCTGGTGGCCTCCGGCGTTAATATCACTTAAGCTGAACCCGTAATCCTCTAGTGCCTGGACGGCCAGGTCTTTGTCTCCATGTTTGTACTCGTGACTAGCAGCGTCTAAAAATTCACCGACATTCGTAAACAGTTGTCCGTCAAGTTCGTATGCGTTACCCATGCTTGCCTCCTTTTCTGTTACTAGTATAGCGCGAAGTGGTGGCTACCAGCCACCACCGCCTCCGCCACCACCGCCACCACCAGAGGAGCCGCCACCACTTGAACCGCCTGATGACGAGCTACTAGCCGACGAATAGGCAGCCGCAGTCGAAAAGCCGCTAAGGCCGGAGCTGAACGAAGCCGCATTGAACGCCGATGCGCCGTGATACCAAGACGGATCATTGCCGGTTGTCGCGTATATATCACCTATACGTTTCGCCCATTCTTTTTCTTGTCCGAACAGCACCGCGTATGGCAATGTTTTTTCGTATAGTTTCACCAGCTGCGCCGGGTCGCTTGGATCCACGCCGCCTGTCTTTTCGGCGCCTTCCGGGCTTTGCAACATTTTAATGCGATCTTCTTCAGCGACCCGTATGTAAAGCTCAAGGCCTCTCAGGTAGCGGTATAGTCCCAAGCCTTTATCTGTCAGTGGCCAAAGCATAAACCCGAGTATGAATGCGACTAAAGCCGCGAACAGCAGGACCGGACTGAACAGTATGATGCTGAGCGCCAACAATACCCAGCCTACCCTTTTGAACCAACCGCGCTTAGCTTCGTCTTTTTCGCGCAAACCGTATTCGCCTCGTACCAGGTTTTTAAGTTTCTTGTCGTTGTCGAGCGTCCGGCTATAAACGGCCGAGTTACTTTTCAGTGTCTTCAAAGCTAACCGGTCACCAGGCTTCGGGGATGAACCAAAGATGTCGTTTAATATTTCGCGCTCCTCCGACTTCAGATTGCCTAAGTCCTTGGCGATTTCAATGTCGTATTCGGCCGCCTTGAATAGCGCCTTTTCGCGGGTTTGATAAATCTTCACGTAACCTCGAACGGCAAAATCAAGCAGCTGAGCAGTAAAGAGCGAACCGCGCCCAGCGTATAAGCTGGCTGCGGCAGTCAAGCTGGTGTCATTTGGCGGTACGTACTCGGCGATTACCGTGCCAAGGTCGCGTTTTCTGTTGGACAGTCTGCTCCACCGCACCGATAACCATAAAATAATACCAACCCCGATAGGTATGATAAGAACGAAGATCGTCGCGTACAGATCCACGATCCGGTCCCAGAGCGATGGTTGATACTTAAAGAACGTACCAGGCTTGAAGCCAATCGCTAATGTAACATTCTGATTAGCCTGTAAGTTAGTTGCGCGTGCTTCAAATAATATTCCTTCCGATACAATTTCACACCTTTCCTTTGAATCGGCGTAGCCTTGGTAACAATACACCCTGCCATTTAACTTATCCTTTAGTCCATTTGATACCTTAAGCTGAACACTTAATTTGTCTATCGGAACCTGCCACTCAGTACCGTTTGTGTCCCAATAAAATTCGTCGTCGTTCGTATCTTTGAAGTATTTCGTGACGTCGCGTTGAGTGTAAGTGATGACATACGTTTGCTCGCCATGCACGTACCGGTTGGCATCGCCAATTCGCAATACCTCATTATTATTCGAATCATAAGTCGTGTACCCCCACTCTGAGCCATCGGCCCTTTTGACCGAATTAATACCTAGGCTTACCTTGTGGCCGTCGTACTGTTTTGGAATCGTGCGTTCGATGCCATGGTTCTGGTCGTAGTTCGGGAACTGCGCCGTAATCGTTTCGACCGTCTTTAGGCGCGACCGGCCGTCGCTGTCCTGCGACAGTTCGTACTTAATGTCGTAATTCGAAATCGTAAAGTCGTTCACGCCCGCATGAGCACTTGGCGCCACAAGAATAGCTATCAGCGCCGAACATACCCCAAGCAGCACGCGTTTCATGCTTATATTGTACAGCTTTGCCTAGGGCCGTAGTCAAAAACGAGCAGTAGATTTGCCTGAATCTACAGTTTTACATCGCCGTATATCGACTTCGTGGTTTCGTCGATTTCGCGGCGCAGTTGCGGGAATGGCACACCCTCACGGGCAGTCACACCTTCGAGTGACCAAAATATTCGCTCTGAAAAGCCAAGACCGCAGGCTGGTGGCATGGCGTATTCGAGCGCTTCGACATAGTCGATGTCCATCATCTGCGCTTCGTCGTCACCGGCATCGCGCATAGATTGCTGTTCCATGAACCGGTTGAACTGATCAATCGGGTCATTCAGTTCCGAAAACGCCTTACACATTTCACTGCCGCCGAATACCAGATTGAACTGTTCTGTCAGCTTTGGATTAGCTGGCTGCACTTTGGCGAGCGGTTGCATGAAGGTTGGCATATCAATCAGGAACACCGGACCGGCGATGGTTTTGCGATATTTCTTCCAAAGTTTGTCGAGTGAACGTTGGCGGTTGTCCTGCTTTTCAACTTCGAGTTTGTTCGCCTTCAAGGCGGCGGCAATGTCTTCCATCGACGAATCGAACACGTCTATGCCGTACTGCTCTTTCAGCACATCGACAAAACTAATGCGCTCAAAATGTTCGCCGTCTTTGCCGAAGTCTACGGTTTTACCGTCCGAGAGTTTGAAAGTACGCGTTCCCCACGTCTTGTCGACGATAGCGCGGATCATGCGTTCGGTAAGCTCCATGCCACTTTCCCAATCGGCGTAGGCCCAGTACCATTCCATGGCAATGTGCTCTGGCAGGTGTTCTTCACTGTAGTTCTCGTTTCTAAAGCGCGCGCCGATGTCGAATACTTTTTCGTAACCGGCAACCAAAAGTCGTTTCAGCGGCAGCTCGTGGCTGATGCGCAAGTAAAAATCTTGGTCGAGTGCATCCATGTGCGTAACGAACGGGTTGGCGTCTGCCCCGCCGGCCGTGGTTTCAAGCACAGGAATGTTGATTTCTAAAAATCCTTCGTTTAGCAAAAAGTCGCGTGTAGCCTGCCAGAAATTGCTGCGGCGGACGAATCGTTCACGCACATCTTCGTTGACGTTCATGTCGACGTAGCGGCGGCGCATGCGCTCTTCTTTGTTGGTAAAGCCATCTTGCTTGGTTGGCATTGGTCGGAGCGACTTAGTAAGCAGCTTCAGTTTACGAACATCGACCGAAATTTCGCCGGTCTTAGTTTTGATGACCGGACCGGTTGCCTGCACAAAGTCACCAGTGTCGAGCAGCGGCAGTTCGCTCATGCCAACTTGTGACTCGGCGGCGTTCAGCGGTTCGACCGTGTCGGACTTTAAGAACAGTTGTACTTGCCCGCTCATGTCTTTAAGCACGATAAAGCCGAGCTTACCGAACTTGCGGATACCGGCGATTCGCCCAACTACCGTGACTTCTTTGTTCTCGAGCTCATCAAACTTGGCCGTTACATCAGCCAAAACGTGCGTGCGGTTACTTTTTGCCGGGTATGGGTCGACGCCCTGTTGTCGCAGTTCTTCAAGTTTTCGTAGGCGCTCGTCGCGTAGTTCTTTCAGTGTTGCCATATCTGTTTGTTAGTATAGCGTACATCCGTTTTTTAGTGGTAATTTTATCATAAAAAGCTTGTGTTTTATTGCCATTTGTGGTAAGATGCACAGCAGACAACGTATTTACATAAACATCGACGCAATATGAGCTTCCTGGAACATCAAACAAAGTCTACCGAACATCTACCGTTTCTTGATAAGGTCAGATTGCCGATACCCGGTATCAAAGGTTTGCTCCAAAAAGAAGCCGAGCCACCGGTAAGCGAGCCGACCTTCGGCACGCTGGAATCGCTCGCCATTACACTGCGCCACGCTGACGAAAAAGACTCCGAAGACACCGATGAAATGATTCTGAAGCTTGATGACACCGCCGAACAACTACTTGAAGGAGTTGAAGCCACTGAAGATCAAACTCACAGATCCCAGGCGTCACTCGCTAATATCTGGAGTGCAGCCAAGGCATGGGATATTGCCCGCACGGATGCCACCGAAGAGTTAATGGCTCACCTGATTGAGAATTCGAGTGCCCTTACGGCACAGGCCGCATTAAGCAAAGCGTTTAGAAATGCCAGGCAATCAGGCCGTTCTTTCGAGGAAGAATTAGACCTTTACAATGAAGAGCAGCGTCACGCTGCCTAGTTAACGGCGACGATACTGTAGTTAATGTCACCCTTAGGGGTGGAAACGACGGCTTTGTCGCCAACCTTTTTGCCCATGAGCGCCATGCCGATTGGCGATTCGTTTGAAATCTTGCCTTCGACCGGGTTAGCTTCGACCGGACCGACGACATGGTAGTTAACCTTTTTGGCGCCGTTTTTCAGTTCGACCTTGCTGCCAATGCCGATGGTTGACTTGCGACTGGTCTTAATCAGCTCGGCGTTCATCAGAATATCTTCGATTTCAGCTATACGGCTTTCGACCAATCCTTGGTCTTCGCGTGCAGCGTCGTATTCGGCGTTTTCACTCAAATCACCGTAGTCGCGGGCTTCCGCGATTTTTTCTGCGATTTCGCCGCGGCGTGCCTTCAGCTTTTCAAGTTCAGCTTCGAGTTCTTTGCGGCCATCGGCAGTAATCTGATACATCTTCTTCATATGGTTCTCCTATCGTTCCGTACAGAGAGTCTTATAAAGAGGTGCCTGCCCGGGCACCGCCTCTTCTATTTCATTCTTTAATAAGTGTAAATCCCCTTATTGCAGGGGGTAGTTACATCAGTCTTTATTTTACCAATCCGTGTGACCGGCGTCAATCAATTTAGGTGGTAAAACGAGCTTTCGCCTCTGTTTCGGTAAGCTCTTCGGTTTGACCAGTCGCACGAGTCGTTAGTTCGAACTTGCCGGCTTCGACGCCGCGGTCGCTGACCGTCAGGCGGTATGGGATTCCCATCAGTTCGGCGTCGGCGAATTTCGCGCCCGGTCGTTCGTCGCGGTCATCGTAGAGTACTTCAACACCGGCGTCAGTAAGTTCTTCGTACAGCTTTTCGGCGGCCTTTTTACCGTTTTCACCGATTGAAACCAAATACACCATGAAGGGCGCGATGCTTTCTGGCCAGACCAACCCCTTTTCGTCGGAGAATTTTTCGGCGATGATGCCCATGGACCGGGTAATGCCTATACCGTAGCTACCGATATACAGCGACTTCTGCTTGCCGTCCTCGGCCGTGTAGTACAGCCCCATCGCATCGGTCTTTTCGCTACCGAAGTTAAAGATGTTGCCCATCTCGGCTGTCTTAACTTTTTCGAACTCGTTCTTGTCGATGCCCAATTCCTTCACGGCGTCGTCGATGACTTCTTCGTTGACTGCCATGTTCTTTTCGCGGTGCAGGTAAATCACGTCCTCACCGGCGTCGCTGATAGTCTGGAACTCGTGGCTGAACTTGGTAAAGGCGCCGCCGCTAGCGAATGTCACGTAAGTATCGTCGCCGATTCCTAAGCGGTCATAGACACGCTTATATGCCTCTATGGCCTTCTGGTAATAGGTTTCCAGGTCTTCAGCGGACGCATGGAACGAATACATGTCTTTCATGACGAACTCGCGACCGCGCATAATGCCGCTCTTGGCACGTAGCTCACCCCTCATCTTGGTTTGGAACTGGTACAGACTGATCGGCAAGTCTTTGTAGCTCTTGACGTATTGCTTCATCATTTCGACAATAGGTTCCTCGTGGCTCCAGGCCAAGCCGAGTTCGGTACCGTCCTGAAGATGTGTTTTCATCCAGATATCGACCACTTTGTTATCCCAACGTCCGGTCTGTTCCCAGACTTCCCTCCGCTGCAACGTCGTCATAATCAGTTCATTACTGTCGATAGAATCCATTTCTTCACGCACGATCTGCTTGATCTTTTCGATTACCCGGATGCCGAGCGGTAAGTAGGCGTACACTCCCGCCATTTCTTTGTACACAAAGCCGGCCCGAATCAGTAGTTGAGCATTTTTGGAAACCTCGTCCGCAGGTGCGTCGCGAAGAGTTTTGGTAAACAGTTTAGAAACTCGCATATCTTCTCTATCCTACCCTAGGAGCTCCCTGGCGGCAACGGACTGATGAACAAAAAATAATATGCGATACCGTTCTTTATGGAATGTAGCAGCATACCGGCCCATATGCTGCCCGATATCTGCCGCAGCGAACCGGCCATGAGTCCCAGCGCGAACGTGTCGAGTGCCGTCGCCCACTGGAAGACTATATGGCCGTCGTTCGTCACGCCAAAAAGGTGGAGCGACCCGAACACGAGTGCCGTCAAAATAACCGCCAGCCACTTGCCTACGCGTTCGTTCAAGCGACCCATGAAGTAGCCGCGGAACAGTAGTTCTTCCGCCAGCGGCGCCATAAGAACCAACGTAATGAACGCCACGAAATATTCTATTCCAAGCGTCAGATTGTCGAATCCGATCTGTTGGCCGACATTCGGGTCGATTACCCTGGTAAAGGTCATCGCGGCCCACAGCACCCCGGCCGATAGCAAGTAGTACGGTAACACCGAAAGTATCGACAGTCCGATGTCGGACCAAGATGGTAACCGGTCGATTCCCAGTAGCTTCAGACTTGGCCGCTTACGTGTCGCCAACCAAGGCAGTCCGACCGTAAGCGCCAGCCCGAACGTGTAACCGATGGCAGCCAAAATCGTATATTCAAGCGCGGCGTTCAACTTCAGGCCGCTGAAGACCAGGCCATATGCAATAAAAACGCCGGCCAGCATTTCGCCGACGAAAAACGCGACGAATACCCACAGGCTTAAGCCTACGGCGTACCCGGTCTTAGTTAATAAGTTTGCTGACATCAGCGAACGTTACCAATACGATAAGTGCGAGTAAGGTCATAAAGCCGACTGTCTGGATCTTTTCTTCACGATCCTTCGTAAGCGGACGCCTGACTAGCTTGAACAGCGTCATGACGAACCAACGTCCGCCGTCTAGCGCCGGAATCGGCAGCACGTTCATGACGGCGAGCGACAGTGAAATGATGGCCGTCAGAAGAAGCAACGGTTTAATACCGGCTTGCTGCATTTGCGGGAATATCACTCCCAAAATGCCAACCGGACCAGATACGCTGTTAGTGGCGAAGCTCAGCGCTTCGTCGCCCGATTTACGAGCAGATTCGTCCGGGTTGAAACGGCTCGCGATGCCCTCTGCTAGGCTGCTGACTACCTTGCCAAGTGACGCGAACGTTTCGCCGGTAAGCTGGACGGTGGTTACGACACCGACTATCGGTGCCGACCACGTGGCGCGGACTTCGCTAAGTTGCTGCGTAGTACGTACTCCCAGGAATCCTTTTTCGGCTGAATTCTTGTCCCGTAGCGTCACCGGAACGGTATATTCCTGGTTTGCGCGCGAATACGTAACATTGATCTTTTGTCCGTGGTGCTGCTTGGTGGCGTTCGACAGTTCTGTCGGCGACTGCACGTCGCTATCGGCAATAAGCAGCAGTTCGTCACCCACCTTTAGGCCGGCCTTCTTAGCAGGCGAGTCGTTCTCGACGGCGGCAACCTTTAACGGTTCGACCGTGGTTTCAGTGTCCCCAGGAACGGTGAATTGATTCGGTAATATCTTTGGTAGACCGATTAGCGCCAGAACGGTGAACAGCACGATGGCAGCTACCCAGTTCATCATTACCCCGGCTAGTAGGATTCGCGTTTTTTGCCAGTAAGTCGCGGCGCCGTAATCGCCCTTCTTGTCTGCCGAGTCGTATTCGCCTTGCAGCTTGACGAAGCCGCCTAAAGGAAGCCAGTTGATTGAAAAAAGAACATTGTTACCAAGAATGCTTCGTTTGAGCTTTTTGCCCCAAGCCTTCGGCGGGAACCCGATACCGAATTCCTCGACCACGACACCGTTACGGCGGGCGGCTATGCCGTGTCCCAGCTCGTGGATGGCTACCAATATTACAAGAATAATAAGTCCGGTCAGAATGCCAATCAGCAACATGTGTTATTTCCCTATTCGTCGTTCGCGATTTTTATATGCTTCAAGTATATCGGTTACGTCTTCCTTTGTCATGTCGGGCCAATTCTTCTCCAGGAACATCAGTTCGCTGTAGGCTGAGCGCCATAGCATGAAGTTCGACAGCCGCTGCTCGCCGCTCGTCCGAACAATCAGGTCACACGGTGGAATATCGGCGGCGTACAAATGACCCTCTATCAGTTCGGGTGTCACGTCATCGGCCGCTACACCTTCGGCGATTATTCCTTTGACCGCATCGGCGATTTCCAGCTGACCCCCGTAATTAAAGCACAGTGCAAGTGTGCCGCGCTTATTGTCCTTTGTCGATTCTTCAGCTTCGTCGATCGCTTTTATTATCTTGTCGCTGACGTTTTCGCGCGAACCGAGTATCCTAAGCCGCACGTCGTTTTCCTGAAATATGTGCAGGTCCGATTTAAGTAAACGAAGCACGAGTCCCATTAATTTACTCACCTCGTCTTCCGAACGCTTCCAGTTTTCAGTACTGAATACATACGCCGAAACGTACTTCACGCCAGCGTTTATGGTGGCGCGCGCAATGTCCTGTATAGCGTTATAACCGGCCAAGTGACCTTCATAGGTCGGCAGCCCATGTTGCTTCGCCCAACGGCGATTGCCGTCGACGATATAGCCTATGTGTGTCGGGACCTCTGCCGACATGCTAGATTTTCAGGACTTCCTGCTCCTTAGCTTTGAACTCTTCGTCGATTTTCGCCTGATATTCCTGCATCAGGTTGTGGTCGAAGTCTTTTTCAATCCGTGTAACGTCGTTTTCGGACAGTTCTTTGGCGTCTTTTTTGCGTTTGACTTCTTTAAACGCATCTTGGCGGATCTGACGTAGCGCGATTCGGGCATTTTCTACCTTCTCGCCGAGTTGCTTTACCAGGTCATGGCGGCGTTCTTCGGTCAGGGCCGGAATCGGTACGCGGACGACACGGCCATCGTCGCTTGGGTTCAGACCGAGTGCTTGGTCGTCACGGATAGCCTGGGTAATGGCGTTGATGTTGCTCGGGTCGAACGGTGACACCAACAGCTGCTGGGCTTCAGGGGCGGTAATGTTCGCCACCTGGTTAAGCGGCATCTTTTGGCCATATGCGTCGACCGTTACTCCGGAAAGCATGTCTGGGTGGGCGCGGCCGGTCCGAACTTTCTTCAGTTCGTCCGCAAAGTGCCCCAACACGTGATCCATCTTATCTTTGTAATGTTTAGTATCGAACATTGGACATCTCTCTTTCTCTACTTATTATTCTATACTATTTGTATGTTGCTTCGGAGTGTCAGCGTACATAATGTCCGGTCGTACGAACTGGCCAGTTTTGATTTGGACGACAGCGTGACACTTATACTTGGCCCGAATGGCTCCGGTAAGACGACCATCCTTGAGTCGGTCTACATGTTAATGCGTGGCACCAGTTTTCGCGGACGCGACCGCGACGTCGTACCATATGAGGGACTTTCAGCCGAGCTGAAACTGGAGCTAGCCCACGGCCCCGAGCGGCGGCTTAAAATAACGGTTACCCCCGAAGATAAACTGACCAAGCAGTTCATCGTCGACGGCTCTACAGGCGCGCGTATGGCCGCCAAGCACCGCTTGCCCGTCGTGCTGTTCGAACCAGACGAGCTGCGTCTTCTTACCAGCAGTCCTCAGCGCCGGCGCGACTTCATAGATGGAATAATCGCCCGGCTATCGCCCACCTACGCGACTGCCCTAAGCCGGTTCCAGCGGACGCTTTTGCAGCGCAATGAACTGCTAAAACAGTTCGATAACATGAGCGAAAATGACTGGCAAAACCACCTGTTCGCCTGGGATATAAAGTTCGCCGAACTGTCAGCTAGCATAATCAAAGCCCGCACGAATTTCATTTCACATGCCAACGAGCATTTGTCGCGCATCTATTCCGATATCGCCGGGTCCGACCATGCCGTTTCCGCCCACTACCAATCTATGTTCCCCGTCGTAAACGACGAGTTGCAACAAGCCATATTACACCGGCTTGAGTCAACCCGGTCAGTCGATGCCCGCCGTGGTTTCACCAGTGTTGGACCGCATCGTGACGACATTGAACTGTCGCTTGATGGCCACCAAGCCGCCGAATCCGCTTCGCGCGGCGAAATGCGCACTATCATGCTGGCTTTCAAACTTCTTGAGGTCGAGTTGCAGACTCACCACAGCGGCACTAAACCGCTTATTTTGCTCGACGACGTGTTCTCGGAGCTCGACATTGACCGTGAACAACGCTTAATGAAAGCGCTGCGCGGGCATCAGACCATCATCACGGCGACCGACCTTCGCGACGAGCTTAAGATTGACGCTTCGATCATATCACTCGCTTAACTTTACATAAGGGGCAGGCTCATCTATTATCAAGCTAATCGTCTAGGTTAAACAAACATGCTAAAGAAATACTCTACCAAACGATTCGGCCCGGCCCTTATAGCGCTCGCATTGTTCGGGGTGCTCGCGTTGGGACTTATCAGCCCTACTACGGCACAGGCGGCGACCTGCGATAAGAACGAGACGGTCATCATTGAATGCGGCAACGATACGAATGGCATTTGGGCGATACTACTGATAGTCATCAATATTCTGACGGCTGGTGTCGGAGTAGTCGCGGTCTTAGGCATCGTCTACGCGTCCATTCTTTGGACGACGGCCGAGGACAAAGCCGACCAACTGAACCAGGCCAAAGGCATCATTACGAACGTAGTTATCGGCCTTTTGGCGTTCATCCTTATGTGGGCAGGCCTGAATTTTATCGTTCCGGGCGGCGTATTTGACCGTAACTATAGCTTTGCCAGCACGACGAATACCGTCGATTCGACGCTGCATATCCCAACCACCCCCGGAGGCGATAGTGGCAGTGGACCTACCGGTGGTGGTTCGGACAAACCATCCGACTCTACTGTAAGTACCGACCAAATCAAATCAGTTAACAACCTGCGTGACGCGTCCGCGTCCAACAACACGCTTAAACCCAAGACGTTATATCGCTCTGCGCAACTAAGCAAATTGACAACCAAAGGCTCTGAGCAAATGGCAACTCTTTTAGGTAAAAAAGCTACGATTATCGACCTGCGAACTGCCAGCCAAAGGGCTGACGCACCCGACAAGGCGGTCGCTGGCGCCAGGAATGTCAGCATCCCTATCGCGGGCATCCTTGATACGACCCCGATGGTGACCGACTCCGCACGCACAGGGCCGCTTGCACGAGCTCTCAGAACCGCCGCCAATGCCCCTGGAGCGGTGTTAATCCACTGCGCGGCCGGCAAGGATCGGACCGGGTGGATGACGGCCATGATAATGTACGTTAACGGCGCCAGCGACGCTCAAGTCATGAAGGAATATCTGCTTAGTAACGGCCAAACCACCGGCATCGTCAAAAAGGAATGGCTGACTAACGGCGTGCAAGCCGCCCGCAACAGACACGGCTCAGTCATGAAATACCTGAAGAGCATTGGTCTGACCTCGAGTGACATAAGTAAATTAAAGAGCAAGTTTGGAGCTTAGCCCCATGGATATGCCATCGTTCAATAACCAGCCTTCGCCAAGTGACCCTGAAGTTAAGGACTGGTTCAATACGATCGACGCCGGTACACCGCTTCCTCAGCCTCAGCCGCAGCCGAAAGGCCCTAACCTGAAGAAACGGCTGGTCGTAGGCATTCTTGTGGTGCTTTTCGTTTTCGGGGCGACGGCCGGAGTGTTGTCTGCGCTTGGCGTCAATCTGCTTTCTACCGCACCGGCATGTCTGACCAAAGATGATTACCGCGCCCTCACGGACAGCACGGCTGACGAGCAATTGTCGCCTCAGTCCTTTTATACGGCGTCTTTCGACTTTACGAACGGCACGTCCGATTACACCGAAGGCTCTAAGGAAAATGCCGAATCGCTTGCGAAAAAAATCGGCGAATTTTACCAGTCCTACGGCTCTAAGCGTTCTATCGTCGTAACGGTCAGTAGCGACGCGACCGAAGGCGACAAAGTGGACGCAGGGGCAAAGCGCATTCAAGTACTAAAAGACTTGCTTGTTGGTAATGGCGTCGACGAATCGGCGATTCAAGCTATCAAGCCGGTATCCGTCGATAGCAGCAGTGAGCTGTCAGGTGATTCTGAGGCACTCTCCAGTGCCAAGGCGTATGTCAATGTCGCCTCGGTCGCCGGCTGCCAATGACAATAAAGTCGTAGTCTACCTAAATAACCATATTGCCGGTCTTGTACGAACCCTTTACATCCCTGCCGTTCTTCACTATCATCAATCTTCATGAGCCGCGTGATAAACATAGCCTATACCCGGTTGCCAGCCTTGGTATTAGGGCTGCTAGCCGTGCTGGTCATATTGGCATTCAGCTTGTCTGAACCAACCTCTTTTTCGCCCGGACAAGTACTGATCATCGGCGATTCTATCACCAAAAAACCAGCCATGGCTGCCAACCAAGGTAATAAGGGCTGGTGGGAGTACCTCCTCGGTGGCAGGAAGGAAATGTTCAAGTTCTCCGCCGACAGTGGGTCGGGCTATGTCGCAAGGGGCGATCACGGGACGACGTTTTACGACCGCCTGCCCGACATCAACCGAGCCAAACCAAAAGCGGTCATTATTGCCGGTGGCGTGAACGACCAACATGCCGCGCATCCGGCCGAAGCCATTCGTCGTTACTACGACGCGCTTGCGCGGACACTCAAAAAAAACGGCATACCAACCAGTAACGTCTACGTATTCGTCCCCCGTCCCACTGGCGCCGCCTCCGGAATTACGGAACTCGTCAAGTCTAATGCCGAGCGCATAGGCGTCAATTTCGTACCGATACCTGGATATGAAACTACGTTCGACAGCCTGCACCCTGATTCGGCCGGTGCGAAAAACATCAAAGATAATTTCGCTAATTCATCTAATTTCGACGAACGTCTGCGGTAGATTTTGCGAACATGTTTGTCGGGTTTTGATGCTCAGCGTACGCTCGATCCCGCCAGCTCATTCATCTCAGCGACCCAAGTATCAAAATCAAGGCCTTGCGAGTAATTGTCCAAGCATGCGTCGCGCATTGTCAGCTCGCCCTTATTAGGATCTTTGTAGACGATACCGCGGTCAATATTCAGTACACCGTCCCTCATAGTTGATCGAGGTGGTATTGAAAGCGGCCGGTCTTGGTCGTCCAACAACTGAAATTCAAGATTTCCAACTCCGCCGAACGTGCCGGCCAAAATACCGACTCGACCTAGAATACGGTAAGCCTTCGGAAAGTTCTCAATTTCAAATCGGGCGACATATAGTTCGCCCGATTTGAGTTGATGGAATTGGACACGCTGTTCGAAAGCCCTCTGGTACTCTGCTGGTTCGCATAGTCCCATGCCTTCGTACGTTGCCATATCCTTATTCCGTGACGCCTAACTCAATGCGTTTAAATTGGCCGACAGTGATGTTCTCACCACTTTTAGCAATCTGCTGCTTAATGCGGTCTTCGACCGTCATAGAATCGTCAAGCACGTATGGCTGCGCCAACAGGACCTGCTCACCGAAATGTTTCTTCAGCTGTCCTTCGACGATTTTCTCAGCCATGTCAGCCGGCTTGCCCTTCAAGCTGTCGCTCTCAAGCAGTTCCTTCTTTTTGGCTTCATATTCGTCGGCCGGAATGTTATCAAAGCTGACGTAGGTCGGGTTCATAGCCGCGACTTGCATGGCAAGCTGGTGCGCCAGTTCCTTGAACTCGTCGAGTCGGGCTACGAAGTCGGTTTCACAGTTGACTTCGATAACCACGCCAATGCGGTTAGAGTGAACGTAGCTGTCAATGATTCCTTCGCGGGTTTCGCGGTCGCCTTTTTTCTCGGCTTTGGTCAGACCCTTTTTGCGCATAGCTTCAAGTGCTTTGTCAAAGTCGCCGTCGGCTTCGACCAATGCGACCTTAGCGTCGGTCAGGCCGACACCGGTCAGTTCTTTCAGTTTCTTGATGTCTTCAATCGTGACTGCCATTGGAATTATTTGCCCTCCTTGGTTGCACCTTCTTTGACTGCGGCTACGAAGTAGCTCAGCAACAGTTCGGTTCCCTTGATCGCGTCGTCGTTGCCTGGAATGACGTAGTCGACCAGGCTTGGGTCGGCGTTGGTATCAACCACACCGACTACAGGCACGCCCAGGTTCTTAGCTTCGCGGATTGCACCGGCGTCAGCGATTGTATCGACAACGACCAGCGCGCCTGGAATGCCAGACAGGTCTTTGATTCCACCATACTTGCCGTTCAGAACATCGATTTCTTCTTGAAATCGTTGGACTTCCAGCTTGTTGAAACGCTTTTCAAGATCGCCTGAGGCCATGCGGCGCTCCAGGTCGTGCAGCTTCTTAATCTGTGATGTCATGGTCAGCACGTTGGTCAGCATACCGCCTACCCAGCGTTCGGTAACGTACGGTTGGCCGGCAGCTTCGGCTGCAGCCTTCACGATGTCCTTGTGCTGTTTCTTGGTACCGACGAACAGCACTTTTTTGCCGCCAGCGACGGTCTTAGTCAGGAATGGCAACGCTTTTTCAAGACCTTCGGCCGTTTTGACCAGGTCAATGATGTGCGTTTCCTGACGCTTTGAGTGAATGTATGGCGCCATTTTCGGGTGCCAACGGCTGGTCTTGTGTCCGAAGTGGACACCGGCTTCCAGCAAAGCCTTCATATCAACAGCGACTGCCATGATATCCTTCTCCCTTCACATCCGCGCCTCGTTAGTTCGAAGGATATATGCGGATGTTGCTTCGTTAAAATTATTACCCTTTGAATATACCAGATTTAGCGTATCTTATCAAGCAGCTCTATGAGCTCCCACATGACGGTCGGTGGCGCTGCAGATTTCGGGTCGGACTCCGCTTCGTCGATCCGCCGGCTCGATTCGTCGACGTAACGCTCCACTATCGCGGTTCGCAGTTTAATCGAAGCATAGTGTGCCTTGCGCAGGTTTCGGACGATTTCATACAGTCTTTCGTATTCAGGATAAGGCGCTTTGCCGACCGGTGATTCCGCATCTACCCTTTCAATGATTGCCCGTAATGCCTCGGAACTTGGGCTCTCGTCTACGACGTCGCTTTCAAGTAGTGCGTCGTTGATTTCGCCGCTAATACGCTCCAATTCCGTCAGAATCCCGTCGTACATCACCTCTGCGTCTGCCTTGGTGATAACATTACCGGCAATCAGGTAATCGAACTGTCCTAGCAGCTCATGGTGCCGCGCCCGCAAAGTTTCCTTAACCCGATGGTCGGCTTCGTCCAAGGCGATGTTTATGTAAAACCAGGCCGAGCGACCGTCGTCCCAGGCAATGTAAGTCTCGTGGCGCCAATAGTATTCGTCAGATGGCGGTCGGTGAATATGACAGACCGTCCGCCCGTAGTCATCGTTGCGGCCTATTATGACATCCGTGATATCAAGCTCAATCGTTTGTTCGGTAGGCAGCGTAAATTCGCGGTCATCCAACCTTAATCCCTCAACCTCAAGAAGCCCATTCAAATCATGAGACAACGTGCGCCCCAACAGGTTCGACGGATCATTATCCATACGGTTATTATATCACTTTATTTGACTTTTTGTTTTTTTATGCTGATGTATCATTACTCGCGGGTAAACTTTTTCCCTCTACACCCCTAGACATTTATCTCTGTAAAGTGTATAGTCGTATAGATATGAAAAGCAGTATTCACCCAACAAATTACCGCCCGGTCGTATTTAGCGACGAAGTGGCTGGGTTCGCGTTTTTGACGCAAAGTACTGCGCAAACGGATGACACCATCAAGTGGGAAGACGGCAACGAATACCCGCTCGTAAAGGTACACATCTCTAGCGCATCCCACCCCTTCTTCACCGGCGAAGAAAAGATTATCGACACCGAAGGCCGTGTCGACCGCTTCAAGGCTAAGTTCGCCGCCGCTGAAGCCCGCAAGGCTGAACTGGCCAACAAAGCCAAGAAAAAGTCAGCCGCCAAGGCAAAAAAGACGACCGCCGAAAAATAGCGACGGTATATAAAAGGACTGTTCAACCGCGAGCAGTCCTTTTTGTTATAGTAAGGATACGAAATGCCAGTAATTAACCTCAACCTCGATGAGCTGAACAGCGAAAAAGCCGAATTGACGGCCTTTTTGTCCACGCCCAACGCATATAGCGACCCGGCATTCGGCACCAAAAGCCGACGACTTAGCGAACTTGACTCACTGATTTCAAAGGCCGAGCAGCGCGAGCAGCTAGAGAAGCAGCTAATCGAAGCCAAAGAGCTATCAGCCGGCAGTGACGAGCTGGCGGAACTGGCAAAAACCGAGGTGCCCGACCTTGAGACCAAACTAGAGGAGTTGAACGAAGAACTGTTCGTACTACTCACGCCCAAGGACCCGAATGACGAAAAGAACGTTATCATGGAAATCCGCGCTGGTGCCGGCGGCGACGAAGCCAGTCTGTTCGCAGCCGAACTGTACCGTATGTACCTGCGCTGGTGCGAATCCCACGGCTATAAGACCGAGCAAATGAGCGAAAGCCAAAGCGACAGCGGCGGCTACAAAGAAGTCGTAGTTGAAGTGAAGGGCGATGCCCCCTACTCGTTCCTGAAGTTCGAATCGGGCGTGCACCGTGTGCAGCGCGTACCAGCCACCGAAAGCCAAGGCCGTATCCATACCAGCACCGTTACCGTAGCCGTTCTGCCTGAAGCCGAAGAGACCGACATCGTCATCGACCCGAAAGACCTGCGTATCGACATTTTCCGCGCCTCCGGTCACGGCGGCCAATCTGTTAACACGACCGACTCGGCCGTGCGTATCACCCACCTGCCGTCCGGCCTGGTGGTATCTAACCAAGACGAAAAGTCGCAGCTTAAGAACAAAGAAAAAGCCATGAGCGTGCTGCGCTCACGACTGCTACAAATCAAGATCGACGAAGAAAATGCCAAACTGTCCGCCGAACGGCGCGGGCTTATCGGCACCGGTGACCGGAGCGAAAAGATCCGGACATATAACTTCCCGCAGGACCGTATTACCGATCACCGTATCGGCTATTCGCGCAGCGGTATTCCACAAGCTATGAACGGCGATATCGACGATATCATCGAAAAGCTGCAGGCCTATGAGCGTGAGCTCAAGGCACAGAACGCCGAAAGCTAAGCTTTATTCTGATTTTTCGGCGGGGTCGGCTTCTAGTTTGTAATTACCGAAGCCGTTTTTTGAAACCGTCACTTCAATGGCGTCACCTGGCTGCACATAGGCCTCGCCAGTCTGCTCTGTAAGTTCACCAGAAACTTCCTGCCCTTCGCGCGTGACACCGGTAATTTCTACTTTTTTGCCATCTTCTACAAATGACATTTGATCGACGCTTTCGCGCACGGCATCAATCGGAGTCTGATTATCGCCAATCTCATAGGTTACCGAGGCAACGTCGTGGTATTCGGCTTTTTCCTTCACTTCATTAGCGACATACCCGCCAGCGGCAAGTGATAATGCGACAGCCGGAAGGAATCGGCGAGCAATTTTCTCACGCCGAGTAAGTTCGGTACGCGGCTTGGGTGATTCGGTTTGTGTTTTTGGCGTTGCTTCCATGGATACAACACTATCACACTTATGCTTATTTGTCAATATTTTGCGCATTCCGCAAGTAGTGGGACAATGTAAGTATGACGATTTCAGCCTGGCTTAAACAAGCGACTGACGAACTGGCGGACGATTTGCTTCCTTCGCCGCGGCTGGATGCCGAAATCATTCTGGCTCACACCATCCGCCACCCGCGAACCTACCTGCACGCGCACGGTGATGACGATTTAAGCGCGCGCGACGAAGACATAGCGAACGCCCGGATTGAACTGCGAAAGGACCGCGTACCGGTGGCTTATATCATCGGCCACAAGGAATTTTACGGCCGCCGTTTCATGGTTAGCCCGGCCGTGCTTATTCCCCGCCCCGAAAGCGAACAGTTGCTTGATATGCTGCAAAGACTCATGCCGAACTCTGCCGAGCTCCCTGGCGTGGTCGAAAAACGGTTGGTCGATATCGGTACCGGTAGTGGTTGTCTTGGCATTACCGCTAAGCTGCTGTTTCCCGAATTCGATGTCGCTTTAGTCGACACCAGCCGTCACGCCCTGACCATCGCCGAAAAGAACGCGGCGCAGTTGGGTGCAGATGTTGAAACGTATGTCAGCGACCTACTTATGAATTACCCTTACTCGCCCGACATCGTGATTGCTAACCTACCCTACGTCGACCGCTCGTGGGATTATCAGTCGCCCGAGCTTGCAAACGAGCCAGCTGAAGCCCTGTACGCCGATGATGGAGGTCTGGCGATTATTAAACGTTGTATCGAACAGGTTGGTACGCGTGCAAAGCCCGGCGCGTTACTACTACTAGAAGCCGACCCGAGTCAACTGGACGACATAGCAGCCTACGCTAAAAAGCATGATTTTAAAGAGTTAGACCGCGATGAGTTCGTAATCGCGTTCAAGCTCGGCGACTAGCCCTGGTACGTGCCAAGTGTCGCGGTCAGCTTAAGTTCTTTGCCGTCACGAACGATAGTCAGCTCAACCTTGTCACCAGGTTCGTATTCTGAAATCAAAGTCGACACGCTGGCAATCTCACCGACGTTATAGCCATTTACCTGCGTTATAATGTCGCCGCTTTTTACTCCGGCTTTTGCTGCCGGACCGTTTGCCTGCACGCTACTGCCGCGCTCGGCGGTGATGTAATCTCCTTTATCGACCGGCAGGCGGTACTCTTCTTTGACGGCTGGTGTTATGGACATGTATTGCACTCCCAGGTACGGGCGTTCAACTTTGCCAGTTTTTATGACATGCGCCAGCAAGCCCTTGGTAGCGCTGATTGGAATGGCGAAACCTATGCTCTGCGCGTCTTGGGCGATGGCGGTATTGATACCAATGACCTGGCCTTTCAGATTAAGCAGCGGACCACCGGAATTACCGGAGTTTACCGCCGCGTCAGTCTGTATAAGATCGGTCAGGTTCTCGGTACTACCGTTCGCCGTGCCGTCGCTTGACGCCGTTACCGGGCGGCCGGTTCCAGACACGATACCGCTTGTAACGCTGTTCTGATACTGACCGAGAGCGTTACCAATCGCAACGACCGATTGGCCGATACGGATGGTCTTGGAGTCACCCAGAACTATAGCCGGCAGTCCGGATACGTTCCGGATTTTCAAGAAAGCGACGTCATTCAGCGGGTCGCTGCCGAGGACATCGACGTTCTCATATGTCTTGCCGTCCGGCAGCACGACCGTAACCTTATCGGCGCCGTCAATGACGTGTTTGTTAGTCATGATATAGCCGTTCGAGCTGACGATCATACCGGTGCCAGCACCTTCTTGCTGGTACTGCTGGTTGAACATGCGCGATACCTGGTTGGTCGTCGTCAGGATGGACACGACGCTCGGGCTGACAGCCTTCGCGACAGCGGCAATCGATTCTTCATTCGGCGTAACGACATTATTGCCGTCTTCTTTGGACGAGTTTAGAACGGTTGAGCCAGACGTATCGCCTTGTAGATAGTCCTGCGCCCATGAACCGGCGAATCCCATTAAACCGGCTGCTATGAGCAGAACGACAATAAGCAGTGGCTTTTTGGTCGATTTACGGGTAGCTTGCTTGGTTGCGATAAGTTCGTTTTTTTGTTCCATGATTCGGTTTTACCGTGCCTCCCTAAAAATTTACTTAAAAACTGAATTATATCGTCGCTGCCCCGCCGAAAACAAAAAGCAGCACGCCAATGATACTGAGTGATAGAAGTGCCGGCATCATGATGTCGCTCGACTGGACCTTACCGTTGCGGTGGTAGCTGATGTAAGTCCGTTCTGCCAAAAAGCTCAGCGCGGCGATAACCACGACGATCTGTGACAGCTGCAGCGACTTGCCTACCTGGTAGCCGATAGTCCAGTGATAGCCTAGCCACATGACTTCGGCGACGACGAATCCCCACAGGATGCTAAGGAAATTGATATGCGATTCGTGCTGCACGCTAAGCACGTGCCGGGCGGCTGAATACCCGACGATCCACGCCAGTAGGACGACCACCGAAGATGGTAGTGACGGCGAAATCTGCACGATGGCAGCGATACCGAAAATAAGGCCGACCGCGGCCTGCGCGACGACGTGTGTCCGCTTTGAGCGCGGCTTCAAGAACAACAGCCAAGCGACATACAGTGCTGTCAGTGCTATTTGGGTCGGTAGGTCACCCGATGCGGCATATAGCAAGACGACCATACTGATACCGACGATGACATCGACCAGGTTGGCACGGATGTTCGCCATCCAGTAACGTGACCGGACCGCGAATACACGCCATTTGCTCAGCAGTACCAATCCGAGCGCCGGCCACGGTACGTTCACGACCAATACCAGAATAAGCAGCGTGACCGCGAGTGCGATGTTCAATACGATATAGGCGACTTCGCTAAGGAACGAACGTCGGCGGACAGAGCGTAGTAATTCCATATAGCCCTATTGTATCACCTTGAGGGCTGTTAGTTCGACGAGCTGAGGCTTGCGCGGCCGATGATGACGACAAAGTCGACGCCAGCATCTACGGTAAAGTCAGGATCGGTAGTAGCTAGTTTGACGCCATAGCGCTTGGCGAGCGCCTTGGCCGTGCCGTCCTTGTCAGTCTTGTTAATGCGGTAAATGGTGGTCGTCTGGTAGTCCTGTGTCGGCGCGTTCACGGCGTTCGACACGGTAAAGCCGGCTTCGGTCAGCCGACCGGATTCAGTCAAGGCGACACCTGCTGTCGTGGTACCGTTCATGACGACTATATTGGCGGCTTCGCGGGCAACCGGGTCGTTTGAAATCATTTTTTTGATATAGTTTTGAATCTCGCCGTATTCGTATGTGCCGGCAGTCGGAACGATATTTCCACCTGCACCGCCCGTCACTACTTCTTCGCCTTCTTTTATCAGACTGATAGGAATGATGTCTTTTGATGGGATGTCGTTTCCGAGTTGCATAAGCGTTCGTATTTCAGCTGTCTCGAAGTTCGTGCGAAGGTTATTGCCCAACGCGTCGATCAAACCGGTGACGGCACCGATGTTCGTGAGCGTACCAGCACTCGCCGCTTTTTCACGAATAGCTTTAACGATTTTTTGTTGGTTGATTTCGCGATCGAAGTTAGAGCGGCCCAATCCGTAGGTTGGTGCCCTGTCACCACGCGCCTGGGCAAGGTAAAGGGCATGCTCGGCATCGAGTTCTACAGGACCGTTCTTGTAATCTATAAAGTGACCATTTGGGGGACACTGCTTTATTCTCTTGGCGTATGTTGACCCACATTTCCAGTCAAAGTTACTGTCCATTACTCCAGGTGCGCCGCCACTTCCTTGAATATCAACTTTAATGGTACCGAGTGCCTTAACCGTATCGCGAACGACGGTGTAGTTGACATGAGCATAGTACGGTATGTCGAGTCCAAGGACTTCACCTACCTTCTTCTTAAGCGCGTTCGCCCCTGCTTCTTCATCATTTCCATCATTGAAGTAACATTGGTACAGCGCGTTGATTTTACCCGCGTAACCCGCCTGGCAAGCCCCTCCGTATTCGACCTGAAAGTCACGAGGAATGCTTACCATGTAGGCGTTCTTCTTATTCTGGTCGACACTTATTACCATGATGGAGTCTGTCAGGCTTGCCCCCTGGTGCCCCGGGTCATCCTCGCTGGTACCGAATACCAGTATGTTAGAGCGTCCGTTCTGATCCATCTTAAGCGGACGCGATTGGAGAATATCAAAAATATTGCCTTGAAACACTTTGCCGCTGGCGATCATGGCTTTTATGCCTACGTAAGCTCCCATGGCAACGATGATCAGGATGATCAGTATGGCAATGCGCTTAGCGATGCGTTTACGACGGCTAGGTACCGGTTTGGGTCGGCGACGCAAAAAGCCGCGTTTGGTCTTTGGCTGCTCGTCGTCATGTATCTGCGCCAGCGAATCATCAATCTCTGTACGAGTGACGCCACCTGCCGATCTAGCCGACGTCATTGGCCTGCTTTGGTTGAGCTGCCTTGAAGCGCGGCCGATGTTCGGTCGGACTTCAGGAACCGGTCGTCCAAGCTGTTGGCTGTCACCGCCACCGGCGGTCGGGCCACGACGAGGAACGAAACCATCTAGTGATGAAGTTTGTTTTCGCATAACTATCTTCCCACCACTATAGCAAACTATCGTCTTAAATTGGTTGTAAAAACCATAACCGGAAGCATGTTTTATGCGGCTGGTGGTGTATAGTAATGCTTGTGAACGCAAGCTATTTAGACCGACATCCCGGCGTCAAAGATGCCCTTGGTATCTTGGTTTTTGTCGTCTGCGTACTGATTGGAACGCTTATCATCAACGCGTTCATCTTTCGAAGCTTCAACGTCGAAGGCCCCAGCATGGAAACGACGATGTATACCGGCGACCGATTAATCGTCAACCGACTGCCTGTCACGATTGCCCAGCTGCAAAACAAGTCGTACGTGCCGGAGCGCGGTCAAATCATCGTATTTAAGAACCCGCAATACGTCGCCGGCCTTGGCGAAGAATATATCGTAAAGCGGGTCATCGCCTTCCCGGGCGAACGCGTGGTGTTAAATGACGGACAATATACCATATACAACAAGGAGCATCCGGCAGGCTTTAACCCCGACGACCAAAATCACGGCGAACCAGGCAAATTCACCGCCGGTGAAGTCGACACTATCGTGGCCGATGACTCGTTGTTTGTCAGCGGCGATCACCGCGCCGAAGGTTTTTCAAAGGATTCACGTAACGGACTTGGCCTAATCCCCTACTACGATGTCGTCGGACCGGTTGCTTTTAGAATTTTCCCGTTCGATAAAATTCGAACATTTTAAACTGCATAAAATACGCAGCGATAGGCTTCAATTGTATTTTTGAAATCGTAAAGCGACTGCAGCCAAAGCACGTTAAGCGTGCGTGGCGCGTAGGGGGATTGAAAAAATATAATTGAAGCCTATTGTGTCTACTTAGAGCCGAGTTGCTTTTCAATACGCTCGCGCTCTTCGTCCGACTTGAACTCAATGACTATCTTTCCGGCGCCTTTGGCGTTCTGCTGGGTCAGTACGCGCGCGTTGAAACGCTTTGACAGCGCTTGGTTTTCCTGCGGGCGCACAGCCGATGGCTTGCGACCGGCTTTGACTTCAGCTGGCCTTTCGTTCGCCACGTGTTCTTCAATCTTACGGGCACTCCAGTGTTCGGCAATAATGGTCGGAAGCAGTGCCTTGGCGGTCGATTCGTCGGTACCGATCAGCGGTCGGGCTTGCCCTTCGGACAGCTTGCCATCAGCGATCGCCTGCTTTACGTCGTGAGGCAACTTAAGTAGGCGCAATGTGTTCGACACGGCTGATACCGATTTGCCTCCGACGCGCGCACCAATTTCTTCTAGGGTCAGATTGAATTGGTCGCGTAGCTTAGCATAGGCCGTCGCCGTTTCAAGCGGGTTAAGATCGCGGCGTTGAATATTTTCAATCAGGCTTAGCTCTAATTTATGCTGAGCACTTAATGTGCGCACTAACGCCGGAATAGTAGTCTTGCCAGCCGCCTTGCTGGCACGGAAGCGGCGCTCACCGGCGACGATCTGATAGTTACCGTCCTTTAATGGAATCACGACAATCGGCTGCAGCACACCATGTGCTTCGATACTGGCGGTCAGTTCGGCCAGCCCGGCTTCGTCAAAGTAATGACGCGGTTGGTCGGGGTCGGCCTTGATGTTCGTTAGCTTGATGTTACGAAGGTCACTTACCTTATGGTCATCGCCCGCGCTCGGGTCGAACGACTCATCAAGCAGATTGTCCGGAATTAGCGACGAGAAGCCGCGTCCAAGTCCTTTTTTCGTTGCCATATTAGTTTCCTGCCCTTTCAATCAGTTCTTTCGTGACCGATTTGTATGCCCGTGCGCCCTTTGAAAAACGGTCGTATGCCCCGATTGGCACGCCGTGGCTCGGCGCTTCGGCTAGCCGGATGTTACGCGGAATGACGGTCTTGAACACCTTACCCGGGAAGTGTTTTTTAATTTCTTCGTACACCTGCCCGCTCAGGGTAGTGCGGCCATCAACCATGGTCGGCAGCACTCCAATAAGATCTAAGGTCGGGTTCATGTTCTTGCGCACCAGCTTCATGGTCTCTAGTAGCTGGCCAAGGCCTTCAAGCGCGTAAAATTCGGCTTGTACCGGCAATAGAACGTACCGCGCGGCAATGAGGCCGTTCACGGTCAACAGACTAAGCGACGGCGGACTATCGATAATCACGTAGTCGTATGTTTCGCCGGTCGTACCGATGGCGTTCTTTAGACGGCTGAATCGGCGTGTCGCAGCCGCAAGCTCCGCCTCCGTGTTAGCCAAATAAGGTGTAGCAGGAGCCAAGAACAGCCCCTTGACCGACGTTTTAAGAATCACTTCCTGTAATGTCTTGGTTTCAAGCATTACGTCGCTCATCGTCCCGGTTTCAAGCTCCTGCTTATCGATACCAAGGCCACTGGTAGCATTTCCCTGCGGGTCAAAGTCAATCAGCAGGGTCTTTTTACCGCTTTTTGCCAGATAGAACGCAATATTGACCGCACTCGTCGTCTTGCCTACACCACCCTTTTGATTTGTGACCGCGATGACTGTCGGCATCTGTCTATTTTCCCCTCATAACTAGCTATATTGTAGCATGAGCGGCAATGAAAAATCCCCGCTTTATCTTGCGGGGATTTTCTTACTTGCCGATCGAGGCGACTTGGATCCGGCTGTATTTTTGCCGGTGACCCATTTCTTTGTGAACGCGCTTCTTGGCCTTGTAGCGGATGATGCGGAGCTTGTCGCCCTTCACTTCTTCGTCTACGACCTTGGCTTTGACGGCCACGCCCTTTACTAGCGGTGCTCCCACGGTGGTTTTGTCACCGTCGATTACCAGCATAGCGTCGAGTGTGAGCTCTTTGGTTCCATCCGGGAGGCGGTCCACCAGGAGGGTCTCTTTTTCGGTGACGACATATTGCTTGCCACCGACTTTCACGACTGCTTTCATAATTTCCTTCGTTTTACTTATTGAACTTAGAGTATTTTAACAGATGTAGAGCCGTTATTCAAGCGGCGAAGTTACTTGCCTACTACGACGTTGTTGGCGTGTAGCCAGCCTTCGACCGAGCCGCCATCCAGGTATTCGCCCTGTGCTGGCACAACTTTGACTTGTCCGCCGCGGGCAACATATTGGTTAATGGCGTCTGGCAGCTGGTATTCGCCATTATGAGCCGGCTCAAGACCGCGAGCTAAGTCAATCACCTCTTTGGTAAGTACGTATTTAGAAATGTTAATTAGGTCGCTTGGCGCGTCTTCTGGCGAAGGCTGATCTACGATTCTTACGTAATTGCCTTGTTCATCAGTTTCGATCACGCCGTATTTTGATACGTCATTCCTGTCGACACGGGCAGCCAGTAGTCCGCAGTTTCCTTCCTGCGTGGATTCGAGTAGCCGCGCGACTTCACTTGAACCGTCTTGGTTCCAAATGAAATCGTCGCCCATCAGTACGACGACCGACTCGCCTTCTTCGACATAAGGCGCAGCCAGGGTTATCGGTACGGCTGTTCCGTACTTTCCTTGCCCCGGCTGAACGATAAAGTGCAGCTGCACGTCGTCAAGCGGAGCAATCAGTGCCAATTTATCTTCTTTACCGTTGCGGCGCAGGTAGTCGTTCAGTGGGATGTTAGAACGGTAATAGTCCTGCAGCTGCGTGCTTTGTTCGCCGACGACGAAATACAGGTCCGTTATGCCAGCCTTCAGGCAGTCCTGCACCACATAGTCGACCAACGGGCGGTTCCCAATCGGTAACATGCATTTTTCAATCGTCTTAGTAATCGGCAAACGGCGGGTTCCCCAACCGGCTACCGGAATAATCGCTTTCGTGACGTTCATGACCTTAAGTCTACAGAATTTGGCCGCCGCCGTACAGCAGAATGAGCATAGCCACCAACCCGGCGGTAATTATAGCCGTATACAGACCATGGTGCCGCCTCCAGCTTTTTCGCATCGGTGCCGGCAGCTTTTTACGGAACGTATGGGCAAGCATGCCTACTACGAAGGTCAACGACAGCAGCGCGATTGATCCCAGCGTGAACGGTCCTAACGACTGCAAGCCTATTCCGAACCGAGTTATCGCGCTCATATTGCCGTCGGTCGCGGCAAGCACCTCGCTGCCACTAAGCACTGGAGACCCGAGCGGCGAACCGTACATCGCCACCACAATCGTAGTCTGCTCGCCGTTCAGCGTTCCTTCGGCCACACCGAAACCGACATCCTGGTAGTCTTCGCTCAGCATATTTTTTCGGTGTTCATCCGAATTCATCCAGGCCGTCACTACGCCGGACGGCGTTTGGAATCCCTTTGCCAGGTTCTCAGCCGCGAAGTCATACTTATAACCCGCTTCACGGAACCAGTACCATGGCGTCGTGCCATCCGGCGAAACGTGCGCCCAGTATTGATTTACCAGCATGTCCCGCGCCTTCAGACCGGCGGCTGAATTAAGATTGTTATTCAGGTTCAATAGCGGAGCACCGTTTTGCTCACGTACTTTGTTAGATTCATCCAACAGGGACTGCCGTGAAAAATCGGTCGCGGCCCCTTTGACCGACCCGACCTTTGGTGTAATTGCCATGAATTGCAGTGCCACGACGGCCGCAAGAACAAGGAGCAGTCCGATTGGGCGTATCAAATGCGGTCGATAGCCGTTTCCTTGGTGTGGAACGAACGTGTGAAACAGACCGCGTGCGGCCTTTTTATGGATACCCCTGCTACTGCTGCGTTTTGTTGAAGGCATAATGCTATAGGTTATGCTGCACTAAGTATAGCACCGCGGCATACCGGGGACGGATCTAGGAGCTACAGGCTTAAGATTGAGCTCAAACGCCGTGGAATCGGTGCGCCGAACGCCCATGACGCGCCGGCGAGCCCGGCAGCGCTCCCGGCCCACAAGAACCAAGGCAGCCCTAATATCTGCCAGCCATTTTCGCTCGACTGCACTATGCCACCTTCGGTCGATAGTGGTTTTATCACAGCCGTTGGAGTTGCTATGGCCTCTTCGGTTTCGATACCCATGTTCACGACGTCAATCACAGCTACCACTGGCTTTTGTTCGACTTTGTTTTCCGGTGTCTCATCGACCGGTACGATATCAAGCACCGGTGGTAGTTCCTGCTGTGTTATGACCGGAGCGACGAACAATTCTTTGACGCTAAAGTCCAGTATTACGACCGGGCTTTCATTACCGGCCTTGTCGGTAGATGTTATGTTCGCGGTGTAATCACCGTAATCAAAATCACCTTCGAATGTACATTGCCAAGTACCGTCCTCTAGTGCTGTCGCCTGACATAGTTTGTCGCCCACAGCCACGGTTACCGTAGACAGGGCTTCAGCGATGCCGGCAAACGAAACCGTCTGGCTGTACGGCGCGCTGGTAAATTCGGCCGTCGGCTCAACCGGAAGCGTCGCATCAACACGGAGTTGCCAAACCGCCGACCAATCATGACAGACTAGCGGCGCGGCGGCCGAGCATGAACGGACCTGCCAATAATAATTACCTTCTGGCAAGTCATGCGCGTCAAAAGATGCCGTTGTCAGATTGTCGGCCTTACTGGCCAGGCCGGTCGTCAGCTCACCCGTTACGGTGTCGGTGGTCGGATCGGTCGCGACACGAATACCATATATGTCCTGCACGTCACCGACACCGGTCGGAGTCCAGGTAAAAATCGTATTTATAGGTTTCGTTTCAAGTGGCGTGGTAGACTGCGGCTCGCCGGTTTGAAGCAGTGTCGGTGCCGGCGGCAATTCAACTGCCGGAACTTGCTCTTCGGCGGGTTTTTGTTCAGACTCGGCGGCGGCAGTCGGAACGAGTGCCTTATGGAGCCACAACGACGCGGCCGCGGTAACTAGAATCATGACTAATACCCGTACGTATCGCCAAGCTGCTTTTCGGTGGTTACCTCGCGCTATCCTCACCCGTATTCGCTCCGTCACTCCATTTTTATTTCTAAACGAAATAATTAATGTCTGCCCCTATTATACGCTAATGCTTAGCGTGCCAGCGAATTTTCTACCGATTCGAACGGCTTTCAAGGTGGTCAATCCGGTCATGATCAAGTCCGTAGTAATGGGCGATTTCGTGCCATAGCGTGCGCTTTATCTGCTCGAACAGCGCGTTCTCATTGCGGCTCACCATAAGGATCGGGTTTTTGAATAGCGTGATTTTGTCGGGCAATATACCGGCCTCGTTGCCGGTACGCTTAGTCAACGGCACGCCTTCGTACAAGCCAAGCAGTAGGTTGCCATGGCCTAGCTTTAATTTTTCACGTTGTACTTCGTCCGGCTCGTCGGCCATGACGATTGCCACGTTCTGTAGTCCCCGAATGTACTCTTGGGGCAATTCATCCATCGCCCTGGTGATGAGTTGGTCAAACAACTCATCAGTCAGTTCTGTCATGCGGCACTCGCCAGCAACTTGGCAACGTGGTGTTCATTAATACCGTTCACTATGTTGGTAAATCCGTGCGAACGCAAAATTTGTCCGACCGTGTTCGAACGCTGACCGCTGCGACAATAGACGACGATTTCTTCGTCCTTACTTACGCCTTCCAACTCTTTCGGTAGGTTCGGCTGCATGAATTTTTGCGGCGGAATGTTAATAGCGCCTTTTACATGGCTCATTTTGTATTCGAATGATTCCCGTGTGTCTATGATAATTCTGCTCATACAAACATGATATCACAGCTACTATACATTGTATAGTTTACTCTTCACTGACAAAGTTGAAGTCCGGGTCTTTTCGAGCGTCGTTCAGAATCTCTTCCCATTCGTCGGCCAGGCGGCCGTCGAGCTGCTCGTTCAGCTCAAAGCGATCCGATTCTTGCTGTTCGGCGGCAATATCATCCCCTAAGCCGTCGGCCATGGGGTCGATAGGCTGAAATGCGAGTGTGCGGTGGAATAATGACATGTTTATTTTTGTACCTTTATGCTTTTATATTAGCATAAACGGCATTAAAAGTCAATATACCCCCTGACGTGTTTCAGGGCCCCTTCTCTCTCATACGAAGAAGGGGCCCTATGGGCGAAACAAGGGTACGGGGCTATGAAGTTATTGAGTGATGCCTCCTTTCAGGCGGCGATCATCGGGTGGGCGCGCATCATGAGAAGCTCGTCCACCAGCTCGGACCTCGACGTTCCTCCGTCGCGCAGGGCGATCTCCGCCAGCTGGACGGGGAGGTCGAGGTAGTGGCACTGCAGCAGACTGCAGAGATCCCCGAGGCACGAACGCACCTCGTCGGGACGGAGGCGCTCAGTGAGCTTCTGGCCCACGGGAGCGGGCCGGAGCTGTGCGATCACCTCGTCGATTGCTCCCAGGCGGTTGGACACGGTCACTGCCCTCATCTCCTTCCTTGTTCGCGGAAAAGGGCGTACCTCATGTCATGTTCAGTTGTGTTTGTCTTTGACCCGAAGTATTACTTTGGTTATACGCTTATGGTTCCGGGGCGTCAATAGATTTTCAGCTAATTCTCATTTTGTTGTGCTATACAATGCTCAACGAATGCGCGGTAAACATGAACCCCGGTCCCGTCTGACTCGGGGTGCCACTGCATGCCAAAATGGCCGCGGCCTATTACCGCTTCAATGATTCCGTCTGGCGCGACTGCCACGACTTCCAGTCCGTCAGCCAAGCGTTTGATAGCTTGGTGATGACGCGATGCTATGGTCTTGGTGCCATCCATCGTCAAAAATTCGCTGTGAAACGTCACGTCGTGTTGGGTCTTGTCGTGCCCGATGTTGTCTGGCAGATGTGTCGCGATGTCTTGGATTAAAGTTCCGCCGTAGTGTATGTTCAACCGCTGCATACCGTAACAGATTCCCAAAATCGGCAGGCCCGATTTATCGCAGGCCTCAATCAGGTCCATTTCCCAGATAAACCGCGCTTTCGGCTCATTGAACCTTGTGCTCGCAACCGGTTCGGCGCCATAAAAATGCGGTTCGATGTCTTCCCCACCCGATATCACTATGCCGTCGCACATGTTGGTGATGTCTTCGAGGGTCATGTGGTGGTTCAGAATCAGCGGTATCGCCCCGACTTCGGCAATATGCCTGGTGTATTCAAACCGAAGGTACACGCGCTCAACGTCACCACCGGCCGGAATGTTGTTGCCCTCGTCGAAACTCGGCACGATGCCGATAACAGGTTGTTTCGGTCGCTTCATATATCTATTGTACGAGCTTAGGCTTTTTCGAGCGAGACGACTAAGTCGCTACCTTCGACTTTGACTGCCTGTAAGAACGATAAGTCGCCTTCGACCATGTGTGTTGCGAGTGTTTCGTCCATAATCGTGTTTTCATGCTCATTGATGGCGCTAATCAGTTCATCGTCAGTAGAACTGAGTGACAGCGCAATCCGGTCGTCGACATTAAGTCCGGCGGCTTTTCGAGCCGATTGCACATGGCGAATGACTTCTCGCATCAGACCTTCGCGTTTGAGCTCAGGCGTCAGTGTTTCGTCGATAGCAACATCGCCCCCTATATTCACCTCTTTGACGTTCAATTCGTCACGAAGAATCGGTTCGAATTCGACGTGCTCGCCAAGTGCCGGAATGGTCACGCTTGCAAGCGGCTGACGCACCTTCAGCCCGGCCTTCGCGCGCAGGCTAAGCCCTTGGTTTACGTACTCACGAACGGTGTCCATGTCGTTCATTACCAACTCGTTAATCTGGCCTTTCGACAACCAATCCTTCAAGTGAACCGATTCTTCATCGCCGGTCAGGTTCTGATACAGCTCTTCGGCTAGGAACGGCGTGAACGGCGCTAGCACGTAGGCCAAACGAACCAATACGTAGTGCAGTGTTCTGTACGCCATGTCTTTGTCGCCGTCGTCCTCAGCGCCTGCGGCTCCTATTGATGATCTCCAGAATCGGCGGCGGCTGCGGCGGACGTACCAGTTTGAAGCGTCGTCCAAAAACGGCAAAATCGGGTCGAGCGCGTTCGGAATGTCGTATTTGTCCATGTGCGCTTCAACTTCGCCTACCAGCTGGTGAACACGGCTGATGATCCAAATGTCGAGCGGGTTGGTGGCCATATCCAGCGGGTCTTTCAGTTCCCCGTCAAATTCCCATCCATCGACTTCGGCGTACATGGTAAAGAAGTCGTACATGTTCCAAATCATGCCGAGCTTACGCGCGACGTCGCCGACTTCTTTGTCTTGGAGCGAAAAATCTTCACCGTTTAACAGCGGACTACTAAGAAGCAAGAAGCGCAGTGAGTCGGCGCTGAACTTATCCATAAGTTCGTTCGGGTCGGTGTAGTTACCGTACGATTTACTCATCTTCCGGCCGTCGTTTCCAGCCACGTTACCGGTCACGATGACGTTCTTAAATGAGTTTTCACCGAACAGTGCCACGGCCATGGCATGCATATAGTAAAACCAGGCGCGGACTTGACCGATGTATTCGACTATAAAGTCGCCTGGGAAGTTTTCTTCGAATTTTTGCTTGTTTTCGAACGGATAATGGAACTGCGCGAACGGCATAGATCCGGCCTCGAACCAACTGTCCATGACTTTGTCGATTCGGGTGTACTGCTCACCATCAATCTCAAATGTAACGTCGTCAATCCACGGGCGGTGGTAATCTTCGAGCTCGACACCGGACAGTTCTTTTAGCTCGGCATAGCTGCCGACGACGCGTACTTTGCCGCTTTTGGTTTTCCAGACCGGCATGGCGGTCGCCCAAAATCGGTCACGACTAATGTTCCAGTCCGGTGCTTGCTGGACGGTCTTTTCAAACCGGCCGTGTTTAACATGGCTTGGGAACCAGTTGATTGGTTCATTCTTTTCAAGCATTTTTTCGCGTTGGCCATCGATGTCCATGAACCAGCTTGGGTGCGCACGGTACATCAGTTTGGTGCCGCAGCGGTGACAGTGCGGGTAGCTGTGCGTTATGTAGTCGATTTTCCAGACTACGCCGCGTTCTTTTAGATCCTTGGCTATTTGCTTGTTGATTTCCCAAACGTTGTGGCCTTTCCAATCGCCCTCGGTAAAGAACCCGTTTTCGTCAATTACATGGACGGCTGGGAACTTTTCTTTTTTCGCCAGCTCAAAGTCTTCTTCACCGTAGGTCGGCGCAAGGTGGACGATTCCGGTTCCGGCTTCGGTTTCAACGTAGTCGGCGTGCCAGACTTTGTGCGCGTTTTTGCCGCGGTCGGCGAATAGCGGTTCGTACGATAGCCCGACCAGCTGATCGCCTTTGAACGATTTTCCGACTTTATAGTCGAGCGGTTGATGCTTTTCGTCGGTAAACGTCTTTTCGACCAGTGGCTTGGCGACTACATACGTTTCGCCGTCCACCTCGACTTCGACATAAGTAACGCTCTTGTTAACGGCAAGCGCGGTGTTTGCCGGCAGTGTCCACGGCGTCGTCGTCCATGCTAACAGCTTACGCCCGTCTTCAAGCTTGAACTTCACGAACACGCTCGGCTCGGTCACGTCCTGGTATGCGCCGGCATCCATGGTGACTTCGGCCTTAGAAAGCGGCGTGCCGTCGAGCGTGCAGTACATTAGCACCTTTTCGCCTTCGTAAATCTTGTCTTTTTCGTAGAGCGTTTTAAAGGCCCACCAAATGGATTCCATGTAATCTTTGTCCATGGTTTTGTAAGCACCCTTGAATTCGACCCAGCGGCCGATTCGATCAACCACGTCTTCCCAAGCGCTCGACGTTTCAAGCATGTTAGCACGGGTGGCGTTGATGTATTTTTCAATGCCGTAGTCGATTACTTCTTGGCGAGAATGAATACCAAGCTTCTTTTCGGTATAACGTTCGGCTGGCAAGCCGTGTGCGTCCCAGCCCCAGACACGTTCAACCCGTTTGCCCTTCATGGTCTGATAACGCGGTACGGCATCTTTTACGATACTTGATAGTAAGGTTCCGTGGTGTGGCACGCCGCTAATGAACGGCGGCCCGTCGTAAAACACGTATGAATTATCTTTTGGGCGATTTTCAACCGATTTTTCAAACGTCCGATCGGCTTTCCATCGCTGGACCCAGTCTTTTTCGTATTCGATCGCGCGTCGGCGTGTTCCTGATTTAAACTTCATTATTGCTTTTCCATTTGCTTCCGACAATAACCCTCATCGCCATCTTTGTTTATCATTGTCTTAGGATCAAAGAGGCCGACCGTTTCCGTCTTGGTTCGTTCCATGCACTCTGAAAAAATTTTATCTTTGCGTACCTGCTCACTTTGGGCCGATAGTCGGTTTTGATTTGAAATATTTACGTATACAAAGGCGGCAATGCTGCTTAATAAAACCAGTGTCACACACAATACTAGCGTAACGATAACTTTAGTGTTTTTCACTTTACGGCTCCTTATTTTGAAATATAAAAATCCCTTCTTTGACACCGGATCCCTTGCGGGAGGTACCATCCGGTTTCCAAGAAAGGATTCTTAGCACTTAGTTGTTCGCTTTGTCGCAGCGTTCGCGTCGAGGTCTACTTTGCCCTAAGGCAGTTCTTCCCGCTCCGCATTCGAACGAATTCGAGGTTGATAGCCTCTCGGCGGATTACTTAGATTGTACCTCTATACCGCTACAGATTCAATATCACTCTGGATTTGGCGGCAAGGGTACGAATTTGCTGGTACGTTTTTTGTATGCGTCCCAGCCAGGTTTTGCTTCGAATGACTTTTCGGTCATTGGCACGCCGGACACGAAAAGCAGCAGGTACATTATTAGCACCGGGGCGATAACGGCGACCCAACCATACGGTGTAGCAAGCGCGATAATGAATATTCCAAGCCACATGGTAGCTTCGCCAAAGTAGTTCGGGTGACGAGTGTACTTCCATAAGCCTTCGGTCATCAGCTTACCTTTATTCTTTGGGTTCGCCAGAAATCGCTTCAGCTGCAAGTCACCGACTGATTCGAACAGGAACCCAATTGCCCATATAGCCAATCCGCTATACGCGAAAGTGTCGAGCGGCGTCGGTAATGACGCGTTGACATGAATGACGGCAATGGAAATCACCGTTGCCAGTAATGCCTGTACGACAAAAATACGCAGGTATGTGTTGAGCGCCAGGTTTCCCTGCCATTTGCGTCGAAGTTGCTGGTAGCGCTTGTCTTCGGGGTGGCTACTGATACGTCGCCACATGGCATAACTTAACCGGGCCGCCCAAACTATAATAAGCACCGTTACAAGCGTCTGAACGTTCAAGCCTACCGGAACATCGTAACCATTCATTATGAAACTCACGACTGCCGCTACTACAAATGCCGGTCCCCAAGCTATATCGACTATATCGGTGCGCCGTAGCTTCCACGAAACTATGAATACCAGGGTCATGAACACCAGCACGCTAACGAACATCCAGGCCATCAGGGTGGCGATTCGCTCAAAAAAGCCTCCGACGATTAGCGTCGTGATGGCCGCCGACAAGTACCATGCCAAAAAGATGATCAGACCGGCGGTCTGGTTACTTACCTTAGAAATCCTAGACAAAAATGCCATCGCCGTACTTTACCAGTATCGCGACAACGACCGCGACGATTAGCCCTACCATTACAAGTTTGTCGTAGTCTTTTTCAACATAAGTATGAAGTTTCGACTGGAGCTTTTTTGGTAAGTACAGGTTATTTTCACGGATGTTGTAGCGCGTCATGGCGAACCAAACCAGGATGGTCGTTAGTGTCACGAGTAAGCACCATGGGCAAAGCGCCTGTATGACGAAATAGCTGATTCCAAGAAGTAACAAAGCGTAAAGTAGTCCGATTGTGTAGCCTATTTGAGCGGCGAACAAGAAACCGCGCGGGAACCGGATACCGGCCAGTCCGGCGATTGCGACCGTTATGACGACCGGCTCGGCTATCATGCCAAGGAAGCTGTTCGGAAAACCGAACATCGATGCCGTCGGGTGGTTTGCGACCGTCGCGCAGTTCAACACGATATTCACGCTACAGGACAGTGCCGCATCGGGGTTCTTAGCCAGCAAGATCGCCTCTTGGCTTAATACTACTGAGGCTATGAGGCTTAGTATCGACCCAATGAGCATACTGGCAAAAATCCAGCGGTTGTCGCGTAGTTTTTTGTCTTCGTGTCGGAAAAAGTCGATGAATCGTTTCATATTACGCATAGTAGCTTAGCTCAGAAATAGTTGGTAGTGGCAAGCCGCGCCAGCTGTTCTGAAGCTGGCCATCATCGGATAATGCGATGACGCTTGGGTATTCGACGATATCGTAGACCCGGCACATTTCTGCGCCTTCAGAGCTGTCCGGATCGATGGTCTCGAGTTCGCGACCTGTCCGGCTCGAGAAATCTCGCAGGTATTCCTCGACCGCTCTGGCGTGGTCGCTTTCGGGTTTATATATGATGATTGACTTCATTATTTCTTCTTTTGACGTTTAGCCAGTATCTCGACGAAGTCGTCGAGCGTCTTGAAATCATGGAACACGCTGGCAAAACGGACGTAGGCAACCTGATTACGCTCTTCGAGCTTGTCTAGTACCATGGCGCCGATTTGCTTCGAAAACACTTCACTGTCACCGATGTTATAAATGGAATCTTCGACGTCGGTGACGATTTCTTCGACCTCGACTTCGCTGGAAAAGAATTTTCCAACCGACTGCTTAATGGCACTGGCCAACTTGTCGCGGTCGAACAGTTCGCGCGAACCGTCTTTTTTAATGACGGCTAGGTTCGGTTTTTCGATCCGTTCATAGGTCGTGAAACGACGTCCGTCGGGCGCTTCGCGGCGGCGGCGGATAGTCTTGCCATCACCGACCTCACGCGACTCTAAAACGCGGCTGTCACCGATGTTCAGCGGAGCTGGCATGACTTCTCAAGCCTCCTATTCTTTATCGTTCTTCTTTTTGCGGCGGCGAAGGAACGCAGGTGTATCGTCTTCGTCTTCTTCTGGTTGGTTCCAGATGTCGGTCGTCGGCGTGTCGTCGGCGAACGATGCGGCCGGATCCTCTTTGTCGAGTTCCAGGTTAACTGACTCGACCATTTTTTCGTCGACTTCACCTTCACTCGCACCAGGTTTGGCGCTCGAAGGGTTAGGCATGCTCATGCTGGCTGCTTGCTCTTCAAAGTACGCGCTGTCAAAACCGGTCGCTATAACCGTGATAATCAGCTCGTCCTCTAGCTCAGGCTTCAAGGTTGCACCAAAGATTATGTTGGCATCCGGAGAAACAGCCGAGGTAATGATTTCGGCGGCTTCTTGGATTTCGCTCATTGACATGTCGTAGCCACCGGTGACGTTGAATAGTACACCCTTGGCGCCGTCGATACTGACTTCGATCAGCGGACTTTCAATCGCCTGCTGGGCAGCTTGCGACGCACGGTCATCACCACTGGCACGGCCGATGCCCATAAGGGCGCTACCGGCGTTGCTCATGATGGCCTTGACGTCAGCGAAGTCCAGGTTAATCAGTCCGTGTTCGGTAATCAGTTCTGAGATTCCCTGCACGCCCTGACGCAGTACGTCGTCGGCGATCTTGAAGGTTTCAAGCAGCGGCGTGCGGCGGTCGATCGTCTGCAACAGACGGTCGTTCGGAATGGTAATCATGGTATCTACTTGGCGGCCAAGCTGCGCGACTGCCCAGTCAGCGTTCACACGGCGTTTTTCGCCCTCAAAGCTGAATGGCTTGGTAGCGACACCAACGACAAGAATGCCCAGTTCACGGGCGACTTCGGCCACAATATGACCGGCGCCAGAACCGGTTCCGCCACCGGCACCGATGGTAACGAACACCATGTCGGCACCTTCAAGCGCTCCTTTAATGTCATCACGTGACTCCATGGCAGCCTGTTCACCGACCGCAGGGTCGGCACCGGCACCAAGTCCGCCAGTAGCATCCTTGCCGAGGTGAATCTTAACGTCGGCCTTCGAATTATGCAGGGCTTGGGCATCGGTGTTCATAGCGATGAACTGTACGCCATGAAGTCCCGCATCTTTCATGCGGTTGACGGCAGAACCGCCGGCTCCACCGACACCAACTACCTTGATGCTGGCAAAGGTCTGTATTTCGCTTGGTTTGACTTCAGGCATTAATCGCTACCCACTTTCCTACTGAAAATCTTTCGTTTCCCTATTCAAAATGTTTGCTCATTTCAAGTATATCACCCTTGAACAAGAATATTAAACCTTGAACCGGCCGAGGAATTTTCGGGCGCCGTTTGACGCTTTTTTCAGTGAATCCTTGGCGACCTTCGAACCGTGTCCGGCTGAATGAGCACCATTTTTACCTCTGTTATCAGAAAAGTTTCCGCCGTCGACTAGCATTAAGCCGCAAGCGACTGCATACTCGGGTTGTTCAATGTTCTCGGCGGCACCACCAAGTCCAGTAGCGTGTCCGACACGGGCAGCCAGGCCAAGTTTTTCTTTAGCGAATTCGGCGATTTTCTTCATGTTCGCGCCGCCGCCAATAAGCACGACGCCACTTGGCAGTTGTCCTGCCCGGCCGGCTTTTTTCAGTTCAGCCTGAACGGCTTCAAAAATTTCTTCAAGACGCGCTTCGACGATTTCGTCAATGTCAGCAGTACTGAACGTATGGATCTCATCGCCGTCCTTAACGCTGATTCCTTCTACCGAACCCCGTCCGGTCGCGATAGCGTGACCAACCTTCACCTTTTCGGCGACTTCGGGGTCTGTCTTTAGGCCGATTGCAAGGTCGTTGGTAATATTCGCACCACCGGCCGGCACAATACCGACATACTGCAAGTCACCCTCTTCAAACACGGCGACGCCAGTCGTGGCGGCACCCATATCGATAACGGCGACGCCATTTTCAATCTGCTGCTCTTTCAGAACCGCTTTCGCGCCAGCGAGAACGCTCGGCACGATCGTGTGTGCGTCAACCTTGGCCATTTCGGCCGTCTTTTGTAGGTTGTGTAGGTGTGGCGCCAGTGCCGATACGACGTTGGCGCGGATTTCTAACCGGGTTCCGGTCATACCAAGAGGGTCTTTTATATTGTCCTGTCCATCTAATCGGTAGCTGTGTGGCACGACTTCAAGTATTTCGCGGTTAGCCGGGACTTTGCCGACCGTAGCGACGTCTTCGATTCGCAGTAGGTCGTCACGGTTGACTTCGTGATCCATGGCACCGACCGCGATCATGCCGTCTGCTTTGACACTGACGATGTGCGAGCCGTTAATACTGATGGTCGCGTAGTCAACCTGGTAGCCGCTCATGCGTTCAGCTTCGCCAAGTGCCGCGTCAATCGCTCCGGCCGGACCACTTAAATTAGCTACGACGCCTTTTCGCATACCGGCGTTCGGTGCCGAGCCGACACCGACTATCGTCGGGTTACCGCCTTCGCCATCGATATGACCTACGACACACCGGATGGTTGACGTACCGATATCAATCCCTACGGCGTATCGAGAGTTTTCTTGCATGAGGTTTATTATAGCGCCAGTGCTTAAAACTACAAAGTAGTTAAGATTTCGGCGCCAGATTCGGTAATAAGTACCGTATGTTCAAAGTGTGCCGCCAGGCTCGCGTCGCGGCTGGCATAAGTCCAATCGTCACTTAGCGGTCCCTTGACGCGGCCGTCACCGAGCGTTGCCATCGGTTCGATCGCAATCGTGTCGCCTGCCTTCAATATCGGGCCAACACCGGCCGGTCCGTAATTAGGGACTTCAGGTGGCATATGCATACTAATGCCTACGCCGTGGCCGACCAGTTCTTTCACGATACCCAAGTTCGCGTCGACAAGTACCTTTTCAACCGCCGACGAAATGTCGCCGATGCGCGTTCCTTCACCCTTAATCGCGTCAATGCCGGCGTACAGGCTACGTTCGGTATTCTTCAGAAGGTGTTTGACGGCTCCGCTCGGCTCAACTCCTATTACGACCGTGAATGCCGAATCGGTTTTCATGCCCTTATAAGTGATCACGAGGTCGAACCCAACGATGTCACCGGTCTTGAACGGGTCGCTCGTCGGTACGCCATGCACGATAGCATCGTTGACACTGATACAAATAGCGGCCGGAAAACCGACTTCGGCGGTTTTATAGGTCGCTTCGGCACCGAGCCTTTTGATCTCGGCGGCGACCCAAGCGTCGGCTTCAAGTCCGGTCATGCCTGGCTTCAGCTGCTTACGTAGGCCATCAAAGATGGTCGCGAGTATGCGGCCGCCGTCGCGCATTGCCTGAATCTGCTCAGCGCTTTTTTTCGGCTGCGTCATAGTTACCGGCCTAGTCCGCCTGTTTCAATTTCGGCTTCTATTTTGTCGTGGACTTCGCCGACGGTACCGGTTCCATCAATATGGACGATCCTGATGTGCTGTTCGGCGAACAGACCAAGGACCGGATACATCTTCTGGCGGTAAATCGTCATACGCTTCGCGATAGTTTCGGGTGTGTCTTCCATGCGTCCACGAAGTTCGAGCCGTTTCATGATCTCTGATTCCGGAACTTCAAGCACGATTACAAGGTCTATCTTGTCATCGTTCATGTCCATGTATTTCGACAGCCATTCGGCCTGCGCCTTCGTACGCGGAAACCCGTCGACGATAACGTTAGAAAAGCCTTCCTGCTTGGCTTCTTGAAGCGCCTTATGAAAGACGTCGTATGTCACGCCGTCGCTCACAAGGTCACCCGATTTCAGTATTTGTATGATAGCCGGGTCGTTACTGTCACGTAGCAACTGGCCGGTTGATAGCCAGTCCCAATCATGCCTTGCAGCGATCATCTGACCCTGCACACTTTTTCCGGCGCCGGTCGGTCCAAAGAATATAATCATATGCGTATTATTGTATCAGTTAGGAAGTTTGTTCTTTACGATCGCCGCGACCATCGCGCCATCGGCCGTGTTGCCAACTTTGTCTTTGACAGCTTTAATTACAAGCCCCATCGACTGCATACCCGTGGCACCCATCTCGTCAATCGTCTGCACGACGATGTCGGTGACTTCAGCTTCACTCAATTGCATCGGTAAATATGTTTCCAGTACGGCGATCTCTTCTTTTTCAGTCGCCGCGAGTTCCGGCCGATTATTCTCTTCGTATAACCGCACGCTTTCTTGGCGCTTCCTGACTTCGCGAGCTACGATCTTCTCAATGTCTTCGTCCGGCAAACCGGTATCGCGCTTACCCAGGGCGACTTCTTCGTTCAATATTGCCGCTTTAAGACCCCTTAAAACGTCCCCCTTAAAACGATCGCCGCTTAACAAAGCGGCTTTCAGATCGTTTTGGATTGTTTCCGCGAGCGCCAACTAGCGAACTCCTAAGCGCATCTTGGCCATCTTGTCAGCCTTGCGGGCTTTACGGATGATCGCCTTGTTGCGTCGTTCGGTTTTGCTGATAGGCTTGCTGAACCGCATGCTTGCCTTGGCCGTGCTTAATACACCGCTCTGCAGCACTTTGCGGTTAAAGCGGCGAATAACGTTTTCGTTAGCTTCGCGCTCGTCTTTACGTGTGACTTGTACCATATAGAACATATGGTAACAGATTGAGGACTGCTTATCAACACCTCAGCGCTCATCATAATGACATTTAACCCAGGCGTGTTGTATAATCGCCCTAACCATAACCATAAGGAGTATCAACGATGAACCCTGATGAAAACCAACCACAAGCCGAGCAACCGGACACGAACACTGTACCTTCCAACGACATGAACAGCCCGGCTCCAGCCGCTGACCCTGTGCCAATGGCCGACAGCATGCCTGTCGAATCGGCGCCAGCAGTCGAACCGGCTCCGCAGGCCGCCCCTGCGACCGTCGAGCCGGTAGTCGCCCCAGCACCTCAGGCGAAGTCTAAAAAAACCCTGGTCATCGCCGGGTTGGTTCTTGTTGTCGTCGGTGTGGTAGTCGGCGCAGTCGTCTACTTTATGTCGCTTAAATAAGCATCATTCGGACTCAATGGTCAGGTGGAGCAAACGCCCTTCGACATTCCGCCGCCCCATCCATTCGTTAATATCGGGCTGATACCAGGCCGATATTTTCGTACCGGGCTCAACGAAGAATTCTTGCGGCGCGTTGAACGCCAACAACTGGAGAATGGTTCCGTCTTCGGCGTGCGCTTCAATCTTCACATGCTGTGACTGGTCACCCATCTTACGTACATGAGACACGAGGAGCGCCATGCTCTGGAGTACCGGCTGCGTGTTGCCGTTTCCAAACGGCTCAAGAGTACTAAGCATCCCGACTAATTCTTCCGTCACGTGCTGGAACTCGGCCGTCACGTCGGCATTCGGCAGTAATAAATCGGCCTGATTTTTGAGTTTTTGATTGCGGTAATGCTTATTCACCTGTTCCCTAAACGCCTGAATATTATTGGTTGGCAGTGTAACCCCTGCCGCTAATTTATGCCCCCCGCCTTTCGTAACGATATCGCTCGCGCTTTTTATGGCGTCGGCGGCGCTGAAATCACCATAGCTACGGGCTGATCCTTTTGATTCGTCTCCCATTTCTTGAAGTACAAAGGTTGGTTTTTTGAACTTCTCAAGTAGTTTCGCGGCGACAATACCGACGATGCCATGGTTCCAATCCGGCGAACTCACCACCAGCACGTCGTCGTCCGCATACCGCTCAGCCTGCCGTATGGCTTCCTTATAAATCTGATCCTGCTCGGCTCGCCTGGCCATATTGAGCGCGTCCAGCTCCTGTGCTTTTTCGAACGCGGCCATGGAATCGGTCGCCGTCAGCATGTCGAGCGCAATCTGCGCCGTCTCAAGTCGTCCGGCAGCGTTCATGCGCGGCCCCAAAGCGAACCCAAGGCTACGTGAATTTACTTTGCTGGGCTCTACCCGTGCCACGGCCATCAGGGCCTTTAGTCCAGGCCGCCTGGTTCTGCTAAGGACCTTTAGGCCCCAAAATACATTGGCGCGGTTTTCGTCTACCAGCGTAACGACGTCACAGACCGTGCCTAATGCCACCAAGTCGAGGAGCCATTTTTCCTGTCCGGGTTCAAGGCCCGGTAACTCGGTCTGAAGGGCTTGGACTAATTTGAATGCTACTCCGACGCCGGCTAAGTCGATAAACGGATAAGAATGATCGGGGCGTTTCGGATTGATGACCGCCACGGCCGGCGGTTGCTGATCTGCCACGTTATGATGGTCCGTTACGATAATGTCGACACCAAGTTCGTTGGCGCGCCCAATCGGCTCAAAACTTAGGCTGCCGCAGTCAACGGTCACTATCAGTGTCGCGCCGGTTTTGGCAATGCGCTCAATCGCGTCGACCGTCAGGCCATAACCCTCAACGAACCGGTTCGGCATGAAAGCGTCGACACGCTCAAATCCGAACGCAGCGAACGCGTCAAGCAATACGGCCGTCGCAGTCAGTCCGTCAATGTCATAGTCGCCGTAAATCGTTATATGCTCACCACCCTCCCGGGCGGTTTTCAGTCGGTCGACCGCCGCGCGCATATCGGGTAGCAGGAACGGATCATGTTTCGCGTCGTAGCTTGGGTTCAAAAACGCATCGCGCTGTGCCTGGGTCTTTAGGCCACGCGAAATCAAAATCTTATCAAATAATGCACGAGCATCCATGCATTTATCTTCTCATACTTGCCTTGTGTTAGACGGGTGAGATATCGCTTGAAGCCCGCTTTGTGCGTGCCGTCTGGTGCTGTTGGCTCTTAATGACGATACTTTGGAGTTCCTTAAAGATCGGGAACTGCTTGTTGGTCGAGTAAATCTTGGTGTTACCCTGCTTCTCGCTGGTCAGGAAGCCGACTTTTTCAAGTCGCTTCAGTTCGCGCTGAATATTGCCGGGATCTTCTTTTATCAACTTGGCGAGGCCGCGTACGTGGGTATGAAAATCAGGATACTTAGCGTAGACCACTACGATTTTTCGGCGCACTCGACTAGTAATAAAAACGTCTAACATACTCTCCTGCCACTTGCTATTTAATTAGGACTGTTGGGTTTAGTACTATCTATCGTAACACAATCTTACAACGATGCTCAAGTGCTACTATTGCCAATTCAGTACGATTTGATTGATTTTAGCTATCGTATCCTCGTGTGAAGGTATGCTGTTGTCGGTGTAATAATGGTTCGTTCCCATGAAATTTTCTTTTACGTCCAATATGTGAATTTCGTCTGCCGTAATGTGCAGCTTGTCGACAGCCGGTACCGATGCTACCGGAGTCGCTACGACGATTCGCTGGGTTCGAATCGGCTTCAAAAAGTCCATCGCGACGTCGATTGACGCGCCGTTATCAATGCCGTCGGCCACCAATATGACCGTCCGGTCGAGCAACAGACTCTTATCAATTAATCCGCCGTCACCAAGCAGCCGGTTTATTTCTTGAAAGGCTTCGCGCTTTTTCTCGTCTAGATAGCCGTGGAATTCCGAAGTGTATTCCTCGATTTCCCCGACCGAAAACATGCCGTTATAGGTAAACCCGCCGTTTTCCGACACACCCCCAAAGCTCATCGACTCACCGGGAACTTCTATGTCTTCAATCAGTAACATCGTCAACACGCAGTGTAGCGCTGCCGCGATCTGCTCGCCCACCAATACCGCTCCGTCGGACAAAGCGATGACAGCACAGTTTTCGTACCTATACCTATCGAGCAACCGGGCTGCCAGCTGAGCGCCCGCATCGGCGCGCGATTCAAAATACATATGTTTAGTGTAGCAAATATAAAGGAGGGGCTCGCCCCTCCGTCTTAATTCGAATTAAATTCGAATTTGCGACCCTCCCCCTAAAGCTCGTCTCCGACTCATATTAATACCTCTCACAAAAGTGCTCTATAATCAAACGCATGAAGTATTACGAGGTAGCACCGACTCAGATCGTTCGAAGCGGTTCTGACTCGTTTACCTACGCATCGGAGCAGCCGCTTTCTATCGGCCAGTTAGTACGAATCAGTGTTGGGAAAAAATTGATGAACGGGCTTGTTGTTCAGGCCGTAGCCGATACCCCTGGTTATGCGGTCAAGTCAATCGAACAAGTGCTTGAAGACCGGCCACTACCAAAAAGCTATGTCGGTTTAGCACTGTGGCTTAGCGACTATTACATGACACCGCTGGCTGTGGTACTGCAAACGTTGTTGCCAAGCGGACTACACAAGAATCGACGTCAAAAAGTCGCTTCCACCCCTGCAAATGTTTCGAATCGAACAAATATTGTACTCAACGATGATCAACGGTCAGCCATCGATACGATTAATAGCGCCAGTCCCGGAACGATCTTGCTCCACGGTATCACCGGCTCCGGTAAGACCGCGGTCTATATCGAGCTCGCCAAACAGTCCTTAAACGAAGGTAAATCAGCTGTCATTCTTGTTCCTGAAATCGCACTGACCTCGCAGCTGGTAGCCGAATTCAGCGCGCACTTCAAACATGTCGTCCTTACCCACTCTCGCCAAACCGAAGCCGAGCGTCATGCCATCTGGCGCCAAGTACTGACGGCTGAAGCGCCACAAGTTATCATCGGTCCACGCTCGGCGCTGTTTCTCCCCGTTCGTTCTATGGGACTAATCGTCATCGACGAAGCACATGAGCCAAGTTACAAACAGGAACAATCACCGCGGTACCATGCGCTCCGGGCCGCTCATTTTTTGGCTGAACAGTCAAAAGCGAAGTTAATACTCGGCAGCGCGACGCCGTCGGTCGTCGATTATTATTTGGCAAAATCGACTAACCGCCCCATCGTCACCATGAATCGTCTAGCGGTCGTAAACGCGTATAAACCGACGGTTCAGTTGATCGATATGACCAAGCGAACTCATTTTAAGCGACATCGATTTTTATCCGACGCCGTCCTTTCGCAGATTGAACAGGATACCGGTTCGGGCAAGCAGGCGCTGGTGTTTCACAACCGCCGCGGTAGCGCCCCTACGACACTCTGTGAAAACTGCGGCTGGCAAGCCGGTTGCCCGAACTGTTTCGTACCGCTCACCCTTCACGGCGACGCGCATGAACTGCGCTGTCACATATGTAACTTCAGGTCGAACGTTCCAACCAGCTGTCCGCAGTGCAGTCATGCCAGTATCATTCATAAAGGCATTGGCACCAAGCTGATCGAGAGTGAACTAAAAAAGTTGTTCCCAAAGCTTTCTATCGCCCGGTTCGATGGTGATACAACCGGCGATCAAACGGTCGAGCAACGATACAAGGAGCTTCATGATGGTTCAATCGATATCATAATCGGTACTCAGGTAATCGCCAAAGGCTTGGATTTGCCGAAGTTACACACTGTGGCAGTCGTCCAGGCCGATGCCGGCCTGAGCCTGCCCGATTACGGTTCGGCCGAGCGTACGTTTCAGTTGCTCGCCCAGGTTATTGGGCGAGTCGGACGGCGCCCACATGACACTAACGTCATCGTTCAGAGCTATCAGCCGACTCATCCGGTTATCACGCTTGGCCTGAAGCAGGACTACACCGGCTTTTACGAGCTCGCTCTTGAGCAGCGAAAACGTAGTCACTTCCCGCCGTTCACATACCTACTGAAACTTCAGTGCGCCTACAAAACAGAGGCCGCCGCCATCCGTAACGCGAAACAACTTGCCGATCAGCTTAGACGTTCACTGCCATCAGAAGTTCATATTCTCGGACCGACCCCGGCGTTCTACGAACGTGCCGGAGGCATGTACCGCTGGCAGTTGGTGCTCAAGTCGCCAAAGCGAGCCTACCTACAAGACGCCATCGGTCAACTTCCGGCGGCTAAATGGCAATTCGAACTCGACCCCGTCAGCCTTCTCTAATCTGTTACAATGGTGTTAATGAAAAAAGAAGCCATAATAACGCTGCCCAACGCTCACCTGCGCGAAAAGTCTGCCCGCGTAATAACGCCAGATGATTCGACCAAACAGCTAATTACCGACATGACCTCTGCTGCGCTTGATTGGGAAGATTCACGGCCGCATGAAATCTCAGCCGCGCTCGCCGCCGTACAGATTGACCGGCTGGAACGCGTCGTCATCGTAAGAAGCAGCTTCGAGGACAAAGCCGACCGTGAGTTTACGGTACTTATCAACCCCGAAATCGTCAAATACGAGGGAGAGGTCGTCAGTGACTTCGAAGGCTGCTTAAGTGTTAAGAACGTATACGGCCGCGTCCCCCGCCACACTAAGATCCGCGTCAAGGCGCTCGACCAAGACGGCAATGAGGTTCGCTTCCGGGCCGAAGGGTTCTTGGCCCGCGTCGTCCAACACGAGGTCGACCACACCAACGGTATCGTCTTTATCGACCACATCAAAGACCAAGCCGATGCTTTCTTTAAGCTCGATGACAACGGCGAGCTCCAGCCGCTTAACTACGAGAAACAGATAAAATACGATGTCTCACTCTGGTCGTAAGCTGGTCTTTTTCGGAAACGAGCGCCTGGTCAGCGGACTTGACCATACTGAAACTCCCGTCCTTCAGGCGTTGATTGACACCGGTTACGAAATCCTAGCAGTCGTTGCCAACGACTCCGGCACGCGGTCGCGTAAGCCCCGTCCGCTCGAAGTCGCCGAACTAGCAGGCGGACACAGCATTCCGGTCCATCTTCCCGACCGACCGATGGACATATACGACGAACTAAAGGCCTACGGTGCCGACGCGGCCGTACTAGTCGCCTATGGTCGCATCGTCCCGCAAAAGCTTATCGACCTGTTTCCGTTCGGCATAATTAATATCCACCCGTCGCTGCTCCCCAAGTACCGCGGGCCGAGCCCTATCGAGTCGGCTATCGCGAATGGAGACGAGTCGACCGGCGTGTCTATAATGAGTCTGACCGCCAAAATGGATGCCGGCCCGGTATATCACCAGGTAGAATTCAATTTACCTAAGTACGAAACCGCGCCCCATCTTAGCCAAAAACTGGCAGCGCTAGCCGCGACAGAACTGATCGCGGCGCTTCCGAAGATATTCGAAGGCTCGCTTAAGCCCGTCCCGCAAGATGAATCCAAGGCTACTTATTGCCAGCTCATTTCCAAGCAAGACGCCAGGCTTAGCCCTTCGACGCAGACCGCCGAACAAGCCGAACGGCTGGTGCGAGCCTATAAGGCTTACCCGCGGGCCCGACTTAGCGTGTCCGGACACGATATCATCATCCTACAGGCTCATGTTTCAGACACCGCCGATACGCCGCTCGATATAACCTTCAAACAAGGCGTCCTGAGTATCGACGAGCTGATCGCTCCCAGCGGCAAGACCATGAGCGGCGAAGCGTTTATCAAAGGTTATCTAAAATAATCCTGGGTCATATAAAAATCCGCCGTTTTAAGGCGGATTTTTCATTATCGTGTTGGAAACTGTGGCATACCACCCGGTTCGGCAGGTGGTTGCGCTCCGCCATTTTGTGGCGGAATCGGCATTTGCTCCGGCTGAGGAGATGGTTCGGATTGCTCCTGAGGCCCAGGCTGCTGCGCACCGCCCACGCCACCAAGAATAGCTTCGCGGTTGCTCATAATTTCACTTTTCAGTTCTTCTAGTACCTGCGCCACGACGTCGCGGTAATCCGGCCGGTTTACCTCAAGCCATTTGGTCGCCGTAAATTCCGCCACCAGGCGCGGGTCGTTCGCTTCAAGTCCGGTCGCTTGCTGCAATTTGCCAAAGGCCTCTTCGGACTGGTAGTTCGGCGCGTGGGCAGCCAGCCATGCCTGAACCTTTTCTTGGTCGCGGTCGATGATCTTTTCAAATTCTTCCAACTGGGCGTCTGAAAGCCCGTCCGATAGCCGTGTACCGACACGGAGTTCAAGTTCGCTATAAATATGCTGTAGGAACGGCTTCTTTTGTTCGTCAGGAAGGCTGTCGAGGCCGATATCCTTCAGAAATTGTTCATCGAGTCGAAACATAAACGGTCCTTTATCTATACGTCGTTTACTCTATTGTACCTCAATGGCGCAAGTAAAGAGAATAGCTACAGGTCGACGCCGTTGCGGCGCGCAGCGTGAGCGATGACGTTCAGGTCATGGTCGCTCAGGCGCATCGAACGATCCCAACCCCAACGGCCATCATCCATAGTATAGGTTTTGCCTTCATCATGTAGTTTGGCGCCGGCATCCTGCCAAATCGCTTCCCACTTGCTTTCAGGAATACCCATTTCTTTCAGAGTCTGGAAACCGCCTTCGCCAGGTTCGACGAAACGAGCATCACGACTGAAGTCGCTCCAGTCCAGATTATCGTCAGGTGTCAAAGTGTCCCCGGGAACGACTGGCTGCTCTTCCGGCGTGTCAACATCCGGCGTATCTCCGGTATCATTTCCGTCATTAAGAGGATTGTTGATGTCGGGTAACTTACCGAACGCCCATTTGCCCGCGTCAACCGCGCCGTCAAGCGCGTCGGCAGCCGTCGAACTCAGTAGTCCGACGCTCATGGCGATCGCCGTACCGGCCAGCAGGCGGTTGCGGTTTCGCACGCGGTATTCGCGGCTGCGTTGGTTCACGAATTCAATCAAATCAAGGTTGCGCTCCTCAGGACGAGGCAGTACGCGGTCATTACCCGTGCCGGCTTCTTGTGCAGCTTTTCGCGCTTCGGCTTTCTCGTTGTTCTGAGCATAAATACCTTCGATTTCAGTCTGCATTTCGTCTGTTTGAGCTGCGGCAAAGCGCTTGTCACGCTTTTTCATGAATCCGTTCGCCAGGTGACGTCCGATTGAACGAGAGCCCGTCATGGCAGCCGCACCAGTCAATACACCGGCACCAACCGCTCCCACCAGAGGTGCTAAGGCAAGTCCTAACGCAGCACCCGGCACGGCAAATACCAATGCCTTCTTTAGACGTCCGCCGGTCAATTTTCGATTGTCAGCGCTCCACTCGGCCCATTTGTCATACATTTTTTGCAGGTAGGGACGCGAATTGTTGTACTCGGCTAAGCGGTGCTCCTCGACTTTTGCTAGCGTATCATTCGTAACCGTATCAATAAATTCATCAATCTTTTCGATGATAGCCTGTTTTTCGAAACCTTCGGCTTCCAAGTCAGAGTACATATTGTCGGCAAGTGCAGCAATCATATCGCTCAGTTCGGCTCCTGCGTCTTCAATTCCTTGCCCTGTCTTGGCACGTTCAACGATACTTCGTGAGCGGACGGCAATCAATTGGGCATAAGTATCAAGAGCCTCGCTCATCGCTTCTTTCGTCAGTGCGACATCTTCCGGGTCAGCAATATCTGTATTGGGTTCGCTGGGCTGAGCGTCAGATTCAGCCTCTGACCGTTCAGACTCCGATGAATCGTCACCTGTTTGCGTATCAACCGACGTCTCAGGTTGTGTTTCAACATCATTCGTCGCAACATGCCGGCCCTCATAACGGTCCTTAATCAGCCGTGGCTCATACCACTCAGCAACCGCATCGGCTGTCAGTTCACGGCGATTCATCTGTTGGCCTTCAGGTATGCCGAGCCATTCGGCTTTATTCGCAGACATAGCCATTTCGTAAATTCCACGGGCAAAGTTGTAATCCTCGCGGGCCTGTCCGTCTTCGGCTTCAGGGTCAAAGCCATGTGCGCGTAGCACCCCGTCAATACGAGCCTTCTTATCTTCTGCCGAGATTTCTTCAGATGCATCGGTGTAAGCGCCGACTAGCTGGTCAAGGTCGGCCGGTTGCAAACCGTCAGGCACGCCGGCTAAAGTCGGTGTTTCGGCTCGGTGCGTAGGTTGCGCTTCATGGGTGGTGGTAGTCATATGAATCGTTATAATGATTGATTTTGTTTATACTAGCACAAACGGTATAGATTGTCAATATGGCAGGCGTTACTATTGACTTTTTAACAAAAAAATGCTAACATATTATTCGTACGACGTTTGAGCGGTTCGTCCGCTCGCGGAGGTGTACATTGACATCACATCAGACCCCATTTTGTGTCGGGTAGGAATGATCGACGGTTTTTACATAACGGCCGCTCTTCCCTACTCGACACTCACAGCTGAAGTGTCGATCAGGCTACCCCTACCTGGGGATAGAACTCTTCTTCAAGGAGAATCAGCTATGACGCAGCACACTCGCAAGAGCTTGCTGGCCGGAACCAGCTGGAAGACCGAGTCGGACAGCCGACGGGCCGCCAGCCTGGCCGAGGCCGAGCAGAACCGCAATCAGGCCATGACCGACCTCGTCGTCACCATCGACGACATGAGCGAGGCCATCGCCGAGCAGCACCCGAAGCCGGTCGACGCGCTCAGCGCCGAGTCCGCCTTCCTGAACCAGCTCCGTGACACGTTGGTGGTCAGTGGCGACCGCATCACCGCGTTCTTCGCCAACGGCTACCAGCCGGCCGGCGTCGACCAGACGCAGGTCCACGAGCTGTCCAGCCGCAACCAGGAGCTCGAGCAGGAGCTCGCGGCCGTCCAGGGCAACCAGGACGACCTGCAGCGGAGCGCCCAGCGCGCTTCCGACCTGCAGATCCAGGTGAACGAGCTCGAACGTGAGCAGAGCCGCCTCCAGACGGAGGTGGCGACGCTCACCGACGAGAACGCTCGGCTGCGCGGTGAGCTCGACAGGGCCGAGTCCGACAAGGAGGCGGCCGTCGAGAGCTCCAACGCCTGGCAGTCCCAGACGGAGTCGCTCCGCCAGCAGCTGATCAGCGCCAACGCCCGCATCACCGACCTCCAGCAGGAGAAGGACGGTGCGGTCGACGCCGCCACGCACTGGCACACCATCGCCCTGGCGCACGGCTACGAGGAGCACCCCAGCTCCGACCAGCCGGACGACCCGGACGAGTCCGCTGCCGGCAGCCAGCCGGCCGCGGAGGAGCCCGACCAGGTCGACGAGCCGCAGACGCGGCTGATCGACACCGAGAACGGTACGTTCCGTGGTGAGCAGCCGGAGGCTCCCGCCACCGGTGAGACGCCGCGTCAGCGGCGCCGCATGACCAGGCCCGAACGCCGTTCGCGGCGTTTGGGTCCCGGCAGCATCCCCCAGCAGCACCGACCCGACGAAGGAGCATGACATGAACGACTACTACCCGCTGGGCTTCGACTGGTGGGTGATCGCGCTCGTCGCGCTCGCCTTCACCTTCGTCGGCGCCTGGGCCTACAAGAACGACGGTCTGCCCCACTCGCTGGGACAGGCCGCCCTGCCGGTCGTCCTGCTGACCGCCTTCGGGTGGCAGCTGGACCTGCCGGAGTACTCGGCCTGGATCGTCACCTCGGTGACGGCCGCGCTGTGGTTCGTCGGCATGCTGATGCCGAGCGAGCGCGACGACATCTGGCACTTCGGTGCTCTCCTCGTCGCCTGGTTCGGCAAGCTGGCGGCTTCGACCCTTCCCTGGATCTGGGGAGTGCTGTTCGGCAACGTGAGCATGCCGCTCATCGTTCCGATCACCCTGGCCATCCTGGCCGTCGTCGGCATCGCCGGCTGGCGGTCCGAGAGGGTTCGGAACGGGTTCGGCACCGCGCGCGGCTATCTGCGCCGGCGCAGGGTCCGCACCGCCTGATGTGATGTCTTCCCGTCCGGGAGCCTGTGAGACCGAAGTTCGGTCCGCAGTGCTCCCGGCGGGAGACAACAAACGCATTCGCCCCCAACAGGGGTATTTTTTTGTTCCATTGACAATTTATAATACTTATGCTAATCTTAATCACATAAACTCCAAAAATCAAACAAGGATAAAACCATGACAGAAACGTTATCAAGCGGGCCATCTGCAAAATCGGATTTTAGCGATCAGCTCGGCGAACTGATGCGAAACGCAGGCAAGGAAGCGGCGCCTGACGCTGACCCTGCCGCCGAATGGAGCGTCACCCCCGACGAACTTCCTACCGTTTCAGAAACTGCTGACACGGAATCTTATGCAGCTACAGAATCCGCCAATGAGTCCCCTATTTTTGCTCAGCTGATGGCCGAACGGACCGGAAACACCGTTACCGAACCGGGCGAAAGCAACGTCGATCAAAGCGCCAGCCGGGTTGGCAACTTACTTCGCGGAAGCGCCGATTTGGCCGACAGCGCGTCGGAAAGGCTGACCGATACCAAAGAATACGCCAAAACCAAGCTGCGTAGCTTTGGCCGTGCCGCCCTACGAGCTGCACGTGCCGGCCGCGAATTCGGCGCCGGTGTCAAAGCCATCGCGACCGAAAAAGCGCTCGATGTCGCCGATCGTGTAGACATAGCCGCTCAGCGCGGTGCCGAGGCCGTTGCCACCAAGGTAAAAGACACCTATAACGGCGCTATCGACAAGTCACTGGAATCGCTTGATAAGGGTGCCGACTACTTAGGCGATAAGATGAACGGTCTAAAAGAAAGCGCTAAAGAAAAGCTAGTCGCTCGTAAAAACGCCGCCCTTGCCCGCCGCCAAGCACGTCGTGAGCGCTGGAGTCAACGTTTCACTTCTGCTAAAGAAACAGTCAAAAATGGCTACGATAAAAGTGGTGACGCCTTAATGAGCGGTTTCGCTAAGCTTGAGAACGGTGCCGATTACGTCGGCGACAAGATGCTGAAAGCCAAAGACAAGGCAGCCGACAAGGCCGAACGTACCCGCGCATCAGTCGCCGCTACCCGCGCCATCGGCCGTGCAGCCATTGACGCTCGCCGCTCATAATCTTGAGAAATAACGGTTATACTTACACGTAACATCTAAATAAGGACTGTCATGAACCCTATAATCACCCGCGAATTACTTGAGCAAGCCGGTATAAACCTGGAAAACAAGGATATCGATGCCCTGCTGGCCCATCTGAACCAAGAACTTGAAGAACGCGTTGGAGCCGAAATCACCGCGTCACTCAGCGATGAGCAGCTCAAGGAAATGCTCGATATTCAGGAACATGCCACCGAAGACCAACTAGTCGACTGGATGACTGAAAACGTACCGGAACTCGACCAGATTACCCAAGACGAAGTCGATATCATCCTTGGCGAATTAGCTGAAAATGCCGACGGCTTAAACGACGCCGCATAAGTAACCGGTTTATAAAAAATCCCGCCTGTTCCGGCGGGATTTTTGTTATTTGAGCGTTCGCTTTACGAGTTCGCGGCTGATGAATTCCAGCTTGTCGTCGATTTCAAGAATAAGTTTCTTGCTCGTTTTGAGACTCAGGCCACACATGTCGCCCTCGTGCACTTCTTTGGCTTCGCTTTGGTTACGTTGCACCTTGGTAACCTCGACTTCGGCCAGCTGCTCGCCACCGCGGATGACACGTGCAGTCAGACCAGGGTAAATCTTGCCCTTCGTCACCTCACCGCCACAGATGACTTCGTCTTTGAGCGTTCGGAAGATACCCTTGATGGTAAGTGCGCCGATTTCGGTTTCGACGACTTCCGGTGCGATCAGGGCTTCCATGCTTTCTTTAGCATTATCAAGCAGTTCGTAAATGACCTTATACAGGCGGACTTCCACCTTGTCGCGGGCAGCCTGGCGTTTGACGGCCGGCGGCAAGTCGACGTTAAAGCCGTAAATGACGGTTCCTTCAGTGGCGGCCAGATGCACGTCGTTTTCAGATATGTTACCAACGCCTGAACCTACGATGCGCAGGCTTACGGCGCCTTGGGTGTCAATAAGACGCAGGCTATCGATGACCGATGTAAGTGACCCTTGGACGTCGGCTTTGACGATGACGTTAAAGTCAGCCGCTTCCTGCTTTTGACTCATCAGCTTCAAGATGTCTGCCGACGTAACATTGGTTTCAGCGGCTTCTCGTTCGCGTTCAAGGCGGTTGGCGACCGTCGCCTGGCGGGCTTCTTTTTCGGTCTTAACGACATTGAACTGATCACCGAACTGCGGCAGGTCTTTGAATCCGGTTACCGTGACTGGGGTACTTGGGCCGGCTTCTTTGATAGTCTTACCGGCGAAATCAAGCAAGGTACGGACCTTACCGTAAGATGTTCCGGCAACCAGGTATTGGCCCGGGTGGAGTTTACCGTGTTCGACCAGTAGACCTACTACCGAGCCGCGGCCGGTTTCGGTGTGGGCTTCGATGACCAGGCCTTCGGCCGGTACGTGCTCGTCGGCCTTTAGTTCTTCAAGGTCGGCAATAAGCAGTACGCTTTCGAGCAATTTGTCGAGATTCTGACCGGTCTTGGCTGATACTTCGACCATAATTACGTCACCGCCCCATTCTTCGGGATTAAGACCATGCTCGGTGGCAAGCTGCGTCTTTACCAGTTGTGGGTTGGCAGTTTCTTTGTCCATCTTGTTAATGGCAACGACAATCTTGGCGTTGGCTTCGCGGGCAAACCGAATCGCTTCGATCGTCTGCGGCTTGACGCCGTCATCGGCGGCCACGACGATGATGACCACGTCGGTCAGAGTAGCACCGTGCTGGCGCAGAGCCGCAAAGGCTTCGTGACCAGGCGTGTCCAATAAAGTTATTCGGCGATCACCCTTCGTAACCTGATAGGCGCTGATGTGCTGGGTAATACCACCCGCTTCGCCTTCGACAGTCTTGGTTTCAAGGATAGCATCGAGCAAGCTAGTCTTACCGTGGTCGACGTGACCCATGACAGCCACGATCGGTGGACGCTCGACGGCTTTGTCGGACAATTGGTGCTCTTCACGAGCCGGGCCGGCCGCGACTTCCTTTTTTTCGAGCGTAACTTCAAGCCCAAGCTCTTCAACGATAATCGTTGCCGTTTCAAAGTCGATCTTTTGGTTGATCGTCGCGATGATACCGTTCTTAAACAGCTCACCGATCAGCGTAGTAACGGGTAAATTGAGCAGTTCGGCAAGCTCGCCGACGGTAATACTACCAGCGACTTGGATGATTTTCTCTGGACTGTCGGCGATTTTATCTGCCATATCGGCGCTTCCTTTCTGCTCGGACGCGCCGAGCGGGCTTATAGCTTACGCATTACTTTTTCTTGAGACTGAGTGAGATCTTGCGGTTGTCACGGTCGACATCAAGTACGGTGAATTCTTTGCGCTCGTTAAGCGTGAATACCTTTTCGGGGTCGACGCCGTCGGTAGCACCCATTTCAGAGATATGAACCAGGGCTTCAACGGCCGGGCTGAGCTGCACGAACGCGCCGAACGGAGTGATACGAGTAACCGTACCTTCAACCTTGGTGCCCGGCTTCATAGCTTCGACTTCGTCGAGCCATGGGTCTTTGGTGAGCTGCTTCATGCTAAGGCTCAGGCGGTCTTTGTCGATAGAAATAATCTTAGCTTCCAGCGTGTCACCAACCTTTACGTAGTCGCTTGGGTTGTTAACGCGTTCCCAGCTGATTTCAGAGATGTGAACCAGGCCTTCGATACCGTCGACGTTCACGAATACACCGAAGTCAACCACACCGGTCGCAACACCCTTGACACTGTCACCGACCTTAAGGCTAGCGAAGCGCTCTGCCAGGCCGTCCTTGATGGCCTCTTTTTCGCTGAAAATCAGCTTGTTGGCGCGGCGGTCGGCGTCCAGAATACGGACTTTCATTTCTTTGCCGATAAGAGCGTTCAGGCGCTGCAGGATTTCGTCCTTGTCGCTTGAACCGACGCGTGGGTAGTGTTCGGCAGACAGTTGAGATACCGGCAGGAATCCGCGGACTCCTTCGTATTCGACCAGCAGACCACCACGGTTGGCGTCGTATGGGGTAACGTCGATGACTTCACCGGCGTCGGCTTTGACGATAACTTCTTCCCAGCCGCGGTCTTTGGCGGCTTTTCGAAGACTGAGTAGGCTGTAGCCGTTGTCGAGTTCAGTGTCGACGATACTAGCCGTAACTTCGTCACCTTCAGCAAGGTTCTTACCGAACCCGACTTCGCGGCGCGGAACAAGACCGACACCTTGAGCACCGAGGTCAATCAGAACTTCGTGTTTTTTAACTGATAATACGGTTCCGGTGATCGTTTCACCTGAAACCAGTTGCTTGACTCCGCTTTCTTGTGCGAGCAGGTCATCCATTGTAAGGGCGTTTGCCATAAGTCTAAGAAGACTCCTTTGTTAGTTGATATTAGTTGGGATCCGTTCCTACATGAGTCGTCGGAATGGCCTCCCTGACTACGCGTCATTGTACTCTATAAGAGGAAAAAAGTCTAGGAGAGAGCACGACGGGCTTGCACGAAGTGCGCGGCAGCGAATGCCAGCAACGCGACCGTAACCATGGCGGTCACGCCATCAGATGGCCCGGTTTGAGGCAGAGCGCCCGACTGGGCAGTCTGGTTTGAAGCACTCGAGTCGGTTTCGGTGTCCTTCGGTATGTCCGGCTGGGTCGTAGTTGATGATCCGTCCGAATTATCCTTGTCAGCGTCATCAGTTTTGGCGGTCTGATCACCGTTTTTCGACGTGTCTTCCGTCTTTTTATCGTCTTGGCTGGCAGTCGTTTCTTCCGAGGCCTTCTGAGCGTTATATCGGTTCAGCCCATAGATGCCGCCTACCAGCACTAGAGCCAGTAATACACCGACGATAATAAAGCCGGCCAATGAACCATTCTCGCCACCCTGGTATCGTCCTCGCATAACGTTTCTCCCGCAGTTATATCTTATGCAATAGCTTACCAACTTTGGCAACGCATTACAACTTCCCGCCCCCGTCTGCTACACTTAAAAGTACTATGATCGTTGCGGTAGACACGGGGGGCACGAAGACACTTGTAGCGGTGTTCGACACCGAAGGTAAAGTCGTTGCCGAAGAAAAGTTCCCAACGCCGGAAGGCGTCGCGGACTATGTAGCGGTGCTAAGCGCTACGATTGACAAGCTGATAGCCGGTCAATCCATCACTTGTCTTTCGGTTGCCCTGCCCGGCACGATTGTTGACGGCCGCATGGTATGGGCCGGTAACCTTCCGTGGCGTGATATTGATATCCATGCCCTGCTAGGGTCTCATTTCGATTGCCCTATCATCGTCGAGAATGACGCCAACCTGGCCGGGCTTGCTGAGACCCGCGCCTTACCTACGCCCCCCGATTTATGCCTTTATATGACGATTAGCACAGGCATCGGCACTGGCATTACACTTCGTGGCCGGATTGATCCAGCCTTAAGCAGGGTTGAGGGGGGGCGAATCATGCTCGAACGTGATGGCTCGTACCAAATCTGGGAATCGTTCGCGTCAGGCAAAGCTATTCACGAACGCTATGGCAAGCTGGCCAGCGAAATCGAAGATCCGGAAACATGGAATGCGGTTGCTAGTGACTTAGCTAAAGGCCTGCTCGCACTGTGCCCATTCCTGCGACCCGACATCATCGTTATTGGCGGCGGCGCTGGCATGTATCTTGAGCGCTTTATCCAGCCACTGATGGACATTCTTCAGGCGAACCTCCACGACGGGTACGTTCCCACCATCGTTAAAGCCTCCCACCCGGAGGAAGCAGTCATTTACGGATGTTACTACCATGCCCTCGACTCCATCACTGCTTGATCGTGTAAGCGAAGATTTCGCCGACCTGACGTTTATTAACGGCGAGCGTTTTGAATGGCAACCCGAGAACCGCACCATCGTTTACGACATAGACGACCCCTATTTTGACGCTCATCTACTGCATGAGATCAGCCATGCGACCCTTAAGCATACTAAATATGACCGCGACATTGACCTTATAGCCATGGAGCGCGACGCCTGGCAGCTAGCCAAGGTCGACATGGCCGCCCGCTACGACGTGCGAGTACCGGCCAGCATTCTACACCACGATATGGACACCTACCGTGACTGGCTGCATGCCCGAAGCACCTGCCCGCACTGTGGATCGAACGGCTTACAGATCAAGAAACGTGAATATCGCTGCGTTACTTGCTTGAAACCATGGAAAGTAAACGAAGCCCGAAGCTGCCAACTAAGGCGCTACCGGATCGCCTGAACGAAAAACACCCCGAATTCGGGGTGTTTTTCAAAGTGTAAAAGCTATTTAGGCAGCTTTTACGGTGTCGCTAGCCTTGCGGCGGCGAGAGATACGGCCACCCTTGGCACCGGCGATACGAGCCAGCTCTGGGTTAGCGGCGAAACCGCCGGTCTTACCGTTCTGTCCACCCTTACGACCAATCTTCGCGTAGAAGTTAGGGTCTTTTGCTAGGTTCTTAGCGGCAGCTTTCTTGCCACCATTTACTGTTCCAGCCATTTCTAGGCTCCCTTCTATTAAAAAGAGCCTTCCACTTAACAGTGGTCGGCCCTCCAATTACCTCACATACGAGATGTGTATGAAAGTATATTATCATAGCATAGGCTTTTTGTCAACGTTTACCATATACATTTTTATGTTTTAAAAGGTATTGTACTTATGCATACCGTGCTATATATTAGAGACAGTCCGTGTGATTACTGCGAATTGTCACTCGTACTAAGGCACCTGTTTGGATCCAGAACCTGATTCAGACATCAAATAACGACCTGCTCTGCGAGACGGGTCGTTTTCTTTTGTAATTAACAGAGGTTACAAGGCTTTTGACGTACTCATTAACACGCCCAGTAGCTTTTGTAGCTCGGCATCGGATATGTCGGCAATCGCAGCCAGGTTGGCATAGGCCTGCTTCAGTTGAGCCTCTGCCGTTAGGTATGCATCTTTGTCCTGTTTACCGGAGGCCGCATTAAGGCTAGTCCAGCCCGCAACGATAGCCTCTATGCGCGTTTTTGCGGCCGTTTTAACAGGCTCCACGCTTGAAACGACCCGAATACCGTCCAATACCTTTACCGCGCCCTCCGCGGCCGTTTTTGCCTTCGTAGGCCAATCTTTGACGGATGAGTCTATCGTAAGGGCGTTCAGTTGCGTCGTTACCTTTATTTCAGCTGCAAGATGTTGCTGTATGGCGTCGGCAGCTCGGATTACCTTCGAAAGGTTCTTTTCTTTGGTCCGACAGCGCTCCGCCTCTGTTTTGACGGTCGGCACAACGGACTGCTGCCAGTCATTCCACCAGTCAGCGTGGCAGATATCTTTCTGCTCGAGGCGTGCCAATGAACCGATAGCTGCGACCCGTTCCGCCCGATTGCCCGTATATACATCAGACAAGAGCTTCTCTACCTGGTTTACCCGATCATCCGTCCTGTGAAAGCTCGTCTGTTGGCGAGCACTGCCGGCAAACCACCCCCACACCAGTAAAAGCACGACAATTATCGCTGCGCCGATAAGTAGTTTGCCGTGTGTTCGTACGAATTTTTTCATAATTAAATGCCTAATTGGCTCGACGTCAGCTCAGACGACAGCGGCCACGGATTAAATTTGCACCCCTGTAGGTTAATGGATTGCTGCTGCATAACCGGTGCCGGCTGACCAGTGCCACCGCAGGAACGATGGTCATGCCCTAACCAGTGCCCGGCCTCGTGATTGATAACCATGTGTCGATAATCACGCAGACTTCCCCCACCACTTTTCCAGCTAGGAGTCGCTTCCTGCCAGGGAGTCTGGTTAATGATGACATACCGACCTACCCGGCAGCTGTAATCGCTACTGCACCCGCTCGAAAATGTAGGCACTTGGCTAGCTTCGGCCAGTACCAGAGTGAACCTTCCGCCACTACCGACTTCGACGAATTTTACATTCATGCGCGACCAGCCGCGCGGGTCGTTCAGTGTCTGGTTAGCAAGCAGTTTGAATTCGCTTAAACTGGCGTAGAGAGCGCCTTTTGAGGTGACGTCATATGTCACGGTAACCGTACTGGCAGCCCTGTGCGCCGCGGCGGCTTCGGCAGCCAACTGTTCCTTCAACCAGTCGGGCTGTGGGATATCTGGTAGAGTGACTTTGGACACGGTTTCGCGCATTGATGAATAATCAGCCGGATTAATATCTTGCGTCGTCGCAGAAGACGATAAGGCGGCCATTGCCGCGACCATGACGGCCCCGACCGCCGAATATCCCACCAAGCTGAGTAAGCGCATGGCCTTATTATACCTTTATTCCAGCATCGCCCAGAGGGCTTTGTAATGACCAGTATAATTCACGCTCGTATAGCTCGTCAGCTCTACGACGATACTCGGAATACCCTGGTTACGGTATGTCCAATCCTCGTACGCGCCCGTCACGTTGTAGTCGAAATTCGTAGAACTGCTGCTTGTGCCGTCGCGATACCCCACAAGCGATGCGTACTTTGCCGCGTATCCGGCAGAATAGCCCCCCGGATCGCCAATCGCGAGTCCGCCGACAGCATGAAATGACAGTAACAGCCGTGGCCGGTAACTCACGGTCAGGTTCGCTAGCGCGGCGGCTTCTGGTTCGGACAGAGGTGACTCTCCACCACCTGACGGATGCGTACCATCCGTATCCTTAATCGATTTGACCCAGTTGTCCGTCGGGAAGTTACGGTTTAAGTTGACGCCTCTGGCATTGGTACGAGTTCTGGCGGCTGATCCATCGGGGTTGATATCAGGAACGACGACAACGCGCTTGCCTGCAAAGCGGGTCGGGTTGGCTTCGAGTTGCGTCATCCACGACCGCATCAGACTGGTAGAACTCGTTTCGTTACCGTGAATACCCCCGACGTACATCGTCACGGGTCCGCTTGTCCCAAATATGACTGCTGTTAACGGACGCCCTCTCACCGAGTTTCCGTATGTGGTGACCTGATGACAGATTGTCCGACCGCTGAAGCTCCACGGCTGGGCAGACACCAGGTCGTATTCGCTCGGAATCCCCTGTTTGACCATAATCGTGAACTGCTGACAGAGCGGTAACGCGTTCAACTGGACGACCACTTGCGTGGCCGAGTACTTCCGAATCGTGGCCTTTCCACCGGCAAATGCGACGAACGGCGTGACATCTTTGGTCTTCGAGACCGCCTGATCAAATGTTAATATAATTGCCGCTGACCGGTTCACCCCTATCGCAGCAACCGATACCGAAACGACTTTTGGTCCGCCGGATGTTTTGAACGGAACTCTGTACGGCTCCACCAACGTGCTGCCGTCTTTCGCCTCTAACTTGTCGATAACGAGCTCATACGTTTTCTCACGTGGGAGTTCATCTTTTAGGGCGAGTGAAAGCGTCGTACCAGATACTGATTGGGTGAGCGTAATCGATTTGTCGTCTTGCTGCAGCGTAACCGATGCGCTTGCGATCGGTTTATCGGTCGTAAACGTCAGGGTTTTTGGCCGGGCGTACAAGACTTGGCCGGGTTTTGCGGTCCCGTTCGTGACCGCAACGGCCCGGAGGGTCTCGAAGGACCCTGAACCGACTGCACGGCTACTCCTGTTATTGAACGAGCGTTGCAGTACATAATCGTAGCGCGCTCCCTGAGCGAGGTTAAGCGACGGAACGTCACAGGCAAGCTTGTCTTTTCCAGATGTGCAAGGTACAGACTTTGTACCGACCACCAGCCGGTAGGCATGCACAACGTCACCGTCCTTTATCGGAATCTCAAGGGATTTCGTAACCGCTATTTCTTTTTTGACCGCTTGCAGTTTTGGAAGGGGGGCTGCGGGAACTATCACGCTGTATATCGTGCGTGCGAATGGCCCGTCGAACAACGACGTTCCCACGATTTTACTGCCTTCTTTGGGTGCATCCTTCGTCTTAAAGCAGGTTTTCGTCGATGCGACAGGGGCAGAACCGATGTTCCAAGAATTATCGAACGAAATATCATACGTCGAGTCATTGCTTTTTTGAAGTACTGGAAAGATAGTCAGTTGGTCGTAACATGTCTGACCGCCGTAGTTAAAGACGACCCGCTTGGGAACAAAGAAGTTGAGCCCATACAGAATCACGAGCAACCCCACTCCACCAATCATGTAGTATTTCTTCGGTACCGACCGCAGTAATGTACCAAGTCGCTGCAGATTTGGCGGTAACGTCATTACCATCTATTTTACCATGAGCGGTTTCCGGAAAAGATCGAAGATAAACAAAACCCCTCCTGTTCAGAGGGGTTTACTATCTTGCCGCCGGATCGGGGCAAGAGAAAAAGACCACCCTATTCGGATGGTCTTTTTATAATTCGGCACCGTGCTAGTTTCCCACTTGTGGCAGTATAATCGCCGCTGACGAGCTTGACTTCTGTGTTCGGAATGAGAACAGGTATTTCCTCGTCGCCATGGGCACCGAAGTGAGGATTGAGAATACACTTTTCGGCTACCATATTGTCGGTAGTGGGTATCTTAAAACCTCGCTTCGGTGTCAATGACACTTGGCACGGATTTAATTAGTGATGTACGAATCTTAACAAAAGATTGACGTCTTGATGTGTTGTTACACACCAATTACTAGTCGAGTCTACCCTATCTTCGTTGCTTACCGAAGTAAGCTCTGAAGATAAGGACATAAAAAGGCAATGGGACTGTTAGTATGCTTCAGCTCCATACGTTACCGCACTTCCACCTTGCACCTATCAAACTGATAATCTTTCAGTGTCCTCATAGGGAAATCTAATCTTGAAGTTAGTTTCGCGCTTAATATGCTTTCAGCGCTTATCTATTCCGAACTTAGCTACTCGACAATGCAGCAGGTGGCCACAATCGATACACCAGAGGTTCGTCCACCCCGGTCCTCTCGTACTAGGGGCAGATCTTCTCAAATTTCCTAACGTCCGTACCGGATATAAACCGAACTGTCTCACGACGTTCTGAACCCAGCTCGCGTACCACTTTAATCGGCGAACAGCCGAACCCTTGGAAGGTGCTCCCCCTCCAGGATGTGATGAGCCGACATCGAGGTGCCAAACAGCGCCGTCTATGTGAACTATTGGGCGCTATAAGCCTGTTATCCCCAGGGTAACTTTTATCCGTTTGCGCTGTCGATCCCACGTTCATGTACATAAATGTACGTACAGCGGATCACTTGCTCCGACTTTCGTCTCTGCTTGGAATGTACTCCTCACAGTCAAGCTGGCTTATGCGCATACACTATCACTTCGATTTCCATCCGAAGCTAGCCAACCTTTGAACGCCTCCGCTACTCTTTAGGAGGCAACCGCCCCAGTTAAACTACCCACCATACACGGTCCCGTAACCGGATAACGGTCACGGTGAGATCAAGATCACAACAAGGGTGGTATTTCACCTGTGCCTCCACAAATACTGGCGTATCTGCTTCAAAGGCTCCCACCTATGCTACACATGTTGTAACCCGGATCAATGTAAAGCTGTAGTAAAGCTCCATGGGGTCTTCTCGTCCTGGTACGGACAGACGGCATCTTTACCGCCAATGCACTTTCACCGAGGCCTTCGCTGAGACAGTGCCCACATGATTACTCCATTCGTGCGGGTCAGAACTTACCTGACAAGGAATTTCGCTACCTTAGGACGGTTATAGTTACCGCCGCCGTTCACTGGGGCTTCAGTTCGCACCGTGAAGCGCTCCCCTTAACCTTCCAGCACCGGGCAGGAGTCAGCCCCTATACATCCACTTTCGTGTTAGCAGAGACCTGTGTTTTTGATAAACAGTTCCGTGGGCTCTTTTGCTGCGGCCCCCTCATCTTAAAAGACGAAGTTCTCACGTACAAAAGAACAAAATCATATTGTTACTTATCTCAGAAAAAATCATTGGTTCATAAAAAAGGATTTGTTCACCTCCATTCCCGAAGGAATAAGGCGTACTCATGTGTGTTAGTTACTTCACACGTTTAACCTATTTACTCTGTTTCCACTCTTCTTGCTGAGTGTACGCGACAATTCCTCTTCAAAGAAGAGGGGGCAGACCTTATCCCGAAGTTACGGTCGCTGTATTGCCGAGTTCCTTAGCGAAGGGTCTCTCGTAAGCCTGAGTCTACTCGACTCGAGCACCTGTGTTGGTTTGCGGTACGGGCGGACATAGTCACGCGTACACCTGCTTTTCTAGCCAGCGCCTTTTCCAGAATCGTCAGTCCGAAGACTAACTTTCACTCCCATCGGGTTCCCCCTAGGTTGGACGGATACATACCATGAATCCGCTCCGAATATCTCGCCGTGAACAGTGTACAAACTACGCCGGTTCAGGAATATTAACCTGATGTCCATCGCCTACGCTATGCGCCTCGGCTTAGGCCCGACTAACCCTGAGATGATTACCATGGCTCAGGAAACCTTGCTCTTACGGCCGACATGATTCTCACAT